>Ga0070740_10000004_pt1 | contig 820570 bp, 713 predicted proteins | sample Coa_R2_FD_67286 | JGI IMG/M metagenome (GOLD analysis project Ga0070740, IMG submission 67286) | Surface soil microbial communities from Centralia Pennsylvania, which are recovering from an underground coalmine fire - Coalmine... | ecosystem: Environmental > Terrestrial > Soil > Unclassified ... | reverse complement strand
GGCGCTCTTCAGCAGCGGCAATCGCCGGTAGCAACTGAACGTGAGGAAGTGCAGATCACCAAGGCCAAAAACACGTTTCAAGCCGGCAGGCATGTGGAGACTCCGGACAACTAGACGCCCGGGAAGAAAGAAAAATCAACCCCAAGACCCAGGTTCCAGAAACCGGAACCCGGGGCACCCTCCGTCTCTCACTACTCCCTCGAGACGTGCCGCAGTGTTATCCTCTCCCCGACCGTTATGTCAACCACTTCCGATCCCGGGCCACCCGCCCAATCGATTTTTGATGTGCTCGGGTTTCAGCGGCTCTCGCAGCAAGGGATTTTCCTGCAGATACAGCATGCCCAGGATCAGATAATTGCAGGCCCGCCAGAACGCGTCGGTCTTGCGCAATTATTCAGCGCTGAGCGGAGCGCCTGGCACGGTCGAGCGCGCATTGCCGAATGCGCGCAACGCCAATGGGGGATGGATTTCAGCCATTACGGTGGTTGACTTGGGGACCTCCGTGTCCTCAGCAAAATGATTGCGGACAAGTTCGGGTGGAAGTAGGGGGCCTGGTTGTGGCGGGGCGGCGGCTACAACTCAGCTCCGCCTGCTTCCAACGAAACATCGCGCGCCGGCCCGAGCGGAGGGGATAGCGGGAATTGACGAGCCGCACGCAAAGCCAGTTTATCGCGTTCATGTTCCTGCAGTATTAAAAATGATACAAGGGCTCAGGTCACGTTCTTATTGCCGTATTTTCGCCCGCCGGAAGCGGTTCCAAGGGCGCAACTGTCCATCCGGCAGTGTCAATCCTCCCAACACAAACGCGCAAAATTATTCCCAGCACAAGCAGGCTTCTCACAACAATCCCAGCAGCGCGATTGCCAACCGCCCCAGTAACGAGCACTCGAACAACAATCATCCGAACAATTCGCATCCGAAGCCGGATTCACACACGCAACCTGCCCCTGAACACGAGAATATTGCTCACCCCAGCAGCCGCATGTGCCGGTAATTGCAAACTGCGCCGCCCCAAGGGCACCCGGAAAAATTCCCGGCGCCCTTACCTTTTCTCCCACCTCTTAAAGCTTGTTTCCGCGAGGGGAAAAAGAGTTTTACGGTCCGCCGTTCACGCCGCTCAAAAACCCTCCGAGGTGTCCGGTCAGTGCCAACAGACAGACACCGAGTATCTCCAAGCCGAACTTGAGCCCCGGGCTTACTGGGAAAGCATTCACGAGTCGCGCACGCCATTCCAGCAGCCACACGGTCGCAATTACCAAGCTCGATCCCACGGCAGCCAGCAAATGCTGCAGCAGCGTTCCTTTCAGCCGCTGCCCCTCCAACGCCCATTGCCAGGCGATCAAACCGGTAGCTAGGGCGGGAAGCGACAAAATAGCGGCGGCACAGAAGTTGTAGTAGGCCGCCTGTGCCAGCCGTTCGCGCTGCAACCAGTAACCAACAGCGTCAAAAGCCACACCTGCGATGAAGAGCGCGATCGGAAAGTGGATCAACACTACGTGCTGTGCGTGCCGCGCCAGCAGCACGCTTCGCCAGTCAAAAGGGCTCACGGGGCGGTTTCCTTACTGCACCACGACCTTGCCGGTCATCTTGGGATGAATCGAGCAAAAGTACGAATACGTGCCGGCCTTCGAAAACGTGTAGGAGAAGTTGTCGTCGGTATCGAGCGCCTTGGATTTGAACGTGCTCTTATCCTCGCTGACCACTGTGTGCGGGATATCGTCGCGATTCACCCACTGCACGGTAGTTCCCACGGGCACCGTCAACGTATTCGGTGCAAAGGTGAAATTATCGATCTTCACTTGCGATCCGCCTTCGTTCGTCTTCGGCTGAGCTTCGCCCGCCGTCATCCCGGCCGAAAGCGCGAGCCCCACAATCACCGCCGTCGTAATTCCTATCCATTTGACGCGACTCTTCATTTTTGACTCTCCTCGTTTCATCCAATTCTGAATTTAGTAGCTCTGGGTTCCTTGCATTTCCGAACTCATGGCGTCGGTCAAGTTGGAATCCACGATCGCCAGCGCGTGCTTCCCGCGCTTGAATTTCACACTGGTGATGCCCAGCAGTCCGCGCAGTTGCTCCGCCGGCACTTTCATCGGCCCTGGTGAATCCGCGGCTCCGGGGTGCGGCTGCGGAAAAGCTGTGGAAGCGGCGGTGTGAAATGTCACGTTGCCCTCCACTTTTTGCATCGTCTGGTGAATGTGCCCATTCAACACGGTCACGGAGCCGAAACGCTTGAGATATCCCAGCGCCTGCGCGCTGTCTTCCGTTCCCCAACCCCATTGCGGATAAATGCTCCAGAGCGGAATATGTGCGAAGACCACAACCGGAGTGCTCGCCGTCAGCCCTTTCAGATCTTTTTCCAGCCACTCCAGTTGGTCTTGTCCAAGCGAGCCCAGCCCGCCGGCCTTCAGGTTCAATACGTTCACCAGACCCACGAAATGCACGCCTTTGCTGTCGAAGCTGTACCAACCGCTTCCGTTCGCAGTCTTGGCATAACGATCCAAATACTGCTTTCCGTCGTCGCCGATCACGTCGTGTTCCCCGGGCACAAAGAAGACCTGCTTGGCCGCGGCGCCTCTCAGAATTTGGTCCACGGTGTCGAACTCTTCCGGTTTCGCCAGGTGGCTGATGTCTCCCGTGTGCAGCAGAAATTCCGGCGAAATCTTCAGAGCATTGACTTTTTCCACCGCAGCTTGCAGCGTTCCCACCACGTCGGTATTCGCCGGCTTATTGAAGCCCATATGGCTGTCGCTGATTTGCGCAAAGCTAAGTTCTCCCTTCATTTCCGCCGGATCGAGTTCGGCCCAACGGCTCAAACTGTAGGAATTCAGCACGCCACCTTTCATCACGCACAGCGTCCCCGTGCCGGCCCAGGCCATGCATTTCAAAAACCCGCGGCGGTCGACACCATCCTGGTTGTGGTCGAACAATAGCTCGTCCCTCTTCTTGCCCTTCATGTGTCGCTCCTGTCCTATCTCCATCACCTGCGTCTAAACCCGAATGGCTCGGGCCCTGGTTCCGGATTAGTGGCGCGGACTTGCAGAGAAAGGAGACAAGCCCGCGCCGTTCGTGCACCCGTTCATCAGTCCAGACAAGTCCTGGCGGCTTTTTATTCCCACGGGCAGGCCTGGTTTTCAAAAAAATTGTTTTTCTTCTCGAAAACGAATTTGCAGGAATAAAATCGACCCCTCCCTGGTTATGGATAAGAAGGGCGGAGAGAGGCTGGACGTGCTGGAAGAAGAGGATCGCGCCCGTTTCGAGGCCGTTGTTTTGCCGCACCTGGATGCCGCCTTCAACCTGGCGCGCTGGCTACTTCGCAGCCGCGCCGATGCCGAAGACGTCGCCCAGGACGCGCTTCTACGCGCCTTTCGCGCGTTTGGCACATACCGTGCCGGCAATGCGCGCGCCTGGCTGCTTCAGATCGTGCGCAACGCGTGCTTCACCTGGTTGCAGCAGCACCACAAGGACGAGAATTTTTCGGAGTTCAACGAGGAGCGCATGCCGCAGGTGAGCGAGAATCCGGAGAGGCTGGCAATTGCCAGCAGCAACCGCCAACAGCTCACGCGCGCGCTCGAGGCGCTGCCCGCATCCTTTCGCGAAATCCTCGTTCTCCGCGAGCTCGAGGGCTGCTCGTACAAGGAGATCTCCGAAATTACTTCTCGCCCGATTGGCACGGTGATGTCGTCTCTCGCCCGCGCACGGCAGCAACTGCGCAGCGCGCTCGCGCAGCCGCCCGCAAAGGAGGTGCGCCGTGCCTTGTGAATTTTCGCAAAACCAGTTGCACGGCTATCTCGATGGCGAGCTCGACGCCGTGAGCGCCTCTGAATTCGAAAAACACCTGGGGTCCTGCCCGGAATGCCAGCGCCTTCTGGCCGTGGATGAATCCCTGCGCAAGGCCATGCGAGATTCCATGTTGTATGAGCGGGCGCCGCGCACGCTGCGCGAAAATCTCTTCGGGCACTCCACGCAGCAGGTCTCGATGCAGTCACCGGCCGTGCGGTCCGCCTCCTGGCGCTGGCTAGCCGCTGCTGCCGCTCTTGTTCTTGCCGTGTTCCTCGGCTGGAGGCAAATCGGACATCCCTCTGGACCCTCTGCGACCCAACTTGCCGTCGCAGCCCTGGTTGACGCGCATCTCCGCTCGCTTCAGCCCGGTCATCTCGCCGACGTCGAATCCAGCGACCAGCACACGGTAAAACCCTGGTTTGATGGCCGGCTGGACTTCGCACCCCCTGTGCCGGATTTTTCTGGCGACGGATTCCCCCTGCTCGGCGGCCGCCTCGATGTAGTGCAGGGCCGAACCGTCGCCGCCCTGGTTTATGGCCGCCGCAAGCACATCATTAACGTCTTTGTCGAAAAAGCTTCACCGGTGATTGCGTGGACCGGCTCCGGGTCAACTCAGGGCTACCAATGGATCGCGTGGCAAAAGGATGCGTTCACCCTCTGCGCCGTCTCCGATGTATCTTCCGCCGATCTGAACACCCTGAAAGACTTGTTCCTCGCGCAATAGAGCACAGAGCGGCGAAGCACATCGTAGGTCCCATCGGCGAAAAACGGCCTGTGGCCGTTTTTCCGCTACCCGGAATTGACGGACGCCTCGCCAAAGTAGCATTATCTTTCTCTCGGGCGGACCCATGACCATCGATTACGATGGTTCACCTCGCTCTTCCGCAACGCGCTGCTCCGCGCTTGTGCCCAATTCGATCGAGTTTTGCAGTCCTGCTAACCAAAGGGAGTTGCCGCCGTGCCAAAAACCGTCGCGAAAAAACCCGCTGCCAAGAAAGCGCGTCCGAAAAAGGAAAAGATCACCGAAGCGCAGATTGCGGTTCACTGGAAAGAAGAAGACTACATTCGCCCGCCCGCGCGATTCATCGCCCAGGCCAATCTCAACGATCCCCACGTTCTCGAGCGTTTCAGCGAAAAGTACTTCCCGGAATGCTTTCGCGAATATGCGGAGCTGCTGCACTGGGACCAGTATTGGCACACCACGCTGGACACCAACCACCCGCCCTTCTGGAAATGGTTCGTTGGTGGAAAGCTTAATGTCAGTTTCAACTGCGTGGACCGTCATCTCGCCAAATATAAAAATAAGGCTGCGTTCATCTTTGTTCCGGAACCGGAGGACGAACACCATACTGTCGTTACCTACCAGGAGCTCTATCGCCGCGTGAATGAAGTCGCCTCCGCGCTCCGCGAATTTGCCGGGCTGCAAAAGGGAGACCGCGTCACCATTCACATGCCCATGATTCCGGAACTGCCCATCACCATGCTGGCCTGCGCCCGCCTGGGCGTGATCCACTCCGTGGTATTCGGCGGATTCTCCGGCGAGGCCTGCGGCTTGCGCGCCGCGGACTCCGGCAGCCGCGTTCTGATCTACGCCGACGGCTATCATCGCAACGGCCGCTGGATCGACCACAAGGCCAGCGCGGACGTGGCCGTGGAAACCGCCAAAAAAGAAGGCCAGCACATTGACAAGGTCCTCGTCTGGCGCCGCTATTCTCACAAATATTCCTCCGATGCTCCCATGATCCTGGAGCGCGACTTCTTCATGGACGAAATCCTGAAGGATCATCGCAACAAGGTTGTTGAACCCGTTTCCATGGACGCCGAAGATCCCCTCTTCCTGATGTACACCAGCGGCACTACCGGGAAGCCCAAGGGCTGCCAACACCGCACTGGAGGGTATCTCGCCTACGTTACTGGGACGTCCAAGTATTACCAAGACATCCATCCCGAGGACGTCTATTGGTGCATGGCGGATATCGGCTGGATTACCGGCCATTCCTACATCGTCTATGGCCCCCTGGCGCTCGGAGCCAGCAGCGTTCTCTATGAAGGCGTCCCGCAATTCCCGGATGCCGGGCGCCCCTGGCGCATCGCCGAACGCCTGGACGTGAACATCTTTCACACTTCACCCACCGCCATCCGCATGCTGCGCAAAGCGGGGGCCGACGAGCCGAAAAAGCACAGTTTCCGCTTCAAGCACATGACCACGGTCGGCGAACCGATCGAGCCCGAAGTCTGGCGCTGGTATTACGAAGTGGTGGGCAAGGGCGAAGCCGTGATTGTGGACACCTGGTGGCAAACGGAAACCGGCGGCTTCCTCTGCACCACCAAGCCTGCGCTGGATCCGATGAAGCCCGGCAGCGCCGGCCCCGCCTGCCTGGGCATCTATCCGGTAATTTGGGATGAGAACGGCAAGGAGGTCGATTCGAAATCGCACGCCGCCGGGAACATCTGCATCCGCAATCCGTGGCCCGGCATCATGCAGACCATCTGGGGCGACCCGCAGCGCTTTGTCAACAACTACTACAAGAAATACAACACCAATCCCCACAGCAAAGATTGGCGCGACTGGCCGTATTACGCCGCCGACGGGGCCGTGCTCTCTCCCGACGGCTACTATCGCATCCTTGGCCGCGTCGACGACGTCATCAACGTTGCCGGCCATCGCCTAGGCACTAAGGAAATCGAGTCCGCCTGCCTCACCGTCCCGGAGATCGCCGAAGCCGCCGTGGTTCCCGTGGTCGACGAAATCAAGGGCCGCGTGCCGGAAATCTATGTTTCGTTGAAGCCCGGCATCCGCTCCAACCGCGCTGTCACCGAAAAACTAATCGCCACCATCGAAACCATGATCGGAAAGATTGCACGGCCCAAGCGCGTGCACATCGTACCGGATATGCCCAAGACCCGCTCTGGCAAAATCATGCGCCGCGTCCTGGCCGCCATCTCCAACCGCATGGACACCGGCGACATCACCACCCTGGCCAATCCGGACATTGTCGAGCAGGTCCGTCAGGTGGTACAGGGCCGCGAACGCGTGCCCCTCAACGAAGGCCCCGAAGACATCAAGCTCTTCGGTGAAGAGCGCTAGATATGTGTCGTTAGCCTCAACTGAACTTAGTTAGAGATCAGCGGACAGTTAGCACCGAATTGCAGGAGTGAACGCAAGTGGGTGCTCCGGGACTCCGGTGGTAGGATTTCGGTTGTTCGAAGACTGAAAACTTACCTCAAGGAGAAGAACCATGAGCACCCGGGAAAAACTTATCAAGGCTCGGCTGGGAATGCTAGCCCTGGCCGAGGAGTTGCAGAACATCTCGCTGGTTTGCCGCAAGGCGTGTATCTCGCGCTCTTGTGTGGGCTGGTGTATCCCCGGAATAGCGAGTCTCATTAACGCTAGCAAAGTAAGGATTCAAAAACGGAACGTGTTGAGATCTAAAGCGTTTCCGTATCGGTCCAAATGCGCTCGATGGCATCACTTGCTCTACCGCTGCGGGGAATCCAAACAATCCCCATCTCAAAAGGGATTGACTACCTGGACGCCGCCGTACACTTGTCCGTGAGACAAATCTTCCGAGTAAAGCACTGTGCATCCAGCGCTCCCGGCCGCCTGCACAATCAGTGCGTCCCAGAATGAAAGCTGATATTTCCGTTCGACTTCCAGCGCCCGCAATACGGATGCTGGTGTATTCAGAACCGTTTCCCAATTCATGAAGTCTTCGATAGCTTCCCGCGTCTCCTGCCATCCAACCGATGGACTGGATTTCCGGCGAATGTTTACACAGAACTCCTGGAGGACTTGCGTGCTCAATACTCCTCGTTTTTCGCGCCATAAGGTCGCAAGCAATGCTTTTGCTGCTTCGAATTTCTCGCCGGCATTCCGCTGGTGCGCATAGACAAGAATGTTGGAATCCACAAACGCCTTACCGCTCATGCAACTCGTCTCGCGATTTGGGCTTTTGCCAGTCGAACTGCCAGCCTTTTTCCATCCGCGCCAAGGAACGCTTCATGGCCTGCTCGTACTCGCCGCCATCCTGAACGATGCGCGCGGCGCTTTCCGTTAAAAGGGCGCTTACAGAGGCCCCACGTTTCGCCGCCACCACTTTGAGTGCACGGACCAGGTCTCGGTCCAACTTGATCGTAAAATTGACCTTTTCAACGGATGCGGATTTTTCTTTCTTAGTCATATGTGCTGCACATATTTAAGTGCAGCACAAGTATGCGTGCTTTTGCCTCCCTAGTCAAGGCATCGGACGGGACATCGGCTAGGGTTGCTGGCTGTTTGGGGTGCCACCGCAGCTTTGCATCGCTGCCGCCATCACGTCGGCATCGAACTGGGCGCCGCGCCAGCCCTGCATGCCGCAAACCTGCCAAGTTTCCAGACCAAGCGCGCCACGGAAGTCCGCGCCTTCCACCAGCGCTCCATCCAGCTTGGCCTGCCGCAGGATCGCGGCGGGGAACGCGGCTCCGCGTAGATCGGCCTTGCTCAAGTCCGCTTCCAGGAAAATGGTGCCTTTGGCCTGCGCCCCGGTCAGATTGGCGCCAATCAGTTTTGCCGCGGAAAGGTCGGCCTGCTCCATCGAAGCCAGAGACATCACCGCTGCTTCCAGCTTTACGTCACGCAGGTCCGCGTGGCCCAGGTCCGCTCGCAGCAGATTGGCGTGGCGCAGGAAAACCGAATACAACGTGGCGTGTTGGAAGTTCGCCGTAGTCAGCGTGGCGCCTTCCAGGTTTGCAAAGGAAAGGTCCGCATTCCGGAAATCGGCACCGGCCAGCATCGCTCCCTGTGCATCTGCTGAAACAAGGCTCACCTTTTCCGCATGCATGTGATCGAGATTCGCGCCGCGCAAAATCGCTTCCCGCAAATTGGCCGAGCGGAAATCCGCTTCGGAAAGACTTGCGCCTTCCAGATTCGCCTTCCACATGCGCGCGCCGGCAAATTGCGACCGGTAACCGCGCGAGTACCTCAGATTAATTTCATTCAACCGCGGCCCGGTTCCGTTGCCCGCCTCTCCCTCCCCGCCGGGTTTCACAGGGCTGGGCGATATGCTCTCTTCTGTCACGTCCGCATAGGGCCGGTAGCCCAGCGCTTGAAATGCCGCGGATGCCCAGCGCCGTGGATCGCTGCGCGAAATATCGGTCCTGAGGTTCGGATCGCCCGGCAATCCGCGGATCACTCCAAGCGATAACAGGAAAACCACAAGTCCAGCGGCTACTGGCACGCGGAACGCCGCCAGTGCATCGCGCATGAATTGCGACGTGCTTTCGTCCGTCCATTCGCCGGGCCGCAGCACTCGCCGAACCACGCGCTGCATCGCGCACGCCGATCCGGCGGTTATTGTAAACAAAAGCACCTGCAGGAGCGTGCCGCGGTAGTCCTGCATCACGAGATAGCGCAACCAGAACAAAAACAGCGTCGCCGGCACAGCCCAATACGCCAGCAATTTCGATAGCGTGCATTCCACGATGGCCAGCGGGGAGCGCGGATCGCGCGTCCACCGCAGATGCGTCCGGATCGGTCCCATGAGATACCACGACCCGTCTTTTTCCGGAGTTTGCCCGTCAGGGAAAACGGCCGGCAGTGCGCCCATGCTCCCCCAAAGCCGCAGCAGCAGGAACTGCATGCGCAGGTAGAACACCGTCAGCAGCAGGGGCGCGCCCAGATAAAATCCCTGCAATGGCAGGAAGTTGGGAACGCGCGCGGTCACCATTGCCGATTCATCCAGCAGCAGCCGCACGTCGGTGGTCACGGCCACCAGCCCGCAGGCCACCGCGCACAGCATCATCACCAGCAGATAAAATCGCCTTGCCGATTGCGTGAATTGCCCGATCGTTTTTCCGCCATCCAGCGCTCCCACGGCCTCCGGCAGCGTGGCATCGAAAAGATTCGTGCCGCCCAGCCGACCCGCCCACAACCCCTGCGCGCCATACAGGTTCGCGCCCATCAGGTTGGCGCCGGCAAATTCCGTGCCCAGCAAATTCGTTTCGCGCAAGTCCGCTTCCACCAGGTTCGCGCCGCGTAGATTGGCCATCGACAAGTCCGCGCCGCGCAGATTCACCTTGGCCATCACCGCCCCTTGCAGGTTTACGCCAGTCAAATCCGCGTCGCAGAGATTCGCCCCAGCAAAATCTCCCTGAATGCCTTCTTTCCCGCCCGACTCCGCCCACAACCGGCGCCGATCCAGCGCCTCGGCCACCGCCAGCAATTCTGTCCGCAACTCACTCGTGTCTTCCAGGTCCTCGCGAAACACCGCGCGGTATTCGGAGGGGATTTCTCCTGATTCCATAGCGGCGACGGACGGTTCCTCGGTTTGGTCCGCTTTTTGCTGCTCAAATTCATCGTCGCGCTCTCCTGCGACCTCGTCCATCTCTTGGTCTATAAGTTCACCCTCTGCCAGCCCGTTGCTGGACTGGCGCGTTTCCGGTGGTGCAGCTTCTTCATTTCTTTGATCTCTTTCATTTGCTTCTTCAATTTCCTCTTCTCCAAAAAACGCCGCGGCGATTCGCTCCGCCTCGCTGGAATCCTGTGAACCGTTCGCCTCTGGCGCCCCCTCTGGCAGTACTTGTAATTCGCCGTCACCGGTCTTTCCTGCGGTCGCCGCTCCAGGCCGTTCGTCCTTTTCCGGCCCCAGAATTGCTGCCAGCTCCCGCAACGCACGTACTTTTGCTTTCGCGGCGTTCTCCTCCGCCGCTTTCTCTAATTCGTCGCTCATCTGCTGTTCAATCAGTGCAAGGATTTGCGATTCGACCGCTGGGTCGGTGGGCAGTCCGCCATACTCCGCCAGTTCCTGTGGCGTTGCCAGGCGTTCGAAATTCTTTTTCTTGTGAAAATCAGGCCAGTTCATAATCGATTTCGCCGGATCCCCCCGGCGCAGTCTTCTTTCCGCTTACCGCGAATTCCGCAGACGCAGGACGCCAGATCAAGGGCGGGGGTATCTCCATCTTCACCCACGACTCTTGTGGAAATCCCCTGCCCGAAAGGACAGGCGTGCCTCCCCGGCACTTGACCTCAGCTTCCCCCACGCCTGCCTCAGAACGAAGACGCAGGGAAATGACGCATGATCCAGTATGCAAGCCTCGCCGCGCACGAGACTCGCCCAACTTGGAATTCTCTTGATCAGGAACCGCCGTAAAAGAAGGAAGGAAATTCAGGCGGACCGCGAAACTCTGCAGGAGTCTTCTGCTCGCTGCATTCTGATGACTGACCTCTGATTATTGATTACCGCTCCCAAAGACAACAATGCCGGGGCGCTCCGCTGAGGGGCCGAGGCACCCCGGCTATTCCTGCCCGCCTCCGCAGTGAGCGAGCAAGGAACTCGTACAGAATCTTGTTCCGGCGAGTCTCTGCCGTCTAGGTTTCCTCGCTGCCGCGCAGGAATTCGTAGCGCTCGATGGCTGCCACGACGCCAACGCTACCCTCGTCACGGTTCTCCGTGCGCTGTACGCGGCCCAGGCAGCGCACACGCACCGGCCCGGCCAGCGTAATCTCATTGGGCAGCGTCAGCAGGATCTCCACCGGAGACCCCTCTTTTACGTCCTTGCCAAGGAAGAAGTAGACACCCCGGGAGCTGACATCGCGGGATTCGGTATTGGTTTCTCCTACGGCTGCGCCTGTGGTCCAACGAACAGTCAGCGGCAGCCGCATGGAAAAACGCTGAGTTGTGCGGCGTTCTGTGCCGGTCAAGGCAGGCCTCCCTCATCGAAGCCAAAGTGTAGCCGGGGTGCGTCCCGCGCTCAATAGGACTCGGGATTCAAATTTGAAGCGGCGGAAAAAAGTACGAATGTACTAGAACCTTGACAATATCCCCTCTTGTACCAAGCTGAATTACTCCTTCTCCTCCCTGTATTCGGTGCCCGTGACTTAAGTCATAGGCTCTTGTGACCTCCAACCTTAGGCTTGTCTCGACAACTTCAATTCGCAAAGGACCCTTATGAAAAAACTCTGGATCGCCTTCGCCTTGGTTCTCACCGTCTCGTTCGCCGTGCTGGGTTGGATTGGCAAGCGCATTCACGAAAAAATGCCCCCCATTCCAGGCCGAGTTATCTCCACCGACGGACAGGTAATTGTCGCCGAAGGTGATATCGCCAAGGGGCAAAACGTCTGGCAAGCCCTCGGGGGTATGGAAGTCGGCTCGATCTGGGGACACGGGAGCTATGTGGCTCCGGACTGGACCGCGGACTGGCTGCACCGCGAAACCACATTCGTGCTGAACGATTGGGCGCAAACGGAATTTGGCTCGAGCTATTCCCGCCTTTCCCCGGAGGATCAGGGCAAGCTGCGCGGCCGCCTGGAAGCGATGTATCGCCGAAATACGTATGACCCTTCCACGCAAACAATCACCATCGCTCCCATCCGCGCCCGCGCCTTTGAGGACTGCTACAACCACTTCGCCCAGGTCTTCATGCAAGGCAATAAGGCGTACGCTATTCCTCCGGGGAGCGTCAGCACGCCGGAGCGCATGCGGGAGTTCTCCGCCTTCATCTTCTGGACCGCCTGGGCCGCGTCCACGGACCGCCCGGACGAGTCCGTCACCTACACTCAGAACTGGCCCTTCGAACCGCTGATTGGCAATCGCCCCACCGGCGACGCCGTTCTATGGACCGGCGTCAGCATCATTATGCTGCTTGCCGGCATCTGCGCGATGGTCTGGTGGTACGCGTCGGAGAGCCAGGCCGAACCTCTACCCAGCGTCCCGTCCACCGATCCGCTCATCAACTGGCAAGCCACTCCGTCTCAGCGCGCCACGTTGAAGTATTTCTGGGTCGTCTCTGCACTGATCCTGGTGCAAATTCTGATGGGGGTCGTCACCGCGCATTACGGCGTCGAGGGCGATGCATTCTACGGACTCAAAATCTCGGAAATCCTTCCTTACAGCGTCACGCGCACCTGGCACGTGCAGATCGGACTCTTCTGGATTGCCACTGCCTGGCTCGCGGCGGGCCTCTTCATCGGACCGCTTGTGAGCAAGTATGAGCCGCCCTACCAGCGCCTGGGCGTCAACGTGCTTTTCGGCGCGCTTCTTCTGATTGTCCTTGGCTCGCTGGCCGGCGAATGGATGAGCATCCACAACAAGTTGAGCGCCACCGCGTCGTTTTTCTGGGGTCATCAAGGCTATGAATACGTCGACCTCGGCCGCGGCTGGCAAATGCTTCTCTTCCTGGGTCTCTTGATCTGGCTTTTCCTTGTCGTGCGCGCCATCCGTCCCGCCCTGAAGCTCGGCGGCGAACAAAAGCCTCTCTTGTGGCTTTTCCTCATGTCCGCCACGGCGATCGGTCTTTTCTACGGCGCTGGACTCACCTGGGGCCAGCACACGCACCTCTCCATCGTCGAATATTGGCGCTGGTGGGTGGTTCACCTCTGGGTTGAGGGCTTCTTCGAAGTTTTCGCCACCACGGTGATCGCATTTTTCTTTACGCGTCTTGGCCTGATTCAACCCGGACTCGCCGCCAAAGGTTCCTTGCTTTCCGCCACGATTTTTCTCGCCGGCGGAATCATCGGCACCTGCCATCACCTCTATTTCAGCGGCACGCCGACGGTCGCGCTTGCCTTCGGGTCGGTGTTCAGCGCACTGGAGGTCGTTCCGCTAGTCATGATTGCGTATCCAGCAATCGACGATTTGCGCCGTGGAAAATTGACCACCTGGGGCCGGCACTACAAGTGGCCCATCTACTTCTTCGTCGCCGTCGCCTTCTGGAACATGGTCGGCGCGGGTCTTTTCGGCTTCATGATCAACCCACCCATCGCCCTTTATTTCATGCAGGGGCTCAACACCACGCCACTGCACGGCCACGCCGCGCTCTTCGGCGTCTACGGCATGCTGGGCATCGGCTTGATGCTGGTATGCCTCCGCGCCATGAATCCGCGCGCGGAATGGCGGGAGAACTGGCTGAAAGCCTCTTTCTGGATGATGAATATCGGCCTGTTCACCATGTGCGTCGGCAGTTTGCTGCCGGTAGGGTTGATGCAGTCTTGGGCTTCGGTTAATCGGGGTTACTGGTTTGCGCGCAGCACCGAATTCCTCAGTTCTCCAATCATGCAGACGCTGCGCTGGATGCGCGTCCCGGGCGACACTATTTTCGCTCTCGGCGCGTTCATACTCGTCGCGTTTGTGTTCCGAACTTACACGAGCAGGGAAGAACAAGCTGCGGCCGTCCGTGAGCCGCTTCCTGCCCCGACCGGCGATTGATTCGTTCCAAGAGGGCGCGGCTTACACTCCGGCTTGCGCCTCTTTCCACTCAGAACATCAGCTTCAAGGCCAACTGCACAATTCGGCCCGGCTGCGCCGCCAGAATCTTTCCAAAATTTCCCGGGCCGCTATTGATGTCGTTGTTGGGCAGCTCGAAGTTGACGTTGTTGAAGATGTTGAAGAACTCTGCCCGGAGCTGCAGGTTTATGCCCTCGCGAAGGGGAATGTTCTTCAGCGCCGAAAAATCCCATTGGTGAAACGCGGGACCGCTCATCGTATTGCGCCCCAAGTTGCCGAACGTGCCGGGCTGCGCCTGCTGGAAGGCGGCGGTGTTGAACCAGCAATTTGCCGTGTGCACGGGCGCGCTGGTTCCGTCGGGGAGCACGCACCGGCCGGAAGTCGGATCTCCCACTTGATTGGGCCGGCTGCTGAAAAATCCGGAGATTTCCGGCGCACTTCCCTGCGCGGAGGGATTGCTTGAATCATAGATCGTGAATGGTGTGTTGCTCATCAGCGTCGTGATGCCGTTGACCTGCCAATTTCCCAGAATGTACTCATACCAATTCTCCGGATGGCGGAACCACGGCAAGTCCCACTGGTAGCTGGCGACGAAACGGTGTCGCGCGTCGAACATCGACCTCCCATATTCCGCCCCCAGGTCGAACGGATTTTGCGCTAAGTCATTTTCCCCGGCCACGCTTTGCGAAGCGGACCCGGTGATGTTGAACGTGGAAGCATCGTCCAGTGTTTTTGAATACGTGTAAGAAATCAGCCCCGAGACTCCATGGCTGAAGCGCTTTTTTAGGCTCGCCTGTAGCGCGTTGTAGGAGGAATTTGCAATTCCCGCAATTTCACCGACCGAAGAAAACGTGCAAGCGCTCGGCTGCGCGACCGTACATCCCGAATACAACCGCCGCTGGTTGGAAAAGTTGATGTTGTCCGTGTACGACAAGTTCGTATCGTAAACCGTCGGATTCGCTTCGATGAATCGCGGCAGTTTTGTTCCCTTCGTTCCGATGTAACCGACCTGCAGGAGCCAATCGTTTCCAAATGCATGTTCGATGTTCAGGTTCCAGTCTTGTGCGTAAGGCAGCCGCAGATTCGGGCTCAGCGTCAGCAGCGTCATTGGCTGCGCAAAGCCCCCGTTAAACGGATTTTGTCCTTTATATGGATCGGAAAAATTTGGAAGGCTGATCTGCGGCGTTTGCAAATAGGGCGGCGCGCTGATCGGCGTCTGCAGCGGCCCGCCCTGTCCCGTATAGTACGGGTCATAGAAGATGCCGTAAGCCGTCGTCACCAGCCATTTGCCATTTCCAGTCACGTCCCAAGCCACACCGACGCGCGGGGCAAACGCATTCCATTCTGCCGGAATCAGGCCGCCCGGCACCCCTTGATCCCCGGGATACAGCAATCCAGTCGGGGCGGTCGGAAACTCCGTCGACTGCCGCCCCGGAATCCACAAATTCTGCCGGTTGTGAATTTCGGTGTAGGGCGAGGGCACTTCATACCTCAATCCGTAGTTGATCGTCACCCTCGAGACCACTTTCCAAGTGTCCTGTGAATACAGATTGAAGGCGTGACCGCGCAGTCCCCTCGAGAAATCCCCACCGCCTTGCAGGAAGAATACGGGTTGACCGAAGAGGAAGCTCGCAAACGAATTGCTCAACGGAAAATTGGAGAACACGAAAAAGCCGTTGGTCGCGATTCCCTGCAAAACGTTGATCTGGTCATACATGTATCCTCCGCCAAATTTGTATTCATGGCGCCCGCGCACCCAGGAAAGCGAGCCGGATACGTCATAGGAACTCTGATACGTGTTCCGGGGCCCGGTAATCGGATCGCCGATGGAAGCGTAGCCACCCACTTGCACGAACGGAGGGCCAAGCGCTGCGTCCAGCGTCGGAGCGTAGGTGAAACCAAAGCTAGCCGGGTCGGTGTGATTCAGGTGCTCGTCGAGCAGAAACTTGTTTCTAAGAAACGAGAAGCGCAAAGTTCCAAGCAGTGATGGATTGAACGTGTGCGTCTCTTGCGCGATAAAATTCTGCGACCTCTGATTCTCTCCCACGGGAAATCCCGGCACGTTTGCGCCCGCGGTGGACAGCGGGTCGGTTTGATCGCGCTGCCCGAAGCTATAACGGAAATTCAGCGCGTCGCGTTCGGTCAGAAAGTGGTCCACGCGCATGCCGAATTGATCGACGTCCGACGTCAACATCTGCGTGGTCACGAACGTGAAGTCACCGGAGTTCGCGTGGGGATAGAACGGCAGCAGTTTCTGCGCAATCGAATTGATCCCCGGCAACTGGTTGAACGGCAGGGCCTGCGGCGGCGTATTCGGCGGCACAAAGAAGTTCAGTAACTGCCCCGCTGGATCCGGCTGACCTCCCGCCGTCGTGCAATTTCCCGCGGAATCGAACACATCCGGCTGGCCGTTCGCGTTCGTCCGCCCTGTGCACAAGTCGCCGAAATTTCCCTGCTTCTCGGCATCGGAAGGCACCGGCGTGCGCGTCGTTTCGCCCTGCCGGTTTCGCACTCCTTCGTAGTAGCCAAAGAAGAACGTCCTGTCCTTCCGGATCGGCCCGCCGAAGGTCGCGCCGAACTGGTTGCGCTTCAGCGGCTCCACGCTGTCCGCAAAAAAGCTTTTCGCGTCCATCGCATTGTTGCGCAGAAATTCCCAGGCGGACCCGTGAAATTCATTCGTGCCCGATCGCGTCACGATATTCGTCGTCGAACCCGTGCTGTGCCCGAACTCCGCGTTCGCCGTGTGCGTCAGGATGCGAAACTCCGCAATCGCATCCACCGGGGGCTCCAGCACAAATCCCCCATCCACGGTGTTGAAGTTATCCGCTCCGTCAATCAGGAAATTATTGGACTCGGGCCGCTGTCCGTTCACCGCATAGGCTTGCCCTTCGCGAGTGCTTCCGCCCGCCTCCAACAAACCCGGCGTCATCGGCGCCACGCCGGGCTGCAGCAGGCCGAGTTGCGTGAAGTGCCTCCCGTTCAGCGGCAGATCCAGCACTTCCCTTTCGCCCACCGTTTGCCCCAGATTTGTCGACGTGCCCTCGATCACCGGCGCATCGGCGGTCACGTTCACCTTCTGCGTCTCCGTCCCCACCTCCAGATGAATCGCCAGCGTCGCCGTCTGGTTCACGTCGAGGGCAATTCCTTCCTGCATGTAGGTCTTGAAGCCTTGCGCCTGCGCTTCCAGTCGATAGTGCCCCACCGGCAGCGCCACCAGCACGTACAATCCCTGCGCATCGCTCACCGCAACTCGTTGCAACCCGGTCTCCGTATGAGTCGCCATCACCTGCGCACCAAACACCCTTGCCCCGCTCGCGTCGGTTACCGTTCCCCGCAAACTAGCCGATGTTCCCTGCGCAAGCACTCTGCCTGCGCAGACGGCGACCAAAAACAGAACACACCACCGCCCTGTAGTTGCTCTCATGCAACTCTCCCTGGAAGCAGAATGAATCTTTCAATCGGTATGCAGCGGGGAATCGGAATCGCGTTGAGGAACAGGTTTGCCCCAAAGAAAAACGTTGTGCGGACGAACAGTGCATGCCAAATACTCTGCAGGATGGGAGCGAGTTTCATCTGCAATTTCTTTGATCGGTTGTTCACGGTGCCGGCGGGCAGACACACCTATTCATCGCCGCCGGAATACCCGTTTGCGGTTCACTTCTCAGCGTTACGCGCGGCTTGCGCCATCAAACAGATGTGACGCAGGTCACACCCCGAGATGCTCGTGGGAGAATACGGAGGGAAAAGAGGCGACACAATACTCCAAAAATACTAGAAGCGGCCCACGGGGCCGCTTCGGTCAAAAATTTCCCTGAAGATTTTTATTGATTATCGATCAGCCGGTGATGAATCGCGTAAAGCGCGAGTTCCAGACGGTCGGAAACGCCGAGTTTATCGAAAATGTTGTGCAGGTGATTCTTCACCGTCTGCTCGGAGATGAACAACTTCTCGCCAATCTCCTTGTTGCGGAAGCCCTGCGCCACAAGTTGCACAATCTCTTTTTCGCGGTCGGAAAGCAGGGGCTTCTCGCGCCGCGGCCCGGAATCGGAAGACTTCGCGAACGCCTTCATGACCTCCGCCGTCATCCGGTTGTCCAGCCAGATTTCGCCCGCATGGACGCGGTGAATGCTCTTTACCAGCAGATCCGTGGCGGACTGCTTCAGCACCACGCCGCGCGCACCAAGGCGCATCGCGCGCACCACGTCACGGTCGTCTTCCGCCGCGGTCAGAACGATCACGCGTGTCGGCGTCTGGTCGAAATTCACCTCTTCCAGCACCGCCAAGCCATCTTTATCCGGCATGCGGAGGTCCAGCAGCAGGATGTCTGGCTTCAGCTTGGCCAGCAACTTGATGCACTCCGTGCCGTTCTGCGCCTCTCCGACGATGGTGATATCTTCATCGCCATCAATCAATTTGCGGAGCCCGTCGCGAAATATCGCGTGGTCGTCCGCCATCAGTACCCGAATTTGCTGTTTGGTCTTCGCCATATCAGCCGAGCGGTACCTCAATCGTTAAGCGCGCACCATGGCCTGGATTCGATTCCACGGTTAGTACTCCCCCCACCGTGCGCGTTCTTTCCTTGATGGAAATGGGACCCAGCCGAAGCCGGTCAAGCTCATCCCCTGTAAAGCGGCCGGCGAAACTAAAACCCTCGCCGTTATCGTCCACCACGAGGGTGAGCCGGCTGTCGTCCTGCGACAGTTTTACCACGACATGGGAAGCCTTCGCATGCTTTTTTATGTTGTTGAGTGCTTCTCTGTATATCTGGAATATCTCCCGGCAAACCCGGTCCGGTGCATGCAAATCCACTGAATCCACCAGCAAATCCAGCGCCAGCGTTGACTCATTCCGGAAGCGTTCGGCAAACCCGCGCATCAAGTCCACCAGGTCCGCCGACTGCACGCGCAGCGGCCGCAGGTCCGTCACCAGATGGCGCAATTCTCCGCCTTCGTTCTTCACCGTCTGCTGCAGGCCCGCCAGCCCCGATTCCACCTGGTCCGGATGGGTGGTAACCTTGCGCCGCAGCACGTCCAGTTGAATCTCGATGCTCAAGAGTGTCTGCAAAATGCCGTCGTGCAGGTCTCGCGAGATGCGCGAACGCTCCGCCTCGATCGCCCGCGCTCGCAGGTGCCGCAACAGGAACACATTCTCCAGCGCCGCGCTGATATGGGCTGAAATCCTCTCAAACCATTCCAGCTCTTCCCTTAAGTAGGGCTGCCGGCCCGGCCGGCGATTCAGCAGGAAAATCCGCCCTGCGGCGTGGCCTTCCTGATCGAACGCCACCGAAAGGAAATTCTTGATCGAAAACTCCTGCTGGGTCGGCCCCGGAATCCTCGGCAGAATCTTCAATTCCTGTTTGTTCTGCCGGTCCCAGCCAAAGCCCAGGCCCTTGCCTTCCAGCGAATTCCAGCAAAGCGACGCTTCCAGATCATCCAGCAAAAATCCGTCTGCGCGTGTTGTCGGGAGATTCTCCGGCACCAGCCGTTCGCTTTCCCCCGATTTCAACTGCCACAGAAAGATCCGCTCCAGGTCCGCGTCGCGGTACGCCAGCAGCGCGCCTTCCGTCTGAAATTCCGCGCACAACTCTTCCAGCAGCAGCCGCAGGGATTCCGCCAGCCCCAGGTCCACATGCATGGTGTTCGAAATTCGCGACAAAAAATCCTGCTGCGCCGCGAATTGCCGGTTCTTGTCCCCCAAAAACGCCAGCCCCACCGTGCCCAGAAACGATGCCGCAAAAAACGATACGGAATACGCAAGACTTCGCGGCCCTGGCGCGGGAATTCCACGGCTCATGTCCAGCGCGAATCCCAGCAGCAAAAGACCAAAGCACAGCGTCGCCGCGTGGCGCAGATTCCACCGGTAACCCGCCGCGAACGCCACGAAAAACATCAGGAACCATGTCGGCAGAAGCTCCGGCGAGATGTACAGAAAAACTCCCGCCACAAGCACATCGCATAGGATCGGCAGCCGCCAGCGGTATTTTTGCAGCAACCGCTCCAGGAGCAACACCACCACACCCGCAACAATGTAAGCCACCAGAAACGACAGCGGCCGCTCCACTTGCCGGGCCGGGCGCAGCTCCAGCAAGCCGAGCATCGCCAGCGTCGCGATTACCGGCCGCGCGTAGGCAATTTGCCTTTCAAAATGGAGTTGATCCGTTGGCTGCGGGTTCATGCGCGGGGCCACATTCCCCAGGTACTGACGGGCCGCTAGGCCGGCTCTTTTCGCAATCGAGTGCTAGAACGATAGCCTGGCGCTCGGTACACCCCCAGCGCCGTTCTATCCCCACACCACCCTCTGCGCCAAGTCTAGCAATTCCCTCCTCGGCTTTGACTGTCGCTGATGTCTGGCGTTCCGCACTCGTTATCAGCCATTCCAACAAGCTGGCTGGCCGAAAGCACAACGTGCGGCGGCTTGTCCAAAGGCCACCCCACGGGGCTGCGAAGGTTCTTGGGCGGCGGGTGTCTCGTCAGGCGGTTCCTTCCGGAACTGGGAATATTGGAGGTCCCGATGAAGGCAGGCCTGCTTGTCCGGGTGGAGTTGCCCAGATGACTTCAGCCAAGGGCCGATAGCGAGACGCAAGGAAATAGATCGAATAGGCGGGGAAAAAGACAATAGCAGGCACATTCAAGAGTGAAATTACAAAGAGGAGTAGCACCACCACCACGATGCCGACCAGAACTGCCAGGGCAATGGTATAGAAATTCCAGGTCCACCCGGCCGCCTTTCCAGCGAGAATCGCCAATACTCCGGCGCCCCCGATCGGTAGCAGCAGTAGAATGAGCACGAACAACGTAAGAATGCCAATCGCAAAAGCAGCTCCGATCGCCAGCACAATCTTCATTCCGACATACGCGGCGTATCCGCCCTTCTCCTGCTTCATCCATTCCCATAATCGGCCCCACCCCTGAAACGCACTGATATGCTCCAGCGCCATTTGCGGGACGACGAAATCCTTAGTCAGGACGTGGATCACTCCCACCACAACCACAACCGCCATCATCGCGAGTAGCAGCAGCGCCCCGCCTATCACCAGGGGCACCAGATGCTCTTTGGGCCGATTCAACCAGCCGCTCATCCACACCACTGCCAGCGGAAAGCCAACCAGGAGCAGGAGCGCCGCCAGCGTCAACAGCGAGATGGCAATCTGCCAGACAAAGTACGCAAATCCCTCGCGCGTCCGCCGCCTCCATCCCACCCGGATGTGGCACTCTTTCGCCACGACGCTATCGAACAGAACAAACCGCATCACGCTGCTCACATAGAGAAAAAAGACAAACAGGCACAAGCCGGCCACGACAAGCGGGATGATCCAGGCAGTGATTTCCCCCGGCAAATGCAGTGCTTGCGCAGACGCCCAGAAATCCAGCGTCTGCTCCGTGCCTTTCTGGGGATGCGTGGTGGGCAGGTTAAGGCTGCCATTGCATCCACCCGATCCCAGTTCGCCAGCCAGAAATCCAACCAGCGCGAGGCGGGCCCATTGCGAGAAACGGAACGGCCCGAAAAGCTGCTTTTTTGAATGCTCAAGCGCGGGGTTAATCGTGTCCGATGCGGAAATGGGCAAGGGAGACCCTCGTTCTTCCTTCGTGAACTTAGCCTGACGAAATCGAACTTACCCTGAAATTCCCGGCGTCGCAATTCCCGTCTATGATTCGTGGATGCGGCGCTTCTGCCTGTGGCGCCCATACTTCCTTTCTCCTCTGCCGCCCCAGGAAAGCGGCCCCCGCCAGCAGGATTTTCCCGTGTGTCATCTTGGTCGAGGCGATGTATCGCAATCGACCCGCACTTGACAGCCACAGCCTATTCCCCCATCGCAAGAGGCTCTTTTTCGCTCCCCGCCAGCGTGTTAAACTAAAAACCAGCGGTGGGAGTAGCTCAGCTGGTAGAGCGTCGGTCTGTGGCACCGAATGTCGCGGGTTCAAATCCCGTCTCCCACCCCAATTCAACTTTTTCAGCCTGCCTGGTCCCGGCAGAAACTCCACGGAAATTCCTGTAACCTCGTTCCTGCTCATTCCATCTTTCAGACGGACTCTCGAATCTCTGTGATATAAGGATTCGGCGCAGGAAATGGTCTCCGAGGAGCAGGCGCAACTTCACCATTTCAGCCAACTAAGGACCTCTAATGAAGATCGTCAAGAAATCAGGTTCTCCGAAAGTCCTCGTGATCGATGTCGGCGGCACCAACGTCAAGATGCTTGCCACGGGCCAGAAAGAGCCGACCAAGTTTCCATCCGGCCCCAAAATGACCGCTTCCCTCATGGTCAAAGAAGTAAAAGCAGCCACCAAGGGTTGGGATTACGACCGCATCTCCCTCGGCTATCCGGGTCCTATCATCAACGGGCGCCCGCTTCGCGAGCCCCACAACCTCGGCGGCGGCTGGATGAAGTTCAACTTCAACAAAGCGTTCGACTGCCCGGTGAAAGTCATTAACGACGCTTCCATGCAGGCCCTGGGCAGCTACGAAGGCGGGCGCATGCTCTTTCTCGGCCTCGGCACCGGCCTCGGCTCCGCCATGATCGTGGACGGCGTCTTGCAGCCCATGGAGCTCGCCCACCTGCTTTACAAAAAGGGAAGGACCTATGAGGACTATCTCGGCTTGCGTGGACTTGAGCGGCTTGGCAAGAAAAAATGGCGCAAGCACGTGGCCGAAGTCGTGGAGCTTCTCAAAGCGGCGCTCGACGCCGACTATGTGGTCATCGGCGGCGGCAACAGCAAAAAACTGAAGACCTTGCCTGACGGCGCGCGCCTCGGCGACAACGCCAACGCCTTCCGCGGCGGCTTCCGTCTTTGGAAGGATTGATTGCAGCACCCGAGGCCGCCGCGCTATGAGGTCCTTTTTGGGGCCCGGGATGAATTAAAGGGGTGGGCTTTTCTTCCGGTGAGGAGTCGTTTCCAGCTTGCTCAGGCTGGCGTCCCCAAGATCGAGCGGGGCTTCGAATAGATCCAACATCTCACCGGGCAGAGGCGGCTCAAAAACGTCAGAGACAAATATCTTGCCGCGTAGTGTCCGAAACTGACGAACGAGCTGCAAATTCGCCCCTCCCGAGGGCCCCTTTACCTTCTAGCCTTCTTTCCCATGCCTGGATGATAATTTGATTGGGCTCTGTTGACATCCTAGCGGCGCAGAACGCCGGGAGCGAAAAACAGATCCCTCACCCCGCAAAAACGGCGGGGATTCGTAATGACAATTTTCCCCACTGCGCACAATTAAGAGGGAAATCAACAGAGCCATTCGATTTCTAAAATTCAGGTGAGATAACGACTCAAACAGTAACACCCATCCACACCATCCAATGACCAAGATTGTCTGTACCGGTTTGCTTATCGACATGGACGGCGTCCTCGTCGACTCCACCGCCGCGATCGCTCGAGTCTGGTCCCGCTGGGCTGCGCTGCATCGCATGGACCCCGCACGCATCATAGCTCTCGCCCACGGCCGCACTTCTTTCGCCGCCATTCAGGAAATCTTGCTCAACGCTTCCCCCGAAACTCATCTTGAGGAAAATCGCTGGATGGAACGCAGCGAAATCGAGGATGTCGCCGATGTCGTCGCCCTGCCGGGCGCCCGCGCGCTTCTCACTGCTATCCCGTCTGCGCAACGCGCCGTCGTCACTTCCGCCACTCGCCCGCTCGCTGAAGTCCGTCTTCGCTCCGCAACTCTTTGGGATCTTGTCAGTCAGCTCCTCACCGCCAGTGATATCGAGCACGGAAAGCCGCACCCGGAACCTTATCTCAAGGGCGCTGCCGCCCTGCAACTGCCTCCACAGGATTGCGTGGTCATCGAAGACGCCGCCTCCGGCACGCGCTCCGGCAAATCCGCGGGTACTCGAGTCCTCGCCCTGCGCACGACCAGCGAGGATGCTACGCTCCTCGCCGCCGGCGCCGATTGGATCGCCAACGATTGCGCTTCTCTCCGTTGCTCCAACCTTCCCGGGTCAAACCAACTTCTCCTGGAATTCCCGGATAACGAAATTCCTCGCCTACCCAAAATGCGCTAAGATGCGTCGAACCAAGAAAGACCTGTAGTCGCATTCCAAGGAGAAATTGGTGATGGATCGCCGCTCCCGCCTGCTGTTGTTTTGCGCCGCCGCTTGCCTTGTCGCTGCCTCGCCATTCGGCGCATTCCCTCAAGAGAAGGAATCGAAGCCCGCGGAAAAGCCGGCCGAAACGCCCGCCGCTCCCCCCAAGGAAGAATCCACTGTCACCGACCACTCCATCAAGATCGGCTCCCAGACCGTTCCTTACAAAGCCACCGTCGGCAGCCTGCTCCTGAAAAACGAAAAGGACGAGCCGACGGCGCTCATCTTTTTTACTTCCTACATCCGCTCGGATAGCAAGGACGTCTCGCAACGCCCCATTTCGTTCCTCTACAACGGCGGCCCCGGCTCCGCTTCTCTTTGGCTGCACATGGGCTCCTTCGGACCAAAACGCGTCTCCACCACCAACGCCGGCGTCACTCCTCCCGCTCCTTACAAGCTGGAAGACAATCCCAACTGCCTGCTCGACAAAACAGATCTTGTTTTCATTGATCCTGTCGGTACCGGCTTCAGCCGGGCGGTCGGCAAAGCTCAGGACAAGGACTTCTGGGGCGTGGATCAGGATGCCCGCTCTCTCGCTCAGTTCGTCGAGGCCTACGTCAGCCGCAATAATCGCTGGAACTCCCCCAAATTCCTGATTGGCGAAAGCTATGGCACCTTCCGCAACGCGGTTCTCGCCAACACGCTGCAATCCCGCTATAACCTCTATCTCAACGGCCTGGTCATGATTTCGTCGGTCTGGGATCTCGGCACTATCTCTTTCTATCCCGGCGAAGACCTCTCCTACATCCTTTATCTCCCCAGTTATGCCGCCACCGCCTGGTACCATAAGGTTGTTTCGGACCGGCCCAACAATCTCAACGCCTTCGTCGACGACGCCACGAAATTCGCCAAGGGCGATTACGCGGATGCTCTCTTGAAAGGCGATGCCCTTTCAGATACCGAAAAGTCTGCCATCGCCAAGAAGTTTGCGCACTTCACCGGGCTCAGTGAAGACTACGTGATGAAATCCGATCTTCGGGTCAAGCTGCCTCAGTTCATGCAGGAGCTGCAGCGCACCCGCGGCCTCACTACCGGGCGCCTCGATGCCCGCTTCTCCGGCCCCACTTACAATCTCATCGAGGATTCGGCCGACTATGATCCGCAGGAAACCGCCATCAGCGGCGCTTTTGTCGCGGCCTTCAACCAATACGAGCGCGAAGAACTCAAGTACAATCCCGACCGCGAATATCACGTTTTCGCCCACTTTGGCGATAACAATTGGGACTGGAAGCACTCCGCCGGCGAAGGCGCGTTTTTCCCTGGCTCCCCCAATGTCATGCTCGACCTGGCGAATGCCATCATCACCAACACGCGTCTCCAAGTCGAAATGGAAGATGGCTTCTACGATCTGGCTACCCCTTTTACGGAATCTGAGTACGCCACCGAGCATCTTGGCCTGCCCGCCAATCTACAGAAAAACATACACCACAAACGCTACGAAGCCGGCCACATGATGTATCTCCGCGACGAAGACCTCGCCAAGCTCAAAGGCAACGTCGCCGCCTTCATCGAATCCGCCTCCAAAGGCCAGTAATCTGAAAACCTTAGGCGCTGCTAGCGCGACTGGGGCTCCAATCGAACCAGGCGCGAACCTGTCGGGAGTACTCCCTCCGCGTCGCACTCCGATTTTTAATTACGATCGCTAACCACCCGATTAACAGTTTTCTAATGTAGGCCGCCTCACCAATAACAATCTCGCGCTACCTGTACTTCACCGCTCCCCAGGCTGCGCTCTTTTTTCTCTACACTTGCCTTTGGGGCAAACCTGCTTCCGATGTTTCGCCCCAATTGCAGTTTCTGTTCAAGAACAATCCAATTAACCCAGGGGTCCCATGTCTACGACACCTCCGGCCGTAACGCCCGCTCCGCGCACGTTCCAGGTGCCTCAGCTGATCGCCGCCATGCTCAAATCAGGTGAGCACGTCAGTGATTTGATTTTTTCTCCCGGCCGCGCGCCGCAGATCGAAGTCAACGGCCAACTCGTCGAGCTGAAATTCAAGGGCCTCGAGCGCCTCGTTCCCAACGACACGGAAGGAATCGCCAAAGTGCTCATGGCCAAAAACGAGCACGCCGCGGCGAAGCTCGAAAAAGAAGGGTCCGCCGACATCTCTTATGGCCTCGAAGGTCTCGGCCGGTTCCGCGTCAACGTCTTTCGTCAACGCGGCACTTGTGCCATCGTCATGCGCGTGATCCCAGACCGCATTCCTAGTTTTGAAGATCTCAAAGTTCCTCCGCAACTCAAGGAAGTCTGCAACCTGAAAAACGGCATTGTTCTGGTCACCGGCCCTACCGGTTCCGGAAAATCCTCCACACTCGCCGCTGTCATCGACAAAATGAACGAGGAAAAGGCCATTCACATCCTGACGATCGAGGATCCCATCGAGTTCCTGCATCGCCACAAAAAGTCCACCATCCATCAGCGCGAACTCCACGCCGATACGCCCACCTTCTCCCTCGCCCTGCGCGCCGCGCTTCGGCAAGCTCCCAAGGTCATCCTGGTCGGCGAGATGCGCGATCGCGAAACCATGGAAATCGCTCTTGAGGCCTCCGAAACCGGCCACCTCGTTCTCTCTACGCTGCACACGACTGACGCCGCCAAAACCGTCGAGCGCATCATTGGCGCCTTCCCCATGGAGGATCAACAAGGCATCCGCACGCGCCTCTCCAAGGCGTTTCGTTACATCATTTCTCAGCGCCTGGTTCCTCGCCTCGATGGCAAAGGCCGCATCGCCGTCGTCGAAATCCTCAAGTCCACGATGCGCACCCGCGAGTACATTGAAAAGGGTGAATCCGAAGGCAAAAGCCTGCTGGATGCCATGCGCGACGGCTCTAACGACGGCATGCAGCATTTCGACGCTGAGATCGAAAAACTCGTTCGCGCAGGCGTCATCGACGTGGACACCGGACTCACTTACGCCACCAACGCCGGCAACCTGCGCCTGGAGCTCACCGATTTCCTCGAAGAACAGCAGCGCCGCCGCCCTCGTTCCGCGCAGGACACCAGTTCTGACCCGAATTCCGACTCCGAATTCGAGTTCACCCGCTGAGGGTGGCACACGCACTCTTTTCTATGCAATTTGCTGCCGATCACAAGTCACCATTCACCAGTAACCTCTTTGCTTTTTCCCCACACGAACGTATGATGGCGCATCGCTCCAACTTGAGATCTCACTTTGCCCAATTCGCCTGCGACTGACATTGCCGACCCGCCCGGGCATCTGCCCTATCGCAAGGACAAAGGGAAACTCCTGCAAATTCTGGGTGTCGGCTTTGGCATCGCCGTCGCCGTGGGCAATTCCATCTCCGTCGGCATCGTCCGCACGCCCGGAGATATCGCCGCTCGTCTTCCGAATGCCTGGCTCTTCATCGCCGTATGGTTTGGGGGCGCCCTTTACGCACTCGTCAGTGCGTTCCAACTCGCCGAGCTTGGCACGCTGATTCCTTCCAGCGGAGGCCAGTACAATTTCTCGCGCCGCGCCTTGGGCGACTATGCCGGATTCGTCGTCGGCTGGAGCGATTGGATCTCCACTTGTGGCACCACTGGCGCCGTCGGCATCGTCTTTGGCGAATACTCCGCGCACCTCTTTCCCATCCTCAGCTCCGCCATGCGCATCAAGTTCACCGGCGTCGCGGTCATTGTGCTCTTTGCCTTGCTCCAATGGAAGAGCGTCAGCATGGGCAGCAAGGTGCAGAGCTTCACCACTCTGCTCAAAGGCCTGGTCTTTTTTGTGATGGTCGTTGCCTGCTTCACGATGGGGCGTGCCGCTCATGCCCAAGCCTCCGCCGTTCCCTCCATCGCATTCCCCACAGGTGCTGCACTCATCACCGGCCTGCTCCTTGGAATGCAGGCGACCATCTACACCTACGACGGCTGGGATGGCGTCATCTACTTCGGCGACGAGATCAAAAATCCGGGCTACCTTATCCCCCGCGCCATCTTCGCCAGCCTTGCTTCACTCTTTGTCATCTACCTCATGATCAACGCCGCCGTTCTCTACGTTCTCCCGATGAACCAGATCGCCGGCAACGACTTCTCCCTCGGCCTCGCCGCCCAACAAGTTTTCGGCCGCTACGGTGACACGGTCTTCCGCTCCATTATGGTCATTGCCTTGTTCAGCTCCGTCAACGCGCTGCACCTCATGGGTACGCGCGTCCTCTATGCCATGAGCCGCGACGGCCTCTTCTTCGGCCAGGTCACCCGCGTCAACAAAGGGGGCACGCCGACTGCCGCGCTCTTCCTCAGCGCGCTTGTCGGGGTGGTCTTCGCCATCGGCAAATTCGAGCGCGTCATCGCCATGCTCGCCTTCTTTTTCGTCACCAATTACATGCTCTCGTTCATCTCGCTCTTCCTTCTTCGCTCCCGTGAGCCGCAGGCCGATCGCCCCTACCGGGCGTGGGGCTATCCCTGGACCACCGCCCTCGCCCTGCTCGGCTCCGTGGCTTTCCTCGTCGAGGCTATCCGCGAAGACCGCGCCAACTCCGTGCTCACCCTAGTTGCCCTCGCCGTCAGCTATCCGGTCTATCGCGTGCTAAAAGCCGTCTCCAGCCGCAAACCCTCCGCATCCATTTAGCGAATACCCTTAAGTTTCGGCGTGCTTCTGCGAAAGCTTGTCCCCCCCAAAAAAAACGGGGCGGATTTTCATCCGCCCTGCTCGAATCTCCATCATCGAATTTGCGTTGTTTCTTTACTTCGTTGCTTTCTTACCTCGTGTTTTCAGCTGACCTTCTCCGCCACGGCCTTCGCCTGCAGGAACAGCAGCAAGTAATCCTTGCCGCCAGTTTTCGAGTCCGTACCGCTCATGTTGAAGCCGCCGAAGGGATGCGCCCCTACCATCGCCCCGGTGCACTTCCGGTTCAGATAGAGGTTTCCGACATGGAACTCTTCCTCTGCCCGGCGGATTTTCTCCGGATTCTTCGAGTAAACCGCGCCGGTCAATCCGAACTCAGTGTTGTTCGCAATCTCCATCGCGTGATCGAAGTTCTTGGCCTTGATTACCGCCAGCACCGGGCCAAACACTTCCTCCTGCGCCAGCCTCGCCTTCGGATCCACGTCGGCGATAATCGTTGGCTCCACAAAGTAGCCGTCACCCGCCGCGCGCCCGCCGCCGGTCAGCAGCCGACCTTCCTTTTTGCCGACCTCGATGTAGTTCAAAATTCCCTTCATGGCCGTCTCGCTGACCACCGGGCCCATGTAGTTGTTTGGATCGTCGCTTGGACCCACTTTGATCTTCTTCGTGCGTTCCACCAGCTTGTTCAGGAACGTGTCGTACACCTTCTCGCTCACGATCACGCGTGAGCACGCCGAGCACTTCTGCCCCTGGTACCCGAATGCTGCCTGTGCCGTGCCTTCCACCGCCGCGTCAATGTCGGCCTCTTCGTCCACGACGATGGCATCCTTGCCGCCCATCTCCAGCACTGTTCGCTTGATCCAGATCTGCCCCGGCTGCGGCTTGTTTGCAAGTTCCGCGATCCGCAAACCTACTTCCTTCGATCCCGTGAAGCCAATGTAGCGCGTCTTCGGATGCTGCACGATCACGTCGCCAATCACCGAACCCGATCCGGTGAGAAACTGCACCGCTTCCTTCGGAATGCCCGCCTCGTGCAACACGTCCACGAACTTCGCCGCAATCGTCGGCGAATCCGCAGCCGGCTTTAGCACCACGGTATTTCCGGTCACCAGCGACGCCACCACGAGGCCCGCCAGAATCGCCATCGGGAAGTTCCACGGCGGTATCACCGCGCCGACCCCCAGCGGAATATAAACCAGGTAGTTGCGTTCGCCGCGCATGGGCGTCAGCTTTTGCGGCTCGGCCAGGCGCAACATTTCTCGGCCGTAAAATTCGCAAAAATCGATGGTCTCGGCGACATCCGCGTCCGCCTCCACCCAGGTTTTTCCCACTTCGTAACAGACCAGCGCCGCATACTCGAACTTCCGCTCGCGGATAATTTGAGCCGTCCTGAACAAGTACTTCGCCCGCGTCTCCGCCGGCACCTTCTTCCAAACGTCAAAGTACTTGTGCGCCGATTCCACCGCCTGCGCCGCCTGTTCCTTCGACGCATCCTGGAAAATTCCAATCACCTCCGAAGGCCGCGAGGGGTTCGTGGACTTCTTCTTCCCCGCTGTGATCACCTTCTGCCCGTTAATCCACATGGGGTACTCGTGGCCAAACTCGGCGCGCACCTTCTTCAGCGCTTCTTCCATATTTTTTCGATTGTCTGCATTCGAAAAATCGATAAATGGTTCGTTTGCAAATTCCGGCATGTGCACTTTTGCTTCGGCAGTCGCCATGACACTTTCCTCCTGATTCGCTAAGGTTCAATTATAGGGGCGATTGAATCAGCCCGACAAGCCACCGAATCCAGCGGCAAACCGTACTCCCAGCCATTTTGGTAGACATCTCAAACCACAAGAGTTATTCGCAAGGCGGCGCGTCTTTGCTGACTCCAATAAGCTCGAAATGGGATAATCCTCTGCCATGCGCCAGACGATCGCCCATCTCACGCTCGTTGTCCGCAATTATGACGAAGCTCTCGATTTCTTTACTCAAAAGCTCGGCTTCCAGCTTCTCGCGGACTCTCCCTTGCCCGATGGGAAACGCTGGGTCCTCGTCGCGCCTTCTCATTCCAAGGGCGCCGCGCTCCTGCTTGCCGAAGCCGCCACACCCCAACAGTCCCTGGCCATCGGCAATCAGACCGGCGGCTGCGTCTTCCTCTTCCTCCACACCGACGACTTCTGGCGGGATTTCCACGCCTACCAATCCCGCGGCGTGCGCTTCCTGGAGACTCCCCGCAACGAGCCCTACGGCACCGTCGCCGTCTTCGAAGATCTCTACGGCAACAAGTGGGACCTCCTCCAACCCACCGACCCCAAATAATCGCCAAGCGCCGGACTCTTCTCTCGGGCCGAGCTCGCTGTTTGCTTCGTTGCTTCTTTACATCTTTACTTGCTCATTTCATTACTTTCCGACCAGAAACTCATACTGTTCCGTGGTCAACGGCACCACCGACAATCTCCCGATCTTGATCAGCGGAGACTCCTTGAACATCTCCTCCTTCTTCATCTCTTCCAGGGATACCGCTTTCGCTAGCGCTTTTCCTGCCTTCAGCTTGACCTTCGGTTTTTTCGGATCCTTTGCATCCGCGGATACCACCGTCGCCGTCCCCACCGCACTTTTCACATTCCCGGTCTCGTAAATCACGACGCGATCGCCCGCCTTCATCGCCCGCATGTGCATCACGGCGGTAGCATTCGAAACGCCATCCCATTGCGTTTCGCTATCTTTTACCAGATCCGCAAACGAATACTCGGATGGTTCAGTCTTCAGCAGATAATCGCTTCCCACGTTTAACTCCCTCGCGCTGGATTTGGCCAGCCAGTATACCCCGTTGGAATCTTCGCTTTCGCCCGTCGGCGCCGCAACCGATCCGGCAACACGTCATCCCAAGACCCGCTCTTTCTGCGAGCCGAGGGATCTCAGTGCAAACTTCAAGCTCGATTTTTACCGAGAAATCGGCGAAATGGGGATTTCTTAGGGAGTGGAAAGATCCGGCGTATTGTTTTTCGAAGCGTGGGGCGTCAGCTTCCTGAGCACAAATTCCTGCAACAGATTCACGCCCGCGGTCGCGCCGATCCCAATTCCGAAATTTTCAAATGTCAGCGCCGCCCCGCGATCGCTTGCCGGATAGTAGGCATTCGAAATGCCACCGGCCACCAGGCTTCCGAGCAGGCTCGAATAGCACACTTGCCAGCGCCCGTTGTCGCCTTTGCACATCACTGAATTGTAGAGCGCGTACCAGACTCTCGATTTGAATGTCCCCGTGCCCTTGTAAAAGTAGCGTGGATCCTGCTTCATCACCGAAGGCAAGATTGCTGATCCGATGAAAGTGCCGGTTATGATGTCCGCGTAGGTAGCACCATAACGCTTTCCATATCCCTGCGCGCCTTGTCCGTATCCGCTGAACGCGTTCGTCGCCTGCTGGGCACCGGCGATGGCCCCTGCCACAAAAAATGTCACCGGATCGAGCGTCGACTTCCACGCCAGCTCATATTTTTGCTTCGTGTTCAGCGGCACCGCATCCGCTGCATACGAAACGTAGAAGTTTGGTACCACACCAAGCACGCGCTGCTTTTCCTGCTCGTGGATCTGCTCCTGGGCAATCTCCACCTGCGTCTCTTCCACGCGCACCGTGGTTACTTCGGTCGCCAGCTCCAGCGTGATTTCCGGCACCGCCAGCACTTCTCCCGAGTGCAGTGTGCCTGAATACGTTTGCGTTTTAAAATTCGGCGCTGTGAACGCCAGTTGGAACGCGCCCGGCGTCACGTTCACGATCTCGAATTGACCATCTTCGCCCGAGATCGCTTCCTGGCTGGTCGATTGCCCGTCGCCCGTCAGTTTTATATGTACTCCGCTCAGCAGTGTTCCAGTCTTGTCCACGATCGTGCCGCGAACCACCCCGCTTTCCGATCCGTCAGACTGCGCAAGGCCATTGGTTTCCTGTCCGGCTGTCGATGCGCTTGTGGATTGTCCGTTCGGGGAAATGGGAGTAGTGGCGGGCAGTGTGGACGCTGGCGCGTCAGTCTGTTGCCCCATAGCCGTCCATGGCCCAACGCAAGCGGCTAGGCCCAGCCCGAGCCACGTGAGAGCCGTTCGGCACCCGGGACCTTTCTTTCCGGTACGGCCCAATTGCTTCTGTTCTGTAATACTTGACCTGAAGCTCACGCTATCAGTCTAAAACCTTCCTGGCTGGAATCCGGTACCTTTGATGCCTCGATGTTCCTTCCCGGTTTCACCGCGTCCGAAACTTTTTTCCGTGAAACAGTGCATCCAATGCCCTGGTGTCCCTGCCACTCCCTGCGTTCCCTGTCCTCTTTCTGAGTGTCCTCTGGGAATAACCTGGTGGTTCCGTCCTTCTGACCAAGCTTCACCACTCGCGGATACCAATTTTCATTGACTCTCCCGGCCTGCTCCTCCAAAATCCTCCCGGCAGAATATGCTTGTCAGCACCGAATACGTTGACCTTCCCCTCCCTGGCAATCCAATGCGCACCTTCGTCGGCGCTCCTAAGGCCGAAGGCCAATTCCCCGGCATCTGGTGCTATTCGGACATCTTCCAGCTCACTTCTCCGATGATCCGATTCTGCGTCCGCCTTGCTGGCTATGGCTTCGTCGCTGCAGCGCCTGAAATCTATCGCCGCATTGAACCGCCGGGCACCACCATCCCTTTCGACGATTCCGGCCGCACTCGCGGCCTCGAAAACGCTCAGAAAACACCGGTGGCTCACTTTGACGCCGACTGCCGCTCTGGCCTCGACTGGCTCGCCAAACACCCCAAAATTTCTGCTGGAAAAATCGGCGCTATGGGTTTCTGCATCGGCGGACACTTGGCCTTTCGCGCTGCCCTTCAGCCCGACGTGCGCGCCACCGCCTGCTGGTATGGCACCGGCATTCACAACGGCAAGCTCGGCCAGGACGCCGACGCGGGTTCGCTCGCCCGGGCCAGCGAAATTCGCGGGGAATTATTGATGATCTTCGGCACCGAGGATCCGCATATCCCCAGCGATGCCCGCGAAATCGTCGACCGCGCCCTCAAGGCATCCGGTGTTCGTTACGAAATGCGCCTCTTTCCTGCCGAACACGCCTTCGGGCGCGACCTGGGTCCTCGCTTCGACCCCGAAGCCACCGACCAGGCATTCGCCGCCACCGTCTCGCTTTTCCGCCGCACGTTCAGCTCGTAAGCGCGCAGCTCGTTCATTTGGCAAACCCAGGTCTATTTGTAAGTGTATATTTTTCATATACTTAAAAGATTCCGCGTGGCCGAATTCAATACTTTGTCGGTACCGCCACCTCCGACGCCTTCCGCTTCGCGATCTCCGTTAGCATGTCTGCCGTCCCCGGAATCACTTCCAGGTGCGGATAGCGTTCGCCTCCGTTATAGTCGATCCGGTAGTTGTGAAAATAGTCGGCGTTCTGCGCCAGCAGCTCGATGGGCTCCTTGCTGTCCTTCGCGCGCCGGATCGCGTCCCGCAGAAGTTCTGGATTCCACTTGCGCCCATTCACGGCAAGCAACTCCATCCCAGGCGCCAGCCCCGAGTGATCGGCCGGCGAGCCCGGAATCACATCCTCGATCTCTCCCCCGTCCGGCCCGCCCGGTGCATGCACCAGGAATCCCAACGAAAATTCCACATCCACCGTCTGCTCGGCGGCCTCGGCTGCCCGCTGGTGGTCGTTCATCGTATCGTTGAACACCAGCTTCCACCCGCTGTTTTCAATTCCGCCCAGCGGCGCACCCGGCCCGTGCGACTTCAGCCGGGCCTGGAAAAAGGCCCGCCAGTCGTACGAAGCCACTTCGTTCATACCTGCCACTACGTCCTCAAATGTATAGGGCGCCACCATCGGCCCCGTGTTTTCTCCGCCGTGAAATTTCCGACAAAAATCGTCCAGCGATTTCTGCCCCTTCGTCTTTCGCCGGATAATCGTATCCGCCTCCAGCCAGATCAACGTGCTCTCGTCGTAATAATCCACGCCGCGCCGCCACGAAGATCCCTCCGCTGGCGCGCCGTACAAAAGCTGGGCCGCCGTCGCCGTGTCCTGCAAATCGCGCCACGTGCGCCCCGGACGGTCGTTTAAATAAGCGGCCGTTGCCGCCAGATATTCGCGAAAGCGGTCCGGTGCCCAGAAGCCCGCGCGTGCCGTGAGCACCACCCCGTAATATTGCGTCAGTCCCTCGTACACCCACAGCAGATCACCCTTCATCGGCTCCTGATAATTGGGCGTCGCCAGTCCTTCCGGCCGCCGGTACTTTCCGTTCCACGAATGCGTGTACTCGTGCGGCAGCAGGTCCATGTGCATCTCGCGAATATCCGAATCCAGAAAGAATCCTTCCGGCGTGCGGTTGTCACTCGATTCGTTGTGCTCCACTCCGTCTGGGGGCATGCGGTCGGTGAGGGAAAGCAGAAAATCGTAGCGCCGGTAATGCCGCGCGCCGAATAACGCGTACTCTTCCGCCACGAGTTGCCGTAAGTGCTGCACTTCGGAGGCGCTGGGTTCCAATGCGGCCGGTCCGTCCGCAGCCATGTGCAGCGTGTGCATGATTTTTTCTCCGGGCGACAAATCAATGTCCCGGAAATACTGGCCCGTAATTACGGGGGAATCGATCAGCCTCGTCAATGTCGCCGGCTCGAATTCGATCTCCCCACCCTGTTCCTTAGCCACCGGCAGCGCCGTTCCAAATTTCCAGCCCTCCGGCAACCGCAGACTCGCCACGTACGTCAAATCGTCTGATTTCGCTCCCTGCGGATACAGCATCACCACGTACCAATTCAGCAGCGCGAGCTTTGGCGTCGCCGATGGATGCTCCCGCGATCCGTTGGCTTCCGTCGGCGACAAATAATCCAGCCGCGCTTCCAGTCGCGTCGCGCCCGCCGGCACATCCAGGTGAAACGCGAACATATCAACACTGTCACGCTGCCACGGCACTTCCTTCCCATCCGCCGTAAATTTCAAGCCGGTCAGATCCACTATCGGCCCGATCGGTGAATGATCGCCGGGTATCCATTTCGGATAGACCAGCGTCAGTGGACCCGGTTTTACCGGCAGCGAAAGCTGGGCATGAAACACGAAACGTGCCGCGTCTCGCAGATCCACGGCAATCCGCGCGGGATCTTCTTTCGTCTGTGCCATCGTGCCGCAAACGTTGGCCGCCAATGCCAAGCCTAAAATCGCCGCGCTTCGCTTCAGACGATGAATTCGCAAGTGAATTCCCCCCTATTCGCGGAACAGTATCCCACGCGGCCGTCTCCCGTCCAACTTGGCTCTCAATCGCAGCCTGGGCGAACGCCTCCTGAGATTGCCCTCTGCTACAATTTCTCAATGACTACAGCAACCCCCTCCTCCTCGCTTTTTTCCCGCAATCTTCGCAAGGACTATCCCGTCGCTGTGCGCGGCGAAGGCTCCTGGATCATCTCCGCCGATGGCCGCCGCTACCTCGACGCCGCGGGACAAGCCGCCGTCGTCAGCATTGGTCACGGCGTCCCGGAAATCGGCCGCGCCATGGCGGAACAGTCCGATCGCATCGCTTTTGCCCACACCAGCCAGTTCCATTCGGAGCCTGCCGAAAAGCTCGCTTCGCGCATCCTTTCCTTCGCCCCGCGCAATTTTCACGATGGTGGCCGCGTCTACTTTGTGTCCGGTGGCTCCGAGGCCACAGAGACCGCGATAAAACTGGTTCGTCAATATTTTCTGGAAGCCGGCCAGCCCTCACGATTCCGGGTCGTTTCCCGCAAACAGAGCTATCACGGCAGCACCCTGGGGGCTATGTCCGTCAGCGGCAACGTCGGCCGCAAAGCTCCGTACACGCCGCTGCTTCCGGATTGGGGGCACGTCTCCCCCTGCTTCTGCTACCACTGCCCATTCGGCAAAAAGTATCCGGAATGCAATCTCGCCTGCGCCGACGATCTTGACGCTTATCTTCGCGCCAGCGATCCCTCTAACGTCGCCGCATTTATTTTCGAGCCCGTCGTCGGAGCCACGCTGGGCGCCGCTGCCGCAGTGAACGGCTACACAGCGCGCATCGCCGAAATCTGCCAAAGGCACGGCATCCTTTTAATCGCCGACGAAGTCATGTGCGGCCTCGGCCGCACCGGCAAGCCGTTCGCATGCCAACACTGGGGTCTCGAACCGGACATCATTCTTACAGGCAAGGGAATCGCCAGCGGCTATGCGCCGCTCGGCGCCGTATTGGTCTCCCCGCGCGTGGTCGAAGCGTTTGAAAAAGGCACCGCCGCATTCATGCACGGCTTCACGTACCAGGCGCATCCGGTATCGACCGCCGCGGGCAACGCCGTCTTCGACTATCTTGAATCGCACAAACTGTTCGACCGCGTCGGTCCGGCCGCAGAGTCGCTCCGGAAATCCCTCGCCGCCCTCGAATCCCACAAACATGTCGGCCAGATTCGCGGACTCGGTCTTCTGCAAGCCGTCGAGTTTGTGAAAGACAAATCCGCGCGCGAACCCTTCCCAAAAGAAGCCGGCATCGCCGAAAAAATCCGCCATGCCGCGCTGGAGAAAAACGTCCTCACTTACCCTTCGCAAGGCGCCCTCGACGGCTCGCGCGGCGATCATGTCCTTCTCGCTCCGCCCTTCATCATCACTCCGCAGGAGTGCCAACTGGTCGCCGATGCCTTACAATACGCGCTGGGCAAAGTCTTTCCAGCTTGATCGCGTTTGGGCCCGGCATTCATTCAATTCATCTTTAATCGGTGGAGATCCTCTCATGCGTCGTGTTGCGTCCTCGCTGCTTCTCGCTTGCACCCTGCTCTTCCTCGCCTGCTCTGCTTCGCCACAGGAGAAATCTGCCGCGAAGCCTCGCGCCCGCGATCTCGGCATCCCTTTCGACGGCACGCCCGGCCCGTTCAATGCCATCACTGACGTCGCCGGCGTCACTGTCGGCCACACGACACTCATTTCTGGCGAGGGCAAACTTGTGGTCGGCAAAGGCCCCGTCCGCACCGGCGTCACCGCGGTGCTCCCGCGGGGCAAAAATTCCATGCTGGATCCCGTTTTCGCTGGATGGTTCGCGCAGAACGGAAACGGCGAAATGACCGGCACGGCCTGGGTGGAAGAATCCGGCTTTCTCGAAGGCCCCGTGATGATCACCAACACGCACAGCGTCGGCGTCGTGCGCGACGCGGTGATTCAATGGCGCGTGCAACATGGCCAGCCCGACGCCAGCGGTTACTGGTGGTCGCTTCCCGTCGTCGCGGAAACCTGGGATGGCTGGCTGAACGACATCAACGGTTTTCACGTGAGGCCCGAACACGTCTTTCATGCCATGGAATCCGCGGAATCCGGCCCTGTGGCCGAAGGCAACGTCGGCGGCGGAACGGGCATGATTTGTAGCGGCTATAAAGGTGGCATCGGCACGTCTTCCCGCAAGCTTTCGGAGAAAGACGGCGGCTACACTGTCGGCGTCCTGGTACAGTGCAACTTCGGCTCGCGCAAGAATCTGCGCATCGCCGGCATTCCCGTTGGCCGTGAAATTGCTTCCGAGGATCCTTACGCCTATCAGCCTTCGGATATTTCCGAACGTGGCTCCATCATCATCGTCATCGCAACGGACGCTCCGCTCATCTCCACGCAGCTCAAACGCCTTGCCCGTCGCGCCACGCTCGGCCTCGGCCGCGTCGGCAGCATTTCTGGCGACGGCTCCGGCGACATCTTCATCGCCTTCTCGACCGCAAATTCCGGCGCTTGGGCTTCGAAGAACGTTGCCGAGGTGAAGATGCTGCCGAACGGTTCACTGGATCCCGTCTTTGTCGCCGTCGTCGAAGCCACCGAAGAAGCCATCGTCAACGCCATGATCGCTGCCGACTCGATGACCGGCATCGACAATCACCATGTCACAGCAATCCCTCACGACCAACTCCGAGCCGTGTTGAAAAAATACAACCGCCTTCAGTAGCACAGGCTTTAGCCCGTGTCTGCGTTCTTGGGTTATTTCTCGTGCTTTCGAATCAAAGTGCAACCGCGGCCGTCTTCCGCGGGGGATTGAAGAACGGCAGCGGCACGATCTTGGCCGATACTGTCTTCCGCGAAGCTTCCACGGTCAATTCCATGCTTAGGGTTGATCCCAGAGCCGTGCTTTCCCGCCCCACGGACGCCAGCGCGATCATCCGCTTCAAGGTCGGCGACCACGTCGTGGACGTCGCCTTTCCCACTTGGCGCCTCGCTCGATACACCGGTACGGCCACACGCGACGCCGTGGCGGGAACCTGCGGCGCCATCCCGATTCTTTCGTAAAGCGCTTCCACTTCGCCCCAATTCACTTCTAGCCCCACCAATTGTCGCGCCGGGCCGCCCTTTTTCGCTTCGCGTTCGAGCGCCTCACGTCCCACAAAATTCTCTTTCTTCAAATCCACCAGCTTTCCCAGGCCGATCTCTCCAGGCGTATAGCGCTGCTCATCAATCAGCGCCCGCTTGCTGGAAATGTAATCGACCTCAATCAGAATCAGCCCCGCCTCAATGCGCGCGATGTCCAGCGCCACCATCCCCGCCGGATGAATATCAAAGGAACGCCCTTTGTTCATCAATTCGTCAAACACCTTCAGCGCACCTTTCCATGGCACCCAGATCTCAAAACCGAGATCGCCCGTGTAACCGGTCCGCGAAATATCCACCGGAACGCCGGCAATCTTCCCGTGGGTCACACGGAAATACTTCAGTCCGGCAATATTCGCTTCCGCGGCCGAGTTCAGCAGCCGCGCGGACGTTGGCCCTTGCAGCGCCAGCGCCGCCACTTTCTCGGAAATGTCCTCGATGTGCACGTCCAGCCCAAGGGCATTCTGTTGAAACCATCGCAAGCTGGGATCCGCGGCCGTCCAGCGATAGTCGTTCTCACCCAGCCGCGTGATCGTGCCGTCGTCAATTACTTTGCCTTCCGGGTCGCACCAGCAGCAGTAAATCACCTGGTCCACGGCAACCTTGTTGATGTCGCGCGTAATTACGCGATTCACGAACTTCGTGGCGTCTTTGCCAGTGATTCGGTATTTGAAAAGTGGCGTGATGTCGATCAACGCGGAAGAGTTGCGAATGGCGTTGTATTCGTGCTCGTGCGTCATTTCATAGGCGCCGACGGTGTAATAGCCCGACCACTCCTTGAAATTCAGGCTCTCGCATAACGCGAGAGTTCTCTCATGAAACGCGGTTCCGACCGGCACGATTCCTCCCGAATAACTTCGTCAACCCGTTCCCTGCCACGACACAATCGTCAAACCTTGCCGAAATTATAGTGACGACGCTCACACTCCTGCAAGCGGCGCCCGCGTATCTTCAGGTCAAGTGCGCTTGTGAACCTCGCGCACTACCAGTAGAATGATGCGTTATTTGTAGATTGCCGTTCTTCCTTTTCCTTCTGGAGTTTTAGCGCATGGCTCAGTCCTACGATGTCGTCGTCATCGGAGGCGGTCACAACGGGCTTGTGAACGCCGCCTACCTGGCGAAAGCAGGCAAGAAAGTGCTGGTGCTGGAACGCCGCGGCGTGCTGGGCGGTGCCGCGGTCACTGAAGAAATCGTCCCCGGCTTTCTCTTTTCCGAATGCTCCTACGTGGTTTCGCTGCTTCGCCCGGAAATCATCCGCGAACTCGATCTTCCGCGTCACGGCCTGGAAATCCTACCTCTCGACGGCACCTTTTCGCCAATGCTCAACGGCGACTACCTTTGGCGCGTGAATGATCACGCCAAAACGCAGCGCGAAATCCGCCGCCACTCCCGCCTTGACGCCGAAGCCTATGACGAATTTTCGAAGATGATGACGCCGATGTGCCGCTTTGTGAAGCCGCTGCTTTCGATGATTCCGCCGGATCCCACAACGCTGAATCCGAAAGACCTCAAGCAGCTCCATTTCCTGCTGCAGCGTTTTCGCGAACTCAGCTCCGACGAGCGCTATACCCTGATACAACTCATGACCATGAGCGCCGCCGATTTTCTCGACCAGTGGTTTGAGACCGACGTGCTGAAAGCCACCATGTCCGCCTCCGGCATCATCGGCACATTCCTCGGCATTCGCTCTCCCGGCACCGCTTACGTCCTGCTGCACCACTATATGGGCGAAATCGACGGCGCGTTCCGCTCCTGGGGTTTCAGCCGCGGCGGCACGGGCGCCATTTCCAACTCCATTGGCTCGGCAGCGCGGGAATTGGGCGTCGAAATCCGCACCAATTCTCCCGTGGCCAAAATCCTGACCAAGGATGGTCGCGCGGTCGGTGTCGCTCTGAAATCCGGCGAAGAGATTCGTTGCAAAGTAGTTTCCTCGAGCGTCGACCCCAACCTGACCTTTCTGCAATTCATGGAAACGAAAGAATTGCCGGCCGATTTTGTGGACAGCGTGAAGCGCTACAAATTCCGCGGCTCCTCCGGCAAGGTAAATCTGGCGCTCGATGCCCTGCCGAATTTCAAAGCCATTCCTGGTCCCGGCGCGCATCTTCGCGGCGCCGTCTCCATTTCCCCCGGCATGGAATACATGGAACGCGCCTACGACGACGCGAAATACGGCCGTTATTCGCAGCGCCCCTATATCGACATGGTCATCCCCAGCCTCACCGATCCCTCCGTCGCGCCCGCCGGCAAGCACGTGCTTTCCTGCTTCGTACAGTACGCGCCCTACAAGCTCGCCGAAGGTACCTGGGACGACCAGCGCGAGGCCTTCGGCAATAACGTCATCAACACCATCGCCGAGCACGCTCCCAACATCAAGGACATCATCATCGGCAAACAGGTGCTCACGCCTCTCGATCTCGAGCGCGAATTCGGCCTCACCCAGGGCAACATCTTCCAGGGCGAACTTTCGCTGGAACAACTTTTCTTCCTGCGCCCCGTTCCCGGTTGGGCGTATTACCGCACACCCATTCACAACCTCTATATGTGCGGCTCCGCCACGCATCCCGGCGGGGGCATCATGGGAGCCAATGGCCGCATCGCCAGCCAGGTGATCCTGAAAGAGTGGAAGAAGGCGGCCAACTGACCATGCCTATCGGCGACAAGGTTCTGCTCATTGGCGGCGGCCACAACGCACTGATCGCCGCTTTCTATCTGGCCAAGGGAGGCTTCAAGCCCACGGTCCTTGAGCGCCGCGAACACGTCGGCGGCGGCGCCATCACCGAAGAATTTCATCCCGGCTTCAAGGCCTCTACGCTTTCCCACACGCTTGGGCCGCTGCGCGCAGACGTCGCACGGAACCTGCAACTGGAACGCTTCAATCTCCACATCATCCAGCCGGAGCCGCGCCTTTTCGCTCCAGCTCCCGATGGCCGCGGATTGCTCTTCTATAACGACGCGGCAAAAACCGCCGGCGCGCTCTCGCACCTTTCCTCCAAGGACAGCTCGCGCTACACGGAATTTGCTGAGGCCCTCGAGGAGGTCGCTGAAGTCTTTGGCCGCATCGCTTCCATCACACCGCCGGCTATCGATCACCCTTCGCCGGAAGATTTCTGGAACCTTTTCGTCACCGGGCGCGCGGTCCGCAGCCTCGGGAAACACGGAATCTTTGATTTTCTCCGCTGGGGGCCGATGGCCGTGGCGGACTTCGTCGCCGAATTTTTCGATTCCGAGCTGCTTCGTGCAGCCATTGCCGCGCGCGGCATCTTTGGCGCCAATCTCGGCCCGTGGTCCGCGGGGTCCACAGCGCTCTTGCTTTTGCGCGCCGCCGCCGATCCTCACCCAGTGGGTTGCGCCTCGTTCCCGCGCGGCGGGCTGGGCGAATTCTCTCGCGCGCTGGCCGAAGCGGCGAAGGCCGCCGGCGCCGAGATTCGCACCAACGCCGAAGTGCGCGAGATTCGCACAAAGAATGGAGCTGTCTCCGGCGTGGTGCTTGCCGACGGCGAAGAAATCTCCTGCGGAACGGTTGTCTCGGGGGTCGATCCCAAGCGCACTTTCTTCCAATTGCTCGATCCCGCGAATCTCGATCCCGTCTTTGCGATGCGCATGAAGAATTTCCGCATCTCCGGCAGTGTCGCCAAAGTCCACCTCGCCCTCGGCGATCTGCCGCACTTCACTTCCCTTTCCGATACCGTTGCGCCGGATGGCTTTCGCGAAGCGCTTTCCGGCCGGATCCATATAGGACCGGAAATCGACTATCTCGAGAAGGCCTTCGACGCGACGAAGTATGGCGAAATCTCCAAAGCCCCCGTGCTCGATGTAACCATTCCAACGTTGCTCGATCCTTCGCTCGCGCCAGAAGGCAAACACGTGCTCTCCGCCTACTTCCAGTTCGCGCCGTACAAGTTGAGATTTGGCACATGGAAGGAACGCCGCGGCGAATTGGCGAATACTGTGATCAAGACGCTGTCGGCCTATGCGCCAAAACTGCCGAACCTGGTTGAAGCGGCGCATGTCATCACGCCGCTCGATCTGGAAACCGATCACGGCTTCACCGGCGGCCACATCTTCCACGGCGAACTGGCGCTGGATCAGCTCTTCACCATGCGCCCCGTGCTCGATTGGGCCCGCTATCAGACCCCGGTGAAGGGCTTGTTCCTCTGCAGCAATGGCACTCACCCGGGGAATGGTTTGACCGGCGCATCCGGCGCCATCGCCGCCAAGGAGATCATCCACGAACTGCGCTGACATGTAGCGCGGGCTTCAGCCTGTGCTTTTTTGGCGGGATCATGACCATCATCAACCGCGACAAACTTAAGCTCCTGCATCAGCGCGAGGCCGCGCGCTTCGTCGCCGAACACCCCCGCTCCGCCGACCTCTATCGCCGCGCGCAAGGTTCCCTGCTGGGTGGTGTGCCCATGAATTGGATGAAAAAGTGGGCCGGCGAATTTCCCATTTTTGTCACGCACGCCAAAGGAGCGCATTTCACTTGTGCCGACGGCAAGGACTACGTGGACCTTTGCCTGGGCGACACCGGCGCCATGACCGGCCATTCGCCCGACGTAGTGGCTGAAGCCGTCGCTCGCCGCGCCAGAGAAGGCATCACACTGATGCTGCCCACCGAAGACGCCATCTTCGTCGGCGAAGATCTCAAGAAGCGCTTCGCCTTGCCCTACTGGCAGTTCACACTCACCGCCACCGACGCCAATCGATTTTCGATCCGCATCGCGCGCGAAATCACCCAGCGACCCAAAATTCTCGTCTATCACTATTGCTACCACGGCACCGTCGACGAAACCTTCGCCACCCTTCACGATGGCGTCGTTGGTCCGCGCCGTGGCAACATTGGCCCGCCCGTGGATCCTCTCGAAACCACGCGCATCGTCGAATTCAACGATCTCAACGCACTCGAAGACGCCCTGAAGCACAACGACGTCGCCTGCATCCTCGCCGAGCCGGCCATGACCAACGTCGGCATCATTCTGCCCGATCCGGATTACTGGAGAAACGCGCAGCAGCTTGCCAAACGCTATGGATCGCTCCTGATCGTCGATGAAACGCATTCCATCTGCGCCGGCCCGGGCGGCTGCACCGCCGAATGGAAGCTCGAGCCAGACATGCTTGTCTTTGGCAAAGCCATCGGCAGTGGCATTCCTGGGGCCACCTACGGCTGCTCCGAGGAAATAGCCCAGCGCATCTCCGCGCGCATTCACCTGGAAGATTGCGACGTCGGAGGCATCGGCGGCACACTGGCGGGCAACGCGCTTTCCCTTGTGGCCATGCGCGCCACGCTGGAACATATCCTTACAACGGCGAATTTCAAAAAGATGGTTCCGCTCGCCGAGCGCTTTAACGACGGGGTGGCTGCAACGATCAAAAAACATGGCCTGCCCTGGAATGTGCAGCGCCTTGGCTGCCGCGCCGAATACACCTTCTGCCAGCAGCCACCGCGCAACGGAGGCGAATCCGCGGCCGCGGCCGATTTTGAGATGGAGCGTTACCTGCACCTCTACACGCTCAACCGCGGCGTTCTGCTGACGCCCTTCCACAACATGGCACTCATGTGCCCGGACACCACCGCCGCGGACATCGATCAGCACACACTACTATTTGCCGAAGCCCTTTCCGAACTGACCACGTAGGCCCCGGGCTTTAGCTCGATTCAGCTTAGGGGAGCCGAAGGAAACATGCGTGAACCAAACGCCACCAGAGTTGGTGCGGACCATCGGCCGCTGGAGTCTGACCGCGCTGATGGTGAATTCCATCGTCGGCGTCAGCATCTTCAAGCTGCCGGCGGACCTGGCGCGCAACCTGGGCGGCTGGAGCCCGCTGAGCTGCGTGGCAGCCGGCGTGGGAATCTTGATCATCGCCGGATGCATCGCAGAGGTTTCCTCGCGCTATGAAGAAACCGGCGGCCTTTACCTCTACGCCCGCGACGGGCTGGGCCGATTCGCCGGGCTGCTGGTTGCGTGGATGACCTGGCTCACGCGCGTCGCCGCTCCCGCCGCGGCGGCGAATCTCGTCTGGGCTTACTCTGCAAGGTTCTTCCCGCAACTCGAAAACACCCAGGGCAAATTTCTGGTGCTCTTCGTGTTGATGTGCCACCTCGCTGCCTTCAACTGCGTCGGAGTAAGAATGGGCAGAAACCTCAGCAACTTCTTCACTGCCGTGAAGGTCGGTTTCCTGCTCGTCTTCGTCATCGCGGGAAGCTGGGCGCTGGCGGTGCGGCCGGAATTGCGCGCAGCGATCGCCCTTCCCCCGGTTTCCGCGAAAGCCTGGTTCGAGACAATGCTGCTTCTCGTCTATGCCTATGGTGGTTTCGAGGGAGCGTTGTTTGTCGGTGGCGAGTCCACCAACCCGAAGCGCGACACTCCAATTGCGCTGCTTTCCGCACTGGCGGTTGTCTGCCTGATTTATACCGCGGTCCAATATGTGACCATCGCGACGCTGCCCGCCGCCGGCCTTTCCGAGCGGCCGCTTTCCGACGCCGCCCAGCGCTTCTTTGGCCCTGCCGGCTCGGCGGCCATCGCCATGGCGGCGCTCATCTCCGGCTATGGGTATCTCAGCGCGAACGTCCTGCACGCTCCGCGCATTACCTTTGCGCTTGCCCGGCAAGGGGACTTCCCGCGCTTCCTGGGCGCAGTGCACGAAAAATATCGCACGCCCTATGTTTCGATCCTCGTCTATTCCGTGCTGGTCTTCCTCTTCGCTATGGTCGGGAATTTCGAATGGAATGCGTTACTCTCCGCGGTGTCTCGCCTCGCCGTGTATGCGGCCATGGCGTTGGCGGTGCCGATTCTCCGCCGCCGCAACGATGACAAGGCGAGATTCCTTCTGCCTGCGCCATATCTTTTTTGTGGGCTCGGGCTCGTCTTTTCTTTGGCGCTTGCCACGCAGATGGGCCGCAGCGAATTTGCGGTCCTGGGAGCGACTTCCGCCATCGCCCTTGCGAATTGGTTCGGCGCCCGAAAACATTAGCCGCTCGAAACATCTGGTTGATGCGCTTCGCGGAAGATGTCATCATCCTCTGTTTTGGATGAGGCATTCCAGGTTTCAGGGACGTTTTTGGAAATTCTCATTCGCAGAAAATAGGCCGCCTCAAACGGCGGCGGCTACAGGAGAGAGCAATGCACATCGCGAATATGACCGGCGTGGCGGTGATCCTGGCAACCATTTGGAGCGCGCCTCTTCCTGCGCAATCGGCGGCTAAACATCCCATCACCTTCGACGACCTGATGAAAATGCACCGCGTCTCGTCGCCGCAAATTTCTTCCGACGGCAAATGGGTGGCCTTCGCCGTCTCGACGCCAGAGATGGAGGCGAACCGCAATGCCGGCAACATCTGGGTGGTGAGCACGGCGGGTGGCGAGGCGATGCAGCTTACGCAAAGCGGGCACGACAACTCCCCAGCGTGGTCGCCTGACGGAAAGACCCTGGCATTCCTCTCTTCGCGCGATGGCGACTCGCAGGTCTATCTGCTTTCCATGGAAGGCGGCGAAGCCAAAAAACTGACCGCACTCTCTACGGGCGCAGATTTATTCCGTTGGTCCCCGGACGGCAAAACCATCGCGTTTACCTCCGAGGTCTATCTCGATTGCAAGGACGACGCTTGCAACCAAAAGCGCGACCAGGATAAAGAAAAAAGCAAAGTGAAAGCTCGCATATACGACCACCTCCTGTTTCGCCACTGGGACCACTGGAGCGAGGGCAAGCGCAGCCACCTTTTCCTGATACCTTCGGATGCCAGCGCCGCGCCGCGCGACCTCACCCCGAACGCGGATTACGATATCCCTCCAGATGAACGCGGCGACGTTGGCGACATCGCGTTTTCGCCGGACGGCAAGGAAATCTGCTACACCGCGGTTCCCGACAAAATCGAAGCCATCAGCACCAATGGCGAACTCTTTCTCGTTTCGGTCACGGGAGGCGAGCCGAAGAAGATCACTACCAATCCCGGCTTCGACGGCAATCCGGTCTATTCCCCGGATGGCCGGTACATCGCCTATCACGCACAGCTCACCGCCGAATATGAATCGGACCGCTGGCGCGTGATGCTCTACGACCGAAAAGCGGAGAAGTCCGAAAATCTCTCCGAAGCATTCGACCGCAGTGCCATGGCCCTTTCCTGGTCGCCGGATAGCAAAAAAATCTACTTCCTCGCCGAAAACGAAACCCTTCAGCCGCTCTACTCCATGGAACCCAAAGTCGGGGCCATGCCCAAAAAACTTCTCGATGGCTACAACGCCGCCTACGGCTTCAGCGCCGACGGCAAAACGCTGGTGACCGAACGCACCAGCTTGACGATGCCCGCGGAACTTTTCGTCGCCGCCAGCGATGGCAGCGGGTTGAGACAACTTACCCATCAGAACGACGCTATCCTGGCCACGCTGGAGATGAACGCCCCGGAAAAATTCTGGTTCGAGGGTGCGGAGGGCGCCAAGGTGCAAGCGATGCTGATCAAGCCTCCGCAGTTCCAGCCGGGCAGGAAATATCCGATGCTGGTGTTGCTGCACGGCGGGCCCCAGACGATGTGGTCAGACGCCTGGGGCTACCGCTGGAACGCGGAAGTATTCTCGGCGCCCGGTTACGTCACGCTGATGATCAATCGCCGCGGCTCGACGGGCTACGGCCAGAAGTTCACCGATGAAATCACCAACGATTGGGGCGGCCGCGCGTACATCGACGTGATGAAAGGCATCGACGCCGCGATCACCAAGTACCCGTTCATCGACAAGACGCAACTCGCCGCGGCGGGCGGCTCCTATGGCGGCTATCTGGCCGATTGGCTCGCCACGCACACCGATCGCTTCAAGGCCATCATCAGCCACGCAGGTGTTTACGACAAATTCTCCATGTACGCTACCGAGGAGCTGTGGTTCGAAGAGCATGACATGCAGGGCACGCCCTGGACAGCGCCGGAGAACTATAAGAAGTGGTCCCCTTCTACCTACGCGGGCGATCTGGGCAAATTCAAAACGCCGACGCTGGTCATTTGCGGCGAAAAAGATTATCGCGTGCCCTACACCCAGTCCCTGGAATTCTTCAGCGCTCTGCAACGCCAGGGAGTTCCTTCCAAACTCATGGTCTTTCCGGACGAAGGTCACTGGGTGCTGAAGCCCCAGAATGCGCAGCTCTGGTACAAGACCTTTCTCGATTGGCTGGCAACCTATCTAAAGTAGCCGGAAGACGCTTCATAATTGACCGCAACGGTGGTCGGGGATTTAGCTCCGACATGCGTGCTTGGCGATCAAGCGGGCTTCAGCCCCGGAGGCATGTTTTTTTGACTGTTGCAGCATCCGCCTAGGTTTCGGCAAGTTTCCGGAGGGTGCTCCGCAGGAAGTGAAACAAGTGGTAAAGCAGGAACAGCGACACCAGGAATAGCGCCGCCACCACGACAATCGCGATCGCCGGGTGCGCCGTGGCAAACCAGGTCAGCCACACCGCCAGCACATCCTCCCCGAAGCTCAGCGCCCAGTTGCTCAGCGGCTCCGGCGACATATTGGCCGCTGCCCGCGCGCTGGCTTTTGTGCCATGCAAGGTCAGCGCGATCCCGCCCGCCAGCAAAGCCGCACCCCAGCGCCAGGCCTCTGGCGCGGCCGCCGTGGCGCTGAACGCCAAAAGCACCGCCGCCGGCGGCCGAATGAAGGTATGCACGGCCTGCCACACCGAATCGACGTAGGGAACCTTGTCGGCCAGGAACTCCATCACATACAGAACGCCGGCAATCGTCAGGACGATCGGATGGGACAGCACTTGCAACTGTGGTGGCAGATGGATGATCCCGAATCGCTCCAGCAGGCCCAGGGTCGCAACCGTGGCGTAAAGATTCAGGCCGGAGGAAAATCCAGCGCCGAGCACCAAACTCAAGGTTTCTATCGGATTCATGACCACGGGTGCTGCGAATGCTCAAGCTGAGCGGACCACGCCAACTTACCACAATTCAGCTGCAAACCACGAGGAGTGTACAAAAAACAAGCGTCCCGACGCATCGCCGGGACGCTTGGAAAAGGATTTCGTTATGCGTTTACTGGTATTGGCCCGGCAACAGCAGCCGCGTCCAGCCCGTGGTGTTCACGTCGCGGAACAATGGCGTGCGCGGCGGCAGTAGCGTCGGGTCCAGGAAGTTCACGTCGAAGTTGTAGCCGCGGGTCGGCGGGCTGTACACCGTCGTGCAGCACTTGAAGGTGCTGTTGGCCTGGCGGCTGGTGAAGAGCTCGATAATCGAGCCCTTGTATTCTAGTGTGCCGCTCCAGGATTCAATGTACCGAAGGAAATTGTGCACGCCTCCGTCGGTCCCGAAGTCCTGCGCGGTTCCAGTAGGTTGTGGGAAGGGCACCGTGATGCCGCCGACGATCGCTGCGCGGTACCAGGTGGTGTTGCCCTGGCGCGCGGTCTGTACATAGGGGCTCGAGAACGAGTTCACGTCGCTCCACTGATCGGAAAGCAGCGTCACCGCGTCTCCCGCCACCGAGGTAGCGATCTCGGGATCACTCCAGCCATTGCCACCGGAGTTGGCATTGAAGTCCCCTTGGATGTACACCGGGTTTTCCGAGGCGACGGTCAAGCCGCAGCTCACCCCGCTGGGGCAGGTGCCCACCGCCGTCAGGTTGTTCGCGTCCGTAATCTTCAGCGCGCGGCGGAAGAAGAGCGGCGGATTTTCCCGCGCCGTTGCCGCATTAGCGGCCACCAGGAAGGGCCAAATGTTGTCCGTGGTTGAGTAAGCCGGCGTTGTGGTGCAGTTTACCGGGTTGGCCAGTGCGCCGGAAGTCTTCAGGTTGTTAAAGATCCCGTATTGGCCGTTCGCCAACCCGCCCTGGGCCACGGCGACCGCGTGAATCCAACTGGAGTCCGCACCATAGGTGAAGAACGCGCCCGTGGTGTCCACGTCCTCGCCCGTCTCCATCGAGTTGTTTGGGCAGCCCGTGGTCGGGTTGGAGCTGTTGGCAAGGTCGTTGAAACCGTATTCGCCGGTTTCATTCTTGGTCCAGGAAAGCGGCGGCCAAGCGCTGGTGACTTTGCCATTGGCATAATTGCCGCGTCGATCAGAGAAATAGACCACAAAGTCGTTGGGCGAAACCACCGGGTCCTTGGTGTTCGGCCCGGAGGTTGCCAGGACTTTGCCCGTGTAGGGGTTGGTCAGCGTCCCGGCAAACCAGTTCGCCAGGTTCTTTCCGTCGAGTTCGACGTAGTGCATGACGCCGTTCAGCGTCGGGCGCGGTGGCGTTGCGCCAGTGTCCATGGCGATGTCCCGCAGCGTGCCTTCGCGTGTGTCAAACAGCGTGTTGGGCCAAAAGTCGGAAACCGCCGGGGTCCAGCCGGCAACTAGGTTGCCTGTACTGGGCTCCACGCCACAGACTTGGCCAACTGTAGACTGGAGCGGGAGATTGACGGGTGATGTGGTCTTGCGAGTCCCGGAGGCATATGGGACGCTGCTCGGATTGTCGCGAATCCGCTCCAGGCGAATGATGGCCAGTGGATGAGGGTCCGGGCAGTTGTATGTCGCAGCCCCGAACTTGTTGATCGCCGTGAATTTGGTAGTCGTCGACGTGGTCGTCGGAAATGTCGCACCGTTCTGATAGTTCAATTGAACAGGCGTGGTGCCGTTCATCGGCACATACGTGATGTTGGGTGCCGCGCCACCTTGCATCGCTGTGGTTGTTCCACTCCACTGAGGGTTCAAGTTCGAGCCGTCCAGCGATTGCGGCACGGGATCAATGTTGCGGCCCACGTATCCATAACCTAGAACTTCAATGGTCACGTCTTTCCAGGTGCCGCAGGGCGAACCATAGGCCGTCTGCTCCTCAATCTTCAGGAAGCCCTTGATGATCGGCGCCCCGTTCGGCTGCATGTAGCCATCCGCGGCGGTCCACGCTCCCGTATTCAAAGCGGAAGCCGCACCAGAGGCCGCCAGCGGCAGCGGGGTAACACCGTTGCTCGTCATCTGCGTGTACAGCGCCTTGGAATCCGCGAAGGCATTCCAGTTCGCGCCGCCCACTCCCGGCTGTTGCGCAATGTGGCTCAAGTTGAAGGGCTGCGTTCCCCCGTCGATGCAGGGGAGATTCATGATGTCGTTCGGGTCGTCGGAGAGGAGAACGCGCAAGCTGGCTTGCGCGAAATACCGCTCGCCGGTCACGCTGCCTGATTCGCCGGAAACCGGGCGCCGAATCAAGTCGATCTGCTGCGTCGCCCCGCCTCCAATCGTGACTATGCCCAGGTTGAGCTGCTTCGAGCCCCCGGCGTACTGCTTCGCCGCGCTCCCCGCGCCGTTCTCCAGGTTGCCCGCGTAGTTCGCAGGAGCCGCCCCGAGAGAAATCGTCGGCCAGTTGGTGTTGGGTGTCGGCGAACTAGTGCCCAGCCCTGCCAGAATGCTGCCCTCTCCCATGCCAAGCGCGCGGTACGTTGTCCCGCCCGGTGCCACCGTAATGTCAACCGTTCCCGTATACCCGCTGCTGGTGGGGTGGCCATTTTCCAGTTCGTAGCGGATCACGTCTTTGTACGCGTCCACTTTGTCCGACATGGTTAGAGTGCTGCCCGCCGCCAGAAATAGGTTCCCATTTGTGTGCGTGCGGCCCCCGAAATTGAACACCGGGCCGGGGAAGAAATCGAGGTCATTATCCGACCAGATTCCGAACTGGAACATCGGAATTCCGACGGTCTGCGTGGTCCGCTTCAAGGTGACTTCCTGACCGGAGGTGGTGCGCGCGTTCACCATCAGCGTATAGGTAGTAGCCAGCGCGGTCATGCCTTGATACGTCCCGGAACTGATCGTGGTGATCGTCGGCGCCGGATTGCCATTGGCATCGAAAGCCTGCGGCGTAATCAGATAACCGGTGCTGCCGTCGCCCTTCGTGAAGGTGATGCCGCTTAGGGACGGCGGCGTGGTCTCCAGCGCATTAATCTGGCTGATGCTCGGCGAGTAGGTGAGGTCAAACAGGTTGCCCAGGCCCGCCGTCAACTGCTCCATGCCCGCTTCCGCCGCGTAGAACGCTCGGACTTGCTGATCGTTTGAACCGGCGAGCTTCTGGTTGGAGTACAGCAGCACAGAGAATCCAACCAAAAGACTGGACATGAGAAACAGAAGCATGAGCGTGGTGAGAAGAGCGATACCTTCTTCTCGGCGCGACAGCTTCGGTTTTCCGAGCGATGTTACCTTCATGGTCAGCTCCTCTTACTTGTACTTATTCACGTAAGCCATGCTGCGCAGGCTTATCTGGGTCATAAGATTGTTGCGGGCAAACAGCGACTGGCTTGCACCGCGGTGCACCACGTAACTCGTGCGTGCGCCCAGCCACACGTTGACCGTTCGAATTTGCGATTCGGAATTTCCTGTCGGCACGCTGGGTTGGTTGGAAGGGTTGGTGGCGCCGTCGATGAAGTTATAGGTGAACTGCAGATTTTCGAGGGTTTCGCCCACCGGTGTCGGCGTGTTGAAGTTCACCTGCCGGACCAGGCGGATATACGGAGGACTCGAAATATTGTCCAGGTAGTAGGAAATCATCCAGATGCGCGTCGCCGTGGTGGCCGGGAAGCAACTCGGGCTGCCGCCGCAAGTGCTGGAGGTCATGAGCTGCTTGACGGTTCCCGAAGCATCGGAGCGCCCATTCAGGTTAAATGGGTCGCCGGATGAAAACGTCAGCACCTGGCCGGAAACGTTCGTGACGTACACAAGGGCCGTACCCAACGAATTGTTGAGCATAATTAGGTCGCCCGGCTCGATGGTAATGCCGGCGTTGCCGATCACCACGCACGTGGGATCAAAGGTGATTTGCAACTGAGTTCCCGTTAATTGAAGCGCGCCGTTCGGGCAACCCGGATTAGGAGGTGAAACCGTCTTCGGCTGGTTAATCGGCTTGGCTTCCATGCCCGAGGTATTGTCCTCGTACAGCACGGTGATTTCGTCCGTGATGCTGTTCGCGTTCTGCACCGTGCCCGTGGAAGCGTCCGGCGCGGTAATCGGCGGACCCATCATGCTGCCTGGCTCAACGGCAGGAATCACCGAATTGCACGGAGGAAACGTTCCCTTGCCGCCAAGGATCGGCCGGTTGACCGGCGCCGTGGTTCCGCATGGACTTGTGGTGGATCCGTTGGAGGTGTAGGGAATCGGGATGCCGCCGGTGGGGATGCCCGTGCCCGCCTGCTGCACGTCCTGAATGATGAAGTTCAGTCCATTCCGCAGGTTGTCGGTCATGTCCGCGGATTGCGTGATGGCCAGATTCGTCTGCTGCGCATCTCGGAATGCGGCAACCGCGCCATAGAGAATCACCATGGTGACCGCCATGGCGACCATCAATTCGATCATCGTGAAGCCAAACGCTGCCTTTTTTGATTTCCGGTTCATGGCTGCCTCACGCATAGTTCGAGATGTAAGTTGTCAGCACGTAGCTGGACTTACGGCCCTGGTAGTTGTAATTGATCGTGATTGTGATTTGAAACAGGTTCGGCGTCGTTGCCACCGGAGTAAACTGAATCGTCCGCGTCATCCACGGATTCAGGTTGATCTGAATGTCGTCCGCCGTTCCGAAAATATTGTCCGGGCCGGGTCCCACGACGATCGAATCAGGAGTTTTCGAGTCGTCATCCGCCGTACCGACGATGCCGTCCGGGCCCGGCGCATACATCGGTTGCGGTCCGTCCAGAAAGACTCCGCCCTTGCTGGCGTTGTTGATCTGCGCCCAAGTCAGCACGTGCGTGTCGCGCGCCGTGAAGATGCTCTCCATGGCTTCCTGTGCCTTCTGCTGCGCGATGAAGTCGATCTGCGAGTTGTACGAGGTCTGCACGCCGTTCGTAAATATTGCGGACAGCGAGAGAATGCCAAACATCAGCACACCCAGGGCAATCATCGACTCGATCAGGGTGAATCCTCGCTGAACGCTTTTGCGGTGTCGATTCATATGCATTCTCCCTATTCAATCCAGGTATTGCCGGTGTACGAGTATGGGCGAACCCGGCCGGTGCCACCCATGATGGTGACGGCCCGCGCCGTGTTCTTTTGTCCGGGGATCCCGATAAACACCGTCCCATTCAAGGTGTTAAATCCCGTCCCGTCCGTGAATTGACCCGTCGCAGTGAACTCCATCGTCACCGGTCCGCCGCTGACGTTCCCGATGTAAATCGCGGAGTTGTTGCCGAATGCCATCGGCGTGTCCGGCACGCCGGGTGTCAACATAAAGGAAGTTTGCGTCGGAAGATTCGTAGTCACCACAGGTCCGTTGTTTTCGTTGGTTCCCGGCTGCTTGAGCACCTGATATTGGACCTGCTGCGTGGTGCCATTCGAAACGAACCAGACTTGCACGTAGGTGCGCTGCGTGATGGCCAGCTCGCGCGCAATGCGCAACTGGCTGACCACCGTGTCCATGGCGGAGCTGGCCTGGTAGAATTCGCGGCTGCCAAAACTCTGTACGATGGCGATTCCCGCCAGAATCATCATGATCCCGATGACGACGACGGCTTCTAACAGAGTGAAGCCTTTCTGTTGGTTCACCGCACGCTTCATGGGTGGCTCCCTTTCCTGAATCCCTGGCACCAGTTCCACAACTAAGCAGGAAACTCCGGAAATTCTCTTTCCGTGCCTCGGAGGCTGGTCGGTATCCGGGCTTTCATTGACGCGCAGCCCGGGGTACACCCGCTCCGCCGAGACTTGGTGCTTGTATAAGGGTCGCCTAGCGAAATGTCGGGGGACAACTGGACGGAGGGACGGGTTCGGAGCAGCGGGGCTTTACCCGTCCTTGTTTCCTAGCGGAACAGTTACCAAAGTTTGCCAATTCGTGGCGAAACGCTCTTTCGATCCGTTATGCTTGATAATTTTTAAGCTTTTTATTTATAAAGACTTATGCCAGTTTTGCAGGAAAATCGAGGTTTTCCACCTCGCTTGGAATCCGGAGAGCTTCCGCCAATTCGGGCAGAAGTTCCAATCCCTGTAGTACTTTCGATATTGATTCTCAAGCTGCTGTACCGCCTGCTTTTGCGTCTGATTCCAACAAGATCGAGGATTCGGAGTGTTTGCTTCATTTTTCCACGGGCCGTAGAACTTTTGAGTTCGCTGGAGTTACTCCGCGATCCAGAGGTTCTCGGCGAATCCCCAGTAAGCCTCGATCCATTGCGCCTTCGGGGAAAACCCCGCATGTTCCGCGAGGCTCCGAAGCTCCTCTTGGGAATACTTATGTGAGCTTTCCGTCCAAATCGTTTCCTCTGCCTCGAAACAAAAGGACGTGGCAGCGTCTGGAATGGTTACGGTCTGGCGAATCCTCGACTTCAGGTGCATCTCCACGCTCTTGCTCTCCGGGTTAAAGACGGCCCGGTGCTCGAACTCCTGGAGGTCAAAGTCCGCTTTCAGTTCCCGGTTGATGCGCGCCAGAAGATTGCGGTTGAAGGCGGCGGTCACTCCCAAGGAGTCATCGTAAGCGGGGATCAGGACCGCTTCGGGCTTAAGCATGTCGGTTCCCAACAACAGTGAGTCGCCTGGCAGCAGGATCGAGCGCAGGTCTCGCAGGAAATCCGCCGCCATGGAGCCGTCAAAATTCCCGATCGTGCTCCCCAGGAAAAGGACCAGCAGATGTTCCCCTTTCGCGCGGCGGGCGGCAGCTTCCCGCAACCCGTCCAGGTATTCGCGTTCGAAGCCCACGATGCTGATGCTGTTGATGTCGCGGAGTTCCCGGCGGCAGAGGGCCAGCGCCGTTGGCGATATTTCAATTGGGTGATACCACGTGGATTGCCAGCGCGCCAAGGCTTCCAGCAACAATCGCGTCTTGCGCCCTGTGCCGCTGCCAAGTTCCGCCACCACCACGGGCCGTGGAAGCTGGTCGACCACATCCCTCGCGTGCTGACGCAGCAGCCGCTCCTCGGCACGCGTCAAGCCATATTCAGGCAGCGCGCAAATCACTTCAAATAGCGCGGAGCCCACTGCGTCATACAAGTACTTCGACGGAAGCTGCTTCTGCTCGGGGTGACTGAGTCCAGCGCAAACTTCCGCGGAAAATGGGCTGGAGAATCCGACGGAAAGAGATTGCATTTGCATACCGGCTCCTTGAATTGCCCGAATTCATTCCGATACGCAGCGAAAACCTGCGTAGACATATTGATAGTGGGGCTGGAACCAATTTCGGAAGGAGCGCCGCAGCAGGCACGCCGCCGTCCGCGCCGACCCTCCCTTAATGACATAGTGTTTGCCGTCGAAGAAATTGGCGGAATACCCTGGGTAAAACTCCTCCGCCTGAAAACCGGGAAACGGGCCGAATGGCGTGGACGTCCATTCCCATCCGTTCCCCAGCATGCCAGACACACCAAACGCGCTCCGATTCGCGGGATATCCATTGACCGGTGCCGCATCCCAGCGCGCGCAATCGAAGTTGCCAAGGAGAGCCGTGGGCTCCGCCGCCCCCCAGGGATACGCGCGCTCTTCACCGCCCGTCACGCCGTATGCCGCACGGTGCCATTGCGCTTCCGTTGGCAACGAAAGTCTCGACCAGCGCGCGTAGGCCCCGGCCTCCGCATGGCTTACGTACACCGGCCAATTGCGTGGAAGCGCCATTTCCGCGAACATCCCGCGATAAAGCCAGTTTTCGCCCGCCGGTTTCCAGAACGCGGGATGCCGGATCTCATTTCGCTCTTTCCATTCCCAGTCTTCCGCCGGCCAGAATGCGCGATCCTGGTAACCGCCGGCCTCCAGAAAGCGCAGAAATTCGCCGTTGCTGACCATGTATTTTTGGATTCGGAAACCAGGCACGTCCATCGAGACACATTCAAACTCGTTGTCCCATCCGAATGGCGAAGCTGCGCCGCGCGGAAGGCCCAATGTCACGCGTCCCGCGGGGATTTCCACCAAGTCGTTTTCCGCGAAATCGGCCGCTACCGCAGGCTGCGGCTGCGGAATCTTTTGTGCATGCGGCAGCCGGTGAAACATGTAGGCCAGTGTTTCCGCGTGCATCAACCGGTGCTCCACCGCCGTCTCCAGGAGAATTTCCGGGGTTCGCGGATCTGCGTGCTCCGCCAGCGAAAAATTCCCGCCGTTCAACTTCTCATCAATCCGCGCACGCAACCCGTGCACGTAATGGCGCACTTCCCCAAGCGAAGGCCAATCTTCCGGCTTGTCCGTGGGCAATCCACCATCCACGGGATCGATGCCGAAGGCAAACAGTTTGTCGTATTCCCGCGTGGGCGATGGCAGGGCAAACAGCCTTTCATGAAACAGGTTCCAGTCGAACGCTTCCACATGTCCGATGTAAAACACGATGCGATGGCGCTCCGGGATTGGCCGCTCGTAGTAAGCCGATTCCCGCACCATCGAAAACAATTCGTCCGTGTTCGCCCGCGCATCCAGCAACCGGCGTTGCAACTGCCGAAGCACCGTAGAACTTGTCTGGGTAGCCATTGTGTCTATCCCTGAGGTTCAGGGTTGATTTCCCACAAACTGAGATGCACGAGGGCTGGATTTGGGCAAAGGTTTTTGCACGCCTTCTGGCCTTGGGAATTCCCAAGCAGCGCACGCCCGGCTGGAGGTGGAAAACTTATCACTCCAACAAGTTCCCAACAACCCTTATTTCTGGATCCCCAGAAAGCCATCCAGCAATGTGCAGGCTCGGCGGACACAGCGCGGTAGTGAACCAATGTTACATCCCCGCTGCCGCCTCGAAAACCCTTCATCGCCATGGACCATTTGCTCTAAACTAAGAGTTACGGCGCGCCCGTAGCTCAGTTGGATAGAGCGTCTGCCTTCTAAGCAGAGGGTCGGGAGTTCGACTCTCCCCGGGCGCGCCATTTTCCTGACTTAACCTTTCAAACGCGCCTCAAATATCTAACTGCGGATCGTAAGCACCGGGCAATTCGCCGTGCAAACGATTTTGTAAGCGATCTCCCATGGGGTATGCGATGCCGTGGGCACGTGCGCGTGAAGCCGCAATCCCAGCAAGATAAGATCCGCCTTTAACTCATGCGATGCCTGTAGAATTTGCTCGCCGCTCAGCCCGTACTTCACAAGAAACTCGATCTTCGTATCCTTGGGGACTTGCCGCAGCACCAGTTCCTCGAACAGCTTCTCGCTCTCTTTCCGCGCTTGGGCCCGCATTTCCGCCAGGTCGCCGGTTTTCGACCAGTGAAAGCCCTCTGGGATTGGAGCCGCGGGCAACACATTAAGCACCACAAGTTTGGCATCGAAATGTTTTGCAAAGGACACGGCGTGTGGCAAGGCCCGCAAAGAATCCGTGCTGAAATCCGTCGCTAGCAGGAACGGACGCACGTTCTGCCTCCGCTCAATCAGCGATTCCACCTGCGCGCCCGGGCCAACGGTCACCACAATGCAGTTCGCTTGGCGAAAGATTCGTTCCGCAACGGAGCCGAGAATCAGCTTTCCCAGGGTTCCTCGCCCATGCGTCCCCACCACGATCACATTCACGTGCTTCTTTTCAATGATCTTCTCCAACTGCTCCCACACGTCTCCTTCGCGAAGGAGAAACTCATATTCCAATCCCGCCAGCGCTCCGCTGTTCTGAAGCCCCGCTTCCAGCTCCTTCGCAGCTCTTGCGGTCTTTTCTGATGCCAGCCGCAAACTCTCGGCACCGGCGATGTTGTATCCGAGAGAAGAAACCACGTGCGCCAGATAGAATTTCGCCCCGTAGTGGCGCGCGATCACCAGGCCATGGCGAAGCGCTTTTTGTGCGGCCTCCGAGAAATCATAAGCGACGAGTAGGGATCTCGGGGCGAGTTCCAAAGATTTCTCTTGCGTTGGCATGAACCCACCTTCCCCAGTCGGAAAACCGGGTGCGGACCATTTCTCCACCCCAACGGATGACACAGCGATGCGCCATGCACAAGGCTATGCGTCATGAGGCGGTCCGGCAAGTCCGCGCCAGCTTTTTCATTGACAGCCTGTGCTGCAAGCTCGTATTTAAGAAACACCTTTTCGATGCACACGCCTGTTCGGGAGGTGCGCCATTCTCTTTCTCGGGATCGACGTCGGCACCAGCGGTACGCGCGCCCTGGTAATCAATGACTCCGGGGTCCTCATCGCTTCCGCTGTCAGCGAGCACGCCGCGTTTCATTCCCCGCACACCGGCTGGGCCGAGCAAGATCCCGAAGATTGGTGGCGCGCCGCCCGCGAAGCCATCGCGCAGCTCTTTTCTTGCGGTGTGAGCCCCGCTCAAATCGGTTGCATCGGACTGACCGGGCAGATGCACGGTGCCGTTCTCCTCGATGCAAAAGACGAAATCCTGCGTCCGGCGCTCCTCTGGTGCGACCAGCGCACCCAGGCTGAATGCGAGGCGATCGCCGCAAAAGTCGGCGCCCAGCGCCTGATCGAGTGGACCTGTAACCCCGCCCTCACCAACTTCACGCTCCCGAAACTTCTCTGGGTGCGCAAGCACGAACCCCTGATCTGGTGCGAATTCCGCCGTTTTCTTTTGCCAAAGGATTTTATCCGGTTGAAACTTACCGGCGATGCAGCCACGGACGTTGCCGACGCTTCCGGCACGCTCCTCCTCGACGTCCGGCGGCGCTCCTGGTCTTCGCAAATGTGCGAAGCGATGGAAATCGCGCCGGCCAGCCTCCCGCGGCTCTACGAATCCGTCGAAACCACAGGCGAAGTCTCCGCCGAAGCCGCGGGTATCACCGGATTGCGCGAAAGCACACCGGTGGTTGCAGGCGCCGGCGATCAGGCGGCGGGCGCGGTCGGATTGGGCATCACTCGCCCGGGCGCGGTCTCTGCCACCATTGGCACTTCCGGTGTGGTGTTTGCAGCCACAGACCACCCGGCGCTCGATGCCAGTGGCCGCATCCACACGTTTTGCCACGCCATCCCCGGCCGCTGGCACGTCATGGGAGTCACGCAAGCCGCCGGACTCTCCCTGCGCTGGTTTCGCGACCTGTTTGGCCCCGCTGGAACTTCTCCCGATGAGGCTTACCGGCAACTCTGCGACGAAGCCGCAAAAGCTCCGCCGGGCTCCGATGGCGTTCTCTGGGCGCCCTATCTTATGGGCGAGCGAACGCCGCATCTCGATCCTCGCGCGCGAGCCGCTCTGGTCGGACTCGCGGAAAATCACCAGAAAAGCCACATTGTCCGATCGATCCTCGAAGGAGTCGCCTTCAGCTTGCGCGATTCGCTGCTTATCTTTGCGGAGATTGGCGTGCCGGCGAATCGCATGCGCCTGGGCGGAGGCGGCGCGCGAAATCCTCTATGGCGCCGGATTCAAGCGGAAGTCTACGGCATGGAAGTGGAAACTGTCGTTGCCGAGCAAGGCGCTGCATTCGGCGCCGCGCTGCTCGCCGCGGTCGGCGCCGGCGCGTGGCCCTCCGTGGATCAGGCTTGCGCGTCCCTGGTGAAGGTCGCGAGCACCACTCCGCCCGACCCTGCGAATGTCCGCCGCATGAACGAAGTCTATGCGCGTTATCGCCGGCTCTATCCGGCATTGCATTCGATCGATTCGGGAGCCTGACTGCGTTCGCGGGCTTACCCGCGCTGTGCGGTCAGGCGGGAGTCAGGACGGCTTCCTTCGCTTCTTTCGCTTCGCGCGAACCTTCCGTTGTGATGTCGCGGTTTGCAAAGCCGACGCCGATTTTTTTCAGGAACGCCGTGGGCGGTTCACCGCCGATAAAAATCCACACGAAATCGTTGGGAAGCGTCTGCTTCGTCCCATTCACGTCGATCACCACGGAATCCGTCCGGAATTCCACGGGATTCGAGTTGAACAGCACCTTCAGCTTTCCTTTGCGCATGAACTCCTGAATGCCCTGGCTATTGCGTTCCTTGATACGGGAAAATTCCCCCTGTCGGTAGGAAACCGTCACCGTGTTCCCCACCTGGCTTGCCAATCCCATCGCCGCTTCCACAGCGGAGTCGCCGCCCCCGACCACAAGAATTCTCTTATTTACATAATGATCGGCCTCGATCAGCCGGTACATGACCTTGGGCAAGTCTTCGCCCTTCACGCCGAGTTTTCGCGGATTCCCACTCTTGCCCAGCGCCAGAATCACGTGACGCGACCGGAATTCCCCGTTCTGTGTGGTCACCCGGAAGATCCCGTCGTCTCCCTTCACGATGTTTTCCACTTTCTCCCCGGTCTTGCATTTAAAATCTGCGCGCTTCAGTACCTTGCCCCAGAACTCCAGCAAATCCTCCTTGGAAAGCTCGGATTTCTTGAACTTCCCATGCAACGGGAATTCCACCGGACTGGTCATCACCAGTTTCTGGCGCGGATATTTCGAAACCGTTCCGCCGACTTCCGATTGCTCGATGGTGATGTAATTGATCATCTTCTCCGCAGCGCGCAACGAAGCGCTGATCCCCGCCGGTCCGGCGCCCACGATCAAAATGTCATACAGGCCAACCGCCGAGGCCGAGGTTTTATTCGCCGCCAGACGTCTCGCGATCGTGTCCACGCAATCGCGGCCCTGATTCACCGCGTTTTTGATCAACGCCAGGCCGCCGAGTTCCCCGACGATGAACATATTCCGGATCGAAGTTTCATACTCCGGCGACAGCGTTGGCCGATCGGCCCCAACGCTCGGGCTGGCCAGCACCATGGTAATCGCACCAACGGGACACGCTTCCGCACATAAGCCGTGCCCAATGCACTTGTACCCGTTGATGATCATTGCCTTGCCGCCCACCATTCCCAGCACGTCACCCTCGGGACACACCATTGTGCACGTCGCGCAGCCGATGCAGTAATTGTTGTCAATATGCGGATGCTGCGACTGCGGCCCATCGGACCGCAGCTTGCCTCGCTCCGCAGAATCGCGGTACTTCTGCTCCCTTTTCTTCTCCTGGCGAAGATAGTAGGCGAGAAATGCCCCTATAATCACCGCTGCAATCAAGAAGGAAATCAGGTTATCCATGATCCCCAACCCTCAAATCCGGTAGCCCATGTAAAGCACCAGGCTGATGTGCAATATCGCCAGAATCGCGAAGGCGTAGCTGAACGGCCGGTGGACCACATGCCACAGGTTGAAAACCTGCTGCGTCCGCTGTAGAAACAGAATTCGCTTCGAGAGCGCCGACTGTCGCCGCGCGATATTGATGCCCCGCTCCAGCTTCAGGTCCGAAGTGCGCCGCATCCCGAATAGCGAAACCAGCCACGCTCCGAATCCCGCCGCCTGCAGGCGCAACAGCGAAATCTGGAACGGCCGCCGCAGGTCGATCAGGATCATGTAGAGCAGCGCCACCAGCATCGGCATGTGCTCCACGTCCTCCGGAGTCGGCAGGTCGTAGAGCGCTTCCATCCGCGAACCGAACGCCAGCTTTTGCGTGGCAAGTTCCTGGCGAAGGCTCTCTTCCGTGTCTCGCATCTCTTTCATCGAAAGTTCCGCCGCGTTCAGGTTCCGCGGAACCTGCGCATATAAGTACCGCCCGACGAAGCCCGAAATCGTCACGCATAGCATGCTCCAAAACGCCATGCCCGCGATATTCCCAAACTTGAATGACGCGTGAAACGCGATGATAATCGGCGCCGTCGTCCCCAGCACCACGTGAAAATCCAGCCAGTGCCGCGAATTTCCCTGCCGCCCAAGCCACCCCCACTTCTTCCGCAATGGGTAGAGGTAAATCAGAAAGAACAGCAGCACACCCAGCATGCCCAGCTTGATGCCGATGGGGCCGCTGGGTTTGAGCAAGTCGTGCTTTGGCGAAAATGGCCGGTTTTCGGAACTCAGCGTGTAGTAGTTGAGCCCGTAGCCCGCAATCACCAGCACCAGCGCCAGCGACGCCAGCCACGCCAGCAGCAGCCGCATCCGGTGGCTGCGGTCGGCGTCCTCGCGGGCAAGTATTGCGCTTCGTACGCTCGCTTCTGCACTCATGGCTTCTCATCCCCAATCTGAACCTGGATGGTGGCTCGGAACCTCCGGTAATCCGTGAATCGGTGCACATTCCGCCAATGCTGTTTTGGTGTCTCGACGTCGATCACCGCCGAAGACGGCATCCAGTAGGCTTCCTCCGGATCGTGGAACTGCACAACTGAATAGTGAATCTCGCTGCGCAGATCGTGGAGTCCCAAATCGTCGAGATTCGTGTCCAGCCCTGCGACGAGCTTCACCACCGCCCCGCTTTCCGTATCAATCCAGATGTCGCCCGTCAGCGGCAGCGGATAATTCCGGCTCTTCAACTGCAGTGCCGCCGGCGAGGACGCGCCGGGCACCGGCTTGAAATGAATCTTCAGCAGCACCCGTCCATCGATCACATCCTCGGTTAACGGTGTGAACACATAGCTGGCTTCGAAATCCGGGTGTAGCACCAGCAGCATGCTCGCGAATCCATTCGTAATCAGAAGCGTTTTTGTGGGATCGCGAAACGCCTCCTTGCGGGCCTCGCGCGACTCCACCAGCTTCACCGAACCGCCCCGCGTGTTCGCCTGCATCTGGTATTCGAAAACGGACTCTTCTCGATAGACCGGCTTCCCGTTCTTCCCCACGATCGTCTGCGCCACGTCTTCGTCGCACACCACGTTGTTCGTCTGCTCGAAGAAATGGTCGATCAACTTGCGCGCGTGCACCATGGTCTCGTTTGCGCGCGCCAGGAACGCTGGATCGGCTGGCGCGGCCGCCGGCGTATCCGGCTCCGCTTCCTTGGTTTGTGCGCAGAGCAATGCCGTGCAAGCCAGAATCCCTGCCAGCAGCGCCAGCACCGCCAATGTTACTTTCCCGGACTTGCGGAAGTTGATCACTTGTGCAGGCCCCCGAAGCGATAACCGAAAATCGTGGACCACTGCGTGTAATTCAGCGTATTCCCCGCGTAATATCCGACCAGCCCCTCCAGGAAATATCTCCCCCCAATCGTCCAGTCAACTGTTGCGTTGACGAAATTTGAGCTCGAGTTGCTCGTAAGCGGCGAACTATATCTCTGGATCCCCGCCAGCACCTGCAGATGCAGCGTGTCCGTCAGGCTCCGCGACACCGATACCGATTCGTACTGCCCGCTGCCAAAGCTGCTGTTGAACTGTGTGTAGTGCAGATCGAGAAACAGCCCGGTATGGCCGATGTTCCCGAACGTAATCCCATACGACTCGTTCAGCGACTTCTTCGTGTCCGTGCTCGCCTTGCTCTGCCCGATGCTGGTGTACAGGCTGATGTGTTTCGGCAGGTCCAGCCGCACGTCGCCGCTCAAACCCTGAAACAAATAGTTGTCCAGCAAGCCAGTACCGATCAGCAGCGGATTGAACGTCGGCAAATTCCGGAAGTAATTGTAATTCACGCCAAACGTCACTAACTGGATGGGCTGAAAATGCACCGAATTGTAGGTTTGCGTGATTCCCGTCGGGTTGCTCCCCCCTCCGGCATAGGGCGACGTCCGCGCCGCGTCGATTTGCATCGAGTTGTAGAATGAAATGTACCGCTTCCAGTTCAGATTGTTCTCGAAAAACGCGAATTGCCGCGACACGCGCCAGTCGATCGTATTGATCGCCAAGCCCGCCGTGCTCATGTAATGAAAGTGATTGAAGTCGCCGTCTTCCATGCTCACAAACGATCCGGCTATTTGCTGGTTCGGATTGTAGCTCCACGAAGTCGGGTCCGGCGTCGAGCCCGCGAACGCACCTACGGTCGTTATCCGCCCGATCTTGTGCCCCATGTACCCGCCGTCAATGGTGCTCAGGCTGGGCGCCCATGGCAGATACAATCGCCCGATTCCGTACGTATTCGGAGAATATGGATTTTGGTACGTGAATCCCAGGTGATACGTGCGGTCGATCAGGTCCGTCAGCGTCTGCGTACTCGCCCCCGGTATGCTCGCGCTGCTCGTGTTCAGATATCCGCGCCAGAATCCGGTGAAATTCCAGTACGTGCCGCCGATATGGGTCATGTCCGCGTCGATCATCATGCCAACCTGCGTGGAGTTCATCCCCGACTCGTTGATGCCACCGTAACTGAATCCGAAGCGCGCCCGCATCACTCCCATCGGGGGCTCTGCCGTACTCTCCACGTGCGTCGCGCGAAATTCCTGGTCCACTGGATCGCCGGAAGTAAACGAAATGAGAATCGGATAGCTTTCCGCTTCTTTCGCCGTTTCCGCCAGGTGCCGGTCTTCGGCGCTGTTCGGCGTAAGGAACGCCAACTCCCCGATCTTCAGTTCGCCGGCCGAGGAAATGATTTCGCACACTGCCGACGTATCCGCCACCGAAACCACGTTCAATTCTGCTACGTGCGGATATCCGCGGAACCTGATGCCGTCGTTGATCGCGTTATCCGGCGGAGGATCGATCACCGACAGCTTCATGCCCTCCACTAGGTCGGCATTGTGTCCCGCATCAACGTAAACCGTGTTGTCCGAGATGTACTTCACGCGATATACCGACGGCTTTTCGCCGGCCGTTTCCGATTGCGCAAACACCCGCAAAGTAAAAACAGGAATCAGCAGGCAGGAGAAACAGACCCATGCCAGGTCGTAAACGAAAGTCGGCCGCATCTTAGCCCCCGCCGCCGTTCTTGTGGCAGTTGTAGCAGGTCGTGGGGCCGTAACTATACCCGCCCACTCCCTGGTGCTGGTTGTTCGTTTGCGTTTGCTGGTGAGCCGTCTGCGTGTGGCAATTGATGCACGTAAAGCTGGAATAGTCCGTGGAAACCTGGTGGCAGTCGTTGCAGACCGAACCATGGTGCGGAATCGGGAAGTACGTGTGATTGAACGTCGCGCCCAGCCAACTCGTCGTCGTATGGCACGTATCGCACGTCTGCGGGTATCCCGCTGCGATGTGGTTCGGCACCGAGCCGCCCAGGGTCTGCGTGCTCAGCCAGGCCGCCTGGTGGCAACCATAGCACGCTGTATTCGCCGAAGTCAGGCTGTAATTATTGCTGACGTGGCAGTCCGTGCAGGCGGTGATCTTCGATCCCGCTGCCGGTGGCATCTGGTGTGCGCCCGTAAGCGCCCATCCCGTCGTGCTATGGTCAAACGTGCCGGGATTCCATGCCGTCGTATTGTGGCAAGTCGAGCAAAGCGAAGTCGGGAAACCCGCGGCCACGTGATTCGGCACGATTCCACCCAAGGTCTGGGTGCTGTTCCATTTATCCTGGTGGCATCCGTAGCAATCCGTGTTTGCGCTGGTCAGCGTGTAATTATTATTGACGTGGCAGCTCGCGCAGGGCGTTGTCAGGTGCGTACCGGTCAGCGCCCAGCCTGTCACACTGTGATCGAAATTCGCCGTGCCCCATCCCGCCGTGGTGTGGCAGTTTGAGCAGTTCGCCAGCGCGAATGCAGGGCCTGCGGTTGAGTGCACCGGATTGTTCGTCGTTTGCCATGTCGTCAAATGGCAGCCCGCCGTGCCGCAAGCGGTCGGCGCAATCTGCAACGTGTAATTGTTATTAACGTGGCAGTCCGTGCAGGCCGCGATCTTTCCGGCCGGCGCGAACTGGTGCAGGTTCTGCAAGGGGAAACCCGTCGAGTTGTGGCTCCACGTCGACGTCCAGTTCGTCGTCGTGTGGCAGGTCGAGCACTGAGAAGTTGGGAAATTCGCCGCCACGTGATTCGGCACCGCGCCGCCCATCGTCTGTGTGCTGTTGTATTTGTCCTGGTGGCAGCTGTAACAGTCCGTGTTCGCCGACGTGAGATTGTAATTGTTGTTGACGTGGCACGACGTGCAGGGCGTGGTCGTGTGCGCGCCCGTCAAGGCAAACCCCGTGGTGCTGTGATCAAAAGTGGCCGTCGTCCAGGAAATTGTATTGTGGCATTGCGAACAATTGCCCACCGCAAACGCCGATCCGGACGTCGAGTGCGTCGGATTGTTCGTCTGCTGCCACGTCGTCAAGTGGCACTGCGAGTTGCCGCAATCCGTCGGCTGGATGTTCAGCGTGTAGTTGCCGCCAATGTGGCAGTTGGTGCAAGCGGTCACTTTTCCGGCCGGCGCCAGTTGGTGTGAATTTGTCAGCGGAAAGCCCGTGGCGCTGTGATCGAATTTCCCGTCCGCCCAGGTCGTGATCGGGTGGCACGTTGCGCAAGCAGCCGCCGTTTGCGGGAAATTCGAAGCCACATGGTTCGGCACGTTACCGCCGATTGTCTGCGTGCTGTTCCAGGACGAGGCGTGGCACGACATGCAATCGGCGCTGCTCAGCGAATAGTTATTGTTGACGTGGCACTGCGCGCAAGGTGTCGTCGCATGCGTACCCGTCAGCGCAAATCCCGTCACACTGTGGTCAAATGACGCCGCGTCCCAGCCTTTTGTCGTGTGGCAGTTCGAACAATTCGCCACCCCAAAGGCCGGCCCGGACGTCGAGTGTACCGGATTGTTCGTCTGCTGCCACGTCGTCAGGTGGCATTGCGAATTCCCGCAATCCGTCGGCGCGATCTGCAAATTGTAATTGTTATTGATATGGCAGGAGGTGCACGGCACGCTGGCGTGGCCGTTGGTAAGCGGGAAGCCCGTCGTGCTGTGATTAAAGGTCGCGTCCGTCCAGCTCACGGTGTTGTGGCATTGCGAGCAGTTGGCCGCCGCAAACGCCGTTCCGGCGCTCGAATGCACCGGATTGTTCGTCTGCTGCCAGGTCGTCAGGTGGCATTGCGAATTCCCGCAATCCGTCGGCGCGATCTGCAAATTGTAGTTGTTGTTGATGTGGCAGGAGGAGCACGGCACATTCGCGTGCCCGTTCGTCAGCAAAAAGCCCGTTGTGCTGTGGTCAAAGGTCGCCCCCAGCCAACTGTCGAACTTGTGGCAACCCTGACAATTGCCGGAGGCAAACGCCGGTCCCGACGAAGCGTGCGGCGGATTCGTGGTGCTTTGCCAGTCTTTCAGGTGGCACGAATCGCAGGCCGTCGAAAGTCCCAGGAACTGCCCCGTCGCCGCTTGCTTGTGGCACTCCTCGCAAGGCACGGCGGCGTGCGCGCCAAACAGTGGAAAGCGATTCTGGTGATCCTTCACTTGCTGTACCGCGATATTCCAGCCCTGCACCGTGTGGCACTGCTCGCAATTCGGTCCCATCTGCCGCCGGTGAATGTCCGCGTGGCAATCCGCGCAATTCTTCCCCACGTTGGTGAACACCGGCTTTACGTGGCACTGCACACATTTCACCTTTTCGTGCATGCCTCGCAGCGGATAGGCGGTTTTATTGTGGTCGAACTCGGGAGCGGCTTTGATCGGACGCCATCCACTCGCGGTGTGGCAGTTTTCGCACGGCACATTCAGCGGGCCGTGGGGACTGCGCTTGGCCTGGTCTTGGGCGGGACTCGAGGAAGGCGCCGGCAGGGGAGCGGCGGACAGGGAGGGGGTTTTGGCGGGATTGGAGAAGGCAAGTAGCACCCAGAGCGAGAACTGGAGAAGAGTGAGCGTAAAGTTCTCCTGTATGCCTATAGATAGACTTAGAGCTGGGCCCTGTTGAATCTCTCGACAAATTGTCCGGGAAACCCGCAATGCCTGCTACTGTACATGTGTACAGCTGAGGTTCAGCTGTTACCAGTTTCCCGCAAATGGTACTTCTGTTTACGACCGGCCAGGCTGGGATAATCCGTTGGTTGCTGGGCCTGGTATCCGGGTTGCCAAGAAAGGTGAAGGTTCGCTGGGTAGTAATCCTTGGCCGCGTCCGAAGCCTGGGGGTTATTTTCCGTTCTTGCAATCTTCTAATATTGACTGGACGGCTTTTCTGGATTGAAATCTTCCGGCTGCGCGTACCGCGGGTTATTGCCATGGCAATCCGCGCACTTGTTTGGCGTGTTCTTGTAAACCACGATAGTCTTCTCTCCCACTAACTTTGTCTGGATATGGCACTTATTGCAGGCCACGTTGGCATGCCCGCCCGTCAGGGGCAGATGTGTCTTGGCGTCGTGGTCAAATATGGAGGGTACCCAGCGTTGTGTATTGTGGCAGTCGCCGCAGTGTGTTTTTCCGTCCTTGGCCAAAAATTGTTTGTCATGAGCATCGTTGTGGCAGGCTTCACATTGCTGCGGTGTCCCCTTGAACCTTGAAGCATAGTCCGTCGTGCTCTTGTGGCATTCTCCGCATTTCACCGTTCGATGAGCGCCCAGCAGCGCGAACTTTGTCTTCGAGTGGTCAAAACCATTGATATCCGCCCAACTTTTCACCGTGTGGCAGGCCTCGCAGCCAAATGGCGTCCCGTTGGCCCGTTTCCGCGCCATCCGGTCGTTGAACTCGCCCTTGTGCGGATCCTTGTGGCACGCGGTGCAGGTGCGGTCCTCAAACTTGAAGGGAAGAATCTTGTCCGTCCGCCCCCCCGCTCCCACCTTGTGGCAATCCGAACACGGAACGGCCACGTGCGCGCCCGCCAGCGCAAACCGCGTGTTGCGGTGTTTCGCGATCGTAAATGTCGAGCGGTGGAAATCGAGCACCGTGTGGCACTCTTCGCAGCGATTGCTATACGGCGCCGCGGCAAACTGGTTGTCGTGCGCGTCTTTGTGGCAGTCCGTGCAAACCTCGAACTTCACCTTGTAAACCGTGTCTTTGCCTGCCGGAATATGGCATTTCGCGCATTCCACCTTCGCGTGCTTCCCTTTCAGCGGGTACCGCGTAGTGTCGTGCTCTTTCACCCCAAACAAGGAAGGTTTCCATCCCTCCACGGTATGGCATTCCGAGCATTCCCCCTTCTTCGCCCGCGCTTCGAACTGCCCCTTGTGCGGGTCCGGCTTGTGGCAGTCGCTGCACATGGCGAAGGGAAGCTCTTTCTTGAAGTCACCGTTCAAATGACACGCCGTGCACGCCACCTGCGCGTGCTTGCCCTGCAGCGGATACTTGGTCTTCGAGTGGTCGAAATCGAACCCCGGCAGCAGCGTTTTCCAGCCGCTGGTCGTGTGGCACGTATCGCAAGCCTTTTTGAACTCGCCCTTGTGCGGATCGATGTGGCAGGCGCTGCAAGCGTCGAACTTGATGTCGCGGTACCTCGCGGGCCCCCCCGGCGTATCCGGCTTGTGGCACTTCTCGCACGCCACTTTCACATGTAGCCCGGTCAGCGGATAGCGCGTCTTCGAATGGTCGAAATTCTTGGCCTCTTTCCAGTTCTCCACGTTGTGGCACTTCGTGCATTCGTTCCCAAGCTGCCCCTTGTGCGGATCGTTGTGGCAGCTCTGGCAGGCCGGCGACATCCCGAAAAACGACTTCGTAAGATCCTTCATCTTGATCAGCGCCCGGTCCGCGGGAACCATGTGCGCCGGCGTGTGACATTTGTCGCAAGCCAGCGGTGCGTGTTTTCCCTCCAGCTTGTATCCGGTCAAGCGGTGATCGAATTTCTGCTGCGACGGCTCCCAGTGAATCAGGTGGAAATCCTCCCCGTTGTGTTCCAGGTGGCAGCGTACGCAATCCTTGCCGTTGGGACTCTGCATCTGCAATTGCGCGTGGTAGCCGTGTTTTCCGGCGATGGCCTGCGCCACTTCCTTGTGGCACTCCAGGCATTTGAAGGTCGGTGTGCTCGCCCCGAACTCATGGCAAGATTTGCACTGCGTCGTTCCCGTCAGCGATTCGTGTGATTTCGAAAGGGGGCCCGGAGAAATCTGCGCCGCGGCACTGGAGGGAAACAACGCCCACGCGGATAGAAAGAGGAAAATCGCTGCCAGCCGCTGCAGCATTGCGGGTGCCCGGCGAATTGTCCTCACGTTCAGCGAGGGATGCGGCAAGCTTGCCTCCGTCAGGCTGATTGGAATGTCAGGGGCCCAAACGTGTTGCTTCCTGCCAGATTGCACTGGTATGGCATCCGGTAGAGATAGCAGGTTGGCGCTGTGTGGCGAAAGCTGTACGGTGGGTCAGCGAGATACAGGTACTAAAGGGCCTTGCGATTGCTGTGTCACAGGCATTCTTGCCTGTGACACCCCGCCAATTCTCAAAAATGAAGCGCCTGCTCGATACTTGCCGCCAGCAGCAGACCCCTGCACCCTCGGGCTGCTAATTCATCGGGTGGTAGCGGCTCTCGAGAGCCGCGATCATCTCTTTTTCCAGCACTCCTCTCGAATTCAGTGGCCAGGTAGTGGCTGGCTGCTTCATCGTCGTGTCCGTGGACTTCCCATCCCCTTCGAATTGCGCCGAAATCTGCACGCGCACAAAACCTCCACCGATGTCCACCGTGCGCACCACGATCGCGGACTTGCCATCCTCAAAATCCACAGGCTGAATCAAAACCTTTGTGTCGGCGTACTTCTCTAATTCCTCGGTATTCAAATAGCGGACAAACGTCCAACTGTCTTCCGTCGCGTGATTCTCATGAATCCGCCATTGCAGGTCGCGCGCCACCGCCTGCAGTGCCTCCTGCACTTCCAGCGGCTCGCCTTTGACTTCAATGCAAGCCGGCGCTGGCTGCAGTGGAAGTGGGTGCTTCGTCTTGCTGGCTTGTTTCTGTTTCCCGCTTGGCGCCAGCACCGGATTCGCGGTGCAGGACCGGGTTGTGGCACTTGCTGTGCTCGTAGGCGTGGCATTTTGCGCCGGGTCCTGCGCGCTCGCACACACGGCGACACTCAAGACCAATCCTGCCAGAAGGACTTTCGAAAAAACCTGGGAACACAACGGTAACTTGCTCTGCATACTGCCGAGCCTACCGGATGCGCCGCACCGGATGCAATCGGGGAATTTGGTTGCACCCAATTCGCTAACCAAACGTCGCCGTTGGTCCGCGTCCGAAAAAGACTTCAGCGCGCCCCAACCGGCTCCGCTGCCTTGGCAACTCCAGGCTTCCCCAGCGCCGCATCCACCAACTGCAACCCTTCTTCAATCGCGTCGAGCCCCTGACTCAACTCGGCTTCGTTGATAATCAGCGGCGGGCAAACCCAAAGGAAGTTGAATCGGCTAAACGCGTAAACATGCTTCGACTTCAAATGCGCCGCCAGCTTGCCCATCTCCGGGCTGGTCCCGTTGAACGGGGCCAACGGCTCCTTCGTCGCCTTGTCCTTTACCAGATCCAGCACGCTAAACAGCCCCTTGTAGCGCACATCTCCGACGCAAGCGTATTTCTTCTTCATCGCTTCCAGCCGCGACGCCAGGTACCTTTCCTGTTTCTCAACGTTCTCAAAAATCTTCTCTTCTTCATAGATCCGCAGGTTAGCCACCGCCGCCGCGCAACACACCGGGTGCCCGCTATAGGTCAATCCACCCCACAGCATGTTGTTCTCGAAATGTTTTGCGATCTTGTCCGACACGATCACCGCGCCCAGCGGCATGTACCCGCTCGTCAATCCCTTCGCGCAGGAAATAATGTCCGGCTTGATTCCGTAATGCTGCGTTGAAACCCACTTCCCCGTGCGCCCAAATCCTGCCATCACTTCATCATCAATCAGCAGGATCTCGTATTTGTCGCAAAGCGCACGCAACTTCGGATAGTAATTGTCCGGCGGAACAAGCAAACCATTCGAGCCGGTGATGCCCTCCACCAGGACCGCCGCAATCGTGTGCGGTCCCTCCATTTGGATCACTTCTTCAATATGGCTCACGCATTCGCGGTGGCAGGTTGCCACCTCTTGCCCGAACGGGCAGCGATAACAATACGGATCAAACACCCGCACAATGCCCGGAATTCCAGGCTCCACGGGCCAGCGCCGCGGATCGCCGGAAGCGCTCATCGAACCCATCGTCGCTCCGTGGTAGCTCCGATAACGCGTGATGATTTTGTCGCGCCCGGTGAACAAGCGAGCCATCTTCATCGCGTTTTCGTTTGCTTCCGCCCCGCCCAACGTGAAAAAAGCCTTCGCCAAGCCCGTCACCTCCGCCAATTTCTTGCCCAGTACGCCGCGCGGCTCGGTCGCGAAGCTCGGCCCGGCGAAGCACAGCTCATCCACCTGCTTCTTGATCGCGTCCAGCATTTTCGGATGCTGGTGCCCCACGTTCAAATTGATCAGTTGCGAGCTGAAGTCCAGCCATTTGTTGTCGTCGCCGTCCCAGAACCACACGCCCTGTCCGCGCTTCATGTGAATCGGATTCGATGTCCCTTGTACCGACCACGAAAACATTGTATAGTCGCGGTTTTCTTGCACGATTTTTTGCGATTTGGCGTCCATTTTTGTTTCCTTCCAGCCGAATTCAGCGTCTTTCCAAAATCCAGTTCATCGTTTTGTCGGCCAGGCGGTCCAGCGCCGCTACCGACATTTCCAAGTGCTCTTCTTTCGTGTCCTCGATTTTGTTGTGGCTGATGCCGCGCAAAGATTGCACAAACATCATAACCGTTGGAATTCCCGCACGCGAGACCTCCGCAGCGTCGTGCAGCGGGCCGGAAGGCAGCCGATGCGAAGCGCCGGCGACCTCCTTCACGGACTGCTCGCACAATTCCAGCAGATGCGCATGGAACGGGATCGGCTCGATGCTCCAGATCCGGGACCATTCCACCGTGCATCCCTCTTCCTTGGCGAATCGCTGGCTGGCTTCCTGCGCCTCGCGGAGCATCTGCGCCAGCACCTTCGCATCCAGGTCGCGCTGGTCCAGCGTCGCCTCGGCTCGGCCCACCACCGCGGTCACAATTCCGGGAAACGTCTTCAAACTTCCCATCGTGCACACCGCGTCTTCGTGTCTCCCCGCAATCGCGCGAATTTCCAGTGCCAACTTGGCCGCTGCCGCCAGCGCGTCGCGCCGCAACTTCATCGGCGTTGCGCCCGAGTGCGCTTCCTGTCCGTGAAACCTGATCGCATGCCGTTCCACGCCCTTGGTGCCCAGCACCACGCCCAGCGGCAAGCCCATTTTCTCGAGCACCGGCCCCTGCTCGATGTGCAATTCCAGGTACGCGGCCGCGTTCGTGCGTTCCTTCTCCGCCTCGGGAAAACGATCCATGTGCACGCCGCACCGCTTCAGCGCATCTTCCATCGTTATTCCGTCGCGGTCCGTGCGCACCCGGTCGGCTGCAATCGAGTGCGTGCCCGCAAACGCGGAAGAGCCCAGCAGGCTGCGTCCAAAGCGCGCCCCTTCTTCATCCGCCCAATCCACCAACCGCACCGTCAGTGGCGGCTTTCCCTTGAATTCCGTGTGAATGCGCCGCAGGACTTCCAGCCCCGCCAGTACGTTCAGGCTGCCGTCCAGCCAGCCGCCATTCGGCACCGAATCCAGATGTCCGCCGATGAGCAATGTTTTTTCCGAAGCGCCGCTCAGTGTCACCCAGTTGTTGCCCGCCGCATCGTAATGATGCTCGATGGGCATCCCCACGAGTTTCGTCGCGAACCATTTCCGCGCCTTCAGCCACACGTCGGTCCACGCCACGCGCTGTGCGCCGTTTTCATCCGATGTCAGCTCGCGCAGTTCCTTCAGTTCCGCAACTGTTCGTTTTGGATTTAGACTCATAAAATGGTCGCCTGTGCCATTTCACTCCTGTGGCACAGGCACTCTTGCCTGTGTACCCGCTCCGCAGAGGATCTCAGTAACTCGAACTCGCTCCGCAATACCCGCCTCATATCGCGCAACTCAATCCTTCCCCAACTCTAAAAATACGCTGCTTCCCTCTTCAGCATACGCCCGCGGCCGCGCTCTCCGATAAACTTTCCATCCTTCACCTGGATCTTCCCCCGCACGGTGACCACCGATGGCCGCCCCTCAATCGTCATGCCTTCAAACCCGCTGTAATCGTTGTTGACATGGTGCGTCTTCGCCGAAATCACGCCGCGATAATCGGGATCGTATATCACCAGGTCGGCGTCGCTGCCAATCGCGATTGTTCCCTTGCGCGGGTACAGCCCGAACAATTTTGCCGGCCGCGTGCTTGCCGCATCCACGAAACGCTCCAGGTCCAGCCGCCCGCGTTTCACGCCATGGGTGTAGAGCAGATTCACGCGATCCTCGATCCCCGGAATGCCGTTGGGAATCGCGGTAAATGCATCCTTCCCCAGCAGCTTCTGCTCCGTATCAAATGGACAATGATCCGTACCCACCGTATCGATCAGCCCGCGATTCAGCGCGCGCCATAGCACGCCCAGATTGTGCTCTGCCCGCAGCGGTGGCGACATCACATGCTTCATTCCCTCCACGCCCGGCCGCTCCGCGCAGGATTTATCCAGCAAAAAGTGCGGGATCACCGACTCGATGAAGAGATTCACCCCGCGTTCTTTTGCCGCCAGCGCCGCCCTCAGCGCCGGCTCGCAGGAAAGATGCACCACGTAGCCGGTCGCCTTGGTGGTTTCCAGGAACGTCGCGAACCTTCCCGTGCCTTCCGCCTCCACCGATTCCGGCCGACTCGGCTCGTGCCACTCCGGCCCCGTCTTGCCTTCGCTCAGCAGCTTCGCCTGCAACTGCGCCACAAGCTCCGCGTTCTCGCAGTGCGCCGTCACAATCACACCCAGTTGCCGCGCCAGCGTCAGCGTCTGGTACATCTCCTCGTCGGTCACGCCGAAAAAATTCTTGTACGATAGAAAAATCTTGAACGAAGTCGTCCCATCCGCCACGATTTCCCGGAGCTGCCCCGGCGTCTCCCTCTCAAACTTCGTCACCGACATGTGAAACGCGTAATCGCAAGCGCTCTTCCCTTCCGCCTTCGACTTCCACAGCTTGTAGCCCTCCAGCGCGTCGTCGTTGCGGTTGGGGCAGCACATCTCGATGTACGTCGTCGTCCCGCCAATCAGCGCAGCGATGCTCCCCGTCTCATGCGTATCCTTGGCAAACGTGGCCATGAACGGCAAATAAATATGCACGTGCGGATCGATGAACCCGGGAAATATCAGTTTCCCGCTCGCGTCCACAATCTCCGTCCCCGCCGGTGCTTCGAGATTCTTGCCAATTCGCGTGATCGTCTCATCCTCGGCGTAAATATCCGCCTTCTCCCGCGCGCCGACAGTGACAATATCTCCATTCTTAATCAGCAAGGCCATGGCAAGCTCCCCGAAATTTCTTCTTTAGGAGGCGGGGCTTCGGCCCCCGCAGATCGCCTCTAAAATAGGGCTTTAGCCCCTGAAGAGACTTTTAATGAATTTGAATCCCCATCTTCGCCCGGTATTCCTTCATCTTCTCCCAATCTTCAGTGACCTCCCGCTGCTTCTGCGTCAATTCCTCCCAAGTCAACGAAGGCCGTTCCGGCGGCTCCTCCACCATTTGGATGCAGTTTTCCACCGGGCAGACGTTGAAGCACAATCGGCAGCCCACGCAATCCTCTTCGCGCACCTTCACCATCGGCCGCGTGCTCACCGCCGCTTCTTTCCCGTTTGAACGCACGTCGTAGCTTCCTGGCGGCACCACGCTGCCATCCTTCGCAATCAGGTCAATGCACTGGTGCGCCGTATCATTGCACGCTACGTAACAAAGGTCGCAACGAATGCATTTTTCCTGATCGATCCGCGCCACCGCCTTGAACGACAAATCAAAATTCTTGAAATCCGAAACGCGATGGACGCTCTTCCCGACAACTTCCGGAATCGTCTGGAAGCCCTTCTCATCCATCCAATTCGCAAGTCCGTCGCACAAATCCTCGATAATCCGGAATCCGTAATGCATCACCGCCGTGCACACCTGCAAACTGCTCGACCCCAGCAGCAAAAACTCCGCGGCGTCGGCCCAAGTGGATATTCCGCCCATCCCCGAAATCGGCAGCCTGGACTTCGACACCACCTCATCTGTCCCTAGGGCCGAAAGCATGTTCAGCGCGATCGGCTTCACCGCGGGCCCCGCATAACCGCCGTGGCCACCTTTTCCACCGATATTCGGCACCAGTTCCAGCGTATTCAGGTCCACACCAATAATCGAATTGAGCGTGTTGATCAGTGACAGTGCGTTCGCTCCCGCCGCCACCGCCGCGCGTGCGGGCATCACGATGTTCGAAATATTTGGGGTCAGCTTTACGATCACGGGAATTTTCGCCACCTGCATCACCCAGCCGGTGATTCGTTCACAGTATTCTGGCACCTGCCCCACCGCGCTGCCCATCCCGCGTTCGCTCATCCCGTGCGGGCAGCCATAGTTCAACTCGATCCCATCCGCGCCCGTGTCTTGAATTTTCCTGATGATTTCGTGCCACGCTTCCGGCTTCGATTCCACCATCGCGGAGACGATCACCGCTCGATCCGGCCACGCGCGCTTCACTTCCGCAATCTCGCGCAGATTCTGCTCCAGCGGCCGGTCGGAGATCAACTCCACGTTGTTGATCGCCAGCATCTTCTGCCCGCCGTAGTGCCACGCTCCATATCGGTTGGATACGTTCAGCACCGGCGCCCCGATCGTCTTCCACACCGCTCCACCCCAGCCCGCTTCAAACGCGCGGTGCACCTGCGCTCCCGAATTCGACGGCGGAGCCGAAGCCAGCCAGAACGGATTTGGCGAACGGATGCCCGCGAAGTTGATCGACAGATCAGCCACGGCCCACCAACCTTTCGTGAATCGCCCGCGCCGCAATTTTGCCGTCCTGCACCGCCATCACCGTCGATGCGGCGCCTACAGCACGAATACAATCTCCGCCCGCATAGACTCCCGGCAAGCTTGTCTGCAAAGTTTCATCCACCGCGATGTAGCCCCGGTGGAGCTTCAGGTTCAACCGCGCTGCCAATGAGCTCTTTTCCTGCCCGATTGCCTTCACCACTTGGTCGCCCTCAATCACGAAGTGCGAGCCTTCCACCGGCCGTGGCGCTGGCCGGCCCGAAGCATCCTTCGGCCCCAAAACCATGTGCACGCACTCCAGGCCCGCCACGACTCCATTCTTCACGTGCACGCGGATTGGCTGTGACAAAAACTCAAACCGCACGCCCTCTTTCTTGATGAAATCGTATTCATGCGGATACGCGGTCATTTCGCTCGCTGTGCGCCTGTAGATCATCGTCACGTGCTCGGCGCCCAGGCGTTTCGCGATCGTCGCGCAATCAATCGCCGTGTTTCCCGCGCCGATCACCACCACGTTTTTCCCCACTTTCAGCGCGTGGCCATTCATCTTGCTCTGCTCGATGTAGTCCAAACCATCCAGGATCTGCTCTTCGCCGGGAATCCCCAGGTTCGGCGTCGCTCCAAGCCCCAGCCCCAGGAAAACGGCACCAAAGTTCGACTGCAATTCCGCCAATTGCAAATCCTTCCCGATTTCCCGGTGTGTCTCCACGCGCACGCCCAGCCGCTCGATCATCTCCACTTCGGCCAGCGCGATCACCACAGGCTCGCGCAACCCGATAATGCCAAACGTCGAAAGCCCGCCGGCGTACTCTCTCTTTTCAAAAAGGGTGACCTCATGCCCTCGCTTGGCCAGTTCTCCCGCGCAGGAAAGTCCCGCGGGCCCTCCGCCCACCACTGCAACCTTCTTCCCCGTCGGCGCCGCTTTCGCAAAAACATCCGCCCCTTTGCAATAAATGTAGTCCATCGCAAAACGTTGCAGACGTCCGATGGCGATCGGCTTGTGCTCCGATCCCAGCACGCACGCGCCTTCGCACAATTCCTGCACCGGGCACACACGCGCGCAGGTCGCGCCCAGCAGGTTTGACTCCAGTATCGTTCGCGCCGATCCGCGCAAATTTCCCGTATAAATTTTCTTGATGAATTTCGGTATATCGATGTGCGTCGGGCAGGCGTGCGTGCAGGGCGCGTCGAAGCACATCAGGCAGCGCGTCGCTTCCACCAGCGCCTCGTGCGGTGTCAGTGGCGGCAGCGCCTCTTTCAGCGCCTCGCGGTCCGCTGTCCATGCGGCATTTTCGTTCAAATCACCCTCCCTCCGATGTCTGTTGCTCAGGATCGCACTGCCGATAATGCAGGAAGGTTAATTCTGCGGCGGTTTTCTTTCCATCTCCTTCTTCTTGGCCGTTGCTATGCTCTCATGGGCTGGCGGAACGGCTGCATCAATAGATAATACAGCCCGCCGGAAATGAAGAAGCCTACGAACCATGCGTAATCATACAGCCAACGCACCGCCGGAATCAGCACGCCCATCACGGCCACGCCCACGCCAATAGCCAACGCCAACAGCGCCCGGCCGTTGAATCCGCCCTTATACTCGTATTTCCCGCCGCGCCGGTAGAGTGCCTCCGCGTCCAACTGCCGCCTTCGCACCAGGTAATAGTCAAAAATCATGATCCCCGCGATCGGCCCCAGCAGCGCCGAGCAACCCACCAGCCATCCGAAAATATACGAGCTGAAATCCGTCAGCAATTTCCACGGCATCATCAAAATCCCCGCCACTCCCGTAATTAATCCGCCGGTGCGAAACGAAATCAGGCTCGGCCGCAAATTCGAAAAGTCGTTCGACGGCGACACCACGTTTGCCGCCACGTTCGTATTCAGCGTCGCGATCAGCAGCGCGACCAGCGCCACAATCGCCACCACCGGCTGGTTGAACTTTCCCAACAGCACCACTGGGTCCCAGATGGGCTCTCCGAAAATCACCACCGACGCAGACGTCACCGCCACGCCGATGAACGCGTAGAGCGTCATGGCGGTCGGCAACCCCATCGCCTGCCCCGCCATCTGCGCCCGCTGCGATTTCGCGTACCGCGTGAAATCCGGAATATTCAGCGCCACCGTCGACCAGAAACCCACCATCCCAGTCAACGATGGAATAAAGAAACGCATAAATTCGCCCGTCGTCCGGAACTTGCTCTCTGCATGTAATACGGGGCCCAGCCCCCCCGCCTTCCTTGTGATCCACCCCAGCAGCAGCAACCCCACAATCAGCATGAACGGCGCGCCGATGCCCTCGAGAAATTTGATCGTCTCGATGCCCTTCCAGATCACCAGCATATTGACGCCCCAGAAAAAAAAGAAGCACACCCAATGCGTCCCCGGGTAGTTCGCCGCTCCCGGCCACACGATCCGCAGCATCGAGTAAATCGCTTCTCCGCCGATCCAAGACTGAATCCCGAACCACCCGCACGCCACCAACGCGCGCAGCACCGCCGGCACATTCGCACCCCGCACCCCAAAAGAAGCCCGCACAAACACCGGAAACGGTATTCCATACCGCGTCCCGGCGTGCGCGTTCAGCAGCATCGGAATCAGCACAATCAAATTGCCCAGCAGAATCGTCCCCACTGCTTGCGTCCAGTCCATCCCGCCCGCAATCAACCCAGAGGCCAGCATGTACGTGGGAATGCACACGCTCATCGCCACCCAAAGCGAAGCGTAGTTGTACGTTCCCCAGGATCGTTTTTCGATCGGTATCGGCGCGAGATCGCGATTGTAAAGCGAGGGATCGACGTTGGTAAGTTGCATTTCGCTAGGCTGCATTTCCACCCCGAGAATAAACTCTATGTAGAGGCGCAAGCGTATCGGAAGCCCCGAAAAAATTCCACCTTTCGCACTCCGCCGAGGGCCCCTCCGAGGTAGCGTCTGCGTCCAGCAGGCCAGCGCACTTCCGCCGCCCTCGATATTCGCCGTTATCTCAGGTCCTGTTCTTGATCCCCAAATTTGTCTCGTGGCGGGCGACTTCTCCCGAACGCAAAGTCGCCCTGAAATAAAAATCGCCGGCGATCAGCCGGCGGGTTACAAACCGATTCGAACAAAAAAATGGGGCGAACCGGCTTTCCGCTCGGTTCGCCCCTCGGAGACTAGAGGCCGATGACGTTCGCAGCCTGCAGGCCCTTCGGGCCCTTGGTGACTTCGAACTCAACCGCCTGACCCTCGTTCAACGTCTTGTAGCCGTCGGACTGGATCGCCGAGAAGTGCACAAAGACATCTTCTCCGCTCTGGCGTTGAATGAAGCCATATCCCTTGCTGGCATTGAACCACTTTACTGTTCCTTGTTCTTTCACTGTGTTTCCTGTTCTGTACTTTTAATCTATTTGCTGCTCGACTGCGCCTCCAGCCGGAAAACAAAAAAGGCCGCGAGTTTGAACTCGCAGCCCCTCTAAATTCGTATCTAAAGGTGTTACAAGAGCAACAAACGCATTCTTAGAGTAACACAATTTTCGCGCAGCGCCACAACTATTTTCGCCCTGCTTTCAAGTATGCAGATATGCACCGGTCTCCTGATTTTTCTCGATTCCCCGGCCGGGGATGATACAGTTATCGATGCCTATGAGCCTCCGCACCCTCTTCGAACGTGATCGCACGTTCCAGCAACCCGTCAATTGGGGCGTCACTGCCTTCATGATCGCCCTGCACCTATGCGCCCTTGGCGCCATCTTCTTCTTTACCTGGAAGGCGTTGCTGCTCGCAGTCTTCATGTGGTGGGTCGCCGGAAGCCTCGGCATCGGCATGGGCTATCATCGCTTGCTCACCCACCGTGGCTACAAAACGCCGAAACTCATCGAATATTTCTTCACCGCCTGTGGCACCCTGGCCATAGAAGGGGGCCCTATTTCCTGGGTTGCCACCCATCGCATGCATCACCAAAATACCGACAAGGAAGGCGATCCTCATTCCCCGCTCGACGGCGGACTCTGGGCTCACATGGGCTGGATCATTACCGGGCGCGCCATGCACCAGGATCGCAGCGAACTTCTTCCCTACGTCCCCGATCTACGAAAAGATAAGTTTCACCTGTGGATCAGTAAGTGGCACATCGTCCCCTCCGTGGCCATCGGATTTCTCTTTTACGCGCTCGGCGGCTGGCCTTGGGTCTTCTGGGGAGTCTTCGTGCGCACCGTCGTCAGCCTTCACGCCACTTGGCTGGTGAATTCCGCCACGCACATGTGGGGTTCCCAGCGTTACGAAACCGGCGATAGCTCCACGAACAGCTTCTGGGTTGCCATCCTCACCTTCGGCGAAGGCTGGCACAACAATCACCACGCCCAGCCGCAGGCCGCCCGCCATGGCCATGCTTGGTACGAACTGGACGTCAATTGGTACGGAATTTTCGCCCTAAGAATGCTCGGCTTGGCTTGGGACATCAAGCGCCCGCGCTTGCAGGCCGAGGCTTCCCTGCCCATGGCCGCCGATTAAATTCTCGAAACCTTAGGCTTGAAGCAGGTACCGCCCGGTGCGTCCACGGCCTGCAATATACACTCCTATTTTACTGATATATATGATCCTTATTTATCCTCCGTCCATCCGGATTCCCCGGAATTCACCCCAATTGCCCAGGCATGTCCAGGACTGTAACTATTGACAGTTCCCTATTCCCCGCGGCTTCGTCATTATCTCTAGGCGCGTGAGGCGGTTCATCCTGTTTTCTGGTCTAGCCTCCAGTTTCAGCTGCCTCTGGATGTGCTTTCCTTCGAGCAACTCGCGTTGATGGCAAGATCGTTTCGTTCTTTTCGACGGAGCGGAGTGCTTTCAGAAATTCTTGGGCGGAGAATTTCTGAGCGGCGCAGGGTTGCTCGAAAGTGAGCACATCCTTACACGGCCAGACCTTCTTTCCCCTCCTCTTGGTTTGGCCTCGTTCTTTGCTGTATCCTTCTTGCCGCGTTTTCCTCGCCCCCTGTAACGTGGAGTTCCACTACTCCGGAGGACCTTTTCGTGCCCAAAGTGCGCATCCTTCTAGCCGACGATCACACCCTCGTCGCCGAAGCCATCAAGCGTTTGCTGGAGCCCGAGTATCATGTCGTGGGCGTCGTCGCGGATGGCCGCTCCCTGCTTCGCGAAGTTGCAGCGCTGAAGCCCGATGTCGCCATCGTCGATCTCAACATGCCCATGCTTAACGGCATTGACGCCAGTAAGCAGCTCAAGGCTCTTTATCCCGCTCTGAAAATCGTCGTCCTCACCATGAACGAAGATGCGGAAATCGCCGCCGAAACCATGCGCACCTGGGCTTCCGGCTACCTGCTTAAGAAATCGGCGGGCTCGGAACTGGTGAAAGCGATTCAGGAAGTGCTTCGCGGAGGCAAGTACGTCACCCCCGCGCTCCGCGAACAATTGATGGAAATCTCCTCGCGCGAACCCCGCGTTTCCGACACCGGCCGCGAACTAACCCCGCGCCAGCGTGAAGTCCTGCAGCTACTCGCCGAAGGCCACACCATGAAGGAAGCCGCCGCTATTCTTAACGTCGCCACGCGCACGGTCGCGTTTCACAAATATCGCATCATGCAGGATTTCGGCCTCTCCAACAATTCCGATCTCCTGCGCTTCGCCATGAAGCAGCGCGTCGTCAACCAAACCTGACCGCTTCCTGAGTCGCGCCAGTTACTTTCAGGAACAACCTCCTCCCAGCGCGCCGCGTTTCTGTTAGTCTGTTCCGGAGATGAGGCTGCTTTTGGGAGCGGCCTTATCCTCAGACTTCGGCAGAGCCCCACCGTTTCTCCTCCTGCCTGATGCGCGCCATTCGAGCGCAGGAGGATTCGCAATGTCCAGACCGCCGCGTCCCACCCCAACGGGCCGGGAAATCATTTGGGGCGACGAAGAAATCATCGTAAGCAAAACCGATCTTAAAGGCATCATTCTCTATGCCAATCAGACCTTTCTGCGCATCGCCCGTTACGCCGAGCACGAAGTCCTCGGCCAACCGCACAACATCATTCGCCATCCGGATATGCCCAAATGTGTGTTCAAGCTTCTTTGGGACACGCTCGAAGCCGGCAACGAAATTTTTGCCTATGTGAAAAACATGGCCAAGGATGGCGACCACTACTGGGTTTTCGCCCACGTTACACCCACCTATGGACCAAACGGCCGGATCATCGGGTATCACTCCAATCGCCGTAATCCCGAGCGCAAGCAGGTGGAACTCTTCGAGGGCATCTACGCCAAGCTCCTCGCCGAGGAGAAGCGCCACTCTGACTGGCGCGAAGGCATGGCCTCCGCCGGCCGCATGCTGCAGGCCATGGTTGCCGAACACCACATGGACTATCCGGAATTCATCTTTTCGGTGTAAATCGCAGAGGAACGCCATGAACGACACTTCTACACTCGCCCACTCCGCATTGGTTTCGCCTCCCCCGGCCACCGAATCGGCCCAACTTCCCGCGCAGCCCGCTGCGGCCATTTCCGTGGATTCGCAGATGGAGATGTACCGCACCTGGCTGAGCCGCTGCGCGCAAGTCTGCGAGGAGGCCGCCAAAGGCAACCTCGAAATGCGCCTGCTCCATGCCGATCAGTGCGGCGATTTTTCGCCTTTGATGCACTGCATCAATCATCTTCTCGACATGACCGACGCCTTCATGCGCGAGTCCCATGCTGCATTGGAACACGCCGGCCAGGGCAAGTTCTACCGCCGTGTTCTCTTGCGAGGCATGCTCGGCTCGTTCCGCAATACGTCCAAGCTCATTAATGAAGCTACCGGGGAAATGGCCAAGAAAGACGCCAAGCTCAAGGATTCCGAGTCTCAGCGCGCGCGCATCGCCGATGAGTTTGAAGGCACGGTCAAAAAGGTTGTCTCATCGCTTAGCACTTCGGCTGAACAAGTGAAGCAAACCGCTGCTCAGCTTTCTCGGGCTGCGGGCGAGACCCTCGATGAAAAGGAAGCAGGCCAAGAAAAGAAGCGCAAAACCGGCAAAGAAAAAGAACGCGCGCAGGACCTCAACACCGTCGTCAACAGCCTCGGCGAGGCCTCGCAAAAAATCGGCGGTGTGGTGAAACTCATCTCGCAGATCGCAGCGCAAACCAATCTGCTGGCTTTGAATGCCACGATCGAAGCCGCTCGCGCCGGCGAGGCCGGCAAGGGCTTTGCGGTCGTCGCTTCCGAAGTCAAAAGCCTCGCGCGCCAGACCACCGAAGCCACCGGCGGCATTTCCCGCGAAATATCCGCCATGCGCGAAACGGCCAGCCGCACCGCCGAGCTGGTCAGCGGCATGAGCGGCACCATTCATTCCATGACGGAAATCTCCGCTCAGCTCTCCCAACACGCGGAGGAACTTGCCACTGCCGTGGATTCTTTTTTGCAAAGTATTCGGAGCTGAAGCGCTCCGCGCGGTTTATTTGGAAAGGGTCTGGCGGACCGACTTTTCACGCCAGAAGTTCTGCCCGGTCTCCGGCAGGGTGTAAACCGGGTCGTAATACTCATACCGCCGGTTCAGCGCTTCCGGATCATCCGCTTCGATGCCTGTGCGATAGTTCTTCGTCCAGTAGGAAATGCCCAACTGCCGGTCGTATTCCTTCACCTGGTGCACCCAGCGCTTGCCCACGAACGGCACGTCGCACACGATGCGCGGCGTGGCAAAACCCGGCAAATATCCCATGATGTCGTGTTGCAGTTGTTGCGCCTCGTGGATCGCCAGCCGCCAGTGCTCGGCGTTGGGAATCATGTCGCACTGATAAAAATAGTACGGCATGATCTTCCCGTAATCGAGCAACGCGAAGCACAGCTCCAGCAGCTCGTTCGGCGAGGTGTTCACGCCCCGCAGCAGCACACCTTGATTGCGCACGTCGCGATAGCCCATGTCCAGCAACGACTCCACCGCCTTACGCACCAGCGGCGTCACCTGCCGCGCGTTGTTCACGTGCGTGTGCACGGCAATGTCCACGCCGCGCTCCCTCGCCTTCTTCGCCAGCCGCGCCAGCCCCGCCTGAACTTCCGGTTGCAGGAAATGCTGCGGAATCGCGATCAGGCCTTTGGTCGCCAAGCGAATATCCCGAATGTTCGGAATTTCCAGAAGCTTCGAGACAAATTCCTCCAGCCCGGCGATCGGTACGTTCGCAATATCGCCGCCGCTCACCACCACGTCCCGCACCGATGGCGTCACTCGCAAATAATCCAGCATCTGCTGGTAGCGGTCCTTCTGCGGTATTTGGAACTTCAGCTTCACGACCTGCGGCACATCGTTGCCCACCAGGTCCATGCGCGTGCAGTGACCGCAATATTGCGGGCACGTCGAAAGCATCTCCGCGAGCACTTTGGTCGGATACCGGTGCGTCAGGCCTTCCACCGCCCACATGTCCGATTCGTGCAGCGAATCGCGGCTGGCCTTCGGGTGGCTCGGCCATTCCGGATGCCGGTCGTCGAACGCAGGCAGCATATAGCGCCGCACGGGATCGTTCCACAAATCCTTTTCGTCCATCGTGTTGAGCATGTGCGGCGGCACAAGGATGGACATCGTCGCCCGCTCTTGAATGTCCCGCTCCAGCGAGGCCAGCAGCGCCTCCGGCAACAAGTCGCCCATGGCGTCCTTTAGTTCCTTCAGGTTCTTGATCGTGTGGCGCCGCTGCCACAGCGCGGTCTCCCATTCTTCCTTGCTGACATTCTTGTAGCCGGGAAAACGCCGCCAGTCCGGCTCAACGAACTTGCGTTTCAGCGGATAGGCAAACGGCTGCTCGCCTGCATGCACCCGCCCTGCTGGCTTCCACGTTGGCCGCGCCGGCTTAGCTGCGGGCGTAATGGTTTTCGTCTCACTCATAAATCAATTCCTGTGTCTGGGGAGCTTTGTGACCCGGAAGTTATAACAACTTCTTCATAAAATCTTTACGATTCAGGATATCGTACCCGCACCGTTTCCGCCACCCCTGCCCGGATTTCGCGAATCACTCTTTCCCAAAAATAAGAAGGCGTCCGGCTTCCGGGCGCCTCCGTCCACAAAACCACTTCAAGCACTTCCCTAGGCCATTACGCTGCCTTCACGTCGATCTTTACCTTCTTCACCACTTCGGCCTTCGGCAGCGTCAGCTCCAGCATCCCGTTCCTCAGCACCGCCTTCACCTTCTCGGGAAGCACTTCCACAGGCAGCTTCACGCTCTTGTAGATCTGCGTCTTCTCCTCGTAGTAAGGGACTTCTTCTTTCTCTCTCTTCTCCGCCTTGCCCTCCTCCCGAATTTCCTTCTTGCCGGTGATGGCCACTCTCCACGGCTCGCAGGTGATATTCAGTTCCTTCTCGGTGAAACCAGGAACCTCCGCGCGAACGAGGAGAGTCTCTTCGGTCTCATACAGCTTCAGGAAGATCGGCTTGGTGATCTCGGGCTCCGTGCGGAGCAGGTTCTCCAGCTCACGCCCGAAAAACATCGGTCTCTTTTCCAACAGTTCAAACGGCCGCCGCGCGATCATGTCAAAAAACTCCTCAACATGCTTTGGCCATGACTCGAATTCCTCAAACGGCACTGGAATTGGCTTCACGGCCTTCTCAATTTTGCTCTCGATCATGACATCCTCCTCAGGGCGAGCAGGATCACAGCCAGGAAGGCGGTTTGTTCTTGGGGTGTTCGATTTGAAAAGGCCCAGACCAGCCGGCCGGCGCCCCGCGCAGCCGGTCACACTCCGTCTCTTGTTACTGGATCCTCTGTTTAGTTAGATGCAAGCAGCGCGCCAGCTCGCTGCCAGTTGTGGATAAATGGACATCTCCTTGCTCATCATCCATCAGCACGCGCTCTTTCTGCTCCTGGCTCACACTCCCCGCCAGTTTTGTGAGAAAATCCGCGCAGCGGTTGCGCCGCTTGCCGCACCGCATGTGGATTCCGCCTTGCTCTACGTCACAATTTTCTTTGCCTGAAATTTTCAGAGAGGCGCACGCGTATTAATTTTGTCATGACCATCACCCTCCGCAGGCTTCTGATCACGTGGCTTTGTGTCTTCTGCCTCGTACTGGGCGTGGCTTGCGTCACACCTGCCGAGAACGTGAAAAACCTTCGCCCAGCGGGCTATGTAATGGACCTCGCGCATGTCCTCCAGCCGCAAACGCTCGGAGATCTGGAGGCGCTCTGCACCGAGCTTGAACATAAAACCGGTGCGCAAATGGCCATCGTCACCGTAAATTCCCTCGAGGGTAATGATATCGAGTCCTACGCCGTCGACCTTTACAAGCAACTTGGCGTCGGCAGCAAGAAAACCAACGAAGGCATACTCCTGCTTGTCGCACCCAACGAACGCAAATACCGCATTGAAGTCGGCTATGGCGCTGAGCCCGTGATCACCGACGCCCGCGCAGGTGACGCCGGCCGCTTGATGGTTCCCTATTTCCGCCGCGGCGACTATAGCACCGGCATCACGGCAGCCGCCTGGCAGTTGGCCAAATACATCGCCGACGATAAAGGCGTCACGCTCTCCGGCGCACCCACGCTTCAACCGCCTCCCCGGCAAAATAACGATTTCAGCGATGTGGGGATCTGGATCGTCATTGGAATCATCATTCTCGTGGTATTGCTCTCCCGCTCCGGCGGCTCAAGTAGTAATCTTCGCAGGCGCGGTGGTGGCGGCTGGTGGATCGGACCCATGATCGGCGGGGGCTGGGGCGGCCGCACCTGGGGCGGAGGGGGTTGGGGCGGTGGAAGTGGTGGATTCGGGGGCTTTGGTGGTGGAATCAGCGGCGGTGGCGGCGCGAGCGGCGGTTGGTGAACCGCGAATTTCTCATGCGCGAACGGAGTGGTCGATATGGACGGAAAACTTTCGGAACTCGTCAGCCGGCTCAAGGAAGCCGCCGGCAAAAATCTGGAATCGGTGGTGCTCTACGGCTCCGCTGTCCGCGGCGATTTTCATCCCGGCTCTTCCGACCTGAACGTCATGTGTACGCTGGTCAGCATCGATTTCGCGGAGCTTCAGTTGCTCGCTCCCGTCGTCCAATGGTGGATGCACGAAATGAAGGAGCCCGCTCCGCTCTTCTTCCTCACCGAGGAATTACGCCGTTCCACGGACGTCTTCGCCATCGAGAGCCTCGACATCAAGAAATTCCATCGCCTGCTTTTTGGCAAGGATCCGGTTGCGGACCTAGTCATCCCTATGAATCTTCATCGCGTCGAGGTTGAGCACGAACTCCGCCTCCTGCTGTTGAAGCTTCGCCAGCATGTCGTGATTGCTGGCCACAATGAGCTGGAACTCAGCGCCGTGCTCCGTAAATCGATCTCTTCCGCCCGCACGCTGCTCCGTCACACGCTGCTCGCCTTTGGCGAAGAGCCTCCCGTCCTCGCCACCAACATCTTCGCCCGCATCGAGCAGCTCACCGGCGCCGGCGCGGAAACCTTTGCGGCAATTTACGCTCACCACGAAACCGGCGTCTGGAAAAATGACCCTTTCGGGCTTTACGACGAGCTAATGCACGCACTGGAAAAAGTGATCACCACCCTGGACACCATGGTCCCCAAAAAGGAATGGAAGCGTGCCAGCGCCTAGGATGCCCTTATGCTCGCCCAATCGCCGGAGGCGGTGAACGTTCCATGCGTCTCGATGCGGTTCAAGCGCCGGTCGCGCAACACATTCTTCTCGCTCAAGCCGAAATTGGCAAAAGGATTTTCCGAATTGACCAAATCTAACTCTTCGAGGTCGTTATGAAAGCTCTCTTAATCTTCATCGTGATTCTCCTGATTCTGGCGTTCGTCCTCGGCGGCGCCTATTTCACCCGCCGCAACCAGATGGCCATCAAAAAGGAAGCGGTCAACGCGGCTTGGGCCCAGGTCGATGTCGTCCTCCAGCGCCGCGCCGACCTGATCCCCAATCTCGTCGAAACCGTGAAGGGTTACGCGCAGCAGGAACAAGCCGTCTATGGTGAAATTGCCGCCGCCCGCGCCGCTCTCGTCGGAGCCAAAACACCTGCGGACAAAATCGCCGCCAACGGCCAGCTCGATTCGGCGCTCGGCCGCTTGCTGGTGATTGTCGAAAACTATCCGCAGTTGAAATCCAATGAGAATTTCATGCGCTTGCAGGATGAACTGGCGGGAACCGAAAATCGCATCGCCGTCGAACGCCGCCGCTACAACGAAGCCGTGCAGGACTACAACACCTACATCGCTCTCTTCCCCAACAGCCTTGTCGCCGGCATGGCCGGCTTCACACGCAACGATGCCTACTTCAAAACCGACGAAGGTGCCCGCCAGGCCCCAAAAGTAAACTTCGACTTCAACAAGCCGGCCACCGCGCCCGCTCCATCCCAAACCCCAGCCCCTGCTCACCCGTAGCACACTATGTAACAGTCGACCTTTAGGTCGGAGCCTTTGTAGTGGCCGAACTTTAGATCGGCCAACTGGAAATAAAGGGCATGAATCGCGTGGCTGTGCTGCCCAAACGCGTTTCAGCCCATGGTCGTGTGCCCGACCCTCGTTTATTGAGAGTGGGTCTCCTCTTCAGCTCCCAACTACTTACGGCTGACTCCCGGCTCCTGAGTCCGCTCCCAAAAACTCGCTCAGCAATACATGAAAATGGTGCACTCCATTCTCCCGCTTCACCGAATACCGCCCGCGATCATAGGTGGCCGACTGTAACCCCCGTTGCACCGCCTCGCAGATGTGCATGTCTTCCTGCTGCACCGTTTCGCTGAAACCGATCGCCTTCGCTGCGCGCTCCTTCACCTTTTCCGATTTCGCGTCGTGAAAATACCACTCAAAAATCGTCAGTGTTTTTTCGTGCGAGAGCGGCACAATCACATTGGTCTGAATATTGTCGGGATAGATGTTCAGCATCAAATTGGGAAAAATCCAGAAGTACAGCGCTTCGGGCAAGCCCGTTCCCGGCTTATACACGCGTTCGGCCGTATCTCCCGGCCTCACTTCCTTCACCGGCCCCAACTGCTGCGAGTGATACCGGAATGTCTCCGTACGATACTTTGGATAATCGATCTCTTTCATAAGTCCCGGATGCACTATGGGAATGTGATACCCCTCGAGGTAGTTGTCGACGTACACCTTCCAGTTGCAATTCACCATGTAATCGCGCCGCTCAGCCAGTTGAATCCCCTCAAAGGGAAAGGCCGCAGCCAGCTCCGGTATGTTCCCCAAAAATTCGGAAAGCGCGGGCGCCTGCGCGTCAAAATTCAGAAAAATAAACTGACGCCACGTCTCGCAACGCAGCGGCACCATTCCCATCGCCGACCGGTCGAAAAACTCCATCCCATCCACTTCCGGCGTGCCGATCAGCCGCCCGTCCAACGTATAAGTCCATCCGTGGTATGCGCACTGAAACACGTTGCGGCAGCCCGAGCCCTGCGCGATCGGACCCGCTCGGTGCCGGCACACATTGCTGAACGCCTGCAGCACACCACCAGCGTCCCGCACGACGACCACAGGCTCGCCCACCACATCCGCCGTGAAAAACGCGCCAGGCTCTGCAATCGTCCGCGCCACGCCGTTTAATTCCCCGCAAGGCTGGCTCAGCGTTCCCACCAGTTGCCAAGTCCGCCGAAAAATCCGCTCCTTCTCCAGCTCCAACACGTGCGAATCGGTGTAGAAGCGCGATGGCAGCGTCTGCGCGCACTCCACCCGCTCGTTCATCCGCAAGTTGACGTGATTGCCGCCCATGTCGTCAGGCGTATTGTGACACAACCAGTAGCAATTGCCTCAGCCTGTGTTCTTCTCTTGGCTTTTGCATGTCCCACAGCCACTCTCGCAGGTGCAGATCATCCCCGAGCACCCAATTCAATCCTGGCAAACCGTCTTGAACCTCGATAGCTCACGGCCTATAGCTTATGGCTAACAACTTCTCAGAACTTCCTCGTCTCCTGCCGCGACCAGCGCTCAATCACAATCTTCGATTCGGTATAGAACTCCACGGCATCTCTTCCCTGTGCATGCAGGATCCCGAAGAAGCTTTCCTTCCATCCGCTGAACGGGAAGTACGCCATCGGCGCCGCCACCCCGATATTGATGCCGATGTTGCCAGCTGGCGCCTCATACCGGAACTTTCGCGCCGCGGCCCCGCTCGTCGTAAACAGCGAGGCCTGATTCCCGAACGGGCTCTTACGGATGAATTCAATCGCGTCGTCAATCGTGTCCGCGTGAATCAAACTCAACACCGGGCCGAAAATCTCCGTGTCCGCCAGCGAACTCGTCGCCGGCACTCCATCGAGCACCGTTGGCCGCAGGAAATTTCCATGGTCATAGGGACTGCTCATCTTCGGCCCGCGGCCGTCCACTACGGCCTTCGCGCCGTCTGCAACACCCTTCGCAATCAAACCTTCAATGCGCTGCTTGCTCTCCGGCGTAATCACCGGCCCCATCTGCACTCCTGAATCAAGTCCAAACCCAATCTTGATTCCCGAAGCTAATTCCGCAATCCGGTCGCGAAACGTCTTCTGTGCCTCGCCCACGGTCACGGCAACCGACACAGCAAGGCACCGTTGCCCTGCGCAGCCAAACGCTGAATCTCCGATGATCTGCTTCGCCAGTTCCATGTCCGCATCCGGCAGCACGATCACGTGATTCTTCGCGCCGCCCTGGCACTGCATGCGCTTTCCGGAAGCGGCCGACCGCTCATAAATGTGCTTTGCCACCGGCGTCGATCCCACAAAGCTTATTGCGCGCACCGTCGGGTGATCGCAAAGCGCGTCCGCTACTTCCCGCCCGCCATTAATAATGCTCATCACGCCCTTCGGCAGTCCGGTCTTTTCGATCAACTCCATCGTGCGTTGCATGGTCAGCGGCACGCGTTCACTCGGCTTCAGGATGAAGGTATTGCCGCAAGCGATCGCATACGGCAAAAACCAGAACGGGATCATCGCCGGAAAATTGAATGCCACGATCGCCGCCACAACTCCCAGCGGCTGCCGGATCAGCGTTTCATCCACGCCCGGCGTCACGTCCTCCAGGTTGTAGCCCTGCATCATCGTCGGGATGCCGCACGCCACTTCCACGTTCTCGATCGAGCGCCGCCATTCCGCCTTCGCTTCGGCGAACGTCTTCCCGTTCTCCAGAGTGATCATCCGCGAAAGTTCGTCGATATGTTCTTCCAGCAGATTCTTCAGCTTGAACAGATATTGAATGCGCTCGCCCGGCGGTGTCCGGCGCCATGCAGGAAATGCCGCTGCCGCGGCCTGCACCACTTGGTCCACTTCGGCTTTGGTTGAAAGCGGCGTTCGCCCGATCACTTCCCCCGATGCCGGGTTCACCACATTCGAATACTGCGTCGCCGCCGACTTGTGCCACGCGCCGCCAAAATAATTCTGAACTTCGATCATTTGCGATGTTACCGGGCTGCTCATTTCACTTCTCCGTGCCTCCGCTCGCGCTTCGGCGAACGGCAGGACTTGCGATATGAAGGATGGTGGTCAGCTCGACCGAACGAATGACGTCCCAGTGTACCAAAGTTTGCAGGCTTGGAGGTCAGCGAAAAGGCCCAACCTAACCGCTTATAATGGAGGGGTCAGGCCCGATGCCGCACCCTGTCGGGGCCGAACTTCAGATTGGTCACTGATCCTGATCAAATCCCGTTCAAATTCCGATCAATTCGCGATTCCTGCCAGCTTTCTACTCCCATCCACCGGCTGCAGTCATGCGAGAGTCTGCTTCCTTTGCGGTCGGAGGGCGCTCAACTTCTAGTGCCTGCTAAATCGCCCCCAGCCGGCGGGGCTTTCCGGAACGCCCGCGCTAGCCTCCTAGGGACGCCAGTGCTTCATGCGCCGCGCCAATCAGCGGAGCCGATTCGTTCACCACCACCGAAACCGGAATATTGCTCAGCATCTCTGAAAAATGCCACTTGTCCTTGAAGAACTTGAAGAACGTCCCATCCTTCATCTTCGGCAGGATTTTCACCGCAATTCCTCCTGCCACGTACACCCCGCCCAACGCCAATACCTTCAGCGCCAGGTTTCCCGCCTCCGCTCCGTAAATCTCCGTCCACAGGTCCAGCGCCTGCACACAAACGGGACACTCCTTCGCCAGCGCGCTCTTGGTAATAAATGGCGCCGGGTCAGCATCCAGATCCTCAAACACCGGGTGCTTCGCGTCCGGCCCCAGAAATTCATGAATGGTTCGGAATCCACGCCCGGAAAGAATCAACTCCCAACTCACTTGCGGATAGCGCTTCCGCATGAACTTCAGCAATTCGATCTGCTGGTCCGTGTGCGGTGCATAGTCGGAATGTCCGCCTTCGCTGGGTACCACGCGATATCGCTCGCCATCCCAAAAAAGTATCGATTCTCCCAGCCCAGTCCCCGCTGCCAACAACGCGCGAGACGCTCCCGTCACCGCCTTCCCAGGATTCAGCACCACAATATCTTCCGGCGACAAATGCTCCAGGCTGTGCCCCCACGCGCCAAGATCGTTCATCAGTGCGATGGATCTTACTCCCAGTTCGTTCGAAAGCGTCGCCGCCTCAATCACCCAGGGAAGATTCGTCGCATGGATGCGGTTGTTGATCACCGGCCCGGCCACCCCGAACCCCGCGGCGCGTACTTTGCCGCCATTCATGTGCGGCGTTGCCTGCCGCACAAATTCCTTGATGATCAAGTCGAATTTCGCGAAATCCTTGCTGGCAAAACGCTGGCGGAAGAGCACGTCCAGCTTTCCATTTTTTTCCGCGAACAGCGCGATATTGCACTTGGTGCCGCCAACGTCACCCGCAATAATCACCGGTCCTCCCGCCAAATCAGAATATTAAATCGTTTTAAGGGTTATACCACTGTCGTCCGTCGCGTTCCAGCATCTGGTCGGACTCTTTTGGCCCCCACGTGCCCGCGGGGTAAAACGGCACCGTTGCCGTCTTCGCCGCGCTCCATACGTCCAGGATGGGTTCCACTAGCGACCATGCCGCCTCCACCGAATCGCCCCGGTCAAACAACGTCGCGTCTCCTCGCAGGCAATCATTCAGCAACGTGGCGTACGCGCTCCGCGACGTTCCCCCAAAGCCCTCCCGGTAGCTGAAATTCATGGTCACGTTGCCGATGCTCATCTCCGTTCCCGGCCGCTTCGCCCCAAACGAGACCGAAATTCCTTCGTCCGGCTGAATGTTCAGCACCAGGCGGTTCGGCTCGATCTGCCGCTCGCGAAACACGATGTGCGGCGCGCACCGGAATTGGATCATGATCTCCGTGCTCCGCTTCGCCAGCCGCTTCCCCGTGCGCAGGTAAAACGGAACCCCGGCCCACCGCCAGTTGTCGATCAACACCCGCATGCTCACAAACGTTTCCGTCCGCGAATTCGCATTCACTCCCGGCTCTTCGCGGTAGCCTGGGAGCTTCGTCCCGTTCAGCACCCCCGGCGAATACTGCCCGCGCACCACCGACTGCGCCACCATCTCCAGGTTATACGGCCGGATCGATTGCAGGATCTTCAGCTTTTCATTGCGCACCGCCGTTGCGTCGAACGAAGCCGGCGGCTCTACGGCCACCAGCGACGTCAATTGCAGCACGTGGCTTTGGATCATGTCTCGCAACGCGCCCGCCGTTTCGTAAAATCCCCCACGCCGCTCCACGCCGAGCGTCTCCGATGCGGTGATCTGCACGTGATCCACGTAGTTGCGGTTCCACAGCGGCTCGAAAATCCCGTTTCCGAAGCGCAACACCAGAAGGTTCTGCACCGTGTCTTTGCCCAGGTAGTGGTCGATGCGGTAAACCTGTTTCTCTTCAAACACGTTCAACACAATCTGATTCAGTTCCTTCGCCGAAGCCAGGTCTCGTCCAAACGGTTTTTCAATGATGATGCGCACCCAGGAATTGGGATTCGACGGCCGAGCCAGCCCCGCACGGCCCAATTGCTCCACGATGTCCGGATAAACCTCCGGCGGCGTGGAAAGATAAAACAGTCTGTTCCCTCCCAGTTTTCTTTCCCCGTCAATCTCCGTCAGCCGCTTCGCAAGTTGCGCGTAGGAGTTCTGGTCACCATACTCCCCGGCCGTGTAGTAAAGGTTGGAAGCAAATTCGTCCCATTTCGCCGGGTCGATCGGCCCAACTTCGGAAATCGTCTTCGCCGCTTCTCCCACCGTCCCGCGGAACTTCTCATCCGACATCGGCGTCCGCGCGAATCCGACGATTGCGTAGCGTTCGCCCAATGAATCATGCTGCGCCAGGTCGTACATCGCCGGAATCACTTTGCGCTTCGCTAGATCACCCGAGGCGCCAAACAGGATGACCACGCAAGATTCTGCTGTCGCTCCATAGATGGAACCCGGCCGCTTCTCTTCTTCTGCCATGCTTCCTCCGGGATTTTTCCCGCCGCACCGCTGCTGCGCGGGGGCGATTTCGACTATACCCCAATCCCCAGCCTACGCAGTTCCGCGCGTGTCTCCGATGCGTTCTTGTGGTGAACCACGTGCATCCCCATTCGCCGCGGGTTTTCCAGGTTGATCGGCCGGTCGTCGATGAACACGCACTCTTCCGCCGGCCGCTGCGAAACTTCCAGAGCCGTGCGGTAAATGTGCTCTTCCGGTTTCCGCGCGTTCAGGTAGCACGAACTGAAAAACACCTGAAATTCGTTGCGCAACCCGAAAGCCTCGATCCGGTAGTTGTTCAGCTCCCGCGGTTCATTGTTAATAGATGCGAGGAAATGCTTTTTGATGCGTGCAACATCGCGCAGTAATTGCCGCGTCTCCGGATATTCCTTCGACTGCGCGAACATGAACGCGGTAAACTCCTCGCGCGTGAACGGCCTCGTGCGGTAGAACAAGGTGCGATCCAGATACTGATCCAGCGTAATCTGCCCGGAGTCAAACGCGGGAAACGATAAGTCGTGCCGCTCGCGGTATTCTTCCCAATCCAGTTGAAACGTCTTTGCTGCATCCATCCGGGAATTGTGATCCCACCCGTTGGTCAGGATTACCCCGCCGATATCCCAGAATAAGGTTGTCACGGTAGCCACTTCTGCGCCTCCGGAAAGCCCTTGAGAAATATCAGAAGAAGGACACGGTGAAAAGTTAAAAAAGGCGCCTCATGACCTGACTCTCCTCAAGGCCTGTTGGAATGCGTGGGTCAATTCCGCAGGCCCGTCCACCTCCGCCGAAGCTGCATGTAGCCGCAATGCCAGGCCCCCCTGGTTCGATAGCGCCTCAAACTGCCCCAGCGCAATGGCCCGGTAAAGCTGGCCGAAAGAGTACCCCGCTCCTGGAATCTTTATGTCCTGCGCCGGCTCGCCTGTCACCACCAGATGAAGTCCCCTCGGCGAATCCTCCCTCATAAAGTAACCATACCGGTCCAGAGATCTCGGTCCCCAGGTCAATAGCACTGGCCGGTCCAACCTCTGCGAAATTTGATCCCTTAACGCCTCGAAGCTCCTTTTTGTCTCTTCCTTTGGCTCGAGAAAAACGTAGAACCCCACATATTTCGCCCCGTCCCGCCTGGCCCAGAACGATGCTAGGCATTCCACCAGGTTCAGTTGCGAAATCTCCTGTCGTGCCCGCGCCTCCGCAAACAATTGCAGGTTCCCTTCCCGAATCCACGGACGCCGTTCCAGCGTATTCTTATGTGGCGACAGATGATTCAGCATTTCATTCGCCAGGCTTCGTGGCAATCGCGCCTCTCCTCCATTGAATGGGTCGATATCCAATCGCGACGCCGCCAGCGCCGTTGCGATCTGCCAAAGATATGTCTGCCGGAGCAGGTCCAGCGGGTCCGCCACGGGCACGCTCAAAAACGGAATTCCCCGCCCTTCAAGTTCTCCGAGCACCGCTTCGGTATGCGCATCGTCCTGGCCTCCCTGCCGAAGTACCACCGCGCTCGCGTTTTTCTCCAGCGCTTCCGTTGCGCAGGGACTCGTCAATTGCAGCGGATACAGCCCTGCTTCACCTTGTCCCAGGCTCCCTCCAATCAACTGGCACAGCGAATCCCCATAAGGCGCTAGCGCCCGCGGCGCAAGGATCGCCAGCATTTTTCGACCGCTTCGCGCCGTGGCAGTCAGAAACGCCGCCGCCTCCACTACCGGATTCCGCCGGCCTTCTTCCCCTTCCGAATACTCCTTCTTCATCTCCCGGCAGCAGATTCGCACCACTTCCGGATCTAGCTTCGCAAACACCAGCAGCAGCACCGCCAGATCCAGCACCGCAGTGTACGTCGGCAAGATCCGCGCCGGCAGTTCCTGTACAAAACGGAACCCGTATTCCTGGGCCACTGCCGTCAAGTATGTCTTTCGTTCGCTGGAGGCCGCAAAATGCCGCGCATACTCTCCCCCCAATTCCACTTGCAGTTTTTTTTGGAAATACAGGAAGAGGGCATGATCTTCCAGCCGGTATCCGGACTTGTTCACGAACAAGAGTAAGGTCTTTGCAAAATCCACCTGCTTCTCTGCATGGCGAATGGTGCTCGGCAAGCAACTCTCGAGCGCGACGCACTTCAGGGATTCCTTATCCTCCCGGAGATGGAGGACTGTTTCACAAAACGGAAGGACGCTTTCGAACGCGATGAACAGCCGCTGCGTCAGCCCTTCGCTCTGCGCTTCCCCCTCCATGCGCAGCGTCGACTCCGTCAGCCTGAAGATCCTTTCCGGCAGTTGTAAAAACTCCAGGTTCGCCCGTAACCTTCTTTCTCCCCCTTCTTCTGCCGGCCAGAGACTTAGGTCCTGCGCCCAAATTCGGTTCAGGAGTTTCTCCTTTTGCAGATATTCCAGCTCTGCCTGGTAGTTTGTAACCAATTGCCCAGCGGAAAGCTTGTGTCGAGGCGCGTCCATCCCCGCAGTTCCCATCTGCGCGCCTTCGGGTCAGAGGCGACCCGACAGGCTCGTCAATGTTCAGATGATGCCGGATGAGCAGGAGTACAACAAGGGGTGGGTATGAGAGGAATGAAAAACTTCTCTCCAACAGGCTTAGGGTAGCCGCGATTTCCTAAACTTGCAACATCTTGCGGGCTGACGGAAAATAACAGGCTCGGGAGGAATCTCCATGGCAAACGATCCTTGCGGGCCTTCACCCGCTCCCAGCGAACCGGTCAAGCCCGGCACCCGCATGGTCCACTGTGTGAAATTCGGCAAGGAGTTGCCCGGCCTCGATCGCGTGCCTTGGAAAGGCGAACTCGGCAAGCGCGTCTATGAGAATGTCTCGAAAGATGCCTGGAAGCTCTGGCTCGAATACTCCAAAATGGTCATGAACGAATATCGCCTGAATCCGATCGATCCCAACTCCCAGAAAATCATGGAAGAGCAAATGGAGCAGTTCTTCTTTGGCGAAGGCGCTCGCCTTCCCGAAGGCTACGTCCCCCCAAAAGCCAAAGGGTAATCTTGGCGGCCAACTTTAGCTGGCCATCTTGTGTAGCGGCAGCTTTAGGCAGCCCACTTTTAGGTGACACAGGCACTCCTGCTTGTGTAGTCGCTGCAAGGCCAAGTCCCCAGTTACATCCACTCTGCATAAGGGCGCCTCGTCCTTGGATGATCAAATCCTCTTCGTCACCGGATGCTCCACCGGCAACCGCGGCGTAATCTCAATTCGCAATTTTCTATGCCCTTCCCGCAGCGCCGCTTCCACATAGGCCGGCGTCTCCCCCTTCGCAAACAGAAACCCCAGATAACTCGATCCCTCCGGCCACGCTGCCAGGTAATCGTGCAATCGCGCCGTAATCTCCAATTCCGTGATTCCCTTCACCGCCCGCGCCTCGTCCAATCCCTTCACTTCCTCCAACACGCCGCTCTTTGGCACTGGAATCATCAACACTCCGGAAGCCTGCTCCTCTCGTCGCGCATCCTTCCCAGGCAATCCCAGCGCATGTCTCAAGAGCAACTCCTCCAAACCTATCGCCTCGTCCTTATCGCTCATTCGAAACCGCAACGCCCGGGCGCACAGCCCGCCGATCGGCCGCGCTGCCACCTCAATTGGCCACACGCCCCTCTCGTTCAACCGGAGCTCCCCGTGCACCGGCCCGTGCATCAATCCCAGCGCGCGCGCCGCATCCGCAAATGACTTTTCCACCGCTGCCTGTTCCGCGCGCGATAGCCGCGACGGCGTCACATAGATCGTCTCTTCGAAAAACGGCCCTTCCAGGGGATCTGGCTTGTCGAATATCGCCAGCACCCTCAATTCGCCTTCCGTCACCAATCCTTCCACTGCCACTTCGCGGCCCGGCAGGTATTCCTCAACGATCATCCGGTCGAGATTCGGTTCACGCGTTGCCTGAATCTCCGCGGAATCCAGCAAGTGCTTTAACCGCGCCGCTCCTGCCAGAAACTCCTTCCTCGTATTCGCGCGCATCACTCCTTGGCTGGCCGAAAGCGACACCGGCTTCAGCACGCACGGATATTCAATCCCCAGTAACGCCGGCTCCGGCGTGGCGTTCAGCATCACGTCGCGAAACCATGGCACTGGCACTCCTGCATCACGAAATACTTCTCGCATCCGCAGCTTGCTTCGGCATGCTTCCACGCTCACCGGATGATTGTGCGTCACGCCCAAACCCCGCGCCGCATACGCCGCCGCAAGTGCCGGCCGGTCGCCCACCGCCAGCACTCCATCCACGTGCTTTCCCCGCTGTGCCTGCATCACTGCATATGCCGCTTCTTCCGGCGCTTCGAAATGCACCGGCAGCGCCCGGTCGTGCCACGGATCGTCCAGCCGCTGGCAGCGATCGGTCACAAACACGAGTTCTACGCCCAGCTTCCTCGCCGCTTCATCAAACGCACGCGTCTGGTAGCCAAGCTTCATCGCAAAAATCAGGATTCTCCGTTGCTCGTCCGGTGGGTTCATTCTGCAGCTTTCATAGAAACGTTTCCGCTTGTTTCACCGCTTCTCTTGCTTTTGCGATCGGAACCAACTGGTCCCGCGTCGGCTCCGCTCAACAGTACCAGGGCTCGTTCAAATACGGCACGCCCTTCCCTCTCTCGGACTCGGTGATCCTGTTTTCCTTCGCAGGCCGCCCCGCCGCACGGTTTGCCGCCCGCCAGATATCCTCGAAAATCGCCGCTCGGCCCTCTTTTCGCTTTTCGGCTGCGGCCACCAGGTCTTGCAGTTCCTCGCACAATTGGTCGATGCCCGGTTCACGGTGATGCCAGGGATAGGCCAGCGTTTTCGCATCAAACGCTCCTACCTGCCCGCGAATCTCTTCCAGCTCCAGTAGCCGCGACCCCGCCGTCACCAGCAGCCGGATCGCCAGTTGAATCGGCGCCACCGCCGTAATCAAATCCAGGCGGCTCAACTGCTCCAGTAGATCCAGGTAATTCTCAAACGTCGTCCACGGCGTGAACGGCACAAACGTCGGCTGCAGTGCAATTCCAGCGCGCCGGCACTCCTCCACGACTGTAAAGAAATCCGCTTGCGTGTGCCCCTTTTTTAATTTCTCCAGAATCCGGTCGTCCAGCGATTCCACGGCCGATACGATGAACAAACAACCGGTATCCCGCAGCGTTCGCAGTAATTCCTTGTTCTCCCGCAGGTGCTCCACTTTGATCGTCACATCGTAAGTGAGCTCCGGAAACTCCCGGTGCAGCGCCTCCACAAGCGGCACCGCGTGCCCCACGCCATTGAAAAAGTCTGGATCGCCGAACGTGATGTGCTGTGCGCCAGCTTTCACCTGCTGACGGATATCCGCCAGCACCACTTCGCGGTCCACAATCCGGAAAACGCCGTTGTACACCGGCACAACCGGACAATGGCTGCACACATGTTTGCACCCGCGCGACGCTTCCGTGTAACCCGCAACCCGGTGCTCTCCCGCGGGCATCACCAAATGCGCAAAATTTTTCAAGGCGGGCAGATCCGTGCGATCTGGCGTCAGAAATCGCAGCCGCGCCAGCGAAATATTCGAATCCAACGGATGATTCTGCGGCAACGAAGACAATCCGGAAAGATGCTCAGCCAGATCCACCAGTGCCTGCTCGAATTCCCCGCCGCACAAGCTCTCGATTCCTTGCCGCCGCAGGCTTTCCCCCGCCAGCGGCGCATATAGCCCGTACGCGCACAAATGGGCCTCCGGATTCGCAGCGCGTATAGGCTCCAAAAGTTCCAGCGTCAATCGCGCCGCCGTGTGCATCGGCACATAAAATGCAATCAGGCGCGCTTCGCGAACCGCCCGCTCGCTCAATGCCTGCCGCGACAAATCCAGGCAGGTCACCCCATGCCCGCGCTTCCGCAGCCACGCCGCCGGTGACGCCAGCCCGAACGGCTGCCTTCCCAGCTCATATGTCGAGATCAAGAGAATCTTCACAACACCTCATTATAGCGTTTCCGCTTCATCGCGCGATTTCGGTTATTATAGGAGGCTCAAGCCTTTGGGAAAGGACCGCTGGTATGCCCATCTCCGCAGCCAATTCTTTCGGTACGCGCGACAAACTCAACGTCGGCGCACAAGCCTTCGAAATTCACCGCCTCGAATCGCTCGACAAGCACGGCGTAGCCCACCTCTCCAGGCTCCCCTTCTCCCTTCGCATCCTTCTCGAAAATCTGCTGCGCTGCGAAGATGGCCGCTTCGTCCGCAAAGACGACATCGCCGCTCTCGCCAAATGGACACCCAACGGCCCGCAAAAAGAAATCGCCTTCATGCCCGCCCGCGTGCTATTGCAAGACTTTACCGGCGTTCCCGCCGTCGTCGATCTCGCTGCCATGCGCGAAGCCGTGCAAAAAATGGGTGGCAATCCCAAGCGCATCAATCCACTCTTCCCCGCGGAACTCGTGATCGACCATTCCGTCCAGGTGGACAGCTTCGGCGCCGCCAACGCCTTCGCGATCAACGCCGAGCTAGAATTTCAGCGCAACGTCGAACGCTACGCCTTCCTCCGTTGGGGGCAAAAAGCATTCCGCAATTTCAAGGTTGTTCCGCCCGACACCGGCATCTGCCACCAGGTCAATATCGAATATCTCGCGCGCGTCGTCTGCGCCATGCCCAACGGCAATCAGTTCGAGGCGTACCCCGATTCGCTTGTCGGCACCGATTCGCACACCACTATGGTGAACGCCCTCGGCGTTTTCGGCTGGGGCGTCGGCGGCATTGAAGCAGAAGCCGCCATGCTCGGCCAACCTTCCTCCATGCTCGTTCCTGAAGTTGTTGGCTTCAAGCTCCACGGCCGCTTGCCCGAAGGCGCTACGGCCACCGACCTCGTCCTCACTGTCACCGAGATGCTTCGCAAGAAAGGCGTTGTCGGAAAATTCGTGGAGTTCTATGGCTCCGGCCTCTCCAACCTCAGTGTTCCCGATCGCGCTACCATCGCCAACATGGCGCCCGAATACGGCGCAACGATGGGATTCTTCCCCGTGGACAATGAAACGCTCGCCTATCTCCACTTCACCGCGCGTTCCCAGGATCAGATCGCCCTCGTCGAAGCCTACTGTAAGGAGCAGATGCTCTTCCGCAGCGACGCCACTCCGGAGCCTTCCTTCAGCGACAAACTCGAGCTCGACCTCTCTACGGTCGAAGCCACCGTTGCCGGCCCCAAGCGTCCCCAAGATCGCGTCCCTCTCAAAAACGCCAAGGCGTCCTTTACTAAGGTGGTCGAAGGCGCTCCGGCCAAACAGGCCCGCGTCAAAAACAATGGCGACACCTTCGATCTCTCCAGCGGTGCTGTCGTCATCGCTGCCATCACCAGTTGCACCAACACGTCGAACCCTTCGCTCATGCTCGGCGCGGGCCTTCTCGCCAGGAAAGCGGTCGAGCGCGGCCTCGAGATCAAGCCTTGGGTCAAAACCAGCCTCGCTCCCGGTTCCAAAGTCGTCACCGACTATCTTGCCGCCGCCGGCCTCACTCCTTATCTCGACAAGCTGAAATTCAACCTCGTCGGCTACGGTTGCACCACCTGCATCGGCAACAGCGGCCCTCTCCCCGATCCCATCGGCGCCGCCATCAAGGAAAATAACCTCGTCGCCGTCGCCGTGCTCAGCGGTAACCGCAACTTCGAAGGCCGCATCCACCCGCTCGTCCGCGCTAACTATCTCGCTTCGCCGCCGCTCGTCGTCGCCTACGCCCTCGCGGGACGCATGGATCTCGACCTCACCACCGAGCCCATCGGCACCGATAAGGCCGGCAAGCCCGTCTATCTCCGCGAAATTTGGCCCTCCCCGCAGGAGGTCGAATCCACCGTCCGCTCCGCTGTCTCCACCGAGCAATATCGCAAGGAATACGGCGAAGTCTTCGAAGGCGATGCCCGTTGGAAAGCCATGCCCGTGCCTGAGGGCGACCTTTATAAGTGGGACGCCGGCTCTACCTACATCAAACTGCCGCCCTACTTCGAAAACATGTCCAAGGCGGCCGGGCCGCTCGCCGATATCCGCGGCGCCCGCGTCCTCGCCGTCCTCGGCGACAGCGTCACTACCGATCACATCTCCCCGGCCGGCTCCATTGCCGTCGATTCACCCGCCGGAAAATATCTCATCGCCCACGGCGTGAAGCCTCATGAGTTCAACTCCTACGGTGCCCGCCGCGGCAATCACGAAGTCATGATGCGTGGCACCTTCGCCAACATCCGCCTCCGCAACCAGCTTGCTCCCGGCACCGAAGGCAGTTGGACGCTCCACCTCCCCGACGGTGAAAAAATGTTCATCTACGACGCCGCCGTGAAATACCGCGAAGAAGGCGTTCCTCTCGTCGTCCTTGCCGGCAAGGAATACGGCTCCGGCTCTTCGCGAGACTGGGCCGCCAAGGGCACACGCCTCCTCGGCGTCCGCGCCGTCATCGCCGAAAGCTACGAACGCATCCACCGCAGCAATCTCGTCGGCATGGGCGTTCTTCCGCTCGAGTTCCAACCCGGCGAAAACCGCGAAACCATCGGCCTCACTGGCCACGAAGTTTTTGAGATCGAAGGCGTCAGCTCACTCACCCCGCGCAAGCAAATTACCGTGAAAGCCAAATCCGCGGACGGCAGCGTGAAATCCTTCGCCGCCATGGCCCGCGTCGACACGCCCGAGGAAGTTTCCTATTACCAGCACGGCGGCATCCTCCAATACGTCCTCCGCCAAATGCTCGAGTAGTCCCACGAATGTAGTGGCCCGACTTTAGACCGGCCAGTCGTCCAAAAAATAGAATGGCCGCCCTTCAGGTCGGCCACGATTCTGGATCTTGCGTCGTGAAAGAAAGGGACTAACTCGCTTGCGCCTGCTGTGCCCTCCACAACAGCATCGCCCCCACTGCGACGGAGAACACACTCGCCACTTGCGCGTTCGACATTCCCCAGATCAACGGCGGATTGATGCGAATGATCTCCACCAGAAACCTCGCCACTCCCGTCAATATAAGGTAGAGGCTAAAAATCTCCCCCATCGCCCGCGGCTTCTTCAGCGCCTTCGCACCTAACCTCCACAAAAGCCACCCAATCAAACACCACACAACAAATTCATATAATGGTGTCGGGTGCACACGCTCGGTCGTCGGCACCACTCCGTTTGGAAAGCTCATCCCCCACGGCAGCGAAGTCGGCTTCCCATAATCGCCGTCGCCCGATAAAAAACATCCAATTCGCCCGATGGCATATCCAATCGAAGCCGCCGGTGAGCAAGCATCCAGAAATTCCCACGGGCGCAACCTGGCCCGCCAACCCATCAGCAGCATGGCCCCGAATCCGCCTAAAAACCCGCCAAACCAGGCAAATCCAAAACGGGTGAAGAATAAAGGTAGCGGGTTGGCAAAGAACTCCGCAGGCGACTCCAATAAATGATAGAGTTTCGCCCCGAGAATCCCCGCCAATCCGGCGACGGTAATCATCGTGAACGCGTCGGCGTTCAGCCCTCGCCGCTCGAAATCTGCCTGCAACACATACGCCGCGGTAATCAGCGCCAGCGCCACCATCAATCCAAACGTCGGAATCTGCAGCGGCCCAATATGTAAGTAAGGGATCATTCGCTCTGCGCGTCCAACACGCCTTTGGCAGTATACATGACGTGCTTCAGCCCATTTTGCCCGGCCGCCGCTTCAACAGCAGCCCGATACCCACCCAGATCCCCATCGCCATCCACTCTGCTCCGCTGAAATGTCCAGGAACCTCCGGCACCAGCTTCATCAATATCAACAGCAACGAAACCAACATCCCTATCGCGGCAACCGCCCTCAGCCCAGTGTGCTTCTCCACCAGAAAAAACGAAATGCACGCCGCGAACCACCCCGTCGCCGAAGCGAGTGCCCCCACTTCCGTCACCGGCACCAGCAGCGCGTCTCCCAGCAGTATCCCCAACAGCGTCCCCGCCGCCACGCCGAAAATCGCCACCGTCGGTGTTTGGTTCACCGCGTGAATTTTCGCAAATGCCGGCGCGAGCGTTCCCCGCCGCCCATATGCATACAGCAACCGCGTCGACGCCACAAAATTTCCATTGAACACCTGAAACAACGCCACCAGCGAAATCGCCAAAATCAGCCGCACCAGCCAGATCGAATGTGTTCCTTGCTCAAACGCGATCGCCGTTGCAAATCGCTTTCCCGTCAGGCACTGCCACGGTGCAATGAAGGATACGGCTCCGATCGCCAATACGTAAAATCCCGCGCCCACCAGCAACGCCATCGCAATCGCGGTGAAGAACCTCCCCGGCGGAAATCCCGGATGTGCTTCTTCCGCCACCTTCGGCACGGACTCAAATCCAGTCACGAAATACGGGACAATCTGCAGCGTCAGTAAGACGGAAACCAACGGCGCATGGCTGAACAGGGGATGAATGTTCACAGCCGCCCCGCCGTGCGCGCTCACCAGCACCAACAGCACAAACACCGCGAGCACCGAACTCGTCGCCCAGTTCTCAAACGTTGCGCTCGCGCGAATTCCCCGGTAGTTCACATACGCTAGAATGACCGTCAGCCCGATCCCCACCAGCAGCCGCGGCAAAAACACCGGTTGCCCCGCAATCCGGTAAAGCTCCATCGTGTCGAGCACCGGGAAGATGTACGCCGCCAGCTTGCCCAGCGCCACTGCTTCCCACGGGCAAACGATGAAATACGCCAGAAGCATCATCCAACCCGTCAGATAGCTCACCCACGCCGGAAACACTTGCGCCGTGTAAGCCGCTTCGCCCGCTGCATCCGGCAGGCGCCGCACCCACTGCCCGTACACGTGCCCGATCGGCAGCAGCAGCATTCCGCCTGCCAGGAATCCCAGCATCGCGCCCAGCGGCCCGCCCCGGCCCAGCCAGTCGTCCATCAGGATCACCCAGCCGGTGCCGATCATCGTGCCGAATCCAAGCGCGAAATAGTTCCACAGCCGTAACTTTCGGGCGAGTTGCGTCATTCACAGCACGCAAAGCAGTTCGTAGAGGAGATTTGCTGCCAGCAGTGAGGTAATCGATCCGTTGTCGTAGGGCGGCGAAACTTCCACCAAGTCGCAGCCCACAATCTTCAGTCCACGCAACCCCCGCACCAGTTCCACGATTTCCGCGCTGCTGAATCCGCCCACCTGCGGCGTCCCGGTCCCCGGCGCAAACGCGGGGTCCACGCAATCGATATCCAACGTTATATATACTGGCTTCCCGTGAAACCCCTGCAGTTTCTCGCGGAACACCTTCATCCCATGTGCGTGAAACTCCTCCGCGGTGATCATTCCCACTTTGTGTTTCTTCGCAAACTCGAAGTCGTCCGCGCTGTAAACCTGCCCGCGCAATCCCACCTGCAAAAAGCTCTGCTCACGGATCAACCCTTCTTCGATCGCCCGGCGGAATGGCGTCCCGTGGGACAGCTTGCAGCCGAAGTATTCGTCCCAAAGATCGTTGTGCGCGTCAAACTGGATCACCGCCACAGGTCCATATTTCTTTGCCGTCGCCCGCAACAGCGGCAAGCTCAGCGAATGGTCCCCGCCCACTGCCGCGCATCGCGTCCCCGCCTTCGTCAGCGGCTCCATCTGCTCCTCAACCCGGCGGAACGTATCCTGGATCGAAAGCGGATTCACAGAGAAATCTCCGTAATCCGCAATGCGGTACTTCGCAAACGGATTGATCTTCAACTCCGGATTCCACGGCCGGATCAGCACCGATTGCTCGCGCACGTGCCGAGGTCCAAACCGTGTCCCCGGCCGGTACGTGGTTCCCCCATCAAATGGAATTCCCACCAGCGCGATTTCCAACTCCTCCGCATCATGAATGTGCGGCAACCGCATGAACGTAGCGATGCCGCCCGATCGCGCGTGTTCCAGCGCGTCTATCGGCTCCGGATGTGGCAAATGATGTTTCTTAGCGACGTGCTTCATCGAGAGGTATGCTATGGGGCCATCATAAACAAGTCAACGGCTTGCGATGTGCAAGCCGTTGACATCGTGCCTTTCGATTGTCAGAGCGCCGAGTAGAAAGCAGTGCCCGAAGTCGATCTTCCTCTGTTGTCCGCAGTGTGGTTTCCCTACGCTAAAGTTAAAGTGCTCGGCCAACCATGGCCGAGAAGGCGATCAAGCTCATAATGATCGCGCCTAGGGATCCGAGGATTAAGTAGGTAGCTAGTACTTTCCGGCTTACGATTTCATCCGTCCCCATATCCGCCATGCCATGCGCTCCCTTTGTCTCAGATTATTTTTCGCCGTTCATCCGCATTACGCAATCGGTTCCGTTGGTTCTGCAGAGACCTCCTCATTGAACTCGTTCCGCTTCTTGTAGGCCATCCACGTAATTCCCAGGCAAATCAGCATGGGCGGGATCATCAGGAACAGGATTCCACTCTTGAGCGCCGTGATCATCCGGGGGCCGGATCCGGCCGCCTGCGTATAGCACAGCGCACAGCCCTGCGCCCAAGTCACTCTCGGCACGAGAACTACGCCAACCAACGCCACCAGCCCGTCTAGACACCGTTCTCTGAACTTCCTCATCGTACCGTCAACCATCTAAACCGCCCCATGCAGGCGCAGGCCTTTAGCCCGGCCCGTCTCCTTACACCACCTCTTAAACCCGACTCTACTGCGCCCCCGGCCGCATATGCAACAACCGTACGCTGTCTGACCAGAACATGTTCATCATCAACAGCACGAAGATGGTCACCGGGATCAGGGTCAAAAGCAGATTGCGCTTTTCATCCGCCAAGTGCATGAAGTACATCAACCCCAGCGAGGCGCTGCACAGCGCCAGTAGCAAGAGGATAACCACCAGCGTCCCGGTCGCAAAATGCTGAAACGACAGGAACACTTCCACGAAAAAAATGACCAGCAGCACGAAATAAACCGGTAGGTATTTCCGGATCACGTTTCCCGAAGCATTCGCAGCGCTCATGGTTTCTCCTTCTCCGTTTCTCTTAGTGCGCAACGTTCGTGAGATACACCAGGGGCACAACGAACATCCAAACCAGATCAACGAAGTGCCAGTATAAACCCGTGCTTTCCACGTGTCCCGGCGTAAGCTTCCCGTTCGAATACTTCATTCCCACCACCAGCAACGCGATCACACCGCTGATCACATGCAGCAGGTGCAAGCCGGTGATCGTAAAGAACGTCTGCCCGAAGAGCCCCGAACTCAGCGTGATCCCCCTGCCAAACAGTTGGAACCACTCCCGCAAATGCAGGGCCGCGAACAGTGCCCCGAGCGCCATAGTGGAATACATGAACTTCATCGTCTTGGCCTTGTCGCCCGCTTTCGCAGCGTCCACTGCCCCCAGCACCGTCAAGCTGCTCGTAATCAGGATCACAGTCATCGCGATCACATTGATTACGCTTCCACTTTCAAACGGCCGCACCCAGTTCTCCGTCGATACCCGGATATAGCCGTACGCAAACAGGAACGCTCCGAACGTAACTGCGTCCGAAATCAGAAACAACCACATCGTCAGCTTGCGCGATGGGATTGCGTACGGCGATGCTTCCATCAAATCGCCGTGCCCTTGCACTGCCATCTCCGATTCGCTCACAGTTCCTCTCCTAATTGTTACAATTTCGTCCGGCACAGCAAGAGCAGATAGACCCAAAGCACTCCCATAAAATGCCAATAGATGGCCGTGTTTTCGAAAAAGCTCCGTCGCAGCGATCCGTTTTTCAGCACCAAGCGCCCCACCAGATAGCTGAACGCGCCGATGCCTGCCGTTACGTGCAGCACGTGCAAAAAGGTCAGCAAGTAGAAGAACGAACTGTTCGGGTTCGTCGCCAGGTAAATTCCCTGCTCTCGCAAGTCCTGCCAGGCAATGTATTGCCCGATGCAGAATGCGATCCCCAGAGCCAGCGTCGCCATCAACCACGTGACGCCGGCGCCTTCGCTCTGCAATCTGCCTCCCGGAACCAGTTCCATGTGACGCCGGGAGAGCTCAAAGGTCACGCTGCTGGCCAGCAAAGCCAGTGTGTTTGCGTAGAGGATCGAGGGCAGAACCAGATGGGTCCAGTCCGTTGACGCCTGGCGCACGATCAGCGCGCTGGTGAATGCCATAAAGCTCATCGTGATGGCAAAAATGCCCACCCAGATGCCGCTTCGTGATGCCCGTGCCGCGCTTGCTATCGGACGCGCAACACTCGGGCTGATTGTTCCGGCTTGCGTTGCCACTGCAGGTGCTGTTGTCGAAGCCATGGTCTCTTTCACTCCGGGGTTGGCGGCGCCGCCTTTCCCAGCGCCGCTTCCCTCCAGGAAATCAGTTCCCGCTCGCGGGCACTTGTTCGGGCGAATCCTGCATCACGAAATCGCCCTTTGAGCCCTTCACCCCATACTGGAAAGGATCGTGGTAGACGATCGGATGCTTCCCCCCGAAATTGTTCCACGGCGGCGGCGATGGAATCGACCATTCCAGCGACGTCGCGTTCCACGGATTCTCCGGCGCCGGCTGCCCTTTGAAGCGGCTATAAATAAGGTTGAACAGGAAAATCAGCTGCCCCGCGCCGGTAATCAGCGCCGCGATGGTCATGAACTTATGTACGCCCAGATACGGCGTCATATAGTCATCCACGAATGACTGGTACCGGCGCACGTTGCCGATCAAGCCGAGGTAGTGGAACGGCATGAAGATGCAATAGGTACCGATAAACGTGATCCAGAAGTGCAGCTTTCCCAAGCCTTCGTTCATCATCCGCCCGGTCATCTTCGGGAACCAGAAATACGTCCCCGCAAACACGCCGAACAGCGATGCCACGCCCATCACCATGTGAAAGTGGCCCACCACAAAGTATGTCGCATGCAGATAGATGTCGATCGAGGGCTGCGCCAGGAAGAATCCGCTGACGCCCCCGGCCACGAACATCGATATGAAGCCCAGGGCAAACAGCGACGCCGAATTGATCTGTATGTTCGCTCCATACAAGCTGCCAAGCCAGATCAATGTCAGGATCGTTGCCGGAATGGTGATCGTCAGCGTCGGGAAGGAAAACGCCAGTGCGGACATCGGATTCATTCCGCTGACGAACATGTGGTGTCCCCAAACCATGTAGCTCAGGAAGCCGATCGACATCATCGAGTAGATCACCACCTTCGCGCTCAATAGCGGCTTCCGCATGCTGTTGATCAAAATGTGCGACACGATTCCCATCGACGGCAGAATCGCGATGTACACCTCCGGGTGGCCGAAGAACCAGAATAGGTGCTGCCACAGCAACGGCGATCCCCCTGAGTGCGGCTGCAGCCGGTCGCTCGCCACCAGTCCCGCCGGGATGTAGAAACTCGTCCCCGCGTGCCGATCCAGAATCAACAGGATGCAGGCTGGCAGGAGCACCGCAAACGCCAGCAGCGATATGCACGAGGTAATGAACCACGCCCATGTGCACAACGGCATGCGCATCAGCGTCATGCCCTTCGCCCGAAGGTCCAGCGTGGTGGCGATGAAGTTCAGCGAGCCTAGCAGCGACGCGATACAGAAGATTGCGATCGAAATCCCCCAAAGACTCGCTCCCCATGCCATACCCGGCCCAGCGTCCTTGCCGATCGCGCTCAGCGGAGCGTATTCCGTCCAACCCGCGATGGGCGGACCATCGGGAATCACGAAGGCCAGCATCAGCACCACCCACGCTGCGAACGTCGTCCAGAACGACATCATATTGAACCGCGGAAACGCCATGTCCTCCGCGCCGATCTGAATGGGCAGAAAGTAATTCCCGAATGCAGCAAATGGCGCGTTCGTAAGCACAAAGAACACCATCAGCGTGCCGTGCATCGTCAAGAGCGACAGGTAATACTCCGGCGTCATTACGCCGCCTGGCGCTCCCACCTTCGACAGCAACTCCAGTCCGGGAATCTTCGCGTTTGGCCACACCAGGTGGATGCGCATCAGCCAGGACAGGAACATCCCGGTGACCACCGACACCAGCGCCAAAGCGTAGTACTGCTTTCCTATCACCTTATGATCCAGGCTGAACACGTGCTTCCGGATGAATCCTTCCGGCGGTGCATGCACATGAGCCTGCTGGGCTGACGTTTCCGACATCGATTCACCTCACTCAGAAGCTTTCGGCCCGCGCAAGGTGAGCGATTCCTCGCCGCGGCCCTCTTGCCGATTCCTTGCTACTGCGACTGCTGCTTCAACCAGTTGTCGTAATCCCCTTGCGACATCACATTCAGGTACGCCTTCATGTTGTAATGCCCCAACCCGCACAACTGCGTGCATACGATCTCGTACTTCCCGATTTTCGTCGCTGTGAAGTGCAAGGAAAGATCGAGCCCTGGCACGAAGTCCTGCTGCAGTCGCAGCTCTCGAACGTAAAACGAGTGGCCCACGTCTTTCCCGTGCATCATTAAATGGACCTCCCGGTTGACCGGCACCACCAACTCGCCAGACACGATATCGTCCCGCGCCGGCACGTCGTTTTCGGGATCCAGTCCGAAGTAGTTCTGGCTCCCTTCATCGATCTTTTCCGGATGGATCTGGCCGAATTTTCCGTCAGGCCCCGGATAGCGGAAATAGAACGCAAACTGTTCCGCCTGTACCTGGACCTGCAGCGCGTCAGCGCTGGGTGCCGAGAAGTACACGTTGGCCCATGCCTTTTGGCCCATCACCCCAAGCGCCAGCACTTCCAGCCCGACGATGACGAACGCGAAAATCACCAGGACCCTCGCGCCGCCGGGGAAATTCTTCAGCGCGCTCCCCGGCTTCCGCCCGGTGAACGACCACAAGAAGAACGCCAGCACAAGCTGTGCGCCCACAAAGGAGATACCCGCCTCGACCATCGTCTCGTTGAGCTGATCATCGATCAGATGGCCGTGCGTCGAGATGTCTTGTGGCAGCGGAAATTGGTGCATCACAATCGGGTAGGCCGATGCCACCGCGATGATGACCAGCACGACCGCAAAAAATTTCCCCATAGCTCCTCGCCTATGCCCACATCATGGGCGATTTCTTACCCCGGGTTTTGGTGTTCAAACGGATGGCCCCACCACAGACTTGATACTGCCAAGCCCTATTCAATAGGGCTTGGCTTTGAACACGAACGTGACCGTCTTCGTTTCCCCGCCGGAGATCGTCACTTCCTGCGACTGATCCCCGTACTCTTCTTGCCACGCCGTCACCGTGTACTTACCCGGCGGCAGGTTCGGTAGTGTGAACGATCCGCTCTCGCCGGTCACCGCGTAGTGCGAGTTCTTCAGCACCGCGAAGTTTCCATGCATCCACGGGTGTACGTTGCACTTCACCGGAATGAACTCCGCCTTGTCGTACTTCTCGCTGATCGGCGGCGTTCCCGGCGGCTGCGATTTATTCCACTCCCGGTTCAGCTTCGGCATCGGGTGGATGTTGTGCGAAGTCTGGTCTTCGTTTACGATTTTTAGTTCCTGGTTCACCTGGAACGCCAGTACGTGGGGAATATAACGACAACCCTTCTGGGTGAACACCGCCGCCGACGATGGCGCCGCATCATCAGGCGCTCCCGCCGATATGTACACCACCACGTCTTGCAGCACGTTCCCGGGCCCCGTCACCACCGACTCGCCCGTCGGCGGCGTCGCGTACATCTTCGCGCACGACGGCTCCTTCGACATGTCGATCGGCTTCATCTTCTTCGGCGTGCCTTCATAGGTGACTTTGCCGCTGATCGTTCCTCCCGCCGGGTTCGGGTTGGCGACCGCCAGCGCGGACGCCGCCAGCACCACCACTCCCGCTATGACCACTCGCTTCATTTGCATTCCCTTCCTCCCTGTTGAGCAAATTCTGTTTTCTTATGGCTTGACGCCGGATCCTGTGTAGGTCTGCTTGACCCGCTTCGCGGCCACGATGGCCTTGCCCTCGGGCGTGCCTTCCCACATGGTTAATTCGGGGCTCGGGTTGTTATATTGCAGCGTCCGCAGAAAATGCACCAGATCCCAGGCATCTTCCGGCTTCACCACATCTGCGAACGATGGCATGGGCGTCCCATCCACGCCGGTCATGAAGATTTTGTACAGGTCCTGATTCGTCCGGCCGCACTTCGAACGGTTGTCCGAAGTGAAATCGTATGGCCGGATTGGTTGATCGTTGCTGTCGGTCAGGGTCGACGCCGAAGGTCCGTCTCCCCGGCCTTCCTGCCCATGGCACTTCCAGCATTCCAGCTTTTGGAAAAGTTCCTGTCCATGTTTGATGCTGCCAATCGTCAGGGTTGGTTCCGGTGGAATCTGAATCGGATCCCCCGGCTTTTCCGATTTCCACCGCGGTGAGAACGTTTTGATGAAGGCAACCAGGTCCGCCCGGTTCTGATCCGTCAGCGCGGCCCAGCTCGGCATGTTTGTGAAATTGAATCCACGCTTCAGCGTATTGAACAGGTCGGAATCCAACGGTAACGTGCCCGTCGGCGTCGAACGGCACTTGAACACAGCGGCCACAAAGTTTCGCGGCTGCGGCGTTACCCACGGTTCGTTTTCTCCCATGCCGTTGCCATGCGGTCCGTGGCATCCCCAGCAGTAACGGAAGTAGAGCTGCCGGCCCGCATCCGAATGTCCCGTCAGGTTCCCTATATGGGATTCCATTTGCTGTGCACCGGCCGCCAAAGGAAGCGCGGCGGCAAGGACAACATTCACAGCGATTCGTGCGAAATTGATCCTGCGCATACTTCCTCCCTTAGAAGTCGAAGTCGATCCCGGCCAGCAAGCTGCTGCTGACCAGATCAGTGAGGGTTACCGGTGATGCTCCGCGAATGCGCGAGATGGCGTATTCCCCGTGGTAAGCGAAGCCCGCGCGGCTGGAAATGAAGGGATAGTAGCGGACGCCGAACGTCAGCGTGTCGACGTTCCCGAGGTTCCCCGGATTGGTCGAGAAGACCTGCTGCGACATGCGCACCATCTCGTAGCGATTGATTAGGATCAACTGGGGATTGAAGTTGTAATGACTCTCGAAGAGCGCGCCATTCCACGTCGGCGAATGAGCGCCCGTTGGAGGCGTTGGCGGCGCTCCCGTCAGCGCCAGGGTTGTGGCCAGTGTGGCGTCGTCCTTGCCATGGAAATACATCGTCGTGATGTCAAACTTCTTGATGTACCACATACCGATCAAGCCGTAACGTTGGAATCCCTTGTTTCCGATTCCAGTTCCCGGTATCCCGGTTCCGTTCAATGTGTATTGGAAGTAGGTTGGTGCCTCGCCTATGTAAGCAAACCCGCCCACTCGCTGTAGTCCGAGGCTCCCAAGCTGAAAAGCCTGGCTTGCTGCAAAAAAACCGTCATACCCGCGGCTCGTTGGCAAGCCCGGCGTCCCGTCGTTCGAACTCAACAACGAGGCGGATACCCGCGTCCGATCATCCTTGGAATGTCCCATCCACTCAATACCAACTTGGTTGTCTCCAATTCCGAAGCTGTACGACGCCTCCGGCACCCCCGGGGCGACCATTGGCTGGAAGTGGTAGTTTTCGTAGAATCCCCCTACGTTGGTCAGCGTAAGAATGCGCTTTTCCGATAGGAGATTGTCCAGTTCGAATTTCCCAAACTTGACGTTGAGCCAGGAGCTTCCCGCAATGTTGTCCAACCGCGCCCACACCGACTCGAAATGAAACGCGCCGGTGTTATCCGACGAGGGCAACACGTAAAACGATATATTATTTGCTAGCGTTCCCGCCGTGTGGAAGTCCAGTCCGCTCCAGTCGAACCCATGCGTAGTGACCTTGGCCTCATCCGCGCCCACTCCGTCCACGCCGTCCACCTGCGCTTTATTTGTGCTCTCTCGATGCCACTGTGGCGTGATGCGGAAGGTCACCGGCCAATACGACGGATTCTGAAAGATGGGAGCGTCGCGGTCGTTCCCCATCTGATACCCGTTATCTTTGAATTGCTGGCCAAAAGGACTCAACTTCGGCCAAGCTTCATGGCAGGACGAGCACGGCATCCCATATTTTCGAGCGAATGCGGGAAGTGCGCTCGCTGAACTACAACTGAACAGCAGCACCACCAGAAGAGCTATGCTACCCAAAAGAGTCGTTCCCAGACGGAACCGACCCCCAACCACCCCAGTACCCCTAACATCCATACTGCCTCCTCATGAACGTCGGCGCAACGCTGAGTAGACAACGTGTTGAGTTAGCGTTTTCGAGTGTAGGGAAAGTGGTATGAGTGGTTTCAAACAGCAGACATCATCGGCTGTGCCCTCTAGCCAATGATTGTTCTATGCTGGATGCGCTCCACACTAACCACCGGATTTTGCGCGGCAACTCTCCGTCAAAAGAGCTGGGCGCGTTTTCCAGTCCCTGAACCGGGATGGATGCTACTCCCACTTTTGAAATGAATGCAAGAGATTTCTTCGATACATTGGAAAAAACTTCTTCAGTCGCGGTCATAGTACTCAGGCGTCCGAACCCAATGGCCTGTTCCTGTTTTTACCCTTCGATTTGACACAAACGCCCTGGTCGGGTTAACAACTTACAGGAAACTGTTTTTCTCATGTGGACCACTCTTGAGTCTCGGCCCGTTCCCCTCGGAACCCCTGCATTGGCATGCGCCATAATCCCCGCATTTTTCCTGGTCTTCTTCACAGTTTTCCCTCCGGCCTTTTCCAATAATGCGCTTACCACCCCGGGTCTTATGCGTGAATTTTCCGCTCCCGTCGATGAAGTTCGCCAGGCCGTCGTCTACGTCGTCCGCGACCAGATCATCCATGGCACGCTGGTCTTCGACAAAACGCCCATCCTCAACGGCGCGGAAGCTGTCTCTTCCACTCCCCTTTTCGATCCCTGGACCGGGCCCGGCGAGGTCTACTACAAAATCCGCAAAGACACTATAGCTCCCCGCCACTTTCTCGATTCCGGCGATCAAGGTACGATCGCCGTGCGGTACGTTGTCATCCCCATCGATGCCAACCGCACCCGCGTCAAAATCGACGCCATTTATATGGAATCCGCCCACCGCGCCTTCCATCCTTCGGATGGAACCGTTGAAAAAAGTGAAATGAAGGAAATTAAAGACCATTTGGAGGCCCAGCAGGAAGCTGCCGCCCAAGCCGCCGACGCCCGCCGACGTGCCTTGAGTGCTGAGCTTGTGCGCCAAAGCCTCGTTCATCAGCAGGAAGACGAAACTTCCCGCCTCAACTCAGCCAACGCCGAGGAGAAAGATTTGCAACAGCAAGTCACTTCTCTCCACCACGAACTCGAGCGCCAGGTAAAATCTCCCGGCGCCGACCTGAAAGCCGCGCCCTTTCGTTCCGCCGCCACCGTTCGCGAGCTTCCTGCCAAGGCCAGCGTCCTCATCCTCATCGTCACTCCGCATTGGCTGGGCATCGAAACACCAGATGGCCAGCACGGCTGGCTGCCCACCGAACAACTGGAGCAATTGCCTTGAAGGGACTCTTCTCTCGCTTATTGTTGTGGGTTCTGCCCCTCTCGCTCCTCGGCCCGCCGCTCGCCTTTTCCCAAGCCATGCCGTACGCGCGAAGTTATTCCCAGCCTCGCATCCAGGTCGAGCAGGCCATCAAGGCACTCCAGGGTTATTCCGGGCAGAAACTTCCCACGCTCGACGGCTTTGTCGCCGTCGGTGAAAATCCGTTGGACCGCTACGAACGCGGTTTCTACCAGTTCGCCATCGACTTACTCCCCGGCGACAATGGCGGCACCATTGTCCGCCTCACCGCCAAGATCACCGCCTGGTACGCCGACCGCGACGTCGCCAAATCCGGTTACCAGGTTCTTCCCTCCAACGGTCGCCTCGAACTCGATTTCCTTGATCGACTCGAGGAAAAGCTCACCGGCAAGCCTGTTGGTTCCTCAGCGGCCAACTCCGCCGCTGTTCAGGCGCCCACACCGAAACTCGATCTCTCCGCCGCGCGCGCGGCCGCCACCATGGCTTCTCCTCTCGGGAATTCCACTCAACCTCCCGACGAGGTTGCCACGCTCCGCATTCAGCGCATCAACGCCGAGCGCCACGTCCAGCAGCTCAACGAGGAGCTCAAAAATCTCCAGGAGATCCAACACAACCAGAGCCATCCTCAGAATCTCGTGGTCATCACCAAGCCGGGCACGCCCGTATTCGCTCACCCCGCCGACACTTCACGCAAGCTCTTTGACGCCTCCGCCAACGACGAGTTCGAATTCCTCGATCTCGATCACGCCTGGGTGCACATCACCATCTCTGGCGATTCTCGTGGCTATGTCCGCGCCGATTCGGTCCAACTCCCCGAACGCGTCCTTGCGCAAGCCGACACCTCATCTGCAAGTCTCAGGGATAAATTCCCCGGCTTCCGCATCTCCCACGAGGAAATCAGCCAGTTCCCTGGCGACTGGGCGCCTCTCAAAGGCAAAATCGTCAAGCTGTACACGGCTCAAATTGTGGGCCAGAATGCCAAGGATACCGGCGCTCTTGCTCGCCTGAATTTCTGCGTCGCGCTTTTTGAACTTGCCGCTCGCGAAGCCGCCGCCGCAACTCCCACTCCCGATGGCGTTGTCGTCATATTCGATGCCGCCGACGGTGGCCTCGCCGGCGCCACCGTTGCCGACATCCAGAAACTCTCCAACGGCGCTCTCAAGCGCGAAGCCTTCTGGCAGCAGAGTTATCTCGACCCGCCCGAAGCCTTCACGCCCTCACCAAAATAAAAAGCGGCCATTCGGCAGCCGCGCTTTTTCCCCTCGTTGCTTCCCTGCTTCACTTCTTTGCTTCGATGTGTCGTGTCGACTCCCTCACCACCAATTCCGCCGGAATCCGCCTCCTCAACACTGGAATATCTTTTTTCTGCTCTAACGCCTTGATCGCCTCTAGCACCATCCCGGCGCTCATGCTCCCCATCGCTTCCATCGGCTGCCGCACCGTGGTCAACGACGGCACCGACAAGCTCGCCTGCGCCACATCGTCAAATCCAATCACCGAGCAATCTTCCGGCACGCGTAATCCTTTTTTCTTCAGCGCGCGCAGCGCCCCCAGCGCCGTCATGTCGTCATACGCCATCAGCGCAGTGAACTCTCCGCCCTCGCGCAACAACTCCGCCGTCAATTTCACTCCCGCTTCAAAGCTGGAGTTCGGGTCCAGCGATTCCGGCAATTCCGCAACGCGTTTCGCATCCAACTCCAATCCTACCTTCTGCGCGAACGCTCGAATCCCCCTCCACCTCTGCCCGCTGCTGGAAAGCGCCTTCGGCCCGCGCAAAAACGCAATCTCCCGGTGTCCCAGCCGGTACAAGTGTTCCAAGGCCGTTGCCGCTCCCGCCTCATTGTCCACAGAGACCGTGCTCACCGAATCGTTTTCGAAACTTCGCCCCGCAATCACCGTCGGCACCTGGCATTCCGTCAGATCGGACAGCAGCTTGATGTCCGTCACCAGCCAGTTCGCAATGACCACCAATCCCTCCACCCGCCGGTCCAGCAGCATCTCCAGATAACTCTCGAACCGGTGCGCCTCATTGTGAGCGTCCGCCAGCAACGAAAGATAATTCGCCTGGTACAGCGCATTTTCCAGTCCCCGCAAAATGGGCGTGCAGAACGGATCGGTGATATCAAACAACATCACCCCCACAATGTTTGATCTTTGGCTCCGCAGCGATCTCGCCAACGGATTTGGTCGATAGCCAAGCCGCTTCGCCGCCGTCTCGATGCGGCCCTTGGTGTCCGGCGGAATGTAGCGCGAAAGCGGCGCGCGATTCAGTACAATCGACACTGTGGATGTGGAATAACCGCATTCCCGAGCCACATCCCGAATCGTCACCACTCCCGCTCGGCCCATAGTTTGCCTCTCACTTTGGCGCGGCATAGTCATAACGCAAATTGCCGGGCATGCGGTTTGATCGCGATCTCGTGTTGTATTCAAACTCGTACTTCAGGTGCTCCTCATCCAGCGGGTACGCTTTGCCTTCCGGATATGGATACGAAGCCAGTCCGTGCTTCGGCAACGGTTCCACCGTGAACGCATGCGCCGCGTAGAAATCCAGATCCTTCTCGAATCCATTCGCATAAAAAAAATAATCGCGCACCCATCCCGCCGGAGGATTATCCAGTCCGCTCGGATCAAATTCGAGCTTCACGCCTTCGCCCGATCCGAACACTGCGAACTTGTCGTCCGCCGCGCCAAGCAGCGCCTTCACATCCCCGTATCTCGTGTAATTCCCCGAGGCGTGCGCGTATGGTCCCGTCATGCTGCGCCGTGAATACGAATACACCGTGTCACTCGCCGGATTCAGCCGGGTCTCCTTCGGATATCCGAGATCCTCCAGCGCAGCGCTCGCCAGCGGAATCTCTCGCACCTTGATTCCTTCCACCGGCGGTGTCTGGTCGATCCGCGCCGCGTCCCAATAAATCTTCAAATTGGAAACGATACGAATCCGTCGCGTCGCCGTTGGAATTTTCCCGGTGAGGTCCGCCACCATCGTGCGTTCGAGCCCCGCGGGAAATCCAAAGTCATCCACCACGCGCACCCACTGCCCTTTCGCGTCTTGCGCCTCCACGTATGGCGCAATCACCTGGATCCCGGCCTGGTCCGCCGCATACATCGAGGTCGCCGTAAAATAATCTGTGTAGCCGGTCATTACTAGCCGCAACGGCTTCCGTGCATCCCAAACGCCAAGGTCCAATTCGATCCAGTGCAATTTCGCGAATCCCGCGAACGGCAGCTCCTCGAATCCCGTCACGTATTTCCGGTCTCGCTTGGTTAGTAGCGCCAGCACATCCCGCCCCTGATCGTCCCACGCTCCCGCGGGCACCCGCGCATTTTTCGTCGCAATCACACGGAATTCCGGAAACGGCGGCGTGCTCGCAAACCGCTCGTTTGGATTCACTTCCACCTTCTCCGGATGATCCACCGCCAGCAGCCGCACCTGATCGAGGTAGACCGTCTCCTCCATCGGCTCCATAAACCGGAAACTCAGCTTCCCATCTTTTTCGCGTACGCTCTTCGCCGGCACCTTCAAATACTCATCCGGGTCTGGCACGTCGCGTTCTCCCGGCGCCACCCAGTGCCCCACCACACCGGGTCCGATCATGTCCGCGATAAATTCGTATTCCTTGCCATTCCACGAAAACAACACCGGGCATGAACTTCCCCGCCGGTCCAACTCTGCGATCGTCTGCGTCTTTTCCGCCGCCAAATTCACTTCGTCCTGAGGCACTCCGGTCGGCCACAACAATCTCACTACATCCGTTGTTTTTTCTTTCCCCAATCCCGCCAGCAAAGCCGGTGCATTCTGTCCTAAATATCCCGAAGCTCCGGCGATCTCCCACTTCTGGTAAAGTCCGCCTGCAAACAGTTCCAGTTTCGTGCCAATGCCGCTTTTGTTGTCGTTCAGTGCCTTCAGATCGATGTCCACCCAGTGATTCTGATTGGCCCCGACATTCGAAAGTACCAGCGTCTCGCCATTCGCCTGCGTCACCAGAAGGTCCGGGCTGCCGTCATTTTTTAGATCCACCACAGCCAGCGCACGCGGCTCACTGAGTTTCAATCCATCCAGATGTACGCTCTTCGTCGCATCTGCCCAGCCCGCTTCGCCCAGATTCCGCAGCACGCGAATCTCTCCGCCATTTGCTCCTTCTCCCACGGCGGCCAGATCCAACCATCCGTCGTTGTCATAATCCAACCAGGTGATTCCCCATCCCCGCTTCCAGCTAAAATCCGGCAGCGCCACCCGTTCCAATTTCTTTCCTTCAACATTTTTCCAAAGCGAAAACCCAGGCGACCCCGCGTGCGTGAACGCCACGTCCATCCAGCCATCTTTGTTGAAATCCAGCGCAACCACCCCCACTGCTGGCGGCAAATGCTCTTTCGCAAAATCGATCGCCGGCAATTTCGTGAACTTCCCCTCGCGCGGATTCAAATAGACGCCGGCTCCCTCCGCGCCTCCCGCAATCACAAAATCAATCGCCCGATCGTTGTTGAAGTCCGTGCTGATTGCCCCGCCGCCCGTGCCTTTCAGTCCCAATCCGGTTGCTTCCGAAACATCCGTGAACGTCGAATTCCCGTTGTTTCTCCACATCAAGTTCCGCGCGCCTTTTCCAGCCGTAACGCGCTCGTCGGAAGTCACGTACAAATCCAAATCCCCGTCGTGGTCGTAGTCGACAAATGTCAGCGCCACGCACCCTTTTTCCTCCCGGATACCCGACTTCTCCGTCACGTCCGCGAATTTCCCTCCGCCTTCGTTCCGCAGCAATCGAACGCCATCCGCCGCGCACACCGCCAAATCCGTCTTGCCGTCGTTGTCGAAGTCTCCCGCAGCGCAACCCAATCCCGCTCCCACGCCGCTCAGACCGGCCTTCTCCGTCACATCCTCAAATCGCCGCCCGCCCGCATTCCGCAGCAGCCGGCTCTTCCCGTTCCCCGAGCCCACCAGGAACAAATCCGGTTTCCCATCGCCATCAAAATCCAGAAAACATGCGCCGTTGCTTCCCGTGCCTGTCTCCCTCTCACTCGCCTTCATCAACTTCTGCAGCGGCTGTACCTCATAACGCACGGGAATCTCCTCCGCCACCCGCATTCCAGCCCCCGGCAAAAACTCTGCCAACGAGAACTTCCCCTGATCCCCGTACCCGGCGCCAAATGGCGTCCCCAGATGCCCCGAAGTAATCTGCTGGAATCGCTTCATCCCTTCCCGCGCCGCATCCGTGTCGCCTTTCCTCTGGTACGCGCGTGCCAATCCGAACTGTGCCGAGGCGTGATACGGTGCGAGTTGCAGCGCTTTCTGAAAGGCGGGAATCGCTTCGTCGTATTTCTGCATCTGCGCCTTCAGGAATCCCTCGTAATAAAACGCGTCCGGCTCTTCGGGCGCGATTTTCTCCACATGTTGAAAAGCCGCAATCGCCTTCTCCGGCTCGCCCGCATCCTTGTACGCCAGCCCCAGGTTGTACCAGGCGTACGGATTCTCCGGCAGTTTCGCCGCCGCCGCTTCCAGGTTTTCCTTCGCCGCGTCAATTTTCTGCTGCGCCAGCAGCGAAATCCCCAGATTCATCCTTGCCTCGGCAAACTCCGCGTCCACCGCCAGCGCCTGTTCGAAATATTTCTCCCCCTCCTTCGATTTTTGTTGGTTCATATACGCCACGCCCAATGTGTTAAGCCTCAGCGCATCCGCCGCCGGCGCCTTCTTCGTCTCCGCCTTCGCTCGCGGCGAACTCTCCGGCGCTTCGCGCTCGGTGCGGCGCGAGGCAAATACGACCAAACCGGGCAGCAACACCAATCCTAGCCCGGACAGCCAATACCTCCGGCGCCTCTCTCGTCTCCAAATCTTCATTCGGGAATAATCCTTCTGGACGCGCACAACGTTCTCAAACCCAACCTGCTCGGGCCATTCGATTCTCGGGACTCCTAACCTCATCGTCAACCGTTTTTATAGCGGCTTTCTGCCGATTTCTCGCTCCGCCTTGACGAATCCGAACCTGCCCGCTACCTTCCCAAAAGCCCCATGTCCGACCCTTGTTTCTTCTCCATCGCCGAAACGCTCGCGAAATTCCGCCGCAAAGAAACCTCGCCGGTCCAACTTGTCGAATCCTACCTCGCCCGGATCCAGCAATTTCAGCCCAGGCTCAATCCCTTCGTCCATATTGACGCCGAGTCATCCCGCGCGCGCGCCCGCGAATCCGAAACCCGCTTCTCCGGCAAGCATCCGCCTCGCCCGCTCGAGGGCATTCCGCTCACTGTCAAATCTTCGCTCGACGTCGCCGGCTGGCCCTGCCCCGCTGGCTCGCTCCTTCGCAGGGACTATATCCCCCACACCAACGCCACGCTCGTCACCCGACTCGAAGACGCCGGCGTCATCCTCCTCGGCAACACCAATACGCCAGAATTCCTGATGTCCTACGAAACGGACAACCTCCTAACGGGCAAAACCTCGAACCCCTGGAATCCTGCGTACTCTGCCGGCGGCTCCAGTGGAGGCGAAGCCGCAGCCATCGCCTCCGGCTGCTCCATGGGCGGCATCGGCAGCGACGGCGGGGGATCGATCCGCACTCCTGCTCACGCTTGCGGCATCTGCGGACTCAAGCCCACTCCCGGCCGCATCCCCTCCACCGGCCATTTCCCTCCCGCCGAAGGTTCCTTCCCCTGGCTCGGTGTCGTCGGCCCAATGGCTCGCACTGTCGCCGATCTGCAAGCGCTTTTCTCCATCATTGCCGGCCCCGATCCCGCCGACTCCCTCTCTTCACCAATTCCCGCCCGCACCATCGTGCAAACGGCACTCCACGGTCTCCGCATTGGCATCCTGGAAAATCCGGAACTTGGCCGTCCCACGCCGGAAACTCTCTCCACGTTGCGCCGCGCCGCTCAACTTTTGTGTGAGTTGAACTTCCGAGTCGAACCTCTGAAACTCAACGATCTGGAACAAGCGCTCGAACTCTGGTGGTTTTTCTTCGGTCCTGTCGTCGCCGACCTGTTCCGCCGCTACGCCCAGGGCCAGGAATCCCAACTCAGCCCCATGTTTCGCCACTATCTCGAGACGGCGATTCCCGCGAATCCCATCACTCTCGAATCTTTCCAGAAAGCCTGCACCGATCGCGATCAGGTCCGCGCCGCGATTCTTCGTCAACTCCGCGATGTTCCGATCCTTCTCTCCGCGGTCTCCACCGAACCCGCGTTCCCTCATGGTGCCGGAAACTACACCCCCGGCCAGCCTCACAACTATCGCGACACCATGCGCTTCTGCCAGTGGCTCAATCTCGCGGGTTTCCCCGGCCTTTCTCTCCCCATGGGCCGCTCGCCCGAGGGCCTTCCCATCGGCATCCAACTCATCGCCCGCCCGCACGAAGAAGAACTCCTCCTCGCCGTCGCCGCCCAACTCGAACAAGCCCGCGGCCCCTGGCAATCTCCTCCCACTCCATGACCTTGGCGTCAATTCGCTATTTTCCATTTTCTATTTTCAAATTTCATTCCTGCCCGGTCACTTCCGGGCTCGCCACCTGCTTCTCTCCCCATCGCTCCCGGTCCTTGTCCAGATCCGCGTCCATCAACTTCTTCGCCGTCGCAAACTCTGTCTTCGCCTCCTCCTTGCGGCCCAGCTTCTGCAGCAATTGTGCCCGCAGGTAGTGCGCCTTGTCGCTTCCCGGCGCCGTCTTCAACGTCTCTTCCACCGCTTTCAGCCCCTCCTCATATTTTCCCTGCCCTTGATAAATCTTCGCCAACCCGAACCACGCCCCCGGCCGCTGCGGATCACGCTTCAACACTTCCCGATAAGCCTGCTCGGCCTCCGCTTCTTTCTGCTGCTGCGCATAAATCTTTCCCAACTGATAGTAGTTGTCCGCCAGATCCGGATCGATCCGTATATCCTTTAGAAATTCCTCCGCCGCCAACTCGTTTTTCCCCGTCTCCTCATAGGCAATCCCCAAATTGAAATGCAGAAACGGCATGTCTGGTGAGGCTGCCGCTACCTTCTGGAACTCTGCAAACGCGGTGTCATACTCTTGATGTTGCAAATACGCCTTTCCCAAAATCAGGTGAAATTCCGGCGTATCCCCGCCCACCTCCAGAAGCTGTTTCATCGCCCGCTCGTCGATCTCTTTCTTCCCCGCTTTGTTGGCCGCGATGCCCAGCACGTAGAGATACATCACATCGCCCTGGCGTTCTTTCCACAACGGCTCCAGCGTTTCCGTCGCCTCCGCAAAGTGATCCGTAAACACCTGGCACATCCCCAGCAGGTAGCGCGCTTGCCCCGAGCCCGGCTGATCGCGCAACACCGACTCCAACGGTGCAATCGCCTCCGCGTATCTCCCGCGATGGAACTCCACCAACCCGATATTCAGCCGCACCCCGGTCAGCCGCGGCGCCAACTTCTCCGCCTTCCGCAAATCCCCCAGCGCCGCGTCCCAGCTCTTCCGCCGCATGGCGATCACGCCCAGATTCGCGTACGCCGCCGCCGAATTCGGCTCGTTTTCCAGAACTCCCCGGAACGCTTTTTCCGCGGCATCCAAATCTCCCGCCTGCAACGCCGCCTGGCCTTGTTCAAACCGCGCCTTGGCGCTGCTCGCTTGTGCCGCTGCGGCTTGCTCGCTCCTTGGCCAGATTTCCTTGGCCGCGGATGTCGCGCAAAAACAGCCTGAACTTGCCACAAACAACAGAAGTACGGCGAGGTTTTCTGTGAAAAATCTCTTCATCGCGCCCTGTTCTCGGCTATTTTCCCGTACACGTTCCAGCCCGCCAACCGTTTTCCTCAGGAAACGCCCCTGTTCTATCTTGCATTTTATCCTTGACACACTCCTCCATTTCCTTTATTAATCCGATTTAATACGACAGTTGGGGTGCTTTGCTGTCGGTCGAGGACCGGGGGATCCGTGAAGAGTGGTCGCTCTCTCACGCCCGCGCTGGCGCGGCGTTTGCATTCATCCTCCCCCCATACTCCGGTTTTTCGCAGTTCCAATTCCGTGGAGGTCTCATCGTGAAGAGACACCGTTTTATCTCGCAGTCATCCGTTTGCGTATCGCTCCTGCCGAGCCTCGCTCTGCTCGCGCTGCTCCTCTTCCCCGCGCTGGCGACCGCGCAAAATAACGCACTGATCAGTGGCACGGTCACCGACAAATCCGGCGCTGCCGTCGTTGGCGCCCAGGTTGTCATCGCGAGCACTGGCGGCAACCTGACGCGTACCACGGAGACGAACGCCGATGGTGTCTATGTCGCTTCCGCGCTCCCTCCCGGCACCTACGATCTCACTGTCAGCGCCAAGGGCTTCGACAAGTTCCAAGCCAAAAACGTCGTTCTCGATGTCGCACAGAAAGCGCGCGTCGACGTGGTGCTCACCGTCGGCACTATCACCGAGGAAGTCATCGTCTCCGGCGAAAACGTTGCCCAAGTCGATACGCAGTCCTCCGAAATCGGCAGCACCATCACCAATAAACAGGTACAGGAACTCGAACTCAATGGCCGAAACTTTACGCAACTTGTCACGCTGGCTCCCGGCGTCGTCAGCCAGACGGGTCAGGATGAAGGTGTTGTCGGTATCGCGGGCAATACGGTTTATAGCATCAACGGAGGCCGCGGCGAATACAACAACTGGGAAATCGACGGCGGCGACAACATGGACAATGGTTCCAATAATAGCCTGAACGTCTACCCCAACCTCGAAGCCATCGCCGAATTCAAGGTGCTCACCTCCAACTACGGCGCGCAGTACGGCAAGAACGGATCCGGCACGGTGGAGACCGAAATTCGCGGCGGCACCAACCAGTTCCACGGCAGCGCCTTCTATTACGGCCGCAACGATTTCTTCAATGCCAATTCCTGGCAGGATAACGGAACCGGTGTTCCACGGCCCAAATACAAAAAGCATGATTGGGGCTACACCATAGGAGGCCCGCTCTACATTCCTCACGTCTACAACGAAAGCAAAACGAAAACCTTCTTCTTCTGGTCCCAGGAATGGCGTCGTGAGATTATCCCTGGCTCGAACATCAGTCAGCCCGTTCCGTCCGGCGATGAGCGGCAGGGCAATTTCAACGACGTCTGCCCAACGTACACCGGCGCAGCATTTGATCCGAACGTCTACTATGCGTGTCCCTACCAAAGCCTGACCAATGCGGGGATGGGCGTTCCATTCACCAACAACACTCTCCCTACCCCCTTCTCCGCTACAGCCCAGGCTATGCTGACTCTTCTTCCCAAAGCCAACAACTTCACAGGCATTGCCGGTAATTATCCGAGCCCCTGGCAATCGGCAGGCAATCCAATTCCCGTCTATGTCGCCAACCCAAGTCTTCCGACGCATTGGCGAGAGGAACTCATACGTGTAGATCACAACTTAACGGATAGCCAGCGCATCGCCGTCCATTGGATCCACGACACTTGGGGCACAACCAATCAGGGTCCGCTCTGGGGCCAGTACAACAACACTTTCGACAACACCAACACGAATTTCACCGGCCCCACTACGAGCTTCGTGGCACGTTTGACATCCAATTTCTCTCCAACTCTCCTCAATGAGTTTGTCGCCAGCTACACCGATGATCACATCTATCTCTCGAATGTGAACAATGCGGTCAATCTACCTCAGGGCGGTATTGATCTCGCTCCCCTCTTTGCCAACGGGCTTGCGAACAAGATTCCCGCCTTCTCCGTCGGAAACTCTTTTACTCCGCCCGCCAGCGTCAACCCGAATCCTGTCCAAGTCTATGGTCCAGGCGGTTTCAACGTCGATACGGGCTATTTCCCCTGGAAAAATGCTAATCCCACCTATACCTACCGCGATATCGTCACCAAGCTCGTCGGAACCCACACATTTTTCTTCGGTGCCTATTTCGCCGCCGCTCAAAAAAATCAGGAAGCGTCCTTCGACCAGCAGGGACAGCTTTCCTTCGCCTTTACTAGCACAGTGTCTTCTAACAATCCTTTCGCTGACCTTCTCCTGGGCAACATTGCCGGGTACACTCAAAACGCCACTCAGCTCTACTACTACGACCGTTACAAAATCCTTGAGCCCTTCTTCCAAGACGACTGGCGCGTCACCAGGAAACTCACCCTCAACCTCGGGCTCCGCTGGAGCCTCTACGGCCGTTACCAGGAAAAGGACGCAAAGGAATTTGGCTTTTCCACTGCCGCTTATAACCCCAACGCAGCCCCGGCTTTCTTCAATTACAACGATCCTGCGAACAGCCAATTGCTGAACATTGGTGCCGGACAATCCTTGTACAACGGCCTGATTCAGTGCGGTCAACCCCACCCCACCATCCCCGGAGTATCTCCTGGGGCTCAGGGCTGCTTAGGAAATAAATGGATCAATCCCGGTCCGCGCCTCGGCTTCGCCTACGATCCCTTCGGCGACGGCAAATGGGCCCTTCGCGGCGGCTACGGCATCTTCTTCGAGCACATGAACGGCAACGAAGCCAACGCCGAACTTCTGCAGCAAAGTGCCTCGCCTCTTGCTCCCAATGGTGCCGTCAGCAACATCGTCGGCTATTCCAACGTTGCACAGCCGCTTGGCCCTCCCAGTCCGTTAAGTCCACTATCCATCCCGGACCGTATTCAATGGCCTTATGTCCAGCAGTGGAATTTGGGTTTTGAGCATGAACTTCCCAGCAACATCCTTCTCTCCGTAGCCTATGTCGGCAGCAAGGGCACGCACCTTACTCGCCAGTTCGACCTGAACCAACTCACGCCCGTGCCCAGCAGCGAGAATCCCTACGTACTTGATAATCTAGGCGCGATCGCCGACCTCAATGTGAATCCTATAAATCCCAACGGGGATTGCGGAAACTTCAGCTTCGATTCCACTGGCCTGCCAACTTCAGCTCAGATCTCCGGCACTCTCGGCACCAGCCTTGTCACCGTTACGGATCCTCACGTCCTCCAGAACCTTTTTGTGGCGTGCAACAATTCGGGCGCAAATAACTATTTCCGTCATTACAAGGGGCTCGGCAGCATCATTCGCGTGGAACCTTCCGCCAACTCCATCTATAATTCGCTGCAAGTAGCCGTGCGCCGTAGCGTTGGCGACCTTACCCTCAGTGCCAGCTACACCTATAGCCATTCCATCGACGATTCCTCCGACCGTTCCGACCCCCTGTTCGTCGATCCGACAAATCCCGGCATCAGCCGCGCGAGTTCCAACTTCGATCTGCGCCATGTGTTCACCCTCAGCTATGTCTACGCTCTGCCTTTCTTCAAAGGGTCCGGGCCAGCCCACGCACTTCTCGGTGGCTGGCAGGTTTCTGGCATCACTACAGCCACCTCCGGTCCGCCGTTCACCATCTCCACTGGTGGCACCACCTTTGCGGACAATGCCGGTTTGGCCAGCGGAGTATCCAATTCCGTCCAGTCATTCACCAATATCGTCGCCAACCCGCACACAGTCACTGCTGTCCAGCGCGCCGCTTACGCAGGAATCTTTGGCGTTCTCGACTACAACCCCGATGCCTTCGCCGCTCCCGTTGGCCTCACTTATGGGAACTTCGGGCGCAACATTCTGACCCTCCCGGGCCGTGTGAATTTCGACTTCGGCCTGTTCAAGCGCTTTGCTTTCAAGGAACGCTACGCCTTCGAGTTCCGCTGGGAGAACTTCAACGTGTTCAACCACACTCAGCTTGACTCCATTGGCGGTAGCACCTCTTCTTCCGGTACGGGTGCAATCGTTGGCCTTGGCTGCTATAGCTGCAGCACGCAAGCGCTCCTGCTCAACGGCGCCCACAACCCTCGCATCATGCAATTCGGCCTGCGCTTCCAGTTCTAACACTATCGAAATTCCTACAATTTAGATGGTCCCGCCAAGAGGCGAGGCCATCTGGTCTGCCCCCGCTGCGTTTTCGCTAGAAGCCATCTCATAAATGCCTCAGGAGGATAGTGGCGCAAGCGAGTTGAACCATCCCGAGGAAGTTTTCTGGGTAATATTCCCAGCGAATGACGGTGCGGCGAAAGTTATGAAGCCAGGCGAACAGCCGTTCGATCTTCCAGCGACGCCGGTAGCGACGCAAAACTCGTCCGTCCTGCGTCGCCACTCTGACGCGTACGAATTTGTGGGGTGCGATCAGTTGCACCCCGTAGCGTTCACGGATGCGCTGGTCCAAGGGGTCGCTGTCGTAAGCGCGGTCGCCGATCAAGCGTTCCGGGATTTCGCTAAGAAATCTCTGATGGAGTGTGGGCTCGACGAGTTTTGTTTCATGAGGTGAAGCGCTGGCCACGTACACGGCGAGAGGAAAACCATGGCCGTCTGCGATTGCCATGATTTTGCTGCCTTTGCCGCGTTTTGTAGGGCCGACACTAGAGCCCCTTTTTTCGGCAATAATATACTTGACTAACCACGGCTTTCAGGTTATTCTCTTACCTAGAGAGACAAAGCCATGAAGCCCAAAACCTTACAGCAAGCCATCAAGTACTTCTCGGATGAGCAGGTCTGCATTGATACCGTCGCCGCTCTCCGCTGGCCCCGTGGCCCAGTATGCCCCAACTGCAATGGCAAAGAGCACTACTATCTGGCCACTCAGAAGCGGTGGAAGTGCAAGTCCTGCAAAAAGCAGTTCTCCGTAAAGGTGGGAACTATCTTCGAGGATTCCCCTATCTCGCTCGACAAATGGCTAGTCGCGTTGTGGATGCTCGTGAACTGCAAGAACGGAATTAGCTCCTATGAAGTAGGCCGCGATCTCGGCATTACTCAGAAGTCCGCATGGTTTGTTCTGCATCGGCTTCGCCTAGCTCTCCATGACAAGACTTTCGGAAAGCTCGCCGGCGAAGTGGAAGCCGATGAAACCTACATCGGCGGCGCGGCTCGCTTCATGCACAAAGACAAGAAGGCTCGCCACAAGGGAGCTACTGGTTGGGTGGGCAAAACCGCTGTTATGGGAGTGCTCGAACGGCGTGGCAAGGTTCGCGCCCGTGTTGTCCCGGATGTGTACCGTTCGACATTGCAAGGGCATGTTAGGCAGCATGTGGAGCCCGGAGCGCGAGTCTACACCGATGCATCCAGCGGCTATACCGGGCTCGAAGCCGAATATATCCACAACGTCATTGACCACGCCACAGCTTATGTGAAGGGCAACGTCCACACCAACGGCCTCGAAAACTTCTGGAGTTTGCTCAAGCGGGGATTGAAGGGCACCTACATCAGTACAGAGCCCTTTCACCTGTTCCGGTATCTGGATGAGCAGGCGTTCCGCTACAACAATCGCGCCACCAAAGACAACTTTGTGGACGATGGCGACCGATTCCAGTTGGCTCTTTCTCAGATCGCCGGGAAGCGGCTAACCTTCAAGGAAGTAACTGGCAAGGTGGGGCAAACGATTAACTAAGCCTTGGAGTTTGAAGCGCGGCCCGTAGAAGCGCGGGTGAGGCGCTTCTGCATTTCGGTGTGGGAGACAGTTAAGACTTTTTTGAGAGCATTTTGAAACGTTGCATACTCGTCATTCTGATTCTTGGCGGAACGCGAAGGACGAGTTGGATTCTTGGACAAGCTCTGAGCCTCTAAAAAAGAGACTAGCGCAGGAGTTTGTCCGATGCAAGTTCAATACAAAAGGAAAACAGAAGTGCAGCGCGACATGGATTTAATTCGTGATCTTCTTTTGGGAATTGAAGCTGACTCTCGCCTTGATGGAACTAATTGGATTACCCCAGATGAGCATGAGGATACTTTTGGGGTTATACCCGCTCATTCTGCTGATGAAGTGGCCTATCATCTCGTGCTTTTGATTGAGGCAGGATATGTTGATGGCAAAACTACAATGGACATGCCAATCATTTCCAGACTCACTTGGCAGGGGCACGAATTTCTGGACAATATCCGCGACAAGAATATCTGGCACGCAACGAAGGAAAGAGTAAAGGGATTACCGGGGGTGGCCTTGAAGATCGTTGCAGCGATCGCGGAAGCCGAAGTAAAAAAGAGGCTAGGGCTTACTTAAATCGGTGCCTCTCTTATCCGTAAGCTCTATGCATTCCTTCGTCCAAGCCAGCATCGCTTGTAGGGCTCTGGCCCACAATGGATTGGTTATAGGTAGTCTGACGGCTTTGATCTCGTCAGTATAGGCAACTTCATCCACGCTGCTAGGATACGCATTTCCGAGGGTGGCATGAACATCGTTTTGGAAAACATTTCTGCAGGCGGATGGCTGATAGTAATTGATCCGCGTGATATGCCACTTCTCTGCAAACAGATTCGCTGGAAGCAATGTGTCCGTATAGAAATGGACTTCGACATATTTTAGGTTGTCAGGTAGCGCACCAAATCCAGGAGGCGGAAGCGCGTTAGTCTCGCGCAGTTCCTTGATGACTGCTTGGCGTACCGCTTCGCTCTGATAGATCATGAGGACGCCAACACCGCCAGCGCGTATTTGGTTCTCAAAGGAATCTCGACCGTCAGGATACGTGTTGGCATAAACCTCTATGCCCTTATCGGAAAATAAAAGTCTATCCGGCAATTTCACGGGTTTACCGCGTACCGAAAATGCACGCGGAGAAAACAAAGTCCTACTTTCATCCACTCCTGGCACAGTAAAGTGTTGCAATTGTGCCTGACACTTCTCAGGTGTCTGGGCCGATGCCGTAGACAAGCACAATGAAGCGAGCAGCAACGCACCCATTAACCTGCTCATGGAATCCCTTCTTCTAAACGACTTAAAAACACCTTGACAGCTCCCATGATATGCCGTGCCACTTCAGGGGTGAACTCGGTATTTGGAATAATGGCTAGATGATTGGCCGCGTGATCCACTTTATGCCGCCACGCCAGAACCATAGTCTGTATCTCACGATTCATCTGTTCCAAGAAATCAAATTGCCCTTTTAGATTGGCAGGTAACTTTGAATGACCAGCGTCCACAAGTTCCCTAAGTTTTTTCTGGGCAGGCCCCCATCCTTTCTTCGGATCGGCAACGCCGATGTAGTCACCTAGTTTTATCGCACCCCATTCGGCCACGTGAAGCGCATGAAACATCGCGGCAGTATAGCGGCCCAAAGCAAAGCACTTGTTCATCTCTTCAATATCCCTATTAGTGTCTGGGAACTTGGCGACAATTTTCTCCCATCCGGCCCAAGGTTGAGAATATAACTCGGCTTCATTTGGCTCCAAGGAAAAATAGGAGTGAAGGGACAATTCATCCTCGACGGTAATAACTGCCTTTAGGACGGCGCTTTGAATACTTTCTGCGATGGCTTGCTCAGACAACGGGAACAAAAGCAACAACCGTTTTAGAGCCAATACAGACATGGGCAGGTCCGCGGATTCGCAACACTTAGTCAGTTCTTTAATCTGCTTTTCGACGGTTGCCAGCACTCCAGTTTGTCGGGGTGACATCCGCTTCTTATGCACGGCTTTCAGCAGATCGGCATCTCGCATTAGCCGTCGAATTGCATTGAGCAATTCTTGCGCTTCAAATTTCTTCATCAAAGCCTGCAAAGTAAGTAGCCTATCTAAGGGCATACCGTGAATCCTTTCTGATTCACGGCAACAACAGACTCAGCCTACCTCAGAATCACTTGGTTAGCCAAGTATATTATTGCCCTTTTTTCGCGCCGCTGAAGCTGGCGTCGATGAAGGATTCGCTCAGATCGAGCTTCCCTCGGTCTCGTAAATCTTCGGCTAGTTTTTGCAGCAAGCGCGTCAGCAACCCGCTGCGCTGCCAGGATTGGAAACGCCGATGACAGGTTTGATAGGACGGATAGCGAGCCGGCAGGTCGTGCCAAGGAGCACCTGTGCGTAGCACCCAAAAGACCCCGTTCAGCACCGCACGCGTGTCCTGCCACGGTCGCCCTCGCCCATCGGCTCGTCGTTTGGGACGGACCGACGGTTCGAGAACCGCCCACTGGGCGTCGGTAAGGTCCATGTTCTCGATTTACGCCGTTTGTCATAACTTTCAACCGTTCAGCGGCTTGAATGTGTTTATGAGATAACTTCTAGTTAATGGGCGGCCTGACCTGAAAAGTCTCGAAACATCCCCCGAGCTAACCACTCTAAATTCGTCCTATTTGACCCTCGATTTTCCTTGACTTTAAACGTTTTAATAAATATCTTGTGTTAGCTCTGTCGGGACTTCCCTGCAAAGGGACTTCGTATCCATTCTGCACCAGACAAAATCGAAGGAGACATCTATGTCCTCAATGTCCAAATTCCAACGCATGCTTCTGCTTCCCGCTCTTTTCTTCTCGCTTCTTGCTTACACCCCTGCACAAACCAAGATGAGTGATCCCCCGATTTCATGGCAGTACACCACTACTCAAGGGCAGTGCAAGATCGGAAACAATAGACAGGGCCCGTATCTCACCGTCCACTATTCAAATTTTGCTTATACTGATCCCTCTACCGGCACCGTGACCTCCCTCTCCGGAACGGTTACCGGCTACTACCTGGAATCGAGCTGCATCAGCTTCCCCGAACCTGGTACCAAGCCCTCACCAGATCCTCTGGTACTCAACACGCCAGGAGGCCAGTATGACTTCGTCGCATCCGGCCTAGGTGGCGGCAGTATTACCCTGGTCACACCCGTTGCGGTCAGCGGCTTTATTAACCCTAAGTATGTAATTGTTGGCGTAACCTACGCGCCACCCGGACCCAGCAGTTTTGTTCAATACACGAATAGCACGACTGTGGGTAACACCACCTCTGTATCCAGTTCATTTTCATCAGCCGATTCCGTGACTGTTACAGTCACCAAAGATATCAGTGCGTGGAGCATCGTAGGCGGTGCTGCTGTTAAAGTCGCAAACTCCGCATCCACGTCCCTTATGCAAGCGTCCAGCAGTTCCTCATCGAACACGCTCAGTCAAACGGCTTCTGTCTCCCTGAAAACAAATGGAACAGGAAACGCATTTTCCCCCGTCAACCATGACTACGACATTATTTGGCTCTGGCTCAATCCCTTGTTCATCTTTTCGGTCGAGCCCAACAGTCCAAATACGGTCATCTGGAACGGTTATGGATATGATTCGCATGACCCTTCTGGTACAGGCGGTCCTGACATATTTCCAGTGTATGTTGGCGACCTGAACGGTGACTTTGGATCGAATCCCAGTATCTCCCAAGTCCTGGCGCGTGGGTGGGTTACCACAACTGAACCCAGCCTGATCTGGCCGTCTGGCGCGGGACCAGGCCTAAACAGTACCGATATTGCAAATATCCTCACAGCCGACCCCTTCTCGAACCCAGCGTATAGCCTGCCAACTCCCCTGCCCGCTACTTCGGCGGACGGTCGCTTCACCCAAGTTCCCTATCCCCCCAACCCAATTGCTTATATTCAAGCTGGACCGGGAAATGGCGGCGGTCTGACTACCATCTACAGCCTCGTAAATACTGCCATTACTTCCACGGGGCAAAGCACATCCTATCAGTCCCAACAAACGTTCTCGATTGACTCCCAGTTCTCCGGTGGCACTTGGTTTTCTCGTTTCACGTTAGACGTTAAGCAGTCGAACACATTGACATGGTCGCAGACTTGGCAGCAAACCTTGACGACCACAAAATCGCTGACTGATGCCCTCTCGATTACCGGCCCAGGATGCCCGCAAACGACTCCGCCTTGCGTCCCGGCATACACTGGTCCCGCCCAGTTCATTACATTTCAGGACAACCAGTACGGAACCTTTATGTTCTACCCCGCAAATTAATAATATCGTGCAGCCGAGCGTGGGCTACCTGCTCTAGTTCGAACACAATTGCTAAATTCTCAAGCGGCCTCGCCATCGAGCGGGGCCGTTTCCTTTTTGCCGTCCGGGTGTGTGGGCCGAATTTTCCATTCCTGCCTTGCCTGCGCGTGCTCTATAATCTCACCTCCATTACGGAAGCACCTTTCTTGCCCGAACCCGCTCGCAGCCCGGAACGCTATGCGCTCGCCGTCATCACCGACGACGGTGATCTTTTCCCCGACATCCGCAAGCTCCTTGCCCCGCAATTCCGCACCACCCTCGCCTCCACGGAAGACGAGATCAAATCCATTCTCGAACTCTCCGATCTGAATGCCATCCTCTTCGATCTCGACTGTGTGGGCGACGGCCCTTCCGACGGTCTCGACGTCCTCGCCGAAATGCGCAAGCTTCGCGACGACCTCGTCCTGTTCGCCTTCACCCGCTCCAATAGCCGCACGCTTCCCCTGAAAGCCGCGCAAGCCGGCGCCGACGAATTCTTCTTCTACCCGCTCATCTTCGGAGAACTTCACATCATCCTCTCCCGGGTGATCGAAAAGCGCGCGCTCGAACTCGAAGGCCGGCGCCTGCTGCAACAAGTCGAAAACAAGGCTGCATTTTATGGCCTCGTCGGCGGCAGCCCCGCCATACAAAAGGTCTATCAGGCCGTGGAAGCCGTTGCTTCCACCGGCGCCTCCGTCGTTCTCCGCGGCGAAAGCGGCACCGGCAAGGAACTCGTCGCCCGCGCCATCGTCCAATGCGGCGATCGAGCCGATCGCCCCTTCATCTGCCTCAACTGTTCCGCACTCCCGGAAACCCTGATGGAGTCCGAGCTATTCGGCTACGAAAGGGGCGCCTTCACCGGAGCCGACACCGTCAAGCCCGGCATGGTCGAACTCGCTCACACCGGCACGCTTTTTCTCGACGAAATCACCACGCTTCAGCCCAGCCTGCAAAGCAAGTTGCTTCGCGTCCTCCAGGAGCATTCCGTCCAGCGCCTTGGCGGCCGCGCCGCCCGCAAGATCGACTTCCGCCTGATCACCGCCACCAACGACGACCTCGAGGACGTCGTCCGCAAGGGCCGCTTCCGCGAAGACCTCTATTTCCGCATCAATGTCGTTCCCATTTTTATTCCGCCGCTCCGCGAACGAGAAGGCGACATTCCCCTTCTCGTCGACCACTTTCTCCGCGTCTATTGCGCCGCCGCCAAAAAGCCGCTGAAGGCACTTCAGCCCGAGGTCCTCGAAATTCTCGAAGACTACAGTTGGCCTGGCAATGTGCGTGAATTGGAAAACATCGTTCAACGCCTGGTGGTCATGGTCGCCGGCCCGGTCATCACTCCGGAACACCTGCCGCAACTCCTGCTCCATCACAGCGCCACCGGTCAGGAAGCCATTTTGATCCCCGAGGGCGGCGTCGATTTCGACGCCGAAATGGAAAAAATCGAAATCGCTTATCTCAATGCCGCTTTGCGCCGCACAGGGGGCAAGAAAACGGCGGCCGCGGCCCTGCTCCAAATCGACCCACAGCGCATGAAATACCTGTGCCGCAAGCACCGCATCGAGTAGGCAAGTAGCTCAGGCTTGAGCCTGTGCTTCCCTGCACCTCATCCCATCCCGGCGGCAAACTCGATCCACTCGGAAATGGCGCGAGCCTTGGTCGTTCTTCACCCAAAAGGTTAATTTTTAACCACTCGAAGGTTAAATTTTAACCATTCATCCAATTTTTCACCTTTCCGGCGGCCCTCTCGGCCAGTACTTTCGTACTAAGTGCTTTCTTTTCTTGCTTCCCACCCCACTTCCTCTCCGCCGGGCAGTTTGGCAAACAAGCTGCAATTAGTCCCTGCGTCTGCGGGAGAATAAATTCAAAAGTAAGGAGCTAGCCAGCCATGCCAATCGAGAAGAAGAGCCTGATCAGCACCCTCAAGACCGCCAAGAAGGCCAATGTCGCCGCCGCTTCCACCGAATCTCCGGAAGCCTCGACGAAAGTCAGCAAGATGCACAAGATGCATAAAATGCACAAGATGCATAAGATGCACAAGGTCAGCAAGAAGGCCCGCGCGTAATTCCCTGCCACATTGTTTGGAATGCGAGGGCTGCCCAGGCGCAGCCCTCTTTTTTTGCCCTACACGGATTCACCAGAGCTTCCGGCCCCAGAAGTTTTTCACCACCTCAAGCGCCATTCCTCCGATACTCCTCCGCCTCCCATACACCCGCGCCACGCCCGTCATTCCGGGTTTCAACTTGTCGCCCGGATTCTCCATAACGAGATCCACGAAGTAGTACTGCGGTGGTGCATCCGATGAAGCGTCCTTTTCGGATCCTCCGGCCTCCCAGGCCGGCAAATCGGTTGGCCGCGCCGAAATCATCGAAACTTGTCCCTCTCTTTTCCCCATCATCCCGTCCAGTGCGAGCTTCGCCGTTTCTCCCAAATGAACCTTGTTCAGATCGTATTCCGACATATAGATTCTCGCCTTCATCCGGCTTAAATCGGCAAGCTCTAGCAATTCCGTTCCGGTTGCCAGGTACGCGCCCAATTGGTCCTGCACCTTGGGAGTGACGACGGTTCCTCCGATCGGTGCTTTCAGCTCCAAGGCCGCGCTCATCTCTGAAATTTGCGCGTAATGACTCGCGGTTCGCTCCTTCTCCATGAGCGCGCCTCCAAATCCCTGGTAATGGAGTTCTGCTTCCCGCGCCTCCGCCGACGCCATCTGCAATCGCGCTTGCGCGTCGCTCAAATTCGATTCCAGCGGCAGGCTCGTCAGAGTCGCCAGCGGGGCGCCTTGCGCCACACTCTCGCCCTCCCGCACAAAAATTTCCGACACCTTGCCGGGCACGCGCGCTCGCACTACCGCCTCGTTGACCGGCTCCAGGACAAACTTACCGGCTACCGACTCCTTCCACACGGGAATGGCCAGCAAAACCCCGGCAGCCGCCGCGGTTATCAAAGCGTTGCGGGGCGTTAACCAGGCCGTCACACGGTCTTTCTTATCCAGATAGAGAAATTTCATAAAGTTCACCAGAAGCCGAATTCTTGATTTGAAGATAATCGCGGCCACTCCCAATTCCGGAATGAAGCCCCACTCCGGGCTGAAGCTCCGCACAATGTTTCCCGTGAAGCTGGCCATGATGTACAACACCATATAGCTGTAAGCCCCGGAAGCCAGCGCGTAGCCCGCAAAGATCAGTCTTCGCTGTTTCGGGACATACGGCACTTCCACCGGCAAGCGCCAGATGTTTTTCTTCACCCACGCCGCCGTGTAGGCGGTCGAATCTTCCTTGAGATTGTTGATCCCCACGAAATCGCACAGCATGTAATAGCCGTCCAGCTTGATCAGCGGGTTCCAGTTCACAATCACGTTCATGAATCCGCACAAGATCATCACGAAATAGGCGCCGTTGTGGATGCTCGTTCCCGGCTGCGTCACCCACCAGATCGGTGTCGCCACCGCATAAAGCAGCATTTCCGACCAGACCCCGGCGAAGGAAATCATCAGCCGCTGCGAAAAGGTCCCTTGAACGAATCCTTCCGTCGTATCCGTGTAAAACGCCGGCAGCAGATAGATCAACGCGAACCCCATCGCCGGCACTCGGCCACCACAATGCTTGCAGGTGTGCGCGTGGGCGAGTTCGTGCAGCGCCACGATTCCCATCCCCAGCGTGTACATGTAAAAAACGTCCGTCCACGTCCTCCTCCACAAATAGAAGTTCACCGAGTCTTCCCAGATTCGCGACCAGTGACCCACCGTTATCCCCGCGCTGAACAGGATCGCCACCACGCTGACCAGCGTGAACCAAGTCGTATAAATAAAACGCGTCTTGCCGTATAGCCAGGTGACGAACCGGTCTGGGTTGAACGCTGGGAAATCCACGTCCGAAAGATCCGTCCAGATGCTCTTTCCTTTCAGCTTTTTCTTCCGCTCCTCCAAGCTCAGCTTCATCAGTTGAATATTTTTTTCTTGCGGGGTCTTGTACCAGAAGTCGCTCGCGTCCAGCGTGGCCGCGAAATCCCGCACGCTTTCCGCGTCATATCGAGCCCCGATCTGCTGGGAGTAAATCTTCGCGATCTCTTCGTAGCTCCTCTTGCCGTCAAACAATTGCGCGAGCTCCCACTGGCTCTTCTCCATGGTGTACATTCCGGCGACGCTTGGCACGTAAACACGCACCACGGTTTTCCCGTATTCGGTGTGCTCCCGGAAGCTCGTACCTGGATCCATCCGCGGATAGCTCTCTGCCAGCTTCCGCGCCGGAATCTCCGGCAGGGCCACTTCCAATGCGCGTGTCAGGTTCATAGATGCTTCAGTGCGGATCTTCCAGATGCACGGAGGCGGTCATGCCCGGCCGCAGAGACCCCCGCTCGCCCGTCAATTCCACCAGCACTTCAAAGGTCCCGCTCGAGGGGTCCACCACCGGGCTCACTTCTCTTACGCGTCCCTTGTGCTTCTCGCCCGCGGCGTCAGCCGACGCGACCTCCACCTGCTGCCCCGCCCGGATTTTCCCAAACATCCTCTCCGGCAAGGTGAACCTCACCAGCAGCGGCGCCTCCGCCGTGACCCAGAAGAGCCGGTCGTTCTTCGCTACATTTTGCCCTTCTCGCACGTATCGCCTTGCGATCAGCCCGCTAAACGGCGCCCTGATCTTCGTCTTTTCCAGTTCCAGTTCCAGCGAACGCTCTTCGTCCTTCGCCGTGTTCAGAGTCTCCATCACCCGCTTGATGTCCCACTGGTCCGATTCCGCTTTGTATCGCGCATGCTCCAGTTGCTCCTGCGACGTCAGTCCCAGGTCCCACAACGTTTTCTGCCGCGCATAGTCGGCCTTCAGCACCTGTTCCTCGGCTTCCCAGTTCTTCAGGTCCGCCTCGATGCTCCGCGTTTTGGCCTTCGCCGCTTCCAGATTTGCTTCAATCTGCCGTCCGTCCAACTCTGCCAGGAGTGCTCCGCTTTTCACTCTCGCTGGCGCGTCAAAATAAATTTTCTGCACGACGCCGTCACGCTGCGCCGTTAAATCCACTTCGTGTTCCACGATGATTGGCCCGGAGACCACCATCGACGCGTCAGCAGGAATTGCCGCAATCGGTGCCGCGGCCTTAGGCTGCACTGCCCCCGGACCTGGGCCCGCCGCGTTGGTCACTTCCGCATTCGGCACGCGGTCGTCGCCGCATCCCCCTGCGAGGAGCGCCGCGCCCAACCCAATCCACATCCAACTCGTTCGCATGCCTCCTCCGTCCTGCTACCAACCCAACAAAGACCAAATCTTCGCGTACGTCCACAGGAACGGCCGCCGGAAAAATACGTAGCCCGAGGGATACCAGCCCACCCGCACCTTACCTCGCCCTTCCATTCCCGCGCGGATCGCGCCCTGCTCGTTCGGCACGGCCACGCGCGCGTAAAACACGCTGCCGTCTTTCAAAATCGTTCCTTTCGGACTCACCACCGCCACTTCTCCATGAAACGTCCGTGTCGGGTAGCTGTTCAGCTTCACTACCGCTTTTTCTCCCGGCTTCAGCATCCCCGCGTCCGCATCTTCCACCGCCACGTCTACCATCGCTTCGGACGTATCCACGATCTCCGCGAATAAATCCCCTTGCTCCAATTTCCGCCCGGCGAAATCCTCCACGTGCGGCGTTGCCACCACCCCATCGATCGGCGACCGCAATTGTGTTTTCTCCACCAGTTGCCTCGCCCGCTCCACTTCCGCTTTCCAATAATCCGCTTGCACCCGCTCTATGCCCGCTTCGGTGCCCGCGTTTGCCGCAAGTGCCTTGTTCATATTCAGCATCGCGGTTTCATATCTGGATTCCGCCGCCGCCAGCGCCGATCGGAAACTCCATCCTTCCATTTCCGCCAGCACCTGCCCGCGTTGCACGTGCTCGCCTTCCCTCACGTAAACCTTCCCCACCACGCCTTCCACTTCCGGCTGCACCAGCGCCCGCCTCACCGGCGCCACCGACGCGTCCCCGTCCACCCGCAGCGGCAGCGGACACGCCACCAGGAAAAGCACTCCCAGCGCGCATGCCACAAGGATTGCTCCCCGCTTCCGCTTTTGCATGGCCATGAACTTCCTCTTCTTCACCAGCACCGGCTCCAGCACGGAAATAAACGGCACTTCCTTGTACATCTGCGCGTTCCGCAGCGCTACCGTTGCCTGCCCTGCGAGCACTTCCACGATTTCCAGGTGCGCCGGCCCCAGAAAATCCGGGTCGCTGCTCTCCATTGAGAGCAGGCCCACGCGACCGGTGTCGTCGTTCAGCGGTCTCGCATAAAGCCCGCGCATCCCGGATTCTTCGAAATACTTCCTGAACTTCGCCTTCGTCTCCTCCCGCTCCGCGTCGATCTCGTCCCCGTGCTGCTTTACGTGGATCACTTCTTCGGAAAGTGCGGCCCATTGCAGGATCTCGTTCAGCGGAGCGATGTCCGGGGCGTCCTCGTTCACCTGCGTCAATCCGGTCACCGCGCTCAGCTTGAACCGCCCGCTTTGCTCCAGCACGATCGCCGCTCGCTCGTAGGGGATCACCGCCTGCGGCGCGTTCACGATCGTCTGCAGCATGCGTTCCAGATTCAGGGTGGAGGTAATTTCATGGCTGACTGTGTTGAGCGTCTCCAGCACTTCCACTTTGCGCTCGGCCAGCAGCAGGCTTGCATTGTGCAGCGCCGTCGAAGCCGTTTCCGCCAGGTTGGTCAGCGTGAACAGATCGTCCTCGTCGAACGCTGTCCCGTCCAGTTTGTTCACCGCTTCCACCACGCCCACCAGCGCCGTCTTGTCCATGATCGGCGCCGCCACTAGCGACTTCACTCCATTCTCCCCGGCATCGCGATTCCGCTCCGCGAGCCGCGCCTCTCCCGCGTCGCTGATGCAAACCGGCTCCCCCTTGTCCGAGATCGTTCCGGCAATTCCTTCGTTCGGGTTCAGCTTCTGTCCTTTGAACGCCGTCACGTCCTCGCCCGCCTGGTGCATCAATTCCACGGACTCGTCGGGCAACAGCAGCCAGATGTTCACCGCCTCGCATTCCAGGATTTCCGAGAACTTCGTCCCAATCAGTGGAAGGAGTTCGCTCATTTCCAGCGTCGAGGAGAATACTTTTTCCAGGTCGTAGAGCTGCGTCAGCCGCGTGATGGACGCCATCGTCCCGTTCCGCTCATCTTCGTAAGCCTGCGCCGCGAAAATCGCCGCCGCGGCCACCTCCACCGCCGGCATCAGCGCCGTAATCGCTTCGTAGGTGATTTCTTCTTCAAACGCCAGTATCTCCGCCACGCCCAGCAGTTGGTCCTTGTAAAGCATGGGCAAATAGGTCAGCGACACTAACGACTTACGGGTGTCGATGTGCGGATAATCTTCGCGCTTGATCTGTCCTGTCAGTCGGTTGATCGGCTCCATCTCTTCCAGGACCATCCCCAACAATCCTGAAGTTCCCGGGATCTCTTCGTCGTGAATCTTCGCGTCGCCCACCGTCGCTCGCGGCACCCAAACGCTGCTTTGCGGATCGCCTGCCAGTGTGTACACGCTCACCGCCGCGTCGGCGATCAATTCCGACACGAATCGCGCAAAAATTCTTGCGCGTGGCGCTACTTCCTGCTCGGCGAACAGATTCTGAGAGAGAGAGGAAAGGTCAAGGACGGATTCTTGTTCCTGGCTGGCCAATGCTCAACCTTCCGCCTGGCGGCTTATCGCGGGGGAAGCCACCAGCCAACTGCCTTCCTTGCTTTTTGTCCCAAGATTATCTAAGTTGTCCGCGCACTCTAACAAAGCCATACTGGAGTGTCAATGCGGCCTGCTGGAACGCACCGCCGCCGCTGGAGGGTTGGGACTTTGGATATTGAGACAAAAACCGTCGACTCCGTCAAAGTCATCACGCTCAACGGACGCTTGAGCATGGGCCCCGCGCTGGATCGCTTCAATGCCACCCTGCACGAGCTTCTGAACCATGGCCAGCCCAAAATTGTTCTGAACCTCGAAAATGTTCCTTCGATCGATTCCAGCGGCATCGGCATGCTCGTTCGTCATCTCACCGCCGCCAAGCAAGCTGGCGGCGCCATCCGCCTTCTCAAGCCTTCGAAATTTACCGTCCAGACCCTCAAGATGGTCGGCCTCCTGAATCTATTCTCCGTCTTCGAAGACGAAACCCAGGCCGTTGCTTCCTTCCAGTAACTCGGCTGGGCGTGCACCTCGCGCTTCTCTTGGCGCGGATTTTGCGCCTTGCACGGCGTCTGATTTGGCCCGGGCGCCTTATCCTTACCTCGTTACTTCCTTACATCCTTGCTTCACTCTTCAAGCCGTCTCAAATTTCTCGCTCGCCTCTTCCACCGTCGGGTAAAACTTCACGATCCGGTCCACATGTGTCATCTGCAGCGTGTTCTCCACGATCCCGTCGGTCGAAACGATGCGCATCGTTCCCCCGGACTTCTGCAGCTTCGCGTTGCACATCACCAGGATTCCCACTCCTGTGCTGTCGATGGCATCCAGCCCTCGCAGGTCCGCCACCACTTTCTTCGCTCCCTCTTTGATCAGATCGGCAATCGCCCACTCCACCTGCCGGCTGTCGTTGCCCATCAACAGCCGCCCCTTTAACTCCAGCACGGCTACGTCGGGCGGCACCTGTTTCTTGTTCACTTCCAGAATCATGAGGCACCCCTCAGATTTCGGATGCTTGATTCGTCCAAGCCATGGCCCGCAGATTCACTCCGTGTATCCGCAAGAACCACGCGAAGTCATCGCTCCGTCACACTGCCAGATGGTATTTCTACCTTCCGCCGGAGTCAACGGTTTAGCCCGTTTCCCAATACCCCTCCCCGATTTTCTCCTTTTTTTTGGCCACATTTCGTGCCGATTTTGAGAAACTAATGTCGGCCATTCGCTCGGTTGGCGCTCCTCTAAGATCGCTTCGCCTCCGCCCTTCGAAACTTTCGTCTCGTGAGGTGTTTCGTGGGTTCCGCTTTAGACGTTCATCGCATGCACTTCGCCTTTACCGTTACTTTCCACTATCTCTTCCCACAATTGACCATGGGGCTCGCTCTGCTCATCGTCATTCTCAAAACTGCCGCCTTACGCAGCGGCGATGAACACTTCAACCGCGCCGCGCGCTTCTGGGCCAAAATCTTCGGTATCAATTTCGCCATGGGCGTCGTTACCGGCATCCCCATGGAATTTCAGTTCGGCACCAACTGGGCCGAATTCTCCAAGGCCGCCGGCGGCGTCATCGGCCAGACACTGGCCATGGAAGGCGTCTTTTCCTTCTTCCTCGAGTCCACGTTCCTCGGTCTTTTCTTATACGGTGAAAAGAAACTCGGCCGCATCGGCCATTGGTGGGCCGCCTTCTTCGTCTTCCTCGGCTCCTGGATGAGCGGTTACCTCATCGTCGCCACCGACGCCTGGATGCAGCATCCCACCGGCTTCGCCCTCAGCGAAAAAGGCGAAATCATACTCACCAGCTTCTGGGGACTCCTCCTCAACAAATGGGCGCTCTGGCAGTACGCGCACAACATGCTCGGCGCGGTGCAAACCGGCTGCTTCGTCATGGCTGCCGTCGGCGCCTTCTATGTCCTCTCCCGCCGCGATCCTTTCTATGGCCGCACCTTTCTACGCATCGGCGTCACTGTCGGCATTATCGCCGCGCTGCTGCAACTCGCTCCCACTGGCGACATGCAGGGCAAACTCATCACCGACTACCAGCCCACCACGCTTGCCGCCATGGAAGGCCTCTTCCAATCCCAGGACGGCGCGCCGCTCGCCATCCTCGGCCAGCCGGACGTTCCCAAACGCACGCTCGATAATCCCCTGACCATCCCCAACATGCTCAGCTTCCTCACCTACAAACACTGGAACGCTCACGTCCGCGGCCTCAACGATTTTCCCGAAGATCTCTGGCCCGACCGCATCGAGCTCCTCTACTTCAGCTATCACGTCATGGTCGGCCTCGGCACCATCTTCATCGCCATCATGACTCTCGCCGGCATTCTACTCTGGCGCAAGAAACTTTATGACGCGCGCTGGATGCTCTGGCTTCTCATGCTCAGCGTGCCTTTGCCATACATCGCCAACACTGCCGGCTGGATGACCGCCGAACTCGGCCGCCAGCCCTGGCTCATCTACGGTCTCCTCCGCACCGCCCACGGCGTCTCCCCGCAAGTCAGCGCCGGCAACGTCTGGTTCACGCTCCTCGGTTTCATGGGCATGTACACCGTTCTCGCCATGCTCTGGCTCTTCCTCATCTACCGGCAAATCGAATTCGGGCCTGAGCCCGAAGCCACTCTCCGCGCAGGCGCTCTCGATCCTGCGGCGGCGGACTAAGGAGCGCGTCATGGAAACGATCTGGTTCATTCTCGTCGCAGTAATGGTTGCTCTCTACGTGCTTCTCGATGGCTTCGACCTTGGTGCCGGCGCCATCCACTTTCTCGTCGCCAAAACCGAAGACGAACGCCGTCAGGTTCTTGCCAGCATCGGCCCCGTCTGGGACGGGAACGAGGTCTGGCTCCTCGCTGCCGGCGGAACGCTCTACTTTGCCTTCCCCGCGCTCTACGCCAGTGGCTTCAGCGGATTTTATCTTCCGCTGATGATCGTCCTGTGGCTGCTCATCCTGCGCGGTACTTCCATCGAATTTCGCAATCACATCAAAAGCCCGGTCTGGATCCCCTTCTGGGATTTCTTCTTCTCGTTCTCGAGCCTGCTTCTCGCCGTTTTTTTCGGCGCCGCTCTCGCCAACGTCGTGCGCGGCGTTCCGCTCGATCAAACCGGCTATTTCTTCGAGCCGCTCTGGACCAACTTCCGAATCGGCGATCAGACCGGCATCCTCGACTGGTACACCATCCTCGTCGGCGTGCAAGCTCTTCTCGTCCTCATGATGCACGGCGCGCTCTGGCTGCAATGGAAAGCTTCCGGCGATCTGAACAAACGCGCCGCCCGCGTCGCCGGCTGGTCCTGGTGGGGCGTCCTCATTATGACCCCGCTCGTCACCGCCATAACCTTCAGCATCCAGCCGCAGGTCTCGGTTAATTTCAAAACTTGGCCGCTCGGCTACGTTCTGCCGCTGCTGGCCGTTGCCGGACTCGCCGGCGTTCCGTTCGAACTTCGCCGCAAGAACGAACTCAACGCTTTCCTTTGCTCCTGCACGTATCTGCTCGGGATGCTCACCAGCGTCGTCTTCGGCGTCTATCCTATGGTTCTGCCCGCGCGCAATCCGGTCTACGCGCTTACCGTCCACAATGCCAAAGCTCCGGACTACGGCCTCAAAGTCGGCCTCATCTGGTGGGTCTTCGGCACGATCCTTGCCGCTATCTATTTCACCTACGTCTATCGCTCCTTCGCCGGGAAAGTTACCGCCGACGCCGACTCTCACTACTAAATCCATCTCCTCTGTAGTGGCACAGGCACTCCGGCTTGCTCTGAGTTTCGAAGGGCCTGTGCCACCGATGTTGGGCCGTCGCTCGAAGTGTCATGAGGTTTCCCCAACCTCGGTTTGTGAGTGCTGGCTCCTTCGTTCCAGAGCCAGCCACTCTCTTCTCTGTGCCCTCTGTGTTAAACAACACGCTCTCCGTTGCCCCGATGTCGGGTCTTCCCAAACTCGCGTACAATGAATCCATGCGAACCAGCGTTCTTCTCTATCTATCTCGCGCCGCCGTATCGCTTGTCGCGCTCTGCCTGGCCATCGCCCCAATCTGTTCCGCGCGCTGCTCGCTGTCCTCCTGCCTGCCCGTCACTTCCCCAGCCCAATCCTCCAATGGCTGCCATCACCACGGCGCAGCGCACAATTCCAATTCGCTTAGCTCCCTCGCGGCGACGATTTGCCAAATCTCAGACTCCCTCCTCGCCACGCTTCCCGGGGATTCCACTCGCCTGCTGCAAAACAGTGCAGCCCAAGCGCTCGCCGCAGCAACCCATGCGCTCTCCACAAACTCTTCTGCCTCGTCCTCTATCTCGGATTTGTTCAACCGCGACACCTCCCCGGGTATCCTGCCGCCTTCTTCCCCCTCGACTCCGCTCCGCCTCTGATTGCCCTGCGGTGGCCAAACTTTGGACCGGCCACCCCGAAAATCCCGATCACCGGATTCTCCAGAAGATCGTGCTTCGTTTTTCTATTTCTACGTTTGTCTTTTTGTTTTTCCATTTTCGAATTTCTCTTTTCGGAGGTCTCATGTCCACGTCTCGCCGCAATTTCTTTCAAAACGCTGCCGCCCTCGCCGCGCTCCTCGGCCTGCCCTCCCGCATCTCCGCCGAAAGTACCACGCGGGGAAAGACTCCCGAGCCTCCCCGCTCGCCTGTCCCAGTCGTCACTCCCGACGTGCCCGATCTTCCCTTTACCCTCGATGGGGCCACCAAGGTATTCCACCTCCGCGCCGAGCCCGTGAAACGCAAAATCGCTCCCTTCAAAACCATCGACACTTGGGGCTACAACGGTTCCTGCCCAGGCCCCACGATCCAGATCAATCAAGGCGATCGAGTTCGCATCCACGTCGAAAACGCTCTCCCCGAATCCACCTCTATGCACTGGCACGGCCTTGAAGTTCCCATCGCCCAGGACGGCGTCCCTTTCATCAGTCAGAAACCCATCGCCCCCGGCGAAACCTACGCCTACGAATTCACCGTCCACCAGGAAGGCACCTTCTTCTATCACGCGCACAGCGCCATGCAGGAGATGATCGGCCTGCTCGGCTTTTTCATCGCCCATCCCCAAACGCCATATTCACCCCACGTAGATCACGACTTCGGCATCGTCCTCCAGGAATGGGCAATTCTTCCCAACAATTCCGTTCCTAACACCGCTTCGATGGAATTCAACTGGCTCACCTTTAACGGCGTCTCCGCTCCGGCTGCCACGCCGCTCATCGCGCGCCTCGGCTCGCGTGTGCGTCTGCGCTTCGTCAACCTCGGCATGGATCATCATCCGATCCATCTTCACGGCAACCAGTTCGCCATCACCGGAACCGAAGGCGGCCGCGCTCCCGAATCCACCTGGTATCCCTCCAACACCGTTCTCGTCGGCGTCGCGCAAGCCAAAGTCGTCGAGTTCGAAGCCAAGTATCCCGGCGACTGGATGATTCACTGTCATCTTCCCCATCACATGATGAATTCCATGATGGATCTTCTCGCCGGCCGCCAAATCCAATCCGCCGACACCACCGACCCGCGCGCGATGTCGCAGATGGAAACGCTTTCTCGTTCCGTCGGTGTCCCACATGTTCATCACTCCCCCATCGCCGAGAACGCCAACTCCGTTCCCGGTTTTCCGCAAGACGCATTCATGGAAATGCCCATGGACAACGCCGAAGGCGTCGCCAAGCCCGAGACTCATGGACTCCCGCCCAACTGGTCCGCCGGCATGATGGGCATGATGACCATGGTTCGCGTCCTCCCCGACGCCCAATACAACGAAATCCAATCCCTAATCCGCACTCGGCAAACTCTGATGTCCGAGGAGCACGCCCATGGCCGCTAAACTTTTCTTCTCTGGCACAGGCACTCCTGCTGGCCCTGAACTCCCAAGGGCCTTTGCTCTCCGTTGCGCCAGTCACCGAATGAACTTGAGGGTGCCCCATCCTTCGCGCCTTTTGCGAAGGGTGGCTTCTTACGACCTGAGGCCGCTCACCTCTTTCTCTTCCTTCTTCCCTCTAGTGCTGGCCTTCATGCCAGCCTCTTCTTCTCCGCTCCCACTGTTTTCCTCTGCTAATTCCGTGGTGAATCTGTCTTCTTTCTTTTCTTCTCTGTGCTCTCTGTGTTCGTCCTCTGTGGTCTCTGTGTTAAATCTTTTTTATTTTTGCTGGAGCGCTCGTATGCGTCTTTCACCAAAACTTGTCTTCTTGTTTTTAGTCTCCGCTTTTTCCGCCCTCGCCCAGGAACCCATGAACATGCCTCCGCAGGAAACCCAGCACCACCACATGAACATATCTACTGTCCAACCCGTCTACCCGCGTCTCGGCCGCGCCCAGGAAAATCCTTCAACCCCACTTTTCACTCTCGACCAGGCCCAGTCCCGCGCCGCCTCCTCCAACCCCACCCTCCGCCAGGCCGAAGCCGAAATTCGCGCCGCCAAGGCCCGCCAGCTCCAATCCGGCCTCTACCCCAACCCCACCGTCGGCTACACTGGCGACGAAATTCGCGGTGGCTCCATCAACGGCGGCAAGCAAGGCTTCTTCGTCGAACAAACCATCGTCACCGGCGGGAAGCTAGCCCGCAACAGAGACGTCTACGCCAGAGAGATCCAGCTCGCCGAACTCGAAGCTCAGGAACAAAAGATCCGCGTGGAAACCTCCGTCAAGACCGCCTTCTACCGCGTCCTTGCTGCTCAGGAACTCCTCGATGCCCGCCGCGACCTCGCCAAAATCGAACAGGACTACGCCGCCGCGCAACGCCAGCTCTTCAACACCGGCCAGGCCGACGAATCCGAACTCCTGGAAGCCGAACTCGAAGCCGAACGCCTCCGCCTCTTCGCCCGCATCCAGGAGAATTCGCTTCGCGAAGCGTGGCGCTCCCTCGCCGCCGTCATCGGTCGTCCGGATCTTCCACTCGCCACTGTCGCCGGCGATCTTGAACACAACTGGCCCGACCTCAACGAAGACCAGGCCGTCGAGGTCATCGCCACGCAATCCCCCGCCACGCGCATTGCCGAAGCCGACGCCGCCCGCGCCGCCGCCATGCTTGCCCGCGCGAAACGCGAACCCATCCCCAATCTCCAGCTCCGCGGCGGCCTGGAATACAACAACGAGTCTCTCGGCAGCATTCCCTTCGTCACCGGGTGGGAAGGCCTCGCGGAAGTCGGCGTGCAAATCCCCATCTTCAATCGCAACCAAGGCAACGTCGCGGCCGAATCCGCCGTCCTCGATCGCGCCAATCTCGACAAGCAGCGCATCGCCCTCACCCTCCGCGATCGCGCCGCTTCCGCCGTGGACGAATACTCCAGCGCCCGCCTCACTGCCCTCGAATACCGTGATGAAATTCTCCCTCGCGCGAAAAAAGCCTACACGTTGCTCGTCGAAAAATACGGCCTCATGCTCGCCGCCAATCCCCACGTCCTCGAGTCCCAGCGCAAACTCTTTGCCTTGCAAACCGAATACATCATGTCGCTCCAAAATCTCTGGACCACCGGCCTCGCCCTCCAAGGCTTCCTCTTAACCGACGGCCTCGAAGCCCCCGCCCACCCCGGCGACATGGACAACCCCGTCCGCGAAACCAACCTCCCCATCCCCGACCGCCTCATGCCTACCCCCACCTCCATGCGCCCTTGAAACGGAATAAGCTAGGTGCACCCCACGCAGGTGTTGCGTGTAGGGATTTTGCTCGGCGATACGCTCCGCAATGCAGAACAACCACTCTTGGCTGCGGTGTTTGTAACGTTGGAGGCCAACCGGAACTTGAGGGTACCCCATCCTTCGCGGTCTTGGCGAAGGGTGGGCTCTTACAATCTAGGGCCACAGATCTTCCTCCCTTTCATTATCTTCTCCTCCAAACTTTGAACCCTCTGCGTCTCCGGTTAGGCTTTCTTCTCCCTTGGCGTTATTCCTTGCGCGTGAACAGGACAATTTCCGTGAGTACTCCTCGATTCTGGGTAACCAGTGCTCTTCTCGTGCGAAGGCAAAGAAAACCAAATTAGAAGCCTCAAGCGCGAATCTCGCTCCAATTCGGGCGCTCAATTAATCCAGCGTTTAGCTCCGCAAGCCAGCAATGGCGCGCCGGATTCGAGCCCCTTCCTTTCCTATTTGTTTGAAATTGCGCTCGCGGCCGGTAAGGTCCCTCGAGGTTCTGCGGTATATTTTGAGGCGTTCGCAGGAAGCGGAGTAAACAGGAGAACCGTATGCTTCGATCGATAACACCGTGGCAATGCGCCACAATTTGCTTCCTTCTAAGTTTGGCGAGCTTCGTCCTTTTGGCGCCGACTCTTCCCGCGCAAGAAACCCTCCCCAACGACGAATTCGCTCCACTTGTCCTTGACCGCATCATTCCCATTCGCGACGTCGACGGCCGCTTCGACCACATGGGCGTGGACAACTCGACCAATCGTGTCTTCGCGCCCAACTATGGCAACGACAGCGTGGAAGTGCTGGACGTGGCGCGCGGAAAGCGCATCGAAAGCCTTCACGCCGGCTTCCTCAAGCCGCAGATGGTCCTGTTTCTTCCCGACCTGAATCGTTTCGTGGTCTCCAACGAAGGCGACGGCTCCTGCAAAATCTTCGACGCCGAAACCTACAAGCTCCTCGGCACAGTGAAGTTCCCCGACGACGCGGATCAGCTTCGCTACGATCCGAAAACGAAGCGCGTTTATGTCGGCTATGGCGACGGAGCCATCGGCGCCTTTGATGCCGGCACCAACAAGCACATCGACGCCGATTTCGAACTCGGCGCTCACCCCGAGTCGTTCCAGCTCGAAGAAAAAGGGCCCAGAATCTTCGTGAATCTCGCTTCGATCAGCGCGATTGCCGTGATCGACCGCAACACCCGCAAAATCGAACGCTGGAAACTCGAGGAAGCGGGCACCAATTTTCCCATGGCCCTCGATGAAGAGCATCACCGCCTGTTTGTTGCCGCCCGCCGCCCCGCACGTCTCCTCGTGCTGAATACGGACACCGGCAAAACCGTAGCCAGCCTGCCCGGCGCCGCGGATACAGATGATATGTCCTACGATGCTACCCGCCAGCGCATCTACATCCCCAGCGGCGAAGGATTCATCTTCGTCTACCAGCAGATCGATGCCGACCACTACCAGCGCATCGCGAAAATTCCCAGCGCCATCGGCGCGCGTACCAGCGCCTATTACGGTCAGGTGGGCAAGCACAACAGCCTCTATCTCGCCGTCCCCGCCCGTGCCAATCGCGCCGCCGAACTATGGCTCTACGAAACCCGCGATTGATCGGTGGTTTCAATTGCGGGCAAGGCAGTACTGCCATTTCGGCGTGAGCGCTCGTGAATTCAACACGATCTCGAACGACCGCCCGCCTACAGCAACTCCGCCGGAATCGGATTCCCCGGCCTTTCTTCATCCCAAACCATCGACAAAATCCACCAGCGCTTCCCATCGAAATACAACTGAAAAATGTTCACGCCTCGCGCGATCACCTTTCCTTCCGCCGTTTTCCCCTCATAGCTGCTCAACACCGTGGCCACATTGCCGTATCGCTTGATCTCGTGCTTGATCTCGCGTTCCGTGAAGCCGTTCTTCACCATCCACGCATCGTCCGCGTCGGCAAACTCCTGCTCCGTTTTCGCTTTCGCCGTAATCGCGCCCGTCTTCGCATCCACCGTAACCGCCACCGACCGCGACTCCGGATCGAACAGCGTGCGGTCGCGCCCCCAGTCTCGCGGCACCCCCGCGCCTCCCGAGATCGTTTCGTAACTCGCCTTCACGATTCCTTCAATTGTGTTCACATCCTCCGCCCGCGCCGGAACCACCGGTATTTCCACGTGCGTTTTCTCCTGCGCTGCAATCCTTCCGCCGTTGCATGCAACACCCGCCATCACACATCCCAACAAAACTCCTCGCCCGATCTTCATGCTTTCCCTCCGTCCGTGAACGCGCTGCCACCCTATAAGCGCAAGCATTTCGCGATTCATCTTATACGATCCACAATTTCTCCGTAGTAACCCTCCGCCAGTCAAAGCAGTCTCCCCCCGGTGCGCCGCCTCGGTTTGTGAGGGTGGTTCTTGCAGTGGCCCAGGTTAGCGTGAGACGATGTCGTCCATCCTTCGAAGCACCTTCGGCAGCAACCAGGAGAAACATCATGGCCACTCTGGGTTCCGCTCCAACCCCCGTGGATGCCTCTCTCCCGATCGCCTCGCCTGCCGCTGTCGCCACGACGCCTGCGCCGCGTCATTCGCTTCTCGTCCGCGTCACCCATTGGCTCTTCACCCTCTGCTTCTTCGCTCTGCTTGTCACTGGCATCGAAATACTGATCTCTCACCCGCGCTTCTACTGGGGCGAGACTGGCAACATAAACATGTCACCCCTCTTCAAGATTCCTATTCCCTCTTCCCGCAACCTCGTCCCCACCGGCTATGGCTACGTCCTCCCCGACCAAAACGGCTGGAGCCGCTATCTCCACTTCCAGGCCGCCTGGCTCGTCGTTTTCACCGGCTTGCTTTACGCTCTCCACGGTTTCTTCTCGGGCCATTTCCGCAAACGCTTGCTCCCCGGCCCTGAACATCTCTCCCGGAAGAACTTGTCCGCCGCGATCCTCAGCCACCTGCGCTTTGAGCCGCCGGCGGAAGCGGAAGCGCATTCCTACAACGTGCTGCAGCGCCTGGCGTACGCATTCGCAATTTTCGCGATGTTTCCCATGATGATCTGGACCGGCCTGGCCATGTCCCCCGCGTTCACATCCGCGTTTCCCGTCACGGTCACCATCCTGGGCGGCCACCAGTCCGCGCGCACGCTGCACTTCTTATTGACGATTGCCTTCGTTCTTTTCCTCTTCGTCCATCTCCTGATGATTTTTCTTGCCGGCTTTTTCCACCGCACTCGCGCCATGATCACCGGCCGCGTCAACAACAGGGCTGACTCATGAGCAGCAAGCGCGAGAACACCGCGAAATTATTCTGTTCTTTAGGAGGCCGGAGCTTCAGCTCTGGCAATAGCCTGGGCGCTCAATGGGCTTTAGCCCCTGAAGAAACGCTTTTCCCCTTGGCCATCTCCGAAATGGGTCCAAAGGAAAAGCGCCCATGAAACACCTCTCCCGCCGCAAACTCATCACCACCGGGCTCGCCGCCACTGCGGGCGTTACCGGCCTCGGTGTCGCAACGCATCTAGCCCACAAATATGGCTTGGTCCCGCCCGATGGAGGCGGCATCTACGGCCCCGGCGAGACGCTGACCTACGCCGCCCAGCGATTGCTAACGCGCCACTCCCTCGCCCGCGAATTCTCCCCCGTCGAAATTTCCGCCAAGCCGCTCGCCAACGAACTCGCGCCGTTCAGCGACGAATTCAAGCGTTTCCAGGCCGACAAGTTTACCGACTGGCGGCTCGCCATTGACGGCCTTGTCGACCGCCCAGCTTCTTTCTCCGTTTCCCAGATCAAAAGCTATCCCTCCCGCAGCCACATCACCGAAATCGGCTGCGAAGAAGGCTGGACGTACATCGCCGAATGGATTGGCACGCCCCTCTCTCATGTCCTGGATCTCGTGGGCGTCAAGCCCCACGCAAAGTATGTCGTCTACTTTTCCATCGAGCCGGATTGGTGGGAGAGCATGGACATGGCCGATGCGTTGCATCCGCAAACGCTACTCACCTACGGCATGAACGGTGACGATCTTCCTGTCGGTTTCGGCGGCCCGCTGCGCATGCGCCTCACGCGCCAGATCGGCTACAAAAACGTGAAATTCGTCAACCGCCTCACCCTCACCGATAACTTGAAGCCTTTCGGCAAAGGCACCGGCGGCGCCAACTCCGACGGCGGCTACGCCTGGTACGCCGGCATCTGAATCGCTTGAGGGTCAAACGCCAACCCTCCTTAACTCATCTTTCATTTGTAGGAAACTTGGCCGATCTATAGTTCGGCCACTTCAAACTGCCGATTGGGGTGCGCTTCGCTGCGATGGGAAAAATGTCGGCGCGCCGACATCTAAGAAATTAGTTGAAGGTTATTCGAACGATTTGTGTCATTTTGGAATTTGCCGCGAGATCTGATTCCCGCCATGAGTACGGGCCGTACCAACTCCGCCGCAAGTGGACCCGGCGCAACTCTGCCAACTGCCTGGGTCGAACTATCAGAATTGCCAGGAAGCAAACAGTTCCGATTGCAGGATTAACCTCTCCGAACGCGTCCGCGATGCAACGCTTGCGCGGACTACCGCACCTCCGCTATCAAGTCTTGTACTTCACCTTCTTTCGGAATGGCCCATGAACGTCATCCGTCGAAGTGTGCCCATTTTGCTCGTCTGCTCGATTCCACTGTTCGCTCAAACAAAATCAGCAGCGCCGGTTGCGCCCAAAAATCCATCCGCCGCAGAGGAAACACACTCGTCCGCAGCGCTATCCGGCACGAATCTTCCCGTGCGGCGCGTGGTGCTTTACAAGAACGGCGTAGGCTTTTTCGAGCACCTCGGGGCGGTGCACGGCAACCAGGATGTGCATATCGATTTCACCAGCGCGCAGTTGAATGACGTGTTGAATTCGTTGACCGTGCTCGATCTTTCCGGCGGGCACATCACGGGCGTCGACTACAATTCGGAAGCGCCGCTGGCTCGCCGCCTAGCCACGTTGCGGCTGGCGCTGGGCGAAAAACCGACGCAAGCGGAATTCCTGGGAGCGCTGCGGGGCGCGCGCATGGAAGTGCGCAACGGCATGGCTCCGGCGATTACGGGCAAGCTCTTGAGCGTGGAGCGAAAAACGCGCTCCAGCACAAATTTCACCGTGGAAACCGAGGAAATTTCCCTGATCTCCGATGAGGGCGAAGTCCGCAGCGCGGACCTGAATCCCACCACATCCATTCGCATTCTGGACAGCGACCTGAAACTGGAAGTGGGGCGATACCTTGTGCTGATCGCATCGTCGCGCGATCAGGATGTACGCCGCATGACGCTTTCGACCGCAGGCACAGGAGACCGGAACCTTTACGCCAGCTACATCAGCGAAGTACCGATCTGGAAGACGACGTATCGCATCGTGCTGCCCACGCGCGCGGAGAAAAAGCCGTTGTTGCAAGGGTGGGCGATTGTGGACAACACCGTCGGCGAAGATTGGAACAACGTGGAGCTTTCGCTGGTTGCCGGCGCTCCGCACTCCTTTATTCAGCAGCTTTCCGAGCCGTATTACGGGCGGCGCCCCGTGGTGCCGCTGCCGGAGAGCGTGCAACTTTCGCCCCAGACGCACGCGGCGGCACTGAGCGGAGGGAATGGACGGCTGAGCGGCATGGTCACCGACGCGACGGGAGCGGCCGTTGCCGGCGCCTCTGTGCGCTTGCTGGATGAAAACGGCACGCCGGTGGCTACCACGGTTACCGACAATTCCGGCAACTACTCCTTTTCGACATTGGCAGTGGGAAATTATCGCCTGGAAGCGCAGCAGCGGGGATTCAAAACGAGCGAGATTAACGGCGTGACTGTGTCGCCAGGCGAGAACCAGATGAACAGCACGCTGCAAGTGGGATCGATCAGTGAAAGCATCATGGTCACAGCCGCGGCGCAAACGGTGGACACCTCTTCCGCGGAAATAACGGCAAGCGGCACTTCCCTTCCCGGCGTGGCGAACCGTCCGCACGTGGGAACGGAGTCGGGCGGCGGATATTTTATGGCCAAAGCACCACCACCACCAACACCTCCTCCTCCGAGCGCTGCGAATCTAGACGCCGCCCGCGAACTGTCTTCCACCGCTGCGAACGGGCAGGAGCTGGGCGACCTGTTTGAATACAAACTGAAAGACCGCGTGACGCTGCGGAAAAATCAATCGGCCCTGGTGCCGATTGCGCAGACCAACATTGAAGCGGAGAAAGTCTCGCTCTGGAGTAATACGAACGGTTCCGGGCGGCCGCTTCGCGCGCTATGGATCAAAAATACGAGTAATCAGACACTCGACAGCGGCAGCTTCAGCGTGCTGGAGAATGAAGTGTTCGCGGGGGAAGGGCTGACTGATTCGATCAAGCCGGGGGAACGCCGCCTGGTTTCCTTCGCCACAGACCTGGGGCTGGTGGTGGAAGCACGGCAAACCAGCCAGCCGCAACACGTGACGCACGTACGAATCGCCAAAGGCATGATGACGCAATTGTGCGAAGTGCACGAACGCACGCTTTACGGCGTGCGCAGTCAGGACGATTCCGCGCGGACGCTGGTGATCGAGCATCCGGCGCGCTTTGGCTCGACGCTGGCAAAGGGCACTGTGGAGCCCGAGGAGACCGCCCCCGGCATGTATCGTTTCAAACTGCAAGTCCCGGCGAAAGGCACCGCTTCGCTGCCGGTGGAAGAGGTTCGTGTGCTGCAGACCAACTTCCAGTTGACGAGTGTGGATGAGGACCAAATCGCGCTATTCATCAAAAACGGAACGGTGACGCCGGCAATGGCCGACGCGCTGAAGAAAATCGCCGCGCAAAAAGCCACCGTCAACAAACCGGAAACGGATATGGACGACCGGCAAAAAGCCATCGACCGCATCGTGGCCGACCAGGCCCGCCCGCGCGAAAACATGAAAGCGCTGAAAGGCAACGCTGAAGAGAAGGCCCTGCTGCAGCGCTATACGCGGGAACTCGACGAACAGGAAACGCAACTCGATTCCCTGCGCAAGACCATTCAATCGACGGAGGCCGAACGCGATAAGGCCAATGTGGTTCTGGACGACATGATCGCCAACCTGGATCTGGACGCTTCGATCTGATCCCCTGTCCGTGAGGCCAGCTAACTATCGGACAGCCGTAGTACTTCGGATGCGTTGACCCTTGGAAACCGCAGCCGCTAGTGTTCTAGGTGGCGAGGGGTGTGTGTCGTTTGAGGGAGCGTCGTTTGGAGCTCGCGCAAGACGCTAGATAGATGTGGCGTTTTGCCGATGAATCCAGACGAGGCCACGGCGCAACGCGCCTCTTTGGCGTGGTGTTTTAGGGGATAAGCCGCTGGCGTGGCGGCAACCGCATGGCAACGATGGTGAAAGCAGGGCGTTACGAAATCCTCGGCGAACTGGGCCGGGGGGCAATGGGTGTGGTGTATCGCGCCAGCGATCCGGTGATTGGGCGCGCCGTGGCGGTGAAAACTATCCGCCTGAGCGAAGAAGGCACGGGACTGAGCCGGCAGGAATTGCTGGCGCGCTTCCAGACCGAGGCGCGGGCAGCGGGCCTTCTGACGCACCCGAACATCGTTGTAGTCTACGACGCGGGCGAAGAGAACGGGCTGTTCTACATCACCATGGAATTGATCGAAGGCAAGAGCCTTCAGTCGCTTCTCGACGCCGGGCACGCGTTCCCGGTGCCGCGCGTGCTGCGCATCATGGAACAAACCTGCAGCGCCCTGCAATTCGCGCACGAGCACAACATCGTGCACCGCGACATCAAGCCGGCCAACCTGATGCTGACGGCCGACGACACGGTAAAAGTGACTGACTTCGGGACCGCCAAGATTCTGCAATTCGGCACTGTACAGCAGACACAACACGTGATGGGCACGCCAAGTTACATGTCGCCCGAGCAGGTGAAAGGGCGGCCGGTGGACGGGCGCAGTGACATTTTCTCGCTGGGCGTTTTGCTCTATGAAGTGCTGACAGGCGAGAAGCCCTTTCCCGGGCAGACGATCACGACGGTGATCTACAAGATCGTGAACGAGGATCCGATTGCGCCGCGCACCCTGAATCCTTCGATTCATCCGGGGCTAAGCGACATCGTGATGCGCGCGCTGGCAAAAGACCCCGAGGTGCGCTACCAGAACTGCCGCGAAATGTTGGATGATTTGAAGAATTACCGCGCGCTCGGCGGGGCGGACCGCAACAGTCCGGAAGCGACCCTGATTTCGCCGCGGAATACCCTGACGTTCCCGCTGGGAATTGCCGGCGGCATGCCGTCGATGCCCGCCGTGGATGACCCGAATGTTTCCCCAGCGATTCGCTCGCTGCAAAACCGCGCAGCCAACCCTGCGCAGACGCCCGCGGTGCGGCGGACGGGCCCCGTGCATCCGGTGGCGGAAGAGCCAAAAAAGGCAAGCCCGGTCGTGAGCGTTTTCCTGGCGCTGATTCTGATTGGCGTGATCGTCTACGGGTTCAACAAATTGCGGCCGGAATTTCAGGCGACACGGGAATTGAACAATCGCTCGCGGCAGGAAGCGACACTGCCGCCAGCGCCGGCGCCGAAACCCGCGCAGCCGAAAGCACAGGGATTGACGACCAGCGCGCCGGTGAGCATCGATGCGCCGAATTCCGCAGACGCCCCGCCTTCGAATGATTCCGCGAAGCCGCCGGAATCAGCGAAACCCGAAACCTCACCGACTCCGGCGCCAACGAACGTCGTCGAGAAGAAGATAACCGCGGCACCTCCGGTGCCAGCCCCGGCAGCAGAAGTGAAGAAATCGGTGCCGACGGTGACACCGGAGGCAGCCGAGTACAAGGGGCAGGTGGAAGAAGCGTTGGTGGATCGCGGCATGGGGAGCCGTGTAAAGGTCGAGGCGACCAGCAACACGCTGACGCTGAGCGGCAAGCTGCGCCCGGCGGAGCACTCGGCGCTGCTGCATTTCATGCGCAATGCTCCGGCAAACGTTCATGTAGTGGACGAGATCGCGTACGACGATACGCCGCTGCCCGCGGGGCAAAACGCGGACAATTCCGGGCATCCGGTTCCTTCGCCGGGGAATGCGGCGGTGCACGTACTGACGAACGTGGTGGGAGCAAAGGCGACGATTTTTGGAGCGGGCAACCGGGCGATCGCAACGTGCCAGACGCCGTGCAGCTTCAACGACCTGACGCCGGCGAGGTACAGCCTGCAAGTGCAGAAGGACGGCTATCTGCAAGTGCAGACGGCTCTGGAACTGAAAATGGGCGATTCGCAGGACGAAAAGTTCCAGATGGAAGCCTTGCAAAAGGGGCTTTACATCAACAGCCATCCGGCAGGCGCGGACATTTTCATCAACGGCGACAAACAATCGGGACAAACGCCGACGAATTTGCCGCTGGCCGGCGGGTCGTACAACCTGGTGCTGCGACTGGAAGGTTACGAGCCGTACGTCGAGCGGGTGCAGGTGAAGGACAACGTGCAGACGACGCTGGACCTGGAACTCAAGCCTCGCTCGGTGAACCATGTGGCCTGGGCGCAGGTGACGACGAATCCGGCGGGCGCGGAGATTTTTGTGGACGGCACGTCGACGGGGCAATTCTCTCCGGCTCGCGTGCAGATTCCCAGCGGGACGCACACGATCGGACTGCGGCTGCAAGGATTTGAGTTTGCCCGGCGAGGGATTGAAGCCAGCGAAGGCGGAACGGTCCTGGTGAACGCGAAGCTGCAGCCGAAATGATTCAAGGCAAGTTTTGAGTTTTCAGTCGCAGGTAATCGGTTTTCCGACCTCTCTGGACTAAATTCTTCGGCTTTTGCCGGGAGTTGCGGGACGTGCAGTGTGGGCTTTCCAATGTCGGCCTGGCAAAGTACAGCGAATATACGACGAAAAAAAGTGAAGAATTGACACCCAAATTGTGCCCTTTCGACAAATAGAATGGTCTAGAAGTACTATAGCCGACCTGCCCCTCCTTTCCTACCCTAATCGTTGCAGGATTCCAGTTGGCCCCCTCCTGGACCAGGCACTCTTTCTCCAGGCGGCCGACCGGAACCCGCAGATTCGGCCACAGGTCCGCAAGGGACCTCTCGCCAGATGGGGCAGTTTTGGTGCATAGAGCCTCAGCTCTGATGGATGACCGGGCCGCAAAGCCCGCCGGACAGCGTGGTTCTCCAAACGATTCCGGCTCGTTGCGGCGCGACGGTGCACGAGCGCTCGACCCGCTGCTAGCCGACGCGATCCAGGCAATGCGCGATTTTCTGCTGCTACTGCGGGCGCACCGGCTTTACAGCGCGACGCATCCCCGCCTGCAAGAAAGCCTGGATGCAGCCTACGATTCCCTGCGGCGATCGGCGGCCGACCTGGGCGGCCTGGAAGTCCGGCCGGAGCGAGGCGGGATCGTAGTGGGCAAGGTCAGCGAGGCGCACCTCCCCGATTCGCGCGGCGAATTTCACGCCCTGGCGACGGAACTCCACCGCGCAGGTATTCAGACCCTTTGGTTTGCCCCCAAGTTCCATGTGGGCGAATTAGACACGCTCATCCAACTCCTAAAGACGACCTTGTTAAGATCGGAAGAGTCCACCCGGCGCAATCCGATCATGAACTGGGCGGACATTTTGCGGGAGAATCGCGTGGAAGGGATTCAGATCAACACCTTGACGGAGCGCAAGGTGGACACTGTGCTGGCCAGCCTGATTGCGGCGCTGGTGGCGTATGGCGGAAACGCGCCCGTGGACGGCGGCGACACCCCGATTCAATCGCCGCAACTCGAGCAGTTCAACGCAACCTTGCGCCTGATCGGGCACCTGACGCCGCCGATGGAGACGGCACGCGGGCTTTCCGCCGAAGAGGCGGCGCGCGCGATTCACGCTTCAATGGAACAGGCCAGCCGGGACACGGTGCGGATGTTGCTGGCTTCGATGACGCACTACACTCCGCAAGAAGGCGAGCTGCCGCAGAGTTATTTGCGGCGGCTTTCGCAGAGTCTGGTGCTGGAATACATGACTTCGGAATTTGCAGCCGGTGCGCTGGCGCCGATTGCGGTGCGGCCGATGCTACACCAGCTTGCGGGGGTGCTGGTGGACGCGGGCGGTTATTTCGGGCCGCATTCCTCGCAACATCTATCGACTTTGGCGACAAGCTGGGCGAGCGACGCGTATCGCGAGCAGCTTCTCGAACGCTTCTGGCTGGAGCTTCCGCCTCGGGAAAAATCGGCCGTACTGCGGGGGCCGGACATCTGGTGCGTGCCGATCAGCTCGATCCGGCAAACATTGGGACAACTGGCGGAGACGGGCGCGGATGCGCCACGGCGGGAAGCGCGCAGCATCCTGCTGAACTATGCGCGGCGGCTCGAGAATCCTGACAGCGCCACGCGCCGGGTGGTGGCCGCGGGACTCGGCGAATTGACTCCGCTGCTGGAATCGCTGTGGCCCAACCAGCTTCCGGAAGAATTGAGCCGCGGGACGCTGGCGGCCCTGGCGAAAGAGCAGTCGCCGGAGACGAGCGCGCTGCTTTCGGCATTCCTGGAAACACTCGGACGCATCGCCGTGATGCGCGGAGACTTTACCGGCTTTGAAAACATCCTGATTGGCCTCGAGCGGGTACCGCACGATGAGGAGCACGAATATCTGTTCGCTCTAGGACACCGGCTGGTGGCCAACGACCGCTGGATGCTGCTGGTGGATGCGGCGCTCGCCAACCGCGCGCTGGATCCGACGTTGCCGCGCTTGCTGGCGCGCGATCCGGAGCGGCTGCTGGACCGCCTGACGCTTTTGCTGACCGACCAGCGCGGGCCGGAAATGATACCGGCGATGGCGCGGCTGCTGCGCTCGATCGGCGTGCCGGTGCTGACGTTACTCGAGACGCGGCTGTTTGAAGCGCGGAGGCAACGCGTGAGCGCGGCGATCAAGCTGCTTGCGGCTGGAGATCCGGACCGCTTGCTGCGCGGGTTAACGCGGGCGATGGCGAGTTGGGAATGGAATCTGCAGGATCTGGCGGTAAGCGAACTGGCGCGCCCCGCAAACGTCCCCTCGGCGCAAAGCACGGCATTTGTTTTCTCCGCGATTCTGGCGGACGCCCATCCGCTGGTGGTGCCGATGATGATCGACCAGATCGGAATCGGCCAGGAAGCGACGGCCGTGCCGATGCTGATGGAGATTGCGGCGGGCGAGCACGAGGTGCTGCGCGACCTATTTGTGCGCATCAAGGCGATCGAGGCGCTGGGGCGCCTGCGGGCGGTGGAAGCTTCCGAACTGTTGCACCAACTGGCCGGGAAGCGCGAGGGATTGACGTTCGTGGAGCCCGCGGGTTTGCGGGCGGCGGCGGAAGATGCGCTGGCTATGATGGACGAGACGCCCGCCTCCGCGCGGGTGCGCGCGGCGTTCGAGTCGCCGGCGCCGCAGGTGGGGAATTTCGTGGTGCCGCGGCGCTACACGAGGATCCCGCTGGAATCGCCGCTGCGCGCGCAAGTCGGGACGCAGCCGCAAGTGATGAGCCCGGTACGGGTGAAGACGATTAGCCTGGGCGGCGCCTATTTGGAATCGCCGAGCAGGCTAAACGTGGGCGATTCCGTGCAACTGGAAGTACGCTCGGGGCTGCGCAAGATTCACTTTACGGCGGTGGTGCGGAACATTGGGCCGGATGGCGGTGGCGTGGAGTTTGTGCACATGAAGCAGGAAGACCACGAACGCCTCCGCAAGCTGGTGCAGAAGCACCTGTAACACCCTAAACTTCATTGCCAAGTTACGCGCGTAACTGCACATGGCCGGCACTTGTGCGGCTTTTCGACCACTTGCGCAACACTTCCCTGGATTCCTACCGGCGCTTCATCACGGACTGTTAGGATGGATGGAGGAGATAGGATTGATGAGCGTGTTGCCAACAGTGGAAGTGCTGGGTGCGGTGGCGGGGTTTTGCACGACGTTTGCATTTGTGCCGCAGATTTTCAAGATTGTGAAGCAAGGCGGGCGCGATCTTTCCTACGAGATGCTGGCTTTTTATCTGGTGGGGGTGCTGCTGTGGCTGGCCTACGGGGTAATGCTGCGCGCACCGTCGGTGATTCTGGCGAACACGGCCACTTCGCTGCTGATCGGCCTGGCGATTGTGCTGAAGGCCTGGAAAGAGCGCCGGCCTGCGGGCGCGCCGCTGGTGCCGGAACAACTTCCCGAACGCGGGTAATTCCTCTCCCTCCCCTTGACGAATAGGCAACCCCTGACGACAAGACTAGCCAAACAAACGTCTGGCAGTTTACAGTTGCTTTCGCTTGTACATTGCCGTACAAGCTATCTAAACAACTTTCCGTGTGTCTGAGTCAGTATGCGGCGGGTGACGCCCGCCACCGCTAGGGGTAGCGGAAAGACTGGCAGTTCCATCAAGGAGGCTTGGTATGCAACGCAGGCAGCCGTTGTTTGCGTTTGTCGTTCTGTGCGTGGCGGTACTTTTGGGGGTCAGCGCGACGGTGGCGCAGATCAACACCGCGACACTCTCGGGGAACGTCAGCGACCCGCAGGGGCTTGCGGTACGCGGGGCGAAGGTGACAGCAACCCTGATCGCCACCGGAGCCTCTCGAACGGTGAATGTGGACGACGCCGGCCACTACACAATCGTCGGCCTGGTGCCGGGCCTTTATAAGCTGCGCGTGGAAAGCGGCACGAATTTCGCCCCTTACGAGAATCCTTCGCTGCAACTGACGGTTGGCGAGCAAGCCACGTTCAACGTGAAATTGGAATTGGGAACGCAGACCCAGGTGGTGACAGTAACAACGGAAACGGCGCCGATCGAAGTGACGCGTTCGGAAAGCTCGCAGACAGTGGACGAGCGGCAGATCGATAACCTGCCAATCAACGGCCGCAACTACATCAATTTCACGCTGCTGAATTCACAGACGACGCGCGACATGTCTCCGACCATCGGCCCGGCACCCAACAGCGGGCTGAACATCAGCGGCGCGCGCGCCCGCGGCAACATGGTGAGCGTGGATGGCGCCGACGCGGTTGACAATTCCGTGAACGGCATCCGCTCGACCGTGTCGCAGGAAGACGTGCAGGAATTCCAGATGATTTTGAGCAACTACAACGCGGAATATGGACGCGCGACCGGGGGCGTTGTGAACATCGTCACCAAGAGCGGCACGAACGATTTCCACGGCGACGTCTTCGGGTATTTCCGCAACAAGTCGTTCCAGGCCCGCAACCCTTTTTCCGGCCAAGTGGACCCCGTGACCGGCGACTTGGTGCCGACAAAGCAGGCCTATACGCGTGTGCAGGCGGGCACCGCCTTCGGCGGAGCGCTAAAGAAGGACAAGACCTTTTACTTTTTCTCGTACGAATATACGCAGCGGGAAGAGACGGGGTTTTCGAGCATTGGCGCAGGGAATTTCGGGCTGCAAAACGTGAATTTGCCAGTGCCGGGCGCGCCGGGCGGCATACTGCCGGTGCAATTGACCTCCGATCAGGCGAATGCGGTGAACACCCTGCTGAGCACGGGAAACCCGGCCCTGGAATCGCTGGGCGTGAACTACGGCGTGCTGATGGGATCGGCTTCCAGCGTGGCGGTGAACAAACTCGATTACGGCGCGGTGGTGACCGCGCAGACCGGAGGCCAGGTGACGCCGGTGAATCCGGTGGTGACGCCGGGCGGGGTTCTTTTTGGGGAGTTTCCGGTTCCGGTGACCTGTCCGGCGGGCGCGACAGTGAATTCCATTCAATGCTCGAAAATCGGCTACGGCGCAGTGCCGTTGCCGAGCTCTTACGTAGGGCTGAATTCCATCCGGGGAAATTTCCCGGTGATGGAAAAGACGAGTTTGTGGTCGGCGCGACTGGATCAGCGATGGAACAGCCGGAACTCGTCATTCCTGCGCGTAGGCGTTTCACCTTCGGAAGTGACGGGCATCGAATCGACTTCGCAGAACCAAGTGTTCGGGCAGAATGCGGGCTCGCGCACGGGGGAAACGCACTATCGCGACGTGAACGCGACGTTCCAGCACGACACGATTTTCAGCGACACGGCTTTCAACGAGTTCCGCTTCCAGTTTGCGCGGCGCGGACTGCACTTCGGGTATTCTCCGCTTGCGGGGGGCAGCGACATCGGCGTGAACATTCCGGGTTACGCGTACTTTGGCCGCGAGCCCTACTCGACGGTAGACCGCATCGAGCGGCGCTTCCAGTTCACCGACGACCTGACCAAGACGCATGGACGCCACACTTTTAAATTCGGCATTGACGCCAATTTCATCCAGTTGCGCTCGGCGAAGCAGCAGATTTTCGAACTGGACTTCGGCGGCGACGTGAACTTCGGCGGCCTCTCGGCTTCCACGTTCGGCTTCCCGGACAGCGTCAACCTGGGCAGTACTTCGCTGAGCTTGCCCGGTGCAACGGCGCTGCAGGCATACGGCCTGGGCATTCCCACCACGTACATCCAAGGCATCGGGCAATCGAACGAACCCTTCGACAACATTCCATTCGGCTTCTTTGCGCAGGATACATGGCGCGTTACGCCGAAGCTTACAGTGAATTACGGCTTGCGGTACGACGTGGAAATCAGCCCGCTGTTCGCTCCGGCGACGGCCATCAACGCGGCGGCGGAAAAAGCGCTGGGCGTGACGGAAGGCATTCCGCGTAATTACAAGAACATCGCGCCACGCCTCGGCATCGCATGGGATCCAAAAGGCGACGGAAAGACGGTGATTCGCGCGGGCTACGGACTTTTCTACGACCACCCGTTGCTGGCAATCGCGTTTGACGCGGTGACGGCGGACGGAGGTCGCTCCGTGCAGTTGATTTCTCCTGGAGGCCAGGCTTCGGCCTGCGGACTGGTCACACTTGCTTGTGGCAACGGCCTGGACAGCCCCGGCAACCTGAATGGCTCTTCCATTTTCCAAGGGGCGCTGAACGCGCTGCCGAACATGTTCTACCTGCCCAATCAGCAGCGGTTCGATCCGCTGAATCCGAATTCGATCTTCGCGAACCAGGCCTATCTGAGCGCGGGCTTCCCGCTTCCGATTTTGCCGTTCACATTGCCGGTGGCAAGCAATTTCAAGTACGGCTACGCGCAGCAGGCCAATCTGACGATCGAGCACGTGATCGCGGGTTCGTGGAAGATCAGCGCGGGCTATCAGTGGACGCGGGGGCTGCACCTGAACCGGCCGGTGGACATCAACTCGACCGATCCAGTGTTGCTGACGAACAACCTGCTGAACGCCAGCGTGGCGGGCCTCTCGTTCAGCAATCCACTGACAGTGGTGGTGCCCAACAACGACATCAATCCGACGGCTTCGACGTGTGGACTCTTCGTGAGCGCCACCAACGCGCCCGGCGTGCTGGGCGTGCTGAATGGCTGCCCGGCCGGGCTCGCGTCGTTTGACGGGAAGTTCGTGGGGACGCCCGCTTTCTTCAACTATTTCCGGCCATCCGGACCCAATCCATCATTCGCGGGACTGGTTCCCGGCGGCTACGCCACGCAAGTGGCACTGGCAAAAGCAGCGGGTTACCCGCAGGGTTTCGGAGCGCCGGTGCCATTCAACAGCGTGGACACGCAGCTTTCCGACGCGGCCTCCTGGTACAACGCGCTGACCGTGAACGTGGAGAAGAGCTTCACGAAACACTTCTCGCTGCTTTCGAGCTACACGTGGTCGCATTCGATCGACAATGGAACGGACCTGCAGTCGACGCTGGAGCCCGCCGACAGCCGCTTCGCGTATTTGGAAAAGGCGAACTCAGTGAACGACCAGCGGCATCGCTGGGTGACCAGCGGCGTGTTCCAGAGTTCGGCGCACAAGGGCGGCGATTCTTTCGCGCAGAGTTTCCTGAGCGACTGGACCTTGTCGCCACTGGTGGAGGTTTCCTCGGGCCGGCCGTTCAACGTGATTACCGGCGAGGACACCCGGCTGGACCTGGGCGCTTCGGAAATTCGCCCGGCCTTGGTTGCGCCGGGAACACCCGGATCGGCAACTTCGCCTTATGTGTCTGGCGTTGCGTTCGGGGTTCCGACGACGTGCTTGACCGACGCGGGGCAGCCGTTCTCGATTCCGGGGATCACGCCGCCACTCGGTTGCACGGGCAACCTGGGACGCAACAAGTTCGTGATGCCATACTTTTTCCAATTTGACCTGCGCGTGTCCAAAGGCATCGCGCTGGGCGAGCGCATGCGGCTGGATCTGATTGCCGACGCGTTCAACCTCTTCAACCACACCAACATTTCCGCGGTGAACCAGTTGTGCGATCCGCTGGCGGGCGCGAGCTGCACCGCAGGCCAGCCGACGGCGGCGTACGATGCGCGGCAGTTCCAGTTCGCGGTGAAGCTGAACTGGTAGCGCGACGCCGGCGAATTCACACTGACATTCACAGCAGGGCCCCGGACCAGATGCGGGGCCCTTTCTTCTTTGGGTCCCGATTTTTTTGCGAGTAGATGGAAGCCGGCAGATTTTCGTTCGCGCGTCGAGTATCGCCTCCTGCTTTCCAGCCGCAAAACCCTTGATTTCTGCTATCCAAATTCCGATTTCCGATATACTTTTCGCGCCATGGATAATTCTTCGATTACAAATTTGAGCGGCGCGCCATCGGACGCGCTGGTCGAAATTCAGCGCGAGGGAGAGGTGCTGAGCTTCACCCTGAACAATCCCGGCCGCGGCAACGAAGTGACCGGAACAATGTTTGACGCCATGCTGGCCGAATTGCGGGCGGAGGCCGCGCGGCCTCGCGCGCGCGTGCTGCGGATTCGCGCGAGGGGGCGCGTTTTCTGCACGGGGCGCGAGCGCGCGGCGCGCGACGCGGATTCGATTCGCGCGGAAGCGGCGCGGCTGATTGAATTCAAGCGCATCGTGCGAACTTGCCCTCTGATCGGCGTTGCGGAGATGCAGGGCGATGCGTTCGGCTTTGGGATGGGGCTGGCGATCGTGTGCGATTTCGCGCTGGTGTCGGAGCAGGCTTCGCTGTGCTTTCCGGAAATGCAACACGGGCTGGCGCCGGCGGCAATCATGGCGTACCTGGGCGAATACGCGCTGCCGCGGTTTGCGTTTCCGCTGGTGCTTTTCGGCGAACCTTTCACGCCGCAGCGCGCGCTGGAAATCGGCCTGATTTCGCAGGTTTGCTCCCCCGCGACTTTGGCCACCGAAGCGGATGCGCTGGTGGCGCGCATTTTGCGGCTGGATGCCGGAGCGGCACGGCGCTGCAAAGAGTTTTTTCTGGCCACGCAGAGCCATACCTTCGCGGAAAACTGCCAGCTTGCGCTGGACGCTCTCACGCAAGGTTCGCTTGAGATGCTCTCGAGGAAAAAGTGAACCGTTCATGAGCGTAAACGCCGGCGCGCGTCTCGATCGCCTTCCCCTTTCCGCCTTTCATCGACGCATCGTGACCCTGATCGCCATCGGGATGTTTTTCGACGGCTACGACGTGTACGTGGCGGCCACGGTGCTGGGCGCGACGCTGAAGAGCGGATTTTCGACGCTGGCGCAAAACGCTCAGTTCGTGTCCGTGACGTTCATGGGGATGATGATCGGATCGTTCCTGACGGGATTTCTAGGCGACCGTTACGGGCGGCGATTCACCTATCAGGCAAACCTGATGATTTTCGGATTGGCGTCGCTGGCAGCCGCGTTCGCGCCCAATATGCCCTGGCTGATCGCGCTGCGCGGGGTGATGGGCATCGGACTGGGGGCGGAACTCGTGGCGGGCTATGCGGCGCTGACGGAATTTCTGCCGCCGCAGGCGCGCGGAAAATGGAGCGGGATTTTGAACGCGGCGGTGGTGACCAGCCTGCCGGTGAGCGCGCTGGCCAGTACGCTGCTGATTCCGCGCATCGGCTGGCGGATCATGTTCGTGATCGGCGGCATCGGCGCCTTGATCGTGTGGTATCTGCGCAAGGCGATGCCGGAATCGCCGCGATGGCTGGAATCGATCGGGAGAGCGGAGGAGGCGGAAACGATTCTGCTGCGGATTGAAATCGAGGTCACGCGGCAAGGTGTGGTTTTGCCGGAGCCGGCGCCAACGACCGCGGTGGGGCCCATGCGCGGGGTGGGGACGCTGTTTCAGCCGCCTCTGCTATCGCGGACAATGGTGGGGTTTCTGACGCTGATCGTGGAGAACACGCTGATTTATGGATTTGTGTCGTGGCTGCCGACATTTTTCGTGCAGCAGGGGCTGAGCATCGCGACTTCGTTCAAATTTTCTTTTTTGATGAGCATGGGCGCGCCGGTGGGAGCCGCGATCGCAGCCGTGTCCGCGGATTCGCTGGGAAGAAAGCCGGCGATTCTTGGCGCTTCGTTTTCGGCAATTGTTTTCGGAGGGATTTATCCGTTCATGCGCGACCCGGTGCTGCTGCCCCTGGTGGGATTTCTGCTGGTGGTTTCGATCTATGTGCTGGTGGCGATGCTGTTCGCGATTTACATTCCCGAGCTGTTTCCGACGGATTTGCGGATGCGGGCCGCGGGATTATGTAACACCGTGGGGCGGACGGCCACGATCTTTACGCCGTTTCTGGTGGTATTGCTGTTGCGCAAGTATGGAGTTGCCGGCGTGACCTGTCTGATGATCGGAATGTTGATCGTGCAGATTGTGGTGGTGCACTTCTTCGGGCTGGAACCGCGGCGGCGGCGGCTGGAAGAGCTGGAGTCATAGGTGGCGGTGACTTGTGATTGGCGACTGGTGACTGGAAAGAGTTGGCTTTGCAGGAGCAGTGCGCCTGGCCAGCGAGTCTCGGCACCTGATAGCCGCCGCCATCAGACGGTTTCACCCGAATTTTGGACACACCCCTCCTCGCTAAGCAAATCAACTCTTCTTTGACCAAATGAGCCAGTGAACTGAGTCGATTGCGCGCGCTAACGCTTAGCGCGCGGCGCCGGCGCTGACGGCCACCGGCTTATAGCCGCAGGTGGCTGCCTTGCGCATCGCATCCATGGCCTCTTGCGTGGTCATAAGCGGGGTCGTTTGGCAGTTCCGCAAGGCGCCCCCTGCCGCGAAAGCCAGCGCAATGGCGGCCGCCGAAACATTGTCGGGCATTTCGGTGATCAGCACGACATCGGACGGACCGAAGGCAAAGTAGGAGTCTTTGATTTTCCCGCCGAGCTTTTCGATTGGTGCGCGAACCGCTTCCACGCGGTCCTGCGGATTGGCAATCAGCCTGGCGAGCGCTTCCGGAGTGTAACTAACTTGGTGAAGGAAATAGGGCATAAAGGACCTCCTGGATCATTCTTCCGATTTTGGGGCCCATGGCAGCTTCACTATACACCCCCAGGCCCCGCGCGGTGCACGTGGCGCGTCATCGCGACGTTGCAACGCAAGGGACAATCCGCTTTTCGCGTGGCTGGCCTTTACCGCAGGCTCATCAGCGCGCCTGCAACGTCCGGCAGAAGTTCGCCGTTGACCGGGTCGATCACACCATTGAAGCAAACACCCTTGATGCCGCGACTCGTGTTAAAGGCGGTGGCGTCGCACATCCCCGATTTACCCGCCGAGTCGTAAGAGTAGTAAAAGAGGTATCCGATATTCACCGGGTGAGCCTGCGAACGGAGCCGGCCGAGGACTTGTTCTTGAAATGTGCGGATCACTTCAGCGCGAGTCATGGCGGGAAATTTGCCCTGCGCATCCGCTTTGTTGCGATCCACGGCGGAGCGGCCGGCGCCGGTGGGCTGATAATACCAAGTCTTGCTGGACCAGAAGGCGGCCGCGGACTCACTCCATTCCGTGATCCAAAGCGGCTTGCGGTCGCCGTGGGGAAGCATGGCCGACTGGCCGGTCAGTTCATTCGTGGTCCTGGTGACAAAGTCCAACGTGGTATCCGCCGCCGCGTAGATGTGCGTGCCGTAGCCGTCCACCAGGCTCGTGTAATCGAAATCTTTCCCATCCTTGCCGGGGAAAGCGGCCAGCGCCTGAATCAGTGCGGCGGAGTTTCCCGTCGGATTGCTCATGCCGAAGGTAATGATTTTTGCGGAGGGGAAATATTCCCGGATCAAGCCGGCGGAAGTTTCGAGGAAGGGAGCGTAGCCCGCGGCGAACGCGTGCACTTGCGCCGAACTAAGAAACCACTGCCAGTGGTGAGCGGCGAAGTCCGACGTTTTGGGCATGTCGGCGTCATTGCAATACAGGTCCAACTCATTGCCGATCTCGAAGGCATCCACGGAAAGCCCGGCAATCTTCAGCGCGTCGAAGTAGCGGCGCACGCGGCTCTGGAATTTCGCCAGGTTGATCTTGCTGAGGGGATACGTGCCCCACTGGCAGCCACTCTGCACGGGATCGATGAAGTCCTTGGGATCAAAGTCCGACGCCGTGTGGCCGACAACCGCCAGCATTTTCATTCCGCGCGCATGGACCTGGCGAACCATGTCCACGAACAATGGCGGGCCTTGCGGCGTGTCCGGCCCAAAGCCGTCGCGAAACCATTGCGGATGAAGGCGGGCGATTCCGTCAAATACGGCCACACGCCGGGCCTCAAAAACTCCCGCGCCGTTATAGGAACCGTTGAACGGATAAATGTCCGGTTCGCTGGGAGGGGAAAGGGTCCACTCGGTGCTCATGTTGGAGCGATCCATTCCAAACTCGGCGGCGGGGGCCGGCTTGGCGGGTTGATCCGTTGCAGCCGTCGCGGACGATGACGTCAGAAGGGTTGCGGCCAGAAACACGAGGGCGGCGGAGCTAAGGCTAGACATCCTGATCATCCTCCCTTGCGCTTGGTGAACTCCCTGAATCGCGTTGATGAACCCGGCGACCCATCAAACGTTTCGAAGCGAGAGCCGCCGGTGCAAGCCGGCTATCCCGCGCGGAGCCGACAGTATAGCTTAAGACTTTCTGGACGAGAGGGACGACGGAAGACCAGGCGACGGGACCTTGGTGCATGGCGAAGACGGTGGTGACTTCGAGGTGTTCGCGCTGGACGGCCTGGATCACTTCGCGCATCAACTCCGGACCGTATAGCGAGCCATCGTCGTTGCTCGCGCCCAAATTGGCCGCTGACGGAAGGTACGCGGGCGGCTAGAATCCTCGCGGAAGGAAGAGCAGACTCCTCGGGCACACGCCGCCCTCGGAGTGACGGTTTTCCAGTCTGCGGGCTGGAGGCAAGAGAAGCGAGGTGGAACATGCAACAGAATCTGGAAAACACGATCGCGCTGCTGGAGCGGACTCCGGCGACACTGAATGCCTGGCTGCGGGAATTGCCGGAGGCGTGGACGTTGTCGAATGAGGGCGGGAAGACGTGGAGCGTGTTCGACATCGTCGGGCACCTGATCCACGGTGAAAAGACGGATTGGATGACTCGCGCAAGGATCATTCGGAAATTCGGCGAGACGCGCGCCTTCGATCCGTTCGACCGCCTGGCCCAGTTTCGAGAAAGCGCCGGCAAATCGCTGGGGGAATTGCTCGAGGAGTTCACGAGATTGCGCGCGGAGAATCTAAAGGAACTACGGGCCATGTCGCTACGGAGGGAGGACTTCGAGCGGTGCGGACGGCATCCGGCGCTGGGGGTCGTCACGATGTCGCAACTGCTTGCCACCTGGGCGGTACACGATCTGACGCATCTGCATCAAATTACGCGGGTTTTGGCGCACCAATACCGGGAAGCGGCCGGGCCGTGGAGCGTGTACCTGGGCGTGCTGCAATGCGCGGGCCATAGCTCCTGAGAGTTACCGTCACGTTAGTACCTTGCCGTGACAGAGCCTTCCCGATAGAGTGGAAAGACCCGTTTCCCGCTGGCACGGGAGAAACTTCATGACACTTATGGCGATTGTTGCGGTGATTTTTGGTTTGCTGCTACTCGGCCTGGTCGGCTGGCTGCTGGTGCAGAACGCACAGGAGCAGAAAAAAAACGCGGCGCTGGAAACACAGATGAACGAACTGCGGCGCGACCTGCTGACGCTTTCGACCACGCAGGCGCAAAGCAGCACGAAGATCGAAACGCTGGCGGGCACGGTGGCGGACCGGCTGGAAGCGGTGACGACGGCGCTGAAAGACGGCGTGAAGGACTCGGCGGAAGTGACCTCGAAGCTGACGGCGGAATCGCAAGCGGCGATGTCGCAGGAATTGAAAAACACGCGCGAGCAGATCAATCAGATTCAACAGCAATTGGGACAGGTGCAGCAGGCCGGCCAGCAGATGTTTGAGACTACTCGAACGCTGGAAAACATTCTGGGCGGAGCGAAGTCCCGCGGTTCATTGGGAGAAATCACGCTGGAGCGGTTGCTGGAAGATTCCCTGCCGCAGGCGCAATACGCGAAGCAATACCGGTTCCGCAGCGGCGAGGCGGCGGACGCGGTGATATTCCTGCTGGACAACAAGAAACTGGCCATCGATTCGAAATTTCCGCTGGATGCCTACCGGCGGCTGAGCGCGGAAGGAGAGGAGGCGCGGCGCGCGTTCGTTTCCGCGATCAAGCTGCACGCGGATTCGATCGCAAAGAAATATATCGTGCCGGATGAGGGAACGCTGGACGTGGCGCTGATGTTCGTGCCGAGCGAGACGGTGTTCTACGAACTGCTGATGAGCGTTGACGGCAAAGGGCAGCCGGTGGACGAATATTGCCGCGGCCGGAGCATTTTTCCGGTTTCGCCGAACACGCTGCATGCGAATCTGCGCGTGATCGCCATGGGCTTGCGCGGGATGCAAATCGAGGAAAATGCCAAGCACCTGGCGGCGAATCTGAACGGGCTGCGGAAACAGCTCGATACGTTTGCGGACTTTTTCGACAAGATCGGCACGCACCTGAAGAACGCGCAGGCGAGCTACGCGGAAGCGGACAAGCGGTTCGGCAAAGCCTCGAATACGCTGGATAATCTGGTGTCGTCGAGCGAATCGGGGCAGCCGGGGATTGAAGATGCACAGCGCGCGCTGGCGCTGCCGCCAGCGGCGGCGAAGGGCGGGGTGTAGAAGAAGTAGCGAAGTAAGTAAACAAAGAAGTAAAGATTAAAACCGCCCCCTGAAATTTGGACGGGGCGGCGCCCGTGCCTGGCGCCGGAAAAACGCCCAGCTTCAAAAAACACCAACAAATGGCGGTTCGCGTGTGTCCCTTGGTGCGCTTGGGATGAAAATGCCGGCGCTACGGTTTGGGAGCCGGAACAAGAAGTTTGGATTCGAGGCGGTCTTCCATTTCGTCGAGGGAGCGGGGCCAGTCTTCGCGGAGAAGGCGGCTGAGGGCGCGATCGGCAAGGAGTTTGCCGCCGGTCTGGCAATTGGGGCAATAGTTGGTTTCGTTGGACGCGTATCGAATACGCTGGATTTTCGCGCCGCACTTGCGGCAGGGCCGGCCATAGCGGCCGTGAACGCACATCTCTTCGCGAAACGCGGTGACCTTTTCCGGAAATTTTTCACGCGTTTCCTTACTTAAACGATCAATCCATTCCTTCATTGTGGAGTTCACCGCGCGAAAGAGCCGGCTGATGGCTTCCGCGTCCATGCGTTGCGTCAACTGCACCGGCGAAAGCTGCGCGTGAAAAAGAATTTCGTCTGAATAGGCGTTGCCAATGCCGCTGAAGAGGTGCGGATCGGTGAGCGCGCGCTTGAGGGTGTGATTTTCCGAGGTGAGCACAGCGGCGAACTGCTCACGCGTGGCGGAGAGGATTTCAATGCCGCCGGGATCGCTTCGGCGCAGATCTTCTTCGTCGGCGAGCAGATGCAGCGAGGCGCGTTTCTGCGTGCCGGCCTCGGTGAGCGTGAGCGTGCCGTTGTCGAATTCGAAGGTAGCGAGCGTGCGGCGACCGTCGGGATGGACCGGCCTGCTCTTCCAGTGCAGGCGTCCCGCGATCATCAGGTGAAACACGAGCCAGTGGCCGTTGTCGAAACCCAGGGCGATGCGCTTGCCAACCCGGCGCAGGCCGGTGACCTTGTGGCCGTGCACGGAATCGATGGGCGGGGTTGCGGTGCGCAAAAGGAAGGGGCCGGCGATGCGGATGCGCTGAAGGACGCGGCCTAGGACGCGTTTTTCAAGCGCTTCGCGGTACACGGTGATGTCAGGAAGTTCGGGCATTATGAGATGGAGTGACGAAGGAATTTAACACAGGACACCCAGAGAAAGAACACAGAGGGCCCGGAGAAGGAGGCGGCGGCCGAGCTAAAGTTCGGCCACTACTGGCCGAGCCGCCCGCCCCGGAAAGAGGGCCCTACAAGAAAATGTCAGAGACGGGGAGGGGTGGCGGGAGAAATCAGGCGAATCGAGATAACGAAGCTTCCGTGCTGTTTGCCGACGAGTTCAAATCTAGCGGTGTTTTCGGCGCCGCCGCTTGACACAGCGCGAGCGGAGACCCCGCCCTGGAGTTCCGCGACCCCGGGAGCGAGATTGCGGGCTTCAAGGCTCACCTTGGCGGTGCTGCCCTTCACATGAACGGTTAGCGTGCGATGTTCACCGGGAGTGAGAGGCGCGGAACTGGCTTCGAGATCCAGGGCAACCAGGACGACGATGAAGGGCTGGTCGGTTTTCTGGCCGCAGGTGACTTGCACCTGCGACGGGCCGGGATTCATGTCCGCTGGAGGAATCACGGCGAGATACGCAGGGGAGGCGGCGAGCACGAAACCGGGTTGATTGTCGAAGGTGACGCGGTTGGCGTCGGCGACGCCGCAAAAGCCGTGGCCGCTAATTTCGATGCGATCGCTAAGGGAGGCGACACGCGGAACGAGAGAAACTTCCAGGGTTCCCGAGGGAGATTCAGCGGCAGAGAGAACAGTGCTGGAGAGGCGGCCGGGGCGTCCTTGAATGGAAGCGAAAACCTTCTGCGCGTTGAGAGGAGCGACGAAGAAGGCGCGGCCGGTTGCATCGGTAGTGAGCTTGTCGCCGTCGGAGAATTCGACGGTGACCCCAGGCGTGAGGCGGCCGTTGACATCGAGAACGGCGAGTGTGGCGCGCTCCCCGCTGACGATTTTGCGGGGGAGCAGGAGAATGCGGGCTGAGGAAGCGGAGGGCGGCTCCTGGGCCGCAAGGGGGGAGACCGAGATTATTGAAATGGAAGCAACAGCGAGGAGAAGGAGCTTCGGCAAGGTGAAAAAAATCCGCACACTGAGATTGTAGAGGAGAAATGCCTGCGGCAGAAGTACGGGGCACCAATTGGGGTGTGATAGAGGGCCTTGTTCACGGATGGAGTTGTGCCCAAGATAGACGGGACGATACCAGGTCCTTGTGGCTCCCGCAGCCGCACACGGCTGGACCGAGCGGGAGGCATCCTGAAAGAGGAGAAATCCAATGAAATGGAACTCCATGCAGGCATGCGGCCTGCCGGTGGTGTTGCTGGGAGTGCTGGCGACGGAGGCGTGGGCGCAGACGCAGCGGGAGTACACGCTGACCGTGAACGAACGGAGCGGTTTGGCGCGCGTGGTGCAAATCAACGGGCATTCCTGTGTGGATGCAAACGCGCTGGCACGAATCGCGAATGCAAGCATTTCCTATCAGGGACATGAAATCAGGCTGAATCTCCCCGCAGGCGGGGGTGAGGTGGTGGCGGCAGCGGCTCTGGCTGCGCAACCGAATAACGGGTTTTCTCAGGAGTTCCTCCAAGCAGGGATTGAATACATGGCGCAAATTCGGGAATGACGGAACACTCTGCTGAACGCCATCTTCAACGGATACCCGCTTTCGGATAGCTTGTTTGTGCCCTATCGCGGGCAGGCGGCGGCCAATCTGCGCAAAGCGAAACTCGCAGCAACCACACAAGGAGACAAGAGCGGGGCGCAGCTGCTGGCGAAGGAATACGACAAGATCGATAACCCTACGGGAAAATATCTGGAGAAGCGGGTGAAGCTGGAGTTCATCGATCCCCATTCGATGGACGATGATCTATTGAATCAAAAGATTCCAAGGTGCGCGAGATCACTGGCGGCGATGGCGACCAGCAATCCGTTTTTGGACGATGGGTCGTGTCATTGAGAAGCCAGGTGAGGGATCAGGGACCAGTCAGCAGAAGGAGCAGAGTTGGTTGCGGGGTACGGTGCTTTCTCATTTAGAGGTCGGAAGCTGGATGGCAGAAAGGGCAAAAAGGTGTGCTGCAAGGGCGTTGCCCAAGCAGTGGAAAGCTGAAGGTCTCGAGGCAAGAGGGGCTTGGAGTGTGGCAAACTGATTCTTTGGCCAGTGGTAGGTATCGAAAGGTAATCAGTTGGGAGCAAAGCCTTTCCGAGCAGCAAGGGGTCTGTTAGCGTGGAAAGTAAGAAGTCGCCGGGGTGTCCACGCCGGGGGTACCTCTCGTGTTCACGGGAAGGCTTGAAGGAGAGGCTGTGCAGATCGTCAGCAGCGGCTTGTCAGACGTCGGACGGGTGCGTACAAACAACGAAGATTCCCACCGGATCGTGGAATCGCTGGGGCTTTTCATCTTGTCGGACGGGATGGGTGGCGAAGCGCACGGCGAAGTGGCCAGCGCGATGGCCGTGGACCTGATCACGAAATATTGCGAAAGCGAAAAGGAAGATTCTGGCGTGACGGTGCTGGAGGCGGCCCCGGAAAATTGGAGTTCGCAGACGCGGCGGCTGCGCAACGCCGTGCGGCAGGCGAATTACTTGATCTATCAGGCCGCGCAGAAAAATCCGGAGCAGCGCGGGATGGGCGCGACAGTGACGACGGCGTGGCTGAAGGATTCGCTGCTGAGCATCGCGCATGTGGGAGACAGCCGGGCGTATTTGTTGCGGAGCGGAAATTTGCAGCAATTGACGAACGACCACTCGCTGGTGGCGGAGCAGGTGCGCCGGGGACTGATTACGCCGCAGCAGGCGGAAGAGAGCGAGATGCAGAGCGTGCTGCTGCGGGCTCTGGGAGCGCACCCCGAAGTCGAGATTGACGTGGACGAGGTGGAGATTTATCCGCGGGACGTGCTGCTGCTTTGTTCGGACGGCTTGACGCGCATGATCACCGAGCCCGAAATCGCGGGAACGCTGCAGGCGGAAACGGTGCCGTCGGCGGCGGCGGAAAAACTGATCACGCTGGCGAACGAAAGCGGCGGGGTCGACAACATTACGGTAATCGTCGCGCGCTTCGAGGATGACGCCAGCAAGGGCTGGTTTTCCTGGATGCGGCGCGGCTCGGCCAAAAAAGACTAGCACCTCCTCGGAGGGGATAGCATGGCGAAACTTAGTCTGATGTTTGAAAACAAGCTGGTCAAAGAGGTGCCGATCGGCAACCGGCCGGTCACGATTGGCCGCTCACCAGACAACGATCTTCCCGTGGACAACCTGGCGGTGTCGAATTACCACGCGAGGGTGTATTACGAAGCTGGACGCCTGGTGGTGGAAGACCTGGACAGCCTGAACGGGACGTTTGTGAACGATCTGCGCGTGGAGCGCGCCACGCTGCACGACGGCGACTCGATCTGGATCGGGAAGCACCACATTAAGGTGGACGCGACCGCGGACGCGGCCATTCCCTGGGACACGGGACGCAAGACGGCGGCGCCGAAAATCAACGAGACCATGGTACTGGATACCAAGGCTCGGCGGGACATGCTCCAACAGGCCGCGGCGATGGGTGAGCGCTCCCAGTTTGCCGCAGGGCGCGTAAAAGTGGCCACGCTGGTGATATTAAGCGGCCGCGTGGACGGAAAAGAATATCCCCTGACCAACAAGCTGACCGTGATCGGCAAGTCGCCAATGGCCACAGTGCGGCTGAAGGGTTGGTTCAAGCCCAAGATGGCGGCGCAGATCAACCAACGCGACGACGGCTACTACCTGGGCACGGGCGACAAGGTGCCCAGCGTCAACGGCAACCCGATTTCCGGCACGGTGCGGCTGAACGACGGCGACTTGATCGAAATCTGCGGCGTGCGCATGAATTTCATTTTTCGCGAATAGTTCCCTCCTCCTATGGCAAACGCGCGCGAAGGAGGCCGCCAGTACGGGATCGGTTTTCGGCTGCGAAACCTGCTGGCGACCTGGTGGCAGCACCGCGCGGTCTTCGTCATCAGCGTGGTCATCACGATTCTGGCCCTGGGCGTGTATGTGTTCACGTTCGTCGGCGACCGCAACACGCCGCTGTTTGATTTCCTGAAACGCTTCGAATACAGCACCCTGGACACGCGATTCCGCTACCGTCCGGCGCGATACACGCCGCCCGACCCGCGCATCGTGGTGGTGGCGATCGACCAGCGCTCGCAGGAAGTGCTGGGCAAATGGCCATTTTCCCGGAAATATTTCGGGGAGATGCTCGACCAGTTGCGGCAGGATGGGGCCCGCGTGGTGTCGTTTGACGTGACCTTTGACAAGCCGGACCAGACGGCCGCCCCGATCCGCGCGCTTTGGGGACAGATTGAGCAGGACAAGAAAGAAGGAAAGCCGCCGGATCCGCGTATGGAAGCGCACGTGGCCGAACTGGCGAAGGAGTTCGATGCGGACGCGCAGTTTGGCGCGGCGCTGCGGCGGTTCGGCGCAGTGGTGCTAGGCAACTTCTATTTGCAGCCGGACGAGATTCAAGGGATCGACGACGCGACGCTGAATAAATATGCCGACATGGTGCAGTGGTATTCGCTGAATCGCAATGCCATCAATCCCGCAACGGGAAAGGCGGATTTCGCGGCGCTGCTGAACAGTTACCAATTCGAGGGGACGCTGTTCACGGCAACCATTGCCAATACCGCGGAACTTGCTCCGCCGGACAACGACGAAAAGACGGCCATCGGGTTCTTCAACATTTCGTCGGATGCGGACGGAGTGCTGCGGCGGGCGCTGCTGGTGGTGCCGTTCGGCCGGTCGAACAATCCCGAAGACATCGATCTTTACGGCTCGCTGGAGGTGCAGACGATCCGGCTTTACCTCGGGTTAAAGAGCGAACAGGTGACGGTGAACTATGGGCCGGCGGGTGTGGCCACGATCCAGTTCGGCGACAAGCTAACGGTGAAGCCGGACTGGCTGGGGCGCGTGCTGATCAATTACCGCGGTCCGCGCGGGACCTATCCTTACTATTCGATCGCGGACGTGGTGAACGGAAAATTCAAGCCCGGGACATTTCGAGACAAAATCGTGCTGGTGGGGGCCTCGGCGACGGGCATCGGCGATTTGCGGACGCCGCCCTACGGAGGCATCGACTACCCGGGGCTGGAAGTGCACGCCAACGTGATCGACAACATGCTGAACAAGGGTTTCCTGATTCGCGGGCCGAAGCAGGAAGTCTTCGACCTGTGCCTCATTCTTTTGTTCGGAATCCCGCTGGGAATTGCCATGGCGCTGGTTTCGCCGCGGTGGATGTGGTTCGGGCTGGCGCTCTTGCTGCCGTTTGCGTACTTGAATTATGTGTCGTTTCTGCGCGGCTATTGGCTGAATTTCACGCTGCCGGCGGGGACGCTGACGGCGAACGTGATGCTGGTGTCGTTGTACCGCGCGTTGGTGGAAGAAAAGGAAAAACGCAAGGTAAGGACGGCGTTCGGGCAATATTTGAGCCCGGAAGTGATCCGGCGGCTGCTGGTGAATCCACAATTGGTGGAACCACGAAAAACAGAAATCACCGTGATGTTCAGTGACATCCGGGGATTCACGACGATTTCGGAAAAGCTGGACGCGCAAGAGTTGGCGCTTTTCCTGAACGGCTATCTTTCCGACATGACGAGAATTGTGTTCGAAACGCAGGGCACGCTGGACAAATACATCGGCGACGCAGTGATGGCGTTCTGGGGCGCGCCATACGAAGAGCCGGATCATGCGATCAACGCATGCAAAGCATCGCTGGCGATGATGCAGAGGGTGCACGCGCTGCAGAAGCAGTGGGAAGCGGAGGGTAAGCCGAAGCTGGATATCGGAATCGGCTTGAACTCGGGAACGGCAAGCGTGGGAAACATGGGATCAGAACTCCGGTACGGGTATACGGCGCTGGGAGACACGGTGAACCTGTCCTCGCGGCTGGAGGGACTTAACAAGGAGTATGGAACGCACATTCTAGTGAACGATTCGACGCATGAGGCAGTGAAAGCTGCGGGCTTCCTTTTCCGCGAGCTGGATGTGATCCGGGTGAAAGGCAAGCTGCAGCCGGTGGTAATTTACGAATTGTTGGGGAAGACTGCGGAGCTCGAAAAAGAGCCGAGTTACTCGGAGTTGCTGGAACGGGTAAAAGAATTCGCGGCGGCGCGGATGCTTTACCAGCACCGAAAGTGGCAAGAAGCGCAGAAGGCGTTTGAAGGGATTCTCGGCAAGTGGCCGGAGGATGGACCTTCCCGGATGTACTGGAAGCGGTGCCAGGAGTATTTGTTCGATGAGCCGCCGGTGGGCTGGGACGGCGTTTTTACGATGACGCATAAGTAGAAGGCCGTTTGTATCCGGAAGTTTGTAGTTGTTGGTTTTCGGACAAAGCCCCAAGGCATTCGATTTTGGCCGGCGGGGTTGAAACAACATAGCGGGAAATCATCGCGCAAAGCACACGCGACGGGGCGGCGGCTAGGCCACAAGAGAAAGCCCTACGCGCAAATGCGGCGTGTGGGGCTGCCGCGCGAATCAGGATGGGCCGCTTGGGGCGCGACTTCAAGATCAGAAGCCTCGCCCCGCGCTCCAAAAGTGATCAGGGACGAGTAATGACCCCGCAGGCGATGCGCGGAGGGGCGGCGATGCCGCTTCCGCTGCTGACGCCGTGAATGACGATGGCGGTACCGCCATTGCTGAACACGGAGTGATCGTCGTTGCCCATGGTGACATTGGGCGCAACGGTGGTGACATGGGCCGTGCCATCCTTGCCGACAATCAAATCGAAATCGGGGATGTCTCCCGCCATGGCGCCGTGCATGTGTTCGCCCCCTTCGGGATTGAAGTGCGAGCCAGCGCTCATGAAATCGGGTGGATCGCAGGCAGCGTTCTGGTGGATGTGTATGGAATGCTCACCGGGCGGGAGCTTTCTGATGTCGAGAACGATCTTCACGCCGTGAGCGGCGGGAGAGAGCGTCGCGGTGCCGACATCCTGCCCTTCCAGGTTCTTGATGTTTACGACCACGTGCTTTGGGACGGCATGGGCGGATTCCTGCTGGGCCCGAACGGGAAGGGCGAGTAAGCACACCACTGCGGCAAAACAGACGAGCGACTTCACAACTGTCCTCCTTCGCGCGGATGGAATTGGGATTGTTACAAGACGAACAAGATTACTTTACCGGGAAAAAGGCGGGCGAAGGGCAAAACTTTGGCTGGTGAGTCGAAAAAGTTCAGTGGTGGCGGGGCGTATCGGCGTCTGAGCGATAGTTCGCGGAGCGAAAAGGCGTACCGAGGCTGCCGGGATATGAATCTAACGCAGGCTGCGGAAGACGAGCGCGGATCGCGAGACCCATGGCGAGGCGGGGAATCCGCATGAATCTTTTGAATAGGCATCAGAAGTTTCTTTAATCGAACCCGAATGCCCCATTGCAAGACGCGCGGAATTAACCCAGCGTTTAGGTTCCGGGGAGTTAATATCCTCTGCAGAAGGAAGAGAGGAGAATGCGTGTGCGCAGAGCACGAAGGCGCCCGAATACCGAGGACCAAATTGGACCGAAAGAAATTGCAAGCGCCGGCATGGTGCGTTTACGTACCCAAATGGGGGGCATTGGTAGTCTAATAAAGGAGTAATGATCGAAGCGCTTAGCGCGACGGGTGGGAGACGAAGTGCTCCGCAGGCCTAAGGTCACCAACCAAAGAATATGTGGATCGTCCGATTAGCCCTTTCGCGGCCATATACGTTCCTTGTGATGGCGCTGGTCATCATCCTAATGTCGCCCGTGGTGTTGCTGCGCACGCCGACGGATATTTTTCCAGACATCAATATTCCAGTGATCGGGCTGGTGTGGACCTACACCGGCCTGGAACCGCAGGAGATGGAGCGCCGGATCACGTCGAACGTGGAACGCGGGATCATGGTGCTGGTGAACGACGTGGAGCACGTGGAATCACAGTCGTTGAACGGCGTTTCGCTGATCAAGATTTTCTTCCACTCCGGGGCAAACGTGGAAACCGCGCTGGCGCAAACGACAGCAATTTCGCAGACGTTTCTGAAGAACCTGCCGCCGGGGACGACCCCGCCCCTGGTGATCATTTATTCGGCCTCGACGGTGCCGGTGCTGCAAGTGGGATTGAACAGCGACACGCTGAGCGAGCAGCAACTGTTCGATTACGGGAACAACTTCATCCGCACGCAGATTTCGACGGTGCCAGGGGCGTCGATGCCCTATCCGTATGGAGGCAAGTCGCGCGTCGTGTCCGTGGACATCGACTCGGCGGCGCTGCAGGCGAAGGGGCTTTCGCCGGTGGACGTGGTGAACGCGGTGACAGCGCAGAACCTGATCCTGCCGACGGGCACGGCAAAGCTGGGCAGCCTGGAATTCAACGTGGAGATGAACGGCAGCCCGCAGACGATCCCGGAGATGAACGACCTGCCGGTGAAGACGGTGAACGGCTCCACGATCTACATGAAGGACGTGGCGCACGTGCGCGACGGCTTCACGCCGCAAACCAATGTGGTGCTGACGAACGGGCAGCGCGGCGTGCTGATGAGCATTTACAAAACGGGGAAAAACTCGACGCTGGAAATCGTGGACCACGTGAAGCAGGTGCTGGCCGATTACCAGTCTTCCCTGCCCCCGGAACTCCACATCACGAACTTCTTCGACCAGTCCATCTATGTGCGCGCGGCGATCCAGGGCGTGCTGCGCGAAGCGCTGATTGCCGCGTGCCTGACGGCGATCATGATCCTGCTGTTCCTGGGCAACTGGAAGAGCACCCTGATCATTGCGGTGTCCATCCCGCTTTCGATCCTGGTGAGCCTGCTGTGCCTGAGCGCGCTGGGAGAAACGATCAACATCATGACGCTGGGAGGCCTGGCGCTGGCCGTCGGCATCCTGGTGGACGACGCCACCGTCGAGATCGAAAACATCAACCGGAACCTGGCCATGGGCAAGGAGACGGTGCAGGCGATCCTGGACGGCGCGCAGCAGATCGCGGTGCCGGCGTTCGTTTCAACGCTATGCATTTGCATCGTGTTCCTGCCGATGTTCTTCCTGTCGGGTGTGGCGAGGTTTCTGTTCGTGCCGCTGGCGGAAGCGGTGATTTTCGCGATGCTGGCGTCGTATATGTGGTCGCGAACGATCGTGCCGACAATGGCGATGTATCTGCTGAGCGCGGAAGACGAGTACCAGGCGGATTTGCATGTCGGGGAAAAGATGGGATTGTTCCGGCGATACCAGCAGGGTTTCGAGCATTCCTTTGAGCGGCTGCGCATGGGGTACCGGCGGGCGCTGACGATGGCGCTGGACCGGCCGTGGCTGTTTTCCTCGTGCTTCCTGGCGTTTTGCGTGCTGTCCGCGGGGCTGACGTTCTTCCTGGGGCGCGATTTTTTCCCAAGCGTGGACGCGGGCCAAATCCGGCTGCACATGCGCGCGCGGACGGGGCTGCGGATTGAAGAAACGACGCGGCTGGCGGACCAGGTGAACAAGGTGATTCACGACGTGATCCCGCCGCGGGAACTGCAAACACTGATCGACAACGTGGGGCTGCCGGTCTCGGGCATCAACATGACGTACAGCAATTCGGGAACGATCGGAACGGCGGACGCGGAAATCCTGGTGCAGTTGAAGAGCGAGCGGGGAAAATCGACGGGCGAGTATGTGAACGAACTGCGGCGGCGGCTGGCCCGGGAATTTCCGGGAGTGCAGTTTTTCTTCCAGCCGGCGGACATCGTAACGCAGATTCTGAACTTCGGAACGCCGGCGCCGGTGGACGTGCAGATCATTGGCGCAAACCAGCAGGCAAACTACGAAGTGGCGCAGCGACTTTCCGACAAGATGCAGCACATTCCGGGAGCGGTGGACGTGCACGTGCAGCAGGAGTTCGACGCGCCGACGTTGTACATGAATCTGGACCGGACGAGATCGCAGTATGTGGGCATGCAGGCGAGGGACGTGGCGCAAAACCTGCTGGTGTCGCTGTCATCGAGCTTTCAAACGACCCCGAATTTCTGGCTGGACCCGCGAAACGGCGTGACCTACAACGTGGCGGTGCAGACGCCGCAATACCGGGTAGATACTTTCCAGGCGCTGCAGAATACGCCGATCAGCGGGAGCATGCCTGGGGCGCAGCCGCAAATTCTGGGCAACCTTGTGACGACGCACAATGTGGCCCGCGCGGCTTCCATCTCGCACTATAACGTGCAGCCGCTGATCGACGTGTACGCTTCGGTCTATCGACGGGACCTGGGCAGCGTGGAAAGCGACGTGGAAAAGCTCGTGGAGGAGGCGAAGAAGGAGCTGCCCCGCGGGAGCCACATCGTGATTCGCGGCCAGGTGGAGACAATGAACTCGTCGTTCTTCGGGCTGGGAATCGGTTTGATCGGCGCGATCATTCTGGCTTACCTGCTGATTGTGGTGAATTTCCAGTCCTGGCTGGACCCCTTCATCATCATCACGGCCTTGCCGGGCGCGCTGGCGGGAATCTGCTGGATGCTGCTGGTCACGCACACGACGCTGAACGTGCCGTCGCTGACCGGAGCAATCATGTGCATGGGTGTGGCGACCGCCAACAGTATTTTGATGATTTCCTTCGCGCGAGAGCAGATGATTGAAGGTAAGTCGCCGCGGGAAGCGGCGCTGGAGGCGGGGTACGTGCGCATCCGCCCGGTGATCATGACGGCGATGGCGATGATGATCGGCATGGTGCCGATGGCGATTGGCCTGGGAGAGGGCGGCGAGCAGAACGCGCCCCTGGGACGCGCGGTGATCGGCGGCCTGCTGTTCGCGACAATCGCCACGCTGTTCTTCGTGCCTTGCGTATTCTCGATTATTCACGGCTGGCTGGAACGCCGGAAGCGGCGCGGACGCGGCCAGGAAGTGGCGCTGGCCTGACCGCGCAAGGGAAAGATTTGGAGCAGAAAGATGGAGACTGAGGCAACAAAAGGCAGCGAAGCCGTTGCAGGGAGGAAAAAGAGTCCGCTGTTTGCCGTGTTCTTCCTGGTCATCGGCGCGTTGATCGTGCTAGGCATCATCCTGATCGTGCAGCGGCGGGCCCAGTATCAGGCACTGGCAAACGAGACCGAACTTGCCGCCGTGCCGACGGTGGCGGTGATCCATCCGGAGGTGGAATCGGGCGAGGAAGACCTGGTGCTGCCGGGAACATTAAACGCGTACGTGGAGTCCCCGATCTACGCGCGGACGAACGGCTATCTGAAAAAGTGGTACTACGATATCGGCAGCAACGTAAAAAAGGGCGATCTGCTGGCGGACATCGACACGCCGGAAGTGGACCAGGAACTCGGACAGGCGCGCGCGGACCTGAACACCGCGCAGGCCAACGTGCAGCTTTCGGAGATCACCGCGGCGCGGTATTCGGATTTGCTGAAAACGGACGGGGTTTCGAAGCAGGAGGTGGACAACGCCATGGGCGACCTGGCGGCGAAACGTGCGATGGTGCAATCGGCCGAGGCCAACGTGCGGCGGCTGGAGGACCTGGAATCGTTCAAGCGGATTTATGCGCCGTTCAACGGATACATCACGCAGCGCAATATCGATATTGGGACGCTGATCAACGCGGGAAATGGCGGGACTTCGCAGCAACTGTTTTATCTGGCGCAGACAGATCCGATCCGCGTGTATGTGAACGTGCCGGAAGCGTACGCGCCGTCGATCCGTGCGGGAATCAACGCCTATCTGGAGCTGACGCAATATCCCGGACAGAAATTCCAGGGGAAAGTGGTGCGTAGCGCGAACGCGATCAATCTTTCCACGCGAACGCTGCTCACCGAAGTGGATGTGCCGAACGCCGCCGGGCAACTACTGCCGGGAGGCTACGCGCAAGTGCATCTGGACGTGAAGGTGACGGGCCAGCGGTTGCAGGTACCGGTCAATTCCCTGCTCTTCCGGTCGGAAGGGCTGCGAGCCGTGGTGGTGGACGCGAATCATCATGCGCATCTGCAGACGCTGACGATCGGACGCGATTACGGCGTGACATTGGAAGTTTTGAACGGGCTGAATGCCGATGACTGGATCGTGCTGAATCCCCCCGATTCGCTGAATGACGGCGAAGAAGTGCACGTGAAGCAAGTGGCGAATCCGATGGCTGCGCCGCCGCCGGCGCAGAATGCACCCGCCAGGGCGGGGGGCAATGCGGCGCCAGTGGAGAAGAAACCCTGATGGCGTCAGGCGGGCGGCGCGCGAAGGACAAGCTTTTCTTGGCGGCGTTTTTGCTGGCAGGGTACGGATTGGCGAGTTGCACGGTGGGGCCAAACTACAAGAAGCCGGCAGCGCCCGTGCCGGCGAAATGGGAAGTGCGCGAGCCGTTCCGCGAAGCGACGCCGAAAGACACGGTGCCAAAGGCGGCGTGGTGGACGGTGTTCCACGACGAGGAACTGAACGGCCTCGAAAACGATCTGCTTGCTTCCAACCAAACATTAAAAGTGGCCGTGGCGCATTACCAGCAGGCGAGGGCGGCGGCAGCGGTGCAGAACGCCACGTTGTTTCCGACGCTGGGAGTGGCGCCAAGCGCAAGCCGCCAGCGTTATTCAGGCGATCGCGCCACCGGCACGCCGATTCAGCTATCGGGGCCGGTGACCCAGAGCAGTTGGACGATTCCATTTACCGTCAGCTACGAAGTGGACCTTTTCGGGCAGCGGAGGCGCACGATTGAGGCGGCGCAGGCTTCGTTGCAGGCAAGCGAAGCGGACTTTGAGAACGTGCGGCTGGTGCTCACCGCGGAGCTTGCGGCAGATTATTACAGCATGCGGCAACTGGACACGCAGATTACGCTGCTGAAGCGAACGGTGGAGACGCTGGAAAAAGGGCTGGACTTGGTGAACTCGCGGCACCAGGGGGGCGTGGCGTCCGGCCTGGACGTGGCGCAGGAAGAGACTTTGCTCAACTCGACGCGCACGGAGGCGACGCTGCTACGGCAACAGCGGAAACAATTCGAAGATGCGATTGCGACGCTGACGGGGCGTGCGGCGCCGGATTTTCACCTGCCTTCGCAGGAGCTTTCGGCGGAGCCTCCCAATGTGGAAGTCTCCCTGCCCTCTGACCTGCTGGAGCGGCGCCCGGACATAGCGGAGGCGGAGCGGGAGATGGCCGTGGCAAATGCGCAGATCGGCCTCGCGAAGGCGGCGTATTATCCGTCGCTGCTGCTTTACGGGCAGGGCGGGTGGAACTCAGCCAAGGTTTCGCAACTGTTTAACGCGGAGAGCGGTGTGTGGGCCATCGGGGCCAACGTGGCGGAAAGCATCTTCACGGGTGGCGCGCGACGTGCCCAGGTGCAGTTTTCACAGGCGAATTACGATGCGACGGTGGCGAGCTACCGGGGCACGGTGCTGGGCGCCTTCCAGGAAGTGCAAGACGACATTACAGGGCTGGAAGTGCTGCACAAGGCGCAGCAATCGCAGGCGGACGCGGTGGCGGCGGCGCGTCGGCAACTGGATATCGCCAATTCCCGCTATGTGGGCGGGCTGGTGAATTATCTGGACGTGGTAAGCGCGCAGCAAAACCTGCTGAGCAACGAGCAGGAAGCGGCGATTATCCAGGGGCAACGGCTGGTGACTTCGGTGCTGCTGGTGAAGGCGCTGGGCGGCGGTTGGGATGCCGCGAGCCTGGCAGCGGTGCAGGAAAAGGCGCGCCTAAAAGATATCGTCGCCCCGTAGACAAGACACCGGCACGCAGCGCCATTCGTGGGGGCGGATTCCGCGGCTGGCGCGGATTTCCCTCCCTTCCGCGGCTTGGGGCGAAAACCAACCGACAACCATCCGATGTTGGTCCAAAAGACGGATTCTGATTCATGGCCAACCGGATGGCGCGGAGTGCTAGACTCTGTTGCCGCAGCTTCGAACGAAGGAAATTCGCACGTGCTGGAACACTCCTACGTATTTCTCGACATCGCGCTGGTGATTGTGGCGGCGTTCGCCTGCGGGTTGCTGGCCTGGAAACTGCGGCAACCCATCCTGCTGGGATATGTGCTCGCTGGCCTGGTGATGAGTCCGCTGACACCGGGGCCGCGCGTACACGACACGCGCAACTTCGAAACGATGGCCGAAATCGGCGTGATCCTGCTGATGTTTTCGGTTGGCATCGAGTTTTCGGTGCCGGAGCTTCTGAAAGTGAAGTGGGTGGCGCTGGTGGGCGCGCCGCTGGGAATCCTGCTGTGCGTGGGCTTGGGGATCGGCGTGGGAGCACTGTTGGGGTGGCCGCTGGCGCAGGGGATGGCGGTGGGCTGCATCATTTCAGTGGCGAGCACCATGGTGCTGCTGCGCTTGCTGATGGACCGCGGAGAAATGGCCACGGAGCACGGGCGGCTGATGGTGACGTTGTCCCTGGTGGAAGATCTGGCGGTGGTGATCCTGACGGTGGTGCTGCCGAGCTTTTCGCCAAACGGTGGAGGGACGCTGTGGCAGGCGTCGTGGGGCGTGGGGAAGGCGATTCTGCTGCTGGCGCCGATCGCGTTCGTGGCGTGGAAGGTGTTTCCCCCGCTTTTAGCCAAAGTGGAAAAAACCTGCAACGACGAAATTTCGTTGTTGCTGGCGCTGACGGTTTGCATGGGAATTGCGGCGCTGACGGAAGAGATCGGGCTCTCCTTGGCGCTGGGGGCGTTTCTGGCGGGATTGTTCCTGGGAAATTCGGAGTTCACGCACAAACTGGCGCGGCAAACACAGCCACTGCGCGACGTGTTTGTGGCGTTTTTCTTCGTGTCCGTGGGGATGCTGCTGGACCCGAAAGCCTGGAAAGACAGTTGGCCGATGATCGTGCTGGTGGCGGCGCTGGTGCTGGCGGGGAAATACGTGGTGTGGACCGGCGTGGTGTGGGTGTTCCGGTACTCGAATGCAACGGCGTTCCGGGTGGGGATCGGATTGACGCAAATTGGGGAGTTTTCGTTCATTCTGGCGCAGGTGTCGAACAAGGCGGGACTGATTTCGCCGCAACTCTATCACGCGACGCTGGCGGCATCGCTTCTGACCATCCTGGTGAATGCGACGATCTTCCGGTTCATCAAACCAAAGAGAATGCCGCCCGCTGGGGCGCCACCGCTGCCGAAGGCTGCCGGATAGCAATCCTTACGGAACAAATCACAGACGTTGGCGCAGGCGGTATGGTTGTGTTGTGCAAGGGTGCGTAAAGCGAGGAGAAGAGGATGAATTATCGGCAACTGGGACGTACTCCGTGGAAAGTGTCGGACATCAGCTTTGGAGCGTGGGCAATCGGCGGGTCGTGGGGGCAGGTGAGCGACACCGAGGCGCTGGGCGCATTGAACCAGGCGATCGATTCGGGCGTGAATTTTATCGATACCGCGGATGTTTATGGCGACGGACGCAGTGAGCGGCGGATCGCGCAATTGAAGAAGTCGCGGAAGGAATCGATCGTGGTTGCGACAAAGGCAGGCCGGCGTTTGCCGAAGCAGACAGTGGAGGGCTATTCGCGGGAAAACCTGACCGCGTGGGTGGAAGACAGTTTGCGGAATCTGCAGTGCGAAGCGATTGATTTGCTGCAACTTCACTGCCCGCCGACTGCGCTCTATGAGCGTCCGGAAGTATTCGGGATATTGGACGATTTGGTGAAGGCCGGGAAGCTGCGCTATTACGGCGTAAGCGTGGAGAAAGTGAGCGAAGCCATCCGTGCGACGGAATATCCGAATGTGCAGACGGTGCAGATTATTTTCAACACTTTCCGACAAAAGCCGGCGGACGAATTTTGGGCAATCGCAAAACAAAGGAAAGTGGGAATTATTGCCCGAGTGCCCCTGGCCAGCGGATTGTTGACGGGCAAACTGCGGCGGGATTCGACCTTCCCCGCGGACGATCACCGGAATTTCAACCGGCGCGGGGAATCCTTCGACATCGGAGAAACGTTTTCCGGGATGGAGTACGAGACCGGGCTGGAGGCGGTGGAAGAGTTGCGCAAGCTGGCGCCGCCGGGCATGACGCTCTCGCAATTTGCACTCCGCTGGATTCTGACCTTTGACGCCGTGACCTGCGCGATTCCTGGAGGAAAGCGCGCCGAGCAGGTGCGGGAGAATTGTCTTGCGTCAGACTTCCCGCCGTTACCGAAAGAGACGCTGGAAGCGGTACGAAGAATTTACGACACCCGATTCAAAGCGCTCGTGCAGGCGCGATGGTAGGATGGGGGTGATTTTGGGGCTCGGAGGGGTCGCAAGGGCCAGACCTTGACATACTCCGACGCAAAGGGCGCTCCCCAGGATGACAACATTGTTGGCTGGACCTGCTGCATGTTGAGGAGTTTTGAGCACTAAACTTCAGTGGAGTCGGAACGGACGTCGGTGAGAGAGGGTTCGACGGTCTGGAAAACGAAGCGCCCTTCGAATTCGACCTGGGCGAGCGCATCACGCAGTTCCAGCATGGCGGAGAAGACGCCGCCGAGCATCCCAAGCAATCCCAGAACAAAAAATGCCGCGGCAAAGAGCGTGGCTACAGGCAGCAGCCAACTGACCGCCAACATCAGACTGCAGATGATGAGCAGAGCAACGGAAGAGAGGAAGAAGAGGAGGGCCATGCGGATGAGGCGGGCGCGCTCCGTGACGCGCAGTGTTTGCCTGCGTAGCACTTCCAGGAGTTGCCGCTGGTCTTCCAAGCCTTCGCGCGCCCAATTTTCCTGTTCGCGGAGCATTTCGCGCTGAAAAGTGCGGAGGCGGGCGACAAGCGCGGCGAGTCGCCCATAGAAGGCAAGTGACAATAGACCACAAGCGGAGATGATGACCACCGGCACCACGGAAATGCTGATGATGCTGGGCCATTGAGGCAAGGCCATGTGGAGAAGCCCCCTTTCTTTTTCAGGCTAGCAACCGGAAGAGGGTCCGGCTGTGATGCATTACCGAGGGAGCGCACATAATGCTGCAAGGCGCGCGCGAAACCCGATTAGCCGGGCAGCATGGTCTCCTGCCCCGCAATGACTCTCCATCCACCCGCGCGGTTGTTTACGTAGACATGGATGACGCGATATTGGCGGGCGAAATTGCGGCCGTCCTGGACGCCCCGAGTAGACCAAGTGCAGGTGACAACGGCAGTAGGGCCGTAGATGCGGACACTGATATTGGTTACGACGAAAGCAGAGTAGCGGGCCGTGGAGTGCTCAATGCTGGAGACGAGAGCATTTCGATCGCGGAATTCGCCGGTTGCGGCGGTGCCCTGGTAATCGTCGGCATAGACCCGGGCGAAAAAGCTGGCATTGTTCAAAGACAAGGCATGCGCGGTTTCCTTTTCCAAGGCGACAATTTCCTGGGAATCGACGTCGAGTTCGGCGGCAACGGCGCGGTCATGCTTTTCTTGCCAGGTCATTTGTGCAGAAGATTGCTGGGGAATGGCAAGCCAGATCAGCGCCACTCCGAGCCATATCCAAGCAATTCCCCGATGAAACATGGTCTCCCCCTCCACAATCCCGACAGATTGCGTTCCCCTGTCAAACGATCACGCGACGTGCCTTTCTCCACTTTGCCCCTTTTGCAACGGGCTGGGGAGGCGTCGCCGGGGCGTTTTGTCCTCTCGGTAACCTGCGAATCCTCGGGGTGGCCGGGAGACTGAGGAGGGGCGGTTATCTGCGACAATGGAAATATGCCGATGGCGACCCAAAGCGAAATTCAGGAAGCGGCGAGGATCCTTCGCGACGGCGAGCTGGTGGTGTTCCCAACGGAGACGGTCTACGGGTTGGGGGCGAACGCGCTAGATGCGGTGGCAGTGCGGAAGATCTATGAATTGAAGGGCCGTCCGGCGACGAGTCCTCTGATTGTACACGTGGCAGGCATCGAGCAGGCAAAAGGACTGGCCGCGGAGTGGCTGCCGGAGACAGAGCGGTTGGCCGGGCAGTACTGGCCGGGGCCGCTGACACTGGTGGTGCCAAAGAAGGCAGTGATTCCCGATGAGGTGACGGCGGGGCTGAAGACGGTAGGCTTGCGGGTGCCGCGGCATCCCGTGGCGCTGGAACTACTACGGGCTGCCGGCGTGCCGATTGCGGCCCCGAGCGCGAACCGGTTCACGCAACTTTCACCGACGACGGCGGAGCACGTGCGTGAGGCATTCGGGGCAGAAACGCCATATCTGCTGGATGGCGGGCCATGCGAGGTGGGGCTGGAGTCGACGGTGATTGCGGTGAACCGCGAAGGGCTGGAGGTTTTGCGGCCAGGGATGGCCATGGTGGCGGGGGCGGTGCCGGGGCCGAGTGTCAGCGAGACGGAAGGCGAGGCGCACCGATCACCGGGGCAGCACCGGAAGCACTACAGTCCGAAGACGAGGATCATGCTGGTGAACCGGGGGCATCTGCCGACAGAAGGGCGCGGGGCGTATTTGTGGATGCATTACAACGCCGCGGCCAGCAAGCGGCGGCGAATGCCGGAGGATCCTGAGGCGTATGCGGCGGAGATTTACAAAACGCTGCATGAATTGGACCGCGAGGGGTTCGAGTGGATTGCCGTGGAGTTGCCGCCGGACACGGTGGAATGGGCGGCGATTCGAGACCGCTTGGTGCGGGCGGCGTGGTAAGAGGAGAAGGTGTAGCCCACCCGTTTCAGGGGTAAGGATTTCGCTTGTTTCAGCGAGATTGCCGCGACAGGGAAGACCCTCAGGCCTGAAAGCCTGAGCTATAGTTGACCGACACGAAGGCCGGCGGTTCCACGAAACCGGGATAGAATCTGCGGATTCGCGAGGAGGTGTTTATGCAAAAGGTGACTGGAGCTCGGATGATTTTGGGTACTGTCCTTCTGGCGGCGCTGGCGATTTTTGCGCTGGGCTTCTGGATCAGAGCGCGAGCGCAAGGGATGGCCGGGACGGATAAGCCGTTTGTCGTGGAGTATTACTACAAGGCGAAATGGGGACACGCGGACGAGTTCATCGCGCTCTTCCGGAAAAATCATTATCCGGTGCTGAAGAAGGAAGTGGAGATGGGACGGCTGCTGAAGGTGACGGCGGTGGCACCGTTTTACCACCCTACGGAAGACGGACGATGGGATTACCGGGTGACGATTGTCTATAAGAACGCAGCGGTGGCGCACGACGATTTCGACTCCAAGGCGTTGATTAAGCAGATGTACCCGGATCAGGACACCTACTGGAAAGAAGAGCAGCGGCGATTTGAGATTCTGGATGCGCATTGGGATCTGCCGCTGAAAGATGTGGAGCTAGAGGCAAAATAATTCCGACGACATCACAAGGGTGACGCCTTAAGGGAGGTCAGGAATTGGATTCCATCCACGCGCATGGATTTCAGACGTTCGTCGTTTGTGATGAACAAGTCTACCCCTGCGGCTCCGGCGCATGCCAGTTGGATTGCGTCGGGCGGTCGGAGGCTGCGATCGCAACGCAGACGCGCATACTGATTGGCACTGCTGACGTCGAAGGGTATGAGAATCGCAGTGCGCATTAGAGCCTCTTCATAGGCCTTGCAGAGGTCGAGCGCACCTCGCTCGGTGGGCTTTACAAGCAATTCCCCAAGAGTAAAGGCGGAGGTAAGCAGCTGATCGCCGCGTTGAAGCATGGCTCTGCGGAGTTTTTTCACGCGCTCCGACAACTCAGCGTACTCTTCAAAAAGATAGATGAAGAGGTTGGTGTCCCAGAAGATCCGGCTCATCCCCAGCTCTCCCGGAGGCGGCGGACATACTCATCGGCGTGCTCATCCGCCCAGAGTTCCCTGCCAGAACCCGCCAAAGCCAGCAGCGCATCCTGAGCGAGGTCGGCCTCCGCCATGTTCCGACTCCATTCGTGATACCAACGGAACAAACCGGAATATCCAGGGGGAAGACAGCCCGGATGAGGCGTGATTTTCCCACCCTCCCGTTGCGGGTGATAGGTGTCGCCTTTGCGAAAGATGCGCCGTCGGCCGGGACCGGTTTCCAAGAGCATGCGATAGCGAGCCGGGTTCGGTGGTCGGTTGGCCACACAGTGCTGAACGACATGCACGTAAACGCCAGGCCTGAGGGAGCCGTAAAGGTTCTCACGTTGCGCGCGACCGACAATCTCCTCAACAGAGAAATCCAGCCGGCCGGAATGCTCGCGATGTAAAAGCGCGACGGCGATCCAGACCTCGTCGGCAACTTTCAGTTGGGGTTTGGCAATGGTGTGCAAGAGGGATAACCTCTTAAAACATTGTTACAATGTAATTTGGAATTGTCAAGTTCATGATTTTGGCAAAGCCTTCCACGTCTCTTGTCTGGGAAGGTGGCTCGCGACATTCAGCGTCCCGCCCAATAGGCGGCCGCAGCGCTAGAGATTGTCGAGGAAAAACTTGGTGACGCGCTCCCAGAGGATGCGCTGCGCGGGCGTATCGCTGACGCCGTGGCCGCGGCCCGGGAAGGCCATCACTTCGACGTATTTGCCGTCAGCGATGAGCTTATCGATCAGGGACAGAGTATTGGAGTAGTGGACGTTGTCGTCGCCTGTGCCGTGGGCGATGAGAAGCTTGCCTTTGAGATTGGCGGCATTATTGATGGGCGAGGACTTCTCATAGTCGTCCTCATTTTTGGGCAAGAGGCCGAGATAGCGCTCGGTGTAGATCGTATCGTAGAAGTGCCAGTCGGTGACGGGTCCGCCGGCGAATCCCACCTTGTAGATATCCCCCGCTTCGAACATTGCATGCAGGGTCATGTGGCCGCCGTAGCTCCAGCCCCAGATGCCCATGCGATTGGGATCGACATAGGATTGCTTGCGCAGCCAGTCCGCGCCATCGCGCTGGTCGGCGAGTTCCTGCGCGCCAAGGTGAAGGTGAATGGGCTCCTCAAAGACGTGGCCGCGGCCATAGGAGCCGCGATTATCGAGCGAAAAGATGATGTAGCCCTTTTGCGCCAGCATCTGGTGCCAGAGGAACATGCTGGGACGTCCCCAGGCGTTCACTACGACCTGGGCGTGTGGGCCTCCATAGGTGTAGGTGAGGACGGGATACTTTTTGGAGGGATCGAAGTTGGGCGGCTTAATCATCGAGCAATACAGCGTGGCGCCGTCGTGGGACTGGATGGTGAAGAACTCGACGGGAGAGAGATGGTATTGGGTGAGCTCGGGAACTCTGTTTTCCTCGAGAGTGGCGAGTTTGGCGCCGTCGGCGGAGTAGGAATCGCGGCGCGGAGGGGTCATGACGTTCGAGTAGGTGTCGACGTAGAGTTTGGCGTTAGGGGAAAAAAGAATGTGGTGCGTACCGTCTTCTTTGGTGAGGCGAGAGAGATGCGAGCCGTCGAAGGAGACGCGATAGAGATGGCGTTCGATCGGAGATTTTTCGGTGGCTGTGAAGTAGACGAAACCCCCGGTTTCATCGACAGAGTCGATCTGCGAGACTTCCCAGCCACCCTTGGTGAGCTGGGCTAATTCCTTGCCAGAGACGTCGTAGAGATAGAGATGGCGGTAGCCTGAGCGCTCGCTGGACCAGAGGAAGCGGTTGGAATCCTGGAGGAAACGGAGATCGTCGCTGAGGTTGATCCAATACGCATCTTTTTCCGTAAGGATGGTTTTCGAGTTTCCGGTGGCGGGTTCGACGAGCAGCAGATCGAGCTGGTTTTGCTCGCGATTCAGGCGCTGAATGGCGAGGTGGCGCGAATCGGGCAGCCAGTTGACGCGCGGGAGATAGATGTTGGTTTCGGTTCCGGTGTCCATGAGGCGGGGCGCGCCGCCGGAAACCGGAGCGACATAAACGTGGACGATGGGGTTGGCGCCGCCGGGAACGGGGTAGCGCTCGAGTTCGGCTTCTCCAGAGTAAGACTCGAAATCGACGAGTGGAAATTGCGTGACTTTTCGCTCGTCCATCTCGAGGAAGGCGATGGATGAGGAATCGGGCGACCACCAGTAGGCGGTGGCGAGGTCGAGTTCCTCGGGATAGACCCAGTCGAGTTCGCCTTTGCGGATTTCCTCGGTGCCGCCCTCAGTGACGGGGCGTTCTTTGGCGTCGGCGGTGCTGACAAGCCACAGATTGTGGTCGCGAACGAAGCTGACGAATTTCCCGTCGGGAGAGATTTTCGGGTCGCCGAGATCTTTGGTGCCGGAAACGAGCACGCGGCTGGATTGCGATTGCAGATCGTACCAGGCGAGTGAAGTGGGGCCCTGGAAGAGGATCGCAGCACCCCCGGGAGCCCACTGATACAGCGGAGGCGCGTGGCGGCCGAGGCCGGTGGCTTGCGTGGCTTTGGCAGCGGGATTGGCCAGCCCGGCTTCCCATTTTTCTCCATCGACGAGCAGGGAGCGCTGTCCGGTGGCGGCGTCGACCGCCCAGAGCGCGTGGCGCGTATCTTTGCCACTGCCAGTTGTTTCGACGTAGGTGAGGCGCTTGCCATCGGGCGACCAGGCAAGGCCGGGATTGAGATGACCGCCGAGGGAGGGAGTGGCGAAGATGCGCTGCAGCGTGATTTCGCCGGGTGCGGCGGGAGGCTCCTGAGAGGGCGTGGCAAGCGGAATGAAGATGACGGAAAGAGCGGCAGCGGTAAAGCGGAGGGAGGCTCGATGTGACATAAGGCTCCTAGGAGTTTCGATGCGAAAATGGCTCTTGGAATTTTACGTTGAGATCCTTCGTTGCAAAAGGCGCGGCTTCGCATGGCATGGGTTGGGGCCGCGAGATAACGCCAAAGGCACAGGGCTGAAGCCTGTGCTACCCGATCCGCGCAAAGCGCCCGCCTCAGAAGGCGGTCGCTACACAGCGCGGAGGGCCGCAAGCGGATCAGCCGGGGGGCCAGCGGAAGTGGCGGCCACCGAGCAGGTGCAGGTGGAGATGGAAGACGGACTGGCCGGCGCCAGAGCCGTTGTTGAAGACGGTGCGATAGCCGGCGAGCAGGTCGCGTTCGGTGGCGAGCTTGGCGGCGACAAGCTGGAGCTTGCCGAGGAGAGCGGCGTCGTCCTGGTGCGCGTCTTGCAGCGCGGCGAAATGTTTCCGGGGACAAATTAGAATGTGCGTCGGCGCCTGGGGGCTGATGTCTTCAAAGGCAAAGAGGTCATCGTCTTCATAGACGAGCTTTGCAGGGATCTGCTTCGCGCCAATTTTGCAGAAAAGGCAGTTGGAGTCCATGGATAGGTGTACCTCGGCAGTTCCCACTCAATTTACATCAAAACGGAGTCGGGCGGTCTTAAGCAGGCTTGTGGGCGAATAAGGCGGCGTACCTTTCGATTACCATCTTGGCCAGCCGCCGCCATACCGTACCCGGCGCGGGCCGACCTAAAGGTGGGCCAATACAAAAGGCGGCTATTTTTCGTCGAGGCGAACGACGAAGGGAGTAAAGCCCTCGGCGCTACGAAGTTTGTCGCCGAAGTCCTGCGCGGCCTGTTCGCCGGAAACTTTGCCGACGCGCACGCGATAGAAAGTGCCGTCGGGGGAATCATACTGTTGAATGAAGACGGGAGAATAGGTGGAGCTGAGGCGATCGCGGAGGCGATTGGCGTTCGCAGGATCCTTGAAAGCGCCGACCTGCACGGTGAAGAAGCCGGTGGTAACGTCCACGTTGCCCAGAACTTCGAGGCGCACAGGAACAACACCGGGACCCACGGATTCGATTTCGCGGGCGGCGGCAAGCGAAAGGTCGATGATGCGGTTGCTGACGAAAGGGCCGCGATCGGTGATGCGCACGGTGGTGGACTTACCGTTATTGAGATTGGTGACGCGCACCATGGTGTCGAACGGAAGCGTGCGGTGCGCGGCGGTGAGTTTGTACATGTCGTAGATCTCGCCGTTCGAGGAGCGGCGGCCGTTGAAGGGATTGCCATACCAGGAGGCGTTGCCTTCCTCCAGGTAGCCGACGGGCGCGGGAGCGACAGGCGTCTTGGGAGACTTGGGATGCGCCGGAGCGGAAGGAACGGAGGTTTCGCTTTTTGCGGTTTCGGAGCTTGCTTCAGGAGTTGACGCGGGAGGAGCCGGGGGACGATTCGTGGCGTGATGGCGCGCCGCGCAGCCAATCAGGAGTTGCGCGGCGAAACACCAGGCGGCGGAAGCGCGGAGGCGGGCCGGGGTCACGGTTTCGGTTGGGAGGATTCCTGGGCGGCGCGCGCGGCGACGCGGGCTTCGAGCTTGCGGGCGGCTTCCGAAAGTTTTTCCGAGGCTTCGCGTAGTACTTGAGCCGTGCGCTTTTCGGTGGCGGGGGCGACTTCTTCTTCGACATATTTGCGCAGGCGGGTCAACTCCTCGTCGAGCCGCTTGCCGATGTCTTCAAATTTGTCCATGCTGCCCCCCGGGCGCCCTCACGAACGGCGAGATGCGTTTCCGGTATTATAGAAACGCGAATTAGCGACCGCAAGGAGGAGTGTTGGCCCTTCCCTATCGTTGGCAATACCGAGTGGACCGCTGGAAGAAGATATTCGGCGGGATGTTTGGCGGCGGGGAGAAGCGTCCGCAATTGTGCCCCGCCTGCGGGTCCCTTGTGGGGATTAATGCGACGCGGTGCCATCAGTGTGGCGCGAATTTGCGGTTCGGGCTGGCGGCGTGGAGCAAGGGCTTGGCGGAATTTTTTGGCGGGCACGCGCCGGTGACCGTGGCGATTCTGATCGCGAACATCGTGATGTTCGCGGCGGAATTGATGGGAACGATGCAGGCAGGACAGTTCGGCGGGCTGAGCATTCTGTGGGGAATGAACGGAGAGACACTCTACCGCCTGGGCGCGTGTTTTCCCCCGAGTCTTTTCCAGGGTAACGAATGGTACCGGTTGATCACAGCGATGTACCTGCACGGCGGGTTGATCCACATCGGCTTCAACATGATGGTGTTTCTGGACCTGGGGCCGATTGTGGAAGAAGTGTATGGCTCGGCGCGGTATCTGTTTTTGTACACGCTGATGGGCGCGGTAAGTTTCGTGGTGAGCGCGCTGGCGGGACATTTCTCGCTGGGAGCGAGCGGCGCAATTCTGGGATTGGTGGGTTTACTGATCGCGATCACAACACGGCGAGGCGGAGAGTATATGCGCGAACTGCGATCGCGGTTGATTTCGTGGGTAGTCACAATTTTTGCGATCGGCCTGCTGTTTTCGGGGATGCGTACGGACAATTGGGCGCACGCCGGAGGCTTGGCGGCCGGGTTTGCACTGGGCAAGCTATTTGCGGACCGCACACCGATGAGCGGGCCGGAAACGACGCGGGCGTATGCGCTGGGGTGGGTGGCAGGGTTAGTCACGCTGGCGTGTTTTGCGTTGATGGTGGTGCATTATCGGGATGCGGTGCCCTAGCGGGCGGCGAGTCTGTTGGATGGAATAAGAAGTGCATTCCTGAAAGTCGCGGGGTGCGACTCTCAAAAACACGGAATGCCGGTCTAAAGTCCGGCCACTACACAAGGCTCAAGAGGAGTGGTGGAGACGGCGGGCGACGGTGACGGCGTAGTGGAAGCCGGAGATTACCACGAAGGCGGCGACGCCATAACCCAGATCGTGGAGCAGCACGGCGACGCGCGGGTCCGGATAAGCGGCGCCGTAAAGAGTGAAGAACACCAGGGAAATTTCAAAGAACGTGGTGGCTTTGCCAAGCAGGCTGGGCGGGAAGGGCCGGTAGCCCTGGATGATGAGAATGACGGCGGCGACGGTGAGCAAAAGGATGTCCCGGCTAATAACCAGAATGGCGAGCCACCAGCCGATCTTTTTGTCCATCGCGAGAACGATAAACGAAGAGGAGAGCAGGAGCTTATCGGCGATCGGGTCGAGGTAAGCGCCTAGGGCGGATTTCTGGTTGAGGCTGCGGGCAAGCAGGCCGTCGAGGGCGTCGGTGGCGGCGCTGACGACCAGGACCAACAAGGCCCACGCGTATTCTTCATAGAAAATCAGAATCAGGAAAAGCGGCAGGAAGCCCAGGCGGAGGAATGTGATTTGGTTGGGTACCGTCCAGATGCGGCCTTTCATTGGGTAAAGTTTAAAGATAAAAGTTCAAAGTTTAAAGTTCAAAGAGCGGGAAGAGCTTCACCTAGGCGAACTGGGAGAGGTAGTCGTTCAGCGTGCGGCCAATTTTGCGCTGGAAGACATCCGCCATGGAGGGAATAGAGCCGGAGGGCTCGTCGAGGGAGATGCGCTCGACACGGGTCATGGGGAAAAAGATGGTCGGAAGTCCGACGCGCTCCGCTTCAAGCGAATTGATTTGGCTGACAAAATGGTCGAAAGAGTTGAGGTCGATGCCGCGCATGGTGACGCCGCTTGTGTTGATTTCGAGCAAGATGCCCCAGACCTTTTCCTTGGGGGTGTGCAGACTGACGATGACGATGGAATTGGGATTCATGAAATTTTCCGTATGATTCCAACTTACCCCAGGCGGACAGGGATTGCAGCAGCGGCATAGGGCGAGTTTCCAAATCGCGTACGGCAACAGCGCCCGCTTCGAAATGCGGCCGCTACAATGGCATTGCCGCCGGGCCCCCGGCAGGCAAGTGGAGTTGCGGTTCGGTGAGCGATTGGACCTGTTCGAGCGTCGCGTCCGGGGCGAGTTCACGGAGGACGAGGCCTTGCGGGGTGACGTCGATGAAGGCGAGTTCGGTGACGATGTGATCCACGACTTCAACACCGGTGAGCGGGAGGGTGCACTTTTTCAGGATCTTCGGCCTGGCGTCGCGCGTGGCGTGTTCCATGGCGATGAAGACGCGCTTGGCACCAGCGACGAGATCCATTGCGCCGCCCATGCCTTTCAGCATTTTGCCGGGGATGGCCCAATTGGCGAGAGTTCCCTTTTCGTCGACCTGAAGCGCGCCGAGGACGGTGAGGTCCACGTGCGAACCGCGAATCATGGCGAAGGAATCGGCGGAGGAAAAATAGCAGCTGCCGGGAATTTCGGTGACGGTTTCCTTGCCGGCATTGATTAGATCGGGATCGACTTCGGAGTCAAGTGGGTACGGGCCGACGCCGAGCATGCCGTTTTCGGATTGCAGTATGACGTCCATGCCGGACGGCACGTAGTTAGCGACGAGCGTGGGCATGCCGATGCCGAGATTGACGTAGTAGCCGTCGCGGAGTTCCTTCGCTATGCGGCGGGCAATGCGTTCGCGTTTTTGGTCTTCGGTGAGTGGCATGTTGTCAGTTCTCAGTTCTCGGTTTTTAGTTTTTAGTTTATAGCCCAATCTGCCGAAATGCTGCCGGACTAAAGCCCGGCGCCTATTTGCGAACCGTACGTTTTTCGATTCGCTTGACGTAATTTGCGCCCTGAAAGATGGCGTCAATGTAGATGCCGGGCGTATGGACCTGATCGGGCGGCAGGTCGCCGGGTTCGACGAGGTGCTCGACTTCGGCGATGACGTGGTCGGCGGCGGTGGCCATCACGGGATTGAAGTTGCGGGCGGTTTTGCGGTAGAGGAGATTGCCCCAGCGGTCGCCCTTCCAGGCCTTGATGAAGGCGAAATTGCCGCGAAGGGCGCGTTCGAGAACGTAATGGCGGCCGTCGAATTCGCGGGTTTCCTTGGCGTCGGCGACCATGGTGCCGTAGCCGGTGGGCGTGTAGAAAGCGGGGATGCCGGCGCCACCGGCGCGGAGGCGTTCGGCGAGCGTGCCTTGCGGGTTGAGTTCGACCTGCAAATCGCCGCTGAGGACAAGCTTTTCGAAAAGCTTGTTTTCGCCGACGTAGGTGGAGATCATTTTTTTGACTTGGCGATTTTGCAGGAGCAGGCCGATGCCGAAGTCGTCGGTGCCGGCGTTGTTGCTGACGACGGTGAGGTCTTTGATGCCCTTGCGGCGGACCGCGTCGATGAGATTTTCCGGGATGCCGCAGAGGCCGAAGCCGCCCATCAGGATGGTCATGCCGTCGCGCAGGTTGGCGATGGCGGCGTCGGCGGAGTCGATGCGTTTGTCCATGAGCTTGTCCGAGAATTACCCGGACAGAGTTTACCCCAAGTTTTGCGGGCTTGGGAGTAGCCGTACCGAGTGAACATTTCGAGAAGTTTGTGCGTAATGGGATGGGGAGAGCTTACGAACATTCAAGGGTCCAAAAACTGAGACCATGGTGATTCCGAAGGGAGGCGTTATGCGAAAGAGTTTGGGATTTTGCGGCGTGGGCTTGGCGCTCCTGGTTCTGGGAGTGGCGCTGGTTCCGGCGGATCAGGGCAGCCCGGCACCGGCGAATGTGCCGCAATATACGGCGGACGGACAATTGAAGTTCCCGGAGAATTACCGGGAGTGGGTGTACCTGAGCAGCGGGCTGGATATGAGCTACCGGAACGACATGCAGATGGATCACTCGATGTTCGACAACGTGTTTGTGAATCCGGAGGCGTATAAATATTTTTTGGCGAACGGGAGCTGGCCGGACAAGACCATGCTGGTGCTGGAAGCGCGCAAGGCAGAAACGAAGTCCGCCATCAACAAGGCGGGAAAGTATCAGACGACGGAATTGATGGGGCAGGAAGTACACGTCAAGGACGAAAGCCGGTTTCCGGGGAAATGGGCGTTTTTCGGTTTCGACGGCACGCCGACGGCGCGGATGTTGCCGACAGAGATGGAATGCTATTCGTGCCACGCTCAGCATACCGCGGTGGATACGACGTTTGTGCAGTTTTATCCGACGTTGATCGAGATCGCGAAGAAGAAGGGGACATTGAGCCCGGCGTACGTGAAGGAAGAAGCGGCAGCGAAGTAGCACAGGCTGAAGCCTGTGCTACACGGAGCGCCCGCCTCCCTTCTGCGTCTGGGCAAGTAGAAGGCGCGCGCTACAGCGAGCGGAGGAGGCGGTAGAGTTCGTTGGCGGCGTCGAAGTCGGCTTCGAGGTCGCGGGAGCCGAGGCGGTCCCGGAGATCGTCGAGGCGGCGGGCAAACAGATCGAGCGCGGCGGACAGGACTTCCTTGTTGGTGAGGACGATGTCGCGCCAGGTCGTGTAGCTGCTGCCAGCGAGGCGCAGCGTGTCGCGAAGGCCGGGGCCGGCAAGAGTGATGGGCAACCCGTTTTCATCGAGGCGATCGTAAAGGAACGAGCCGAGGGCGATGGCGGTGAGTTGCGGAAGATGCGATGCGAGACCGACGGCGTAGTCGTGCTGTTGCGCGCCGAGCCACAACGGGCGTGCGCCGATTTTCTCGAGAATTTTGGTGAAGGCGACGATGCGCGGGTCCCGGTCTTCTCCCGGGGAGCCGATGAGCGCGTAGGTGGCCTTCTGGAAGAGGTCGGCGTCGGATTGCGCGAAGCCGGAAAGTTCGCGGCCAGCCATGGGATGGCCACCGAGAAAAATGGGAGTGGATTCCTCTTCCTGAAATAGTTCCGCGGCGGCAGTGCAGATGCGCATTTTAGTGCTGCAGGCATCGGTGACGAGCGCATGAGGCGCGGCGTTTTGCGCGACTTCGGGAAGAATATCAAGCGTGACGCCGATGGGCAGCGCGAGGTAGATGAGATCGGCGCCCCGAATGGCGGGTTCGATGGCGCCGGTGAAGGCTTCATTCACCGCGCCGGAAGTTTTCAATTGCGAAACAACGTCCTCGCGGTCCCAGCCGGCGATGTGCATGTCCGGCACGTAGCGCCGCAGGGCCTTGGCGAAAGAGCCGCCAATGAGGCCGGCGCCGAGGATTGCGACCCGTTGCAGGAGATGAGCCATCGTCAGGCGATGCGGCGTCCGACGGCCGGGGCGATGATGCGGATTTCGCTCATGAGTTGCGCGAACTGCGTGGGCTCCAGCGATTGCGCGCCGTCGGAGAGGGCGTGATCGGGATCGTTGTGGACTTCGATGAGCAGGCCATCGGCGCCGGCGGCAACAGCGGCGCGGGCCATGGCGCCGACTTTGTCGCGGCGTCCGGTGCCGTGGGAGGGATCGGCGAAGATCGGCAAGTGCGAAAGCTTTTGAATCACGGGGATGGCGGCGATGTCCAGAGTGTTGCGGAGATACGTTTCGAAGGTGCGGATGCCGCGTTCACAAAGGATGACGTTGTAGTTGCCGCCGGCGAGGATGTATTCGGAGCTGAGCAGAAGCTCCTCGATGGTGGCGGACATGCCGCGTTTGAGTAGCACGGGCTTCTGAATTTCGCCGAGAGCGCGGAGCAAGAAATAATTCTGCATGTTGCGCGCGCCAACCTGGAAGATGTCCACGTAGCCGCTCATCATCGGGATTTGGGAAGGATCCATCACTTCGCTGACGACAAAGAGACCGAACTTGTCGGCAGCCTCGCGCATCATTTGCAGGCCTTTTTCGCCGAGCCCCTGGAAGGCGTAAGGCGAAGTGCGCGGCTTGAAGGCGCCGGACCGCAGGATTTTCGCGCCAGCCTTGGCGACGGCTCCGGCGACGGCGTGAATCTGTTCGTGAGATTCGACGGAGCACGGGCCAGCGGCGACGACCACCTCCGGCCCGCCGATTTTGACGCCCCGGCCGAGATCGATGATGGTGCCTTGCGGCTTGAAGGCGCGGCTGGCGAGCTTGAACGGCTGCGTGATGCGCACCACTTCCCGGACGCCCGGGAGCAATTCGAAGTCCCTATGATCGAAATCGCGGTGGACGCCGACCGCGCCGAGAACCGTGTGCGATGCGCCGGTGGAGCGGTGCACGTCAAAGCCGCTGGCTACGATGCGGTCGATGACGTGCTGGATTTGCTCTTCGGTGGCGCCTTCTTGCATTACGATGACCATGAGATTCCTCGTTTCCGTCCATTCCGATCTTTTGCGTGGCCGATCTGAAGTTCGGCCACTACACACTCCTGCAAAAGCGCCCGCTTCCGAAAGCGGCCGCTACAAAATCATTTGTCTTTTTCCTCGCCGGACGGGTCGCCGTGCATGGCGATGCGTTCGGCGGAGCGCGCCTCGTCGATAATGCGTTCGAAGAGACGCCGGATCGCGGCGTCACTCAAAGGGCCCTTGTTGTTGCGGGCGGCGTTGGCCAGCACCTCGTTTTCGCGCGAAGGCTGATAGATGGGCATCCCGGCGGCCTGCTTGAGCTTGCCGACTTCGAGGGCGCATTGCGAGCGCTCGTTGAGTAATTCGACGAGTTTCTTGTCGATTTCGTCCATGCGGCGCCGCCAATCGCTGATGTTCATGCGGCACCCCGTGATGTACAAAAAGTAAAGGGGCGCTGCGGCAGCGATGCGCCGGATCGAAGTGGCGAGTGGCGAGTTGCGAGTGGCGAGAAAAGAATTATAGCGTGGCCTCGCGGGGGATTGCCGGAAGGAAAAAAGGCCAAGGGAGTAAAGGAAGTTAGGCAAACGAGACGAGCCTTGGTCCTTGCTCCCCAGCAGCCACTCGCCACTCGCGGCTTTTCCCTCATGGAGCGACCTCGCGGCGCGAGAGGCCCCTGCGCCCAGCTTGCTTGAAGGAGCGGACGCGGTCGGCAAGCACCGTGGCAGCGGCCTCAAGGCTGGGGGCTTTTTCGATTTCGGAGACGAGCGCTGAGCCGACAACAGCAGCATCCGCAAGGCCGCCAAGAACGGAGACATGTCCGGGGAGCGAAATACCGAAGCCAACAGCGACGGGAAGTTGCGTGAAATTGCGGACGCGGCGAAGCAGACCGGGGAGATCCTCGGGGAGAGCGTCTTTGACCCCGGTGACGCCGGTGCGCGAAATGAGGTAGAGGAAGCCGGAAGACGCTGCAGAAATTTTCTGGAGGCGCGCGTCATCGGAAGTTGGTGCGGCGAGAAAAATGGTGTCGAGATTGTGGGTGTGGAAGATGCCGTGGTAATCGCCGGATTCTTCCGGGGTGAGATCGGTGACGAGCACGCCGTCGGCTCCCACTTGTTCGGCTGCTTTGGCGAAATTTTCCAGACCCATTTGGAGAATAGGGTTGAAGTAGCTGAACAGTACAAGCGGAACCTGGGATGTTTGGCGGATGCGGCGGACAAGTTCGATCACCCCGCGTAGATTTGTGCCGGATTTCAGGGCGCGTTCGGAGGCGCGCTGGATCGTGGGGCCGTCGGCGACGGGATCGCTGAAGGGGACGCCGAGTTCGATGACGTCGGCACCGGCATCGGCAAGCGCGAGGACGAATTTGTGCGTAGCATCGAGCGACGGATCGCCGGCGGTGATGTAGGCGACGATGCCGAGTTCGCCCGCGGCGCGGAGTTCGGAGAAACGTCGAGTGATTCGCGTTGTGGCGTCCGTGATCATCTAAACCCGTTCCATCTTGCCTTGATCTCTCGACTCCGAACCGGAAACGCACCGGTTCTTCCCCCGAGATGCCAGAAAGGCCGTATTCTCGTCAACCAGGAAAAGCATTTCACACTTTTTCATCGAGCAGGCGCCTATACGTGTCCATGTCCTTATCGCCGCGGCCAGAGAGATTCACGATGACGAGGTCGCTCGGCTTGAACTGCGGCAGGCGTTCGATGAGGCCTGCGAGGGCGTGCGCGGATTCGAGCGCAGGGATGATCCCTTCGGTGCGCGAAAGGAGTTTGGCGGCTTCGAGCGCGGCCAGATCGGAGACGGCGGCGTATTCGGCGCGATGCTGATCGGCGAGCCAGGCGTGCTCGGGGCCGATGGCGGGATAGTCGAGGCCGGCGGAAATGGAATGCGTGGCGGCGATCTGGCCGTCTTCGTTTTGCAGGACGTAGGTGTAAGTGCCCTGGAGGACACCGGGGCGCGCCCCGGTGAAGCCTTGATGCGCGGCGAGGCGCGCGGCGTGTTCACCAAGACCGTTGCCGCGGCCGCCGGCTTCGATGCCAACCATCTTCACGCCATCGTCTTTCAGAAATTCGTGGAACAAACCGATGGAGTTGGACCCGCCGCCAACGCAGGCGTAGAGATGCGTAGGGAGGCGCTTTTCCGCGGCGAGGATTTGCTGGCGGGCTTCGCGGCCGATAACGGACTGGAAATCGCGGACCATCGTGGGATAAGGATGCGCGCCGAGGACGGAGCCGAGGAGATAGTGGGAGGTGCGCACGTTGGTGACCCAGTCGCGCATGGCTTCGTTAATGGCGTCTTTCAGCGTTTTGCTGCCGGATTCGACGCCGACGACCTCCGCACCGAGCATTCGCATGCGGGCCACGTTGAGCGCCTGGCGAGCCATGTCTTCCGTGCCCATATAGACCGTACATTGCAAACCGAGGTGCGCCGCAACAGTAGCGGACGCGACGCCGTGCTGGCCGGCGCCGGTTTCGGCGATAACGCGGGGCTTGCCCATGCGCACGGCGAGAAGGCCCTGGCCGATAGCGTTGTTAATCTTGTGGGCGCCGGTGTGGAGAAGATCCTCGCGCTTGAGGTAGACGCGCGGGCCGCCGAATTTCGCGGTGAGTCGCGCGGCGAATTGCAGCGGTGTGGGGCGACCTGCGAAATTTTTCAACAGGGATGCAAATTCCGCCTGGAACACGGCATCGGATTTGGCTTGTTCGTAGACGCGCTCAAGTTCGAAGAGCGGCACCATCAGCGTTTCGGGGACGTAGCGGCCGCCGTAGGGGCCGAAGCGCCCGGGGACCGCGGCAGGTATGGTGAGTTGGGTGGACATGGTTGAGCCTTTTATTGTACTTCGAATGCCGCAGTTTTCGCTTGCGGTGAAAAGTAGCACAGGCTCTGGTCTGTGTTTGTTTTGTGCCGATCCAATTCTTGGCCGGGGGCCATGCTCTTTTGGGTAGCCCACAGGCTGAAGCCTATGCTGCTGGATGGCTCAAGAGAAGAGGTCGCGGTTGGCGCGAGCGACTTCGTCGAAGAAGGCACGGAGTTTGGCCGGATCCTTGCGGCCGGGGCGTGCCTCGACGCCGCTGGCGACATCGACAGCGTACGGGCGTACGATGCGAATCGCTTCGGCGACATTTTCGGGCGTGAGGCCGCCGGCAAGGATGACCCGGTGGGTTTGCGCGACGAGACGGGCGAGGTGCCAGTTCGCAAGAGTGCCAGTGCCGCCAAACTGCCCGGGCTGCGCGGCGTCGATGAGCAAGCCCGCAGCGGAACGGTATTGCGCGTAAGTAGACGAGGGGGTTCCCTGCCCGACGCGCAGCGCCTTCAAAACCTGGATGTGTTCGGCGACCTCGTCAACAGTTTTCGGAGATTCGTCGCCATGAAGCTGCGCGGCGTGGAGATGCAGGGCGCGGCAAAGCGCGACAACGGGAGCCGCTTCCCAGTTGACGAAGACTCCAACAATGGACACGAACGGCGACACGCGATCGCCAATGTCGGCGGCAGCGGCTGGAGTGATCGAGCGCGGGCTTTGCTCGTAGAAGTTGAGGCCGATGGCGTGGGCGCCGAGTTCGACGGAGAGTCTGGCATCTTCGAGCTTGGTGATTCCACAGATTTTGACGCGGACCATAAACAGTAGTTTAACGGAAGGGATGGCTTGGCGGCACGGGGCGCTTCTGGCGTGTTGGGCGTGTGCTGGCCGATCGGCTGCACAGGTTGCGGCATGTGCAGCTTTGGTGGCCGATCTGAAGTTCGGCCACTACACAGGGCGCAGGAGGTGCAGGAGGGCGGCGCCTGGATCCGGGGAGAGCATGAGATGTTCGCCGATGAGGAAGGCGTCGAAGCCGGCGCAGCGGAGATTTTTCAAATCGTCTTGGGTGCTTAGGCCGGATTCGGCAACGGCGAGGCAATCGGCGGGGATTTCTTCAATCAGCTCATAAGAAGTTTCGACGTGAATGTTGAGCGTTTTCAGGTCACGGTTATTCACGCCGACGATGCGGGCCCCGGCGGCAAGGGCGCGGTCGAGTTCCTGGCGCGTGTGGACCTCGACGAGGGGCTCCATTTTCAACTCGCGTCCGAGGGTAATGAGATCGGCAAGGCGCGCATCGGAAAGCGCGGCGACGATCAGCAGAAACGAATCGGCGTCGTTGGCACGCGATTCCCAAACTTGCCAGGGATCGAGGATGAAATCCTTGCGAAGGGCGGGGATGGCGGTTTGCGTGCGCGCGTCACGCATGTTTTTGAGCGAGCCGCCAAAGAATTCGCCTTCGGTCAGAACGGAAAGCGCGGCGGCCCCGGAAGATTCGAGAGACTTTGCCAGGCCGGGAGCATCAAATGGATCGCGGATGATGCCGCGCGAGGGCGAAGCGGGTTTGAGTTCGGCGATGACGTTGATGGCATCGCGCGAGAGAGCGGCGGCGAAATCGCGAACCGGCGAAGCGGCGGCGACGCCATATTTCAGCGCGGTTTCGGGCAGGACGCTCTTGCGGCGCTCGACTTCGGCACGGCGGGCTTCGAGGATGCGGTCAAGAACAGTGCCGGCGTTGGCGTGGGCGTTCATGGAGGCGAACTTGTATGCTAGGGAGTGCAGCGCGTGGTGTCAAATGGGGCCGCTGGCACGAAGACTTACCCAGACGGGAGTGGAATGAGCCACAAGGCCAAGTATGGATGGTTGCTGGAGGCCATTGCGAATGAGGCTGATGCGATGGCGATGCGCTATTTTCGCGGTGGGGCGCTGGGCGCAGAGCGGAAGCCCGACGGAAGCGTGGTGACGCTGGCGGACAAAGGCATCGAACAGATGGCCATCGCGCGCGTGAAAGAGAGCGGGATGCCGATTGATCTGGTCGGAGAAGAAACCAGCGGCGAAATTCCCAAGGACCCGGCGACAAACGGCCGCGCGCGCCTGATCCTCGATCCGATTGACGGGACGGAAGAGTTCTCGCGGGGGATTCCGACGTTCGGGACGCTCATCGGCATCGAGGAAAACGGAGAGATTGTGGCCGGGATGGCAAGCGCGCCGGCGCTCGCGCAAGGCACGCGTTGGTGGGCATATCGCGGGGAAGGCGCATGGCGGGGCGAAGCGCGATTGCGCGTTTCGCGGATTTCACGATTGGCCGAGTCTATGGTGTTCACAACCGGCACGGGGCCAAGCAAGGACCTGGATGCGCGCGAGCGGATGCGCAAGCTGGTGGACGGAGCGCGGCATGGACGCTCGATCGGCGGATTCTGGCAGCACATGCTGGTGGCAGAGGGCGCGATTGAATGCGCCGTCGATTGGGCATCGAAGCCGTGGGACCTGGCGCCGCTGGGAATTATCGTGGAAGAAGCCGGAGGGATTTCGACGACCGTGGATGGAGAGCGGACGATCTACAAGGGGCGATTTGTGAGCACGAACGGGCTGGTGCATGAAGAGGTTCTGAAATTATTGCGGTGAGGCGAGCGATGATCCGGACAAAACGCGTATACGAAAAACCCGCAAAAGACGATGGCTTTCGCGTGCTGGTGGACCGCCTGTGGCCACGAGGGCTGACGAAAGAGAAGGCAGCGGCCGATCTGTGGTTGAAAGAGATTGCGCCGAGCGATGCGCTGCGGAAAGAGTTTCACGCCGGGAAGGTGACCTGGCCGGAGTTTGAGAAGAAGTACCGTGCGGAGCTGGCGAAGAAAAAAGAGTTGCTGGACGAGATTCGCGGGCTGGAAAAACAACATGGAAAAGTGACGCTGGTTTTCGGACGAAACGATGAGAAGCAAAATCAGGCCGTGGTGATCGCGAATGAGTTGAAAGGAAAGCGGTGAGTGACACGCGGGCGCTGCGGGTGATTCAGCAAGAGGTGGAGGCGTGCCGGAGGTGTCCGCGGCTGGTGAAATACCGGGAAAAAGTGGCTCGAGAGAAGCGGCGGGCGTTTCGGGATTGGGAGTACTGGGGGCACGGCGTTCCGGGATTCGGCGACCCAAATGCGAAGCTATTCATCCTGGGGCTGGCTCCCGCGGCGCACGGCGGGAATCGGACAGGGAGGGTCTTTACGGGAGACCGCTCGGGAGACTTTCTGTTCGCGGCGTTATACAAGGCGGGATTCGCGAATCAGGCGACTTCGGTGCGGCGCGACGACGGATTGAACTTGAACGGCGCTTACATTGCGGCGGCGGTGCGCTGCGCGCCTCCGGCGAACAAACCGTTGCGGAGCGAGATCTTGCATTGCCGGGGATATTTGGAACGCGAATTGGACATTTTGCGGCCGCGCGCCGTGCTCGCGCTCGGAAAAATTGCCTGGGATGCGTATCTGGAAATTCTGAAGCAGGAAGGGCGGATTGCATCCCGTGCGGGGATCCGTTTCGCACACGGAGCGGAATGCACGATTGCGGAGGAGTTGCCAAGGCTTTTTGGCGCGTACCATCCCAGCCAGCAGAACACGCAGACGGGGCGGCTGACGGAGGCGATGTACGCCGGCGTCTTCCAGCGCATACGAAGATTTCTCTCTCAGGCTTGAGCTTTTTGGGGTTGCGCTTCGCCGGCGGCTTTGGAGACGCCCCGAGAGTGAGGCCGGAGCTTATCCGCAACGCGCCAGAGCAGAAGTACGGCGACAACGGCGCCGTAGGTAAGCGGGCGGACGACCGCGGACTTGACCAGCCAGTAGTAGTGAATCACGCCGGCGATGGCGATGATATAAATCGCGCGGTGCAGCAACTGCCAGTTTTTCCCACCCAAACGGCGAATCCAACCCGCCGTAGATGTCAACGCCAAGGGGATCATCAATACAAATGCGGTGAAGCCTATGGTGATGAATGGCCGCTTGGCGACGTCTTTCCACATTTCGGCTAGATCGAAGAATTTATCGAGCCAGATATAGGTGGTGAAGTGCAGGCAACCGTAGAAAAAGGCGAACAAGCCGAGCATGCGGCGGAAACGAACGAGATCGGGCAGGCCAAGGAGTTTGCGCAACGGGGTGATGGCCAGGGTGATGACGATGAGGCGCAGCGTCCAGTCGCCGGTGGCGTGCGTGATGTACTCGATGGGATTCGCCGTGAGCCCGTGATGCAGCGCGTCCCAGCCGAGAGACGCCAACGGCATCAGGCACAAGATAAACACCGCCGGTTTGGTGCAATTGCTTGTCAGGAGCTTCCGCATCGCAAGTGCGCGGGTCAGTAGTACTTCTTCAGGTCCATGCCAGTGTACAGGCTGGCGACCTGATCGGAATAGCCGTTGAACATCAGCGTGTCGCGCTTGAAAAATTCGCCGAGGCGGCGTTCGCGCGCCTGGCTCCAGCGGGGATGGTCCACGTGGGGATTCACGTTGGCATAGAAGCCGTATTCATTGGGAGCGAGGCGGTTCCAGGTGGTCGGCGGCTCGTCTTTGGTGAAGCGGATTTTGACGAGCGACTTCGCGCTCTTGAAGCCGTACTTCCACGGGATCACCATGCGCACCGGCGCGCCATCCTGATTGGGAAGCGTTTCGCCGTACATGCCGACGCAGAGCAGCGTGAGGGGATTCATGGCTTCGTCGAGGCGAAGGCCTTCCACGTATGGGAAGTCGATACCCGCGTATTTTGCGAGCGGCATTTCCTCCGGGTCGTAAAAGGATTCGAAGGCGACGTATTTGGCCTTCGGGGTGGGCTGGACGGCCTTGATGAGTTCGCTAAAGGAATAGCCGATCCAGGGCACCACGATGGACCAGGCTTCGACACAGCGATGGCGATAGATGCGTTCCTCCAGCGGGGCCAGCTTGAGGATTTCGTCGATAGAGATTTTGCGAGGCTTTTGGACTTCGCCTTCGACCGAAACGCTCCAGGGATAAATTTTCAGGCGGCCCGCGTTTTTGGCGGGCTCGGTTTTGTCGACGCCGAATTCGTAATAGTTGTTGTAGTGAGTGACGTCGTCGTAGGTGTTTTGTTTTTCGGTGGTGCTGAAGGGGCTTTTCAAGGCGGCGTTGAGCTTGGTGCCGGCATGGGCTCGCGCAGACGGTTCGGCGAGCTCCCACAGGCCTCCACCCGCGAACGCTGCGGCGCTTGCGAGGCTGGCAGCTTTCAAAAACTTGCGGCGATTGAGATAAACCGCCTTAGGCGTAACATCCTTAGACGTGAGTTCAGGTTCCTTCCTCAAATCCATTACCGGCAATTCTCCTTGGCGCGGCCACTATAAGTATGAGTCTTGGCGCGGGCCGCGGTTACAGGAAATTCCGGAGCGCCCGCCCCGCCCTCGCCTCTTAAAGAGACTGCAAGGCGCGGCCGACATGTAGTAGTACGCGGATGGCAGAGCCTCCGGACGCATTGCCCCCATGCCCGCGATAACAGCATTATTTTCATAAATATACATGGTGACAAGCCAGCCGGGCTCTGGCGGCAGGCATGCTTCCTGCATTTTCCGGAGAAGTTTGGAGGTCGAGCATGGAACTGCGTCTGAAATCAGCTTTTTTCGGAATTCTTTGTGCCCTCACTGCGGGAGCCTTTCTCGGCGCTCGGGCGTTTGCGCAGCAAGCTCCGGTTATCAGCCGGGACACCATCCCTCAAGCCGAGCAAGCGCCGCAGGGAGATGCGCATGCTGTGGATGGCAGCCGGCACGGGCTGCCGGAGGAGGCGTTTGCGGTGGTCCCCGGCACGCGATTTCTGGTGCGGCTGGAGAGTGTTCTGAATACTAAGGAGATTCGAAAGGACCAGGAGTTTCGCGTGCGCACGCTGGAGCCACTGGAAGCGGGCCAAGGCAACTACCTGCCGCCGGGCGCGTTGATTACCGGGCATGTGAGCCGCGTGGAGCCGGCGGGAACAACGGGACGAGCGAAAGTTTGGCTAACGTTTGACGAGATTCACACGAAATTCGGAAAGCTGCCCATCGTGGCGGATGTGACGGCGGTGCCGGGAGACCACAGCATCAAGGCCGGGCCGATTCAAGAAGGCGCAATCGAGGGGCGCAGCAGTACGCAGAAAGACGCGGCACAAGCCGCGGCGGCGGGCGCGGCGATGGGCGCGATTCAGGGAGTGAAGGACCGCAACAAAAAAGAGATCGCGGAAGGCGCGGCACTCGCGGCATTGGAGGCGTACCTGATGGAAGCAGGTCGCGGACAGGAGATTGAACTTGACCCCGGAACGAAGTTGGAGCTCGAATTGGAGCGGGCGCTGTATTTGCTGCGAGAGTAGCGCGAGCCGCCTTTACCCGAAGGCGAAAATAGAAATTGGAAAATAGAAGATAGCAAGAAAGAGAAGCCCGACGAAGAGGCACGAAGGCCGCAGAAGAATCGCAAGCCTGGGACCGGGCGCTTGGCAAGAGTGGGCGCGCTTGTTACATTCGTTTCACCCACCCATCGTGAGAGAATAGCCTTAGTGTGACAAGTGTAGTTGTCATGGTGTGAGGAGACGAGGCACAGGCGCATGGGCGACGAAAGCAAGGCCGTACGCACAGTGGAGACCGGCGAGCGCAAAGACCGCATCCTCATCGTCGAGGACGAGGAGAACGCGCGGAAGGGCTACGAGCAGTTATTGCAGCGCTGGGGCTATGAGGTCCTGGGGGTGGGCACGGCTGAGGACGCGCTGGCAAAATTTTCTAATTTTCAACCGGACACGCTGATTGCGGACGTCGAGTTGCCGGGCATGAACGGGCTCGACCTGCTGAAGCAGCTTGGCGACGACCTGAGCGGCGTGCCCGCCATCATCATCACCGGAAAAGGGAGCGAAGAGCGCGCGGTGGCGGCGATCGAGGCGGGCGCGTTTTGGTATATCGAAAAGCCGCTGAAGGGGCCGGTGCTGCGCGCGCTGCTGGACCGCGCGCTGAGCAAAGCGCGCGACGCGCACAACCTGGAAGTGCTCCAGCGCCAACTGCGCGAAGCAGGGCGGCTGGGCGACCTGGTCGGCGGCTCGAAGGCAATGCAGGAGGTGATGCGCGTCATCGAGATGGCCGCGCCCAGTTCGGCTTCGGTGCTGATTACCGGCGAGACGGGCTCGGGCAAGGAGATTGTAGCTCGGACGATTCACAAGCTTTCGCCGCGCGCCAGCGGGCCGTTTGTGGCCATCAACTGTTCGGCGATTCCCGAAACGCTGATGGAGAGCGAGATTTTCGGGCACGAGCGCGGAGCGTTCACGGGCGCGGCGGAGCGGCGCATTGGGTGTTTTGAGCTGGCCGACGGTGGAACGCTGCTGCTGGATGAAATCGGCGAAATGCCCGCGCCGACACAGGCGAAGCTGCTGCGCGTGCTCGAAGACCGCAAGGTGCGGCGGCTGGGCAGCAAAACGGAAACACCGGTGGACGTGCGCGTGATTGCCGCGACCAACAAGGACCCGGAGAAGGCCGTTGCCGACGGCGGCATGCGCCAGGATCTCTATTTCCGTTTGAACGTCTTTCACATTCACCTCCCCCCTCTTCGCGATCACAAGGAAGACATACCGCTGCTGGCGGAACACATCCTGCGCGACATCAACGCAAAGTACGGCAAAAACGTGCGCGGCGTCGGTGCCGAGGTGCTGGACATTTTCATGAGCCATACGTGGCCGGGAAACATCCGCGAGTTGCGCAACGTGCTGGAACGCGCGGCCATCATGTCCGAAAAAGACCTGATTACGCGTAGTTCGCTGCCCGGCGAATTCGGGAAGGCGGCCGGCAGGAGTGCCGGCGACCTTTCCTCGCTGAAATTCCCTATCGGCACCACAGTGGACGCTATGGAACGCGAACTGATCCTGCAAACGCTGCATGCGACTGGCAACAACAAGACGCGCGCAGCAGAATTGCTGGGCGTAAGCCTAAAAACCCTGCACAACAAACTGAAGGAATACGGCAGCGAAAAAACGGAAACGGAGTCCTAGCCGGCTATGCAGCTCGGGCTGCGCGCCAAACTGACGATGATGATGACGGGGCTGGTGCTCCTGTCCACGGCAGTGTTGTCGTTGGTTTTTGCGGAGCTTCTGCTGCAGCAGGTGCTGCACGACTCGGACAAGCGGGCGAACGAACTGGCCAGCGAAACGTTCGATGCGGCACAGCGCGCGCTGGAAGATGCGCGGAGCCGGGGTTTGCGGCCTAACTCCGACGATCCACAGGACATTCGCGACTATGTGCTGCACGCTTTTGAAGACAGCGAAGGACTGGCCGCGCGCTTGCAAACGGCCACCGATTCGCCGGCGATCTATGAAGTCACGATCGTGGACCGCAACGACGTCGCCATGGTTTCCAGCGACCCGAGACTAGCCGGCAAAACCGTGCTGCGGCGGCCGGCGCTTTCGCAGCTTGTGAAGAGTTCGTTTGTGCGGCAGGTGCGCATCCTGGCGGAGCCGCAGCACATCTACGAAGTGGATTTTCCGTTTAACTTGCGAGGTAACCCATACGGCGAAGTGCGTGTGGCGGTGTCGACGGCGCTGCTGGTGAACGACGTAAAGCCTCGACTGAATCGCTGGGGCACGATCGCGCTGCTGGCGTTGGGACTTTCCACTTTCCTGGCGGCGGTGGTGAGCGGGGCGGCACTTGCGCCGATCCGCGATATTCTGGCCCAACTGGAGCGCATATCCTCCGGCGTGTATGATGCACCAGCCCCTTCAGTGAAGGAGCCCACGGGCAGCGCGGATGAACTGGGCCAGGTGCGGCAGAAAATTCAACAGGTCGGCCAGCAACTCCGCGGAGTGCACGAGATTTTCAGTTCGTTGCGGGAAAACATGAATTCCGTGATGGCCGGACTGGAAGACGGCTTGCTCCTGTTCACCAGGGATGCGCGCGCGGTGATGATCAGCCCGGCGGCCGAGAAGTTCCTGGGCGCGCCGGCGGCGCAATTTTTGGGACGCCGCGTGACGGACATTTTTCCCCCAGGGCACCCGCTGTTTGATGCGCTGCACCTCGATGGCGACCAGTTGACCGAAGTCGCTTCGGAGACGGAAGTGCAGACGGTGGAGGGCCGGAAGCGTGTTGGCGTGAGCGTGCAGGAGATTCAGGGTGCCGGCGAACGCATGGGCGCAATGGTGACGCTACGCGACCTGGATTCCCTGGAAAGCATCAATACGCAGTTGCAAGTGAGCGAACGCCTGGCTGCCGTGGGCAAAATCACTGCCGGCGTCGCGCACGAGGTCAAGAATCCGCTGAACTCGATGCGGTTGTGGCTGGAGAATTTGAAAGAGTCGCTGCCGAAGGACGCGGATGGCGCCGCGCTGCAGGCCGTGCATGTGCTGGACGCGGAGATCGACCGGCTGGACGCGGTGGTGAAGCGCTTCCTGGATTTTTCCCGGCCGATGGACGTGCGGCTGGAGCCAACGCAGCTTGCCGACTTGCTGCGGGAAGTGCTGAAAGTGGCCAAGCCCCAATTGCAGAAAGCGAACGTGCAGGTGGCGCAGCTATTGCCGATTGGCGTTCCGGAAGTCTTTGTGGACCGCGATCTGCTGAAACAGGCGGTGTTGAACCTGGTCTTGAACGCAGTGGAAGCTATGCCCAACGGCGGGCAATTGCAGTTGACGCTTAGCCGGCGGGGCGACATGGCGGAGATCACCGTGGGGGACACGGGAAACGGGATTTTGCCGGAGAACCGGCAAAAAGTGTTTCAACTGTTCTTTACAACGCGGCCGGGCGGAAGCGGCATCGGACTTGCCAACACCTTCCGAATTGTGCAGCTTCACAACGGTTCGATAGACTTCACATCGGAGGTTGGCCGCGGCACTACGTTTCGAATCGAGTTGCCGCTCGCCGCGTAAACATGCCCAACATTCCAGCCCCAGGAGCCGGAAAATCGCGAGCGGCACAAACCTGCCTCGTGTTGGTCTGTGCGTGCGCCGTGGTGTGCGGCGGATGCACGGCAAAGAAGCGCCCAGCGCCGAGCCTGGGCGCGGTGATGCTGACCCATCCGAACGTGCCGCAAGCGCTGGAAATTTCCTTGACCGACGCGCCAAACATCGCGCTGGAGCCGGCGGAATCGATCCCTCAACTGACGATTCCGCGGCGAGTACCAGCGCGGCCGCGTGTAATTTCCGCGCCGGCCCGGGAGCCCGCGAGCACGGAAGAAACTTCCGAGCCCATCATCGCGCCGGAATTGACCGACGAACAATTGTCGGCGGCGAAGGCGGCCGTGCAGCAGAGCCTGAGCATTGCGGAGCGGAATCTGGGCCTGGCGCAGGGCAAATCGCTGAACGCCGCGCAGCAGGACATGGTCTCGAAGATTCTGGGGTTTGTGGACAGCGCAAGAGAAGCCATCAAAAATAACGACTGGCAGCGGGCGCGGATTCAAGCAAAGAAGGCGGAAGTGCTGTCGCTGGAATTTGCGCCTGCGCAGTAAGCTCGCAGCAAGAATTCAACGAAGGTGAAAGTGCCGGGACACTGACACTCTTGTTTCACCCGGAATGGCCTGTGCGGCGGCCGGCTCGCGGCTCGGGTGCACAGCCTGGAAGGGGTATGCTACGAAGCGCCGCGCATTTTATAGGGGAAGGATCCCTGCAAAGGTTCGGCTGTCACATCTCCCTTCGCTGGGCTTGCGCTAGAATTGACGCATGAAAACTTATGATGCCATTGTGGCCGGGGGCGGCCTGATTGGCGCCTCCATTGCCTTGGAATTGGCCTGCGCAGGATTGAAGGTGGGCCTATTCGATGCGCAGAAACCCGGGCGCGAAGCGTCCTGGGCCAGCGGCGGAATGATTTCACCCTCCCCGGAGAGCCCGTCGATGAATTCCGTGCTGCCAATGAGCATGGCCAGCGTGCGGGTGTATCCGGAGTTTATCAGGCTCGTGGAAGAGCTAAGCGGGAAGAATGTGGGCTACCGAAAAGAGGGCGCGCTGGATATTTTCCTGAAGGAAACCCCGCAAGCGGAAATCACCGAGATTCTCGAACAGCACCGCGCCGCCGGGCTGCGGGCCGAGGCCGTGAGCAGCCAGCAAGCCAGCGAGCTGGAGCCGGAAATTACCGCGGAAATTCGCGCCGGGATCGTGCGCCACGACGAGGCTTCGCTGGACAGCCGCATTTTTACGGAAAGCACGCTGGAGGCGGCGCAGCGCCAGGGTGCGGAAATTTATTCCGGCAACGGCGCCAAAGCGCTATGGACGGACGGCAACGTCTGCAAGGGGTTGCAGCTCGATAACGGGCGCGTGGAGGCTCGTTGGACGGTGATCGCCGCGGGGTGCTTCAGCGCACGAATCGAAGGGGCCGAACGGTATGCACCGGTGGTGCCCGCACGCGGTCAAATGGTCGCGCTGCGGTGCGACGCGGTGAAAATCCAAAGGGACTTGTGGTGCGATCACATGTACCTGGTGCCGCGCACCGACGGAAGGATTATCGCCGGCTCAACAATCGAATATGAGGGTTACGACCGGAACGTAACCGCGTCGGGATTAAAAAAAATTCTGACGGGAGCTCTCTCCCTGGTGCCGGGGCTCGAAAAAGCCCGCATCGAAGAAACCTGGGCGGGGTTGCGGCCAGACACGCCCGATCATTTGCCGATTCTGGGGCCAACGGACCGCGAAGGCTTGATGATTGCCACTGGACATTTCCGCAGCGGCATTTTGCTGGCTCCCATCACGGCGCGCCTGATTTGTGAATGGGTGACGACGCAGAGGGTGAGCCTGGATTGGACGCCCTTTAGCCCGATGCGTTTTCAGGCGAAGCGCCAGCCGCAGACGGCGTGAACGCCCGCGTTATTGCTGTTGCACCGGCTGAACGATCACCGTGCTGGACTGGCCGACGTTCGTATAATGAATCTGATCGGCGTCCAGATACAGGGCGCGCTCCAGAACCAGGTCCATTGAAGAACCGCGAGGCAGCTGAGCCTCGGGCCCGCGAGTGAGTAGAACTGCAGCCAGCCCGGCGAGCCCGCCAATGCCCGCTCCTATCCCCGCTCCTTTTGCGCCGTCGGCGATCGCGCCGATGCCCGCGCCGGTCGCCGTGGTGGTGGCAATCGTTTCGGCGTCTTTTCCCTTGCCACCCGGCCCCGTGATTTTGCCTTCATTGTCGGTTTTCGTGCCGCTGCCGCCGTCGGTGCTGCGGGGTTCCGCATTCATATCCACGGTGTAACCATTCGGAAAAATCAGCGTGACCAAGCGAATGCGCAGCTCCCCCCTGCCCTTCACGCGCCCGGGCCGTTTCGAATCGGTAACTTCACCGCGAAGGTAGGAGCCAACGGGAATGACGATTTTGTTGTTCTGGGTGATAGGAAAAGAGGTGCGGAAGTAGACCGAGTCGCCCGGCTTGGCGGAATTGGTGGAGATGCCATTTTCCAGGGTAACGCCGACCCGCGTACCCGGGGGTACGGTGATGACTTGGCCGCTGGATGGACGCGGCGCCGGCGCGGGGGCAGGGCGCTCGGCGGCGGCCGGCGCGTCAGGCTGCGGGCCATCTGGAGCTTGTGCAAATGAATAGTCGGCGATGCTGAGCGAAAAAGCGAAAAGGGCGGCAACGACCTGAATGCGATTCACGGTTTTCACCGGATTTCCCTCCCAAAGACGGCGCTGGAGTCTCGGATGCTCGCCCCGGCGGGCGGGGATGCCTTAAGGATGGCACTTCCGTTTGTACATGGCTAGTGAGATACCTGCCGGAGCGGAATTGACGCGGCGAGGGGCGCGGCTTACTCTGGGATTTCGGTGAACGCGGAGGGGAGAGGCACGATGGCGAAATTGGCGCTGGTCTATGGGATGCGGCTGCTGCCGGTGGATGATCTCGGCGAAGTGAAAGAGGCCACCGTGGTGCTGAAAAGCGGCCGGACGGCGCGCGTGGCAATGCATTTGATCGAGGGCAGCAAGGAAGAAATCGAAGAGACCTTCCGGCAATCGATTGAGGCGTTCTTTGAAATGTATCCGGAGATTTGAAGAAAGTTCCCAGTTATAAGTTTCAAGTTCTTAGCCAGGGAAGAAGAGCATCTCCTCGCTCTTACCCGGTCCGGATAAGTGCTTTTCTGACTTGCAACTGAAAACTAAAAACCAAAGACTGCTCTTTTGTTTTACTTGGACCCAACAACAAAGAACTGCTTTGCTCACCGATTGCCGAAGTTTTCGGGGTCCACACTTGGATCGCCGAGATTGTCGTTGATGAGGACGGTAGACTGGCCGGTGAGTTCGAAACGTTTGCGGCACTTGTAACAGGCCACGAGATCGTCGAGGCGCACCATATAGGACGCGGCCTTCGCGAACTTGCGGCGATCCTCTTCGCCGGCGCCCCGGGGAAGTTCCCTTTTCTTGCGGCAGACTTTCCAGCGCACCGGCGCTTCGAATTCGCCGCGGCAACTCGGGCAGACCAGCTTGACCTTTCGGGTCTCTTCCTTCTCCGTATAGAAACTTCGTTCGTCCATCGGCCTCGACCCGCTTTCTAGAGCGCTTCGTCCATTGTAACAAATTCGAGACCCAGGTCGCTCCAGCGCGGCAACCAATAGGCGAGCGCGTTGACGGTGTGCTGTCGGTCGCCGTTCTGGTGCGTGTAGTCGCCGTCGTGAAGGCAAATGACCTGGCCGGTGGTTGCGGCGCCCTTCGCCGCTTTCGGGATCTCCGCCTGCGCCGTTTCAGTGACCGGCTTCAACCGTTCGATGAGCCATTCCGCCGGCTTCACGCGCCAGTCGCCGGGGATGCGCGTCCACATGGCGGTCCGCATGCCGTGGCGTTGTGCGATTTCGATCAACCATGGACTGCGGAAGCCGAAGGGCGGACGGAACCAGCGCGGCGCGGCCCAAGTGACGCGATGGATGGCTTCCTGGCAGCGGACCAGTTGGTCTTTTGTTTCTTGAGTACCGCAGAAGAAGAGATTCGGATGCGTGTCGGTGTGATTGCCCAGGAGGTGGCCGCGGGAGGAAATTTCTTTGACGAGGCCGGGGCATTCGCGAACGAATTTGCCAACGAGGAAGAACGTGGCCCGGATGTTATGCTTCGCGAACAAATCGAGAAGCTGCGGCGTAATGGCCGGATTCGGGCCGTCGTCGAAGGTCAGCGCAAGATGCTTCGCGGTGCGCGTGCGGCAAATCGTCGGCCCAAATAGCTGTGCTCGCGGGTACGCCGCGCCATAGGCAGTGATTCCAGCCAAGCCGGCCGCAAGTGTCGAGGGCGCTCCAATCATCCACGGATTCATCGAGAGTATTGTGGCACGCGACGCGCTGAATCGCCTCAGGCCGGGAGGCCTTTGCGGGCCTTGAGGTCGGTGAGGAGACGCTCGACTTCGGAGTCGCGGTCGAGACGGTTGAGTTTTTCCGCCACGTCGTCGTGGAGCAGGTCCATTTCGGCGGAGGCCGTGGCTTCGGTGTGGTGGACGCGGTCCTTCAGGCGATCGAACGTGGCGCTCTTCGAGCCTTCGCCCAGCGCGACCTGCGCCTTGGCGGCTTTGTCGAGCGCGACGCTGCGGCGATGGCGGGCCAGCAAGACTTCGCGCTTGGACTTGGCTTCGTCGAGTTTCTGTTCGAGCTTGATCAGCGCGCTTTTCAAGGTTTCTACCTGCGATTTCTGGTCGTTGACCTGTTCCTGGAAGCTTTGCGCAAGGCGCTGCGCGGTCTGGTAGCGGTCGAGGGCCGAACGGGCGAGATCGTCCTGCGTTTTCTCGACGGCCGCTTCGGCCTTGCGCATCCAGTCCTTGGCGGCGTCTTCCTGCTCGCGCCGCTTTTTTTCAAGGATGTGCTGGTCGGCGATCGAGACGGCGACTTGGGTTTTCACCTGGAGATATTGATTCTCCATGTCGAGGATCACCTGCTTGATCATTTTTTCGGGCTCCTCGGCGCGGTCGATCATGTCGTTGAGATTCGCCCTGATTAAAGTGCTGACACGTTCTAAAAGTCCCATGGAATTGCTCCTTTCCTTGCGAATAACTGAAATTTTATAGCTCACCCATTTGAGGGGTGAGGCCTTTCGTTTGAGCTAAGAGCCTTCCCGCGTTGCGGAAACCCTCAGGCCTGAAGGCCTGAGCTATGGCGGGCCGGAGCACGGGCTAAAGTCGGCGTTACCGGGCACAGCCGCCCTCACTTGAGTATGAAAATGCAGTGGCTGAGCGCGACGTTGATCTGGTGCCAGGCAAGACTCGTCAGCGTTGCTCCCGTGACGATGCCCAGCGCCCAGAATAGTCCCCGCTTTTGCTGCATCGTTAGATTCATGACCTTTCCCTCCATAAGACACACCTTGGCCAACTACGGTGGAACTCTGCCCGGGCCTTCCTTCCCCAGGACAAGCTAAAGCCCGGCACCTGCAAGACCTGCCAGTCTGAAGACCGGCCAATACCTGCGCCGGGGCGCCCCTTGTGGAGCGCCCCGGCGGAATTGATTTACTTCGCGGACGGCTGATCCGGCTTGGGGGCTTTGTCGCCGATCAGGCGGACTTTGCCCAGCAGGTCGGACATCTGCATGCCGGAGAGCGCTTCGAAGAGCGCGGGAACTTGTGCCGCGATCTTCGTCACGTCGCCGGTGAGTTTGTACGCGCCGGCGGCGTCCCCGTTGCCGGTGGAGACGATGGTGACCTTGTCCACCTTGCTGAGCGGCTCGCTCAGCGCGCGAACCACTTCCGGCAGCCCGGTGATGAGCTTGTCCACGACGGCGGCCTGGTTGTACTCCTGGAAGGCCTCCGCCTTGATGTTCATGGCCTTGGCCTCCGCCTCGCCTTTCTTGAAGATGATCTCGGCTTCGGCTTCGCCTTGCGCGCGAATGGAAGACGCGCGGCCTTCGGCTTCGACCATCAGACGCTGGCGTTCGGCATTGGCCAGCGTTTCAATGCGCTGGCGTTCGATTTCCGCCTGCTTGAGGACAGTGGCAATCAGTTCGCGTTCGCGGCGCTCGATTTCGGCTTCCTGCACCTTCACCTGCGCTTCGCGCTCGACCTGCTGGACGCGCACCTGTTCGGCAACAACGGCCTGCTGCTGCCGGTTGGTTTCGATTTCATATGCCTTGTCGGCTTGCGCCTGGGCCCTCTTGGTGGTCTCGAGGTAATTGGCTTTCTTGATGTCGAGATCGCGCTCGGCCTCGGCCTGCTTGGCCAGCGACGCGGTTTCTGCGGCGACGCGTTCCTGGTCGGCCTGCGCCTTGGCGATGGCCGCGGCGCGCGTGGCTTCGGCGCGCTTGATGGCGATGTCGCGATCGGCTTCGGCGGCGGCCACTTCGGCGTCGCGCTTGATGCGCGCGATGTCCGGGCGGCCCATGTTGGTGATATACTCGTTTTTGTCGCGGACTTCCTTGATGGTGAAGCTCACGACCTCGAGCCCCATCTTGTTCATGTCCGAGGCGCAAGTGGAGCGCATGCGGTCGCCCACCATCTCCGGCTCCTTCACGATCTGTTCGACCGTGAGCTGTCCGATGATGCCGCGCAAATGCCCTTCCATCACCAGCCGGATCAGCCCTTCGCGCTGTTCCGGGCGCTTGGTGAGAAATTGCTCGGCGGCGGTGCGGATCGAGACTGGATCCGACTTCACCTTGAGCTGCGCCACCGCTTCCACGGTGACCGCAACCCCCTGGTTCGTATACAGACTTTGCTGCGGCGCCACGTCGAACGACATCAATTCCAGCGAGAGTTCCTTGCACTGCTCAAACATCGGAATGATGATCGTGCCCGCGCCCTTGATGATGCGCGTGCCGCGCACGCCGTAAATCACCAGTGCTTCGTGCGGCCCGGCTTTCCTTAGCATCTTGGCAAACGTAATCAAGAGGAAGAGGATCACCAGGACCAAAAGCCCGGCGATGACCCAAACGCTTGAAAATTCGAACATATAGAACCTTCCTTTCATCCAACCGGACCTGAATTGCTTCGTACTTCAGTCCGTTAAACTTGCGTAAAGGCACCTGTCGCAGGAGGCGGCCGTCATAGTTTCGTGAACTCGTCCCAGCGCTTCACGTAGGCAACGCCGTCTTCGTAGCGCGTGATAACGATCTCCGTGCCCTTTGTAAGTGGGCCGCCGTCTTCACTGCGCGCCGCAAGGCTTTTGCGCACGCTGTTCTGCTCGAAGAGAACCTCGCCGGTGCCCCCCTCGCGGATGGGCATGCTGACGGTGCCAACCGTGCCTTCCAGGCGATAGTCCCAGTCAAGCATGTGCGCGTCGGTTGCTTGGACGATGCGCGCCATGAAGCGGAAGACCAGCGTCCCGGCAAACAGTCCTCCCAGGGCCGCGAAACCCAACGAAGCCAGCGCAACCAGATGCGAGTGCTTCGTCAGGATGTAGCCGATGCCGCCGAACCAGGCAAGAAACGCCAGCATCGTGGACACGTTGAACCAGGAAAGGTGCGTGCCGCCTTTCAACCCCCTCTTCAGGCCGCCTCTCAAGCCGTGCAAGCCCCCGACGTGCTGTCCACCATGAATTGGCAGGTGCATCCGGAACGGCAGGTGCAGATTCAAGGCGCCCCCGAAGAACGCGATGGCGCTGAGCAAGAAGCCCACCAGAAAGCAGAGCAGATAAAAGTCAGACCACGTCATAGGACACCTCGCGGAGCCACACCCCGTCCGCTCGAACAAACTGCGTCGCGGATTAATGAGAGAGGTTTCTTAGGTTAGTTGTGAGCCGGCGGCGGATGGCCGGTGACGCCGACTGTGGATGGTTGCAAGACTTCGCTGAGGCGCTCCGCCAGGCCGGGCGTGCGGAGAATTTCGCCCAGCAGCAGGAGCGCGCCGCGCGAGTCGCTGACTTCGGCAATGGCTAGCAGCGCCTGTTCCAGTGGCGGATCGGCGCTGAATTGGACGGCGCCGGCGTAGAGCCAGGCGTCCACGGTCGAGTCTGTTGTGCGCAAGGGCGACTGCAGTTCGCGCGAATAGCCTTCCGGGTCGTCCACGAGAAAACCTGGATAGACGCGGAAGAAACGCGCCAGCAATTCACGCGAGGTGTTGGTCATGTGCGGACGGGTGCCGCTCTCAATCTGCGAAACGTAGGCCTGGCTGAGCCCTTCGCCCAATTCCTGCTTCATGGCTTCCACCAGCTCGGATTGCGTCATGGGACGGCCCAGACCGCGCAGAGAGCCCTCAATCGCGCGAAGGGAGCGAAGCTTGTCGCCGAGAGTCATGGTAGGCCGCCTTTCGAGGAGCAAACCGCATTATTGCGATTTGCAATTTATATATAGCAATTTGTAATTTGTCAAGCGAAATCAAATCAGGAACTAAGCTCTTTATTTATTATGGATTGCAGACCACCAAGCACATTGCGGAGCCGAATCGAGGGGAGAATTTACTCGGGCTTGCGGAGGGATTGCAGGTCGATGCCGAGTTGCTGGCACTTTTTGTAGAGGTGGCTGCGTTCGAGGCCGAGGGCGCGGGCGACGTTGGTCATGTGGAAATTGTGGCGGCGGATTTCGGCGAGCAGCACTTCGCGCTCGAAGGCTTCCGTGCGCTGGAGCAGAGTCCCCTGCCCTGTTTCGGCAGCGGTGCCCGCGGAAGCAGAGGATTCGCCCCCGGGAAGGACGAGCTTCACGTCATCGATCGTGATGGCGTCTCCCGTCGCAAGCAGGACCAGGCGCTCGACGACGTTGCGGAGTTCGCGGACGTTGCCGGGCCAGGAATATTGGCGCAGCGCGGCGATGGCCTCTGGAGCAAAGAGTTTTTCCTTCCAGGCGTTTTGGGCGGCCACCTGGCGGGCAAAATGGGTCACCAGGTCGGGAAAATCCTCGGGGCGCTCGCGCAAGGGCGGGAGAATCAGCGGGAAAACGTAGATGCGGTGGAAAAGGTCGCGGCGGAATTCGTTTTTCTTGACGAGTTCCTCGAGATTGCGGTGTGTGGCCACGATCACCCGCACGTTCACTTTGATGGGCTTTTCCCCGCCAACGCGTTCCACTTCGCCTTCTTCGAGGACGCGCAAAAGCTTGGCCTGCATGGAGACGGGCATGTCGCCGATCTCGTCGAGGAAGAGCGTGCCGCCTTCGGCCTGTTCGAATTTGCCGGTGTGGCGGCCGGCGGCTCCGGTGAAGGAGCCCTTTTCGTGACCGAAGAGTTCGGATTCGATAAGTTCGGCGGGAACGGCCGCGCAATTCAGCGTGATGAATGCGTTTTCGTGGCGCGGCGATTTTTCGTGGATGGCGCGGGCGACGAGTTCCTTGCCCGTCCCGGTTTCGCCGAGGATGCAGACGCGGGTTTCGCTGGCGGCCACGCGCTCGATCTGCGCGAGGAGCCTTTTCATGGCCGGACCGGAGCCGACCAGTTCGTGTTTGCCCAGGCGGTGGCGAAGTTCGCGGTTTTCGTCTTCGAGGCGCGAGAGTTTCAGCGCGTTTTCGACGGTGAGCAGCAGCTTATCCGTGCTGAGCGGCTTTTCGAGGAAGTCGAGTGCGCCTAGCCGCGTGGCTTTCACCGCCATTTCGATATTGGCCTGCCCGGAAATCAGGACGATCGGCGTTTGCACGCCGTTTTTTTTCAACTCTTCGAGTAATTCCATGCCCGTTTTTCCGGGCATGACCACGTCGGAGAGGATCAAATCAAAGCGTTCCGTTTTCACGAGTTCGGTGGCGCGATTGGCGTTGTCGCAGACGGTGGCTTCATGGCCGGCCAGGCGGAACGCGCGAGCGAGCGACGCCAGGGTGTTCGGGTCGTCGTCAATCAGTAGTAGATGGGCTTTACGTGGCACAGAGTCCTTTCGTGGCCAGGCCTGAGCCGCAGCCAAAAAAGCGCCCTCTTCAGAAATCGCCCGCTACCAAAGCCTAGTCCGAGGCGGTGGCGGCGCGTTCGGAAAGTGGTTCCGTCGGCGGCGCGTCCTTTTTCGGTTTGAGCGCGGCGTCGCTCTGGCGCTTGGGCAGTTCGATGCGGAACGTCGTGCCGTGGCCCTCTTCGCTGGAGACGGAGATGGTGCCGTGATGGTCGCTGACGACGGATTGCACAATGGCGAGGCCAAGGCCGGTGCCCTGCTGCTTAGTGGTGTAGTAGGGCGTGAACAGGCGCGAGCACTCTTCGGGCGTGAGGCCCTTGCCGGTGTCGGAGACTTCGACGCGCACGATTTCACCGGCATCGCTGCTGCGCAGGGAGAGAGTGCCGCCCGCGGGCATGGCATCCAAGGCGTTGAGCACGAGATTCTGAAACGCTTTGTGGAGCAGATCCGGGTCCGCTTCGATTTCCGGCAACGATTCATTGAGGAAATATTCGGTGGTGATGGGCGGCTTGCCGACGGCGGTAAATTGCGGCTCAAACAGGCGGATGGCATCGCGCAGGGTTTCGTTCACGCTGACCTTGGAGAATTCCGGCGTGGGCATTTTCGAGAAATCGCTAAAGCGGCCGACGATGGTGTTGAGATTGGAGAGTTCCGCCTTCAGCGTCGCGGTGGCCTCGCTGAAAACCTCCTGAAACTGTTGCGGGCCGAGCTGCCGGGCGCGCTGCAGATTTTCGACGGTGATTTGCAACGGGAAAAGAGGATTGCGCAGCTCGTGAGCCAGGCGGCGGGCGAGTTCGCGCCAGGCGGCGACGCGCTCGGTCTGGACCAGCTTCTCTTTTTGCGCGGCCAGCGTGCCCGTCATCTCATTGAAGGCGTGGGCGAGTTGCCCGATTTCGTCGCCTCCCCGCACGTCAATCTTCGTGTCCCAACGGCCGGAGGCGACGTCCCGCGCCGCGTCGGCGAGTTCCTCGACCGGCCGCGTGATGCGGCGGGAAACCCACCAACTGACCAGCAAGCCGATGAAAATCGCGGCCAGCGCCACGACAGCGGCGATTTTTAGAATTTCGCGCTGGAGCAAAACCAATTCGCGAGCGGAGCTGCCAAGGAGCAATACTCCGAGCAGCTCGCCGCTGCGGCCCTTGAGCGGAGTGGCGTGAAAGGCTTCCGCGCTGGCCGGGTCGTTGTTCCAGGAGATGGTTTTCGTCGTGTCCTGGGGATGCTTTTGAATCTGCTCGATCAGGCTTTCGAACGATTCTCCCTGCGAGACTGGGCCGTTGGCGTCGGTCAAGGAAATGGCGTTGAAGCTCGAGTCGAGATTGCTATAGAGCAGGGCGCGCATGCCGGGAGGAAGCTCCAGCGTAGCCAGGAAGTTTTTGTCGAGGCGGCGGCCACCGATGATGTAGATGGTCTTGTCTCCAACGGTCTGGGTGCGAACCGCAGTCAGCGAAAGTGCGACACCATCGGGCAACTCCTCGCGCTTGAGGAACGCGCCGGTCGAATCCCAGGACTTGCTGGCGGTGACCCAATCGTTTTTGTACCCGACGCGCGCGGGATACTGCGCGGAAGAAATCAATGTGCCGTCGGAATTGACGAACTCAACAAAATCGAGGCCGTGGCTCTGCGCGGCGCCGTTGGCGTCATGCAGGTAGAGCGAGGCATCGGCGTTTGGCCGGGACAGATCGAGAACCATGCGCAGCGTGACTTCCGCGTTGGCGATGTTTTCCACCTGCTGCACCACCATTTCACCGCGTTGCTCGAACTCCTTCTTGAATTGCACCTCCAGAGCCTGCGTGCGTTGCGCATCCATCTGCTCGAAAGCTCGCTGTGTGTAGTGGGTGACGCCGTAGGCGACGAGCGAAACCGAGGCAAGCACGGTGATCAGAAAAATCAGAAAGACTTTTGTGCGGAAGGTCATTGGTTTGCTCCCGGAGTGCGGGCGGGCATATTTTCCTTTTGCGTGCTGCCGGCCGCTTTGCCCGAAGATGTATCTTCCGCTTCCAGCCAGACATCGGCGAGACGCCAATCGCCCCAAGGCGACCCGTTCCAATTATGGACGTTGGCGCGGAGGCCGACATATTCCGGCAGCACGACCAGCGGCAGAATACGGTGTTCCTCGAGCAGGCGGCGCTCTTGCGCAAAAAGTTGTTCCGGATCTGCCGCGTTTGCGCCCAGATCGCTGCCATCCGGCATCTGCCGCAGCAGGGTTTCCAGTTCCGTGCGCGGCGAAAGCGAATCGTAGTGCCACGCAAAAAGATGCAGGCCATCGGAAGGAGCCGCGGTGTTGTTCGCGCTTCCCACGCCCGCCACTTGCACCAATAGATTTGCCTGCCGCGCATTCACGGCCACGCGTTCCCCCATCAGCTTGAACAGGTCGCCCGGAGCGTCCACATGCAGGCGCAACGCCTGCTCCGCGCCCGCAACGCCCGCGGGGAACGACGCACGAAGTTCCTTGGCGCGTGGCAGGTTCATGGGACTCTCAAAGAGAAAAGCATATCCCGTTAGCCACTGCGGCAAAAGGGCGGCGGCAAGTTGTGCTTGCCTTTGTAGCAACACATTGGCCATGGTGTCTCGATCGATGGCCAGCCAGAGCGCTTCGTGCAGCGAATCGGAAGCGGGGGCGGCAAGGGCATCGTCGAAGCGGAGCGCGACCAGGACGAGCGGTGCGGAATTCCAAATGCGCAGGCCCTCTTCGCGGCCCTTGCGGACGAGGTCGGGGGTAATTTCAGCGATCTCTGCCCTGTTGACCTGCAGATCGAGCAACTGGCGCAGGGCGGGCTCGCCCAGGGTGACTTCCACAACATCGACGAAAGGGCGGCCGGCCCAGCAGTTTTCATTGGCTAGCAGTTTGATTCTGGCGGGCTTGGTAGCCAGCGGATTCGCTTCCGCCGGCGCCTCGGGCACCGCTTCAGCCACAAGAAATGGACCTGTGCCGAGCAGCTTGCCGTCGAGCTGCGCGCGAAAAATAAAGTCGTTGCCGGAGGCGAGCTGTTCGAGAATATCCGGCGCCGGCTGAAGAGAGTGAATCGTGAGGCCGGCCTCCGTTGCCGCGATTTCGAAATTCTTGCCAGAGGTGGATTGCAAAGCGGCGGCGGCCAGCGCAGGCGTCAACGCCGAGCCGTCGGAAAAGTGCACGCCGGCACGCAGCTTGAAATGCCACGTCTTGAAGGTAGCGTCGTGTGTCCACTCGGTGGCAAGCGCGGGCTGAAATTGGCCATAATCGTTGAGAGTCACCAGCCGGTCGTAGACGAGGCTGGCAATTTTCCGGCTGTCGGAGGAATTGAGAGAGCCGGGCGTCCATTCGCGGGGATCAAGCGAGATTCTGGAAGAACGGAGCTTGACGCGCAGGGTTCCACCGAAGCGCGGAGGCGCGGCTTGAAGCGCGGCGGCCGCAACGAGAGCCAACGCGGCGCTAATCGCCGCACGCAAGACTGATTTTATAGACCTCATAATTTCCTGTGCTCAGATTCCGGACCATGAGCAACGCGCCGCCGGAGTTTTGTTCGGGAGAAAAGTTCAGGACCGGCCCGGGAAATTCGCTGGTGAGCGTGGCGCTGCTACTCTGCGTGGCACCGTCCGGGGCAAGGCGAAGGACGGCGCGCGCCGTTGGTTCGCCGCCGGGATCGGATATGGTCCAGTTGGCGTCTCCACAGGGAGAAGTCAGCACGGCATCGGCGGGCCAAGCGGAATCCCCGGGCATATTGAATTTTTCCGTGCGACATTTCGCTTCTACTGCAGAATTCCAGGAAAAATCGCAGGTCTTCCCCCAGAGCCGAGCCGAGGATTGGCTGCCGTGGAAAACGAGTTCGCCGTGGGGATCGCGCGTCGGCTTGAGGCCGGCGACGTTCAGCGGCAAAGTCTGCTGTATCTGCCCCATGGGATCGAGGCGAACGGCAACCACGTCGAAATTTTTGTAGAGCAAGATAGCGAGGTAGGTCTCCTCGCCGTCGGAGAACCAGGCCGCGTCGAGGATACGGTCGGAGCTTTCGTAGAGGAGCTGGCGCTTGAGCCGCACAGGTGCAACCCGCAATTCGGCGGGCGGCAGCAGACTTCGCGGTAAGGCCACGATGCGAACTTCGTCGCGATCACCGACATGCGTTTTGGCTGTGAGAACGACTTCGGAGGGAGTTTCGGCAGCATAAACTGCGAGGGCGGGCGCGCCGGCCTCGTCGCTGAGCTGCAACGCGCGGCGGTCGAAGGCGTCGCGAAGGGAATCCTGCCATCGCGTTCCTTCTCCCTCGGCCCAATTTCCTTGCGGATGCCATTCGAACCGCAGCGGACCGTGGAGGCCGGGAATAGCGGCGACGCGTTCGGCGAGTCTGCGCGCGGTTTCTTTGAGAGCGGCGTCGCTATCGGCAAAAACAAAAGTTCTGGGCGGATTGATCGCCGCAAAAAGGCCGATCAAGAGAAAGAGTCCCAGAAAACCGGGATAAACCCATCGGTTGTGCCGGGAGAATTCTGACGATGAATCCACGCTCGCTCCGCCGCGCGACGCCGCTCCATTCCTTTTCAGTGCGTCCGGTAATCCTTGTAAAGATCGAGATGATTGAGCATCCGGATCATGATCTGGGTATAGGCCAGATATTCCGAGAGGCTTTCGTCGGAAACGTCGTGGAGAGAATGGCGGCGCGCCTGGCGGATGGTTTCGAAGTCATCCGCGGTAAGCGTGGCGACGGCGGCATTTTGAAACGCCGTGTGATCGGCGATGCCATAGATCGGTTCGGCCTCCGCCACCGCTTTGGCGAGTTCGTCCTGAGTCGCTTTTTTCTCTCGCATCTCGCGGTCAAACTCCGCTCCTCGGGTGCTCATCACCTGGTCGAATTCCTTTCGAGTGTGCGGCAGGGCGGCGATGATTTGCAGGACCTGCTCGCGCGTCCATTTGGGGCTGGCGAGGCCGGACGCTTCCGGCGGGTCATATTTCATCACCGCTTGAATGTCGTTGCGGCGGTAGTCTTCCTGGATTTCAGCCGTCCCCTTCCAGGTGCTTAGCGTTCGAAAGGCTGGCTCGGTCATCTGCTCGGCAAGAAGGTGAGCGGCAGCTGCGCGCACGAAGGGCTGCTCCGCCTGCAATTTGGCGATCAAGGCTTCGCTGGCCTTTTGCGGATCCATGCTGCCGTAGAGAAACAACGCCGCGGTGTCCGAGTCGAGGTCGAGCGAATGTTCGGAAATGTGGACGACCGCGTTGGGATAAAGAAGCAGTTTGGCGGCAAGCGATTGGATCTCGACGCCGCGCTGGCCGAGTTCCAGCGCCAGCGAGAGGTAATTCGCGGGATCGGTCTCCTGAAAATCGGTCTGCACCAGGGCGTCCTTGATGAGATTGAGCGAATCCGGCGATTTATCGAGCTGGAAGAGGAAGGAAGCCGCGTCGAACTGAAAGATGTGGTCGGTCTTTTCGGAGCCGAGCATGTCTTTGAGGCAACCGACGGCGCCGTTTCCCGAGGATTGGACCTGCTTCCAGTAGTCGTCGATTTCCTTCGTTTTGGCTTCAATTTGCGTTTCGGTGAGCTGCGCCACGTGGAAGCCGTACACTTTTTCTTTCTGCGCGCGCAAATCCGCACAAGACGGACCGTCGGCCCGCGCCACTCCCGCGCCCACCGCTAAACTGCAAAACGCCAAAGCCGCCGCAAAGCCCCGCAAAATTCACCTCCGGGACATCTTCTAGATGCTACCATCCTTCGTGCCACTCACCCCGGTTGGGGCTACTTCATGATTCATCAACTTCGCTCCGTTGCCATTTTCCTGTTTTTCCTGCTTGGCGCCTTTCCCATAAATGCCCAGAAGGAACCGCCCCTGGCGCTGGTGGGGGGTACGTTGTTCGTCTCGCCCGATGCCCCGCCCATGCACGATGCGGTGATTGTGATCTCCGAGGGGCGGATCAAGGCGGTGGGCAGGGCCGCGGACGTCGGCGTTCCCCCGAAAACACGCCTGATTTATTGCACGGGGAAATATATTCTCGCCGGCTTCTGGAACACCCACGTTCATTTCACGGATGCGGCATGGAACAACGCGGCGATCGCTCCCGCGGACGGACTCGAGCGGCACATGCAGGAGATGCTGACGCGCTGGGGCTTCACCACCGTTTGGGACCTCGGCTCGTTTCCCGCGAATTCCCTCGCACTGCGGCAGCGCGTGGAGTCGGGCGAAATTCCAGGGCCCAGGATTTTGCTTGCCGGCGACATTTTCCCCAAGAATGGCCATCCGGTTTATCTGCCTCCGGAGATGCAATTGCCCGAAGCGGCCACTCCCGATGAGGCGGGGCAAATGGCTCGTGACGATCTGAAGATGGGCCTGGACGGCATAAAACTCTTCACCGGCGCTTTCATGGGAAACAAGCCGGTGATCAATATGGATACGGCTATCGTGAAGGCCGCCGTGGACGTCGCACACGCGCAGGGCAAACCCGTCTTCGCGCATCCGCAAAACGCGGTCGGCGTGGACAACGCCATCGCCGGCGGCGTGGACATCCTGGCGCACACAATTCCAAGCGCACCCGGCTATACGGCGGAGGAGTTGGCGCGTTTCAAAGCGCAAAACACGGCCCTGATTCCGACACTTTCCTTGTGGACGACGGTGAACAGCGACTCCAAAGTCACGGATCACCTGGTGCAAAGCGGCGTGGATGAGCTCAAGGCATTTTCCTCGAATGGCGGCACAATTCTCTTCGGCACCGACACCGGCTTCACGAATATTTACGATCCTTCGCTGGAGTATGAGCTCATGCACCGGGCGCTCAACGCGCGGGAAATTCTGGCTTCGCTGACGGCCAATCCGGCGGCTTATTTCCACGCCAGCAAACAGGGCCGCGTCGCGAAGGGGATGGACGCGGACCTGGTGGTGCTCGACGCGGACCCGTTTGGTAACATCCAGAATCTTACGCGCGTTGCCTATACGATTCGCGCTGGGAAAATCATCTATCAAAAACACTGAAGCGGATTTCCAGCTGCGGCCTCCTTGGACCGCGCGTGCAGACGAACAGGCGCAGGGCGGCGTGGCCAGGGCCGCCCGGCGGGTCAGGTCAGGGTTGTGTTGGTTTGTTCGCTTGGTGAAACTCATGCGCGCCTCAAGGCCGAATTAATTGAGCAAGTCGCGCGTAATCTTTTCCATCCGCACGGGGACCCAGACACGATCCGCGGCGGAGCCGGCGAGCTTCGACTGCCAGCCGAAGCGCCGCAGCGTAACGCGATAAGAGGCGTAGCCGTCGATCGAGTGGAAAGTGTAGACGGCTTTGTCCCCCGAGGATTTGCCGTCTTCGGTGGTGAGCGAGGAAAGTTCGAAATCGTAGTTGGCGAATTCCGGCACGACGCGACTGACGCTCATCGCCGCGACGGATTTGGCGTCCCGGCACCAGGCGTCGTGACCCGCGCTCACCCAGCGTTGCAAATTTTCGACGCGCGCGCGGTTGACGGGAAGCTTCTCCACGGCGCGATGCTCGCGCGTCTGCGCTTCGACCACGGTCATCTTGGCCGCGCCCAGCGTGGTAAGAACCACAAAGAAGGTAATTCGCAAAATAACGGGAAGAATCTGGCGAACTGTGCGCGCGTTTCCATTCATCATGTTTCCGTTCATGGCGTCCTCCGTGTAAACCGCAATCCGTGCTTGTCCAAAAGCTTTCGCTGTTTCGTTACTTCCTTGCTTCCTTATTTCTTTGTTTCTGTTTTCGCCAGCCGGGTGGCGCGGCGCGCGGCGCCGGAGTTTAGGTTGCCGTTTGCAAGAAGCAAGCGCGGCGGTGCTTGTCTTTTGGCTCATGGCATCTTCTCCGGCGACGCGATCCGGGCCACCCACAGGGGTATTGGCCGGCGTTCCCGAGGGGCAGCCTTGCTCGAACCGCCCCTCCGAAATTCTGGGGTTCTTTACTTCGTCGCTACTTACTTCTATGGCCTGCGGCCTTGCTTGCGCTGCGCCGTGGCCGTGGCAACCGGTGAAGCGTCATCGGGATTGTCGTCACCCGAAGGCTCATCGGCGTTGCCGTTTGCGTTGACGCCGTTCTGAAACGCGGAGCGCATAACGTCGGCGGCAAAGAAGTTCTTCCCGTCCATCGGCACCATCATGATTTGCAATTTGTCGCTCAAGCGCTCGGCGATGATCTTCTGGATCAACAGCGGATTCTGCTTGAGCACCGCGGCTTCGTACTTCATGCGCTCGGCGTCGGCCGCGGCGGTGACGCGAATGTGGTTGGCTTCGGCGTCGGAAAGGTTGCGTTGGCGTTCAACCTCGGCCTTGGAGTCGATGATTTTGGCCTGCGCGGCGGCTTCCGCGTTTTGCAGCGTGGCTTCCTTGCGAGCCTCGGCTTCGAGTTTGGTCTGTTCGATCTGCTTCTGCTTCAGCGGCAACGTGTACTGCATGGCGTCGGATTCGGCCTTGGCTTGCAGGACGCGTACCGCCGCCTGCGCTTCGGCTTGCTTTACGTCGCGCGCCTTTTGGGCGTCGGCTTCCAATTCGGCGATTTTCACTTCCTTGGACTTGATTTCCTGCTCGGTGCCGAGGCGATCGTTCTCCTGTTCCTTGAGCAGCAGTCCTTCCAGACCTTTGGCATATTCGGCGGGAAGCTGAATGTCGCGGAGGAGTACTTCGCGGACCACGATGCCGTCAGCAGAAAGGCGAGTCTTAATCTGATCGGAGGCCTTGGCGCGCAGCTCTTCGCGCTTCACGGCAAAAATTTCGCGGGTTTCATAGTTGGGCGAAAGCTGGCGGTAGGTGGAAGAGACCACCGGGCCGACGACCTGCTCGCCCACGGGCTGCGGCAGATTCTGGTGAATCGTATAGAGCGTCGAGGGATCCAGGCGATAGCGCACGGTGACGGATAGCCCGATGTTGAGGCCTTCGCGCGCCTGGACAATGAGCACTTCGTTGGCGCCTTTGACCCCGGCGACAGGAGCGGTGGTGTAAACCTGCTCGCGCGTGTCGTAGAGCGCCACGCTATCCACCAGCGGCGTGACGATGTGCACTCCCGGATACAACGTACCGGGGCGGACGCCGTAGACTTGGCTGACGCGAACGCCCGCCGCGCCGTCGGGGACAACCATGATGCTCGCCGACAATAGCACCGGTACGATGCCGGCCGCCGCCAACTGCAGCGCGAGCCGCCACCGTACCGGCCGGAAAGGGCGCGCCGCTTTCCGTGCGACCTCCTCCGGGCCGGGTTCCGCGCTGGCCTGCTCCAGGAGCCACCGGAGGCGGGCCGCCATGACGATGTCGTAGATGACCAGAATTCCCGCGCTGCAGAACAAACCAACCGCGAGGAATGTGAGTAGAGTTTTCAGTGCCAACATGATCTTGTCCTTTCTTCCCTTCTCCCGGTGATCCTGCGAGGAACTGATCGCGCTTGCCGACGGCCTCGTTCAGGGAAATCCCGGGAAGACTTGGCGCTAGGAGCGGCTCCCAAACGCGCGAGCCACCAGGCGCGTGCCATGCGCGACTTGTAGGCGAACCGGCCGGCGATTGGCAGTTGCGGGCTGCATCAGCCGAAGCATGCCGTGCAGGAGCAAGCTTTCCAGAGCCAGTGCGGCGAACAGGGCCAGGGTGGTGACAACGGTGACTCCGGCAAATCCAAGCATCGTTTCCATGTGCGTTCTCCTCGCTGCGCTGGGCTGGGTAACAATTCGCCGGGCAGAGTGGCAGGTAAGAGGCCAGCTCTACCCTATTCAAATTAATAGAGTTACCAGCGGCGTCGAGCTGCGATACCGTGGACGGAGAGACGCGCCGTGTAAGCCAAACCACAAACAATCAAAGAGGGGGAGGAAACGATGAGAGCGTCGGAGACAATTCGGGCGCACGTCCTGGGCTAAGTTTGTGACGGCTGAGGCGCTGGAACCGCGCACCGCACGCCTTTGGCGACGGGGTTATCGGCGTTTGTAGGTGCCGGTTTCGGCGTTATCCCTGATGTGGAGCAGGTCGTCCTTGTATTCCACCTTCCAGATTTGCGGCATGGGCGGAGAACCCGGCGGGGCGCAATTCAGGCGCAGGTGATGCGCGTCGGCAAAATCGTAGGAGCAGGTTTGATCGGTATTGCCGGTCTGCATCAGGACGGTGCCGTCGTCGTGGAACTCCAGTATTTCGTTGGTGCCGCGCGCTTCGTCCCAGGTGCCAACGATTTTTTCCTTCAAATCTTTCTGGATGACGCGATGGCAGCCCGCGATCAAAATTGGGATTGCGAATCCTCCGGCAAACCTGGCACGCCGTTCGGACTTGAATGAACCTCGACTGGCTTTTGGCCGGCTCTCCCGACCATACCGCAAATGCAGGAGCTCGCCGCAGAAACCGAAGCCTCGGGTTCCATGAAATGAAGCCTCCAGGCTGGAGCAAGCACGAGCAGGTTCAAGGCTGAAGCCTCGCGTGACTCCCCGTTCGCCTCGCAAGACGCCCACTGCGCAGATGCGGTACGATGGAGCAAATGTCTCAAGCACAAGGAATTCGAGTCGGCCGGATTCTCGGCATACCCATTTACGTGGATTTCAGTTGGGTCCTGATCTTTGCCGCCTTCTGCTTCATCCTTTCGCAACAATTCAAGCTGGATCACAAGGAGTGGACGTCAGCCGAAAGCTGGGGAGTGGGCATCGCAACCAGCCTGTTGTTCTTCACATCCGTAGTGCTGCACGAGCTTTCGCACAGCGCGGTGGCGCAAGCGTACAAGATCAAGGTCCTTTCCATCACCCTGTTCATTTTTGGCGGATTGGCGCGCATCAGCCGCGAACCGACCAAGGCGATTCAGGAGTTCAACATCGCCCTGGCGGGCCCTGTGGCGAGCGCCGTACTTGGGGGATTCTTTTACCTGGTGAGCCTGTTTTTTCCCGGCAATGCGATGATCAGCGCCCCGCTGCAATATCTCTCTTGGGCGAACCTGGTCCTGGCGGTTTTCAACATGCTTCCCGGGTTTCCGCTGGATGGCGGGCGAATTTTCCGGGCGATTGTCTGGGGCGCAACCAAGGACTTTTCGAAAGCGACGCGCGTGGCCGGCGCCAGCGGAAAACTGATCGCTTATGCGTTGATCGCCTACGGGCTCGGCTCGCTCTTCACGAAAAACTACGACAACATTTGGTTTGTTCTGATCGGCCTTTACCTGCTGAACGCCGCGCAGATGAGCGTGGCCCAGGTGACGATTCGCGAAACGCTGGCCGGACTTCACGCCGCCGACGTGATGAGCCTGGAAGTTCCCACGATTCCCGCGAACATGAGCCTGGAAGAGTACAGCAACGAGGTGCTGCGGACGGGGCGGCGCGTGCACATCGTGACGATGGGTGACCGCCTGGCGGGGCTGATGAACGTGGCGGCGCTGAATCAAGTGCCGCGCGACGAATGGAACATGAACTCCGTGCAGGCGGTGATGGTGCCACGCGACAAAATCATCTGGGCCGCCCCGGAAGAGCCGTTGTTGCGCCTGCTGGAACGCCTGATGGCCGCTGACATTAACCAGATGCCGGTGGTAAGTTACGGGGAAGACGGCTCCGCACACATCGTGGGAATTGTCTCGCGCGACGCCATTCTGCGCGTGCTGCAGACTCGCAGCGAGCTCGGCGCGGCGCTAAGCCATCGCTGAACTGGCCACAAGCACCCTTGGTTTCGAAGAGGTTTCCGCCGCCTTGCGCGCGCGGATGCGGAAACCTCCGCCGCGAAAATCCACCGAAACACGCGAAAAGCCGGCGGCCGTCAGGCGCGCGAAAACGGAACTGGGCGCGAGGGGCGTGAACGTGCTCTTGTAGTGCACCAAACGGTTCATCCAGCCATCGTTGATTTCCGCGGCGAACAAGGAGCCGCCGGGACGCAGCACACGTTGCGCTTCGGCAAAGGCGCGATCCTGCGCTTCCCGGCTCCGCAGATGATGTAACACCAGAATGGCGACGACCGACGAAAAGGATTGGTCGGCAAATGGAAGTCTGGCGGCGTCGCCGCAGAGCGGCGCAACCTCCGGTTCGCCGTGCCTGGCCTTCAGGTGCAGGATCGCATTTTTGTCATATTCGAGGGCAGTGACGCGCGATGTGAGCTGCAGAAGTTGACGGGTGGCGGCGCCGTAGCCCGCGCCAATTTCCAGGACGTGCTCGCCAAGCCGAGCGCCGGAGAGAACCCAGGGCAGAACGTAGCGCTGCGACATGCGCTGCCAGAGAGAAGAAGAACAGAAAAGATGTTCGAGAGTGTTCATAGCGGTTGAGCCTTCAGGGTGGGGAAACCATTCTAGCGCACCTGACGGGTCCGCGACCATTGGAATCGATCGAGTGAAACGGAACACCAAGATACCGAAGCAAAGATAGTCTAAAAAAACGCAAATTCCTTCCTTACTCCTTTGCTTCCTTGCTTCGTTGCCTCATTACTTCAGCCGTTATTAGTGGCAGTTGCCGGAACCGGCGTCGGTGAAGGTTTTGCCCGCTTCGGGGATGAACTGCCAGTCATAGCCGGCGGCCTTCAGGGTGAGTTTCAGGACCCCATAGGCATCGTTGTTGCGGACTTCGCTGTTGGGCTTGGCGACTCCGAATTCGCGGTGGCTTTTTCCGCCGGTGCCAACGACAAATTCGCGAATGCCGCGCCTGGGATCGGCCTGGCCGCCGGGATCCTGCGGAGCAAAGCGTTCGTAGTCGTGGTCGTGGCCGTTGATGACGATCTCCGCGTTGTAATCGTAAAGAGCCTGCCAGAGCGGCCTGACTTCCAGATCGTCACCGTGAATCAAGCCGGAGCTGAAGCGCGGCTTGTGAAAATAGGCAAGCGTACAGCCGGAAGGGTGAGCAGCGAGATCTTCCCGAAGCCATTTTTCCTCCGCCGAGCCAGCCTCGCATCCCCCCACTTCCTTGCACTCTGAGTTGAGCACGACGATGTGCCAGGAGCCCAGCTCGTAGCTGTAATACCCTGTTCTCGGGTCGCCCGCGGTGGGGCCGAAATATTCGAAGTAATAGGTGGCGCCCTTGGAGTGAAATTCGTGATTGCCGACGGCTGGACGCGTGCGGCTCTTCACGCGGCCCCAGGTCTGATCATAGCACTTGAAATTCTCGGCGGTACCGTTCGGGTAGGCAAGGTCGCCCAGTGCCATCACCGTTCCGGGATTCGCTTCCAACAATTTTGCGGTGGCTTCGGCGCCGGAAAGGTCGGAGCAGTCCGCGATGTCTCCCGCGCCGATCAATATGCTCGCCTGTTTGGCGTCATCCGGGGGATCCGCGCTCAATTTCATGCCTGCCACGGTCAGCGCTAGCGGCAACACGAGACCAAATAAAAGAAACGCTAGATGCCTGTACGATGCCTTCATTCCGGATGTCCCCTGAGTGGCAAACTCGCTTTGCCTGGACGCTCTCTTACCCTAACACCGGGAACTTATATCGCGGATAAAATTGCGCTGAAAGGTTTTTCAATCAGGCATGAACGGCAGAAAGACAAAAGTGCGTGGTTCTCTGTGCAAAAGGCGGAATGCCAATCAATGCAACATGGGACGAATGCGGCGGAGCGCGGTGGCAAACTGGTCGGCGTTGTAAGCGGAGGGATTCTCGAGCTGCTGGAACAGTTGGTTGATCGCGGCACGCATCTCCGCGTCGTTTGCGGGCTTGGTGTCTTTCGCGTAGGCGATATAGAGCGAGTCGATCGCCATGGCGGCCTGCTCCGCGGCGCGCTCGTCGGCGATGGCGATGTTTTCCGCGTCGTCGGTGATGCGCTGCATCATGCGCAGTGCGATGGCCTGATCGTATTGCATGGTGGCCAGGCGTTCGGCGATCCGCTGCGCAAGTGGCGCAGCGGCGGCCGCCGCCGTTGCGACGACATTGCGATCTGGGTTGAGCTTGCTCATTTCGCTGGAAACAGTGAGAAGATGCTTGTCGAGCTCTTGGCCGTTGGCGGAATCGATCTGCTTCGCCAGCAATCGAAAGACGGCGTAGCGCGAAGAGTTCCACGCGGGATCCCCTGGGCGGCGGCCTTCGTATCCATGCTCCTGGCGCCAACTGTCTTTCGCCGGGCCCAGCGAATGGTGGCAGGCGAAGCACGAAAGCTCGGAATACTCAGGCCAGACGTCTTTCTTGTCGTAGCGTTCCCCGCGGGCACGCCAGATGAGGCGATCCATCTCCGCGCGAAGCTGCACTGCCTGGCCGGTGCTCCAATCCCGAATGCCAGCCCAAGCCGCATCCTCCACCGGCTTGCCCGGCGCGGATTCCCGCGGCACCTTCCAGTGGCGCGGCATCACTGCGGAAAACGAATCCAGTTCGAAATAGAGGTCTGGATGCCCGGCCGCAATCATTTCGTGATCGACAAATTTGTCTTTCGTGCCGAGGTGGCATTCCAGGCAGCGATCCGTGCGGCGGAGGACGTCGCGCGTATCGTACATTCCCAATTCCTTCACGGAGCGTTCGTGCGGCCAGTCTTTGGTGGTGTGCGGACCCAGCCATCCCGAGGCCGGACCATGGCAGTTTTCGCAGGAAACGCCATCCGCGAGTTCGAAGGGACGCCCCCGCTGTTCCGCAGTGGTATAGAGCGCGTGGCAGGCGAGGCATTTCGGCGACTCCTCGGCCTTCCCTTCAAGCTTCAAGATGCGCCCCATGCGCTCGCCGACTTCGCCGGTCAACGCGCCGTAGGCGCGACTGTGCTTGTCCTGAAGAATCCAGGTGGAATACTCGTTTTGCAAAATGCGGCTGCCGGCAACGGGCTTCACGCTGCCGTGGCAACTGGTGGCCGCACAGGAGCCGGGCCCTATGTACTTGATGGGCTCGGGGGTGTCCGTGGACGCGGAACGCGCGGGAAGCAGACACAAGCAGAAGGCCGCGACAAGAAGAGCGGAGCGGAGTAAGCCTGGTTTGCATTGAATTCCCATGCGGGATACGCGATATGTGCTGATGTTTTATATATTCGCGGAGGCGAAGAAGTCAACCGCGAGAAACAGGGGAGTTTGCATAGGGAATGCCCGCGAAGTGCCGCAGCCGGCAGGCACGAGTTTCGAAGTGGCCGCTTTCCCCGCAATCGAGGTATCATGAGCCGTGCTTGAGAGACCCGCTTGCGGCTCGGGACACCCGCGGTCGATCGCCGCGCCACTTCCAACGAAGGAATCGCTCCATGAAAACAATCCTTGTCAGTTTGCTTGCACTTTGTGTAACCGCCGGCGTTACGCCGGCGCAGTCAGCCGGGCCGGTGAAAAACCCGGTGGCCACTTCGGTGCGCAACTTTATGCCGCGCTTCCAGAAGAACATCCTTGCCGCCCTGGATACCATGCCCGCGGACAAATACGGCTACAAGCCCACGCCGGATCAGATGAGTTTCGCCCACCTGGCCATTCATATCGCCGAGTCGAACAACGGCATGTGCTCGAAACTGGCGGACGTGCCGGCACCGAAAGTGGAAGAACTGAAGGAAACCGATTCGAAGGACAAATTGGTCGCTGCCGCGAAGGCCTCGTTTGAGTTTTGCAGCGCCTCACTGGCGAATCTCGACGATTCGAAAATGGGCGACACTTTGGACTTCTTTGGCCACTTGCAGGGGCCACGGGCGATGGCCGCTTTTTATCTGGTTGGCGGTTGGTCGGACCATTACGGCGCGGCGGCCATGTATTTACGGCTGAACGGGCTGCTTCCGCCGACCGCGCAACCCAAAAAGTGACGCGCTTTTTTGGCCGGTAGTGAATGAATTCGCAGCCGGGGAAAGCCAGACCGCCCGCATTGCGTGTTCGCCCTGTGCTCCTTCCCTGAACCTGCCTATTTACAACTTGCCGCTGGCCACCTAGTATGCGGGGTAACAATTTCCGGGAAATCCGCCGGCCTGTGCTCCCCGCGGCGGATTTTCACGAGACCTGACCCCGTGATCTTCGACGAACTGCGAGCGATCCAATTGCGCTGCGGGTATCTGCCTAAGGCGGAACTCGAGGCCCTATCCGAACGCACGCAAACGCCTCTCTATCAGCTTCATAGCGTGGCCAGCTTCTACCCTCATTTTCACCTGGCGCCCCCGGCCAAGGCCGAAGTGCGTGTCTGCGACGATATGAGCTGCCATCTGAACGGCTCTTGCGAACTGCGCGCGGAGTTGCACCGCCGGTTTGCGGGGCAGCGTCCGGATGACCTGCAGATGAAGAACGTGAGCTGCCTGGGGCGCTGCGATCAGGCTCCGGCCGTGGCCGTGAATGACGAGATTTTTGTGCACGTGAACGCGGACAGGGTGGAGGAGCTGGCGCGGCTGGCGATGCACGGCGACCATCCCCGTGCCGAGCACCCGCATGTGCCGCGCGTGGCGTGCGCGTCCGATCCCTACGGCGATGGCGAAAAATACGGCGTGCTGCGCCGGCTCGTCGGCTCGCGGGATTGGGACGCCGTGCTGGCTTTGCTGAAAGAGGCGGAACTTCGCGGGATGGGCGGCGCGGGATTTCCAACCTCCATGAAATGGGATTTGGTGCGCAAGCAATCCGATCCGGTGAAGTACATCGTTTGCAACGCCGACGAAAGCGAACCCGGCACGATCAAGGACCGCTTCATTATCAGCCACCTGCCGCACCTGGTGATCGAAGGCATGGTCATTGCCGGCCTGGTAACCGGCGCGAAAAAAGGCATTTTCTATATTCGCCACGAGTATCCGTTGCAGGAAGAGATTTTCGGTGAAGAACTGCGCCGCTGCGCCAAGTCCGGCATGCTGGGCAAAAAAATTCTCGGCAGCGACCTGGACTTTGAGTTGGAAGTGTTCGTCAGCCCCGGCGGTTACATCTGCGGCGAAGAGAGTGCGCTGATCGAAGCGATCGAGGGCCACCGCGCGGAGCCTCGCAATAAGCCTCCTTTCCCCGGCCAATTGGGCTTGTGGCAAAAGCCGACGGTGATCAACAACGTGGAGACTTTCGCGAACGTGCCGCAAATCCTGGCGCGCGGCGTCGAGTGGTTCAAGAGCGCCGGCGTTGGCGGCTCGCGTGGACTGAAGTTTGTCGGCGTCAGCGGCCAGGTGGAACATCCCGGCGTCTTCGAAGTGCCGATGGGAACTTCGATGAGCGACGTGATCTTCGGACATGCCGGCGGGATTCGCGGCGGAAAGAAATTGAAGGCGTTTGCGCCGTCGGGGCCGTCTTCGGGATATTTGCCGGCTTCCCTGGTGGACGTGAAGCTGGATTTCAAGGCGCTGGCCGATGTCGGATCGATGCTTGGGTCGGGCGCGATCGTGGTTTGCGACGAAACCACCTGCATGCTGGATATGGCGCTGAACTCCACGAAGTTCTATCGCAACGAATCCTGCGGCAAATGCGTCCCTTGCCGCATGGGCTCGCAAAAAATGGTGGAACTCATTACGCGCTGGACGCAGGGCGGCTTAAGTGATTCGCAGTTCGCAGCGGATTTGCAGCTTGTCGAGGATCTTTCCGCGGCCATGAGCCAGACGTCCATTTGCGGGCTGGGGCAGATCGTGCCCGCGCCAATCCAGTCGGTGCTGAAACACTTCCGCGCTGAGGTGGAAGCGCACGTGTTCAAGGGGCAATGTCCCAGCGGCATCTGCTTCTCTGCCGCGAATCGACTGGCGGAACTCCCGCGCGTGGGGATCCGGCCATGACGCCCGCCGGTTTGATCGAACTGACCATCGACGGAAAAGCCGTCCAGGTGCCTCCAGGAACGACCGTCTTTGATGCCGCGCGCATGAACGGCATCTCGATTCCGACGTTGTGCCACCTGCAAAGCCAGACTCCCGTGGGCGTGTGCCGCTTGTGCGTGGTGGACACAGGTGCGCGCGTGCTTGGCGCGGCCTGCGTGCGGCCCGTCGAGCCGGGCATGAAAGTGCAGACGAATTCCGAAAAAGTTCTGGCGGCGCGCAAAACGCTGCTGGAACTTTTGATGGCGGATCATCCATCGCCTTGCGCGCGGCAGCGACATTCCGGCGACTGCGAACTGGAAACACTGGCCAAGCAAGCCGGCATAGCCGCTTCACGTTTCCCCCGGCGCACGATTTCGCGCGGCCAAGACGATTCTTCGCTGGCCATCGCCGTGGACCACGATGCGTGCATCCTGTGCGACCGCTGCATTCGCGGCTGCGACGAAATCAAAAGCAACTTTGTGCTGGGCCGCATGGGCAAAGGCTATTCGGCGGACATCGCCTTCGACTTGAACGCGCCGATGGGCGATTCGACCTGCATCTCCTGCGGCGAGTGCATGGTCTCTTGCCCCACGGGCGCGCTGACGAACAAAGGGGTGGCGGGCACGGCGCTGGCCGCGGGGCCAGATGCGGCGCTGACCGCCGAGGAATTGCACAAGCTTCCGGTGTTCGCCGGCGTTTCCGGCACCTTCCTGGATTTGAATCGCGGCGCGATCGTGCGCCGGCGTTTCCGCAAGGGAGACGTGATCTGCCGCGAAGGCGATTTCGGTTCGACGGCGTTTTTTATTCTGGAAGGCAAGGCGCAGGTTTCGATTTCGGCGCCCATCGCTCACGTAAAAACCGCGGGCGGCGCACTCGGCTTTTTCAAGCGGCTGACGAGTTCGCTCGTTGGCCGCGAGCAGGACAATCGCGCGGAAGAGGCGCACGACCGCACGATTCCAATTGATGCTTCCGTGGACCTTGCCTACGGAAATCCCGTGGCTGAACTCGGCCCCGGCGACCTTTTCGGGGAAATGACCTGCATGAATTTTTATCCGCGCTCGGCGACGGTGCGCGCGGAAACCGACGTCGTGGCCTACGAGATGTTGCGCAACGTGCTCGACATCATGCAGAAGAACAAGACTTTCCGCGCGCAGATCGACCAGAACTACCGCCGCCGCGCGCTGGAAAACCACCTGCTAGGCGTGCCGATGTTCGCGGAGCTCTCGCCGGACTTCATCGAGCACTTAAGGGAAAGCGTCGAGTTGGTGCGCTACGCGCCGGGCCAGGTGATTGCCCGGCAGGGCGATCCCGCCGACAGTTTCTACCTGGTTCGCATTGGCTTCGTTAAGATCACCGAGGAATACCCGGGCGGTGAACTGGTGCTGGCGTATCTTTCGCGCGGCGACTATTTCGGGGAAATCGGCCTGCTCGGCGGCGGTTTCCGCACGGCGACGTGTACGGCGCTGGATCACGTGGAAGTGGTGAAAATCTCCGGCGACGATTTCCGCCACATGGTGGCGCGCTACCCGAATATCCGCGCAGGGCTCGAAAAAGTGGCCGCGGAGCGCCGCGCCGCCAACGAACAGCGCCTGCAGATGCTGGAAAACGTTCCGCTCGATCAATTCCTTTCGCAGGGATTGATGGAGGCGCAGAGCCTGCTGATTCTCGACCTGCAGAATTGCACCCGCTGCGATGCGTGCGTGAACGCCTGCGCCGATGCGCACGACGGCGTGACGCGGCTGGTGCGCGACGGCCTGCGTTTTGAAAACTACCTAGTGGCCACTTCCTGCCGCCAGTGCCGCGACCCCCTGTGCATGGTGGGCTGCCCGGTCGGCTCCATCCGCCGCCGCAACTCGCTGGAAGTGATCATCGAAGACTGGTGCATCGGCTGCGGTTTATGTGCGCGGAATTGCCCTTACGGCAATATCAACCTGCATCCGTTTGAAGTGCTGGGCGACGATCCCGAACATTTCGGCCGCAAGAAAGCGGTCGTGAAGCAGAAGGCGACTTCGTGTGATCTGTGCACGCATCTGAAGGAGCCGAGTTGCGTCTATGCGTGCCCTCACGACGCGGCGCATCGCGTGGACCCGCGGAAATTCTTCGGCCAGATGCTGGGCCCGGGCGGCTGCCGATGAGAATGGACCGGACACAACGCGGCTGGGCGCTGGCATCGCTGGCGATTCTGGCGGTGAGCGGCATCGCCTATGGGATCTATGTCTGGCAGTCGCCGGCCGGGCCAAGCGGCGGCAGTTCCATGGGGCTGGTCTTCGGCATCGTTGGATTCGGGTTCATGATCTTTGCGGCGTTGCTGGGCGCGCGCAAACGCGTACCAACCTGGCGGTTGGGACGCGCGCAATCGTGGATGCGGGGCCACTTGTGGCTGGGGCTGCTGAGCCTGCCGATGATTTTGTTCCACGGCGGTTTTCATTTCGGCGGAGCGCTGACGCGCGTGCTGATGTGGCTGACGATGATCGTCGTCGTCAGCGGCGTCTATGGCGCGGTGCTGCAGAATTATCTGCCCAGCATGATGACCCGTGACGTGCCCCTGGAAACGATTTACGACGAAATCGGCAACGTGCGCAAAGCCCTGCGCATGGAAGCGGACGCGCTTGTGGAAAGGATTTGCGGACGCCTGGGACTCGTGAAGGAGGTGGACGAAGGCCAGCGCGCCGGCGGCTTCACCGCGCTGCGGCCGATTGCGGCGGCCTCGGCGCCCTTGCGCACCTCCGCTGCCGTCAGCGCTGGCGCCAGCGCCGCGGTGGCGGCCCAGCCCGAGATTGTTCTGTTGACCGAAGAACAGAGCCAGCCGCTGCGTCTTTTTTATTTTTCCGAAGTGCGCGCGTTTCTGGAAGCTCCGGCTTGGATGCGCCAGCGCCTGGGAGATCCAGAAAAAGCGAGGAACTCATTCGCCGCGCTGCGGCGCATGATGCCCCCGGCAACGCATGCGGCGCTGGATGACCTGCTGGACATCTGCGATGAAACGCGGCAACTGATGCGGCAGGAGCGGCTGCACCGCTGGCTGCACGGCTGGCTGCTGCTGCACATTCCGTTGTCGCTGGCGCTGATTCTGCTGGGAGCGATTCACGCGGTGATGGCGTTGCGGTATTAGGTAGCGCCGGCAACTTGCCGGCCAGAATTTTGAAGCTGGCAGAGCGCTTGCCTGCTGGAAGCCAGCGCTGCCAAGGCGGCCTGCCTCAGAAGACGGGCCCTGCGAAAACGGCTTTCGGAATTGGAGTAGCTTTTGGCTCGAACACGCACAACGAAAAGCGTCGCGCAGCGCATCGATTTGAACTATTTCAAACGGCAGACGCCCTATAAGCGCGCGCGTTTGATTCTGGTGATCCTCGCTCCGCTTTTGGCGCTGGGCTGGATTGCCTGGCGCGGACTTTCGCGCGATTCCCGCGTGTACTCGAGCGGCCGCATGAGCGGCGCACACGCCGTATTGGAAAAGCAGTGCGCGGCGTGCCACATCGAAAAAGCGGGGGAATTTTCGGCAAAAGCGGCGGACGCCGGATGCCTGGCCTGTCATGACGGCCCAGTGCACCACGAGGAACAGGTGCGCGCCGAGGTGCCGGCGTGCGCGACCTGCCACGTGGAGCATCGCGGGCGCGTGAATATCGTCGCGTCCAGCAGCGCGAGCTGCGCAGAATGTCATGCAAATTTGAAAGTGGCCGCGGGTTCCCTGCCCTATTATCCCCACATCCAGTCGCTCGAAGAGGGCCATCCGGAAATCGGCGCCCGCCGGCCGAATGTGAAAGATCCGGGAACAATTCTCCTGAATCACGCCGTGCACATGAAGCCCATCCGCCGCGGTCCGAATGGCCCGCTCGTGCAGATGGAATGTTCCGATTGCCACCGGCCGGAGGGTTACAAAGGCTCGTGGCCATACGCCGATGCGGATTACGTTGACGCGAAGGTGACCTACGAAGACAAAGACGTGCTGGTGCCCGTCAGCGCCGGTACGCTGCAGCCGCGTCTCGTGAAGGCCCGCGCATATATGGCTCCGGTGCGCTTCGCCTCTTCCTGCGCGGAGTGCCACCTGCTGACCTTCGACAAGCGGTTCGATACCGGCGTGCCGCACGACAAGCCGGAGGTTGTGCACGCGTTCCTGATCAAAAAATTCCAGGAATATATAGCGGCACACCCCGCCGAAGTTCGTGTGCTGCGCGAGCCGCAGCGCGATTTGACCGGAAAGCCGATTCCGCCGGAAGTACGCGTGCTGACTCCCGCGCAGTGGGTGAGCGAGCGCACCGCGGATGCGGAAGAGTTGCTCTGGCGAAAGACCTGCAAGCAATGCCATGCGCTGATTCAGGCCCCAGGCAGCGACCTGCCGAAAATTGCCGAAGCACGGCTGACGCAGCGCTGGATGCCCCACGCGCGCTTCGATCACGATGCGCATCGCGGATTTGCTTGCACAGGCTGCCATCCTGGCGCGCTCACGAGCAAGGAAACCAGCGACGTGCTGATTCCGAATCTGGCGACATGCAAAGCGTGCCACGCGCCCGGCCCGGAGCATGCCGAGTCGCGCTGCTTCGAGTGCCACACTTATCACAATTGGGCTAAGCGGAAAGAAGTTAAGCCCACCTACCTGCTGCCCGCGTTGCAGACCGGCGGCAGGTAGCTACCCGGCCCGCAGCGACCCCGGGCCCCGCCAACAGCATCCAGCCGTCAGACGTTGACCAATTTCATCGCGGCTTCCGGGTAGCGCGCGCCGGCCGCAGCGCCCTTCGGGGCTACTTCATTGATGCGGTGCAAATCCTCGGCCGTCAACTGAATTTGCGCAGCGGCCGCGTTCTCTTCCAAATATTTGCGGCGCTTGGTTCCGGGAATCGGGATGATGTCCTTTCCTTGAGCGAGCAGCCATGCCAGGGCTAGCTGTGCCGGCGTGCAATTCTTTTCTTTGGCGATGGTCTCAACTCGCTGAACCAGGTCCAGATTCCTTTGGAAATTCTCGCCCTGAAACCGAGGAGAGTTCCGGCGGTAATCGTCCGGCGGCAAGTCTTCGAACTTCCTGAACTGCCCGGTTAGAAAGCCGCGCCCCAGCGGGCTGTAGGCAACCAGGGCGATTCCCAACTCCCGCGTGGTTCGCAAAATTTCGTCCTCCGGGTCGCGGGTCCATAGCGAGTATTCCGATTGCAGAGCCGCGATGGGATGCACGGCAATCGCACGGCGAAGGGTGGCCACCGAAGCTTCCGAGAGCCCCAGGTAACGGACTTTGCCAAGGCGCACAAGTTCGGCCATCGCGCCGACAGTATCTTCGATGGGTGTGGTCGGATCGACGCGATGCTGGTAGTAAAGATCGATCGTTTCCACGCCAAGGCGCTTCAGGCTGGCGTCGCACGCCGCGCGGACGTAATCCGGTTTCCCACTGACGCCGCGCAGGCTCGGATTGGCCCGATCGCGCAGAATGGCGAATTTGGTGGCGAGGAAAACCTCATCGCGGCGGCCGCGAATCGCGTTTCCGACGAGAACCTCGTTGTCTCCGTACCCATAAGCGTCGGCGGTATCCAGAAAATTCATGCCCATTTCGATTGCACGGTGAATGGTGGCGATGGACTCCTGATCGTTGCGCGAACCGTAAAATTCAGACATGCCCATGCAGCCCAGGCCGATTGCGGAGACCTGTGTGCCTGCTTTACCTAGCGAACGCTTTTCCATGAAGCACCTCAAAGTGTGCGAAAGGGTTTAAGATGTCTGGCCCGAACTCTCTGTTACATGATAGAAGTTGAGTGTGGAAAAAGCCGCGGCATCCGCGCCGAATACCAAAGCACACCTGATTGTGATCGGTGTCACGGTCCTGTGTGCAATCGCCTGCGGCGCAACATTTTTGCTGGCCCTGCTGAGGCAATTTGGTCTGGTGGAGGTGGCCGCAAGTCTCGCCGCCTGGGTGGAAGTATTCTTTTTGAGCGCGTCGATCGGCGAGCTGCTGGAAGACAGGCCACAGCCGAATCGGAAGAGACTCCTCAGCGCGCTTGTGCTGGCAGCGGCGGTCATGGCGTATTTCTTGATAATGCGAGTCGTGGCGGGAAGCGGTGCGTGACTTCGCGCAGGTGCGTCTGAAACTGAGCCGCTTGGCTCACAAACCTGTTCTCAAGGTTCAAAGCGAACAATAACCTTCTTCTTTTCTTACGATTAGAGATACGGTAAGTGGCACGGTAGTTGCGCCAAAGTGGAATGGAGGAAAGGGCCATGACTCCGTCCACACACGTAGAAGTCCCTCCCGAAGTCCAACCGACGCCACAGCCGAAAGTCACAACGATTGTCCTGGAGCAACCGAAAGCCAAGCCTGAAGCCGCCGCAGCATTGCGAAAACAGTACGAGGATGGCACGTTTCAATCCTCGGTGATCGAACTGAACCGCATGAAGAGCAGTTCCAGAACAATCGACATTCTGATTTCCCTCCTTGTCAATGTCACACTTTTGGCCGGGCCCGTTCTTGCTGGACTTTATTTCACCGATACCATCAACCTGAAGCAGTTCGCAACCACATTCTTGATTGCACCGCCTCCGCCGCCACCGCCACCGCCGGCGCCCGTGGTTGCTGCGGCAAAGGCGCCGCAGATCCACCGGGTCTTTGAGAATGCCGGCAAACTGCTGGCTCCAGCCGCGATTCCGCGGCAGATTGCGCAAATTAAGGAAGCGCCGATTCCCGATGATGCGGGGATCGGCGGAGTGCCGGGGGGAGTGCCCGGCGGCGTGGCTGGCGGCAGCATGGGCGGCGTGATCGGCGGGGTGATTGGCGGAGTGCGCACAACTGCGGAAGCGCCGATAGCGCCAAAAGAGAAGCCCAAGGCGCCAGTCCGCGTTGGCGGCCGGGTCCGCGAACCCCAGTTGATCAAGCGCGTGGAACCCAGCTACCCGGCGCTGGCGCGCCAGGCGCACATCCAAGGCACGGTCTTGATCGACGCCGTGCTGGATGAAAATGGGAATGTGGTGGAGATGAAGGTAGTTTCCGGCCATCCCTTGCTCATCGACGCAGCAGTGAGCGCCGTAAAGCTATGGAAGTATCAACCCACCTATCTGAATGATCAGCCGGTGCCGGTGCAGATGAATATCACGGTGACCTTCCGGCTGTCGCAATAGAGCTTGATCGAGGTTGGACGGAGAGGCGGGGCAAGGCAGTTTGGGCTTGCCCCGCTCCTATTTTGCAAGCGTGAGCCTCGCAAAGGCTCTAGGACCCCGGATTGAAACCTCTTCCGGATTTATCCAGATACTTCACCAGCAAAACTTCGTTTCCTTTTTCGTTGTAGATCAGGTCGTCCACAAGCCGTTTGGCCATCAGGATGCCGAAGCCCCCGGGGCGTTTGCCCTGCGCTTCGCGGGCCGCCATATGCTTGAAGGGATCGTCTTCCGGATTGGCGATGGCGCTGTGCTGCAGTTCTTCCAGGGAAAAGCCCTGCCCGGGATCTTTCACGCGGCAGAGCACCATGCGCCTGGTGCGCACGTAACTGACTTCCACGTGCTGCGTGGGATCGAACCTGGCGCCATGCTCCATGGCATTGAGCAGCATTTCGCGGAAGGCGGTGGCCACTTCCTCGGTTTCGGCATCGGGCAAGTGGGAAGCTTCGCGGTAGAACTGCAAAAGGCGGTTGGCAGTGGCGAGGTCACAGCGGACGCAGAGTCGAATCCAGTTGGGAACCACGGAGAGGACTTCGATTCCGTCGTCCCAATAGGGCTCGTTCATCGCGATGCGGACCATCTCCTCGAGACGTTCGGTGGAGAAAGGCCGCGAAAAATAACTGAACGCGCGTTCCCGGATCGCGACCAGCACGTCGCCGGGCGTGAACTCGTCGGTGATGATGATCAGCCGCGTGTGCGGCCGCACCAGACGCAGTTTGCGCAGCAACTCGAGGTCTTCTTTGCTCGTGGTACCCTCGCCGGTAACGACCAGGTCGTACGGCCGTGCCTTGGCCATCTCCAACGCTTCCGCGTTGTTGGCCGCCACCTGCGCTTCCCAACTTTCCTGCTCGAACACGTTCGTCAGCAGCCGGTTCAACTCCGGATTTGAATCGACGATCAAAGCGCGACGATTGGCTATCTGGACGGGAGAAGGGGGAACGGAATCGGGCATGAAACCCTCGGCGGTGGTTTCCTGTGGAACTGGTCCTAAAAGGCAGGGGTTAGGATGCTTGAAGAACCCCGGACGCGCAAGCGCTCTTACGTGCCCCGCCGAAGGCCTACGACAACTCGCTGGTCATCAGGAACAGCGGTTTCATCTCGAAACTCTTGAATACCGGGCGCAAGCGCTCGGTGCTGTAATGCTCCTTGATGTTAATGAACTTTTTCGTGGCTGTGACGGTTTCAATCGGCATGTTGTCGTAGCGGCCGTTCTTCAGCACGACTAGACGGCCGTGGATGCGGTTGAGGAGCAGGTCCAGCGCCAGGTTGCCGTACGCCATCGGCACGATGGAATCGATGGCGTCGGGGTCGCCGCAGCGCACCAGATAGCCGAGTTTCTGGTTGATGCACTCGATTTTCTTGCCCTTGTTGAATTTCGGCGAAAGCTCCGTAAGCTCCTCGGCAACCAGGTCCCCGATGCCGCCAAGTTTCTTGTGGCCGAAAGCGTCGGCCGCTTCTTTCTGGAAGACCATTTCCCCGCCCTCGAACATCGCACCCTCGGAAACCAGCACGATGGCGTAGCGGCTGGGGTTCCGGTTGCGGTCGTTCGCCAGGAGCTCGGTGAGCTGGTCGATCTTGAATTTGTGTTCGGGGATCACGCAGCGGTGCGCGGCGCCGGCCATTGTGGGCAGCATGGCGGTGAAGCCCGCATAGCGGCCAAAAACCTCGAGGACCATGAAGCGTTCGTGAGAGCCGGCCGAGGTGCGCAGCGCGTTGGTCATTTGAATCGTGCGGGTGATGCAGGTGCTGAAGCCGATACAGTAATCCGTGCCAGGCACGTCGTTGTCCATGGTCTTGGGAATGGCCACCACGCGCACGCCCTCCTGATAGAGGCGCACCCCGTAGCTCAGCGTGTCGTCGCCGCCGATCGGTATCATGTACTCGATGCCCAGCCACGCCAGATTCTTGAGCACTTCCACGGTTAAATCGTTTTTCTCGGCGTTATATTCGGATTTGAGATGGTCGGGAACGCTGCTTTTGCTGACCCGGGCAGGATTGGTTCGCGACGAGTGGAGAAAGGTACCGCCGGTGCGGCCGGCGCGATTCACGACGTCTTCGGTGAGCCGCTGAAAATTGTTCGAGTTGTCGTAATTCTCGTCGCGGACCATGTCCACCAACCCGGCCCAACCGCGGCGGATCCCGATGACTTCATAACCTTCACGCAACGCGCGAAACGTGACCGCGCGGATGGCCGGGTTGAGTCCCGGCACGTCACCCCCCCCAGTCAGGATTCCGATTACGCCCTTCTTCACGTTGATGTTCGCCATGATGCCCAGACCGCCTCAGTATAGGTTAACAAAACAAATGATTATGGACGCTTCCAGGCGTTTTCGGAAGGGGCACCCATCCATGAAATTACCCGCACGGAGCCATCGAAATTTTCGCTCGCGGCGTGCGGCTCACGGCTCGATTCGCGTGCCCAGCACACTCAGAATATTCGCCAGCCACGCCGGATGCGCGGGCCACGCCGGTCCGCTCACCAGATTGCCGTCCACCACCGCTTCGGTCATGGCCACTTCCACATAGGTGCCGCCGCCGCGCGCCACCTCCGGCGAAACGGCGGGATAGCAACTGCACTTCTTTCCTTCCAACACTCCCGCGGCGGCCAAAACCTGCGCGCCGTGGCAAAGCGCGGCGATCGGCTTCTTCGCGTTCGCGAAATGCCGCACGATCTCCAGCACCCTGGCATTCAGCCGGATGTACTCCGGCGCGCGGCCTCCGGGAACTATCAGCGCGTCATAATCCTCTGCGCGCACGCTGTCGAACGTGGCATTCAGCGAAAAATTGTGGCCGCGCTTTTCCGAATATGTCTGATCGCCTTCGAAGTCGTGGATCGCCGTGCGCACCACGTCGCCGGCTTTTTTGCCGGGACACACAGCATGCACCGTGTGGCCCACCATGAGCAGTGCCTGAAAGGGCACCATCACTTCGTAGTCCTCAACATAATCGCCAACCAACATCAGAATGTTCTTGCCGGCCATGGCTGCCTCCGGGAAAAGCAAAGCATAACAGAAGCGGGAACACACGGCGTCAAGACGGGAAGGCGCGGGAGGGCAGAAATCCTTCTCAATTCGATACGCAAGAAGAAGAGCTTGGGGTAAGGTGAGACGCTGGCGGTTCAAATTGCGTGAAAATCCATTCGCCATGCACCATCTGCTCTATTTCAAAGCATTACGAAGCCAGGAAATGCGGCTGAAGTGCCTGGTTCGGCATGCCGGTTGCTATTGTTCCGGGTAAGTGGAGGTTTATCTCGTGCTCGTCCATGGAAAGGGCCCACGCTCTCTTATTCAAGTCTCCTGCTCCGTCCTATTAACCGCATTCCTTTTTCAGTTCCTTGGCATATCCCGCGCCGCCGCGCAGTTCGGGGCATCGGATGCAACGCGGCGCATCAAAATGGCGGTGAAGCCTGAGTATTCGGATTTGGCCAAGCGGCTCAAACTCTCCGGAGTGGTTCGCGTGGAAGTGATCGTGGGCCCCGAAGGCAAAGTGAAAAGGGCCAAGGTGCTCGGCGGGCATCCCGTGCTGGCGCTGGACGCCGAAAAAGCCGCGATGCTCACGGAGTTTGAGCCCGCCCCGAAGGAAACCACGCAGGTCATCGAGTTCCGCATTGGCCCCGCAAACTGATCCCTAAAATCCCCCCGCGCCGCCAGTTTCTTTTCAAAAATAAAAAGAAGCGGAGTCACCCACGCTCCTTCCCGTGAACCTTTTCGGTTCTTCCTTTACTTCCTTGGGTGCTTACCTCTTTGCTTCGTTCTTTACTGAACGGTCGTCGGATTCGGCATGGCATTGTCTTCGATGGTCAGCATATCCGTCCGAATTTTGTCCCACTCGCGGAGCATGAGCCCCCGCGAAGCGAAGAAGCGGCGGATTTCGGGCGAATCCCAGTGCATTACTTCCTCGAGCACCGGCACCAGCACGCTCATGGCGTTGTCGCTCAAAACCGTGCGGCGCGCGATGCGCGAGATGAATTTCGCCTCGGATACGGCGATGGTCAGGCCATCGTACTGGTTCACGTGCATCATCACGGGCAGGTCGGAGCTGCCGTCGCCCATGTAGATGATGTGGTCGTGACTAATGCCAAGCGTCGCGCGGATTTCCTCGAGTACGGTGATTTTGCCCCAACCGGCCGATGCGCGCACGATCGATTCCACTTCCCCAGTCGCTTCGTTGTACCGGAACTTCGTGCCGAAGATGTGCTCCGGCGGCACGATACCCTCAAGGGCCGACTGAATAATCTCCTGCGGCGCCGCGGAAATCACATAGAAGGAAAATTTGTAGCTGCCCGAGATGCTTTCGAGCGACTTGGCAAACAGGTCCACGTCGTGCTTCAGCCGGATGCGTTTGCCGGTTTCCACCAAATGCTCCTTCCGCACTCGGCGGAAGTCGGGGTCGTGCAGGATGAGATAGGAAAGCTCGGCGCCCTGCTGGACCAGGTTCATCTCCGAAAGCCCTTTCACCTTGTCGTGAAATCCGTGGAATCCGATCAACTCGCTCAGAACGACACCCGAGTCGTTGAAACTCAAGGTCTGGTCAAAATCGCTGGCCAGAAGGTATTGCTTAATCATTTTAGGTCTTGCTCCTTTGTAGGTTCGCCCTCATTTTGAGGGCCTCCTGTGCGCCCGCCGCTTGCGGGCCGGAACCGGGCTGGCAGCTCGGTATTGCCTCTCCTATCCACGTTAACCAAAACCAGCCGGAACCCCATCACGCATTATTTTGATGAGTTTCATGCACGGAATACGTGAATGGGTGGTTATAACTAGATCAGATGCGGCGGAAGGGTAAACGGTTGAAGAAAAACGAGTTAGAAAAGGAAATAGCCTGGAATCAGGAGCTTGCAAGGGGCCAGATCCATGCCGCGGATCGCGAAGAAAAAGCGATAAATTGCTGCGGAAACAGTCCTAGTAGCCGCCGGAGAGCCAGATGCGCACCCGGCTTAGCCAGCTTGCCGCGGGAGACGCAGGGGAAGCCGTGTTTTGCTGCTCTTCCGGTTCATCTGTGACCGTATAGACCTGCCCATTCCGAAGGTAGAGCCGCTGGGACTCCTCCAGGGTCATCGGGCGAGCGCCGCGGCGGCCGAAGGCGGCAAGTTGATTGCCGGACTCGTCCACGGCGCGGTCGCGGTCAATGCCCTTGGAGATCGCCAGCGCGGGGCCCTTCGTGCGCGCCGTGGCGATCAGTTTTGGCGTGGGACGCGGATTGAAGCCGGAGAAATGTGCGGGGTCGTCCCAGGGAGAAACAATCTGCAAGACGCGCATGCCGTTTTTGCCGTCGGCCACAAAGGCGAATGCGCTGCCGGCCACCATGCCGATTTTCACGTCGTTGACATCGTTCATCTGGCCATTGGCCGTGAACATCTGATCGAGTTTTGGCAACTCGGGTTTTTCCACGTCCACAATGCCCAGGCCTTGCTTCCCGGCGGAGACATAAGCGTAGGTGCGGGCGACGTAAACATTCCGCGCGTCCTGGAACGCCACCAGTGCATTGGGAACCGGCTTGGGCTCCGCGAGATTGGTCACATCGAGAGTTCTCAGGCCGTCACGATCCGCAACAAACGCATAGCGGAATTGCACCGTAACCGCGCGCGGATTGTTCAGTACCGGTGCCCCGATCGTAGCCGTGATTTTCGGCGCCAGCGGATTGTCGAGATCTACGACGACGAGCGCTTTGTCCGTCAGCACGTAGGCATACGTGCCGACGATAATGACGCGGCGCGCGCCGGTGAGTGCGCCGCCGGGATTGAAGGTCAGGCCGCGCTGCAAAAAATTATTGGCGGGATTGCCGTCGAGCAACGTACCCACGCCGGGGCTTTTGGCTTTCAAGCTGGGATTGCCGATGATGATCAGACCCTCTTCCCGGTCCGCGACATAAAGAAAGCCGTAAATCAGGTGAATGGGCTGCTCTTCGTTTTCCTTGACTCTTGTGCGCAGCGGGTCTACGCCAAGCGTCGTTGGCGAGGCGACGGAAACCGCGTCCCTGGTTGGAACATAGAACCGCTGGCCCAGCGGCGAGACCGGTGCGGTGGTTATGCGTTCGGAAAAGCCTTTATTATCGATGTTGGCGATGTCGTAAACGCGCAGCCCGCCTTTGCCGTTTGCCGTGTACGCGTATTCGCCGCGCGCCTGAATATCGAGCACTGTGCCTTCGTGTGCGGCGATGGGATGCAATGCGCGGCCGTGCTCCACAAATTTCTTGAAATTATCGGGGTACGCAAGACGCTGCAAGTCGCTGCCATAAATGGCTTCCGGCTCGTCGTGTTCGGCGACGGTAATCGCTTCGAAGCCTTTTTTGCCGGTGGCCACGTAGATGTAGCGGCCCATAAAGTTCATGAAATTCGTGCCTTGCAGCAGCAACTGCGCCATCCAGGCGTTGTTGTCGTTTTCCCTCGAGACGTGGCAGTCGCTGCACTGCTTGGTTTCCCGGGCGCGCACGGTGTGCGGCACAAACGTGCTGAACGCCTGGCCGGAAAAACCTTCGGCGGAAATCGTTTGTTGCGTGTAGTAGAGCCATTCGCGGTTCGCATTTTGCGAACTGACCAGAATGGCGCAGGAGGAGCGCGCCGGCGCGATGCGATGCCCGGTTACCGTGCCGTCGACGCCGAGAAAATAGGCGTCATCTCGCAGGACCTGGAAGTTGTAGCTGGTGTAGTTGCGCGTCAGTAGGCCTTCGTTGTGCAGCATGCGCCGCCGCGCGTCGGCGGTCATCTGCAGGTGGCAGCCAAAACACGTGGGGGCCCACGAGGAGTGGCAAGCGTAGCAGGTCATTGAAGCGTTGGCGTGCGCGAGTTGCGAATCGTCCGCGGGCGCCTGCGAAAACGCGGCGCCGTCCTTCTTCATCAGCTTGGCGCGCAGCGATTTCAGGCTGAAATGCACGTTACCCGGAGTGATAGTATCCTTTGTTTGCACCACCTCCCACTCGACGTTTTCCTCGGTCATGGAGCGCTGGAACAGTTTGTCTCCGCGCCATTCGAAGCGCCGCAGGCCAAAAGGCGTGCGCAGTGCCTCCAAATAACGACCCCGGGGCTCGCCCGCGCGCGGCGCATCCGGCGCTGCCGGCCCAGAAGTGACCAGCGTGGCCTTTTGCCGGATGGTGCCGTGGCAATCGACGCAATCGATTTCGACGGCGGCGCGCGGCTCGCCATAGATTTTCCCGTTGCCGTGGTTGTCCTGCACAAAGTGGCAGTCCACGCATTGCATGCCTTTTTCCAGGTGAATGTCGGCCAGGTGCACCGCTTTCTGGAAGCGTTGCGGATCGTCAAAGGCGATCGGCTTGCCGTCCTTGTCGAGCCAGTTGCCTTTCCGGTCGTGGCTGTAAACGCCCCGGAACACCCAGCCGTGGCCATGGAAATCGGCGAACTGCGTCGTTTTCAGCTTGGCGTTGAATTCCGGGCTGCCAGTGTCGTCCAGAAATTTTTCCTGCCCCCAAAGCCCGCGGGCAGCCGCGGCTTCCGGATTGCGCAGCGAAGACTGGTAGCGCTCCTCCTCGCTGGGATTGCGCTGCTCCGGCGGATACATTTTGTCGCCGTCGATTTCGTTGTCCCACCAGGTGACGCCGTAATAGGTGGTGAGCATGTTTGTGCCGGGGTGGACATGGCAGACCATGCACTGGCTGGAGGGAATCGCGCGCGTGAACGCGTGCTTAATGGGATGGCCCGGCTGGTTTTTGGGAATCGTCGGATCGATCGAAGCGCTGTAGGCCAGATGTCCGTATTTCGCGTAGCCCGCCGAATGCGCCGGGTCGCGATCGTTGGCGTAAATCACGTGGCAGGCGGAGCAACCGCTGGAACGGTAATCGCCCGGATGATCGTCCGTGCCGGGTAACGAAAGCACTGGATCGACGAGGCGCGTTTTCTGCAAGCCCAGAAATACGGGATCGGTACGAAGTTCGGTCCCAAAGCCTCGGTCGCTCAGCTTGTCGTCGGGCTTTCCAGGATTTTCTTCGCCGCTCGGATTGCCAATCTCGGCTTTCTTTTCGCCGCCACGTTCGAAAACGCGCAGCACGTTGCCCGGCTGCGAAATTTCCCAGCGATAGAGCGGAGTCAATTCCGGCAGAATGCCTTTTGTGCGCGTTTCTTCGGGAGTCGGCGGAGGAATCGTCTTGATCGACTGCGGCTTGCCGTCGCGGTCGTAGCTTTCGCCGAAGCGCGTATTTTTGTACGGGATGCCGCCGTTGTTATAAAGCGCCGCGCCCCACAGGAATCCCGTGTGCGTCATCATGTTGGTGGAGGCCTGGCGGACCTCCATCGGGTGGCAGCCCGCGGTGCCGCAGGTTTCGGCAGCGATGCGAAAATCGCCGGGATTCACGAATTTGACGTATTCCGCGGATTCCTTCAGCCAATAGGAATACGCGCGCTCGGGCACGCGCGTCTGGTTCCGGAAGAACGCGTTTCGCGGCTGCACGTGTGCTTTTTCCTTGGCCTGTTGATATTCCGCGGAAATCGGCGAACTGCCAGGTGCGACAACCACGGAATTGTTGCCGCCGTGGCAATCCGTGCAGCCCAGGTGCACGCCTTTCGAAGGGTGCATAGTCGGCTCGTCGGTGGCCCTATGACAAGACACGCAGCCGCTCGACCGCGCCATGGCTTCTTCCTGCGATTCGCCGCGCACTGGCCCTTGAGGCTCCTGCGCAAATGCCTGCGTTGGCGAGTGGTAGCAGGCAAACAGCACCAATGCGGTCGAAACCCCAAGGAAAAAGGACATCAGCAAGCGCGCCACGCCGCGCTCGCTGCACAGCCATGGCCTCTTATCCGATGTGAATCGAAACTGCATCCCGAGCAACCTCAGAAGGTCAGCTTAGCCGACCCGAAAAAGGAAAACAGCGTGCGACCCGTATAAATGTCGCGAAAACCCTGGCCCGGCTGCAGCATCGAAGCGCCGCCGGTGAGAATGATGTTGTCCGTCAGCGGGGGACGGTACTCCACGCCCACGCCCAGGTCTTCACCGATGTTGTGGCGAATCGGCGCGGCAAACAAAACGTATTCGAGCGGCTCTGTGCGCATGAAACGCAAATAGTTGAAATTGGCGAAACCTTTGAGCTTGGGCGTGATGTCCACGTCGGCACCGGCGTTTACCAGGAAAATTCCCGGATTCACGAAGTTCGACTGGCCTTCATCCTTGTTGGAGCGCATGTTCGCCAGCAGGCTGCCGTCGGTGGTCAATTGCACACCGGAACCTGTCAGCCGGATGTCCTCGCGATTCCAGAAGCTGAAGAGTCCCCCGGCAAAATTCGGCAGATCGATGATGGAATCGAAGCCGTTGGCGCGGCCGTTGCGGGGATCGCTGTCGCCGCTGGCATAAAAGCTGGAAACTCGGTAACGGATCCAATCGTGGTCGTAAGAAAGCTCGACGGCGGCCATCTGCGCGTTGATAGTAACGGGGCGCCCCGCGATCGGATTAAAGCTGTCTTTGCCCGCGGCTTCGTAAAACGCGTGCGTCAGGTTCAGTCGCTTGATGTGCCCGCTGCCCAGCCAGCCGAAATATCCCACCTGGATGCTGTGCGTGATGGCGCCGACGCCCTGGTTGATCACGTTCCCAATCGGAGCCGGGCGGACGAGGAAGCCGTTGTCGTCGTAGTGCAGGCCGCCGTCGTCCTTGTTATAGGCGCCGACAAATTCCGCCGTGTAGCCGGGAAAGAAAAAATCCTGGACATAGAGGTTGGCCAGCACCACCTGCTGGCCGCGGCGATCCCAGGTGTTCAGGCCGCTGTTGGTGTTTTTTTCAAGAAAATTGAAGTACGTGGCGTTGTACTCGAGGCGGTCGCTCTTCAGATTGCCGAAGACGCGCAGGCCGGGCTGCTCGTCCACAAACAAAAAGCCGCGAAAGTCCGCGTTGAACTCCTGAATGCCGGCGCGCACGGAAACGAAGTCATAATTCGGGCTCAGGTCGTGCAGCTTCACTTCGGCGAACAATTCCTGGAATCCGACGTGCGAATCGAGGCGTGTGGTTCCCGCGCGAACATCGGGACCCACGATGCCCAGTTCGCGGACGTCGAGATAATTCAAGCTCACCACCGGGGTCACGCGGATGCGCCAGTCGACCGGCTTGAACGAAGCGTCTCCGTGAAACAGGTCGGCGGTGAATCGAAATGTCTGGTCGAGAAAAAACTGCTCGCCGCGCCCAAAGAATTCGTAGCTGCCCGGCTGCGCGGCGCTTACGCCGCTGGGCGAAGGCACTTTTCGGCCGTCGACAAACGTGGTTTCCGAAGCCGTGACGTTTAGGAAGACTTGCTGGCCGAATACCTCCGGCCAGATTGGTTCATCACCCTTAAAGCGGTTGCGATTGAACGGGTCATACCAGTGATGCTTCACGTAGATGTATTCGCCGGTGGGGCCGTAGCGGCGGTAGTCGGGCTGCTCCAGCGCCCAGCGGTTGGGCACCACGTTGTAGACGTCGGAGACCGGCGGCAGCACGTCCGGCGATAGCTCCAGGATGTAGTTGGGATCCGAATCGAGCCGGTGGCGAAATTCGCGATAGCTGCCCATCGTCGCCCCGCCTTCTGCGGGCAGCGGTGGGCCAAGGTCTGGCTGGCGCGGCAAGCGCGATTTCAAAGCCGTTTCTGTTGTCGCAAGGAGGTGAATCTCCAGCGTGAGCACTTCGTTGGCGTTGAGCGTCAAAGTTGGAATCCCCAACGGCTCGTATCCATCGGCCTCGGCACGAAATTCGTAGTTGCCCGGCGTGAGCAAAAGCATGCGGAAAACACCTTCGCCGCTTGCTGTAGTGGTATTGACCTGGCCGGTCTGGAGATTGCGCAAGCTGACGCGTGCTCCTGCCACGGGCCGCGCGGTGCCGCTGGAAACCTGTTCGCGCACCGTTCCGTCCAACGCCCCCTTGGTCAAGGCCTGCTGGCGCGGGATGCGGCGAGGGGGCCCGGCTTCGCGCTGAAGCTGCTCGGACGACGCCGGCGATGAGGCGGAAACAGGAGGCAGCTGCTGCGCGCGACTCGCCGAGCCGGTTCCAAAGAAGAAAACCAGGCACACCGCGGCGCGGGCCGGATTCGTCCATCCTCTCTGCGGTAATCGGGCAACTCTCATTTGTTCGGCAGGACCAGGTCCGCGATGAACAACAGTCTGCGCTAACTAATCAAAAATGCGCTCTTCCCGCAACCTTTTTCCTCGGGCCGCGTGAATATCCTGCAACACTCGGTACCGGGAATTAAAGCGTCACCACTTCGCCGCAATCGCGGTACAATCCCCGTAAATTTCTTGAGGTTGCGTTTACCATGAACGTCGATACCCTGCCCATGGAACACATCCGGCGGAAGCCCATAGACTCCCGGCACGCATACAAGCGGCGGAGAAGCTTTCTCGCCTTCACGATGATGGTTGCGCTGGTGATCTCCGTGGCGCTGATCTTCATCATGGCCGGCTGCGGCGCAAGTCCGCCGAGCACGGTCACCCGCCCGCCGTTGCCGCCGGTTCCCCCCCTCAGCGCCTCGGATGTCGCCAACCTCGTGCAAGCCGCGGCCACTTCGGTGGACGCGGAGACCATGTCCATCGCCGTGGTGGACCGCGGCGGAGTGGTCCTCGCGGTTTACGACAAGGCCGGGGTGACTCCCGGACAGACCGACATCGGGAATTTCGGCCAGCCGGTCGGAGTGAACGATCTCGCCGTGGCCTTGGCCCGCACAGGGGCTTACTTTAGCAACGACCAGGCGCCGCTTTCCTCTCGCACCGTGCGTTTCATCAGCGGAATTCATTTCCCCCCCGGCGTAACGAACGCTCCAACTTCCGACCTCTACGGCATCGAAAACACCAATCGCGGCTGCACGCTGGCCACCAATTTTCTTCCCGGGCAGACGATCTTTCCTTCGACGGCTTTGAACGGCGGCGCGGGCCCCGGCATTATCACCGGAAAATCGAAGCTCGACGACAGCGATCCGAACGCTGTGAATCCCGGCGGCGTGCCGATTTTCCGCAACGGCGTCGTGGTGGGCGGCATCGGCGTAGCCGGAGTTTCGCACGACATCGCCGAGTACGCCGCGTTCACCGCTTCCGAATCGAACGGCTTCGGCCTGCCCAATCCGCTGCCGGCGCCGGGCGCCGTGTTCATCGGCGGAATCGCTCTGCCTTTCGTAAACCAAACGACCATCCCCGCGGGGAGCAATCCGGGCACGCTGGATGGCGGCTATTTGCCAGGTTTCAACCCGATTGCCAGCGTGGGTCAGCCTCCCGAGGGCGATCTGATCGCGCCAACGGCGGGAAGTGGTGGACTGACTCTTAGCGATGTGCAGACGATCTTGAACAACGCCGAAGCCACCGCGAACATGACGCGCGCGGCCATCCGCTTGCCGTTGAATTCCAGCGCCCGCATGGTGATCGCCATCGCGGATCTGGACGGCACGTTAATTGGGCTGCGCCGCATGACCGATTCCACCGTGTTCAGCATCGACGTGGCCGCCAGCAAGGCCCGCAACATGGTGTATTTCAACGGACCGAACCGCACCGCGGGCGATCTGCCCGGCGTTCCGATGGGTACGGCGGTCACCAACCGCACCATCAGCTTCGGCGCGCAACCCCTATTTCCGCCCGGCATTGACGGTTCGGGCCCCGGTCCTTTCTACAATTTATTCTTGCAGGATGTCGCCAACCCGTGCACGCAAGGCGCGCAAACTGGCCCGCCGAACAACAAGAAGAGTGGCGTGGTGTTTTTTCCCGGCAGTGCCGGGCTTTACAAGAATGGCGTGCTCGTGGGCGGCCTAGGCATCAGCGGCGACGGCGTGGACCAGGACGACTTCGTGACCAATGGGGGCTCCGCCGGATACGAAGCTCCCACCGCCATCCGCGCAGATCAGATCTTCATCAACGGCGTGCGCTTGCCTTATCTCAAGTTCCCTCGCAATCCCACTTTCTGATTCTCCTCTTTCTTTCCTGTAACGCTGGCTCTTGCGCCAGCCGCTTCAGCGCGGCGCGGAAGGATCCGGGCTTGTGGCCACGTCCATATCCAAAAACCATTCGTGGTTCTTGTCTGAGGGCGCATAACAGTTTCCATCGCTCGCGTATCCGCGGCAGTGCCGGGCCACTTTCTTTTCGCGAGGCGAGCGCACGAACTGCCAGACGGCCGCATACGGCACGCCGCTCTGGGAGGGCAATGGCAAGTTGTGCGCCGCGCCGCATCCCGGCGAAGGCGGGCAGGCGTCGTTGTAGACCCAATACACGACTTCGGCTGCGCCGATGTGCGCACGAATGTCGTCTGCGGTAACAATGTGCGAGCCGCCGCCCTCGTCCACCGCGATTCCAGAGCAATAAATCCCGGGCCGAAACCCCGCTCTTTCCAACTCTCCCGCCCAGGCATGCAGATAGAGGTGCTGCGGCGGCGTGAAACGCCCGCCTTCCTCTTCGTCGAGGAAAATGGCCGAACCCTCCGGGAAGCCTTCGCGCCGCGCGGCGGCGGCAGCGGCTCGCGCGTCCTCAAGCCCGGCCTTTTCGGCGGCGTCTGGGGTGCGCACCCTCGCGGAAGTACGTCCGTCGAAGAGCAGCAGAAACCCAAAGCCCTGCTCTTTCAGCAGATCGCGCTTTCCGGCCCAGGAATTGGTTTTCCCACCGGGAGGCGCACTCAACCAATAACTCGTGAACACAAATACCTTTCGCAGAAGAGGGAGCGCGGCGTCGCCGGGATATTCGTTGCGATCGAACCCAAGAAAGATCTGTCGTGGAGCGGAGTCGGAAGTCTTCGTTTTAGCCGGAAGCGCGGAAGGCCTCGAAAGGGCGTCTCGTCTTTCGCTGTAGCGCCCGCCTTCCGAGGCGAGCCGCTCGTAGGATAGAACTTCCAATCCAATCCCAAGAGAAAACAAGGAGAGCGCTGCTGCGGTCATCCATCGCATGCCTTGAATCTACCCGAAGGATCGGTGATTTCCGAAGAAATTCAAGAATCCATGTATTGCGCTTCGCCGTTGCCGAACGACCAGTTCTCCCACGCGACCTCGACGAGATGAATTATCAGATCCTGCGGCTGGAGTCCCGGCGACTCGGCCAGAATCTCCGCCATGCGCTGGAAGAGTTTCCGTTTCTGCTGCGGCTTGCGCCCGGCGCTCATGGTGATCTGCACGAAAACGACATTCGCTGAACGACGAATCCCCAGATATTGCGGGTCGTAAACCAAGCCGCCCGCAGGATGCTCCGTGATCACCTGAAACCGGTCGTCGGGCGGAATGGCCAGCGCTTCCACCATCGCGCGGTGCACGCCGTCTCCCAGCGCTTTGCGATATTCGGGCGACTTCCCTGCCTGCAGATCGATCCGGACGAGAGGCATGTTTCATCTCCTTGGCATTCGAAGCGAATTTGGTGCGGCAAGGCACGGGTGCGGACGCGGACCAAGCTGTCCTTGCGGATCGGCTGCACAGGCAAGAGTGCCGGTGCCACAAATCACCCCTCGCGCAGTTTGTGGCCGGAAAGATTACCCAGTCCGTCGTAGGCGGCGTATTTATACATCTCGCAGAGCGTCGGATAGTTGAACACCAGCTCGATGAACTCATCGATCCTCAGCCCCTTATCCAGCACCATCATGCCCACGTGGATGAGCTCCGTGGCGGACTCGCCGATTATGCTGATGCCCAGCAGTTTCCGGTCCGCTCGCGTAAAGATCAGCTTCAGCATGCCCGCCGTGTCGCCGACGATGTGCCCGCGGGCGTTATTTTCATAGCGCGCGCGGCCAACGCAATAATCGATCTTCTTTTCCTTGCAGGATTCCTCCGTCTCGCCGGCCGCGGAAATTTCCGGAATCGTGTAAATGCCCATGGGCAGCAGCGAAGCCACACGTTCCTTGTATTTCAGGCCGAAGGCGTGGCAGACGGCCACGCGCCCCTGCTCCATCGAAGTGGAAGCCAGCGCCGGGAAGCCGATCACGTCGCCGGCTGCGTAAATGTGAGGCATGGCCGTGCGGTAATTCCCGTCGACGGCGATGTAGCCCTTGTCATTGATGGCGAGATTTGCCTTTTCCAGCGCGAGCCCGTCCACGGCCGCGCGGCGTCCCGCCGCAAACAGAGCCGCCTCGGTTTCCAGAACCTTGCCGCTCTTCATCGTCAGGCGCACTCCCCAAGCGGTGTTTTCCGCCTTTGCCGGCCGCTCATTGAAGAGGAAATGCATGCCCAGCGCGGCGAAGCGATCGCGCAAGCGATCGGAGATTTCCCAGTCGAGGAACGGCAGCACGCGGTCGCGACCGTCAACCAGCGTCACCTCCACCCCCAGCGCCATGAAAATGGAGGCATATTCGCAGCCGATCACGCCGCCCCCAATCACCGCGAGACTCTTCGGGATGCGGTCCATCTGCAGGAATGTATCGGAGTCAAAAGTGTGCACGTCGTCGAAAGCGATTTCCGGCGGACGGTGCGGCTTGGAACCCGTTGAGATCAGGATGACTTCTCCGCGGACGCGCCGCGTTCCGGATGGCCCGGTGACGGCAATCGTGTGCGGATCCTCGAAGGCCGCCTGGCCACGGACCAGTTCGATTCCGTGTACCTCCAGATTCTTCAGGATGCGCGCGCGTTCCATGTCCACCACTTCGCGCTCGTGGTGCATGAAATCGTGCACCGTCAGGTTTTCCTTCAATGAGTAATCGATCCCGTAAAGCCCGCGCTGTTTCAGGCCGGAGAAATAGAGCGCCGATTCGCGCAGCGTCTTGCTGGGCACCGTCCCGGTGTTGATGCAGCTTCCTCCCACGGCCGCGGCTCGCTCGATCACCGCCACGCGCTTGCCGAAATAGGCGGCCTGCGCCCCGGCCTTTTCCCCCGCCGGCCCGCATCCAATCACCACCAAATCAAACGATTCGGGTGTACTCACCGCTTCCTCCGCGGAACTCCTCGATCGCGCCAGACGCAACTCCGCGCGACTCCGATTCTAGTGGAACTTCCTTGCACGATTGTGAATTCCTGAATTCCTGTGCCGAATCATACTCGCCCGCGGCCGGTCCGCGAAGTACCGATTCAGTGACTTGCACATCCGCCGGGTCTTTGGTGTGATACCCCAATGAACGTTCTCTCCATCGTGCGGCGAGCTACCGGGATCGGCTGGCAATGGAAAGCCTTCATTCCGGTGATCGGTGTTTTGTTTGTGAGCCTCTCCGTCATGACGGTGGTCGTATACAGGCACAACATTCCCAATAAAGAATGGGTCATTCTCGGGGCGTTTTCCTTTGGCGTGGTCATTTGTTTCCTGCTGCTGGCGGTTTTGCTGGTGCTGGTGGAACGCCCCCTCGAGGACCTGAAGCGAACCATCGACCGCGTGCGCCGCGACGACCTTACCGCGCGCGTCGAGTTCGCCAGGCGCACCGACGACATCGGCCAGCTCGGGCGGCAGTTCAACCAGATGGTCGAGCAGTTGGAGCGCAATCGTTCTGAAATTGAAGAGCTTCACCGCCGGGAGATGGGCCGCGCCGAGCATCTAGCCACGCTCGGCGAGCTCGCGGCGGGTTTGGCCCACGAAATCCGCAACCCGCTGGCCGGCATCGCCGGCGTGGTGGATGTCATGGGCAAGGAACTTCCGGCCGACAGCCCCAGCCGCGCCGTGCTCGTCGATGTGCAGAACGAAATCGTGCATATTCAAAATATCCTGAACGACCTGCTTTCCTACGCGCGGCCGCGGCCTCCCACCTTTCATCCAGCCGACTTGAACACCACGGTCGAGCAAGCCGTGCTTCTGGCGCGCCAGCAGGTGCGTACGCGGCCCATCCAGGTGCTCTATACGCCCGCGCCCAATTTGCCGATGGTGGTGCACGACCCGGCCTTGATTCAGCAAGTGGTGCTCAACCTGCTCCTGAACGGCATCCAGGCCATTCCCCAGCAAGGCACCGTCGAGGTCGACCTCTCGCCGGAGGACAACGGGGTGTTGGTCTGCGTGAAGGACAACGGACGAGGCATTCCCCCGGAGGCCCTGGCCAAAATCTTCAAGCCTTTTTTCACCACGCGGAAAGAGGGCACCGGTCTGGGCCTCTCCCTTGCCAGCGGGATCGTGCAATCCCATGGCGGCACGATCGAGGTTCGCAGCACGATCGGCCAAGGCGCGCAGTTCCGCATTCATCTGCCCCTTTTGCCTCCCAAGGTCCGCCTCCCCAAGGGTGCAGGTCCGTCCGGGGAATGATAAAGTAAGAAAATGGCCCAAAAGCGTATCCTGATCGTCGACGACGACAAGCTCGTCCGCTGGACACTTACCCAAAAGTGTACAGAATTTGGATACCTCTCGCTGGAAGCAGCTTCTGGTGAGGAAGCGCTGCGTATGCTCCAAACCGAGCAGGTGGACGCGATCCTGCTCGACGTGCATCTCCCCGATTTGAGCGGCATCGAGGTTCTCGACAAGCTGAAAAACGCCGGCGAAACGCGCAGCGTGATCATGATGACCGCCGATCCGCAGCTTGACGACGTGAAAGCCGCGCTGCGCCTGGGCGCGTACGATTTCATCAGCAAACCGATCAATTTCGATGAACTCAGCGTAACCCTGCAGAACGCGCTGGATGCGGGTGAACTCCGCACCGAGGTGGAATCGCTTCGCGGAGAAGTTCGGCGGCGCGCCGGATACCATGAGGTGATTGGCGTTTCTCGCAAGATCACCGAGCTGATGAAATTTGTCTATAAGGTCGCCTCCAGCGAAGCCACCACCATTCTGATTCAAGGCGAAAGCGGCACCGGTAAAGACCTGGTTGCCAAGGCGATTCACTATCGCAGCAACCGCTCCGAAAAGCCATTTGTGGCCATCAACTGCTCGGCAATTCCAGAAACGCTGATGGAGGCGGAGCTGTTCGGCCATGAAAAAGGCGCGTTCACCGACGCCAAAGCCATGAAAAAAGGCTTGTTTGAAGTCGCCGACGGCGGCACGCTGTTCCTCGATGAAATTGGCGAACTTTCTCCCCTGCTTCAGGCTAAATTGCTGCGCGTCTTGGAAGACCAGGTGATTCGCCGCGTCGGCGGTGTGCGCGATATCCAGGTGGATGTGCGCGTCATCGCCGCCTCGAACCGCGATTTGGAGCGCGAAGTCCGCGAAGCCCGCTTCCGCCAGGATCTCTACTACCGCCTCGCGATCATCTCCATCTTCCTGCCCTCCCTGCGCGAACGGAAGGAAGACATTCTCCCCCTCGTGGACTTCTTCGTCGCCCATTACAACAAGAAATTCCGCAAGTCCGTACACGGCCTGTCCGAGAACACGCGCCGCCTGCTTCTGAACTACGATTGGCCGGGAAACGTCCGCGAACTCAAGAACGCTCTGGAACGCGCGATGATCCTCGAAGAAGGCAATCTGCTGAAGCCCGACGATCTGCCCTTCTCCGTCGCCACGGGCCGCAGCGGTCCGGTGATGATTGACAAGGTCGCGGCAGCGCCCGTGGAATCGCCCGCTGCCCCTGGCAAGCGCCGCTTGCCGCCGCTTTCGATTCCCGAAGGCGGCACTTCCCTGGAGGACGTCGAACACGCACTGGTGGAACTCGCGTTGCAACAATCCCACGGCAACCAAATCAAGGCGGCGAAACTGCTCAACATCAGCCGCGATGCGCTGCGTTACAAAATGAAGAAATTTGGCCTCAGCCACAACGAAGAAGAAGAGCCTGCCACGCCGACCAACCCGTGACCCAGCTCACCTTGGGATGAGTGAGAAAACACGCGTCAGAGTGAAATTCCGCAATACGGGGCGCAAGTTTCAGTTTTGGGATTTTCCTGTTTTGGCAACCTCCCTATTTTGAACTACTTAGCAGCCTGAGGAAATTGCCCCGAAAAGGAACGATAGATGCATTTCTGCATATCGCTCAGCAATTAGGCAATGGAGCGATTGTCGAAAGGCTGTGCAGTGGGCGTTCCTTTTTCGGCGTTCGGGTCTGCGGTGAAGGCTCGAAAGGATGCGCCGAGAAAGGGACGCCCACATAATAGAGTTTCGAAAAGTTTGGCAGCGGCTAGCAACGACTGCAACGACGCAGAGCTGAAACGGCCTGCAACCACCCGGTGAACGGGCTCATGACTTAGCTGGCCGCTGCCCTTGTTTTTACCCGCCTCCTCCGCCGCCCTCCCCCGCAAAGAAAGTCGAGTTCTCCCGATTTGTTGTTCATGCGCATTCTCTCGCCATTCGGCGCAGAATTCTGCGGAAGTTGGCTCAATCTTTACGCTGCTGAACAGAAATTCTTTCTAACCCGCGTGTTCTCAATGCCATTCTCCGGGAGCTATGGAACCCGAGTTGCTCCCTTCTCTTTTGGACCTTCATCGACGATCTGAAACTCTCCGTCGCGTAGCAAGAAGCTAGTGCAGTTGGTTTGAGGAGGGAGTTATGCCGCACATTCTGCATCCACAGGAGAAACCCAAGACCGAAGCAACAAAGCGCATTTCCATCAGCAAAATCCTGGTCATGACCGACTTTTCGCAAATCTCCGACCGTGCGCTGGATTATGCCATTGCCTTGGCGCGCCGCTATGACGCCCGCATCTACCTCGCTCACGTAATCACTCCGGATCCGTTCCAGTTCGCGGAACCGCAACTCGCCCAAGCCACCTATGAAAAAGTTCGCCAGGCCGCCGAGGAAGGCATGACCGATATTCTCATCTCCGGCAAGCTTCGCGGCGTTCCACATGAAGTCGTGCTGGAGGAAGGAAGCGTGTGGCCGGTGATGGAGCAACTCATCCGGAAACACGAGATCGATCTGGTGGTCACCGGGACACATGGCCGCGGCAAGGTGCAAAAGCTGCTGATCGGCTCGGTGGCCGAGGAAATTTTCCGCAAAGCGGATTGCGCCGTGCTGACGGTCGGCCCCGCCGTCCACAATGGACAACCCAACGAAGTGGAACTCAACCACATCCTGTTCGCCACAGATTTTGGACCAGGCGCCGAAAAGGCCGCCGCTTATGCCTTCTCTCTGGCCCAGGAACACAATGCAACCCTTACCCTGCTGCACGTGATTGAAAGCGCCTCTGCTCATACGGAAGAAAGCGTGGCGCGCCAGCGGGAAACCAATGTTGTCCGCATGAAGAAGCTGATGCCAGAGGGCAGCGAAAACTGGTGCAAGCCGGAATTCCGCGCTACGTTTGGCGCCGCGGCGGAGGAAATCCTGATTGCCGCGCGTGAATCGAAGGCGGATCTGATTGTCATGGGCGCCAAGGCCCGCAACAACCTCGCCGGCCATGCCCCATTGACTGTCGCCTACAACGTGGTGTCCAAAGCCACCTGCCCGGTGCTTACCGTGCGTGGCTGAGTTTGTAGTGCGTACCCAGGAGCGGAATCCCCTTCCCCGGGATCTGCATCCCTGACCAGGGCGGCGCCAGCTCCTCCCCCCAGCCGAGCAGCGCCGCCTCTCCTATTTGGCCGTCCGGCAGCACCCTTGCACGTTCACTGTGAAATATTAGGGTGGATTTCAGGCCGCACGGTTGATCCCCCGCGTGCGGGCTTCCGTTATCACGGCCTCAACATTGTCAGCATCATCTTGAACCGCCTCGTCGCCTTCAGCCCGTGAGGCTGGTTAGCGGGCATCAAGATTAGGTCGCCACCTTTGGCCTCAATTGGCTTGCCGGCGACGCGAATTTCCGCTTCGCCTTCCAGCATGTAAACCAACGCATCGAAGGGGGAGGTGTGTTCGGTGAGCCCTTGCCCCTCGTCGAAGGCGAACAACGTGACGGAGCCGGCGCCCTCCTTGATCAGGGTGCGGCTCACAACCGCGCCTTCCTGGTAACTCAGGATCCCCGCCGCTCCAATGGCCTCCGCGGATGGCATCTTTCCAGCCTTTGCAATTGTTTCCACACTCATGATTTCCCCCCTGCCCCAAGTAATTGTCCCGCAAGCCCGCGAGTGCCTCGTCGCTTGCCATCACCTGGCTTTGCTCTATGGCATTGGATGCGCTGCCTGATCGGCGTTGGGTACCAGACGCTGGTAAACGGCATCCGGAATGGGCGAATTCCAATGCCCGGTGGCTTTGGCAAAGCCCGCCACGCTCAGGAAAAGGACCGCAATTCCCGCCGCCATCGCCCAAGCGGGCAAAGCCATCCGCCGTTTTTTCGGCATCAGCAGCTGCGGCAGGCTCATGCTCAGCGCATTCTCCGCCGGACATACCACTACGCATTCTAGGCAGCCTGTGCACTCCACCGACTGGATTTTCACCAGCTTGTCCACCGGCAAATTCGAAGGGCACGCCTTGGCGCATTTCGCGCAGTCAATGCACGGCTCCGGATTGCGGCGGATTTTCATCGGGCTGAGCCAGGAAGTCAAGCCAAGCAGGGCTCCATATGGACACAGGAACCGGCACCAGAAGTTCGGCACGAAAACCGAAGCCAAAACGAAGACGCCAAGCACAATCAGGCCGGTTTCCCCGATGTGGCGGAAGAAGTTCAGCATCTTCACATCCGCGATCAAGCCATACGGGCTTTGCATGAAGTCACGGATGCCCATTGCCGACATGGTGGAGATGGCCCAGACGAAGAATCCCAGCAGCAGGTACTTCAGCCCGCGCAGCGGCAGATCCAGCCAGCGCGGCGGAAAAAAGTTCCGGCCGAAGAGCTGCTTCCCTGCCCGCCAAAGATATTCGGAAATCGTACCGATGGGGCAAAGCCAGCTGCAAAATGCCTTGCGAAACAAAAACGCCATCGAAAGAAATGTCAGCAGCAGAAACATCGCCGCCGGATGTACCCGGGGAATCTCTCCGCTAAACACCCAGTATTTCAGGTTCATCAGCCCGGCGATAGGCAGCCAGCCTTCCACGCCCGCCGGCCGCGACACCGGCACGGAGCCCGCGCCCCCCTCATACTGCCGCACCCAGAAATAAAACTGCGTGCCGATCCACACATTCAGCAACAGAAATACCGCTTGAAAACTGCGGCGGTAAATCGCGGAGTAGTCTTTCTCGATGCGCCGCGCCAGCTTTTTCTTCGATTTCACGGCTGCGGATTTCGCGGGAGTCTGCTGATGGGCGGGCTTACTCGCTTCCGGGAGCTGTGTGACCGGGACCTGGGTTGCCATGGAGGAACCTCACAAACCAGACTAGTCCGATCCGTCACACCGCGCTGTGACTAAAGTCACCCGCTCGTTTGCCCCGCAACTGGCCGTGCATCAGGCATTTCCACGTTGCCACGACACCCCACTTCTCCATAGAGTAGGTCCATGGCTCACAGCCCAAATTCGTTGGCTTCGCCTCGGGTCGTGAACATCGAAGACCTGCGCCGGCTGGCGGCTCGCCGCTTGCCGCGTGTCGTGTTCGAATACATGGACGGCGGTGCGGAACACGAGTGGACCCTGCGGGAGAATCCCCGGGCATTTGACGACGTGCTCTTCCGGCCACGCGCGGCTGTGGCCTTTGCCGAATGCGACCTGCGCACACGTGCGCTGGGGCACGAACTGGCGTTTCCCGCGGTGTTGGCGCCAGTGGGCTACAGCCGGCTGATGCATCCGCTCGGCGAACTGGCTGGCGCACGGGCAGCGGGAGAGTTTGGCACCGTCTTCACGCTTTCCACGATTTCCGGGCATAGGCTCGAGAATGTGAAGGCGGCGACGAAAGGTGCCGTGTGGTACCAGCTCTACTTGCTGGGCGGACGAGCGGCTGCGGAAAGCGGCATCGACCGCGCCCGGCGCGCCGGATTTTCCGCGCTGGTCATCACCGTGGATACGCCTGTCGCGGGCATTCGTGAACGGGATCATCGCAACGGCATGAAAGCGTTGCTGGGCAACTCCGCCCTCGCGAAGCTTCCCTATTTGCCGGACCTGCTCGCCCACCCGCGCTGGCTGGCCGGATTCCTGGCCGACGGCGGCGTTCCGAAGCTCGAGAACATCGTCATCCCCGGCCAGAAACCCATGGACCTGATCGATGTATCCTCGGCGCTCGCCGATGCGGCTGTGAGCTGGGACGATCTGAAGTGGATTCGCAAAGTCTGGGATGGCCCGATTTTGGTGAAAGGCCTGCTGACGGGCGACGACGCGCGGCGCGCCATCGATGAAGGTGTCGCGGCCGTGGTTGTCTCGAATCACGGCGGACGGCAACTCGATTCCGTCTATCCGGCGATTCGCGCGCTGCCGGAAGTGGTGGCCGCGGTGAACGGCCGGATCGAAGTACTGATGGATGGCGGCATCCGCCGCGGCAGCGACATCGTGAAAGCCATCTGCCTGGGCGCCCGCGCCGTGCTGATTGGCCGCGCCTATGCGTATGGCCTTTCCGCCGCCGGGTATCCCGGCGTGATGCGTGCTCTCGAAATTCTCCGCGCCGACGTGGACCGCACCCTGCGTCTCCTCGGCTGCTCCTCCATCGCCGCGCTCGATTCTTCCTACGTGGACTTCCCTTCCCACTGGCGGCGGTAGTTTCATCTCTCGGACCGCCGCGAATCTTTGTGCCTGAAAGCAAGAACCCGGGGAAGGGGTGGAATTCCCCGAGTTCTGCGTTGTGATCGGTAGGATGCCGGCAAACTGCTCCCGGCTGCCACCCATCGAGAGCGGTCCTCGACTCTTCTTGCGCGCTTAGAACCGGAACTGCACGCCGGTCTGGAAGCGGAAATTATTCTGCGTGCTGTTGCCGCTGAGGAAGTTGTCCGTGAAGCGCGTCGGCATATAGTCGACGTCAAAGACGCGGACGGCAATATGATGCGTCACCGGCACGTCCAGGCCTCCGCCAATGGCCATCGTGAAGGCCGTTGTGGTGGGCGAGCCGCCGCACAATCCGCTGTTGTTGTTGCAGGCGTTCGTGTAGAAGTTCGAATGCCCGCCCCCGAAGAGCACTTCGCCGAAGGGCTCAAATTTTCCAACGCGATATTTCACCACCGGGCCGAACAAATACGTGAACAGATTGCCGGAAGCGCACCCCGTGAAGTTGGAAGTGCTGCTCGGGCACTCCGTGGAATTGTTGTAGCCCTGGAAGTCGGCCTTGATCCCGTAGTGACTGGTGAAAAAATAAGTGATGTCGCCGCCTCCGCCATTCAGATTCTGGCTATTCCAGACGGAACCTAGACTCGGATTGTTCCGAAACAACGAGTAATCCCCGGTGATTTCAAATTTTGGATTATCCTGAGCGAAGACACCGCCGGCAAACAAAATTACAACTGCAAACAACCATCGAACGCGTTTCATGTAAAAATCTCCCTTTTCTTATCGAATACAGAGACTTCGACGGATTTCCCCAAAGTGTCTGGTGAGATAAAGACGAGGCGAGATTCAGTCGTCTCTCAAAGCGCGCGCACCGTTTGCGCCAGGCCTCCAGGCCGTCCAGAAACTTACCCAATCGGTTTTCTTACTCTTCTTTCCGGTGAGATGGCGGAAAGGTTCCCAAAGTTGTGCAGAAGATGAAAGTTTCGTCAAAAAGATTTTCCGGAATTTCGTAGATGGAACACAAAATCTGGAAGCGCAAAATGAAAATAAATAGCTACTTATCTAATGCTAATCGGGAACGGGGCAAGGGCGCGAAGCGAAAAAAAGAGGGCAGGTGCTATATGCCTGCCCTCGATAATTGAGTTGGCCCTCGCCGCTTAGAATTGCAGCAGTAAGGAGAACTGAATTTGCCGCGACGAACCGAAATCGCCCGTCGGGAAGCGCGTGCTGGTAATGACTCCGAACGAACCGCTGGTCGCCGTCAGAATTGGATCGCCGAAGTTGGGATGGTTGAATAGATCGAATGTTTCTGTTCGGAACTCGAGGTTGAGACGTTCCGTAATCTTCGTGTCCTTGGTCACAGAGAAATCCAAATTCACGAAGCCGGGGCCAATGATCGCATCGCGGCCCATCGTTCCCGGAGTGCAACTCCCCGGAATGACCGGATAGGTCTTCCCGCCGGGGGTGGTCGGAGTAGCACTGAAAGTGCAAGGAATGGCCAGCGTGGCGTTTGGCGTTGCCGCGCAATCCGGAATCGTCGGATTTGCACCCTGTAGTGGGCCATTAAAGTTCTGGCAGAGCACCGCATTTGCAAAAAACTGCGAGGGATTGCCTGTGGTATGAATAGGCGCAAGCAGGTTCGGCCGCACCGTCAGAGAAACGCCGGGGCCCGGGCCGATCGCCAGCGTCGGGTTAATCGGGTTGCCGGACTGCGCCTGGAAAATCGCGCCCACCTGCCAGCCACTGACCAGGCGGTTCTTCTTGAACGGAAACCGGTAGAAGCCGCTCAATGCCAGGCGATTGCGCACATCGAATTCGGAAAGCCCGTAATCGCCGCGGGGATTGTAAGCGTTTTGGATGACATAGGTTTCGCCGGTGGAGAGCGAGTTGTAGTCCAGCGATTTGGAATAGGTGTACGTGCCGAGCAATTCGAAATTCTGCGAGAAGTGCTTGTTCACGGTCACCCACAGCGCGTTGTAGTTGGAATTGCCGCCGCTGTTGATCTGATTGATCGTGGAAAGCGCGCAATTCGGCGCCGGTGATTGGCATTGAGTTGGCAGGACCGGACTCGTATCCGGCAGAGTGGGATAGGGCCGCGTTGCGCCGTAGAAACCGTTGGTGACGAAGGGCTGGTTGATGTTTTGCGTCAACTGAAGATGCGTTCCCTTCACGCCAACGTAAGCGACTTCCACGCCAAGATCGGCCGTGAATTGCCGCTGGATCGAGAGGTTCCAATCCTGCGCGTATGCGTTGTCGAAACCCGGGTTGATGACCGTCGGGCCCAGGCTGGTGCCACCCACCGTCGCGCCGGGATTTTCCGCCGTGATCGTCGCGTTTGCCGAACTTACCGCAACGGGGATGGCAAATGGCGGGTTGCTGCTCAACCCCGTCACGATGTTCGTCGTAGGCGCCTGGGTCATGATGGCGTAGCCCCCGCGAACCGAGGTCTTACCATCGTTAAAGGGATCCCACGCAAAGCCCAATCGGGGCTGGAAGTTCATATTGTTTTGTTGGAAAGGGCTCGGCGCCAGGAAGAGCGTTCCCGTCACCGGATCAAAGTTGGTGAAGCGCCCCTGTGACTCCGACGGCGTCGCGTTCCACGCATACCGCAGGCCAATATTCAATGTCAGGTTTGGCTTGAGCTTAAAGCTGTCCTGCGCAAAAAAGTCGTACGCCGGCTGCAGGATTTTGTCGTTGCCCGAACCAAGCTGCACGGTAAAAGTGCTGGCGCCGTCAGCAAGGAAATTGTTCAAAGAGGGATAGGTGAGGCTGCCGACATTGAACGCAATGTTGTTGTTATAGGCGCGCCGGAGTTCCGCGCCAAAGGTAAAGGTGTGGCGTCCCTTCAACCAGCTCACCGCATCGTTCAGCACCACCGTCGTGTCGCCGCGGCCTTGCGGCTCGCCAAGTGGGCCGCCGAAGCCGATCGTTCCGCCGACGTTGATGAACGGCAACCCGGAAGAGACCGGCGAGCCCGCCGGCATATTGATGTTGAAATCGGAAGGATTCAGCAAAGCGTTCGGGGTAAAGGTCAAGTGAATGCGGTTGTAACCTAACCGCACGGTGTTGCTCAGCGATGAGGAAAAGGTGTGATCTTCGCTGAAAGTCATCAACTGACGGAATCCGTCACGCGTGTCGCCATAGCCGGGAAGGTTAGCTCCGATGGCGCCACCCGCGGTGGGCTCCTGGCGAAGATCCTTCTGCACAACATAGTAGCCGTGCAGGCGGTCGCGGTCGCTTAGTTCATAATCGATATCCGCGGAGCCCTGGTTGAGCGACACGTTGGCGAGAACGCCGCCGCTGAATAGGTTGAACGTATTGGGATCGCTTGCCGTGCCTGTGCCAACCAGGTTCGCGTTGGGTATGAGTTTAAGCAAACTCACGATTGCTGGAGCCGTTGCCGTTGCACGCTGGTCTGCACTGGGTACTGGTGTGGATACGCTCAGGCTCTGATGCTGGCGTAATCCCTCATACGCGAGGAAGAAGAACAGCTTGTTCTTCATGATGGGCCCGCCGACGTCGAACCCGAAATCGTTGCGCTTGAAGGGCGCTTGCGGTAAGAAATTTCCGTTCTTGTCAAGGCCGACGTTATAGAAGTTCCGGGCATCGAGATCGTTGTTGCGGAAAAACTCAAACGCTTCGCCATGGAACTCGTTGGTGCCCGACCGCGTGGCCAGGTTTACAATCGCCCCGGAATTGCGCCCATATTGCGCGGGGAAGGAAGAGTTGTCGATGCGGTATTCGGCCAGCGTGTCGATTGGCGGCTGGAACGTGATCTGGTTCTGCACCGGATCGTTCAGATTGATTCCATTGACCAGCCAGTTCGTGGTGTCCTCCCGTTGTCCGGCCGTGTTGATGCCAAACGACCCTTGCCCGCGCAAGGGGAACGAGAGGAACCCGTTCGCCGGCGGAGTCACCGTGCCCGGTGTGAGCAAGCTCAAGTCCGTGAAGTGCCGCCCGTTCAATGGAATCTGCTGCACCGTCTTATCATTGAGCACTTGCCCCATGGTGTTGCTGCTGGTCTCCACCAGCGGAGCGCCGACGGTGACTTCCACTGTCTCCGTCGCTTGCCCGATTTTCAATTGCACATTCTTGGTGACCGTCGTGGCCACCGGGAGCTTCAATCCGGTGAATGCCGCAGTCTGAAAGCCGGAGCCGGAAACTTCCAGCTTATAGCTCCCAATGAGCAGGGAGGTGAAGAGATAAGCTCCAGCACTGTCCGTGCTGGTGGTCAACTGAACGTTCGTCGCTTCGTTGGTGAGCACCACTTTGGCGTCGGCAATCGCGGCGCCCGTCGGATCGGTCACCGTGCCTTGCAAGGTGGCCGTGGACTGCGCGTGCGCGGAACCCGTAAGCCCGACACACAACAAAACCAGGAACAGAAGCTGAACTGCGGATCGGCCGGATAGAGCGGTACCCTGCGATCTTGGATGCATCGTTTATCCCCCATAGATTTTTTCTCGCGATCGGGGCGCGGGTCGTACGTTGGTTTCCTTACCCGATCGCTTCAACAATCATTCGCCCTAGGCAAGGGCAGCTGGACCTGGTCGGAATATGGGACCAGCAGACCATATTCCCGCCGGTTCATAAGGCAATTGTCATACCACGCCCCTGAAATTGTTTAAATAAATAAGTCCCCTAGTTTTATCAGATTGTCGGAGAAAGACTGCTCGCATCCGCAAGCTGCTGAGGGGGGACCTACGAAATTCTGGAGTTCGTTACGAAAAGAAGGATTTTCCTCAACCCGGATGGATTCGATTGAAATGCCATGGCTCTGTTGATCTCCCGCTGAATTGTGCGCAGTGGGGAAAATTGTCATCCCGAATCCCCGTCGTTTTTGCGAGGTTAGGGATCTGCTTTTCGCTACTGGTGTCCCGCGCCGCTAGGATGTCAACAGGGCCAAACGCCTTCTTGACAAAACCAAATCTGACTCCGATGTTCCTTTCTACCTCCACAGGTTTCGATTGAATCCAAAAAATCGATACGAGTCAGAAACAAAAACTATATTCGCTGGCGTTCAAAGGGAAGCGGAGCGCCGATCAAGGGGTTAGTTCTTCATCTTCTTCTTGATCTCCATCTTCACTTCCTTGCCGTTGACGTCGAGCACATAGGCGTGGTGGCCAGAGATGGCAATCTTCGTTGGGTCGCCCAGGGGTACCGCAGGCGGACTGTTTATGCCCGGCTCATTGGGTTCGTCTGGTCTGGTCGGCGGATGATACGTGTAATCGAGGTGTAAGGTGTATGCCTCGGTGAGCACCGTGTAATGCATGATGATTTTTGGCTGGCGCAGCATCGGACTGGTCACCGTAGTCTGCGAGGCGTCGATGATCGTCGCGGTCTTCCAATCCTTGCCAATCGCATAACTCGCCCAAAGCAGCATAACGAGAAAGATTCCTGCGGCTTTTCTCACCGGAGCCCCCTCTCGAAGTATAGCCAATCTCTGCGCAGCCGCGGCCCCACATCTTCCTTCGCGTTTCGGAACCTCAAAGCTGAACACACCTCCAGCGTACCAGTGCCGTCAGTTGGCCTCGCCGACCGGGCGCGCCGGCGGTATTCGGTCGAGTGTGACGCAACGCACAATGACCTGTGATGCAACGCACGGTGTTCGGCCACGCCGGTCAAGAAACTCGATGTGCAAGTTCGTCTATTCCACTCTCCCTCGCACAAACTTGCAATCCAAATCAGGGGCCTTTCTTGCCAGCACGAATGAGAAAGGTGCGTTGGACGCGCAAGATCGTCGACCAGGTTTTGTCGCTTCAGCGATTGTAGTCCCTCACACAGTCTGACGTCTTGGTGCAAGTGCGTGCGGAGAAGGCAAAATGCAGGCGCTGCAAGCGGCGCACGCAGGTAATCGTCTCTCCCAACGGGTACTGCGGAAACTGCTGGTCCAAAACCGTAATTCGCGCATGGGAAATACCGGCCCCGCCCGGCGCGGAGGAGTAAGATGGTTGCCACGGCATAAGCTCGCGCCGGCATTTCTGTCCTGCACGGTTCCGGAGGAATTCATGAAGCGATGCTCGCAGGTCCTTGTGGCCATTTCGGTTGTGTGTTTCGCACTGCTAGCCGCCGGCAAGCCACCCATGGCCGACACTCCGGCCTATACCTGGCAGGAGCCGGAGAATCACGCCGTCGAAGTGGATCGCCTGATGCGCTATCACGACTATGGCGAATACGATCGCGAGATCCGCGAAGTCGCAAACTCCGCCAGGGACTACCTCGAATCCATCGTGCGGGAAAATCCGAAAGGAGAAAGGCTCGCCGCGGTTTTCGACATCGATGAAACGGCCCTCTCCAACTGGAATGCCATGCAGAAATGCGGCTTTTGCTCGTACTCCGCCGAGCAGGAACTCTTCTCGCAGGCGCACGATCCCGATTACTCCATCGAACACGATCCCCCCATCGTGCCCACGCTGGAGCTCTACAACTTCGCCAAAAAAAACGGCATCGCCGTCTTTTTCGTCACCGGCCGCCCCGAAAGCCAGCGCACGCTCACCACAAGCAATCTGATGGAAGCGGGCTACTCCGGCTGGGCGCAGTTGTACATGCGCAGCGAAATGAAACCCGGCGAAAGCCCCGAACCCGCCAGCGTCTACAAGCCACGCGCGCGGAAAAGTATTGAATCCCAGAACTATCGCATCGTGCTGAATATCGGCGACCAGGCCAGCGACCTCGCCGGCTGCTGCGCCGAGCGTGTCTTCAAGCTCCCCAACCCCTTTTACCTGGTGAAGTGAATACTCGGGATCCGTCCTGAACATCGCCGATCGCGCCGAACCATCCCGCGTCTCGCATTTGCAGAAGCGAAAACCCGCGAAACCCAACAAACAGCTGGACTCTTGGATTGAATGAATGGGGGAACAATTGGTGCCCGGGGTGGGAGTCGAACCCACATGAGGAAAAATCCCCGGAGGATTTTAAGTCCTCAGCGTCTGCCATTCCGCCACCCGGGCGCCGGCACTTTTACTGTAACCAATGCGGAGACGCCGCGCAACACGCGCGCCTGGTAGCGCCGGCATCCCTGCAGGCAAGCCAATTAGTGGTGGTGCAGGAAATGGTCTGCAACGATGGAGGGCGTCTCGACAACGTGCTTTTCCTCCGCTCCCGCCACCAGCCTGAGAAACTCCGCCATGCTCCAGGAAAGCGGCGTGGCGCTTCCCGTCCCCCGGCCAAACACGAAGCCCGACTGCGTGGGCGCCGCCTGGTCCCACACCTGCTCGGGGATCAATCCGCCCGAATTCGCAAACTTCAACATCGCTTCCAGATAGACGGACGGATCGCGCCCTGCGGCAATTTCATATTCGCCGCGCTCGCCCGCAAAAATCGGCCAGATGCGGCCCTTGCCTTCGCCCAGCCACGGCCCGCCAAAATACGTTTCGCCGTAGCCATCGTGGCTGTAGCGGTAAAACGCCGGTCCATTCGGGGTTTCCACGCGAATCTGCGCGTCCACAACCTTTATGGAATTCCGAATGACGGGATCGTCGGCGGGTCGAATCCCCAGCCGAACCAGTTCCAGGAAGCCCGCATCCACCACATCGCGTTCGTCCCAAACACCGCCGCCGTTGCGCACGTCCAGTTGGTAGCCATCATTGGGATCGGTGTTGTTGTCGATCCGCATATAATAACCTGGCGCCTCCTTGCTCAAGTGGCCCGTGGTGGTGACCATCCACGCCTCAATGTGCGAGGCCCAATCATCGGCAGCGTGCAAATACCGATCCGCATCTTCGCTGGCGCCGTTTTTCCGCGCAATATCCGCGGCGCAAACGAGGCCCGCAATCTCCGCCGCCATCGTGGACGGCGAATACCCCGGCACTTCCTCCCAGCGCTCCTCTTGCGTCGTCGGGCCGTGCGCAAGCAGAAACTCCGCCGCCGGCCGCACGTGTTTTTGCCAAGTGTCCGCGTCTGCGCGCACCAATTGCCAAGCGAGAATGATTGGATAGGCAATCTCGTCCATCTGCAGCGCGGTCCAATAGGGCTTCCCGTCCAGCCAACTGTTCTGGGGGAAGCGGCCGTCCGGCTCCTGCTGCACGTTGAATAAATAAGTGAGCGCGCGTTCAGCCGCCTCGCGATCGCCCGCGGCCATCATGCCCGTGGCCACTTCATAAAGGTCGCGCGCCCAGATCAGGTGGTAGCCGCCGACGGCAGGAGTGTCCGCCTTTACCGAGAAGCCCCAGGGAATGCTCATGGAAGCAATCATGGCACCGCGATAGGTTTTGTCTTCCTGCGCTTTCAGAACCATCGCGGCAAGCTGAAACTCCGTTTCGTAGCGCGGCGCCACCTTGCGAATCCCTTTCAGATACTCCTTCCAGCCGACGACATATTCCGCCGTCACATCCGAATACTTGCGCGCCAGGGATTTTTTCGCCGCGTCGATCGCCGCATCAGGATTTGGACCGAACCCAAGCGCCAGCATGTAGTGATTCGCGCCACCAAGCTTTGCTGCCTGGAACACATTGCCGTTTTCCGCGCGTTCGTATCTCCATTCCAGCTTGTGGTGCAGCAGCAGGTCCGTGTAGCCATCGCTCTTTCCCGCAAAGCCCGATGTGGCTTCCGAAAACGCGGGCGTGCTCATTAACGCGCAAGCGACATCCGACTTTTGCGTCACCAGCGCGCCATCCTGCGTGAAGCCTGTGTCGCCATACCCGCTGTTCTTCAGCGAAGGATCGGCTAGAACATAAAGGTTGTAGCCGGCGGGCGCGAAGAAATCGACCTGGATCAGCAGCGTGTCCCGCTGCGGATCGCTCACATAGGTCTTCGTGATTTTGAATTTTCCCGCCGGGTCGCTGCTGACTTGCCGGTAAAGCAGCGAGTCGGTATTCAAGCGCTCCAATGAATGCTTCAGGTCCTTCTTCTCGGCCCAGGTGTTGCGGCCGTCGCTCACGGCAAATTCCAGCGTCCGCAAATCCGCCGTGTCCAATCGCGGGTAGTACACCTCGGTGAGAATTCCGTTTTCAAGAGTGAACCAGACTTTGGATTCCAGCGACGTCGCCGTGCCGATAGCTTCCTTGCTTCCCGTCGTCCACGTCGGCATTACTCCCGGCGCGCCGGGAGCACTTTGCGCGCTCCCCACAACGGGAAGAAGCCAGGCAAGCACAAGCGTAACGAGCAAACTTTTTCTCGAGAACAAAGGAGCGCCTCTCGCGGGGATTCGGAAGATAAGAAGGAGGAGGCGGAAAGCAAACCACCTCCTCCCGGGGTGTTAGGGGTTAGAAAGTGAACCGCAGGCCCAACTCGATCTGCCGCCAGCTGTCGGTGAGCACGTTGTTGATCAACCCGATGTGCCCATCGCTGAGGTTTGTATCCGCCGGGTTGGCGAAGTGCGGCGTATTGGTCAGGTTGTAGGCCTGGAAACGGAACTGTCCCTTCACGCGCTCTGTGACGCTGAAGTTCTTGAACAGCGCCATGTCCATGTTGGATTCTCCGGGCCCGCGGATGATATCGCGCCCAGACGTGCCGGGAGCAATGTAAATTCCCGCGGAGTTCGTGGCCGGGAAAGCGAACGCTCCGGCATCCACATAGTCATTGATGTTTCCGGGATGTACCTGGATCTTGCCGACCAGGTCCGCGCGCGTGGAACTCGGGTTGCCGTTCACCGTGATGCTGAACGGTGTTCCACCGGCCAGGGTGTAGATGCCGTTGAGCTGCCATCCTCCCACGAGGTAATCCGCCCACAGGGGAATGTTGCTGGCAAACTGCTTGCCGCGCCCAAAGGGCAGGTCGTAGAGGAAGCTCAGGACCATCGCATAATCCTGGTCCTGAGTCGAGAGCCCGCGCTCCAGCGCATAGTCGGTATAGAGCTGCGGGCTGCAGGTGTCCAGGTTTCCGCAGGAATCATCAATCGTCTTGGACCACGTGAACGCTCCCGTCATCTGCAAGCCATTGGTGATGCGCCGCTCGTATTGAAGCTGCATCGCATTGTAATCGGACTTGCCGCGGGAATCCTGCACCGTAATGCTGCCCAGATTCGGGTACAGGCCGGGCGTGGTCGATGAAGCGTCATAGAGCACCTGGTTCGCGTTGTAGTTGCGCATCAGGTGCGAGCCGTGAGTGCCGACATAGGCGATGCTGACGGACTGGTTGTTGGCAATCTGCCGCTGGATCTGCAGGTTCCATTGCGAAACCATCGGCACAACGTTGGAAGGCAGCACGGATATCACGCTGACGCCGGTCGGCGCCGCCAGGTTCAGATCACCTGGCGCCGTCCCGATCACGAAGTTACCGCTGGGCAGCGGAGCGGTAGCTTGCGTGGAAATCAATTGCGCCGCGGTGCATCCGGCGGGTGTAAGCGAGCAAGGCAGAGCGCCGGAAAGGGTGATGCGCGCTCCCTGGGAGTAGCTGACGCCAGTCGTCCCGCCAAACGGCGGGTTCTGCGCCAACTGATTGCTGATGCCTCCGCGGTCCACGAAGTAGAACAAGCCGTAACCCCCGCGCACCACCGTTTTGCCGTCGCTGGTCAACTGGTAGGCGAAGCCAAGACGCGGCCCGAAGTTGTGATAGTCGTTCGGAATGAGCGTCCGGGGCGAGCCGTTGCTGCCCGCCACGATCAGCGCGCCAGAGACGAGGTCGAAATTCGCCTGGCGGTTTTCCACTTCCGTGGGCCACGTCAAAATGTCCCAGCGCAGGCCAAGGTTCAACGTCAGCCGCTGGGTCACGCGGAAGTCGTCCTGAGCGAAGAAACCGTTCTCCCAACTCCTCGTGCCCACCATGCCGTATGCCGGGCCGTGCGCGTAACCATCGACAAAGCCCGCCAGCAGGTCAGAGACCTCGTAGCCCGTGCTGACGTGACCCGATCCCGGAGCCGCGCCGCAGCACCCGCTATTCCCATTGCCGGCGATGGCAAAGTAACCCTTGCCGGCCAGCGGGCGATACAGGTTCAGTTCGCGGCGCAAAATGCTGCCACCGACCTTAATCGTATGGCGGCCCTTGATCCAGGTCAGCGTGTCGTTGTAGTCGAAGCCCGTCTGCGGGATCTTGTATGTTCCGTAGTCGCCGGTGTACTCGATCTGGCTGTTGTAACCGCCGATGAGGGCGATGCCACCGAGCAGCGGAGTGTTGCAGTTCACGATGCCCAACTGCACGCAGAGGTCCTGGCTATTGAACGGCGGATCATAACCAAACGTCGTGCGGATGAACCCGCCGCGGAATTCGTTCACCAATGTCGGGCTGATTGTCGAGGTCAAGCCCACCGACGTGCCCCAGGGATGGTTGAAGTTCGTGCCCGAACCGAAACCCGATGGCAGGGTCGTCAGGCGGGTCGTCTCCGTCTGATCGGCGCGGCCGCGGCTGAAGCGCACAAACAACGAATTCTTGGCGTTGAGCAGGTAGTCGCCGCGGATGTCGAAGTCGTTCCAGTTCTCGATCAGCTTCCGTGTGTTTTTGTAATCGTGATAAACGCTGAAGCAAGCGGGATCGATGGCGTGCGTACAATTGGGTTCTGGAAATGCCTTCAGATAATTTTGTCCCACCGTGTTGATGCGATTCGCGGGAATCACGTTCGGTTGGCTGCCGTTGCCCATGAACTGCAGTGCACCGTTGGGGTTTGCCGCGGTAGTGGGCACGGAGCCATTGGTCGACGGGTCGTAGATGGTATAGGTCTGGCCGAGCCCCGTTACGGACGTGGGCTGCAGCAACTCGGAGAAATCACCGTTCCGCATCAGGTCCGTCGGAACCGTCGCATACTCCGGGCTGCCGGGAATCTTTTGCCGCAGGCCCTGGTAGTCGCCGAAAAGGAACAGCTTGTTCTTGATCACCGGGCCGCCGAGCGTGCCGCCGAACTGGTTGCGGTTAAAGCCGGGCGTCGGCGTGTGCGGCGTGGTGAAGAAGCTTTCCGCATTCAAGCTGGTGTTGCGGTTAAACCAGAATGCGCTGCCGTGATAATCGTTCGTGCCGGACTTGATGCTGGTCACGACCAAAGCGCCGCCGGCGCGGCCATACTGCGCCGGAGCAACGCTGGTCTGCACGCGGAATTCGTCGATCGCGTCCGCCGGCGGGAATAGCACAATCGTGTTCACCAGCGCTTCGTTGTTGTCGATACCGTCGAGAATAAAATTGTCCGCCTGCGGCCGGAGGCCGTTCACGGCCAGCGCCGCCCCGCCTTCCTGGCCGAAACGGAACGTCTCCGCGTTGTTTTGCGAGCCGGTCGCCGCGCCTCCCGGTTGCCCGCGCGTTACGCCCGGAACCAGCAAGGCCAACTGCGTGAAGTTGCGGCCATTCAGGGGTATTTCCTCAATCTGCCTCGCTTCTACCACCTGGCCCATCGCGGAATCTTGCAGGTTTATGACCGGCGAGCCTGCTTCCACGTTCACAACTTGTGCCACTTCGCCGACCTGCAACTGGAAGTCGGCAACGCCGACCTGCGCCACCTGGAGTTCCAGCGTCCGCGTTATTTTCTTGAAGCCCTTTTGTTCCACGGCCACGGTGTAATGCCCCGGCGGGAGCGCCGTCACCGTGTAATACCCGTATTCATTCGTGGTAATGGTGGAAACGCGGCTGGTTTCGACACTTGTGACCGTCACGGTCGCGCCCGAAACCACTGCTCCCGAGGGATCGGTCACCGTGCCCTGCAAGCGCGCCGTGTCGCTCTGGGCAAAGCAGGTGCCTGCCGCCCACAGCATGGCAACCAGGGCCAGTCCCAAGTTTCGCAATAGATGGATTCTCATACCCTACCCCTTTTCTTCAATCGGAGTGAACTACTTCCCCACTTAAGTTGGTTTGGCACCGGGCAGCGCGTTTCCCTCACGCTTCTCGACGTGGCGTGGCAGGCGGACTTGCGGGCAGCTTTGAGACCCAGGGCAGCCTACCGGTCCTTAAATGAGGACTGAGCGCAGTCGGCTCCGCAATTCCGAATCTCAGCTTCCAAAAATTCGAATTGACCCCAGAATCCGCCCGCGCGAAACCAGAAACAGCGCGGTTTGTTCCCAGCAACTTTTCAAATCCTTGCTGCGGATAGAAGTCTCGTCACGTTTGATACCGTTACACGCGGAAGTCTCGCTCTTGCAGGGAGTTCCATCGGATGTTACGTTGTTACATAGAGAAGACTTCGGGGTTACAGGGGTAGCATGTCTGATCGCGAGCAGTTTTTGCGGCAGGTGGAGCGACTTGCCGAAAGCCATGTCCTTCATGGTTCCGAGTCGCTTTGCAAGCTCCTGCGCTATCTCGCGCACCATGCACTGGAGCATCCCGGCACACCTCTCAAAGAATACCAAATCGCCACAGAAGAGTTCGGCCGACCCTCCGACTTCGATCCCGCCGTCGACTCCATGGTGCGGGTGCAGGCCGGCCGCTTGCGATCCAAGCTGGTGGAATATTACGCGGGTGAAGGCGCGGAGGACCCTGTACGGATTGATTTGCCCAAAGGCACATACACCCTCGCCTTTCATAAGCGCGATGGCGCCTCGCGATCCAATGACCACCATGGCGTGGCGGCCCACGACCACTCAGGCCTGGCGGATACCCCTGTGCCTCGCGTCTGGGCCCTCAGCGTAGCGGTGCTGGCTTTATTGCTGGCAGCTTCCCTCGCTGCTCTTTATGTGACGCGCCACGATGCGGTGCCGCCCGCGGTTGCGGCAAGCGGCTCCGCTTCTCCCGCATTTCAGGCTTTCTGGAAACCCTTCCTGATCGGACCCGAAGAACCTTGGGTGGTCTTCAGCAACGCCGCCTTCGTCGGCCGGCCGGAAACCGGCATGCGCTACTACAATTCAGCCCACGACTCCAAAGACTCGGTCTGGGATCACTACACCGGCGTCGGCGAAGTCCTCGCGGTCCATAATCTCGACCAGGTCTTCAGCGCCTTGCATCGCAACCTGCGCGTGAAGCGCGGCAGCCTGTTTTCCCTCGATGACGCAAAAAACACCGACCTGATTTTTGTCGGTTCGCCCTCGGAAAATCTCACCCTCCTGGAAATTCCCGGAACTCATGAATTTGTGTTTCAGCGCCTGAAAGAAGGTCCGCGCAAAGGCGACCTGGCGGTTGTGAATGTACACCCGCAGGAGGGGGAACAGAAAGCCTACCTGGCCAGCCCGTACAGTGTTCCCCTTTCGGAAGATTACGCCGTGATCGCCTTGATTCCCGGACTGAATCCGTCGCGCTGGGAAATGATCATCGCCGGCACCACCACGTTTGGCACACAAGGCGGCGTCGAATACGTTTGCCGCGAGCAGTCCGTGCAGGAGTTGCTGCTGCGTCTTTCGGTTTCCGATGCCGGGGAGGTCAAACCCTTTGAAGCCCTGTTGCACGTAAAGATCGCCAAGGGCGTTCCCGTGGAATCCAACCTCGTCTCCCTGCGCAAGATCCCCTCGCAGTAGGACGCTCTCAAATTGCTGTAACTTTCCCCTGCAACACTACATCACAGCCAGTGTCTTGTGATACAGTGCAGCCACAGTTTTTGGGTCCTGCCTGGCCGTGGTACATCGTTGTGAGCTGCGAGAAAAGTTAGCCCTATATGAAGTACAATGCACGGCGTTTTCCTGTGTCTGGCGCCCCCGGCGGGCGAAGTTCCTAAGGTGCCCCGCCGAACCCCGCGAAGGAGCCCTTGTGAGTCCTCAAAATATCGACCAGCTTTGTATCGACACCATTCGCACCCTCTCCATCGACGCGGTGCAGCAGGCCAATTCCGGGCATCCCGGCGCTCCCATGGGGCTCGCTCCGGTGGTTTATTCATTGTGGCAAAGCTTTCTCCGCTACGATCCTGCCGATCCGCTCTGGCCTAACCGCGACCGCTTCGTGCTTTCCGCCGGCCATGCTTCGATGCTCCTCTATTCCACCCTGCATCTTGCAGGCGTCCGCCGCGTCGATGAAAAAGGAGAGGTAACCAAGGACCTCTCGGTTTCGATGGACGACATCAAGCGCTTCCGCCAGCTCGGCAGCCGCACTCCAGGCCATCCCGAATCCCACCTTACCACCGGCGTTGAGACCACCACCGGCCCCCTCGGCCAGGGCGTGGCCAACAGCGTCGGCATGGCCATTGCCGGTAAATGGCTCGCGGCAAATTTCAATCAACCCGGTTTCGAAATTTTCAATTTTCGCGTCTATTCGATCTGTGGTGACGGTGACTTGATGGAAGGCGTGGCCGGAGAAGCGGCTTCGCTCGCCGGTCATCTTGCCCTCGGAAACCTTTGCTGGATTTACGACAACAACCGCGTCACTCTCGACGGTCCGGCAAGCTGGTCGTTCAGCGAAGACGTCATGACGCGATTCGTGGGCTATGGTTGGAATGTCACGCGCGTCTCCGATGCCAACGATCTCCTGCAGCTTTCGCGCGGCTACAAAACCTTCCTGAACACCGCCGACAAGCCCACGCTCATCGTCGTCGACAGCCACATCGGTTACGGCTCCCCGCACAAGCAGGATTCCTACGAAGCGCACGGCGAACCCCTTGGCGAAGCCGAAATCAAGCTCGTGAAAGAGAATTACGGCTGGCCGGTGGACGCGAAATTCCTGGTCCCCGACGGCGTCTACCAGCAATTCCAGAACGGCGTCGGCGCCCGCGGGAGCAACGAACGCAACGCCTGGAATGCCCTCTTTGCCGATTATTCGAAGAAATTTCCCGAACTGGCCGCGCGCCTCAACAAGATGCTGAAGCACGAACTGCCCGACGGCTGGGACAAAAATCTCCCCGTCTTCCCGCCCGACCCAAAAGGCATGGCCACCCGCGAAAGCTCCGGCAAGGTGCTCAACGCGCTGGCACAAAGCATCCCGTGGCTCATTGGCGGCTCCGCGGACCTCGCCAAGTCCAACAAGACCAATCTCACTTTCAATGGCGCGGGCGACTTCCTCACCAACGAATACAATGGCCGCAATATTCACTTCGGCGTTCGCGAACATTGCATGGGGGCGGCCACCAACGGCCTTACCCTTACCGGCGTCCGCGGCTTCTGCGCCACATTCTTCAATTTCAGCGACTACATGCGCGCCAGCATGCGCCTGGCCGCGCTCATGGAATTGCCCGTACTGTTCATCTTCACGCACGATTCCATCGGCGTCGGCGAAGACGGCCCCACGCACCAGCCCGTCGAGCAGCTTGCTGCCTTTCGCGCCATGCCCAATATGCTCGTCTTCCGGCCTGGTGATGCCAACGAAGTCACCGAATGCTACAAACTTGCCATGCAGCAGAAACACCGGCCCTCCACGCTGGTCTTTAGCCGCCAGGCCATGCCCACGCTGGACCGCGCGAAATTCGCTCCCGCCGCCGGCACGGCAAAAGGCGCTTACGTCGTTGCCGACGCCGATGGCGGCAAGCCGGACGTCATCCTCCTCGGTACCGGCACGGAATTGCAGCACTGCGTCGCCGCTTGGGAAAAACTTAAAGCCGAAGGCATCCAAGCCCGCGTGGTCAGCATGCCCTGCTGGCAGATTTTCGAAGAGCAAGACGCTGCTTACAAGGAAAGCGTGCTCCCCGCTTCGGTCACCGCCAGGGTCTCCATCGAGATGGCCTCGACTCTCGGCTGGGACCGCTACGTCGGCCCCAAGGGCATCATGATCGGCATGCGCAGCTTCGGCGCGTCCGCTCCATTGAAAGACTTGCTGAAAAAATTTGGCTTCGAGCCGGAAAACGTGGTCGCTGCCGCCAAGAAGCTCCTGGGTAGGTGAGGAACATGAAAGTCGTTATCGGCTCTGATCACGCCGGATTCCAGCTCAAGAACGCCATGGGCACCCTGCTCGCTTCGCTCGGTCATGAGGTGATCGACGTCGGCGCTTACAATGAAAACCCTTCCGATTACCCGGACTTCGCCGAAGCCGTGGGCCGAGCTGTCCTTGATGGCCGCGCCGAACGCGGCGTGCTGATCTGCGGCAGCGGGGTGGGTGCCAGCGTCGCCGCCAACAAGATCGTCGGCATTCGCGCTGGCATGTGCACGGACACCTACTCCGCCCACCAGGGCGTGGAGCACGACAATATTAATGTCCTTGTGCTGGGCTCGCGCATCACAGGAGAGAAGCTCGCCGAAGAGCTGGTGCGCGCGTATATGGGCGCGAACTTCACCAATGAGGAGCGCCATGTCCGCCGCCTTGCCAAAGTGAAGGCCATCGAAGACAAGATGTGCCAGCGCTGATTTCCGAATCGCCCCCTGCCCCGCGGGAGCGTAAAATTGAAGTCCGGGCCAGTTTGACTATAAAGGAGAAGTGCCATGACAACCTCTGCAACGCTGCCGAATACCGGAAGCCAGTCGGCGTCGAATCCGCTGAAGGGTCTCCTCGCCTACGGTCAGTCTCCCTGGATGGACTACATCCGCCGCGATCTGCTCACCGGGGGCGGGCTGAAGAAGATGATCGCGGAGGATGGCCTGCGCGGCATGACCTCGAATCCCGCGATTTTCGAAAAGTCCATCACCGGCAGCGCGCTCTATAACGACATTCTGGATTCGCCCGAAGCCAAGTCCCTCAACGCCAAGCAACTCTTTGAAAAAATCGCCATCCGCGACGTGCAGGATGCCTGCGACATCTTCAAGCCCGTTTACGACGAATCGAAGCATCGCGACGGCTACGTCAGCCTGGAAGTCTCGCCGTTTCTCGCCAACGACACCAACGGCACTCTCGAGGAAGCGCGGCGCCTCTGGAACGCCGTCAATCGCCCGAACCTGATGATCAAGGTTCCCGCCACGCCCGAAGGTGTGCCGGCCATCCGCCAACTTCTCGAAGAGGGATTGAACATCAATATCACGCTGCTTTTCGCCCAAGCCGCCTACGAAAAAGTCGCCGAAGCCTTCATCGCCGCTCTCGAAGCCCGCGCCGCCAAGAGCCAGAGCATCAATCACATCGCCAGCGTCGCCAGCTTCTTCGTCAGCCGCATCGACACTTTGATCGATTCCAAGATTGACGCCATGCTGAAAACCGCCTCCGGCGATGCCAAAGCGCTCCTCGAAAGCCTCCATGGCACCATCGCCATCGCCAACGCCAAACTTACCTACAAGAAGTATCAGGAACTCTTCGGCGGACCGCGCTGGAAGGCTTTGGCAGCCAAGGGCGCCCAGACGCAGCGCCTGCTCTGGGCCAGCACCAGCACCAAGAATCCCAAGTATCGCGACGTCATCTACGTCGAAGAGCTCATCGGCGCGGATACCGTTGACACCATTCCTCCAGCCACCTTTGACGCCTTTCGCGATCACGGCAAGTTACGCCCCAGCCTTACCGAGGACGTCGCCGGCGCCGCCAGGCACATGGAAAATCTCGCCAAGGCCGGTATCTCCATGAAGGAAGTTACCGATCAATTGCTGACGGACGGCGTGCGCCTCTTTGCCGATGCCTTTACCACGCTTCTCGCCGCCACCGGGAAGAGCGCAGGAGTGAAAGCGTGAGCCTCAACAAAATCTCCTACAAACTTCCGGCGGATCTGGATGCGGGTGTCAACGCCTCTCTCGCCGACTGGAAATCCAATAACAAAGTGGCGCGCCTGTGGCAGAAGGACTCCACACTATGGACCGGCGCCGACGAGGCCCAGTGGCTCGGCTGGCTGAACGTCACCGAGGAACAGCTCAAGACCATCGGCGCCCTCAAGAAGCTCGCCACGGAGATCAAAAAGGCGAAGTTTCGCCACGCACTGCTGCTCGGCATGGGCGGCTCCAGCCTTTGCGTCGAGGTTCTGCGCCTCACCTTCGGCAAATTCGGCGGCTTTCCCGAACTTCACGTGCTCGATTCCACCGATCCGGCGCAAATCAAGGCCATTGAGAAAAAACTAGACCTGAAAAAAACTATCTGCATCGTTTCTTCGAAATCCGGCAGCACGCTCGAGCCCAACATCTTCAAGCAATACTTCTTCGAGCGCATCAAGCAAAATGTCGGTGAAAAAGAAGCCGGCAGTCGCTTCATCGCCATCACCGATCCGGGCTCGAAAATGGAACAGGTGGCCACCAACGATCGATTCCGCTACATTTTCCACGGCGTCCCCAGCATTGGCGGCCGCTACTCCGCGCTCTCGCACTTCGGCACCGTGCCTGGCGCGATCATGGGCCTCGACCTCGCAAAATTCTTGAAAACCACCCAGCAGATGGTCAAGGCTTGCGGTCCAGCAACTGCTCCAGAGAAAAATCCCGGCGTCATCCTCGGGACTATCCTCGGCGTTGCCGCCAATCATGGCCGCGACAAAATCACCATTTTCACTTCTCCCGGAATTTCCGATCTTGGCGCTTGGCTCGAACAGCTCATCGCCGAATCCACCGGCAAGGTCGGCAAGGGCATCATCCCCGTCGATCGTGAAAAAATCGGCAAGCCCGCTGTCTACGGCAACGATCGCGTCTTCGCCTACGTGCGCCTCGCCAGGGAAAACAACCGCGCCATGGATCAAGCCGTCACCGCCCTCGAAAAAGCTGGGCATCCCGTGGTTCGCATCGTCGTCGGGGCCAAGATGGACCTCGGCCAGGAATTTTTCCGCTGGGAAATTGCCACCGCTACGGCAGGCTCCGTGATCGGCATCAATACTTTCAACCAGCCCGATGTAGAAGCCAGCAAGATTGAAACGCGGAAACTCACCAGCGAATACGAAGCCACCGGCAAGTTGCCGTCCGAGGCTCCCTTCTTCGAAGATCAGGGCCTGAAGCTTTTTGCCGACGAGAAGAACGCCGCCGTGCTCAAAAACAATTCCGGCCTCGCAAGTGTGCTTCGTTCGCACCTTGGCCGCATCGGCGCAGGCGATTATTTCGCCCTCCTCGGATATATCCAGATGAACGACGCGCACGAAAAAGCGCTGCAGGCCATCCGCCACCAGGTGCGCGAAGCGAGAAAATCCGCCACCTGCCTCGGCTTCGGCCCGCGTTTCCTCCATTCCACCGGCCAGGCCTATAAGGGCGGGCCCAACTCCGGCGTGTTTCTGCAAATCACCTGCGATGACGCCGCGGACATCCCCGTCCCAGGCCAGAAGTACACCTTCGGCATCGTCAAAGCCGCCCAGGCGCGGGGAGACTTTTCCGTGCTTTCCGAACGCGGCCGCAGGGCCTTGCGCGTGCATCTTGGCAAAAATGTAAAAGGCGATCTCGCAAAACTCGCCAAAGCGGTGAAGCAGGCTCTGGCATAGCGTTCGGCGTTTCATATTCATTTCTCGCGGAGGAATCTCAATGCAACTCGGCATGATCGGACTGGGCAGAATGGGCGCCAACATGGTGCGGCGCCTCCAGAAACACGGCCACCAGTGCGTGGTCTACGACCGCAGCGCGGATTCGGTGCGGCAACTCGCCGGCGAAGGCGCCACCGGCTCCACGTCTCTGGACGATTTCGTCGCCAAGCTGCAGAAGCCGCGCGCCATCTGGCTGATGGTGCCCGCTGCCGTGGTCGACAACACCATCGCCGACCTGCTCCCCAAGCTGAGCAAGGACGACATCCTCATCGACGGCGGCAACTCTTATTACATCGACGACATTCGCCGCTCCAAGGACCTGGCTCCCAAAGGCATTCACTACGTCGACGTCGGCACCAGCGGCGGCGTCTGGGGGCTCGAGCGCGGCTACTGCCAGATGATTGGAGGTGAGACAAACATCGTTCTACACCTCGATCCCATTTTCAAATCGCTCGCTCCCGGCCGCGGCAATATCGACCGCACCCCCGGCCGCGAGAAAGCTTCCGGCACCGCCGAGGAAGGCTATCTTCACTGCGGCCCCTCCGGCGCGGGCCACTTCGTCAAGATGGTTCACAACGGAATCGAGTACGGCCTGATGGCCGCTTACGCCGAAGGCCTGAACATCTTGAAACACGCCAATGCCGGCAAAGCGCATCGCGAGGTGGACGCCGAAACCACCCCCCTGCGCAATCCCGAGCACTACCAATACGATTTCAACCTCGCCGATGTGGCCGAAGTCTGGCGCCGCGGCAGTGTGGTCGCCTCCTGGCTGCTCGACCTCACCGCCATTTCCCTGTTCGAGCAGCCAACGCTCGAACGTTTCTCCGGCCGCGTCTCGGACTCCGGCGAAGGCCGCTGGACGATTCTCGCCGCCATCGAGTCCACGGCTCCCGCGCCCGTGCTGACCGCGTCGCTCTATCAGCGGTTCACCTCGCGCGGCGAAGACGACTTTGCCGCCAAGATTCTTTCGGCCATGCGGTTTCAGTTTGGTGGTCACTTGGAAAAGAAAGCCGGGCACTAAGCCGCGAGGCCGAAAATCGCGCGCCCTTTCGAGGACAAACGCTCATGAATTCCAATCCTGCTGAGGGACCTTCCGCCGCCTCTGCCTGCGTCATGGTCATCTTTGGCGCCACCGGCGACCTGACCAAGCGCAAACTGATTCCCGCGCTTCTCAACCTCGCTCAGGAAGGCGTGCTGAATAAGCAGTTCGCCATCATCGGCGTGGCCGGCAACGATTCCACCACCGAATCGTTCCGCAAGACCTTGACCATGGAGATCCCGAAATTCGCTCCGGATCCCATCGATCTGAAAATGTGGGATTGGCTGGTCGAGCGCATCTATTACGTTCGCGGCGATTTTGGCGACCCGGACACCTATAAGCGCCTGCAAGCGCAGATGGTGGAGGTGGACAAAGCCACGAACTGCGGCGGCAACAAGTTCTACTACCTCGCCGTTGCGCCGCGCTTCTTCGCCAGCATCGTCGAGCAGCTTGGCGCCGCCGGCATGACCGCGGAAGAAAATGGCAAATGGGCGCGTGTGATCGTGGAAAAACCCTTCGGCCATGACCTGCAATCCGCCGTCCAGCTCAACTCCGACCTGAAAAAAGTCCTCACCGAAAAACAGATCTACCGCATCGACCACTACCTCGGCAAAGAGACCGTGCAGAACGTCATGGTCTTCCGTTTTTCGAACAACATCATCGAGCCTCTCTGGAACCGCCACTACATCGACCACGTGCAGATTACCGCCGCCGAAACTGTCGGCGTGGAACATCGCGGCGGCTTTTATGAAACCGCTGGCGCTCTGCGCGACATGGTGCCCAATCACCTCTTCCAATTGCTCACCATGACCGCCATGGAGCCGCCCATCTCCTTCGACGCCGACGAGGTCCGCAACAAGCAGGCTGAAATCCTCCACGCCATCCAGCCGCTGACTCCCGAGGAGGTAATCACCAACATGGTGCGCGGGCAGTATGGAGCTGGCGAGGTCAATGGCGAGCGCGTGGAAGGATATCGCAGTGAGCCAGACGTCAATCCGCAATCCAACACCGAGACCTTTGTCGCTCTGAAGCTTCAGGTGGACAACTGGCGCTGGGCTGGCGTTCCTTTTTATCTCCGCACTGGCAAAAGCCTCGCGAAGCGCGCCACCGAGATCGTCATCCAGTTCCGCCGCACCCCCTTCGTCCTCTTCCGCCACACCACGGTGAAAAATATCGAGACCAACCGCATGGTGATTCACATCCAGCCCGATGAAGGCATTTCGCTGAGCTTCGGCGCAAAGGTTCCTGGTTCCACCATGCGCCTCGGCCTGGTGAACATGGATTTTGACTACGACACTTACTTCGGCACCGAACATAGCACCGGCTATGAACGACTGCTGCGCGATTGCATGGTTGGCGACGCCACGCTCTTCCAGCGCGCCGACATGGTCGAGGCCGGCTGGAGCGTCATCCAGCCCATTCTCGACGTCTGGCACGCGCTTCCCGCGCGCAGCTTCCCGAATTACGCCGCTGGCTCCTGGGGACCGGCCGAAGCCGATGAACTTCTCGCGCGCGACGGCCGCGCCTGGCGCCGCATTGGCGAAGAAGACGTGGATCTCCGCAAAATTAACGCGGAAAAGAAGGTTTCGACTGCATGATGACCGCCGCGGCCCAGCGCGACATCCGCATCCTGGCGGATCCCGCGGCGGTCACGCGCCGCGCGGCGGATGAATTCGTCAAAGCCGCGTCGCAAGCCGTGGCCAGGAAAGGCGTCTTCAACGTTGCGCTGGCCGGCGGTTCCACGCCCAAGGCGCTCTACGCGTTGCTCGCTGATGATTCCGCCTATCGCAGCAAAGTCCCCTGGGACAAGCTCCGCGTCTTTTTCGGTGACGAGCGCCACGCCCCGCCAGACAGCAACGAAAGCAATTTCCACATGGCCAGCGAAGCGCTCTTCTCCAAGGGAGTGCTCAAGTCCGAACAGATCACTCGTATCAAGGGCGAATACGCGGATACGGAAAAGGCCGCGCTCGAATACCAGCAAGCCCTCCGCGACTCTTTCAAACTGCGCGAGGGCGAGTTTCCCCGCTTCGATCTCATCCTGCTGGGCATGGGCGATGAAGGCCACACCCTTTCGCTTTTCCCCGGCACAAAAGCATTGCAGGAAACCCGCCGCGCCGTCGTCCGCAATTGGGTCGGCAAGCTTTACACCGAACGCATCACGCTGACCGCCGCTGCCGCGAATCACGCCAGCCAGGTAATGTTCCTGATCACCAAGGCGGACAAGGCGCCGGCATTGAAAGCCGTGCTCGAGGGACCCTATGAGCCCGAGCAACTTCCGGCGCAATACATTCAGCCGCTCAGCGGCAACGCCCTCTGGCTCATCGACCGCGACGCGGCTAAAATGCTTACTGTTGGAGTTCGCGAGTAAGCGGAATGCAGTTTTTCATCTTTTAGTTGTTTGTTTGTGACTGGAGTCGCTATACCTTTCTTCGCTTTCGGCTGTAGACTGTGGGCTGTGGACCCGTTTCCGCCCTGTTTAAAGCCGTCCGGCGTTCTTGCTGATTTCTGATCGTTGTTCACAGATTACTTTCTTCCAGGAGCTTCCCATGGCAACCGCAACTCTCGGCAACATCGAACAACTTCTCGGCGCCAAGGCCGAATCGCTTCTCGGCTTCAAGAACCCCAAAATTTCCCGGGACCGCCTGCATCTCCCCGGCCCCGATTTCATCGATCGTGTCTACGCCGCCTCCGACCGCAACCTCCGTGTGCTCACCAATCTTCAGCGAATGTTCGGCAACGGCCGCCTCGCCAACACCGGTTACCTCTCCATTCTGCCCGTCGACCAGGGAATCGAGCACTCCGGCGGCGCCAGCTTCGCCAAGAATCCCGACTATTTCGACGGCGAAAACATCGTCAAGCTGGCCATCGAAGGCGGCTGCAACGCCGTCGCCTCCACCTTCGGCGTGCTCGGCTCCGTCGCGCGCAAGTACGCGCACAAGATTCCCTTCATCGTGAAGATCAATCACAACGAACTGCTCACCTTCCCCAACCAGTTCAAGCAGATTCTCTTCGGCACCGTCGAGGAGGCCTACGACATGGGCGCAGCCGCCGTCGGCGCCACCATCTATTTCGGCTCCGATGATGCCAGCCGCGAAATCGTCGAAGTCAGCCAGATCTTCGCCAAGGCCCACGAACTCGGCATGGCCACCGTGCTGTGGTGCTATCTGCGCAATCCGGTGTTCAAGAAGGACAAGGACTACCACGTCTCCGCCGACCTCACCGGACAGGCCAATCACCTTGGCGTCACCATTCAGGCGGACATTATCAAGCAGAAGCTGCCCGAAAATAACGGCGGCTACCAGGCCCTGAACATGGGCGATTCGAGCTACGGCAAGTTCGACAAGCGCATTTACACCGACCTCTGCAGCGACCACCCGATCGACCTCACGCGCTACCAGGTCGCCAACTGTTACATGGGCCGCGCGGGCCTCATCAATTCCGGCGGCGCTTCGGGCGCAAACGACTTCGAGGAAGCCGTGGCCACCGCGGTCATTAACAAACGCGCCGGCGGCACCGGCCTCATCTCCGGCCGCAAAGCCTTCCAGCGCCCCATGGCCGATGGCGTCAAGCTGCTCAACTCCATCCAGGACGTCTACCTGAGCAAGGAAATCACCGTCGCCTAGAACTTTTGCCTCACTTCAATCTGCAAGGGCGGATCTTGCGTGTCCCGAGGCACGATGGGCTACGCCCTTTTTCCTTACCTCGTTACTTCTTTACTTCATTGCGTCTCTCCTCATCTCGGCCACAGCCACCCGAACGTGCCGGCCGTCAGCAGGCCATAGATCAAGCCGTCGATCACTTCCTTGATCACCGCGCTCCACGGCTGGCCTTTCCAGATGCCATTGCTGAGCTGGCTGAGCCCGTACGCCATGAAAGCGACCGTGCCCACTACACGGAATACAGCCAGGTAATTCGCGCCCGTCGCCACCGTGTGCGCCGCCACGTAAGCTACAAAAAAGCTGATCGCCAGGCAGAACCCGAACCACTGCGCCAGAAACTTCGGCAGCACCGGCGGCCCGCTCGGAAATACCGTGAGGAAACCCACCGGCCCCTGCTTGTACTTCTCGATCATTTCCGGCGACTTCATCTCCTTTCCGCCTTTGCAATACGGAAACACGTAGACGCCGCGCTGCACGCCGGCCGCGCGCAAAGCCACCATCACCTTTTCTTCGTCCGAAAGCTTGTGGATGTCAGATTGGTGGTACTTCAAAACCGTGTGCATGATCGAGCTCGCGACGAACACAATCACCGCCGACAGCACAATCGGCGCCCATAGCCCCATCACTATGCCCATATCGCCCTCCTTTTTGAACCGCATGATCGCAAGAGTCCGGCGCGCCGGATATTTCGCGCGAGCCTACAACCGCGCTGCCGTGCGGGTCAAGCAAGGATTCGCGCTTTCGTTACGCTGCATGGAAATTTTCCGGCGTATCTGAAACGTCACGCGCGCGAAACTCAAATCATGCGGGAGCTTAAGCGCAAATCGTAAAATGTAGATGCAGTCCAAATTAAGGAGTTTTTCGAATGCCTAAGTCGAAGCAAGCTTCCGCGCCAAAAGCGAAAAAGGAGACCACGGGAACTTCCAAGCCCACACACGAGCAGATCGCGCAACGCGCTTATGAGATTTATCTCGAACGCGGCGGGACCCCCGGTGATCCCATGCAGGACTGGCTGCGTGCTGAGCTGGAACTGGCCGCCCCAGCAAAGAAGACTCGCTCCAAATCCAAAGTGATCACCTTCGCCGCATAATCGGGCGGCTGCTTTTTACCTTGGGGAAAGTGAGGGCTGGCCGCAGGCGCTCTCGCGCAAATCGATTTCCCTCGTCCTCCATTGAATACTGCGGCGCTGTAGCTCGCCCCCTGAGGGGTAAGGCCTTTCGCGGTATCACTCACTCTGCCGCTTCATTTGAAAATCCTCGGGCCGGAAAGCCCGAGCCAAAACTCTGGGGAAATTGGGAAACCTTACGCCCGCGTCAGCACCGCTGCGCGCGCCGCTTCCAAAAGTTTCGCCGCATTCGCGCGGATGTCGCCATTGCCAAACACCGCGCTTCCCGCCACCAGCAATTCCGCGCCGGCCTTCACCACGTCTCCCACAGTTTCCAGATCCACCCCGCCGTCCACCTCGATGCGAAAGTCCAGCTTGCGCTCGGCGCGCAGCCGCGCCAGCGCCGCGATTTTGTTCAGCGCGTTGGGTATGAATTTCTGCCCGCCGAAACCCGGATTCACGCTCATCACCAGGACGTGATGCACCAGGTCCAGCACCTCGGTCAGGGTTTCCACCGGCGTCGCGGGATTGATCACCACGCCCGGCTTGCACCCATGTGAGGAAATCAGGTGCAGCGTGCGGTCCAGATGGATGCAAGCCTCCTGGTGCACGGAAATCCAGTCCGCGCCCGCCTCGGCGAATTCCGGCACGAAGTTGTCCGGATTTTCGATCATCAGATGGCAATCGAGCGGCACGTTCACCACTTTGCGCAGGCTCCTCACCAGCGGCGGGCCCAGCGTGATATTGGGCACGAAATGCCCGTCCATCACATCCACGTGCAGGATCGTGCCCCCGCCCTCGATAGCCTGTTGAGCATCGCTGCCGAGCTGCGCGAAATTCGATGCCAGAATCGACGGCGCAAGTTCAATTTTCATGGCTACTTCGGGCTCCTTCGTGCAAAGTCAGATTATACGCCGAGTCTCTAACATCCCGAATCTCCCAACTTACAATTAGGGAGCGTTCTTCTCTTCCACTCGCCACTCGCCACTCGCCACTCGCCACTACACGTCCATCAGCCTCCAATTCACCGTACATCCCTTCTCGCTGCTCTCTCGCGCAAGCTCCATGGCAATCATCACGTCCAGGGCCTGCTCCGGCGTCACCAGCAACCGGGCCTTTCCCAGCACGCAATCCCGCACGTTCGCGTAAAACTCGCGCCAGTCCCCGAACGACTCAATTTTCTCCCTTTCCAGCCGGTCGCCCTCCGTCAGCGTAACTTCTCCAAAATTCTCCGGCTTCTCCAGCATCCATGATTCACCCCGCGCGGGCGTCCGGATGCGCAACTCATTCTCCACCGGATCGAATCTTTTTTTCAGGTAACTTCCCTTCGTCCCCAGCACCACAAATCTCGCGCGCGGCACTGGGCAGAGCATGGACGCTCCCAGCGCCACCAGTAAACTCCCCGGATAGTGCAGCCAGATGTCAAACGCGTCGTCGGTCGCAATTCCTTCGCGCTCGATGCGTACGTCCGCCGTGATCCGCTCCGGTGGTCCGAACAGCGTCAGCGCATAATCCAGCAAATGCGGCCCCAAATCCGCCAGGATGCCGCTGCCCGGCCCCGGCCTCTCGCGCCACGCGCCGGGCTTTGGCTTCGGCCGGTAACGGTCGTAATGCGCTTCAAAGCGCACGATCCGGCCAAGTCTTCCAGCCCGGAGAAGCTTCCCCAAGGCTTGAAAATCCGCGTCAAACCGCCGGTTGTGATACACCGTCAGGACGCGCCCCGTCCTTTTTGCCGTGCGCAGAAGTTCCGCGGCCTCCGCCACATTCGTCGTAAACGGCTTGTCCACTACGACGTCGCGCCCCGCCTCCAGGCAGCGCATCGCAATCGGAAAATGTGTCTCGTTAGGCGTGGCGATCGCCACAATCTGAATTGATTCGATGTCCAGGAGTTCATCCAGGCTGCGCACCACGCGCGTGTCCGGGTAAAGCCTCTTTGCCTCTTCGCCCGTGCGCTGCACAATCGCCGCCAGCCGCAGCCCTTGCACCGCCTGGATCACCGGCGCATGAAAGCATCTTCCTCCCAATCCAAATCCAACCAATCCAGCATCAATCAACGCACATTCTCCTCGCCGGCTCCCCAACAGCCCCGGAGCCGCGAAACACAGGAGCCCAGGCCCTAAATCCTGGGACCCAATACTCCAGGATTTCGAGCCCTGGAGAAGCGTCGCATTCCTTCTCGCGCCGGCGCCGTCAAAATTCGCCCATCATTAAATCAGAAATCCACCGCAGAATTCGAATCAAGCTCCGCCGCCTTGGTCCCCCGCGCATTCGCGTTATATTCTCTTTCCAGTGGATAAGACTCCTTCCCCTCAACAAGCGTCAACGCGAGGCCTCTACCTGGGCCTTTTGATCACCATCCTCGCCGTCCTCGCGTACGCCGCCTACATCACGTTCCAATTCGCCGGCCTGCGCAAATTGCAAAGCGAAATGGTCGATCGCAACCGCCGCGATTCTCTGCAACTTCTCCGCATCCAGAACGACCTGAACTCCCTCGGCTTGGCCATGCGGGACATGCAGGATCCCTCCGAACCTTATCCCATCGCCGCCTGGGCCCCGCAGTTTGAACGCATCCGCACCGATTTGGTGGATGCCCTGCGCCAGGAATCGCTCTTCACCGCCGCCGGCCCCACCAGCGATCAGCGCCTCTATCTGAATCAATCCCTCGCCCAATTCTGGGATGCCGTGGATCGCATGTTCGCCCTCGCCGAAAACGGCTTCGAAGCCGAAGCCGGACAGCAAATTCGTGACACCCTCCAGCCTCGCCAGGCCGCGCTCGCCTCCACCGTTTCTCGCCTGCTGGTCCAGAACAACGAAGCCGAAGAACGCGCTGCCCTTGGCATTTCGGAAATTTACGACCGCGTGCAGCGCCAGCTCTACGCCTTCCTCGCCGCCATTCTCATCGCCATCGTCGTCACCAGCCTCTATCTGATCCGCTATAATCGCCTCCTCTTTGCCCATGTCGCCGAGCTTTCTTCCCAACGCAGCGACCTTGCGCAAAAACTTATCGCCACGCAGGAATCCACGCTCCGCCACATTTCCCGCGAACTCCACGACGAATTCGGCCAGGTGCTCACCGCCATCGGTTCCCTGCTTCGCCGCACCGGGAAACACCTTCCCACGGACTCTCCGATGCATACGGATCTTCAGGAAGTTCAGGAAATCGCGCAGGGCACGCTCAACAATATTCGCAGTCTTTCGCAGGCCCTTCACCCCGTCCTTCTGGATGAAGCCGGCCTCGAAGCCACCCTGGATTGGTACATCCCCACGGTGGAAAGGCAGACAGGTCTTGTGCTTCACTACGAAAAGTCAGGCGCTTCCTATTCCGTAGGCCCCTCGGCCGGCGTGCAGATTTATCGCGTGCTTCAGGAAGCGCTCAACAATGTGGCCCGGCATTCCGGCGCCAAGGAAGCCTGGGTGCGCTTGCAGTTTCAGCCCGCGGCGCTGATTCTGGAAGTGGAAGATCACGGAAAGGGGTTTCTTCCCATGGACGGACATACGGGCATTGGCCTGGTGGCCATGCGGGAGCGCGCGGAAATTCTTGGCGGCCGGATCAGCATTTCGCCGCTGTCTGGCGGTGGCACGCTGCTGCATCTGGATATTCCGCGCGAGCGAGTGGAACCTCATGTCGAATAAGCTCACCGTATTGCTGGTGGACGACCACGCCCTGGTGCGTCGCGGATTCCGCCGCATGTTGGAAGACGAGCCGGCGGTTCAGGTCGTCGGCGAAGCCAGCGACGGCCTGGAAGCCGTGCAACTCGCCGAGCAGCTCCATCCCCGGGTGATCGTGATGGATTGCGCGCTGCCCCAAATGAACGGCATCGAAGCCACGCGCCGCATCCTCGCGAAATTCCCGGACGTCGCCATTCTCATGCTCAGCATGCATTCCGAAGACACGCTGGTCCGCCAGGCGCTCGAGGCCGGCGCGCGTGGCTACGTTCTGAAAAATGCCATGGATCTCGACCTGGTCGCCGCCATCAAGCAAATTGCCGAAGGAAAAACCCTGCTCGATCCGCAGATCACGCGCACCGGCAATCTTAAGGGCGAGCGTGACACCGGCCTCACGCCGCGCGAACTCGAAATCCTCCAGCACATCGTCGCGGGCAAATCCAACAAGGAAATCGCCTCCGAGCTCAATCTCAGCGTCAACACCGTTTCCGTTCACCGCGCCAATATCATGGACGCCCTCGGAATCCACAAAACGGCCGAACTCGTCGTCTACGCCATTCGCAACGGGCTGGTGAACCTTCCGTGAAGCGCCGCGATTTCCTGAAAGCATCTCTGGGCGCCGGCGTTCTCTCAAGCGCTTTCCCGTTCGCCCTGCCTGCCGGCACGCCCGGCTTCCAATTCGTGGACATTACCTCACCCGCGGGAATCGCGTTCTCCCACAACAGCGGCGCCTATGGCGGCAAGCTGCTTCCCGAAACTCTCGGCTCCGGCTGCGCCTTCCTCGATTACGATGCCGACGGCTGGCAGGACATTCTCCTCGTTAACTCCATGGACTGGCCCGGCCACAAGCGCCACCGCACCACGCTGAAGCTCTACCGCAACAATCGCAACGGCACCTTCACCGACGTCACCCGCGCCGCCGGCCTCGACGTCGAGCTTTATGGCATGGGCGTCGCCGTCGGCGATTACGACAACGACGGCTTCCCGGATATTTTCATTTCCTGCGTCGGGCAAAGCCGCCTCTTCCACAACACCGGCAACGGCTCTTTCCACGACGTCACGAATTCCGCCGGCCTCCTCAACAAACTCGGCTTCAGCACCTCCGCCGTCTGGTTCGATTACGATCGCGATGGCCTCCTTGATCTTTTCGTCTGCAACTATGTCCGCTGGTCCGCTGAACACGACGTCTTTTGCAGCCTCGACGGCAAGCACAAATCTTATTGCACCCCCGAAGCCTATCGCGGCGACACCTGCTGGCTCTTCCACAATCGCGGCGACGGCTCCTTCGAAGATGCCACCTCCACCAGCGGCATCTTCGACACCAGCTCCAAATCCCTCGGCGTTGCCATGCTCGATTTCGATGGGGACGGCTGGCCCGACCTCTTCGTCGCCAACGACACGCAGCCCAACAAGCTCTATCGCAACCTCCGCAACGGTAAATTCAAGGATGTCGCCGTCGAATTGGGACTCGCCTTCAGCAACGAAGGCAAGGCTCGCGCCGGCATGGGCGTGGACATCGCCGATTTCGACAACACCGGCAATCCCGGCATCGTCATCACCAATTTCGACAACGAGATGATCGGCCTTTACCGCTGGAATGGAAAAGAGTTCGACGATGTGGCCCTGCAAACCGGCGTCGGCTCCGCATCCCGCAACACGCTCGGCTTCGGCTGCGTCTTCTTCGACGCCGATCTCGACGGCCGCATCGATCTCGCCGTCGCTAACGGCCATATCGACGACACGGTACGCAACATTCGCGGCAATGTCGGCTACGCTCAGCCGCCGCAGTTGTTCCTGAACGACGGCCACGCAAAATTTCACGATGTTGCCGCCAGCCTGGGCGGCGGCTTCTCGCAGGCCAAAGTTGGCCGCGGCCTCGCCGTCGGCGATTTCGATCGCGATGGCGACCTCGACCTTCTTTTCACCACCAACAACGGCCCCGCCTATCTTTACCGCAACGATCTACGCGCCGGAAACCGCAGCATTCGCTTGCACCTGGTGGGCGCAAAATCCAATCGCGATGCCATCGGCGCCACCGTCCGCCTCTATTCGAATGGCCAGGTGCAGTCGCGCCTCGTGCGCAGCGGCTCCAGCTATCTTTCCCAGTCTGAATTGCCGCTAACCTTCGGGGTCGGCAAACAGGACGAAATCGAAAAAATCGTGGTGGACTGGCCCAGCGGCCGCACCGAAGAATTTTCCAGGCTAAAAACCGGGAAGGCCTATCAACTTACTGAATCCAAAGGCATTACCTCCTTGTAAAGGGGATGCGTCGGGCGCCAGCCACGAGCTGCTTAGTGTCGCCTTCGGACCGCCCGCCAAAGCCTTCTTTTGCTCCGTTTTCCCCACTCCTCACTAGTATTTTCGCAGTATTGCGCACCTCTTCCGCCCTCGTTATAAAGGTCCCAACAATGTAGTTGCTTCCCTCCTGGCTTACCTTAGCCGACGCTGGAAGCACCCCAACAAATATTGCGGCCGGGCCAACGACCCCCGGCCGCATTTTTTGATGGTCGCTGCAACTGCTAAACTTGCCCAGGCCTGAAGGGGGAAATGCATGCAACGCTGGCGCTCCCTAAGCGTGCTGATCCTTGCCGTCACCGCCGTTTATCTCTACGCCGCTCCCACTGCCACCATCTTTTACGCCGCCACGGTTCTTCTTCACACTGGCCTTGGTCTGCTCGCCGTTCTCGGTGCGCTGGTGTTGTTGCTGCGCGGCGCGTTCTGGCAGGAGTCGTGGCTGGCGCGGATCGGCTGGCTGTTTTTCCTCGCCGGCGGCGCCATTGGCGCGGTGCTCATCCGCATAGGTACGGAGCACCGTTACGACCACTGGTTCTACCTCCACATTGCCCTCTGCTCGGTTGGCGCGATCTTCCTCGCGGCCGCGTGGCTTGCCTCTCGGGATTGGAGGAAAGCCGGTATTCTCCAGCAATCGCTTCGCTTTGCCCTGCTCGTTCTCGTCGCCGCCGGCGTCGCCGCCGGCGCCTGGTGGGCGCGCACCGTCGCCTGGAACGATGCCTACATCATCCGCAATCCGGAAATCGCACCCGCCACCATGGACAATGAAGGCGACGGCCCCAGCGGCAAGTTCTTCCCAAGTTCCGCGCAAACAACAGATGGCCAAAACATCCCCTCAGATTATTTCCTGAAATCCCAGGCTTGCGAGCGCTGCCATGCCGACATTTACAAGCAGTGGCAAAGCTCCATGCACCACTTCTCCTCTTTCAACAACCAGTGGTACCGCAAGGCCATCGAGTACATGCAGGACGTGGACGGCGTTCAATCTTCCAAATGGTGCGCCGGCTGCCACGACCCCGCCCTGCTTTTCAGCGGCAAATTCGACACCCCGATCAAAGGCCGTGTGCACACGCCCGAAGCCAATGCCGGCCTAAGCTGCATGATGTGCCACAGCATCGTCCATGTGAAAAGCACCATGGGCCAGGGTGATTTCGTCCTCGAGTATCCCAAGCTCCACCAGCTCGCCGCCAGCGACAATCCCGTGATTCGCGCGCTCCACGATTTCATGGTTCGTCTGAATCCCGAGCCGCACCGCCGCGTGTTCCTGAAACCTTTCATGCGCAACCAGGTTCCCGAATTCTGCTCCGGCTGCCACAAAGTGCATCTCGATGTCCCGGTCAACAACTATCGCTGGCTCCGAGGCTTCAACGAATATGACAACTGGCAGGCCAGCGGCGTTTCCGGCCAGGGTGCGCGCTCCTTCTACTACCCGAAGACTCCCATGATGTGCGCCGATTGCCATATGCCCCTGGTTCCCTCCAACGACGAGGGCAATATCAACGGCTACGTGCACTCGCACCGTTTCCCCGGCGCCAACACCGCCGTCCCCTTCGCCAATGAAGATACCGCGCAACTCGAAGCCAGCCGCAAATTCCTCCAGGATGGGCAGCTCAGCGTGGACATCTTCGCAGTTTCCCCCGTTTCGAAGGCTGAAGCTTCCAGGGAAGCCTCCCGCTCTGCTCAGCAGGAACTTTCCACTTCTTTCGCCGTCGGTGAAGAAGCGGAAAATACTCTGCCCCAGGGCCGCATCGGCGAAACTCGCCCCATCACCGCTCCACTCGGCCGCGTGGATGCCGCCGTCCGCCGCGGCGACGACGTTCTGGTCGACGTCGTGGTGCGCACGCGCAAGGTTGGCCACTTTTTCCCCGGCGGCACCGTGGATGCGTTCGATGTCTGGCTGGAACTCCAGGCCACCGACGATCGAGGCCAGACCATTTTCTGGAGCGGCAGCGTCGCGGACAACGGCAAAGGTCCCGTCGATCCCGGCGCGCACTTCTACAAATCCCTGCAGATTGACGACCACGGCAACGTCATCAATAAGCGTAACGCCTGGGCCACCCGCGCCACCGTCTACGTCCATCTGATCCCGCCGGGCGCCGCCGATACCGTGCATTTCCGCATGCACATCCCCGAACACTGCGGTGACCTCATCACGCTCCATTCCAGGCTCAACTATCGCAAGTTCATGTGGTCCAACACGCTATTCGCCTTTGCCGGAATCCCCGGCGAAGGCAATTCCGGAGAAGTTGCCAAGGATCACGACGACCGCAAGTGGTCTTACAACGAAGATACTTCCGATGTAGCCGGAAAAATCAAATCGGTCCCCGTCATTCCCGTCATCACCATCGCCGAAGATACCAGATCCCTTCACGTCCTTCCGCGCTCGGCTCCCGTCCCCGCCCCACAGGTCACTCTCGTCAAGGACGATTGGACCCGCTGGAACGATTACGGCATCGGCCTCTTTCTTCAGGGCGATTTGATCGGCGCGGAGCAGACTTTCACCAAAATCACCGAAATGGCGCCGGACAATTTTGACGGCTGGACCAACGTCGGCCGCGTCCGCTTGCAGGAAGGCGACACCGGTGGCGCGAAAGTGGTGCTGCTGAAAGCGCTGGCTCTCAAGCCCGGCCTGGCTCGCGCGAACTATTTCTACGCTCGCCTGCTCAAAGACGAAGGCAAATATGACGAAGCCATCCAGGTTCTTCAGCAAGTGCTGGCGCAATATCCGCGCGACCGCGTCGTCCACAACGAACTCGGTCGCATCCTCTTCCTCCAAAAGCGCTACGCTGATGCCGTGAAAGAATTTCAGCAGACGCTTTCCATCGATCCCGAGGATCTCCAGGCCAATTACAATCTGATGCTCTGCTATACCGGCCTCGGCGACGATGCCCGCGCCAGCGCTCACAAGGAGCGCTATCTGCGCTTCAAAGCCGATGAAGCTTCGCAAGCGATCACCGGCGCCTATCGCCAGGCGCATCCCGACGACAATCTCGAGCGCCAGTCCGTCCATGAGCATGTTTCAGTTCCGCTGCCCGCTTTTCAAGCCGCCCAAAAATCAAAGCCGGCGGTCCATGCAGCGCGAAAAGTTCCCGCCGTGCCATCCGCAGGCACCGGCCGTTAGTGTAAGGGTTTTGTAGTGGCCGAACTTTAGATCGGCCGGCTTCACTATCGCCAGTCATTCAGAGGAGACCGAAGATCCCATGACCTGGATCAAAACCTTCAAGCTGGAAGATGACCAACGCGTTCGCGAAATGGTGATGAAAGAACGCCAGCTCTATCCCCAGGAATACGCCACGCCCGTTCCCAGCGTGGACCGCGGCTTCGAAAACTCCATCGTCGGCTCGCACACGCTTTTTCCCGACGTGCTCTACCACTCCTTCAGCGCCTTCGGCGCCATGATGTCACCCGATCTACCGCTCCAGCGTTACCAGCACGAAATGATCGCGACGATGGTCTCCGTCACCAACCGGTGCTTTTATTGAATCGAATCCCACGCAGAGTTTCTGCGTCGTGCCAGCCTGAATGACGAAATGGTCGCCGCGCTGCAAAAGGATTACCGCACCGCGCCCATTAGCGAGCAGGACAAAACCATGATCGAATACGTCGTGAAGCTCACCAAAGACGCCACGCAATGCAGCCCCGCGGATCACGAAAAACTGCGCGCCGCCGGCTTCGATGATCGCGGCATCCTCCAAATCACCCTGATCGCCGCGTGGTTTAATTACATCAATCGCGTCGCCGACGCGCTCGGCGTCGGTCGCGACATTCCATCGGAGACTCGATGAAAACCCTTGCTGCCGCCCTGTTGCTTGCGGCCTTCGCCTCATTCGACGTCGCGCAACCTTCAACTTCCTCACAATCCCAGCCGGGCATCACCTTTCGCGACATCACCCAGCAGGCCGGCATCCGTTTCGTCCACAACAACGCCGCCTTTGGCAAAAAATATCTCCCGGAAACCATGGGACCAGGCGTTGCTTTCATCGACTACGACAACGACGGCTGGCCCGACATTTTCCTCGTCAACGGCACCAACTGGCCCGGCCAGCCCTCCCGGCATTCCACGCCGAAGCTCTATCACAACAATCGTAACGGCACCTTCACCGACGTCACCCACCAAGCCGGGCTCGACATCGACATCTTCGGTATGGGCGTCGCCGTCGGCGATTACGATAACGACGGTTACGACGACATTTTTATTACTGGACTTGGCCAAAACCGCCTCTTCCACAACAACGGCAACGGGACCTTCACCGACGTCACCAGAAAAGCCGGTCTCTTTGGTCCTGACGAGTTCAGCACCAGCGCCGCCTGGATGGATTTCGACAAGGACGGCCAACTCGATCTCGTCGTCGGCAATTACGTGCAATGGTCGATTGCCGGAGATCTCTACTGCACGCTGGATGGCAAAAGCAAATCATATTGCACACCGGAATCCTACAAAGGGACTTCGATCCGTCTTTGGCACAATCGCGGCGACGGTACGTTCGAAGACGTTACGCAAAAGGCCGGCGTCGGCGATCCCACTTCCAAGACCCTCGGCGTCGCCATCCTCGATTACGACAATGATGGCTGGCCAGACATTCTGCTCTCCAACGACACGCAGCCCAACAAGCTCTATCGCAACAATGGCAATGGCACGTTCACCGAAAAGGCCGTCGTCGCCGGCGTCGCCTTCAGCGAAGATGGTGTCGCCCGCGCCGGCATGGGCGTCGACGCCGCCGACTACGACCATTCCGGCGCGCCCAGCATTCTAATAACGAACTTCGCCAACCAGATGATCTCGCTCTACCACAACGAAGGCCGCGGCCTGTTCGTTGACGAAGCTCCGCGCTCCGAAATCGGCCGCGATTCCCTGCTCACCCTCGGTTTCGGCTGCTTTTTCTTCGATTACGATCTCGACGGCTGGCCCGATATCTTCATCGCCAACGGCCACATCGATAGCGACATCGAGCGCGTCCAGCCCAGCGTGAAATACGCCATGCCGCCGCACCTCTTCCGCAATTTGGGCAAAGGGAATTTTCAGGAAGTCACGAAATCGCTGGGCAAATCGTTCAACACGCCCCGCGTCGGCCGCGGCGCCGCCTATGCGGACATCAACAACGACGGCCGCCTCGATCTGCTCCTCTCCACCAATGGCGGCCCCGCTTATCTTTTCTTGAATGAAGCCACCGGCAGCGCCCCCGCGAACAGAAGCCTGCGCGTGAAACTCGTGGGAGCGAGATCCAATCGCGACGGCATCGGTGCGGTTGTGAAGGTCGCTGCCGGCGGCGCAACGCAGTCCCAAATGCTCCGCAGCGGCTCCAGCTATCTTTCCGCCAGCGAGCTCGTCCTCACCTTCGGCCTCGGCCCATCCGAGAAAGCGGACTCCGTCGAAGTCCGCTGGCCCAGCGGCCAGATCGACAAGCTCTCCAACGTCGCGGTCGGCCAAACCATCACCATCACCGAAGCCAAAGGCCAAACCGCCTCGCGCAAATTTGGCCCGAAAACGTAGGTGCATGGCTTTTGGCAGGCCAGCATTCCCGTTTTCAGTTGTTAGTTTTTAGTTCTCAGTCGTTCGTAAGAGCCCAAAAAGCCCCTTGTAATCCAAGAATTTTCACTTTTGAGCTTTCGATTTGCGCCCTTCTCGCAATTCAAACGACCCTTCTCTGCGAGTCTTCTCTTCTCACTCACCACTCGTTCACCCCGAGGGGCGGCTTCTCACCCGGTCACCCGATGCGCCGCGATCACCGCTTGCCCCAGGCTGATTCCCCCGTCTCCAGCCGGCACTTCCGTGTGAAAAAACACTTCAAACGATCTCTCTCGTAACTCCCCGATCATCGTCTCCAGCAGCAGCGCATTCAAAAAGCATCCGCCGCTCAGGCACACGCGATGGATGCCGGTCTTGTCGCGAATCCGCTCCGCCACGTCCAAAAGCACCATCGCGAGCCCATTGTGAAATTTCCGCGCCATCTCCGCCACGCTCGCCTGCTTGCGGATGTCGCGCAGCAGCCACTCGAACAGCGATTTTGTCCCAATCTGCCACACGGCGCCTTGCAGCGTCATATCCAGCGGATACGCCGCTTCGCTTGTCGAATCGCGCGCCGCCATCTCCAGTTCAATCGCCGCCTGCGCTTCGAAATTCACCGTGCCGCGCAGCCCAACCATGGCGGCAACCGCGTCAAAAAGTCGCCCGCAACTCGACGTGCGCGGTGAATTCACTTCGCGCTCGATCATCTGCTGCACAACGCTGAGTTTCCGCTCGTCCAACTCGGCCAGAAACGGCAAGCCCAGCCGCTCCAGATCCTTTCCAAAATGTTTCACCAGGTAGCTCACCGCCATCCGCCACGGCTCATGAATCGCCGCCGCGCCACCCGGCAGCGGCAAATACTCCAGATGTCCGGCCCGCTCGAAGCCCAGATAATCCGCCACCAGCACTTCCCCGCCCCAGATCGCGCCATCAGTCCCGTAGCCCGTGCCGTCCAGCGAGAACCCGATCACCTTTCCATCCAAATGGTTCTCCGCCATGCACGCCGCGATGTGCGCGTGATGGTGCTGTACGCCCACCAACTCCACGCCGCCGCGCTCCTGCGCCCACTTGGTGGAAAAATAGTCCGGATGCAAATCGTGTGCGATGATCTCCGGCTCGGTTTCCAGGATTCGCTGCAAGTGCTCCACGGCCTCTTCAAAAAACCGGTAGCTCTCCAGATTTTCCAGGTCCCCCACGTGCTGGCTCAGGAACGCTTCGTTGCCGCGCACCACGCATACCGTATTCTTCAATTCTCCGCCTACCGCCAGCACCGCACGCATCTCTTTTTCCAAGTGCACCGGCACGGGCACAAATCCCCGCGACCTGCGCAGCTTCTGCGGCTGCCCCGCGGCCACGCGCACCACCGAATCGTCGCACCGCCGCACAATCTCGCGGTCGTGCACCAGAAACGCGTCCGCAATCCGGTGCAACCGCCGGATCGCTTCTTCGTTGTCGATGGCAATCGGCTCTTCGCTCAGGTTGCCGCTGGTCATCACCAGCGCCTCGAACTTCCCGCTTTGCAGCAGAAGAAGATGCAGCGGCGTGTACGGCAAAAATACGCCCAGAAAGCAGTTCCCCGGCGCCACGCCCGCCGCGAATGCCACCTCCGGCCGCCGCGGCAGCAGGACAATTGGCCGCTCAAGCGAATTCAGAAGCTTTCGCGCAGTTTCATCCACGACGCAGAATTGCTCCGCATCCTCCGCGCGCCGCACCATGATCGCGAACGGTTTCTCCACGCGCCGCTTCCGCTCGCGCAATTTCTCGACAGCCAGTTCGTTTTGCGCGTCGCAAGCCAGGTGGAATCCGCCCAGGCCCTTTACGGCCACTACGGAACCCTGCTGCAACAGCCGCGCGGCCTCGCGGATCGGCTCCGCCACGTCGATCCGCGCGCCGTCCGCGCGCAGCAACATCACCTGTGGCCCGCAGTCCCAGCACGCGTTCGGCTGCGCGTGAAAACGCCGGCTCACCGGATTCTCGTATTCCGACTGGCAGGCCGCGCACATCTTGAACGCCGCCATCGACGTGCGCTCACGATCGTAGGGGATGTCTCGGATGATGGTGAAGCGCGGCCCGCAATTCGTGCAGTTGATGAACGGGTAGCGGAAGCGCCGGTCGCGCGGGCTCATCATCTCCCGGTAGCAGTCTTCACATATGGCCACATCCGGCGAAATCAGCACCCGTGTCGACTGGTCCATGCGGCTGGCCACGATCTGGAAGGAGCTTTCCTCGCGCGGCTCGGCGTCTTGCGGCGTCAGCGCCGTGATTTTCGCCAGCGGCGGTATTTCATTGGGCAGGCGGGAAAGAAATTTCTCGACGGCTGCGGCCTCGCCCTGCACCTCGATGCTCACGCCCGCCGGCGTGTTGGCAATCACGCCCGTCAACCCGCACTGGTTGGCCAGCCGGTAAACAAATGGACGAAACCCAACGCCTTGCACAATCCCGGTGACGTCGACGACCTTCCGAATCACACCCGCTCGCGTAGCTTCACTCATGGTGAGGACTTATAGCTTACCCCAGCTTTGTGCGTCGGATTTGTGTTGTAGCCCGTCTTCAGTCCGTCGCGCAGGTCGCACGGTCTTCCGTCTGTGCCTTCTGATGCGGCAAGGCACAACACAGGCTGAAGGGTTTTTTGCTGTTCACGAAATCGTTGCCGCCGCTTCTATCTGCACTTTTTGCTGCAACTCCCGCAGCCAGTTCAGCCATTCCGGGAAGCCTGCCCGCGTCCGCGACGACAGTGCGATGAACTCGATCTCCGGATGAACCTTCCGCGCGTTCTCCAGCGCCAGATTCGGATCGAATTCCACGTGCGGCAGCAAATCCGTCTTTGTCAGCAGCATCAACGACGCGTGGTGAAAAATTCCCGGATATTTCAGCGGCTTGTCCTCGCCCTCGGTCACGCTCAGCAGAACGATTTTCGCCGCCTCCCCCAGATCGTAGCTCGAAGGGCAGACGAGGTTCCCCACGTTCTCTACAAACAGAATGCCAGGCCCGCGGAATCCCATTTCATCCAGATGCCGCGTCACCATGCGTGCATCCAGGTGGCACGTTCCCCCGGTCACGATTTGCCGCACTGGAAATCCGTAGCGTGCCAGCCTCTTCGCATCGTTATCCGTCTGCAAATCGCCCGTCAACACGGCCAGCGACGCTCCCTGGTGAAACGACGCCAGCGTCTGCTCCAGCAGCGCCGTCTTTCCCGATCCCGGCGAGCTGATGATGTTCACGCACAAAATGTTTTCGTCCCGGTAACGCTGCCGGAGTTCCGCGGCCAGTCGATCGTTCTCGCTCAGTACTTTTTTTTCTACGACTTCGCGCATGGCTCCTCCAGCTCCAGGTACGCCACATCCAGTTCTGTGCCGCCGATGCAACTGGTCTTATCCGTGCCGCACCCGGGACAATGTAAATCGAGTTCCCGGACGGCAAACTCTTCGCCGCAGTCCAGGCAACGCTGCCGTCGCGGGCACCATTCCACTTCCAGCCGCAAATCCTCCAGTGCGGTATTCCGCGTCAGTGCCTCAAACGCGAATTCCAGCGCGTCCTTGTCCACATTCGAAAGCTCGCCGATCCTCACGCCCACGGCGGCGAACCGCGCACCCGGTCGCCGCCGTGCTTCAAGCTCCACGTTCTCCAGAATCGACGCCGCTATCCCTATCTCGTGCACAACCGCTCCTGCCAGTGGCACAGTCTTCAGCCTGTGTTTCGCCCTGTTCACTGCCGAAGTCACAGGCGATAGCCCGCGATGCTTTCAGCAAATCCTCGGCAACTGATCGCCCGCCAACATGTCCACGATCCGCGTCGTGCCGAATACCGTTCGCATCACCACCATTCGCGGATGCGCTTCCGTCACGTGCCCGATGATCCGCGCATCCACGCCAAGCGGATGGCTCCGCAACGCCCCAAGCGCGCGTTCCGCCGCGTCCGCCGCCACAATCGCCACCAGTTTGCCTTCGTTCGCCACATACAGCGGATCCAGACCCAGCATCTCGCAGGCGCCGCGGACCTCTTCGCGCACCGGCATTGCCGCTTCCTCCAATTCCATGCCCACACGCGAGCTGCCGGCAATTTCATTCAGCGTGCTGGAAAGCCCGCCGCGGGTGGGATCACGCAAACAGCGCACTTCGTGCGTCGCCGCCAGCAACGACCCCACCAGATCGTGCAGTGCCGCCGAATCGCTCTTCACTTCCGTCTGAAATTTCAATCCTTCGCGTTCCGCCAGAATCGCGATGCCGTGATCGCCAAGCATCCCGCTGACCAGGATGGCGTCCCCGGGTTGCGCCTGGCTTGCGGAAAGCGAAATCCCGTCGCGCACCAGTCCGATGCCCGTCGTGTTGATGTACATCCCGTCGGCGCTGCCTTTTTCCACCACCTTCGTGTCCCCGGTCACGATCTGCACCCCGGCGCGGTCCGCCGCCGCCTGCATCGAGGCCACCACGCGCCGCAGCGCGTCAATCTGCAGTCCTTCTTCCAGAATGAACGCCACGCTCATCCACAGCGGCCGCGCCGCCCCCATCGCCAGGTCGTTGATCGTTCCGTGCACCGCCAGCGATCCTATGTCTCCGCCGTTAAAAAACAACGGCTTCACCACAAACGAATCCGTCGTCATCGCCAGCCGCATTCCGTTCAGCGAAACCACCGCCTGATCTTCCAGCCGGTCCAGCACCGGATTCCCGAGCGCCGGCAAAAACACTTCCTGCAGCAGCTCTGCGCTCAGCTTCCCCCCGCTTCCGTGGCCCAGCAACACGCGCCCGCCCGCAGGCATCGGCAACGGACACGCAAATCCCCCCGCGGCTCCGGCGGCTTCCTGCTTCACGCCGTCAGAGGGTAACGAGATGACGCCGGTATTGGTAATACGCAGCACATGCACCTTCCGTGGAAACCATCGGCGCGCCCAGCGGCTTCTCGGGCGTGCATCGCGTTCCAAACGCCGTGCAATCCGTCGGCTTCTTGTGGCCCAGCAAAACTTCCGCGCTGATGCACTCGTTCGGCTCTTCCGCTGTCACGCTGCCCAGCCCAAACTTCCGCTCCGCATCAAATGCGGCATACTCCTGCTTCAACCGCAAACCGCTCGAGGAAATCTCCCCCACGCCGCGCCACTTCTTGTCCGCCACTTCAAACACGCGCTCCACCGCCGCCTGCGCCGCGCGATTCCCTGCATATTGCACCGAGCGCGTGTACGAGTTCTCCAATTCCGCCCGTCCCTCTTCCAACTGGCAAACCAGCAGCCGGATCGCATCCAGCAAATCCGCCGGCTCGAACCCGCCCACCACGATCGGCACGTGAAATTCGCGGGCCAGCTCTTCGTATTCGGTGACGCCCACCACCGTGCACACATGCCCCGGCGCGATGAATCCCTGCACGCGATTCCGCGGCGATTGCAGCAGCATGCGAATCGCCGGCGGCACCAATACATGCGAAACCAGCAGGCTGAAATTTTTCAGCCCCAGGCGCTCCGCCTGCAGCACCGCCATCGCGTGCGCCGGCGCCGTGGTCTCAAATCCGACCGCGAAAAACACGACTTGCCGCTCCGGCTCTTTCCGCGCCAGTTCCACGGCATCTGTCGGCGAATAGACGATCCGCACATCGCCGCCCTCGGCCTTGATATGGAACAAATCCGTCTCCGAACCCGGTACCCGCAGCATGTCGCCGTAAGAAACCAGCGTCACTTCCGGCCGCCGCGCCAGCGCATTTGCGCGGTCGATCATTTCCAGCGGCGTCACGCAAACCGGGCACCCCGGCCCGTGCACTAGTTCCACGCTCTTCCCCAGCAGTTCGTCGATGCCGTAGCGCATCAGCGTATGCGTTTGCCCGCCGCAGATTTCCATAATCACCCACGGCCGCGTGGAACGCCGCCGGATCTCCGCCGCCAGCCCGCGTGCGATTTTCGCGTCGCGGTATTCGTCCATGTATTTCATGAGCTTGGCGTCTCTCCGGATTTCAGCGCGAGTTCCTCGCTCAAAACGCCCATGCTCTCCAGCAACGCGTAGGTGCGCTCCGCCTGCTCCTTGTCCACCACGCTGATGGCAAAGCCCACATGCACCATCACGTAGTCGCCCTCGCGTGCCTCCGGCACATAATCCAGGCAGGCTTGGCGCGCGATGCCGCCAAACAGCACGCGTCCTGTGCGCATGCCTTCGTTTTCTTGGATTTCTGCGATTTTACCGGGGATGGTTAGGCACATGAGCGAGTCCCTCTTCTACGGAGATTGTGCTAGCGTCTTTCTGCCACCAAATGGCGGGTGCGTCAGGCTTTGCTTTCAGTTTTACTTCCGCGCCCAGGCGCTTTAATTCCTCAAGCACCGCCCGAATTGCGGTTTCCATTCCAAGGTGCGCCGCGTCGCTCATTTCACAGCCCAGTTCGCACGCTTGCGGCACCACACCCACCAACAAGACTTCCGCCGGGCATTTCCCGCTGAACTCGGCAAACAGCAGCGCCTCCACCAGCGCCGGGTCGTGCGGGCTCACCCGGGTTTTCATAGGCACCTGCACCAGTTGGTCTTTGCGATAGAGATGCACTTCGCCCGGCTTCTTCTTTGCGCTCACCGAATCGATCAGGATCATCGCGTCGTAGTCGGAAAACGCCGCGGTAATTCCCAGCCCCGGCGTGCCCAGATCTTGCAATTCCACGTGGCGCGGAAAATCGTAGCGCGCCTCCAGCAGCCGCACCGCGTAGGGGCCAACGCCATCGTCGCCCATCAGCACGTTGCCGATGCCCAGCACGCCAATGCGCCGGCTTGCGCTCACGCCGCCGCTCCTTCCTTGCCCTTCAGAAATGTTCCGAATGCCGCGTCTTCCGTGGCGATATGCTGCGTCAGCCAGTCGCGCAGTTCGTGGATTAACAGCAGGCTCGGCTGATTTTCGCCCTTCATCAGATTCGAGCGGATCTCCCTCACCTTCTTCATCAGCCGCGTGTGCTCTTCCAGGTGCGGCTCGTATCCCGGATATCCGTGCAGCCGCATCACCAGTTGTTCGGAAAGAAAGTGCATGTCCGAAAACTCGATGAATTGCTCCAGGATGTACTTCATCGGAGAGAAATCCCCGCCCCGTTGAATGGCCTGGCTAAGCGAATCCAGAAGCTGCATCTGCAGGTCGTGCTCCGCGTCGATGCTCTTTTCACCCACGCGCACCGGCACGCCGCTTGCTTCCTCGCTCATACTTGGCCTCCCTACTTCGTGTCCGTCACGCGTATCACTTCTTTGCCGTCCGGGTCGAACGTGTGGATCGCGCAGGCCAGGCACGGGTCAAACGAGTGAATCGTGCGCAGTACTTCCAACGGCTTATCCGCGTCCGCCACCGGGTTGCCCAGCAGCGAGGCTTCGTATGGTCCATGCGCTCCGTGCTCGTCGCGCGGCCCCGCGTTCCAGGTGGTCGGCACAACCGCCTGGTAATTCGCAATCTGCCCGTCCTTGACCACCACCCAGTGCGACAGCGTCCCGCGCGGCGCTTCGTGGAAGCCGGCGCCGTGCAGTTCCTTGTCGCCGAATTCCGGCTTCACGTAAATCTTCGCGTCCCCTGAGGCGATGTTCTTCACCAGCAGGTCCCAGTGCTTGTTGGCCAGGTCCGCCAGCATCGAAGCGCGAATCGCCCGCGCCGCAATCCGGCCCAGCGTCGACTGCAGCATTCCGGGTGTCACCTGCCGCTTCGAGATCGCCGACACGTTCTTGATCGCCTCGCCCGCCCACTTCTGCGTGAGCTTGTGCCCCTGGGCAAAGCCCACCAGCACCTGCGAGAGCGGGCCAACCTGCATGGGCTTGCCTTCAAATCGCGGCGACTTCACCCAGCTATATTTCCCGCCGTCCTGGAAGCCCGTGTATTTCGGGTTGGTCTCTCCCTTCCAGGGATGCAGGGTCTTGTCTCCCTCGTACCACGCGTGCGAAACGTTTTCCGTTACTCCGTTCAGCAGCCGTTGGTCCGTGTGATTCTTGATCGCGTAAACCTGATCCAGCTTGCCGTCGAAAATCACGCCGCCGGGCAAGTCGAATTCGGTCATAGCACTATTCAGCGGCAGGTCGGGAACGGCAAGGTAATTTGTCACACCTGCGCCGTAGTTGAACCAATCCGGGTACAATGCCGCCACCGCGCAAGCATCCACAAAGTAGACCTTGTGCACGAATTCCGTCAGGTCCTGGAACAAGCTCTTGATCATGTACAACTTATCCATGTTCAAGGTCGCTTGGTTGTCCAGGTTGATGGCGTTGGCCACGCCACCCACCGCCAGATTCTGGATGTTCGGCGTCTTGCTGCCCAGGATGGCCACGATCTGGTTGGCGTACCGCTGGTATTCCAGCGCTTGCAGGTAGTGTGCCACCGCCAGCAGGTTCACTTCCGGCGGCAACTTCATCGCTGGGTGGCCCCAATAACCGTTCGTGAAAATGCCGAGCTGTCCCTGCTCGACAAACGTCCTCACCCGGTCCTGCACCATCTTGAAGTCTTCCCGGCCGTTGCGCGGCCAGTCCGAAAGGCTGTTCGCCAACGCCGCCGTCTTGGCTGGATCGGCCTTCAGCGCGGAGACCACGTCCACCCAGTCCAGCGCGCACAAATGATAGAAGTGCACGGTGTGATCCTGCAGCGCGTGCGCGATCAGGATCAGGTTGCGGATGTACTGTGCATTCGGCGGCACCTGGATGCCGGCGGCGTTTTCCACCGCGCGCACCGAGGCGATCGCGTGCACCGTCGTGCACACGCCACAGAACCTCTGCGCAAACAGCCACGCTTCTCGCGGGTCGCGCCCTTGCAGGATCGTCTCGATCCCCCGGAACATCGTTCCCGAAGCCCACGAATCCGCCACCTTGCCGCCATCCACATTCACGTCAATGCGCAGGTGTCCTTCGATTCGCGTAATTGGATCTATCGTGATGCGATTGCTCATTGCCCATTCTCTCCGCTACAAGGTGTCAAACGGCCGCATGGCCTCTTCCGCCGCGATCTGTCCCTTCGCTGCCGGAAGAATCGCGAACGTCTTCACTGCATACAGGAACACCGCTACCGCAAGTGCAGTAAATCCGATACTCATCAGAATTTCGAACGTCGATGGGAAATACCGGTAATCGCCCAGCGGCGAAAACGCCAGTGTGGTCGGCGTGAAGCGGTACATCAGCCCGCCGATGCAGACAAGGAATGTCAGCCGGAACAATTTCCCCGGCGCTTTCCGGTTGGCCTTCGAGAACAGCAGCACGGTCGGCACGATGATCAGCAACTCCTCCACAAGAAAGAAAATGCTGAACCGGTCGAAACGCAAGATGTAGCCCAGCGCTCCGCGGTACGCCAGGTCCGCATATCGCACCACCAGCCAAACCGTGATCGTCCACGCCATGATTTGCGCAAGGCGTTCCATGGTTTCGCTGTCCCATCCGAGGTTCCATGCGTACGCGCTCAACGCCAGCGTCAAAAGCACGCACGTAAATCCCAGTATGTAGGCCATCAGCAAGTAGAGCAGCCCCAACAGCGGCGTCTGCCACAAGGGGTGCACTCGCGGTCCCGCCAGGTACATCAACTGGCCCAGCGACGACTGGTGCATCGAAGGCAGCACGAATGCCAGCGCGATGCCGAACGGAAACGTCTTCTGCATGAAGTTGAAGATCTTCATGGCCCTTTCTTTTTTCGTTGGATCGCCGCTGCGGTACATCTTCTCGAGGAAGGGCGGCATGTTCTCCACGTCCAGCGCCAGCAGGAAGTAGGAAGTCATGCAAACCGCGACTTCCCACAGCACCGAATAGTGGTTCCACGTGCGCGGGTCCGCCAGCCATACGAAGTTCCAAGGACGGCCAACGTCAAAACCGAGCGCCAGCATACCCGTGCCATACCCGAGCAAGCTGGTCAGCACTGCAGTGCGCATGATGGGGTGGAACCTCTTCACGTTGAAAATCCAGGCAAACACCGCCACGGCATATCCACCGGACCCCAACGCCGTCAGCGCGGTCACGTTCCAGTTTTTGAAAAGTCCCCAGGAGTAGCCGTCATTCAATCCGGTTACATATCCCAGACCCAGCAACTCGCGGTAGGCCCCCAGCAGTAGCCCTACTACCGCCAAGGCTGCGAAAACCAGGAATGGTTTTGTCTTGAGCGGCTCTTTTAGCCGTATGCAGCGATCCCATGTAACGGTCATGCCCGCTTCTCCTCTCCGTGGACTTCACCGCCCTCAGTCCCCGCGTGCTTCAGGTGTTCCTTCCAGCGGTTACGCACAATCGCCACGATCCCGCCATACACCACTAACGGTGTCAGGAAACCCCGGTACACAAATTCGCTCACCTGACGCGACTTCGCCGCGGGGGATTCGTTGCCCAGCTTCGGCAGGCCCAGGTTGCTGTAGTCCACATGCGACAGCACCAGGCACTGCGTCCCGCCCGCTTCGGTTTCTCCGTACACGCGGTCTTCGAAATAGAATCCTGGATTCTCCTTGATGCGCCGGTGTGCCTCCGCCAGCAAGTCCGAACGCTTGCCGTAGACCACCGCATGCGTCGGGCAGACTTGCGTGCACGCCGGTTGCGACACCGTCTTGCCCACGATGTGCCGGCACAGCTCGCACTTCACGATCTTCGGATTGATGGTGTCCCATTCGAACTTCGGAATATTGAACGGGCAGGCCACCTGGCAGTATCGACAGCCGATGCACAGCACCGGATCCCAGCCCACCACCCCATGCGGCTCCTTGTGCAGTGCCTTCATCGGGCAGCCCGATACGCACGCCGGGTCCACGCAGTGCATGCACTGCTGTTTCATGAACGACCGCTCGTGCCCGTCCGCCGCCGTATACAGCTTGATCAGGTTCTTCGTGTGCGCGTTCAGCGTATCCGGCTGCATGTACAGCCCGCCCGATCCGCCCACGTCCGGTTTCAATCCATTAGCGTTCTGGCACGCCGGCATGCACGCTCGGCACCCAATGCACTTGGTTGCGTCATACATCAATCCCACGGCATCGGGCTCGAGCTCGAATTCCTTGCTGTCGCCTGCGCTTGCCAGCGGAGCACTGGTCATCGTTGCCGCAGCCACCGCCGACCCGCCCATCAACACTTTGAGTATTTCTCTACGATTGACGTCCATGGCTCACTCCTTGCCGGAGGTGCCGGTCGGGCCGCTGTTCGGTGCCGCGGCTTCTTTTTCGCCGATCTTCTTCCCTGCCACCCAGCCGCCAGCCAGAAACCCGCCGAGAAGCAGGCCGCCGAGTCCCGTCGCCACCGGGGCGATATAGCCCTGCGGCGCCGTCACCGGAGCGTACGTCGCAGGCGGCGTTGGCCGCACGATTTCCGCCGGCTTCAGCATCGGCATCGTGAACGCTACGTTTTTCTCCGTGCATCCGAAGCACGGATGCCCAAGCCCGATGGGCCACGCATCCACCACTTCGCAGAAGTGCAGCACGGAGCAGCTTGCGTGCGTCATTGGTCCCTTGCAGCCCAGCTTATACAGGCAGTAGCCCAGCCGGTGCCCTTCGTCTCCGAACTCTTCCGCGAAGCGCCCAGCATCAAAGTGCGCGCGCCGCGGACAGTGTTCGTGAATCGTCCGCCCGTACGCAAACTTCGGCCGGCCCAGTTCGTCGAGTTCCGGCAGCTTGCTCAGCGCCACATACTGCAACGCTGTTCCCAAGAAAATGTAGGGGTTCGCCGGGCAACCCGGCAAAGTGACCACCACCTTGTCCGGCAGCAGTTCGTTGATTCCCGTTGCTCCGGTCGGATTCGGGCTGGCCGAGGGTACACCGCCCCACGACGCGCATGAGCCGATGGCAATAATTGCGCCGGCAGACGCCGCCACATGCTTCAACATGTCCACGCCGGTCTTGTTCGCGATCTGCATGTAGATCCCGTTCTCTTTCGTCGGCACCGCCCCTTCCACCACCAGAATGAACTTCCCGGCGTTCTTCTTGATTGCCGCCTCCAGCGCCTCTTCGGCCTGGTGACCTGCCGCCGCCATCAGCGTCTCGTGATAATCCAGCGAAATCAGGTCAAACAGCACTTCTGCCAACCCGGGGTGCGAGGTCCGCAACAGCGACTCGGTGCACCCGGTGCATTCCTGGAAGTGCAGCCAGATCACAGATGGCCGCGCTCCCTTTTCCACCGCTGCCACCATCTTCGCGGCCATGCTCCCGGTCAGCCCCACGGCTGCCGCGGCCTGTGCCACAACCTTCAGGAAGGTTCGGCGGTCCACGCCATTTCGGAATGTCGTTGGTACGTTATTTTTCTTGGAACTAATCACTTCTGTTTGCACGGTGAGGCCTCCCGCATTCGGTCGTCGGAGGAATAAACTCGTTCTCTATGGATCGGCCGGCAGATGCATCGAATTTTGGCTGCGGCTGGAATCGGTTGGAGGGAGGGAAGTTCGAAATTCCACCCAATGAGCGAAGCCTTCCCTCAAATAGTCCCTGACCCCTGATCCACAGGCTGCCTGTACCGCAAACGACATACCAACTCGAACAATCGTTCACGTCCACCCATGTCATTGAGAAAGGAATCAGTTAGTCCCGAACTGATTTGTGATTCCTGTTTTAACTCTGTGTGCTAAGACGCACTCCCTGCTGAGATATTTATCACCCTGAGTCTTTCTCCGCAGGTTGCTTGTTTTCTTGCACGTACCAGACCAACTCAGTCGTCCTTCCGCTTTCTTACTGTTTTCTATCTCTGCTGTGTGTCAATCTTCTCTGCACTTTGGTCTGTGCGCTGCATCACCGCCCCGCTTCGTTGCCTTTGGCAGCCTGATTTTGTAGGTTTCCCGGAGCTCCACAGAAAGCAGTCATGTCCCTTACGGTTAAGAAGCCGTCCTTGCCTTCGGAAGACAAACGATGGCGCATCGTCAGCGGCACGATGCGGCGCCACGGTTTTTCCCGCGATGCCCTGATCGAAACCTTGCACACCGTGCAGAAGTCCTTCGGCTATCTCGACAAAACCTCGCTCCGCTTTGTTGCCGAATCGCTCCGCGTTCCCCTCAGCCAGGCCTACGGCGTTGCTACTTTCTATCACCTCTTCACCATGAAGCCGCCGGGCAAGCATGTCTGCCTCATCTGCATGGGCACCGCCTGCTTCATCAAGGGAGCCTCCAACCTCCTGGAAACCGCTGAAGGTGCCTTGGGTGTCAAGTCCGGTGAAACCACGCCTGACCTGAACGCCTCCCTCACCACCGCTCGCTGCATCGGCTCCTGCAGCCTCGCGCCCGCCGTCGTCTTGGATGGCGACACCATCGGCAATCTCGATCCTTCGGCGCTTCGCAAACACCTGGAAAGCTGGAAACCCGCATGAATCCCGAGGAACTCGAGCAACTGGCCACGGACGCCAGGGCGGCGCGCGACCAATCGCCGCATTCGCTGAACGTCTGCATGGCCGCGGGCTGCCTCACGCTGCGCAGCCAGGAAGTGAAGTCCGCACTGGAAGAAGAAGTCAAACGTGCGGGCGCGCCCTGCCGTGTTCGCGGCGTTGGCTGTCTGGGCCTGTGCTCGCAGGGTCCTCTGGTGACGCGGGATCCCGGCGAACTTCTCTATAAAAATGTGACTCCCGGCGACGCCCCGGTAATCGTTGCCTCTCTCGACGCGCCTCCCGTTCCTCGTCTCGTTTGTTCGCGCGAACAACCTTTCTTCCTGCGGCAACTCCGCATCGTCACCGAAAATTCCGGCCGCATCGATCCCGAAAAAGTCGAGGAGTACATCGCCGTCGGCGGCTACGAAGCGCTGCTTGCCTGCTTGACGGAAAAAACGCCTCCCCAGATTGTCCAGGAAGTTTCCAAAAGCGGACTCCGCGGCCGCGGCGGCGCCGGTTATCCCACCGGCCTCAAATGGGGCACCGTTGCCAAGTCTTCCGGCGCGCGCAAATATGTCATCTGTAACGCGGACGAATGCGATCCCGGCGCTTTCATGGATCGCAGCGTGCTCGAAAGCGATCCCCATCGCGTCCTCGAAGGCATGATCATCGCCGCCTGCGCCGTCGGCGCGAGTCGCGGCTACATCTACATCCGCGCCGAATATCCGCTCGCCGTCAAGCGTTTCACGGCTGCCATCCGCGATGCCCGCCGCCTCGGCTTCCTCGGCAGCCAGATTTGCAACACGCAATTCAGCTTTGATGTGGATGTCCGCATCGGCGGCGGCGCCTTCGTCTGCGGCGAAGAAACCGCGCTCATCTCCTCCATCGAAGGCAAACGCGGCACCCCGCGCCCGCGCCCCCCGTACCCCGCGCAATCCGGCTTGTGGGGCATGCCCACTCTGATCAACAACGTCGAGACCTTCGCCAACATTCCCGCAATCCTTCGCCGCGGTCCGGAGTCGTTCGCCTCCCTTGGCACTCCCAAGAGCAAAGGCACCAAGGTCTTTGCCCTTTCCGGCAAAATCCGCAACGTCGGCCTCATCGAAGTCCCCATGGGCATGACCCTCCGCCAGATCATTTTCGAAATCGGCGGCGGCGTGCCCGAAGGCCGCCAGTTCAAGGCCGTGCAGACCGGCGGCCCTTCCGGCGGCTGCATTCCCGGCAAATTCCTCGATCTGCCCGTGGACTACGAATCGCTCCGCGAAGTCGGCTCCATCATGGGTTCCGGCGGCATGATCGTCATGGACGACTCCGCCTGCATGGTCAATGTCGCGCGCTATTTCATGGAATTCTGCATGTCCGAATCCTGCGGCAAATGCATCCCTTGCCGTGCCGGCACGGCGCAGATGCACGAACTCCTCACGCGCATGACCGATGGCTCCGCTACCCTGCGCGACCTGCAGCTCCTCGAGGAACTTTGCGACATGGTCCGCAACACCAGCCTTTGCGGCCTCGGCCAGAGCGCGCCCAACCCGGTCCTCAGTACGCTGCGCTATTTCCGCGACGAATATCTCGAGCACATCGAGCGCAAGCGCTGCCCCGCCGGTGTATGTCCGTGTGCCGCTCCCGCCGAGGTGCCGGCATGAGCCCCGCTCCCGCCGTCAAGACGCTCCGCATCAACGGCGCCGATTTCAGCGCCCGCGCCGACCAGACCATCCTCGACGCCGCCCGCGAGAATGAGATCTTCATACCGGCGCTTTGCCATCTCGACGGCCTCTCCGAAGCCGGGGCCTGCCGCCTCTGTCTCGTCGAAGTAAAAGGTTCGCCGCGCCTGCATCCCGCCTGTGTCACGCTTGTCGAGGAAGCCATGGAAGTTTCCACCGATTCGCCGCGCCTTGAAAACTATCGCCGCATGGCCATCGAACTTCTTTTCGCAGAACGCAATCACGTTTGCTCCGTCTGCGTCGCCAATAATATGTGCGCGCTGCAGGACCTCGCGCACCGCCTCGGCGTCACTCAAGTTCGCTTTCCGTATCGCTATCCCTCGCTGCCGGTCGACACTTCCCACGAGCGTTTTACGCTCGATCACAATCGCTGCATCCTGTGCACGCGTTGCGTCCGCGTGTGCACGGAAATCGAAGGCGCGCACACCTGGGACGTCGAGGGCCGCGGCGTGAATTCCCGCATCATCTCCGATCTCGAGCAGCCTTGGGGCACCTCGGACACCTGCACAAGCTGCGGCAAATGCATCCAAGCCTGCCCCACCGGCGCCCTCTTCGAAAAGAGCAAAGTGGGCGTGCTGATCCGCAAGGATCCGGACTTCCTCACTTATCTGAAAGAAATGCGCGAGGGCACACGATGACCAAACCAACCCTGGCGACGATCTGGCTCGACGGCTGCTCCGGCTGTCACATGTCTTTCCTCGATATCGACGAGCGCATCATTCAGCTTGGCGAACAAGTGGATATCGTCTGTTCCCCGATCGTCGATCAAAAGCATTTCCCCGAAAAAATCGATATCGCCCTGGTCGAGGGCTCCGTCAGCACCGATGAAGACGAACTTAAAATCCTGCTTCTTCGCCAGCGCACGCGCACGCTCGTTGCCTTTGGCGATTGTGCGGTCACTGGCAATGTCCCCGCCATGCGAAACGCCTTCCCGCTCGCGGCCCTTTTCAGTCGCGCCTATTCCGAAACCGCCACCGCGCAACAACAAATTCCCATCGAACGTCTTCCCAAACTCCTGAAGCACGCGCGCCCCGTCCACGAAATCGTTCCCGTGGACATCTATATTCCCGGCTGCCCGCCTTCTGCGGACACCATCTTCACCGTGCTCACCGATCTCCTTGCCGGCCGCGTCCCGGACATCGCCGCGCTTACCCGGATTGGAGCCTGACCTATGCGAATCGTGACTCTGATTGGGGAAACAAAACGCACAAAGAAGAGGAGTCCTGAGGATTTCTCAGGAGGCCGGAGCTACAGCACCGGCATTAGGAATGAACCAACCGTGGGGCTTTAGCCCCTGAAGGGGTCCTAGGAAAGATTTATGGGCAAAACCATCACCATCGACCCGGTTACGCGCATCGAAGGCCACGCGAAAATCACCCTCCAGACCGACGACCACGGCGAAATCGCCAGCGCCCAGTTTCACGTCACCCAATTCCGCGGCTTTGAAAAATTCTGCGAGGGCCGTCCCTTCTACGAAATGCCTTACCTGATGGAGCGCATCTGCGGAATCTGCCCCGTCAGTCACCTGCTTGCTTCCGCTAAGGCCTGCGACGCCCTGCTCGCCGTACGTGTTCCGCCCGCGGCTGCCAAACTTCGCCGCGTCCTGAATCTCGCGCAAATCATTCAGTCGCACGCCCTTAGTTTCTTCTATCTTTCCTCACCGGACCTTCTTTTGGGCATGGACGCCGATCCCAAGGACCGCAATATTTTCGGTGTCCTCCGCTCGTATCCCGATCTCGCCCGCGGCGGCATTCGCCTTCGCCAGTTTGGCCAGCAAGTCATCGAAACGCTCGCCGGCAAGCGCATTCATCCTCGCTGGGTCGTGCCCGGCGGCGTCAACGAGCCTCTTTCCCGGAACAATCGCGACGCCATTCTCGCCGCCATTCCCGAAGTCCTCCGCATCGCGGTCAACACCCTGCAATTCTTCAAGAAAAACGTCGAGAGCTTCCGCGAGGAAATCCGCTCCTTCGCCACGTTCCCCACTCTTTTCATGGGACTCGTCACCGCCGACGGCCGCCCCGGCTACTACGAGGGCCGCATCCGCTTCACCGACGCCTGCGGAAAGATCGTCGCCGACGATCTGCTCCCCTCCGAATATCCCGAATTTCTTGGCGAAGCGGTCGAGCCCTTCACTTTCATGAAATTTCCCTACTATCGGCCCCTCGGCTATCCCGACGGCATCTATCGCGTCGGCCCACTCGCCCGGCTGAACATCGTCGATCACTGGAACACGCCCCTCGCTGAGCAGGAATGGGTTGAGTTTCGCGCCTTGCAGCGCAACGCCATCCTGAGTTCCTTTCACTATCATTACGCGCGCCTGATCGAAATCCTCTTCTGTCTCGAGCACATGCAGGAGTTCCTCGAGGATCCGGACATTCTCAGTACCCACGTCCGCTCCACCGCCGCGTTGAACAACCACGAAGGTGTCGGCGCCGCCGAGGCTCCCCGCGGCACCTTGATCCATCACTACCGCGTCGACGAACAGGGCCGCATCACCTGGGCCAACCTCATCATCGCCACCAATCACAATAATCTGGCCATGAACCGCGGCATCCTCCAGGCGGCGAAACATTTTGTTCGCAGCGACGAGCTCACTGAGGGCATGCTCAACCGCGTCGAAGCCGTCATCCGCGCTTTCGACCCCTGCCTGAGCTGCTCCACTCACGCCGACGGCCACATCCCGCTGCACATCCAGCTTCGCGCCCCCGACGGCCATCTTCTCGACGAGGTCCGCCGCCCTTCATGAATGCCCTGCTCCATTCGATCCGCCGAACCTCCCGTAGCACGGGCTTTAGCCTGTGTTCTTCCTCTTCCTCTTCCTCTTCCTCTTCCTCTTGCCCTTGCCCTTATAGCGGCCACCTGTTCATCCTGAGGAATCTCGAAGTTTCATCGCAGGCGCCTTTTGAAAATGTCCTGATCGCTTGCAAACCACTCATCGCTCCAGCTCCCAACGCTCCATCTTCACGCTCCCCACTCGTTTACCCCGAGCGACTCCGAGGGGTCACTCGCCGCTCGCCACGTCCCTCTTCTCTTCGGGCCACGCATCACGGGTCACTGGTCACGGTCTATGAATCGCACTCTCATTCTCGCTTGCGGTAATCCTCTTCGCGGCGACGACGCCGTCGCCCTCCACCTCGCGCGCCGCCTTCGCGAACAGTTCGCCGGCCCCGAAGTGCTCGTCCAAGCTACCCAGCAGTGGACGCCCGAACTCGCCGAGCCGCTCAGCCACTGCGAGCTCGCTATCTTCCTCGACGCTTCCGAGTGCTTTTCACCCGGGTTCGTACATTGCGAGTCCGTCACTCCCTGCGCCGGCGAGGGCCACGCCCTGTTTACCCATTCCTGCACCCCGCCGCTTCTCCTGCTGATGTGCCGCCAACTCTATAATCGCGGGCCCAGGCGTGCGTATCTGCTGACTGTCGGCGCACAATCCTTCGCCTTTTCCTTTTCCCTCTCTTCCGCCGTGCACAACGCCATCCCTGAAGCCATCTTGCACGTCAAGTCCATCCTCTCCGGCGCCGATTACGCCCCCACCGTCCTCCGCGCCCTGGCAAATCCGTAGTGCATGGTTCTAACCTCGCCGTTCCTGGTATTTAGTTTTACTTACCGGCGCCGCAGCGCCGGAGGCGCGACACAAACACTCATGGAACGCCGCCTCTCCTCTCCCCAGCTGTCTGAACTCTTCAACCTCCACCCCTTCTCCCTTTACACCCAACACGTTCCTCTATTTCCGCTACAAACTGTTCGCTATCGACTGTAAGCTGTTAGCCGTTGGCTGCCGGATTTTGTCTCCGACTAAAAACTTACAACCAACAACTGTCAACTTTCCCCATGTTCTCCACTCGCACCTTCTGGCCCCTCACCCGCAACCCCTTCACCCTCGCTCTCGACGAACTCCGCGCCGCCGGAGTTCCCCTCCTCGATCTCACCGCCTCGAATCCCACTCATTGCGGGTTCCACTACGACGCCGGCGCCATCCTTTCCGCCTTCCAAAATCCAGCGGCCCTCGCCTTTGATCCTCAACCCAAAGGCACTCTCGCCGCCCGCCGCGAAATCGCCCGCTACTACCTCGACGACCATCAAACCGCCGTCGATCCCGAATCTCTCCTTCTCACCACCAGCACCAGCGAAGCCTACTCTTACGCCTTTCGCCTCCTCTGCAATCCCGGCGACGAGCTTCTTTTCCCCAAGCCCAGCTATCCGCTTTTCGAATTTCTTGCCGGACTTCAGGATGTGAATCTTGTTCCTTACACCCTCGCCTACGCCCACGGCTGGTTCATCGATTTTCAATCGCTCGAGCGCGCCATCACGCCGCGCACCCGCGCCATCCTTCTCGTCCATCCCAACAATCCCACCGGCTCCTACGTCCACCCGGAGGAAGTCGCTCGCCTCAACGCCCTCTGCCAAAAACACGATCTCGCCCTGATCGTCGACGAAGTATTCCTCGACTTCGCCTTCGACATGCGGCCGCGAAAGACATTTGCCGCCAACTCCGCCGCGCTCACCTTCACCCTCAGCGGTCTCTCCAAAATCTCCGCCTTGCCGCAAATGAAAGTTGCCTGGCTCGCCGTCACCGGCCCCGATTCTCACGTCAAGCCCGCTCTCGATCGCCTCGAGATCATCGCCGACACCTATCTCTCCCTCAGCGCCCCCGCGCAGGCCGCTCTTCCAGCTCTCCTCGCTCAGCGCCATCCCCTTCGCAAGCAGCTTCTCGATCGCATCCGCGAAAATCGCGCGCACCTCCAATCCCTCCTGCGCGCGCAACCCGCCTGCGAACTCCTTCACGCCGATGCCGGCTGGTATGCCGTCCTCCGCGTCCCCGCAAATTCCACCGACGAAGATCTCGCCATCCACTTGCTTCGCCAACATCACGTCGTCGTCCACCCCGGCCATTTCTACGACTTTCCATCCAACGGCTTTCTCATCCTCAGCCTCATCACCCCTGCCTCCGACTTCCTGCACGGCGTCAAAGCCCTGCTGCAAGCTCTTCTGTAGCTGCGAACTCGCCCCGCCAGCTTCCTGCTTAGCCGTTTGCTGTTAGCTGCTCACTCCTCCCTCTCCCGCTGATTACCAACCTCCAATGAAGGCTTAGCAATTTCTTGCGACCCGTGACCACCATCACAAACGCCCGTGACTTTTGCACTGTAGTTCTGTGTCCACCGGCGCTATACAAACGAACGTTCGCTCGCGGACCTGTTTTTCCAGGAGCGCTATGGTCAAACTCCAGGACATCACCCACCTCCTCCGCATGGCCGGGGTTTTCCTCGCCGGCCTCGTTCTCTTCCTCGTCTTCCGCAGCGCCTTCGTCCCCAAGAGCTTCGGCCGCTATGGCCACTTCCGGGGCGACGCCATCGCCGAAATCACTTCCCATCCCCTTCGTTACGCTGGCCATCAGACCTGCGAAGGCTGCCATCCCGAAGAAGCGCACACCAAGTCCAAAGGCGTCCACGCCCATGTCAATTGCGAAGCCTGCCATGGTCCCCTTGCCAAACATGCCGACGATCCCGCCAGCGTCGCCCCGCAGCTTCCCGATGTCGCTCAACTCTGCGTCCGCTGCCACACCGAAAATGTCGCCAAGCCGCAAGGCTTCCCCCAAGTGAACGCCAGAGAACATTCCGGCGGTCAGTCTTGCGACACCTGCCACCAGCCGCACAGCCCCTCCCTCACGCAAGGAGCGAAAAAATGACGCTCTCTCGCCGCCAGATTCTTTACCTTCTTCCCGCCGCTGCAGCCGCTTGGGAATTCGTTCTTGCGGGCACTCCCGAGGCCGCCCCCACTTACAATTCCGCCGAACACTGGTGGGGCATGCTCCTGGACATCCCCAAATGCATCGGCTGCGGCAACTGCGTCCGCGCCTGCGCCCAGGAAAATGATGTCCCCGATGGCTATTTCCGCACCTGGGTCGAGCGCTATCACGTGGACGACTTTCACATCGAAAATCCCGTCGTGGATTCGCCGGACGGCGGCAAGGAAGGTTTTCCCCCCACCGAGTTCACCGGCGGAAAGAACTTCTTCGTCCCGAAATTCTGCAATCACTGCGCGGATTCCCCGTGCACGCAAGTTTGCCCGGTTGGCGCAACGTTTCACTCCGCCGACGGCGTCGTCCTCGTCGACCAAAACTATTGCGTCGGTTGCCGCTATTGCATCCAGGCCTGCCCCTACGGCTGCCGCTACTTCCATCCCACCAAGCACGTGGCCGATAAATGCACGCTTTGCTATCACCGCATCACCAAAGGCCTTACCACCGCGTGCTGCGAAAACTGCCCCACCGGCGCTCGGCAACTCGCCGATCTGAAAAATCCCAACGATCCCATTCACGCCTTCCTGAAAACGCACAGCGTGCAGGTGCTGAAACCCCATCTGGCTACCGGCGCCAAGAATTTCTATTACGGCCTGGATGGTTCGGTGCGATAAGGAGAATCCCGCATGGACGGATTCATGTATCCGAACGAGGTCGAGCTCCAGTGGAGCGTCCTCATCGTGCTCTACCCCTTTCTCACCGGCCTGGTTGCCGGCGCCTTCATTCTCGCCTCCCTCGAGCGTGTCTTTCGCGTCGAAGCCGTCAAGCCCACGTATCGGCTTGCGCTGCTCACGGCGCTCGCTTTCCTCATCGTGGCGCCCATGCCCCTGCAGCTCCACCTCGGCCATCCCGAGCGCTCGCTGGAAATGTACTTGACGCCTCACCGCTCTTCGGCCATGGCCATGTTCGGCTTCGTCTATCTCTGGTATTTGATGGCTGTGCTGCTGATGGAAATCTGGCTCGACTACCGCAAGGACATCGTCGTCTTTTCGCAAACCACCCGCGGCCTGAAGCGCCTCTTCTATCGCATCCTCACCCTCGGCTCCCGCAACATCAGCCCCGCCTCGTTGCGCGTCGACGATCGCGTCGGTTGGGCCGTCACCCTCATCGGCATCCCCTCCGCCTTCCTGCTCCATGGCTATGTCGGCTTCATCTTCGGTTCGGTGAAGGCCAATCCCTGGTGGTCCACGCCGCTCATGCCCATCGTCTTTCTCTTTTCCGCCATGGTTTCCGGCATCGCGCTCGTCATGGTCGTCTATATGGTCACCTCCGCCATCCGCAAGGTCACCATCGACATGCATTGTCTCGACACCATCGCCAAGTACCTCTTCTACACCTTCATCATCGACTTTACGCTCGAGATGCTCGACCTGCTCCACCGTATCTACGAAGCCGACGAATCCTTCCGTTCGCTCGACTTCATGATGCACACCAAGCTCTTCGTCTCTCAGATCCTGCTGCAAATTTTCTTTGGCACCGTCGCTCCGCTCGTGCTTCTGGCCTCCACGCAGCTCTTCCATCTGCCTGTTGCCGTGCGCAAGCGCATCTATGCCCTCTCCGGAATTTGCACGCTCACCGGCATTCTCGCCATGCGCTGGAACGTCGTCATCGGCGGCCAGCTCTTCTCGAAAAGCTTTCTCGGCTACACCACCTATAAAATGGGCTTCGCCACCCGCGAAGGCCTCGGCCCCGCCATCGCCTTGGTCATTCTCCCGTTCGTGATCCTCTATATCCTCATTAAGCTCTTTCCGCCCTGGTATGAAGAGCTACCCACGCCCTCACCCACGCCCTCACCCACGCCCTCACCCACGCCCTCACCCACGCCCTCCTCCTCCACCGACTGACCTTCGCCGGTCTAAAATATCTCCCAACAACAAAAAAGGCGCCAAATGGCGCCCATTGCAAACCTGTCTCGGATGCGGCTCAGGAAGCTTTGTTGTCAGCTGGCTGCTGGCCGCTCGCTGTTGTCAGTTATCCGTAATCCGAAACTGTTCACTCGTTAGGGATCACCGATATCTTTCTTCTGGTAGCGATACCGGGATTGTGCCTTGATATCTTCAAAAAGCGGCAAAAACTGAGGAGTCTTGTATCTTCCCAATCGCTTGTCGGCTTCTTAGCCATAGCGAGGCTCAACGAGAAATAACCCCTAAAAACCCTAAATTCCACCCGATTTAGTAGCAAAAGTAGCAGGGGAACCGAGGCAGTTCTCGACAAGACCCACGCCATCTCGGAGAGTACACCGAGTGTAGCAGCGGACTCAATACCTACGTCGCCCTCAACATTGGTGACGGAGCAGTAGCACAGTTGAACGAAGCAAGGGAATCGCTGCAAGTCGTCGGACCCCTTAATAACTTCCGACTACGCGCCTCTTTGCAGAGACACTATTATGGGCCGGACAGGACATACGATGCCGATGCAAAACGAAGAACCACTTCTCACGGACGTGCTCCCCGCATTCGCCGCCGAGCTTGAACAGCTTCTCATCGAGCAGGGCGAACCCGAACTCGCCGCTCAAGTCCCGCAATTGGCGATTCACGACCGGTGCTCCTGCGGTGATGATGTTTGTTGCGGCACGTTCTACACCCAACCCAAGCCAGAGGGCGCTTACGGCCCGAGCCATCGGAACGTGGTGCTGGCACCCGACGACGGAACGATTATTCTCGACGTGGTGGACGGGGAAATTGCCTGCGTTGAAGTTCTCGACAGACCCGATGTCCGGGAAAAGCTAGATGTTCTGTTTCCGTGATAGACGATGTCGGCAGCGAAAGAGCGAAAGTCCAAGATTAGACCCTGTCAAGCCACTCCAAACCCCGGGCAGTTCCTCGACAGTGAATTCGAGATGAATCACTCTTCTCGGCTTTGGAACGGCGCACCTAAGTCGAGGCAAGACGCACTCTCGTCTAATTCGGCCAAGTTTGGCATGAGCGCGTCTTTCACCGGAGCAAAACCACGAGCAAGGGCAATTTCAATGAAAAGCCCCATGTGAGCCTGTAGCTCTAACGGCTGTTGTTGATTCCGCGTTGCTAGGCCCAATATTAGGCCCATCCAAGCCGCCCTTCTTGTAGTCAAGTTGTACTCACAAATTTCAGTGCGCGGCCCTTGCCAGCACAACCGTGTAGGCAGCAATCACCACAGTCAAGACAACCAACACGGCTGTCAGACCGATGAGCCAACCCGTTAATCGGCTGCTGCTTTTCTCAAACTGCTGAACAGCTTCAAGGTTTTGGAGTGAAAGCTCTGAGTTCAGCCGTCTCATACCAGCTTCGCTAATGTTGTTCATCCACTGCATCAAGTCACGCACTTCTTCTGGTTTCAGTTTTGTTGTATTAGTCTTCAAGCGTGTTTCAACATCTTGTGAACTGTGGAATGGCATGTCCCCGCCTTTTTCGGTAGTAATCAGAAGGCCACTATACTCCCAGCGCGCCAGTGAAGCGCAACCACGCGATGCTATTTTGCTCTTAGCGGGGTCTTCCAAATGCTCAGCAATATCTCCAAGACAGGGCGCACCAGCATCTTAGTTCTGTTGCTAGTTTTCTCCTTTAATGTCACGGCACAGACATCGAAGCCAAGCGAACAGGCAAGCGTTAAGGATGCAGGGTCAACCAATCCTGCAAAATCAACTGGCAACCTGACCCCTTCGCAAATCTTTTCACGCTCACGTGCTTCCGTTGTGGTCATTATCGCTGCTGACCAAGGCAGCCAGAACGAAGCTCTAGGTTCAGGCTTCATCGTGGGCAACAACAGGATTGTTACGAATCATCATGTGCTGGATGGAATGAGCCAAGCAGCAGTTGTCTTCGCTGACGGTAGCGTCAAACCAGTTTCAAACGTCATCGCTGACAGTCGGGAACAAGACCTTATCGTTGTAACCACGCAGACTGGGAACCGCCAGCCTCTGCCATTCGGTGATGAACTGGCCCTTCAACAGGGTGACTCAGTGTATGCGCTTGGCGCACCGAAGGGTTTGGAACTGTCTTTCACGAATGGAATTGTTAGCTCTTTTCGGAAGTCAAATTCGCAGTTTCTGATTCAAACCACCGCCCCAATCGCGCCCGGCTCAAGCGGTGGCCCACTCTTTAACCAAGCAGGAAAAGTCGTAGGCGTGACCAGTTCTCTTCTTGCTGACGCACCGGGCATTTACTTTTCCGTGGGAATAGGAGATGTGAAGCGATTGCTTCGCACACCGCTGGGTGTCACTTTGCCTTTGGATGAATGGGCGAAGCAAGAGTCATCGGCTCACAATCCTAAACCCAGCACACAGGCCACCCCCGGAAATTCTCAGCAAGAGCACGCTAATAATCCATTGCCGGGGCCGCCCATCTATCTGATGAACAAACTTTCAGAGGCGCACGGTTCGCTGATGGCAAACGGTAGATTACACACCAACGTACTAGAATCAGGAACTATCATTGACCCCTCACACCCTTGTGGGTGCAGCGTCTCACACTACTTTCCAAATGCTTCAAATGGCGGTGAAGTTACACAAATGCTTGATGTAATCAACCTTGCCAATGCTGACAGCAGAAGCATCAGGGTAGACATGAGCACTGTTAGCGTGGAAATGTCTGCATACGCTGAGGGCAAAAGCTTAGTTGGCGGAACACAAGACCTTCTACGACTCTTGGAAGGTGCAGAGCAACGAAGTGGAACGATATACGTTGTACTTGATTCGGCTGACAATGCTCAGGAGTTTGCGCGGCTTATGCGCCTAGCTGTTGCAGCCTGTGGGGAGCTTAAAGAGCGCGGTCAGCCTTATTAGTAGGGCAAAACCATATTCGGTTAGGGGGTCTGTTCAGGTGAACTCATGACACAACCACAGGCAACCTGCATGTGTACTTCAACTATCTGTGGTCATCCAAACGGGGAACGATGCGGAAAACCTGTGGAGAATCCCGTTGGATATGCCAGCAACATCGTGGAAGGCAAACAGTTTGGGCCGGAACGTCCGGTTGGCCTTTGCGAAGAGTGTTGGGGCAGGGTCAAAATATGAAATCCGGCCAATCCGAGGAGCAGCCGGGTAGTTGGGCGGTGGCCGGGAGGAATACGTTACTACCCCACTAAGAGAAAGAAAAGGCAAAGCCGAAACTCATTGGCTTTGTTTCGAGCACGAATCCGCTGACTCCCCAGTCGTCTAATCCCAACAATTCGAAGCGAATAAAACTTTCTTCGAGATTTCTGCCCTAAGTGTGGATTTTGACGAAATCGCGATGGTATACCTACCGTGGGGCAATGTTCTCTCACCCCGTCGGAGCACAATGTGGAACGCGACTCATCGCCGTGCAGTCAAGGCGGCGAGCTAAGAAAGCTGGTTTGCTACATCCGGTTCGCTGCATTGACCTACTGGCATTCGAGAACGCGGCAGTTAATTTCCGAGGCGGAAACCTACAGCTACCCTGCTTTCAGGCAGTCTTTCCGGGACTTGCGACGAAAATCGCGGAGAGCCGAGTTCGAATTGATGCTCGCGCTTCTCCGATTCGAAAAGGAAATGGAGCGACGAGCCTCAGATGCGACCGAAGGTTGAAAGTGAGCGACTCGCTGTTCTTATTGAGAATACCCCCGGTGCACGATTCCATCTCATCGTCGGGAGAAACGAAATAGGGATGGTCTTCTTCGCTTGTGCGTTTGTCCCTCTCGTGACGCTTCAAACTTTTGAGTCCCATAAGCTCGAACGCTGCCCATTTTGTGGCACCGCAAATCCACTAGAAGGAGAGACACATGATAATCAGCAAGGATAGCAGCGGCAGAATCGTCGGATGGAGGGAGACTTACATCTCGACGAACGAAATCGTTGATGTCTCCGTCGGCGGGAACATCAACTCGATTACAACAAGGAATCGGACGACCGGTCAGGTCGAGACCAAAACGTTTTTCGGCAAGCCTCTCATCCCATCTGCATTCGAGAAAGGAAACAAGTGAATAGCGCCAAGGAACTCATCGTTCAGCAACAGAAGGAAGCCCTCGAAGAACTCGCGAGGACCACGGTCACCTTGGTGCGGCTCCGAAAGTTACTGCGGGAACAAGACGGCTACGGGCCTGCGGCCCTTGAAGAGAGCGCCAGAGACTTGATGGGAGAACTCAGTTACACGGGCAGAAGGTTTGCCGCTCGGCTCTCTGTTCTCGTCGCCTTGCGGTGCGGCAGGGTCAAAGGAGTCCAATACGAATGAGGCAAGGAGACGAAATGAAGCGAGCCGTCCTCTATGCACGTGTTAGCACGCAAGACCAACACTTGGAGACACAACTTCTCGACCTGCGCGAGATGGCGAGGCAGCGCGGTTACCAAGTCATCGGCGAGCACACAGACACGATGAGCGGCACGAAATCGAAGCGTCCCGGCCTTGACCAGATGATGGCCGATGCGAGGCGTGGACGTTTTGATGTTGTGCTCGTCGCTGCCTTCGACCGTGTAGCGAGGAACGTGCGTCACTTCTTGGAAGTGCTCGACGAACTCAATCATCTCAGCATCGAGTTTGTCAGCCTGCGCGAAAACATAGATACCGGAGGCCCGCTTGGGCGGGCCATGGTCGTCATTGTTGGTGCGATAGCCCAAGTCGAGCGGCAAGCCATCGTTGAACGAGTCAAGGCAGGCATGAGGCGGGCACGGCTAGAAGGTCGGCAGATTGGGCGTGCTCCACTGCGAGTTGACCGTGATGCGATATTGCGTGACCGCGAGCGTGGCTTGAGCTTGAGCCAGATTGCGAAGTCCCATCGGATTTCAAAAGCCAGCGTTTGCCGCATCCTAAAGGGGCTTCGGAGCAGCGGTTCTCAAGGGGTCGAAACGGCTGTCTTAGGATGTGCTCACGGGAAAGAACTTATCGAGTCTAGGCCAACCGCATGATGGTTGTCTCTGAGGGAATAGCTTTTGAAACGCCATAAAGCAGCGATTAGCCGAATCGCCCGAGACGTATACAGGAGCCTCGGCTCTGGCTTCTCCGAGGGCGTCTATGACCGTGCCGTGCAAGTCGGCTTACGTCTCGCGAAATTCGAGTACGAAGCTCAGAAAGTCGTCGAATTGAAATACAAAAACCACTGCGTCGGTGAAGGCTACCCTGACCTAGTTGTACGACTCGGACGCCAAAGAATGGTCGTCGAGTTGAAGGCTATCGGCGGAACACTCGGTGCATCGGAAGAACAGCAAATCCGAAACTACATGAAGATACTCGGAATCGAGCATGGACTCCTCGTCAATTTCCAGCAACCGGGGAAGAATCCAAAGAAAACGAAGCTCGAATTGAGGGAAGTTACTTTTTCCCGAGATTGACTTCGACAAGCAAGGGAACGTGGTCGCTAACTTTTGCCCACTCCCGATATTCTCCCACTTCGACCTTCTCGATTCGCTTGGACCACGATTCCGGCAGAAACACATAGTCAATATGGAAGCCACGATTTTTGTGATGATAGAAATAGTGAGTCGGTCGCTTCTCTTCACCTTGTCGCTCTGAGAAAAAGTGGTGGTAGGCACTCACGATTTGTCTCTCGGCCAAAAAGTTCACCAGCCACGAGTGATTTTTGGTCTTGTTGTCATCCCAAATCACGTTGCTGTTGAAGTCGCCGCACATGACCACGGGCTTCCCATCGAACCATTCGGGATGGCATTCGACAGCCTCGCAAGCCTGTCCGATGTAACTGGTCTTGTCGCTTCCCTTGATTCTCGCGGTCCAGACTGCAATCAGAAGAAAATCGAAAGGACCGGCTATCCAGAGGGGAGCAACCCATTTGCTCCTTGGCTCTCCAGAATCAAGAATCCGCCATGGTTTGGCGACCAGAACCCCGAGGCCCTTCTTCGGATTCTCTCCAAACCAGCGGCAATCGAACCCGTCTCCCGCAGGGGATTCGATGGAACCTTGAGAGCATTCGGGGATTACAGCGATGTCCGCGCAAAGGTGTCGCACGAAACGACGCTTCTGCGAGAAGCCCATCTTGCAATTCCAAACTAGAATCCTCAAAGGGATTTCCTTAGAAAAGAGAAACTGGCTGCAAAGCGGCGAGGTCTTCGAGACGGCTTGGCCGCAAGGCTTCGTAGTCCTTCTGCGGAACCTTGACGTATTTCCATTTCTTTTCTGTCAGCTTCGAGGCGTTCTCGCACCACCTGAGAGCAGCGCCGTCCTTACGAACCACATCAATGTTTTCTTGTCCCTTTGCTTCAAGTAGCCAGCTTGTTCCGTCCTCGTCAACAGCGACAAAATCGGGGAAATATGACTTGAGGTTCATCGCGGCATCGGTGTACTCGATGGAAAAGCCGAAGATTTGTGGCAGCTTCGCAAAGACGACCACATCCGGGCAACCATCCAAGTACTTCGCAAACTCCCGCTCGAACTCGTTATCGCACGGCACGAGGTTAAACACAGTCTTGGCTCCCTCCCAGACTGGCCGAGACCAAGGGAACGGTTGACAGGTCGAAAGCATCCGTTCAGGTTCAAGAAGTTGAGGTCGCTGCTCTTCGATGGTTAAAGCGAGCAACGCCTTCTTGAAAATGTCTACGCACACATACTGTGCGGCGTTGGTGCTCATCGCCTTGACTGTGGCAAGGTCATCCAAATTAACAGAGTGTCCGAACGCCTTTAGCTCGAAAAACTCCCTGACCTTGGGTGCAATCGCGGCGAACTGCGCCGGTAGCTTCACGGCTTCCGCGATACGCCTCGCATAATAGCCTATGACTTCTTGTGCGGTCTGAGGTTCTGAGAGTTGGTATTCGCGGTCAACCATCTTCTCCAAGGTGATAATGTCGTAGCCCTCGTACCGGAATGTTTTGGAAACGGGGTCTTTTTCCCCCATAGGAAGGACAATGCTTTTCAGCGCCGTCACATCAAGGGCAGCGATTTCGTCAGCCAGACTCTTTTTCCGAATAAGCGTCGGCGTGAGCGAAGGAAGACCAATGTCGAACTTCTTGCGGTCTTCGAGCGGCATTATTGTGACAATCCTTAGCTTGTCTTTGCCGACTTCAAAAGTATCGAGTTTCAGGTCTTCCAGTTTTTCAAGGTCATCAACGAAATCAAGGAAGGCTCTGTTACCGATGATGTCCACTCGTTCCGTGAAGCTGACGCCGAGGTCTCGGAACATCAATCGCAGACCGCGACCTATGGTCTGTTCGGGCAGGATATTTGCCTTCGCCGTGTAGGGGCGCAACCCTACGACGACTGTTACGTTCTGAACGTCCCAACCTTCACGCAGCATAAGCACGCTGACAATGGCGTTAATCGGACTAGCTTCGAGGTCAACTTCCCTTACAGCCCGACGAGCTATATCCAAGTCCTTCTTGCTGACCTCACCGGACTTATCTGTGTGGATAACTTCGGTCTTTTCGCCTCCGAAATCCTCCGGGTACTTTGTTTTCAGCCAATCCTGAACATCATCGGCGTCGTCAGTACTGTTCATCATGACGAAGAGTATCGGTTTCTTTTTAAGCAGTTTTAGCTGGTCTCGATATTCCTTCCATCGCTCAACACCGGCAGTCAGGTACGCCTTGTATCGCACGCTCGCAATCTCGGACTTCGCTTCTTGAATCTTGGCGATACCCTTCACGGGTCGCTTCACGATGCCGTCAACAATGGCCTGCTTGAGCGGGTAATCGAAAATCGTCCAAGGGAAAATTCCACCCTTCTGGAAGCGTGGCGTAGCGGTGAAATCGAGTTGAGCGGTCAGGGGTGTCTTTCCGTGAAGGTCACGAATGATTTTGTTCCACTCGCTGTCTTCATCATGGGTATGGTGAGCCTCGTCATTCACGACGAGTAGATGACCGGCTCGCATGGCGATTCGTTCCCCGAAATCCGTCAACTCTAGTTTCTTGGTTGGCGGTTTGGACCCGAGCATCTCGGTCATTACGTCGGGTTCGTCGTCATTCGAGCGATCAGCCCGTTCGTAGAACTGTTGAATATTGGTCAAGAAGAGTGTGCCCTCGGAATGGGCTTTCTCGGCTTCGCCCCGCATAACGCAATCGAAATCCCAGAAGATTTCTAGTTCTTTCGGTATTACTGGGTCGGCGCGAAAGATTCGTCCCCCTGCGAAGTCAGTCTTCAAACGCTCAAACACGATGACGTTCGGGGCAAGTAGCAGGAAGGTCTTAGCGTAGTCCTTCGCAATTTTGTCCTGCTCACGCGAGGCATTGAGAAACTGCCATGCGATGGCAAGTGCCATAACTTTGGTCTTGCCACTGCCAGTCGCCATCTTGATGCAATAGCGAGCGAATTCGTCATAGGGCGGCAGTCGCAAATCAGGCGATGGCGTCGCGTATCTTTCGAGTAGCGCCTTCCGGCTACGGACTTTTTCGTATTCCCACACGAAGACAAGAGTCTCAATCGCGTCCTGTTGTGAGTGGTGATATTTGAAAGGACGGCCAGTGGGCAGCTTGTGGTCTACTTGGAACCAATGATTCAGCAAGAGCCGCGTTGTATCCGTGATGCCCTTATAGCCACCCGCTTTCCATGCCTTCACGGCCTCGCGCAAGGCAGGGACACAAGCGCCAGTTTTGAGCCGCGCAGTTATGTCCAGCAATTCGGTCTGCGTCGGATTGGCAGCTTCCTTATTCTTGCGTGGCATGGTTCCCTACTTCTTTCCCTTAGCAGGCACTTCCAGAGTCTTGGTAGTGTCGTTCCCTAGAATGTCGATGACCTTTACCACAACCGTATACTTTCCCGGCTCCGCATATGTGTATTTCGCTTCAAGTTCAATTTTGGGTTCCTTTTTGGTGCGGTACGTCTGCCACTGATTGTGGAAGGTATCGTTCTTGTAGTCCCAATCTACGGCCCAATAGTCAATCAGTTGGCTCCAATGCTTGATAGCCTTTCGGGCTTCCTCAGGAATATCGTCGGTAGGAATCACAAAGTCTTTCAAGCTGATTCCAACTTCCAAGCCATTCGGCTTGGCGTCAACAGAGAGTGCCCCGAGTTCAAAAAACCTAACGTCGCCCTGTTCTACAGCTTTTCTTTCGAGCACTTCGCGTGGGATTTTCTTGAAAGCAACATCAACGCGCGATTCCGCCGCGACCTGCTTTGCTAGTTCATTCAATTCAAAGGCAAAATCCCAACCGAGAATATCAACCGCTGCTTTCGTGGCACCGTCAGTACCCGCTCCCAAAGCCTTCCACGCTTCCTTGGCGATGGCTTTCACATCCGCGAGCGTCACCGGGGCGTCTACTGCACCAACATGGACTGTACGACCACTCTTCGTCCCGTGAAGCCAGACCTGTCCACTGAGCGGCTTTGCATGATAGAGGTCGAGGATGAATTTCCGATAAGCGGCCTCACGCTGCCGTTGCTCTTCGAGATGGTTTTTGCCGTTCGCCGGAAACTCAGCGACTTGCCATGCTTGACGTTCATACTTACCAAGGTTCTGAACTACAAATGGCCTTACACCTGAGATTCCGAGTAGCCGCTTGCGGGAAGTGTGGATTGAAAATCTACCCAAGTCACAGCCAATCCACCTCCTTTTTAGCTTTTCGGCTACTGCGGCAGTTGTTCCGCTGCCGAGAAAACAATCAAGAACCAAATCATCTTCGTTAGATGAAGAAAGAACAATCCTCTCTAGAAGAGTTTCGGGTTTCTGCGTCTCATAGCTGAGGCGTTCGCCGCCATGCGGCGGAACAGGTCTAATGTCAGTCCACACGTCTTGGAGCGCGACACCGGGCATTTCGTCCAAGTAACGCCTATAGGCAGGCATCTTCCCCGGTTCATGCCAAATGCGGCCCTCTTTAATCAGACGATTCATCGCAGTCTGAACGGACTCCCCGGACTTTAGCCCGAGTGCCCAATGCCTGCCGGGAGCGGGGTTAACCTTCTCTCCGTTGACTAGGAGAGTGCCACCAGATTCACCCTTTCTGCTTCCTGCGGCAGTAAGGTCGCTGAGTCGAAACCGTCTGCCAGTGCCTTCATCGGCAAATTTGTAGAATGCGTCCAAATAGTCCTGCTCGTATGTCGTGTATTGCTGATTCCACACCCAAGCATCCGCTTTCGCGTAAAACAGAATCACTTCGTGAATTCTGCCGTACTGGCTGATGCCCTCGAACGCGCCACTTTTGGCGGACTGGCGCTTCCACACAATTTGGTTAACAAAGGCCTGAAAGCCGAAAACCTCGTCGAGAACAACCTTGGCGTAGTGGCTTACATTCGTTCCGATGTGAACGTACAAACTGCCTGACGGAGCGAGAAGTTCGTAGAGCATGGTGAAGGTTTCATGCAGCCATTCGAGGTACGAATCCAATCCCTTTCCCCACGTATCTCGGTAGGCTTTTTGTTCAAGAATCGAGGGTTCTTTCGTGAACATCATGCCATTCTCGTCCGGTTCCTCTGCATGAGCCGGGATAGTGGCAGTGAACGAAAAATCTGCGCCTGTATCGAATGGAGGGTCGATATAAATGAGATTAACTTTGCCCGAGAACTCGGGCAGGAGCGAAGGGAGCACGTACTTCTTGTCACCCCAAATCAGGCGATTCCGCCATTCAGATTCTCGACCTGACGAGAAGAGTTCGAGGCTCCGCTGCCGTTCTTGTGCGCTCTCATTGACCGTCTCAATGGTCTGAAACGGTAGAGCAATCCGAACCGGCCCTTGCTTCTTGCCATCCTTGTACTTCCCATCCCAAATAAGTTCCGTCATGACCCTCGCTCAGAGGAGTTTTCCGACATCACTTGGATTGCAGATTATCCCGGCCACTCCGAACACGTCAAACCAAACACGAGATTTCCACAAAGCCGCGACCGTACACAGTTTGTCATCATAAAACAATCGGACATAGAATTCAGGTGATGCAAGACCGACTGTTCATCAGCTATGCCACAGAGGACTGGCCTTTCGTAGAGTGGCTGGCGCTGCGTCTCACCGCAGAGGGCTACAAGGTCTGGTGCGACCGTTTCAATCTGCTCGGAGGCGAGTCTTATCCAAAGCACATTGATGTAGCCATCAAAACGCAGACATTCCGTTTTCTGGCTGTGCTCTCGCGCTACTCGGTCAGGAAGCCAAATCCACTAAAAGAGCGCACTCTGGCACTCAACCTCGCAAGAGAGCGCAGTCAGGACTTTGTTATCCCTATCAATCTTGACGGCAGCAGCCCAAGCGAGCTTGGTTGGATGGTTTCAGACCTGACTTTCATCTCATTCCATCTGAGTTGGGCCGAGGGTCTCAGCCAGTTGTTAAAGCGGCTTGAAGCCTGCGACACCCCGAAGGTATTTCAAGCGGGACGTTCGGCGGCAGTGGGTTGGTTTGAAGCGAAAGACCTAGTGATACGAAAGCAGGAGCTACTTTGGTCAAATCTCGCGGAAATTAAAGAGCTACCGAAAGACATGTATCGGTACGAACCGGCAACTTTCGTGCCCGATGATGAGCGTCTGCAACTCTTGAAACTTTGGCCACATATCAGCGAAGGGCAAATCTATTGGGCATTTGAACCTCCGCCCCCCGAATTTGCCAAGTACAGATTCAGTGAGCGGGGGCAGCGGCAAGACTGGCACTCGCTCATAGGTGACGACGCAGGACTTCGGCATTTGGCTGTTCGGCTCCTCAACGAATCCATCAGGTCTGTCGGACTGGCGAGAGGCTTGGTAGCCACTCCAGACGGTAAGACTTGCTATTTCCCGGACGGACTCATTCCGAATAATCGCCTCACGTTTATGGGATATGACAGAAGGGAAACGTGGGTTCGCTGTGTTGGTGTTCGGAACTTTCGCACCCTAACGGGCAAAGACTCGTGCCGTTATCATCTTGTGCCGCGAATGAGAGTGTGGCTGAACCACGATATTGGAAACATCATTCAGGTTCGAGTGCATCTCCACCTTACGACTTTGGATGGACAATCTTTTGAAGAAAGAGCGGCTCTGCGACGCAGGAAACGCATCTGCCGAGCATGGTGGAATCAGCACTGGCTCGCTCGCACCTTCGCAATTCTTCAATTTCTGGCGGGTGGCAAGTCGTCAATCCAAATTGGCGAGAACGACACTCAACGGTTGGTCATCTCCAAATATCCGCTCACCGCCCACATGGCGTGGGGTCTCGACGAGTCGAAACTCGAACGAAGCAAGGCTGAATCCGAAGATTTCGATGACATCGTATTGGACTTGGAAGATGACGAGACCGAAAACGAGGAAGGTGCCGAGGATGAGTAGCGAGGCAATACTTTTGGAAGAGCCACGGCTGGAGTTTCGGTACGAGCAGTTTCTTGAAGACCCACACGACGGTCTCTCCCTCTTCGGGCCTTACGGCATGGAGGTTTCTTCTCACCCAATGAGCTTGACCATTGGGGCAATCGGAACCCCGGACGGTCTTCAAGACTTTACCCGTTGGTGCAGAGCGGCAAGGGGGCCGGTCTATCCGGGTGAAGCCCTCGACCCTCACTTGTGGCCGGTCTTCCCCGGCTTTGAAGCTGCCTTCTGTTCCGACCTCCCACGTGAACCGGCTTGGTCTTGCGAATTGGATTTAGAAAAACTGAAGCAGCAATCCATGCTGAGAGACCCCAGCAAACGTGCGGCTGGTGTTGTTGAGGAATACCTTGCTGCCATCAAGAAAACTGAGAAGAGGGAGGAGCCATTTGGCGTGCTCGTCTGCGTGGTGCCAGATTTTGTTTGGAAACACTGTCGGCCTGAGTCCTTTGTTCCGGGCGCAATCGGCGAGGGCGTCTCGAAGAAAGAGAGAGAACTCAGGGCCAGCGGGCAGCCTGACTTTTTCGATGAGTACGACCCGGAAATATACGCGTACTCTGTTGATTTCCGCCGCCAAATCAAGGCACGTTCGATGGAATATCGAGTACCCATTCAAATCGTCAGGGAGCGCCGTCTGGAAGTTGACCCAACCAAGTGGCCGCGATTCCAGTCACCGCCGTCAGATGTCGCGTGGAATTTGCTGACGACTATGTACTACAAGAGCGGAGGCAAGCCTTGGCGTTTGGCCGGTGCACGCGAGGGCGTGTGCTACATCGGAATCGTTTTTCGCAAGACCGACCCGATACTCGTTAACCGAACAGCCTGTTGTGCGGGCTTGATGTTCTTGGATTCTGGCGACGGTGTAGTGTTCCTCGGAGACTATGGCCCTTGGTACTCCCCTGAAAAGAACCAATTCCACCTGTCCGCAGAGGCAGCGCAACAGCTTTTGGCAGGAACACTAAAAACGTATGAAGAGCTTGAGGGTAAGCCGCTGAAAGAGATTTTTCTCCACAGTCGGTCAGCCATCAGCCCCGAAGAGTTTGAGGGCTACAAGTCGGCCTGCCCATCGGGCGTCAAGCTCGTCGGGATTCGTGTGCAAAAGGATTTTCGCGGACTTCGCCTTTTCCGTGAGGGCACACGCCCGGTACTGCGCGGCACACTACTCAAGGCAGGCCCCACACTTGGTTACTTGTGGGCATCGGGATTCGTCCCGCGCTTGCGGACTTACCCCGGCTGGGAAGTACCAGTTCCATTGAGAATAGACATCCAGCACGGAGAGGCCGACATCGAGCAGGTGGCCCGAGATATTTCTGCTTTGACAAAGCTGAATTACAACGCATGTCGCTTCGGCGATTCCGAGCCGGTGACCATCGGCTTCTCGGATGCGGTCGGGGAAATTCTGGTATCCAACCCCACGGTCACCAAGCGAAACCCACGGTTCAAGTTCTACATCTAGGGTCGTCGAATCGTGTCCGTTCGTGAGGCCGACACGTACAGGATTCCACGGCCCGCTCGTCGAACAAGCCGACTACTTGAGTCTCTTGCCACCGCGCTTCACTGTTTCACCCAAGCTCTGTGGCCTCCGCTGGCCATGCGGCGGAGCGGTCTGCGGCTTAATGCTGTCGAAACGGGCCTTCCGTTCCGCATCCAAATTCCTGCATTCTTCACATGTCGGATGCGTTGCAACGATGCTCGCGCCTGACGCATCCAGCCCGCATAGTGTCCTACCAGGGTCGCCCGCTAGATGGGTTGTCATGTCAATGTACCTCCTCCGCTTGTTCCTTCGTTTCTTTAAGAACCGGCGCGGCTCTTAATCAAATTCACGAAACGCAGTCCCTTCGGCAGGAGCACGTAGCGGTTTTGGATGTCAGTCATGATGTTCTGGTTGTTGGGCGGCGCTATTCGTGTGACCAGACCATAGCTTTCAAGTTTTTGGAAAACGCTATCCACTTCGGGCACGACCCGGTCACCCCAAAAGCCGTTAATCCAAGCACTGTGAGCATCGTAACGTGGAATGTGGTCGCGGGTAGCCAACAGGTTACTTTCTATCTTGACTAGCTCTCCTAGATAGACAATGTCGCGGTCACTGACTTCCATGGCAACGCGCATCATCTCTTCCACTTCGTCGGCGTCCGCCTCTTTGGGTTCCACCAATGCGTTGAACAGAATTAAGGCAATGCGCCGCACTCGCTCCTTTGCGCGAGTGTTCTGGGCTTTACGAGTTGCATCCATTAAGAGTTCGGCCATCACTTCTGGCTTTGTGCGCTCGCCATGCTCATCGACAGACTTCTTCAGGCGGTCGAGTTCCTCGCTGTACTTTACGGTCTTATCCGCGACGGTCTCAAGCAGTAGATTGCGTCTCTCTTCAGCTTGTTTATTAAGACGACCAGCGAGAAAGTCAGCGCCTTTCTTCAGTAATTCTGGTAGCGGCAACTTCTCGGCTATTTTGGCGACCGCTTCCGTCACAGGGGACGTTGCAAGGTCTTCCACCTCGAACTGGTGTTGGAGTCTCTTGATAGGGTTATCGTCGATTTGCGGCATGACCAGAGTTTAGCATCCGGGCGGAACTAAACTCCGAGAATCCATCCTTCAACCTCAGCCTCCTTAAGCTCGTCCGGCTCTAATCGAGGGGTCAAGCATTTTTCGAGGCTTCCGTCCACATCCGCCCCTTGCATCCATTTAGCGATGGCAAAAGCGTCTTGCTGGTCAGGCGTTCGCCCCTCGCTTTGGAATGTCCGGTTCCATAGCGCAGGATAGACTTCGGCGACCACGGAGCGGTCGGGCGGAACGCTCCAACCGTCAAACGGCCAGAAATGGACGCGGTCTTTCACGTGTTGCCGGATGTAGCGTAGCCACGGGATGCCCGCGTGCGTGGACTTCGCTACCGACCCCTGCACATCGAATTGGAAGACGGACTTGGCGGTGCGTGCTCGCAGTTCGGTCAGACGCCGCCAACGAGGATTGCCTGACCGGACCGCACCGTTTCCGGTGGCACCCTCACGGACAAAATCGACGTAGATGTCCTCGTCGGTCGGCCAATGGCACTGGAAATCGTCGAGGAAGGACGGCCAGTCGAACGGCAAACCATATTTCTCGAAGTATTGGAGCGGAAAAGAAAAGCCGTGGTCGATGCCGATGAGAGTCGGAGTGCCTTCTGCGAGAATTTCGACCAGCCATGCCGCAATTCCTCTGCGCGTCCAGTGTTTGCGTGGACTCGGCGGGGGCAGGACTTCCTGCGGATTGGCACTGCGGTCGGCGGCATAGACGCGCAAGCCGCTGAGACTCGATGAGGGGGTCTGAGCGCCGGAGTAGTCGATGCCGATGTATCGGTCGAATGCGGGGTTCATGAGGGAGAATCACCACCGGAACATGCGTCAGTTCCACTCGGTGTGCCATCCAGTAGCACTCTTGAACACATTAAGGCTATCACGAGGTTCATTCAGCGGTTCGGAATGCGAGTAAACTGAGTCATATGCCCCTGCCGATACCTCAGAAATCTACCGCGTCTCATTTCTACAAATATTCCGGCCCTGCCAGCCTTAGCTGGCTCAAAGACATCCTGCATCAGCACGAAATTTATCTCCCGAACCTGACGCAATTGAATGATGACAACGATGGCCTGCCACGCTTGGCGATGCAGTCGGAAGAAGGTATGGCGGATTTTCTGTGGGACAGATTTAAGCGAGCGCACCCTAAAATGTCATCCCAAGAACTTCAGCATGAAGAGGAGGTTCTGCGTTTCACCGTTCGTTTACACGGCCCCGCCGCACTTCATCCAAACCTAGTTCAACTCATGGACGGCAAACTGAAAGATTTCCGCGTCTATTCAATGACAAAGCGATATGACATGGGCAATCTTTGGGCTTTGTATGCGGACGGTCATCGTGGGTACTGCCTCGAATTTGAAAACGTGGGGCCAATATTTGAACACGCAAAGGATGTGAATTACCTAGATTTGAAAGACATGGAGATTTCGGTAAATGACCCTTCTCTGCTGAATGGAGATTTCTTGTTCTGCAAGACGCGCGATTGGAGTTGCGAAGACGAAGTGAGACTCGTCCTTCCTCCCAGTGATGGAAGGACTAAAGTGAAATTTAACCCGGTTTGGCTTACCCGAATAATCTTGGGCAAAGCTATGTCGGAAGAAAACAAGAACACAATTCGCCTTTGGGCAAAGGAACGCAAACCTGAGTTGGCTGTGGCGACTACCTACTACGATGCAACCCAACGTGCGATAAGCCTTCGTGACGATTGAAAGAACAGCGGCGCAGCACGGTGGTCAGCAATCAACAGTCGTAAAATCTTCGCCCGAATCGCTGCACTTGTCGCTGCACGGCATGTCTGGCGCGACCGTCTCTTGATATGCCGAAGGCGTCCCCCATAGACCCCTCGCGGCAGAGCCTATCTCCGTGGACATATTCAATCTGTTACGCGCATTTATTGAGACGAGAAGGAGTTGCTAGCCTCACGCCACATCTGAGAGACAAAAGTTGTGGCCTACGACTGTTTCGTCGTTCCGCCCGATGGCACAACAACGTGGTCAAAAAGGCTCCAGCGGCCCCGGAACCAGCCGCCTGCCCCCACAGGTCATCCCCGCCGTTTTGGGCAATGGGGAAGCGGGGATATAAAACAGAGCGAAACATCGCTTTTGCTCTTTTTTCCAGCTTCAAAAAATCTCGTCTCCAAATTCCCCACTATATTAAAGAAGAAGAACGCTCTCTCTTTCATATACTTGGCGCGAACTGCCTCTGGGGAAATTTTCCCCGTGGGGAATCCCCTTCCACCCCGATTTGTCTCAGTTTGCCTCGTTCGAGGGGAAATTTGGGTGGTGCTCTTTTCCCCCGTAGGGAGCTTTCCCCACGACTTTGACCCATCGCTTGTCCAGCTTTACCTTCCCGTTCTCGTCCCCAGTTTCCTCGGCAACTAATTCGCCGCAGTTGATGAGCGAATTCACAACGCGGTCAACGACCGTGCTCCCGAACGACTCCACCCATTTGCAATCGTGGGAGATGCGACGCCAACTAATGTATTCCTTCTGGCCCACCTGTTCCTGTTTGCGCCGCAGTGTGTTGATGATGCGCTCAGTGGCACGGGCATCCACGATGTCCTCAGCCAATCCGGGCTTGAATACCTCGCGGAGCTTCGACTGCCAATTCATGAATGTAATGGCTGCCCGCATTCCATCGGCGGTTACGAGGTCGTCGCCGTTCGCGCTTGCCGTCAGAAGCGCGACCTTCATCAAGTGGAATTTCGCACGACCCGATTCGTCTGAGTGGTCCTCCCAAGAGTCGTACAGATTGCTGGCCTCTGGCGTCAAGCCTCGCACTAGCGGAGTTGGTTGCCAGACTTCCTGTGGGAACTCGAAGTCGTCATCAAGCCATGAGGTTATGCCGCCCGGCGCCGGTCCGCCGGTCGGGGAGTTCGGGCACGTCCAAGGCTTATAGTTGAACTTCGTGCCACTGTAGCCGAAGAGAATGCGAGAAAGTAGGCCGTGGCTCGACTTGCGTCCGAATAATTCGGCGAACAATTCGAGGTTTTTCTCAGACACCGGGATGCTCCCCAAGATTGATAGGCGACAGTCAACGGTTTGACGCCCACGTTTGTCAGCGAACACTTTGCGGTTGTCGTCAAAAAGCGTTTGGAGCGTTTGGAAGAGGCCGGAGTTCTCTATGCGGCTCTTCTGGAGAACTTCCATGAATTCGTCACAGACGAGCAGCATCTTCTTTGGCCCCGGCTGACGTTCTTGACTTCTCTTACTCGATGGTTTGTCGCCGAGGAGTTCGCCGATACCACGGTCGGAGGCAGGGGTGGCTTTCTCGTAGTCCATTCCCTTCTGTAACTTTGAGATTTGGATAGCACGATTCGTGGCGACACCCTTGCCACCACCCACACCCGCCATCAAAATGACGTTAACGTTGATTCGGGTACCAAGCATTTCGTCGGTGACTGGCTTGACCGAGTAGCAGGCGATGAGCGCAGGGTAAGCCAAGCCGCGAGGCATTTTCATCGCGTAGGCCATCTCGCCCAATTTCCCGTACATCGCATCGTCTGGAAACTTGAGTGGGTCTTCTTCCTTAGCCCCTGGCTGAGCTGCTGCGACCAATTTCTCGCGCTCCGTCGCAGGTGTGTCCTCAACCGGGACCGCTGGCTCCGGGGCGGTAACAGGTTCTCGGGCTGCTATCTCCTCATCGGGGAAAACGTCGTCCACCGGCAGCACATCTTCACGCTCCGGCCAAACGAGGTACGGATACGGCTCACTAACCTTCTCGTTCATTAGCTTGATGGTTTCTCCGATTCCTTTACCGTAGCCGGGGCAACCTGCGGCGAAGCAGTGGAAGCCAAGGCGCTCGCCGTCGTAGTAAAAACCGGTCAACACGCTCTGCTCGTGACGGTATCCCGCCCACGGGCAAACATCGGTCGCCATCCAGCCTTCGCAGTGCTGGTTGCCTATCGTGAAGATTTCCGAGTAGTGGTCGCACCAATGGTCAAAGTCGAAGTCATCAACAACTGGCAGGGCTTCACCCTTCTTGAATCTCTGCTCGACTTTCGTGTTCTCCGCGATGAAATCGCAGAGCCAATCGGGAATCTCGATAGGCTCGTTGTCGCGGACAACCTCGTACATCTTCCCGTTCGGATGAATGCTGCCTGCCCCAACAAGGTACTTGCGGTCCGCCCGGAGGCTAAACCACTCAATACCGTCCTTTGCAGCGGAACGGTTGCCGAGCGACAAGGACTTCGGTGTGTGCTTGAAGATGTAGTGCCCGCCGCCGCGCCCGGAGCGATGGATGCGCGTGTTCGGGTATTCCTGCCCAAGCTGGGCACAGATTTTCTTGAGACCGGGGGAACCGTCGAACTCAAGGAAGCAAAAGCCGTCTTCCTCCCCCATGGCGACCAACCCCACATTGTAGTCGGAGCATTCGGTGTTCCAAGCCGCAACGACGGCGGGGTCAGTCGTGAACTTGCGCTCTTTCTGCCATCCCTTCATGGACGAGGGAGGCATCTTGTCCTTGGGCATAAGCGGTATGACCGGGATGCCAAACGCGATAAATGGGGCAGCCTTTTCGATAAAAGGCACAGCTAATGAACTCATCTGAGAATCTCCAACGGTTGCTACCAAGAAGTCTCCCCAACGTTTTGAACTCGAAGAGACTCGCCGGGGCAGGTGTTGGAGTTACCTACCCCGACTTGAATGCCTCGCGGCACCCCGGTTCACTAAGTGGGGTGGGAAGTCGCGATTTCTTGCAAACATGTTTTCGGAACGCTTTGCGCGACCGATACAACGTTGACAAATCCAGTGCTTGATAGTCCTATTCCCAATTTTTGACCTCGGGAAGGTGCTTGACGACAAGCGGACGCAAATTAGGATTCATCTCGGTTAGGTACAGGCGACGGGCCTGCAAGATTTCACCCTTCTTGACCAAATTGCGGATTGCCTCCGCAAATCCAGCGGCGATGACTTGGTGAAGTTCACGAAGCCCCTTCGGTTCGTAGTAGTCGTTCATTTCGGTAGACCCCTGATATGCGCCTAGTTAAGGCGGTTTCTTGAAAGCAAATTGGCGGGGAATCCTTGCAGAGTCCCTGACCAAACTTTGCCCCTGCTCCAGCCGGTAACGCCTAAAAGCAAAGCGGGGCGACCCGTCAGGGTGAGCCGCCCCCAAGACCTTCGTCTTGACCGGCAATGATGCATTTGAAAGTCAAGATATTTTGACTGACAAATCGCATGAACTTGGAGCAGCGTGGTGGCGAAACGAAAAGATAGGTCTATGACGGAGACGCATTAAATCGGCAAGTTCGGTTCGATTTGTGCCATCACTCTTGCACGCGCCTCGGGCGGGAGTTCATCAATGTGAACCATTCCTGCCGGTGAGGATTCCTTCTTTCTGCGTCCCCGTGGTCTTGGATTGCTGAGTTCTGAGTCGACCGGTCCTTCATGCACGGGTTGGTTGAGTGCCGCAGATTGGTCAGGTGGGTTCTGAGGGTTCGCTCTCGCTACAAGTTTGGGCTTAAATGCCTTGAGAGTTTCCGCAATTGTTCCAAGCTGGTCAAGGAGCAGTTCGAATCGCTCTTTCTCAAGTTCGGTGAGGCTTTGGCCGGTCGCTAGAATGGTGCTCAGTGCGTTGAGAGGCGAGATTCCACGCTTAAGCCACATCTCAGTGTCGTACAATACGGCCCCGACAGAGGGTCGCCAGACCGGCTTCGCATCCTCAAACCCCATTCGCTCTCTCAGTTCAGCCCCTTCAAGACCGTGCTGCTTCTTCCCGTGCTTACGCAGCTTCGTCAATGATGGAAACGTCTCCCCGCACTCAGGACAATCACACGGCTTGGGCTGCTTGCTCTCGGATTTGCTCAATTTCTGAAAAGCAGCGTTAATGCTCAGTTCGCCCTTATCCACGGCTTCCAACAGATGACGCGCAGTCTCGAACTTCTCGGCTCTGAGAACTAGTTTCCCGAGTCTCTCCGCTGTAGTGCGACCCAGATTCACGGCTCTTGCTGCTCTGTCCCGAGCGTCGGAAGCTTCCGCCGAATGCAGCGGAACCTTCTTTTTGCCGCCCTCCACCTGGCGGAGGCGGGCAAGTTCCTGTTCGATGCGGAACCGCTCGTTGAACTCACGTCCGATTACCGACGGCAATTTGACCCGTTGCCGGTTTGATTCAATGACCAAGAGTTCCTCCTCAAGGGCGGTCCCGGTGAAGAGGGCGGACGGGATTTCTGTCAGAGCACATTGGACCGCCGCGTAGTGCCGGGAAGTCCCTGAGATTACGTACCCACCCGCGTTAACGATGATGGGAGACAGAACACCGAACTTCCGCACGCTGTCCAACAATTCGTCATTCGCCGTTGGCTTGCCGTAGATGCGGACCGAGAGAGGATGCGGGTGCAGACCCGCGACGAGGCGCGCAGTGACGATTGCGTTCCACCCGGTTTGCTGAAACCCATTTCCCGCCGAACCAACTTCCGGGATAGGCATGTCCGAGGTAGGGATGGCTCTGGGCAGGGCTGCCGGGGAAGCGGCAATCAGCGTCTCATTCATTGCCTGGGCAGTACTCATGCGGCACCTACGACTCGCTTGGAGAGAAACAGTTCAATGTGTTCTGGCAAAAAGCGGAGCGAACCGTTGCCGAGCTTTATCGAGGGGATGCGGCCTTCCGCAGTCCATCGGTAAAGAGTGACCAGGTGAATGCCAAGAAGAGCTGCAACTTCACGTGCGGTTAGGAGTCTTCGAGAAAGGGATATCGGTAGTTTTCGTGCCATCACTTCGCCTCTTTTTAGGGAACACTGGATGCGTTCCGTGGTACGCAAAAGGCGAGTGCTACGAGGGTTTCGCCGTAGTTGAAGGGGAGGGGGTACCTCTCTTTCGGGCGGGAATCTCGGGACTGGGGTCCTCCGACTCTACCGCACCGCTGCGACCTGATTTGCGCTCGGTCGCTGAGTCCTTATCCGCTGATTTTATAATACTGAGGTTCTTGGAAACCTAACCGAAGTAAATTAGCGTTTGCTATCGCCTGCTGACGGGCGCCGACCCTGATGAAGGTCAAGCAAGTTCATGTGCGTTTCTTCACCATAATGGGCTTCCCATAGCGGTCCAACAGATTGGCTGCTTTGCGGACATTCGGGTCGTCGTAGGGCGTGTACCGAGCGTACCGCTCCAGCATCGGCGAGTGCTTTCCGCCTTGTCCTTCCCAACCCATATAACGGTTGATGTCGCGGTCCTTCAAAAGTCCGGCCTCTAGCTGGCGACTTGCCCAGGTGTCGCGCCAACGGTGAACCCAACATGCGCGGTCATTGGACGGAGGTACAATCCCAGCGGCCTTGCCGATTTCTTCAAAGATACGGTCGATTCGAACGTTTGGGTTCCCTTCGGTATTCGGGAAAAGCAGACCTTCGGGACGAGCAAGCAAATCACGGACAAGATTGTCACCAAGTGGAATAAAGCGCACCCCACGCTTGGTCTTTGGCGTCCATCCGTACTTCGGTTTTGGTCTAATCTGAATACCCAGATTGACCGGGTCAATGTCTGAGCGTTCGGCGTGCGCGTATTCCATCTTCCGCATACCCGCGTTGAAAGCGAGACGGAGCAGGTCCTTGTGTTCATCCACGACCTCCATCTGCTTGTCCACCTCAGTTTTGGAGTAGGGATGCCCCTCCGTTTCGCGTCGTTCCGGGCGCTCATCACCGGGTAAGAGTCCAACGATGCTCACCAGCCCGTTGCGCTTGAGCCAAGTCACAATGCAAGAGAGCTTGTTGAGAACGGTGTCATTTGCACGGCCCAACGAGTAAAGGCGTTCCTTATAACGAAGCATGTCAGCGGTAGTGTAGTGCTCCACATATGGCTTGGCGATGAGTTCAGCAAATTCGAGGATGTTGGCCTCTCTCTCGCGGTTGGATTTGGCTTTGTACTTCCACCCATTACGCTTGGTTTTTTCTCCGAGAGTCGAGATATAGGAATTTAGGCAGTCGCGCCAATGATGGAGGCCATTCCCCTCGGAAGGCCCCTGTGGGACTTCAAAACAAATCGCATCGGAAACTGTCACCTTGACACCGGTGGTCACAGCGTCTAGTTCAGCCTGCTTCGCAATTTGCTTGGCCCGCGCGACTCCGGGGTCGGCGCCAACCGGGACATACATTTGTTTACCCGTCGGACCTTTCAATCGGAGATGATAGGTGCCGTCGTCAAAGGTCTTGCGACGCTTCTTCACCCACGCGACAAAAGGCTCAACACGCCCATTCTTCGCTATGCTCGCTCGGTAGTAGGGGTACTTACCTTCGTGCTTGACCCGGAGGCACAACGTTACTTTCGCCATTCTTCTGCCTTTCCTGACAAATAATACTGAGCAAATTGGAAAGGCAATGCAGGAAAGTAGCAGAAAAAAGTAGCAATTCCCTGCGAACTTAGAGATTCCCTTTGTTTATGCGGGTTTCTTGAAGATTTGGTAGCGATACCGGGATTCGGTTGTCGCCTCAGATTCCATGGGACTTGCGATTGGTTCCCGGCTAAACGTTTTCCATATCGTCTATACCGTGTCACCCAATCTCACGCAACGGAGGTCAGTCTACACCAAAAGACTCACTCGCCAACGACAAATGGTAACAGGGGTAACACGGATGCGCTGAGCATCAGATGAACTGGAATTTCGCCGCTGGCTGCTTCAAGGCATCCCACACGTTCACCGATTCAGAACTTCCGTCCTATGGACATACAGGCATACATGTGATACTATGTATGATCATGGAACGGACTGCCCTTTTCTTGAAGGAAGAACAACTCAAGAAGCTGAAGGCACTGTCCGAGAAAACGGGCGCTCCGGTTGCTGAACTCATACGGCGTGCGATTGATCGGTACCTACAGGAGCGAGCCAAGGAATTGAAGTAGACGGAGCGCCACGGTGTTACTAGCACCGCGACGCCCCTGACCACCGCAACCTGATTGGAGGCCGCATGGCTACTCGCAAGCTATCACTGCCGCTGTTCTCGGCAAAGACTCTGGTTTCGCAACCGCGTCGCTCCACCCGCTACCTTCATTTCATCGACTGTGTAAGGCAGGACAGGAATCGGTACTCACTCGTTTGCGAGAGCCAACCTCTTCTAAGTTTCTGCAGTGACGGTCTCCCCGCCCGCTGTCCCGCCTGCGGTGCCCAAATCCACTCAAAGGAGAATGCGAATGCTAATCAGTAAGGACAACAGCGGTAAGACCATCGGCTGGCGGGAGACTTACCAGTCGAAAGACGAAAGCGTCGATGTCTCCGTCCACCGCAACGTCAGCACGGTCACTACACGGGACAGGACAACGGGCAAGGTCGATACGAAGACGCTCTTCGGCAGAACGCCCCTTACATCCGACTTCGACGGGAAAGGGTGAATTGCTGGCGGCGGGGCATTCCGGGCGGTTCCGGTCGCCCGGAGGGATTGGGTCTACCGGATGCTGGAGTGGCTCCCAGAATGCCCCGCACAGGCTTTTTGAACGGCTTCTACAGAGGGCAAGACACAAATGGAGGCTACGTGGGATTGCAAGTCGTCCGAAGCGATGAACGCGCTCCTCGAAAGATGTTGGCGGCGGTCTACTCCAGAATTTCGACGGTGGGTCACGGGCAAGACTCGACGATGCAAACCCGCGAACTCATCGAGTACTGCGAGCGACGGGGCTGGGAAATCTACGGCTGCTACACCGACGAAGGCGTCTCGGGCAAGAAAGATTCCCGCCCCCAACTCAATCGGCTTATGGCAGACGCCCATGCCCGAAGATTCGACGTGGTCGTCGTGTGGCGCTTCGACCGCTTCTCACGGTCGGTGTCGCACCTCTGCCGGACATTAGAGACGTTCCGCGCTTTGAGGATCGACTTCGTATCCATGATGGAACAGATCGACACCACCACACCAGCGGGCACGTTTGTCTTTCATGTTCTCGCAGCAGTGGCGCAGAGCGAGCGGGAGACTACGGTGGAGCGCGTGCGGGCCGGGTTGCGAAACGCCAGAGCTAAGGGCAAGCGGCTGGGCAGACCACACAAGAGCGTGGATGTTGACCGAATCAATGCACTCAGAGCCGCAGGGCAATCTTGGCGCTCGATAGCCGCCACGATGAAGTTGTCTGTTGGCACTGTCTACGCTGCCGCCCGGTCTCAGCACGCTAAGGCTCTGTGCGCTTGATCGCTTCCGTTCTTGCTTCATGTGAATTTCGTGCTGACGCCGTGAGGAAGGAGACCCCATGCTCAAGTGGCTGCTGAAATTCGTCCTGCAACGCCTGCTCATCTTGTTTGTGCTGGTAGTCGCCTCGGCGATCCTCCCCGTCGCATCGTTCTGGTTGGTGCGCGACCCGCTTGGCGGTCAGCTTTTCTTCTGGCTATCGCCTTGGACTTGTGCCGTCTGGGCGCTGCTCATTTCAGCGCTCCTCGGCTCGCGATTTTGGTTGGGGAGGGAGTATGTGCTCGCGTGGCGTGCTGCCAGAGGCGGGTACGTGATGTCTAGCGTCAAGTCCACAGCGCTGATGTTCCTGTCATTGTTCGCGAGCTACTTTTTCGAGTTCGCCGTCATTCTTTTGCTGCCCCGGTCTCTGACCTCGCTGCGCTTGCTGCCGATTGCCGCCTACGCGCCTGTGGGAATCGCCGCGCTGTGGAGCGTATCCGGTGGGATATGGTCACGAACAGACCGGATCGTAGAAGGACGGCGTCTCGCCGATTCGATGAACGAGGAGCCTGAATGAAAACAGAGGACGAACTGGACGCCGAGATCGCGAAACTGTTCGACGAAGTTACCACGACTAAAGTCGATATGGTGAACGGCAAACCACGCATCTCCGATCAGGCAACCATCGACCAGATGGAGCGGGAAGAAGCAGCACGCCGAATGGAAGAAGCCTGTGGTCTGTTTCTCACTCGTGAACGAGAATTTCAGCGTATAGCGCAGCATCCTAGAGTCGTCACAGACCCCCAGATGAATGCCCTGTGGTGGGATCGGTTGGAAGCTGTGTACGTCGCGGAGAAGGCGGTTCAGCGCCTTTTCATGGGGCCGCAGTCGACCGTGGCGGACAATAAACTTTATACAAGGTTCCGCAAGCTCTTATTGGATGGCTCCAAGCTGAGGGCTGACGCATGACCCCGCGCAACAGACTTGGTACATTCAGTGTGAGTACGAACATGCGCCTGACGGCTTCTGATTTCGCTTCATGCCATCGTCCCACAAGCTGCGATTTGCGGGTTTTCTTGCGGCACCAACGAGAGCAGGAAGCAGAACCCAGTGCTTACGAGATAGTCCTGCGACGGCTTGGACTCAAACACGAGCGAGATCATCTGGCGACACTCGGGACGTCTGTTAACGTAAGCGCTGCTTCTCTCGAAGAGCAGGTAAAAAAGACTGCGGACTCCATCGAAGCTAAAGTACCCGTCCTGTATCAACCCGCCTTTGCCGCCACGGAGCAAATCTGCGGAACCGAAGTCGAAATTGTCGGCGTTCCCGACTACCTCATCCTCGATGGCGACGGCTATGTGATTAGGGATTTGAAGATGGCTCGCCGAATCGACGAAGAGAATCACCCCGAGATTCTGCTGCAAGTTCAGCTTTATGGCTGGCTCTTCGAAAGGAGTTGCGGCACCGCTCCGAAGGGACTGCAAGTCCACACTGGCACAGGCGATGTCGTGACGATCAGATACGACGATGGGGCCGCCGCTCTGCGGGAACTGGAGCGGCTTCTGGCAATCAAGCAAATGACGGTTGAACCCTATGAGCCTGTGGGTTGGTCAAAATGCCTCGGCTGTGGGTTTATCGACCGCTGCTGGGCGCGGGCAGAGAAAGCTGGCGACGTCGCACTAGTGTATTGCGTAGATCAGAACCTCGCTCGAACTCTTCACAGCCAAGGGACTCGCACTCGAAAAGAATTGCTGGCGAGTTTCGACGCCGCCAGTCTCAGCGAACTCAAGCGTCCCTACGGCAGCCGGGAGCAGCGTGTCGGAAAGGCAGCCGAACGAATCCTCAAATTCGCTGACGCAATGGAGAAACAGCAAGAGATAGTCCTTGCCGCTCCAGCAATCCCGCCGCACAAGAACTACGTGATGTTTGATCTGGAGGGGATGCCGCCGCACTTGGATGAACTCGATAAGATTTATCTCTGGGGAGCGGAGGTCTTTGGCGAGAACCCGAGCGGGTTCAAGGTTTCCCTGTCCGGTTTTGGCGCTGATGGTGACCGGGAGGGCTGGATCGGCTTCCTTGCGAATGCAAAACAGATTTTCGATACCTACGGTGACATCCCGTGGGTGCATTGGGCACCATACGAGGAAACCTATCTCTGGCGTTACGCCGGACGCTTTGGTGATGTGGGAGGCATCGCTTCGCGTGTAGCTCGAAATCTTCTGGACTTGCTAACCGTTACGAGGGAATCAGTCGTTCTGCCTCTGCCTAGTTTCAGCTTGAAGGTCGTCGAGGACTACGTTGGGTTTGAACGCAAAGAAGCCGAGTACGGCGGGGCATGGGCAATGGCGACGTTTATCGAAGCGACGGAAACCAGCGAGGAGGGGAAGCGGAAGGAATTGATGGACAAGATCGTCGCTTACAACAAGGAAGACCTCGAAGCGACGTGGGCAGTATTCCGGTGGTTGAGGGGCAAGGTTCCCTCTGTTAACAACGCTTCTTAGAACTGCCCCACTTCTTCTTCGCTACTACTCCGCCTGCCTCATCAACCTTTCTCTCATACGTCTCCTGACGCTGACGATCCGGGGCATCGATGTCCCAAGGCAAAGCCTCATCGTAGGTGCGAGCCACAGCACTATTCTTCCTCGCCCATTTGTAGTACCGGGCGAATTCTATGGCGATTTGCTCTGCCAGTTCCGGGAAATCTTGGTTGATAGGCTCCCTCCGACTGCGAAAGCGGCTTGAGAATTTAGCTTCCAAAGTCGATCTGCCCACACCTTGGAGGGCTTCCTTCATACCACCCATCATTGTCCCGTTGTTCGCAACTAAGGTTGGTGCTTGATCATATCTGAGAGGCATCGGCGCAGGTTGCCATCTCGTCTCAGCCACTTTCCTATGCTTGACCGTCGATATGCGCGGGGTCAGAAATACGAGCCTAAAACCATCTTTCCCACCTTGGGCAAACGCGAGCCTCACACCCTCCAACTCATGAATCTTTCTAGGATTCAAGAGATTGTCTTTGTGACACCCTGTGATCCCGAAACTCCCGAACTCCCAAAACGGATCGTTACGTGCATCATGTTTGCCCGGTCGCCGCAGGTGAACAATAACAATCTTGTCCACACCCATCAGTTGTTCCTTTCCACCAGCGGGACTTTTTGATTGAGAAACCACTTGTAGAACCTTTCCGGTTTGAGAAATGATGGTGGGGAAACGCTGCGCTGGATAAACCCGTTCTTAACATCAAGCCCGCCCCAATCAGCCAATAGCTTGTTTGTGACCCGATATGCTCCGTCCCGCCACTCGCCAATCGGAAGTGCTCGTTCCAAACGACCTGACTTACCTTTTTTCGCTCTGACGATAATGTCCGGTTTACCGATCTTTCTCTTCCGCGTGTGGGCATTTTCGTGCCAGCGTTGCTTAGGTACCCGAATCGCTTCGACGACTTCTTCGGCGACAAACAAACCAACGAGAGCGTACATCAATCGCTTCCTGTTGTCGCTTATAGGACGAAGTCCTGCGTAGAACACAAGCAAATCACCATCGTTGAATCTCTTAAGTTTTGCACCACGGCTCGCTCCATTGTCGCCATACGTCAAGTGTTCAAAGTCCGGATCGAGGTGCATGGGGCCGCGAGGCAAGTTGCAGGGAAGGGCACGCGTGACACCGTCGTCAAGATGGAGTTCCCTCGAAAACGAGGTGAGCGCAGGCACCATCTCGTCATATGAATGGACAAGGTGATTCAAAGGTTTTTGTGCTTCCGGGATCGGGATGTAGACGAATCGCTTTGAAACAGGATCGACGGGAGCATTCCAACCGCCGTACTCGTGGTCAATGCCGATACGGATAAGAATCGCTTTCATGACGTTCACAACTCCTGCCCGAACGGATTTCTGAGCGAGCGCTTTGCGTTGTACATTTCGTCCAACTCGTATCGAGTGGCGGGGCGTTTCGTTGCCCCAGTTCGTATGAATACTCCCTTATCCTTCACCGCGTAGGGTTTGTCCCTGCCTTCGGGGACTGTGACAATGACGACCGGAAGACTGCGAATCTGCACCTCATCAATAACGACATCGAGCGGAGGATCACAATGACTTCTGAGAATTTGAGTGATCACGTCTTTGGGCTTTTCCAATTTGCATCCAGAGATTGAGCAATCGTCAGCCACTCCGATCAAGATTCTTCCGCCACGACGGTTGGCGAGGGCGGTTGCGCCAATGGCAATTTGCTCTCGCTGTGGCGGAATCTCCCGCTTGAACTCGACACTTTCTGATTCGCCCATTTGAATCAGTTGTTCTATGTCCTGTTCTGGGGCTTCGATTGTTACACCCTCGGTCACATATTGGCTTCCTGCTAGAAAAGTCCTGCGATCAACAAGCTCTCCATCCTTGCGAGACAAGAGCACAACGAGCAGATCACGTGGGAAGTCGCGAATTTCGGCGGATGCTTTATAGTCTGTGAAGTTCAGGTCGTCAGTGATTGAGATGCCGCCGTAATACTTCACAAAGAGCTTTCCGATCAAATCTTTCTCAGAGCTTCCTTCAAGGCACTCTATTTCAACCTCAACGGTTTTTGTGCCTATGTGGATTTCATCGATTTTACCCCTGTAGTCTGGAACCAGTGCCGCGAGAACGCCGCTGTACTGGCTATTATCGCCGAGGCGAAGGCTCAGGTAGCTCTCCATAGCCGCTGCCGTTGACGGAAAAACGGGCAGATCAATGCTATAAAGTAGCTCTTGTGTAGAATCCCCTTTGAAGTCTTGTTCTATGCTGAAATTGAAATCGTAGTGCGGGTAAAAAAGTGGAAAGCGGCTTCGCCCACTGTGTTGAAACTGTTTTGGAGAATTCGGATGAAGCGATGCTTGAATCTCTATCTCAGGGACTCCGGGCAACGTAAGGCGGTCAGACTCAACCACAGTCGATAGAACGGTCTTTGCTTCAGCAAGTGACATGGTACCGTCAACCAACTTGAAGTGTCCGTAGTCGGCTTGAAGCCCAGCGGAGCGGCGTTCAGACTTGTGCATGGGAAACAAGAATGACGTGACGTTGCGCCACTTCTTGTCATGACCCATTGCAACAGCAGAGCCAAAGAACACGTCGCCATACAAGCCCGCCCTGCTGTCCCACAGATTGAACAATTCCTTGAGAACAACTTTTGTATTCTCGCGCTGTGCATCGGAAATCATTGATTTTAAACCTCGGCAAAATCTGTTGTTCTACTTGCAAACGCAGCGTCAGTTTGCATAGACGCCGCCCGATAGTCCGGTATATGAATCGAAAACGTGTTGGTAGACTTGCTCAACCTTTTGATCGTAAATCTGCGGCGTATAGACCCTCGGTAGGTGATCCAGCACCGTCTCCACCGTGAGCCGTACGGACGCCCTCGTTGTCTGCCGCTTCTTCCAATCCAGAACCAGCTTCTCCTTCTTCAAGGTTTCGAGAAGCTCCTTGGCGACCTTCTTCACCTCAATTTCTTCAGTTTTGCTGAGCTTCATGTCCGGTTTCGTTAGGAGGTCGAAGATGACTAACTCCTCCTCGGTCAACTGCTCGGCTATTCCTCGCTTTTCTTCTTCGGAAAGCCGCTTCGTGAATGCCATCAATCGGGCAAACAGGGTTTCGAGGTTCGACGCCCCAGCATTGTATTCGTCGATCATCTTCTGAAATTCTTCCAAGAAGTTCATTCGGGTACGGTTCAGCCTGACCATTCGAACCAGCTTTTGTGCAACCTGCGCTCGGAGCTTTTGAACCTCAATGGGCTTTCTGCCCTTTTCGAACTTCTGTTTCAATGCGTCGAAATCGATCTTGCTCAAGTCGATGTAGTTCTGGGCAGTTGCCGAAGGACGGATGACATAGCCTTCGGTTGAAACGGACTTGTCGAGAAGCTCGTCCACCTGCTCCATCACTTCCGCTATGTCGGCAGGAGGTATCTCCGAACGAATCTTTTCCGCGATGACAAGGACGACCTTCCGAATCGGCCCGAATTCGTTGGCGGCGGGGTCAGGTAACAGGGACTTGAAGAGTTTCTCGACGTGCCCAGCCGACTCCATGAACCGCCGTCTCGTCTTGTCATCAATCACGAACGTCGCTACGGCGTCTTCCTTCAGCTTTTCCCGCTGAAATCCCGAGGCATCCCTAATCGCTTCTAGGTCAACGCCCCGCTCTCGGCAAAACACTGTCGTCCCCTGAATTGCCTGTCGCAGGAGCCTGACCAATTCGAGCTTGTCCTTGATTGGCAGTTCGCCCTGTTTCGCACCACCCTGTGTTGTGCCGTAGATCGCCAGAGCCTTTTGGAGATTACGGAAGATTCCCACGTAATCGACGATCAAGCCGCTCTGCTTTTCTCGCCAGACCCGGTTCGCACGAGCGATGGTCTGCATGAGTGTGTGGTTCCTCATGGGCTTATCGAGATAGATCGTCGAGCAAGATGGCACGTCAAACCCTGTAATCCACATCGCACACACGAAGACTATGCGCAGCGGATCGTCAGACTTCTTGAATTTCTTCTCAAGGTCTTCCTTGACCATTCGCTTACGGTGCGTTGCGATGTCCAGTCCCTTTTTCTTGAACTCCTCGATCTCGTTCTGGGACTGGGATACGACCACAGCCATGTCGGTTTGTTGAAAGAATTGGATACGTTTTTCTAACTCAGGTTTGTCCGCTGGGTCAGCAGCAGCCAGTTCCTTCTGCAACCGAGCCATTGCAGCTTTCCAGTGTTTCTGAACCTTGTCATACATTCTGACGGTGGTGGCTTTATCAATCGAGATGACCATCGCCTTAGCCAGTTCACCCCGTCCCATAAAGTGGGCAACGATGTCCTCCGCTATTCGCTCCAGACGGTCTTCCCGAGTAATGAGTTGATATTCTTTGGCGAATTCTCGCTCCAATTTGCGCTGCTGGTCTTCATCGAGTTCGGCATCATCTACAATCTCTGCCATGTCCTCGGTGAGGTTCGGATTTGTAAGCTGAAGCTCGGGGATGCGGTTTTCGTAGTAGAGGGGAACGGTATTTCCATCATCAATCGACTGCTTGAAGTTGTAGATCGAGACGTAATCGCCAAAAACCTGCTTCGTCCGCTCTTCCCCCGCCATCAGCGGGGTTCCAGTGAAGCCGATGAACGCAGCCTTCGGCAGGGCGTTCCGCATGTTCAGGGCGAACTGGTCATACTGGCTGCGGTGCGCTTCATCCGTGATGACGATGATGTCCGACCTGTCCGATAGCTTCGGGTAGGTCTCACCCTCTTCGGTACGGAACTTTTGGATCAACGTGAACAGGTAGCGATGATCTTCTTTGTTCAGGAGTGTCTTCAGGTGCTCGGCGTTCTGCGCCCGGACGCTCTTTTCGTCTTCAAGCACTGCGCCTGTCGAAGCAAAATTCCGGTAGATTTGCCCATCAAGATCGTCCCGATCTGTAACGATTAAGAATGTCCAGTTGCCGGGGAGCTTCCTCAAGACTTTCTGCGAGAAGAAGACCATCGAAAAGCTCTTGCCCGAACCCTGCGTGTGCCAGAAGACACCCAGCTTGCCTTGGTTCTTCTTTATTTGCTCCGTCGCTTCAATCGCCCGATTCACACCGAGGAACTGATGATTTTTCGCCAGCAGCTTCGTCGTCTCGCCCTCTGCTTCGCTATACAGAGTGAAGTTTTCGGCCAGATCGAGCAGCCGAGAAGGCTCACAGACTCCTCGGATCATCGTCTCCAAACTGACGAGACCCTCCTCACCTTCATCATTGATCTTTTTCCACTCGGCAAAGTGTTCCCACCCGGCTGTCATGCTGCCGACTCGGCTTTTCGAGCCGTTCGAGAGGATGATCAAAGCGTTGTGCCAGAAGATTTGCGGCACAGTCGTGCGGTAGTCCGAGAGGTTGTACTTGTAGGCGTTTTCTAGCGATTTGTGGGAAGCCTTGAGTTCGATGAAAACGAGCGGCAGTCCATTGACGAAACCTACGAGGTCGGCCCGCTTCCTTCCGTAGTCGCCTGAAATCCAGAACTGTGATGCAAGGAAAAAGTCGTTGTTCCTCGGCTCGTCCCAGTCCACCACCCGGACGATCTCTACACTCTCTTGGTCGTCGTCACGCCGAATGGGGACTCTTACACCGTCTCTCAGGAGTTTGTAGATGTCTTGATTGGCTCGGACAGGACTCAGGACACTTCGATCTTTGCTGAGTTCCTCGACCGCGAGGTCGATAGCCAGAGGGGTGATGTGGGGATTTAGCTTCGATAGAGCCGCACGCAGCCTTCGTTCAAGGACTACTTGCTCGGAGGTGTCTCTTCCAAGTAACGAGTTCGAGCCGTAGGTTTCCTTATAGCAATTCGCAGCGTCCCAGCCTAGTTTCTCAAATAGCTCGACGGTGTTGGCTTCGAGGATACCTTCGGAATCTGGGTCAAGGTAGGTCATACGACTTGGGCAGCGACCTCGATCTGAACATCCTCGACGCTGATTTCACCGGAGATGAGTTTTGGTAGGAGGAGGTCTCGCATATTTCGAAGCAGAGTGTTCACGGAGAAGAGATTAACCATCCCCATTACTAAGGGGGATACAAGCGTATCGAAATGTTCTCTGTGGGCTAGCTCAGGAATCACGATGCTCTCTTCCATTGCTCTGATTGGGCTGAGATTTTGTTGAGCCACACCAGTCGATATTCTTTCCAGTCTGTTCTGCGTTTCTGGCATCCGTAGAAGAAAATAAACATACCAGAGGTCGCTGGCACGCTTCGGAATCACCTTGGCTACCCGTTGATTGAGAAGCAGGTTTCTGCCGTATACGAGACACGCTCGACCAATATTTCCCGTTAGCGACATCAGAACGTCGCCCTGCTTGAGGACACAATAATCGGGAAAATTCTCAGGCGCAGTGGAAAGTTTGCTTTGACAATCCGGTGAAAACAAACCGTCTTGAACATTCCGAATCGTAACAATCCCGTAAGAGCCATGTTCTACGAATGTGGAACTCTTGAATGGGAAACCAGACCTTAGTGCGGCGAGATCGCCCAATGATCCTATTTTGTAGTGTTCGGGAATCAGTCCCCGTTCCGACTCTACGAGCTTGGCTTTCTCATGACCGGGGAAACGAAAATTGACGAACCACTCCCGGTAGAGCATCTGCGCCATCTGCTCCAAAATCCTGATGCGTTTGTTGTTGTTCTCGATCAGGTCGTCGTAGGCAGCGAGGATTTCAGCGATGTGCCGTTGTGTCGCGAGTGGTGGAACAGGAACTTGGAGCCGTCCAAGAATGTCTTGATTGAGATTGGAGATGTTAGTTCCGCCGCCGTACAGGGAAAGGGCTTTTCTGATCAGTTGCGACCTGAAGAGGTAGGAATAAAATCGCGGATCGCATTCCGGCGAGGTGAATCTAAGTCTGATGGAAAATGCAGAATGGGTTACTTCCCCCGGAACACCGTCCACGTACATACTCCGTCCGATTAGGTCGCGGTTTCCGTTTGACCGTACAAACAGGATGTCGCCATTTCTCAGCAGGTGTTCGTTTCTAACGACCCCTTCAGGATTTATCTCGTCAAGTTGATCGAACTTGGCGCGGACGTTGCTTTGGAAGTCGCTTACTCCGATGACTTTGATCCCTCTCCCGAAGTTCTCTTTAGAAAAATTGACGCCGTTGCGAAACTCAGCCAGCGAGCCAAGCTGCACGTGACGCCAGTTATTCTTGCGATGTCCGCTCATTCTGAACCTTGCAAAACAGCAGAGATGTTTTCTGCAATTCGTTGTTCGAGTTCTCGTGCCTCCACGTTTAGCACTTCCAACTGCTCGCTAAGTTCCTCCAATCGCACCGAGAATTCAAAATCGTCCGCTCCTTTTTCAGCAACGCCAACGTAGCGACCCGGATTGAGGCTCCAGCCCTGACCTTCGATTTCGTCCAGAGTGGCGACCTTGCATAGACCCAGCACGTCGGCATACCTCCCCTTCGGGAGGTTCTCATTCATCAAGCTGCCGCTGCCAGCCCCGTCTTCAGGCTTCTCGCCTCGGTAAAGTCGAACGATGTTGGAGATGAACTCGATTTGCTGGGGCGTAAATTCCCGGTGCGCCTTGTCGATTTGTGTGAAGATGTGCCGTGCGTCGATGAACAAGACTTTCTTCTTGCGGTCGGTCTTCACTTTGCCTCTGTCGAAGAACCAGAGGGTGCAGGGCAGTGTTACGGTGTAGAAGAAGTTCGGCCCCACTGAGACGATCACGTCCACTGCTCCAGACTTGAGAAGCTCCGTGCGAATGCCCAATTCCGAGCCTCTGGCGTCCCCTGCCGAGTTCGCCATCACAAATCCCGCCCGACCCGTCGCACTCAGTGCGCTGTAGAAAACTTGCATCCAGAGGTAGTTGGCGTTGTCTGCCTTGGGCAACTCAAACGGATAGCGGGGATCATTCTTGATCCGCTCTTTGTCCACCTTGTCCACGTTGAAGGGTGGATTTGCCATCACGAAGTCGAATTTGCCGACGCTCTTGTGAGGGTCTTCGTAGTAGGTGTTGGACTGCCGAATGTCGCCCGACAACCCATGAACGGCAAGGTTCATCTTGCACAGCCGGATCGTCTCAGCGACCTTTTCCTGACCGTAGATCGAGATTTCATTGACGTTCTTCTTGTGGTGCTCGACAAACGCAGCCGACTGGACGAACATGCCGCCAGAACCACAGGCAGGGTCAAGGATGCGCCCGTGGTAGGGTTCGATGATCTCCACGATTAGCTTGACGATGCTAATCGGGGTGAAGAACTCACCGCCCTTCTGCCCCTCAGCCATCGCGAACTTGCCGAGGAAGTATTCATAGATCTTCCCGAAAGCGTCTCCCTCGGTCAGCGGGATCGCAGAAAAATTCTTTAGCAGCGAAACCAGCAGGGCTTTTTCGAGATTGTTGTAGGTCTTGGGGAGAACATCCTTCAGGTCTTCGTTCTCTGCCTCGATTGCCTTCATCGCTTCGTTGATTGCCTTGCCGATGTCGGCACCTTCGGGCAAGTCCAGCAGGCTCTTGAACCGAGCCTTCTCGGGGATGTAGAGGACACCCTGCGCTTGATAGTCGGTCTTCCCAATCTTCCGGCGACCACTTCCCCCAGCCGTGAGCTTCTTTTCCGCCTCGGAGAACTTCTGGTCGGCATAGCGCAGGAAGATCAGCCCCAAAACGGGGACGGAATACTCCGACGATTTCAGTTTTGAGTTTGCCCGGAGTTCGTCGGCGGCTTCCCACAGGCGTTTTTCAACTTCTGTGTGGTTGGCTGGCATGTTTCGCTTTCTAGGGGTAAATTGCTTAGAACGACATCAGTGTATTTCGCTGACGCTGATCTCTGCAAGGATCGCACGACCAGATTTGCCTAAACCGTGACGACGAACACCACGATCACAGTCCATCCAACGTCCGTCAGAAGGGAATCCTAACAAAAGATGAGCCTTAATCTCGATAGTGTGAACGCAAAACTCCAACGGGCTGATCAGCACAACCAGTTTTTGCATGATGAGATTGCTGCTTGGATGGCGACGAATTCATACGTCACTCGTCCTGTGGTAAGTCCTGATCAGACTCGGTACGCCATAGTCGCGTACCTCACGGGGAAAGAACCTCCGCTCCAAGCATGGACATTGGTGGCTGGTGATTGCCTCCATAACCTCCGGTGCGCCCTCGATCACCTCGTCTATGCCATTGCCGTCCATCAGTCAGGTGCAAATCCGCCGCCAGACGAGAAAAAACTTCAGTTCCCTATCGCGGACAGTCACACTCATTTTCAAAACAGCATTTCTCGAATAGCGAGCCTCAGCCCCTCCGTTCAGGCAGCTATTGAGGCTGTGCAACCCTACAATCGGAGCCATCCGAAGCTACCACCGCCCCTCGCTGTCCTGAGGGACTTGGAGAACATCGACAAGCACAGATTCCTCCGACTTGCGTACACGGGAATTGGCGATATTGACGTAGAACTCGGTGGAGTGCCAAACCCACTCGCAGGGCAACCAACGCAGATAGCTCACGACGGAGAAATCAAAGACGGCACTGAAGTCGTAGCGTTTCTGTTTTCCGCCCCCAACCCAGGTATGAAGTTCGTCAAAGCCCAAATGGACTTGATGATTTCACTGTGGCATGGCAAGAAGAACCCAACCGATCACCCATGGCACGAGCGAAACGAGGCACACACAGTACTGAAGTTCCTCGCCGATGAAGTCCGGGCGGTCGTTGCCACGGTTTCGGCTGCCGCTTAGTGAAATAGAAAAGAGGTTTTGTGCTTGAAACGAATGGTCAAATCACACTAAAGCTCGACAATTCAAAAGATGAGCAACTCGCTTCTTATGGCAAAAGAATCTTGAAGCTGCTCCGTTCGCCGCAAGCTCAAAAGAGCCACTACTTTATTGCGACACTCGATGACTTTCTTGGGGCTGTCTACTCGTTAGTTTTGTCCCAATGCAACGTTCATCCGTTTGAGAAGCGGAGTGGACAGATCGAAGTTGCTACCGTGATTAAACGTGCCGAGGACATTGCCAACGGTACGTTGAGAACTTCCGGCAACTGGATGGCGGGATTTCATTTCAACGGCGCACTATTTCGGATCGCCGCTTCTTATCATCGAGGACTGAAGGTTGTCTCAAGCAAGGAAAAGAGTCGAGACATGAGGGGTGGGCTTCTACCTGTGGTAGAAGCAGCTTTTCCAAAATGGAAGCACCAGAACCTCGATGACGTCTACGACGAAGTGAACGATTTGAAGCACGATGCTGAAGGCAAGTTCAACTTGCGAGAGGTCGATTTGGAAGGAGCCAAGGCAGCCACTGAAGAACTACTGGAACTATTCGAGTGCTGGTGCGGCTAACACCCCCATCGGGCGGTGCCGGAAGCGGCTCGACCAAATGAGCGTGACTGGTCTTCGAATAACAGATGGTGGCTGAACGCCGATTTCCGCGATTTCCGACCTTCAAAATCAAGCGGTTACAGCGCCGCAGCGAGTGGGGTTTTTTGAAGCCGTGGCGGAAAGCCAATTTTTGGCGATCCGCTCTCGCCGGGACGAGATAGCCGGGACGAATGCAGCAGCACTCCCCTGATCCAAGCGCGTTACAGGCGCACCTGATAGCGTGCCTTGAGGTGGCTCGCGTGACCCGCCAGATCGGGTACGGCGCTCCACTCTTCCCACAGATCGCTGTACGTCATCCAGCGGAACTCAATCGGAGAGTCGGCTACCGCCTGAGCGAAGGCTCCCACCTCTTCCCTGTGTTTCCTGCACTCCCCCAGTTCGCTCCAGTTCAGCGGTTCCCAGAAGAGGTAAAGCAGCGTGAGTTTGGGGCATTCGCGATGACGGTGCCGAAACTCGTTCAACCCGAAATAATGCTTGATCAACTGCGCCCGATCCAAGCGTCCTTCCGTCCCCTTCTTCGCTTCTTCGTACACTCCCCACCAACACGGATCGCTTTTCGGCGGTGCCAATGCTTTATAGGTAGGTGAAAACTCTGGCTTTTTGGGGCTGAGGTATTCCAGTAACTTCGACTCAACCGCCACAACACCATCTCCCCGCTCAATCCAAACGTCAAGATTGGGAGATATGCGTCCTGCGAAAATCGGAAGCTTCTTTTCAAACCTGACATCCGTCGCTCCCTGTGTTCCCAGCAGTTGAAGCCGACCGGGCTTCGCCTTGAACGGAGCGAAACAGTTCACTGCCAGAGCGCAGGAAGAGTGGACGGCACAAAATTTCATTCTCAACTCGTCGCCGTCGCCCCCTCGCAGGTCGTCTTCAACGGTCGCCAGATCAATGCCGAGAAGGAGATTCTCCTGCGGCAATCGCGTGTAGCCTTTCTCTGTCACCCCCGAAAAATTGCGAAGCAACGCTGCCTTAGCCGACGACAAAACGCTCATTGGATGTGATCTCCTGCCAACGCGTGGGAGATTATCGCAGAAGCAACGGCTCCTCACGAACCCCTTGCTGCTGGCCCCCTCGTGCTTGACAATTTCGCCTATATGACAGTCGCGCTGATTCGCTACGACGCTGCCCGGTATCGAAATTCCTGTCTGGATTTGAAAAGTCGCAGAGCCAAGCGTTTGGGGGATCAATTCCACGTGGTCTTCATTTTCCGAACTTGAAATTGAGCCTCGTCAGCATCTCAGCCAGTCCGATGCAGGGAACTCCAAACTGAGTACAAATATTTGGAATCTTCGGTGTCATCGAGGTCTTGTCAACGCGGGATTCATGTGAAACAACGATTCCTTCATCACATTTTGCATGAGCAATGATCCATCCATCAGCGCCACTCAAAAAAGCTGCAACCTTAGCCCGTCGTTGCGAATATTTTTCCATGGTGTGATCTGCAATTTGCCCGTACACTGTCTGTACATCTCTCGTGGGTACCACAAACATCCCGCCATTTTTCCGATTCTTGACCCACAAAGCGAGCTTATCCTTTTCGGCTTCCCTTTTGAGAATTTCGTCATAGACTTTCTTTGAAGACCGAATCGTCCCGAGTTTTGCCTGCTGGTCGAGAAAGCTCCAAAAAGGCGGTGCTATTTCGAACGAATAGAGACCGTTCTTTGCTTGAATCAGAACGTCTGCATCCAACCAGAAACGTGGCACTGGTTTAGGCGAACCGTTCTGCAACCTTCTTCAAGGTCGCGATTTTTACTCCCAGCAGTTCGGAAGCACTCCTGTACGTGATTCGGTTCTGCCCAAGTGCAGTCAAGACTCCAGAAATGAATCTCTTGCTGTTCCTAGCCCCGAATGTGTTGTAAAAATTCCCGCTCTTCTCTTCGCCCTCGGTCGTTGCTGCTTTTAAGAACCACGGATTCCTGTCGAGGTAATCGACGTATTGTTGGAAGGTGATTCGGTTTGCTTCGCTCGCCTGTCGAGCCACCACGTATCGACTGACACGGAAGTATCTGGCTAGGTTGGCGATGTTGTCGTCAATTCCTGACTCATCGCGCCACCGACGTAATAGCTCGGCTCTTGGGGCGAGCACCTCGGCGGCAACCTCATTGCAAAATCGTTCCACCGCGTTCGCTTCGTCGGCAGAGCGGCTTCGCAGGTTGGGATTCGAAATACCACTTTCCCCGATCCACAAGTGGCCAAGCTCATGGACGATTGTGAAATTCTTGGCAGCCTTCGCGTCGCGAGCATTGATGAAGACAAGCGGAGCAAACTTGTCTGATATAACAAATCCCCGGAACTCGTTGACATTCAGTCGTCTCTTGGTGTTGTTCCCCACAATGCCACGCTGCATCACCAAGACGCCAAGCTCCTCCGCAGCTTGAACGATGTAAGTCAGGAAGTCTTGCCAGCTTCGGGAGTTCGCCCGTGTCGTGTCGTTTATCCTAAGGACTTTGGACACGCTCGCAGCTACCTGCTGGACGCCATCCGACATTCGGTAGCTGCCCACAAAGGAAACCCTTTTCGCACCACTCTCTTGAAGGTACTCGCTATACCATTGCTGCTTCAGAACTGCGTCGTTTACCACTTCAATGAAGTTGAGGCTGGGCTTGGATACCGCCACATTTCCCACAGTTCGGAGATCAGGCAGCAGAAAATCCTCTTTGGGTGGTTTTGACAGAAACAGATAGCCAAACGGTACGCGGAGCTTATCTGCGAGCTTCTCTGCTCTGTGGAATGGAGGTGACTGCTGCCCGGTCTCCCATGCTGCGATAGTTCTGGGGTCTACCTTCAGCGTCCCAGCAAGCTCCTCTACGGACACGCCAGCACGTTCTCGTGCCCATCTCGCAAGTTCGGGTGTGATGTAAGCAGCGTCCATGGGATTTTTTGCGCACTACCGCTTGGGAGAATTCGCTTTTGTACCTTCTGCGAAAGGGTATTCCTCACATGAATAATGGGTCAAGGAGCTTGACAGGGAGAGTTTCCCTGTTCGCCCGACTTGCACGCAAACCATGCCGCTAAAACCCTCGATGGCAAATCCCTCGCCAAGATTCCCCTTGCTGTTCATTGGTTAATAGTAGATGGTTACCGCCAGCCCCTTCTCATCGTGCTCTGGTGAGCACACGCATTCCGCTTCGCTGCGATGCCACCTCAACGCAGTCCAAGCGGCTACCACAGCATCCAGCAGATCATCGGCGCCGACACCACGCGGTCGGTTTACAAGACGTGTTTCAATTTGCGGGAAGACGCGATGTAGGAGAACGATCCTCTCTGCGGTACCCTCTTTCGTCTTCTTGTTGTGCTTCATCGGGCGGCGCTGGTTGAGTGCCCAGAAGCAGACCTCTGGATGAACCTCGAACGCCCACCGCTGGCAATCCGACGTGATCGCATCGTCCACCTGCTTCATCTTAGGTGCGATGCCCCATGCTTGCTGGCTCAAGCCCCTCGTCGTCTTGTGCCGATTGATCAAGCTTGCCTCTGCATAGGTTTGCGCTCTCAATGCTTCGCGGCAGGGCGCAGGAAAGACGCTGCTGCCACGAGGCTGACCGAGCAGCGTTCTTGCTGCCTTGTCACAAGCCCTCGGACCGCCGAGCAACCCGATGGGGATGTCGATGCCGACGCAGGCGAGATCAGCAGGAGGTTTGCCCAGCACTTCCCGTAGATCGGCTACCTCGACCGAAGTGGTGAGCGAAGGAACTTCGATCTTGAACGCGACCCATCCTGCGCGACATCCATCTACTCCGGCGACAACCATTGCCCAAGAATACTTCAGGAATACGCTCCAGCCGAATCGCGTGATGCACCGCACCGTCACCGCAGCGGCAGGCAGTTCGGTCGCGATGATGGATTCCCTTGAACTCGCCCAAGGTCATTTGAAATTCCCGCTGCCGATTCCATTTGTGAGTTGCCCCAACGACAATTCGCAACTCTGGAGAAGATTGTGGGAGAACCCGCAAAGAAGGAACGAGTAGAGTCCGAAGGTGTCAAGCAGAAGAGCGCCGTGCTCATCGCGCAGTTTTCATGGTGCGCCCATGCGTGGAACGTGTCTCCGGAAAAAGCAGCGCAGCAGGTCATCACCGATCTCTACGGTCATCTATCGCGTGGCGGCATGGTGTCTGTCCGCATCGAGGATTCGGACGGCAAGGAATACCTGCTGGAAGTGAGGGCGAGGTAGCGAAGACGACACGACTAAGCGTTCCATTGCCGGAGTATTCGCCAGAGCCGCTCTCAATCCTAGAAAGAGTGCTCTTTGCAAAGCGGTTCGGTGCCGGAGGCGCTTGGCTGACCGCACAGGCAAGGACTCTCTCGATAGTGCGCGATCTCTTTGATCACGTCATCAAAATCGCCTTTTCGAAGCGGGCCGAAATCGCGCAAGGCGGCGGCAAAAGCCTCTAGCACCGAGGCAAGCGCCGTGCGCTGTGCATGGAACAAGCTGACTCTGGAATCCTGATCGTTGGTCTCAATTACATTCGTCACTGGGCAACACCTCTACGTTTATGATTTGCGGTACGAATTCGCTTCCGTCCCACTCTTTGGTCAGAGGGCTAACGTCCGGCGCTTCATTGCACATCCATTCCTTGTCGTCGTCTTCGTCCATCCGGCGTTCCTCCTCGCAGTCAGAGCACCACTTGGTGCGAACATCTTCTTCGCCATCTAAGCTCACACCATGCACGCAGTTCGGGCATCGCCAATCCGGGTTTCGAAGCGGTGCAGTCAAGCGCATCACCCACTCTTCCACGGTCTCACCCAGCATTGGCCCAGTCATCGGGAAAGCTGCGTCTAACGCATCCATGTGGCGTGCTCTGTCTATTTCCCACGGTTCCGCGTCCTGCGGCAGCATGTCAACCCATCTGCTGGGCTTCGCAGCCTGTGCAGCCAAGGCTGCCTCGCGATCCTCGCGTTCGCGCAAGGTGACTAGCAGCGGGATGATCTTGTTTGCTCTAGGCATGAATACTTCGTAGAAGGTCATACCGAATTGCTTTTCCAGCGAAGCCATCGGGTCTCTCGCCGCACGTAGGTTGCGGGCCGTAAAGTCGTTGCCGTAGTTCGTGCCATCCGGTTCTGCCTTGCGGAGCGCCCAGATCAAGAACCACTTGAATTCCGGGTAGCCCAAACCAGACCTGCGCCAAAGAGACTCGATCTTTGGTGCCCAAGCGTTCAGGGTTCGAGCGTTGCGGAACTTCGCTGGGCGACCAAGCTCGATCCAAAATCTATAAGCGAGGCGCAGACCAACGGGACTCTGACCGTCAATTCTGAGTTTCATACCGTTCCCCATGCTCTTTAGTGTTCCCGCTTCTTACTTACGCTGTTTTGATTTCTTCTTGTGCTCGCTGACAGCAGCAAATAGAAGAATGAGTTTTCTTCTTCTTTGTGCTATCGAGATCGCAATCACAAGCAAAATCGAAATCGAAATCTGAATCCAATCCCTATCCCATCCCAATCCGAATCTGAATACGAATCCAATCGGTATCTCAATCCTAATGGCAGGCAAACCGCCCGCTGCGCTTGGCAACGCTCCCAACTTGCTTAGCAGTTGCTAGACCGCAGATTCGTCTGCCTCGATCTCGTCAGGGGTCGTATTCTCGGCTGGTGCTGCCGGAACCTTGGCGGACACGGTCCGCTCGCGTTTGGCTTTGGCGAAACCACCCGAACGCCCTGCTTTGACCTTTTCGTTGTGATGCTCTTCAAGCTGATCCCAGTCGCGTAAGAGCCGCTTGTGCGCCCAAACTTCCTTGCCGTCGATTTCGACAAGCTGGAACTTCGCCATAACTGGGTTCTTGTTTTCAATCCAGCGCTCTTTTGATCCGGCATCGGCGAGCAGCCACAACTGGTCGTCAGACGTCGGAAGATAGGGGCGAGTCGAGCAGATCATGGCTTTCTGGAGCAGTGCCCGGTAAAAGTGGCGCTGCACCCAGTCCATGCCGTACGCGACCTGCTCGTCGGCGCTGAAATCTTGTTCGTACCAGAAGATGTACTTAGGCTGATATTTCTGTGCGGCTGGCTTGCGTTTGGACATATCGTTCCTTCAACTTGGTTTACCCTTTCGTTCTCAGTCACAAGCCCTCTGTGAAGGGCGGGGCAGGCGGAACGATAGACCTGCCCCTCGATCTCCCGGTTGCTATCCGAGATTGTTGACGACCTACCTAGTAATACTGAGTTCGGGCGATTCTCGAACTCTGGCTGCTGCACTATGCAACGCCCAGTTCTGCCTCTATCTCTGATCCGGGTGCCCGTTCCCGGTTGCAGCCGTAGGTTCGGGAGTCGCGGTTCCCGGCCCGAGCTTCCGCTTAAGGACTTCCTCTCCCAAGTCTTCCCGTCTTATTTGAAAGCTCGTGTCCTCGACGGATCGGTCTCTCATCCGAATGAGCCGATTGATCCCGTCCTGGATTCGCTGGCTTCCCACTGCTTGCAGTTCAACCCAGTCTGCGAGCATGCCCGGATCGAACCTGATGACGTCGCCGACACGAATCGCTGGCACTTGGTTTCGTCGAACCCAACGCTGGATCGTTCCCTCTGTCACGTCCAGTAGCTCGGCAAAGTCCTTCACATTGAGCGGGGCCGCCCGCCCGCGCAGGTTCTTGAGAATCGACATCGTTTGCACCCTTTTTGCTAGTTTTGGGAGCTTTTGCCCCTCATCAAGAGGGTTCGGCAGCGAAAGGATTGGCAACTATCAAATAGGGGATTTTTGTCGCAAACGGAGATCGACTGCCGCTGGAATTCTCATGAATACTGAGGTTTTCGCGGGGGTGAGTTCAGCGCCGGATCGCGACGACGCCGCCCACCTTACGGCTCTCAATGAAAGCCTCAAGGTCGTCCTCGTCAATCCGCACGCAGCCCGGCATCTGCACGCTGCGCAGCAATCCCTGCTTGACCCACTTGTAAGCCAGCGCCCGGCTCACTGCGAGCCGGACGGCAGCTTCTACTACCTTAAGCAGCTTTCCCATCGGTTACCTTCTCACGGTCGTACTCAGGCTCCTTCGTGGCGTCGAGTGCCAGCCGCGACTCCTCGCTGATGCCTTTTGCTTTCTTTAGATACCGCATCATAGTGTCGGCGTCCTCCCACCCAAGCCATTCCATCACCTCGTAGATCGTGCGACCCTCGCGCAGCCGTTTGATCGCCGCGTAGCTGCGGAAGCCGTGGAACGGCTGGCGCTCGCCGCTAATGGTGCGGGGCACCTTGACCCCGCCGTCTTTGGCGATGCGGTTTGTCAATCCGTTGAGAGCCTTACCCGAAGGTCGTCCGTCTCGGCTCGGGAACAGCAAGCTCTGATTCACAGGAATCATCTCGGCATAGGCACGGAGCTTGTCGGTAAGCCAGCGCGGCACACCGACCGTCCGCCCTCTCTTTTTCTTGGTGGTGAAGTCGAACTGCCGCTTTTCTGCCCGAACGACTATCTTACCGTCGTAAACATTCTCGCGCTCTAAGTGCGCAACCTCGCCACGGCGCATGCCGCTCTCGCTGGCGACAAGCACGATGAGCCGCTCCCGTTCGTCCCGACACGCTGCGAGCAGCTTCTTGATGTCCTCGTCGGAATAAGTCTCGATGTCGGTGCCGTCCTTGCTCAAGACCCGGCGCTTCGGTCTCTCGCCTTTCGGCAACGTGACCTCAATCCCGTTTTTAGCGAGGAACGTGAGTAGCTGGCTGAATCGGTTATAAACCGTGGTCTGGTCGAGACGCTCGCGCATCCAAGCGATAAAGGCCCGGAGTGAGGCGTTTACTTGATCGAGGTAGAGGCACTGGGGACATGCCTCTTGGAAGTTTTCCAACGCCAGCCTGTACGCGTTGTACGTCGAGCGCTTCGTTCCGCCCGCGATCTGCCGCAGGTGTGCCTGCGCGGCGTCGGCGAACTTGTCTCGCGAGTTCGCCGTCACGACGTTAGCGTTCGGCGCTTTCTGCCCGCGCTCCGCCGCGAAAAGCTCGATCTCCCGAGTCGTCGCCAGAGCCACGGCGGTGACGCTGTCGCGGCCCGCTGGTTCCATAGCACGTCTGCCGTCGCGCTGGTATCGGAGGTAGTAGAGGTATTCCTCTGCCGCGATTCGTGCCCCCTTCGCCATGCCGGGAACGATGTTCCTTCTATTGGCAGACCACTGCGCCCGTTTCATTACCCACTCGCCTTCCTGCTTGTATCGAATCCAGATGCTTACTTTCCGTGTCACCATAAACTTCTCCGCTAGATTCCGCGCCCCACATCAGTTGCGTCGGTACCTTAACCAAATACTGCGTCGTTAGAGTTTTGCGGAGATTTGGTGACACGGCTCGGGTAACAAAGGTCGGGTAACAAGCCGCTAAGTCTTTATGAATCAGGAGTTGGCAGCGATACCGGGATTCGAACCCGGGTTTCCGCCGTGAGAGGGCGGCGTCCTGGACCCCTAGACGATATCGCCATTGTGGACCACAGCCGTTTTCGCTGCGTCCAGTCCATCTACGAATTTTCGCATGCCCCTCTTTGCCGTGCAAGCAAGCTCTTGCTCCGCGTTCTGCGTCATTGCTTACTCAAGGCAGGTTCCGGCGCCGCCAATTCATCCGCGGCCAAAATTCGCGCCTTCTTGTAGCAAGCCAGCATCCGGTCCAGCTCTTCCGGCCGGATGGGCTTCGTCAAGTATCCGTCCATGCCCGCCGCCAGGCAGCGCTCTTCGTCGCCCTTCATCGCATGCGCCGTCAGCGCCACCACCGGCACACGCTTGCCGCTTCCCTTCTCCCGCTCGCGAATTCTCAGCGTCGCTTCCATTCCATCCATCTCCGGCATCTGCACGTCCATCAGGATCAGGTCGAATTCCTCCTTCTCCAGCGCCGCCAGCGCCTCCAACCCATTCCTCGCAATCTCCACCGAATGCCCGCGCTTTTCGAGCATGCTCATGGCCAGCCGCTGGTTCACCGGATTGTCTTCGGTCAACAAAATCCGCAAGCGGGTCGCTTCCTCTTTCGGTACCGGCAACATAAGTTCCCTCGCCGGCAAGTAACGTTCCGCGCAATCTGGTCTCCCCCGCGCCGCTGTTAACGTTTCCCGCAACTCGCTCCGGCGCACCGGCTTCATCAGGCAGGCAGCCGCTCTGCATCGCCCGCAGCGTTCTTCATTCCTCACCGTGCCTGCGGGACACAACATCACCACCTGGGTTGCCAGCAGTTCCGGCGTCCCCTGCACGGCACCCAACAGCCCGTAGCCGCCCATCCCTGGCATATGCATGTCGGTCAGGACAATCGTGTATTTCGCCTCTAATTTCACACCTCGCCACAATTCTTCCAACGCGGCTGCTCCGCTTTCCACAACCTTCGCCTCCAGCCCCCAACTGTTCAGCATCTCCCACAGGATTCGCCCGCTTTCGCGGTTGTCATCCACCACCAGCACGCGAATCTTTTCCGGTGAAGCCAAGGGCTCCTCGTTCCCCACCGTTTCGCAATCCGCAATCTCGCGGAATCTCACCGTGAACTGAAACCTCGCCCCGCGCCCCGGCTCGCTTTCCAATCGAATGCTCCCTCCCATACGTTCCACCAGCCGCGTGGAGATGGCCAGCCCCAGTCCCGTACCGCCGTATTTTCGTGTCGTCGAACTGTCCGCCTGCGTGAACGGGTCGAATATCAGCTTCTGCTTCTCGGGCGAAATCCCCACCCCCGTATCCCACACGATGAATTCCAGCATTCCGGGCTCGCCGCTGGCTTCCACTGGCCGGATGCGGACGCCCACTTCCCCGGCCTCCGTGAACTTCAACGCATTCCCCAGCAGATTCGTCAGCACCTGCCGCAATCGCGCGGAATCTCCGCCCACATACCTGGGCACGCCCGGCCGGAAATCGCAAAGCAGTTCCAATCCCTTTTGTTCGCTGCGCAGCCCGAATGTGCGCACGATCTTCTCGACGCAATCCCACAAATCGAATGGAGAGTCCTCTAGTTCGATTTTTCCCGCTTCAATCTTGGAGAAGTCCAGCACGTCGTTGATCACCGAAAGCAGCGAATCCGACGACACCTTCACCGTCTCCAGGTATTCCCGCTGCTCCGCGTTTAGTTCTGTTCCCAGCGCGAGTTCCGTCATCCCTATCACGCCGTTTAGCGGTGTGCGGATTTCGTGGCTCATGTTCGCCAGGAACTCGCTCTTAGCCCGGTTGGCGGCTTCTGCCGCTTCCTTGGCACGCCGCAGCTCCTCCTCTGCATGAATGCGCGCGATGAACCGCCCCACGCTCTCCGCAACTCCGCTCATGGCTCGCCGGGCATCCGTTGCCAGCGGTTCCCGGGAAATGGTCATCAGGGTCCCGACAAACACCCCGTCCGGCGCCAGGGGTTCAGCGGTGAGCGTCATTTCTCGGATCCCGCCGCTTCCGCCAGTCCTCGAATCTCTCGGGAAGATCCTCAAGTCCACACGTGCTTCGTTTCGTCCGTCCTCCCGCATGCGCCTCATTTGAAGCTCGGCCACCTCACCCAGGCTTCCTTCCCTCAGGCTTTCGCCGCTCGCCCACAAGCGGATCTCCGCATTGGCATCTTGGCTGCACCAGATTCCCGTAAATTCCACATCGAGATATTCCTGGAAGCTCCCCACGCACAGCCCCAAACCTTCGTCCAGCTTTCTTCCACCCGTCAGCGCCGCTCCCACTTCGCTCGCAAACGTTTCCAGCAGCGCGCGCCTCGCCAGCCTGCTGTCCGCTCGGCGTCGCTCGCTCACCACCGCTCCCAGGCAAAGTCCCATCAGTCCCAGCGTCAGGATCGCAAACTGCAAGCGAGGCATCGTCCCTCGGGGCGCTTGCGTCCACCACGCGGCGAACGCCATTCCCACGTTGACGCCAAACACCGCCAACGCCGACCCCGGCAGTCCATAGCGCACCGCCGCCCACGCCACGGGTATGAACAGCAGGTACAAGGGTTGGTAAGGAATCGCCGCTGTAACTCCGAACAATAACCAGATCGCCGCCGCAATGGAGGCGCCGTGTCCGCCCACTTCCAGCGCATTCTTCGCCGTCCATTCCCAATCGCGCCGTCCGCCGCTTCCGATGCGCGTTTCCTGGTTCATCCACGATTTCACGCGCGGGACCACAAACGTCAGCAAAAACGGCGCGAACGTTACAATCGCGATGCTGTCGCTTGCCCACCAGTCCACCAGGTTCTTCAGAAAATCCGCGCGCTTCGCCAACCCGTCCGCCGTAAGCGTCGCCGTGCCCACCAATCCGCTCCACACCGCGGCCGTCAACATCACCACCACAAAGCGCCCCACGTCTCGCAGCGTTTCCAACCCCGGGTCGATCCGCCATTTTCCTTTCAGCATCATCGCCCCGGCGATATAGCCGCCGTAGGCGATGGTCGCCCCAGGCAACCCGTTCCAGGAAAGCAGTGGCCGGTGATAATTCACCAAGGCCGCAATCAGGCTCGCCACCATCACAAGGGGATAGAATCTCCGCGGCGCACACAACAGCAGCGCCACGCTCAATCCCACGGGCAAATAACACGGCGGCGCGCCTTCCCAGGCATGCGAAGCGGTCGAGGATCCATCCGTCAGTAAAAACGCCGCGATGAACGCCATGCATGCCAGTACGTGCTTGGCGAACAGCGCTCGCCCTGCATCTTCCGTTGCAGTGGAAGTCGGCCCGTTGCTCGTCTCGCCCGCGCCGGTGATCGAGAATACCGCTTGACGTGCGGCCTCCGGCCGAAGGTCCGAATCTTCTTGGGAATGACGCAGGCTCGCTGGAATCCGACGCATACGGCCGCAATTCTGGTTTCCGCCCGCTGAATACTTTCTCGGGCTCAGTTCCGTTCGGTCAGCCGGCACAATCTCATCCAACACTCACACACCGCTGCCCTTAAATAAATCGGCCGTTTCCGGTCTCTCCTTTAGTGCGGAGAATTCTGGTGTGCGATTGAAATGGCTACACTTAGTGGTGGCGTAGGAGAGTGTTCAATGAAATGGCTCAAGTATCATTCCCATTTTGGAACGGTTGGCCTCAGCCCCCTTTGGTTTGCCCTTGCGTCAATTCGCGCCCAAAACTGAGCCTGCCCGCCGCCAGATCCTGGCTCATTCAGTTTCCTTTTTCCGCCGCTGCCAATTGCACGCACAGCGCCACGCCTTCGGCCGCCTGCGCCACTTCCGCCAGGTCCGGAAAAGTTGGCGCGATGCGAATGGTGCGATCCTCAGGGTCATTGCCATACGGATGCGTAGCGCCCGCGGGCGTCAGCTCAATTCCAGCCGCCTGCGCCAGGGCCACCACCCGCCGCGCGCAGCCTTTCGCCACTTGCAGGCAGATGAAGTATCCGCCCTTCGGCTTCGTCCAGTTGACACCCGGGACGTGCGCCAGCTTTGCCTGAAAAATTTCCAGCACCTTTCGAAATTTTGGGGCAATCAGCGCGCGGTGCCGCTCCATCAACTCCAGGATCCCCGCTTCGTTTTTCAAGAACATCACGTGGCGCAACTGGTTCAGCTTGTCCGGGCCAATGGTCCGAGGCGTCATGCGCGCCAGCAGCCACTTCACATTCTCTTTCGACGCCGCGAAAAGCCCCAGCCCCGCCCCCGCCAGGGTGATCTTCGACGTGGATGCAAACACCAGCGCGCGATTCCCGTGTCCGTGTTTCGCGCAAAGCTCCAGAATGTTCGCGAGCTCCATGCGCTCTTCGGTCAGATGATGGACGGCGTATGCATTGTCCCAGAACAAGCGGAAATCCGGCGCCGCCGTCCTCATCGCCGCCAGCCGCTCGATCGCCCTTTCTGAAAACGTAATCCCCGTTGGATTGCTGTACTTCGGCATGCACCACATGCCTTTGATCGAAGCGTCGCTCCCCGCCAGGCGTTCCACCTCCTCCATATCCGGGCCGTCTTCCGTCATCGCCACGGGAATCATTCGTATTCCGTACTCTTCGCAAATCTTAAAGTGCCGGTCATAACCCGGCGCGGGACATAGGAACGCAACCTCCCCCTGCTTGGCCCACGGCGCCGCGCCGTCGCACGTCCCCTTCAGCAGCGCGTATACAATGCAATCGTGCATCAGTGCCAGGCTCGAATTGTTCGCCGCCACCACCTGCTCCGCCGGCGCCCCCATCATCCACGCGAACAAACACCGCGCTTCCGCCAGCCCTTGCAGCCCGCCGTAGTTCCGGCAATCCGTCGCGGATTCCCCCATAAAATTTCCCGCGCCTGGCAGCGCCAGCAAACCCGCGCTCAAATCTAGTTGCGCAGGCGACGGCTTCCCGCGCGTCAGATTGAGCTTCAATCCGCGCTTCTTGAAGGCCTCGTAACTTTGTTGGAGTTCCTGCAGCCGGCCGCCGGCCGGCAAACTGGATGGAGCGGATCCCGTCATGGTAATTGGCGTCCCCTGTTGGAATTGCTTCGCAAACAACTCACTCGCCGAAGCAGCGCGCATCGCCACCCACATTATCCCGAATTCCCTCCCGCGCGGGGCACCCGTCTCCAATCTTCCTCAGGAACAATTTGGCTGCCCATCTGGCGACCTTGGGCACGCCGCACGAGATTCATCACGCCTTGTATAACCCGAACTCCACGTTCGCAGCTCCACCCTTTCCATTTTCTATTTTCCGGCATCTCTGGCTATAGGCTGTTCGCCGTTCGGTCATGCATGCCAGCTCTCTTCCCCCGCCCCTTCCCCGTCTCTGCTATACTACTCTCCATTCCGCGCAACCTCATTCTTTCTGGGGAATTCCGAATGCCATCGATCGCTCCTGTCTCCCGCCGCAGATTCCTTTCCGACGTATCCAGATTTTCCGCGTTTTCCGCATTTGCCGGAGCCATCCCCTTCGCCGCCTCGGCCGGCGTGATTGCCGACGACCCGCGCGTCTCCCAAACTCCTCTCGTCGATGCGGGCTTCGCCTCCGTCCGCAAAATCGGGGAAGGCCTCTACGCCACCATTTCCGACCCTTCCAAAGGTTTTACCACCCTCTGCAACGGCGGCTTTCTCATCGGCAAGGATGCCGGGCTTCTCCTCGAAGGATTCGGCACTCCCGCCGGTGCGAGTTTCCAGATGGACGCCTTCCACAAGGTCACCCAAGTCGCCCCCGCCGGCGCCCTCCTCACCCACTATCACTTCGATCACGCCTTCGGCAACTCCGTCTATGGCGCCAATGGCATCCAGCTTTGGGCCCACTCCGCTGTCGCAGGCCGCATGATGGATTCCTACGTCTCGATGCAGGGCGCCGACCGCGCCACCTTCCTCGCTCCGCTCGAGAAGCGGGTGACGGATGCGAAAACGGATGCCGCCCGCGAGCACGCCAGGAACTACGTGACGACCATCGGCAACGTCTTCGATATGGCCAATAAAACTTCCCTCGCTTTCCCCAACCGTCCGCTCAATCCCGCCAAACTCCCCCTGCAAATTGACCTTGGCCATTTCCCCATCATCATCGAGCATCATCCCGGCCACTCCGGCACCGATCTGATCGTTCGCGTCCCGGAACAAAAAGTCGTCTACACCGGCGACTTGCTTTTCAGCAGCGCGTACCCCGCCACCTTCGACACCCAGTGCACCATCTCCGGTTGGCGCAACACCCTCAAAACGTTCTCTTCATGGGAGAAAGACACCCTCTTTGTCCCAGGCCACGGCCCCATCTGCGGCCAGCAAGGCGTGCAAAGCCTTCGCGATATCTTCGATGATTTTTCCGAACAGGCTGAGAAAATGCATAAAGCCGGCGTTCCGCTCGCCGACGCCGTCGATCAATACGTCATTCCCGAAAAATTCAAGACTTTCCCGGTCTTTGCCTGGGGCCTCTGCATCGCCCCGTCCATCGCCAAACTCTACGCAGAAATGGGCGCAAAGTAACCTCACCGGCCCGGCGCCTTCGCTCCCACTCTTGCCGCGCATTCTCGCATTGAGGCTGCCTTCCGCCCAAATGGCGGCAAAGATGTGTAGGGGCGGCTTTATGCCGCCCTCCGTCTGTCAGACACATTGCGCTTTGATCCAACGCCGCACCCGCACCCCGCAAAGGCGTCTTCGCTGTGCTCTGTTCGCTGTCTGCTGTTCGCCGCTAGCCAATCTCCATCCGCTAGAACTTCACCATGATCGCCATATCGATGAACGATTCATTCTTCCGCAAATCCGGGAACCACACGCTGCTCATACCTCCGCCGCATGCTTGCTCCGCCGCCGGCAGCGTCAGCTGTCCGGAGGATGCGCCGCTGCTGCACACGTAGTACTGCGGCGCTCCGTTGTTCCCGCCGGGCGGCGTGATTCCGCCCTTCCCCGTCCAGTACGGCACGCTCGCGTGGCGGTAGTCATATTCCCACCGGAACGTGATGTATTGCCTGGGCATGTAGTCGAAAGTGAAGGATGAATCCCAGGCCTTGAACGGATCGCCGGGATTCCCCGTGAAGTACGGCGAGTTTGTCGCCGCCGAAATCGCCCCTTCGCCGTTGATCGGCGGGATCAGCACCAGGTATCGTCCCGGGTTGTTGATCTGCCCGCCTCCCACCGTCACCGCAAACAAATCCCGGTGGAACCAGAAGCGGTTGTATCCCATCCATCCCACGAAGCTCTGCTTCGGCCCGCCTTTGTGGTTCCCGTAGCAACTCACGCCGCTCCCATACTCGCAGCCGAGGTCCCCGGTCAACGTGAACGCCATTTTGCTGATGGCGTTGTCCGGCTTATCGTAGTATTTCACCTCAACGCTGTTGTCCGTGTGGATGCGGCTGCGCCCCTTGATGAACAGGTCGTCCTCGCCCAGCCCATAATTGTTCGAAATGATGTTGATCCACGGCTTCGGCGTCCACTTTACCTGCCCGCCAAGACCCGGACGGTGATTCGCCGACCCATACGCCTGCCAGCCGTTGATGAACCACGGCTCGATCTTCAGGTGCGCCGTCGGGAATATCTGCACGCGCACGCCGTTGAAGAACCACGGCGTGTTCGACGAAACATACGAAGGCTGATACGCCCAGTTGTCGAAATTGTAGTAGCTGAACAATCCCACGTAGGACATGAAGATGCCCGCGTCCACGTTGATTCCGTGCAACACGTTGAAGTGGTACCCCCCGTACGCCTCCGATACATAGCGGTACGCCGTGTTCAAATCCCATTGTCCGTGTCCCGGGCTCGGATCGTTCCGCGGCGTGGTCGCCGAGTACATCCCGAACTGCGTCATCAATCGCGCGCGCACGTTGTCATAGTGAAAGTCGCCGCCAACTCCCAATTGCTCGAGTTGCACTTCGTTGCTCCGGAATAACTCGCTGGATCCGCCCATCGAATGATCGTCCGGATGGTTGAAGTCGTACACGTAGTTGATATCCGCGCGGATTTCCGGCGTGAAAAACTTGGAGTCCCAGAAAATCTCTTTCGTGCGCGGATTCCCGTTCAACCAGGTCCAGTCCGCGTCCGAAAACGGCTCGATCTTCGCCGCAGTTTGCGGAACCGGATTCGATGGTTTGTCCCCATCCTGCTTCGGCCCAATCCCCGGCGACACATTCATCGCCGCCGCGCTGGACGAATAAACGATTCCGGAATTGGGCGCGGCGCTGTTCTGCTTCGGGCCCGGCCCAGCACCAGGCATCCCGTCACCTGGAGCCGCACCCGTTACAGCCGCCGGACTCGCGGGCGCGGTTCCGCTCATCGCCGCGTTTCCCGCGCTTGCCGCGGCCTCCGCACTCGGCTTCCCTTCCTTCGCTTCCAGCTCGGCCACGCGCCGCTCCAGTTGCTCCACGCGATCGAGTAGCCAGCGCTCCCGCTCCGTTAATCCCGGTTCGGGATGGCTCGTCACGGACGCCTTTGCCTTCGGCGTTGCAGCGGCTTCCGTTGCCGCCGGGGTATCTTTCCCCTTCGTACCGTCATCGGCCAGGCCAGCACCGCACAAAATACCGCTGAGCAGCAATATCCATCCCAACCGTGAACCGCGATTTTTGCAAGATTGCATGACAATTCTCCCTGCCCTGTTTCTGACGCGCATCCGTATTTTCGGTACGGCAGCTACCCGCTGCCCGGTGTTATCCGAAGAGGACCTGCAGGCTGCCCAATTAGACTAATGGGAAGGACATAAGGATTCTGTGAGGCAGGAATCAGCGTTCTGTGAGCCGTCCACACATATTTCACTTGACAATATTTTACTATTCGATATAGTTACTCGCAGGTAGCAGTGTCGATGGGCTTCGGCTTAACCTAACTCTCGGCTGCTTAACTCTTTCTCCGAGCGCAACCGGATGGCATCCTCCGGGCAAACCCTGAAGTATTGCTAACCTGTTTATTTTCCATACTTGCGGGACTCAACAAAGGCCATGCCGGTAACTCGCTCGAATCCGGGCAGTTTCGGCCATTGCCCCATGCCGTAAAATAAACCCTTTGTTTGCCACACATAGAAAGTGAGGAACCTATAAGTTCCTTGTTTGCCACACATACGAAAATTGATGTTTTTCCGTACCAGCGGAGCCGGCACCGCTTCTCGCGGGCTACCTCTTCGATTCACGAGCCACGCCTCCCGGCCCTTACACCTGCACGCTCTCTTTTTTCTTGATCTCCGCCGCCATTTTTTCCATTTCCGCCTGGATCAATCCATTTGTCGCCAAAATCGACTTGCCGCCCAGCACGTAGGGCTTCCCGTCGAGGTCCGTGATCTTCCCTCCAGCCTCTTCCACAAGCACCACCCCGGCCGCCGTATCCCATGGCTTCAGACCGAACTCCCAGAACCCATCAAACCTTCCGGCCGCCACGTACGCCAGGTCCAGCGCTGCCGATCCGTCGCGCCGCACCCCATGCGAGTGCAGCGTAAAATCCCAATAGTAGTGAATATTCGGCAGCGTGTGCCGCTTCGTGTTCGGAAAGCCGGTGCACAACAAACTCTTCCGCAACTCCCCGATCTTCGAGCACTGCATCCGCTTCCCGTTGAAATGCGCGCCTTCGCCGCGCGCCGCCCAGAACATTTCCTCGAAGATCGGATTGTAGACAACGCCCAGCAGCAAATCGCCGCCTTTGGCCAGCGCCATCGAAACGCAAAAACACGGATAGCCGTGCGCGAAATTCGTCGTCCCGTCCAGCGGGTCCACGTGCCAGCGGTACTCAGATCCGGTCTCTCTGCCGCTTCCCTCTTCCGCCGCCACCGCGTGCTCCGGGAAAAGAGTCTGCAGGCGGCTCACAATCAACGCTTCCGATCGCCTATCCGCCTGCGTCACCAGGTCGAAATCGCCTTTGTACGCGATGTCCGGCGGACGCTGCACTTCTTCGCGCAGCACTGCCCCCGCTTCCCGCGCTATATCGATTGCGGCTTGCAGATATACCTTGCTCATTCGGTCTCGATCCTAGCCGGAAGTAGTCCATTCCATGGCAAACACCTGGCAGCAAACCGATAACGGGAGCCAGATCCTGGCATCAGCGCATCGCCTCCGTTCCTCACGAAATCTGGATCCTTCTACCAGTTTACCTGAGCAGGTACAAACAGCGCAGTTTGCCGCCTTGTCTTTTCCTGGCACGTCTCTGCGCCCTCTGCGTCTCTGGGTTAAGCTTCCTTCTTTTTCGATTCACTGCACCAAATACGACGTTCGATGCCGCGCCGTATATCCCGGCAGCACTTGGACCTCGATGCTCCGGTAGGTGTTCGCCGGCCCGCGCGGATTCGGATAGTACGCTAGCCGGTATTGCGTCCGGAGTTCCGCATCGATCTGGTCGAAGATAATCGGCAACTCCTCCGCCTTTGCCGGGAAATACATGGCACCGCCGGTTGTCTCGGTGATGGTTTGCAGCGCGTGCTCTCCGCCCGTGTTCCGGCTGTTTTCGCCTTGCAGTGGCCGGATCAAAATCGTATAGAGCAGCACTTCCTCGCGCAGCGCGGCGCGCCTCGCGGACTCAAAATCCGCCCGGCTCGTGGTCTCGCCGCCGTCGGTTACCAGCACGATCACGCGCCGCCGCTCGTCGCCACGCCGCCCCAGCGCTTGCGAGCCCAGCAGAATCGCGTCGTAAATGGAAGTTCCCGCGCCATCGGGAATCTTCGCCACTGCGTCTTGCAACGCCTGCACCTTGTCCGTGAACGTGCTCCGCTGCGTCACCGACTCATCGAAGGAAAACACGGCCATGCGGTCGCCCGGCCTCAGCACCTGTTGGATGAAATGCGAGGCGGCCGCGCGCTCGTACTGCATGTCCAGGTGCGTGCTCAGGCTCGCGTCGATCATCAGCGCGATGTCCAGCGGCCATTTGGTTTCCGCCTCGAAAAACTCGATTTTCTGCGGCGCGCCTTCTTCAAAAACCTGAAACGCCTCTTTCGGCAGGTTCGGCGCCGGACGCTTCTGTTCGTCCAGCACGCTCACCAACACGTTCACCAGACTGACGTTGACCTTTATTGTGCCCTTCGGCGTCTGCGAGCCCTGAACATTCGGAGACGCGGGTTCCGTCGGCGCGGGAACGATCGCTCCCGGAGGTCCCGAGGGTTGCCCCGCATTGGGTGCCGTGCTTCCCGGCTTGCTGCCCGAAGGCTGCGCCCATGGCGGACGGTCAGGCTTGTCCTGCGCCCGCGCGCACAGCCCGAATCCCAGCAGTAGCGCAGCGAGGCCGAACGCGGAAAAAGTTCGTGGAACCTGGAGGATCATCAATGACTAAGATGCGCTTTTCGCGCTTGGAGGTGTCGGTGGCAGCTCGCCCTCCGCCCAGACCGCGCCGTCCGCGAAAAACTCTTTCTTCCAGATGGGTACGGTTTTCTTCAGCGTGTCGATCGCATACCGGCACGCGTCAAACGCCGCTCCCCGGTGCGGCGCGCTCACGGCGATGAACACGCTCGTTTCCCCGATATCCAGCCGTCCCAGCCGGTGCACCATGGCCACTCGATCAATCGCAAACTTTTCATGAATCTGCGCGGCGATCTCCTTCATCTTCGCAATCGCCATCGCTTCGTAGGCCTCATATTCAAGGTAGCTCGTCGCGCGTCCATGCGATTCGTTCCGCACATGCCCGTCAAACGTGACCGTCGCGCCGTCCTTCCCCGCGCGCACGCATTCCGCCAGCGCCGCGTTCGCAATCGGCTCCCGCACCAGTGCAATCTTGTCTTCGTCACTCATGCCCAATCCAAGCTTCTTGGCAAACAGACTCTTCCAGGCCTTCTTCCCGAATTTCCATTTTCTATTTTCACTTTTCCAGATCAACCGCCACTCACCGGAGGCAAGAATGCAATCTCATCGCCCGCGGCCACCCGCGTCTCCCACGCCGCGAATTCCTGGTTCCGCGAAACCACCATCGACCCGCGGAATCCCCCCAATTTCGGGAATCGCTCCGCGTACCGTTCAAACACCTGCGCCAGCGTCGTTCCTTCGGGCAGCTCTCCGCTTTCCTCCGCGATTCCAATCAATTCGCGGAGCCGCCCGAAAAACAGCACCTTCACCCGCACGTTCGCAGCCGTCTGCACCATGCAAAAATTGTACCCCATCCCGTGTAGTGGCCGAACTTCAGATCGGCCACCCTTCGCCCCCCTCCGGTCCCCCGTTGCACAGGCTTCAGCCTTTGTCTTCTCGGCGCCTTTTTCTGTGTTCCCTGCGACCCTGCGTGGACCCAGTGTTGAACTCTTCTCTTCACCTCGCGGATCACAGGTCACGGATTCTTCCGATCCGCGCGATAATCATTCCACGCGCCAAAGGACAACCATGAAAATCCTCCTCACTGGTTCCACGGGCCTCGTCGGCACTGCCCTCGCCCAGGAACTCCAGCGCCGCGGCCACACCGTTTGCCGGCTCATCCGTCCCGGGACCTCCACCGAAGCCATCCGCTCTTCCCAAGGCTTCGACGTGCAATGGAATCCGGCTACCGGCGAACTCGGCGGTGCTGCTGTCGGCGCCGACGCTGTCGTCAATCTCGCTGGCGCCTCCATCGCGCACGGCCGCTGGACAGCTGAGCGCAAGCAACTCCTCCGCACCAGCCGCGTCGACACCACGCGCGCCCTCGTCAACGCCCTCGCCAAAATGTCTGCGCGCCCGCGTGTGCTGGTCTCCGCCTCCGCCACCGGCTATTACGGCAATCGCGGCGACGAACTTCTCACGGAAGACAGCGCGCCCGGCGCCGATTTTCTCGGTGATCTCGCAAAGGATTGGGAAGCGGAAGCCGTCAAAGCCGAAGTCCTCGGCATCCGCGTCGTCCGCGCCCGCTTCGGCGTCCTCCTCGCCAGGCATGGCGGCGCATTGCCGCAAATCATGCGGCCCTTTCAATTCGGGTTGGGCGGAAAAATTGGAAATGGCCTCCAGTGGATGAGCTGGATCGCGCTCGAAGACGCCGTCGCCGTGTTGCTCTTCGCTCTCGAAAACGGCCACGTCACCGGCCCGCTCAACGTGGTCTCCCCGGAACCCGTCACCAACGCCGCCTTCACCAAAGCCCTGGCTGCGGTCCTGCACCGCCCCGCGTTCTTCCCCGCGCCCGCCTTCGCCCTCCGTCTCGTCCTCGGCGAAATGGCCGACGCCCTCCTGCTCTCCAGCCAGCGCGCGGTTCCCGCCCAACTCCAAAAACTCAACTTGCGATTCCAATACCCGGACCTGCGCGCCGCCCTAACCGCCGTTCTAGCAAAATAACCAGGTACTCGCTGTGACTGGTAGCGCCTGCTTCCCCCAGGCAAGCGCGCTTTTGTAGCGTCCGCTTTCTGACGCAGGCCGCTCTTTTCCCTCTGTTCCTTTTCGATGGAGCGCGTGTTTTGTGAGCCAACCGTCAATCACCCAAGCACGGCGTCCCTACAGTTCCGCGGACAAGCGCCGGAGGCGCGACAGAATTCCGAACCTACGCGGCCTCACACTCGATGTCTCGTTCTTCTCTTGGGATCACGCAGCACGGGCCATGAGGCACGTTCTTCAAATATTCAGCGCCCGCAACAACTCTTCGAGGTTGGTCTCGTCCACCATCAGCCGCAGTTCCGCGGCGCCCTCGGCTGTCCGCGGCACCATGCCCTCATCGAACGCCTGGAACAATCGAATCTTCGCCACTGCGTACTCCTCGCTGCTGGTCAGCACGCGCCCGTTCACCCGCGTCCAGGCGTCCAGCGCCGCCTGCATCACAAAGATGCGCAAGCCGAAGCTCGTTGCCCGGTCCACCGAAATCGCGTAAATGAACTCGCCCGCCGCTGCGCCATCCAGCAGCACACGGTTCACTTCGTGGAAGCAGTATTGATAAACGTACCCGTTCGCCGCCGAATAACTCTTGATTCGCCGCACGGCCTCCGGCTTTGTCATGGCGCGATTATTCGAGCCACTTCCGAGAATGTCAATCCACGCGGGCCACATTTCCCGGTTCGGGAATGCAGCTTAGGAATGGCTTCCAATTCGGAACGCCTCTCGACAATTCGGAACACTTCTCCGCGCTCGCTTCTGTTCCGATTCGCTGCACTCCCCTGTTCCCCAACTGCTTTGTTCCACTCACCTTAGAACACACAAAGGTTTTTTCCAGATGCAAGCGGCCTCGCAAATCGTCCCTTCGATTGCGCTGGTCCTCGGTCTGCTTTTGTCAGAAACATGCGGCCCCTTCCGCAAATTCGATTGAAACCAAGCATTATCGCCGAGCGCGCATCGCTCGTTGCGCGCCACCTTCGCACGCTTTTCGTCCTCGCCCTGGGTGTCTCTCTTACCGCCTGCGGCGGTGGCGGTGGCGGCGGTTCCATCACGCCTCCACCTCCGCCGCAAATCACGGTCAGCATCACTCCCGCATCCGGCAGCGTGTTGCTGGGTGAAACACTCTCGTTTTCCGCCACTGTCAGCGGCACATCTAATACCGCCGTCACCTGGAGCGTCAGCGGCATCCCTGGCGGCTCCCCTCAAGTCGGCACCATCTCTGCCGATGGACTCTATACCGCTCCTGCAGACCTTCCTCCGGGTGGAACCGTGCAAGTGACCGCAACCTGCCAAGCCGACACTTCGAAATCCTCCACCGCGGCCGTCGCGGTCACCAGCGACATCTCGCTCTCTGTCACCCCCAACTCCTCGAGCGTCGAGCTCGGCGCCGCGCAAGCCTTCCACGCCTCGATCGCCAGCAACGGCAAGCCGGACCAAACGATTCGCTGGGGCCTTTCCGGCGCATCTTGTCCCTCCAATTGCGGGAGCGTGGACACCAACGGGAATTACACCGCGCCCCCTATTCTTCCCGCCCCCTCCAGCGTCACCCTCACCGCCACCAGCGCCGCCGATCCATCTCGGCAATCCTCCGCCGCGCTCACCATCACCAGCCACTTCACGTTGCAACTCACCGCACCTTCCAGCCTGCAACCCGGCGCTACTTCCGCCGTGGTTGCGACACTTACGCCAGTCCCCGGCTCCGCGCCCAGCGGCGTGCTTTCCTGGTCGCTTTCCGGCGCAGGTTGCAGTGGCAACGCTTGCGGCATCCTCAGCGTCGTCACCACGCAGGCCGCCGGCTCCGGCGCCATTGCGGACACCGCCAACTACACCGCACCGGCCACGCCGCCGCAGCCCAACGTCGTCACCATAACCGTCACCCCGCAAGCCGATCCCACCAAGCAGGCGCAAGCCTCCATCACCATTCAATCCGGCGGCAGCATTTCCATTTCTCCCATCACCTACACGCTCGCCGCCAATCGTCGCGTCACGCTCACCGCCACGGAAAACGGCACCACTGGCGAATCGCTGGCCTGGAGCATCAACGGCATCCCCGGCGGCAACTCCACGCTTGGCCAAATCTGCGTCGTCGCATCCTCGCCATGTCAGTCTCTCTCCGGCAGCGCCACCCAAGTCGACTACCTCGCCCCCGGCGCGATTCCCTCGCCGAATCCCGTTTCCGTGCAAGTCGCCAGCACCGGAAACCCGTCATTGAATGCCTCCGCGCAAATCACCGTGATTAACCACATTCTCGTCAGCGTGCTGCCCAACAACGTCACGCTGCCGCCTCTGGGCGTGCAGAGCTTCACAGCCACGGTTCTTGGAAGCGTGAATCAAAGCGTCCTCTGGCAAGTCCAGGGCGCGGCCTGCGGAGTCAGCGGCGCGTGCGGCTCCGTCACTCCCAACGGCACGTTCACCGCGCCTTCCACTCCGCCTTCGCCCGATTCCATCCAGGTTGTCGCCTTAAGCCAGGACGACACCACGCAATCCGGCAGCGCCAATGTCGCCATTTCCACCGGCGCCAATATTCTTTCGCTGCATCCCGCCAGCGTTTACGCAGGCTCCGCCAACGGCTTCACGCTTTCTGTCGATGGCAGCGGTTTCGTGCTCTCGAATCCCGGTCCGGGCTCCGCGCTGCTCATCGGCGGCACCGCGCGCGTCACCACGTGCAGTACCGTCAATTCCTGTTCCGCTCCGGTCAACAGCACCGACGTAGCCCAAGCCGGCAAACTGAGCGTTCAAATCAAGAATCCCGACGGCACGCTTTCCAACAGCGTGTCGGTGGTCGTCGCTGCACTTGGCGCCAATGACGCGGTAATTTCACTGACCAGCACGTTGCCCGTCTCCACCGGGCAAAACATCACCGTCGTCGAGCCCACCACCGCCGGAGAGGACAGCTCCACGGTTTCTTTCGATCTAAATGTCGCCGCGCTCGGCGTCTTCGACACTTCGTCCAACGCCTGCAACCTTGGCGGCAACGAGGTTCCGCTTGTGCGGCCCGCGAGCGGCATCTCCGCGGCCGACATCTGCCTTTTTTCGCAATCCGGCTTCGACACCAGCATGAACTACACCGTGTCCGGCCCCGGCGACATCGCCGTGATCGCCAAGCAGCCCGCCGGCCTTGGCATCATTCACCTCACCTTGCAAATTCCTTCCACCGCCGCACCCGGTGCCCGAACGCTTTTCATCCAGAACGCCAATCTCGACAAAACCGCCGCTTCCGGTGCGCTGGAAATTCAATGAAGAGGAGCAGCATTCGATGAGCTACGCAGATCGACGACGGTTTCTCTGGATACTTTTCCTGATTGGCCTGGCCTTGATCGCCATCGTCGCGCAGGCCACCACGCTGGTGCGCCTGCGCTTCCAGGATCTCGTGCATTACTCCTATTCCGTGGCACGCGTGCGCTGCCTGCGCTCGCGCACCATGCTTGAAAACGGCGAGATCTGGACGGACACCACGTTCCGCGTGCTTTGGCAGGAAAAAGGGTATTTGCCCGAGGAAATCGTGGTCCGGCAGCCCGGCGGAAAATTCCTGCACCTGCATTCCCACGTGGAAGGCACGCCGGAATTTCGCTCCAGCGAAGAAGTCTATCTTTTCCTGAGCGGACGGCCCGGCCGGCAATTCTACATCGTGGGCTGGACGCAAGGCACCTTCCGCATCCATCGCGACCCGGCTTCCAACGTCGAAACCGTCACCCAGGACTCCGCCGAAATTCCTGTCTTTGATCCCGCCAGCGAAACCTTCACCCGCGGCGGCACGCGCAATTTGCCGGCGGAAATCTTCGAGCAACGAGTTCGCCGCGAAGTCTTCCGCCAAGCCGAGGTTCCCTCTTCCAAGAGATAAGCCTATGCGCAAATCGCTCCAGCAATTCGCCGCCGTCTGCGTTACGCTACTCTTCACCCTCTGGTCTTCCACGTTTGCCTACGGTTACGCGTTCAACGAAATCGTGCCGGATGTCCGCCAGCCCGCGAACGTTTCCGGCGGCTCCGCTTGTCCCGTGGCTTCACATCAGCTCACCAGCCCCGCGGCCATCGCGTTTCGCTGGAGCACCGCGCTCGGCACGAATCCCGCCACCATCCTCACGCAAAATCAGACGCCCAATGGCAGCCTCAATGAAATCGAGCAGGCGATTCAGCAATCGCTCGGGGTCTGGAGCAACGTCAGCGGCACCACGCTCACGCCATCCTCGATCGCTCCGCTCACCCGCGTCACCGCCAGCAATAGTTGCGGCTCCGATGGCATCGATTCCATCTGCTTTGACCAGCCGGACATGGCCTTCACGCCCGGCGTGCTGGCCTTCACGCGCGTCATCACCGCCGACCAGATCGGCATCCAGCTCGGCAGCGGCCCCTCCGCCACGCAAGTCGGCCAGATTCTCGATGCGGACGTTTATTTCAACCCCAGCGATTCCATGGTCACCTTCGCCACACCCGCCGCGCTTCCGGCGAATCCGAAAGCCTATGACCTCGAATCGCTGCTCACGCACGAACTGGGTCACGCCCTCGGCTTCAGTCACTCCGCCGTCTGGAGCGCGATGATGTATCCCTTCGCGCCCGCGCCGGGCACATATACCAACACCCGCCCCACAACGCAGCAGCCCGATGCTCCACTTTCCGATGATGATCGCACCGGCCTCCGCGTCCTCTATCACAATCCCACCGACACGCAGTTTGTCGGCTCCATTCAAGGCCGCATCCTTCCCGCAAATCCGCTTTCGCTTCCCGTCTCTCCGCCCGGGGTCACGGGAGTTTTTGGCGCGCATGTCGTCGCCGTGGACGCCACAACGGGCGCCGTCGTTGCCGGAACTTTAGGTGGCTGGAGTTGTCAGGCGCCGGGACCCGTGCAGTTTGATGGCACCTATGCGATCAACGCACTGGCGGTGAATCATAGCTATAAAATTTACGCCGAACCGCTCAACGGAACGGTTGGCCCCTCGGCGGTATCCAATGCGATTGTTCCGCTTTGCCGCAACGCCACCACCGACCCCGGCTGGCCCCCGCTGCAAGCCTGCGTCGTCCCGCAAACCGACCTCGAATTCACCGCCGCCGAGCTTTCCTCGCCCTAGTCCGCGTGCACGAACGCAATTCCATGCGGGTGTTTTTGCGCTCTCTCTGTGCCCTCTTTGCGTTTCGTGCTCAGTTCTCCGTATTCAGTTCTCTGTTTTTAGATTTGGTTCGTTGCTTACAGTTTCCAGATCTCAGTGTTTCCAAGGCGGGCTAAGGACCGAAGTTTCGCTGCACTGTTTTCTCTTTTCAATTTGCTATTTTCGCCTTCGTCGCAAGGCGATCCGGCCGTCGAGGGTTCGCTGTTCCACTCGCCACTCGGGGTCATCCCACCGGCAGCAGCCAGCCGCCGCCAAACAACAGCCCCGGCGCCAACGACGCCAGGAACACCGCGCCGCGGTCCCCTGGCGATTGTCCCGCGGCCTTGGCAAAGGCCGCGTGCAACGCCGCGCCGCACATCGAAGGGCCCAGATTCCCTTTCGTCTCGCAAATCGGCGGAAACGTGCTCACCGGCACGTCCAACTGTTTCGCGAGCAGTTTCACCAGCCGCGGATTCGGTTGGTGCGTCGCAAATGCGCTCACCTTTTCCCGGGAAAGGCCGCTGCGCCGCTCCACTTCGCTTAAAACCTGCTCCATGCGGTTCACCGCGGCCCGGGATAATCCCTCGCCGTCAAACTGTACGTCCAGTTCTCCGCCCCCTGCTTCGCAGACCGCAATCGCTTCCGCGTACTGCGACGCACAGCCGAAAAAGAAATCGCCCATCCGGTAAGCAAATCGCCCCTGCTCGGGCGCCTTGCTCGAGACCAGAAACGCGCTCGCTCCGTCTCCGAACAATCCGCCGAATTCGCCCGCGCTGCGCCCCGGCCCCAGCGTTCGGCTGTGCACGTCCGCCGTCGCTACTAGGATTTTTTCCGCGCGGCCGCTGAGCACCAGCGCTTGCGCCACAAACAATACCTGCAGCAGCGCCAGGCAGCCGTTGCCCGCGTCCAGGGCCATGCGCCATTCGGAGAGTTTCAGCCGCGCGTGCAGCGCCGCCGCCAGCGAAGGATACGCGTGATGGGTCTCGCTGGCCGCGATCACGCCATCGAGATTCTGCGCGCTCTCGCCGGCCGTTTCCAGCGCCTGCTTGCACGCATCTGCGGCGAGTGATTCTTCCGACTCCTCCTCCGCGGCATACGCCACGGACAATATTCCCGCCCGAGTGCGGAGCTTTCCGATTGGCATACCGTAGGCTTCATCGACTTTTTCGGTCGGCAGGATGCGGGAACCAAACGCGCTTGCGGCGGCGGTCAGATAGACGGAAATGGCTTCCAAGAGTTGCGCCCCTTTGTTCGATGGGCAGCGGCATCGTCCACATGCGGCTCTTGCCCATGATCCGGAAAACGAGCGCCTTCCATCATCCGGCACCGCGCCGTTCTTTTCCAGTCCCGAACAAAAATTGTGTGCCTTCTGCCGATGCCGGCGCGAAGGCGCATGCCGGACCAGGGTCAGGGCGTCCCCTTTCTCCTTACGCCTCCGCGCAAATCCCCGGGGAAAACCTGCGCCGCCCGCGCGTGTTATCTTGACATTGAGTTCACTTCCAGGCGTTTCTCCGCCTGCCGCAGGTCAAACAGACGAATTTGATGACGCCCCAGGACTATCGCCGCTATCTTCCTCGCCACACGTTTTGTGTGGCACTTCTCTCTCTTGTCGCGGCGTTGCCCGCCTGCCCGCAACGCCTGCGCGGCGAACTTCATCTCGAAGTCCGCGATCCCAAAGGCGCCAGCGTCGCCGCCCGCGGCGAGCTTCTCAGCGAGGGCAACGGCTTCCAACGCACTTTCGAAGTTCTCAGCGATGGCCACTTTGTCCTCCAGGATTTGCCCTTCGGCGTCTACCGGATCAACCTGACTGCCAAAGGATTCGCCACCTGGAGCGACGTCGTCGAACTCCATTCCGAAGTTCCCGTGACGCTCGGCGTGACGCTCGGTGTTGCTCCGGTCACCACGCAGGTGGAAGTCACCGACAAGGTCACGCTCGTCGATCCCACAAGCACTTCGACGCTCTTTTCCATCGGTCAGCAATCCATCCGGGAGCAGCTCAGCGTGCAGCGCGGCCGCGACCTCTTCGATCTCGTCAACGAAAATCCCGGCTGGCTTTACGAAGGCAACGGCGTGCTGCATCCTCGCGGTTCCGAATACGACGTGCAGTTCGTCGTGGACGGGCAGCCGCTCACGCAAAATCGCTCGCCCGCCTTCGCGCCGGACATGGATTCCGGCTCCGTTGAATCCATGCGCGTGCTGACTTCGGGGTACCCCGCCGAATACGGGCGGAAGCTCGGCGGCATCGTGGAACTCACCACGGCGAAAAGCGCGCCACTCGGCTGGCACGGAAACTTCGACGCAGCAGGCGGCAGCTTCGATCAACTGGACGGCGACGCGGCCATTTCCTACTCCCGCGAAAAAGAGCGCTACTCGATCAGCGCCTTCGGGCTGCACTCCGATCGCTATCTTGACCCGCCAGTCACCGACAATTTCACCAATTCTGGTAATTCCGGCGGCTATTCCGCGGCTTATGAACGCGATTTCACGGACAACGACCGCCTGCGCCTAACCATCGCGCACAACTCGCTGCGCTACATCGTTCCCAATGATTATCCCCAGCAGGACGTCATGCAGCGCCAGGACGCAGCCAGCTTTGAAACCAGTGGCCAGCTCTACTTCCAACACACCTTTTCTTCGACGCTGCTTCTAAGCGTTGCCGGCGGCGTGCGCGATTCCAGCTTTTCGCTGCAATCCAATCCCTTTGCAACGCCGGTCATTCTCAATCAGGGTCGCGGCTATCGCGAGGGCTATGTCCGCGGCGATCTCGCCGGGCACCGCGGCCATCACGACTGGAAAGCCGGCGTCGATTCCTTCTTCACTCCCGTTCACGAAGCGCTGCAATATCACATTACCGATCCTTCGCAATTTGATCCCGGCACACAGCTCAACTTGAATTTCGCCGCCAGCAAATGGGACACGGAGCCCGCCTTTTACGTACAGGACCAGATGAGTTATGGGGCGTGGAATTTCACCGGAGGCATGCGCTTCGATCATTACGGCTTTGTCGTTCACCAGTGGGGCGTCAGCCCGCGCGCCGGCGCCTCGCGCTATTTTTCGTCGTTGAATCTCTTGCTGCACGCTTCTTACGATCGCGTCTTTCAGACTCCGGCGATGGAAAATCTGCTGCTGGCCAGTTCGCCGGAGCTCGATTCCGTCAATCCCGTTGTGCTGCGCCTTCCCGTTCCCGCCGCTCGCGCCAACTATTACGAAGGCGGCTTGACAAAATCCATTCTCGGCGAGCTGCGGCTGGACGCCACGATTTTCCGCCGTGACTTTCACAATTTTTCCGACGACGATGTGCTGTTGCAGACCGGCGTGAGCTTTCCCATCTCCTACGCCAAGGCGCGCATCTTCGGCGAGGAAGTGCGCCTCGAGGTACCCCATTGGGATCACTTCTCGGGGTTCGTCAGCTATTCCAATCAATCGGGGATTGCGCAGGGGCCGGTTACGGGAGGATTGTTCATCGGAAGCGACGCCAGCGCCGGACTCACCGAGACGGGAAAATTCGCTATCTCGCAGGATCAGCGCAACACTCTGCGTTCCCGCATCCGCCTGGAAGCCGTGCACGGCTTTTGGCTTGCCGCCGGCGCCGACTATGGCAGCGGCTTGCCGGTGGATCTCAGCGAGAACAACGACATCCCCACGATGGTCGCTCAGTATGGCGCCGGGATTGTTTCCCGCGTCAATTTCGCCAAGCAGCGCTTGGGGCCCAATTTTTCCTTGAATCTCGGCATGGGCGCCGAGCTTTACCGCAAGGAATCGCGCTCCGTGCAATTCCAGCTTCAGGCCGTCAACGTTACCGATCGGCTCAATGTCATCAATTTCGCCAGCGTCTTTTCCGGCACCGCCATCGGCACGCCCCGCAGCATCTCTGCCCGCCTGCGCCTTGCCTTCTAATCCTCGCGCAGGAGGTTACCGGGATCCGCCACTCGCTCGAGTTCCGTCACCACGCGGTCGAGCTCTTCCACCAGCACGTTGCTGCCCGCTCTGCGAAATTCACCAACCAGAGTGCGATAATACCAAAGCGTGCCTTCCTTTTTTCCCTGAAAGCGCTCGAAGGTCTGGTCGCCGTCCGCGCGCACGTCCATCAAGATGTCGCGGGCGTTGGAGAGTTTGTCGGCAGCGGACACCAACCGCGTGTCTGCATCCTCCCCGGCCACGCGCGCGATGTATTTGCGCTTGCGATCCAGTCACGGCGGCTTGGGCTCTTCGTAGGAGTCCGTGCAGCCATCCACGATGCGCGCGACGCGCTTGCCGAATTTTTGCTGAATTTCCCGCAGCCGCTTTCGGCCGCCCTGGTCTTCCACCGCGTCGTGAAGCATCGCCGCGATGGCCGTCTCTTCGTCGCCGCCGTATGCGATCACGATCGAAGTGACGCTCATCAGGTGCCCGATATACGGCTTGTTCGTGCCCTTGCGCCGCTGCCGCGCGTGCAGGCGATAGGCATAAGCCAGCGCCCGCGCAAACCTAGGCGAAAATACCGGCCGCTTTCTATTCATACCCGTCTTTCGCTCGAACTACGAGAGGCGAACATTGCCCGTGCAGTGTTACGCGGAAAGAATCTCACAGAATTCAGCCGAGGAATATACAGAATATTGCATACGCGGAACATGCGGACGCCACCCCTGTATGCCGACATCGATTGGCGGCGTGATTCGCCGGAGGTCGTCTCTTCCTGGCCCGACGAAATCAGAGCGACGACTGGCTTCGCCCTCATGCGGTGCAGAAGGGAGAAAGGTCTTTGCACTGCCGCCCCCTGCCCTGGATCGGGACAGGGGTTTGGGAAATTCGCGACCAGGATCAAGACACATGGTTCCGCGTTGTCTATTTGCCGAGAAAGAACGACGTCGTTTACGTTTTGCATGTGTTCAGGAAGAACACCCCGCAAATGGCGCAAAGCGAAAGACGCACTATTCTGGAACGATTCAAGAATATAAAGCGCCATCAAGCGGAGATTGAAGAATGAAAACGAAAGGTGAAGTATTTGATTCCATCTACCCGCCGGAAAAAGCGCTGGTGATGAAAATCCGTGCGGATTTGTATCAGGCCATTCTGAAAGCCGCCAACGGATATATACCGAAGGAACTACAAATTATTTTCAGGAGCCGCAGCCGCGCATCAGCGAGGTGCTCAACGGCAAACTAGGCGGAAAGAGCCTGGAAAAGCTCCTGATCTACGCGGGGCGTTTAGGCATCGAGCATCGAGGCTCATTTCCCCAAACCCATAAAGACGTCCCAAGGCGGGAACTGGGACTCGCTTCCGCTTAGGATATTGCAGCGGAGTATCCGGCTCGCGGAGAAGGTGGGCCGCGCAAGACCCGCCGCAATTTGCATCGCGGCTTGGTTCGCTTGACAGGTTAGCGGCGGCGCGTCTTGCTGAGCAGGCGCAGAATTTCCAGATACAACCAGATCAGCGTCACCATCAGCGCGAAAGCGCCGTACCACTCCATGTATTTCGGAGCGCCCATCGCCGCGCCTCGTTCGATCAGGTCGAAGTCGAGAATCAGATTCAGCGCGGCCACGATCGTGATGACCAGGCTGATGCCGATCCCCAGCGGCGTGGCGGCGTAGAGAAATTCCATTGGCCGGTGGAAGCCCAGGCTCATGACGAGGTTGACGAGGTACAACAGCATGATTCCACCCGTCGCGATGAGGATGCCCAGGCGAAAACCCCGTGTGGCTTGCACGATGCGGAACTTGTACGCCAGCAGCAGTGCAAAGAGCACCGCGAACGTCAGGCTGATCGCCTCGATCGCGATCCCCGGATAGGCCTTCTCAAACATCGCGGAGATGCCGCCGAGCGCCAAGCCCTCAAATGCCGCATAGAACGGAGCGGTAAGGGGCGCCCAATTGTTCTTGAGAATGGTCGCCAGTGCGGCCACGAATCCGCCGATTAGTCCACCGATCATCCACGGAAACGCGGCCTCGGGCGTCTCGGAGTGGCCCAAGCCCCAGGTCCACGCCGCCGCCACGACCACAAACAGCAGCAGCAAGCCAGTCTTGTTGACCGTGCCCTGGATGGTCATGGTCTCGCCGGTGGAAATCGCACCGGCAAACGCCTTTTCCTTCAAAACAGGATTGTTCGACCGCAACAAATCAGCCATCGTTTTGGCCTCCGAAGGTACTACGGCGACTTCGTATAAAGAGTATCACTGCTCCGCATTGCTTGCGATGGATAGGAAACATACTTGGTACCGCTAACGGGAATCGAACCCGTATTTTAGCCTTGAAAGGGCTACGTGCTAACCGTTGCACCATAGCGGCACCGCGGGAGGAACTGCAACTTTTTAATTATACGGGAAACCCCATCTTTGCGCCACGCGGCGCTAGCTTTTGCGGTCTTCCCACTCTTCGTGCCAGGCCGACTGGATGGCTTCGAGCTTGCTCTCGTTGGATTTCAGCGGATCGCCTGCAAAACCCGGAAGCTCGGTAATCCACTTGTGCATGTCGGTGAAGCGCACTGTGTAGGGGTCGAGGTCGGGAAATTTCTCCGCCAAGCCGATGGCGATATCTTCCAAGTTGTCCCAATCAAACGTCCGGGGCATAGATTCCTTCTCTCTCGATGGCGCCCTCAGCCCTTCGCTGAGATTATAAAGGCGGCGCTACAAAACTTTCTGAAGACTGGCATCTGATTGCCGATTTTTCCCTTCTCAATGATCCAGTTCGCGCGCGTAATTTTTGTTCCACTCCGGAATTTCCACCACGATGTCCGTCGTGCCATCCGGCACCGTCTGGCAGCCGAGGCGCGACTTCGGCGTGATGCCCGGCGCTTCGTCGAGTTCGTCGAGTTCCGCGTCGGTGGCTTCGTTGCACGATTCGAGTCCCTCCTTTACCATCACGTGGCAGGTGGAGCAGGCGCACACGCCGCCGCAGGCGTGGTCGAGGCCCATCTTGAAGCCTTCGGAAATGTCGAGGATGCTGCCCGGCAGGCCGTTGTGGCCATAGGGGAACTTTTCCGGATCAACTTCCACGGTTTTGCCGCTGGGCAGAAACGTGACCTTGAATTTCCGCGTGGCCTTCTTGTATTTCACTTCTTCGATATATGGATTCGTGCCGCCCATTGCCTTCTCTCCCTATACTTCCGCTACTTTCTTGCCTTGCAACGCCGCCTGCACCGCCGTGTTCATCAGGATTTCCGCCAGGTGTTCAGTCGCGTGGTTCAGTTCGTCAATTTTTCTGCGAATCGCTTTGTAGTCGGTTCCCTTCACCGCTTCCTGCAACGCAATCACACTTTGCTCCACTTTCGCGCGCTCTGTTTCCGGCAGGCTGGCCGCTTTCGGGTTCGCTAGCGCTTTTGCCGTGGCAGCGAGGATCGACTCGGACTCGGTCCGCGCTTCGATCAGCTGCCGTTCGGCAAAATCCTGCTCCGCGTATTCGATGGAGTCTTCCAGCATGCGCTCGATATCCGCGTCGTTCAGCCCGTAGCTCGGCTGCACTTCGATCGAATGTTCTTCGCCGGTGCGCACGTCTTTGGCGCCGACTTGCAGGATGCCGTTGGCATCGATTAGGAACTTCACTTCCACGCGCGGCAATCCGGCCGGCGCGGGTGGAATGCGCAGCGTGAAGCGCGCCAGCGAACGGCAATCCTTCGCCAGTTCGCGCTCGCCCTGCAATACATGAATGTCGATGCCCGTCTGGTTGTCGACTCCGGTGGTGTAAAGCTCCTGCGCACTCGCGGGAATCGTTGAATTGCGCGGGATGATTTTGGCCACCGCGCCGCCGTAGGTTTCAATGCCCAAGGAAAGCGGCGTCACGTCGAGCAGCAGCATATTTTGCACGCCGCGGTCGAGAATGTTGGCTTGCACGGCCGCGCCCAGCGCCACCACTTCGTCCGGGTTCAGCTCCGTGTGCGGCTTGCGGTCGAAATATTCCTGCACCGTGCGGCGAATCAGCGGGGTGCGCGTGGTGCCGCCAACCAGCACGACTTCCTCGATCTGTTTGGGGTCCAACTGCGCGTCGGCCAGCGCCTGCCGCACCGGGGCCATGGTGCGATCGACAACTGGGCGAATCAGCGCCTCGAACGCGCCGCGCGTGAACTCGTATTGAAACACCTTGCCGCTGGGCAGCGGGAAGCGCAGCGACACCTTTTCCACTTCGGAGAGCTTGTGCTTCAAGGCGATCAATTCCTTGCGGAGTTCCTGCGCCAGCTCGCCGTGCGGCGAAAAATCGATTTGATCGTGCTGCAGAATCTGCTCGTGGACGAACGCCTGAAGCAGGTGATCGATATCGTCGCCGCCCAGGTGTGTATCGCCGTTGGTCGAAAGCACCTGGAAGATGTCGCCTTCGCCGGTGGAGATCAGTTTCAGCACGGAAATATCGAATGTGCCGCCGCCAAGATCGTAGACGGCCACGGTGCCGCGCTGCTTTTCATGCAGGCCGTAGGCCAGCGCCGCCGCCGTCGGCTCGTTCACCAGGCGCAGCACCTCGATTCCCGCGAGTTTCCCGGCGTCTTTCGTGGCCTGGCGCTGGGCGTCGTTGAAATACGCCGGTACGGTAATCACCGCGCGGTCCACAGGTTCGCCGAAATAGGATTCCGCCCAGTTGCGCAGTTCGCGAAGAATGAAAGCGGAAATTTCCGGCGGCGTAAAAACTTTTTCGCCAAGCTGCACGCGGATGACGTTGTTGCTGGAAGGCGCGATACGGAACGGAAAGAGTTTCAATTCCGCCTGAACGTCGTCGATACCCCGCCCCATCAGGCGTTTCACGGAGTAGATCGTGCGCTCGGGCTGCGTCAGCAAGCGCCGCTGCGCCGGTTCGCCGACGATGACGCCGCCGTCCGTATCCAGGCTGACCACCGAGGGGCACAGCGTGCTGCCCGACGGGCCCGGTATACACTTCGGCTGGCCCGTTTGCGCGTCGATATACGCGACCAGGCTGTTGGTGGTTCCGAGATCGATGCCGACGATTCTGCCCATGACGTCTTCCGTAATCCGTAATCCAGAACCCAAACCTGTAGCTCACCCCTTCAGGGGTGAGGGTATTCATGACCCCGCTCGACCTTGCCAACTCACTCGAACACCCTCAGGCCTGAAGGCCTGAGCTACAGCAATTCCTTCTGGACGTTGACGACGAGATTGCGGATATAAGACCGGTGATTCAGCAGTTCGTTCAGTTTAGCCATGACGCTTTTGCGTTGCGCTTGGTCGTTGGCGTCGACTGCCTTGTCCCAATCCTTGGCTACGACCTGCAATTCGCCGTCTAACTCCGTCAGCTTGTCCTGAAAATTCTTCTTGGCGGATTCCAGGCGCTGCTTCAAGACGGCAGTATCTCCGCCACTCGCCTTGGCTTCCCGCAGTTCATCGAGCGATTCGTTCAGCTCAAAGACTTCCTCGAGCAACTCCGGCGGCGCCTGCTGTTTGTTCTTACCTTCGACGCGCGCGCCTTCGATGGCCAGCAGGTATTCCACGCGAGCCACGGGCTCGCGCAGCGTGCGATAGGCATCGTTAAGCTCGGAACTTTGCCGCAACGAAATCTCCCGCTCTTCGGGCGTGGCGTTCACAAAATTGTCGGGATGCAGCTTCCAACTCAACTGCAGAAACTTCCGGTCCAGCGCGCCCATTTCGATCCACAGCTTGCGCGGGAGGCCGAACATGGCGAAGTAATCGCTGTGCTCCGGCACCTGCTGGATCTTGCCGCACGAGGTGCAGAAATGGGTGCCCAGCGTGCGTTCGTGGCAACTCCAGCACACCAGGGGAGCATCCGAAATCGGAATCGGCGCATTCATTTCAATTCCATGCCTTTGGCGCAAAACCCAAAAAAAGCGGCTGGCGCACGATGCTGCCAGCCGGCCAAATCCCGTACATCCGCGCGAATGGCTTACGCCGTGAAGCTGCTGCCGCAGCCGCAACTCCGGGCGGCGTTGGGATTCTGAAAGACAAAGCCCTGGCGCATCAGCGTCTCTTCATATTCCAAAGTGGTTCCGTTGAGATACAAAAGGCTTTTCGGGTCCACGAAAATGCGCGCGCCGAATTCCTCGAAAATTTTGTCGCGGTCGCGCGCCTGGGTATCGAGGCGCATCGCGTACGAGAGTCCCGAGCACCCGCCGCCCTGCACGCCCACGCGCAAACCGCCGGTTTCCGGCGACACGCCATCCTTGGCGAGCAGCGCAATGATTTTCTTGGCCGCTTTCTCGGTCAGGTGAATCACCGGCCCGGCTTTTTCCGCCTGGGGCGCCTGCGTGCTGATTTCCATGGCCATGCCGACTACCTTTCCGGAGCGATTGCCGTCTTCGAAGCGATTGTCTAAAACCTCTTGGACAGCGGCCTCCGACGGCCCCACTGCCGCCGGAAGACGCCACTAACCCGCGCCAGGCTCGCTTAGTGCGACGCCTTTTCGTGCGCGGGAACCTCAATACCGTGCTTTTTCTTCCAATCGCCGATGGCCGCCTTGATGGCGTCTTCGGCGAGAACCGAGCAATGGATCTTCACCGGCGGCAGCGAAAGTTCGCGGACGATGTCCGTGTTCTTGATCGCCAGCGCCTCTTCAACGGTTTTCCCTTTCACCCATTCGGTGGCCAGGGAAGAACTGGCGATGGCCGAGCCGCAGCCGAAGGTCTTGAACTTGGCTTCTTCGATGACGTTTGTTTCCGGGTTGATCTTCATCTGCAGCTTCATCACGTCGCCGCACTCCGGCGCGCCCACCAGGCCGGTCCCGACATTGGGATCTTCCTTCGGCAGGCTGCCGACGTTGCGGGGATTGTTGTAATGATCGACTACCTTATCGCTATATGCCATGGACCGGTTGCTCCTTCTCGATTCTTAATCCAGTGAAACTCTTAGCCCTTCGCCGCGACGAGAGCGCCGAATCCCGCGTTCTTTACGGCTTTCTCCGTCAAGGCAATGTTGGTCAGAAACGCGGAACGCCCGGCGGTCAGCTCACGAAGAGCGTCGCGCACGTAGTCCGCGCCGATGCCCAGGACGTTCAAGAACGCCCGGACATCCTGAAGATGATAAAAAGACCGCTCTGCCGCGGGAGCTGGTTCGTCCCCGTCCTGATAGGGTTGATAGGTGACACGAAACGGGGCCGCCGTGCCCGCGATCGAGCGGTGAATCCGCAGTGTTCCTTCGGTTGCAATCGCGCTAGCCATTTTCTTCCTTCCATTCCTCACGTTGGTGCACTCTCAGTGCGCCGATTCGGCGGTCTGCCACTTGACCTTGGTGATGTCGATGCCTTCCTTGGCCATTTCGTAGAGCGGCGAGAGTTCACGCAGTTTGGTGACTACCTGCACCATCTTATCGATCACGTAATCCACTTCTTCCTGAGTCGTAAAGCGCCCCAGACCGAAGCGAATCGACGTATGCGCCAAATCTTCGCCCACGCCTAGAGCTTTGAGTACGTAACTCGGTTCGAGGGTTGCCGAAGTGCAGGCGGAACCGCTTGAGACCGCCACATCGTTGATACCCATCAGGAGCGACTCGCCTTCCACGTAGGCGAAGCTCATGTTCAGGTTGTTTGGGAGGCGATGCTCCATCGAACCGTTGATGAACACTTCGTCGAGTTTGGCTTCCAGGCCGGCGCGCAAACGCTCGCGGAGGCCGCGAATGCGCTCGGACTCCTGCGCCATTTCCTGCTGGCAAAGCTCGCAAGCCTTGCCAAGGCCGACGATGCCGGGCACATTCAGCGTGCCGGAGCGCATACCGCGCTCGTGGCCGCCTCCGTCGATGATGGCGGAAAGCTGCACGCGGGGATTGCGGCGGCGAACGTAGAGCGCGCCAACGCCCTTCGGGCCATACATCTTGTGCGCGGAAATCGCCAGCAAATCGATGTTGTCTTTCTGCACGTCCACGGGAATTTTGCCCGCGGCCTGCACCCCGTCGACGGCGAAGAGGATGCCGTGCTCCTTGGCAATCTTGCCGATCTCCTGGACCGGGTTGATGACGCCAATTTCGTTGTTGGCGTACATGATGCAGATCAAAATCGTGGCCGGCCTGATGGCCTTGCGGACATCTTCCGGGTCCACGCGGCCGTCTTTCTGCACCGGCAGATAGGTCACTTCGAAGCCGTGCTTCTCCAGGTTTTTGCAGGTGTCGAGAACCGCCTTGTGCTCGATCGCCTGGGTAATGATGTGGTTGCCCTTTTCGCGGTACATCTCCGCGACGCCTTTGATCATCAGGTTGTCGGACTCTGTGGCGCCGCTGGTGAAGATAATCTCTTTCGCGGTGGCGCCGACCAGGGAGGCCACCTGCTGGCGCGCGTTTTCGACGGCCTCTTCCCCGGCCCAGCCGAAGGAGTGGTTGCGGCTGGCCGCGTTGCCGAATTTTTCGGTGAAATACGGCAGCATCGCCTCGAGCACCCGCGGGTCCATTGGGGTGGTGGCGTGATTGTCCATGTAAATCGGCAGCTTGACGGCCATTTCCGTTTCTCCTCTAACCTTTGGGACTTCCGCTCAGCGGCTCGCCGCCAGTTGGTCGATCCCTTTCAATTCCACGAGCGCGGGTTCCTGCTTTCCTTCGCTCAACTGGGCGATGGTCACCGTGCCCAAGACTCCCAGAATGCTCTCATTGACCCGCTGCAATGGTTCTTTGATGGAGCAGCGGTCCGTCGCGTCACAATTTCCGTGGCTCGTTACACAGGATGTGATGAGCACCGGCCCATCAATGGCTGTGATTACTTCCAGGGCGCTGATCTTCGCTGGCTCTTTCGCCAGTTGATAGCCCCCGCTGGAGCCATGCTTGGCCACCACCAGGTTCTGCTTGGCCAGTTTTTGCAGCACCTTGGCCATCAGCATCGAGGAGATACCGTAGTCTTCGGCAATCTCGCTGGCGCTGCAGGCGTGCTGCTGGCGGTGATTGGCCAAGTGTTTCATGGCAATCAGGCCATAGTCCGCCTTCTTGGACAATTTGAACATCGCAATCCCCAATGCGCGTACAGGCACGAGCGAAATTACGACTGAACCAGTCGCATATCAAACTATACGACTTTTGAGCGCTCTGTGTCAACCCCACGCCAAGGGGACCTGCCAGCCAAAGCTTGCGTTATCCGTGAGTTAGAGTACGACTGAAATAGTCTGAAATAGATCGATTTGCACGCAAACGCCGGATTTTCCGCTCGAATGGTGCTCTTTTCACGTTGAATGGCTGCGTTTGGCTGGCAGCTTCCGATGTATTCTGGCTTGGACGAAGATTTGGAGAGGACCGAGAGATTCATGGGGCCATTTACGCGGATGGGAAGAGTGCTGGCGAAGTGTTGTTTTGCGGGTTGGATCATCGGATGGAGCGCCTCGGCCACTTTGGCGCAGCAGCCAGGGGAAAAACCGGCGTCAAGAGTGAAGAAACCGACTGCTTCAGCCAAGAAGAAAAGTCGCGACACCTACGTGCTGGTTGGCGCCGGGGACATCGCCGGATGTTCCGACCTTTCCGGCGCCGAGGCCACCGCCAAACTGATTGAGTCCATCCCCGGCTCGGTTTTTGCCGCCGGCGATTTGGCCTATCAAAACGGCACTTACGAGGAATTTTTAAAGTGTTACGAACCGACATGGGGAGAATTCAAAGCGCGCACGCATCCCGTCCCGGGAAATCACGAATACAACGGTTCATCGGCGAACGGTTATTTTCGCTACTGGGGCAAGCATGCGGGTGATCCGAATAAGGGTTATTACAGCTATGACCTTGGGACGTGGCACATCGTCGCGCTCAACACCAATTGCGATGTGCCGCAACTTGGCGGCTGCGGGGAAGGCTCACCGGAAGAAACCTGGCTGAAGCAGGACCTGGCGGCGCATCCCAATGCTTGCATACTCGCCTATGGCCATCATGCGCGGTTCAGCAGCGGATTTTTCGAAAAGCACGCCCAGCATCCGGAGCTGACGGAATTCTGGCAGGACCTTTTTGACGCGCATGCCGACCTGATCCTCGCAGGGCATGAACATTCCTACGAACGCTTCGCTCCGCAGAATCCGGAAGGCGACCCCGACCCCGAACACGGTATCCGGGAAATTGTGGTGGGCACCGGAGGACGCAGCCACACGCCGCTGGGTTTTGCGAAGCCCAACAGTCAGGTGCGCGACGACCGCACCTACGGTGTGCTGAAGCTGACCCTCTCACCCGGTAAATACCGTTGGGAATTTATTCCAGAGCCGGGGAAGACATTTCACGATTCCGGCGAAGGCGTGTGCCACAATGGGGTCGCGGCAGCTCGGTAATCGGCGACGCCTGCGTCTGGCAGGCCAGCACGCTTGCGGGCAAGATGCCAGCGCTACCGGGTGCAGGCGCCGACTGCCGAGGCGGTGTCCAGGAGTTTCTGCAAGGCGGGGAGCATGGGGAGTGTTAACTGCGAACCGTGTGCCTGTTTTTCCAGCGCATTCAGCGCATCGGACTGTGACTTCCTTTGCTCAGGAGAAAGAGGAGCGCCTTTCACTGCCTCATCGAGCGCCTCCAAGGCAATCTTCGCGGCCTGGGACAGTGCGGCTGAGGCGGGGGAAGCTTCCTTCATCAATTGCGAACGCTGCGCCAACGATTGCAGGCGCGCATCGAGGCCCGTCCATTCGATTAGCTGCGCCCGGATTTGCGCCGCTAGCGCCGAATCCCTGCAGGATGAAGCGGCGTATTGATCCGCTGCGACGGAAAATTGGCGCGAAACTTCACTCTCCGGATAGACCGCGTCCACCAGGCGATTGAGCGGAGTGAAGCTGGTGGGTTCGCTGGCCGCGCTTTCTTCCCGCGTGTAATCCTTTTGGTGCTCCAGTGCGCGAGCTAAGTCGGTGAGCGCCGACAACTCCTCCAGGGAAGCACCGCTACCCGCGATGCGCTGCAACATCAAGCGCTGGAAGGAGCGGTGAGTCAGGCCGAGCCATTCGAGGCGCTCGCTTTCGGCATTCAAGCGATCGTACATCGAAGCGAGGTCGGTGGCGTCTGCGGGCGACCAGAGGCGCTCCGCAATCGCGGCGTTGCGGGGCCAGATGCGCGAATCGATATTTTCCGCGCTGACGTATTCCGACCACATGCAGGATTCGCCGCCGAGGATGAGTTGCTGCTCGCCAGGAGAAAGGGATGCCGCCGGCCCTCCTAGCGGATCGACGGCATAATGCCGCGCTGCGCTCCAGCCCAGATCGAGGTAGTAGCCGCTCGACAAAATGCCGCGATAGCCCATTCTCGCCGCGGCGGTCAGGGAATCCAGACCTCGCCAGGATTGAATCACGATGGTCTTCGGAACACCGGGCACGAGAATCTCGTCCCAGCCGATCGGCGTTTTCTTGTGCTTGGTAACCAGATCCTGCACGCGGCCGCTGAAGTAGGCTTGCAGTTCCGCATTCGTCTTGATTTTGTGCGATCTCTTGAACGCCTGAATTTTTGGATTGGCGTCCCATTCCTTGCCGTTCACTTCATCGCCACCGATGTGAAAAAACTGGTCGGGAAACAGCTTGGCCATTTCCGCGATGAAATCGTCGAGGAATTTGTAGGTTTTTTCGCTCGTGGGATCCATCGCGGGGTCGAAAACACCCCATTTTCTCTCGATGGCATAGGGTCCACTCCCACTCGCGATTTCAGGATGGCTCACCAGCCAGGCGGTGGTGTGGCCTGGCATATCGAATTCGGGAACCACGCGAATGCCGCGGTCGCGGGCATAGTCGATCACGTCGCGAATTTCATCCTGCGTGTAGTACAAGCCGTCCGATCCAAACTCCTGGAGCTTGGGAAATTTGCGGCTTTCCACGCGGAATCCTTGATTTTCCGTCAAGTGCCAGTGGAACACGTTCATCTTGACCGCTTCCATGCCATCGAGGTTGCGCTTGATCGCCTCCACGGGCTCGAAATGGCGCCCAACGTCGATCATCAGCCCGCGCCAGGGGAATCGCGGCTGGTCTTCGATATGAACGGCCGGAACGGCAAAGCCTTCGGAGGCGATAGCAACCAATTGCAAGAACGTTTGAAGTCCATGCAGGATGCCCAGCGTATTGGTGGCGTGCAACCGTGCTCCCGCGGGCGAAATATCGAGCGTGTAGGATTCATCTTCGCCGAGTTCCTGCACCGGCTTGCTTTGGTGGTCGGCGGCGATGGTGAGCGTCGCCGGCCCGGTGGATTTCGCGGGGGAGAAAAACACAATTCCGGTTTGCCGGTGCAACTCGCGAAGGAAGCGCTGCCCTGCGCGATCAAGCCGCGGCTCGCGGTAGCCGGCAAAGGCGATGGTGAAGCTGGCATCGATTTTCAGCGCGCCCTCCGCACGTTGCACCTTGGCGGGCAGCGGCATCACGTTGAGAGGGATGGGGGATTGCGCGTGCGTCACGGATACAACTGTGAAGAGTTCGAACGAAGCAAGCAAGACGGCAGATGCAAACGATTTTATCCAGGTCATGCGCCATCCTCGGAGCAGAGAACGCCCGCCTCAGCCCCTCGCCTCGCTGGGCACAAAAGTGCGGGCCCTCCATCCGGGTAGCAGTCTACCTCATACTTAAAACGGTTGAAGGAAAAGGGGCAACTTCATTCTGGCTTTCGCGGCGGGTTGGGTTAGAATGAGCCCCGGTAGCGCTTGCCTTTCCTATGAAAACTTCCGTCGCCATTTATCCCGGCTCCTTCGACCCGGTCACCAACGGGCATCTCGACCTGATCATGCGCGGCGAAAAAATGTTCGACCACCTGATCGTCGCGGTACTGAAAAACGTGGAAAAGGAGCCGCTGTTCAGCGTTCCCGAGCGCGTGGAAATGCTGCGCGAGGTGACCAAACAGTGGCCGGGCGTGGAGGTGGACGTGTTTCAGGGCCTGCTGGTGGACTACGCGCGCAAGCGCGGCGCGGCCGTGATCCTGCGCGGCATTCGGGCGATTTCGGATTACGAATACGAATTGCAGATGGCGCTGATGAACCGGAAGCTGGAGCCGCGGCTGGAAACCGTCTTCATGCTGCCGGGGGAATCTTACAGCTACCTGAGCGCCAAGCTGGTTCGCGAAATCGCGCAACTTGGCGGCCCGCTGACCAGCCTGGTTCCTCCCATCGTCGAAGAACGCCTCCGCACCAAGATGGCCTGATTCTCAGGTATCTTTCCTTATTCTCCTTTCCATCGTCTTGTGCTTTGCCTCGCGGCGATTTAGCCTGTTGGCCGCCGAGGTGAGGTGCAATGGGCCAGGCCGACGATGCAAAATCCTCCGTAAAATCGGGCCACGTAAACCGCCGTGAATTCCTGAACGGAATGCTGACTACTTCCCTGCTGGCGGGCATGGCGGGGCCGGAACTCCGGACCGCGGGCAATGAAAGTGGCGTGCCTTACCGGAAGCTCGGCCGAACGGGCGAACGCGTGTCGATGGTTGGGCTGGGCGGCTATCACATCGGCATTCAATCCGAGGAGCAGGAAAGCATTCGCATCATCCGCACCGCACTCGACGGCGGCATCAATTTCCTGGACAACTGCTGGGACTACAACGGCGGCACCAGCGAAATCCGCATGGGCAAGGCGCTGCGCGACGGCTACCGGCAAAAAGCGTTCCTGATGACCAAGATCGACGGCCAAACGAAAAAGGCCGCGGCTGCGCAAATCGAAGAATCGCTGGCCCGGCTGCAGACCGACCACATCGACCTGCTGCAATTCCACGAAGTGATTCGCCTGACCGATCCGGAGCGCATTTTCGGCCCAAATGGCGGCATGGAAGCGGCATTGGCGGCGCAAAAAGCGGGCAAGGTGCGCTACATAGGATTCACGGGTCACAAGAATCCCGCCATGCACCTGCACATGCTGGAGACGGCGGACGCGCACAATTTCCATTTCGACGCCGTGCAGATGCCGCTGAACGCCATGGACGCGCATTACGAAAGCTTCGAACAGAAAGTACTGCCGGTGCTGGTGCAAAAGGAGATTGGCGTGCTTGGGATGAAGCCGATGGGGGCGGGGCTATTGCTGCGAAGCAATACACTGAAGCCGGAGGAGTGCCTGCGCTACGCGATGAGCCTGCCGACCAGCGTGGTGATTACCGGCTGCCAGAGCCTGGGGGACGTGCAGCAGGCTTTGAAGGTGGCTCGGAACTTTCAGCAGCTTACGGCGGAAGAAAAGCAAGCGATGCTGGCACGAACGGCAGCCGCGGCGCAGAATGGCGAGTTCGAAGGCTATAAGAACACGCACAATTTCGACGGCACGGTGCACAACCCGCAGTGGCTGGGATAGGTATTCGTCAACGGGAGAATGTGCCGCGCCTCTGGCACTCCAAACATTTCCTGTCTTCTCTCCCAGCGCTCACCCGCGATGCTACTTACTTTCGTGTCTCCGGCGCTTTCCACCGGGAATGGACATTGAAATTCGCGGAGTTTTCCTGAAAACTAGTGAGTTACAGGTTCGCTCCAAGGAGACCCAGTGCACTTCACCAATCGAATCAATCGCATACAAGTGTCGCCAACGGCCGTGGTGATCAGCGCCGCGGAACAACTGAAAGCCAAGGGCGTGGACATCGCGGACTTTGGTCCGGGCGAGCCCGATTTCCCGACTCCCAATCACATCAAGAAAGCGGCGATCAAGGCGATCGAAGAGAACCGCACCAAGTACACGCCAACGGGAGGAATCATGCCACTGCGCGAGGCGATCGCGGCGTGGCACAACCGGGAACTCGGCTCCAACTACACCGCGAAGGAGTGCGTGGTCACCGTTGGTGGCAAGCACTCGATTTTCAACGCCGTTTGCGTACTGATTCAAAGCGGCGACGAGGTGATTCTTCCCGCCCCCTACTGGGTGAGCTTCCCGGACATTATCAAGTACGCCGGCGGGCATCCCGTTATCGTGCACACGCGCGCCGAAGACGGCTTTGGGGCCAAGGCCGGGGACATCGAAAAGGCGATCACCGCCAAAACGAAGATGGTGATCATCAATTCGCCGAGCAATCCCTGCGGTGGCGTGGTGGATAAGCCGGAGTTCGAGAAAATCCTGGCGCTGTGCAAAAAGCACGACATCTGGCTGATGGCCGACGAGTGCTATTCGCACTTCGTGTACGAACCGCACAAGCCCTTTTCCATCGCCAGCGCGAAGGAATCCAAGAGCAATGTGATCGTCATCGGCAGCGTATCGAAAACGTTTGCGATGACCGGCTGGCGCATCGGCTACACGCTGGCACCGGAGGAATTGATCCAGGAGATGATCAAGATCCAGAGCCAGTCGACGTCGAACCCGACCTCGATTGCGCAATACGCGGCGCTGGAGGCGATGCGCGGTTCGATGGACACTGTGCCGCCGATGCTGGCCGAGTACACCAAGCGCCGGAAGCGTATCGTGGAAGGGCTGCGGGCGCTCCCCGGCGTCACTTGCGAATGGCCGGGCGGCGCATTTTATGCTTTTCCAAACGTTTCCGCGCATCTGGGCGAAGGGAAACATGCGCTGGCAAAGAACTGCACCGAACTTTCCAAGGTGCTGCTGGACAAGGCCCATGTGGCGCTGGTGGGAGGCGAAGCGTTTGGCGCGCCGGGCTTCCTGCGGCTTTCCTATGCCACTTCGCTCGATCGGATTGAGGAAGGCTTGCGGCGCCTGGAAAAATTCTTCACGCGCGCGGAGGCCGCATCCTGAACTGCGATGCAACCCGTTCTCTCGCGTCTTGAGCCGTTCTTCACCCCGAGGATCTGGGGCCAGCGCTCCCTGGCTCCGTGGTATCCAGACAAGGCCAATCTGCCGGAACCCGTGGGAGAGGCGTGGCTGACGGCGTTTGATTCGCGGATTTCCAACGGGCCTTTCGCGGGGAAAACCTTGCGCGAAGCGTGGCAAGCGATGCCGGCTGAATGGCGCGGCGCGCAGTTCGCTTCGTGCGCGGAATTTCCGCTGCTGATCAAATTCATTTTCCCCAACGACAGGCTGTCCATCCAGGTGCATCCTGACGACGCGTACGCCTCGAAGTTCGAGCAGGCCGCCGGCGGCCGCGGGAAAACCGAGATGTGGCACATCGTCTGCGCCGAGCCTGGGGCGGAGGTTTTGATTGGCCTGAAACCCGGTGTAGACCAGGAAGCATTTCGGCGCTCCCTGCGGGCGAATACGGTGGAAGACCTGCTCGAACATTTCCACGTACGGAGCGGCGAGACGTACTTCATCCCCGCCGGCACGCAACACGCCATGGGGGCCGGCCTGGTGGTCTGCGAAATCCAACAATATTCGGACCTCACCTATCGCGTTTACGATTACGGACGCGTGGAATCCACGGGCAAACCGCGCGAACTGCATATCCAGAAGGCGATGGAGGTGACGAAATTCGGCAAGGCACACGGCGGAAAAATCGCACCCCTCGCACTGCACTCTCCCGACGCGAATAAGCACCTGTTGGCCGCCTGCGACTATTTCGCCACGGAGCGTTGGGACTGCCACAAAACAACGCCTATCGAGAGCGAGGAGGGAGAGTTTCAGTTATTCCTTGGATTGATCGGCACGGGCGCGTTTTACGACGCCGATCAGGATTATCGCTTCCGTCCCGGCGAAGCCTGGTTTTTCCCGGCTAGCCTGCCGACGATTTTGCTGCAACCGGACCGGGCATGTTCGGTGTTGCGTGTCACGGTGCCAGACCCCGGAAAACTGCGGCGGCAATTGCGAAACCAGGGATTCGAAGAAGCGGCGATTTCGCGCGTGCTGCTGGCGGATATCGGATGAGCGAGAAGAAACTCTCAGCGCACGCGGTGATTCTTGCCGGAGGACGCGGCACGCGTTTCTGGCCGCGCAGCCGGACGCGCACGCCGAAGCAACTGCTGAATATCGTCGGCAAGGGATCGATGCTGCAGCAGACCGTGGCGCGGCTGGCTCCCCTTGTTGCCGCGCCGCGCATCTGGACGGTGACGAACAGCGAGCAAGTTGCCACCCTGCGCAAACAACTCCCCACGGCCGCGCGCAAGCAAGTGTTGGCCGAACCAATCGGACGGAACACCGCTGCGGCCATCGGGCTGGCGGCGATTCATGTACGCCATGCCGCCAGCGGCGACGCGTTGCTCGCCGTGCTGCCGGCGGACCAGCACATCGCGCAACCTGAGAAGTATCGAGACATCGTGCGGGCGGCCCTGGAGGTGGCGCGCGAGCCAGGCCGCATGGTGGTTCTCGGCATTCCTCCGACACAGCCGGAAACCGGCTACGGCTATGTCGAGCGGCAAGGCGAGCCATTCGCCTCGCTGGGAATACCCGTATATGCGGTCCGGCGGTTTGCGGAGAAGCCACAGCGCGCCGTGGCGAAGGAATATTTGGCTTCTGGAAACTACCAATGGAACGCGGGAATGTTTTTCTGGCGCGCTTCGACGTTTCTGGAGGCGCTGAAGGAATTTTTACCGGCCACCTACGCGCTGCTGGAAGAACTCGCGCCTCATATAGGCAAGCGGAGCTACGAAACCTGGCTTAAGCGTATCTATCCGCAGATGGAAAACATTTCCGTGGACTACGCCATCCTGGAACGCGCCACGCGGCAGCCTGGCGCGCCGCGTGTCTTCGTGATCCCCGCGGAGATCGGATGGAGCGACATCGGTTCATGGGCCGCGGTCTATGAACTGCTCGCTAAGCATCCCGGAGCAAATGTTTTTGCGGGTCCGGGGCAATCGCTCGATGCGGAAGGAAATTTGTTCTGGAGTCCCGACAAATTTATAGCGGCCATCGGCGTGCGGGACCTGGTGGTGGTGGAAACTCCCGATGCGCTGCTGATTTGCCCTCGCGATCGCGCGCAAGACGTTGGCAAGATTGTGAAAGCGTTGGAAGACCGCAAGCAGAAGAAACTGCTGTAGGATCACATCATTCCGCTGCCAGCGAATTTCCGCCAAACATGCACCATTTCCACTCGAAAATCCGCCGGTGAAGAACAGAACGCATTTTAATTGCTTCGAAAACAATCGTTTGAGCAAACAAGGCCGCAAGAACACTTTTGACAACCTTGCGTGTTGTGCTACGCTGCTTCGGTGTACGGTCGCAATTTGGGGATTTCGGCCGCCCGGCCTCATTCCACTTGGGGTTCACTTGATGACTCGAATTGCAGGGGTGTTTTTCTGTTTGTGTGGTTTTTTAATCTTGCTTGCAGGTTGCGCTTCCTCTCCTCCGGTCATTCTCTCGGTAACACCAACCAGTGCAACGGTCTTTTCGTCGGAGACCGTGCAACTCACCGCCACGGATTCCGCGGGCGATGCGGATGTGGATTGGTCGGTCACATCCATTCCCGGAGTCGCCGGAATAGCGAGCACCTACATCGATGCCAACGGGACTTTCACGGCTCCCACGGTGACGCAGCCTACCTCGATAACCGTCGTCGCAACCAGCCACCGCGACCCGACGAAGACGGCCTCGGCCACGATCAACGTATTTCCGAACGGGCAGGTAACGGCGACCAATAATCCGCAGGTTGCGCAGTACACGCTGAATCTTCCCTCCGGGACGAACGCGTACATCCAGTTCGGCACCGACACATCCTACAAATTGAACACCTGGACGCAGCCGGCGCCGGCGTCGGGTCCGCTCAGCTTTTATGTGGCGGGCATGCTTGCCTCGACGCAATATCACATGCGCGCGGTGCTTCCGGGCCCAAACGGCTCGATGATCACCGACGTGGATCACACGTTCACCACACAGGCGGTGCCCGCCGCACAAATTCCTCCGGTAACGACCACCACGACGCAAGGCATGACTCCACAATCCGGCGTCGAGGTTCTAGATCTTCTCATTGGTCCGAGTGGCTCCTCTCCCCTGGCGGCCTTCGATCTCTCCGGTAATCTGCTATGGTCGTACCCGGCACTGAGCAGCGGAAGTGTACAGGGTGTGCATTTACTCCCGAACGGCCACTTCCTGTTTGGAGATTCTCCCAGCGCGCTTATGGAAGTTGATCTGGCGGGCAATACCATCCAGCAGGAGACACTCGCTCAACTTCAGACAGCGTTCAACAATCAAGGTCTGAATTACACGTTGAATGCTTTTCATCATGATGTGATCGGCTTGCCCAACGGCCACTGGATCGCGTTGTTCAATATGTACGTAGCCTGCTCAGCGATTGCAAATTGCTCCGGGCTGGGAAATATCTTGGGTGATGGCATCGTCGATCTTGCCCCGCAAGGCGACGGAACTTTTTTGCCGGTCTGGACCTGGAGCACCTTCGACCACCTGGATATCAACCGCGCACCGCAAGGGTACCCGGACTGGACACACTCCAATGCGCTGGTGTACTCGCCCGATGACGGCAATCTGCTTCTTTCTATTCGTCATCAGAGCTGGATCATCAAAATCGATTATGAAAATGGTGCAGGTTCAGGTGCTATTCTCTGGCACCTTGGCTCTCAAGGGGATTTCACGTTGCAGGGTGGCACTGATCCATACGACTGGTTCTACATGCAGCACGGTCCCTCGTTTACAACGACGAATACCACGGGGCAGTTCGGACTGGCGGTGTTTGACAATGGGAATGACCGCCCCACGCAACCGGGTTGCACGTCAGGTTGCACTTATAGCCGAGGGGTAACCTTCCAAATCGACGAAACCGCTAAAACTGCCGGGATCGTCACTGACTTTCGCCCGATGGAGTATTCCTTCTGGGGTGGCAACGCCGAACAATTGGCCAACGGCAATCTGGAGGCAGACTTCAACGCCGGCGCTACTTCGGGATATTCGAACATCTTCGAAGTAACCCCCGGCAGTAGCCCGCAGGTCGTGTGGAAACTCAGCACAGGTAATGCGAACGCCTATCGAGGCTTCCGGTTGCCGAGTTTGTATCCCGGAGTGCAGTGGTAGCCTAGCCGGTTACGTCAATCCACAACCTATCGCATGCCTTCCGGGCGGGCCGATTGCGGCTCGCCCGGAAAGTTTTTCCGGCGCGTATTGTTGGGGCGCCAGGGTTCCTCGCGTATACTTTTCTTCGATGACTCCAATCAAATTTGGCACCGATGGATGGCGCGGCATCATCGGCGAAGATTTCAACGAATCGAACGCCCGGATTGTGGCTATGGCGATTGCGCGCTACGTCGTGCGCGGAGAAGACGCGCGCAGGGGCGTGCTGGTGGGTTACGATCATCGCCGCGAGTCCGACAAAATCGCGAACGTCGTCGCCGAGGCAATTAGCTCGACGGGAACGCGGGTGTGGCTCGCGGACAAGCCCTGTCCCACTCCGGCGATCTCTCTGCTGGTGCGCCAGCGCCGGGCGGCAGGGGGACTGGTAATCACCGCGAGCCATAACCCGTCCAACTGGAATGGGATCAAATACAAGGCCAGCTATGGCAGCAGCGCGCTGCCCACGATCGTCGCGCAAATCGAAAAAGAACTCGAGGGCGTGCTGGCGTGCGAAGCGCCGTCTTTGCCGCCCCGCAAGGAATTAATCCAACTCCTCGAACCCCGTGCAGCGTACCTCGATACCGTTGAAAAGTTGATCGACTGGCGACGCTTGCGGGAAGCGAAGTTCCGCTTTGTGGTGGATTCCATGCATGGCTCCGCGGCGGGCGTGCTGAAAACTTTATTCGAACGCAATGGCGTGGCGTGTGACGAAATTCGCGGGACGCGCGATCCGCGCTTTGGCGGCGTAAATCCGGAGCCCATCGAGCCGCATATCGGCGCGCTACGGAAAGCGGTCCTCGCCGGAAAATACGACGCGGGCTTTGCGGCCGACGGCGACGGAGACCGCATCGGCGCGATCGACCGCGACGGCTCGTTCGTCAATCCGCACCAGATTTTTGCGCTGATGGCCTGGCACCTGATCGGCACGCGCCAATTGGCCGGCGGCATCGCGAAAACATTTTCCGTTACGAAACTGATCGACAAGCTGGCCGCCAAATATGCCCGCAGGCTGTACGAAGTTCCCGTGGGCTTTAAATACATCTGCGAACTGATGCTGGAACAAAACATTTTGATTGGCGGGGAGGAAAGCGGCGGCATCGGCACCAGCCTGTATCTGCCGGAGCGGGATGCCACGGTTTCCGCGCTGCTGCTTGCCGAATTGATGGCCTGGCACAAGAAATCGCTCGGAGAACTGATCGCTGCGCTGCACGCGGAATTCGGCGAATTTCACTATGGGCGCATCGATCTGGACGTCCACCGCGGCCAAAAGGAAAAAGGCATCGAATACTTCAGGAGCGAGAAAACGAAGCGACTAGATGGCTGGGAAATCACCCGGCGCGAGAGTCTCGACGGAATCAAACTGTATCTCGGCGGAACCACATGGGTGATGGTACGGGCCTCCGGCACGGAAAACCTTCTGCGCGTTTATGCCGAAACGCCGCGGCCAGAACTAACCCGCCGCGTGCTGGATGCGGCGGTCGCTGCGATCCAGGCAATTTAAGGAGGCGTTCCATGCAAACCGTGAATCTTCGGGACAAATTCGCGAAGTTCCAGGATTACTGCAACCCGCGCGTGATCGGCGAAATCAACGATTGCCAGGTAAAAGCCGTTAAACTCAAGGGCGAATTCCTGTGGCACCACCACGACAACGAGGACGAAATGTTCCTGGTGGTGCAGGGCACGCTGCGCATGAAATTCCGAGATCACGAAGCAGTGGTGCAGGCAGGAGAATTCGTGATCGTGCCTCGCGGCGTGGAGCACTGCCCCGTGGCGGACGAGGAAGCGCACATTGTCCTCATCGAACCGCGCACGACGCGAAACACCGGCAATATTCAAAATGAGAGAACGGTAAGCCGCCTGGAACGGATATAGAATAGCGGGCTGGCAGTTCGGCTGAAGGATCGATCCACCCATGCAACACCGCTTCTACACGCTCGACGTTTTCACCACCACGCGCTTCCAGGGCAATCCGCTGGCCGTAATTACGGACGGCGACGGACTTTCCAACGATCAAATGCTGGCGATCGCACGGGAGATGAATTTGTCGGAGACGGTTTTCGTGCAAAAACCGACGGACGACCGCGCCCTGGCCCGCTTGCGCATTTTCACGACGAAGGAAGAGTTGAAGCTCGCCGGGCATCCCGTGATTGGAACGTGGTTCCTGCTGGCGGGACTCGGCGTGGTGCCCGCGCAGGAAGGCGGCGTGCACGTGATGCAGCAGACCGGCGCAGGCATCCTGCCGGTGGAGATCCGCTTCAAGGATGGGCGGCCGCAGCGCGTGACCATGACGCAAAAGGAAGCTGCCTTCAGAGCTTCGAAAATTCATAAAAAGAAACTCGCGGAAGCGCTGGGATTGTCGCTTCAGGATTTTGATCCCGCGCTCGAGCCGGAATTTGTGTCCACGGGAATCTTCAACCTGATGGTGCCGTTGCGAAATCGCCAGGCGCTCGGCCGGATTCAGATGAACATCGTGGAGCTCGCGCGGCTATTCGGAAAGCAGGGGGCGTTGGCATATTGCTTTGCACTGGGCGGCAATTCTTCCGCGCATGCGCGCGGCATGATGCCGTGGGAACTGTACGAAGACGCGGCCACGGGCTCCGCGGCGGGCTCGCTGGGCGCGTATCTGGTGAAGCACGGAAAATTGGGGGCGGGGCACACGCTGAACGTGACGCAAGGGGTGGAGATGGGGCGGCCCAGTCAGATCGAAGTAGAAGTTTCACAGTCCGGCAAAAAGTTGACGCCGCGCGTCAGCGGCGCCGCCGTGAAAGTATTCGAAGGCGTGATCCGCACGTAGGCTGGAGCGCCGGGCCACGTCGCGGATTTGGATATCACCCGCAGTTTGTTCAAGGAAGGCCATGAACCTCAGGAAAATCGTCATCCGGGCAGTGCTGGTTCTGATTGCCGCGCCCATCGCATTGCTCTTGCTCCTCGTGGGATTTTTCTACTCCGTGTTCTACTTTCCGAATCGTACGAACGCCGTCACCCAAACAATTTTCGCCTCCGGCGAAAAGCGAGAGTACCTGCTGTACGTCCCAAAGAGCTACGACCCGGCCAAACCGGCGCCCCTGGTGATTACGCTGCACACTTCGATGTCTTGGGATAGCGCCGCGATGGCCATCAGCCAATGGAACCAGGTGGCCGACGAGCAGGGGTTCCTCGTGGCTTACCCTCAGGGAACCGGTTTCGGTTCAAAATCCTGGGAAATGGCGGGAAGCGAAACACCCGATCGCATGCCCGATGTGATTTTCATAACCGCGCTGATCGATAAGCTGGAGGGCGCCTACAATATCGACAAGGCTCGCATCTACGCGAACGGTATGTCGAACGGCGGAGGCATGGCGTTTGTGGTGTCCTGCACGCTTTCGGATCGGATCGCGGCTGTGGGGCTGATTTCGGCCGGCCTTGATCCTGGATGGAGCTGGTGCACGGACCATCGGCCAGTGCCCGTGATTGCCTTCCATGGAACCGCCGATCCAGTTTGTCCGTACAAGGGCGGCTATTCAAAACTTGCCGGCGGCGCTTTTCCAAGCATTCCGGATTTCTTCGCGAATTGGTCGAAGCGGAACCAGTGTGGTCCCAGTCCGCTCGAAGCCTCCATCGCTGCCAACGTCACGCGCTTGCAATACACCAACTGCGCTGAGAATGCGGATGTGGAGCTCTACGCAATTCAGGGAGAAGGCCATCAATGGCCGGGCGGCAGGCGGGTGGCGGCGGAATGGCTGCTCGGTCCTTACAGCCGCAACATCGACGCGACTCGGCAGATGTGGGAGTTCTTTCAAGAGCACCCGCTCGCAGGCAAGTAAATCCGCAGGCATTGCGTCCGGCCGAAGTCAGTGAATCTAGTGGGTTCACGGGGCCAGGGTAGAGTCCCTCCTTGTCTTCAAGACTCAGATTTTTTGGCCATTCGCGTTGCACAACGTCGGAATAGCGGCGCAATGCGATTCGCGGTCCCAGAGAACAAATCACTTGGCTGGCAGGGACTTTCGGTAGGCGTCGAGGATGGCGTTGACGAAACCGCCGGCATCTTCCGAGGAATATTTTTTAGCGAGTTCCACGGCTTCGTTGATGACGACTTTGGCCGGCGTGTCCGTGGCGCGCAATTCGTGCAGGGCCAGGCGCAGGATGGCGCGGTCAATGGCGGCGATGCGATCGAGGCGCCAGTTGGCGGCGTGTTTGGAAATCAATTCTTCAAGGGCCGCAGTGTCGCGGGCTGCGCCTTCGAAAAGTTGATTCGCAAACGCGCGCGTTGGCTCGGCAGCCTTGGCAGTCTTCCAGAATATGGCTTCGAGTCTCGCGGTGGGCTGCCGGCTCATGTCCCACTGAAAGAGCATCTGCATGGCGAATTCGCGGGATTTGGAACGCAGCGACACGTTATCTGCGCCGTCTCTTGCCGCTGCCGGAAGCTTTGGCGGGGCCGCGCAGCGCGCGGGACAGGCGCGCCATCTCGATCGCACCGAGCCCGGCCTCAAATCCTTTGTTGCCGCCTTTCAGGCCTGCGCGGTCGATGGCCTGCTCCAGCGTGTCGCAGGTGAGCACGCAAAACATCACGGGGATGCCGGTATCCATTTGCGCGAGTTGCAGGCCGCGCGCCGTTTCCGAGCAGACGTAATCGTAATGCGCGGTTTCGCCGCGCAGGATGCAGCCGATGGCAATCAGAGCGTCGTAACGTCCCGTGGCCGCGAGTTTCTTGGAAGCCAGTGGCAATTCGAACGAACCCGGGACGTGGACCACATCCACATCCTTGCCGGCGGCGCCGCCGCGCTCGAGAGCATCGAGCGATCCTTGCAGAAGGCGTTCCGTGATGAAGCTGTTGAAGCGGCTGACGACGATGCCGAAGCGCAAACCCGCGGCACCAAGTCCTCCATCTAATTTTGCCGGTTGGATCATGTTCCTCACTTCCGGGTCGCACAGAAAATCTTGTGCTCGCCAGGGCCTGGCAGGTTGATCGGCCGCACAGGAAGGAATGCCTTTGCCACACTAGTTCCCCTTGAACGTCGCAACTCGCTTTTCCAAAAACGCTTTTGTGCCTTCGCGCATATCTTCGGTGGCGCAGCACAAGCCGAAGAGCGACGCTTCGAGGAAGAGCCCCTCTTCTTGCGGCATTTCCACGCCGCGCTCAATGGCTTCCATGCAGTATTTCACGGCCAGCGGCGCTTTCTCGATAATCTTTTTGGCCATGGCCTCGGCTGCGGGCAGAAGCTCGGCCGGCTCGTAAACGTGATTCACCAAGCCGATACGCCGCGCCTCTTCGGCGGTGATCATTTCGCCGGTGAGGCAAAGTTCATGCGCCACGCCCTTGCCGCAGAGCCGCGCCATGCGCTGCGATCCACCGTAGCCGGGAATAATGCCCAGCTTCACTTCCGGCTGGCCCAGCCTGGCGTTTTTGCCGGCCAGGCGAATCGAGCAGGAAAGCGCCAGTTCACAACCGCCGCCGAGCGCAAAGCCGTTGATGGCGCAGATCGAGGGTTTTCCCATAGTTTCCAGCAGATGAAACACGCCCTGGCCGAAGAGGGAAAACTCCTTGCCGTTCACGGGAGTCTGCTGCGCCAGTTCGTTGATGTCCGCGCCGGCGACAAACGCTTTCTCGCCGGAGCCGGTGAGGATCAACACGCGCACGGAGGCGTCGTCGCGCGCATCGAGCAGCGCGTGCTGAAACTCCTCGATGGTCTTGCGGTTCAGAGCGTTCAAAACCTTCGGCCGGTTGAAGGTAATCCACGCGATGGCGTCTTTCTTTTCGTAAAGCAGATTTTCGTAGGCCATGATCCTTCCTTAGAGTTGCATGGGCTTCGGATTGGCGGGATCCGCATAATCGTAAAAGCCGCGGCCGGATTTTTTCCCGTTCCATCCGGCAAGCACCATGCGCTTCAGCAGCGGGGGCGCGGCGAAGCGCTTTTCCTTGAACTCGTCGAACATGATTTGCGAGATGTAATAGGTGGTGTCCAGGCCGACGAAATCGAGCAGTGTAAACGGCCCCATCGGATAGCCGCAGCCGAGCTTCATCGAGTTGTCGATATCCTCGACCGAGCCGACGCCTTCTTCCAGCGCGCGCACGGCATCGAGCAGGTAAGGTACCAGCAGGCGATTGACGATGAAGCCGCCGCCATCGTTGGCGCGCACGGGAGTCTTCCCGAGCTTCGCGCCAAAGGCGACCATCTCTTCGTACACCGCCGAATCGGTGGCGATGGTTTTCACCACTTCCACGAGTTTCATCACCGGCACGGGATTGAAAAAGTGCAGGCCCACGAAGCGTTGCGGGCGTCCGGTGGAAGCGGCGATTTCGATGATCGGCAACGAGGAGGTGTTGCTGGCAAAAATCGTTTGCGGCGGGCAAAGCTTGTCGAGCGCGCCGAAGAGCTCGCGCTTCGCCGGCAATTGCTCGATGATGGCTTCGACGATCAAGTCGCAGTCCTTCAGATCGTCAAGCAAAGTGGTCCCTTTCAGACGGCCGCGGACTTCGTTGCGCGCGGCATCGGTGAGTGCGCCCTTTTCCACCAGCCGCGCCAGATTTTTCTCGATGCCTTTCAGACCTTTTTCCACAAGCTCCGCGCTCACTTCGCGCACCACGGTTGGGAAACCTGCCTGCGCGCACACCTGCGCGATGCCCGAGCCCATCAGGCCACACCCGATTACGCCGACTATTTGAATCGCCATGCAATCCTCGCGTCTGTAGTTACAAGCACTACCGGCGGGAAACAGCCACCCGTCCAAGTTTACCAAAGGTCGTTGCGGAACTCACACGCGGGGGACACACTGGAGGGGTCACGGCTCCACAATCATGCACAGGCATGCACAAATTTCCACAGACAGGCTACTTACCGCGCACACGGCGGGTCCGTAGAATTGCCGCCTCACAACTGCCGGCTGGAGGTGGCGGATGCTTTTCGCAACGGTGATGCGCGGAAAACGGGCCGGAACGCGACTTGTCCCACACCGGTTTAAGGACAATCGCTACCACGTCCAGTTGGGCAAATCGGGCCCCTATATCCCAATCACGGATTACCGAGATATTCCCTCGTACCTCGCCAACGGCTATTCGCTGCTGATGAGCGAAAATTCGCCGAAAAGCACACCCAGCCTGATTTCGCCCGCTTCCATCCGCGGGTGGAACGCCGAGCCGCTACCGTTCTCTTATAAGGCGCGCTAAGCGCGGTTCACTCCGATTTAGCGGGCGCATTGCGCTCACCCTGGCTTACGCCTGTCCGTTTGCCGCCTCCCACCCCCTTCCGGAAGGTCGATTTTTCCGCTTCCTGTTCGTCTAACAGGTAGAAAGGCAATTCGCCGGGAGGCAGTCATGGTCGTACCGCAAGGTGGAGCAAGAACTTTCCATGGACACGGATGGGCGCCCGTATATCCTAGCATCGTGTTGCTCGGCAATGGGATATGGCAACGGGCAGCATCGCTGCCGGGGCATTTCGTTTGTGGCTTCCTTGGCGAACTGCAGCGGTTAGCGCTTTTTCTGCTGCTGGAAACGGGAAGGAACCTCGCCGGACGGCTTCTGGATCTTGCGCAGTTTTTCGAATGCTACCGAACGCTGACCTCGCTGGCTCCCGTACTGCAATGCCTCCGGCATCTCTGGTAACCAGGCCCGGACAATGGGCGCAGGGATCGAGGTTCAAAAGGTCCAAGCCGAACAAACATGCGGCGGGGCGATAGCTTGCTTGTCGAATTCAACGCCGATTGTTCGACAAGGAAATATTGCGGGAGCTTCCAGGGGAAAGCACGCGCCCGCCAATGCAATCCGAAAGGAAGCAACGATGCGATTCCTGATACTGGTGAAATCCGCGGAAAACTCGGGAACTCCGCCGAAAGAGATGATGGAAGCGATCGCGGCGATGAATCAGAAAGGCCAACAAACGGGGCAAATGATCGCGAGCGGCGGCCTGGCGCCGAGCGCCGCGAGCACGCGCGTGCGCGTTTCCCACCGCACGCTCGCTGTCTCCGATGGTCCGTTCACGGAAACGAGAGAGGTCGTCGGCGGCTAGGCGATCATGGAATTTGCGACCAAAGCGGCGGCCGTGGAAAGCGCGCGCGAATTCATGGAACTTCACCGCGGATATTGGCCGGCCTGGGAAGGCGAGACGGAGATTCGCCAGATGTTCGGCCCCGAGGATTACCCCATGGAAGACGGAGGGTTCCGGTTAAAGCCGGAATCGCTGGCGCAGGAATGAAAAGAGGCCGAAGGAGGCCGGTGTCTTCAACCGGCACCGAGGCTTTCACGCCAAACTTGCTGGCGCTTTGTACGGGATCGCCTGACCGGCTGCGGCGCGCCGCGCGGCTAGGATTTTGGGGTTAGCTTTTCGAGATCGGGATAGGAGGATACTTCGACGGTGCTGCGTTCCTGAGGCTGGACCTTGGATTCCAGCGCGCGTACCAGCAGCCGCAAGGCAAGTTCCATGGTCACCGAGGTGACCACCGCCGCTGTCAGAATCCGCCGGTCCACCAGTGGCTTCACTTGGTTGGCAATACCGATTCCGAGAAACGGCAGCTCCAGCCATTTTTTGGTTTGTTCGGGATTGTCGAGATTCTGGAACGCCTTGCGCGCACCCAGCGCCAGCTCGTGGGTCTGCCCGGCAATCAGGTGGTATTTTTCGGGGCGCGAGGTCGCCAGGCGGAGCCATGCGGCGACGCTTTGCGCCGCGGTGTCTTCGCTCCATTTGCAGCGCAGCGTGGTGAGCTGCACATTGCGCGGCCGAGCCGTCTCCATGCCTTCATGGCGCTGCAGAGAAACCGAACTTATGCCCGGCCCTTCAATCATCAGTACGTTGCCGCCCTGCGGCAGCAGCGCCGTCATCTGTTTGCCCTGCAGGCGGCCGATTTCGTTCTGCCCCTGGCTGACGGTAAAAACCGGGACCTTCGAGATTTTCGAAAGCTGCCGGATATAGTCGACATCGCTGTTGCTGATCACCCAGGCGATGCCGGCGGTGACGGCGGCTTCCGCGACGCGGCGTAAGCCGGTTGCCGTTACGGGTTCCACCAGCAATCCATGCGGGCGGCTATCCGGCCGCGATTGAATCACCTCGAGAAGTTGCTGGCTTTGGGTGATGGAGTCGTCGTTGGCATGAAGCACCTGGAGCTCCAGCCCGAGGAGTTCGCCAGTCGCTTTCGCCACGGCGGCCTGCGCGTGCTGATACGCGTTGTCATTGGGGAGCGAGACAACGACACGCAATTTTGTCATGAAAGCTGCACCCACGTGGGCAGCTTCGTCAGTATAGGACGAGCGCTCGCCACGTCTCGAAATCTATACGGGGTGGGAGTCGAATCAATTAATGATTAGCCCGAAAAATTGCAGAATTGGCCACAAGGACAGGATAAGCAAGACGGAACGTTCGTTCGGCCGTTCGGCGATACGTTCAAACAAGGCGGGGATCGGCGGCGTTTGGCGTGCGAGTTCATCGGGTTTTGCAAAACACCATCGAGGGCGAAGCATTTCCGGAACATTAGAGTCCAGCGCACAACTACGGTTCTTGCTCGGCAATCTCGGATGGCTGCGCGTAATGAATGAATTTCCCTTCCCAGGCCGCGCGGAGTTCTTCCCTGTAGGCGAGCACATGCTTCTTCGCACCCTCAAAGTTCTTGTAGGCGCGAGTTCCCTTGATCATGTTGCAGGGACGGCAGCAGGCCACCAGGTTGGAGGGGTCCTTTTTGCCTTTGTGCGCGCGGGGCTTGACGGAATCCACGGACAGCACAAGCGCGTTCTCGAAGCTGGCGCGGCCGTCCAAGCCGCAATAGCGGCAGCAATAATGATCGAGCTCCAGGATCCTGCGGCGCTCCGCCCGGGTGACCGGCGCGGCGACACGGGACATGGTCATGATGTTGAAGGCCATAGGCACCTCCAGAACCTACGGGTAACACGCCACGTCCCGCAGCGCTGTGTCTGCGAACACGTACCCGTTTGCCCCGCCGCACAATTTTGCCTGCGCCGATGCAGATTGCGCCTGAGCGGCGCGGCTGGCCGGCAAGATGGGCGGAATCGAGGCAAAAACCGAAACGGGGGATGTCGCCCTACTTGGCCAGCGCTTCGACGATGATGGCGATGCCTTGGCCGCCGCCGATGCAGGCCGTGGCTAGGCCGTAACGCAGGCCCTTGCGGCGCAGTTCGTTGAGCAGAGTGATGACCAGGCGCGTGCCGGAAGCTCCGAGCGGATGGCCGAGGGCGATGGCGCCACCGTTAACGTTGGTCTTGTCGCGATCGAGCCCGAGTTCCTTTTCCACGGCGAGATATTGCGCGGCGAATGCTTCGTTCACTTCGACGCGATCCATCTGCTCGAGCTTCAGCCCCGCCGCTTGCAGCGCCCTGCGCGAGGAAGGTACCGGTCCGATTCCCATAATGGCGGGGTCGACACCTGCCACGCCCCAAGCCACGATGCGGCCGATGGGCCTAAGCCCGCGCTCCTTCGCGGTTTTCTCGCGCGTCAGGACGACGGCCGCAGCGCCGTCCACGATGCCACTGGCGTTTCCGGCGGTGACCATGCCGTCTTTTTTGAACGAGGGCGGGAGTTTTTCCAGAATTTCCATGGTCGTCTCCGGGCGGCGATGGTCGTCTTCGCTGACGAGAATCGTTTTCTTTCCCTGCTTCACTTCCACGGGAGAAATTTCCTCCTTCAGATAGCAGGCCTTGAACGCGGCATCGGCGGCCTGCTGGCTGCGCAGCGCGTAGGCGTCGGCGTCTTTGCGCGTGATTCCCTTTTGTTCGCCGAGCTTTTCGGCCGTGAGCGCCATGGGCAGGTTGCAATAGCTGTCGGTCAAGCCGACCATCAACGAGTCTTCCAGCGCGCCGCCGCCAAGTTTCAGCCCGTTGCGCAAGCCACGGATCACAAACGGCGCCTGGGTCATGTTTTCCATTCCGCCGGCGAGAACCATCGTGGATTCGCCAAGCAGCAAGCGCTGCGCTCCTTGCACAATGGATTCGATGCCGGAGCCGCAGAGGCGATTCACGGTGACCGCGGGCGTTTCGATCTTGAGTCCGGCTTTCAGGCCGACGTGCCGCGCGCCATAGATGGCATCGGCGCTGGTCTGCATCACGTTGCCGAAAATCACGTGGTCGAATTCGGCCGGGTCAGCGCCGGAACGCTGAATCGCGGCTTTCCCCGCATGAGCGCCCAGTTCCAGCGCAGAAACATCGGAGAACGAACCGGTGTAACGCGCCATGGGCGTGCGCGCACCGGCAACAATCACAACATCGGTTGGAAACATGTTTTTCCTTTCTGATTACAGTTTGGGAACTTCGGAGAGCACCACGGTGTCGCCGCCGCGCTTGCGGGCTTCTTCCATGGTGAACTCAGCGCGATTCATCAGGTCGGTCACGATGTCTTCGCTGTCGAACTCCTGGCGCGCCGCGGCCTCCACGATGCCCGCGCTGAGGGTGACCTGCGTGGAATCCCAAGGCGGGCGCACGCCGGCCGCCGCGCGGCGCAGTTTTTCCACCAGGTTCTGCGCCCCGGAAATGCTGGTATCGGGCAGGATGAAGGCCAGCGCCCAGGACGTGTACTTCACCGCCATGTCGTTCTGCCGCACAATCGGCTGCAGGGAACGCGCGAGCTGTTCCAGAAATTTTTCCAGCGGCATTTCGCCCTGTTGGCGGAGCATGTCCGCGCCGCGGTCGATCTGCAGGACGGCCAGCGAGAGCGGCGTGCCCTGGGTGCGGGCGCGGTCCGCTTCATTCAACAGGCAGCCGACGTAAGAACTGCGGCTCAGCAAGCCGGTGCGCTCATCGGAAACGCCCATGCGGCGCACCAGGCTGCGCAGCCGCGTGTGGCTGACGCTCATCAGCATCTGGTCGCCGATGGCCTGCAGAAAATAGGTCTGGTTGGGCTTCCAGTGGTGCGGCTTTTCGTGCGCCACAATCAGCATGCCGGCGGGCGCCTGCGTTTCCTTGTCGGTGATGGTGACGCCGAGCGCGGTCGAAAGGCCCATCTCTTTCAGAATCGATTCTTCGGTGACATCGACGACGAGTCCGCCGAGTTCGTCGGGGACGGCTTTCTCCACTTGCGCAAGCAGCAGCACCATTTGCGCCGCGGGCGCCGGCTTGAGCCCGGAAGCAAAATGTTCCGCGGACATTTCCGGCGGGCGGCCGGGCACGCCAATGACGGCGAACGTTCGCGTCGCTTTCAAGTAAGCGCCGACTTCGTTCGCGGTGGTATTCAGCATCGCGCGCGGCGTCTGCTGGCGGAAAATCTTCTGATTAATTTCGGAAATCTTGGTCAGGTCGCGCAGCGTCTCCGCGGTGTAACTCCCCGTGCGGCCGGTGGGAGACGTGGGCTTCTCCTCGGGCACAGGCGCGGCGACGGCGGTTTTCTTAGGTGCTTCCGCTTTAGGCGCGGACTTGGGCCACCAGTTCGCCATCTGATAGAGATTCTGCAAGCGCGCATTGCGCTCTTCTTCGCCGGGAAACATCGCGGCAATCTTCTGCAACCGCTCGATGGCTTTGCTCTGCAAGGAGTACTGCAAAAAAATCTCCGTTTGGACGATCAGGTCGTCAAGCGCCTGAACCTTGCGCCCTTCCTCGGTTGCAGGCGGCACTGCCGCTGCCTCCTGCCCCGCGCCCAGCTTCTGGGGAGCCGAAGCGCCCGGCTGGACATTGGTGCCCTTGGCCATGCGCCCGGCAATGCGTCTCAGGAAGGATTCGTCGGCGCGGCCCCGCAAGCGTTCGAGACGTTCCTGGTTGCGGTAATCGTAGGCGTCGATATCCACCAGGCGGTCGAGCACTTCGCAAGCTTTCGGGAAAAGGCCGGAATTGAAATTTGCATCGAAGAGGCGGATCAGCACTTCGAAATACTGGGATTCGCGGTTGAGCTCGCTATAGAGCAACGCCCAGAACTCGAGAATCGGGATCGATTCGGGATGCTTGGCGCCCAAGGCCTCCACCTGTGCGGTAAACTCCGCGGCCTTTTTGTCCGCGAACATGCGGCGCTTCAGCAATTGCAGGATTTCGACGGATTTGGGATCGCCGTCGGCGTTGGCGTAGGCATCTGCGAGGTCGAACAAGCGCGTGATGCCCTCGTTCTTTTCCTTGAGCAGTTTTTCCAGGATACCGCGCGCGCGATCCAGTTGGCCGGATTGCAGCAAAGCATCCGCGAATGTATCGAGGAAGGGGACGTCACCCTCCGTGGCCGCGAAGGGCTCGAGCAAAGCCGCCGCCTCGGCGGGCTCCCCGTTGCGCAACTTCGCCTCCGCGTAAAGCAGAGAGACGCTGCGCTCATTCGGCGCTAGTCCATGCGCGCGGGCCAGCAAGCGCAGGGCATCGGCTTGCGCGCCGGAAGCAGTGGCCAACTGCGCCGAGCGCAGGAAAGCCCGCGCGGAAAGCGCGTTTTTACCGAGCTGCGAAGCAACCTCCGCCACTTTCAGTTGACGCGAAAGATTGTCGGGATCGAGCTGCGCGGTGCGTTCCCAGCAGAACAAGGCATCCTCGCCCCGCCCGGCTTCGGAAAACATTTCCGCCGCCTTGCCGTATTGTTCGACGGCCTCTTCGGCGCGGTTTTGCTTTTGCAGCAGGAAGGCGTAACGCGCGATGCGTTCGGGGGATTGCGGGGCCAGGGTATTGCGCAGAAAACGGTTGTAGAGCGCCAGCGCCTTGGTTTCGTCCTTGGGATCGATCAGCAGGTCGAACAGGTGGCCGTAATAGACGGCAGCGCGATCGGGTTGCTCGATGCGCGCGTAGAGATCCCCGAGCGCCTGGGAAGCCTCCTGGTGCTGTGGGGCGGCATCCAGGACGGCGAGGTACGCTTCAATGGCATCCTCGAAGCGATTCTTCTCGACGTATTTCTTCGCCCGCTCCAGCTGTTTGCTGACGTCTGCGGCCATCAACCTTTGCCCTAAGTTTCTTGCCGGGTAGCATTCGTCGCTTGCCTGCACGAGCGAGGAACACCATTTCCACTATATACCCAGCCCAAGTGGGCGACAAAAACAGAGTCCGCGGGCGTTGGGCAATCGGGCAAGAGGGCAATCGAAAAAATTGCTCAGGATATCGCGGCCAGCAGGCTGGCCATGGGCGCGTTGTCGCCGGTGTAAGCGCTCAGGTGAACGTACAAATCCTTGTTGCCCTGGCCGAAGACAAAGCTGGCCCCCAACTGAAATGGATCCTTGCCTAACTTGTGCTGGCGGTGGCCGGCGGCGCGTGCCCGGCTTCGCGCCCGGAAATTTTCGCGCGTAAACAGGCCAAAGAAAGTGGTCTTCCGGAGTTCAATTGCCCGGTAGGCAATCCTGCCGGCGTCCACCAAGAGCGGGAAGGTGATTCGCGTCTCCTCCCGGAAAATTCTTGCGTAATGCAGATCGCCCAGGCCGATGGCCGCCAGGTTCGCGCCGCGCCGCCGGAATTCTGCCTCGTTTTCGCGCAACTGCGCGACGTGCTCGCGGCAGAAGATTCAACCGTAGTGGCGCAGAAAGACGATCACCGCGGGCGACGCTGCCCACAAGCTGCCGAGCAAGACATCTCGCTCGTCCGCATCCGGCAAAGCAATCCCTGCCAGCCGGGAACTGTAGGTCTCCGTCATCAGCTTGGAATTCTCCGGCGGCTCGCGGTTGGTGTCAACGAACCGCAAGCCGCGCCGGGCAGGCAGGCCGGGTGTTTTACCTTGCGCCACATGAAAAATGAATTTCATTAGAACTCTATAATCTGGATGGCAAGATAACCCAATGTGCGCCGCAAGAAGCGGCGAATCGATCGCGAATCTCCAGGAAACGAGGGCATTCGAGATGGCATCCGCGCGGAGGGCAAGAAGGTTCTGGCAAGTTGCAGTTTGCTTGGGCATGCTGGCAAGCCCACTGGTCGCGCAAGAGGCAATTTCGCTGGTGGGATCGGGATCGAACCTGGCGGGCTCTTTATATGCCGCCTGGACATCGGAATTCGCAAAGACGCACCCGAACGTGCAAGTGCGTTATCTGCCGCTCGGGACATCGCAAAGCGTTCACGAAATTAAGGCGGGCACGGGCGACTTCGGCGGCGGAGAAATTCCGCTGGCGGAATCGCAGAAACACAGTGGCAAATACACGCTGGTGCAGTTCCCCACGGTGCTGGTAGCCATCGTACCAATCTACAACCTGCCCGGAAAGCCGGAATTGCGCTTCTCGGGCGATGTGCTGGCACAAATTTTCCTCGGAAACATCAAGAATTGGAAGGACGAGCGCATCGCCAAGCTGAACCCTGGCGTGGCCTTGCCAGAACTGCCGATTACCGTCGTCCATTTGAGCGGCGTGAAAGGCTCCTCCTACATCCTTTCCGATTTTCTTTCCAAGACCAGTACCGAGTGGAAAAATAAAATCGGGAGGACCTCCGCTCCAGCCTGGCCGGTAGGCGAGGAAGTAGCGCGGAGCGAAGGCCTGGTCAACAAAGTAAGCGCAACCTCCGGCGCAGTGGGCTACGTGGAGCTTACTTATACCAAGCGCAAGGATATCGGCTACGCCAGCGTCGAAAATGCCGCCGGGCAGTTTGTGCGCGCCACCAACGCCACCATCATCGCCGCGTGCGCGGCCAGCGAAAAATCGATGCCCTCCGACCTGGGTGCGTCGCTCACCAACGCTCCAGGCAAGGAATCGTATCCTATTGCAAGCTTCACCTGGATCTATGTGCCCTCCAGCGGTTTGCCAGCGGCGCGAAGCCATGCCTTGCGCGATTTCTGGACCTGGGCGCTGACCGACGGACAAGAAATCGCCGGGAACCTGGGCTACGCGGAACTGCCCAGCAGCGTGGCGGCAAAAGCGCGCGAAGTGCTCAATTCCGTGCAATGAGCGGCCTCTCGTAGGGCCATTTCCGGCGCGACCGCTCTTTTCTGCGAGGACACCGGGGCAAACCGCACACGCCAGGTTGCGGTAGGATGTCCCTCTCATGTGGCGCAAGATCCTCCTCGCGATTTGCGCGCTGCTGGTGGTGTGCGGCGCGTCGCTGCCGATCGCGCGCGTACTGGTTCGCAACGCGGCGCGCGGGAAAACCTACTCGGACGTCTCGAAAATGCCCCGCCGGCGCGTCGGACTTGTGCTCGGCTGCCCAAAGCGCGTTCCCGGCGGGGGGTCCAATCCATTTTTTGAGAACCGCATCCAGGCCGCCGCGGAACTCTACTTCGCGCGCAAAGTGGATTTCCTGGTAGTGAGCGGCGACAACCACGTGCAGAGCTACGACGAGCCCATGGACATGAAAAACGCGCTGGTTGAGAAAGGCGTGCCGAAAGACCGCATTTATCTGGACTACGCGGGGCTGCGCACGCTGGATTCGGTGGTGCGCGTGAAGGAGATTTTCCTGCAGCAGAAAGTGACCATCGTTTCTCAGGACTTTCACAACCAGCGCGCCATCTTCCTGGCCAGGCATCACGGCATCGATGCGATTGGCTTCGACGCAACGGACGTGGCGCCGCAATATGCCTTGAAAACGCTGGTGCGCGAGCAGTTCGCCAAGGTGAAGGCGGTGCTGGACGTTTACGTCTTGCGTACACAGCCGCATTTCCTGGGGCAAAAAATCGCCATCGGGTATCCGCGGGCGGTATTGGATCCGAACGAGGCGCCGCAATTGGCGGAAATGATGTGCGCGCAACTCCCTAACCTCAGCAACTTCAACGAATATTTCGATCCCGCCCTGGCGAGAAGAATCTCCTCCGAAGTTTCGGACAGCAACGCCGAGGGGTACGTCGAGGACGATACTTTCGACGCGCTCTTTCGGCTGGGACGATACTCCGTGACATGCCTTGCCGATCATCTGACCGACACGCGCTGGATGCCCGACCCGCGGACGGAGCGACTTCTGGGCGCGCTCGTGGCCGGCGATGTGGCCTACATGGTTCTCGGAGACATCGGGGTTCCCGATTTCTTGCCTGAGCTTGCGCACAAGCGGCCGAACATAATGCGCATGGACGAATATTTTGTGTGGTGCAGCCAAGGCAACCACCGACAGGAATTGCGGAAGGCGGTGCGCATGTGGCTGAAAGACCATCCGGAGTGCTGCGGCGATTCCTCGATTGAATTGCGGGCCGCGCCGGCGCAACCGGTGTTTCGCAAGTCTCCGGATCAACTTTCCGCAGCCCGCGAGCGATTTTCGCACGTGCGGCCCGGAATGAACGCAGACGAGGTTGTCGCTATCGCAGGGACACCCGACGCCACCGACACATTAGGAGCAAGGACCGCGGTCGAGGAACACGCTCACCGGCAAAATCCCGGCTTGCTAAACATCGCTTCCGGCAACCACAATGAAAATCTGGCGTTCATTTATTTTATGGAACGCTGGACCGACGAGATTGGCCGGCGCGACCCGCTGCGCGACCGTTGCGTGATTCTCTACTTCTCCGGCCAAGGCTCCTTGACGCGCATGTTTTCCAATGTGCCGGGCATCGCGCCGATCTTCCCGCAAGATGAGAAAACGTGGATGAAGCTCCTGTGGGGCGAGGCCTCTGAAAAAAAGTGAGCACCGCAGGGAACCCTTTGGTACGCGGCGGCATCTACCAACGGGAACTCACTATTTTTGCGAGGCTACCTTGAAGACTGCCCTGCTTCCCCTATCGCTAGTCGCTCTGCTGAGCTGCTTTACAATCGCATACGCACAAAAGGCGCCTGTGGACGGCAGCCTGACGGCGAATCCCGTTTACGGCAAAAATTGCGCGAAATGCCACGGAAAGACCGCGGAGGGCCGCACGTTTGGCGGGCCGTCGCTGGCCAACGCCAAAACGGCCGCGGCTTCCACCGACGACCTGCGCGGCATCATCACCAATGGCAAAGGGCACATGCCAAAATTCACTGGGAAGCTTACGGCCGAAGAGATCGACACGCTGGTCCAGCAGATTCAAGCGCTGAACAAAAAGTAAAAATACGCGGTTTATGGCGGAGGCGGCAGCGCATCGGGCCACGCCTCGACGACGAATTTACCGTCCGCACCGCGCTCAATCGCCGGCGCATACAGGCCGAGGTATTTGCGGCGCCACCATTGGCGGGTGGCGTGTTTCGAGGCCAGATCCGTGAACCAATACCGCCAAAGCACGGCGCGCACCTGCTTCGGCGGGGACTGGGGAAAGGGATTCGCGGCGAAAAGGGCCAGGACGTCGCGATCGTTGAGCAAAAGGAGTTCTTCAGCGCGCAAAACCCAGGGATTGTCGCGCCACGTATCGAGCGAAGCGAACCACAGATTCCAGTCAAAACGCGGCTGATAGGGAGCGTAAATGCGCGGCGCGGCGGCGGTGTCCTGAGGCTTGTTGCGGAAGGGATAGGGCGTCCAGTGCAGGCCGTCGTTGGAGCCCTGAAATTCGATTTCGTAGCGTTTCCACGTCATGCGCCCAAACAAGCCATAACTGTCCGCAATGCGAAAAGGCTCGAGCAGGGCAACCGGTTTTTCCGGCAGCGGAATGCCGGGGAAAACATGCGCCAGAATTTGAAAACCGCTTGCACAGAAAAGCCACGTCAAGAAAAAGCCGCTTAACCATAGGGCAGCGGCGGAGGAAACGTCACGGAGCGCAAGTTTCCACTCCGGAACTGCGCTGGACTCCTCTTCCGGTGCAGCAGCGATTTCTTCCAGAGGCAAATCCGCGGGCGAGAGCGAATGCGGATCCAATTCGACGAGAGGTTCCTGGGGCTCCGGTTGCGGCATCGCTTGCAGATTTTCGCGGACCGCGCTTCCCCAGCCTGCCGGAAGGAACTTCACCAGAAATCGATCGTCGAGCAGCAAGAAGCCCAGCGAAAGCACGAGGTAATTCAAAAAGGCGTAATTCGCCGTGAGGATGATTCCGATTTGCAGCGCCGTGACAACCAAAAAACACGTGATGCGGAATCGCCGCGGCAGAAAGACCATCCAGACGAGCGCCAATTCCACGGCAAGAGTGAGCAACGCCGTGAATGCGTGGAAGCCGTGTGGAAGCTGCTGTGCGTACCAGCCAATCCAAGTCGGCAACGGGCCGTTTTGATAATACTGGTCCATGGCGGTCAGGTCGCGCCACGAAGGATCTCCGCCAAAATATTTCGCGATGCCGGATTCGAAATAGATCGAGAACCAGAGCATGCGCAGCAGCCACAAGCTGGCGCGCGACGGAGGCGTTTTCGCTGCCCACCGCGGACGCAGGCCGCCGGGAGCGAAAAAGAAACCGACAAAGCTGGCTGCGAGGAGCATCCCGTCCGACTGATAGCCGGAAAAATCCTGCGCCGCCGAGACGAACGACAGGAACATCACGAAACAGATGAGCAGCATGCCGCGCGGCCATAAATTCAGCACCAGCAACACGGAGGCGGCCATGCCGATCCAGCAAAGCGCCACCAGCGCACGATCGCTTGAATCAAGCCACAGTAGCGTGGGCGCAAACCAGTAGCGCGCGAAGCCGAGCATTTGCGCGACCTGTTCCAAATATATCCGGGCGGGCAGCAATTCCTCCGGCCCGAGCAAGCCGCGAATCTGAAACGCCAGCGAGTAAAACGCAGAGAAATAGATGACGCCAAGAGCGCGCAGAAAGAGCCATCGCGGCAAGAGATAGCCCGGAGGACCCGCGGGCCCCGGCCCAGCAAACCAGCGCAAAAATCGCGGCTTCCAGGAGTTCATCGGGCACGATGATAGCGCGGGTGGCACGCGTGGCACAGGCACTCTTGCCCGCGCAGCTCAAAGGGTACGGCCGGGGAACACGGCCCAGAACGGCACTGCCATTGCTCGCCGCGTCACTGGGGAGAATTCCCGGGGAGATGCAGCGAGCAGGTGCCATCGGCGCAGGCTTCGCGGTTCCAGCGATAGCGGTTGCGTGCTACCCAGCCATAAATTCGCGCCGCAATCCAGCGCCCGCCGGGAAGCAGCAGGAGCCGGGCCAACAGCCTCCAACCGGGAAGCAGCAAGCCCATGCGCGCCCAGGCGACCGCGCCGCTCGATATGCGGCCTTGCGCGTCCACAGCCTGCATCCAGCGCAACGCCACTTCGGGGTCGATTTGGGGAAACCGCGCTTGCACAGCGGGGTCGCGCACATTAAGGAACTCGATGCGGCCGCGCGCGTCCAAGCCGCGCACGCGCGCCACGCTTGCGCGGCACAAGCTGCACGCCCCATCGTAAAGAACCGTCAGCTCCGCCATGTTCGACGCTCTCGGCTAGCGTTGTATTAGATTCCGCCGCTTTGGTCCAGTGCACAAGTCTATCGCCCACCGGCAGGCTGACGCATGCCGCCACTTATGGCAAACTAGATGTTTACGCGGCACGCTTGCGCGCCCGCCGTCAAGCACTCAGGATCACCCTCAGGAAAATTCCTGGCGGTAACGGACACGAATGGACCCAAAGTTCGTACGCAATTTTTGTATCATCGCGCACATCGACCACGGCAAATCCACGCTGGCAGACCGCCTGCTGGAGATGACCGGCGCGCTTTCCGAGCGCGAGATGCACGAGCAGGTGCTCGACTCGATGGACCTGGAGCGCGAGCGCGGCATTACCATCAAGGCGAAAAGCATCCGGCTGCATTACCAGGCCAAGGACGGCAACACCTACCGCCTGAACCTGATCGACACTCCAGGCCACGTGGATTTTTCCTACGAAGTTTCGCGCGCGCTCTCCGCGTGCGAAGGCGCGCTGCTGGTGGTGGATGCGAGCCAGGGCGTGGAAGCGCAGACCGTCGCGAATACGTTTCTCGCCGCCGGCCACAACCTCACGATTATTCCGGTGATCAACAAGATCGATTTGCCTGCGGCGCAGCCCGACTACGTGAAGGAACAGATCGAAAGCGTGCTGGCGATTCCGGCCGATGATGCGCTGATGATCAGTGCGAAGAGCGGCATCGGCGTGGAAGACGTGCTGGAAGCGGTGGTGAAGCGCATTCCGCCTCCGAAAGGCAGCGCGGAAAATCCGTTGCAGGCGCTGGTGTTCGATTCCTGGTTCGATATTTACCGCGGCGCGGTGGTGCTGGTGCGGGTGATGGAAGGGCGCGTCACAAAGCACATGAAGATCCGGCTTGTGGCGACAAACGAAGTGTACGAAGTGGAGCAGCTTGGCACGCTGACGCCGAAACCTGTCGCGTTGGATGAGCTGGAGGCCGGCGACGTGGGCTTTATCGTCGCGAACATCAAGCGCGTGGCCGACGCGAAGATGGGCGACACCGTGACGGAGGCGGCGCGGCCGGCTCCGGCGCTGCCCGGCTTCGAAGCCATCAAGCCGATGGTGTTCGCGGGAATCTTCCCGGTGCTGGCCGATGAATACGAGCCATTGCGCGACGCGCTGGGCAAGCTGCAGCTCAACGACGCGGCGTTTTTCTACGAGCCGGAAAATTCCGTCGCCCTTGGTTTCGGCTTCCGCTGCGGGTTTCTCGGCTTGTTGCACCTCGAAATCGTGCAGGAGCGCCTGGAGCGCGAATTCGGGCTCAACCTGATTACCACCGCGCCCAGCGTGCAATACCGCATCACGCGCGTGACCGGCGAAGTGATCGAAGTGGACAGCCCGGCGAAATTCCCGAATCCCAGCGACATCGAAAAAATCGAAGAACCCATCATCACCGCGATGATCATCACCAACGACGAATCGGTCGGCGGCTTGCTGCAGCTTTGCCAGGACAAGCGCGGCATTCAGAAAAACTTCGAGTATCTTTCGCCGACGCGCGTGATGCTGACCTACGAGCTGCCGCTGAACGAGATCGTGCTGGATTTTTACGACCGGCTGAAGAGCGTTTCGCGCGGCTATGCATCGCTCGATTATCATCTGGCGGGCTACAAGGAATCGGACCTGGTGAAGCTGGACATTCTGGTGGGCGGAGAGCCTGTGGACGCGCTGGCCCTGATCATTCATCGTGAATTCTCGGTGGAGCGGGGCCGCGAACTCGTTACCCGGCTGCGCAAGCTGATTCCGCGGCAGATGTTCGAAGTGCCGATTCAGGCCGCGATCGGCAGCCGCATCATCGCGCGTGAAACGGTTTCCGCAATTCGGAAGAACGTGCTGGCAAAGTGCTACGGCGGCGACATCACGCGCAAACGCAAGCTGCTCGAAAAGCAGAAAGAAGGCAAGCGGCGCATGAAACGGGTCGGCCAGGTGGACATTCCGCAGGAAGCGTTCCTCGCGGTCCTCAAAGTCGACGCCGGCGACGAAGATTAGCGAAGTAACCCACCTAAACTTTGGACCCGGGCCATTCTTTAGACCTCTGAAGTCTAATAGCCTTGATCTTCTTGCTTGCCTTCTGTTTGGCTAGGGAATTTGCAAATCGAGCTTTCCTGTAAATTTCTTGCAGGAGAATTTCTAATTCGCGGATCTCATCGTTGCGAATGTTTTCCCAGACCACGAAGAAAGAAAAATGGGTCCACTTACCACCTTTCCTCCTGGAGCGTGCATGGTTGCGCAATCGCCGTTTGATACCTGTGCCGGATGCAGCCATTCCAACGTAAACAACATCGAGGCAGTCTGGCCCATTCTTCTTGAGCAGTGCGTATATTCCTCAGAGCCCCACCGGTACATTTTCCCATTCCTTCTTTTCCTGCCATTGCGTACACCACTTGACTAATCGGAACGGACCAAGAGAAGTTGACTTCATGGTGGGCTAACCTTCCTTTGCTGTCTTATTTCGAACATCGGCAGATAGCCGGCCGCGGTGGAGCTGGATGGTGACGGGATCGCCGATCTGGACTTGGGCGGCGTCGGTGACGACCTTGCCGGCGGCGTCGGTGGCGATGGCGTAGCCGCGTTCGAGGACTTTCAGCGGGCTGCGCTCGTGCAATTGCAGAGAGAGGCGCTCCCAGCGCTCGCGCTTCAGCCGCAACACGCGCTCCTCGCGAGCAGCCAATTCCTGGGAAACCTTGTGGAGCCGCAAACGCAGCAAGCCGATCTTCGCGCGAAAATCGAACTGGGCCACGCGCAAGCGGGCCGTGTGCAACCTTTTGCGCGAGTTTTCCAGCCGCGAGCGCAATCCCATGGCCAGCCGCGCGGTGAGTTCATCTGCGCGCTGCCGCTGCTGCCGCAGCAGGTCCAGCGGGCGCCGGAAGCCACGGCGGCCGGCGAGCGCGTGCACCCGGCGCGATAATTCAAGCAATTTGTAGCGCAGCGAACCCCCGAGCCGCGCGCGCAAGTCGAAGACGTGCTTGTCGAATTCCCGCCGCGTCTGAACGACCACCTCCGCCGCCGCCGAAGGCGTGGAAGCGCGCACGTCCGCCACAAAATCCGCAATCGTGAAATCGGTCTCGTGCCCAACACCGGAAATCACGGGAATTTCGGAAGCCGCGATGGCCCGGGCGACAATCTCCTCGTTGAAGGACCACAAATCCTCGAGCGACCCGCCGCCGCGTACGAGTAGAATCACATCCACCAGGCGCTGCTTGCTGAAATATTCCAAGGCCGCCACGATTTCCGGCGCCGAGCCTTCGCCCTGTACGCGCACGGGATAGAGCGTCAGGTGCAGGTTGGAAAACCGGCGCTTGAGGATGCGCACCACGTCGCGCACGGCGGCGCCCTTGGGCGAGGTGATCAGCCCGATCCGCCGCGGCAGCAGTGGCAGCGGCTTTTTGCGCCCCGCATCAAATAGCCCCTCGGCCTCCAAGCGCTTCTTCAATTGTTCAAAGGCCAGTTGCAGCGCGCCGCGCCCGGCCGGCTCGATCGACTCCACATAAATCTGATACTCGCCGCGCGCCTCATAGACGCTGACGGAACCCCGCACGGTCACTTTCAGCCCGTCTTCCGGAAGAAACTTCATGCCGCGTTGCTGTTGCTTGAAGAGCACGCAGCGCACCTGCGCCCGTTCGTCCTTCAAGGTGAAGTAATAATGTCCCGAGGAAGCCGCGCGGCAATTGGAAATTTCGCCCTGCACGGTCACGTCCGTGAAATTCTTGGCCAGCAGTTCGCGGATGCGCGCCGTCAGGTCGCTGACGGTGTAAATCCGCCGCTCCGGCTGCAAATTGAACGTCAGTTGGGTATTCGAAGAATTCACTGGTGTACTTTAACAGGTCCCGTGGCCCCTGCAACCGCTAGCGACGGAAGCGCGACAGCAGCAAGAAGAGCGCGCTGAGGCCGACGCTGATCAGAATGCAGGTGGTGAGAGGAAAATAAAAGGTGGTGTGCTCGCCTTTGTGGACGATGTCGCCCGGCAAGCGGCCGAGGCGGAAGGGCAGCCTGCCGCCAAAATAAAAAAAGGCGCCCACCAGCGCAAGAAGAGCCGCCAGCAGCAACAAGGTTTTGCCGAGTTCGCGCAGCGGATCCATGTTCACGCAGTTTAACCCACGCGTGGACGATTCCGAAGCCGGCTAGATAAGCTCGAGGCCGGCGAAGAAATAGCCGATCTCGAAAGCGGCGGTTTCCGGAGCGTCCGAACCGTGCACGCAGTTGTTGCCGATGTTGGTGCCCAGGTCGTGGCGAATCGTGCCGGGCGCGGCTTTTTTCGGATCGGTGGCGCCCATGGTGTCGCGCCATTTGGAAATGGCGTTCTCCGCTTCCAGCACCATGGCGAAGATTTTGCCGGAGCTCATGAAATCTGTGAGTTCACCGAAAAATGGCCGCTCCCGGTGCACGGCGTAGAAGCCGCCGGCCTCTTCCTTGGTGAGGTGCATCGACCGGATGGCCACGATTTTGAATCCCGCTTTGTGGATGCGCGCGAGAATCTCGCCCTGCTGCCCGCGGCTTACCGCGTCCGGCTTGATGATTGCAAATGTACGTTCGATTGCCACAACAATCTCCTGAGAAATAAGGTAGAGACAAAATGTAGTGCTGGCTTATATGCCAGCCCCTTCAACGTAAAGGCCTACTTCAACGCCGCAGCAACTGTGCTTCCCAAATCCGCGGGCGTTTCCACAGTCTGAATCCCCGCGGCGTTCATTGCGGCGTACTTGTCCTTCGCGGTGCCCTGGCCGCCGCTGATGATGGCGCCGGCGTGCCCCATGCGGCGCCCTGGAGGCGCGGTTTGCCCGGCGATGAAACCGACCACCGGCTTCTTCACGTGCACCTTGATCCATTCCGCGGCGCGCTCTTCGGCATTGCCACCGATTTCACCGATCAGGATGATCGCGTGCGTGTCGGGATCGTCGTTGAAGAGTTTCATGGAGTCGAGATGCGTGGTGCCGATAATCGGGTCCCCGCCAATGCCGATGCAGGTGGATTGGCCGATGCCTAACTCGGTCAACTGATGCACGGCTTCATACGTCAGCGTGCCGCTGCGGCTGACCACGCCGACATTTCCCTGCTTGTGGATGCGTCCCGGCATGATGCCGATCTTGCACTTTCCCGGCGAAATGATGCCCGGGCAGTTGGGGCCGATCAGGCGCGTTTTGGATTTGCCCAGCACTTCGCCCACGCGCACCATGTCCAGCACCGGGATGCCTTCGGTGATGCAAACTGTCAGCGGCAGTTGAGCGTCAATGGCTTCCAGAATCGCGTCGGCGGCGTACGGCGGCGGCACGAAGATCACCGAAGCATCTGCGCCGGTGGCTTTCACCGCCTCCGCAACGGTATTGAATACGGGTCGCTCGAGGTGTTTTGTGCCACCTTTGCCGGGCGTGACGCCACCGACTACGTTCGTGCCATATTCGATCATCTGCTGCGCATGAAAGGTACCTTCGCGGCCTGTAAAGCCTTGCACCAGGACTCTGGTTTTTTCATTCACCAGTACGCTCATCGAGCACCTCCCGCCAGCGCCACCACCTTTTGCGCTCCGTCCTTCATGCCGTCCGCGATGGTGAAATTCAAGCCGCTCTCCCGCAATATTTGTTGTCCGCGCTCCACGTTGGTTCCTTCCATGCGCACAACCACTGGAATTTTTACTTGTAGATCCTTGGCGGCGGCCACGACGCCTGTTGCCAGCACGTCGCAGCGCAAAATTCCGCCGAAAATATTAATGAACACTGCGCGCACCTCGGGATCGCTCAGCAGGATGCGAAACGCGTTTTTCACCTGCTCGGCCGAAGCGCCGCCACCCACGTCGAGGAAGTTGGCTGGAGAGCCGCCGGCGTACTTGATAATGTCCATGGTGGCCATCGCCAGCCCCGCGCCGTTCACCATGCAAGCCACGGTGCCGTCCAGCTTGATGTAGTTCAGGCCGTACTTCGAAGCTTCGACTTCGAGGGGATCTTCTTCGTCGAGGTCGCGCAACTCACGCAGGTCTTTATGGCGGAAGAGGCCGTTGTCGTCAAAGGTCATTTTTGCGTCCAGGGCCACCAGCTTGCCGTCGCCAGTGACCACGCACGGGTTGATTTCCACCAGCGAAGCATCGGTATCGAGGAATGCGCGATAGAGCGCCTGCAAAAATGGCGTGGCCACCGCGGCCAATTCTCCCGAAAGCCCCAGGCCGAATGCGATTTTTCGCGCCTGATAGGGCTGCAAGCCCACGGCCGGATGAATCGGCTCGCGCAGAATCGCGCCGGGATTCGTCTTGGCGACTTCCTCGATTTCCATGCCGCCAGAAGCGCTGGCCATGAACACGGGCCGCCCGGTTTCGCGATCCACGAGAAGGCCCAAGTAGAGTTCGCGCTTGATGTCCAGCCCCTCCTCAACCAGCAGGCGGCGCACCACGCGGCCCTGCGGTCCGGTCTGCGGCGTCACCAGCGTCATACCCAGAATATTCGAAGCGTGTTCGGCGGCTTCGTCGGCAGAACGCGCCAGCTTCACGCCGCCCGCTTTGCCGCGGCCTCCGGCGTGAATCTGCGCCTTCACGACGACTACCGGCGACTTCAGCCGCTGCGCCGCTTCCCGTGCCTCTTCCTTCGTAAAAGCCACCTCGCCGCGCGGCGTGGTGACGCCATAACGCGCAAGGATGGCTTTGGCTTGGTATTCGTGAATCTTCATTTGTGATCTGCCTTTTTTTGGGCGGCGCCGGTTCGACCGGAACCGACATCCTGTGCGACGATGGGACCGTGCACCGATGTTAGAATTTGTGGCTTCGCAAACAGCTAAGTTTACTTGAGACGCTTACCTCGAGCAAGACGATGGGCTCCAGGCAACTTCATGAACAACGCGACTGAGTCTTTGATGCAGAAGGCAGAAACGGGGCAGGTCCTGAAGCGCGCGGAGGCGGAAGCGTTCATGGAAGAATTGCTCTCCGGGCGCGTGGAGACGCCGGACATTGTGCGCATGCTGGTGGCGTTGAATCAGCGGCCCATCAGCGTCGAGGAACTCACTGGGTTTGCCCGGGTGATGCGGAAACATGCGGCGCCGGTGTTTGAAGCCGGCGAAGAGCGGCCCGCGCCGCTTGTGGACACCTGCGGCACCGGCGGCGACCTGAGCGGCACGTTTAATATTTCGACGGCGTCGGCGATTGTCGCCTCGGCGGCGGGCGCGCGCGTTGCGAAGCACGGGAATCGCGCCGTGAGTTCGCGCAGCGGATCAGCGGATGTACTCGAGGCGCTCGGCGTGCATATTGATTTACCGATGCTGGCGGCGGGACGCGCCGTGCGCGAAATTGGCCTGGGGTTTTTGTTCGCGCCAGTCGCGCACGCCGCCGCGCGCCATGCGGGCCCCGCACGCAAGCAGATCAAAGGTCGCACGGTGTTCAATCTGCTCGGCCCCTTGACCAATCCCGCGGGTGCCGAAGCGCAAGTGCTTGGCGTTTTCTCCGCTGACGTGCTGGACCCCGTCGCCGCGACGCTCGCTGAACTCGGAACCAAGCACGCCCTGGTGATCCACGGCGCGGGCGGCCTTGACGAAATCTCGCTCTCCGGGGAAACGCGGATCGCGGAAGTCCGCGGCGGGCAGGTGCACCGCTTTACGATCACGCCGGAGGCCTTCGGCGTGCCCTACGCGCCGCTAGCGGCGCTCGCCGGCGGAACTCCGGAAGAAAATGCACGGATGATTTGCGAATTATTTCATGGAAAAACCGGCCCGCGGCTGGACATCGTAATTGTCAACGCCGCGGCCGCGCTCGTGGTTACCGGCGTTGCGGAAGATTTCCGCGGTGGGGCGGAACTGGCCCGCCGCGCCGTCACCTCCGGAAAAGCCCACGAAAAACTCGAACAACTGAAGAAATTCACGCATTCCCACAAACGGTAGGGGCTGTGGACGCGCGAAAGCGGCAGCCGGGCGGCCGCTACAAATTCTTTACTTCGTTACATCCTCATTTCGCAGCTTCTTCCTACGGCTTCGCGGGGCTCTCGATGCCAGCATTCGATTGAATCACGTCGTTGATGCCCCAGGCGGCCACACCGGCCCCCGCGCCCGCGAGAATGAAGTACGCCACTTTCGTTCCCATCGACATTCCTCCCGTCTGCGCGGAACCGGCCGCGCTTCCGGAACCCGCTCCGGCCGGACCCTGCTCTTCCGGTGCCGCGGACGATTCGAGATAGATGCGATAAGTCTGCCCCGCGGGCAGCACGCGAAACTCACCGTGATATGAGAAATCGAGATTGCCGCCGCGCGCGGTGACCTGCAACACCTTCGGCCCATACATCAGCACGCGCATCTGCACATCCTGCTGCCCGTGAGTTCGCACCATCGCGTCTTCCGCGTGTACCTCCAGAGGATTCTCGCGCGACGAAGTGACGTAAACCGATCCAGCCAGCAGATCCAGGTGCGCGCCTTCGCCTTTGGCCTGCAACGTCAAGCTGGTGTCGCCGCCGAGGGTCGCCACGCTGCCGCCAATGCGCACCATGGCCTTGCCTTCCGCGTCGGTGGACATTTCTTCGCCCGCAAAAACGGATAGACCCGCGAAGGCCTCCGACGTATTCAGCCGCGCATTATAGGCCAGCATGAGCAGGCCCAGCGGCTTGCCGCCGGCCCGCACCGGAACAAGAAAACCACCGAGGGAGAGAGAGAGGAAGGCAGCGAGGACGCCGCGAAAGACACGCATGATTTACCTCCGAGGGCTGGGCACGAAGGTGGGACAACCCAAGGCAGGCACCATACACAATTATTATTATTTCTGCAACAGTCTTTATTGCTTAATACTTGTATTCTATTTCTCTTCTCCGATTACTATATAGATACTATTGTGAGGGGGAGTTCGCGGGGTCCAGCCTGCCTGCGCCGACGCTGGCTTGCGCGGGCGGGACGGGTTCCGCCGCATTGAGAACGCCCGCCTCAGAAGGCGGCCGCATCACTTCCCGGCTGGCAGGGTTCAAAACTCGAGGAAATTCTGCAGCAACTGCTTGCCGGACTCGGTGAGCACGGACTCCGGATGAAACTGTACGCCGGCCAATTTATAGCGCTTGTGCTGCAGACCCATGATGATGCCGTCGCTCGTTTCCGCGGTGACCCTCAATTCGCGCGGCAGGGATTTTCGCTCCACGATCAGCGAGTGGTAGCGCGTGGCCGTAAACGGATTCGGCAGCCCGCGAAAGATGCCTTTGCCATTGTGATGAATTTCGCTGGTTTTGCCGTGGAAGAGCTTCGGAGCGCGAATTATTTTTCCGCCACAGGCGGCGCCGATGGCCTGATGACCCAGGCACACACCGAGGATTGGAAACTTCCCCGCCAGCTTCTGGATCAACTCGATGGAAATACCCGCTTCTTGCGGCGTGCAGGGACCCGGCGAAATCACGATGCGCTCGGGCTTGCGTCCGGCGATCTGCTCCACGGTGATGCGGTCGTTGCGGTGCACTTCCACTTCGCAGCCGAGTTCGCCCAGGTATTGCGCCAGGTTGTAGGTGAACGAATCGTAGTTGTCGAGCAGCAAAATCACGATTTGCCCTTCCTTCTCCCGGCCGAAGCTTCCGCCGCTTCCAGTGCGCGCAGCAGCGCCTTGGATTTATTCACGGATTCATCGAATTCGCCCCGCGGAGTGGAATCCGCCACCACGCCGCCTCCTGCCTGAATGTGCGCCACCCCATTTTTAATGACCATGGTGCGCAGCGCGATGCACGAGTCAAGATTGCCCGCGAAATCAAGATACAAGATGCCGCCGGCGTAGATGCCGCGCCGGGTTTTCTCGAGTTCCTCGATGATTTCCATGGCGCGGACTTTCGGCGCGCCGGAAACCGTGCCCGCCGGGAAGCACGCCATCAAGGCGTCGAAGCAATCCACGTCCCCGCGCAGCTTTCCGCGCAGGCTGGAAACCAGATGCATCACGTGCGAGTATCGTTCCACGAACATCAATTTCTCCGGCCGCACCGATCCGTACTCGCAGACGCGACCCAGGTCGTTGCGCCCGAGATCGACCAGCATGATGTGCTCGGCGCGCTCCTTCTCGCTGGCGAGCATTTCGCGCTCCAGCCGCTGGTCCTCCGCTTCGTCCTTTCCGCGCCAGCGTGTTCCGGCAATCGGCCGGTAAAAGACGTCGCGCCCCTGCACCTTCACAAGCATTTCCGGCGAACTTCCAACCACATGCACCTCGTTGAGCTGCAAATAGAAAAGATAGGGTGAAGGGTTCAGGGCACGGAGTTCGCGGTAAATCGAAAACGGCTCGGCTTTCGTTTTGGCGGAGAATCGCTGGCTGAGCACCACCTGGAAAATGTCGCCTTCGCGAATATACTTCTTGGCTTTCTGGACAATGTCGAGATATTCGCGGCGCTTCACGTTCGAAGCGATCTTCAGCGGCCGTGGCTTGCCTTTCCCCGGCTTTCGCGGCTTTTCGGTTGCCGCGGGTTGTTCGAGCATCTCGCGCGTGCGGCGGATTTCCTTTATCGCAGCATCATACTTGGCGCGCAGGCTGCCCGCGCCCTCGGTGTATACGTTGCGGACGATCCACAAGCGATGCTGCACGTGATCGAACGCCAGGATGCCGTGATAGAACATGAGCATGGCGTCGAACAGCCCGATGTCGTCGCGCAAGCGTTTCGGCAGCCGCTCGATCAGGCGCACCATGTCGTAACTGAAATAGCCGATGGCGCCGGCCACCAGCGGCGGGAGGCCCGGCAGGCGCACCGGGCGGAATTTCGCCATGTGCTGCCGAAGAAACGAAATCGGGTCGCGCTCTTCCCAAATGATGCGGTCGCGGCTTTCCAGCACGCACGCGCCATTGGCGTTGCGGAAAATTTCCTCGGGATTCGCACCAACGAAGGTGTAGCGGGCAATTTTTTCGCCGCCTTCCACGCTTTCAAGCAAAAACGAATAGCGCGCCCCCTGGGCCACGCGCAGATACGCGCTCACTGGGGTGAGCAAATCGGCGGAAAACGTATCGTAGACGGGAATCAGGTTCCCGCGTCTGGCAAGCCGCTCAAATTCCGTAAACGAAGGCTGAATCATGGCCTCGGCACTCTTTCCATTTGCAATTCAATTTAGGATTTGGAGAAACGGCGGCGAACGGCCCGCGCGATTGGGTCACCAGCGCGTATTTTCTTCGTTTTTCAGGGCGCACAACACAGCGTTTCTCATCCGGGATTCCGGCGCTTTGCGGCCCATCCAGTGTTCCCACTGCGCGATGCCCTGCGCCAGGAACATTTCCACCCCGGAAACGCAGGCGATGCTGCGGGAAGCCGCAAGCTTCAGAAGTTTGGTGCGCATTGGCCGGTAGATGAGGTCCATGACCACGGAACAGTTTAACTCGCCTGGGGCCAGGGGCGAAACCTTTTCGTCAGGATGCATGCCGATGGGCGTGGCGTTGAGCAGGGCATCGAATTTCTGGGAGCGCAACGCCGGGCGCGGGATCGCCTCGCCGCCAACGGCCTTGGCCAGCGCCTTTCCGGCTGCCAGCCTGCGCGCGCAAACGATAACGTGCGCCCCCGCATGTTGCAGCGCAAACGCCGCTGCGCGTGCGGAGCCTCCCGCGCCATAGATCGCCACGCGGGCACCAGGCAGCCTCAATTTTTTCTCGAGGGCGAGCAGCACGCCGATGTAATCGGTGTTACTTCCGTAGAGCGAGCCGTTTTTGCGAACGGTCACGGTATTCACGGCGCCGATTTTTTCCGCGAGCGGCTCCACGTCGTCGAGATACGCGAAGATTTTCTCCTTGTGGGGAATGGTGACGGCGAAGCCGCGCACGCCAAAATCCGCCAGCACCTTCAGGAAATCCTTTAGATTTTCGACCAGGAACGGCAGGAACACCGCGTCCGTACCTGCGGCGACATAACCCGTGTTGTGCAGGAGCGGCGAAAGCGAATGCGCGATGGGATTGCCGACCACCCCATAGACGCGCGTGGCACGCGTCAACTGGTGCGCGCGATAGAGATGTTTGAGATCGTGCAGAGGGATTTGCCCTGGCGCCGTCGCCGACGCCACCGGAGCATAGGCGAGCGCGCTGCCCTCACGCAATGCCAGCACGCGCGCCGGCAAGCCCATTTCGCCCATGGCGATGGCCACCACATCTGGCGAAGTTCGCGCCAGGCGCAGGGTGCGAGCGCTGTCCTGCAGGCTTCGCGTCATGGCTGCCACCTTGAACGCATCCCCCCCGGCGCGTGCCGGAGCGCCGAGGCGTCTCGGATACATCGGCGTGCGGCGGAAGTCGTGCATCGAAAGCAGCACCTTTTCCGGCACCGCATAGCCGCGTACGGTTTTCCCTGGCAGTTCGCGCAGCGTTTCCATCTCCAAATCGCACCACGCACAGCCCGCTTCACGCGCTTTCATCAGCCAGAAAAGTTCCGCCCCTGCGTCGCCCGCGAATTCGCCACCGCCTACGCGGCGGCGGCAGGTAGCGATGATTTGCGCCCTTGCCGGGCGGTGCGCCTTCAGCCAATTCAAAAAGGCATGGCGTTCCTTGTCGTTCTTCAGCCAGTCCAGGCGCGCTTCCACGGTCGGTGTTTCCCGCAGTGCCTGGGCCAGCAGACGGCGAAGTTCCGCGGCCGTGGGAGCAGCTAGCACGCCGCAAATTCGGGCGATTCCCTTGCCAAAGACGCTATTCACCGCACGCGGCCTCCAATCCATTGAAAATACGGCATCTAGCCGGCCTTTGCAAATATGGAAAGTGCACGCACCCATTTTGTTGACGTCCTGCAAAGCACTTGTTAGTTTCAATTGAGCAAGTCCCCGCACGGCCCTAACTTGGGGTGAATCGAAGGAGTTATTCATCATGCGCGCGATTGCGACCGCAGTCTTTGTGGCATCCCTGCTGGCTTCCGGAGTACTAGCGCAAGAGAATCAACCCGCGGTCTCCGTGGACTCGAGCCAAGGCTTGCCGACGGCAACTTCGCCGGATTATTCAGCGGTCTACTGCTCGGGATTCGTCGCCGACGACCTCTCCAGCGAGGTGCGGCTGATCTCCGCGGAAGAATCCAACAACCGAATTGTGTTTGCCTCGGGCGATTACGTGTACATCAGCCGGGGATCGGCGCAGGGCGTGCGCGTGGGCGACCGTTTCTCCATTGTTCGCCCGCAAGAGGATCCCAACCAAGTGCCGTGGTTCAAATGGCAGCACAAACTGATCAAGGCTATGGGCACGCGTTACCGAGATGCCGGACAAGTGGAAATTGTCAACGTTCAGCCAAACGTCTCTACCGGCGTTATCAAGCTCGCTTGCAATTACCTGCAGCGCGGCGACATCGCTCTGCCGCTAACCAACCGTCCTTCGCCGCCGTACAAGCCCGCCGCGCAGTTTGACCGCTTCGCGCCTGTCAGCGGGAAGTCCGTGGGCATGGTCGTGGCGGGAGTCGATTACGCACAGGAATACGGAAAATTCTCCACCGTGTACGTGAACCTGGGCAGCAACCAGGGCGTAAAGGTAGGCGACTACTTCCGGATCTTCCGCTACCAGGGCTCGACGTCGCAAACAGTGCAATATTTCGAAGACTACCAGTACAAGATGTACGGATTCGGCAGCACGCCAGTGAAGTACCAATGGAATGACCTGCCACGGGAAGTGATTGGTGAAGGCATCGTTCTCAATGTGAGCCACAACGCTTCGACGATGTTCGTCACCTACAGCAAGCTCGAGGTCTACGCCGGTGACTACGTCGAAATCGAGTAATCGCCAAATCGATTCAGGAGCAGGCCCGCGCACTGGAATGCACGGGCTTTTTTATTGCCGCGCGCCGTTCGCCTCCGCGATTATCGTGCACTCGAACGCATAAATCCGCGTCTGCGGATCTTTCCACGTGTCTCGCGGCAGCCCCGCCTTATGGCAGGTTTCCGCCAGGAATTGCTCGCGACTGAGGCGATGCTCCGTGGCCACCTGCGGGAGCAGCAGGCCCCGGTGCATCCCGCGCTCCACCAGCAATCCATGGCGTCCGATTTCCACTTCTTCCGGCCGGATGGGTTCCAGCGGGGTCAGCAGCGACACCTCAATCGCCAGGTGTTCCATCTCTTCCACCCGCATGGGAGCGAAACGCGGGTCGTGCAGCGCCGCATCGGCCGCGCAGCGAATGAGATTTTCTCCCAGCGTGGCCTGCGCCTCGATCACGCCGATGCAACCGCGCAGTTTTCCTTTGACATGCAGGGTGACGAACAGCCCTCCGCGTTCCAAGAGGATTCCAGCCGTGGGTAAATCCGCACCGGGACGCCCGTGAAGGACGGCATGCCAGACGCCCTGCCGCGCAATACTCAGGATGAGACTTCGATCGTTTTCAGAGAGGGACCGCATCGTGCTGTTTCTTCTGAGGCTCGGTCAGGCTGAGCTGGCGGCGCTGCTTGATGCGATCGTCCAGCCTGCTCCAGAAGCGCAGGAAATACTGCGCCGCGGAAACCAGCGCGCTGATCACCACCAGCCACAGCAAGACCATGGCAATCGGCCGCAAGGAAGGATGCCGCGCCCCGGCGATCAGCACCGCCACGCAACAGACCTGCAACACCATCTTTGTCTTGCCCAGCGCCGAAGCCGCAATCGTGAATCCTTCCGCCGACGCAATATTCCGCAAACCGAGAATCGTGAATTCTCGGCCAATGATGATCACCACCATCCAAGCTGGCACCAGGTGCATGTCCACGAGGGAGATGAACGCCGCGGAAATCAGCAATTTGTCGGCAATTGGATCCAGCAGGATACCCAGCGTGGTGACCTGTTCGTTGCGCCGCGCAAAGTACCCGTCCGCCCAGTCCGTGGCCGCGGCCAGCAGCAGAATCAGCACGCCCCACACCTCGAAGTGCACCGGGAAACCCCAGAGTTCCACGTTGGGGCTCCGCGTCAATAACACCACGATGAGTACTGGGACGAAGAAGATCCGCAGTACGGTGAGGAAATTCGGCAGATTCATATTCGGGCGCGCCGGCAGGATTTCTTCCCGCCTTCCGGAACCACTTTGGTCACTATAGTCTCCGCCCACCACTGCGTCAACGCTACGCGAAGTGCCGTCTCTTCGCGCGAAACCAGTACTTAGATGTAACTAGGAGTTGGAAACAGACGCGACGGCACGGGATACTCTTTCGTAACACCCGTTGCTGCAAACCTGTGCAAAAACCCAGTGTGGAGATGGGCATCATCTTCAGTCCCAGACAGGAACGTAAACAGCTTGTAACAATCTAAGTCATTCATTTTTAGTGGTATGCGTCTTAACAACGGCCTGCGCTCCTGCCCGGGCAGCTTGGTTCAAGGTTGCTCCTAGTGCGTGCAACTGACAGTTTCCACAGCGTTTTCCACAAGAAAAGGGTGGGTCCGCAGAGCGGGTTTCAGGCCCGCAAGACGTCATATTTCCTTAACATTTGTTGACTTTCGGAGAGTAACTCACTAGTGACCGTCGGGGGATTTCTCAGCCGTTCAGATGGCGTGCGGTCCCCGCAAAATCCGCACCGGAAGGAAGAACAAGGCCCGCAAAAACGCCAACACGCCGTGCACGGCGATCCCCAAAATCCGGAACGGCAGCAGGATCAGCCACACAAACGGATAGGCGATCAGCGCCAGCAAGGCGATCGGCCAGCAGAATATCAGCAGCAGGCACCACAGGAAGAACGCAGACATGATCAGTGAACCTCTCTGCTCTCTTGATACGCAGCCGGGGACCCGGAAGTTCCCCGGGCGGCAAACGTCTCCAGCTTCAGCCGCCGCGCGATACTTTGCGGCACCTCTGCCTGCAAATCCATGTGCGAGTCGCCGACCTCCGAGTGCAGCACGCGCCCCAGGGCATGAATCAGCGCCAGCGAACGCCCTTCGCTGAGCGGCATGTGCAGGGACAACTTCACGATCGGGTCCACCGGCAAAGCCGCGTCAATCCGCCGGAGCAGTTCGTCCAGGCCTTCCCCATTTAGACCGGAAACCAACGCCGGCGGCTCATCGCCGCCGCCATTGCGCTGGCAGGCGGCTTCGAGCTGGCTGCGCTGCTCGGCATCCAGCCGGTCAATCTTGTTGAAGACGTGCAGGCGCGGCGTCGCCTTCACGCCCAGGTCGTCCAAAATCTTCTCGACTTCGGCATCGAGTTCCTCGTGGTGCGGATTGGAAATATCGCTCACTTGCAGCAGCAGCGCGGATTCCTGCACCTCTTCCAGCGTCGCGCGAAACGCGGTGATCAATCCCTTGGGCAGTTTGCGGATGAAGCCCACGGTGTCCGAAACCAGGATGCGGCGGTTCGACGGCAAGCGAATAGCGCGGATGGTGGGATCGAGCGTGGCGAACATGCGGGAGGAGACCAGCACTTCCGCGCGGCTCAGCGCATTGAACAAAGTCGACTTGCCGGCGTTCGTATAGCCGACCAGCGCCACCGTGCCGAGCGGCACGGCATTGCGCGCCTCGCGGCGCAGCGCTCGCTGCTTGCGCACCTCGTCGATGCTCAATTCGATCTTGCGCACGCGGTCGCGAATCCGCCGCCGGTCGGTTTCCAGTTTCTTTTCGCCGGGTCCGCGCACCCCGATGCGCCCCGCCGCGCCGCCTCCGCCGCTTTTGCCGCCGAGGCGGGACATTTGCGAGCCGCGTCCGGTCAGCCGCGGCAGCAAATAATTCAGCTGCGCCAATTCCACTTGCAACTGGCCTTCACGGCTGCGCGCGTGACGCGCGAAAATATCGAGAATGAGCTGCGTGCGATCGATCACGCGGCGCTCGGTGATTTCTTCGATGTTGCGCTGCTGCACCGGGGAAAGATCGCTGTCGAAAATGATCAGCGGCGCGTTGTAGGCGTTCGCCGCCGCGCGCACCTCTTCGAGTTTGCCTCGGCCAACCAGCGTGGCGGGATCCGCGGCGTCGCGCACCTGAAAAATCGTGCCGGCCACTTCGCCGCCGGCGCTTTCCGTCAGTTCCACGAGTTCGGCCAGCGATTCCCTGCCCTGCTCCCCCGCGGGCATGCCGGGAAAGCGCGGCGCGCGCTTCCAGCCGACGCCCACCAGGAGCACGCGTTCCGCATTCGAAATCGGATGCTGTGTTTTCATGCCAGGGGAGGTGCCAAGGGGAGCGCCATGCAGCCGGTGCAATCGATCCGTCGTTCGAGTTCCGCATTCGCCATTCAACTGATTATACGTCCAATTCGCGGGCGCGGCGTAAATCCCCTGTGAAGGCCGGCCGCGCTATCCATTCGCTACCATAGAACGACTTTTCCGCAATCGTGTGGCGCAACTGCCTGGAAGTCATCCAATCGGATCCGGCGCCTCGCCTTGCCACATCCAACTGTCAAGGTCGAAATTGAGTCCCTGCGTTCCAATCAGTTTTGTTCTTCGGCTGCGGCGGCTACGCCGGGCGGAACTCCCCGCGGACACTGTTGCATTGGCTCGCTATTTAATAAGCAAAATCGTGGTTCATGAGATGGACACCGGCAGGCTGAGCCGGCGCATCGTCGAAACCGAAGCGTATCCTGTCGACGACTCGGCGCAATCGTTCTCTGTATCTGAAGCGAGGACACGCTTACGTGTATTTCACCTATGGGTCGTCCTTCTTGCTGAATGTAACCAGCGAGGCGCCCGGCGTTGGCGCCGGAGTTCTGCTGCGTGCCATCGAGCCGCTGGAAGGATTCGCATCGTCCGCCGGTTCTCGCCGCACCGCACGCCCGGCCAAGCTTGGAAAGGGGCCGGGGCGATTGACCAGGGCATTGCACGTGGATCTCCGGCAAGACGGATTGGACTTGTGCGCCGCCGGACCGCTTTGGCTGACGGCTGGCCCTCGAAAAACAGGCGCCATCGGCAAAAGCGTGCGCATCGGCATCACGCGCAACGCAGGCCGACTGTGGCGTTTTTACGAACGCGGCAATCCCTACGTGAGCGGCGCCAAGAAATTGCGCTCATAGCCTTCACCGTAGCCGCGGCCGGGACAATCCTCAGCGCAGCTTCACGCCTTCCGCTGAACCCATTGCCGCCGCCAGGCCGGCGCCTCGAACGGGTCCGCGAAATATTGCGTTTCATGGATAACCTTCCCGGCGCGAAACTCCATGATGCTAACGGTGTACGCCATTTGCCCCTGGTACTCGATGGTGTATTCGGTGATCCAGAGATCAGCGTTGCCGAGGATACGCTTCACCTCGAAGCCGGAAGGCTTTCCAGGATGGTGGCTCCGCAAGGCCTGCAAATTTCTTCGCCCAGGATGCGCTCGCCCGACTGGGGATAATCACAAATGGCGTCGTCAGCGCAAATATCGTGCTCCACGTCCGCATCGCCGGCAGCCGACGCGCGCCAATGCGCGTCGAGGGCCGCGAGGATTTGTTCCTCGTGCACCGACTGCGGGGACTGTTTAGCTTCCATGTGCAGCGGCCTTTGGAATGAAACCCGGAACTCCTGGAGCGTGTGGTGGTCGTCGGTGGAGATGGTGGCGACCTGGGTGTACGCCACGGCGATCTTCGGGTAGAACGCCGCGAGTTCCAGATGCTGCTGGTGCTCTTTCGGGCAGTAATGGTCGCGCGCAAGTGTAAGGATCAGCGGATCCTCCCCTTGAAGCTCACTGAGCTTCCGCAGAGTATTCGTGTGATCGGGCAGCTCGTAGCCGGGAAAGACGCCCCCTGGCACGAGGTCACGGCGCATAGAATGCCCCCTTTGCTACTCGCCCGTTAGATACACAGGTTCGAACGCCCGGATACGTAAAGATTCCAATCTCTGAAGCTGGAGCCGATTCGGCTCCGTTGACACCCTGGCAGGAGCGGGTGCCAGGTAGGAAAGGCAAATTCCTCCCCCATGGCTTGGCGTTTTCCATAGCTCGATAGGCCAAAGTGGACCTAACTCTCGGCCCTGTTCACCGGACAATTTCTCGCGTGGGCAGCAAGGTGGAAAGACGAGGTGCGGCGATGAGCGTGGGAACGGCAACTTCCGGTTTGCCAACTCTGGACGAGGTGCGCGCGGCGGGCGAGATTATCTACCGCCTGATGCCGCCGACGCCGCAATACCGCTGGCCACTGCTTTGCCAGCGACTGGGCACGGAGGTGTGGCTGAAACATGAGAACCACACCCCAATCGGGGCGTTCAAGGCGCGCACGGCGATTGTTTACGTCGAAAAGCTCCTGCAGCGGGAGCCCGGCACGCGCGGACTGATTGCGGCCACGCGCGGGAACCATGGCCAGTCCGTGGCGCTGGCGGCACAACGGAAAAATCTTCCGTGCATCATCGTGGTGCCGCGCGGCAACAGCGTGGAGAAAAACGCCGCGATGCGAGCCCAAGGCGCGCAATTGATCGAGCACGGAAAGGATTTCCAGTCCGCGCTGGAATACGCGATCAAGCTTGGCGGGGAGCGAGGCTACCACATCGTGCCGCCGTATCACCGCGACATCGTGACGGGGATCGCCACCTATTGGCTAGAACTGTTCACCGCCGTGCCGCAACTCGATGTCGTGTACGTGCCGATCGGGATGGGTTCTGGCATTTGTTCGGCCTCGGCGGTGCGCAACGCACTGCGGTTGCAAACCAAGATTGTGGGCGTGGTTTCCGATCAGGCGCCGATGTACGCGCTCTCGTTCGGCGCACGCAAAATCGTGGAAGCCCCGGCGCAGACCGTGCTCGCCGACGGACTGGCCTGCCGCAGAGGCATCGAAGAATCGTTACAGGTGATGCTGCACAACGTGGACCACGTCGTCCGCGTCACCGACGCCGAAGTGGCCGCGGCCATGCGCGCCCTCTTCATCGATACGCACAATGTGGTGGAAGGCGCGGGCGCCGCGACGCTCGCCGCCGCACAGAAAGAAGCCACGCAGATCGAGGGCAAGCGCATCGGCCTGATCGCGACGGGCGGCAACGTGGACCACGACGTCTTTGCCCGTGTCCTCGCGGGAGCTGTTTAACTCGGCGATTCCAAAGTTTGCGGAGATGTGCTCGCTCGTGGCTCACGGGCCGGTGATGGTGTAAGTGGCAAAGGCCACGCCGCTCTGGGAAATGCCCGTGCCTGCAGCGATGGCGCGCAGGGTCGAGGTGGTCGAGATGGTCACGGCGCATGGGTTGGCGCACGAGGTCGAAGACGCCGTCGGAATCGACCCATTGGTCGTGTAGTAGGTCGTTTCACCGCTGGCCGTGTCCGAAATGGTGACGCTCACCGCTACGTAGTACGTTCCGGAAGCGGGCGTGAACGTGGGAGTCGGGGCCTGGATGAAGTAGTTGCCGGTGGAAACTCCGCTCGCCTGATAACCGGAGGCGTAGGTGATGGCCTTGATTGTAGTGTTCTGGTTCACCGCGATCGGCGCCGCATACGGAGTGGATTTGATCGTGGGAGCCGAACCGTCCGGCGTGTAAAACATCGGCAAATTCGCGGTGTTCGAGAGTTTCACCGATTGCGCCGAAGCGTAGGTGGAAGGCAGCGGCGAAAACACCGGCACGGGCGCCAGCGGCAGATTGAGGAAATAAGTCCCTGTCGTCACCGTGCTGTTCTTGATGCCCGGATAGGTGGCCATAGCTTTCAGAGTGGTGCTGGCGAGGATCGGAATCGGCGAAGCATAAACTGGCGAACTGGTGGTTGGCGTTGACCCGTCGGTGGTGTAGTAGATGGTCGCGCCGCTTTGCGGGTCGGAAATGGTCACCGATAGTTGCGCACTGTAGGTCCCCTGCGCAGGCGAGAAAGTCTGCGCTGGAACTCCCGGATCCGGCGGATGCATCACCGAAGCCCAGTACGCGAGTTGCGACCTTGTATAAGCATGCGCTCCGGGCATTCCCGGCGGCAGCGTCAAGTTGTAAGGATTCGTGATTCCATCGCCGCCAACGTGGCACTGTCCGCAAGCGAGATCCACATCCAGCCACACTGCAGGTGCATATGTCAGGCCGGTCTTTTCCGAAACGTCCGGAGCGGCGGCCGGCGCGGTGATGCCCCGGTTGTAAAGCTGATCGGGCGTCGGTAAGGTCCGGTAATTCGCGTCGAAATTGATACGAAACACGTGGCTGTTGGCGCGGCCCAGCGCGGCCTGCATGTGGCAGAGGATGCACGCCCCCGGAACGTCATAGGGCGCGCCGGTTGGGAACGGCGTACCGGGCCCCATCGGATGGTTGATGGTGTTCATGATGTTGGCTGCCAACGGGTGGCAACTGTCGCACTGATTCACAATTGGCTTCGGAGCGCCGACGGCGGCAACTGTGCTCTGGTGGGGATCATGACAGCCGGTACAGCCGTGGTTGTGGAGCTTATTCCCCGGATCGACAAATTGACTGGCGTACGTCCCGGCAATGGTGACGGAAAGATCCGCCGAATGCTGCGCGTTCTGGAGCACCGTTCCGGTGAATTGCGCGTGTGGGCTGTTGAGGAACTCCTGGCCTTTGCCATAACCGAAATTCGGCTGTAAATCCAGTGGCTTTCCGGATTCGCGACGCATGCCGCATAGCCATTCCCGGAGAGGCCGGAGCAATAGCCGGCGTCCTGTGTGACCAGCGTGCTTGCGGGATTGATGCTGCCGGCGACAGGCGGGTTGGTATTCGAATTGGCGGGCATTACGTTTTCTTCCCGGTGGCACTCCATGCAAAGCGCCGTGGCCGCTTTATCGGCGACAACACTTGCCGCCCTGCGGATGGGAACCATAGCCCCAGGCGGCCACGTAGCAGCGCTCGCACTGGTTCACGTCTGCCTTCAGCGTGCTCCAGCCACCAGCGCCATTATTCGATGCGCCGTCGCCGTGAAACACCTGGCCGGTGGCATTGTTGTTGGGAATGTAGGTCAGGTTATCCACGGGACCACAATTTTGATTCAAACTGCGCTGGGCGTAGGAAACATCTGGGAGGGCGGCCATTGTGACAAGCAACACAAACACACCCATAAAACGAATCTTCGCTTCTGCTGTCATGGAGTTCTCCGTATTCGTACCGGGACACGAGACTTTCTCGGATTCACTGAGAGCCATTAAGCACACATCGTTCAAGAATTCCGTGTTCGGAAATACCGCCTCGCGTGCCCACGGACACATTTGCAGGCGGTCTTGCAATTCGGCGGAAGTGGAAAAGCCTCCAGCCTAAAGCTGCCCTTGAAGGTAAGAGAGCGCCTGCCGTTGAATGGCAGGCTCGTGGCCGAAGCCGGCAATCCAGTGAATACGGGGGTCGCGCCGGAACCACGTGAGTTGCCGCTTGGCGTAGCGGCGGGTCGCCTGTTGAATCGCGGCGCGTGCTTCGTCAAGTTGCAACGCGCCCTGCGACACGGCGCGCAGTTCGCGATAGCCGATGAAGTCGAACGGCTTCGCGTCTGCCGGCATGCCGCTGGACATCAAGCCGCGTACTTCGTCCATCCACCCCGCGGCCAGCATCGCGTCTGTGCGGGCGTGAATGCGCTCGTAGAGCGCTTCGCGGTCCGGCGCCAATCCAATCTGGATGGCCCGCCAGCCGCGCAGCGGATTTTTCGCTTCGCGATGGAGTTCGGATAGAGGCTTTTTCGCCAGCAGGCAGACTTCGATGGCGCGAATCAGCTTCTGCTCGTCCGCCGGCGCGATTTTATCCGCCGAAGCGCGATCCATCCGCTTCAGGATGCGGTGCAAGTGCCCCGGCGGATGCGCCGACGCGCTGGCGCGCAAGCGTTCGCGCAGCTCTTCCGAACGCAGCGGGACATTTGCCAGCCCCTCCAGCAGCGCGCGCAGATACAGCCCGGTTCCGACGGTGAAAATCGGAAGCCGCTTCCGTACGCGAAGACCTTCCAGCACGGCCTCGGCCCGCTCGCGATAGCTCCCGGCCGTTGCCGCTTCCCCAGGGTCGAGCACGTCAATCAGATGATGCGGCACGCCGCGGCGCTCCTCGAGCGTCGGTTTCGCCGTGCCGATATCAAATCCGCGATAGAGCTGCGTGGAATCGCAGGCCACGACATCGCCGCCAAGTTGCAGCGCCAGCCAGACGCCCAGTGCAGACTTGCCGGAAGCCGTGGGTCCGACAATCGCGATGAGGGGGAATTCCAAAGAGGCGTTCATTTGGGAAACAGCAGCGGCCAGGCGCGAATTAGCAGGATTGCCAACACAATCATCGCCAGCAGAATGCTTCCGATTACCTGGTGCCGGGAGAGCTTCATGGGGATAGTGTGGCACAGGCATTCTTGCTTGTGTTGCGATTGGTGCGCGTGGCGCGACTGCACAGGCTAAAGCGCGTGTTACTGGTTCGGCGGTTGAATGTTGTAGTAATACGTGTAGCGCAATTCGATGTAGGGCCCCGTGAATTGCGAAGGCAGCGGGGGAAAGGGATTTGACGCGCGAATCGAGGAATACGCAGCGCGATCCAGCGGCTCCTTGCCCGAGCCATACACCTGCACCGGCATGCCATCCGGCACCGTGCCGTCGCGCAGAATGCGGAATTGCAGCGAAACCACGCCCTGATCGCCGAGGCTCACCGAAGGCGGCATCACCGCGTACCAGTTGTTCTTCACGATGTAATAAATCCGGCGCAGGTAGTCGTTGAAATCCACGCCCTGCGTGTCCGTGAGCATCTCGATGCCGGCGGCCGCCGTGCCATGCCCGGTGCCACCGCCGCCACGTACGCCGGAAACAGGCCCGCCGCCCATGGCGATGGGCGCGTTCGGCTTGGTGCCGCGCGCGGCGTCTCGAATTAAGTCGCCGGGCGAATCCGATTTGGGCAGAATCAAGCCCTTTTGCGGCACGGGCATGTCCGGATTTTCCAGCTTCACCTGCGGCTTCGGCAGATCACCCTGCGAAGGCTGCGTCGCCGGCGGAGTCTGCTGTGCAACGTTGGGCTGCGGCATTGGCGCGCTTGGCAATTCCCTCTTTGGCGCTTCGGGTTGCGGCGTTGGCGGGGGAGGCGCCGGCGCCGGTGGCGCAATCCGATTGATGATGCGCGGGTCCACATGCACGGGGGCGTGGGGCGCGGGCGGCGGCGAAGGCTTCAGCGATTCCAGCGCTCCCGGCGGCAGCAGCACCACCATCTGACGGCGCGCGATTTCCTGCTCCTCGGCGGTCGGCACATGCGCCCTGAAGAGTTTCGGCGTGTATGGCAGCGACAACAAAAGCAGCGCATACAGCGCCATCGAAATCCATCGGGCAATGCGCTCATCGGTTCCGCGGTAATCGCGTTCGACCGGGGGCAAAAACGCCACTTCGCCGGTGCGGATAATGTCCGGCTCGACCAGCTCTTCGGAAACCTCTGGCAGCGGCGGCAACTCTTCCGGAGGAACGGCGCCCACGGGAATGGTGATGCGCTCGTCCATTTCGGTCGGCTGCGGGGGCAGCGTGGACTCTTCCGGCGTCTGCACCAGCTCGACGTTGATGTCGCGCGGCACAACGGTGCGGGAAGCAATGGCTTCGAGAGGCAGGTTCGTAGGGATAGTGCTCTTGCCGTCGAGCTGGATAATGGGGAGCGCCGAGGGAACGAGTGTGCGCTCGTCGAGATTCGTCGGCCGGCGCCGCGTTGAGGGAATCTGTTCGGCGGGCAAACGCGCACCTTCCGGAACTAGGGTTCTGGGAATCATTGTCTCGTTTTATCCGGAGAGCCCTTGGCTACAGGTTGGACGCGCTCGTCGTGCTCCCGGATGCTTTGCATGACGCGATCGGCCAACTGAAGCGCCGCACGCCCGGCAAAGCCGTCCGTCTTGGGCGCCACGCGCATGCGCACGGCCATGGCAAACGCCTCCAATTCGGCGCGCAGCGGCTCGGTGGTTGGCGCAGGCAGTTTTTCGAAGCCGAACTCCGGCTGCGGTCCGGGCTTCTTCACGCCCACGCGCAAGGCATCGCGCCGCGCATAGTCAAGCGAAATGTATTCGTGCTGCTGAAAAAAACGCATCTTGCGCACACGCTCCGTGGAAACGCGGCTGGCGGTGACGTTGGCCACTGCCCCACCTTCGAATTCCAGCCTCGCGTGGGCGATGTCCACCTTGTCGGTCAACACGGGAATGCCCACGGCCTTCACTTCCGTCACCGGCTCCTTCACCAGAGCCAGCAAGATATCCAGGTCGTGAATCATCAAGTCGTAGATCACTTCGACGTCCAAGCTGCGCGGCGTGAACACGCCCAGCCTGTGGACCTCGAAAAACAGCGGGCGGTTGAGGATTGGCTCCGCGGCAATTACCGCAGGATTGAAGCGCTCCACGTGGCCCACCTGCAGAATCCGCTGGTGCTTGCGCGAGGCATCGAGCAGTTCGTCGGCTTCCGCCAACGTTGCCGCCATCGGCTTTTCCACCAGGGTGTCCACGCCCATGGCCATCAGACGGCAGCCGACCTCTGCATGCGCCACGGTCGGCACGGCCACGCTGGCGGCGTCCACGGTTCCCCGCAACTCGTCCAAACCTTGGAACGCCCGCACGCCAAATTCTTGCGCGATCTTCCGGGCACGCGTCGCATCGCGGTCGAGCACGCCAACAAGCTCCACGGTGTCCATCTCGCGATAGACACGCGCGTGGTTGCGGCCGAACTCTCCGGTCCCGACCACTGCTACGCGAATCTTCCGGTTTTCTCCGCCCGCACCCAGCCGCCCGCTCATTCCTTGGTCATTCCCTTGGGATCGCCCGAAGGTTCCGCGGCCGGCGTGGGAAACGCCTGCACGGCGATTCCGGCGTCGTCGGCCATGGCAATCAGTTGTTCCCGGTCAAAAAGCAGAGTGCGGTTTGCATCAATGGCCAGAGCCGTGGCGCCGGCCCGCTTCAAGGATTCGACGGTGGGCAAACCGACCACGGGTACATCGAAGCGCATGTCTTGTTTCGGCTTACTCACCTTGACCACCACGAGTGGTTTGCCATTGGCAAAGCGCGCCGCCCGCGCAATGGTCTCGTCGGTGCCTTCCATGGCTTCCACGGCCACGCAGGCGCGCTCCGCCACCACCACGGTCTGCCCGATGTCTCTTGCGGCGATGTGCCGCGCGATGCCCAGTCCGTACTCGATGTCCGCGGCTTCGTGTTCGTTGGGCGCGCGCCGCGTCAGCACCCCAGCCTCGGGCAGCAGCGGCTTCAGGAACAGCGTGGAGTCCACCAGTTGAATGCCTTCCTCCTCGAGCACCTTGGCCACCGCGCCAATCAGCGAATCGGTATTTTTCCGCGGCAGTGAAAACAGCAGCTTGGCCAGCTTCCAGTCCGGGCGAATCGAACTGAAAATTTTGTTGTGCTTCACCTGTCCGGCCATCACAGCGCGCTTCACGCCTTCCCGCTGCATCAGCTCGATCGCCTTGCTGAGTTCGCCGAGGCTGACCCAGTGCAGCCGCTTCGCCGACTTTTCCAGTTCCGGCGAAGCTTCTTCCTTCAGCGCGATCACCGCCATTTCGATGCCCTGGCTGCGCGCGCCCTCCAGCACCAGGAATGGGAAGCGTCCGTTCCCTGCGATCAGTCCCCAACCGGCGCTCTGCGATGTTTCTGGCATGAAATTCCGTTCTTCTACGACTTCACGATGCCGCGCTCGGCCTTTTCCACGAATTGCACGAGTTCTTTCACGTCTTCGGAGTCCAGCATCGTGGCGCGCATCTCTTCCAGCGCCTGGGAGGTGTTTTTCTTCGAGCGCGTCAGCAGGCGAAACGCTTTCTGCAGCGCTTTGATCCGCTCGGGGGAAAAGCCCTTGCGCTCCAGCCCAATCGTGTTGGGTCCGAAGCAGCGCGTTTCGCGCCCGGTGACAATCAGCGAAAACGGCGGCACATCCTGCGTGATCACGGTGGACGCGCCGATATAGGCGTAGCGGCCCAGCCGGCAGAACTGGTGCACCGGCGAAAACGCGCCCAGGGTGACGAAATCCTGCACGGTCACGTGGCCGGCGAGCGTGGCCCCGTTGACGAACAGTGTGTTGCTGCCGATCTGGCAGTCGTGACCCACATGCGAATAAGCCAGGAAAAAATTGTTGTCCCCGATGCGCGTGACGCCGCCGCCCTTGGCGGTGCCCCGGCTGACGGTTACATACTCGCGAAAAATATTGCCGCTACCCGCGACCAGCTCCACGTGTTCGCCGCGAAAGGTGTAATCCTGCGGGTCGCCGCCAATCAAGCAAAACGAATGAAAGTGATTGCCGGGGCCGAACCTCGCCGGCCCGCGCACCACGGCGTGCTCGTGCAGCTCGCAGGCGTCGCCCAGCTCCACGCCGGGCCCAACCACGGCGTACGCCCCGATGCGCACCTCCGCGCCGAGCTTCGCCTCCGGCGAAACAATCGCCTGCGGGTGAATATGTACGCCAATCCCCATTTACGAGTTTGCGGCTTCTTCCCGGTCGGCCATCACGCAAAGCATTTTCGCTTCCGTGGCCAGGTTGCCGTCCACGTAGGCCTTCGCGTCAATCTTGCACAGGTCGCCCTTCCAGGTGACGATGTTCACTTCAAGGCGCAGTTGATCGCCAGGCACCACCGGACGGCGGAATTTCACGTCGCTCATCGAGGCGAGATAAAGGAGTTTCTTTTCGCGGTCCGGGATTTCCAGCAGCAGCAGCAACCCGCCCGCCTGCGCCATCGATTCCAAGATCAGCACACCGGGCATCACCGCCTTGCCGGGAAAGTGTCCCTGAAAAAACCCTTCATTGAAGGTCACGTTCTTGATCGCCACGATGCGCTTGTAGCGCTCCATCTCGACAACCTTATCGATCAACAGAAACGGATACCTATGCGGCAGGTATTTCTGGATCTCGCTGATGTCGAGCTGCATGGCAACTCCTGTCTCGCTCATGGCCACAGCAACCACTCCCTCCATTAGTTTGCAAACTTCCTATTATAGGCCGTTTTCAGCTTTCGGGAAGCTTATCATTTTCCCCGTCCAGGGGCTGCAAGTTGAGCCGGTCGGACAGAGGCCTGCACCGGCCGTGCTACCATTTGAGGGCCATGGCGCAACTTCCCGTTCTTCCCTTCCTGCGGAAACAGGTCCCCCACATGCTGGAAACCCTGCGCGAACTGACCGTGCGCGAATCGCCCAGCCTGGAAAAGGAACCCACCGACCGCTGCGGCGAGTTCCTGGCCGATTTGTGGCTGCGACGCGGCGCCACCGTGGGCATCGTGAAGAATGAAAAGCGCGGCAATCACGTGCGGGTGGTCTGGAATCCGCCAGGAGCGCCACCGAAAGGGCAGCTTTTCGTGCTCGGCCATTACGACACCGTCTATCCCAGCGGCACGCTCGCCAAAATGCCCTTCAAAGTGGAAGGCGGAAAAGCCTACGGCCCCGGCACCTTCGACATGAAGGGCGGAATCGTGCAGGCGCTCTTCGCGCTGGATGCGATTCGCGAAGAAAAGCTGAACCCGCAGAAGCGCATCGTGTTTCTGTGGACTTCGGACGAAGAGATCGGCAGCGGCACGTCGCGCGGATTGATTGAAGACGAAGCGCGGCGCAGCGAAGCCGTGTTTGTGCTGGAGCCGTCGCTGGGCCCGCGCGGCGCGCTGAAAACTTCGCGCAAAGGCGTCGGCGAAGCGCAACTCATCGTGCACGGGCGCGCTTCCCATGCCGGGCTGGCGCCCGAAAAAGGCATCAATGCGATTCACGAACTGGCCGCGCAGATCGCGCGAATTGAAAAATGGAACAATCTCCGCCGCGGCGTCTCCATCAATGCCGACGTGGTCTCCGGCGGCTCGCGCACCAACGTGATCGCCGACCGCGCCGAAGCCGCGCTCGATCTGCGCGCCTGGAGCGAAGCCGATATGCGCGCGCTCGAAAAACGCCTGTATGCGCTCAAGCCCGCGCGGCGCGGCGCGAAACTCGAGATTCGCGGCGGCTTCGACCGCCCGCCGCTCGAACGCAAACACAGCGCCGCGCTTTTTGCCCGCGCCAAATCGATCGCCCGCACGCTGGGCTTTTCGCTGGGAGAAGCGGCGGCGGGCGGCGGCTCCGACGGCAACTTCACCGCCGCGCTCGGAGTGCCGACGCTCGACGGCCTCGGCGCCGTCGGCGATGGCGCCCACGCCAAGCATGAGCACGTCCTGGTCGACGCCATGCCGCAGCGCGCCGCGCTTCTCGCGCACTTGCTAGTTGCGTATTAATTGGCGCCTCTTCGGATAACTTCGGACAACAGAACTAGCAACGAGCAGGTAACAGTTCGCCACAACCAGTCTCCGGATCCCTGGCGTCTGCTTGCTGCCCTTTGTTGTCCGGGAAACGGCTAATGCCCGTAGTTTTTCTTGAGGTAATCGGCGGTGGATTGCATCAAATCGCCGTAATCGTCGTGCAGGACTTCGCGGAGCGCCCGCTCGGTGGGCTCGCCCGCGCCGAGGCGATCCAGAATGCGCTCGATGTCTCCCATGCCGTTGGTCTCCGCGATGTATTCCACGTTCGCCAGCGCCCAGGCATACGCATAGCGAGCCATGTCTCCCTGCAGGCCCATCCAGGAGCCTTCCAGGCGGCCCAGCGGCGCGGCCTGCCCGGCGTCGTAAATCTGCACCAGAACCGCGGCGTTTTCGTCGCTGCGCTTCCCCTCCATCCACTGCGCCACGCCTTCCTGAATCCAGGTGGGCGCGCGCCCGTGCGTTTTCTGCTGGATGAAGCTGTGCGTCAATTCGTGCCGCAACACGCGCGATAATTCCGAATCCACTTCCGTCAAGCCCTGCACCGGCACGCGAATCCTGCCGTCGTTCAGCGCGCCCACCCAGCCGGGCGCCCGCGTGATGTCCGCGAAGCTCTGCTGCGTATAGAGCACCACGCCGATGGGATCCGGGGGCGAATAATTCAGCTCCGACTCGATGGAATCGTAATGTTCTTCCAGCACGTGCAGCACCTGCCGCGCAAGTTCCGGCTGCGCCGCGCCGTTATATTTCAACTGAAAATGGGCGCTCTCGTTTTCCTTGTAATTCTCTTCCTCGTTTTTGTCCTTCAAGGCCTTGTCGAGCGCGGTCTGGGTGTCCGCGTCGGGCCGCAACGCAAGGGATTTTTTCCAGTTCGCCACCGCCTGATCCGGGCGGTTCATTCCGTAATACGCCCAGCCCTCCAGCTTGTAGACGTCCGCGCTTTTCGGAGCCACGCGCTCCGCCCGCTGCAAATATTCCAGCGATTCCTTGAACTGACTTTGCCGCAGGTGAAGATACGCCACGTTCATCAGCAGTGCCGGCTCCTCCGGCACATAGGTCAGCGCGCTGCGCGCATCGTTCAAAGCGCCCGCCAGCTCGCCTTTGGCGAGCTCAAACTGCGAAGCCGCGTGATACGCGCGGGCGGCCGCTTGGTTGGCCAGCGCGCCGCCCGCCCGCGTGTCGCTTACCAGCCTGGCGATGTAGTTGCGGTCCACCGCGCCGTCGTGCACGGCCCCTTGATCGATCTCGGAGGCGTTGGCAACGGGAGGGAGCTCGGGAGGCTCGGCAGTGAGGCTGGCCGCGGCGGCGGCCGGGGAATCCATCACGGGCACCAGGCCGCCCTTTTCGATGTGGTCAACGATCGATTTGGGCAGCGCCATTTGCCCGGCGGAGGTTTCGTAGCGGACCTTGTCGCCATCCTCGACGACATTGGACGCCATGATTTTCCGGCCATTCTTCAGGACGATCTTGTCCGCGCGGGCCGCGGCTGCGCAAAAAAGGCCGCAGGCGAGGACTGCCGCCATCCTGACGAGGTTCCGCGTCCGGCGCATACCCCCATTCTAGTTCCCGCAGGAGCGACGCGGCGTTCCGCCTTGTTCGGCGGTGCCGAATGTGTCTACACTCGTTTCATGGGTTTTCGCCGGGTTCTTCTGGTTTTTGTGTGTTTTGTTCCGTTCGCCTGCGCCGCCGCGGATTCTTCGCCACGGGAAGTTCTTGCGGCACTGAATGCGCTACAAATCGACTCCCAAAACGTCTACACCGTCACGAGTAAGGACCGTGTGGAGTTGCGCAAAGGCGACGCGGTGCTTTCGTTCCAGGACGGCAAGATCGCCTTCTTCCGCCCGTTCGACGGACGAATCACCGGATTCGTCTTCACCGGCATTGGCCACGCACTGGCGCTGCCCCGCGACCCCGTGGAAAAGCAGCAACTCGCGCGGTCGCTCGGCTCTCCGGTGCTCGATCAACAGTTTCTCTCCGCCTATGTGCGCTTCACCGACGATTCCGGCGCGGAGCTCCTTCACGCGCTGCAGCGCGCGCAATTGACGCCCCAGCCCAACGAACGTTTCGGCATGGCCTGGCAAACCAGCCTCGATCGCCTGAATGCATCGCACTCCCTGCGCATCCTGGCCGAGCAGATTTCGCCTGCTCTGCCGCATTTTTTCCACGCCGGCCTCGATGGCGCGGTCACCGGGCCGTTCGATGTCCTGCTCGATCCCACGCGCGAGGAGAATTTTGTCCTTGGCCAGCCGCGCACCGTGGACAAGTTCATCTACTACGACGTTTGGGCCTCCTATGCGCTGCCGGGCTTCACGGCGATGCCAGCCCCCTTCGACGCGCTCCACTATCGCATCGACACGAACATTCATTCCGACGACTCTCTCGAGGGCAACGCTTCCATAGAATTCCGCGCGCTGGCCCCCTCGCAATCGATTTTGGAAGTCGAACTGTCGCGCTCCCTGAAAGTGGCCAGTGTCACCGGTAAAACCGGCGAAGCTCTGCCCTTTTTTCAGAACGAGGGCCTCACCGAACAGGAAATCAATACCCGCGGCCACGACACGTTGATCGTGATTCTTCCAAAGCCGCCGGCCCAAGGCTCAAATTTCACCCTTAATTTCCGCTACAGCGGCGACGTGATTCAGGACGCGGGCAACGGCGTTCTGTTTGTCGGCGCGCGCGAAAGCTGGTATCCGCATTACGGCGATGCCTCCGATTTCGCGCAGTATGAATTGACTTTCCACTGGCCGAAGCGCCTGCGCCTGGTGGCCACGGGAACCAAATCCGCCGAACGGGAAGAGGGAGACACGTGCACCGCCAAATGGACCACCGATATTCCCGTCACGCAAACGGGTTTCAATCTCGGCGAATACGCGAGCACTGCGGTGAATTCGGAAAACTATACCGTCGAGGTCTACGCCAACAAGCAGCTCGAAGAGATTCTGCGCGCGTACCTGGCTAACTCCGCGCCGCCGCAAACGCCGCCGACCATTCCCCTGTTAAACCGGCCGTCCATCGAAACCATGCCGCCGCAGCCTCCGCCGAGCCCCGCCGCATTTCTCAAGCAGCTTGCGCATGAGATCGATTCCGCGATTCGCTTCGAAGAGATCTATTCCGGCCCGTTCCCATACCGGAATCTCGAGGTCTCGCAGATTCCCGGCACTTTCGGCCAGGGCTGGCCCGGCCTTCTGTATCTCTCCACGTACTCTTTTCTGCCGGAGGAAGCGCAGTCCCGCGCCGGACTTTCCACCACCGGCCGCTCGTTTTTCAATGATGTGATTCCCTTCCACGAAGTCGCCCACCAGTGGTGGGGCAACGTGGTGGGCTGGTCCTCGTATCACGACCAGTGGATTAACGAGTCCATCGCGGAGTACCTGGCGCTGCTCTTCGCCGATTCGCAGAAAAGCCAGGAGCACACTCTGGCCACATGGCTCGACCGGTATCGGAAACGCTTGATCACGAAAACCATCGAAGAAGACCGGCCTCCGGTGGAGATCGGGCCGGTGATCGAAGGTACGCGCTTGAGCACTTCCCGATCGCCCAGCGCCTACAACGTGCTGGTCTATTCCAAAGGCGCCTGGATCATCCACATGCTGCGCGAAATGCTCCGGCAGCCGGGCGCGGCGCGCGGCAAGGATGCGGACGCTCGCTTCCATGCCCTGCTGCGCACCCTGGTGACGAAGTATGCGCAGAAATCCCTGACCACTGAGGACCTCCAGAAGGAGGTGGAAGCGGTGATGACAAAAGAGATGGACCTGGAGGGCGGGCACTCGATGGAATGGTTTTTCGCGGAGTACGTGCGCGGCACCGGCATCCCCCACTACAAAGTGGAATTCACCACGCACCGCACAGAGAAGGGCTACCAGGTTCGCGGCAAACTTCTGCAAAGTGGCGTCCCGGACTATTTCCTTGCGCCCGTGCCGCTCTATGCGAGCACGATGACGGGGCGCACCGTTTACCTAGGCCGCGTGATCGCCACGGGCGAGGATACGCCGTTCAGCTTCACCTCGGCCCAGGAACCCCACAAACTCCTGATCGATCCGCACATGACGCTGCTGTGCGTCGCCGAATAGAACTGCGCTACCGGACGGAATTGGCCTGTTTTGCGAAGAACTGATCTCTCAGCCAGTCCTCGTGGAGCGGACTCTTCGGGTCAATCTCCGCCCTCCCGCCTTCGCCCAGCACATAGGGAAACCCCTCCGGGTCTCGCGGCTGCCCCGGCAGGAGTCCCGTTTCGATCAGGTCGCCGATGCGAAGCGGGCGCCGGCGCAACTTGGTTTCAAACTCATCGGCGAGCCGATTCAGTTCGCGCAAATCCATTTCTGCTTTCACCAGACGCAGGTGGTCTTCGGCATTCTTGCGGATTTCCGAATTGGTCGTGCTTTGGTAAATATCCAGCCACAACGCGTAAGAAGTCTCCAGCGATTCGCCTTGCGCGGCGATTCTGGCGGCCATGATTTTCAGGAATGGCGGAGCGCCGGGAAATCTGCCGCCGGCTTCGAAGGCGCGCGTCGCGTTTAGGTAATCCCTTTTGTCGAAGTAATAGACGTTGCCGAGATCCTGATAGAACCGCCAATACTGGGGATTCGCCTTCATGCCGCGTTCCAGCAACTCCACGGCCCGGTCGGGTTGCCCCGCGCCGCGCGGCGGAGAATCGCTCAAAAAAACTGCGCCGAAGCGGTAAGCCACGATGAGTTGCGGATCAAGCGTGGTGGTGATGTCGAGCAGCGGCCAGAGAAGCTCCAGATGCGGGTCGTGCAAGCGGTGCTTTTCGCCGTAATATTGCACCGCGCGCGTCCAATAAATCGCGCCCATCAGCGGCGCGTACTCCAGGCTCAGCTTCTTTAGCACCGCTGGAGAGCGCAGCGTCAGTTCTTGCTCTTCCATTCGTTCCGCGGAATGCTGGCCGTCCATCGCCAGTTGCAGCCTCCACACACCGAGGAAACCCGCCAGCAGCAAGGCGGCAAAAAGAGTTCCGTGGATCGCTTTGCGATTCATTTCAGGTTGCGGCGGGAAAAAACCGCCGCGGCCCCAGCCAGCACGATGGCGGTGTAGAGCAGCGCATAGACGGTGGCGTTCCAAACGAACGAGGCCGGGACGCCCTGTCCGTGCACCACCGGGGCCATCACGTCAAAATTCTGGAAGTTCGGCAACAGGTAGGAAATGCCGCGCGTGAATTGCAGTGTAGATGGATCCATTCGGAGACCGCGCACCGTCCGCAGATCGCCTGCGAACAGCCCGGTAACGTAAAGCCCCACGGTGAACAGAATGGCGAGAAACGGAGAAGTGAAGCAGGAAAAAAGCAGCGCCAGTGCCACGATCAACGCCAATTTGAGAAGGATCAGATAGACAGCAACCAGGATGTACGCATCCGCGGGCTCCAACGGGCGCTTCACACTCCACAGCGCGGCATACAAACCGAGGGTCATCGCCGCGGTGTTCACCGCCAGCGTCAGCACCAGGCCCACGAATTTGCCGAGCAGAAATTCCCAGCGATGGACCGGCTTGGCCAGCAAGGAATAGAGCGTACGTTTGTCCATCTCTTTGGAAACCAGCGCCACGCCCAGGAAAACCGCGATGAAAATGCCGATGATGGAAATCGCCGAAAGGCCCAGGCTGACGATGACATCCTGCTGGATACCGATCGAAATTTGTCCCACCAGAATCGCCGCGCCCATCATCAGCAACGCGAAAAACACCAGGTTATAGAGCACGCGGTCGCGTACCGCCTCGCGAAACGTGTTTGCGGCCACCGCGCGGATATTTCTCATTTGCCGCTCACCTCCACGGCGGCCGCTTGCGCGCGGTCGGCTTCGACGAGATTCATGAAAAACTCTTCCAGTGTTGGTTTGAGTTGCGTCACGGAGGAAATGCGCGCCCCGGCGGCTTTCAACTGGTCAAACGCGTCATACAATTCCGCTTCCGGGAGTTGCACACGGTAGCGCTCGCCCGTTCTCGCTGCTTTTGCGAGCAACGGAAAATTCGAGGGCTCGTTCGGCAACTCAAACAGGATTTCCATGCCGTGCGATTTTATTTCCATCAGTTCGCCCGGCATGCCAACGCCGCGCAGTTTGCCGCCGACGATCACGCCCACGCGGTCGCAGAGCATTTCCGCGTCCGAAAGCACATGAGTGGAGAAAAGCACCGTGCGGCCTTCACGCTTCAACTCCAAAATGATGTCGCGCACCTCGCGCCGCCCGAGCGGATCCAGGCCGGACATCGGCTCGTCCAGCACCACCACTTGCGGGCGATGCAAAATCGCCTGCGCCAACCCCACGCGCTGCAGCATGCCCTTCGAGTATTTCCGCAACTGAATTTTTTTCGCGGACTCGAGCCCCACCTTTTTGAGCATGCCCTCGACGCGCGCGCGCCGGTCATTGGCCGTCAGGCCGTGGAATCGCGCGAAATAGTCCAGCACCTCGTGGGCCGTCAGGTAGTCGTAGAAATAGGGTTGTTCCGGGAGATAACCGATGCTGCCGTGCACGGAAACGTCGTTGATGGATTTTCCGAGGATGCGCGCGCCGCCGGAGGTGGGAAAAATCAGCCGCATCAGCAGCTTGATGGTGGTGGATTTCCCCGCGCCGTTTGGCCCCAGAAAGCCGAAGACCTCGCCGCCCTCGACCCGCATGGTCAGGTTTTCCAGCGATTTTTTCCGCTTCAGATGAAGGAAGCCGTAGGGGTATTCCTTCGAAAGATTCTCGATTTCAATCGCCGGCTGGGCCATGCATTCATTTTTGAGAACCCGCACCCAACCGTCAACGAACTCCAGCGCGCCCTGTTCGCAAGGCACAACTCCAAAAGACAAAAAGCGCAGCCCCCGCCGCGCCTTCTCGAATCCGCTTTCGTTTTTCGGTGTTTCCTGACTTCGTTATTTCGTTGCTTCTTTCTTCTCAGCCCCCCTGCTTTGCGATCTGGACTAGCTCCGTCTTCTGCGGCACCACGGCCGGCATAGGTTGCAGTGTCTGCGGGGAGCGCCAGTTGTCCAGGATGCCTACCTGCTGCACACAGCTCACCGTGCACCACGGCGCGCAACCTTTGTGGGTCAAATATTCGCGGTGGCGCATCTCATCCGTGTATTGCGCCAGCGGAACGCCGGGATACCCGCGCTGCTGCGAGCACCAGTGCACCAGCCCGTCTTCGCAGATATAGAGGTAGCGGGAGCCGGCGCGGCACTTCCAGTCATGCTCGCGGCCGCGAGCCACATTGTGCTGAAACGCGTTGAAGCGCGAAAACGAGCGCTTTCCCAGCGTCATGATCTCTTCAAAAATCTCCTGGTCGCGCGCCCCGAGCGGTTTCAATTGCCCGTCGTGGTCGTGGATGATGCCCACCGTGCTCGTAAAACCAAGTTCCAGCGCGCGGTGCGCGATCGTCAGGGCATCTTCGGAATTTTTCACGCCGCTGCCGAGCACGGAATTGATGTTCACCTGGAACTCCGCCCATTCGGAAAGCATTTCCAGGCGCCCGTCCAGGGATTTCAGGCTTTTTTTGGACGTTTCATCGGGCATGGCGTTGTCGATGCTGATTTGCAGGTGCTCCAGCCCCGCATCGTTCAGCCGCTGAATGCGTTCCTTATTTAGAAAAAAACCGTTGGTGATCAGCCCGGCGATCATGCCGCGCGCGCGGATGTGGCGGATCATCTCGTCGAGGTCCGGGTGCATCAACGGTTCGCCGCCGCTGATGGTGATGATCGAAGTGCCCATCCCGGCGAGGATATCCAGGCGGCGCTTCATCTCCTCCAGCGGCACTGGTTTGGAAAAGTCGTCGTACTCGTTGCAATAGCCGCAATCCAAATTGCAGCGGCGCATCGGAATGATATGCGCCAGCACGGGATGCTTCGTGGAAAGCAGCGCCTTGGCGATCATGCGCAGTTCGCGCGCGCGGGTGCGGTAGTAACGCAGCCTCCGCTTGCGCCGCGTTGCCGCCGAGGCTTTCCCCTTTTGCCGGACTACCTTCATTTTTTGACAGAGTTCCCCTGCCACTAATTATACATGAGGGGTCGTTTCCGCCCGGCCGGAGACGCGGAAATAGCAACTTGCGCGGGAGACACAACTTATGCGAGCGCAAGTAGAGGATGGCCACACAATAAGTCCAAAGTTTTCAGTTTTCAGTTTTCAGTTTTCAGTTCACAGCCTCAAGTTCTTGAACGATGTTCACTCGAGCCATCGTTCTCCAGAATTTACCTTCCTTGCTTCCTTACTTTCTTACTTCGTTGCCTCATTGCTTCCTTCTTGCGCACACCCTGCTCGACGCGTGTAAATTCGTCTGCGCGCCGAGAGCATGTAAAGTGCGAGGCAGCCTAGTTCGTTGCGCGCGCCAGCGCCGGAAAATCCACCGAGCGCACTTCGGACGTCATCTGCGTCGTCTGCTTCCAGTCGATCTGGCTTTCGTCCACGGAACCTGCCGCGCCGTTCAGATCCTGGTAGTTCACCTGGCCGCCATCGATGCGGTACTTGGTGACTTCCAGCACCTGGTTCGACTTCAGCACCAGGATGGTCATGCGTGTGGCAGGCCCGGTGGCAGGCGCGGCTGGCTTTGCTTGCGGCGCGGCCATGGCCACGGGAACGATGTTCTCGCTGGCCGCCGCGATCGCCGGCCGCTGCGATACCGCCGGCTGCATCGCAGGAACCTGCGCCGGCAGGGCGGATGCGCTCGGCTTCGGCTCGTTCGGCGAAGCATACGGCGGCCGGTCATCATGAAACGCCGCCGCCGACACCGGACGCGGCACCACGATGTCGTCCATCAGCCGCAACTCCATTGGCTCTTCGCCCTTGATCGTTGGCCGAGGCCCGCGCGCCGGCAGCATCACCAGCTTCCAGGGCCACAGCGGCGGAATCATCCACTCGACAACGTCGCGCTTGGCGTGGCCGTTGCCCTTGATGTCGCCTTCCTTGTCGACTTTATAGCCCTTGGCCGCGATGACCTTGGCCGGCAGCGGCAGATCGCCGGAAGGCACGATCACGCGGTCAAACGTGATTTTCAAATAGCCCTTCCCGACGAAGTGCCCGGGGTCCTTGTCGGCTTCCAGATGCCCGGCCAGCATGCTGCCGCGCGGAAACACGGTGCGGCCGAATTCCTGAAAGCTTTTCAGGTGGCACAGCACCGGATCCCCCACCGACGCCGTCGCCGAAGAAAAATTCGGTTCGGACATGGTGCATTGCAGCAGCGTCCCCGCCGGCACCAGCAGGTCCTGTGCTCGAACCCCCGTTGCCGACACCAGTAGCGCTGCCGCACCCATCCAAGAAACGATGAGCCGTCTCATAACTACCTCCAGATTGTGAATTTGCCGCACGGCTTGGCGAGGGGAGCCGTTTCCACCGATGGCGCAATCACAGCGCACCCCCAATCCGGTGGGCGCCGGAAAACTCCCGCGGTCTTCCCGGCCCCAACCCTGGGGTTTGGGAAAAGTTGCGGCTGGCAGGATGAATTTTCGGAAATGGGCCGCCGGGGCAGTCGAGCGGCACCCTAAAGACAGCCAAAAGAAACGGCCCGGGATTCATTCGAGTCCCAGGCCGTTTCAAACGTGAGAGTTAGGGCTACTCTGTCGTTCACCCCCTGAAGTGTTTAGAAGTCCCGGTAAGGCAAGTAGCGCCACATGTCATTCAGGTAGCCGTTGCCGGTGGTGCTGGTGGAATCGTATCCTTCCCCACCGAAGAGCCAGAGCTGGCCATTTTTGTCCACCCATTGGGTTGTGTTGCTGCGGCCGCCCGGGGTCCATATCTCATAGGTCTTGTACGGGTAAACTTCGTCACCATAGACTCCGTTCTGGCTGCCCGTATTCGACCCTTTGATCCAGGCCCAACTACCCGGCTGGCCAACAGTCGAATTGGGCGTGTACACCCACAGGTCGTTCAAGGCGCCGTTGCCGTTCGTGGCCTGCGAATCAAGGCCCCATCCGCCGAATAGCCACAGATTTCCGCCCGCGTCGATCCAGCCGGCCGCACCCCATCGGGAGCCGGGCATGGCGCCCGTCAAGTCGACGGCGGAACAGAGCGTCTGGCTGTTGACGGTAAGTCCAACGGATAGACCGCAGGTGCTTGCGGCACCCGTGGTGTTTACGGGACCAACCACGGTTTGCGCCGGGTAAACGCCGGTGTGGTTCGCGCGCGTACTGTTGGTCACAGGTTCCGCGCCCATCACCCACGTCCATTGATTGCTCGCAATGTTGTATACCCAGAGATCGTTGAGGATGCCATTCGGCGTGCCAACATCGTCAAGCCCTTCTCCACCAAAGAGCCAGAGATTTCCCTTGGCATCGGCCCAACCGACCGCTTCCTGCCGTCCTCCGGGAATATTGCTTGCGGCTGCAGTTCCCGCCGTCCCATAGACGCCATTCTGATTGGCCTTGGAGGAACCGCCGACAAAGACCCATTTCCCGCCGGTGTACTCCCAGAGGTCGTTCAAGAATCCGAGGACCGCAGGGCTCTGGCCGTCATAGCCGTAGCCGCCAAAGAGCCAGAAATTCCCGGAGGCGTCGGTCCAGGTGACTGGGTTCGTTCGCGCGCCGGGGGCGGCATTCACGCTCGGGGGATAGATGCCTGGCTGATCCGCCGACAAGGACCCTCCAACAAAGCTCCATTGCCCCTCTTTGGTCGTGTAGGTGCCGGGAGCCAGGACCGAAGGGTTGTATTTCCAAAGATCGTTAAGAAAATGATTTCCGTCGGAACCCCCAAAGAGCCAGAAATTCCCGGAAGTGTCCTTCCAAGCGGCCATACCCAGGCGGCCTCTCGGGACTGTATATGGGTAAGGCCCGGCATTCTGGGCCCCGGCGATTATCAACGCACCAACGGTTGTAGGTTGGCCATTGACCGTAATGGGGGTTGGATCATAACCACCCACCAATTGCCACTCGCAAACGTCTCCGAAGGACATATCGCAGACCCACAGATCATTCATGGCGAAATTCAGAGTGTCCGGGTTGGTCTTACCAGACAACTCCCAACCGGTGCCGCCAAATAGGAACAAGCTTCCGTACTGGTCGGTCCAACCGGCGGCCCCGTAGCGTGCGCCCGGCGTATTGGTGAAGGGATTGGGAATAGTGGTTGGAGCGGAGGTCGGGAAGGAACCGTACTGGGGCGTGACCGGCACAACGGTTCCAGCTGTTTTGGTCCCGTCGATCCAGGTCCAATCATTGTGAGCGCAATCGACAATGATGTTCGTAATATTGGCCGTCACCACGCCCTTGTAATCCCAAAGTGTGCAGCCTTGACTCTGAGTGCTTGGCCCGTGAAAGACAGAAATCTCGTACTGGTCGTTGAGGGCTTCCGGCGTGGCGAAAGTAAATGGCCCGTTCTGGGGAACGATCAATGTATTGCCCAGCACGTTCTGGAGAACAAAACTGTTGTCGGTGAGCGGCCCGTTGCTCGTCGGCACACCAGCAAGCCCCACGACGTTTCCACCCACGCTATAGGTTACCGCCGCGCAGGTAACCACCACCGAAGTGACGTTTGCCGTCGCGGTGCCGGTGCCGGTGCCCGGCGAGACCGTGCAGGTTTGCCCGGGATTGCTGGGTTGCGTGCCGATCGTTACGGTATAGGTGGCCCCGGTGGGAACGAAATCCTTAAAGGTGAACGCCTGATTCCCATTGGTCGCTGAAATCGGGAGTGTCTCCACGATGCTTCCGGCCGTGTCGACGAGCGTAAATCCGGAACCCACCAGCCCGCTTACGTTGCCGCCAATGCTGTAGGAATTGACGCAATTCACCTGGATGGTGACCGCGGACGTTGCGGGCGTACCCTTTCCATTCATCACCGTACAAATCTGGTTGGGAGTCGTGGGCTCCGTGTTTACCGTGACGTTGTAGGCGTTCGTTTGCGTCTTGAACGCAAACGTTCCGTTGGTCGTGACTGTTAAGGAGTCTTGCCCGTTGTCCTGGAAGATCACGCTGGCGCCCTGCGCAAGCCCGGTGACTTGAACGCTGATCGTCGCGGTCACGCCGGTTGCGCCTCCGCCATTCCCTCCTCCGCCACCGCCCGCCGGGGCTTTATACCCGCTGCAGGCAGCCATCACACAAGCCGTCAACGCGATGAGCGGAAATGCGATCTTTTTGCTGAGCATCATCGGACTCCTCGGGAAAACCTTTCCCCATAAAACAAAAGCCGCGGCAGGCTTCTTTCGCGTCCGGTTTACCCACTCTTGTCCGCTTGAAGCCAACATCGTTTGTGGCTCGCCCGGTAGAGAATTGGCTTTGGGTAACCGCCGAAGATGAAAACCTGCACCCCCGGCATGGGAGTACTAAAACTTACATCCGTAGATTGCCGTGGCTTCTTGCCCTCAGCAATACGCATGCGCACTGACTGTGCTGTACTGAGTAATAACTGGCCGAAGCGTCAGCAGGGGACGAAAACGCCTTGCGGGGGCTTTTGCGAGCGGAGCCTTAGCCGATGGGCGCTCGCCTTTTTTGCAACGTCAAATCGGGGCTTCAATCTTTTTCGGATGTTCCGCCAGGATGCGTTCCAGCGCACCGGCTAACAAGCTCGCGGTTGCCGGCTTCTGGATCAGTTCGCGAATCCCCAGGCTTTCCGCCCTTTGCTGATCTTCGAACTGCAAATAGCCGGAGGTGAGGATGACGGGAATTTCCTTGCGGATACTGTGAATCTCGCGCGTCAATTCAAAGCCGGAGAGGTGCGGCATGGAAAGGTCGGTGACGACAACGTCGAATTTCCGCGGATTGGCGCGAAACTCCTGCAACGCAGTGAAGGGATCGGTAAAGCCGGTGACGCGATATCCGTCGCGCTCGAGTGACCGCGTCGCCAGCAGCACCAGCGCTTCTTCATCGTCCACGTAGAGCACCTGCTCGCTGTGGCGGCGTGCCGCCTGGGGCGGAGTTTCCGGGCGAACCTCCGGTTGCTCCGTGGCCACCGGGAAATAGACGTGAAACGCGCTGCCCTCTCCCGGATGGCTGGTGACGGAAATGGCGCCATCATGGCTGGAAACAATGCCGTGAACGACGGAAAGCCCAAGCCCCGTGCCTTCGCCCTGCTTTTTGGTAGTGAAAAAAGGATCGAAGATGCGGTTCAGGGTGGCGCGGTCCATGCCGCAACCGTTGTCGCCGACAAACAGGCGGACGTAGCGCCCCGCTTTCAGATTCGCGGCCGCCCGCGTGTCGTCGGAACTGACGTTCACGGCGTCCAGGCGGACCTCGATGACTCCGTTTTTTTCGCCGATGGCGTGGGCCGCGTTGGTGGCCAGATTCACCACCACCTGGTAGATCTGACCGGCGTCGACCTTGGCCGCCGGCAGGTCCGCAGTGAATTGCGTGACGATCTGGATGCGCGCGGGCAGCGTGGCGCGCATAAGTTTCAACACCTCTTCGATCACCGGCTGAAGCTGCACGGCTTGTTTTTTCTGTTCTTGCGGGCGGCTGAACGCCAGGATGCGCTTCACCAGTTCGCTGGCGCGCGTGCCGGCTTTCAGGATTTCCGAGAGGCTCTGTTGCACGGGATGGTGTTCGGGAACATCGGCCATCGCCAGGTTCACGTTGCCGTGGATGGCCAGCAGAATATTGTTGAAATCGTGCGCGATGCCCCCGGCGAGGGTTCCCAGCGCCTCCATTTTCTGCGAACGCGTCTGAACTTCCTCGGCATGGCGCCGCGCGGTGATGTCCGCGTTCACTTCCAGGATGCGCACGGGATTCCCGCGCGAGTCGCGATGCAAGACCCACTGGCTGGCCACGTAGACCGAGCCGCCGTCCTGCGTGCGCTGAAGCAACTCGCCCTCCCAGACGCCGGTGTCGCGCAGGATCTGGTCGAGATAGTGCATCGGCAGCGGGCCTTCAGTGCGCAGCAGGTCGTGCGACACGCGGCCGAGCGCTTTCTCTTTGGTGAAACCGTAAAGCTTTTCGGCGCCCCGGCTCCAGAACACGATGCGGTTGTCCAGATCGCGCACCAATACCGGGACCAAATCCAGCAGGCTGGCCTGCTGCTTCAGCTCCTCCTCGGCCTTCTTCTCCTCGGTGATGTCACGCAGGATAACGGTGTAGACGCGCTTTCCGCCAAATTCGACGTGAGAGATCGAGGCTTCCAGGGGGAACTCCTCGCCGCTTTTGCGCAGACCGAAGATTCCCTCGCGCTGCCCCATTTTCCGGCCGCTGATTTCCACCTCGCCAAACTTGCGGATGTGCCTCCGGTGCGCCGCGCGATAACGCGAAGGAATGAACTGATCGAGGGGGCGGCCCAGGGCTTCAGCCTCCTTCCAGCCGAAAATCTGCTCGGCAGCGGGATTGAAAAGGATGATGTTCTGCTGATCGTCGACGCTGATGATGCCGTTCAGCGCGGAGTGGACGATCGCCGCAAGGCGGGCTTCACCGCCCCGGACCCGAAGTTCCATGTGGTGGCGTTCCGTGACATCCTGCAGGAATCCATGCCATAGCACGCTTCCGTCTGGCAGGAGCTGCGGCATCGAGCGTCCTTCAATCCAGAGTTCCCCGCGCGCCGGACTGTTGACCCGGAATTCACAAGCCCACCGGGATAATGTCCTTCTGGATTCTTCGATCGTCTCTCGGACTCTCTCTGCATCCTCTGGCGCCATGAGATGGAAAATCGGCGAAGCATCCTGCGCGAGATCTTCTGGGCTGAGTCCGTAAAATTCCTCAATCCCCGGGCTGGCATAAGGAAAGCACATGCTCCCATCGGCGCGTTGCAGAAACGAGCAAATGACTCCGGGAGTGCTTTCGGCTACTTTGCGGAGTTGCTCGGTGAGCGCGACACGCTCCCTGAGCGCCATCTCTTTTTCGCGCTCGGCGGTGCAATCGCGGAAGACCAGCACCACGCCTAAGATGTTCCCCGCCGCGTCGCGGATGGGGGCAGCGCTATCTGCGATGGGAATTTCTTTCCCTGTCCGGCTGAGGAGCACGGTGTGGTTTGCCAGGCCGACCGTGGTTTTTAGCTCCAGGACTTTTCGGGCGGGATCTTCGATTCGTTCGCGCGTGCCTTCGCAGATGATGGGAAAGACTTCGCTCAGGGGGCGTCCAACAGCTTCGCTTCTTTGCCAACCCGTCAGGCGTTCGGCTTCCGCGTTGAGGAAGCGCACTCCGCATTGGGAGTCCGTGGTAATGACGCCGTCGCCGATACTCGCAAGTGTGACCGCATATTGCTCGCGGCTAAGCCGCACGTCTTCGATAGATGCTTTCAAGTCCGCCGTGCGTTCCCGCACGCGCAGTTCCAGATTGGCCTTTGCTTCTTCCAATTCGGCATTCGTTTGACGAGCCCCGGCGAAGTCTTCTTTCAACAAGGCGAGCGCCATGCCGACAAAAAGAATGGCCAGCAAGCTGCCAAGGACAATCACACCCCGGCTGGTGAGACTGGTGATGTACGCGCGGCGCTCCCGCTGCGCCAGCAGGACGTTTTCGCGCTCTTCCATCTCCTGCACGATGGCGCGAATTTCCTGATCCGTCTTCTCCCCTTGCCCGGTGAGGATGGATGCGCCTGCCGCGAAAACATCTTTTCTTTCGCGCAGTCTCAAGACTTCGCGGAGCTGGCCCAGCCGTGCGCGCACGAGTTCTTCAAGATGCTCGCGCGTTTCCCGCTGCCGCGGATTGTCGTTCACAAGGTTGCGCAACATAACCAACTCGCCATCGAGGCTCTGAAGCGCATCGTTGTAATGCTTCAAGTAAAACGCATCACCGGTAATCAGGTAGCCACGCTGCCCGGTCTCAGCATCGGTGACCAGAGACTGCACCTGTCGCAGCGAGGAAATCACCTGGTGCGTATGGTCTACGAGGGCGTCGAACTTGCGGAGCTTCACCACCTCGGCGTATGTGGTGACGCCGATGATTCCGAGGAGCACCAATCCCAAACTAAAGCTCCACCAGACTTTCCGGCTGAGGGGAGTGAGATCTGACTTTGACTTGCTGGGCATAGGACTTCGAAATATCCATTCCCACCTGTAAGTCGGCATCAAGCTCGCTCCGGTTCCTCTGCGGCAGCAAGGCTTGAGAAAGTGAAACCGATTTGGAACAAGCGACTCGCGCAAGCGGTTCGCTTGCGCACAGGTTTGCCGCGGGATTTTCCAGAGCAATCGCAGTGCCCAAATGGAAGGGAGAAAAAAGAAATCGAGAGGAGACCCCGACAGTAAACGGGTCCCGCATTGGTGTCAATAGAACCGCGTTACGCGTGTGCCTTGGGAATTGCGCGCAGAGATTTCAAATTTGTTTTCTCGTGGGGAAATCGATTCGAACGACGCCCCGATTCCCGAATTGAGCCGCTCGCCGAATTTTCGGGAATGAGGTACTAAGCTCTTCACACCGTGCAGCTCACGAGCGGAACTCCTGATTGTGGCGTGCCCCGCGTTGCTGCGCCAGCCAATACTGGAACGTTAACTTTTATATAACCTTAAAGTCATACTTTAAATGTCGGCGCGCCGACATTTCCCGTGGCACAGGCCTCGGCTATCCCTGTGGCTCCCCCCTTCAGGGGTGAGGCCTCTCCTCCGAGTCAGCAAGGTTGACGCAACATGGAAAACCCTCAGGCCTGAAGGCCTGAGCTACAGTGCTACACTATCTGTTCATTCGCTCGCTCCGCAGGAGACCCACATGAGTCAAGGCGCACAATTTGGCAAATCCGTTCCCACCCGCACCGAATCGGACAGCATGGGCCACATCGAAGTCCCGATGGACCGCTACTACGGCGCGCAAACCGCCCGTTCGTTGATCCATTTCGCCATCGGCAAAGACACCATGCCGGTGGAGTTGATCCGCGCGTTCGGCATCCTGAAAAAGGCCGCGGCGCTGGTGAATCGCGACCTCGGCAAACTCTCCGAAGAAAAGGCCAACCTGATCACGCAGGCCGCCGACGAAGTCATCTCCGGCAAATTGAACGATCACTTCCCTCTGCGCATCTGGCAGACCGGCAGCGGCACGCAGACCAACATGAACGTCAACGAGGTGATCTCCAACCGCGCCATCCAGATTGCGCGAGGCGAAATCGGCAGCAAGAAACCGATTCATCCCAATGACGACGTGAATATGTCGCAGTCCTCGAACGACACTTTTCCCACGGCCATGCACATCGCCGCGGCCATGGAAACTTCGCGGCGGCTGCTGCCGGCCGTGAAGCGGCTGCGCGACGTGCTGGACGCGAAGGCGAAAGAATTCAAGGACGTGGTGAAAATCGGCCGCACGCATCTGCAGGACGCCACGCCGCTGACCGTGGGCCAGGAATTTTCCGGATGGGTGAGCCTGCTGGATCGCGACGGGGGGCGCATCGCCGTGGCACTGGATGGCCTGTTGGATTTGGCGATCGGCGGCACCGCCGTGGGCACGGGCTTAAATGCGCATCCCGAATTCGCCGAACGCGCCGCGAAGAAAATTTCGGAATTGACGGGCTTGCCGTTCCGCTCGCACCCGAACAAGTTTGCCAGCCTTTCCGCGCACGACGAGATCGTGTTTGCCAGCGGCGCGCTGAAGACGCTGGCGGCTTCGCTGATGAAAATCGCCAACGACGTGCGCTGGCTGGCCTCCGGCCCGCGCTGCGGCCTGGGCGAACTGACCATTCCGGAAAACGAGCCCGGCTCCTCGATCATGCCCGGCAAGGTGAACCCCACGCAGTCCGAAGCGGTAACGATGGTGGCGGTGCAGGTGATGGGCAACGATGCGGCGATCGGCTTCGCCGGCTCGCAGGGCAATTTTGAATTGAACGTCTTCAAGCCGGTGATGATTTTCAATTATCTGCACTCGGTGGAGTTGCTGGCCGACGCGATGAACAGCTTTGTGGATCACTGCGCGGCGGGCATCGAACTGAATCGCAAGACCATCGATCACTACGTGCACAATTCGCTGATGCTGGTCACCGCGCTGGCCCCGCGCATCGGCTACGACAACGCGGCAAAAGTCGCCAAAACCGCGCACCAGCAGCATATCAGCCTGCGCGAGGCCGCCATGCAACTCGGCCACCTGACGCCCGAGGAGTTCGACGCCCTCGTCAAACCCGAAGAAATGACCCATCCGTAATGTGGCGCGGGCCAAATCCTTGCGACGGCCACCTTCTGAAGCGGGGGCTTTTTCAGCTCTGTGCTCTTGTCTGGATGGCCTCTGTGTTTTATGGCTCAGTGGCCACCGCGCAGATTCCCGATTGGTGCAAGGAGCTGCCCCATCCGGAGTACAAGACGCTGGAGCAGGTGCCGGTGAGCGATCCGTGGTTCGAGGTGTATAAGGTTGCCAAGGACACCTTTGCGATTTACGAGCCACACCAATCGGAAGAAGTCATTTCGTACCTCATCCTCGGCAAGCAGAAAGCCATCCTTTTCGACACGGGAATGGGCATCAGCGACATCAAGAAAGTGGTCGAGCAACTGACCAAGTTGCCCATCATCGTTCTGAACTCGCACACCCACAACGATCACGTTGGCGGCAATTGGGAGTTCAAGACGATCTATGCGATTGACACCGAGTTCAAGCCCGAAAGCGCCAAAGACTATCTGGCGGACGCGCAGGAGGAAATCGCGCCCGGCGAAATTTGCGGCGAGCTGCCGAAGGGCTTCGATCCCGCCACGTACACGGTGCGGCCGTGGAAGGTGACACGCTACGTTCACGACGGTGAAACGATCGACCTCGGCGGCCGGGCTTTGGAAGTGCTCGCGACTCCCGGCCACACGCCCGATGGGATCACGCTCTACGATCGCGGCAACGGCTTGCTCTTCACCGGCGACACGTATTATCCGGCGACGATCTGGCTCTACCGCCCGGAAACGAATCTGAATCTATACGGCGAATCGATCGACACGCTTGCCGTGCTTACGCAAATGGAGCCTTCCCTTAAGCTGGTGCTGGGGGCGCACAACGTTCCCGTGGCGCCGCCCTCGGTGCTGCCGGAACTCGTGAACGCGTTCGACGATTTCCGCTCCGGCAACGCCACCTGCAAACCGGACAAGCCCGGCCGCCAGGTGTGCACCTCCGGAAAATTCCGCTTCCTTGTCCGCGCGAACTAAAACGGCACATCATCCACTTTCCAGGAAGACTTGTGGAGCGCCACGCTGCTCCATTCACCTGCGATATCCAAAGGAGTAAACTAAAGGGCTCGAAGGTGTCTATGGTTCGCCGGCCGCTAATCCGGTCCCTCGCCTGCTGGATGCTCGCCCTGGCCACGGCCGTTCCTTCCGCGGTTGCGCAGCCCAAACACGAAAAGACGGTGACGAATCTCGATGGCGGCGTTCCCATCGACGCCGCCGGCGCGATTCCGGGCGGTGCCTGCTTTGATTTGAAGGGGCGGCTGGACGCGCCGGACTTTTTCGACAATCTGAAGCGCGAAGACACCGTATCCGGCACGCTTTTCCGCCGCGGCAACGAGGTCGTGACCGAGTTTCCCAAGCAGTTGCAATTGACCATCGCGATCACCGATACCGCTTGCGAGACCGCGCTGCATCCCAGCGGCCCGCGCCTTTATCTGACCGACAACATGGTGCGCACGCTGCGGCTGAGTTTTTACTGGAAACGCCAGCTCGAAATGCGCGCGGCACACGGCATCGTGATGCAAGACGTGGAAGTGAGCCCCATTGCACCGATCTTCGAAGCGGCCCCGGAGCGCACGCCCCAACGGTATGAATGGTTGCTGAAGTTCGAAGTGCCGAGCGAAGGCGTGCCGCTGACCGACAGCCTGGTGCTCATCATCCGCTCGCCGGATCACCGCATCATTGCGCGCACCGCCGCGCGCCTGTAGCCCAGGGCTTCAGGCCTGAGCGTTTGACAGGTTGCGGCAATCTCGCTAAGTGGAAGGAGAGGCCTCATCCCGGAAGGGGTGAGCTACCTGTAGTTGGCTTTACGCCAGCTTCATCTGCGGCACATCGCCCCGCAGAATCAGCCGCGCTTCGGTGCGCTGCTGGACCTCTTCGGGAGTCCAGCCGGGTGCGACTTCGCGGAGCACCAGACCCTCGGGGGTCACGTCGATCACCGCAAGATCGGTGACAATCGTGTTCACGCATTCGAGGCTGGTCAACGGATAGCTGCACTGCTTCACGATTTTCGGCGTGCCTTCCTTGGTGTTGTGCTCCATGCAAACGATCAGCTTTTTTGTGCCGGTGGCAATGTCCATCGCGCCGCCGATGCCGCCGCTGCCTTTTGACCCGGGGATTTTCCAGTTGGCCAGATCGCCTTTTTCGGAAACCTGGAACCCCCCCAGCACAGCCACGTCGAGATGCCCGCCGCGCGACATCAGATGCGCGTCGGCCTGGTGGAAAATGGAAGCGCCGGGAATCAGCGTGACGGGAACCTTCATCGCGTCCACCAGGTCGTAGTCTTCCTCGCCGGGCTTCGCGCGGCGGCCCATGCCGAGGATGCCGTTTTCGCTGTGAAAATAAACGGTGATGTTCTTCGGCAGATAGTCGGCGATCAGGTTGGGGATGCCCCAGCCGAGGTTCACAAAGGCGCCGTCGGTGAGTTCCAACGCGGCGCGCTGGGCAATCTGTTCGCGAGTCAGTCTGGTTTTTTCAGTCATCGTTCTTCCTGCCTCAATGCAAACTCGTGCGAAGTTTAAGTGGCACAAGCCCTCTGGCCTTTGCAGCGTTCGCCGCCACCTGGGTCGATCGCACAGGCAGGAGCGCGTGTGCCACAACTCATCCCTGGAAGCGCAATCCTTTGGCCTGCACGATGCGGTGCACGAAAATCGCCGGCGTGATCACGTTCTCGGGAGGAATTGCACCCACAGGGACGATTTCGTCCACTTCCGCAATGGTGAACTTCGCCGCTTTGGCCATGATGGGATTGAAATTCCGCGCCGCCAGCCGGTAGGTGAGATTCCCCAGCTCATCGGCCTTATGCGCCTTGATCAGCGCGAAATCGGCGTGAATCGGCGATTCCAGGATGCAGCGCTTGCCGTCAATCACACGCTCTTCCTTGCCGATGGCCACTTCCGTGCCAACGCCGACGGCCGTGAAAAAACCGAAAATTCCCGCAGCCGCGGCGCGCATGCGCTCGCACAAAATTCCCTGCGGCACCAATTCGCAGGTGACATCGCCCTTGGCAAAGCGCTCCTGAAAATAGTTGGCGTGCGGGCCGGGGAAGGAGCAGACGACGTGCCGCACCTGGCCATTCTTGAACATGATACCCAGTTCACCCTCGCGCGTGCCGCAATTATTGCTGATGGCGGTGATGTCCTTAATGCCCTTGCGGGACAACGCCTGAATCAGATTGTTGGGAAACCCGGCGCCGCCAAAGCCGCCGAACATGATCCGCGCGCCGTCGGGAATGTCCGCGACCGCCGCGTCCAGGGAACTCACTATTTTGGATTTCATGCTTCGCTCGGAAATTCGTGGATTATTCTTTCCTGTAGATTGTTCCCGACCAGCGGCAATTGTGCAACCCCGACCGGTCGATATTCGGGGCTTTTTCGCGCTCGGCGGAGCGGCCGGCCGGCCAGTATTCCATTGGGCAATCCGCCGCGCGCATCGTTTCCACCGCAATTTCCTTTGTTATAGTGAAGCTCCCAGACCGTTGAGTCACTTTATCGGCGTTTCGCGGCCCCTTCCGCGCGCATGGCCCCCGCCCTCAAGATCGGAGGTTTCGGATGCGTCGGTTCTCCCTTCTCTATCTCCTGGCAGCGATTTCGTTCCTTATGGCGGCCAGCGGCTGCGGCAATTCGAGCCCCGCCCCGAATATGGGCAACACGCCGCCACAAATTACGGCGCAGCCCGCCAACGCCGTTGTGACCGTGGGACAAACCGCGAGTTTCTCCGTGACCGCGACCGGCAGCGGCACGTTGACCTATCAATGGCAGAAGAACTCGGCGAACATCAGCGGCGCGACGAGCGCGAATTACACGACGCCCGCGACGGTGAGCGGCGACAACGGCGCGAAGTTCGACGTTGTGGTGACCAATTCGTCGGGCAGCGTCACCAGCGGCATGGCCACGCTGACGGTGAACCCGGCGGCGACGCTGCAATCGATCGCCGTGACTCCGCCCTCGCCTTCGGTTTCTGTCGGCGGAATGCAGCAGTTCAAGGCCACCGGCAAGTATAGCGACAATTCGACCCAGGACATTACCGCCAGCGTCATGTGGGCTTCGTCGGATACGGGCTTTGCAACCATCGGCGTTTCCACCGGCCTGGCCACCGGCATCGCCCCTGGCACCACGCAGATTACCGCGCAATCCGGCAGCGTGGTGAGCCCGAACGATCCCTTGACGGTGACGCCTGCGACGAGCACGGCGACAGACGTAGCGACGCATCATTACGACAACATGCGCAGCGGCGCCAATCTCAATGAAACGATTCTTGCGCCAAGCAATGTGAATTCGACGACCTTCGGGAAACTCGCGGAATTTGCGGTGGACGGGCAGATCGACGGGCAGGTGCTGTATCTGAACCAGGTGGCTATCCCCGGTAAAGGGAATAAAAACGTGGTCTACTTTGCCACCGAGAACGACAGCGTGTACGCGCTCGATGCCGACAGCTTGACCGGTACCACGGCAACCGTGCTTTGGAAGACGACGGCGCATCCTTCGGGGGAATCGCCGCTGAGTTCCTCCGACGCCGGCTGCGGTTACATCAACCCCGTTGGCATCATGTCGACGCCGGTGATCGACCGCTCGCGCAATGCGATTTACGTCGTTTCAGGGTCCAAGGACAGCGGCGGAAACGTGCATCACCGCCTGTATGCGCTGGATTTGACCACCGGCGATTCCCTGTTCAATGGCCCCACGCTGATCGCCGCGACCTATCCTGGCACGGGCGGAAACAGCAACGGTAGCACGGTGACATTCAAGGACAGCGTGCAGCAGCAGCGCGCGGCGTTGCTGGAAAGCGGCGGAAAGATTTATACCGCGTGGTCCGGCTATTACGGCGATTGCGGCGACTATTCCGCGTGGATCATCGCCTACAGTGCGGATACGCTGACGCAGGTGGGCGCAATCGACCTGGTGCCACACAGTTCCCTGGCCGGGATCTGGATGGGTGGAGGAGGCCCGGCCTCGGACTCCGCGGGGAACGTTTACATCGCCACGGGGAATGCGGGCAGCGGAAACACCCCCGGCATGGGCAACGATTACGGCGACACGTTCGTAAAACTGGCCAGTGGAACGCCGCTGACGGTGGCGGATTATTTTGCGCCAAAGATCGCCATCGCCGACGACGGGAACGACGCGGACCTGGGATCGGCCGGGCCACTGCTGTTGCCGGACATGGTGGACGGCACGGGCGTGACGCGTCATCTGGCGATGATTGCCGGTAAAGATGGTGCGATCTACATCGTCAGCCGCGACAACATGGGCCAGTACAACGCCATGACCGACAACATCTACCAGGAATTCGCGAGCGACGGCCACGAGAATCACTGTTCGCCGGTTTACTTTAACGGTGCGGTGTATATCGGTCCGGAAGGGATGCCTTTACGGGCGTTCAGCGTTTCGCAGGCGAAATTGAGCGCGTCACCCGTCTCGCAAACTTCATTTACATTTGGCGGCAACGGGACGGTGCCCACGGTTTCGGCGAACGGGAATTCCAACGGGATTGTCTGGGCGCTGAATCACGATTCCGGGGAATTGTTCGCCTTCGATGCCGGCAATCTGGGGAACATGCTCTACAACTCCAATCAGGCGGCGAATGGCCGCGACCATTTTTCGCAAGTCGGTGGCCACTTCATCACGCCGGTGGTCGCGAATGGGAAGGTTTATTTCGGCACCGGCGGCACAGTGGTTGTCTTCGGGCTATTGCCGTAAACGGCAGAATCGGGTCGCGGGAATTTACGAGGCGCGAACCCGGTTAGTGTCTGCGCAGGCCGCTGAACAGCATTTTCACGAAGACCTGCTTGATTTCTTCGGGGCTGGAGACCTGCTCGGGGTCGTACCAGCGATACAGCCAATTGCACATGCCCAAAATGCCGTTGACGACCAGCCACGGCTCGCCTTCGATCAGCTTGCCTTGTTCCTGGCCGCGCTTCACCAAATCCACAAACCGATTGTTGTAGCGCGACATCACCGAAATCACCTTGTGCTGGCGTTTTCCGGAGAGGGAATCAAATTCGTGCAGGAACAATCCGAAAGGCACTTTGTTCTGAATGATGTAGTCGATCTGCGCCCGGATGGCGCGTTCGAGCTGTTCGACGGGGTCGCCCTGCGGATCGATCTGCCGCGCGATGTAGGTGTCGCCATCCTCGATGCCCGCCAGCAGGAGCTGGAAAAGCAAATCTTCTTTCGACTTGATGTAGTAGTAGAGCGAGCCCTTGAGCATGCCGACGTCGCGGGCGACATCTTCGATGGAGGTAGCGTGGAAGCCTTTGGCGAAGAAAATGTTCGCGGCACTTTGCAGGACTTCCTCAAGGCGGGTGGCGGGTTTGGATTTGGCGGTGGAACGCGGCGCTCGGCGCGCACGAAGAGGTTTGGGCGCGGAGGCGTGCTTCAATTTTTTCGAGGGCACGGCTAACCTCACGAGGTGCAAGAACATAGTAACAGACCAGCGGCACGAAGGATGGCCCTGAGGCGTGAAAATGATTTGAGCGGAAGGAAAAATTCGGCACCCCCGCGATTCGCATGTGTTATCCTCCCCCTGAAATTTCCAGACCGTTTTTCCCTTCTGGATGGCATGGTGAGGCCATGGTCGCTCCACAGTTGAAGGAAACGCTGGACCAATATCACATCGGCGACAAATTGAAACACCTGCGGCTGCGCCGCAAGATGGGACTGGTGGAACTAAGCCGCCACACGGGGCTTTCCCCCGCGCTGCTTTCCAAGCTCGAACACGGCAAGCTTTACCCGACGCTGCCGACGCTTTCCCGCGTCGCGCTGGTTTTCAGCGTGGGCCTGGAATATTTTTTTGGCGATGAAAAAGAAAAGCGCACGTTTGCCGTGACCCGGAAGAAAGATCGGCTCCGTTTTCCGGAATCGCCGGGATTGCAGGATGCGGCATTCGAGTTTGAATCGCTGGATTTTTTGGCCACCGACCGGAAGTTCAACGCGTACCTGGCGGAATTCCTGCCGCTGGCGCCGGAAAAGATTCGCCTCCACCAGCATCCCGGCGTGGAATTCATCTACGTGCTGAAGGGCACGCTGGCGCTAAAGGTCGGCACGGAAATCGAGCAATTGGAGACGGGGGATTCGGTGTACTTCGATTCGCAGTTGCCGCACGGTTATTCACGAAGCGGCGCCAAACCCTGCACCGCATTGGTGATTACGGCGGAGTAGCTTCCGGAACGGCTACGGAGTCTTTCGGAACACCATGTACCAGGTGACTCCGATTTTTCGCAGAAAATTGAACTTCGATTCCACCCGTTCATAGAATCGATAGAGCCTGCGATGCAGGCTGCGAGGTCCCCTGCCGCGGTTTTCGGAGTTGGCGGATTCGAGGACGCATCGTTCCAGGGAAAACCCGAACTTCCGAAAATGCTGCTCGACCTCCAAGCGCGTATAAAGGCGGATGTGTCCGAACGTTTCGTGGCCGGCCATGTGATCCGGAAGACCGAAAACGCTTTTGCCGCGGAGGAGCAACAGCCGGTTTTCCAGGGAGGCCTGGTTCGGGGGCGAAGACCCGCTCGTGTGGCAGCGTCAAACTCCTCATCGGTGACATCCGGTCGGGTGTAGTCCCCAAAATTGCGAAGGCAGCTCCGGATGATGGGCCGTACAAACTGCTCAGCCGGGGCACGAGTCATTCGCGTTTTCATAGTGGCGGCACACCATCGTAAGGAGAATCGGCAATGTTTTCCGTCCGGGCCCATTGATGAGAGGACCATCCGGCGTTGTTGGCGGCCCAACTCATGGCATGCAACTCGGGCTAGTATACGAGGTGGCAGGAGTGCGTCTTGATGACGAGCCAGACGAGCTGGCCGGTTGCCAGTTCCAGAGAGCGGGCGGCGCCGGGGGTGACGTGAACCAAAAAGTTAGCGCCGGCTTTTACGCGAACCTGCACCAGTGCTCCGCGGCGTTCGATGGATTCGATGGTTCCGGGAAGCAGGTTGCGCGCGCTGAGGAAATGCGGGGCTTCGGTGGCCAGTAAAATGTCGCCCGCACGGATGGCGACGCGGACCTTGCTGCCGGGTTCCGCAGCTCCGAGCGGAATTTCGATATTGCGGGTGGCGTTTTCGAGGGCAATACGCATCACGCCGTCTTCCGCGCGGTGCTCCACGACTCTGGCCGGCAAAACATTCTCAAAACCAGCGGCTTGGGCAAGAGGCAGGGAACGCGGCGCATCCAGCACGGCGCGTGGCGAGCCGGATTCCAGGACCCGGCCGTTGGCGAGCGTGAGCACCCGTTCGCCGATGGCATCCACTTCTTCGCGATTGTGGGTGACGTAAAGAATCGGGATCGGTTCGGCAACATGCCAGAGGCGAAGGTCTTCGAGAATCGAGCGGCGCAGCGAAGCGTCGAGGCCGGTGAGCGGCTCATCCAGCAGCAAAATGCGCGGACCAGTGGCCAGCGCACGAGCCAGCGCAACGCGCTGTTTTTCACCGCCGGAAAGTTCCGCGGGGCGCCGGTCGAGAAGATTCGCGATGTGGAACGCGGTGGCAACGCGTTCGATGCGCTTGCGCTGCTCCGCAACGCCAAGCTTCACAAGGCCGTAGCGGATGTTTTCTACGACGGAGAGATGCGGGAACAAGGCCAGCGATTGGAAAACATAGGCGAGTCCTCGGCGCTGCGGAGACACGTTTACGCGGCGGGAAGCGTCGAAGAAAGCTTCCTTTCCGAAACGAATTTCCCCCGTGTCGGGCCGCTGCAGGCCCGCGATGCAATCGAGTAACGCGGACTTCCCTGCCCCGGATGGACCGAACAGAATGGTGAATCCCGGGGCGAAGGAAGCGGTTACGGCCAACACAAACGGTGTGTCGCCGCTGCCGGCGAATTCCTTGTGAATCCGTACGGTGAGCATCGCCCAGCTCATTCCACAGGCCAAGGCGACCAAACGCGGCGGTTTACGGCGTATACAATGGAGAGAATCACAAAACAAACGAGCATCAAAAAGAGCGAAGTCCGGTTCGCGCTCGCGTAGTCGAGGGCCTGCACGTGATCGTAGATGTCGATCGAAACGGTGCGTGTGATGCCGGGTAGATTCCCCCCGACCATGAGTACCACGCCGAATTCGCCAAGCGTGTGCGCAAAGCTCAGCACCAACGAGGTCAGCACGCCCGGCCATGCCAGCGGCAAAATGACACGGAAGAAGGTGCGCGCGCGGCCGGCGCCGAGAACCGCGGAGGCATCGAGCAGGCGGCGATCCATCGCTTCAAACGACGCGACCAGGGGCTGCACGGCGAACGGCAAGCTGTAAACAAGCGAAGCGATGACGAGTCCCGCAAAAGTGAACGCGAGCGAATGACCGAAAAGCGCTTGCCAGAATTTGCCAAGCGGCCCGCGGGGGCCCATGGCGACGAGCGCGTAGAAACCCAGGACCGTGGGGGGCAATACCAGGGGCAGCGCGACGACTGATTCGACAAGGAATTTTCCCGGCCATCTGAAGAAAGCCAATACGTATGCCAGCGGGAGCGCGAAGGCGAGGAGCAGCAAGGAGACCATAGCTGCCAGCCGGAGCGACAATAGGAAGGCTTCGCCGTTCATAGCTTATGCTTCTCTGCTGCCTGAGATGGAGGAAGAAAAAAGCCGTAACGCTCGAAGATCGAGCGGGCGGCGGGCGTCTTGAGAAACGCCAGGAAGTCCAGCGCGGCGGACTTATTCGGCGAGGCGCTCAGTAGAACGACAACCTGTTCGACCGGTGGGTATTGATCCGCCGGAAGTTCCCACCGCTTCCCGGATTTCAGAGCCGGCGACATCACCAGCGACATCGCCAGCAGCCCCGCTTGTGCGTTGCCGGACTGCACGAATTGCGCGGCCTGGGAAATATTTTCACCAAAGACGAGCTTGGATTTCAGTCGTTCATAGAAATCCGCACGCTTAAGTGCTGAGATGGCCGCGCGGCCATAGGGCGCGTGCTCGGGATTGGCAATCGCGACTTTTTGAACGCGCGGATCCAGAAGGGCCTTGAGGCCCGTGGAAAGATCAATCGGCGAATCCGAGGGCAGCCAGAGCACGAGGCGGCCGACTGCGTAAACCCGGAGTGAATCCGGATCGGCCAGGTGCGCGGCGACGAGTTTGTCCGGATACGAAACATCGGCCGAGAAGAAAAGATCGAACGGGGCGCCGTTCTGGATTTGCGCCAGGAAGTTCCCGCTGGCGCCGTAGGTGATCGCGAGCTTCTCGCCGGATTGTTTCTCGTATTGCGCGGCAAGGTCTGGCATCACGAATTGAAGGTCGGAAGCGGCGGCGATGCGGAGCGTTTGCGCGCGACATGGAAAAGCAGGCAGAGCAAGCAGAAGAGCGATCAAGCACGACAGCCGTCCCACTGATTTGCGAAAGGCACAGGCTAAAGCCCGTGTTCCCGACTGGCGGCAGCGATAGGGGAGAAGGAACATGTTTGCGTCAGACGCGGAGGATCATGACTTCGGTGGATTTAACCAGGGCGGCGGCGCGTTCGCCTGGCTTGAGGCGCATTTCCTTTGCGGCGTCGGCGGTGATGATGGAGGTGATGTGCTGCTCACCGATCGCTAGAGTAATTTGGGCGAGCAAGCCGCTGTATTTCACGGCGATGACGCGGCCGATGAGCTGATTGCGGCCGCTGATCTTGCGATAATTCGTGCGCCGGGAGGCGAGATCACCGCGATTGAGCGCTTTGGGGATGAGGCGGTCGATTTCCGATTCCGGGACGCGGTGGTGGCCGCCAGGGGTTTTGGCGGTTTTGAGCTTGCCGCGGTAGATCCACTGCTTCAGCGTGGGATAGCTGATGCCGAGAATGTTGGCGGCTTCGCGGGGAGCCAGGAGTTTTTGCATGCGGATAAAGATAGATGGTTTTATGCGCCAAGACAATACGATTTTATTCAGTTACGGGAAGAGATTGCAGCTCACGCCTTCCGGGAGTGAAGATTTTCCCCCGCGCTCGACCACGCCAACTCACAAGGAAAACCTCAGGCCTGAAGGCCGGAGCTACAGGGGATCCCCAAGCGCCTCTTCAGTTGCGCAAAGGTTTGCCGGTTTTCAGGGTGTGGGCGATGCGCTCCTGGGTTTTCTTTTCGCCACAGAGGGAAACGAAGGCTTCGCGCTCGAGGTCGAGAACGTACTGTTCGCTAACCAACTGCGGGGCGGAGAGCGCGCCGCCGGCGAGAATGTTGGCAAGCTTGCGGGCGACGTGCGCGTCGTAATCGGAAGCGTAGCCCCCGCGCACCAACATGTGGATGGCCAGCTTGGCGGCCGTGAGGAACGGCTCGCCGAGGACTTTGATCTGCGTGCTTTGCGCCCCTTCCTGCCAACTGGGCGCGGCGGGCTTCCAGCCGCTGCGCGCGAGCGCGAGGGCGGTCTGCTTAGCATCCCCAACGAGGCGTTCGCGATTCATCGAATAGGCGTCCGTGCGGCGAAGGTAGCCGAGTTCGCGGCACTCTTCGGCACTCGTGCCGACCTTGGCCATGGCGATATTTTCGAAGACGGGCCGCAGAGTATGGAAGAGGTCGAGATCGTCTCCCGAGGGAGCAGCTTCGTTGGCGCGGATCAGCATTTCTTTCGTGCCGCCGCCGCCGGGGATGAGGCCGACGCCGGTTTCAACGAGGCCGATATAGGCTTCCGCCGCGGCGTGAATTTTTGCCGCATGCAGGCTGATTTCGCAGCCGCCGCCGAGCGCCATGCCTTGCGGCGCGGCAACAATCGGCTTCGGTGCGTACTTGATGGCGAGGTTCACGTTCTGAAACTGCTTCACGGCCATGTGCAGTTCGTCCCATTCCTGCTCTTGCGCGCCGACGAGCACGAGCATGAGGTTGGCGCCCACGGAAAAGTTAGTAGCCTGATTGGCGATGACCATGGCGTCGAAATCGGTTTCCAGGCGCTTGATGCCCTTGTGAATCATGGCGATCAGGTCGGCGCCGATGGCGTTCATCTTGGAATGGAATTCGCAGCAGACCACGCCGTCGCCAAGGTCGATCAGGCTGGCGCCGGAGTTGCGTTCGACTTCGCGGCCGGCATCTTTGAGGTGTTTGAGGACGATCACCCCGGCTGGCTCTTCGACCTTCTTAGCCTTGCTGGTCGCCAGATCGAAGACGGAAGTTTCGCCCTTCGCGGACTCGTAAAAGCTGGTGCGGCCAGCGGCAAGCGCCTTTTCAAACACCGGGGGCAATGCGCGGCCTTCTTTCTTGATGTGTTCGGCGAAGGCGGGCAAGCCGATCGCATCCACCATTTCGAAGGGGCCAAGTTCCCAGGCAAAGCCCCAGCGCATGGCGCGGTCCACGTCTTCGATATGGTCGGAAATTTCCGGCATGCGCCGCCCTGCGTAGAGGCACATTTCGGAGAGACCGCCCCAGATGAACTGTTGGGCCTTGTCGGTTTTTTCACCCCCGAATAAAGGAGCAAGCAAGCCACGGAGACGCGCGCGGGTATCTTCAACGGCCTTTCCGGCTTCGATGGAAGCGAATTTCGCCTTTTGACGAGGGCGATAGTCCATGGTTCCCAGATCGAGCGTCAGGATTTCCCTTTCGCCCTCGCCGCCTTTCACGCGCTTGTAAAACCCTTGGCCGGTTTTATCGCCGAGCCATTTGCGCTTGGCCATTTCCTCGACGAACGCGGGTACTTTGTAGGTTTCCCGCGATTCGTCATTGGGCGCGGTTTCGTAAATGTTCTTGACCACGTGCATCAGCACGTCGAGGCCGACGATATCCGCCGTGCGAAAGGTCGCGGACTTGGGCCAGCCGACTGCCGGACCGGTGCAAGCGTCTACTTCTTCAATCGTCAGGTCCAACGATTGCATGAGTCGCAGCGCGTTGAGCATCGAGAAGGTCCCGATACGGTTGGCGATGAAGTTAGGGGTGTCTTTGGCGAGCACGACGCCCTTGCCGAGGCGGCGGTCGCAAAAATCGGAGAGCGCCGCGATCACGTCGGGCGAAGTTTTCGGCCCGGGAATCACTTCCACCAATTTCATGTAGCGCGGGGGATTGAAAAAGTGGGTGCCGGCCCAGTGCTGCTGAAACTCTTCGGGCATGCCTTCGGCGATCAAATGAACGGGCAGGCCGGAGGTGTTGGTGGTGACGACGGAGCCGGGCTTGCGGAACTGCGCGACCCTGGCGAGCAGGCCGCGCTTGATTTCGAGATTTTCGGCGACCGCCTCGATGATCCAATCGGCGTCGGCGATGCGGGGTAGATCATCTTCGAAATTGCCAATCGACACTTTGGAAGCGAGTCCAGGCGAAAAAAACGCCGCCGGCTTGGATTTTCTGGCGGCCTCGAGGCCCGCAAGAACGATTTTGTTGCGGTCGGCGGGAGCGGCGTCTTTGGGAACGATATCGAGCAACAAGCAGGGAAGGCCGGCGTTGGCGAAGTGCGCGGCGATGCGGGCGCCCATGGTGCCGGCGCCGAGGACAACGGCTTTTTGAATGTGCAGGGTCATGAGAAGGCCTTGAACGACGAGGATCACACCACCGGACAGGTTACAAAATGGGAAGGCGCGGGTCAAACAGGTGTTTGGTAAGCACGGAAGAAGACTTAAAATTCCGGTATGGGAGAAGAAAGGAACGCCAACGCCGAAAGCCTGATGCGCAGCGCCAAGCAATGGCTGCGCGCGTTCAGCAACGGCAACGGGAAGGATGACCCGAACCGCCCGCGCGTGGGGCTTGCGCTGGCGGGCGGCTTCGCGCGCGGCATCGCGCACATCGGCGTGCTGCGCGTTTTCCGCGAGGCGGGCATTCCCATCGACATGGTGGCGGGGACGAGCGTCGGCGCCCTGATCGGCGCCGCCTACTGCGCCGGGGCTTCGCTCGAAGCCATGGAAATGCTGGCGCGCGACACGAAGTTTACCGATTTCGGGCGCTGGACGCCTTCCTGGCTGGGCCTGGCGACCAATCTGCGGCTGGAGCAATATCTTTCGCGCCTGACTCCCGCAAAAAATTTCGAGGAGTTGCAAACCCCGCTGGCCATTGCGGCGACCGATATCAACGCAGGGCTGCCGGTGTATTACTACCGCAAAGGACCGATCGGGCCGCCGCTGCGGGCTTCGTGCGCCTATCCGGGATTGTTTGTGCCCATTCAGCATGAAGAGCGCACGCTGGTGGATGGATTCCTGACGGCGCTGGTGCCCTATGAAGGGCTGCTGCTGATGGGCGCGGAAGTCGTGATCGCCGCATATCTGGAGCCGGGGCTGGGCGGCAATCCGCGGACGTTTACCGACGTGCTGAGCCGGTCGTTCACGATTATCCAGAAGCATTCAGACCTGGAGTGGCGGCGGTATGCGGACGTGATTATCGAACCCGATGTGACGCCCTACGCGTGGGACGATTTTTCGAAGACGCACGAAATGGTGCGCGCGGGCGAAGCGGCGGCCATGCAGGTGCTGCCGGCGATCCGCACGGTGATTGAGGCGAAGCGCAAAAAGCCGGAAGAAAGCTGAATTCGAAATTGGAAATTGGAAAATAGAAGACAGGAAACCGGCGCGCCTTTGGGATGATTGATCGCCGCGCGCCTTCCACTGCGCGGCCGCACGCACCGCCGCTGCTTCAGCCGGATTGACAGAAATTCTGGCACGCTGGCCGGCGGGAAGCAGCCGCTACCCAGGCGCGGTGGAATGCCGCAGCGCGGGCCGCCCGCAACGCCGCGGCCAGCGGCGACCGAAAAGTGCCGCCTCGGAAGGGGGCCGCTACAAAACCTTTACTTCGACCTGGACGGGTTGGCCTTCCCCTTTGCCGCGATGGGTGAGCCAGGCGGCGAGACCCTCGGCAAAACGCTCGGGGGTGAGGCGAAAGCTGGCTTCGAGTCGGCCATCGGTGACAGGGAGCGTGTCGTCAAAGTCCGCCGAGTTGGTGAAATTGCGCATGGCGAATTGATCGAGCCATTCCAGCGGACACGGGCGGCGCTCGCCGCGAATCAGCACATCCACCTGAAATTTTTGCGCATACATAGGTTGAGAATACCACTGCGGTCCTCCCCCTGGGCATTCGCTGGCGCGAGACAAGCAAAAAACGATAGCCGATTGGGAGCTCGGCGTTCCGCGCTGGCGACTCCCGAACTTGCTTCAGGGCTTATGGGTAACATAGACTTAGGTGGTTCAGAGAAGGCTCTTCAGAATCCCGCTAGACTCGGCGAAAAGTTACCGCGGCCCGAGCAAGGCGGATCAGGGCGCATCCATGCCTTTCTTCGATGGCGCCTAGGCAATTTTCAGGGGGAATATAGTGGCAACGCCAATGGAAGCCTGGGTAGAGGAAGCGGCCAGGCTGACTAAGCCGGATCAGGTTGTCTTTTGCGACGGGTCGGAAGCGGAAAACCAGAACATCCTGCAAACCATGCTGAACCAGGGTGACTCCTACCAGCTGAACCAGAAAACCTATCCCAACTGTTATCTGCACCGAAGCAATCCCAGCGACGTGGCGCGCACTGAGCACCTGACGTTTATCTCCACGCCACAGAAGGACGACGTCGGCCCCACGAACAACTGGATGGATCCGGAAGGCGCGAAGTTCAAGGTGGGCAAACTGCTGGACGGGGCGATGCGCGGCAGGATCATGTACGTGGTGCCGTATATCATGGGGCCGGCGGGATCGCCCATCAGTAAGGTCGGAGTGGAAGTCACGGACAGCCCGTATGTGGTTGCAAGCATGCGGATTATGTCCCGCATGGGCAAGGTAGCCACGGATCAACTGGGCAATTCATCGGATTTTGTGCCGGGGTTGCACTCAATCGGGGACCTGGATCCTCTGCGGCGGTATATCGTGCACTTCCCGCAGGAGCGGCTGATCTGGAGCGTCGGCTCGGGTTATGGCGGCAACGCACTGTTGGGCAAGAAGTGCTTCGCACTGCGCATTGCCAGCTACATGGCAAGGCAGCAGGGCTGGATGGCGGAGCACATGCTGATTCTCGGTCTGGAATCGCCGGGCGGAAGAGTGACCTACATGGCCGCGGCCTTCCCGAGCGCTTGCGGGAAGACCAACCTGGCGATGATGGTCTCCTCGCTGCAGGATATGGGCTACAAGGTTTGGACAATCGGCGACGACATCTCCTGGATGAAGATCGGACCCGACGGCTACCTGCGCGCGATCAATCCGGAAGCGGGCTTTTTTGGGGTGGCGCCCGGGACGAGCATGAAAACCAACCCAAATGTGATGGCTGCGCTGCACCACAACACCATCTTCACCAACACCGGCATGACACCAGAATTCGAACCCTGGTGGGAAGGCATTGGGACAGAGCCGCCGCCTGGATTGATCACCTGGCGGGGTGAAAAGTGGGATCCCTCGAAAGGCGTGGCGGCGCAGCCCAATTCGCGCTACACCGTGCCGGCGAAGCAGTCTCCGAGCATTGACCCCAGGTGGGAAGCGCCGGAAGGCGTGCCGATTTCCGCATTTATCTTTGGCGGGCGTCGCGCACGGCTGGCGCCGCTCGTCTATGAGTCGTTCAACTGGCAGCACGGCGTCTTCGTGGGCGCGACCATGGCCTCGGAAACCACCGCGGCCGCGACGGGCGACGTGGGGATTACGCGGCGCGATCCGATGGCCATGCTGCCCTTCTGCGGCTACAACATGGCGGATTATTTCCAGCACTGGCTGGAGATGGGAAAGAAGATCCCGCACCCGCCGAAGATTTTCCACGTGAACTGGTTCCGCAAAGGAGCGGACGGGAAGTTCCTGTGGCCGGGCTACGGCGAGAACGTGCGCGTGCTGAAGTGGATTCTGGAACGCGTGGAAGGCCGCGGTAGCGCGCAGGAGACGCCGATCGGCTATGTCCCCACCCGGAACGGCCTGACGCTGGAAGGATTGAAGATCGCACCGGAAGCGCTGGACGAACTCTTCCGTGTGGACGCCGATAATTGGGCCACGGACCTTGCGGACAGCAAGGAATTTTTCGCGAAGTTTGGCGACCGGCTGCCCGCGGAAATTCGCAAGGAGCACGAAGCAGTCGGCAAGCGCTTCCAGCAGTCGGTTCCGGCGTAATCCTCCGGGATATTTCGCGGTGATTCGATCCGCGATACTCCCGACCGGTGCGCCAGCCAGGGGGGAGCTCTTTTTGCACAGCCTGTGCGCCGCCGGGAAGTGACTTACAAGTAAAACAAGGTAAAATCTGGAGCCATGACGGCGGCCCCCTTCCGTTTTCGCAGGTCCTTTCTACCGGTGTTGGCCGCGCTGCTGCTTTTCGGAACGCCAGGATATTCCGCGACGACGTGGAGCGGCGTGCTGCGCGACTCCGCTGGAAAACCCGTGGCCGGAGCGAAGCTCACGCTGCATGCCCCCGGGAGTGACCGGAAATATGAAGCCAGTACGGCCGCGGACGGAACGTTTGCATTCGCGAATCTGCAACCCGGTTCGTATGCGCTGATGGCGGAAGTGGCCGGCAAGATCTGGAAAGCGGCGCGGGGGCTGGAAATTGCGGCGCAAAATGCCGCGCCGGTGAACTTAACTCTTTCGGCGCAGGATCAGACGTTGCTGGTGAATCCGCCACCCCCGGCGGCGACTCCCAAAGGCAGCGGCGGCGAGCATCTTTCGAGCGAAGAAGTCTCCGGCCTGCCGCTGAACGAACGCGATTTCAGCAAACTCTTGCTCTTGGCCGCCGGCACGATGACCGATACCAACGGCGCAGCGAATTTCACGCAGCAGTTCGCCACGAACGGGCAGCGCGGGGTGGCCTCCGTGTTTGCCATGGACGGCGCGACCACGACCGACCCGGAACTTGGCGGCGCCACCTTTGCGAATTACAACGTGGACGCGATCCAGGAAGTGCAGTCGAGTTCCGGGGTGATGCCGGCGGAGATCGGCCAGGGCGCATCGGGGTATACCAACGTCATAACGAAGAAGGGATCGAATTACTTGCACGGCAGTGCGTTTGAATTTGTGCGCAATGCGGCCTTTGACGCGCGGAATTTTTTCGATCACGCCAATCCCCTTGATCCGCGGCGCATTCCCCCATTCGTGCGCAACGAATTCGGCGCCACCGCCGGCGGGCCCGTGGTGCTGCCGGGCATTTACGACGGAAAAGACAAGACGTTTTTCTTCGCGCAATATGCGGGCTTCCGCCAGGTGCTGGGCACGACGCAGGTGTTTCCGGTGCCGACCGCGGACGAGCGCAAAGGCATCGACACCACCACGTTCCCCGGCGACACCTTGACCGTGCCGGTGAACTCGCAGATGGCCGCGCTGCTGAACCGCTACCCCTTGCCGAATCTCCCGACCGGCGCCTACGGCGCGCGCACCTATGCGGCTTCATCGAAAGTGCAGACCACCACGGACCAGTTTTCGATTCGCGTGGACCACAAAATTTCGGACAAGGCGACTCTATTCATGCGCTTCAACCTGAATCAGGTGGATGGCCCGACGACGAACCCCGACCAGACGGCGATCGATCCCACCTTTGGCGTAAAATTTTACGATCACCAGCGCAATGCGGCGGCAAGTTACGCGCGGACCTACAACCCGCATCTCACGTCCACGACGCTTTTCGGCTATGTGCGCAGCACCCCCATTTTTCCAGCCGGGAATCATACCGACGTGGGCCTGCAAACGGCGGATGGCTTGTACGAGGGCTTCAACACCGCGGACGGGTCGATCTTTGGCTCTTACGGAAACGTTTTCCAGTTGAAGCATGACATGGCGTACTTGCACGGCTCCCACTCGTTCAAATGGGGAGGCGAGATCCGCATCAACCGCGATTCAACGGTGTTCGCAACGAATCCGAACGGCATCTACGTGTTCGGCGGCGGCACCGCGTATTCCCCGGTGTTCATCCCCTCCGCCAGCGGCCAGCACAATATCCAGCCGGGCGATCCGCTGCCGGATTCCCTGCTGGGACTGCTGACGGCGACGCCTTACGAGTACACCATCCTGGCGCCATACCGGTTGACGCCGACAGGCGACAAATTTGACGAAGCCGCGGTGCACCGCGAATCGTACAACTTTTATTTTCAGGATTTCTGGAAAGCCAGTTCGCGGCTGAGCATCAGCTACGGTTTGCGCGTTGAACTCAACAGCCGGATCAAGGAGGCTCAGAACCGCACCTCCATCGCCGTACCCATCGGGCCGGATGGTAAGCCGGCGAATTTCCAGACGCCGGGCGCGACCCAGGAATTTCTGTTCAATCCGCAACCGATTTACCCGCTGGACTGGAGAGGTTTCGGGCCGCGGTTGAGCGTGGACTACACGCTGACGAAACACACCGTGCTGCACGCGGGCGGGTCGATCATGACGCAGTTGCCCAATCTGTGGCAGGACAATTTCGCGACCGGGGGGTTTCCGTTCACCGTGCAGCCGCTGGCGACGGCGCTGCCGGGAACGCCGGTTCCCTTTTCGAGCTCGATTGTGCCGCTGCAAGTGCCGGAGCCGTACACGACTTCCGGCCAATTGTTATTTCCCGGAAACGGCACGACGCAGACGCCGGCGAACACGCCGATTGACGTGCCGCGCTTTCAAAAGGACCTGGAATCACTGACGCCAGGGAATCAGACGCAGTTGATCAGCGTGAGCGTGATGTCTCGCGATTTCCGGAACGGTTACGTGGGAAATTACACCGCGGGCGTGGACGAAAACTTCGGGCCGCTGCGCTGGAATGTTTCCTACGTGGGCACGGCGGGCGTCCACCTGCCGCGCGTATTTGTGCCGAATGGATACGCCGGCGCGGGGCCGGCGTTTGCGCCCTACACGCAATTCAGTTCCTCAGGCACTGCGATTGCCGGCTACGGGCCCGAGTACGTTATGAACAGCGATTCGCATTCCAGCTACAACGCATTGCAGACCAGCCTGGTGGGCACGTTCAATCGCATCGGCTTGAATTTTGCGGCCAGCTACACATTTTCAAAATCGCTGGACGACACGAGCGCCGTGGTGGGCGCTTCGACCGGCGGGGCGGGGACCACGTTGCAAGCGCTGGCACAAAATCCATTGGACCAGCGCGCGGAGAAAGGTCCGTCTACGTTCGATGAGACGCATGTGTTCGCGGTGAGCTTGTTCCAGTCGCTGGCATTCGACAAACTGAGCTTCCTGCAGCCGGTGAGCAAGTACGTGACGCAAGGCTGGCAACTGATGAACATCACAGTTTTCACCAGCGGGCCTCCCTTCACGGTGTTTTCGGGGATCCAGCAGACCGATGCCGGCGCGGGAGGCACGGATCGTCCGGACCTGGTGACCATGCCGAATTTTTCCACCAGCCGCACGCGCCGCGAGGACTACTTCGGGCTGGGCGACAACAACAGTTCGTTCTTTTTCATTCCCATCGGCCTGCCCGGCGGCACCGGACCCAACCAGGGACGATTCGGGACTCTGGGAAGAAACACCTTTCGCGGGCCGGGCTATCAGGATTGGGATTTCGCTCTCATCAAGGACACGCCCTTTGGCAAGCGCGGCAAAAACGACCTGGGGATGGTGGAATTCCGCGCGGAATTTTTCAATCTGTTTAATATCGTAAATTTCGGCTTGCCGGCGAACATTGTGCGCGGCAGCGGCTTCGGCATCATTAACCACACCACCGGCAACTCGCGGCAAATCCAGCTCTCTCTGAAATTAATTTTCTGAAGCACGCAGCCCAAGCCTCCGGCGTGAGTTACGCCGTTTGCGGTTGGGCGAGGCCGAGGGGCATCTTGGCGGCTTCCCAAGCGGCAATGCCGCCGGCAATTTCCGCAACGTGCTGAAAACCGCGAGATTTCAAAAGGCTGGCCGCGATGGAGGAACGGTAGCCACCCGCGCAATAGACCAGCAGCGGGCGATCTTTCGGCAGCGATTGGCATTGCTCCAGCAGGCGGTTCAAAGGCAGGCTCACGCTGCCATCGATGCGCTTGGAATCGCGTTCGCGCGGCGCGCGAACATCCACGGCCAGCGGCGGTTCGCCAGCCTGTAGCATTTCGGCGGCGAATTGCGGGCTGAGGCGTTCGGTGGACCCGACCAAATCCGGCCGCGATTGCAACGCGCTCAGTCCGCTTTGCAGGTATCCAGCAACGTGATCGAAGCCGATTCTCCCCAGGCGAATGGCGGATTCCTGTTCGCGGCCGGGAGCGGCGATAATGACAATGGGATCGGTGTGGTTGAGGATCGTCCCCGCCCAGGTGGCATATTGTCCTGCCAGCCCGATATTGATGCTCCCGGCCAGATGCGCCGCGCCGAATTGATCCGGGTCGCGCGTGTCCAGGATCTGCGCACCCGTCGCCTGAAGTTGCAGAACGGCATCGAGCGTCAGGGGGTTCATCTCCCTGGCCAGCGCCTGTTCCAGCGTCGGGCGCTCTTCGCTGTTGCGCACGGCGTCGTAGGTGAAATAAGCCGGAGCGTCCGGTTGGTCGGCCGTAACAACTTCAATAAAAGCTTCCTTGCTCATCGGCTGCAAGGCGTAATTCACGCGGCGCTGCTCGCCCAGCGTGGAAAAGGTTTCCTTGCTTAGTGCTTTGCCGCATAGCGAACCCGCGCCATGCGCGGGATAGACAAGGCTTTGATCGGGCAGCCCGAGAAGTTTGGAGTGCAGCGAATCAAAAAGCAGGCCACCGAGCTCCGTGGCCGACCAGCCGAGCGACGCGCGCAGATCGGGACGGCCTACATCGCCGATAAAAAGAGTGTCGCCGGTCAGGACGGCGTACGGCTGGCTTTCGCTGATATTGCGATCGAACACCATGATGGAGATGGATTCCGGGGTGTGGCCCGGGGTTTCCATGACTTCCAGACGGACACGTCCGAATTCCAGTTTGTCGCCATCACCCATGGGGTGAAAGGCGTAGCCGGCCTTTGCCGCGCGGCCCAGGTAGATGGTGGCGCCGGCGCGATCACGCAACTCAAGATGTCCCGCAAGAAAATCGGCATGGAGGTGGGTGAGAAAGACGTGCTTGATTTGCAAGCCGTGTTCGGCGGCGAAGGCCAGGTAGTGGTCGGTGTCGCGCTGCGGGTCGACGACAACGGCGGCGCGGGTTTCCTCATCGCCGATCAAGTAGGAAGCGTGCGCAAGACAAGGCAAATAAAACTGCTTCAAGATCATGTTCTATCCTTCGCAGCTCGACGATGCCGGGGAATGATTTTAGATTTCAGCTCGCTGCTCCGCGTTATCCGTTGTATGACAGAATATGCAGCCCGCACCCAATTGGCGGCGACCGGCAAAATTCGTGTCATGTTAGGCCGCGATGGGATCCTCCGTCAAGGCGAGCCAACGGCACATTTTACTTGGCCTCGGGCGAAATGGCGCTCGCCGTAAACTCAGAGGAGCGAGGAGATCCCGGGATCGATCGAGACGTGGGTGACGTCTTCGCCGGCAACATGGTAGCGCTGGCCCTTCGCACAAGAAAAATGCAGGAAGCGGCTGATGTGGTAGTCCTCGTCGAGCGCGCTGAACAGGCGGGAGGTTTCCTGGGGCGACAATCCGAACGCGGAGAGCAGGACGGATGCGCCGGTTGAGCCGGCGAGTGCTTGGTAGCGGTCCACAACTTCCTTGAGACTGAGCATCCTGGAGAGTGTAATGCGCGACGCGTGGCCGGGGAAGCGGCGTTTGGCGGCGGCGCGTGGGATTGGGTAAGATGCTGGTGCACTTAAAATGCACCGGAGGGTGAACCTATGAGCATCGCAGCTGGCCAAGCGGCACCGGATTTCACGTTGCAAGACCAGAACAAGAAGGAAGTGAAGCTTTCCGATTTCGCGGGCAAGAAGCGGGTGGTGCTGGTGTTTTACCCGCTGGACTGGAGCCCGACCTGCACCAACGAGCACGCCTGCTTCGTGAATGACATGCGGAATTTCGACACTCTGGACGCCGAAGTGCTTGGCGTGAGCGTGGACAGCGTGTGGTCGCACAAGGCGTACGCCGAGAAGATGGGCATAAAATATTCGTTGCTGGCGGATTTTCATCCCAAAGGCGCGATGAGCGAAAAGTATGGGATGTACCTGGCCGATAAGGGGATCACCGGGCGGTCGATCTTTATCGTGGGCAAGGATGGAAAGATCGCGTGGAAAAAGGATTACGACATTCCCGTGGTGCCGGATATCAAGGAAGTGGCCGCAGCGCTGCAAAATGTGAAGTAAAGGACAGAAATGAGGTAAAGGAAGTAAAGGAAAAGAAGCACGGTGGCCGGTCGACGTTGACCGGCCCTTTTTATTTTTGGCGCTAGTGCGTGGCGGGGGGCACGGGCGGGGTGGACTGGGGAGGCTGGGGAGTTTTGGGCGGCGCGGGCGGGAAGGCGAGGGCGCCGGAGAAGGTGCGGACAAGGATGACGAGCTGCCAGCGCTGCTCTTCGGTGAGCTTGGTGCGGAACGACGGCATGGGTTTGCGGCCCTGCGTGATCTGGTAATAGATTTCGCCGTCGGTGAGCTTGTTCATGTGCGCCGCGTCGGTCAGGTCACTGGGCGCGGGGTCGTACATCATGGCGTCGGAGCCGTCGCCCTTGCCGGCGTCGCCATGGCAATTGGAGCAGTATTCGTCATAGATGGGTTTGGCCGCGTTGTAATTGGCGGCGTTGGCGGATAACGGATTCTTGCGCGCTTTTTCCTCCGCGGGGACCTGCCAGGGGGTTTTATGCAGGGCGCCAAGACCAATGGAAAGAAAAATCAGCGCGACGACAACGGTGAGGGCAATTTTGGGGAGGAGCCGGGACTTTTTCGAGGTAGTGTTCATCGGGAGTCACCCAAGAAAAGAATGAAGTAAAGAAGTAACGAAGTAAAGATGTAAGGACAGGAAGCAAGAAGCAACGAGGGGCGGGCGTGAAAGTTGGGAAACAGGGGAGCCAGCGTTTCTGACAGAGAGGTCACAGAGGCAAGAGAGAAAAGAGACTGGCATGAAGGCAAGCACTACGGGGAATAAGGAAGAAAACAACCTGAAGATGAAGAGAAGAACAAGGGACGAGCACCGTCCGCGTGCAGTCATTCGGGATCCAAATTTCGGGCCTCAATAGGCGGCCGCTGCAGGATCGATCTTAAGGGAAGGCATTTCTTTACGTCTTTACGTCGTTGCTTCTTTACTTCACTACCTCCTCTAGGCTCCTTTGAAGATGAGCCAGAGGAGTTCGCCGTTGAAGAACAGGATGGCGGCGGCGACGCCCCAGGCAATGACGGTGGTGGCGCGGGAGTTGACGAATTCCCCCATCTTGGCGCGGTTGGCGGTGAATTGCACCAGCGGAATCACGGCAAAGGGCAATTGGAAGCTGAGAACCACCTGGCTGAGGATCAGCAGCGCGGTGAGCTTCTTTTCGCCGGCGATGGCGATGACGAGAATGGCGGGAAGGATGGCGAGAGAGCGCGTCATCAGGCGGCGAACCCACGGCTTGAGCCGCATTTCGATGAAACCTTCCATGACTATCTGGCCGGCCAGAGTGCCGGTGAGCGTGGAATTCTGTCCCGAGGCGAGCAACGCGCAAGCGAAGAGCGTGCTGGCGAGGCCGGCGCCGAGCACTGGGCTGAGGAGCTTGTACGCTTCGGCGATATCGGCAACCTCGTCGAGGCCGCGCGTGTGGAAGGCTGCAGCGCCGAGAACGAGGATGGCGGCGTTGATAAAAAGCGCGAAGAGGAGAGCGACCGTGGAATCGATGACGGCAAAGCGCAGGGCTTCGCGCTTTTCGGAAGGGCTCTGGCCAAAGGCGCGCGTCTGCACAATGCTCGAGTGGAGATAGAGGTTGTGCGGCATCACCGTGGCGCCCAGGATGCCGATGGCGATATAGAGCATTTCCTTGTTGCGCAGAATTTCGTCCTGGGGAATAAAACCGTAGGCGGCCTGGAGCCACAGCGGGCGGGCGAAGAAAATTTCATACGCGAAGCAGAGGGCAATGCTGGCGATCAGGGTGACCACGAAGGCTTCGATGAGGCGGAATCCGCGGCCTTGAAGGGCAAGGACCACCAAGACGTCGAGCGCGGTCAAGACCACGCCGAGCAGCAAGGGAATATGAAAGAGAAGTTTGAGCGCGACGGCGGAGCCCAGGACCTCGGCGAGGTCGCAGGCGGCGATGGCCAGTTCGCAGGCGATCCAGAGAAAAATGGTCATGCGGCGGGAGTAGTGGTCGCGGCAGGCCTGCGCGAGGTCGCGGCCGGTGGCGATGCCGAGCTTCGCGGAAAGGGCCTGGAGAAACATCGCCAGAAAATTGCTGATGAGCACAACGCTGAGCAGCGTATAGCCAAACTTCGAGCCGCCGCCGATGTCGGTGGCCCAGTTGCCGGGGTCCATATAGCCAACGGCAACGAGATAACCCGGCCCGGCGAAGGCCAGTACCTTGCGGAACCAGGAGGCGCTGTGGGAGATCGGGACGGAGCGATGCGATTCGGGAAGCGAGGGCAGCGTGAGGGCGCGACGCCAGGCGGATTCCCCCGGGCGTTCCGCTGGGAGCGCCGGGGACGTGGAGAGCCGCTTGGAGAATATGTCCGCCATCGGTCATATTAACTATAGTTAACTTCCTCTCTAAAGTAGAATTAACTACCGCGGGTGTCAATAGAACTTTTCTCGGAGTTGCGGAAAAGCACGGCCGCGGAAGCCCGCGAATAGGGGGAGAGGATGGGACCGGGGGCGGGCTATGGTACTTTGGAAGCGGAATTTCGGGGAGAGAAACATGGACGAGAAGCAGGTTGTCCCGCCGGGGCAGGTGCAGATCAAGGCGGACGAAAAGGAATTGCAAGGCGCTTACAGCAACCTGGTGATGATCCAGCACCACGCCGAAGAGTTCACGCTGAACTTCGTGTACGTCTTTCCGAACGGCACGCACGGCAAGCTGATGAGCAGCGTGATCGTGAGCCCCGGTCACGCCAAGCGCATCTGGCGGGCGCTGGGCGAGAACATTTCGCGGTTTGAGGCGCAGCACGGCCCGATCAAGGAAGGTCCGGAAGGCGGGCCGATGCCCGGCGCGAACATCGGGTTCGTGCAATAGGGAGCGGGGCGCGGGGAGAAGCAGTGCGATTTCAGGCCGCAAGCGACCAGGCGCTGCTGGTGTACTTGGGAGAAGAAATCGGCGCGGCGACGCATCAACGCGTGGTGCGGCTGCTGCACCTGTTGCAATGCGAGCGGGTCGCGTGGATCCGCAACATCCAGCCGGCGTATAGTTCCCTGCTGATTTCCTTCGATGCCAGGGCGGTGGACCACGCCGAAGCGCAGGCGAGAATCACCGAATACGAAAAACGAGCGGAAACGCTGCCGGCGACGAAAGCGCGGCTGGTGGAGGTACCGGTGTGCTATGGCGGGGAGTTCGGGCCGGATCTGGACGCGGTGGCGGCGAAGAACGGGCTGACGGCAGCGAAAGTAATCGCGCTGCATTGCACGCGCACGTACCACGCGTATTTTTTGGGATTCGCGCCGGGCTTCGCGTATCTGGGCGACGTGGCAAGAGAGATTGCCATGCCGCGGCTGGAAACTCCGCGCAAGGAAGTGCCCGCGGGAAGCGTGGCCATCGCGGGACGCCAGACGGCGGTCTATCCCTTCGCCACGCCGGGCGGCTGGCGGCTGATTGGCAGGACACCGCTGGAAATTTTCAAGAAGGACCGCGAGCCGATGGGATGGATCGCCATCGGCGACCAGGTGCGTTTCCGGCCGATCTCGCGCGAGGAATACGCGTGGAGAAGCCGCGCATGAGTTCGCTGGTGGTGGAATCGCCGGGGCTGCTGAGCACGGTGCAGGATCTGGGGCGCCCGGGTTTTGGCGCAGTGGGCGTTTCGCCTTCGGGAGCGGCCGATCCGGTGGCGCTGCAAATCGGCAACCGGCTGGTGGGCAATGCTCCGGGCAAAGCGGCGCTGGAGATGACGCTGGCGGGCGGAACGTTTGCGTTTCCGGAAGGCGGAGTGATCTGCCTGGCTGGCGCAGATTTTGGAGCACAGCTCGGCGGAAAAGAACTGACAACATGGAGGGCGCACGCAATCCTGCCGGGGAAGCGTGTGACGCTTGGCGCAACGCGGGATTTTGCGCGATGTTATCTCTGCGTGGCGGGGGGCATCGTGGTGGAGGAATTTCTGGGGAGCGCGTCCACGCATCTTCTGAGCGGATTGGGGGGCTGGCAAGGGCGCGCGTTGAAAAAGGGCGATATCCTGCCGGTGGGTGAAGTGACACAGCGGATCCGCCAGCGGAAAATGAAAAGTGGCGTGCTGGAAGCGCTGCGGCCGAGGAAGACGTTGCGCGTGACGCGAGGGCCGCAGTGGGAATGGTTTGCGGAAGAGATGCGCAAGAAGCTGTTCGAGGAGGAATTTTTGGTGAGCCAGGAGTCGAACCGCATGGGCCTGCGACTGGAGGGGCCAAGGCTGGCCACGCGCGAGAAGCGCGAAATGATCAGCGAAGGCGCGCCGCTGGGGGCGATCCAGGTGACACCGTCGGGGCAGGCGATCGTTTTGTTCGTGGAGCAACAGACCACAGGCGGCTATCCAAAGATCGCCAACGCGATTGGAGCGGACCTGCACAGGCTGGGACAGTTGCGGCCGCGGGATACGGTGCGATTTTCCGAAGTGTCGTTCGAACAGGCGCGAGCATTGTGGATCGAGCAGCAGGGATTGCTGAATTCGGAGGAGCAGCTTTTCGCATGAGGCGCATCGATCTGAACTGCGACATGGGCGAGCTGCCGGAGATGCTGGCGGACGGCACGCAGGAAGCGCTGCTGCACTTCGTCACTTCGGCGAATGTGGCCAGCGGTGGTCACGCCGGCGATGCGGCGATGATGCGCGCGACGATCGAGCAGGCGCTGCGTCATGGCGTGGCCGTGGGCGCGCATCCGGGCTATGAGGACCGCGAGAATTTCGGGCGGCTGGAGCTGGCCTTGGCGCCGGAGGCAATCCGCGACTCGGTGTACCGGCAAGTGGCGGAGTTGGCGGAGGTGGCGGAAAAATGCGGGGCGCAGGTTGCCCACGTAAAGGCCCACGGAGCGCTCTACAACCAGGCGGCGCGGGACAGGGAAGTTGCCCGCGCAGTCGCAGAGGGCGTGCAACGTTGGCGCCGGGATGTGGTTATGGTTGGCCTGGCGGGCTCCGTGATGCTGGAGGAATTCCGCGCGGCTGGATTTCACGTGGCGGCGGAAGCGTTCGCCGACCGGCGATACGAGAAGGATGGCAGCCTGCGCGCGCGAAAATTCCGCGACGCGCTGCTGGATAAGCCGGAAGCTGCGGCGGCGCAGGCGGTGCGCATTGCCGAGGGCAGCGGAGTACTGACGCGCGAAGACGAAGTTGTGCCCGTGGACGCACAAACTATCTGCATCCATGGCGATACGCCCGGCGCAGCGAGCATCGCCGAGGCGGTACGGAAGAGATTGGAAGAGTCGGGCATTAAGGTAATCGGGCTGGGAATGTCGGATAGAAAATAAGCGTAGGCGGGCCTGCGTTCAGTGGCAGGCGCAGGGTTTGCCGCGCACAGCTTCGCGGGCTTCGTAGAGAATGAACGGGATGAGCGCGATCGCGGCGATGGAATCCGCGCGTCCCAGATTCCAAACAAAGTTGGCCAGCAAGCCCGCCAGGGCGATCAACGACAAATAGCCGCACACGCTGGATTCGGCGGCGTCGGCGCGCAGCGCGGCGCTGCCGGTGGCAGCCGAAATTTTTCGTTTTTCGCGGGCGAGCCACGGCATCACCACAACGGCGGCGCACAGCACGAAAATTCCCACCAGGCTTGGCCGAGGCGGGTGATAACCGAGAAGGCCAAGGAAGGCCACCGCGGCGACAAAGGCCGCGAGCAGGAGCAAGAGGATGCCGGCGAGCCGGGCAGCGCGGCGCTCCGCGCGCTGTATCGCATCTTGGGACCTCCGCAGTGAAGCAAATCGCCAGAGGACCACGGAGGCAGACAGTAGTTCGACTAAGCTGTCGCCGCCGAAAGCCAGCAAGGCTGGACTCCGAGCGAGCCTCGCGGCCAGCAGCGAAGCTCCCGCTTCGACGGTCATCCCGGCAATGGTGAAAAGCTGAAGAAGCTGCACCCGGCGGTATACGGCATCGAACGGGGCGTGGAGTTGCTGTGCCACGCCTTCATCATGCCACGAGGAAAAAGAGAAGACACCAGGCAGAGAGGTCAATTGCCAGGAAATCGAGGGTACGATAAAGTAGAAGAGTTGTTGCCACGCGTCATTGGGCCTGTAGCTCACGAGTCTGTTGTTGATTCTGCGTTGCTTAGGTCCAATTTCAGGCCCTTCAAAACCGCATTCCTGTACACAAGTTGTACACAAAATTTCTCGCCAAAAAGTGGATTGGCCCCCTCCGTTCAGAGTACCTGTTAGCCAGTCAAATACGAGTAGTCGATTTATTCGAGTCTTCATTTCTTACCGGCTCCACTTTTGACCACAAAAATGCAGCTATCGCGCACCGCTACCAATGCTGCTGGTAGTAAGCGGTCATGTGAATCGGAGCATCTCCCCCGTTGATCCAACCCTGGCACCTTGCCCAATGTCCGTCGATTTCTCCTTTGTTATCGCCTTTCACTTGGTTGAATTCGTTACTGCCTGTCGTCTGGCAAATCACCGAAGTCACCGGACCAGGCGCCTCGAACTTCAGGTCCCAGTGATCGTAAGGCGTGTTATCTCCGGCGAAACTCATCTGTGTATGAGTGAAGTTGCACCGGTGGCTTGCCGCATGATCGAAACCCGAACAGTTCGGGTCTGAATCCCAGTTCACAACGTACTTGTTTCCGTCTCGATCGGTATCGTGGAATGTCGGCGCCTGCGGTGCTGGGGGCTCCGGCCGTTTACCTGTGTCCACGTTTTCTTGCTGTGCCGCCGTCTTGGACCCAATGAATACCGCAGCGACCACTATGCAGATCGTTAAACCCGCTAGGATCAAAATCAGGCTCGTCGGCACGGGCCCTTTTACCGATTTTCCAATGATCCAAGCCAGGATTCCCACAGAGGCGATTCCGCAGGTGAAGAGCAGAACCGCAAACATGATGTGATAAGCCTGATCACTATTCAGTCCGCCCTTTGGCAAAAAGTCTTTCTCCAACGTGCTCCTGAAAACCACGAGGAGTACTCCCAAGGCTATCCCGGCCAGACCGGCAATCTGACCCAGCTTCGCGACAATCGCATTTGATATGGACAAAACCCCTCCTCCACTCCCATCGAGAGTTCCCTCTTTCGAGTCGTCGCCGCTCGATGAGACCTTCATCTCCGAGCGGCCGATCTCATATTCGTCTCCGGCGATTTTGTCTCCCGCCACTCTGTCACCAAATATGGGATTGTTGAGGATGATCGCTCGCGTCGATTGCAAAAGCTCCGTTCGCAACTCCTCATTCGTGATGATCGACTGGAGTTCGGCAAGGTCGGCGCGTCCAGTCATTACCTTTTGCAGGCTGAACGGAGCGTTTTCAAATATAGGCCGTTGCTGATCAAAATTCGTTTTGATTTCGCCGTGATATCGGTTCGTATACCATTTCAACCATTCGGCGGCAGCGTCGATTTCCTTCGGGCTCTTGGACAAGCAGTTCACGTAGGTAACGCTGGATTGAAGCTCGCCCGACGCCGTTCGGCTCGTAAAAAAGACCATCGGGGAAATGAATTGATCTCCGGTCGAAGGCGTCGTCCGATCCAAACGGTCAACGTACAGATACAGTTGCGGAATTCCTAACAGATGACCGAATCGCTCGGAAAGAAACGGCGGCAAAAACCACAGCCTTCCCACAATTGCAAAGCGATCTCCCATATCCACACGGTGGTGCTGCAAAAGACGATCTGGTATCGCCAGTGGCACCCCCGTATGGCAGTACCCATCGTCACTTGCGGTACACAACCAGCAATCGTCGCCCTCGATCTTCACATTTTGAAATCGGACGCTCCCCAATCCCCCTTCGATCATGCTGGCTTTTCCATGGGGATCGTAAATCTGGGCGCCATCTTGATCTTCTAAATGACTGTCCGCGACTAGGCGCCGTTCAGCAGCAAACTGTGTGTGAAAAAGGCCTGGAGACCGAGGGAACCAACCGCTGATTTGGAAATTAACAAGTCGAACCCACCGGAGAGCCGAGATCGACCCATCGATGACCTCTCGCCAAAACTCCACATTCGATCCATATTCCCGTTCGCCGTCCGCGTTGCGGTGATCGGGATGCTGCAGCAGATTCGCATTCTGAAGGTGGTACGCCAGGAACTCCTCGGATGACCGGGGACTGAGGTTCGGCTGGACGTAAGTCGGTCGTGTCAAAGTAGGTCTTTGCCTGAGGCTATCGATGTGCGGGAAGCCTTGTCAAGACCAACACTAGTATGCAGACTAACGGTCTACTCAACCGCTCCGCAAGGATGACGGCCTTAGAAAATCGGTAAGGAAGCGGGCGTGAAGAAATCCAAAACCAAGTGTGAAGCATATCCGGCCAGCACGCCCGCAATCAACCCCACCAGGAATCGGCAGAAGAATTCCCCAAGCATGAATAAAAACTGATCAATTCCGGAAGTACTCGCCGCGCCCATCCTTGCGAATTCGTCGGCCCGTGCTCGCAGCCACACCTGCCAGTCAGGAAGATTCTGCTGCACAATACAACCAATTGCGCCGGTCAGCGCCATGGTGTGGGCGTCGGCCCTGTGCCTCGGGGAGTCGGGTGTGTCAATCCGGTCCGGCAGAACACCCCCGGCGCATCCGCCCACCGCCCCACCTAACGTTTCGGCAATGACATGACACGGCGGCTGCCCATAGCTCATGTACAGCGCATAGGCCCCGCCGCTTGCCGTACCAACAGGCCAATGGACATCGTGATTCGGCATCCCAACTCCTCTGATCAACCTGCAATCCGACGCACTACTTCGCCGAAATTTCCAACCCAGCAGCGACGGCGACCTTCTTCGATAATGCACGCTTGTACACAAACACCGCCAGTGTCTCGTGATGGTTGTGAAAGGCGTCCAGCTGAAACACGTGGCTTTCGCCGTTGTCGTCCCTCAACACCACCTCGTCGTCGGCGATGGGGCCGTATTTTCTCCAATTAGACTTGCTCCGCAACAGAGCAAACGCGGCGGTCTCGTCCACATTCGAAAATCGTCCCAGGAACGCCGACGAACGAATGAAATACCGGCACGGGTCGTTCGGATCGAACTTGCCATCCGTGTACCGGGGATGTTGGCTCACCACACCGAGCGCGGGCTCGAGCATCAGCTCAACAAAACGCCAGAGGGTCGAAGTGATGCTGTTCCCGAAAGCCCCACCGATAGCTCGGATTTCTTCGAGAGTACATTTCGAATCGCGTGCGACGCGTTCGAATTCTCCCTGCAGGAACAGCAAACGTCCCGCCCCGTAGTTTGCCTCCGCTTCAATTTGGTCATGGCATACGAGATTCAATGTGAGCTTGTCATCCCCGAGCATCACCGGCCCGTGCCACTCGAGCAAGCTGTGAATCACCTCGTGGCTTTCGTTCCACCTTTGCTTAATCTCCGGCTCGGTTTGATCGATCAGGATAATCTTCCGGTCCGGAACGTAGAGGGCCTTGAGTTCGGCTTTGCGGATCGCTTCCAACAATAAAGCGGGTCTCCGCAAGATCTGCTTTCCTGCGACCTTCAATCTGCTGATCGTTTCGCGCAGAATCCCGTCCGCGTCCTTGCTGTAATACTGCCGGTCGAGCTTCAGAAGTTCGCGAACGTCGCTTAGCCGCAGAGGCGGCCTTGGGTTCCCAAGCCCTTTTAGAACCTTACGGACTTGTTCGTCGATTTCGGCTGCTGTGGTTTTCCGAAGATACAGGTTTCGCAAAGCTCGCACCTCGTGCTATTTCTTCTTTGCTTCTTTCTCTTTCTGTTCGACCAAAACCTTCACGAACTCGTTGAGAGCATCGCTCTGCTCTGGATTGAGTTTCTCAACGGCCCGCGAGCGCGCTGCAAACCGCACGGCTGCCTCCGTTAGCTCCGCCGTTGCCGCTTTGGCATTGCCGGAAAGAACCAACAATTGCGGAATCGGAAGCTTCAGCAGGTCGGCCAATCGGTGCACGGTCCTCACTTCAGGGATGTAGGACGAGTTCTCTTCAATCTCTAGTAGCTCGTCCAACTCCACTTTGGCTTTTTGCGCAACGTCTTCCATCGTCATCCGCAGAGCTCGCCTGCGGTAGCTGATCAACGTGCTGAACGCAAAACGAACCGGTTCCCCCGCCTGCTGGACCGGCTCGGCCTTCTTGGCATGAAGCGGCTGAAGACCGACTGCGGAAATCATGCATCCGTCTTCTTCCGCCGCTCGCTTCAGAAACAATTCATCGCTCATACGCACCACTTTCATTTCCTCCCTTCTAGAAACAAGCGCGCTTGCTCGGCACTCATTTCGAAATAATGAAGCCCTTGATGATTCGGATCCGGGCCCAGGTCCGTCATGTACTTCCGGTAGAAAGCCTCCGACTGCGGCAGGGAATGCAATCCGATCCTTCCACCGAATCCTTCCTCCTCGCTTAACTCAATCGCCGCTTCTAAAAGCGCGATCCCCACACCCGAGAATTTCGGTTCGTCCACCAAGTCTTTGAGATTCCAAGGAGCACTCTCGATGTACTCTACATAGAGCACCGCCTTGCCAGTCGGCCCGACCCGCGACGAGCGCGCAATCGTCGACGCCATCAAAAGCCCTTGCATTCGGCCCTCGCATTCGATGCCCATGCACCGATACGCCATGAAGTCGAGCAGCCCCGCCTTCTTGCTCCAATCCCAGTGCCAGTGCTCAGGCCACGGCTCTTTCGCGTCCAGCAGCTCTCTCAACGCTTGCAACCTCTCTGGCTCCCAATCCAAATGAGTCGCCAGCAACTCGTCTTTCGAGAGTGCGTCGACAATTTCCGCCGCGACCAGCTCCTTCTTGCCGGCTCGCTTGAGGCGCGATTTCCGCCGCGAACTCATATCATCATCAACTCTTTCTGACGCTTCGCTTCGTCTTCAAAAAACAGCTTTTCGCCGCTCGCCAGACGGTGATCCACCAGTTGATATAACCGTAAGGCTTGCCGGATCACGGCCGTCTTACTCAAATCTTTCTGCGCCGACAACGCTTCTAGCACCTGCATCTCGGCATCGGTCAAATTCAAAGTCATGGTTCGCTTTGTGGTCTCTACAGCCATCACGGGCCTCCTCCAACACAAGAAGTATATAGGATTTAGCCCCAAAGTCAATAGTTTTTATTTATTGGTTGTATATTTTCTGGCCATTTATGGTACACTTTATGTGGAGCCACGGAGGTCTCCTCTATGAGTGAAGCCGAGCCAATCCAAAATGGAACGCCAGAGGTTGTCATCGAGGAAGTTGATGTCGAAGAGTACGCTCGCAACAACCGGCTGGTTCCGCACGCGAAACGCTACGTCATTCGAATCGATAAGGAACGCCGTGTAGTCCACACGCCCGTTCTCACTGGGAAGCAAATTCTCGAACTCGTGGGAAAGACCCCGGACAAATTCAAACTCTACGAACACTTTCATGGCCGCCAGCCGGAACCGATCCAGCCCGACCAAGAAGTTCACCTTCACAAACATCAAGTAGAACGCTTCACCACGATGGCCAAGGACACCACGGAGGGTCGCACCGCTGCGGCCCTCCGCCGGCAATTTAGCCTCCCCGCCGCAGACGAGCAGTATCTCGACAGCTTGCATCTCGAGTGGGAAACGGTGAGAGACGCCGGCCAGCTTTGGCTTCTCATCCACGGATGGAAGTTGCCTCGCGGCTATAACGTGGCCGTAGCCCGCCTAGCTCTTCAAATTCCGGGAGGCTATGCCGACAGCCAGATCGATATGGTTTATTTTTTTCCGCCGCTCGAACGGACGGACCGGCGGGCCATTGCAGCTTTGTCCTTCCAGCTCCTCTGCGGTGAGAACTACCAAAGATGGTCGAGACACCGCACGCCAGCGAACCCTTGGCGTCCCGGCGTCGATGACGTTTCAACGCACCTCACCCTCGTCGACGACTGGCTCTCGCGCGAGTTGGCCAGGTAAATCCATGCCAAACTATGCGCTTCGCCTAACGAAGAGTCAGCACGAGCAATTGAGAACGCATCTCCTGCCAGCGGACGGCTGCGAAGCGGTGGCTCTCGCGCTTTGCGGCCGCGCCGCGAGTGAAGACCGCCACGTCTTCGTGGCTCGCGACATTGTCCCAATTCCCTATTCGGCCTGCTCCCTTCGTACTCCGGATCGCGTGACCTGGCCGACCGAATTTGTCGAGCCCCTCGTTCGGAAGGCCTATGGGCGCAGCCAAGCCATCCTCAAGTTTCACAGCCATCGCGGCGACTACCCGCAATTCTCGTCCCTCGATGACGAGTCCGATGATCTGCTTTTTTCTTCCATATCCAGCTTGCTCGGAGATAGCCTTCCCCACGCCAGCGTCATCATGCTGCCCGACGGCAGATGCATCGGCCGTGCCATCCGTGACGGGGTGGAATTCTTGCCCATGTCCGCCATCAGCGTCGTGGGGGATGACATCACCGTGTGGCACGAGGAACCCCATGGCACCAGCTTGGCGGCTAATCGACGTAACGAACAGGTGTTCGGCAAGGGAACGATCGGCCGCTTGAAGAGACTCTCAGCTGCCGTCGTCGGTTGTTCGGGCACCGGCAGTATCGTCATCGAACAACTCGCGAGGCTGGGGATTGGCCGACTTGTCCTGGTTGATCCGGACCTCGTCGAGGAGAAGAATCTGAATCGTATTCTGAATAGCGGCAAGGAGGACGCGTATCTGGGGAGGCCGAAGGTCTTCGCGCTGGCCTCTGCCGTTGCACGCATGGGGCTAGGCCAAGATCTGCTGCCGCTTCCAGTGAATCTTGTCTCGCAACGCGCCGTCCGCAACGTTGCTGCCTGTGACGTGATTTTCGGCTGTACCGACGGCGCCGAAGCTCGGCATCTTCTGAACCGGATCGCCGCGTTTTACACGATTCCGTATTTTGACGTCGGTGTTCGGCTCGACGCGGATGGCCTCGGTGGCATCGGGAATATCTCTGGCGCGGTGCACTATGTACAGCCGGGAGGTTCGAGCTTGTTGAGCCGCGAAGTGTATACCATGGCGGATGTCGAGGCCGAAGAGTTGCGTCGAACGAATCCTGAAATGTACCGCGCAAGGCGCGACGAAGGTTACATTCGTGGTGTGCGCGAAGACCGTCCGGCCGTCATCTCCGTGAATATGTTCTTTGCTGCCCTCATCGTGCAAGAGTTCTTGGCGCGTCTCCATCCGTTCCGCAATCACCCGAACAGTTCCCACGCTACGGTTCGCGCCAATCTCCTGGAGCCTTTTCTCATCACCGAGCCCGACGGAGCACCGTGTGCAGTATTCGCGCGTCACGTTGGGCGCGGCGATATAGAACCGCTCCTCGATCGTCCTGACTTGTCATGAAAAAATTCATACATGATCTGTACGAGAGACTGCGCAAGTCCGGCAAGGTCCTTCGTTTGGGCCCGTTGTACGGCACCAAGTCTGTCGACGAATTGCCTGATCGGCGCAAAGCCAAGACACTCTACCTGATAGGGGTACCCAAACCATGGTCGGCCGCTCTCCTATGCCCGTGTGGTTGCGGCGAATTGATCCAACTCAGTCTCTTGCCCGACGATTCCCCATCCTGGCGCATATACTGGGAGTCCAGAAAGAGACCGTCAGTTGAACCGTCCATCTGGAGAACCACCGGTTGCCGTTCGCACTTCTTTCTGAGGCAAGGTCGGATTCTTTGGTGCCTAGAGCGGGGCCGCACACATAAACGTGAGTCTTCCTCACCGCAGTGAATCCTTGACCGCCTAGTGCGGCACCAAACGCTCTTCCCCGAGGCAGTCGACAGCACTCCCCCAAGTTGGCGGAACCTTTGGAACACAACTTCGGAATGACTTGCGACTCCACCAACAGGTTGATGCAGATTCCCTGCATCGAACGCAACGCCATGGGCGCGGTCACGGCGATCAAAGCCTTGCCAAGCGTTACCGCGTCAGTAAGGAACTTGTGGAGTATCGAACAAAAATTACGCTACTCTGGCAGGGAGAGTCGCGCGGCAAAAATGCCTAATCTTGACCTTCGCCTTGTATTCGCCTATGCTTTGCTGTTACTCTCTGCGGGTAAAAGCGAACGGTCTTTGTGCTCCGTCGATGGCGAATTTCTTCACACGAATGTTTGACACATTTCTGAGGAAGGGGAAAGCACCCATGACCCAAACACGTCCCGCACTACCTAGCCCTCTTCTTTGGTTGGCCGACGCGCCGCTCTTCATCGACGCCGACCAGGTCAGCCGGTTCTACGACGCAATTGCCCGCCCACAAACGAAAGATGGTGCGGCGACCGTTGAGATTACCGACGAGACCGTCAAAGAACTCAAGGGCAAACTGGAGCTGGAAGCTAGTGTGACAACCGAGAAATTCGCCGCTCTCCTGGCGCCACTCCTAGCCTTCGTGAAACCTTCGGTGAAGGCGACCGGGAATGTTGAGGGGACCAAGACGAGCACGGCAGGCAATGCCGTGTCGTTCGAACTCGTCCCTGTAAACACTCCCCAGAGTCAACTCGAAGCCTTAACACTTCTCTACCTCACCAACTATCCGAAGCGAATCTTTTTTTCCACTCTCCAAACTTCTCCCGACTGGCGTGACACCAAATCGATCAGCGCCGTACCCAGATCCCTGGTTTTTCTCGACCTTCCCAGTTACGAGGAAGCCGTGCAAAACAATTCGGTCTCCACCAAACTCATACCCACGGCTGCCGAGTTCGAAAACGGAAAGATTGTCCCGATCTTCGAAGGGCTCCTAGCACAAAATGGTGAACGACCACCCAAATACCCGGACAAGCCTGGAAAGCCGGAGCAATTGGCGGACGAACGCAAACAGTATTGGCAATGGTTTGAAAAGAACTTCAACGCTACATCCGCGATGATTGCTATTGAAAAGGCCGCCACCGAGAACGGGAAGATTCGTTGGATCGACTACCGTCTCGCCCTCACACCAAACGGCGATACGTTACATCTCCATACCTGCCCCGCGGCCTCCTACGACACGGGCGTCTTGGCCTACAACTTTGTGAAGCGCGGTTTCAAACACGGCTTGCGTCTCGTGGGCACTCTGAAATCTGAACCTGACTTAAACGTCCTGGCGATCTACGAAAAGTGACCGCATCGTTTCCTTATACAGCTTGCAAGAAATGACCACCGATTCCTTCATCGCCCGCGGTTCCTCCCGCGCGCCGCAAGAACTTGGCTACTTCAATGTCATCGCCGGGCTATTTGTTGCGACCTTGCTAATTTCCAATACGGTTGCCGTCAAACCCTGGCAACTTGGACCCTTTGTCTTTCCTGGCGGGTCCATCCTGTTCCCTTTCTCTTACATATTTGGCGACGTCCTAACGGAGGTTTACGGCTATGCCCGTGCGCGCCAAGTGATTTGGACCGGATTCATCGCCAACACTCTGATGGCGCTGGTTTATTGGATTCTGATACGCCTGCCACCCGCGGAATTCTGGCCAAACCAACAAGCTTTCACGCTGACTCTCGGGCAGGTGCCTCGCATCGCGGCCGCATCCTTCCTGGCCTACTTGGTCGGCGAATTTATCAACTCTTTCGTGCTCGCGAAAATGAAAATCTGGACGAACGGTCGCCACCTTTGGACTCGAACCATCGGGTCGACGATTGTCGGCCAGGCGCTAGACACCATCACATTTCTCGTCGTCAGTTTTGCCGGCACTTGGCCTTTCAAACAAATTGCTGTCATGGCTGCTTCGCTCTACACATTCAAAGTGCTCTACGAAGTCGTAGCCACGCCCCTGACCTACGCAGTCGTGCGCTTCCTGAAGCACACGGAACAAATGGACTACTACGACATCGAAACCAACTTTTCGCCATTTTTGTGGAAATCATAGTATCTCCATCTAAATCCACACGGAGATGGCAGCCGGCCTGTTCCTCGCCCTTTCGGATATGCACAGTCTTCGCCCTTGCGGAGAAGCAGGACGTGAGGTAAAAGTTCTAAAGTAGCTATTGCGTTACCTAAGACACCATGCCAATCTCAGCCCCTTCGGAAAAGCACCTCGTCGTGCTTGGGTGCTCGGCCACAAAGATCGAAACAGAAGGTGTTCTTCCTGCGGTCCACTTGTATGACGGCCCCACCTTCCGGGTGCTGCGGACTTTTCTGCGAGAAAATACTTGGCCAGCTTCTTTGTCCCTTGCTGTGCTCTCCGCAAAGTTTGGTCTGATTGGCGGTTTGGCACAAATTCCGTATTACAACCGGCGGATGACCTTAGCGCGCGCCAGCGCGCTGAGTCCTTCCGTGACCGCATCTCTACAGGAACTTGCCGTTCAGCACCGATCTGTCGACCTCGTCATGGGCCGCGACTATCGCGAATCTATCGCGCTCCCCGCCGCCGAGATGACCGCCTGCAGATTCCGTTTCGCGGAAGGCGCGATTGGAATGAAGCTCAATCGGCTCCATGATCTTCTCAGGAAACTCCCCCACAAACGCAGGCAACGCCGACGCGCCGCGCCGACCTCCGCACGCCCCCTGTATTTCCTACCCGACTGGGACGACTTCGTCGATGTGGACTACAACTTCGAAACTGATTGCTTTTCCGCCAAAGATAGGGCCACCCGCAACGAAGAACATAGCATTGCGCTCATGCGGCCTGACAGGCTATGCGACGGCATCCTGGTTAGTCTCGCGCAGCATCTCGGCACCAAAGGTCTGCTGAGACGTATCGGTCACACTGACGCCGAAAGCTTGGCTCCAAAACCTGTTCGCTCCCATTTCAAGCTTAATGAAGACCAGTGGGCATTTGGCGATTGCGGGGCATTTTCCTATGTCAACGAGGAGCTTCCAACCATTTCGGTTGAGCAAGCCGTATCACTTTATGATCTATACGAGTTCGACTACGGCGCAAGTGTTGACCATATCCCCGTCGCGGAAATCCAAACAGAAGGCAAGAAAAAGAAACTCGCGGAGTCCGAAAGAAAGAGACGCGTCCGGCTTACGCGCCGTAATGCGGAGGCCTTTTTAGCAAAACATCGCGACTGCGGCGCGACATTCACCCCTGTCGGAGTAATCCAGGGCTTGGATCCGGCCGACTACGCCCGTCAAATCACTGATTACGCCGACATGGGCTACTCCCACATTGCCCTCGGCGGCTTGGTTCCACGGGCCGATTCCGAAGTGCGTGAAATTGTCAGACTGGTCAGTCAGCGCGCCGCACGATTGCGTCGACGCCCTTGGCTTCATCTCCTCGGAATCTACCGCCCCCTGCTACAAGCCGACTTCCGCCGCTTTGGCGTCAACAGCTTCGACAGCGCCACCTATTTTCGCAAAGCTTGGCTCCGGTCCGACCAGAACTATCTAGCGTCGAATGGTACTTGGTACGCAGCAATCCGTGTCCCACCAACGAGTGATGCTCGTACCCTCATTCGTCTGCGACAATCAGGCCACTCCGACCGCCTGATCACAAAACTCGAACAACAGGCCCTGTCGGCACTTCGGCGCTACAACGCGGGGCTGATTACCGCCAGCGAATGTCTCAAGCATGTTCTCGCGTATGACTCCCTTTTGACCCGAGCGGAGACTGAACAGAGGGACCTTCGCGACGCATATCGCCACACCTTGGAAGACCGCCCTTGGCTTCAGTGCAGCTGCGCCGTCTGTCAGACCATCGGGATAAATGTTGTTGTTTTTCGAGGGCTCAATCGGAATAAACGCCGAGGGGCACACAATACGCTTCGGCTCTACAGCGGACCATTGGCCGAGTAATTCTCGGCCTTAACACCGTGCTTACCTACGAACAATTTGTTCACCACGTCCGCCAGGCCATTCCACGATTCGCTCAGCAATGGCTTAATCAGCGCCAAGATGCAGCCGTCCAAGCCAATCCCCATCCGCCCGCTTTTATCGTCGCCGGACCCGGCGCTGGAAAAACAACCGTCCTCGCCCTGCGCGTCCTCAAGCTCGTACTCGTTGATGGTCTCCGTCCCACCGCCGTCATCGCTACAACCTTCACTCGAAAGGCCGCCGGCGAACTGCGCTCCCGTATCCTCGCTTGGGGCTACGCTACCATCACCCACGCTCGTGATGGTTCCGTTGACCATCCCCAACTGCATGAGTGGTTATCCCAGTTAGACATCAACGGCGTAACAGTCGGCACCCTCGACTCCCTTGCTGAGCAAGTCCTGGCCGACAACCGCCCCCCGGGAGGAATTACTCCCGCGACGATCGAGGGATTTCTCGCCGCTGCGATCATGAGACGCTTCGGGCTTTTCCCTAACGGCCGTTTTCAGAGCCCACACCTCGAGGCATTTCTGGCCACCTTTGTGCCTCCCTATCCCGGTCCACACTCACTCTCCGTTAAACTTCGCGTCGCCTTGTCCTTTGCGGACCGCGTCCGTCACGACCAGATCGATCTTGCCGCTTTCGCCGCCACCGGCGCCGGACAACAAGTCCTGAGTGCGGCAATCGGAGACTACCGCCAATATCTCACTGCTAACCACTTCGCCGATTTTGGGGACCTCGAAACCCTACTCCTCGCAGCATTACAACAAGGTCGCCTGCATCGCCTTACCGATACTCTCCAAGCCATCCTTGTGGATGAATTCCAGGACACGAACTATCTTCAGGAACGAATTTACTTCGAACTCTGTGCCCACTCTGGCGCCAGCCTAACGGTTGTCGGCGATGACGATCAATCTATCTTCCGATTCCGCGGGGCAACGGTGGAGATCTTCGCCAACCTCCAACAGCGCATCGCCGCCGCACTAGGTGCAGCGTGGAATCCGCAACGCTTTGACCTCGTCGAGAACTATCGTTCCTCAGCGAACGTAGTTTCTTTCTGCAATCGCTTCGCGCAACTCGATCCCACCTACCAACCCGCTCGCGTCCCCGGTAAGCAGACACTTTTACCATCCGCGCCGCACGCTGCAGCACCCCATCCCCCGATACTCGGTATGTTCCGAGTGGATGCCCAAACGCTCGCAAATGACCTCACGGATCTCTTGCATAATGTTTTTCGGGGTAACGGCTTACAAGTCGACTGCGCACAGGCGGAGAGCTACCTCATTACTCGGGCACCCGACGGCGACTTTGGCGACGCCGTTCTCCTCTGCCGCTCGGTCCAAGAGTTCGCCCACGCTCGCCCCGGCAAGGCGCCTCGTCCTAGATTGCCGCTGCTCTTGCGCACCAATCTGGAGAATACTCACCACGTGCCAGTGTTCAACCCGCGTGGACGCAACCTGTTTGACATCAGTCCGGTTCGAACGCTACTAGGCCTCGCATTGTTGTGTATTGACCCCAATGCGGCCGCGCTACAAGCAATTCCACATATGGCGCCCACCTCGCGGACACGCATACTTAATTGGCGAACCGCTGCCCAAGCTTTCGTACAGTCAAACCCTCCACCCCAAGGGCTACCTCAGTTCGTTGCCAATTGGCAAACGCGTACTCTTCCGCCGAACAGCAATATGCAGGCGTGGCCGTCGGAATGGCCACTTCTTGAGCTCTTCTTTACGCTTCTCACCTGGATTCCAGAGCTCCAATTGGACCCGGAAGGACAGGTTTACCTCGAAGCGATAGCCCGCACCGTCGCGGAGGCTGGGCAATTTGCAACTCTCGGGGCAAGAATATTCCACGGAACTGTCTACGACCAGCCGTCAGTTACTCAAGCATTGCGCGAAGTCTTTGAGAACATCGCCAGTGGCAACGTCGAGGTGGATGAGGAGATCATGCCCTACGTGCCTCGCAACTTCTTTCCCATTATGACGGTTCACCAAGCCAAAGGCTTAGAATTCCCTCTTGTGATCGTCGACGTTGGGAGCGACTTCCGAGGGAATTACGCTGCACAACGTGGAATGCGGTACCCGGAGGAACCCGACGAGGTACATATTATTGAGGACCTCGTCGCGCCCTATTGCCCAATCGGACCAGCGAGAACCCAGCGGCCCGGACTGGACCGAGCCTGGGACGACCTGCGACGACTTTACTTCGTCGCCTGTAGCCGCCCCGAAAACGTCTTGATCATGGCGGGCCTCACCTCACAAATGGGCCCCGCTCCGCGCGTATTGTCGGTGGCCACGGGTGACCTTAGAAGCGGAGCGCCGCGGGCGCTGAATTTTATCCCTGCGGCTCAATGGCATTCCGGCCTCGCTCCTGGCTCTGTCGCGTTGATATGACATTGGAGAGGAATTCATGGCTCTGAACGTACGTGGGCTCCCGTTCGAAGTTCCTTCCTACAGCCTCACGGGGGATGTTTTATCCTTCCAACGCTGCGGCCTCGCCTATCGTTATTACAACGGCAGCTCTCTGCCTCCGTCCCGCCCCGTTCAAATGTGGACTGGCGAATTTGTTCACGGCGTATTGGAAGAGGCGTATCGCTATTGGAATTTGCACCATTCTCCGTTTCCTTGGCCTTATACGCCACCACAATGGCCACCCCAACTCGCGGCAGCTCTTCAGGAAACCAATGACATCGGGTCGATTGGCCTCCGAGTCGAGGTGCGGCTTGCCGCGTCCGGCAAGCGCTCCCGAAGCGCCCCTGCTCGCGAGGCGGCCTACCGCAGAGTGGAGGCAGCGGTGAACCAGCTTTGCCCTCATCTCTTTCCTCTCATTAGCGCCGCGGAGGAGCGCATTTCCGGAACTCGGGCCATGCCTGGTCTACCTCCAGGAGAAACCGCTCGTGGCACTCGCTACGAACTCACGGGAATCGTGGATGTCATCTCAAGCGTCATGTTGGGAGGCGCCAATGCAAACCCACTGGTTGCACTGATTCAATCACAACTTCCGAATGTGCCAGCAGGTGAGTACGACCTCATCGTTGACTACAAGGCCGGACGTCGGCCAGCCTCCGACTCCCCGTTCAGAACGCAATTCGAACTCCAGGTGCAAACTTACGCTTGGTTGCGAAGCCAAATACCGCAGTCGAGGCCTGTCGGCGCAGGCGTTTTGATTTACATCAACGAATTATCGCCTTCGCGCGATGATATGACGGAGCTACGCCGTGAAATCGCTGACGGTACCACCGATGTGATCCCCTCGAATGGCTCCGCTGATTACTACGCAGTTCATACTTGGCAGCCAAACCAGCCGGCTCCGCAACTTTCTTTCGACTTCCGATTGCGCCGCACGATCCACGTGGTCGACGTCGCTCTCCCCTTGGTCCAACACGCCGTTGGCCAAATCGACTCTGTTATAGCGCAAATCGAATCATCTGCGTTTCACGAGCACAACACCGGTAACATCCCTAACAACTGGACCGCCTGTGGTGGCTCCGAGGACTGTGTAGCCTGCGACTTTGTGCATTTTTGCCCAGCCCCTGCCCACTTAAGAGCCCAACTGCAGCAGCCAAATCCACCTCCGCGTCCAGCACCATTGGCGCCCGGCTAGTGTTGATTCGCTCCTGAGGCAAGGGTCCCGGGTAACTATCAGCCAAAGATCGAGACGCAGTCTCCGAATAGCGACGACCCCTGCAGAACAATTGGCAGTCAGGTGCGGCACCAATCGCTCTTTCCACCCGAGGCAGACGGCAGAACTCCTCCAAGTGGGCGGAACGTTTGGAGAACACAACCTCGGAATAACTTGCGACCCCATCAAAGACTTGGTGCAGATTCCCTGCATCGAACGCAACGCCATGGGCGCGGTCACGGCGATCAAAGCCTCGCGCATTGCGCTTCGGGAGAGCAGCGACCACAAATCTCGCTCGACCAGGTGATCGAAACGATGTGCCGCACCGGTGTCCACATGCAGTCCCGCTACAAGGAAACCTCGCTTGGCGGCTTAGCTACGCTGAACATCATCGAGTGTTGAAGACTTAGCGCACTGAACCTCTTTTTGAAGCGGGAGAGACGAAGGAAAGCTTCGAGGCGTACTAAACACGGGTGGGGGTTGCGAAAACTCCAGGAAGAGAACGACAAAGAAGTTGCAGAGGCGCAGAAAAACTAAGACTGGCTACGGCCTAGAATTCAATTGATTTTTGGCTGCTAGAGTTCATCCCGCACTGGCTTTCTCGTTGACACTCCTTCGTCGCGGTTGCAGAGTGGGATCGTTCCCTGACGTTCTCTTTTGGAGATTTTTCCAGATGCGAAACAGACTAGGGCTTTCCTGCGCTGCTAAAACCGATGTCTCCCCCGAACTGGCTGACAAGTTTCTTTGCGCGTTGGTCAACGTTCCGGAGTACGACCACTCCTCCGATGGGCCCAATGCCACACGAGACGAGCGCGGCGTCATCTGCGTCTCTCCACCACCCGGCGTTGACGCTGCTTGGCAGCGGATTCATCATCTCTACCCCGACTTGCTTCCGAAACATGGCAACCCGGACCACGAACGGCCAAACCATGGTGTAACCGATGCTCCCGGTTTTGCCTGGCAATATCCTGACGACCTCGAATTTGTCAGTGTTGGCGACATTCCTCCAAAACTCCGCATCGCGTGGACTATGCCGTCCCTCCAAGGCCGCAAAATGTTTCTTCTTTCCGAACTCGCCTATTACCTTCGCGGACCCGTCATGATGGAAGCTGCACTTAAAGCGCGTAAGGCTGAACTCGAAAAACGCGCTGACTTCGAACGCGAAGGGGTAACTCTGGAAGGCTCATTTCACTCGACCTACCAGGTTTGGCAAGAAGTGCTGAAAAAAGAGAGTGCCGACCTGGGACAAATGTTCGCGGCAGCCGATGCCGATGCCTTCGGCCAAGTGCTTCTTCGCGCATTTGAAGTCGCCGATCGCATGCGTTTCTGCCCCACGCCAAACTGCCCGGCACCATATTTCATCGCGCCGCGACGCTCGCAGAAATACTGTAGCGATGCCTGCTCCGTACCTGCACAACGCGAATGCAAACGCACTTGGTGGCGCGAGCATGGTGCTCACTCCCGCACTAAGACAACGCGGCGACGGACCCGTGCGCACGCGTAACGGTGCGCATTCGCTATCGACAGGCTACGTAACGCTCTACTAACATTTGTGTTAGTTGGTTGGACCAGCCCATGCCTAATGCCAGCTTTTCTTATGACGACCTGATTGCTTGGTCGAATGAACGTCTCCGTCCGTGGCAACGCGACGCGCTTCGTCGCGTGCTTGCCGGTCGGCTTACCGATGCTGACATCATGCAGCTTGCTGCCATGGCCAAAGCTGCGTACAGCGTGGGGCCCGCCGGAACACCCACTCCCGTTCCCGCTACCACCGCGGACGTTCCCGCTGCGAGCAGCGCAGCGCAACCTGTCGCGGTGACTGCCATTCGCGACATTACTCACGTCAACGCCTTGGCGTCCGGTCCGATCACCTTTGCCCCTGAAGGTTTAACGATAATCTACGGTGACAACGCCTCCGGCAAATCCGGAGTCACGCGAATTCTCAAAAAAGCTGGACGTGCACGCGAACCTGGCGGAGCCATCCGCCCCAGCGTCTTCGAACCAGACCCTCGCAGGCCTGCGACTGCAGTCATTGACTTCCGGGTCGGCACCGACAACCGTAGCGTGACATGGACTGATGGCACGCCAACGGACCCCGAATTGTCTCAGCTGAATGTGTTCGATGCCGAGTGCGGTGAAGTACAAATCGAAGACAATAATCGCCTCGCTTACACACCACGAATTCTCCAAACTTTTCAGGACTTGGCGGAAGCCTGCCGCGTTGTCGCGGCCAAACTAACAGCGGAACAAGAAGCACTCGAACGAGCGCGACCCGTACAACTGAGCCAGGTAGGGCTCCGCTCAAGCACAAGGGCTGGAATACTCCTCGCCGGCCTTTCCGTAAAAACAACAAACACGGAGATCGATACCCTTTGCAGTGTGACAGAGGAAGAAAGGCAGCGCCACGCTGCCTTGGCCCGTGCGTTGCAGGAGAACCCGAATCAACAAGCCGATCTTCTCGACGCGCGTGCGCGTCGCTTGCGCGATTTAGACAATCTGACCGCTTTGCTCGAAAACAGTTTTTCGAATACCCTCCTCGATCAATTCGAAACGCTCCTCGGAGAATCGGCAACTGCTGACGAAGCCGCCAAGGTGGCAGCTGTAGCGTTCGCTTCCGGGTCGGCGTTGCCGGGAATTGGTGGCGACACCTGGAAACGGTTGTGGGAATCCGCTCGCCGATATTCCGAAACGCAGGCTTACCCGGTGGAAGCGTTTCCGGTTGTGCGCGAAGGTGCGGTTTGCGTGCTGTGCCAGCAACCGGTGGAAGCAGCGGCTGCGGAGCGCATGAACAACTTTGAGAGATTCGTGCGGGACGATGTGCAGCGGCGTGCCGAGCAAGCACGCGAAAACCTGGACGCCCGCAAGCGGCAAATTGAAGGTATCAACGTTGCGCTGTCGGGAACGCAGTTACGTGAAGCAGCGTTGCGCGGCACGCCTGAGGGCCAGAGCCTGAAGGCATTTGTGGTTGGCGCAAAACTGCGCCGACGGTATCTCCTGCGCAAAGCGAAGGGCAAAAACCCAAACCGACCTGGCGATTTGCCGGCGCGGCCAAATTTGGCAACTCTTCGCGCCAGCCTGGCAGCGGAAATTACGCAGTTGCGCGCTGCTGCTCAGAATGACGAGCGGCGCAGGATGCAGAGCGAATTCGGGGAACTCGACGACCGGATCAAGCTCTCGCCACTGAAGGATATGCTGAAGGCCGAAGTGGCGCGGTTGATCTATTCCGCACTTCTTGATCGCGTGCGTACGGATTGCGACACCACCTGGATCACCCGCAAGGGTGGAGAAGCCGCAGAGGTCGTGGTTACTGCAAAACTTCGCAGCGACTTTGCGGGGAATTTAGGTCGGTTGGGCTTTTCTGCTGCTCCGGTCGAAGTGAAGTTAGGCGTGGGCACGGTAGGCCAGCATCCCTATAGGCTAGCACTCATCGCGCGCGAGGATGTACCGCCGGGAGAGGTACTAAGCGAAGGAGAGAAAACCTGCGTCGCGCTGGCCGGATTTTTGGCTGAGCTCGAGACCACCAACAACCTCTCAGGAATCATTTTAGATGATCCTGTTTCCTCACTCGACCATCATTACCGCGCACGAGTAGCGCGGCTGCTGGTCGACGTCGCAACGCACCGGCAAGTAGTGATTCTGACCCACGACATCGTTTTTCTGCTGCTGCTCATGAAGTTCGCGCGCGCGGCAAGGATCCCACTTACCGAGCGAAGCCTACTACGAGGTGGCCCGCGTCACGGCGTATTGGTTGAGGGGCCTCCATGGATTGCGATGTCCGTTTCAAAACGCCTGGGGGTACTACGCAACGAACTGCAAGCCGCGGGCGCCATTCTGCGAGCTGGTGACCGCCCGGCGTACGAGCAGAAGGCGGAATGGATTTACAAGCGTCTCCGCCAGACCTGGGAGCGCGCGGTAGAAGAGCTTCTACTTAACAAAGTTCTGGTACGTTTTGGCGATGCCGTGGAAACGCAGCGCCTAAGAGTCCTTACCGACATCACGGATGCGGATGTACAGATGGTGGAATCCGAAATGGCCCACTGCTCGAGCTTTGTCCACGACGAATCCGGAGCGGTGAACGCGGGGATTCCCGACCCAGCAGCAATTGAGGCCGACATCAGGCGCTTGGACGATTGGGTCGCTGTCCTTCGCAGGCGCGGCCGAACTGGTTAGGCCCACATGAGGGTCGAGCCACCGCTGCCATATTCCCTCAGTCCCTCCCTCGTGCCCTGCCTAGTCTAATTCTGCCCCTACGCCATCCGCTTCTTGAGTGCATCGGTTCCCTGTTCATCGAACTCGATTCGTCGTCCAAAACAGCTCAGCCCGCTTCACCAAAACTGCGTGGCCGAGTGTCGTTCGCATTTCGCCCCTCAGCCGGGCCAGAGCCTCTTCACTTCCTCTTCCCGGTCTAATTCCCATTCGCCTGAGATCGCTTTCGAACTGGTTTCCCGGATAGATCAGTTCGCAGGCAAACAAGTCGGCTGACCGTTCGCGGAAGCTGCTCTCGTCCGACGAGATACAGCACGTGAGTGGAGTGCCAGCGTCGAGAAGATGGTGTTTCAATTCGTGGGCCAGAAGGAACACCAGACAATCCCTGGACACTCCCCTCGGAACGAGCACATTCATTCCAAGTTCGTCATTGAAGTACGCTGCTTTCAGTGTTTTGAATTTGTGCGGCCAGAGATCGATGCGAATGCTTCTTGCTCGATAAATCCTCCGGAGGTCAGACAGCGTCACGCGAACAGTCCTGAGTCCAAACTGTTCTCGCGTCCTTCTGGCTAGCGCTTTTACAACCTCGAAGTAGTGCTTCTCATCCTTCATACCTTTTTCTCCTGTTCTGCAATCGAGTGCAAACGCATTTACCAACGGACTCGGGGAGGTATTTCGCCGAACGGCAACTGGCCGACATCGTCCTTTTCCTTATGCAAGCTCCGCCGCACCTCTCCGGCCGTGTAGGGGTTTCTCAGTTTCCGGCGATCCGTACCGGACGGTCGACCTTCCACCGGGCCAAGCCTCGAAAGCTGATCCCAAAACCTCTCCGGCGTTAGGGAGAGATAGCGTTCCGCCCAGATCCACTTCACATGCCCCATGTACGCGGAGAGGGCCGGCAACAGGCTCCGCGGATTCTTCCCTTCTTTCAGCATCACCGCCAGGCGGTGTACGGCGAACGTGTGACGTAAATCGCGAAATCCCGGCTGTCGGCCATCGCTCGTGCGCGGGCCGACGCCCGCATGCCGCCTGAGTCTCTGGAAGCCTCCCCGCAAGGTACTCTCCACCATTGGTTTCTTTTGCTTGTCCACGAAGAAAATCGGGGTCACCACTCCCGATGCCTCTCGTAATTTGAAATAGGTAAGAAGATGTTTTCGTAGATTCCGGCCAAACGGAATGGTTCGTGCCCGACCTCCAGCTGCGTCGCCCAGAGTTACAAGCCTCTTGCGCAAGTCCAGGCGATCCGCGCGCAGGGTAACGACTTCGCGCATGCACGCCCCTGTCCCGTAAACGAACAAGATCAACGTTCGCAGAGCCACCGGATCAATCCGGACCCAGTGTCCAAACTGGAATGTCCTCGTAGCTTCGAGCAGTCGCGACAGTTCTTCTCGCGAGTAGATGTACGGTTTAAACGGTCGTGGCCACGCCATCCGCGGTCGCGGCATCGGAGCTCGCTTCAGTTCTCCCCGCAACATCCAAAACTCGAAAAACGCCCTCAGCACGTTGTACTGCCGCCACCAGGTGGCCGGCGACAGTTCTCTGCCGTCCAGGAAAGAGAGCGTCTGTTCCGTCGAAATCCGATCAAGGGAACAACCGCCTACTTGTCTCGAAAACGTCCTCAGTTGCTCGCTGTCGTTACGGAACTTGATTCCTCTCAGATTCTTCCATTTCACGTACTCCTCAATCGCCTTAGGAAATTTCATAGTCCTGCGGTCAGGTCGACTTTCACGATTGCCATCAACGATTCCCTGGTGAACTTGGCATACGTACGGACCGATTCACACGAGCGATGCCCCAGAAAGTCGGCGATGTCTTGCAGGTGAGCGCCCTTTGCCAGCAGGTGGGTCGCGCAGGAGTGCCGGAGGCTTTGCGGCCCGTGATGCTTCGACTGAATTCCCAACCCGATCATGCGCCTGGCAACGAAGCTCGCGATGGTGCGGCTGCGCATCGGACGGAATGGCTTGCGCCAGGTTATGAACACTTCCGGGCACTCGCAGTTCGGCCGCGCGCAGTCGATGTACCGCCGAATCGCTGCTCCGACCTCTGGCTGGATGGGAAACTGCTGCAGCCCGCCCCGCTTCGCACGGCGCACGGTAAAACAGTTCCGCTCCCAGTCAATGTCCGACAGGCGGATCCTCATGGCTTCACTGCTTCGCAATCCGTAAACCGCATACAGCAGCACGAGTGCCTTTGCTCGAACGGCAATCGCGGTTTTTCCTTTTATGGAGCGTAAGAGCTTCAGAACATCGCTCCACTTGGGTCCTTGCGGTTCAAAGATGTCTCTCCGAAGCGCTGGACCCCGGATTCCCGCGGCAATGCCGGCGGAACACCAGCCACGGTGCGCCGCGTGATAGAAAAAGGATCGAAGACAACTGCACTCACCCGAGAGCGTGATGAGATTCCAGGTCCGAGCACTTTCGGCAAGGTAATCGTCTACATCGCGCAGGCACACTTTGGCGAATTTCCTGTGTTTCCGGCCCAGCCAGCGCAAGAAATTAGCGGCCCGCTGGCCCCGCTCGTAGACGGTAGTTTCCGCAAACCCGAGTTCGCCGCTCATACGAGCCTTGTAATCCGCCAGTTCCTGAGAGAACGGCTGAGGGCGCCGCGGCGGTTCTGGCATCCGTCCAAGAAACCTGAGCCACTTGCGGACAATCCAGCGAAAATACGGCATCGAGGTTGGTCCAGGGCTGCGCTTGCTGTACCGATGCCGATCGCTAACCCAGTTCCTGGCAACCCCTTCCACCTCTTCTTCGGACACATCCCGGAGCTTCTGCATGGGGAGGATCGTGACGAACCGACGCAGGTAGGCCGCCACCGTACGAAGCTGAACCCGATCGACCCCGCCTTTGTGCAGGTGAGCGATAAATCGTTCTCGCTCTGCGGCGAGCGGCGCCGCCCTGTGTCGCGCCAGGGCGCGAGGCTCTTCCACACACAGTTCAAACATCAGTCTGAAGTGCGACGACGGATCAAGATGACTCCTTAAAACAGGCCAAACACAAATCACGGCGGGCGGTCCGGAGCGCCCTCCCTCAGCCGCGTCTCACCTCGCGGTGGGAGGAACTCCCCTAGATAAGGACCATCTAAAGCCTTATCGGTATACGCGGCAGATGGCTTTCCTGTACCACGCTCGAATTTCACGTGGTTTCTATGCTGTCTACAGCCAGAGGTTACTATAACTTATTCACATACAATGCCTTAGCATTGACTTGACCTGTGTTCTCAATATGGTTACATTTGTACTCTAAATGAGTACAGCAAGCCCACTGGGCAATCTTCTATTCGGCGAGACGCGTCGGGCCATCCTGGCGCTCCTCTATGGTCACAGCGACGAGCAGTTCTACCTGCGCGAGCTTGTGCGACGAACCGAGACTGCACTCGGGGCCGCACAACGAGAACTAACTCTGCTCACCACTGGCGGCCTTGTGCAGCGAGTCCGACGTGGGAATCAGGTCTATTACCAGGCGAATGCATCCAATCCGATCTTTGCCGAACTCAAGAGTATCTTGACGAAAACCACCGGCATCCGCGATGTCGTTCAGGAATCTCTTGAACCTCTGCTTGCGCGAATCAAAGTTGCGTTCGTCTATGGATCTGTCGCCAAGGGTAAGGAGACTGCGTCGAGTGACATCGATTTGATGGTCATCGGCGACGTGGAGTTCAGTGAGGTGGTGTCCTGTTTGAGTGTTGCCGAGAACAAACTTGGGCGGGAAATTAACCCGACCGTCTATCCGCCCGAGGAGTACCAAAAGAAGCTCAGAGAGAAGAACCACTTCCTGACATCCACCTTACGCGAGAAGAAAATATTCGTGATTGGAGACGAAGATGAGCTTCGAAGACTGGGTTAAGAATGGCTGGCTCGAAGTTCACAAGAGCAGCAAGGAAGAGATCACGAATCTTCTGGGTATCGTGGAACGAGATCTCAAAGACAGCAAGGCCAAAGACGTTTCGAACGACTGGCGGTTTGCTATCGCCTACAATGCGGCCCTGCAAGCCGCGACGGCCGCCCTTGCCGCAGCCGGCTATCGCGCGACGCGAGACAGTCACCATTACCGTGTCATCCAATCGCTCTCCCTGACTCTGAGAAAAGACGCCGCCTTCATTCGAAGCTTTGACGCCTTCCGTAAAAAGCGCAACGTCAGTAACTACGATATCGGCGGCGGAGTTTCTGACCGCGAACTGCAGGAGATGGCGACCATCGCGCAAACGCTCCACGCCGAAGTCGAACAGTGGATTCGGTCCAACCATCCAGCCTTGTATAGCTGAACTGCAGGCGCAAGCTCGCGCCAGCACTTTCCTCTTGTCTGTCACTTCGCCCTGATCCTCGCGGCATCATCGCCTCACTAACGCACGACGTCTTCCCGATTCCGCGTCTCGACTTGATTTGCTTTCTGCCCGGCCTCCGCTAGCACACAGCCGCGCCAGGTAAACCCCGACCTGTCACGCCCGTTGCCATCCGCTCCGGCCGCCAATGCGTTCCGCTCCGCTCTGTCCTTTCCGGGATTCCGTTGCGACTTGGTTCTCCTGTCCCGGGTGAGAGAACCAACTCTCCACTCACGGAAAGGACAAAGAAAATGAATTCGGAAAACGTCAAGAACATCACAAATCAAGCCATCGAGCAGCTCGTCGAAGCGTTAAAGGCGGGAAAGAGTGAGGCGCTCACGAGCTACCTGGCCGCCGTAGCGAAGTTCCACCGCTACAGCTTCCAGAACATTCTGCTCATCGCGCGGCAGTGCCCGCAGGCTACCCGCGTGGCTGGCTTCCACACTTGGCGCTCGCTGGGCCGCTTTGTCAAGAAGGGCGAAAAGGGCCTGATGATCCTGGCCCCGCTCGTGCGCAAGGTCGAATCTGCCGACGAGTGCAAGCCGGAGAAGGAGTCCCGGATCGTCGGCTTCCGCGCTGTGTACGTATTCGACGTAAGCCAGACCGATGGTCAGCCGTTGCCGGAAATCGGCAACGTGAACGGTGACCCGCGCGAGTATCGCGAGCGGCTTGCGAAATTCGTCGCTGGACAGAGCATCGCTCTCGAATACTCCCAGGACATCGCGCCCGCGCGTGGCATGTCGGAAGGTGGCAAGATCACATTGCTGCCCGGCCAGTCTCCAGCTGAAGAATTTGCGACTTTAGCGCACGAGTGCGCCCACGAAATGATGCACCGTGATGCTCGCCGCGACAGCACGTCAAAACGCGTCCGCGAGACCGAAGCCGAAGCGGTCGCATTTGTCGTTTGCAGCGCAATCGGCCTTGAAACGCATTCAGCCGCGCAAGATTACATAGGCCTGTACGGCGGCGATGCCAAACTCCTCAGCCGGAGCCTCGAATATGTCCAACAGACTGCAACGCAGATTCTTAATGCCCTCGGCGTGGATGAATCATCCACTCCACCCGCGTAACAGGGGTTCAAAGTGTCGCGACGGAGCAGATTTCTGGCTCGGTCCGCCCTAGAGGACGAGCATGCCCCCCGACAATACCGCGCCGTCGTAACTTTTCTGCTATTCTATGTGCCCCGTATCCTTGATACACCGTATCGGAATCAGTAACCTGACCCTAGCGAGGGACTGCCAATGTCCTTTCAAGCCCCGATCAGCATCTCTGACGTTGTCTCCCGCATTCGTGAACGCCGTCTGTTGCTTCCCGCTATCCAAAGAGAATTTGTCTGGGGCGCCAAGAAGGTTGAATGGCTTTTTGACTCTCTTCTCCAGGGGTACCCGATTGGCAGCTTTCTATTTTGGGAAGTTCGGGACGATGCCAGCAAGAAGGAGCCTTACTACGAATTCCTGCACGAATTTCGCGAGCGTTATCGTACGCATAATCCTGAGTTCAATGCGAAAGGGCATTTCGACTTCGATGTCGTCCTTGACGGTCAGCAGCGCTTGACCGCCCTGTACATCGGGCTCACGGGCACATATGCATACAAAAGGCCACGAGTCTGGTGGGAGGACACCGAACGAGCTCTTCCCACACGGCGCCTGTACTTAAACGTCGAGGGGCCAGCGCCTGAAGACGACGAGGAAGCAGGAAGAATTTACCAGTTCAAGTTCCTAACGGACGATGAGTATCTCGAAGAGCAGGCGAAATGGTTTCGAATTGATCGAATTCTGAATCTGGTCGAAGCATATGAAGTAAACGAAATGCTCGCCCAGGACTATCAACAGAACAAGTTCGCATCCAGAGCCTTGTCACGATTGCATTCCGTTGTACACCTGGACCGCGTAATCAATTACTACTCAGTGAAAAAAGCAGATATGGAAGGCGCCTTGAATGTGTTCGTGCGTGTCAACAGCGGCGGCGAACCTCTCTCGCTTTCAGACATGCTCATGTCGACAGCCATCGCAAACTGGAAAACAAGGGACGCCCGCAAGGAAATCTATGGACTCGTCGAGCAGATTCAGGCGAAGGGCTTTTTCATAGACAAGGACCTCATTCTTAAGGCCTGTCTCTACCTCTACAACTCCGATATCCGGTACAAGGTCTCCAACTTCAAGGCCGCGAGCGTCAAGCCATTTGAAGATAACTGGGATGCTATTCGCGCTAGTATTCTTGCCGTATTCGAATTGGTGCGAAATTTCGGATACAACCAGACCTCCCTTACATCCAAGAACGCGCTTCTGCCGATTATCTATTGGGTTCATCACAACAACCTGTCAAAGGGCATTGCCTCGCAGGTGTCTTTGCGGCCCGAAAGGGAGATCATTCTTCGCTGGCTACATACGGTTTTGTTGAAGGGTGTGTTTGGCTCGGCGGCCGATACGATACTCGCAGCAATCCGGAGAGCCTTTGTTGGCGACGACTTCAAGGCTCCCTATATAAAGCCGGATATAGACCGTTTTCCAGCGGAGCCTATTGCCACAGTCATCCGAGCTCAAGGCAAGGATCCCCAGGTAACAGAAGAATTCATTGATGCACTGCTTTCGACCCAGTACGAAGAGAAGCAAGCGTTCACGATTCTAGCCCTGCTCTCGCCTACCTTGGATTATAGGAACGGGAATTTTCATAAAGATCATTTGCATCCGGCGTCGGCGTTCAGAAAAAAGCAGATACTTGCAGCTGGTGTCGCCGACGGCGACCGCGCTTTCTATCAAGATACTTCGAACTGGAACAGCATCCTGAACTTAAGCCACCTGGACGGAAATGAGAACAAAGCGAAGCAGGACAAGGCGCTTCTCGACTGGGCATCTGCTGAGGCGAAACAGCAGAAGGTTACGATGACAAAATTCTGCAACGATCATCTGTTGCCGAGCGACTCCTCCACTTTGGAGTTCGCTCGATTCCCGGACTTCGTCAGTGCGCGACGCAAGATTCTCGGCCAGCGACTTCGCGAATTGTTATCGGCATAACTGTTGTGCCCACCTGGGATGGCTCGGCTTTGAATGTGACCTCAAGCAATGGACAGAAGGCCTGTCGCGCCTCACGACAAAGATCGCCGATGATCCCGGTATCTAGGAGTGTCTCCGGCTGGCAATCGATCTACAACTCGCCAGCTCTTGAGTTCCGTACGTCTGATATTTACTCACAGCGCAGATTCCCCGTAAACTTAGGGCGCAGGCTTCGTTTACAGCTTCATACGACATAGCGCGACGCTGGGTGAAATGACCGAACTCATCTGGGATGGAAAATACGACACACAAGGCAAGAAGCAAGGCCCTGTGCGGATCGCGCTGCCCTTTCAGACGGTCGAAACGGTCAACGAGAGCACCCAAGATCGCCAGCGCAATCTCGAACTTTTCGCGAGCGGGCGCGATACCGAATGGCGCAATCGGCTCATCTGGGGTGATAAGAAATACGTCCTCCCTTCGCTTTTGCCGCAATTCGCCGGCAAGGTAAAACTCATTTATATTGACCCGCCGTTTAATACCGATTCAGATTTTTCGTTCACGGCAACAATTCCCAAGCATGGCGGCAAAGAGGACGATCCCGGCACGTCATTCCTAAAAGGCCCCTCAATTCTCGAACAGAAAGCCTATCGCGATACATGGGGCCGTGGCCTCGATTCGTATCTAGAATGGTTTTACGAAACGGTTCTCCTTGCCCAAGAACTTCTTTCCGACAATGGTTCGATCTATGTCCATCTCGATTGGCACATTGGGCATTATGCGAAGGTCGTCCTTGACGAGGTGTTAGGCCAGGAGGCGTGCCAAAACGAAATCATTTGGAAGCGCACGTCCGCGAGAAGCGATAGCCACACCTATAACCACATCCATGATGTTATCTACTTCTATGCGAGAGGCGAGCTCGACTTCAACGACGTTTATGTTCCGCATGACGAGCAGTACATCAACGATAAGTACGTTCACACCGATTCCAGGGGCCGTCGCTACCGATTAGATAACATCACGAGCCCCAATCCAAGACCCAACATGACCTATGTGTGGCGGGGACATAAGCCACCCGCTTTGGGCTGGCGGTACTCGAAAGAGACCATGCAACGCCTGCACGACGAAGGTCGAATTTGGTATCCAGATTCCAAAGACAAACGCCCTCAGCTAATCCGCTATCTGGACGAGTCCCCCGGACAACCTGCCACCTCGATTTGGACAGATATTTCTCCCGTCAATTCGCAAGCCGTTGAGCGCCTAAATTACGATACGCAGAAACCCGAAGCTCTACTCGAAAGGATTATCAAAGCATCGTCAAACGAAGGCGATCTCGTGTTTGATTGCTTCATCGGAAGCGGTACCACGGCAGCGGTCGCCGAAAAACTGAATCGGCGATGGATTGCTTGCGACCTAAGCAGGTTCGCCATCCACACCACCCGCAAGCGTCTCTTGACCATTGCAAATATTAAGCCCTTCGCCGTCCAAAATCTCGGAAAGTACGAGCGACAGGCGTGGCAGGCGACAGAATTCCCAACGAGCGGCAAGAATCGCCTCGAAGAGCAATGCCAGCGAGAAGCTGCATATCGGACATTCATCCTTGATCTCTATCACGCGACGCCGATCACTGGTTACGAATGGCTCCATGGAACAAAGGCTGGCCGCATGGTCCACGTTGCCGCTGTGGATGCTCCCGTCACCCAGGCGGATGTGAAGGCCATCGCACGCGACACTTGGAAGTCAATCGGCTCCGGCAAGGATGCACCAACGAGGGCTGGCGTAGATATCCTCGGGTGGGAGTTCGCGCTGGAATTGAATGAGACTGCCAAACAGGCCGCTGCGGAATCACGCGTGGACGTTTCCTTCAAAAAGATTCCGCGTGAAGTACTGGACAAGAAGGCCGTCGAACAGGGCGACGTGAGATTCTTCGAATTGGGCGCACTTTCGCTCGATTTGAAACAGAAAAGTCGGGCCGTGACGCTCAAGCTGATCGATTTCGTTATTCCAACTGACGATATTCCCGAGGAGGCTCGCAAGGCAATCAAGCACTGGAACCAGTTAGTGGATTACTGGGCCGTGGACTGGGATTTCAAGGCCGACACATTCCATAACCAGTGGCAAGCCTACCGAACGCGTAAAGACCCAAAGATCGAGCTGTCAACCAGCTACGAATACAAGGAGCCAGGCAAATACCAGATCGTCGTGAAAGTCATCGACATTCTCGGGAACGACACCACCAAGACTTTGGAGGTCGTAGTTAAATAGTTCACGCCAGGAGGCCCAGCCATGGCTGAGCATGATGTGCATTTCACAATTCCCGAACGAGAGCTCGGGAAAGCAGATATCGAATTTCGGATCAAGATTGATGGCGGTGCCTTCGGAAGGCTCCGCGTTAGTAATGGCTCGCTCGTGTGGGTGCCAGCGAACAAGAAGTATGGCTACCGCCTAGGCTGGCGCAGGTTCAATGAGCTTGCCCAGGAACACGGCGAAGAAGGCCACGAATAGCTAGTTATGCCGCCTCGCAAGAAAAGAGCAGGCTCGCCGTCGCAAACCGAACTGCTTGACATAACCGCCAAGCTCCGTACCGGTCCATGCGTTCCTGCTTTGCGCGAAGCGGTCAAAGCCTGGAAGGCGGGAGGCTACAAAGGTGTTACCGACACGACGCGCATCTTGCTGAACCATTGGTTTCATACCGACCATCGGCTGCCAACTGGACTGCCGTTCAAATACCATTCCTCACAGCACGAAGCCATTGAGACTTTGGTCTTCGTCTGGGAATACGAAAAGATTCGCACGCGCAAGGGCCTCCTGGAACGCTATGCACAAGATTTGCGCGATCTGCGGTTGCCGCCCTACGACGACTTCGCCCGCTACTGCATCAAGATGGCAACCGGCAGCGGCAAGACCAAAGTGATGGCACTTGCGGTAGCTTGGCAATTCCTGAATGCGATGCGCGAATCAGAGCCGATTGCGCGCGATTACGCCAAAACGTTCCTCGTACTCGCTCCGAACGTTATCGTGTTCGAACGACTCAAGACCGACTTCTCAGGCGGGCGAATTTTTCGCGCTGACCCCATTATCCCGAAAGAGCTTGAAATCTTTTGGGACTTTGACTGCGTTATGCGGGGCGACGCCGAAAGGGCCCACGCGGAAGGCACTCTATTCCTAACAAATATTCAGCAGTTCTACGATAGGCCGGACCGATCCAACGAAGACGAGCCCGACCAAATGACTGCTGTTTTGGGAAGCAAGCCTCCCACAAAAAAACTGGAATTGACGGATTTTGGAGACCGCATAGCGCTTCGCGCCGGACACCTGCTCGTTGTAAATGATGAAGCTCACCATACTCATGAGGAAGAGAGCGAATGGAACACTGTTATTCGACGGTTGCATGAGAAAACCTCCATCGCATCCCAACTCGATTTTTCGGCAACACCACGCTTCCAGAAAGGCGCGATCTTCCCCTGGACGATCTCCGATTACCCACTTAAGCAAGCAATCGTCGATGGAATCGTAAAGCGGCCCGTGAAGGGACTGGCCAAAATTGAAGAGGCCAAATCTGAACATGCGAGCGTGCGATACAGAGCCTACCTTGCGGCGGGCGGCGAAAGGTGGCGCGAATATCGGGAACAGCTGAAGCCGCTGAACAAGAAACCCATTCTCTTCTTGATGCTCAATAGTACCGATGAGGCCGATGACGTTGCCGAATGGTTGAGGACAAAGTATCCCGCTGAGTTCGGTAACAATTGCACGCAAGTGATTCACACAAAGAACAACGGAGAAGTCAAAGAAACCGACCTTGAGGAAGCTCGCAAAGCGGTCCGAGACGTAGATTCGGATGACAGCCCGATCAACGCGATTGTCAGCGTGCTCATGCTTCGCGAGGGCTGGGACGTAAAAAACGTCACAGTCGTAGTAGGGTTGCGCCCGTATACGGCGAAAGCCAATATCTTGCCTGAGCAGGCTATTGGTAGAGGGTTGCGGCTTATGTTCCGCGGAGATCCGAGCGGATACACCGAACGCGTAGACATCATCGGAAACAAGAAATTCTTGGATTTCGTTGATGACCTGGAAAAGCTCGAAGAATTGAAGCTAGATACCTTCGAGCTTGGCAAGGACAAGCTCAGGATCATCACGATTTTGCCTCTGGAAGATCGGAAGGAATTCGACATCGGTCTGCCGGCGCTAACTCCTTTCCTGGTGCGAAAGAAGAGCTTGGCGGAGGAGATCGCTGGACTTGAAGTCATGAGTTTTCGATCCGTCGTACTTCCGATGAGCGAAGACGATCCGCGCTCGAAAACCTTTACGTACGAGGGCTACGACATCATTACGCTGAAGAAGGAATTCGAACGCGAGTACACAATTCCCGAGCCCCAGACAGCGCAAGAAGTCATCGGCTATTACGCCCGTCGTATCGCGGAAGCCGTCAAGCTTCCCGCCCAGTTCGCTGCTTTGGCGCCGAAGGTGAGAGAGTTCTTTGAACAAAAGGCCTTTGGACACCCTGCGGATTTAAGTGACCAAACCGTCGTAAAGGCAATGAGCACAGCAGTCGCGCACTATGTCTGTGTCGACGTGTTCAAGAAGGCGCTTCAGGCTTTAACTATCGAAGAACAGACTCCCCAACTTTTGGAACCTGCCAGGCTGCTTTCCACTTGCCAACCGTTCCCCTGGTCTCGGCCCGTGTGGGAGGGCCAGAAGTCTGTATTTAATCTCGTGCCCTGCGATAACGATTTCGAGCGCGAGTTCGCAAAGTTCCTGGACAATGCGAATGATGTAATAGCCTTCGCCAAACTGCCAAGAGCGTTCGGCTTCACAATCGAGTACACGGACACGGCAATGAACCTGCGGAACTACGAACCCGACTTTGTCGCCATTGACAAGTCAGGAGTTCACTGGCTTCTCGAATCCAAAGGGCAAGAAAACGTCGATGTCTTGAGGAAAGATGTCGCCGCTCTACGCTGGTGCCAAAACGCCACCAAGTTGACTGACAGACAATGGAAGTACGCGAAAGTCCCTCAGAAAGAATTCGAATCTCTGCAACCGCAACGACTCGCCGACCTTGCCGCTCTCATGCCCTCATTTGTCGATGAATTGGAAAGCTGACAGAGCTAACTGAGGCTGTCCAAATCAGTCGAAGGCAACCTCAAAGCTCCCACCAGAAGGATAGTAGGAAAAAAGAGTACAGCACGTTGTCGCTAGAGGGTGGTCTTCTACGTATTTGACTTACGGCACTGCACCAGAACCGCGGGCCAGCCGTTTCCACGGCGAGGTTCCTCCGTCTGCGATTTTCATTGCAACACCGGTTACACGGCCAATGACTTCCGCTTCCTGCGGATGGGCGTACCTACGGATCGATTGCCTTGAGGCAACGTGCGGCACTAAGCTGATTTGGCCATCCTTCAGTTCGCACCAGCCGCATGCGTAGCGATCGCGAAGATCCAAAAAGTAGATCGGCCGTTCCAGCGCATGCTCCCAAGCACCAGCCTTGACCTTCGTTTCGGTGGGGTCGATCTGCAGAAACGATCCCGGTAGGACTATTGGAAAAAGAGAGAAATCGTTCAATCCCAGATACCCATAGAGCGACTTCCTGACGTCCAGTTGTCGAATTAACGCGATCGGCACATCGCCCCACACTTGGATGAGCCTCGTGATCAGCTGCGTGCTTTCGGCTTGGAATTCGTTTCGCGCCCGCAGTGGAAAGGGAATCGTGTCCGTATCCCCGCCACCGGCCGTGCCGATGGGGTGCGTGTGCGGCCAACCGAACATGGCCTGGTCCTTTGCCGCGTCGGCAAAGTTCACACCGAATAGCCCGATGATTTCTTCGCAATCCCGGTGGTAAATCACGCTCAGGGAGTAAAATTTGTGGATTCCGGGAACGTATCTACCACTTTCGAGGATTCGCAACCACGAGTGCGAGACAAGATAGGACGCATTTCCCTTTTTCGCGGCTAACCGTTGGCTTCGCCGTTCCACCTCGCGAATCGAAAGCCGCAGATCCTCTCGCAGCTTCTTCAGTCGTTCACCGGGACGCAAGCTGGTTCCCCCCGGAAGCAGATGCCACGGATACTAGCTAGGACGCCGTTAACTGTCCAGCCAAATGATGAGTGCTAAACCTCCACGGTTTCCTAAAAATAGCCGTCCCTAAATACGGTCAGCGCACACTTTTCTTACACATTCCTTTCGATTTTCCGTATGCACGTCTCGTTTCTCTCAATGGGCTGTCCCCGCCCCTATGCGAAACCGCGCAACCCCCCGGAAGCCCAGACCCTCCAATGCCTCGCGTGATTCCACGTTTCATGCAAGAGAGGCGCATGCGCCAGAGGATAGGAGGGAGAAACTTCGAGATGTTTTGGAACGGCGGAACATGACCCTCTTGCAGGTCTCGCTCGCATCCGCCAAGCTGTTTCCGGGCGAGCCGCTTTATCGCGTTCCTCACAGTCTATACTCCGATTTACGCAACGCACGATTCACGCCCAATCTCTACCAGATTGTCGGGCTCAGTGCGGTTACTGGTTACGCGCTTCCTGATTGGCTGACCATATTCGGTTTTCCACTTAAGGACATCGTGCGCTTGCAAATACGTCTGTCGTTTCCGAAGACGATCCTCCTGGACACGACACTCTACAGCGACCATGAGCCGCTTCAATGGTTCGACCTAAGACAAGAACCGACCAACCCAATCACTCCCCTCATTCAAGTCCTTTCTCAAACCGTGCCTGAGCGAGTCGGCACTCTTCGCCAAGGCAACCTGATGGCATTCCTTTACGCCAAATTGGGGGTCGAAGATGACCTTTCCTATCCTGAACTTCTCCCCGGCAGCATTGTGAGAGTTGACCCGCGGGATGCTCTAGCACGCCTGGCTGCGAGTGAAGGCAGAGTCTCCGCTCATTTGTTCTTGGTGGAACACGCCCATGGCCTGAATTGCTGCCGGCTGCAACAACTCGCCAACGGTCGCACCTCTCTGGTGTCCACAAATAGAGCCGCCCCCCGCTTGGAATTGCGATTGGGCAGCGAATTCAAAATCCTCGGCATTATCGACATGGAAATCCGTCGCTTCCACAAAACGGCTCCCCCATCCGTCTCGCCGCCGCTACAGGGCTGGGCGAGTGCAGAATCCACCGACATTACAGCCACGAATCTCCCTCTCCGGCCTCTTCTTCTCCGAGGGAGACATCGATCCGGCCTTTCCTTTCGCGCGGCATCGGCAATGAGCCACGAAATCGCCGCTACGCTCAACGACACGAGATACTTCGCCGCTGTCGGATCGCTCTCCGACTACGAAACTGTGGATAGGCCTCCCCGACACCTGCACAAGATAATTACCTTGTGCATCCTCTACGGCATCGACTTCTGGAGGTTTCTCCGTGCCGCAGGGATCGCTACGGGTCTTCTCGGCACCGAGCCGATTCTTGACGACCTCATGGGCCGGACACTCATTCCCAAAACCACGCGGCCCACAAACAGAGAGGCGCACCTCGGAGGAGGGGAGGCCTTCCTCACGGTCCTCGCGAACCGTTTCGATGAGATTCCCTTTTTCCTTTGCAACGCAATTCCGGAGCTCTGTGGGATGTCCAGGGTCTCGCTGCGGGATTTCTTCTGGGTCAAAGAGGGCACGCAGGAATTTGAGATACCCATGCGTGGAGCGGTATTGTTAGCCCTCAACCGACGCATCAAGACTCCCGCGATGCAAGAATCGCAGCTGCAGTGGAACCAACCCATCTATCTCTTGGTCCGGCGCGATGGTTCCTATTTTCTTGGGAGGTTTAGCCACCAGAATAAAACCTTGGTGCTCCATCCCCTCGACCTCAATGCTCCAAGCGGCAACATCACAATCAATCAGGGCGACGCGGAAATTGTTGGCCAGGTCACGAGTGTCGTCCGCCTCGTGCGCACCGCGAGCTGAGCCGTTTCCGAACGGATGAGGGTCCAATCCCCGATCGTAGTTTGCCGAGTTTGCTTGCCTTTTCAGACGGACATTTTGGAATCGCGAACGCTTGGCACGCGTTGTGGCGTGCGAATGGCTATCAGCCTAGTGTTGTTGTTCGACCGACCGGATGCGGTTGTTGCAAGTCCATGCGGAACCCACTTCCTACAGAGTTGTTGTGGCTGTACGGGAGAATCCGTCCGTTCCTCGCTTGGCATCTAGCCAGCTTCTTCCTTCTGACACTCAGCAGTGCCCTGGCCCTTGTGAATCCGCTCGCGCTGATGTGGGTGCTGGATCGTGCGATTCCTCGTCGCGATACCGGTCTTCTCGTGTGCGCAGTCGCCGTGATCTTTCTTTGCACCCAGCTCAGAACCGTGCTGGCAACTTTGGGAGCGTATCTGACGTTCGCGTCGTCACAACGGGCGGCCGTTTCCATACGCATGGAGGTTCTTGAGAAACTGAATTCCTTGTCTTCGGAGTACCACGAAAATGCGCCCGCTGGCGCTAGACTCTACACCCTCCGCGAACCGATCGAGGAGGTGGCGTATTTTGGTTCCGATCTACTGCCGACCACACTCCGCACGCTCCTTGTTACCGGATTCACAATCATTGCCATGCTGGCCCTAAATCCTCGATTGACCATCCTAGTTGTGCCGGCAGTCCCCGCTTTTCTCGCCGTCCGTAGGCATTTTCGCAAGCTGCTCGCAGAACGCTCCGACAGCATGCAACAGGCAAGGCAGACCATGAGCGCCTTCCTCGAAGAGCACATCGCTTCCGTCCAACAGGTTCAGCTACTCCAGCAGGAAAAGAGGCAGAAAAGACGAGCGCTGCATCTCTTTTCCGAAGCGGTCCGCACACAAGTCAAACTCGGTGCGGCCGGCGTCCAATTCTCGAGCTGGACCAATCTCCCCATAGCCGTCACTGCGGCAAGCATCGCGGGTTTCGGCGCGTGGTCGGTGTTCCGCGGTCTCATGACCGTGGGCGGTCTTGTGGCCTTCTACGGTTACATTTTCCAACTCTTCGATCCTCTCGCTGCGTTTGCCGAAACATACGCCCGAGCACAGCGCACGTTTTCCAGCATCCGCCACCTGCAGTCGATTCTCGCGTTGCAGCCAACAATCAGAAATTGTGGTTGCCACCCCGAAGCGCGCCTGTCCGTCGCTTGCCACATTCGCCTCAACGGCGTTTCTTTCGGGTACGAACGCCAGAAGGGCTTCTTGATCATTCCTAGCTTGACCATTCCGTGCGGCGAACACGTCGCCATCGTCGGTGAGAACGGTTCCGGAAAGAGCACATTTGCGAAGCTTCTGGCTCGCCTCTATGACCCGGACTCAGGTTCGATAGCGCTTGCTGAATCCGAGGTCAGTCATATTCCGTTGCAGCAACTTCGCTCGCTCGTTTCCTACGTTCCATCCGTTCCTATCCTTTTTGACGCCACGCTGGGGGAGAACCTTCGGCTCGGGGACCGGCAGATCGGTGCGCGGGAACTGGACGAGATTGTGGACCTTGTCGGCCTCCGGGCTCTTGTGGAAGCGCTGCCTCAAGGATTGGCGCAGCCCCTCGGCCCCTCTGGAAATCTCCTCTCCAGCGGCCAGAGGCAACGCCTCGCGCTAGCCCGAGCTTTGCTCCGCAAGCCACGCGTACTGATTCTCGATGAAGCGACTTCAGGGCTGGAGCTAGAGTCCGAACGTTCGATTCTCGACCGAATCGCAAGACGGCTTCCTGGAGTCTCGCTCCTCTTTGTCTCTCATCGCCACGAAAACGTGACTCGTATGGATCGCATTCTCGTATTTCGCCAGGGCAGGATCATTGAAGACCGGCGTGTTTGCAGTCCAGAAGCCGCGCCTATTTCGATCCCCGACCTCGGGATAGTTCGTTAACCTTCCCTCCAACGGCACACCAACTCCCCTCGCCACGACCGCGTCACGGTTTGACTGCGGCTGACGGCTAGAACTTGACCGTAGTCCGAACGTGCCCCATCGCGAAACATTCATTCTGGCCTCTCATAACCCTCATCGCTAGACCATGTTGCGGATTTCATTTCCTGCTTTCCGAACAAATCAATCGGGCAGTGGATGCCGGCTCTGATTCGTGACAGTGTCCACCATGTTCTCAAGCAACACAAAACGGCCGGAGGTAGAGGCTCTTGCTGAAAATCGCCGAAGGAGTTCGCAGCACTCACGGTCGCGACGGGTCCGTCGTTCTCGACGTCCATCACGGCCAACTGTTTACGCTCAACATTGTGGGATCGAAAATTATCGAGTTGCTGGAGCAAGGCCGCTCGGAAGCGCAAATCGTAGTGAGCATCGCCGAAAGTTTCCAAATTCGCCGAGACATTATCGAGCGCGACGTGCGGGAATTTCTGGAGTGTCTCCAGAAACACCGGCTTGTCGAATTTCGTCCGTGACAGCGGTAGGACAAAACACCCGGAAGGTTACTGTGAACGCACCGCAGGACATCGATCGCGACACCTACACCCTCCTCATTACATGCCGTATGGGCTCGGAAGTGCTGTGCCTTACCGACGGACCGTATTATTCACTACCTGTCATCGATATCCCTCGGTGGCAGAGGATTGCCGAGCAGATCAACAACGCGGTCAACGGGCTTTGGAATCTTGACGCGTATTCCCTTTGCACTCTTTTGCCGGATTCAGCGACCGCTGCTTGCTCATCCCGGCAGTTCCAGGTAATGGAATGCCTCCGGCCTGACCGCGCGCTGCCGAGCTCGGCGCGTTGGGTTCCGGTCTCCGCGTTAGTGCCGGCATCGTTTCGTGATTCCGAACGCCCTGCAGGACTGACTGCGGCGGTAGGCTCGATTGAGGCCTACGCTGCAAACTCAAACTTGGGACCGTTTGCTAGGCCCGGCTGGCTGCGCGACCTCTTCGGATGGATTCAGGATCAGCTAGGCCCTTTGAATCTCCGCCTGACGGGTCCATTCCGGCAGCTGACTGCAAGCCCTACCTTCAGCCTGATTCGGTTCGAAACGAATGGCCCAGCTGTCTGGTTCAAGGCAGTCGGCGAGACGAACGTCCGTGAATTTAGAATTGTTACCGTTCTTGCTCCACTTTTTCCGTTCTTTCTGCCACGTATCATCGCAAGTCGCCCGGAGTGGAGTGCATGGCTAACGATCGAGGCCGATGGCACGTCTCCCGATGGCGACTCCGATTTCGTCGTTTGGAAGGCTGTCTCCGCAAGCCTTGCGGCCTTGCAGGTCGCGTCGCTGCAACAAACGGATCGCCTGTTGTCTGCCGGCTGCCGCGATTTGAGAGTAACCGCACTCCTAAACTGCGTAGATGAATTCTTCGCGACCATGCAGGAACTCATGAGGCGACAAGCCAAAACGCCGCCCCCAATCCTCACTTCCGCCGAACTCTTTGCGTTGGCTGACCGAGTAAAGCAAGTGCTGTCGGGGCTTGCCGCAAGCGGCATTCCGGTCGCCTTGAATCATCTCGATTTCAATCCCGGAAATGTTCTTGTTCACAACCGACACTGTATCTTCATCGACTGGGCCGAAGCCGCCATCGGCCACCCATTTTTCACTTTCGAGTACCTGCTCGAATATTTCACGCGGTTTTGCCCAGAACGCCGAGCGCAGCGCGCGGACTTAATCTCAACCTATATGGAGCAGTGGGACCCTTATGTTTCGTTCTCTGCGGCCTCGCGTTGCCTTTCCCTCACACCTTTGGTGGCTATCTTCGCCCATGCCACTTCGAACAGGATCTGGCGTGACCCGGGACGGCTAGCCGACTCGCACACCGAAGGCTACTTCCGCAGCTTGACGAGGCGAATGAAACGAGAGGCGGATGCCCTCGAAAACAGGAACCTACAATGCGCCCAGTGTTGACACGCCCGCCTTTCTCCGAAATGGAAACGGTCACAGAACCTTATCACGGTATGTCCGTCACCGACCCCTACCGATGGCTGGAAGACCAGGGCTCACCCCGCACGCGCGAGTGGATCGGAACGCAGGCCCACTATGCTCGTTGTTACCTCGACAGTTGCCCAGGACGCAGCCGCATCCGCGACCGGATTCGGGAATTAATCGATGTAGAGGCTTACGATTCGTTGCAGGTTGCTGCCGGCCGTCATTTCTTCCGGAAGCGCCTTCCGAACCAGGAACAACCTTGCATCTATGTCCGTGAAGGCGCAACAGGCGAAGACCGCCTTCTAATCGATCCGACCGAATGGGGGACCGGCAAGTACACGGCCGTAAAACCTCTTAACGTGTCCCGTGATGGTCGATTGCTTCTGTTCGAGGTGAAGCAAGGAGGGGAGAGAACAGGAACTTTTGAGCTCCTCGAAATCGAAACCCGCCGTCACCTCCCCGACTCTCTGGCGCATGGCTGCTTGCGAAGTTTTGCCTTCGATCCTGACGGCCGGAGTTTTTGCTATGTTCACGAGACCGCGGACCGAAAACAACCCTACCGTCGTGCGGCCTATCGTCACTGGCTCGGCACCGATTTTGGGCAAGACCAGGAGGTCTTTTTTGCAGGCTGGGGCGACACACTGAGGCTCTGTCTAGTTTCCGACGCTTTACATGTCGGCTTCCTTGTCCGTCAGTTCGGCGACAAACCACGTACGGACTTCTACTTGAAGCCGTGGAATGGGCAAAAGGCTCCGCAACAGGTAATCGGAAACGCCGAATACCGATTTGGAGCCCTCCTGCACCAGGGCAGAATCCTCGCGATCACAGACCGCGACGCACCGAATTTCCGGATCGTGGAGTTACAGATTACCCCGCGAGGCGAAGTCAACTGGGTTGACCTGATTCCTTCGAGCACCGCACGCATCCACCAATGGACACTCTGCGGAAATGCACTGTTTGTTTCCTATATTGGGGAAGCTTCACAGCGCGTGTGCATTTTTGATCTTAATGGCAATAAAACCGGGGAACTTCCTCTTGACCCTGGCGAGAGTGTTCAGTTCCTCGCCAGACCATCCGATTGCGAGGAGTTTTTTTTCGAATCGGACTCTTTCACCACGCCCGCCACAATCGAACGCTATTCCTCAGACAACCATGCACGTACTACGTGGACAAAGAAGAGCATTCCTTTCGATTCCTTGGGCTATGAGCGCACTACGGTGACATTCACGTCCAAGGACGGAACTGAGATTCCCATGCATCTCGTCGGCCGACCAAGCGTGCTCAAAGGCGCCTGCGCTCCCGCGATAATGACATCCTATGGTGGCTTTGCCGTGCCAATGACGCCACAGTTCAGCGTGTTTGTGGCGTTCCTTATCGAACAGGGATGCCTCTTCGCGCTTCCGCAAATCCGAGGAGGATCGGAATTCGGAACAGGGTGGTACGAAGCCGCTAGACGGCAGAAACGCCAGACGGCCTTCGATGATTTCCTCGCAGCCGCAGAGTGGCTCGTCCGCACAGGGAGAACCACTCCTGATCGCTTCGCCATCTTCGGAGGATCCAACTCTGGCCTACTAGTCGCCGCGGCAATGACGCAACGGCCTGAATTGTTTCGTGCTGTCGTCTGCATCGCTCCCCTCCTGGATATGCTGCGATTTCATCGCTTCGATAACGCGCAGATTTGGCGGGAAGAATTCGGCACAGCGGAAGATCCCCAAGACTTCGAAGCCTTGATGCGCTACTCGCCTTATCACCGCGTGCGCGACGGCGTGTCTTATCCGGCGACTATGATCGTCTCCGGAGATGCCGACTCCACCTGCAATCCGCTTCACGCCAGGAAGATGACGGCTCGTCTGCAGGCTGCCAACTCCTCACCACATCCGATCCTTCTCGACTACATGCCTTTCCGCGGTCACTGTGCCGTTCTGCCGCTGAGCGTCCGATTGGAAGCCCTCACGGACCGCATGGCTTTTCTTTGCGAGCAGCTGCAGTTGCCCGTATGAAACCGGAGGATCCTTGAGATGCCATTTCTGACGCAAAGGGCTTATTGGAAGCTTCTCTACTTCGAGTTCTACATTCTGTGCAGAAACTTCTCTGGGCTGCATTCCAAAGTTCGACATTTTCCTCTGCGCGACATCGCCCCAAGCCCCGGCACCATCGAGGCCGTTTCGGCGGCCGTCGACATGGCATGCGTCTGGTATTGGAAAGAAGTGCTTTGCCTGCAACGGTCAGCCGTGACGGCTTGTCTCCTGAAGCAGTGCGGCGTGAGGGCCGAGATGGTCATCGGGGCGCAACAGATGCCATTTAAGGCTCATGCCTGGGTAGAGGTAGCAGGACGTGTGGTTAACGATAAGCCGTATGCGCCGGAAACCTACGTCATCCTCGACCGTTGCTAACGATGTACGCGCAGAAAGGTCAATCAAAATGAGTGTCCAATTCGGGAGATGGAACGTCCGCGGAGGCAGCGTGGACCGGGACTACCTCGAATCCGTGAAGACGGCTCTGGCGCCATATGGCCCGGACGGCTCAGGATCGCATGTAGACGACAGCGTAGCCATTCTTTGCTATTTGTTGCATACCACCGCAGAATCCCGTCGCGAAACACAGCCTCTTGTCACTCGGTCTGGATCGATCCTCACTTGGACGGGCAGGCTCGATAATCGCGGAGATCTCATTCACCGTTTCTCGGACAGTCTCACGGCAAACTCGACAGACCTGGATATCGTTGCCGCCGCTTATGAATCGGAGAAGACCGGCTCGTTCGGAATCCTGCTCGGCGATTGGACTCTTTCGGTCTGGAATCCCCATACGTCTTCGTTGATTTTAGCCAAAGACTCTATCGGCCCCGGCCACCTCTACTACGCCTTCGGCGATTCACACGTAACATGGAGCACTGTCCTCGATCCGTTGATTTTGTGCGAAAGAAAGTGTTTCCCGCTCTGCGAGGAGTACGTCGCAGGATGGTTTTCCCTTTTTCCTGCCGCGCATGTGACACCTTACGTCGGGATTTCGTCTGTGCCAGCCTCGTCGTTTGTCCTTTTGCGACCCGGCAAACGGGAGATTCACAAATATTGGGACTTCGATCCTTTCAAACGAATCCGATATCAAAAAGATGAGGAATACGAGGAGCACTTCCGTGCATTGTTTGCCGAAGCTGTTCGGCGCAGGCTTAGGACGGATAGCCCTGTAGTTGCAGAGCTTAGTGGAGGAACGGACTCATCCTCAATCGTGTGCGTGGCAGACGAGCTTATCCGCAGGGGCGGCGCCAGTACACCACGCCTCGACACACTCTCCTATTACATCGACTCAGAGCCTACATGGAACGAAAAGCCCTACTTCACCAGGATCGAACAGCAACGGGGGCGAACCGGTTGCCATATTGATGCGAGCGAACAGAGATTCCTTGACTTCGGAACGAACGGCGCTCACTTTGCTGCCACTCCGGCGTCCTGCACCGGTCATGACGACGTTGCGAGACGCACCGCCGCGTGTCTCCGTTCGCGACAGAATCGCGTCATGCTGAGCGGCATTGGTGGGGACGAATTCCTTGGAGGCGTCCCAACTCCATTGCCGGAACTTGAAAATCTCCTCGTCACAGCACAACTCGGGCAGCTCGCTCAACAACTGCGAGCCTGGGCCTTGACCAAACGGAGGCCTTGGTTCCATCTCTTGTTTGAAACTCTTCGGGAGTTCTGGCCTCCGGACCTCCCGCCCGTGCCAGAGTACAAGCGTCCGCTACCATGGCTAAATCGATCTTTCGTAAGGCGCAATCGCGATGCTCTCCTCGGCTACGAACGCAGGTTGAATCTGTTCGGCCCTCCCCCCTCCTTTCAGGAGAACCTTGTCACCCTAGCGTCTCTGCAACGCCAACTCAGTTGCGCAGTGCTGTCCTCTGAACCGCCATATGAAAAACGCTATCCCTATCTCGACCGCACCCTGTTGGAGTTTATCTTTGCAATTCCAAGAGAGCAGCTTGTTCGACCGGGCCAGCGCCGTTCCCTCATGCGGCGGGCGCTGGCGGGCCTGGTTCCTGAGGAAATTCTCAATCGGAAACGAAAAGCTTACGTCGCTCGCTCCCCGGCACTGTTCGTCTCTAGCGAGTGCTCGTGTCTCGTTGAAAAAACCAACCACATGCTCTCCTGCGAACTGGGAATCGTCGATCGGGATGCTCTAGCGGCTGTTCTCAACCGCGCTGGCGCAGGGCTCCCAGTTCCGGCTGTAGCCATACTTCGGACCTTTCTCATTGACATCTGGCTGGAACGACTACTTCGCCGCAATGTCGTTGCGCAATGGATGCCTGTTCTAAAAGGAGCAGAGGAAATTAAGGCCCAGGTTCACTTCGGCTTCGGCTTTCTCGGCTGAGAAAAAACATCGGGGGAAGGAGGTGATAAGCATGAAATACGACAAGCCACAGGCTACGCTCATCGGCGAGGCATGTGCCGCTATCCAGTCGACCCTGCCAAAGCGCAGCGTCGATTCCGACAGCAACGCACAGATCACGGCAACCGCGTATGAAGCGGATGAGTAGGCCGCCATGCGGGTACGCCGGCCTCGGCCCGGTGTACCCGCAATTCTTTTTCTATTTTTCCCCAGTCACCCGCTGAAATGGTGCTCGATTGCTGCCCGGATTTGGCGCTCGAAGCAGCCCGGCCACCGCTTCGAATTCCTCTACCATGAACTGCTGTCCGCACAGCTCTTCAGAGCGAAGGACATCCATTTTGGCGATGCACTTTGAGCTTTGTTGGCCGGGAGAAACCATGAGGGAAGGAGGTGATAGGCATGAAATACGATAAGCCACAGGCTACGCTCGTTGGCGAGGCATGTGCCGCTATCCAGTCGACGATGCCAAAGCGCAGCGTCGATTCCGACAGCAACGCGCAAGTCACTGCAACTGCATATGAAGCGGATGACTAGATCCATGGCGTCCGGGTATGTCGGCGAGGGCTGGCATACCTGGACCCCGTCTGCCCTTCGTCAGTTGGGTGAGTTGTGACTGTTCTGCTTGTCCGAAGCGACCAGCTGCTTTAACTTCCTCCACCTCACGTATTGCTGGGGATCGTACGCTGGTGGCGGGCCTTCATAGCCCTGCATCCAGAATCGGAACCAGTCTACATTTCGCTGCAGGGAGGATAGACGCTGCCTGGGACTATCGAGAATATGGCTCCCACCCGGATAGAAGAAAAGGTCTACAGGTTTCTGTTGTCTGCTTAGCGCAACAAAAAACTCCATGCCATCGATGTCCGGATCGAAGGCTGCCCCTCTGTCCGTGTATTCCATCAACAGTGGGGTCGTCACATGCGCCGCGTTAAAGGCCGGGGAAAAGCGAAGCCAATTGCGCAATGTGTGCCCGTAGGGAGGTCCCCCCATGTGCTCCTCGGCAACATCCATAACGGCCTTCGAATTCGTGTTCCAGTAAAGCGAATAATTCCAGAGGCCGCTGTCGGCGGATGACGCTGCCGCTATTCCGATCCTCGAATGCGTGAGTAACATGTCGGTTTCCCAACTCGAACTGCTGAAGCCATTGAGGCCAATGTTATTTCGTGACCCGAGACCCTGCCGGACCAACGCATCGATCGCACTCTCAATGATTGCTTCAAATTCGGCGTACTCACCCATCCTTCCAGGAAACCGCTGAAACGCCCGACTCGAACCCACTTTGCCCCGGTCCACATCTTGGGCCAAAAGTACGATGAAACCTGCCGAGGCAAGCGGTAACGGAGCAAACGCGGTGTGGTAACTCGTGTCACCAAGAAAGTGGTTCTTCGGCCAGTTTTTGACCATGATGACCACCGGATACGACTTCGACGGGTTATAGTCCGGAGGTTTAATAAGAAGCCCTTCGTTCACGAAACCGAAGCGGTCTCTCCACTTGATTTCCTCCGTCGGCTGCTGCGCAAATTGGTGGAATTGTGGGTTCAAATCGGTAAGCAAATCGGTTTTTCCGCCTGCGAGATCGTGAATGAACACATCGGGCGGGATGAATGTATCTTCATGGACACCGACGATCTGCTTGCCGTTGCTCGCCGTATTGATACGAGACCGATCCAGGTCGGACAACAACGTTCCTGCTCCGAGCGACAGCTTGGACTCACCAATCTTCTTCCACTCCGGGACGGACGGTTCGAACCATCCGTACGTGTCGTCGCTCTCGCGCACAAGCGCTCTGCTGCCGGAATCCTCCCAGTAAACAACCTGGCTTGCATAAAATTCGAGTGGGTGCTCAATCACTTCACTGATCGTTTTGGTCCTCACATCCACGGCAAAGGTGTGATAGTAAGATTTGTATTGAGCTCCGTCGACAAAACCGTTCCTGCGATCTCTCTCTTCCCACACACTGCCGGATGGTGAAACCGCATTCAAGGTGAAGGCCTGGCTATCCATGGCCCACGCCACAGGTAGTCCCCATTCAGCCATCGGCGAGTCCAACGCGAGCCGAAACGAGCTCGTTGAAAAATCGAGTAGTCCCAGTCTGACTGGATTCCAGCGAAAGACCGGAATCCACTGCCATACCTTCGGCGTTTCGGAATCGCGGTAGCTAAAGACGAGGTACCTTCCGTTCGGCGAAAGACTCAAGCCCGTCACACCCTTGAGAGAATCGAGCCCCTCACCCTCCAAACGCCGGGAAGAAAAGCGCCCATCCCGTTGCATTTGTGCAACGAACACCCGCGACTCCTTCCGGTAAGGATCGGCCTGAGTCACGTCAGGCGCTTGCAGTCCCTGCCCGAAAAGCACCGGATACCCATATTCCATGTACGCTTGATGTGAGGAAATCTCTGGATGTTCCGGTTCTGTGCTGTAGACGATCATCTCCGCAGACGAATTGACGGTGAACGAGGAAATCGGATCTGGCGAAGAAAGCAAGACCCGTCTGGTGCCCCTTTCCGCATCGATCTCTACAATCGTGTAGTCCGTGTCGATATGGTCCAGCAGGATCAACTTCTTTCCATCGGACCGCCATTTCAATCCATAGATCGGATTTTCCGATTCACTGAGCAGCCGGCCATTGGCCCTCGCAGGGGACGGGCCAACGTCACGGAGATACAATCCATATATGTTTTTGTCCGCTTCAGGATTGGCGACCTTTGTTATGTACGCAACTCGCCGACCATCGCTGGAAATTTCTACCTCCCCGTCAAAAAGCCTTCGCACGGTAATGCAGTCCGTTACATCGACGACGTTCTTCTTGCTTGCCGAGACACGTTGACAACGAACGGCGAACGCACCCGTGGTTAGAGCGACCAACAAAAAACATCCGAAGATGATGCGCCGTGGCAAGAATCCTCCTCAGAAATCGGAAAACGCTTCGAAGCAGATGCTTTTTGCGGTTGGAGTATTCGGCTAGAACGTCAACTTCAACGAAACCTGGAGCGAACGTGGACCGCCTTCCTGGAAAAGCGAGTTCAGCCCACCTAAACCATGGTTCAGCATGCTACCCGCCTGAAGATCGAGCGGCCCAAATTCGATATAGCCATCTGGGTTTGTAAAGTTCGGGTGGTTCAAGATATTGAAGGCATCGCCCCTGACCAGCAGGCTGACCCTTTCCGTCAGCCGGAGCTTCCGTGCTATCGACAGATCAACTTGCGTGAACCCGAACCCCGGAATGTCATTCCGGCTTTCGCTTCCCTGCCCGGCAACGGGAATACTGAACGCCCCCATGTTGGTGGTTGCGTCGTAATTCAATGCTTTTCCACCTGGAACGCCGGGCTGTGCGATCCACACTGGTTGTCCCGCGACGCGATCGGGCCGTGTCGTCACGATGAATAGAGGGTCCGGTGTTGTCGCGTAGATATTCGCATTGAAGGGGAATCCACTCCTAGCCACAACAACAGCATCGATCGACCAGTCGCTTGTGACTAGCGACAGTACCCCTGGCTTTCGGACACCGGGGATGGCGAACGTTACAGCGCCGGAGAAACTCTGCCGCACATCGAAGTCCGACGAACCGTAATCCGTTTCCGTTGGGAAGACTTGCTTGGAGAAAAAGGGAACAGTGTCGTTCGAAGAGTTGTCGAGCGAATGCGACCACGTATAACTCAGGAGGATCTTGAGACGCGTTGATACAGGTCTACGGTACTGGAGCTGCAGAGCATCGTAATTCGATAGTCCATTGCTCTGTGTTAGAAGGAAGTCTCCGGGGAAATTCCCATTCGGCTGAATCAGCAGAGATTCCCGGAGCAGATCTCTTCCCGCTTGACCGACATACGTGGCGGAAACCACCTGCTCCCCGAACGATTTCTCGAACGCGACATTCCACTGATAGGACCGCGGAAGTTTCAAATCCGGCGAAAAACCCAAAACGTAAGCTCCATAGGGAGGTTGAGTCGAAAAAGTTGGCAGGTATGGCTGCAAGTCGTCGATTGGGACAGGAACGCTAGCAAAGTTCGCGGCCGCCTGGTTAGGAAATGCAGACGCGAGGCTGGCTGCCGGGCCAATTCCCAGATCGTAGAACATCCCGAATCCGGCTCGGACAACGAGATCGCCTTTCTGGGTCAAGGAGTAAGCAACCCCAACTCGCGGCGCGAAGTTACCGTAGGTCGTATTCCACAGCGGGGTTCCAGCGTGTGCAAGGGAAATCAGTCCCGGGTTGTCGACGTTGGTCCACGATGCGAGTGTCGTCGAGCCACGGCCGCTCGGTGCTGGCGACAATTCCCATCTCAATCCGTACGTCAGCGTTAATCTCGTTCCAATTTTCCAGCGGTCCTGGCCGTACATCGAAAATGCATTGGAAAGTATCTGACTCGGCCGAAACCCGGTGACTCTCAGATCCCCCGCCTCCGTCTGTAGGAATTGCTGTGTAGTCGACGATCGCAAGACGACCTGGTTTTGAGCCGGCGAGAAGTTTAAGAAAACAGCCCGGTAGTCCAGACCCCATTTCAACTCGTGCGCCCCATGCGTCATCACAACATCGTTGACGAAATTGAGCTGTCTCGTCCGGTTCCTCGAGTTCGGACCAAGGAAAAAGTCGTTTGCATCAGCTAGCTCAAATGCCGCCTGATTGGCCGAGGGCGCCATCGAGCCAAGCAGCAGACTCGCAGGCAAGGGGACAGCACCCCCGAAGGAATCGAGCGTCTGGTCAGCCTTTGAACTTTGCGTGGAGTAGTTGGCGCGAAATGAGTCTGAGATTCGATCGCTCAGCTGCATATTCGCCCCGATCGTCAGCGTCTGCGTATTGAACGGGGTCGTCTGCACATTACTTAGGCTGTTCACTCGAACTACCGTTTCTGACGGAGCATAGTTATATCTGCCGAACAGCGAAACCTTGTCGTTAATCGTGTGGTCGATACGGATGCTCGTGGCGTCCAAATTCGCCCTGTTCGACCAGGTACCTGTGAACAGTGCCGTGTAACCGCTAGGGTTCGTGGACCCATTGGGTACTGGAAACGCTTCAAGAAAAGGAGCAATCGCTGCCGCCGCGTCCGTCCGGGCCGATTCGGAAGGCACGTTGATTTTCATGGTCTGAGGCTCAAGCAGGCGCGCTCCTTCATACGACACAAAAAAGAACGTTCTGTCTTTCCATAAGGGGCCGCCAAGGAACCCTCCGAAATCGTTATGGTGCTCGGCCGCGCGTGGATTTCCTGCTTGATTGGCAAACCAATCGTTTGCGTCCATCACCGTATTTCGGAAATAGTCGAAAGCTCCACCGTGGAATTCGTTTGTACCGGATCTGGTTGTGAGGACTACCTGCCCGCCGGGTTGTCGCCCAAATTCGGGGGCAAACGAGGACGTCTCAACCCGGAATTCCTGCAAGGCATCTACCGAAACAAGACTGCTTGTTCCCCCGAGCGCGCTGAACGCCGGCGTGGCGCCGGTCCCCATATTCCCCAGACCCAGCCCGTAGGTCACGCCGAAGTTTGCGGACACGCCATCGACGGAAAAGCTATTTGCATCCCCTCTTTGCCCGGCGATGCTGAACTGCCCCGGAGAATTGTAAGAAGCTGGAGCGATCACAACTCCAGGCGTCAGCTGTAGCAGGGTGTTGAAGCTGCGACCGTTCAAGGGGAGATTCTCAACAAACTGGCGGTCGATCACTGTCCCCACTGCGGCGTTTTCCGTGTTTACGAGAGGAGCTCCACCGGTGACTGTAACGATTTCCGACGCTGCACCGATAGGAAGTGTGAAATTGATTGCCAGTGCATCCTGAATGTGGACGACGATGTCTGGCTTGATCATCGTCTTAAACCCGGAGTTCGAGACCTGGATTCGGTAGGTGCCGGGCGGAATATTCGTGACCACGTAATATCCTTCGCTGTTCGCCTTTCCTGGATACTGAACTCCCGTGGCCTCATTGATGACCAGCACCTCCGCTCCAACGATGACACCTCCACTAGGATCGAGGACGACGCCGCTTACAGTGGCACTTGGCGACTGCGCCGGGGCGGAGTGCACGTGCAGAATAAATGTTATGAAAAACAGAGCAGTCAGTTTCACTCGCACGCGGCGTCTCCTCGGAGTGAACTGTGTACAGTCACTCTTCCTGTTTTCGCAGGAGCAGCCACGGTTGTACCAACCCGTTTTCGCGAATCTGTAGGACTGATTTCTGAAATGTAGGCCAGCGCACTCTCAGGGATGGTTTGGAGCGACCTTGAGGTAAGCATAGAGGAAGGGCTTACCAGTTGGTTTTTGGCTGCCCCCGTTCGGTTCTACCGTCACGAACACCGCATCGATTTGATTCAGCTTTTGCGGATCGTCCGACTTCAGAATCCACCGCTTCTTCGAAACATTGTCCTCAAAAAAGATGCCCAAGTTCAGGGCTTGTTCCCTGTCCAGCCCACGCTGGCCCCACACCTGAAACGCACTGGCGTTCTTCCACCCTGAACGCTTGTCCAGATCGTAGGCGTAAAAGATCAACGATTTGCCCTTGGTGAAAAACACGCGGCCGTATGGTTTTTGGGTCGCTCCCGTTTTCGCAACGTCGATCACTTCCGCAATATAAAGGTCGCGGGCCCCCATGAGCTCCCGAATGTCCCGATCGTGCGCCAACAGTTCCTGTTGCTCGTCGATCGTTGTCTCACGTTCCTTGAGCAGTTGCGTCAAGTCTCCGATCCTAGCTTGTAAGGACTTCGAGCCCGCATCGTCGTGAGACCGTTCGGCAAGCGCTGCGTCCAGTTCTTTCCTTGTCTTGTCCAATGTCGACTGCGCTATTTCGAGTTTCTGGCTTAATGTGGCTTGGTTTCCAGCCAATCGCGACTTTTCGTCATCGCTCGCCTTGGATGCGCTCTGTAGGGCAGTCTGAGCTTCTTTCAGTTTTTCAATTTCCGCCGCCTGCTGTTCCAGTTGCCGGCGCAGGTCTCCAATCACTTTGTCTCGTTCCGCAATCTGAGCGGCGACGATTTGCCGATCGTGCCCCGCGTCGCTGATTTCCTGGGGCAAGTTCACTGCGGGCTTCTCTATCTTGGGTTCCCGTATAGAGAGGGCGGTCTCGGTTCCGTGACGCTCGCCCGATTTATAAGCGTAGATTCCCAATGTCGCCGCCAACAGGATCGCAGCCGCAAACGGGAGCCAGACATGGTTCCAGTTCTCGCTCAGATGTGGCTTTCCGTTCTGAGCCTCGACATCCTCGCCGATAGCGCCGGACCCGGTTTTTGCGAGTCGCTTCTGAAAGGTGGCTTCGGCGGTCTCGACGGACCAGCCGTTTGACCTTTCGGGGAGCGGGGAGGAATCATCCGCGGCAAACAACGAGGCGCCCAAATCAGCCGTGGATTGGAAATCCTTCAGCGCCTCCCGGCACTCCGGGCAGACGCTCAGGTGCTCTTTCAACTTGGTCTTTTCTCCCTCGGTCAGTTCGCCCGAGGTCGCAACGGCGCACAGCTCGCGAAATTCTTCATGCGGTCCCATATCTGACCACACTTCTTCTTCTGGACTTCCCCCATTATGTACCATACCGTTTAGCGACTCGGCAATTTACTTTCGGGGACCTGCTTTCGCAGTTTTTCCAGCCCCCGGTAGTAGTGATGCCGAACGTTCCCGATGGATTGCCCCAGCTCTCGGCTGATCTCCGCCAGTGTGTACCCTTCGTAGAAATACAGCCGGAGAGTCTCTCTCTGCTCCGTAGTAAGCTCTTTCATCACCTTTTTCAAGCCCTCCTTGCCGAAGAGGGCTTCAATCGATGCGTCGTACAGTGGCGGCGACACAGACCCTAGCCCGCCAAGACAGTTCTCCAACTCTGTGCTTTTGTAGTGGCCTCTGGTTGCCAGGTACCGTCGTCGCGAGATGGCACGCCGGTACGTCATTTGAACAATCCATGATCGGACGGTGCTCCTCGAGCCATCGTATATCGCAGCTTGATTGTGGATGAATAGAAAGAGCTCTTGGACAAGGTCGTCCGCTTCGGCTTCATCGCGGAGGATTCGCAATGACACTACACGAATTAGGCGCGCGTAACGACGAAACAGCAAGCCGATTGCCTGACCGTCACCCTCCAATAGCCCAGCCATGATTACTTCGTCTGTTGGCTCGGCAGGTTCGGGACCTTTTCTGCTGATCGCGTCGATTCTCTCAGCCGTTCCAGCCGCCGCAGGAGAAAGTGAGAAACGGGTTGTGAGAGATGAACTCAAGATTCTCCGCCAACTCAGCGCAACTGCGTGCCAGCCAATTCAACCAACTCTTTAGATGGGGACATTTCCGTTGATATAACGCTATAGAGTGTAATTTGCAAGCTAAATACACCTGATAGTTTGTGGTATCTAATCAGAATCCACCTTATCGTTTGCCTCAGTGGCAATCGAAAACCATCGCGCATTATTCGCCGATCGGCTCAGGACTCTCCGCAATGTCGAAGGGGCTTCCATCGAGGAAGCTAGTGGACGCGGTGAGGTCTCAGCCAATTTCTGGGGAGCCGTTGAGCGGAATGAGCAGGAGCCTTGCCTGGACGTAATAATGGGTTTTGCTAAGGGGCTTGGCGTTTCTGCTGCAGTATTGTTTACCTTCCACGAACAAGACACCCAAGACGAAATTCGAAAAAATCTCGACGCTCTTTTGGACCTGTGCAGTCCGAAGGAGGTTCAGCTGCTTCACCAGATTGCAAACCTGATCTACAAGAGCAACAGGGACGCTCATCGATAGCCGCCGGTCATCTGCCCTGTCTGCATCTGCGGTAGGCACTCGTTTGAGTGTAAACAAGCCACAAACACACGCGATAGAAGGCTAGTTTCGCCAAAAGGCACTTCAATAGCTTGTGTTCCACCTGTCGGACACCCGCTATGGTTTGTGTTATAGGCGCCTTTCTATGACGCACCGAGAACTATTTGCGCGCAGGGTTAGGAAGCTCCGGAGAGCCGCGAAGTTGAGCCTCGAAAAGGCGGCTGAGCGCGGGAGTATTACCGGTAATTTCTGGGGTGACGTTGAACGCTCAAGAAAGGTGCCGAGTCTGGACACCATCGTTGCGATGGCCAAAGGACTCGGTGTTTCTCCTAGCACGTTGTTGCTCCTAGAACGCGAAGAGGATCCCCGTGACATCAGAAAGCAAATTGATTCTCTTCTGGTGAAAGCCACTTCCGAGCAATTGGAACTTCTTCGTCGGATCATCAAAACGATAGTCGAGCCCTAGCCGTCATTTTGATTCCGCCGTACATATTGTCAGGCTAGATTTGCATCTTGACTCCCCGAAATAGCGGCGCGTAGCATCCCTCAAGGGTGAAGATACCAAAGCGCAACCATTCAGACAGATGCGTTGCATGCTGTCTACGAGATGGTTACTCAGAGGGACGAACTTAGTGCGATCAGGCCAACGACAACCGGGGAGACTTGGGCCACCGCACCTCAAGGCGAGCTGGCTCAAAGGCAGCGCGTTTCTTATTCTTCTCGCAGCCGTTATTTTGTTCGCAACCGTGCTTGCGGCACGCTTCAACTACGCTCAGCTTAACTCCTACTTTTTCGGCGCAGTTCTCTCCGCCCTTGGTTTCGCTCTTTTCCTCGTCGTTCGTTACTTGTTCCTACTTCGCACCGAGACCCAAGACGCCGTCACGACACTCGTCTCAGCCGGCCGCGAATTCAAATCTGTGTTCCAGAACGTGCTTGACGGAATCCTCATACTTGACTGCTCTGGTCATTGTTTGGACGCAAACCCGGCCGCTGTGGCAATGCTTAGGATCAACAGGGAACAGCTCTTGGGACGACCTCTTGCGGATTTCTATTCGGACCCAGAAACCTTCATTCTGCATTGGAGTATTTTTCTCAAAGAGAAATACCAGCGTGGGAGTGCGGAACTTGTTCGAGGTGATGCGACTCCCTTATTTGTCGAGTACACAGCCGCGGCGGACCACTTGCCCAACCAGCACATCATGTTCCTCTGCGACGTTACCGAGAAGGTGAAGGCCGAGCAGTCTCTCAAGGAGAGCGAGAATCGCTTTCAACAAATGGCCAATAACATCCAGGAAGTATTCTGGATGCTTGAGGCTGATACAAAGGACATCGTCTACGTTAGCAGAGCCTACGAAACGATTACCGGCCACACCTTGTCCGAGATCCATTCGCGTCCCTCTTCGTACAAAGAATTGGTGCACCCAGAGGATCGCACCCGCTTCATAGCCAAACTGGAAGATGCTGCTCTTACCGGCCGCTTCGATGAGGAGTTCAGGATTGTTCGCCCAGACGGCGGAATCCGGTGGATTTGGAGCAAGGGCTTCATTGTCGATGATTCACCCGAGACTGCCAGGAGGATCGCGGGCATCGCCCTCGACATCACATCACGTAAAGCGGCGGAGCAAGAGACAGCAAAACATTTGGCTGCAGCCGAGGCAGCTCGAGCGGAAGCAGACGCACTTCGCAAGGCAACCCTAACACTGACCAAGAACCTCCGCATGGACGAGCTCTTGGACGCCTTGCTCCAAACGCTGCATCCCATCGTGCCATTTGACTCCGCCTCTGTTCTCTTGCTGGAAACACCCAACGAATTCCTCGTCGCACGAGAAATGCCCCTCCCCGCAAACAGAAAGAACCTGCTCATCATCAGCATGAACCACAGCCGTTTTCTGCAGGACGCTACTATTGGGCGTAAGAGTATTTTTCTCGAAAATACCCAGAACGAGCCGGAGTGGCGCGAGCACGCCGCCTTCGGTGGCGCTCGCTCTTGGATTTGCATCCCTCTTGTGGTTTCGGAAAACCTGGTGGGGTTGCTTTCCGTAAGCAGCAAGGAAGCAGGTAAATTCAGTCGCGACCATTTTAAGTTCGCCAGGTCCCTAGCACTCTCGGCGGCCGTCGCTATTCAAAACGCTCGCCTCTATGAAAGTGTGGCGATCTACGCGTCGGAACTTGAAGTGCAGTTGAAGAAGCTCAAAGAAACACAGCTGGCCCTCGAGCAAACCCAAAGTCGCTCCCGCGGGACATGAATCTCTCGACTGTCTTGTCGAGCTTGCCTCACCTCAGACTCCGTTTTGACATATCGAATTGCATGTACTGAATCGGCAGAGCGAACTTCTCCCTCAGCCGGCTCAGATATTTAGCGGATTGCGCACTCTGGGGCGGTTCTCCAACGATGATGAGCTTGGACGCCCCGGGATTTCCAGGCCAAAACGAGTACTCCAAGAGCTGGCCGATTGCGCGCCGGATGCATTCTCGGGCGTTCGGGCCTATCTTGGCTTCATAAATCCAATAGCTACTGCCCTGTCGCACCATTATGTCTGTTTTGCACAAATCTCCCTCCATTGTGCGAATGGACTGTTCGCAGCTTACATTCCCACTACCGTATATGTTGGCCAGATGATCTCGCAGCGCTTTCTGAAGTTTATTCTCGCGCAGCTTCACCTTCACTCGCTTCGCGACTATCGTCGCGGTCGTAGCCGTCTCCTTGTCTACATAGCGCGGCTCGAAGCTAAATCCCCCAATATCGTCGAACTGCGCGCCCCCTTTAAGAGCATTCGGGCCTCTTTCAACGTATTCATAGAGGGGAAGCAAGCGGTCCAAGTCAGAAAGAATAGTTTCGTAATTGATCTTGCCAGCAGGCACTAAACGGCCAAGGAAGATAAATGGGCTTTGCTGCAAGAATTGTCTAGAGTTCCATTCAATCTTCTTCGGAACCAGGTCCTTGCTACGCTTCCTCTCTCCACCTTCCCTTGTCCAGATCCACATTCTCATGTCCGAGAACGCTTCCGGATTCGTAGTCAGGAATTTGTTGAACCGTCTTACCTTTGGAAGCAATATCCTGGGGTCCGGTAGTGAATGACTTCTTCCGAACGAGAAAGCAACACCTTGCCGGAACTGCCGATCCTCTCCATCTCCCTCGTAGCCCACGTTGAATTGCAGTTCTCTCCGGCCCCCGACATGAAATGCGTACCTCTTGAAGGTGGTCTGTGAATTGAAAATATCACGCGTCGCTAATCGTTTCAGTCCTTTCGCGGTTTTCCGAAACTCCTGCAAGCGACCGATCAGATGCCACTGAGATCGCCGGTTAAGTTCTTCTGTAATGGCACGCAGTGCTGTTGTCATCGTCCCAAAACCAGAATCTTTCACCATCTGAAATGACTTAACGCACCCACAGAAATACTCTCACCCGCGTAACACTTCAAGTAGATCAAGAAGCAAATACATCCATGCATTCTTCGCAGCTAGCCATTTCTCAACTGCCTTCTTGGCTTAAAGCCTGCGCCTGATCCCTCCGCTTCCTCTGTCAATGGTCTCCGCTCTGCTCCGATGAACGCATAACCCGCGCCATTGACAGCGCGAACGGACAGTCGCATGGGGCCGCCACGAAGGCATTTGTTTTTTATGCACCGCTCCGCGTTGCCTAAAGAGCAAAAACCAAACCTTCCGAAGGAGAAAAATCCCATGCAAGAAACGACCAAGGCAGTTCTATTCCCCCTCGGCCAGATTGTTGCTACGCCCGGCGCTCTGGCCGCACTCGAAAAGGCCGGGCAGACCCCGCTCGACTTCCTATCGCGGCACGTGCGCGGCGATTGGGGAGAACTCGACGAAGAAGACCGCAAGGAAAACGAACTCAGCCTGAAACATGGTTTCCGGCTCCTGAGCAGTTATCTCCTTCCTTCCGGCGACACCAAGGTATGGGTCATTACTGAGGCTGATCGCAGCGCAACAACCCTACTTTTACCCGAAGAGTACTGAGACCGCGAGAGGAGAACGAACGATGCCACGTAATGGACACCGATTGACCATGGACGACTTTTTGGCACGGGACGGGCGCACGCTCGAAGAAATTTGCGAGGCCGTCCTCATTGGCGAGGAAAACGCCCCCGCACTTTGCGAAGAAGGTTGCGAAGTCGAACCGGACGGCGTCTGCCCCCACGGCTGCCCCTCGATTCTGCGGGCTGCGGGAATGATCTGAAAACCAATCCACTCTGACAATGCAAACGAGATTCACAAAAGGAGAAAAGAAATGAGCACGACCGAAGCAACGAAAGTTACACAAGACTACCGGAACGTTCCGATTGCGCAGTTGAAGGAGTCGAGCACCAATCCACGCAAGACCTTTGACGAAAAAGGACTGCAAGAACTAGCCGAAAGCATTCGCAGCAAAGGCGTCCTCCTGCCGCTCCTTGTGCGGCCCGTCAACGGGCACTACGAAATCGTCACCGGAGAGCGCCGCTACCGAGCCTCGAAACTCGCTGGGCGTAGCAGTGTCCCCGCGACGGTTCGCGAACTCACCGACGAAGAATGTTTGGAAATTCAACTCATCGAAAACCTGCTCCGAATGGACTTGCACCCCTTCGAAGAGGCACAAGGCTTTCGTGCCTTGCTCGACCGAGAGGGAGGCGGTTATACGATTGAGAAGCTCGCTGCCAAGACAGGCAAGAACGCTTCGTTTATCGCCAAGCGCCTCTGTCTCTTGAACCTGATTCCATCCGTTGCCGAAGTCTTTGCCGCCGGGCGAATCGGCGTCGAACACGCGCTCTTGATTGCCAAGCTCGCGCCTGAAGTGCAGGAAGACGCTCTCCGCCACTGCTTCGATGGCTACTACGCTGCCGATGACAAGGAGCGCAGTCTCGTGCCCGCGTCTCGGTTGCTGGCGTGGATTGAGCAAAACGTCTATTTGAGTCTCAAGTCCGTGCCGTTCTCGAAAGACGACGAAACATTAGTGCCGGAAGCGGGTAGTTGCGCGAATTGCCCGAAGCGCACCGGATTCAACAGGCTGCTCTTCTCCGAAGTTCGGGAAGATTCTGATTCCTGCACTAATGCGGCATGTTTCAATCGAAAGCTCGACGCGCACATTGCGCAGCGCGTCGCGAGGATGCCGAATCTTGTGCAGATTTCGAACAACTATCGCAGCACGGACGAAAGGCCCTCCCTGCCGCGCCGCGACTACGTGGAAGTCGTCGCCCGGAGGAACCAGAAAAGCAAGGACACGCCCCCGGAACGGAAACTCTGCAACCATTTGAAGCCCGCCATTCACACGGACGGCATCGAAAAAGGCCGTCTAGCGAAAGTCTGCGCGAACCCCGAGTGCAAAATTCACTTCGGGAACCGACAGAAAGAAGAGGAGCAGCAGATTCGGTGGAAAGCGGAAAGGCTGGCCGCAAACCGGAAGGCCAAGCAGACGGTCACGCTGAGACACCGCATCCTTGCCGAAGTCCTCAAGCGCGCCAAACCGCCATTCGGCACTGACGAACTTCGTCTCGTTGCACAGCACCTCGTGAGTTCGCTCTCCCACGACCTCGCTTGCCGTCTGGCCAAGCGTCATGGCTTCGAGCCATCGAAGAAGGGCCAGGAGTGGGAATTAGCCGAGAAGGCTCGGTCGCTAAGCAAAACGGTGAATGGCCCAGCTCTCGCGTCTCTGGTATGGGAAGCGATGCTGCTTACACTGGCTGCCAGCACGTCAGAAATCAAGGACGACCTGTTGAGTAATGCCGCCAAACTCTACAGCGTCGACGTGAAGGCACTGCGAAGACAAACGGAGAAAGCCGAGAAGAATCGCCCTCTGAAACTCAAGACGGCAAAGGCGAAACAGGAGAAAGAACAGCCCAAGGTAAAGTGATCCACCAAGTAGAATGCCCCAAACAATCAAACGAGGCCGTCCTTCATCGGACGGCCTCGCTCTTGATATTCTCCTAACGCCGTTCTCTACCTGCTAGGGCACTCCCTTGATCGTAAGCATCCGGCGACTGACGTTTGGACGGACTTTGCTCTTACACCCAATTGAACGGATCAAGTCGTAGCCCGAATGCCTCCTCATTTCTGGACGAAGTAATTCCAACCTCTGAATGTCAGGTCATGCGTTGCTGCACCCCGTTTAAGGCGAACTCCAGTGCCAACCTCAGCGTGTCCGATAATCTCTATTGAATCGTCAAAACGAGCTTTTGCCGCTTCTCGACTCCATTGTCCTCGCAATGTTCCAACCAAAGAGAAGTCGGCGCCCCCATCGAATAGAAATTGAAGAGGCTCCTTTCCAGCTTGCGACGCAATTTGCGCCACAAGCTCAGGAACAACGAGCAACTCCTCATCTACGATAAATGATACTGAACTGGCCGCGGCCAACTCACTCAACGATTGACCGATCCCATCGGTATTGTCCATGCAGGAAGTACACGAATCGGAGGAGGCAAGTCTCTGGCCTAATTCAACCATAGGTGTCATTGCAGTGAACTGTTCGCGCAGCTTTGTGACATCATCCTCAGGAAGTCCCGAGCTATGTCGACCGAGAAAGTATTGAAATGCCGCGGGAGTTAGACCTGCGGGTCGGCTCAGAAAAATACTATCGCCCGCCTTGGCCCCACGGCGCGTCAAGACGCGGCCGCGTTTAGCCAGTCCAATAGACGTTGCGCTAATGCTAAGTTCATTCGAGGATGTAATGTCGCCGCCAAGCACTTTGCATCTCAACGTTTCTGCCTGCAGGCGAAAGCCCCGGCAAATAGACTTTACATCGTCATAAGCCACTGTTGCCGGCAGGCCGAGATTCAGAAGCAGACCAACGGGACGCCCCCCGCATGCGGCAATGTCACTGAGGTTTAGTCTTGCGAGATAATCCCCAAGCCCCTCGTAATTCAAGATGCCTAGCTGAAAAGCGGTTAGGTCTGCAGGTACTCGGTCAGTGGACAGTAGTACAACCTCGTCGGCGATTTCAATCATGGCACAGTCGTCGCCGACACCACGGGGATCATCATCTGCATTAAAGAATGGTTTGATGAAATCGCGTATCAGCGTCTTTTCACCTACATCTGAGACTGTTAGCCTCTGCTCAATCATCGTTTGCCTTGTTCAATTCCCGGATTGCAGAAGTGACGACTTCCTGCAGCCTCGTTTCACCCACGTAACGAAGTGGTCCAAGAAGAATTGGCGGCCCGGATTTCCATTTAGAATTCAATTTCGTCCAACTCCATTTGGAATCCTTCGTGAGGTCATCAAACGAATCAACGGCAAGAACCACTATCTGCGCGCGTTTGGGAAGATCATTTTTCGCATATATCTCGCTAACCTCGGCGGCGATATTGCCATCGGGTTTTTCTATTGCGCTGTTTATGTATGTCCTGGAAGCAACTACGAGAACAGCTTCTGCATCCTTGATCAGTTTTCGGCTATTCTCCCATGCCGTATTGCCCAACCCCAGTAACGAGTCTAACAAAACCCGGTATCGCTGACCTTGCCTCTGAAGTTCTCGAATGATCCGCGCAATAGTTGTCCGGTCTTCAAATGCACATGAGATTGCTGTTTTCTTGCCGATGTAAGGATGGGGGGCGTGCCATGTGTCATCCAGATTTGCGATCTCTCGACCTACATCCTCCCGATCGATCGCTTCAAATAGAATTGGATCGCGAATCACTTTGTCTACCTCGGCCCATTTGTTGCTCCTCGCTTTTGGCCGGAAGAGAAAGAATGAGTTTCGCGCAAGTGGAGTCCGATTTTCCTTTGAGAAAATTGGACCGAGGGCGCCACTGCATTCTCCAAGGCAGATTGGTTCTCCCGTCGATCCGTAATCCTGTGTAAGGGGCTGTTCAACGCGGACGGACTGGGGCACATAGAGTTTGTGCTCTTCATCCTGATCTAGGAGGAGATCAAAGAAGAGATCAGGTGGTAGAGCCTTGAGCTTCGTTGGGGCCGGTCCGGGAACTCTGGTTTGCGGCTTGGGCAGGATGCGGCATTCGTAGTTTGTGACTGTCTTCAAGAGAGCCTCGCAGGCAATCCGCCCGGGCTCCAGAATGTGCTGGTAGTCACTTCGCTTACTTATTGAACGCATGCGCTGCATCATGCTGTGATCATCGAGATCGAGAAACTGAGGGAGAGTCACTTCAGATTGAAACTTCTCTTCCTTAAATATTTTGCGTCCCTCCTCCGTGGAGAACCCTGCTTGGAGAAACGACTTTAGTAGAGTTTGACGAAACCTAACGTCAGGGGAGGCATAAACAAAAGTAAACAGGCGCGCTCGGGTCGAAAGGAAGTCTGCAGCGGGGCGAGGATCATTTACCACGACGTGATCGCGTTCGTAACGAACAATGCTGTGCAAGACCGATTCCGCATCGCCGAGACTGTCAATAGTCAGGAGCGCATCCCGGAAGACGTAATCCAACCTGTCAGCGTCGATAGTACCGTTAGTCATCTGCCGGAATACTTGAAGCGGTGAAGTCACCGGGCACCCGTCCCCAGTGATCAGAAATGCCAAGAAATCGAGGTCATAATCCAGGAGCTCCGAAGTTTCAAGATCGGTGGATAGAGCTATAAGAGTGAAAACCTCCTTAGTCTTCCACGTCTCGGGGGAAGATGCCGTTAGTCTCTTTTTTAGAGAATCTAGTACGTCCGGATAGGGGCGGAAGTAAAGGCTCGTCACCTTCTGAAAAGGCAATTCGCCACAATCCTGATAGAGCGCCGCAAGCAGAAGATGACAATGGATGCAGGTAACTTTGTCCTTACAAAGTTGAAAGACTTTGGGAAATGCCTGCATAACTCCGGCTATCAGGGCTTGGGGGAAATTGACCTCTTGCCAAAGGTGCCGGAAAATTCTGTTCATCATCAGCAACGTGCCAACGGCGTGAGAGAACCGTGTTTGTGTGGCAGAAAAATAGGTTAAGGAAGTATGACCAAGTTGACTGATTCTCGTCAGTCGGTCCAGAGTCTTGGAACCGAGAGCCGCTCTGAGAGCAGACTGAAACTCCGTGGGTAGTTCGCCAAAAGCAACTCGTCCGTGAATCGTATCGTAGAAATATCCTAGATCGGTCAAATCATCGGACGTGTGGGCACGAGTAATATTAGTCGAGGAACGGATCTTGGTGCGAGAGCGATGCGACCGGGCTTTCGAGGTGCTGGTATTTGCCATTGTATAGTGTCCTTCGACCAAGAGTTTTCCAGAAGGTCACCTGTCCGATGAGCATCCCTGGATAGACGCGCACCGGCTGTACGCAGTGCAGTTGAAGCGTCCACTGGTTAATCGAGCCGAGATCGATCAGGTCAGCAGTGATGTCTATAAATAGCCCAAGCCTGCCCACGGATGAGCGTCCTCGGATAATTGGAACATATCGAGTACTTCCCATCGTCTCTTCAGTATTTACGAGGTATATCTTTGTAGGGCTCAATAATATGCCGGTTCGCGGAATCTTGGTAAGGGTCGTCTCGTTTACGATGGCTGCGTCGAGGGTCCGCCGAGCATACGTTCGGCAGCGGTCCCCAAGGCGGAAATCATAAGCATTTGGTCCTAGCTGCGAGAGATGGAACGGCTTGATGATGATTTGGCCATTCTTGTGAGCCCGGAGGATTTGCGGACCAGTCAAAATCATATGTTTCGAGTAAGCAGATTTAGATCCCGGTTTGGCACCGGACTCAGATTTCTGTGGTACCGGCCATTGTATTGGGCCGACCGCAATTTGGTCGCGGTCCAAAAGGCGACTTGCCCGATGCACATACCCGCATATACGCGGACAGGTTGGACTACCATGAGCTCCAATGTCCATCGCGATCGACATCCCAAATGGCCGAGATCTGCGGTGATATTCAAAAAGATACCAAGGCGGCCAATAGAAGATTTGCCTAGGAGCGTGACGACATAGTTCTCACTGCCGATCACCTCGGCCGTTGCAGCGAGATAGAGTTTGCGAGGAAAGAGGACAATCCCCCGGGTTCCAAGAGTCTGAGAGTGCCATCGATCAGTTTCGTTTCCTCGCATCAGAATTCTGTTGTGGAGGTGAAAATTGTAGCTGTTCGGGTTCACATGCTGTTTGTCGAATGGCTCAATGCTGATTTTTCCTCGAAGGCGCTCTCGACAAATAGCAAGGCCGGTCAAAATCATGAGCAGATACTATCACGTAGTTAACTGTCGCGTTGGTGGATAGACACTAGCGCATCATTACACTCGATCACAGTAAGCTAATTCCGATAGACCGCCACCGGGCATAGGTATTCGGCTGGCCCATCAGCAGTCTTCCAGCGACCTCTTCTGGCAATCTAGGAGGATGTCGCGTGTTCGAGTAACCCGCCATGGGCCTTACGCCTTGTATTCTCCCATTCACTTGCTACCTTTGCTTGCCATTTCCTTCCGGCCACGACCGCGCTCACTCTAGAATGCGACGTCACCCCATCGTGGACTGGGAGCCAGTCCGTCACAATCCGGCGTGAGCATTCGTTGTCTTGCGCGTATTTTGCTTTCACACTTTCCCAAACGCCAGTCGCGATTTTGTCCGCTCTCGTCTCCATTTCACCCTCTCCATTGGGCACGGCTTCGCGGGAATTCCTGCGCCCGGCAGCTTCGCGGCTTCTGCTTTCGCGGTTCCTCCCGGACACCACGGTTCCCTCCCATAAAGCAGCCGCTCGCCTTGGGAGCAGACCCGTCTCGCTTTCAAGTGCCCCAATTACAAGGGCAGAAATGGAGATTCAAAATGTACGAAAATCGCGTCGAACTCATGGGCTTTTTGGGCAAGAACCCGGAAAGCAAAACCACAAAGAAATCGGGACGCAAGCTCGCCATCCTCTCGGTCGCCACAAAGACGTGGTGGACGGATGCGAACGAGCAGCGCCACGAAAAAACCGAGTGGCATCGCGTAGTCATCTGGAACGGCCTCGCGGAATACGTGGCCGACAAACTAAAGAAGGGCGACCACGTCTACGTCGTTGGAACGCTTGTCAGCAACGTCTACGATAAGGAAGTGGGCAAGGGAAAGAGCAAAGCCAAGGCGCAGGTCACGTCGTGGCAGATCAAGGCGTTCTCGATTCGCAAGCTTGATCGCAAGGACACCGCTCCCGCGCCGCCGTCTGCGGCGACCGCGCAAGCGCAGTCCGAAGACGCGCCATTCTGATGTTGCGACCAAAACGGGCTCCGGCTCTCGCCGGAGCTCGTTTTGTGTTCATTTATGCGAGCGCTCCTCCTTTTGAACAACGAGAGCAGTGCCCGCCATTTACCAGTGGTGTTCTGGCAGCCTGAACCTATTTGCGGTCACTCACAAGAAAACCCACCGCGTATACCAAAGGCACTTGCAGTATTCCTCCCTCGCGCGGAAGTTCGTTGGCGACCCCGCCCAACGCCGTGCAAGAACCAGCATTGCCAAATCCATCCGAGATCCTGTCCCGTTCCCGGCGTCGCCGTGCTGTGCCCTCGACCGGAGGAACTGAGTCATGGGCAAGAATCCCCATTGCGCATGCACGATCTGCGATGTTGAGAAGTCCGTCGCGCTCGAACTCGCGCTTCCCGAAGCTCAACAGATATACCGTCAGATCACTGCCGAGGTGCCTCTCCTCGTTGGCTTTCCGACCGTGTTCCATCTTGTCGCCAGCATTCACGGCTGCAGGGAGGCCAAAGAGGGTGCCGCCCTGTCCGATCTGGTGCTCTCGGAACTTCTCTCAAGCCCTATCGCCTCGAACGATTGGGAATATCTCGAGAAGGTCTTGTTGCTTGTGTTTATACCCACCGCCCATGCGGCAGTACGCCGTGTATCCAGCCGTTATCAGTTCTTGCCGCGTGAGGATATCTCGCAGCTCGCCCTGGTGACGCTAATTCAGTGTCTTCGTTCGAAAACCTGGCGGGCGCAGCGCTCGCATTTCGGTTTCACCTTAGCGAGAAAACTCCGCGGAACGCTCTTCGGATCGGCACGTCGCGAACTTGAGGCTACACCAGAATTTGCAGCTCAGCGCCTCCGGAATGGCCTTTCCACAAGCCAAACCGCCGAACAATCGTTTGAGCGGCATGCCATCCTTCGGCATTTCCTAAGCTTGTGCCAACGACGAGCCTTTCTGACCCCCGATGAGATAAACCTGCTCATTGACCTGAAGCTCGACGAAACTATCGATTCTCGAAGCTCCAACCACTCAAATAGCCGAACGTCGAACTCCGTCCGGCAGAAAGTGAAGCGGCTCATGGGCAAACTCCGGCAAGCCGCCCGAACCTCAACGACCGACACCAACAATCAGGGACGATTCTCAAACCGGAAAGGCAATCATGCCATTGCCAACAAGTCTCCTCTTTCCGCTGCCAGGCGCGGGATTGCGAAAAAGTAGAAAATCTTCATTTCGCCGCGACACATTTTCCGGCTGCGCAGTTCATTAGGTGTATGAGGGGGGAGTTCCCGTCAAGAAGGGGCCGACGGCAATCTTAAGTTTCTGCCGCCGATTTCTTCTTCACCAGAACGACCCCGGACCCGCACATCTCCGCTCTCGGAGCTAGCGCTCCTGGTGTCTCCGGACGAAGCGAGCACCTTTTCGGCGGAAGATCGTATAGGTCCGGGGTCAATTCGGCTGAGGAGGGACCTTGCGGGAACTCCCAGAATTCTTCGGCAAAGTCGAGGAGGTCAACCGATGAAACACATTCGACGCAAGTTCGTTTCCAACTGCCTACGGTCGCCAACCCTGTTCATGATTGTCGCGGTCCTGCTTCTTGCCACTCCGGTATTCGCCCAGGGCACTTCCCCGTGGGAGAACGCGGTTCAGGTCCTACAAACCGCGTTTACCAGCACCATCGCCCGCGGGCTGTCGCTTGTCGCAATCGTCGTCGCTGGGCTGACATTCGCCTTTGGCGAGGGCGGATCCAAGCGAATCCTCGCAGGGGTTTTGTTCGGTGTGGGGATGGCCATCGCTGCGGTCAATTTCCTCGCGTGGTTGTTTCCCGGCTAGCCCGCGAGTAATGCGGCGACGGAGTCGGCACGGATGGCAAACCTTAGGCGCATCAATCTGGTTCATCGATCGCTATCGCGACCGCTCACGATTCTCGGGGCCGAGCGGAAGCTCTTCTTCTTCGCCATGTGCTTAGGGGCAGCCACCTTTAACCTGCTAAACAGCCTGTCTGGAGGAGTGCTGATCTTCTTCCTTTTGTACTTTCTGGCACGTTGGGCAACGAAAACCGACCCCCAGATTCTCCGCTTCCTGCTCGCAACTGCCAAGCTGCGGACGCAATACGACCCCATGAAGTTCAGTCCGATCGCAGTTCGAAGGGACCGTCATGCTCAGGCTTAGTCGCATTTTCAAAAGCTACCGCGAGACGGGCTCGCTCAACGAGCAAATCAATCTGTTCGGCTTCATTGGTCCGCAGGTGTTTCTCACGAAGACCGGTGAGGTTGGCGTGATTCTCGAAGTACGGGGTCTGGACTACGAGTGCCTGGACGCTACGGCAATCGACGGCTTCACGAAGCGCCTGGAATCCGCCCTGAAGCTGTTCGATGAGCGCTGCCGCGTCTATCAATACCTCTTCAAGCGGAACAACGAAGGGATCCCTTACAAGCTCTACGAGAATCCGATTGTCGACGCGGCCATTAAGAATCGCATCGCCTATCTCGCCAGTAAGTCAGACAACCTCTTTTCGATATCGGTCTATTTCGTCGTGCTCTACGAAAGCTCTCAGGCTCCGCACAGAGTCGCAAGCGTTCTTACCCATCTTACGAGGGATCCCAAACGGGCCCTCGCCGACCTACGTGCGCATTTTTCAACCGACAAGCGAACGGTCTTCCTCGGCCGGCATCTCGGAGAAGCCGAGGCAGCACTTCTTCACAAAGCACGCAGCTTTATCCTTCATGTCGGCGATTTTCTGGCGATTCGCCTCCTCGACAAACAAGAAGTGTTTCGAGTTCTCAAGAGAACCCTCAATTTCCATCCCAACAAGCTCGCGCTCGCCAAGGTGAAGCACGACACCTTCCTCGACTACTACCTTCCCGAATCTCCCATTGAGTGCCACCGCGGCCATCTGCGGGTGGACGACTACTACGTCAAGGTTCTGACACTCAAGGAGCCTTCCGCCCAGAGCTTTCCGCTGATTTTCAAACGCTTACTCGAAGTAGAAGCCAACTATCACGTTGTGACCGAATGGAAAAAAGAAGACTCCGGTAAAGTGCGTCGGATCATCCAGGCCAAGCGCCGCCATTTTCACAACACCAAGCGTTCCTTCACAAGCCAAGTCAGCCTCAACGACGCTCCCACGCAAGATGTGCTCCTCGACGATTCGAAGGAGTCCCAGGTCCGAGAACTCGGGGAAGGCATTAAGGAAATCGAGCTGCACGGGAACTACTTCGGCCAGTTCTCCCTAACTGTTGTGATCTACGACCTCGATATGGCCAAGGTGGACCGGGCATGCGCCGATTTCTATAAGGTTTTCAGTGTTCACGACGCGCAACTCTATGAAGAAAAATACAACCTGCTGAATGCGTTTCTCGCCACGGTTCCCGGAAATCACGCGCACAACTTGCGTTCCTTATATTTGCTGAACACCAACTATGCGGATTTCTCGTTTCTCTTCACCCTTCACTGTGGGGAACCTCGCAATTCCCATCTCCGGCAGGAATATCTGGCGGTCTTAGAGACCAACCACCACACGCCGTACTTCCTAAATCTCCACTACCGCGATGTGGCGCACACCATGATCCTTGGCAGAACAGGCGCAGGCAAAAGCTTCCTGTTGAATTTCCTGATCACGAATCTTCAGAAATACGCTCCTCACACTTTCATCTTCGACTTGGGCGGGAGCTTTGAAAGCCTTACGCAGTTGTTTGGAGGCTCTTATGTTCGCGTGGGTTTGGAATCCGGAGATTTCCAAATCAACCCCTTTTCGTTGCCGCCGACGAAGGAAAATCTCGATTTCCTAGCTCTCTTTCTGAAAGTCCTAATTCAGGGCCAACGGGTTGGCGAGCTGGACCCGGCCACCGAACGCGACCTCTTCCATCAGGTGGAGAACCTCTACGAGGTGGACCCTGCGCTGCGCACGCTGGGAGTGCTTGCGAACACACTCGGCAGCGACATGGCGGCCCGGCTCTCGAAGTGGACCCGGGGTGGCCAGTTCGGATTTCTCTTTGACAACGCCCGTGACACGATCTCCTTCTCCCATTTCCAGTGCTTCGACTTCCAGCGGATGAGCCAATACCCGGAACTTCTGGAGCCGCTGCTCTTCTACATCCTGCATCGCGCCAATGTGGTAATTGCCGACCGGCAGATCAGCTCTATTTTCAAGGCCTTCTTCATCGACGAGGCGTGGGTGTTCTTGAAGAATCCAGCGATTCAGCGATACGTCGTCGAAGCCCTCAAGACATGGCGCAAACACAACGCCGCCATGATCCTCTCAACGCAGTCTCTCGACGAACTGAAGCGCTCGGACATCCTCGACGTAATCATCGAAAGCTGCGCCACAAAGATCTTCCTCGCGAATCCCGACATGGATCGCGATCTCTACCGTCGCCAATTCCACTTGAATGAAACCGAAGTCGAGCTCATCTCGGGCCTTATCCCCAAACGACAATTCTTGATTAAGACGCCGGAACTCGCCAAGGTCGCCAATCTCAACGTCGATCCCAAGAGCTATTGGCTCTATACGAATGACCCGTACGACAACAAGAAACGGAAGGAGGCGTTCGAGACACACGGATTCGAGAAAGGCCTCGAAATCCTGGCGGGAGCGCAGTCTTGAGTCTCCATTGCTTTCTCGAACCAGGAATCGCGGCGCGCGATCCGCTATACGCATTGGTACCCCTCGCGGTCGCGGGATGCACCACCGCGTTCATTTTCGGGGTGCAGTGGTGCGTCGGCCTTTTCTTTGATTGCGACCGAAGTTCCCGGAAACATCAATCCATCTCAAAAGGAGCAAAGCAATGACGCCAATCTCTCATCGTCAGTCCCATAGCTTTATCGTTCGGCTGTTTGCTGTTCTCATTCTGGGCGCAACCGTCTTTCACCCTTCGACCACGCACGCCGCGACAGAAGCGGCCGCACGTGTCGTGAAGTATTCGAAAGAAGACATTGTTCCGGTCCACGCGAAGCTCCGGTTTTCGACGCTCATCGTTCTGCCGGAGGACGAGGAGATTCTCGATTTCACCACGGGCGACAAGGAATTCTGGGTCATCAACGGCGCGCACAACCTCTGCTACGTGCATCCTGCCCAGGCCGGCATCCGCAGCAATCTGAACCTCATCACTGCGAGTGGGCGCGTTTATTCGTTTCTGCTGACAGAAATCAGCAACCAACCGAATGCCGAGCCGGATCTCAAACTCTTCGTTGAACCGAAAGAAGGGTCCGGTGTTGCGGTCAACAGTGGGCTCCGCGGCTATGTGACCGCAGGTGAAGCCCAGGCGTACAAGAAAGAGCTCGAAACTCTCCGCTCGCAAAGTGTGGAGCAGATACACGCAGCGCAGGCCCAGTCCGCCGATCAGATCAACCAGTTCCGCTCCTCCTACGCAACGAAACTCCAGTTCGACTATCCCCTTGGTCCAAAGGCGACGCGTGAGCCATTCCTGGTTTCTGCCATCTACCACGATGACTCGTTTACCTACATCAAGTGCTCCGCGCGGGAAAAGCCCGCCCTGTACGAAATCAAGGATGGCAAACCGAACCTGATCTCCTTCCAATTCGCGAATGGCGTCTACATCGCGTCCAAGATCATCGACAACGGCTACCTCGCGATCGGCAAAAAGAAATTGCCGTTTGCTCGGCGGGCGGGGAACTGAGGCCCAGGGCATGAATCCGCCGACACAACCCGTGCAGGTCGAGGAAAAGGCACCGAAGCCGCAGGGCCTTCTCCCGAAGAACGTTCAGTCCTGGCTCCTCATCGGACTGGCCTTCCTGATGGTCGCCATTATGTGGCTCACCGGGGGCAAGAAATCCCAGGCACCCACCAAAACAGTGCCCTCCGCCGCGGCCGTGCAGGCGCCCCTTGAAGTCAACGAATCCAAAATCGCCGAGATGCAGAACCGCATCCAGGATCTGCAGCGCCAGCAACTTCTCGCCCAGAGTGCACTCGCGCAGCAGACCCGCTCGCTCGCGGTTGCCGCGCATGATGCGGCAGAGCCGCAACAATCTAGCGCAGCTGGTGCCACTGAACCTCGCCCAGAAGAAGACCCGATCCAGGCCGAGCGAAAGCGGCGCGCTTACGTGTCGCTGTTCGCCTCGAATGTCGCGCTGAGCTTCCGGAAAACTCCTCCGAACTCGCCAGCCTCGCTACCCGACACTCCGATCACCGCCGCGACTCCTCCCACTCCAGTTCCAGACGCAGTTCTGGTTCCACAACCTTCTTCTCCCGCGCCAATCCACAAAGATTCCGCGGAAGCAACACATGACCGAAAGGAGGAAATCAAAAGTCCCGCCGCCGCGCAGGCGGGTTCTGTCAACGCGGCGGGAGGAAAAACGTACGTCCTGTTCGAGGGAACCATCCTCGAAACCGTGCTCATCAACCGACTCGATGGGGGCTTTGCCGGACCCGTCGAGTGCCTGCTCTCCACCGATGTTTATTCCAACGACCGCCAGCACTTGCTCGTTCCCGCAGGCTCCAAGTTGCTGGGTGAAACCAAGAAGGTGGATACCTTTGGCCAGACACGTCTCGCCGTTGTGTTCCATCGCCTGCTCATGCCCGACGGCTACTCCATCAGCCTCGACCAATTCAAGGGGCTCAACCAGATCGGGGACACCGGTCTCCGAGACCAAGTCAACAACCACTATCTCCGCATCTTCGGCGTTTCGCTTGCCGTGGGAGCGCTGGGGGCCGTCAGTGAAGCGGGAACCGGAGGAGCCATCAATGCGACTAACGGCGATCTGATGCGGCAGGGTTTCGCAGCGAGTACCGCTCAGTCCTCGGCCCAAATCCTGGACAAGTTTCTAAACATCATGCCCACCGTGACGATCCGCGAGGGGCACCGGGTCAAAGTTTATCTCGCGGGCGATCTCGCATTGCCCGATTACCTCAACCACAAGATGCCTTCCGATCTTTGAAGGCAGCAAAGAAAGGACAGTTCCATGAAGCGAAGAGTCTTGCTGTTTGTGCTCGCGCTCGGGTTGTGCGTCGGTACTGCTTCCGCCCAACTCGGAAGCGGGATCGTGTACGACCCAACCAACTACCAGAACGCGGTCCTGCGCTACCAGCAGCTCCAGCAGCACCTCGTTCAACTGCAGAAGAGCTACGCGAAAATCACATCGCAACTCGAGCTGGCCACGCAAATGGCCACCTTCATTCGCAACATGCCAGCCCGTTACCGTGCGTTGTTCTCGCAATGGCGGAATGTGACTTCTCTCAACACGTTCGGAAACACAGGCTCTTGGATTAGCGGCATAAACTCCGGGTTGCTCCCGAACATCACGACCGGATACCAAAGGTCCACAACTCAGCTGCTTCCGTATAGCCCCGATCACCTGTCCGGGATGGACCCTTTTGAGCTGGAGCGGGTGCAGTCCCAATACGCCTCCGTTCAACTTGTGGATGGCGCGAACGTCAACGCCATGGCCACGATTGGGGCTATCCGGGGTAGCGCCCAGGATATCCAGACCCAGATTGGCAATCTGGAACAGGACTCGTTCTCCGGCGACTCCGGTCTCAATAGCGAAGTCTCCGTTCTGAACAAGATCAACGCGGCGGGAGTGCTGACACTCCGCACCGTCCAGGACTCGAACAAACTCCTCGCGTCTCTTCTCGAAATGCAAACCATCCTTGCCAAACAGCAACGCGAGTCCGCAACCAACTCCATCAACGCCGACATCCAGCGCCAGGCCAGCCTCGCTGGCAACATGACACAGATGACCGGCACTCTCACAAATTCACTTCAAACCTTCCGCATGCCGTAAGCCTGCGGAAACAGACCCCGAGCGTCGAAGGAGCTGACGGCAGTGCAAACCGACTATCTGCAGTACATCTTCCAAGCCATCAACACCCTGCTCACCCAGAACCTCGGCTTCTTCGACACCATGGGCCAGAATCTGTTTCGTTCGTTCGCCACGATTCTCGTCGCTTGGTTCGGCATCAAGTCCGCGCTCTCCGCCGCCAGCGGCCGGTATGCGTTTCAGTTCGACAATTTCGCGAGCTTGCTCCTGACCATCAGCTTCGGCTTTGCGATGGTCAATTACTACAACGCTCCCATCCCCGGTGTTGGCGTCAGCTTCCACAATCTCGTCACGAATGAAGCGCAATTTCTCTCGGGCCAGATTGATCAGGCCCAACTCCAGAACGTTGTCAGCCAAGTGGCGGACTTCGAGTCGCGCATCGATTCGCCGACTTGGGGAGATATCTTCGGAACGGCCATTTACGTTGTCGTAACGATCCTGCTGGCCGCCGCCCAGGCCGTGGCCATTGTGGTCATCGCCTACGGATTCATCGCCACGGCGGTTTGCGTGCTGGTAGGGCCGGTCTTCATTCCATTTTTCATTGTTCCCAAGATGGAGTGGCTCTTCTGGGGTTGGTTCCGCTGCTTCATCCAGTACGCCTTCTACCAGGTCATCGCTGCGGCCGTGGTTTATATCATTGGAAACCTCATGCTCGGCGCGTTGCGCCTTCCGCCGGCCGGCACGCTCTCTATCGTTCAGCTCATCGCCTGGTTTCCGGTCCTCTTCATTACGTTTCTCGCCTCCATCTACACGCTGCTCAAGGTGCCCGCTCTGACCAACCACATCTTCAGTGGAACGGCGGGCGGGTCTTCCGCCGCGATTGTGGAAAGGGTCTTCGGATGAACAACGACCAGAGTTTCTACGATGCCAAACGCCTCTATCTCGAATCCTGCGGTGATCCCATGGTGACCAATACCTATCTCAAGATTGCTCTGGCGTTGCTGTCCGTCGTTTGTGTGGCCCTGGCGCTCATCGACCTCAGGACCATCCGCACCTTCCAGAACTTCCGCCCGCTGGTGATCCGCATCGACGACTTGGGTCGCGCCGAGGCCATCAACTACCACAACCTCGAATACAAACCACAGGATGCAGAGGCGAAGTATTTTCTCTCCCAGTTCTGCACCCTCTACTACCGCCGCAACCGTTACACCATTCAGGATGACTTTTCGAAGTCCCTCTACTTCCTCGACGGCAAGCTGGCCAACGGCATCCTCGACGCCTATCGCAAGGACGACATCATCAAGAAATTCATCACCAATACCGCCGCTCCTGAGATTGATGTAGATGTGAAGAAAGTGGCGCTGGAGGAGATGCAAACCCCGCCCTTCCGCGCGCGGGTGGACTTCTACATGGTCTACTACTCGCCTGCCGACCACAGCGAGCTGAAACGTGATCTGTACACCGCCAACTTTGTGTTCCTTTTCAAATCCCAAGTCCCCAACGAACTCATCCCCATCAATCCCCTGGGACTGAGTGTCACGTACTTCCGCGAAGATCAGGCGTTCAAGTGAGAGTTCGAGCCTACAAGCGAGCCCAAGAGGTCGCGAGCGGACGCCTCGCATCCTCGGCCCAACCTCCGCGCGCCACTTCCATCTTTTCCCACCGACTTTCGCTCACTTTTACGCCACAGCCCTTCTCGTTGGACCTTGCCAGCCGAACAACCGGCGCGCTCCTGGAGGGCCTCCGGTGCTTTACGGCTTCCCGCCCGCTCCCCGCTGAGTTTCAAGGAGAGCTGACGACCGAAAATTCGATCAGGGCGAGGAGGCCGAAATGATTGCCAACGCTTTGCTGTTCACCATCGTCCTGTTGCTGGGGTACGGGTTTTGGCTCCTCGACCAGTTGAAATTCATGGCTCGCTACAAAACGGTCCTGTTTCACGCCTATGGAACGCCGATTCTCATCTTCTTCGCCGTGCTGTCCCTCAATTTATTTGGCGGTGCGCTCGCTATCGGGCGGCGTTTTTTCCTGAAGAACACGGGCCGCAAACTATCGCACCTCGACAAGCAGTTCAACGTCAGCCATTCGGACCTGCCCGCGCCCGTAAAAGAGGAGGATTTCAACTAGTGTCGCGCGACGCCTTTCCCTACGACCCGCAAGACGTCGGCGATGTGCGCGACACCTCCACGCGCGTATCTGTCCGCACCCGCAGATCGACACCTCCCGACACGCGGGACGACAGGGATCCTGAGGCGGACAATCCCCGCCGGAGCCACAGCACCCATGCTCGGGGGCAGGATTCCACCCAAAACGAACGGCATGAATCGCCCCGTGCTTACTGCCTTCGAGATCGAACCTATCTGCTCCGCGACTCCGAAATGCATTCCCTGAAGGAAATCGGGAAGTTCCGCGTAATCCCTGTGACGGATCTGGAGAAGTACGCCTACGGTGGTGACCGCGAACGGATGGAGAAGGACATTCGCGGACTCGCACGACAGTCTTTGCTCCGCGACCAAACGCTGGAAATCTCGCAAAAAAAGACTCTGCGCGTGGTAACGCTCACAAAGGCCGGACATCGCCTTCTCACGAAGACCAACCAGGTGCCCGACAACCAGCCCGTTTACCACGGTCTGGTGAAACCCCGCGAAGTCAAACACGATGCCGATCTCTATCGCCTCTATCAGAGAGAAGCTGCTCGCATCGAGCGCGCCGGAGGCAGGCCCGTCCGCGTGCTTCTCGACTATGAACTCAAGCGCAATCTGAATCACGATCTGGCCCTGTTAGGGCCGGAAAAGGATGACCCAAACGCAAAAGAGCGAATCGCCGAGAAGCACGGTCTGCGGGTTGTGAACGGAAAGATTCCCATTCCCGATATGCGCCTCGAATATGAGACCCCAGACCTGGAACTTCGGCGCGTCGATCTGGAGCTGGCCACACGCGATTACAGGCCGCGATCCATGGCGGAGAAAACGTCCGCGGGTTTCTCCCTCTACGCGCGCCCAGAAGACGCATCGCGACTGCGCCGCGTCCTCGATGAGCGTGAGATCACAGCGGGAATCCTCAACCTATGAACATCGCCCCTGTCCATATCGATGCTCTCCAGTCCCTCGGATACACCGAAGCCGAAGCCCGCTTCCTCTACATCGTAGCGACACATTCCGGCTATTTTGTGGCGCGCCAATTCCTTGCGTTTACCGAAGCCCATTGGGGCAAGCGCACCGCTCTCTTCTGGGAGAAGCTTCACACCAAGCGTCACGCCCGGACCGAGTGCTTCCCTAAAAGCGGAACCATCTACCACCTGTTCTCGCGCCGTCTTTACCGCCAGATCGACCGCGAGAACATTCGCAACCGCCGCGAACACGAAATCGAATACATCCGAAGGCGTATCGGAATGCTCGACTTCGTCCTGCTGAATCAGGGATATCAGTACCTTGAAACGGAGCCGGAAAAAACCCGGTTTTTTTGCGGGCAACTGAACGTCCCAAAACACTTCCTGCCTTCCAAGATGTATCACGGAAGAAAATCGTCCCATCCGACGGTCCGCTATTTCGTCGATAAGTTCCCGATGTTTCTCGTGAACGCCGCCTCTGCCCCTGTGGTGACGTTTACCTACCTCCAAGGGCACGAGGGCCACCTCACAGAATTTGTGCGCCATCTCGAGACTTACCTCCCGCTCTTCCGACAGCTTTCCGCCTTCCGATTCCTCTACCTCGCGAGAGTCGATGCTCACTTCCAAAAGGCCAAAGAACTTTTCGATTCCCTGGTGACGATTCCACTCGGATCGGACGTCTCGACAGACCTTTTGCGCTACTTCCAAATCCGCAAGACCTGGGACCTAGGCCGTTACACGTCTCTCAGCGAAGCCGATTTGATCTTTCGCAATCAGGCCAAAACCCGATTCGCCGGACAACGCTTCGAACATCTTTATCGCGCCTGGAAGGTCGGACGCATGGCGGATTCCGACATCCGCGCAGACTTCGGGGGCGACAGGCCTAACGCCACCGTGCATTTCACGGCGGAAGTGCTTTCCAGGTTTGCGGTTCCCGAACAGGAACTCGAGGTGGAGCGGTGAAGAAGGTAAGAACTACCCACTGCACCTTCGTCTTCACCTGTTTCTTCACCTTGTGGCGCGAGCAATTTCTTTGAGGAGAGTCGGATGCACAACGCACTACAAGCAAGAGTCACCGTGGAAAAAACACCAAAATGGGCGGGAGCGACCCCGTTTTTTCGGCTTCGAGCCGCCCAAAAAACTCTTTGGGGTCGCTCCCGCCCTGCGGCACGGTAAATCGTGCCGGCTGTTTTTTCCACGGTGACCGGCCCTTTGGAAGCACCACAAATCAAAAGAGGAGAAACACAATGCCGATCGTTAAGAAAGCACCAGGGATCATCACTCGGGAAGTAAAGCTCGAAGAGCCGGTCAACGAACTGCTCGAAGACTACGCTCGCTTCATCGAGAGCAACGCCGACCACGTCGTCAACGCCGTGCTCAAGAAGGTGCTCTGGCGGGATCAGGACTACCGCAAGTGGCGCGAAACCCGCCGCACGGCACAGTCTGGGACCGAGAGGACCCAACCCACGGAAGCGCGAGCGAGGGCTTGATGCAGCGGGCCCTTGAATCGCGCGCCTTCATCTCGGCCATCCTCGCGATGGCCGCCGGTACGTTCCTTTTCTATACTCACCCCTTCCCCGACGAGCAGATATTTCTGCGCGTCATAGCCTTGCGGGCTCCGCATGCCTTTTTGAGCTTCAAATACCTCTATTACGCGCTGCTGTTTACGACCCCGTTCCTGGTCTGCTCTACGGCGCTTTCTGGGCTCTATATTTTCACGCTCAAGGCTCGACAGCACGTGTCGCCCGGTCGCCTCCCGAAGTACCCCGATCCCAGAGAGAGAGACGACCTCTTTCTTGTCGTCGGTGAAGTACACAACCCGCGCAAGCCGGTCCCCGCCAAGGCTCCCTATTGGCTCACGATTCCTGAGCGCGGTTTGTTCACCGGGATTGCCATCTTGGGGGCCATCGGCAGCGGAAAGAGTTCGTGCGCCATGTATCCGTTTGCCGAGCAGATTCTGGCTTACAAAGCGGGCGACAAGGAAAAGCGCATTGGCGGTTTAACCCTGGAGGTTAAGGGCGATTTTTGCCGCAAGGTGAAAGAGATTCTCACCCGGCACGGCCGGGCTGAGGATTACATCGAAATCGGCCTCGATTCCGAGTATTGCTACAACCCACTTCACAGTGACCTGGACGCTTATGCCCTGGCCTACAACATCGCCTCGCTTCTGAACAATCTCTTTGGCCGCGGCAAGGAGCCCTTCTGGCAGCAGGCCTACACCAATCTCGTCAAGTTCATCATTCTGCTTCACAAGGCCGCCTACGACTATGTGACCTTCTTCGATGTCTATCAGTGCGCCATCTCTCCGCCAATGCTCGAAGAGCGGATCGGGGAAGCGGAGGACATCATTCTCGGCCATCACTATGTTGCCGTTACGACCCAGGTATTCGGGGAGCGAACCGCCGACCTTGCGGGCCTCGGTTTTGCGCACCATGAGGCCCATGATCGCTATCTCGCTCCAGCCACTCCCGAGCTGCGGGACCTATTGAGGGCCCGAAACATCGCATTCGAGCCTCGGCTGGTGCATGATCCAGCCCGAGCCAATCCCGAAAAGCTGGCGCAGTTGCAAGCAGTACAGCGCTGGTTCAACGACGACTGGAAACGGATCGAGCCGAAGTTACGCACTTCGATTGTCGAAGGGGTCTCCGTCTTTCTTTCACTCTTCGATGACAACACCAAGGTGAAACGGGTTTTCTGTCCAAAGAAGGAGTGCTACGACGCGCAGAAAAACGCGGACAACCAGTTCGGCAAGCCCCTGCCTTCGTTCAGCTGGCTGATCGAGCGAGGTGTTTTATGTGCCCTCAATTTCCCCATCGGCATGAACGCCGGCCTCGCGAAGGCTTTGGGGGTCATGATGAAACTCGATTTCGAACGCGCCGTGCTCAACCGCGTCCCCCAAATGGAAGCGCATCCCGAGCGCTATTTCCGGCAAGTCCTGTTCCTCTGCGATGAGTACCAGCACTTCGCCACCGTGGGAGAGAGCGATCCGACCGGCGACGAGAAATTCTTCTCCCTCTCCCGACAGCCGAAATGCATTCCGATCGTCGCGACGCAGAGCATTAGCTCTCTCAAATCCGCGTTGCCTGCCGACAGTTGGCGGACGCTCCTCCAGACCTTCCGCACAAAAATTTTTCTCACGCTGTCGGACGATTTCTCTGCGACCACCGCGAGCCAGCTCTGTGGACGCGAAGACCAGCTCAAGGTGAGCTATAGTCTGTCCGAAAGCGGCCACGATACCAAGGTCAGTTGGCTCACCGGTAAGGCCCTCTCCCACAAAGCCAACATCATCGCCTCCAAGAGCTACAACACTCAGAACGACTACCGCTTCGACATGAAGACCTTCATGGAGCTACGCAACGCCCAATCCATCACCGTTGCCTATGACGGACTCAACCCCATTCCGCCGATGTTTTGTTATCTGAAGCCCTATTACAACGACCCGAACGATTCATACTTTGTCCAGCTCGCCGAAGGAAGACTCTAATGAACGGATTCGAAGTGATTCTCCCCTTTCTGAAGCCCATCGAGCACCTCATTCTCGACGATTCGATCAGCGAGGTGATGGTGAACGGTCCGGACCACGTGTTCATCGAAAAACAGGGCTTCTTACAGGAAGTGCCCGGTGTCTCGCTCGGCGAGCGCTCCCTCATGGTCGCCGTCAAGAATATCGCGAGGCGTCTTGGCGACGACATCTCGGAATCGAAGCCCATTCTCGATTCGCGTTTGCCCGATGGCAGTCGCGTCGCCGCGGTCATCCCGCCGTGCAGTCTGGGCGGGGTAACGCTCACGATCCGCAAGTTCAACACCCGCCACTTCGAAATGGAGGATCTGATTCGCGAAGGGACACTCGACCGAGCGCTCGCGAACCACCTCGAAGACTATGTGCTCGCACGCAAGAACTTGTTGATCTGTGGCGGGACGGGCACCGGAAAGTCGACCCTGCTTTCCATCCTCGGAAAATTCATTCCGCAGGAAGAACGCGTGCTCGTAATCGAAGACACGGCCGAGCTTCAATTGCCGCAACAAAACCTCGTCCGATTTGAAGCACGCCGGGAACAGAATGGACTTCCGGCCGTGGCCATCCGCGATCTCCTGAAAGCCGCCCTTCGCCATCGCCCAGACCGGATAATTTTGGGGGAGGTTCGAGGAGAAGAAGCTTTCGATCTATTGCAACTCCTGAACACCGGGCATTCTGGAACGTTGTGCACCATTCACGCAAGCTCCGCGCAACAGGGCCTTGCGCGCTTCACCAGCTGCGTCTTACAGAGCGGCGTGGAGCTGCCTTTCAGAGCCATCAAGACAAATATCGCGGATTCGCTCAATGTTGTCGTCCACGTCGAGCGCCGCCCTGGGCGCCGATACATTTCCGAGGTTCTCCTCATCAACCGATATGACCCCGATGCGGACTTGTTCGACTACGGCGCCGTGTACCTGGCCAAGCAGGACCACCCGTGAGCCTCGACAACAAATTCGTGCCCCGCAATCTGACCCCGTCGGAGTATGTCCGTGCCCTGTTCGGGCCTGAGGAGAATACGGCAATCCTCGTGCGAAATCGCTCGACAGGCCACACGGTTCAGACCATTTCCAGCGCGGAAACCATTGCGGGCCCTGAATTTCAGGCCTGGCTCGCAAATCAGAACGCCAGTGGCTACGACGTGTTTGTGGGAATGAACCCAATTAGGGACGGCGCTCACACCCGGACCAAAGCGAGCATCAAGGATATCCGCCACGTGTACCTCGACCTCGACAGAAAGGGCGATGAAGCTCTCAGCGCGATCCGCAATTCGCCCGATGTTCCAGCTCCAAATTTTGTCCTCGATACCTCGCCGGACAAGCACCAGATCGTGTGGAAAGTGAGCGGATTCAGCCAGGATGAAGCGGAGTCCCTTCTTCATGGCCTCGCAAATAAGTTCGGCGCGGATCTGGCAGCAACAGATTCAACGCGGGTTCTTCGACTTCCCGGATTCGCTAATCACAAGCTGACTGAAGAATTCATCGTGCGGGCGCGCCAGGAAAGCGACACAGTCTACACGACCCGCGACTTCACGATTGACGACGATTCGCCCGAGCCGCCACGCCACTTTGGCGACTACCAAGAGCGGCAGCGGACGATACCCAGTAACCACAAAAGCCAATCCGAGCGCGATTGGGCATATGCGAAGCGCGCCCTCTCTCGCGGCGACGATCCCGAAGTCATCATCCAGCGCATCGCGGACTACCGCGCACAAGATAAAGCCGACCCTGACTACTACGCTCGGCGGACCGTCGGGAAGGCTCAGGCTGACTTGCAGCGGACTCGCTCCGATGGTGAGTCCCCGCAAACAGCAACAGTCGAACACACGGAACCGTCCCGGGATTTTGATTTGCAGTCATAGAAGGAATGAAGGATGACTGCGCCGGCTCAACAAACGACCCCAATCGCAGCATCAGGAGGCGCGGACTCTGGACAGCCCGAGTCTCCGGCTGCTAGTGTTCCTACTGCAGCGCCGAAACGACAACAGCGGAAAGGTCGCTCAATGTCGCGTAGGTCAGGTCAGACAGGTTCACTGAGGTTGGTGGGCCGGAAATGGTATGGCAGGTACTGGCGTGATGTTCCAGGCAAAGAATACCGCGAGCATCCGCTGGTAGTTCTTGGTGAGAAGTCTTCGATGACAAAACCGGAAGCACAGCGAAAGCTCATGGCAATCATCGAGGCTGAGGGCGTAAACACTCCCCAGCATCTTGAAAGAGCCTTGAAGCCCGCTGTGAATTTCAACAGCATTGCGGATGTTTGGGAGGCCAAGCGATTGCCTTTGCTCCACAACAGTTCGCAGTTCATCACTCCAGGCCGTTTGCGGAATCACGTCCGTCCCTTCTTCGGAAATATGGCGATAGGGGAGATTCGCACGGGCACCGTGAACGATTGGATTCGTTCTCTGACTGCGAAAGGTTTAAAGCCCAAGACCATTCACAATATGTGGAAAGACTTCCGGGCAATCGTGAACTGGCACCGCAAGCAGATGGATGAGCCGAAGGTCAGCTGGTATCCGGACCTTCCCTCTCTTCCAGATGAGGAGCAGCGTTGGTTCACGCAGACCGAGATCAGGCAGATCGTGGATGCCGCAACAGGACAGTACAAGGTGCTCTTTCACCTTGCCGGTTATACGGGACTGCGTTCTGGCGAACTCGTCGGTTTGCGGGTCGAAGACTTGAAGTTAGGTCATGGTGTGATTGAGGTTCGCCGTGCTGTCTGGAACGGCATGGAGGGCGACACGAAGACGAAGAGCGGCCGACGGAATGTATTCATAGATTCCGTTACCATTCAGCTTCTTCATTCGTTCCTCGCAGGCCGCAGAACAGGAAGGCTTTTCCAGTCACGGAGTGGAACACCGCTTGAGAACCGTGACATTTGCAGAAGGGTCTTAAAACCGATCTGCGAAAAACTGGGAATAGAACCCGGTGGGATGCACGCCTTCAGGCACGGCAGGGTCAGTCACATGCAAGCGAGTATGATGCCCGGCGACTTCGTGAAGAATCAGATTGGACATTCCAGCCTGAGAATCACGAGCAATTACACCCATTTTGAGCACGGCCAGAAGCGGGAAATGGTAGAGAAATTGCTGTCTTGTACACAAAGTGGGGATTTGTACACAATTGCAAATCACGCTAAGGCATCGTAAACTGAACAGGTTGTAGTCGTTTGCCACGCGGTTTTGAATGGGCCTGTAGCTCAGGTGGCTAGAGCGCGCCCCTGATAAGGGCGAGGTCGGTGGTTCAAGTCCACCCAGGCCCACCAAAATCCCCAGTGTTTGTGCGGTCATTCTCACTCTTGGTGATTTTCGCATTGTCGCTCAAAAAGCCATTTGCCAACTATTTGCCAACTTTCCGGGCACTAGGTGCTGTCCCCTCGCAGTCGCGCTGAAATCGCAAAACGCCACTGACGAGCTACGGCGGGCATAAATCTAGAAGATAGTTCGATCTTCGGAATCGAAGGCCTCAGGACCCGGTGGGTCTCAGGGTTGGCATTCAAACGTCGGTGGATCGAAAGACAAGCGACAGTAATCAACCGCGGGCGTCGAGGGGCGCGTCAGTCTTTCGCTCTAGCCACTCGCGCAAGGCTTTCTCAGTGATCAAACGGCAACGGCCCACGCGGATCGTGGGCAGGTCTTTGTGCTGAATCGCGTAATAAAGGAACCGAAGAGAAAGGCCCGTTACCTCAGCTGCTTCCCGCGGTCGATACGCCACTCGCTGTAGATTGCGGTTCATACGTCCATTCCTTATTGACGGTGTTGCGAGCCCACTCCATACGGTAGATGGCTGGCCAAGCGTCACGGCGTGCGAACCCGCCAACCGAAACCCGCGCGCGCCAACCGCGTCACTCGCGTGTTCGTTGCGGAGGCCTCTACAGCTACCAACATGGGACTCTTCACCCGGAAAATCATTCAGTGTCTTCTCCCTGACAGACAATACACAGGAACGCTGTTGAGCGCACCTGAGCCAGAGCGGCCTGGGAAATTGTTCGAGATATCGCCCGCAGATTGATATCTTGTGTCTCATGTGAAACGAAACCACAACCGCTAGCGGTCGAAGCCTGCCGAACACGGATTTTCGGGCACAGTTCTCCGTCCATCCGACTTTCCTTCGCTTTGTCCAAGAACCCCTGCTATGTCCAATAGCCAGAATTATTTGTGAGAAGCCCGCCAGCGGAGAGGTTGTTTTGACTGTATCCATGTTGTGTCGCAAGCACCTTGCGTCTACACGGTTACCTAGGGGTCGAAGTCGGCTCGTCCGGCTGCACATCGGAAAGCTCATTCCCAATCAGGAAACGGTGAGTCTCAATTCGGAAGGTGCGACATTTCTTGGGTTGCGTGACTTTCACTTGTACCGGCCGCAGGGGGTCTTTCTTCTCGTTTCACTCCAGGCGCAACTTTTCCCGCTCGAAATCTCCGAAAACCGGAGTGGATTTGCCTGAGCAGTTCCCTGATCCCGGGTTCATCCTCCGCCGTCATACCTAACTCCGCGCCGTGCATCTCGCGGAAAGTGCGGAACGACCGGTCAAGCAGTTCCTCCCACCTCTCTCCTTCGATCAGGTTCGTGCATTCTCGGCATGCCAGCCACGCACCAAGCGAATTCAGTGCAAAGGTCCCAACAGCTGGCACGGCTACCTCGGTCGCAACGAAATCGGCAGCGAAGTAGGCATAGAAAGTGTCTGGCGAAGAACAGAAATCGCAGATCAACTCGCTCAAGGGTCGTTCGCTCATTCCGTTTGACATTGTCATTTAGTTCTCCTTCCGCAAACAGCACCGCGCCCGCACCACGCACAGCTTTTCGAGGCAGCAATGCGAGAATCCGGCGGAGCGACGAGGAGGCTTCGAGTGGCTGTTTGATCGGGCGATTCGGGGTCGGACGAACTTGTACTGCGAGGGGTGTCGCCATGAGACACGTTGTTTGGTGTGGTTCTCGCCTTGCTCGACTCTAAACGGCTTCAGGACGGGCAATTTCGGCGCCGCGTAGAAGAATAAGGTCCCAAAACCACGTAGGCTCGACCTTGCCAAGATTGATTTCCTGGGGATGAGTTTTCATGAAGTTTACGATGTCTTTCTCACGGAATCGGTGGATGTCGTGACCGTTTCCATCGTGGCGGTTCGTTCCCTGTAGGCGGTCGCGAAGCCAACCGTTCGCAATCCATCTTTGAATCTTGTGATGGTCTTCTCCCAGGCAGGCTTCGAGATCACGCATCGTGTATCCCTCGCAGACGCGTCGAGAGTTCCCCAGGGCTTTGATTTTCATTACGACGGAGGTCTCGGTCCGTTTCAATTTCTTGCCAATGGTGGCTGCTGACACTTTTCCCAGCAACCTCTCCAGAATGACCAAATCGTCGGAAGTCCACGCACGCTGGTCCGTATGCATGGTCAGGCCGAGCCGCTGCGCTTGGCGCTTTATGTACCACCGGGGAAAACCCGTGACACGCACTAACGCACGAATGACGCGCCCACGTTGGAGTAGACCTCCGTGGTAGTGCTCTCTCAAATACGCATCGTGCATGGTGACCCACTCATATTTGCGACTGCGCCGCCGGCGCTCGGCACGGCATTTCAGACAATACTTCGCAGCAATGGGGGGACGGCCCTTCAAGCCTTCCTCGATAATGGAACCGCACTTGATACACCTCATGGAAACAACGCTCCGTTGCTCGACCTATTGACAACTTCATTTCAGGGCAGTGTGGTGGGCAGAGTGCCGGGAGGGATCGTGAAATATTCTCCAAGGTGAGTCCAAACGTCTTGGGCTCGTTAGACCACCGGAGATGGAACAGGAATCCGTCTATCGAGGAAATCTGCGGTTTATTGAGTTCTCGCATACACGGGCCGCAGGTCGGTTTTGGTTGTTACGATGGCGGCGACCACCTATTCTCCAAGGAGCGCTCGTGTACCCGCATTTCCTCTCATCCACTGATGTCAGCCGCAGTAAAAGGAACCCGTCACGCAAGGTCCTTTTGTGGCTACATTTAGTCTTCTTCGAAGCAAAACTTGCGGCGTACCCCGCTATTGACCATCGTCTCGAGAGTACCTGCAATCTCCGACATGCCTTCTTTGACCTTGCGTCTCAGCTCTGCGGTGTTGCGAATCGCATCTGTGTTCACGCCGCTGAGCAGTGCCCTTGCCTTTTCCACCTGTTCCTTGAGTTCCAGGTCATCCGTCACATTGCGGAAATCGAATGTGTCCAGGAAGTCGCGTAACTTCTGCACAGTTGAGTCCCGCAGCCGGCGTGGCTTGGCACCAGGTTCGTCCTTCAAACGGTCGCGCAAATTCTCGACCAACTCTGCCAAGGCCGCACGCAACACCTGTTGAACCTCGCTTGACGCCTCAGCCATTACCTGAGCGGCTTTCTCGCGCTCGGTCTGGAAAATCCGCGATGAAATCTCCCGCAGTTGGTCAGGCACCCCAAAGCTCACATACTGCCAAGTGAACGTGAATTTCGAGACCGTGGTCTCCACTGGCGGGTAATCGAGCGGATTGTAGATTCCGCGCAACCGCTCTGCGGCTTGCTTGCAAAGCTCCGGGTATGCATCAACAAAAGACATCACCAGAGAATTCCGATTCTCTTCGAACTCCCGCAGTTTCATGTCGACGGTTTCGATCAGCGGCAGTGGGAGCAAGAGGACGCCGGGCTCAAACGGCAAGCACATGTTGTACAAATACTGGCGGATTTCCCCGTCCAAGGTTTTAATCGCCTTCAGTTCCTGCGAGTCGAGCAGGGTCTTCGAGACCCGGACGAGCGCCTTGTCCGCGTCTACCTCGACTAGTGCATTGTTGACCTTCCTGATGTTGCCGAAGAAACCCAGATGGACCTTCACATAAACGGCTCTTCGTGCCAGGTCCGGGGTGCTTTCTTGCAGTGAGATCGTGGATGCTGCTGTGGACATTGACTTACCTCCGATATCGAGAAACTCAGTGCGCGGCAAACTACCTATGCAGGTGGGCCCGCGGCTTAATGTCCCTGAGTCAAGTGCTTGCCATTGCTGTCGTGCGCGTGATGGTGGTGCCGCGGCGCATCCTGGCGTGCAGTCCGAGTGGTTTCGCCACCTGCAAGTCGAGCCATTGCGCGGAGGAATTGCTCCGCATTGTCATGGTTTGGCGCGCTGACCTCGTCACTGGTTGTCTTGATCGTGCCGTCTTCGAGGATCTCGATTGTGAGCCTGTCGTCGTTCATGAATTATCTCCTCCGAATTACGGTCGCTGCGCGATTCCCGGCTTTGTTCGTGGACCACTGCAGGCGCCAACCAAACTTCCGGGCCTGACTCTCTACAACCTGAGTTGAGTACGCGCGTTTCAGTTCATTCCCGCCCCAGCTTTCATCCAGTTGCAGGCGCCCGCTATCGCTCGCATACGAACCGGAGAGGCCAGCTTTCTCGAAGTACAACCCTTCCGGTGTTTGCGTGACAGAAAAGCCAAGACCTCGAAGCGCGTCTGCAAGCAGATTCGTGTCCGTGCTCTTCGCTAAAAACTCGACCTTCGATTTCTGAACGGTGTAACAAGGCATGGGAATAGACCTTTCCATGTAACGCGAAGGGAGATTCCGCCTCATTTACGGGTCGGACGGCTAAACTGAGGTGGTTGTTGAGACTTTTGGTAGTCGTTTTCGGTTCAAAGACCAGGACCGGGACCATAGCGGTCCGGTATCCCAAGCCCGGCTACGCATGATTGGCCGGCCCGGATCGAGCATGGTCTGGTCGGCTATCAGAGCGTGGCACGCAACCCTCGGGGAGGTGCATTACATGGCCGAGTTTTGGATCTGGACCGCAGGAGGTGGTGAGATGACTTCCGGATGGCCCGTCAATCGGGAGTTGTGCAAGGTTAAAAAGAAAACTTGGCTCCTAGCTGCAAAATGCGTGGCGCAGCTGCGCTGACAATTCGCCCAAATTCGGGACTGCTGATGTTGCCGTTCACCGCAGCGGGCCCGTAGAACTGTGCATGATTCAGCGCGTTGAAGGCTTCCAGGCGAAACTGCAGGGATTTGGATTCCGCCAAGCGCAAATCTTTCAGAAGGGCAAAGTCGAAGTTCTCGATTCCCGGGCCGTAGAAAAAGCGCCGGGAAGCGGTGCCGAGTTGACCCAGGCGCGGCAAACTGAAGAGTGCCGCGTTGAACGCCGCTTTACCGTTACGTGGATTCGTATTAATTTCCAAATTCCCTGGAGTGAAATTCGGTGTGTCCACGGCATTATTATTGATCCCGTTCGGAATCGTCCCGAGCAGCGAAGTATCGTTGTTGTTGTACAGCGTGACGGGCAGACCCGTAGAGAATCGCACGACTCCGGAGATGTCCCAGCCATCCGTCCAACGGTTGCTGAGTCCGAACAGCTGTCGCATCGGCAAGTTGTACTTAAAGCTGCCTACGAAGTTGTGGCGCATATCAAACGCGGAAATCGCCCGATTCAGACTAGCGTTGCTGGGATAATCCTCCTCCGCCAGACTCGAGGATTGATCGATAGATTTGCTGTAGGTGTAACCCGCGAGGAGTTCCAGCGGCCCTTTGTTGTGGCGAACGCTCAGTTCGAGCGCATTGTAATTCGAATTCGCGATGGTTTTCTGCAGAGACACTGCGGCAAACTGGGAACTGAAGGGGCCTCGCGTTCCGGCAATGACTTGCCCAGAAGACGCGGTGTACGCGTTGCTCTCGCCAAAAGGACCACATGTGGAAGTCCCTGGCAAAACCGCGCTTGGCTGGCTCAGACTAAGACACAAAGCCGGATTACCCGGATTTGCTGGAACCAGCACTAGGAGATGGTGGCCTTGCGTTCCAACGTAGCTCACGCTAAACACGGTCGCCCGAGCGATCTCGCGTTGAATCGAAAGCATGAAGTTTTCGGCGTACGGCGGCACATTCTCTCGCGCAAAGGATGGAACGCCGGTAATCGGCAGGAATTGGGACCAGTTGACCGATGTGTTTGGCTTATTTGTGGAAGCACCGAACGCCGGCAAAGCTAATGGGAAACGTTGGCCGACGTTCTGCCCCGTTGCCGCAGTCACGAAAGGAGTTGCGAAGAGAGGCGGCGCAAGGCTGTTGTAGTCGTAGCCGTACGGAGGATTCGCGCTCATGATGCTCGCCGACAATCCTTCGAACGCAGTGAAGAACACTCCGTACCCGGCTCGCACGCTAGTCTGACCAGCTTCTCCGAAGATGCGGCGCAAAAAGCCTTCATGAAAATTGGGAGCGTAAGATAGACCAAAACGCGGCGCAAACTTGTCGTATTTCGTGGGCGCGAGCGTCCGCGGTACCCCCGGATCGCCAGGAAAAACAAGGCCAGCGGGCGCGTCTGGATACACGCGAGACTGGTCATCCAACAGCAGCGTCTGCAGCTGATTGTATTTTTCGTACCACGGTGGGAGAACATCCCAGCGTAATCCGTAATTCAGCGTCAGCGTCGGCCGCAATTGCCAGGTATCCTGACCATACAATCCAATGTATTTGTTGCGATAGGAGAAACTCCGCGCTTCTGCTTGGTTAAAGTTGCTCGGAATGCCGAGAAGAAAATCGGCGATGTCCAGTCCCGTTTCCGATCCCGTGAACAAAAACGAGCCGTTGTCCACGGTGTTCGGATTTACATTGATCTGGTCGCAGTGGAACTCACCGCCAAACTTGAGCGTGTGTTTTCCGATGACTCTCGAAAAGTTGTCGATCCACTGAAAGGTGTTATTCGCTTGTCTCAGCCCTGTAGTGTCTACTCCGATCGTGAAATTGTTGAATGCTACGTTTGCTACTCCTTCGATTTGCGGCGCCAGCGCATAAATCCCCGGATTCCTGGCAGCGTCCACAAATCCTTGCGACACCAGGCTCGGCCCGACTCCTCCTATTGGCTGCCCCACGTTATTCGCGTCGCGCATATAGCTGAAGTGAAACTCGTTCACCATCGTTGAGCCGATCGTCTTGGTGGCACCAAGACCAAGCAGTTGCGCTCTCCCGAACGTCATGGCGTTGAACCCCGGAACGTTCGCGCCTCCTTGCCCTGTTGGGTATGGATTGTCCAGTGTGTAGTCGTCGACAAAATAGTATGCGGACAGCGCCGCCCAACGGGTGTTCGCGTCCAGCCGCACGGCTCCCTTTTCGTCATGCAGCGTCTGGTCATAGGCTGCCGTGGAGAACGTCCCGTTCAGATTGTTCGGGGTCGGAATATACTGCAGCAGTTTTTGTGCTGGAGTTGCCCACACGCTCGTGGGAATCTGGGCATTGGGCAGCACACACTGCGACGAATTCAAGCAGCTGGCCGTGTAGTAGGGCTCGCCCTGATGAACCGGATACCCCAGTTTTTGCGACAGCAAGCCGGCCCAATACGATCCGTTCACGGCGCCGGTCAAGGAACTTGCCACTCCCAACAGATCTCCCCCTCGTTCATTTAGACTTGGAACGGAAATCTGCCCTGTGTCGACTCCCTCCTTAGAATGGGTCCCCTGATAATCCGCAAAAAAGAAGACCCTGTCCCGCTTTATCGGGCCGCCCACAGTTCCCCCATATTGATTGCGGACGAACGCCCCTCGCTCGGCGGAAAAGTAATTCTTGGAATCGAAGGCGGTATTCCTCAAAAACTCGAATGCGCTGCCGTGGAATTCGTTCTGTCCGGATTTGGTTGTGACCAGTATCTGTCCTCCGCTGTAGTTGCCATACTCCGCGTCGAAGTTGTTGGTCAGAATTCGGAACTCCGCGATGGAGTCCAGATTGGGAACAATAGCTGTCCCCATATTCACGTCTTCTTCAGTGTCACTTCCATTGATACGGAATCCGTTCGAGGTCTCGCGTTGCCCGCTTACGGACATGTTTCCTGGATTGAGGTCACCTGAGGGCGGCGTGCTCGTGACTCCACTCATCACCACCGCGTTCGGTTGCGCGGAACTCACGGGAACTACGCCGGATTGTAGTGCCAAAAGATCGGTGAAGCTTCGACCGTTGAGAGGGACGGCAGTGATCTTCGTGCCCGTTACAACTTCACCCATTTGTGTACTGGTGGTCTCAACCTCAGTTCCTTCCTCTGTGACTGTAACTTGATCGGCATGCTCGGCAACCTCCAGGGTCGCGTCCACCCGGAGCGCGGATCCAATATCAATCACCAAGCCCGTCCGCGAATACGGCCGGAATCCCGGCGACTGAATCTCGATCTCATACCTGCCCACGGCAAGAAACATGAATGCATAAAAACCCGCGTCATTGGCCGTTGTGCTTCGTTCGACTCTGCGGTCGACGTCACATACGATGACGTTGGCGTTGACAACTACCGCGCCACTTCGATCCGTCACCGTGCCGGAAATGCTTCCTCCGTTGGTTGCGCCGGCAGGTCCACCCAATAACAAAATAGCCAGCAATAAGACCGCAACGATTCTTACCAGAGGGTCGTTGATCGTCTTTCCCAAATACGCATCCATGATTATGTTGGCTTCGAATGCGTAACCGCGCGAGCTGTTGGACACGCTCGATTGAGTGGGTGTCCTCTTGTTGCAAGTGATTTTCATCTGGGTATAGCTTAGCAGATATCGGGCCATTTCAGTCCCATATCTAACAGTATTAGTTTCTTGTACTTATGTGCATCAGATATCTCTGCTCAGGCGGAGTTTTGGGCGAAATCCCCCAATGGAGCGTCAAAACCAACTCATTTGCGGCGAGGTGAGAAAGGGTACCCGGAGAATCCGCCTTACGGATGCACTCCAGTGCTCGGATAGTCGGCCATCCGGAAACTATCCTTCGCAGCCACCTGGGCGCGAAGTTGCATAACGGAGAATGACCAGCGGCATTGCGGTACCACATGAGAGTGCCCACATGTAGTCGATTTGCATCGTACTCTCCTCTCATGCCTCTGCGACTTGAATAGCGCGTCTTGATCCTTTGGGCTCTGCGGCATCTTCACTGTATACATAGAGGCCGGGTTTTGACGCGCTGATGAACTTCCCCGATGCCTGTGTTCTGAGTCTTCTTATTTCTTCGGCTGCTGACTTCGAGACCGGAACGATGTAGCGTGAGGCGTCAACCAAGCTGGTTTTCAAACGGCTCGCCAAGCGGCTGCAGGTGCGGATCTCGGCTCCGGTCCAGCCTCCGTCTTCTGGCGGTTCTCCGTCAACGTCGTACTTCTTGGTGTAGATTTTCCAGATCGCGGCGCGTTCTTCGGCGGAAGGCAGGTCGAAAAAGAATGTGCCCAGAGTGAATCTGCGACGCAATTCTGGCGGCAAGCTCGTAATCGAGTTGCACGTAGCGATGAACAGTGTCCTGCCCTGCGACACTGCATCGACAACTTTCAATGCCGATCTCAGACGGTCTCCCGAGGCACCCACGAGGGAGCTCTGCATTGCACCCAAGTCGAAAGAGATCGTGGGAATTCCTCCGGCGTTTCCGGTCGCTTTGGCCACCGCTGACTTTGCAGCACCTGGCGGGCCAATGAAGATACAGCCGTCGGCATCGCGGTCCTGCATCCAAGTCAACATCGTCCCGGTCATCTCTGTCTTCACACCGCTAAGGTCTGTGCCGGTCCCTGCGAAGGCTTTCTCAATCTCGTCGATGAAGACGACAACACGTGCGGGTTCGGACCCCACCAACAACGCTCGCAGAAACTTCTTCACGTTCTCCACTCCGCCGATCTCATCAAACGACTCAGCACCCCGCCAGACCTTCAAGCCCGGCGTCAATTCGATTGCCTGCCGTTTGCGCTCCCAGAGTCCTGAATGATCGAGCCCGGTCTTATTTAGCGACATGGCTAGGGCTTGCTCCGCGGGGAACGCAGCTAAACCCAGCAACGCATCAACCACTTTCTGGACCTGTTCGGGTTCAGGCTCCGAGATTTCCGCTGCGGCATACGTCTCAGTGACGATGCGCGCCAAGTCCTCAGCGGAAGGCAGTGGCTCGTCCAGCACCAGGACGTCCTCTGAAAGGACCGAAGGGAGTGTCGCTCCCGGAGTCGTAAGGATCACGAGCATGCGGCGGTTTGCCTTGAAGGGATCTCGCAGGTTCCATATCGCTTGTACAACCGTCGGGTCGTTATAGAACTCCTGCCCGTTCGCAAAGAAAACGATCGCATCCTCGTCTAGTTTGGCCACGAATCCCAGGGCATCCGAAGGCCGCGTCGAAACGACATCGGCCTCTCCTCCATTAAGAACCGCGCTCGCAGCCTGTTTCCCCTCATCGTTCAGACCTAGGAGGCCGCGCATCACGTCCCAATGGAGGATTGCAGTTTTCTTTGCCTTGGCATTCAGAGTTTCTTGGATGGTTTGAATCGTGCTTGCGGGGTCGGCTGTGCGAACGGCCACTAACGGCGTGGAGACACGCCGTGCAGCCTTGAACATCCGCACAAACTCCTCCATGGTGCGAATCATAGTGCTCACCTTTTCTTTTAGTTTGGGTTTTTCGGGGATGGGCAAGAACTACGAGCAGCCGCTCGTTCCCCCGCAATTCATGCACTTAAAGCATGATCCGTTGGGAGACATCAGCATGCCGCAAGTGGGGCACGAAGGGGCGCCCGCGGTCTCGGCCATGCGGTCGCCTACTTGATCGGATTGCACATTCGCGGCATCCGCCGCCGGCGTTCCACGAAGGGGTGTGACTACTTCCCCTACGCTCGTCGCCGTACCTCGCTTCAGATAATCCAAGGAGATAAACCTTCCACCAAGCCACCGAGCGATGTAGTCCAGCACCGAACTGGCGTAGCGGATTTCAGGATTCTGCGTAAAGCCCGATGGTTCGAACCGCGTGTTTGTCAGCTTGTCCACGAGCGTCTTGAGAGGCACGCCGTACTGCAGCCCGATGGAGATCGAGATCGCCAGGCCGTCCATGAAGCCCGAAAGCGTTGAGCCTTCCTTGGACATTTTGATGAAGACCTCACCAGGAACGCCGTCTTCGTACATGCCTACTATCAGGTACCCCTCATGGCTGCCCACGGAGAACTTGTGAGTGACGGATTTGCGCTCGTCGGAGAGCTTGCGCCTTTGGGCGCGAACGAACAGGTCCCGCTGTTCATGCGCCTCGGGCCCAAGTGTCTTTTTCTCTTCTTTTTCCTTTGTCGCTGCGGGCGTATCGGAGAGCACCGCTAGATTGGCTGAACTTCCAAGTTTCATCTGGCCCTCCACGTATCTCGCGCCTGGTCAACCGCTACCGCCAGCACCTTCGACAGCTGCCTGTCTAGGCACAAGGAAATGACTGTGCGAACATCCAACGCAGGCAACCCCGTGAACAGCAGCCTTTACTCCCGGCACGAAAGACTCTGGAATTGCTAACGACTCCCCGCTTCGCGAATAGAAGCACGGTAGGACGGACCCGGCCTTGCTGCGGTCGACTCCCCATATCTCCAGGTCAAGGTAACCCTCAACCCCGTGAAACAAAACAACGCTTTCCAAGGGCGGGCGCCGGCCGTTCGCCACGACTTTTGGATGGTGCCTGGTGATGAGCAGCCTGTAACTTCGCCCCGCTCTAAAAATCTCGATGCGCACGAGCGTACACGCCAAGACAACCGCGTGGACTCCGTTGACGCCGATTGCATCCATCGGATGGAGATGCTCAAGTTGCTCACCATCATTTCCTGTGAAGGTAACGTACCGTCCGATCTCCTTGATCGCACCTCCAGATTCCACACCACGAACTACGTACCGTTTGGCGAAGTTCTGGTGTTCGAGGCTCACTTGAGATTGAGCAAAGATCCCGACCGTGGAGAGTCTGCTTAACGCGCGCGGGGGTAGAGCCAAGCCACGTTGAGCCATGTCCCAGTCTTTTTTCATTGGATATCTCCTCAGGCCGATCGGCGAATCGGGACCGCGAATCCCAGCGCCGCGCGGATCATCTCTTTCGTGCAACCCGCCCAGCACTTGTACTTCCACGGTTCGTCAATCGAGATCGCCAGATTGTCCCCACTTCGGTCGTGCCCCGCTTCGGCACACGACGGGCAGCGGGCCACGTAGTTTCGCCCCACTATGCGCGGGCAACTCACGCGTTCCAAGATATTGAAAGCCCCTTGGGCGGCACGAGCATGCCCAACGACGGTCGCTGAGGGCCCGCCCGTCTCCCTGGCCTCTGACGGCATTGACTTCCCTTCGATAAATCGTCCGAGTTCTTCTGCCGTCACCTTTCGCAAGCTCTTGAGGTAAGCCATTTGCTCTTCAAGCGTATAGTTGGCGCCGTAGAACCAAAACCGCTTGCCGGCCCCGCGATGGATCCCCAGCGGTCCACGCATGGCATTTCCGAACTCGCCTCTTCGCAACTCGTCCTGTTTCGGGAAGACCTCAATCCCCTCTTGCAGCCGGACTCCCTTCACTGGAACGCCCAGGCGTAGAGCCAAGTTGTAGATGTAGATCCGGCAGTCACGGGCCAACTGGGGCGCTTCCAGGAATATCCAGAGGTGTCCACCGCGTCTGCTCATCTCTAGTGCGGGCGAGACGTGGTCTTGGGTGAGATAGAACTGAAGCTTAAGGAGGTCCTCCATCGCGTCCTTATAGTCGGCGTCGATGGCGACCCATTTGCACCGCTGTGTCGCGGGATTAATGGCATACAGCCCAACCGTCACGCCGCCTTCCAAGTGCCGCCGAATCATGCCCTCGGTCAGACAGATCGACTTGTTGGTGGCCTTCGCTTTCGGGCGATAGTAGTAATAGTGACCACTTTCAGGATGCGGGCGCATGGACTGGACCACATACGCCCGCCGGTTCACAAACAGGTGGAAGTAGTCGTTGACGACCTCCTTTTTCGCCTTGAGCGCCAGACTCATGTTTATCTCCTTTCCACCCGCTGCCATCCAGTCGTGTGGCACTTGGGCCGTGAATACGCCAAACTATTTTTTCTGTCAAACGACCCTCTGCGGGTCCGTGCCAGGCTGGACAAACCACCTTTGGGTGCAACGAAGGAGTGCCGGTTGCTCGACTAGCCGCAGGAACCGACAGTCCCGGACCAACGTGTCGAAATCGGCCACGTTGTAACCCCCGTAGGCTTGGTCCTCGAAATCTACCCAGATCCAGGTGCTGGTCCTGCGTTCGAAAACGTAGAACGCGCCGGAGGCCGGATCATTGGGTACAACCAGGAATAAGAGGACAGCACTTGGGAACTGCACCCATCGAGCGACCCTCGTGTTTTCAGTCAGTTTTAGGAGCGCACCCACTGCAGCTTCAAGGCTTGTTGCATCGTTGAGGCGCAACAGGGGCTCCGTGTTCATCATTCCAAACACTTTCGTTCTCCTTTCGTCATTGAGATTGAGCAGGCCTAAACCGTTTGCGAAAAACACAACGAGCCATCGCGTTCTTTAATCACGAGCATTCCGGCTAAGGTTTAACTTGCGGGGAGAACCATTTCAGGCGAGCGATGGCAGGGTTTCTTTACGGTGAACGTTGCAAGGGTTGAGCTTGGAATCAGAGCATGGACCACTTCTGTCTGCTGTCGTCCACCGACACGTGCTAGTCGGTCGGCTCGTTCTGTATCCCCATTTTCCTTGTGTGGCCGCCCACCCAAATCCGTTGAATCTGATGCACAGTCGCCAAGCCGAGGTTTCAGTCACGATCTCATTTCGGGCGTACAATTCTTACTGCCGAACCAACAACGAAGGGGCGGGGGTAGTCATTTTTGAAGAGGAGGCTCATGATTACCGCTCAAAAGGTGGACCAATGCTTTTCGGACCTTCGCGCAACTTGCGGAGGATTGAGGGAGGATTATTTTGGCCTTCTGTACCTAGAACAGGAACATAAGGTGCCACGCGAAAAAGCAGTGAATCAAGTAGCGTTTGGCGGCCACGATTATGGACTAGACGGCTTCTATTTCGATGAGCAAAGGCAAACCCTTTTTCTATTCCAATTCAAGTACTCAAATTCTCACAGCCAATTTAAGCAGTCGCTTCAGCGCTTGATTGAAGATGGAATGGAGCGGATTTTCGTCGCTCCCAACAAAGACGACTCGAAGAACCAGCTACTGCTTCAGCTCCGAAGTTGCTTGCTCGAGAATCGGTCCATAATTAATCAGATTTGCTTCCGATTCGTTTTTACCGGTGCTCCGGAAGAGGCTGAACGAAGTCCTGTCCTGGACAAACTTCGCGAAGATCTCGAAGACAAGAAGTACCTAGTCGAGCAGTTTTTTAGAGATCGCGAGGTTGGGTTCGTAGTGGAATTTCGTTCGGCCAGTGGCCGGGTAGGGTCGATCCGCGCACCGAGGCGAACAACTCCTTTCGAAGTTCCCTTAAGCAACCTCGTCATCGTGGATGGTCCAAGCGGAGAGAAAATGCACTTGGGATTCATTCGTCTTGCTGACATCCACCTCATGCATCGCGACCTGGGTCCCCGCTTCTTTGACAGCAACATCCGGTATGGTCTTGGCGAGGGTGAAGCCGTCAATAGGGCCATCTCCGCAGCTTTGAAGAAGATAATGATCGATAGGACCGAGCAACCCTCGGTCTTCGCGTTTGACCACAACGGCATCACGCTCTTTGCCGAACGCGTCGAGCACGCAGACGGGCAGTGTCGACTTACGGCTCCCCGCTTGCTGAACGGAGCACAAACCGTTACCACGGTCGCGGGCTTTCTAGAAAAGAACAAGGACAACCCCAGACTCAAGGAAGGCAGGGGCACCTTAGAGTCGATACGCGTCCTGTGCAAAGTGATAACGGACGCGGACCAGAAGTTCGTTACTCGGGTCACGATTAACAACAACCGCCAAAACCCGGTGGAAGCTTGGAACCTCCACGCGAACGACCTGATCCAATCAGACCTGCAAGAGAAGTTTGGCGCGGACCTCGGAATCTTTTATGAACGGCAAGAAAACGCCTTCGACCAACTCGATCCCGAGGATTTGGAGGAATACGGCATTACAGAAGATGCCAAAGCCATTCAAATGTTGAAACTGACTCAGACTTTTCTTCTGACAGATGGGTTTATTAGCCGCCTATCGGAAATGCGGCGTGTTTTTGAGGATGAGCGAGTTTACGATCAAGTCTTCAGACCCGGCCGACTAAGAGCAGATTCCCGGCAGATTCTTCTTTGCTACAAAATTCAGTTTAATCTTCGAAAGTACTTGCGGGAGATCGAACACAAGGGTCAAAACAAATACTGGTTCATTTCGCGCTCACGTTATCTTCTTTGGGCGCTTCTCTGTCAGGGTGTTCTCAATCACGAAAAACTCGAACAAATTGCTGAAGAGCACGGAAACTCAATGTCCGTGTCGGTAGAATATAAAGATCTACTCATGCGCCTTGCAACGGCACGCGTGCGATTGCTTCTTTCCGAGTTGATGCAAGACCGCGACTACCGCGACAAGGTGGCAGAAGGTAATCTCAGCTTCCTTCGCACCGATCGTGCTTTCGAGAAATGCATGGAACTCGCTCACAGGAAATGGCGCTGGGTTCAAAAGAAACTCGGGTGAGTTGCATCAAGGTCCAGGACAGATTCGACCGTTCGCTTCCACTCACATCCGATGGTCGAAAACATGCAAAAGCATTACTAGTCGGCGTGGAAGCTGTTAGCGAGGAGCCACTTGACCGGGGAACGAAAGAGCCGTGGAATAGCCGTGAACGAGGCGTCGAATAGTCAAAGCGTCTCGCCGAACTTCATCTGCCGACCAGTCACCGCCTCCACTACTGGGGCGTCCAACAGGTTCAGCGTAAATTCGCTGGCTTGGCCGATATAGAGGCGCCTTTTCGTTTGAGCGAAGCACTGCATGAGGAACCGCTGGAGGTGTTCGTTTGCAGCCAGATACAGAAACTCGCCCACTAGTGTTTCTGCATCAATAGTCTTGCGGATCCCGTCGTACTGGCGAAAGGTTTTGGGTGATCGTTCATACTCGAGGGCAAAGCGCGGACGACTGGACCCGAGACGGAGGGTCACGACGGCATCGTAGTCTTTGGCGTAGCCCTGGTTGGTCAGTTCATTCCTGGAGCGGATCTCAATCTCCGGAATCCACTCATCGAGCAAATCCTGTCGGGCCAGGGCGAGGTGCAACTCGTTTAATTCGATGGAGTGGAAGCAATTTGAGTCATCGGGGCTCGTTGCACGAGCGCACACCGAACCCGCGCAGTACTCACCGATTCCCTGCAGATAGAGAAACCCGAGCGTCCCAATCGAGTAAATGTAGGTGTTCGCAACTGCCGGAGTGTAATGCCGCACCACCATTTGGTGGTCCACCAGGCGCTTGATCCTCCAGTTCAACGATTGCCGCCGAATCTCGTGACATCCCAGTTTCATGAATTCAAAGATCTGGTCATGAGTTACAAACTGGGACCGCAGGACTTGCCGAAGCAACGGCAAGTCTTGTGCGCGGCTCAGTTCGAAGCTCCCTTTTTGGTATCGCATGGACTTCTACTAACTGCTGGAAGATAGCCGGAGAATAGCCGACCAAGGCGTTCCTGGAGATGGTTCAAGAACGAAAGTTCCAAGCTTGCTGCGAATCCACGAGTACACGGGCATAAGGAACATTGCTTCCTGTTGGTCGCGCCACTCGCTAAAAGAAATCAGGAGCGTGCTTTCAGACTTCCAACCTTGGTCACCAACAGGTATGTGCCCGGTCTTTTCATGAGTGACGACAACGAGGTAGAAATCAGGCGGTTCTGGTTTGGAGACCAGTTGCTTGAACAGCACTTTGACTTGCCCTTGCCAAATGCATGGCTCTTCACAATCAAACACCCGATTGATCATCCGGCTGGGGTAATTGGGGTTGAATCCTCCCACACCATTGAAACGGGCGTGACCGACGATCTCTGGCCGGGTGCGAATGACGCCTCGTACTTGGACTCCCGTCGTGTTGTAGTAAGCCGCGCGCACGAACCGGTGGGCATCGTTCGGGTCCTTCCCGACACGCCGGCGCCAGACACTGCCAAATCCCAAGACTGCCACGCGCATAACCGGTTACGCACCTTTCAACCGTTTGTTTTTCTGCCGCTCCCCGTACAGCTCTTGCTGAAGACGATTAATGTGAGCCACGAGGTCCGCATTCGAACCTTGGATGTTGATGGTTTGCCCGTTGCTCCCATTGCCATCGAACTTCTTTGATAGCGCGTCTATGCGGAGCGACATCTCCGCAATGACGGTGGACTTCTGCGCGAGTTCCTCCGTTGCCTTGTCTCTCTCTCGCGCTGCGGCTGCGAGGTCTGTGGCAACGCGCTCCAACTCTGCTCTCAGACCCGCCGCTTCCGATGCTGAAACCATTTGCGCGTCTCCCATGTTGCCGGCTTCAATCGCCCGATTGCACAGCTCGATGTGACGGTTGTATTTCTCGATCGCGAGCCTTGCCGTTTCACGCGAGTACCGCTCCTGGTTCAGAATGTCGGTCATCATTTCCGCGGTAACAAGCATCTTGCGCCGACCGTCCATCCATAACTTGGCATAAGCGCAGATCGCGAAGAGCAGTGCGATGGTCGCCAACAAGCTGTAATCGAAGTAGGCATTCCTGATTGTGGCGTCGAGGAAGGCCTGCCGGCGGCGCTCGAACCAAGACCCGTAGTCAACGTTGTCCTTGTTGAACTGCTTCAACATGAATTCGTACCAGGTATCCCGAGGCTGGTATGGTCGCCGCGATGGCTGCGTTTGCGGATTGGCAGCGCATGACGGGGCGGCCAGCAGCACTGCCAGCGTAAGGTGGACTAGGCATTGCTTCATGCGACCCGTCCCGCTCGCGCACGCCGGGGAGGGCGGCTCATTGAGGCTGCATCCGTCCTCTTGAAGCGAAGATTTGCCCCGGGCGAGTCAGCTCTTGAATGTTTTAGACGTGCGTGCAAGTGTGGCTCAAAAAGTGGCGCGATTGCATCCGCCGGGCGCCGTACATGCAACAGGGTATGGAGAGTGCCCAGCGTATCGTCCGTCATCAAGATTTCCATTTGACCTTTCGGAAGATTCTTGATGTGTTCGTCAAGCGCGCGGGTTTCCCGGCCCTCACTGTCTGTAGCGCGTCCCGTTTCCTGGTATTTCTCGTAGCCGAACAACTTCCAGCGCTGCATCGAGAGACTACGGCGCGTAATTTGATGCTCTGCCGACGCCTGCAAGAAATAGCGAGCCGTTTCCTCGTCTCGCGTGCGCATGGTCATCGTGGTGTTCGGGGCCGAAGTGACGTCTTCCTTGAATCCCCGGCCCACGGACGTGAGCTGTGGCAAGCTCTGCATGGAAAACAGGAACGCGGTGTTGGTGCCACGAGCCGTTTGCAGGATCTGAGCGAAGTTTCTGTATCCGAACGGCGCGAACTCGTCCATTACCACGCTGATGAGGGGGCGATTGGTCCTTCGCCGCTGTTCCTCGCTTTCATAGCGCTTCCCAATCTCGAGTTGCAGATTCTGCAGCAACATCTTGCCCAGGGCCTTAACGGGCTCCGTGTTCCTGTTCACATTCAAAGTCACGAACAAAATCTCTTCCCGGTCGATAACATCGGAGATTGACGTGAGATCCTCGTATGGACCAGTCAATACGCTCAGCTTGTCGTCCAGGAACGTCATGCACTCGTTAAGAAGTCCTTGGATTTTCGGCACGCGCTCCCTGTCTTGGAAGGACTGATACAGGTTCTTCACCGACATCTCGAAGTTCAAACGGCGCTCCAGACTGATGGTGGAATCGTGCTCGACCTGTCTCTTTGCCTTCTCAACTTGTTCCCGGAGAACCTGCTCATCAAGCGCCATAACCAGCACATCGTAGAAATTGAATTTGAACCCGGTGTAGAACAGCACGCGGACAATGTCTGCCAAGTAATTCAGCTGGTGCTTAGAAAAGAACTCGTCGTGTAAATTGAACGAACCAAAAACCATGTTCACGATCGGCATATAGTCGTCGTCGGTGCAATGAAACGGGTTGTAAAGGACAGAGATGTCAGGACGAGAGGGATTGAGCAATCGCAACTGATGGAGGCGGCCAGCTCGATGAATATGTGGAAGCAAGTCGTAGAAGAACTCAAGATCACCTTTGCCGTCGAAGATGACCATGGGTATGCGATGGGGATCCTCCGGAGCGCCAACGACACGGGCAAGATCCTGAGAGATGATGTTTCGCAACAGCGTGGTCTTCCCTGTTCCGGTCATTCCGAGCACAATACCCTGGAGCACGCGCACGCGATCGGGCCAGTACCAGGGTTGTCCGTGAATGTCATAGCCCAGGACCACCGCATTTTGGGACCATGCATTCTCTGTCAGCCGTTCGTCCCTCCTTGGCGCGACCACCATCGGTGGATGTGGCCACTCTTTCTCCCGCCGGGACTTTCGCGTAACGATAAGGATTGCTGAAATGCAAATCGCCATACAGCCAGTGACGGAATAGAGTGCGATCTCCGCGACTTGGCCATTCGTGAGATGATATCTCTCCGTGGCTATGTACCACCCACCCCAAACCAGAACTATGAACAAGCCGCCGACCAGCAACTCTAGTGCTTCGACCAGAGGCGGATGTGTGCGCCGCTCGTAGGACTCCTCTTTCATTGGGACACCCTGGCTTTATCTCGATTCGTCACCACGTGTTGAAGTGGAGAAAGACGCATGCGCCCGAAATGATCAAGAGGCATAGAAGCACAAACTCTTTCTTAGGCCGGCGCCGCGCGCGGGAGTCGAAGGGGTTGCGAGGCTCGAGCACCAAATCGACAACCGCTTTCCAGAGTCCCAGTTCGGGCCGCGCTCTTAGGTTTGCTTCAAGCGCCTCGCGCACTTCCGAGACTGTAAACTGCCTGCGCATCCTCAGAGCACCAACGTGGCCGATACCTGTGAGTTGGCGTCGGCGGGAAAGTAGAACCGCAGCACCCGGCGGCCTGTCGTGGTAGGCAGCTTGATCGCGATGATTCCCTGAGTTTCCTGTCCTGGTTCCAAGCGTTCGGTGCGGATGCGCCCGTCCACGACCTCCACGGGAACCTGCCCGGATGATTTCAGATGAGCTGCTTCCTGCTCGCTGAGTTGCGAAGTCGTGATTCCACTCGGATCTTCGGGCAGGCCTTTAACATTGAGAGAAACCACAACAGGCGTACGCCCCATGTAAGGACGTGTTCCCTGGTTGTGGATCGCGTACCGGAGAAATAAACGGTCGCCATCCGGGATCACATCCCGGAAGACGACCGCGATCTTGCTCTTCCCGCGTTTTGATGGATCAAGCCGCACGGGCTTGCCGGAAAGCAGTACCTCCATCGCCGATTGCGCGGGCGAGGGATTCAGCGCTTTCGTTACTTGCGGCCTTAGAGACTCGGAAGGCGGGTCGTCGACCGCGAAATCCATCTGCTGCACAGCGCCGGCCGGCTCGAGTTCGTAATTCAGCCTTCCGGCCGCCGTCCAGATAAATAGATTTGTGGAAATGTTCTCCTCGGTGGGCTGGACATACACCCTGTTCTCGCGCCACTCGACTTTGAACGTTGGGCTCCCCGCCGCGACAGACATCACGGGTTCACCGACTTCGATCACCGTCAGATGATTCAGCGCCGTATGGAGATGCACGATTTGGTTTCGGTCGCTCTTTTGAACTGTCACTTTTTGAGCCCAGGCAGGTACTGCCATCAATGTCAACGTCGCAAAAACGATCCAAAGCCGCTTCATCTTTCCTTCTCCTTCTTTCCGTCCGCTTCTTTTTTGGGGGCCCAGGAGACTCTGCGGGTGCGAGCCTCCTGGACGGTTGGTGTGTTTACTTCGGGGGCGGGACATGAGCAGAGTTGGACTCTGTTCGAGATAGGGATGGCCGTTGCTGCGATCCGGGAAAGACGACTTGTCCGTTTCGCGCTTCGCTTCTCCCTGGTTCATAGCGGAAGGGTCTGATCCGGTTGACGACCACAGGGGTCCCGCAGCCGTCCCGGTCCATGAACACATTGCCTTCGGGAGTGACTTGGGCCACGAAGATGTGGCGTTCATGGTTGCTGCCCTCGCTATCGGCGACGTGGTTGACCAGGAAGATGCGTCCTTCCGAATCAATTTCCACTTCCCCGTCACAGAGATCCGGGATCTCGACGGTGATCTGACGGCCACCGGTTCGTTCCACGATCTTGTTTACGATCTCCTGCGGAAAAGCGTAGAATACGATTGACCCCGTGCTGCTCCATCCTGTCTGCTCTCGGCGCTGCCGTGTCGGTCTGGATGCGTACGCGTGCAGTGCAGAAAGATAGGCCAATCGGTCCCCGTTTTTCCCCAGCGCCCATTTCCGTACCATGTCGATTACGTTTCTGAGGTCTTGGCGCGTTCGTTCTTCGTTGATCCGAACCGCCGTTCGCGCTTGAGTGCGCCGGAACAGAGCATCTTTCCGAGCTTCCGGGTCATTTTTGCGAGCCTCGAACTCGGCCTCTGCCTGCTTCAGTGCTTCGTCGGCTTTCGTGCGGCGTTCCATGATTTCGCCAACGCTCGCACCGTAGAATTGTGAAACCAACCGGCACTCTTCGAAGATCTCCCGGGTGTAAGATTCACCCGCAATCAACCCGGCAAAATCACGCAAGGGTGCGGTTGCGTCTTTGGAGAAGAACCGGCCAAGTTCTTTCCGGACGAAGTTGTACAGGTTTCCGACCTTATCTGCTTCAGGTACGTCGACGTGTTCGGCCATTTCGTCGATCCTGCGTTTGTTCTTGAACTTGAGCCACGGAGCGGCCGTTACCTGCTGTCTGATGTTCTTGATTACGCCCTGGTCGGGTTCGGTTCGATGCTTCAGTTGGTCCAGGGCGTTCTGGAGCTGGTCGACGAGTTCCCGCGCGAGGTCACCTCTACCGGCTGCAAGGCACGAGGTCTTCAGGTCGGTGATCGCACCGATCTGATTTCCGCGCGCTTGCATGGCGACCTGGGGGAGGTTCCACCAGGGGCTGCATACCTTGGGGGCTTTGTTCTTTTGACTCGTGTGCTGATCCTTGTAAAGGAAGCGGTCTTCGACGAACAACGGAAAGCGGTTGCCCTCGACGACACACACCGAGTCAAAGTCGTAGTCGCCTCCATTCCTGGCTGCGGTCTCAGAGTGCAGTACAAGCGTTCCCTTTAGCCGCAGTTGCTGCTCCGCCAAGTCGAGGACGCGGTCTGCGTTCACGCTGCAGCCGCTCTTCCGCAGCTCATCGGCCAGCAGACGGATGGTTGTTTCTGCCGTCAAGGTCTCGCACGGCAGAAGATCTTCTTTCATGCGAATCGGATAACGTACCACCAGCCCTCGGAGGCAGTTGAGCGGCGCGATCATGCGATTCTTGGGCATCCAGTCGGATCCCCAGAAGACGTCTCCGTCATGCAACATGAGATAGCCATCGTCCGCCAGTGTGAATCCCGGCAGTCGAAACCCGCCCGATGTGCACAGTTTGAACGCCCATCGCGCCAGCAGCCGTTGGAGTTGGCCGTTGACGAATGGGTGCTTTGCCATGTAACCGGTTGGGTCCGCCTTTAAGACGGCTTCGACGACCGTATGTTCCGCACTGGTGAACTCAGGGTTGTGGTCTTCGCCGATATCGAGAGACTGCTGTGCTTCGGCGGTGCCAAGAAGCTGGAACAGTTCAGTAAAGTTGTTCTCTTCAAAGGCCGCTTTCACCTTGGCAATCTGCGAAAGGGCGTACGGTTTGATTTCGAGTTCGATCGAGGATGCCGGCGCGTGCTCAACCAGCGTGTAACTCGACTGAAACTCGAGATTGCGCGAAACATCCCGGATCCCAAGGACGATGGAACCACGGTACAGGTGTGCGTGGCGGTCCCCTAAAAATGACCGGAAAGATCGCAGCACGCCGCCCTTGTAGTCAGGCTTGACCGAAGATCTCGGCAGGATGATGTCGGCCTCCAACTTTGCGGCCACCTCATCCGTCATCACCTTGAATGACCCTTTGGCCTGGGTCTTCCCAAAACCCAAGCGGAACTGGTAGAAGCGATGCGGCTGGAGCTTCAGTTTCCCGAAGAGAGACTCTGAAATCCAGCCCCGGCAATCGTTGGTTCCGAATTCGTGGTCATCCACGACCAGGACACTCCGGTCCGGCTCCTCGATCCGCACGCGGCACGAGGAAACCAGAATGCCGAAGTAAGTGATGGCCGCTTGGGGTGATTCCCGAAACCGCTCTGCCAGTTTTTTTTCGTACGCCATATCCGCAGCGTAGAATTTCCCTTTCTTCGCACTGCCACTGGCTCCGATCAGGCGATACCGAACTCCCTCGCATTCAAGATCCTGGAGGGCATGTTCGACGATCGCCTGCTCGAAGAAATCGAGCGGCTCCTGGGGCACGTCCACACTGGCCACTTGCAGGCCCGGGTAGAGCGCCTCGAGGAGTGTGTTTCGGAGTTGTGACTCTTGCCTCACTTCGACCAGCTTCCTTGATGCATGACCATCTTTATCAATCTGCAGTGAAACGACTGACAATCCACCGCAGTTCGTAACGTTTGGCATTGTTTTTCTCCTTGTTATCACGGCAAAGAACAACAAGGAGGCCGCTGATGCGGTCGCTTCGCTGTCCTGTGCCGAAAACGAGTGAAGTTCCCGGTCAGGTTCGCGAAGAACCGACCAGCACTGATCCGCAATGAGCTTGCGGAGGGCTTCTACAGACCAACATCATCTGTGGATGAAACCCTGCTATGAAATCGATTGTTCCCGCACCGTCACGCGTGCTTGTGGATTACTGTCTCCTTTCTGACCTGCGGAGATTTCCCCGAGAGGTCTGCGACGGGCCGCCACTCGGTCACCGCGTAGTACGTGATGCCCGATTTCAGCGCTTCCACCATGGCCTCGCCTTCCCTTGAATATTCCCGGCCGAGCACCGGAGTCTCCCCGCTTCCACCGGGCTTAGCCAGGAAGAAGCGACATCCTGTCTCGGCCGATTCCGTGCCATTCTTTTGCCGGCGAATTTGGCGCCTGGCAGGCGAAGAGCCCTGCTCAGGCCTTTCTTGTCCCACAGGCTGTAATGCAGTTGTGCTCATTGTTTCGACCACCTTTCACGAGGTTCATTTACGACCGCGCCGTTCTGCCGCTACAGCCGCACAAAGGCCCCCCACGGCCAGTTCACCTCTGCCTTTCGAGGGTGCTTTGCTGCAGCAGACCTGCTTCACGGTCCCCGACCATCTGGCGCTCCGAATACTCGGCGATTACCAGGCCACTTGGGTTCCGTTCGGACCGCTGCTCTTCGGCTAAACGGACATCATAACGGCCCACGATTCGGTCAATGACTTCGGCAGTGTTTCTAACCCGATGCACTTCTTTGACTCCGAATACGACGTAGGTCCACGGCGCGTCTTTTGCTTGATCGATGGAACGAATGCGAAAGTCGGAGATGATGTGATCCTCCTTGATCTTCCCGACCGTGTCCTGATCCCGCATTTTGTTCAGCGTGAAGGTGCGAAGGTTCGACGTCATCATGTTGAGCGACTCCGCAAAACTCCGGTCAACGGAGTCCGGCGTGTAAGCGAGGTAATGCTCAAGAAACCGCCTCACAACCGCTTTCCCTTCAAGGGGTGTGGGAGCTGCCTCTCCCGCATCCGCGCTGACTTGAGTCTCCAGCACAAGCGAGGCGGTTGGACCGGGATCGATGCGCGCAGCATGACCAACGACTGTGGCATTCCCAGAGCTGTCCACCCGGATGACCGTGGGGGGTTGAAGGCGCACAAAAACTGCGAAACCGAGTGAGGCAGTCGCCACGATTGCGAACAGTGTGGTCAATAACATCGCGCGGTTCGCATACGCCCGAAGCTTACCGTCCTGTTCGTAATATCTTGTGTAACGAAGGATCTCTGCCGCTCCGTCAGTCCGTTTCATGCCTCACCTCGCCCCGATCACTTTCATGGTTTTGCCCAAGGCCCAGCCTGCAACGTACGCAGTGCCCCACGAGGCTGCGTGGGCGTAGTCGAATCTGTGGAACTGTCCGGCCTGGCCGACCCTGGACGATGGGCTACTGCCAGATCCGCCACTAACGGCAGTGGTCGGTGCGGAAACGGGTCCGGCTCCAGCGGGTTGCGGAACCGCCTCTTGAGAGCTGCTGCTGGAAGAAGATGCGAGGACAGTATCGGAGGGCGAATTCGCGCGAGAAACCGCAGGTTGGGATTCTGCTCCGGCATCATCGCCCGAGAGTGGGCTCGGCGCTCGAGACCCTCCCAAAGATCCTGCTCCCACATCGTGCGTACTTCCCGATGCGGAAACTGAAGCATTCTGAGAGACACCAGCAGATCCTCTCGGCGCGCTCGTCGAACTCAGTTGTGCTGCACCTCCACCGGCGCCGGCTGCACCACCGCCACCTCCAGCGGTTGCCGCTACACCGGCCTGGGCGCCTCCGATGGCGCCGATTGCTGCCGCTGCCGCAACCTGACTTGCCGTGTAGGCGGCGCTCATTGTGGCGAGGACTGCGGACCCCACATCCCCCCGCACCAAGCGGCTGGCAATCAGCGGAATCAGTGCAATCGAGATGGAGAAGAGAATGCTGATGATTCCAAGAAGGATCATTTGGCTGGAACCAACAAAACCGTTCAGAATGCCGTTCGCACTCAGGACATTGCTCATGCTTCCTAGGTTGATGGCAGACATCAGAACCTGCATCACTGCGTAAATCAGCCCCCATGCTTGAAAGACCATGACGTTGACGGCGTACGTCCGTGCCAGTTGACCGATTCCTCTTGCTGGAAGAAGTGCGAGAACGAAGGGTCCAACAACGTACAAAACCGATCCATACATGGCGTAAAAAAGTGTGAAAAGCACATAGCTAAATGGCAGGATTACGAGTCCCACCAGAAACAAAACCGCGGTGAGCAGTCCGGGAATTCCACCCGTTACGAGTGCCCAAAATGACTGAGCGCCGTTTGTCGTCACGTAGTTTCCGATTTGGTCCAGCCACGTCTTGAGCACATCTCCTGTGCCTGACTGCCCGTAGATGAAATCGGCAACGGAATTGAACATCGTGTTGACTCCACGAAACACCGTGCCGTATTGGAGAAAGATCAAGCCCAGAACCAAGTACTTCACGCCGGCGACAGCTAACAGCCGGACGTCACCGCCACTCGCAAAAGCTTGGTACACCCCGTACAGGAGACTGAGAATGAGGATGGTCCCTGCGATTTGAAGTACGGCGGGCATAATGCCCGTACCGTCTATTCCGTTGAGCGCGGTCTGCAGCAATTGCTCGAAATAAAACACGGGTCATTGCCTCTTCAGGAGATTTTGGATTTGTTGGTTCAAGTTCGTTGTGTTCGTCGCGCCCATCTTCAAGTCGGCGCCGGCGCTGGCAAGACTGAGAGCTCGTATCCGCATCAAGTCGGCTGTTGCGGATTGCGTGTAGGCGTTGGCTCTGACGAGCCAGGCGTCGGCCTGGGCTTCAATGATCGGCGCACTCCCGGGCGCTGCGGTTTGGATACTCTGGTTCATCTGGTCGGCGGCCTGAAGTTCCAAGTCCGCCAGGGCATCGATTTCGATCGCCCTCTTCAGCGCTGCTTGGGCCATAGCGTCCGTAGAATCAATCAAGTCCCGCACCGATGGTGATGCGTCGGTGGGAGTCGGAACGGCTCCATAAACTGCTTGATATTGCGGGCCTGTCTGGGCAATTTGCGCGGGGTTGCGCGAGAGAAGAATTTGTTCCAATTGTTGCGGCCCTGCCAGCGTTGCGCTGTTCACCGGCACTCGGGTAAGGGCCTGAATCTGAACGAAAATACCCCGCACATTTCCAACCAGCGACCGCGCCTGGTTAATGAGGTTTTGCGGCCAGACGACTGCCTGTTCGAACTTTTGGATATCCTGCTCGATCCCGAGAATATTGTGGAGGCCTCCTCCAATCACGCTGGTGAGCGAGCTCGAGATCGAGGTAAGGCCCGCTGCCATAACCCCGCAACAGGGATCCACAAATTGACTCTTGATCTGCCGCGGTGCGGCCACTACGAAAACCATGACTAGAACCGCTACCCGGAATTTGTGATTCCAAGACCAGCCCAGACCCCTCACCAACATCCTAAGCATTCTCTTCACTTGTGTTTTCATCGTTATTGCTCCTTCTTCATCTGTTGGTGCTCCTTCACCTTCTTTGCAGCAAATTGGTTATGATCCCCCGGAGTTGGCTGCTGGAAGTCGTCCCCCGCTTGCGAAGTGCGTTCTCGTGCGCGGCGCTCGCGGCTTCTTGGCGAAGCTCGGCGGCCAGCATTTTTTGCGTCACGGCCTGGCTTTGGATGCTGGCGACGACCGCACTCGCGGTGACGAAGGGAGCAGATCCCGGCGCCGCTTGACTCGCCTCATTCTCGAGCAGGTCCGCGGCTTGGAGTGCCAGATCCGCCGCCTGGTCGCTGGCCTTGAGTGTCTTCAAGTTGTCAAGTGCCACGGCGTCGTCCATATCGATCATCGCGCGGTCCGCCGGGCTCGCGTTTGTTGCCGCCGGAATGACTCCATACGTGGAACCGTAACTGGTCACCAGACTCCCAAAATTGCTTGTTTGATGATCGCGAATCACCGTTTCTAGCGCGGCGGGATTGGCCAATGTCGCGCTGCGCAGGTCCATGTTCAGAATATTGCTCATGAGGCTTCGGTATTGGCCGATCATCTGTGTTACGAGCGACCTCGCCTGATTGACCAATTGCATGGGCCAAACCAGCTTTTGGTAGGAACTGCTAATCGCACTTCTCACGGAATTGATCGAGTTGAGCGCGGTTTGGATCTTGCCGTTAATGGCGTTCAGCACTGACTGGATGGCAGCAAGCAAACTGGCCTGTGCCTGTGCGGGAGGCGGAGAGATCAGCACGGCCACCATAGTTCCCGCCACAACCAGAGCTACGACGCGGCGCCTCGAGTTCGCTGTTGACAGCAGCCAAGTGAAAACTAGGAAAAAACCAAAGAATAGGATCGTCACAATCGCCTCCATAAGAATTCAACGTAAACTCATATGCGCGGCCAACCGCTCACAGCCTTCTCGATCCACTCGTGGAGTTGGCAGCCGAGAAACCGATACACCCCGATCGCAATCAATCCGCCAAGAACAAGCAGGGCCCCCTGCAAAAGACGCATCCCCAGGGCGCGTGCTGAAAGATCCCATCGTTGGGCGTTCATCGCGCAACCTCCGTCGTATTCATCTGGCCCGATATTTCCTCGGGTAGCGGCGCAACCTCCGCAAGCCCCCGTGGAAACTTGTCAGCAAGGTCCTTGTAGCAATCGAGCAGCGGCCGTTCGTCTTGTTTCTTTAGGAACCACGAACGGTACTTCCGCTCCCGCGGAAATGTGGTGCAGATCCAGTAGTCCAGAGCCGTTGGCACGATCCGTATCGTTTGCGTGGTTTCGGCTTTTTCCCCAAGAACCATCAGAACCTCGGCGCTTTGTCCCTTGCGCGGAGCGCCGAACTGCTTGATTTCGTTGATTGCCACTGGATTTAAGAAGAGGTGATTCACCAAGGCCGTTACATCGCCCGGCTGTTGGCCGACAATTTTCGTGCTGGCGTTCTTGAGAATCCCCGGCCCATGCTCGCGAGGCTGGAACTCCGATCCGACGAAATCTTCGACGGTTTGGCTGATTCCCCAGACGCTTGAATTTCGTTTGCGCGCCGTGCGGAATAGTTGCACGACTTCGGGCGCCAGCGTGGGAGAATCAAGCAAGAACCAGCATTCATCGAGAACCGTAATGCTTGGCAGTTCAGTTTTGCTCGCGGCTCGCGCGGCCATGGCATTAGCGATCAGCATGCTCATCGCGGTTTCGAGCCGCGGGTCCGAGCTCAGACCCTCCACATTGAAGAAGAGCCAGTTGCTATCCAGCCTCATGGTCGTCTGTGCGTCGAATAACTTGGAGTAGATGCCTTTCTCACCTGTCCACGCTCGTAGTTTGATGGCGGCCAGGTGCGCTTCATCGATGGTGCGCTGCATCTTTTCCTCGTCACGCCAGTTCGCCAGCTCCTCACGCAGGTCATTGAAGGTCGGGATCGGGTTGGAATAACGGATCCCGCAGCGCTTGTAGGTCCTGCTGATCGCGTCGCTCAACAGGTTGTCGAGAAGCGAGGTGTCTGACTGCGGGCTGTCGCCGATCATGTGACGCGTCAGATTCTTGAGAAAAGCGATCTTTTCCTTGGCGGGAATCGTTTCACCTGGCGGGAGGTCCCAAGGGTTCAGCGTCTCGGTTCCCTCCAGGTTCACCTCGATGACGCGCCCGCTCATGAGTTCCACCAGGGGTTGATAGGAATCCCCGCGTTCGAGAATCGAGATAAGCGGGTTGGCTCTCGCCATCATCAACAGGAACAATTGCGCCATGAAAGTCTTTCCGCCGCCGCTCTTCGCCATGATGAGCATGTTGGCGTCGCCGAGGCTCGAATCAAACGGCGAGAACGGGACGAGTTGGCGGTACGGCGTCTCAAAAAGCATGAGCGGGGAGTTCGGCGTGCCCCTCCAGGGCATTTCGACGGGCAGCAAATCGGCCGCGTGCAATGTCAGGGCGTCCAACTCACGCTTGTTCTCTCCGGCCATGGCGGGCAGTCCAGAGAAAAACAGCCGCTTTTGCGCCAGGGTTTCTGGAATTCCCCTTGCGCCGTTCATGCGTGTAATCGCATGCAGCACCCGTTGCCGCCGGTCAGCGAGTATCCGCTCAGCCTGTTCGTGCTCGCGCTGGTTGCGGGCTGGTTTCGATGTCCGTGCGGCAACAACCAAACTCATCTGGCAGGACTTGAGCGAGCTCGAAATCAAATCCTGGAGGACGTGGATGAGTTGATGTTCGGCGACCTGAGCGTCCACGTTGATGCGAAAGCCGCCATGCATGTCCTTTTGTGCGGCGAGCATCTTTCGGAGCCGGCTCTTGTACTGCTTCACGGCTTTTACCTGGTCCGGGAGGATCACCTCCGCGTTCACAACCAGGGGAAAATCCATCACCACGAGCTCACGAAGAACTCCGGGGAACGTCGCATCGGGCAAATCCTTCAAGCTAATCCAGGAATACAGGAGTCCGCCGACTTTGAGGTAATCGTCGAGTTCGTTCTCGATATTTACGTTCGCCATCTGGCTTCGGGCGCTCTCATACCAAGGCGACTGTTCGGCTGGTCGATAAGGCGCAACATCCTCTCCCGAGGGATCAAGCGCTCGTTTCACTTCCAAGAAGATGTCGTTGTGGGTCATACGCCGCACCGTCATGCCGGTGGACTGAAGCGTTGCTTCGACGCCAGAAAGCAGGCTGTTGAACTCGGTCAGCAGATCCTCATGCTCCCGGCGCGTACGCTCGATGCATTTGTTCACCGAGAGGCTGAAATTGCTGTTGGAGCGCATCTTCTTCTTCCACTCGAAATCCGGCGACTCGTGATGGATTCTTGGGTCCCAAATGAAGTACAGGTGGAGGAAATGCCGCAGGAAGAACCCTTCCTCTTCTTTCGCCCGCCACGCAGCCGCGTGCCGTTGGTCGAGAGCCTGCAAGACTTCGCTCGAATTGCGTTGCTGTCGGTTGTACCGTGTCACGAGATCGCCGGTGCCCTCGGATATCTCAAACCGCACCTGCATGCGCATCGAACGCTCAGGCAATGACCTCACCAGGGCCTCGAGCGTCGTTTTCGTCCGGTTCCGCCCATCGTCGCTCGCGTAGTAGGAATGAATTCCGGACACTTCATAGCCGGCCACCATTGATCCGTTACTCTGGACCGCGACGTCGTCGAGCAAGTCGCGGATTCGCAGCTGTTCGCAGAGAGCGGGCTGGCCTAACGATTTTCGGTATTGTTCGAGTGTCGCGGGCATCTAGTCGCCTTCCCTCCGGATGTATTCCCGTGTGAACTGGGAGTCGCGCTCCAAAGCTGAATAGACATGAGGTCTTGCATGAAACAGGACCCAGTCTTGTAGATAGGCGCGCTGCTTGCCGTACTTGAACAACATCAGGGCAGGCACCATTAATATCGGTACTACGTATTGCATGACTATGTTCATCGGCACGCCGAACATCTCGCGGTTGAGAAATCGACCGAAGATATTCAGGAAGACAGCCGCGGCGAGGATGGCAAAGAGATCCTCCGCCTCCAAGCCAAAGAAGGTGACCCGTGTTCTCAGGTTTCGGTAAACCGGCGTGACTTCGAGTGGCATCGTCTTTCCTCTTTTCACGTCACTCCGCCCGTGCCATGCGTGACGAAGAATTCCCCGAGACGAAGAAGCCCGGAAACCATCAGGCAAAACCCAGCGGCTGCAAAATGGCGCATCCATTTGGCAGTCGGATTGAAGTGATGATCTACGCCCAGGTGCATCGCACCCACGACGACCTGCAAGGCGGCATACACGGGAAGAATGACGTTGCAAATCCAGTTCACCAGCGTCAGCCCCGCCACCCAATACTGGTCTGGATCATTCCAAGCCCGCTGCGACGCGAATGTTTCCATCGCCCGGGTGAGTCCGGATACCATCAGACAGGCGAACGCTCCGTACAAAGCGTGCGAATAATCGAGGCTCTTGGAGAACCGGAGAATGGCGGCGGCGATGAACAGACCTGCGAGCGTGGGAAGAATTACGTTACCTGCCCAGTTCGCTAAGTTCAGGATGCCGTTTTCAAAAGACATTGTGCGCCGCCTCCTAAGCTTCCATCGCCTGCACGAGCCTCCAAATCCCCGACAAACATAGAAACGCCAGGGCCACGGCTATCAGCCGCATCCACGGCCGCCGCGTCGCGAAATTGATGACTGCGCCTATCACCGCCAGTGCCGCTGCGGTCGGCGCGATCACTACCGCGAAGTGAGTCCAGAGGCTGTCCAAGACGTCCGCTGTCGCGAAAGGTGTCCCCGTGTTATAGCTTTGAATAAGCGTGAACGTCGCCGGCGCTCCCAGTAGGAACATTGCCGTAAGGATGGACGGGAAAGGGTGTCCGCCCCCCGCGACATCCAGGACCGCTCTCAATACAAAAAAGGCCGCCAGTGTGGGGACAAGCCGCCCCATCACAAAATTCGACACGAAGTTTGCGACGTCGGTCTGAAACGATGCGAGCCAGGAGGTACCAATCCCTCCACCGGGTAGCGCCGCGCCCACCCCAAACGTGTTAAACCAGCCGAGGAGCGATTGGAGCGTCGCGAAAACAATCGCCCAAAACATCCACTTCGTGAAGCCGCCGCCGATAATGAATGTGCTTCCGCCTTCCCGCCGCAAACTGATCCCCGCCAACGCGAGCGAAAGCAACGCGGCAGAAGGAGCCAGCAGCAAGAGAACTCTTACAACGTCGCTTAATAGTTGCGGTATAGGCATGACCTTAACTCACAGAACGTAAACCGAGACCTCAGCCCTTGTTTGGGACAGGCAGCCTGGGTCAAAGCGAATTAAATTCCAGACTGCCTGTCGTTCTGCCCGGGAGGATTCTTCGCCGGCTTTGCTTTTTATGTGACGCCGCCAGTTCCGTTCGTGACCCAAAACTCCAGGAGCCGCGTGACGCCGGACACCGCCAAGAACGCCATCGCCGCTATCAGCCAGCGCCCTGCTCCTCGGCCTGTGATCCAGCTCACGATGGCCCCCACGACCGCACCCCCCGCTGCCACGGGCGCGATCACGTTGCCAATCCAGTTGATGAAATTGAGAAAGGCCCCTTCCGGTTGTGCCCCTGTCTGTCCTTGCACCGCCGTGTTGAGCGCGGGGGCATTCCCGAGGTTCTGCGCCCAAAGGTACTGGCCTGTGAGGATGAGGCAGATGGCGACCATCGCAAGAGGTCTTGTCCACCGAGTGCTCGGCTGGATTCTCATCGATAGGTTCCTCCATTCGCTCTCTTCGCTCCTCCGCTGAAATGAAAACCGATTGGAAGTGCGGCGAGAGTGTGGGGAACCTAAGACCAAAAAACTTTTATGTCAAACGGGCCTGAAAAATCCGCTGAGACGGAAGAACACTGAGGAGAACAGAACGGCTAAGCAAGACAGGGAGGACTAGTATTGCCCTCGGACGCGATTGACCGCTTCTTCGAAGTCCTTTACGCCCAGGGGCGGAAGTTCTCGGGCTTCCCCGATTCGGCTAAAGGCGAAACGTTTTGCTGCAGCACAGATGGCTTCGATGTCGGCTGGTGCGGATCGGGAAAGATCTTGAGCGATTCGTTCAAGTGTCACGCTAGGTTCCAGTTGCACGTCTGCCAGGTATTTGCGCAGGAGTTTCAGGCATCCCTCGGGCCCAGGAGCGCCGACATGCAATTTCTCGGAAAAACGATGACCGCCCAGGACACTCGGATCGATGTTTTCGGGGTGATTCGTCGCGCCCACGAGAAAGACATTGTTGTTGGGCTCGAGCGCCGACACTTCGATCAGAAACTGTTCTACGAACTGAACGTCATGCTGATTCAGAATGCGTTTCCTATCAGGAAAGAGACCATCCATTTCGTCCAGGAAGATCAGCGAAGGGCTACTCTCCTTTGCCCGCGCAAACACCTGCTGGATTCGCTTAACCGAATCACCCACGTTTCCCCCAAGCACATCCGCCGGCGTGACCGGGTAGTAGCTGCGATGCGTTTGGGTTGCAATCAGTCGGGCGATCATGCTCTTTCCACTACCCGTTGGACCGATCAGGACTAAACCCATGGGTACGGATATTTGATTTTTTCGCGCTAGCTCCCTGTTTTCGAGCAGCCGAATCAATGTCCGTAAGTCCCTCTCCACAACATCGTTTACGACCAGGTCTTCCCATTGCACCTTCTCGAACAAAGGACGATCCGTGCCGCCACTCTCCTCAAGGGCTCTGCGGAGGTCTCTCGCCTCAATCAACCGGCTTTGCTCCGCAGCAAAAAGCGCTGCTCGGTTCACCAAGAGCTTGAGTCTAGCGGCCGTTGCTCCCGGTGTGTCGCGAGCGAATTCCTTTAGGTCAAACCGCTGCCATGGTCTGTTTGATAGCTGAGCCTGGATTATTTTCAGTCGCGCTTGTTCATCCGGTCTGTCCACACGGATTCTCAGGTCCCAGCGGTCGTCCCGGATCAGCGCGGCGTCCAGTGCGTCGAGCCTATTCGTTGCGGCGGCGTACACAAACCCGGGCTTGGCTCGATACTCAGCAATGCACTGCATCAATTGGATCACGGCGTTGTTTAGCTCTCGACCTCCTCCCCCTGGGTCCCCACCAGTCGACGATGCCTGCCGTGCTGTTCCCAGCGCATCGAGTTCGTCAAAAAAGAGAAGCACGGGTGTGTTCGCTGCGGCTCTGGCGAACTCGTAGCGAATGTTCTCGGCCGTTGCTCCGATCTTCTGGTCCACCAGTTTCAAGGGGGAGACATAATAGAAACGCAGGCCGAATTCGCCGGCCGTGGCCTCAGCAAGGAATGATTTCCCGGTGCCTTGAGGCCCGTGCAGCAGGATACCGTTCCGAACGACACCATAACGCTTGTATTTTTTGGAGTTGAGTTGGCTCTCAACTAATTCGCGTATCTGCTGCTTCTCGTCTTCCATCCCGCCGACGTCAGAAAAACGGGCTGGCGGTATGGTAGGTGCAATCTCGCGAGCTGATGCGCCCGTCGAACCTGTTTTTGACTTCTCCGATGCCAGTTCACGGCTTGCACCAGTCACGATGGCTCGTCCGCGTCTTGAAAACAATATCCACACTGATGCCACAAACCAGATGAGCAGCGCGGGACCTATAAATGCCCGGCCTGCGATATTTCTCGATATTCCCAACGGGCTCATCGCCCACCAAAACGGCTTCCAGGCGATGATTTCTACGAATGCGCACAAGAATAAAAACGTTACGAGGAGCTTTATGAGTTTTCTGAACAGGTAAGGAGCACGAGCTAACGGCCTCCTAACGATCCAGAGCAGTGCTACGCCAGCGGCGGCAAACAGCAGCCAAGTTGGAAAGAATAAAGAGCTTCCAGCAAGGGTCGGTGCCAGGAAACCAGTTCCTGCCAAGTAAGGCCCTGTAGGCGAAACACCATAGGTCCCCAAGGATTCAAACGGATTGTTCGAACGAAGTGCTACATCTTGTGGGACTCGGCTCGTCAGACGCCCAGATCCGTGTGTCCCCCGGGCGAACGGGCAAGACTCGCCCAGGCTGTAGCGTGAGGACCGATACGCCAAACCCGATGACACTCTGCGGGGCACTTTTGCCTTCTTCCGGGTTGAATGTAGCCCAACGAAAGCACGTGCGCCAAGTCACTGTATGAGGGCAATTAGGCCGGAACCGGGGTACGGGGGCAGCGATTTAACGTCCTATCCTCGGGTTCAACTTTGATTCTGAGGGTCTGAATCCCAAGGCTTTGCAGAAATTCCTCCTTCCGGGCGATGAAATGATCATCGTACGGAGACTCAAGCGTCGCATGGCATCCTTGAAGGTCTGTTTCAAGCTTGGCGAGCTCGGTCGCAAAGTCTGCGATCACAAATTCTGAGGTCTGATTCCAGACGTAGCAATTGCCCAGATCATCGAGATTGAGATACGTGCGCGTGATTCCGTGCTTGTACTGGTGGACACCGTTCACCCGGCCCATATACATGAAACCCACACATTGATTTGGGCCTAGTTTTTCCTCGAGCGGCCTCCAAACTGGGTTCATTTCTTTCATTGCTCCATCCCTTCATCAGGGCTCAGAAGAGGGCGTTGTCGAAGGCTGCACAGGTTGCTGATACATTTGACTAAGTTCCTGCCTGAGTTGCATCAGTTGACGCAACTCTTCGAGACTTGGCACCTTCGCATTGGCCAATTCTGCGGGACTGTTCGTGGCTGGCTGGAGTCCCTTTGATGAGCTTGGTTCCCCGGAGCCCTTCTGGAAGATCAAGTAAAACCGCGTATTTCCTGGCACCGTGACAGCGATGTTTTCGCTGAAGGCCAAGCCGGTCAATTGCTGATCGCCTGCGATCCCAATATTGTTTGCCACGCGTTCTCGCAATAGAGCACTTTCCGAGATAGGTCCGTTAAATCCAGTTCCACCACCTGATCCGACCAGGTAGGCCGCCGCAGTCCCAAGTCCCGTCAACGAACTCACCAGAAACTTTTTACCAGTATTCTTGCCTGTGACTTTGCCCTTCAGCGGACCAAAGTGGAGGTCCATCGCAGTGGCATCGATTCTTTCGCTCGTGCCGTCCGGCATTTGGAGGGATTCAAAATGAATTCCGACATAGCCGGAACTATTCACCTGCTCCAGCTTCCCGAACGCTTTCGCCCCCGCCGGCACAACAATCTCCCCATCGCGTTCGTAGTTGTACTCCACGACGGCGACAATCGGAGTGCGGGCCGCACTGCTCGCTGGAGATTCCAGCCGCGCGACCAGCCGTGTGCCAGCAGGCAGGGCTGCCATCACGAGACTCGGCTCTGCCATTGAGGTTTGACGATATGCGGACGGCAGTGTGTTTTGTGCAGCGCGGACAAACACAAGCGATGGCTTCCGCAGGTCATCAGAGGGTGACGAAACCGATGATGACGGCGGAAGGGCATCCTCAGGGACATGGATCTGGCTCAATGCATACTGATGCGCGTGCCTGCTCTCCGGCTGTTCCCTCTTCGCTGCCAGCGGGCTCACCTGGCCGGGGGCCACGCTAGGTACCCGCGACGTTCTGTCAATGTCTTCCGGGGTCACCTCACTGCTGACGGGACCATCCGCCGAGCGCAAGTCCGCACTCAGCAGGGGGGTTACGGATTTCCCGCTCTGCTCCGAGCCATCTTGCCCTGGCGTGTCCTTCCGGCCCAGGTTCGGTGTTCCTGGCCGCTTGAGATTTCCGGGACCGTTCGGTTTGTTCGGCGAGGAAAACACCCCAAAGAACAACAACAATAGGAGCACAGCGCCGCTCGCGACGAGAATCAACGATTTGCTCCGATCCCTTCCCAATTCGCGTCGTGTGGCAGTTGGTTTTTGCTCGCGCCGTGCCTTGTTAAAGGCCTCCCGAAACAGGGCTCGCCAACCCGGGTTTTGATCGGCGTCTGCCGCCGGCACTTCTTCGACCGCTTCTTGCACGATTCTCGGGGTATCTGGCGGATCGCTACTTTCCACTCTTTCGGTTTCCATTTTGAGCACCCTCCTGAAACGAGCTCACTCCAAAGCCAATCGGCGCCAATGCCGGCTTGTCCACCGCTCCCGCCTCGGCCATTTGCAGCAGCAGGGTTTCGCTCGACTGCTTGTAGGGTGGTCGCTCAAACACCACCACCCCGTCGGCTCTTTCCCCCGGACCCAAACGCCTGCGGTTGAGCCGATAGTCCATCACGGCCAACTGCTCGGCCGTGGACCATCGGGAATGCTTCACGACCTTTCCCGACCTCATCTTGCCACCGAGTTGAATTTGAGGCGGCATGAGTAAGATGCTTCGCTTTGTGGGATTCACGGCCGAGAACAGAACGATTACCTGCTGTCCGCCATCGATAACCTCGCTGACGCCAGCGCGAAGACGCTCTCCGGAGTTGTCTTCTCCATCGACCTGTTCTCCGTAAAGCTGCGGCAAAGGAGCCCGCTCCTGGCGCTCCATCAACTGATCCAGGCCGTCCTCTTTTCCCCTCCCCTGCGATGGCTCCAATTGGTCCTGCGATCTCCCCGACGCCGCCATGTCTACTGGTTTCACGACGTCCGACACATTTCTTGTTTCCCCGAGCAGGACTGTCGGATGTCCTTCCTGCTCAATCAGAAATCCCCCGGCTGGCTTGTACCTCAGGAGAAAATCGACTTTCGCCTGACTCTGCGAGCTTTGGTCGCCCCGGCTAATGAGCAAAAGGCTCGCTTCATGCCCTCGTGTCGTTGAAATCAACAAATTAGTCTCGGCTGGCCTCGGCGTAAGAGCCTTCACGAAAACAAGTTCAGGTTCGCGCTCCGAGTGTTCGACCTGAAATAGCGCAGGATCCCCTACGACGACCGAATTCACGGTTTCAGGCATCCGGATCGTGGTTACAAAGTGAGCGGCTACCTCGAGCACCGTCACCTTTCCGTCAATTTGAGATTTCGTTTGGACTTTCGGCTCAACCTGCAACACCTGCGCCGAAGCACCCGGAATCAGGACGAACAGAAAGTAAACGCTCGCAGCTTTACTCAAGCGCATTGCTCCTCCTCCCAGCAGCAGGCAGCAACTTGGCGGCTAGGTGTTGCGCTCGTTTGGCACTGTAGAGTCGCAGCACCCGGCTTACATACTGAAAAACCTCCCGCGAGGAGTATTCCAGTCCCCGTAAAAGGATGGGTGACTCACCTGTTAGGTAGGCCGCCGTCGCAAGCCTCAGATCTCCTCGAAAGAGGCGAAGCAAGAATGCGAGGTACGCCACGCCACCGCGGATGTTGTCAGGGATCACAAAGCAGTCCCGCACTCCAAATCGCGCTGCAGTTTTCGGCATCAGCTGCATAAGCCCCGCCGCACCCTTGCGCGACACTGCTAGCGGATCCCAATCCGACTCGGCCTGAATGACTGCCTCTACAAATTCCCGCGGGACTCCATACACGTCCGCATAGTAGTGGGCCCACCGCGCCGAGTACTCCCGTACCGTCATCGTCTCTGCCGCACAAGTTCCGATGAGGCACAGCCACATGAGAATGGCCAATACGCGGACGGCGTATTTCATGCCGCTACTCCTGTTGACACTCCTCGGGAATCCATCTGACCCACGCCAAGTAGTTCGTCGCGATAGCGCTTCGAATCCGCCACGAGGCCCTCGAATCCTGCGCGCAACAAAAGGCGTTTTCGATCGGACTCCGTTTTCGCCAGCAGAGGAAGGAGCAAGTCACGCTGCTCGTGCGAAATCTCCTCGACCCCAAGGATCTCGAGAGCCGCCGCCAAATCCAGCATTTCCGCGATTGATGGCGCTTTTTCCATATTCCATCCCCGCAAGGCATGGGCCAGGCCTGCCATCTGACCGCGCAGAGCCTCGCTTGTGGTCCGGCTCCGAATTGCCAGAATCTCCGTTTCCCTCTCGACGGTTGGATATTCAAACCGCAAATAGAAGCAGCGGCGGCGGAGGGGATCTCCCAGGCGGCGTTCCTCGTTTGAACTCAGCACCACAAAGGGCATCTTTTGCGATTTGATGGTTCCAAGTTTCGGCACCGTCACCTGCCACGCACTCAAGGCCTCCAGTAACAGCGCCTCGAACTCCGGGCCCACTTTATCCAGTTCGTCCACAAGCAGAACACACGGCCGGTCTTCATACCGCAACGCCCTCAACAGGGGCCCTTCGGCAAAAAAATCCAGCGAATGAAGGCGCTTACGGATTGCATCCCAATCTTCGGCGAGCTGCTCCCGTTGCGTTTCGAGGTAGAGCTTTTGCAGCGCCTCGTCGAACTTGCCGATAGCCTTTTCCTCGGTGATGCCCTCGTAGCACTGCAGCCGCTCAACGACTGCCCCGGCGGCCGCCGCTACCGCGTATGCCAGCTCAGTTTTCCCGCAACCTGGAGGTCCTTCAACCAGCAATGGCTTCTTCATCCTGGCAGCCAGATAGACGACTTCGAGTGTCACCTTGTCGACGACGTATTGAGCCTCATGCAGTTTCCGCGATAGCTCTTCTGAGGATGAAAACACTTGAAGCGCCTCTCGATGGCGCACCATACAAGGAAAGTTTTCTCAACGCATCTGGCGAGATCTAAAGAAGGAGTCGAAAACTTGCAACATTGCTCCTCCGGCCACCGGTTAAGTCCAAAAAGGAGCAATTACTTGCGACCGACGCCAATCTCAGACGAGATTTTTTGCTGTTTCCTCACTATGTCGCAGGCAATTCCCGCGGCACGGGAACACTGTCGGTTTCATGTTCGCCTCCGCGCATTTTCCGTTCCAACTTTCTTTCACTGTTTCCAAGTCTGTTGCAAACATTTGGTGCCAAGTCGATCTTTCGACCGTTTCCGGAGTCCGCTTCCAAGAGGGCCTCGGCAGCCGCGCCGTGCACTGGTGCTGCCAACTATTTTCACTGGTTCCCAAAGGTGTCGCAAGCATTCGAGCCGACAACTCTCTCGACCGTCTTCTCAACACGAACCAGTGGAAGCCAAACGAGGAGCGCAGCGCCACACCGAGCACTCTCCGTTCCAACTTTTTCCGCTGATTCCTAAATCTGTCGCAAGGATTTCGACCAATTCAACCTTCCGATCGTTTAGAGGGCCGGCTTTTCGGTGAATCTCGTCACCAGCACGAGGCACGTTTGTTGCCAAGCTCTTTTGCTGTTTCCAAAGCGTGTGGCAAACATTCGAGCTACCCATTCGTCCGGCCGTTTCCACAAAACGAACGATTTCAAACCATGCGAGACGTGTGCCGCGAGACCCCGCATTTTTCGTTCCAACTGTTTTCGCTGATGCCGACTTCTGTCGCAATCAATCCTGCGTGCCAAAGCACGCCGTCTCCACCCTTGTTTGACAGATATGACTATTCCACTTACAACAGCAGCCGTGACCACTGCATCCGTAGCTCAAGCCATTGTGAAGCAGCTTCAATCTCGGCAGCTTCCACAAGGAGGTTGGAGCTACCAGGCACGTTCACAACAAGCAGCCATGGAGCCCACGTGCCTGTCCTTGCTCGCGCTGCGGTCGCTTCAGCAGGATGCGCCCAATAAAGGCACAGCGTTCTTGTTGTCCACGCAGAACCCCAATGGCAGCTGGCCCGCCTTTGAAGGCGATGGCCGTGAAGGGTCATGGACAACTTCGCTTGCTCTCCTCGCGCTCCGAGGCGTGTCCGTCTTCGCGCCAGCGGTTGATAGAGGCCGGCGCTGGCTCCTTCGATCCAAGGGACGGGAATCTCATTGGCTGTGGAAGTGGAAGTTTCGCACCACGGATCGACACGTCCGTTTCGACCCGGACAAGTTTGGTTGGCCCTGGATGCCCGAGACGAACAGTTGGGTTGTGCCTACCTCATTTTCTTTGCTCGCTCTAAGGCATTCCTTCCAGCCTGACCAAGAACCGTACGCTCGCTTCCGGATCGATCGTGGTATCGAAATGCTGTTCGACCGTGTGTGTCCCGGAGGCGGGTGGAATGCTGGCAACGGTGTTGTCTACGGAGAGCCTCTCGCGCCGCATCTCGACGTCACGGCGATTGCCCTGCTTGCCCTCGCTGGCGAAACATCTCACCCGACTGTTCAAACCAGCCTCGACTGGCTTGAGAAAGCCGCTCACACGTGCACAGCACCGTGGAGCTTGGCTTGGGCGTCTATGGCACTCTTCGCGCACCAACGTCCCCCCGCGGCGATGGTTCCGTCGTTCTTGGAATCGCTGGACCCCTGCGGCATCGAAGACGCAGCGACACTGGCGGCCATCGCGCTCGCTTTGCAACCAGTAAGCGCCATTAAACTTCTTGGGGCGCAGTCATGAATCTTGATCGCAGGACACTACTTGCCGGGTCCGCCGCCCTTGCGGCCGGCGCCGCAATCTCGCAACGCCTTTTTCAGACTCCGTATGATGCCGATAGACGTCCAACTCCTTCGCGGGTGGCAATTCTCCACGCCCAGGAATATTCGGAAGACCTTGAAGACCTATTGATGCAGGGGCTGCGGCTCTTCCGTCTCGATCTCACCGACCGCTCTGTGCTCTTGAAGCCAAATCTGGTCGATTACATTCCTGGCGATGCGATCAACACTCATCCTCTTTTGGTCGCCTCGGCCGCCGAGTGTATCAGGCGCCTGGGTGCAAAGCGGGTGGTCGTTGGAGAAGGACCCGGCAACCAACGGGACACTCGTTTGCTGCTGTCACAAAGTGGATTTGCCGACAAACTGCGGCACTTGAAGATTGATTTTGTAGATCTGAATCGCGACCAACTCGCGCCGGTTAAACTGCGGTCGAGCTACACGGATCTGGGCCATCTGTGGTTGCCGAGAACCATTCTGGAATCCGACTTCATAGTGTCGATGCCAAAGATAAAAACGCATCATTGGTCAGGCGTCACGCTGAGCATGAAGAACATGTTTGGTGTTGTCCCGGGAGCGAAATACGGTTGGCCGAAAAACATCCTCCATTGGAAAGGCATCCAGCAAAGCGTCGTTGACGTCTGCGCGACCGTCCCTATTCACTTTGTCATCGCGGATGGGATTATCGGGATGGAAGGAAACGGGCCTCTGAATGGCGCAGCCCGTCCACTCGGCACGGTCGTTCTGACCGACGACCCGGTAGCGGCCGATGCAACCTGTGCCAGGCTTATGGGCCTCGAGCCAGGCGGAATCCCGCATATCCGCGAGACATCCAAGTTCTTGGGAAACTCATCCGCTGCGATGATCGAGCAGCTTGCGGAAACGATCCAGTTGCCTGAAATTCCGTTTCATGTCGTACCAGAATTTGAGTATCTTCGCGTGCGCCATGCCGAATCGAATTCGACACCCCACTCCGTGCAGGGTAAGTAATACAGTCCTTTGAACTCGCACGCACTGGTTAACTAGACCCTGCACGTCTGGTCGAAAATATGGTGCTGTGGAAAAGCCGCGGGGCCCGCTTGCAGCACAAAATAACTTTGCTACACTCGGGCCCATGTCAGCCTGATGGTCTCGGGCTGCGTCGATCAACGGATCCACGTGCATTCGAAAGAGTTGAATGTGCCTCGGATCCCAGGAGCGCAAAGTGAGCCGATCGACAAAGATGAAACGGATGCGTCAAGAAATTGTATTCCGTGGAATCGGATACCTTGGTAATTCGCCAAGATCCTTCAGACCCATTTAAGGCGCTACCGTCGGTCCATTTCAGTTGGATGTGTGGTTGCGCGGGCGGGGGAGGTCCGATCGCTTGAAGAAAACGCGAGACCCTGGCGGGATCGAACGGGAGATGCAGCTGGCGGCTCGGCGCCGCGCAGACCAACAGGCGAGACGTATCCGCTGGGACCGGCTTCTGCAAGCTCGAAAGGATTACGTCAGTTGGACGGAATTTTACTTCTGGGCACGCTCCATCATGGAGGCTGACGCCGGGATCTCCGATTGGCTCGGCGGCATCCTCAAGGAACGAACACCAGGTTTCATCGAATACGACTTGGCATACCGCGGAGCACACCCTAAGCAGAAATCTCTTCCATGGCAGCGTCTTACTGAATGGATCAATGAAAACATTTTTGAATCCGCTCATCGGGAAGGTTGGCTCGAAGCAATCACATTCTATGCCGCTCGTGATCTACGTTCTCAGCGAGCCATGGCGTATTGGATGGAGTGCCGGACTCTTTGGAGACAACAGAGACCCCATTCCTACCCACTATTTGAAGAATGGAGACAATCCGCTGAGGACCGTGACTTCGCCCCAATCTTGCTGCCCGAAATCAGCGCCATCGTGCAGTCCTCAAAGCGGGTTTCAATCGAACGGCTCGCGGCCGAGGTCGAGCGCTACGTCGATTGGGAGGCCTTCGCCTACTGGGCCCGTTCACCTCTGGTTGAAGGAGGCGGGCTGCCACCGGAAGTCGAGCGGGAGCTACAAGCACGGTGTCCCGGATTTCTCGACCAGGACCAGGGTCTGCGCGGAAACGACCCGCCGGGGAAACCTCAATCCTGGGTTCGCCTTCTGGCGTGGGGAGAAGAGCAATTCTTCAGTAACGCCAAGAAAGAGGGATGGCTTGATGCGGTTCTTTTCCATGCCGCAAACCATCCGCGCAAAGTGCGAACTTCCGAATACTGGGCACACTGGGATAACCAGTGGTCTCGGGACCCCAAGGCTCCCTACCCCTCCTTCGACAAGTGGCGCAAAGACGCGGATGATTACGTCGAAGAGGCCTCAAACTGAGTCGCGTGGACGCGGATCATGCCGGCTTCGTACGCATGGATACTGAAATTGAACGGAAGACTTCACCCTTGCGAGGATTTGGTCTTGACGGCAAGCTGGGGACATGACCTGATGTGCCGGAAGAAGGCGTTCCCGCGAATGGGCCGGCGGCAACCTTCGCAGTTCCTTATTTTCAACGCTTGCTTATATGCAGACCGCACCTCACCGCCCTCGCCATTCTTCTGCGCCCTCACGAGGCCCATCGATTCCACCAGCCAGACCTGGGTATCCTTGCCCAGCAAGTCGTAGTTGATTTCTGACCCATGCTTTCGGCAGAACTCTTCAAACGAACGTTCAGTGATGTGCGGGTCGCAGAATTTCAGCCAGCCCCGCGAAATCCAATCTTGAACGGATTCAGGACTCGCTCGAAAGTGCCTTGCGACTTTCGCCCATGTGTATCCAGCCCTGGAATTGGAACTTCCGAGCGCCGAAAATCTTGGCTCTCCAAGAGTCAGCTGCGGAGCATGCGTCATGGAGAAAGTTTCGAGCGAGGGTATGGAAATTCGCGAATCCCGGACCTTGAGCCATCCAAGCATGACCCACCGCAGCACAACTCTTGGGCTGACATGAAGGAAATTTGCAAGACCTTTTCGTGTATATCCGTCGGACACTCTGCCGCTTTCGCGCAGCCGCGAGAGTCTGCACCGCACTGCATTTGCACTCCGGTTCAGCAATTCTCCGATGACCTCCACGCGGTCGTAACCGGCATGGTCCAATAAAGTGCGGTCGTCATTGTCGGACCAGCGCAACGTTCTGCCGGCCTGACGAGATTTTGCAATTCCGGCTGTCAGACCTAACTTGGCCGCACGTCTCCAAATTACGTGCGGCCGCCAATCAGGATGACGCTTTAACAACTCGCGTACCGCTGCTTGCTTCCCTGACCAGCCTTTCTCGTATCCCGTGATTAGTACCCGATCATCTTCCGCGCTCCAAACGCTCCGCAGACAACTGGTCGCACGCGAGGGGTATCTGAGCTGCCGTATTCGTCGCCACAGTTCCGCGCGCTTCACTTCCGGTTCGAGCTTCAGAATCCTCTCGATCGCCGCATGAGAACCTGCACGGCCCCGCTTCGCGCCGTCGCACAGTATTTGATCCACCTGTTCCGAAGAGAAAAACCGGAAGGAGTAGCTGCCCGTTGTAGTTTCCCAACGGTCTGCCATGGAACTAAACACCTTGCTCTGTCCGCTCGAAAGACGAAAGGAGTCCGGTAAACGCTTGGCGTTTGCCGGCCACCAACGTTTCGGAAGCGTGTTTCCAGTGACCGCGTAGTGCGAATGATGGTCCCAATGCCTTTTGGGGCCATACACCGCACTCTCCCGTGCCGGATCACCATTCTTCTTTGCTCGGAAAAGCGGCCGGTGCGCGAGGGTCAGATACTGACCTGCGACGACATGCGAACGGTGAAATACCTTGCTTGTGGTCGGAACATCGGCCAGCAAGAAACAAAACCTCGGAAAGGCCAGCGGAATTAAGGCCGTATTACGGCAGCATCATGCTGGATTGTGTTTCAACGAGCCGGTGATTTGGCAGCTATTGCGACCACACGGAACTCGCATCGGGCTGGGTATGCGCATTCTTACGATCCGCCATGCACCCTCCCTGCACATCAAATATATATCTAGGATGGGTTCTTGCCCGGCAGCACGTCTCGAGAGACTTTCTCCGCTTGTTCTACATCGGCAAGGCGCTGTTCGAGTTCAGCACGGAAGATCTCAGCCTGCTCATAAAGCCGGGCATTCTGGATGGCGACCGCCGCAGGAATCGCAAGGGACTTCGCAAGTCGCAAATGGTCCTGGGTAAACGCCTGCGTACTCGAATCCCCTAGTGACAGAAGTCCGAGTATCTGCTGAGAAGCAAGGACAGGGACACACAGCCAAGAACGCAAATGAGAAAAACCTTTGAAGCCGTCCCATTCCGCCTCTTTTGCGGCGTCCGGAATAAGCAAGCTGTTCTTGGTGGCGAGAACCTGCATTAGAAAACGACTCTCCCGCGCATCAAAGGTTGGTGGAGATTGAGGGATGCGACGATTCGATTTGTAGTTCTGAACCTCGCGAGCGAGGAACAGGCGAGTACCTGCCTCCACTAATAAGACTCGCGCCGATTCACATTGAACTAGCTCCAACAGCGAGTGGAGCAGGGTGTCAAGCACGTAGTCCATGCTGAGGTTTTGCGTGAGCGCGAGGCTTGTCTTGCGGAAAGCCTCGGCTTCGGCCCACGCAGACTCGGCCAGATCCAGATTCTTTACAATCTCGGCTTCGGCCGCTTTTCGAGCGGAAATGTCCAGGGCAGTTCCAACGAGGCGCCGTACAATTCCAGCAGAATCACGGACCGGGAACCCGCGCACCCACACCCAGCGGGTCACGTTGTCTGGCCTCATGATCCGGAACTCCTCATCGAACTGGCCGGTTTGAACGGCTTCGCCCAGCCGGGAAAGAACTCGGACGCGGTCTTCCGGGTGTATGACGTCTTCGTATGATTTGGGATCGTCTCGTAGCGACGCACAGGTCCGACCTGTAATTGCTTCGTAGGCCTGGTTCACGTCGATGACTTTCTTACTCTCGGCATCCAGCATCCAGAAAATCTCTTGGATATTGTCCGCCATCTGGCGAAATCGCTCTTCACTCTCGCGCAAGGCAGCTTCCGCCTTTTTCCTTTGGGTAATGTCGCGGAGAACGGCCACATGCCGGCCTGGGAGGTAGTGCGCCCTTGCCGTGTATTCAACAAAGATCGTCTCACCATCCCCTCGCAAAGCACGTGTCTCACGGTGTTCGCTTCCGCGGTCGAGAAAGCGAGTCCAGGCCTCCTTGAAATCTTCGACGTTCGCGAAGAACTTCTCGATCGACTCACCCACAAGATCTTCGTGGCCAGTTCTGAGCAAGCTCAGTGCCGCTGGATTGGCTTCGAGACACAGTCCTTGGTCGTCGAGAACCAAGATGCCGTCAAGCGTGCTGTCGAAAACAGATTTGTATTCGCGTTCTGTCGCATCAAGCGCGCTCGCAGTTTCTTTCTGTTCACGACGCGCAAAGAGCAGAAATCGAACATGCAAAGCAATGGCTACAGAGAGGGCGGCGAGAGCAAGTGTGAACAAAACGGGAGACAAAGTTCCATTCTGGAAACGCGCCCTGAACGCAGTTGCGAGCAGGGTGATCGCTGCAAAGGAGATGAGAATGGCGCCGACCCGGATCCAGAGTTGCGGTCGAGTTTTGGAGTAGATTGTGCGAGGCTTTTGCATAACACCTTTGGGAGACCCAGAACTAGGAGGCCGTGGCATGCCCTGAGCGGCATGAACGGGATCTGGCAGTGATACCCAACATCCTTTGCCGTTCTCGCAGGATGCTATGCCCAGACGTGTGGAGAGTCAATACACCAAAATAGATTCATTACGCGCGGGAGACTGACCTGGTTCAAACCTGCAACCAAGAGGCCAAGGCCGCCTTAGAAAGAAACGAAATATCAGGAACGGGGAACCTTTTGCGCCAGCGAGATCAATTGGTTCAAGCGACAAGAGGCACGCTGAAGTTGCCATTCTCGGCTGGGCGAGAAGAGATCCGCTGTGTGGGCAATCGACTTGGATTGGCTGGAGACTCGGGGACGCAAGTTACTCCAATCGAAGGAATTCGCTACGCCTGAGAATCCGCAAGACCGAGCGGCATGGGTAAACTCCCTACTGGCGCAATGCGAAGAGGCAGCAATCGTCAGAGTTGAGCCAATAAGGAACAATGAGCGCATGGCGGCTCAACAAGGGGTCTTCCTTTGCAAGCTCCTTCACCTAGCATCTTTCAGCCAAACTCTAATGCGCATGATCGTTCACCCCGAGGTGCCCGGACAGCCAGTGCTGAGAAAACTTGAGCTGCCAGCAGGTAGTCGCAAGGAGTTTCTAAAGAATCTGCGAGCTATGAACATCCACAGAGCATCCCTGTTCCCGGGGCTCGATGGATTTGCGCAGTCGCTCCGGCTCGACCTAGAGATGAAAGACGGAAACGAAGGAACGTAGAGGCGCAAATCTACAGTTTCAGTGAAGTAGTTTCTAGCACGTCCCGACTATCTCCTAAACTGGTTTACTTCGTCTAAATCGGAATCAATAGATGGCCGGGAACTGCTCTCGCTTCCTTGGTGCTCAAATCGAACAAGTGGGCGTTGCTCAGCGGAAACCAAAGGCCTTCATACGTTCGACAGAGCATCACTTGATAGGTCATTGCATTGAAGATGCTCACGTTGCAAAGAATACGTTCGTCCGCGCTCCATCCGACCGCTATCATGTGTCCGTCGACGAGCGAACCGCGTCTGCTTTCCTCCGAGAGGCGCGGATTCCCTGCGATGAAAACAGTTTCCTCCTGCGGGATGACCTCGTCTCTTATGAAGCTCCGAACTACATCGAAATCGGCCCGCAAGAGAAGTCGCGTGTCTTCCCCGACGGCATAGGCCAGATAGTTGAACGCGATCTTGGCGACAGAACGCCGAATGATCGAATCGAAGACATAGGTGATTCTGGCAGTCATTTCCGGCTGTGGCAGGATGGTTGCCCAGGTGACGTGTTTCGTGTTGGACGAGAATCCGACCTCGCGCATGCGTGCCCTTAGCATTTGCTCCTCATCCGGCGAAGAGAAGAAATACCTCAATTGAGTATTCGGTCCGAGGCTCTGGAGGACCTCCTGATTCAGTTCCTCAGGCAGATACCATTTCCAATCGTAGGAGTTCTCAGCAGCGAAGCCCACCTGTGGGAGATAGAGCATTTGCATGCGATTTGGGCGACTGTCCGGCGCCAGAAGAACCTTCGCGCCGAACGTTGGGCCTGGAACTGTGATGCGCGCGGTCAACCTACTGCCGGGAATGCCGGCAACGCCGTCTCTTATCCCGTACTGATATCGAACGACGCTCTCTCCTGTTTCGCGCGCAAAATGAAGCTCCAGACGGTGGCCGAAGAACTGATTGCAGTCCCTACACACACAATGGAGGGTGAGGCCGTTCTGGAAGCGTCCAAAAGACTGCGGGATTACGTGTTCCGCAGGAAAAGCTTCGGATGAGATGCGGCGGCAATAGATGCAGGTGGACACGATAATGACAATCGTACCTTGGAATCTTCGGGTGACGCAGTCAGGCTCGGATGCATGGAAACAAGGGCGTAGAATTGGGAAGAGCGAGACCATCGGTAGTGAAGGAATGTGTGTCCGAAATCAAGCATGACGTAATCGGAGGCTGACAAAGTCCCAGAGGGAGACCAATACAGTGCAATTTCTGGAGTGGAATTACCAAATCGAAGCTCTCGAGCAAATAAACGGCCTTGAACCGCAGGAGAAGCAGGACGCAAAACGAGCGATCCTTTACCTGCAAAGGGTTCTTGGCGACGATTTCCTACGGAGATCGAGCGTAGACGAGCCATTCGTCGCGCGGCATCCGCTGCTGAGGACTTTAGCTAACTTTGCGCCGAGTTCCCGCCGAGCCATAACACGCTTCGCAAGCCAACTGAGAATCCTCGAAAGCAGCAAGAATCTTTGCAACGTAATAGCTCGACTGCACGATCTGACCCAGTTTGACCACGACGCGCTACTCATCAAGATGGCTTCAAGGCTTGTGGCAGAAGGCTTGCGAGCGCAGTTTGAGCCAACTATGGAAGTCAAGAACAACCAGAAGCAGCCAGACTTGAGATTGGAAGAGCCTGTTACGGGTGAAACTGTATTTGTCGAAGTGACGACACAGGTCGCTTCACAACGAGAGCGAGAGATAACAGAAACGAACACGGCCGTTTTCACCGCCGTGTTCGGCACTCGCTATGACGCATGTCTGTCAGGTCGCTGGGAAAGCATGCCTTCAAAGGAAGCTCTGGACAGCATTCTAAACAAAATCGATAACGCTAAAGCGCGTGCGATCAACGAGCGAACCGTCGTGACTGTTCAAGAAGACGGCATTTTGGAAATGGCCCTGTGTCACAGGGATCAGGCAAACCTACTTGATCTCTGGTCGATGGAACGCGACCTGTCGGGGAATGGCCTCATTGGGCCAACCATGATTTCCAACGATACTGTTAGAATCAAGCGGAAAATCAGAGACGAGCAGGTGCAACTGCCGGAAGCGACGGCGAATGTGCTAGTTATGTTGACTCCGGACGTTTTTTTCCGAGCGGGCGGTCTGGGCAGGGTCGCAAGAGAGGTGGAGGAGGGCGTTTTCAAATATGAACAGGTGCACCTCGTGATTCTGCATGGCGAGTACGTCGGAGAGCCCGAAGGACCATCGGCCTGTGAGGTTGAAGAGCATCGATATTCGCGGAGAATTGTTGATGGCTTTGCTGAACATGACCTCGTTTTAGTCAACCGGCATTCGCAAAGGAAACTCTCAGACAGTCTTTTCAGTATATTCTTACGATCCTTCTAGTGGTGGGAAACAACCACGCACCGCCGATGCTCGGGTCGTGGATCGAAAGCCCACCACCCTAAGCGGGCACGGGGAGAACACCTGCCTGGTGAGCAGGTGTTCTGGCGTGATGCACATAACCGCGGCGCAGATCATGATCGAAGACGGTGCCTATTTCAAAGGCTCGATTGAAATCGAGCGAAGTGTAGAGACAACATCCGGCAAGGACGCGTCTCCGCCGGCAATCCTCCACTGAGCGCATTCACGGCCATCCCCCACCGCACGGGGTAGAGTGCGGGCGGCGATGCAACGGCGGAAGCACGGGAACGGGCCTGTCTCCCCGGAACTCCTAACGCACTTTTTAGCATCTCCGTGTTGACCTGGTGGCTATCCGCCAAGAATCCGATGCCCGCCAAAGACATTAACGAAGCATACCGGCAACTGGTCCTGCCCTGCCTGGTGTCGATTTTCTGTTAGCCTAGCTCCCCAGCGCTGTATAGTTCCCCAGAACAGCTTTGGGCGAGAACCCCCATGGAACATAACCATGAACATCACGAGACGCCGCACGGCGGACCTGACCGTCAGCACGGAGCGCATGATACGCACACTGCCGCCGGCAAGCCGCACGCCGGACACGACCGGCACGCCGGGCACTCTGTGGCCATGTTTCGAGAGAAATTCTGGCTGAGCTTGGCGCTCACGGTGCCCGTGGTGATCTGGTCGAAAGAGGTGCAGCACTGGCTCGGTTATTCGGCTCCGGTGTTCCCCGGTTCGCGATTCATTCCCGCGATCCTGGGCACGGTTGTTTTTGTCTACGGCGGAGGCGTGTTTCTGCGCGGCGCGTGGGGCGAGCTCTCCGAGCATCGTCCCGGCATGATGACCTTGATCAGCCTGGCCATTCTCGTTGCGTTTGCAGCTTCGCTGGCCGCGACTCTCGGCTTCTTCGAGGTGGACGTATGGTGGGAACTAGCCACACTGATTACCATCATGGTCCTTGGGCACTGGCTCGAAATGAAAGCCATCGCACAGGCGCGGGGAGCGCTCGATGCACTGGCGGCCTTGTTGCCGGATAGCGCCGAGGTGGTTACCGAAGCGGGCACGGAGAAGGTTCCGACGACGCAATTGAAAGTTGGCGACGTCGTGCTGGTGCGTCCCGGGGCTCGTGTTCCAGCGGACGGAACGGTGATCGAAGGCACCGCGGATGTCGATGAGTCGATGATCACCGGCGAATCGCGCGGTGTCGCGAAAGGGCCGGGTGCGAGCGTCGTCGCCGGCACCGTGGCGGCGGGCGGAAGTCTGCGAGTTCGTGTCACGGCCGTTGGCGAGCAGACGGCCCTCTCGGGAATCATGGGATTGGTGGCCGCGGCACAAGCGTCCGGCTCTCGGGCCCAAGCGCTGGCTGACCGCGCTGCCGCTCTCCTCTTCTACGTCGCGCTCGGTTCCGGTGTGGTGACGCTCGTCTATTGGTGGATGGCGGGTGACCGAGAGCACGCGCTCACGCGGACGGTGACGGTGCTCGTGATTGCGTGCCCCCATGCGCTGGGACTCGCGATTCCGCTGGTGATTGCCATCTCTACTTCTCTCGGTGCTCGAAACGGCTTGTTGGTCAAGGACCGGCTGGCGCTCGAAAGAGCGCGTGATTTGGAGGTGGTGATCTTCGACAAGACGGGAACGCTCACACGCGGCGCGCCGGTTCTTTCGGGCGTGGCGCCGGCAAAGGGAAGTAACGAAGCGGAGTTGCTGGGGCTGGCAGCGGCCGTCGAAGCGGACTCGGAACATCCGATTGCGCGAGCCGTGGTGGCGGGTGCGAGGCGCCGTGGGGTGCTTCCTCCATCGAGCACAAACTTCGAGGCATTACCGGGGCGCGGAGCGCAAGCCGAGATCAATGGCCAGAGTGTCGCCGTGGGAGGGCCGCGACTTCTTGCGGAATGGAAGACGCAAGTTCCCGCAGAGGTTGCGAGTGCGACCAACGCGTGGGCTTCCGAGGGGCGCACGGTTCTCTACGCCGTACGTGAAAGGAAAGCGATCGGCGCCCTGGCCGTGGAAGATGAGATTCGTCCCGAATCCCCGGAGGCCGTTCGCGCTCTGCACGGTCTGGGCGTCCGTGTTGCGATGATTACGGGTGACTCCGAAGCGGTGGCGGATTCGGTTGCCAAACGCCTCGCGATCGACGCGGTTGCGGCCCAAGTACTTCCGGCGGAAAAAGCGTCCGCGGTCCGGCGATTTCAAACGGGTGGAAAGAAAGTGGCCATGGTCGGAGACGGGGTGAATGATGCGCCCGCGCTTGCGAGCGCGGATGTGGGCATTGCGATTGGCGCGGGCACGGACGTTGCCGTCGAGAGCGCGGGAATCGTTCTGGTGCGCAGCGATCCGCGGGATGTGGTGGGCGCCATTGCCCTGTCGCGCGCCACCTACCGCAAGATGGTGCAGAACCTTGTTTGGGCGACGGCCTACAACCTTGTGGCGATTCCCGTGGCGGCGGGGTTGTTCCTTCGCTGGGGACTCAACCTGCCCATGAGCGTCGGAGCGATTGCCATGAGCCTATCGACGATCATCGTCGCCCTGAACGCGCAACTCCTGCGCCGCTTGAAGCTCCGCCCTTCGGCCCGGTGAGCCGTTGTCTGGGCAAGAGACTTGGATACCAGGAGCGTTGCGCTCTTAGGACCGGGAGCGTATATTCAGCCGATATGCTTCTAGCAGGAGAAACAAAGACACGCGTCTTGGCGCTGATGTTCATCGCCGCGATGATTTATGGCTCTTTCTGCTCGACGGCATGTAGCTTGGGCGCTTGCCCTACACAAGCAGAGCAGTCGGCCCGCCATGAGTGTGCTCACCCATCGTCGGCAAACCACTCGCACGGTTCCCGCCATTCTGGGCCCGGAAGGTCCGACTGCTACGCGCACCATCACCCGACGGTGACCATTGTAAAGGCAGACGCTTTGCCTCAGTTTCAATTGTCGAAAGTGGGCCAAATCGGTATCCCTCAACTGCTGTCCGAGTTGTCCGGTGCGCCTGCCGCAGACTCGCGTGCGCCGGGATTTTCGACTCTAGGGTCTCCGCCGATTTCGCAGGCTCCTCTTTACGAGCAGATCTCCGTTCTTCGAATCTAGCCTTCCGCGTTACGTTCCTTCATTGAATCGCCGCGTGTCGTGACATCTGTCGCGTGTCTGCGTGTATTGCTTCGATCGCGGCAGCGCCATTCGCAAAACCCATACCAACAAGGAAATCGAGACTGAGGAGGAAGCATGGATCGAACGCGTCGGAACTTTCTGCAAGGGGCGGCGCTTTTGAGCGCCGGCGTTCTTGCAACACGGAGGCCCGCGGAAGCTCAGGGTAATCCCGGAAACGAAAGGATGCCCTTGCCCCAGGGGATGAAGATGGACCACGGCAAGATGTCGATGCCGCGGGACTCAGCACACCGCCTGCCTTCGGATCGTAGCAACTTTCTGCCCGTGGTCACGCCGGATGTTTCGGACTTGCCGTTCGAGATGGACAACGGGGTCAAGGTTTTCCACCTTGTGGCCGAGCCGGTGAAGCAGGAGCTGATACCGGGCAAGACCGTAAACCTGTGGGGTTACAACGGCAGCGCGCCGGGTCCAACCATTCAGGCGAACCAGGGCGATCGCGTGCGCATTCTCGTCGACAACCATCTGCCCGAACCAACTTCGATGCACTGGCATGGGTTCGACATTCCCTTCGACATGGACGGTGCGCCTGGTCTATCCCAAGACCCGATTCGTCCAGGAGGCCGATTCGTCTATGAATTCACCCTGCAGCAAGAAGGCACGTACTTCTATCACTCACACATGGCGATGCAGGAAATGATGGGCATGATCGGCGCGTTCATCATGCATCCGCGGGAGCCCTACGATCCGCCTGTCGATAAAGATTTCGCCGTCGTTCTACAGGAATACGCCATCCTTCCGAACAATGCGACGCCGAATTCCATGAACATGGAGTTTAACTGGCTGACATTGAACGGTAAGTCGGGGCCCGCCTGCACTCCTCTCATTGTTCGGCTCGGGGACCGCGTGCGTTTGCGGTTCATCAATCTCGGTATGGATCACCACCCCATGCATCTCCACGGTCACCAATTCGTGATTACCGGGACGGAAGGCGGACGGCAGCCCAAAGCGACCTGGGGACCAAACAACACGGTGCTGGTCGGTGTGGCACAGGCTCGAATGGTCGAGTTCGTTGCGAACAATCCCGGTAACTGGATGATTCACTGCCATCTGCCTCATCACATGATGAACCAGATGTCCTCGACGGCAGGTCCGTTGACGCGCCGATCCGGCATGGTTGCGGGAGCCGGTATGGAGCAGGGCATGGGAATGATGCGGGGAGGGAACGCGACATCGGAGGAGAACGGCCCGAGCCTCGGACGCGGTATGGGTGTCGGCGCTACGCTCGAACAAGCGACTTCGAACAGCGCGCTCTCAAAACAAGAAGCACAACAACAAACGGGACTATCCCAAGAGATGCCGGGAATGCAGATGCAAATGCAGGTGGACAAGGCCGACGTCAGCCCGGACGCCAACTCGGTTCCGGGCTTTCCGCAGGACGCGTTCATGGAAGGCCCGGTTATGGCCATGGACGAAATGTTCGACAAGCCGGAAACGTTTGGATTGCGGCCGGGATGGAGTGGATTCATGCAAGGCATGATGACGCTGGTGCGGGTTCTTCCGCCGGATCAATACGAGCACATCCTTGAATTGCGCAAACAGCGCGACAACAAGAATCCGGATGACATGCCCGGAATGCACCACCACGCCGGGGGAGGTGTCGCAGGATCAGGAACAGGAGATTCTCAATGAAAAAACTGTTGCCCTTCAGTGTCTCGGTGTCTATCGTGCTTACGTTGGCGGTTCGGCCGCGAGAGGCCGCCGCGCAATCCGCCGCCTCGCAAGCCACGCGATCCTCCTTGGTCCGTGTTTCCACGCCGCAGCCGGGAATCCCATCCGAGCGCCCGGCGCAACAGCAAGCCGAACAGCAGAAGGACTCTTCCGGTGGGAGGATGACCCTCGACGAGTTGCAGCAGATCGCACTGCGCAATAATCCAACGCTCGGTCAGTCAAGAGCGGGCGTGAAGGCGGCCCAGGGGCTCACGCGCCAGGCAGGGCTGTGGCCGAACCCCACCATCGGCTATGTCGGCGAGGAGATCCGCGGAGGCTCTTTCGGCGGAGGGCAACAAGGCGTGTTCGTTCAGCAAGACGTAATCCTCGGCGGGAAGCTTGGATTGGACCGAAAAATTCGAGGCGAGGAGAGCAAGCAAGCCGAAGCCGAAGTGGAAGAGCAGAAACTCCGTGTGGAGAACGGCGTTCGCGTGGCGTTCTACGAATCTTTGGCCGCGCAACAGATGGTAGAAATGCGAAAACAATTGAACGCTCTGGCTCGGGACGCGGCCGAGACCACAAAACAGCTTTTCAATGTCGGGCAAGCGGACCAGCCCGATGTGTTACAGGCACAGGTCGAAGCGGATGAAGCGGACGTGGCCGTCATCACTGCAGAGCAGGAGCAAGAGCGCGCATGGCGGGTGCTGGCTGCTGTCGTCGGCAAGCCGGAACTGCCGCTCACGCCGCTCGTGGGAGATCTGGAAGATTTACCCACAATCGACCGCGATCAAACCGTCCAGACAATTTTGAGCAGTAGTCCCGCCATGAAGATCGCGCAACTCGGCGCGACGCGTGCGGCTGTGGAAGTCACGCGTTCCGAGCGCGAAATCGTGCCGGACCTTTCCCTGCGCACGGGCTACATGAACAATCTGGAACAGCTGGGCTCCGTTCCGCCCAAGGCGGTTGGCTCCGAGGGATTTGCCGAGGTCGGCGTAAAGCTGCGCCTCTTCAACCGTAACCAAGGGACCATCGAAGCAGCCAAGGCAAATCAGGAACGCGCCACGCTCGAAGTCCAACGCGTAGCACTCGTACTACGACAGCTTGCCGCTCCGATCTTGCAGAACTATGCAAGTTCCCGGGCCGTGGCCGACCGGTACAAAACGAGTACGCTTCCAAAAGCCCGGGAAGCTTACCAACTTTACCTCCAGAAATATCACGAAGGGGCTGCCGCCTATCCCCAAGTGCTGATCGCGCAGCGGACTCTCTTCCAGCTTGAGACGAATTACATCGCCAGGCTCGAAAACGCGTGGATCAATGCCGTGGCATTACAAGGTCTCCTGCTTACCGACGGTCTCGATCTGCCAGCGCGGCCGGGGGAGCTGGATCGCCCGGTTCGCGAGATCAACATGCCGGTTCAGGAAAATCCGGGGACGCGCCCATGAAGCCGTGGAGAATCGTCGCCGCCCTCATCCTTGCGACGGTTATGGTTCTGATGGCGCTCGCCGGGCATGAAATTCGACGCGGCTTCAGCGCACGTGCCGAGCCTTCACGAGTCGAAGCATTTGTTGCGAAGACCGCACGCAAAATGGCTGTCCCGTCGAACTATCGAAGCCTCCAGAACCCATATGGGGCATCGTCCGAAAACATCCGCGCGGGTATGAACCATTTCGCGGATCACTGTGCCATCTGTCACGGGAACGATGGAAGCGGCGACACGCCGACTGGCCGTGGACTCTACCCCAAGCCACCGGATATGCGCACTGCGGAGACTCAGAGTAAAAGCGACGGCGAACTGTACTACACGATTGAAAACGGCGTTCGCTTAAGTGGCATGCCCGCATTCGGCGGGGAGAAAGCACACGGGGGAGACGCTGACAGTTGGAAGTTGGTGCTGTTCATCCGTCACCTGCCGAATCTGACGGGCAGCGATATCAAGGAAATGGAACAGCTCAATCCGAAAACCGAAGAAGAACGGCAGGAAGAAAAGGAGGAACAAGATTTCTTGCGGGGAGGTAGTTCGGAAGTTCCAGCCAGTAAATCGCATCACCACTAAGGAGAGGGGAGCATGAAACGCGAACTTATTTTTCTATTTGTTACCGGCTTGTTAGCGAGTGTGGCTTTCGCGCACGGAGACGAGAAGCATGTAGTCGGAACGGCAACTCAGGTTTCGCAGGAGTCCGTTACAGTTCGAACTAACGCGAACGAGATTGTTGAAGTTCTGATCGCGCCCGAGACGAAGTTTACGAAGGGCAATGTAACGGCCGCGGCGGGCGACGTGCATGTCGGTGACCGTGTGGTTATTCATGCGGCGCCGCGAAAAGACGGAAAGCTCGTGGCCCACACTGTGCAAATTGGCGAGGGAAAGGTTTCCGCACAGCCTCACTGAGAAACGTGAGCGACAACGGGTTGGCAATGGGGAAGGGGAATTCAGGGTTTAGTCAAGTGGAGCCGAGGTTTTGATTCTGCAAATGGAAGCGCATGAGTGCAAGAGTTGCGCTTGCTCAAGATAGACTAGGCGCGTACCCGGCACAGACAATACAGGAACTGCTGCGTCGTGCCAAAGGGTGTCTGATGTATTTCCTGCGAGCTCTCGATCAGCCGGAACCGTCCACCAAACTCGTCGTGCAACGAACTGGCGTCGTACCGTACAACCTCCAGTCCGCTGCATTTCGTGGGTCCCTCCGGCCCGAAGGTGCTGATGAGGACATACCCGCCAGGCTTTACTGCGCGGGCCACCTGCTGGACGTAGGCAGCACGTTGTTCCGGCGCCGTTAAGAAATGAAATACGGCGCGATCATGCCAGACGTCATACGTTTTCGACTCTAACTCGACCTGAGTGATGTCCGCGACGATCCAATGAACGTTGCAAGCCTTCTCTCCTAACCTCGTTTTGTTTACGTCGATGGCGGCCTGGGACACATCCAGGATCGTGATATTTCGGAATCCCTGTTCGAGTAAGTCATCGACGAGGGTGGACTCCCCTCCGCCCACATCGATCACGGATGCGGCCGCGCGATCGGAGACAACGCGTTTGATGAGGGCCAACGAAGTTTCCAGATGTGGGCGGTACCAGCTAACCTGATTTGGCGCTTTCGTGGTGTAGATGTTTTCCCAATGCGTTTTTACATCCATCTTATTCCTCCCGTTAGGAATTCGACGGGTAAGCAAAAATGGAGCCCGGAAAACAGCAGTATAAAGGATATCGGGAAACGTCCCAATGCCTTGAGCTCGTTCGCTGAGCTGATGGATCGGTGCACCCGAAGAATCACTCGGCAAGAGAATTCCAGTGCGGCTGCGAAATTAGCGGTGAATGGGCGCGCGGGGCGCGACGGTGTCCAAAGCGCGGCGCAGCTTGTCGTTCACCTGACTTGCCAAGCCGGCCATTTCCGCATGACCGGTCACGGAAAGCATGCGTTCCGCATCCACTGCGCCCACGAAAACTTGCGAATTCTGCTCGTACACAACGGCATTGCAGGGTAAAAGCAGTCCGAGGTTCACATCTTGCTGAAGCGCCTGTTTCGCCAGTGGCGGATTGCAGGCACCAAGGATGATGTATCGTGGGAAGTCAATTCCCAGCTTTTCCTTCAGTTTGGCGCGTATGTCGATCTGGCAGAGCACGCCAAACCCTTCTGCCTTTAGGGCGGCCTCGACCTTGGTGATTGCCTCGTCAAAATCCAACTCAGTGGCTCGAACATCTCCGTAGGGACAAGAAGTCGAAGTTTGCATGTCTGGCCTTACCTTTCTTCACCGGGCGTCCGAACCGAGTGTGTGGTCGCTTTTTTGTCCGAATTGACCTTACGCCGCGCCGCGGCGTCGCAATCACTCGACATTCAAGTTCGGACACCGAACCTTGGGAGTGCCCACCGCATAAGCACGATGTACCCGACTACGAAGAGAAGCAATGTCCACGTGTCGCTCAAGCGTTATCTCCTTCGCCGCAACGGGGTTTGGTTCGTTCTCGCTTAGTCCCGGAAAAGCGGATGAGGCATAAACGGCGAAGGAGCATCCATCTCGTACCTCAGCACTTCGGAAGGTTTGTAGGAGTATTCCTTGCCGCACTCATCGCACCGGGCTATGAAAGGCTTCTGCGTCGCTGGCCGCACGGCATAGGCATCGGTTATTCCCAGCGGGATTCGGTGCACGTTAAACGTGTTCGGATGGTGGTGATACCTGTGGTTCTTGCAGACCACGACCCAACAATAGTCGCGATCCGTCCAAGGTCCTTTGGCCAATTCTTCGGGGTGTTCAGGGCTCGAGATCACTTCCGTGCCGTGAGGCGACCCTGGGTCGAAGGTCGTCAGTTTCTCTTGCTCGTCTGCGAGCTTCTCCAATCGCGTTTGTCTTTTGTGTCGGTCCGCCGCCCGGGGAATGGGCGGGGGCGCTCCGAGTTCGGCCCACAGTGGCTCGTTGGCCAGACGTTCGCGAGCGAAGAAACCCACGAACAAACCCGAAACGCCAGTCAGAATTGTCAGAACAAGGAGCCAAATCATGATCGGCTTGCACCGTAGAACAACCGTCTGCAACGCTAGCCTAGCGCTTTAGGACCTTGCTGCACACGAGAGTCGGGGTGCTGTTCAGCATGAACAGCGGACCACGGACGGAGACCGTGTCGCCCATACTCATCCCGGCCACGTTGGCAACGTTTTCAAACATCGTCTGTGCCGACGTGTTCACGGTCATGGCGGTAAAACCGGCCGACGTCATCATTCCCGGCAGGCTTTGCATGGTGAATGTATCCGCATTGACAGTCGACGCGACTTTGGCGGTCATCCACGTCTTCATGAGCCGCATGTGGTTGGTGTTGAGTTGTGGTGGTGTTCCACTCACGAGGGCGGACGTAGGCTCGATCTGCACGACTTGACCGACCATCATATCGGTCGAGGCGGCAAAGGGCATGCCGCTCACGGGTAAGTCGGTGTCGTCGATATCAAACATGCTGCCCGCTTGCATGTTGACGCGGACGAGGGAACCGAGGTTCAGGCCCTGGAATGCCGGAGCCTCGTTGGTCATCACCATGTCGAACTGTGTGGAATTGTTGACGGCGACGATCATGCCGTCTAGGACCTGCGGTTGGTTGCTCTCAAAGCGGATTTTCTCGGCGTGTAACGTTCCCCCAGCCATCAACTGCATTCGAGCCAGTACGATCTGGCCTTGCGCGAGACCGGAGAAGCTATTGGATTTGCCGATGGCGTCAAAACCTAGGAACGTTGTGTTTGAATCCGTGCTCACGGTCATCGAGGTTATGCCTTGCACAAACGATATGGTGAATTGGTTGCTGCCTACGGAAGCGATCTGCCCCAGCATGTCGTCCATATCGTCGAGCACAGTTGAACCCTGGCTAGGCTGCTGCATCGCCGAACTCATCATCGGGCTCATGCCCATGTTGGATTGCAGCGAGTCCATAAGGTCAAAGTCGCATTGGATGTCGAACGGCACGTTTGCTTGTACATTGATCGGGAAAGGCGTGCCGGTAATGCTAACGCTGGAAGAAGACAGGGTGGGGCTGAGCTGGCAGACTTGCCCGTTGGCGCAACCGCTCCCACCCATCATTCCTCCTCCGCCCATCATGCCGCCCGTATTGTTGAGGAACGTCATTTGCGGATTGGAAAGCGTCATCGTCATCCCGGTATAAGTGCCGACCGGCAGCGAGATGGTTCCCATGTAGGCGGACATGCCTTGAAGCTGGGTCATCTCCAGGGTCGTGGGCGAATTCAGGACAGAGACATTGCCTGGCTGCAGCGTTATCCCGGTGATCGTCGCCTGGAATGAAAGGACCGTGACACCGGTGGGTGGCATGTCGTGCAAGGAGACGCTGGCCTGGGCACTCCCCTGCACCGGCGGTGGGGTGGTCGTGGTCGAGGAAGATCCTCCACCGCACCCGTTCAGCGTCAAAAGGAGTGCCACCGAGAGAATGGCCTTGATTGCGAGCGAAACTTTCATGTCTGCCTCTTTTTTTTGAAGTACTAAAGCGGATTTCCTTGCTCCGCTCGTAGTAATGAGTGACCTGGGCTGGGTCAGCTTACTTGGCAGGACACAACCCTGACGTGATATCTGTCACAGAAGGATGTGACCACTACGGCTTTGAGCATCGATTCGCAGACCGGTAACCGCCCAACCGCCTCGAATAAATGCAAATGAGACCAAAGTGTTACAGCCAATCTTCACGAGCCAAATAAGCATTCGCGAATCAATGCGATAGCATCTATCGGTGGAGATACTGTCGCTGCCGCTGTTTAGCTCGTCGAGCGATGCAGCGCCAAGTACGAAGGCGTGCGTGATTGGAACATTCAACACGATCTTTGGAACACTGGAACTGCTTGGGTTTCGAAAACCTGCGAGAAGCAATGGCGGTGACCAATAGCAGGTCAATCGGATCTTAAGAGTGCATGAAAAGCAGGATGTCACACGCCTGGGGGAGGCACGACATCCCTGGCGATGGTTTGGATTTCCTTCGACTTCGCGAATAGAGATTGTACGGCGGCTTCCGTTTGGGGAGAGAGTTGAAATTCTTCTTTCTTCATTAGGAGAAGCTGCAACTCAGCGTGCATGAGAAGGACCGGACCGGCCACTGTCTGCTGAAAGCGTTCCACCGCAGACTGCAGTGTTCGAAAGTCGCGTTCGCGCGCATTCTTCTGCCACAGTAACCAGCCCAAAGCGACACCGAACAGCAGGAACAGCAAGCGGTAGAAGATCATCGCGGGCTGGGGCCGGATCAACTGCATCCAGAAGCTCGTTTGTTCCATCCGAGCATGCATGTGGACATCAATGGTGCCCGCACCTAAGCCGAACAGGAGCCCGACGAAGATCTCTTTGTACTTTTGCAGCATCGGTCCTTCCTTAATTCGCGACGATGATCTTGGCAGCGCGCGGGCCACTGATAAGTTCTTCTGTTCTCGTTCAATGACGGTCACGATCGAGACTCTCACCGAGTCTCTGTCCAAATTCTCCCGGCCGAAGTGCGCCGGAGCCGAAACAAATGTTACCTCGCTCCAGGGCGGGCAGCCACCACGTCACGATGCCGTTGAGAAGGAAAAGAACGCAGTGGTCTCGGAACCCTCGAGCCAGGGGAGGATTCGGGAGACGTTCCCGTCTGGCAGATGAAATTCACTGAGGACCGAGGCAAGCCAGCCGTGTTCAGGCAGACGAGGGCTTCCGCGTACGACGTGGCGAATTCCCATTCCCACTCGTGAGTAACGAGTGTTGCGATCAGCTTGGAAGAGCTGATCATGCCTTTTCCGATGAGCAAAGCCCGGGGTTTCGTCCTCCTGTCCTTATTCCGATCGGTTCTCGATGGCATATTGGCCTCGTCTGGGCTCGCGGATGGAAGGCTTGCCGGCGTACGCAGATAACGCGTGCGCCAGCATGCGTTACTGGGAATCACAGAATATGGGCCACGTTTTCGCCTTTAATCACAACCTTTGTGATTCTCGGTGTGCCGTCGTCAGGTTCGGTATAGACGGTTGTCTTCTTTATCGGACTCGGCACAGGTTCGATTCGGCACGGGATCTCTCCTGCTTTGTTGTGTTCCGTGTACGTGTAGTGCCCTCCCTCTGTGCCGGACTGTTCTGCTTCCACTTGCTTGAGTTCAACGAAGCGCACGAAGTGGTCACTGCCAGAAACCCGATGCTGCACGACGTAGGTGTCTGGCTGCAGCACGATGCTTCCAACCTTGGTCGGTTGCGTCAGGGTGATTTCCCCTCTTTTCCCGACCTTGATGGCCTGTGCCTTCCCTTGCGCTTGGCCCTGCATCTGGGCGTGGTCGTGGCCTCGCGCAAACGCGACTGCCGCGATAAAGAGAGTGGCCGCGGCGGTCGCCGCCAGACGAGAAAAACTCCGTTTGAATTGCATTTCTGTATGTCTCCTTTCCAATGTTGGACCGCTGGGGACACGCTGCAATTCCGGCAGCGAGGTTCCACCTGATCACCAGCGGTCCCACTCCCTCAACGGCAAAATTCATGCCATCTTCGATGGCGAGTCACACGAATCCCAGGATTTTCGGTATCTGCTTCACTCCGCGAACGATGAATCCGAAGCGGGGTGGCCACCAATTGCGAAGCGCCCGTTTGTTTGGACTCCGGTGGATGCTGCGTCTGGCTGAAATGGGGCAGTATCTGGCTGAGAACAGTCATCGAGCGTGGAGACGAACGGAAGGCACGTTGGTTTCTCCGCCGGGTCAGCATAGAAGAATGCTGCGCTCCTCGATTGCCTTGCAGAAAACTGGTGGCTCACATGCGAAAACAGCACGGCATGTGGATCTGTCCGGTGGAGCGGCCCGACGAACCCATTGGATCACGGGAGCGTGTGGTGCGGACATTGTCGGTTATTGGTAGTGGAGTTTTGATGTCCGAAACAAGGCAGGCGATGGTCGATTTCAGCCGTGCCGAAACTATCGTGAGCTTGGCGTGATCCCACAACAAGAATCCATGATGAGCATTTTCCAGAAGATAGCGTTCCGTCCTTGCGACTAGGCTTTTTGGTCCGAGATGTGCTTTTTGGCAGTGTGCGAGTGGCTTCCAGGATTGAGAAGGCACTCGACATACAGCTCAGGGAGTCATGAAATGAAACGTTCCATATTTTTCGCATTTGCGTTGTTCACTGCTCTGGCCGTTGGCCCCGCATACGCTCAGCAAACCTCGCCGCTCATCATGGGAAAGCAGGGCTACGTCACCTTGAAGGCAGACACAAAGTTTGGCGACACCGTTCTGAAGCGCGGGACCTACCTCGTCCAGCATGAGACGAGCAACGGCCGGCACGTGCTCACGTTTTGGCAAATGGGCGATCCCTCGCTGGCCCAAGAGTATTCCGACCAAGCCTTCGTCGGCGAACCCGTGAGCGTGCCATGCAGTTTGGAGACGCTCGGTGGCCGCGTGAAGCACACCGAAGTGGAAACCGTTCCCGATGGCGCGCTGAGCCGCGTGGAAAAGGTGGAGATCAAGGGAGAAACGGTCGCGCATGCGTTCGGGAGGTAAGGAACGCACCGGGAGCCCGAAGAGTACACCAGAGGGCGCGCCAACTTCGCAATTCGATCGCGTGAGGGACGGCGCGCCCGCGTTTAAGACCGAAAAACCGTTCGCGTCCGGGTAAAGGCCAAATGCCGACACGCGAAATGAGGCAGCATGGTGCACTGCTTGTGAGGAACGCACAGAAAGCCGTTAAGGCAGCGGCGAAGGAAGCGGAAGAACACGAGAAGTTGGGGCAGATGATGGTTGAGGCGGCATCCTGCGACGGGCTTCCTGGTTTTGCGATCCGTTGAAATAGGGAAGTTCCCGCGCTTTGGGTGAGCTATCGCTTGCGCCAGGTCCAAAAGTTGTAGGCGTAGAGCACAATGCAGAAAAGGTTGGCGGGTATGAAACCAAATTGCGCGGTTCGTACCGCGATCACGCAAATTATCGCACTGTTGGTCCCGGCGACGACCCAACCGTGCCAGAGTTTCCTACCGACGAGAATGGTCGAGAGAATCGTAAGCACGCAGATGTAATCGAGCCGGAACACACCATCGCCTTTCGGTAGGCACAGGCAGCGATCAACCCTGTCCGGGCCTTTCGGTCTTGCGTGCCGTCGAAGCCTGCATCCGGCGATAGGCCGGCAATTGTGGCTCCAGCGGGACAGCCACTCCCGGAATTTTCGTGAGGGTGTGCTAAGACTCCGGGTCATTGTGCGCGGGTTCGGTCGCGGCGGCGTCACCAGCCGGCCGGAGTCCGTATTTCTCCATCCGGTAAATCAAGGTTTTCCGGCTGATATTGAGGTATCGCGCGGCGTTTGTCTGATTCCAGTGATGTTTTTCGAGGGCTTGCAAGAGAATCTCTTTTTCCACTTCTTCGAGGTCAATTCCCTCTTCCGGAAGCTTGAGGCTGATGTTGCTCACCCGCGACCTTGCCTGTCGGACCTCTGGGGGCAAGTGTTCCAGTTTGATCACGTCGCCTTTACCTAGAACAACAAGGTGCTCGACCACATTCTCCAACTCGCGGACGTTGCCCGGCCAGTTGTGTCCGGCGAGGGCTTCGAGCGCATCGTCGGAGATCGTGAGCATAGGAATTTGGTAGCGCCCGCAGTGCTTTTTGAGGAAATGATCGACCAAAAGCGGGATATCTTCCTTGCGCTCGCGCAGCGCGGGGAGGTTGATCGTCACGACGCTCAGCCGATAAAACAGATCCTCACGGAATTGGCCATCTTCGACCATGGTGCGTAGATTTCGATGCGTCGCCGCGATGATGCGCACGTTTACGCGGATTGGCTGCGGAAAGCCGATCTTGTCGATCTCGCGCTCCTGAATGACGCGGAGCAAGCGGATTTGTAATGCCGGAGAGAGGTCCCCGATCTCGTCCAGGAACACGGTTCCCTCGTTCGCCGCTTCGAATTTTCCGACCCGGTCACTCAGCGCGCCCGTAAAGGAACCTTTTCGATGCCCGAACAACTCGGATTCAATCAGATTTTCCGGAATGGCGCCGCAATTGATGGTCACGAAGGGCTTCTTGGCGCGCAGACTGTTCTGATGAAGGGCCTTGGCGAGGAGTTCTTTGCCTGTGCCGGATTCCCCGAGCACCAGGACGGTCGAATCGCGGCGGGCCACTTGGGCGCATACGTCGAAAACTTCGCGCATCTTTCGAGAATTGCCTACGAGATTCTCGAAGCGAAAGGCAGTTTCGGCAAAGTCGCGCAAATATTGGTTCTCAGCAACCAATTGTTGCCGCTCGAGGGCGCGATCCACGCTGAGTTTGAGCTCTTCGGGATTCAACGGCTTCAGGATGTAGTCAGCAGCGCCGAGTTTCATCGCATCCACGGCGTTAGCGACGGTGCCGAAAGCGGTGATGAGAATCACTGGTGTATTTTGATCGACGCCTTTTATGCGACTGAGCAAATCGAGCCCGTCGATTCCCGGCATGCGCAGATCGGTAATGACCAGCCGCGGAGATGTCTGCTCGAAAAGCTGCAGGCCGGCCTGGCCATCGGCGGCCGCGACGGTCGAGTAGCCTTCCTCCTGAAGCCAGAACTCGATCAACCGCCGCTGGCTCGAATCATCGTCTACGATCAGAATCGGCCGGTCAGGCATGGCTCCGTCCTTGCACGGTCACTTCCGGTGAACTGACCTCCGGGCCGATGGGCAGGGACACCGCAAAGGTCATTCCGCGTACCGGATTTCTTCGCGCCGTGATGTATCCCCCATGCTGGCTTACGATCTGGTAAGCGATGGAGAGCCCCAACCCAGTGCCGTTTGGGCGCGTGGTGACAAAGGGGTTGAACACGCGCTCCAGGTCTTCCGAAGGAATCCCAATGCCTTCGTCGTGTACTTCAAGGACGACAAAGTCGCCGCTACGGAGACATCGCAGTGCAACCTCGCCGCCGGAGGGCATTGCCTGTATCGCGTTGATGACCAAATTCAGAAGCACTTGTTTCATCTGTTCAGGGTCGACCCATACTTCCGGTACCCCATCCGAGGAATCAATGCGGACGCGTGCCCCCGACATCTTCGCGGTCTCGGCCGCGAGCTTTCCGACCGACTCGAGGAGTTGCAAGGGCGGCGTCGAAACGCGCTTCGGGGTTTGCGGGCGGGCAAAGTCCAAGAAGTTCGTAACCAGCCCTTTCAACCGGTCGATTTCCTTCCTGGCAAGTTGGCCGAACTCTTCTTTCGCTTCGGACGTCAGCGTGGGCCGAAGAAGGATCTGCAACGCCCCTTCGATCGATCCGAGCGGGTTGCGAATCTCGTGTGCGAGACCAGCAGAGAGCTCCCCGAGCGCGGAGAGGCGATCCGCGCGGCGCAACTGTTCAAAGGAGGATTGCAGTTGGCCATAAACCTCGCTCAGCTTTCGGGCCGTTTCTTCCACTTTCTTTCGTTGGATTCGTTCATGATCGGCCAGTACGCCGGTGAGACTGCCAATGACAAAGAACATGCCGATTTCGATGAATTGCGCAGCGCGGTACTGGGGCTCCGCAGCCCACGACATGACGATATGCGGGACGTAGAGGAGACCGGACAGGGAGGCCGCCAGCAGGCCACCCCGCAAGCCAAAGAACAGGGCCATCAGAAGAATCGGGACGTAATATCCCCGCTGAAGGAGCGGGTGCAGCCAGACATGGGTCGTCGGAACGAGATAGTGAAGGAGAGACACCACCACGATGGCCGCCAGCAATAGAGTGAGACGCGTTCCTTGGTGTAGTCGAATCCTCATGACAGCGCGATTCTAACACCGGGAAGAGCCCGACTTCCCAGTGGTCGCCCCTCGGGCAGGCCAGGGCAGAATTTGGGCGCTGAGTCTCCCCGACGTTTTCCTTGAGTCACAGCAATGGATGTGAGCAAGCGCGATTCCACACGGAAGTGCTCCGGCATCGGGCTTCGGCCGGTCCGCTTAGCCGCAATTCATCGGGTTGTTGTTGGAGATCCGTCGGGGAGATTCGGGAGAACGCAGGGGAAAATGGGTCGCTTGAGGGGATGCGGTGGCGGGACCCTGCGTTCTCCCAATGCTGTACCCACACAGGGAGCACGTTTGACTCCAAAGGTCGACCAGTAGAAAAAGCACGGAAAGGCGGGTGGGCCGGGCCTGAAGCTCGATCTTCCTGCCGCATTTCGAACACGGGCTGCCTGAAATCAGGCACGGGGACCTTTTCAGATGGCATTTCCCCAACGGCATTTTGTGTCTTTTGTGTCCTTTTCCACGGACCATGTCCCTCCCTTGGGCGGCCCATGGCGTGCTCCCTTCGAAGATGCCGAGGAAGGCAGAACGAGTCTGGCCGCATGCCCGCCGGGCAAATGGCAGCAAGTGTGAGCAGAACCATTCCGTGGCTGCTGAGGAGGAGATGTCCTAATGAAGGTGTTGGTTCTGGTCTTGGCGTTGTCGGCGGTGTTCGTGCCTGCGGCCAGAAGCTCCACGGAGGCGAAAGCAGCGCCGACCAGTGGCGTCTTCCTGAGTCCCGCAGACTACTTGAACCATCGCCTTTCCTTTCCGGGAAGCTGCCGATCGGAGGCTCACAAGTTGGAAGTTCACGATGTTCTGAAGAAACCCTACATCGATGTGATACATGCCGGGGAGAAGCGCCGCTATTGGAAGAACGCGGTGTTCGGCTTTCGAGCCTGCGACGGTCGAGATTACCGATTCGGAGCAAACCTCGAATATCAGATCCTCGAAGACGGGGAACTTTACATCTACCTTCGAGAAAGCAAAACGTACGGAAAGGGATTCCAGACGCGGATGGAGTATTTTTTCAGTGTGGGTCCAGAGGGAGCTATCCTGCCGTTGACCTTGGGAAACCTGAAACAGGCCGTTCCCGAGAACCGCAGGTTTCATGACAGTCTCGACGCAACTTTGCGTTCGGGACAAAAGCTGGAGACATACGATCGAGACAATTCGATGTTCCACGTGAATTGGCTGTTGATGGCTTCACGTCGTGATAATCCATGAGAGTCATTTGTCGTTCGCGGCCGAGGCGAGGTGGACGCTATTTCAGTGCTAGATGGACGAAAGGGGAGTCAGCATGAGATTTCAAGGTACGTGGACGGCGGTCCTCTTCTTCTGGTTGGTGGTAGCTGGTGGCGTGCGGGGGCAGGAGGCACAGGTTGACCGGCAGGGGAGCGACGCTGCGCCATCCGCGACGGCTTGGCGTTCCCCGGCGAAATTACACAAGACCTTTGGTAAAACGAAGGGGGAGATCGTCATCGGCGAGGAAGGAATTCGATTCCAGGCTAAAGAAGGCCCCACTTCGGATTGGCGGTTCGAGGATATCCAGACATTTTCCTTGCAGCCGCACAGCTTGGTCATCGAGACCTACAAGAATCGAACGCACCATATGCCCGGCGTGCAGCGATTTCACTTTGAATTGACGCAGAACGTTCCGCCGGAGATCGCCGCGAAACTGGCTCGGGGCGTCCCGCGACCATCGCAGAACGGCATTCCGAATCCCGCCTTGCCGAGCTTAACCGAGATTCCCGTGCACCACCGCACGAAGACCGGAGGCACGAATGGGATGCTCCGGTTCCGCGAAGAGGGAATCGACTATGTTACGGCTTCGCGGGGCGACAGCCGCAGTTGGCGCTGGGCCGACCTGGAGATTCTGTCTGCTCTTTCTCCCTATACGTTGTTCGTGTCCGGATATCGCGAAACCTACACGTTTGATCTCAAAAAACCTGTCTCGCACTCCGTACTCGATCGCGCGACGAATGCGATCGCTCTGTACGCCGAGGGCCAGCGTTCCGGCGACCTTGAACTTTCCCATTGCCAAAAATCGGAAATGGCTGAGTGCCATCGTCAGTAACGGGATAACGGTGGCCAAAGTAGGGCCGGTACCTTTCACACGGACTCACGAGCGCGATTGACTCGCAGGTGCATACCCGCTGTCCTGGTTTGTCCCACGGCGTCATTCAACACCGAACCACATCTCTTGGCCTAATGCGAGAGGTTCACCGACGGGAACATTCGCAAGGTTCTTCGTCGTTGTTTGCCCGGCCTGCGGCATCGCGTGCCGCAAATGAGGCAGAGGTTCGGGGGTTAGAAGACTTTGCGTGCACGGAAACGCTTTTGCGATCAGAGCATTACGGGCGGACGGAAGTGAATTTGGGTATGGCCGACCGCTTGCACCTCAGGCGAGTTGGAATGAAGGAGCGGCAATGACTACCACGGTCCGGGATCTATCCATTTCGGTGCGAACAGAGAGCAGCTATCAGCAGGTCGTGAACAACCTGCGCGAAGCGTTAAAGAGTCAGGCCCTGGAAATCCTTTGCGAGTTGCCGGTGGATCGCGAACTCGACCGCAAAGTCGGTCTGCGTTGCGAGCATCAGGGTCGGGAATGGCAGCACTACACCGTGTTCGTCGTTTGGAGTCCCTTCGACGCCTACCAAGCGCTGTTGAGTGACCGCGATGGCGGGCTCCTCGTTCCGTTTAACGTTTGCGTGGGCGAGGACGGGAGTTCGACGTTTGTGGCGGTAAGCAACTTTCATGGCGTCTTGAATGCAAAAGATGCCCCGATCGGCATACAAGTGCTGGCGCGTCATTTGGCGCGGAAAATTCGCCAGGTCCTCGCCGGGCTCGACCATGAGGAAAGTCGTTGCGCGCAGGGTGAGGTCCTGGCAAACGGCACACATCACCGCTGAAGGAGAGAAAGAGCGATTCGGAGGGGGAAATCACGCCATGAGAAAACTGATTGCACTGCTCACCGCATTCCTTTTCTTTGCCGCGGCGCCCAATGCGCCCGCGCAGCACGGGTCGGGAACGCATTACCCAGCTGCCGGGCATAATTCGCCTACGAGCGATTCCCGGCGGACGCTGATGATGCCGGCCAGCGATGACCAGCGCATGGCCTTGGCGATGTGCACAAACGCCGGGGAATCTGTCCGCAAAATAACGGACAAGATGGTCGGTCCAGGCACACGGTGGAGGTACGAAGACAAGACTTTTCGAGGACAGGAGGAGCGTCTCCGGATCGCTCTCGCCGTCCTGGCGGCTTCCCACGAGCAGTTCCGCGGAACACTCAGCGAGGAACAGGCCAAAGAGATCGCAAAGCGGCTCGCCAAGCTGGATCGGTTGCATCGCGAAGTTCTCCTGGCGCTGTCAGAGCTCGACGAGGCGCTAACGGACAAGCATCCCGATCCACGGCGTGTCTACGCAGAGGCCCACAAAATCAAGGAGGTCGCCGAGCACTGGGGCTCCGAACACAAAAAGATCGCGAAGGAAATGGGCATCCAGGGACAGAAGACAAGAACGGTATGAATTCTGTTTCAGGGGGAGATCTCATGAGACCACACATTACAGGTTCCGAGACGCTCAGAGATTTCATCCGCACGTATCAGGTTACCTTCTCGATCCAGTCGTCTGATGTGGTTCTTTCTGGGCGCACGGCGCAAGTCACGTTTCATCTGGAGCTCAGCGGACATCACGACGGCAAGTGCGGCGGCGTTTTCTGCCTTGGCTGCAACCACGTATTGCGTGTCCTGTTTGAAGTGGCGGATGCCCTGCGCGATTTCGAAAGCAAAGCCGTTAAGCGAGCGGGGTATGTGTACGAAAACAGCGCACTTTGCGGATCGCGCCGGGAGCGCGATCGTGAAGTCGTTCTCGGCCTGCGGTTGACGGTTCGGCGTCCCTTCGCGCGAGCGAGTAACGGCTGGGGATGGAAGTTCGTGGAGGGCGTGACATCCGCTCTCACTGGTCTTGGTTGCCGAGACGGCGCGACGGAGGGAGTCTCCGAATGTGGGGCCTGCGTTGGTCGTGTGCGGGAAGAACCGGGTCAACTGACGGTCAACAACGTGTCGTTTGTCACAGCCGACCATCGAGCGGGCGTTTCACTCGAGAAGATGCAAATGGAGTTCTAACGTATGGCCAGCTCCACCCAAAACAGCAAGGATTCTCTGGAACCGGGGCGTCTGCCCGCGTTGCCGTTGCCAAATCCGTGGGCTGAAGGCTGGAGCGCCCATCTGGAGTTCGCGTGCGGGGGCAGTTATGGCAGTTCGGACATCAGCGCCACCGCCATGTTGATTCTGGAGGCCATCCGTGCCGCGTACGTGGAAGAAGGAGTGAATTTGAGGCGGTGCAGCTAGTCTAACTGCGCTTGACTTTACGGGCGCGTCCCTGACGTGGAAGTCTACGACGCAATCGTTTTTGTTCGATGTGATCCAGAAAGGAGAGTCCCATGAAGACAACTTCGGAGACCAAACCGGAAGACTTGTCCCCGGATCGATTGGAAAAGATTCGTCAGCGCGCGTACGAATTGTATGAAGCGCGCGGACGGGAAGAAGGCCACGACTTCGACGATTGGCTTCAAGCGGAGGCTGAGATCGAAGCCGCAGGAGTCCGCAAAGCGAAGGCATAGTCCTCCAATCGGACCGTAGCGTCGCCCTTGGTGACCCGTTGTGCGAAAGGGAGGCGGGGATGAAGGAAATCAAAGCCTACGTTCGGCGGGATTGCGTGAATCAAGCCGTTCGTGAACTACAGAGGGCGGGCGCGCCCGGAGTCATGATTGGCGAGATCCACCCGGTCGGCTACGACTACGAGCCGAACTACTTTGCCATCAGATTTGAGGACGCGCTCAGTCGCTACGGCTACCTGAGAATCGTGAAATTGGAAGTGATCTGCGCGGACCACGAAACTGAACGTCTTGTCGATGTCATTCGAAAGGAGTGCCACACAGGTGGAAAAGACGACGGCATGATCTTTGTGTCGGACGTGTCCGACGCCGTACGGATTAGGGATGGCGCTTGTGGCGCGACAGCGCTTGGAGGGAACCACGCTGGGTTAAACCGGCCGCACTCGGAGGCGGAAGCAGTGATCCTGGACGACCGCGTTTCACGCAAGTGAACGAGGATTGCCGATGGTCGTCCGCGGGATGAGAGGGAGGTGCATGTGGAACCAGAGCGAAAAGATCCCGTCTGCGGCATGATTGTTCCCCCAGAGAGCGGTCTATCGGTTGTTTTCGAAGGGCAGTCCGTCCCGTTCTGTTCAGAGTACTGCCGCGACAAGTTTCAGCAGAATCCCAGACACTACCTGGCGAGTATCGTCACCCAGGGCGAGGAAGAAGCACCGGAACAGAGACGGATTGCGTATTTTTCGATGGAGGTCGCCGTGGATCCGGGAATTCCCACGTATTCAGGCGGCCTAGGCGTCTTAGCGGGCGACATGTTGCGCGCCTGTGCGGACCTGAAGGTGCCCATGGTATGCGTCAGCCTGCTTTGGCGAAAAGGGTATTTTGACCAACGGCTTGATGTGCACGGAAGGCAACGGGAGCAACCCGTGGCTTTTCAGCCGGAGAAAAAGTTGCGCCTCCTGCGCGGGCGCGCGCATGTAGAGATCGAAGGTCGAACCGTACAGGTGCAGGCTTGGCAATATGACATCGCGGGGATCACGGGTTCGAGGGTTCCCGTCATCCTGTTGGACACGGACGTTGAAGGCAACGGCGAATACGACCGCAGCCTGACGGACCGTCTGTATGGGGGGGACCAACTCTATGGCAACGACCAGAACTATCGGCTAGCGCAGGAAATCGTCCTCGGAATCGGCGGCGTACGAATGCTTCGCACGTTGGGATACCGGGGTGTCCAGCGCTTCCACATGAACGAAGGGCACGCGGGTCTGTTGGTTCTGGAATTGATGAACTGGCAGGGCGGGCCCGAGCCGGCGGAATGGGATTATGAAGGTGTACGACAGCGTTGTATCTTCACGACCCACACACCCGTGCCCGCTGGGCACGACCAGTTCGATTACAAATCCGTGGAACGCATCCTCGGCTCGGCCGTTCCATTTGATGTACTCCGCATGCTGGGCGGCCGGGCACGTTTGAATATGACGCTGCTCGGGCTGAACCTTAGCCGATATGTCAATGGAGTAGCGCAGCGGCACGAAGAGGTTTCACGGGAAATGTTTCCCGGCTACCCCGTGCAGCACGTGACCAACGGAGTGCATTCAACAACCTGGACCTGCGACAGCTTCCAGCGGTTATACGAGGAATGGATGCCGGGTTGGGCGAAAGATCCGGCGATGCTCCGGAAGGCACTGAATATTTCCAACGACCAGATTTGGGCCGCGCACACGCAAGCAAAGTCGCGTCTCCTCGAATTTGTTCGACAGCAGTCGGGCTGTTCCTTGATGCCAGAGTCCTTGACGATCGGTTTCGCCCGCCGCGCGACGGCGTACAAACGCGCCAACTTGGTCTTTTCCGATGTCCCCCGGCTGACGGAAATCGCGAAGCGGGCGGGACCCTTGCAGTTTGTGTTTGCCGGAAAGGCGCACCCCAAAGACGAGGGCGGGAAACAATTGATCGAGCAGATTGTCCGAATCTCGCGTCAACTGAGGCAAGACATTCCAATCGTTTATCTAGAGAACTACGACCTGGAGATGGCGAAGTTGCTGGTCTCCGGAGTGGACTTGTGGCTGAACACGCCCGAGCGTCCCCTCGAGGCCTCGGGGACCTCGGGGATGAAGGCAGCCCACAACGGGGTGCCCAGTTTCAGCACGCTTGATGGCTGGTGGGTCGAGGGCCATATCGAAGGCGTAACCGGATGGAGCATCGGATCGCCAGGGGCGGCGCCAGCGATCGGGGATGCCAAAGATCTGTTGGACAAACTCGAGAGTGTCATTCTGCCGATGTTTTATGGCCATCGCAAGAGTTGGGTGGATGTGATGCGCCAGACGATTGCATTGAACGCGTCCTACTTCAATGCGCACCGCATGGTGCAACAGTACGTCACAAACGCCTATCTGGGGTAAGCGCTTGGCCGTTGCCGAGGGGACGAGGTGCAAGATGCAGACTTGGTTTGCACGCGAAGGCTCTCCTTCCCCGCTCGGAGTTACGTGGATCGAGCGGGAGGCCGCCTATAATTTCGCCCTGTACTCCAAGCATGCGACTGCGGTCACCTTGCTGCTCTATTCCGAAATCGATCTCACGAGCCCCACGTACGAATACAGGCTCGACCCGCTCGCAAACAAGTCCGGTCTCGTCTGGCATTGCAGGCTGCGAAGGGGTGCGATTCCGGACGCGCGCTATTACGGTTACCAGGTGGCGGGGCCCGCGAAGCCCGAGGAGGGCCATCGCTTCGACCCGCACAAGATTCTGATAGATCCGTATGCGAAATGCGTGTGCTTTCCCACTCGTTTCAGCCGGGAGGCGGCTTCGATGGCGGGCTCCAACGCCGGTAAGGCGCCACTCGGGCTCATTGCCACGGAACCGCGCGAACAGTGGGGGGGAGACGAGGTGCCTTTTCACACGTCTGACCTGGTGATCTACGAATTGCATGTTCGCGGGTTCACGCGGCGAGCAAATTCTGGTGTCTCGGTGGCTCATCGGGGCACCTTCCTTGGGGTGGGGGAGAAGATCCCCTACCTCAAGGAGCTTGGGGTGACCGCGGTTGAGCTGCTCCCCGTGATGCAGCAGGACCCGCAAGAGGGAAGCTACTGGGGCTACATGCCGTTGAATTTCTTTTCGCCTCATCACGAATACGCGAGTGCGGACAAACCGTTCGACGCGTTAAAAGAATTCCGCATGATGGTGAAAGCCCTGCACGCGGCGGGGATCGAAGTGATCCTCGATGTGGTGTACAACCATACGTCCGAAGGGAACGAAGCCGGCCCGATGTATAGCTATCGCGGCATCGACAATACCACCTACTATTTGCTGGAGCAGAACCGGTGGCGGTATCGCAATGACAGCGGCACCGGCAACACTCTGAACTGCGGCCATCCGTGCGTTCGAAAGATGATTCTGGATAGCGTGCGCTTCTGGCGGGAAGAAATGCGTGTCGATGGATTCCGGTTCGATCTGGCATCGATTTTCACACGGAATGAAGACGGAAGGATCAATCTCTCCGATCCGCCGGTGATCGCGGAAATCGGCGGGGCTCCGGAGTTGGAGAGACTCCGGCTCATCGCAGAATCCTGGGATCCAGCGACGTACCAGTTGGGCAGGAGCTTCCCGGGAATTTCGTGGCTGCAATGGAACGGGCGGTTCCGCGACGAGGTACGGGCGTTTCTGCGGGGCGATCCAGGCATGATTCCCGGTTTGATGTCGCGGCTATATGGAAGCTGCGATCTTTTTTCCGACGACCTCGCGACTGCCTATCGTCCCTATCAAAGCGTGAATTTTGTGACCTGCCATGACGGTTTCAGCCTGTACGATCTGGTGTCGTACAACCAGAAGCACAACGAACCGAATGGACGTGGCAACACGGACGGGACCGAGTCCAACTTCAGTTGGAACTGCGGCTGGGAGGGCGACGAGGGTGTCCCGAGCGGCATCCGGGCTCTGCGGAAGCAGCAGATCAGGAATTTCTGCGCCATGTTATTTTTGTCGAACGGCACGCCCATGCTTTACGCCGGAGACGAGTTCCTGAACACCCAGAGAGGGAACAACAATCCGTACAACCAGGACAATGAGACGACATGGTTGGACTGGGACCTCCTTCGACACAATCAGGACGTTTTTCGATTTTTCAAGAGAATGATTGCCTTCCGTAAGGCACACCCGTCGATTTCGCGCAGTCGGTTCTGGCGGGAAGATATTCGGTGGTATGGCGCTGCCGGGCAACCCGATTTGTCGAGAGAGTCTCGTTCGTTGGCATACTTCTTGCGCGGCGCTGCGGAGAGCGACCAGGACCTCTACGTGATGATCAACGCCGGTGGGAAACCACTCCCGTTTCTGATCCAGCAAGGAAAACCAGATTCGTGGGGACGAGTGATCGACACCAGTTTGGCATCTCCGTTGGATATCTGCGATCCCGGTAATGAGAAGCCTGTGCGAGATGCCCAGTATGTCGTGAGCCCGCGTTCGGTGGTCGTTTTCATTCGGAAATGAAACGACCTGGTTCTTCCGCGAATAGTGTGGCGCGTTGTGGCGCATACAAGCCAGCTGCTGCCGCATATGGGGCAATAGGAATGATGGGTCTGTAGGATTCAGCCTAAGTTGTTCGTTTTCAAACTCCACGTTTCCGCTAAGCGTGGCATGAAGATTGCACTTCAAGCTGCGAGAGATGGTAATGCTCTAGGAATGCCGCGGGTCCCCCAGTCCGATGTGATTAGAGTCACAGACGGAAGGTGATGGCGGTCGCTAGGCTAAGCCCAAGATTTATGAATTGGCGCTTCAAATTCGTTGCCGTGCTTCTGGGCCTCGCGCTCTTTGGAAGCCCAATGCTGGCTCTCGTCCGCTGCACAGCGAAGGAGACGACGGCGCGGCACTGCGGCGACGACTGCCCGATGATGATGCATTCGCGGCAAGCCTCAACCTCCCGGGTCTCCGAAAACACATCGCGAGATGGTTCCTGCTGCCAAGTGTCGAGTCTGCCTGAAAACCGGATGAAGCCAGCGGCGACAATCCCAGCGAGTTTTCTGCGAGCCGCTGTGGGAGAGGTCGTCGCCGCGTTGTTGCCGACGGTCGCATCACCTGCGGAAGCGTTGTCGGAACAGGTTCTGAAGCCTCGTTCTTTCTCACAAGCACTCCTCTGTACATTTCTGATCTAACGATTCCCTTCCGATCCACCGCATCCGACGCCGACGAAGCGAGCGGGCGGTGTTTGACGTACATCTGAAAGACTCGGTAGCTCGTCCTTGAATAATCCAGGCAAGCCACCCACCTACCACCGAAACATTGGTTTTGGAGCAGATTGTGAGAACCGCACGGGCAGTTCACCGATGGAGCGAAGAAAGATGATGAGGAAACTACAGATTCTGTTTGCGTTCAGTTCTTTGTGGGTTGCCGCAGCACAAGGACAGGAGACTTCCGCTCCGGTTGTCCCTCAAACCGCTCCTGCGGAAAGGACCAAGCAAAACACCGACGCATCGACCGTGAGCCTCGATGCATTGGTGGACGAGGCGCTGCAAAAGAATCCGGGAGTGCAAAGCGCGCTTCTGCAAGTGCAAGCGCTCCGGCGCAGGGTGCCGCAAGCGAAGACTCTGCCGGACCCAACCGTATCCGTTGGGTGGGCCGGCAATATCACCCCGTTCAGTGTCCAGGAGGGCGACCCTTCCAGCTATCGCGGCGTGGGCGCCAGCCAGTCGTTCCCGTATCCGGGCAAGCTCAAATTGCGCGGGGAGATCGCCGACCGGGAAGCAGAAGCGGCCCGCTGGGACTACGAGGCGGTGCGGCGCAAGCTCGTTGCCGATGTGAAGTCTGCCTACTACGACTATTTCGCGGCATTCAAAGCTGTGCAGATCACGCGAAAGGACAAAGATCTGTTGCAAAAACTCTCCAGTATCGCGGAGGCGCGGTATCGGGTCGGCAAGGGAGTGCAGCAAGACGTGTTGAAGTCGCAGACGGAAATCTCCCTTCTGGAGCAGCGGCTGACCGTACTGGAGCAACAACAGAAGACCGCGCAGGCGCGGCTCAACACTTTGTTGTATCGTGACCCCGAAGCGCCTCTCGGTGCGCCGCAAGACGTTCAAGCAGCCGGTCTCGTGCATTCCCTCGATGAGCTCTACGTGCTGGCTCGCGAACAGGACACCGGGATTCAGCGGGAACAGCGCATGATCGAGCGGAATCAGTACGCGGTGAATCTCGCGCAGAAGGACTACCGGCCCGATTTCAACGTGGCGTACATGTACCAACAACGGCCGGATATGAAGGACATGCAGGGCTTCACGTTTACGGCAAATATTCCGATTTTCTACAAAACCAAACAGCGCGAAGCGGTCCGTGAGCAGGCCGAGCAGCTTGCTGGTTCGCACCAGAGCAAAGAGAACCGCGAAACGGAATTGCTCTTCGGCGTCAAGCAACAATACCTGCTGGCGAAATCGTCAGACCAGTTGCTCAAGCTCTATGCGCAGGCCATCGTGCCGCAGTCCTCGCTGGCGCTGGAGTCCTCGATGGCCTCCTACCAGGTCGGCAACGTGGACTTTCTTACGGTTCTCGCGAACTTCACCACCGTGCTGGATTATGAAGTGAGCTACTACCGGGAACTCGCCAACTATCAGATGGCGTTGGCCCAGTTGGAACCCCTGGTTGGGGTGGAGTTGACGAAATGAAGGAGCACAGGATCATGATCGCAATCAAAAAGCTCGTACGCTACGGCGCTCTCGTGGTGGTAGCGGCCGTCGCTGTGTTGATTCTGACCGGAGGATGGAAGTGGTTTCAGAGAGGCGTCGGTGCCGACCACGGGGGGCAAAAGCAGACTGCCTCCAGCGAGAGGAAGGTCCTCTACTATTACGACGCAATGAATCCGCAGAATCATTACGACAAGCCGGGCAAGGCGCCGGACGGGATGGATTTGGTGGCTAAGTATGCCGAGGAAGACGCCGGCATGAAGAACATGCCTGGATCGGTTCCGCAAGGCGAGCGAAAGGTTCTCTTCTACTACGACGCGATGAACCCGCAGAACCACTATGACAAGCCGGGCAAGGCACCGGACGGAATGGACCTGGTGCCCAAGTATGCCGACGAAGAGGCTGGCATGGAGAACATGCCGACGGGAACGGTACGATTGTCGTCGGCGAAGCAACAGTTGATTGGCGTGCAGACCACCACGGTCGAGCGAGAAAAACTGTTTCGCACCATTCGCGCCGTAGGGCAGCTCACGGCGGATGAAACGAAGCTGGCGCACGTCCATTTAAAAGTGACCGGCTGGATCGATCAGGTATACGTGGATTATGTGGGGAAACTGGTCAAGAAAGGGGAGCCGCTGTTCACGCTCTACAGTCCGGACCTAGTGGCCACCGAGCAAGAGTACCTAATTGCGCGGAAGGGCAAACAGTATCTCGGAAACTCTACGTTTCCCGAGGCGTCGCAAGGGGCCGATTCGCTCCTGCAATCGGCTCGTGAGCGGCTGCGCTTGTGGGATATCTCGGACGAACAAATCAAGAAGCTCGACGAAACTGGGGAAGTCACCCGCACCTTGACGTTCTACTCGCCCATCGAGGGATTTGTCATTGACCGCAAGGCGTTCCCGCAGACCAACGTCACGCCGGACATGGAGCTGTACACGGTGGCGGACCTTTCGACGATCTGGGCTACGGCGGAAATCTACGAATACGAAGTTCCGTTTGTGCGCGTGGGCCAGCAGGCGCAAATGGAGCTCAGCTATTCGCCGGGGAAAACATATGCCGGCCGGGTCACCTACATCTATCCGACGGTCGACCCGCAAACACGCACGGTCAAGGTCCGGCTGGAGTTCCCGAATCCGAATTTCGAGTTGAAGCCCCAGATGTATTCGAACGTGCTGCTAAACATCGACTACGGCAACCAAGTGGTTGTGCCACAAGCAGCGGTTCTTGACTCCGGAGAACGGCAGACGGTTTTTGTGGCTCTGGGCGACGGGTACTTCGCACCGAGGGAGATCCAGACCGGCGCCAAGGTGGACGAGAAGATCATCGTTCTCTCGGGATTGAAACCGGGAGAAACCATCGTCACTTCCGGCAACTTCCTGATTGACTCGGAGAGCCGTTTATCGAGCGCCATGGGCGGGATGAAACACTAAGCGTTCGGAAGGAGAACGACAATGGCCAAACAATCTTGGGTCGCGGCAGTGGTTCTCCTGGTGCTGGCGGGCCTGGTCGCCGGTGGTTACTACGTGATGGCCAAGCGGGAAGCCGATTACTGCGGCTTTTGCCATCGCATGCTTCACCCCAACACGAAGGTCGTCGCGGAAGTCGGCGGCCGGCGCCGCACCGTTTGCTGTGTCCGCTGCGCGATCAACGAGGCTCTCCAGGAAAAGAAGGCGCTGCGGTTGATCAGCGTCACCGACTTTACCACCGGTAAGGAAATCGACCCGAAGCAGGCGTTTTTCGTCGAAGGAAGCCACCGGGTGCTGTGCACCCATGACGGAGCCATGGTGGACGAGAGTAAACACGCACAACCGATGACCTACGACCGCTGCTTTCCTGGAACGTATGCCTTCGCTCGCCAGGAAGATGCGGAAGCGTTTGAACGGGAGAACGGCGGGACCGTCCTGCCGTTGTCGAGATTACTGCAGGGAGTCAATGGGCAATGATGAACCGAATCATAGATGTCTGCGCGCGTAACAAATTCCTGGTGTTCCTCTTCACCGGCGTGGTGGCCATGCTGGGGTGGTACTCGCTGAGCAATACCAAGCTTGACGCGATTCCCGATTTGTCGGACACGCAGGTGATCGTCTACAGCAAGTGGGACCGTAGTCCGGACATCATGGAGGACCAGGTCACCTATCCGATCGTCTCCGCTTTACTCGGGATGCCCAAGGTAAAGGACATCCGGGGATTCTCCGATTTCGGGTATTCCTACGTATACGTGATTTTCGACGAAGGCACCGATCTGTACTGGGCCCGTTCGCGGACGCTGGAGTACCTGAATTCCATCTTGCCAAGGCTTCCGCAGGGCGTTCAGACGGAACTGGCGAAAGACTACACCTCGGTCGGCTGGGTCTATGAGTACGCCCTGGTCGACAAGACCGGAAAACACAGCCTGGCCGACATGAAGAGCTTCCAGGACTGGTATCTGCGTTATGCCTTGCAGACCGTTCCTGGCGTGGCGGAAGTTGCGCCGATGGGCGGCTTCGTGCGGCAGTACCAGATCAACGTCGATCCCAATAAATTGTTGGGCTACAAAATTCCAATCAACCGGGTGGTGGAGGCGGTCAAAGGCAGCAACAACGACATCGGCGCGCGGCTCGTGGAATTTACCGGGCGGGAGTACATGGTTCGCGGCAGGGGTTATATCAAGTCCCTCAAGGACATCGAGGAGTCGGTTGTGGGGTACAACCCGGCTACCGGCGCACCCATTCTCGTGCAGGACCTCGGGACCGTCACGCTCGGCCCGGATTTGCGACGGGGAGTCGCCGAACTCGACGGTCAGGGTGAAGTGGTCGGCGCGGTCGTGATTATGCGGTTCGGCGAAAACGCGCAAAAGGTCATCGAGCGCGTAAAAGCCAAGCTGGAAGAGATGAAGGCCACGCTGCCGCCTGGGATTGAGATAGTTCCCACCTATGATCGGTCCGAGCTGATTGACCACGCGATTGAAAACCTGAAGGGCACTCTGACCGAGGAACTCACCATTGTGAGTCTGGTCATCATCATCTTCTTGTGGCACATCCCCAGTGCGATGATTCCCATCATCACGATTCCTCTGGCGTTGCTGTTCTCCTTCATCCCGATGCACTCGATGGGACTCACCGCGAACATCATGTCGCTCGGGGGGCTGGCGATCGCCATTGGCGCCATGGTGGACGCGTCCATCGTGGTCGTGGAACAGACGCACAAGAAACTGGAGCACTGGGAAGCCGAAGGGCGTCACGGCGACTACAAAGAAGTGATTATCGGAGCAATCAAGGAGGTGGGAGGTCCGAGCTTCTTCGCCCTGTTGGTCATTGCGGTTTCGTTCCTTCCGGTCTTTACGCTCGAAGCGCAGGAAGGCCGGCTGTTCAAGCCTCTGGCCTTCACAAAGAACTTCTCGATGGCCATCGCCGCTGTCCTGGCGATCACGCTGGTGCCGCCGGTCTTGTTGCTCTTCATTCGGTTGAAGAAGTTCACGTTCCGGCCGGCCTGGCTCGCTTGGATCGTGAACGCGATTGCGGTCGGGCAGATTCATAACGAGGAAAACCATCCGATCAGCCGCCCGTTGATGAAGATCTATCATCCGGTCATCGAATTTGTGCTGGAACACCGATGGAAGACGATTTTGGCTGCGGTGATTGCGATGGCGGTCACGATCCCCGTGTATTTCCGTTTGGGCTCGGAGTTCATGCCGCCACTCGATGAAGGGGTTCTCCTCTACATGCCTACGACACTGCCGGGCATGTCGATTACCAACGCAAGCCAGATTCTCCAGATGGAGGACAAGGTCCTTCACACCTTCCCCGAAGTCGATCGGGTCTTTGGAAAAGCAGGACGGGCGGAGACAGCGACCGACCCGGCTCCCTTCTCCATGATGGAAACCGTAGTGGTCCTCAAACCGCAATCGGAGTGGCCCAAAAAGCAGCGCTGGTACTCCAGTTGGGCCCCTGAGTGGCTGCAAAAGCCATTGCGCCGTGTGTGGCCCGATCATCAGAGCACGCAGGATCTCATTTACGGCCGCGGTGGTCTGAACGACGCCATGCAGTTCCCGGGCATTTCGAACGCCTGGACCATGCCGATCAAGGCCCGCAACGACATGTTGACCACCGGCGTGCGCACACCGCTCGGCATCAAGATTCTCGGGTCGGATCTCAACAAGATCGAAGAGATCGGCGAGAACATCGAAATGGCGCTCAAGGGCATCCCGGGCACGACGAGTGTTTTCGCAGAGCGCACCGCCGGTGGATACTTTCTGGACTTCGATCTGAAACGCGACGAACTGGCTCGCTACGGAATTACCGTTGGCGACGCCGAAGATGTGCTCATGTCGGCGGTGGGTGGGGAAAACGTGAGCACCACGGTAGAAGGTCGGGAGCGCTATCCCGTTAACGTTCGCTATCTCCGCGACTATCGCAGCGACATCGGCACCATGCAGCGAGTCTTGGTCTCAACGCCGCAAGGTACACAGGTTCCACTGGCGCAATTGGCGGATATCCGCACGATGACTGGTCCGAGCATGATCCGAGACGAGAACGGACGGCTCAGTGGCTATGTGTACGTGGACGTTTCCGGGAGAGACATAGGAGGCTATGTCCGGGACGCCAAGAAAGCGGTTCTCGGTAGCGTGAAACTTCCGCCGGGCTATCAGCTGGTCTGGAGCGGCCAGTACGAATTCATGGAGAGAGTTCGCGAACGGCTAAAGATTGTGGTTCCGATCACCTTGTTCATCGTGTTTTTGCTGCTCTACTTCAATACGGGCTCAATTGTGAAGACCTTCATCATTCTGTTGGCCGTTCCCTTCTCGGCGATCGGGGCCATCTGGCTGCTGTATTTGCTCGGCTACAACATGAGTATCGCGGTCTGGGTGGGCCTGATTGCGCTACTCGGCGTCGACGCGGAAACAGCCGTGTTCATGTTGCTTTATCTCGACCTCGCGTATCACGACGCGCAGAAAAAGGGGCAGATGCAAAGCTGGGACGATCTGCGTGAAGCCATCGTGCACGGAGCCGTGAAACGGTTGCGGCCGAAAGTGATGACGGTGGCGTGCATGTTGTTTGCTCTTCTTCCCATCTTGTGGTCGGCCGGCACCGGAGCCGACGTCATGAAGCGCATTGCGGCGCCTTTGGTAGGCGGAATCCTGATCTCCTTCCTGATGGAGTTGGTCGTCTATCCGCCCATCTTCGCCATCTGGAAGTGGAACTTCGAGGTCAAACCGTCACTCGAGGCGGGGGCGGCCCTGCCAGCGGGAGAAGCCCATGCGTAGTCGCAGCCGGATTCCCGGCAGGAGTTCGCACCGCGGATTCCTCGCGGGTGCGCTGCTCGGCGCTGGGGTCCTGGCTCTATGGATGCCGACGGGTGCTCGGGCGCAAAGCCCGAGTGCAAAGCATTCCGTGGACGAATCCTTTTCCGCACTTCACCAGGCGCTGAGCGTCGAGGCCACCAACCTCCTGGCCGACGCTCAGCGCCCACCTGAGCCGCGACCCGTGCCGCCGAACGCGCAAGCCTTCGTCGCCGCAAGGGTCGAGTCCGAGATTCGGGGCATAAGCGAAGGCGGTCCGGCAAACCCGTCCAAAAGGGCTTTGGAGAGAGTACAGGCCCTACGACCCATGCTTGAGCCGATTCTGCGAGAGGAAGGGATACCTGCAGAATTGGCCGCAGTCGTCCTCGTCGAGAGCGGCGGCCGGGCAACCGCACTCTCGCCAAAAGGCGCTCGCGGCCTGTGGCAGTTCATGCCGGATACCGGGCGTCGCTACGGCCTAGTCGTAAGTGGATCCGTGGATGAGCGCCTCGATCCTTACAAATCCACTCATGCTGCTGCGCGATATCTGCGTGACCTCTATACCCAGTTTGGAAACTGGTCGTTGGCGCTGGCTGCGTACAACAGCGGTGAGGATACGGTCCAGCGCGCCATCGACCGCGCGTCGAGTCGTGACTTTGCCGCGATTGCTCATTCGGGCGCGCTGCCCACCGAGACGCAGAGCTACGTGCCCGCGGTGCTGAACGCCATGGGCGTTACCGACTTCGGGGGCAAAACGAAGCCAGCGGTTCGTCCGGTCGTTTACGCACGGATGGAAGTGGAGAATTAGCGACGGGAAGAATGGTCAGAAAAAGATTTCATCGCCAGACATCGTCCGGCGAGAGCTGAAGGAGAACTCGCACTATGTCGCACAAATCCAAAAATAAGCGGGCACAGAAGCGCGAACGCTTTGCGGATGCCCCTCGAAAGCGATCGGTCAAGCCAAGCACGCTCATCGCGATTTTCGGCGTGATCACCTTGGGTCTGTTGGGATTTTCCGCCTTCACGGACTCCAGCAAGTCGAAGAGCATTAGCGAAGTGACGGCGACACCGGCGGAAGGGTCGTCGATCGCGCAGATCAGCCTTCCGTTGTCCGACTTGAGTAGCGGACAAGCCAAGTTTTACCAGTACAAGACCTCGAATGGATCTCCGGTCCGCTTCTTTGCCATTAAGAGCTCGGACGGGGTCTACCGGGCAGCCGCCGACGCCTGCGTCATCTGCTATCGAGAAAAGATGGGGTATCACCAAGAGGGGGACAACATGGTTTGCAACAAATGCCGCAAGCGCTTCCCGTCCGCCTACGTCAACGAAGTCACTGGCGGCTGCAACCCCGATCCGATCCGGCGGACGATCCAGGGTGACAAGCTCCTCATTGCCACGAGTGACCTTGAAGCGCGCACGGAGTTGTTCTGACGGGGGCGCGGACTCATGCGAATCAGCACACTGGCTTTTGCCAATTTGAATCGACGCAAAGGGAAGGCGATTTTTCTGGTGGTCGGCATCGCCATCGGTGTCGGCACGATCGTCGCCTTGCTCAGCTTGAGCCACTCCATTCAGGAAGAGATCGGCGCACAGCTCGACCGGTTCGGGGCCAATATCGTGATCGTGCCCCAGTCGAACAGTCTCGCTCTCGATTATGGCGGCGTGTCGCTGTCGGATGTCACATTTGATGAACACCAACTCAGCAATCAGGATGTTGAGAGCATTCGGCAGATCGCCTACTACAAACGTCTGAGCGTGATTGCACCGAAGATCTTGAGTGGGGTTCAGGTCGGAGACCACCGCATACTTTTGGCCGGAGTCGACTTCAACAACGAAATGAAACTCAGGCCATGGTGGCACGTCACGGGAAAGACTCCCGACTCGGACACGGGTGTGCTGGTGGGATATGAAGTTGCCAATGCACTTTCGCTGATCCAGTCAATCCAAACGACAAGCGGAGAAGGGGCGAGAGGGAACTCGCACCATGCCGTGGAGAAAGAATCTGAGTTCCGCATCATCCGCAACGAAGTGTCGCTGTTGGGGACGCCACACACCGTCGCCGGTGTCCTGGGACCGACGGGGGGACCGGAAGACCGCATGATCTTCGGTGAACTGCGCCACGTGCAGAACCTGGTCGGAAAACCCGAGCAATTGAGCGTCATCGAAGTCAGCGCACTGTGCAAGGGGTGTCCAGTAGAAGAGATTGTGACCCAGATTCGCGGCAAGCTACCGCACGCGAAGGTTTCAGCCGTGCAACAAGCGGTAAAGGCGCGGGCTGAAATGGTGGACCGGCTTACGCGCTTCTCCACGGTTGTCTCTGTCGTCGTTTTGGCGATTGGTGCACTGCTGATTTTTGCGACGATGATGGGATCGGTTGTGGAACGGACCAAGGAGATTGGTGTTCTTCGTGCGATCGGTTTTCGGAAGAAGCACGTGATTCGCGGCCTGATCCTTGAAGTGACGGCCATCAGCGGGGTCGGCGGCCTCCTCGGTTGGGGCATAGGGCTCGGAGCCAGCTGGATCGCTCTTCCGTATTTTAGCGAGGGTGGTGTGGGACGCGAACTGAGCCCGACCATGTTGATCGCGGCGCTCTTAGGGGCTCTGATCATCGGAATCTTGAGCAGCATCTACCCAGCAGTTCGGGCAGCCAGGCTCGATCCATCGGAAGCGGTCCGATACATCTAGGGAGTCCAGCGTGGCATTCATCTCCATTGAAAACGTCTCGAAACGATACGAAGGAATAGATACAGCATCCGCGGTGGGCGTATTGTCCGATATCAACGCGGAGATCCGAGAGGGTGAGTTCATTGCGTTAATGGGACCGTCTGGATCGGGCAAGAGCACGCTGCTGACGATTGTCGGGGCCATGAATCATCCATCGACGGGTCGGGTTGTGATCGACGACATCGATGTCTACGCGCTCTCCGATGAACAGCGCGCCGACTTTCGCATGGAGTATTTGGGCTTCGTGTTTCAGCAGCACCATCTGATGCCGTATCTGACCGCGCTCGAAAACGTCATGTTGCCGCTGGCGGTTTCACCGGTCAGCTCGAAAGAAAAACAGGAGCGCGCGCGAGACGTGCTTGAGCGCGTGGCGCTGGGGAGCAAGGCTTCGCGTCTCCCGAATCAAATGTCGGGTGGCGAACAGGGCCGGCTCGCGATCGCGCGTGCGCTGGTTAACGAGCCGCCTCTTCTACTCGCGGACGAACCGACCGGCACGCTGGATAGCAAGACTGGCGATGAGATTCTGAAAGTTTTTCTGGAGCTGAACCGGCAAGGGCAGACAATTTTCATGGTCACTCACAATCGTGACAACGCCTCCCTTGCGGACCGGATTCTGGAGATCCGGGATGGTGCGCTCGTAGGCTGTGGAATACCAAACGGCGGCGCTCCTCGCGAGTTACATCGATCACGCCGCAGCGAGGTGTCGACTACGCACTAGCCGCACTGTCCAGAAACGGAAGCTGCAGGGCAAAGGTTGGGAGATGAAAAAAGCCCTCCAATGGACGCGGGGTGAGCGGATTGCGCAGTGGTCTGTGCTCGCTGGGGTCTGCGTGCTGGCCATTGTGGCGCTCGTCGTCACTCTGGTCGATAGTGGCCCACCTGAGTTAGCGGCCGGTTCGGATCTTGTTCTTCCCATAGCAAAACTGAAGACGAACAAGTTGTTCCTTTTCCGATACCATCTGGACTCTTCGACTGTGATTCCATTGGCGGTCCAACGCGTGCCGGATGGAACGATTCGAGTAGCGTTCGGCGCATGTCGGCCATGCTTGAAGTCCGGTGGTTACGAGTCTTCGGGAAAGGTGATGTGCGGGCATTGCCGTCACGTCATGAAGTTGCCCGGCCCGGGCAGCGAGATACCTACGGGAAAGAACTGTGCGTTGCCAAAGTTGGAGTATGGAATGGATGGAAGTCAGCTCGTTGTTCGGGCAGCGACCATACAATCGGAATTCGAAAAGCAGTTCATTGGGCGCCCGTGAAGCGCATCATCCTCGGGCGTTCGTCCATCGTGCCAAAACCAACCGAATGGCTCTCCCGTTTCCGAGTCTCTTTCCTGTGGCTCCAATCAGGCAGTGCTTGGCTGATTTCGGGCAAATGGAACTGGTTGGGGGACTTTTCTTGAAGGCCACGCCGCACTGGCCATTCGCGTTGCGTATAAGTCGCTAGGAATCAATGAGTCAGCGATCACCGAAGAACCGCGTTCCCGCTGCGGAGCATCGATTCTGGCCTGTTGTTTGCTATCAAACCTAGCAGAGGCGAACGGAACGGAGCGACGTGCGAAAATGCGTCGCACCCCATCCGGCCTCGCAACAAACGCACGTTGTGTTCGTGGGAACGAGAACACATACGAAATTGCTGTTCATCTTGATAGAGGGGGTTTCTTATGAAGTGGGCATTCCTAGTGATTGTCGCATTCGCTCTGGCCATCAGTCCGGCGGCTGCCGCAGTGGCTCTGGCCATGGCAGCGAATCGGCCGGCGTCCGCATCGCCGCAAAGCTTCGAAGGCGTGGTCAGCGACGGCATGTGCGGCAAGAAGCATATGGTCGCCGGGAAAACGGACGCCGAGTGCACGAGCATATGCGTGAAGGCTAACAGTCCGTATGCCCTTGTCGTGGGCGACAAGGTCTACACCCTTAGCGGTGCCCAAGGCGAACTCCAGAAGCTCGCGGGCCAGAGGGTTCGTGTCATTGGAGATGTGAACGGGAAGACGATTGCCGTGAGTTCCGTTACGGAAGCCGCTTCCCACTAGGTGCCGGCGTTCCCAGAAGAAGGCGTGAGTATGGCCGTAAGTCTTCAAGAGCGGAACAACAGAGCAAAAACCGGCGAATATGACGGCGATTCCGGAAGGCTAAAACAGCTGGTGCAGCGATTCCGGGTGTGTTGGGAAACGTTACCGGACTACTACTACGTGAAGGGACAGAAGCGGCAAATTGGCTTTGTCCTTGTTCTCGCCGGAACCCACGAAGCGGGTGTCGAACACCCGGAACCGGGCTGCGAGCACTGCCGCAACGTACGACGGGCTCTGCAAGCGATCGCATTCTCAATTATCCCGAAAGAACGCCGGGATTCCGACTACGATGTCACTCCTTACGATCAAGCCATCCATCACGACCCGAACCGAGAGTTTCGTCCCGAAGTCACGTTACAGATTTGGATTCGCCATCGCTCGGGATTTGATCGTGACGTGGATGCCTGCCAAGTACGTTGCCTCGAAGAAATGACGCGAGGTCTCAAAGAACTCGGGGCTCGAGAGCGGAACTGGGGGCTTTCCTGCACCTGAGGAGGAGGTTTGTTTATGCATCTGAGGACATTGTTTGTTCCCTTCGCTTTGTTTGCGGCTGGGCCGTTCGTGTGTGGCGCGCCTGCGTCGGCGCAGACTGCAAAAATGAGCGGTGTTTATCTGACCGCGTCGGATTATGAGGCCAGCAAGCTTGCGTACGAGGGCGACTGTGGATCGAAGGTTCACAAGCTTGAGATACATGACATCTCGAACAAGCCATATATAGACGTCACCCACGATTCCGAGAAGCATCGCTACTCCAAGAGCGAGCTCTTCGGTTTCCGTGCTTGCGACGGACGCGATTATCGATTCGGCTCCAAACTCGAATACCAAATATTGGAAGCCAAAGAGCTCTATATCTATCTCCACGACGTGTCCGTTTCGCAGGGGAGAACGTACCGAACCGTCCACGAATATTACTTCAGTGTAAGAGCCAATGGGCCGATCGAGGCGTTGACGATGGAGAACCTGAAACAGGCATTCCCGGAGAATCATAGATTTCACGACTGGCTGGACGCGACGTTCGGGGGTGGGCAAAGCCTAGCAGAGTATGACGACTTCCACAAAATGTTCAAAGTCAATCGTCTACTGATTGCGTCCCGCGAACGGTAGTTTTGATCTTTGGGTGTGCTGTCGATGTCGAACCGATTGGGAGACTGACTGTGGACCAGGCCGTCGCACTTGTCGAAAGCTACCTACGCGTAAACGGGTATTTCACGGTTACGGAGTATCCGTTGGTTGAAGTTTGCCGATACGGCAACTACCACACGGCAACCGATCTCGACGTTTTGGCGTTTCGATTTCCGGGCGCAGGAAGACTTGCGCCCTTCCAGTTTGGCAAAACTCCGGCCGACAATGCAGCGGATACCTTCATTTCCGACCCTGCCCTCGGAGCGGCCCCGGATCGACCGGAAATGCTGATCGGAGAGGTGAAAGAAGGCCATGCTGAACTGAATGCCGCAGCGTTGAATCCGGCAGTTCTGCGTGCTGCCCTGACGCGATTCGGCTGCTGTGCCCCGGAGCATGTGCCTTCGGTCGTCCAGGCGCTCCTGCAACACGGTCGGGCGCAAACACACTGCGGCCACATGGTCCGACTGGTCGCGTTTGGTTCTCTTCCGCCGTGCTCCAACCACGGAAAGTACGCGGTCGTTTCCCTCGGGCACATTCAGCAATTCATGGAAGCGTATCTTCGGGAACATTGGGAGGTGCTCTGCCATACGCAGTTCAAGGATCCCGCCTTTGGCTTTGAAATGCTGCTGGAGAAGGCCCGGAGGGGATGTGCCAGAGAGGAACGGGCGGTCCCCAAATAGGGGTGACGCCTGTCACATCCCCGGGTGAGAAAGGGCACAGACCCTATGTTGAGGATTTCGGACAATCGAATCCGAAAGTAGAGAATTGCAAAAATGCTCTGTAGTGATCTTCCGCCCCGCGTCTATGAATCGCTGAAAACGCTGTGCTGTCTGGCGAACGCCACTGGACCGCTGCAGGCCCACCAGATCGCGGCGGCGGCAAGCCTGCCTCCGGCACAAACGGCCAAGATTCTGCAGCACATGACCTGGGCCGGATTTGTCGAGTCGCGGCGTGGGACCAAAGGCGGGTTTTGGCTCTGCACGCCACCGGAGCGCATCCGCGTGACCGACGTGGCCAATTTCTTTGCGCATCACGGCGAGGCGCAACGGTCAAAGGGGCAGGACGGGTTGCTCCGAGCGCTCGAACACGCTACGGCCCGCTGCCAAAAGGAATTCTCTCGCATCACGGTTGCGGACTTGGCCCGCGTGTCCGGTTGCGAACCATCCGTGCCGCGCTCGGCCGGAGCTCGCCCGGCAGATCGCCGGCGCAAACAAAAACGCGCGCCCGGAGTTGGCTAGATTGGGCAGGGATTGAGAACCGGTATGGGAGTCAAAGGCAAAATCGTCGCGCTCATCGTCGCTATCGCGACGATGCTGCTGCCGTTTTCGCAAATGGCCTGCACGCGCGGCACGTGCCGCCTGCACGACTCCTCGTCCATGCCATGCCACGCGATGCACGCACACCAATCGACTGACGGTCTCGAAGCGGCGTCGGATCATTCGTGTTGCAGGCTTTTGCCTCTAGTGCCCACACCTCCCCGCGACCGGATGATTGTCAAAACGATTCAGCAAGCCGCCCCCGTGTTCCTTTGGAACTACGGCGGTGTCCAAGCAATGCCTGAGATTCGAGACGAAGGTCCGCTGGGCGACGGTCCACCAGAAATCGAACGGCAGTCCCTCCTCTGTGTCCTTCAAATCTGAGTCATAACCGAAAACTCTCCGAGCGCTCGCAGGAATTTGTGTCTGTGATTCGGGTGCGATGGCGGTGAGCCTCGCAGTATCCCGACTTGAAGGGCAAAACAAAATCATCAGATTTCATTCATGAGGAGTAGCAATGCGCAAAGAAAGAATTTCCTGGATACCCTTGGTCATATCATTTCTATTTGTTGGTATTTGCTCGATTCTGATTCTGCCTCGCAAGTCGGAGGCGCTTCCGCAGTTTGCACGCCGTTACAACCTGAAGTGCACGGCCTGCCACACCATCGTCCCCGTACTAAACGAGCAGGGCGAACTGTTCCAGAGGCTCGGCTATCATCTTCCGCCGGCGTTACAACCGGGCGAGGTCCCTAAAAAGCTCTCGGCCTTACCGGAAGGGGGAGACTGGAGCCTGAGCAACAACGTCGCGGTTGCGGTGACCGATTTCGGTTATTCCGCAGAGCGCACCACGCAGGAAGGCACAACGCCCACATCCACCTCCGCGTTCCAGGTGAACTCTTGGAACAATTACTTTGCAGGCTGGATTCCCGACACGAACTTCTTCTACCACGCGGAACTGGACATCGTTACGGGCGGGACCACCAATCCGGATCTGTCCAACGCGTGCATTGGGTATGCGGGAGGGACCGCCAGGAACAGTTGGTACGTGGTCGGCGGTCGCGAGCATTTGCAGGTTGCGCAGGGTACTCGCGCTTCACAGATTTACAGTCTGCTCCCCAATTCTCCTTTGCTCTTTGAAACCACCAGCCCGACGAATTTCATCTTCGATCAGTCGCCAGTCGGTGTCAACGTCGGGTACACCTGGATTTCGAGCAGCTACAAACGGGTGTTCGCCGCTTCCGCCAAAGTGACGAACGGCGACAATGCGGACGGCAGCGAGATCCTGGGACCGTCAGCAAGGAATTCGAAGGACTTTTGGGCCGACATCGATTTCTGGTATGCGCCGGAGAGTGGCATTACCTTCGTCGACTACTACGGCAAAAAAGACAACCTCGCCGGGGACGGCGTCACCACGTTTCATCCCACGATCCGGCGGCAAGGCATTTTCGCCAACTACATGCTGAAGAACAAGGTGGACTTTCTCGGCGGATACATGCACAGCAATGACGACTGGCTCCCCGCTGCCGGTGCGCCACCCAGCAAGTTCGTCGCCAACGACTTCTACGTCGCGGTGGATTACTACATCAAACAGGGGCTCGCTGTTTCGGGCCGATATGACGAACTTCGCCAGGAGATCACTGGCGCAAGCGGAGTCGGGCTGCACTCCACTCACGACTGGACCGCTGGGGTCAACCAGGCCCTGACCCGCTCAGGGAACATCATCGGGCGGGTTGCCTATAGCTATCTGTCGGGGCGCGAACCGGTCGGCGCGGTAAAGAGCACCGACAAGTTGGTCCAAGCTGACATCAGCTTCAACTTCTAGGAATGGGAGGGAGAAAATACCATGAAGAAATCAAGTCTTATGAGGTTGATGTATGGCCTATTGATCGCCGGACTGCTTTGCGCCTTTGGAGCAGCACCTACGTTTGCGCAATTTCGGCTCTTCACCCAGAATCGCGAGGACATCAAGATCGACACTGCGGGCTTTCCTGCTGACATTCAGAAGGGCTATCAGGTGTTCCGTGTGAAATGCAACGAGTGCCACAATTTGGACACCAGCCTGAAGCCAAGCATGTCTTCCGCGCAATGGGCCTTTGAAGTGAAGAGAATGCAGAACATGCCGAGTTCTCATTTCAATGACGTGGAAGCGAAGTCCATTCTGAATTTTCTAAACTACGACGAGCTTCATCGGAAATCGTTGAATAAGCCTTCCGCCACAACTTCAGCCGGACCGGTTTCCGCTGGGCGTCAATTCTACGACGCGCAAGGCTGCGAGTCTTGCCACGCGATCGGGGGAAACGGAGGCAGTTCCGGCCCCTCGTTGAGCGACGTTGGGAAGAGACTGTCCCGGGACCAAATCAGCCAGACGATTCAGACGATCCGTACAGGAAAATCATCTTCGATGCCGCCGCTTCCGGCCGATACGTCGGACCAACAAATCAAAGACTTGATCGATTTTCTGGCTACTCTGAAGGATAACTGAATTTCGATGAACCGGCCGCTTCACTGGCCTCCCCAAAACGAGTCTTCATGGCGAGTGTTCCCGTGACTGACATTGGCGAGATCCGAATCCCCTTATTCTTTAAGGCCGCGGACGCGGGGTGCGACAGTATAGAATACGCGGGCGAGACTGTGACTATCTCTGATCACACTTTCGTGATGCGCAGCCCGATTCCGTTGAAACTCGGGAGCGTGTTAGCACTGAGAATGCGGGTGCCCGTCGACATCTCTGGGAGTCCGTTCAGAGAGACGCGTGGAACAGGGCGAGTGATGTGCGAATGTGCTCTGAAGGATGGGACGATCGCATATCAAGTGGCGATAGACTAGGCTCTTACAGCCAACGGCGGACGGCGTTCTTATAGCTCGAATACTGGTCCGGGAAGTTGCGGTCAAGAAATTCTTGTCTTTCAGTTTTGACAGATTGTGCAGCGATCTTTGACATTGGTCGAATTGGGCTTCTAAGAAGTCTATGCATTAGTGACGGTGTTTTGTGTCACCACTTGATTCGGGATTAGGCTGAATTCGTGAAGCTTCGCGGTATCGGCCTCGTCCGGCAGGGTGTAGCAAAGCTGCAACGGTCTGGGGAACCATTGTGGTAACGACAGCACCTGCCTGGTGAGCAGTGGCCTCGATACGTGCACTTCCGACGATAACGTTTTGTGCATGCCGCGGACGGCTTTGGCATCCGATAGCAATTTCGGATCGTAACGTTGGAGCAAAGAAACGCTCGCGTTTCAACGAACGTACGTAACGTTGCCTGTATCACACTTGCCCGCGGGAGTGGAGCACGCGCAACGCTCGCACGGCGCTTCGGTATTCAAACAATGTCGTCTGTCCTGTCGCGACGGTGTGTTCAAAATCTTTGCGAGCGCCCTTGACGTCGTGCTCAGCCAGCCGCAATGACCCTGCGTAAAAGTACGCCTGGCATTCGCGCGTCATGTCTCCACGCGAGTACGTCTGCATCCTTGCGAGAAAGTCCTCACGTGAAACGTCACCGGTCAAAAACGCAGCAATAAAGGCCAGCCAATCGTCGGGCGTGGTCTTCCAGCGCTGCTCCAACTCGCGTAACGTGGCGTCCGCTGTGTTGGTTTGCCCTTCACGCAGTTGTACAAGGGCGGTTCTGATTCGCGCGTACTCGTCGTGTCTGGGGTCGAGTTGCATCACGGTCCCGAAGTCCGTCAGCGCCTTCCCCCACTCTTCTCTGTCGTAGTACAGGCAGCCACGTTCGTAGACAAGTGCAGGATTGTTCGAGTCGAGAGCGATGGCTTGAGTGAAGTCCCGTTCCGCGGCTGGATAGTTATCGAGTTGGAGGTGCACGCGTGCGCGAGCGGCATACAGCGCGGCCGATTTGGAGTTCCGTTGTATAGCCTCGTTCAGATCGCTCAGGCCACCCTTCGGGTCTCCCATTTCGACGCGGGTGCTTCCGCGGTCGAGATAGCCCTGGGCATTGTCTGATTCGATTTCAATCGCACGGTCGTATTCGGCCAGTGCGCCGTTGAAATCGTGTCGCAACCTCTTGGCTGTCCCAAGATTTCGCTGGGCCTGCGCATATCGCGGATTCAAACGAACAGCCGTTTCGAAGTCTGCCTGGGCGCCCTCGAGGTCATTCTTTCGCATCCGTTCACTGCCTCGATTGTTGAAGCTGGCCGGATTTTGAGGATCGATGGCGATTGCCGACGAGTAGTCGGCGATCGCGCCGTCGATATCACCTACAGCGTCGCGGCAAAAGGCTCGAGTCCCATAGGCAAAAACATCGGTTGGATTGGCGGCGACTATGCGATCGAGCTCGGCGATACAACCCCGATAATCCTTGGCGTTAAACTTGCGCAGAGCGCCGTTAACCGAATCAGGCTCGGTCTTGTTACAGCCAGCTATCATGACGAGCAGCAATGTGAACAGCAGACGCACCAAACCTCCGAAACATCGTCTGGTCAACGCGTGCAGCGACTGTCTGGATTGGCCCAGTTCCATACCGTGATCACGGCGGCACCGACAATCACCCGGAAATCGATTAGCGCCGATGCTCATTAGACCGAGACGTTAAAGTACCACCTGCCGAGACATGGCGCACAGCATCGACACTGGAATGGCCGACGATACAATCAGCCCCGTGACTAAAGCGCAGCAATGACGCGAGGCGTGGAGAGCGTGCCAAGCTTCTCGCGCGATGAACGGTACCAGAGCCAAAGCAGCGATTGGGTCTGCCCACGGCCAATGGAAAATCGCGTTGGCCAACAAACCTGCCAACGCGATCAGCGCAAGGTAACCACAAACAGCGGATTCGGTCGCGTCTGCTCGCAGTGAGGCGCTTGCGACTCGATCTGCGAGCCTCCGTTTCTGACTGGCTAGCCACGGCATACCAAGGGCTGCAACAATCAAGAGAACAATTCCGACAAAACTCGGTCTAGGTTCGCGATATCCGAGGAGAGATAGTCCAGAGCTAACGACTACAATCGCTCCAACAACCAACAGGAGCACTCCAGCGACACGAGCCGCTAGCCTCTCAGCTTGAACAGAATTCAATTTCGATCTAAATCGCCAAAGCACGATAGCTGCCGAGAAAAGCTCAACAGCGCTGTCGCCTCCAAAACCTAGAAGCGCGGGGCTTTTGGCACGCCAAGCGCTTGCTAGCGCGACGATGACCTCGACAACCATCCAGACGATCGTCAGGAGTTGAAGTTGAACAATCGCGCGAGAAGCGTCCTGAGAATGACTTGTCATAGAGGCGTCTGCTACAAAGCATCTTCCACGCGTGGCTGGAATCTTCCGTACTTTAGAGCCAGTGTGGGAAGGATAAGCAAGTTGAGGAGCGTAGAGGTCACCAGTCCCCCGAGAATGACGCCGGCCATCGGACCTTCGATTTCGCGTCCTGGGTCACCGCTGCCAAGCGCCAATGGCAGGAGACCAAAGCCAGTTACCAGTGCGGTCATTAGAATCGGAGCGAGACGTTCGGAAGCGCCGCGAAGCATGGCCTCTAAGCCCCAGGTCATCCCCTCCTCCTGAACCAAGTGCTCGAAATGCGAAACGAGCATGATCGAGTTTCGGACGGTGATTCCGAAAAGCGTGACAAAGCCTACAAGAGAACCAAGCGAAGGATTCCCTCCCATGAGCAGCACGGCGAGTACTCCGCCAACTAAAGCGAAAGGCAAATTCGCCAACACGAGCAACAGGTTGCGGTAGTTGCGCATGACGACGGAGAGAAGCAAGAGAATCCCGAGTCCTGCGAGGAGCGAATCCACAACGAGGTCCCTTCGAGATTGAGCCTGGGCCTCGGCGGTGCCAGAAAACTCAACGTAAGTACCGGGAGCGAGCGACAGTCTGGAGATACGGCTCCGAGCGTCTTCGACCAATGAACTGACGGCACGACCTAGGACGTTGCATGTGATGGCCTGCACGCGACGAGCTCCTTCGTGCAGAATGACGTAACGCCCGGACGCTTGGTACACATCTGCAACCTGTCCAAGCGTCACGAAATTTGCATCAGGGCCTCGCAGTGGCAGAGCACTAATGTCAGTGATCCGGCTGCGGTTGGCGGACGCCAGAAGAACCGAAAGATCGAACACGCGATTTCCATCGTAGACCTGGCCCACAATTTCGCCGCCGTAGGCAGTCCGCACGGTATCGAGCACCGGGATAGGATCAAGTCCCCAGCGAAGAAGATCGGGTTTTCGGAGCCGCACCATGACCTGGGGCATTCCGGGGGGAGACTGGATTTGAACCTGCGCAACCCCGCGTACTTGTCCGAGAGTGGCCGCGATTTGGGCTGCTGCTCGGTCCAGTTGGTCCAGATCGTTGCCGAAGACGTTGACTACCACCGGCGTTTTGAAGCCGGACAGCGTTTCGTTGATCCGCTCGGTCAAGAACCCGTTGGATGAAAGAATCGGCCCCGGAAATTCGGAAATCACACGCTGAATGCCCGCCTGCGTCGCGGCTACTTGTTTTCCGTTCAGAGCTTGCATGTTCACATCGATTTCACTTTCGTTGGTTCCCATTGTGTCGGTGCCAAGTTCAGCGCGACCCGCTCGTTGAGCGACGATTTTGACATATGGGACTTGCAAGAGGGCGTCTGTAATGAGCCCTCCCGTTCGCATCGATTCCTGGAGAGAAGTTCCAGGTAGTTCGGTCATATGAACAGTGATATCGCCCTCTCTCAACTCGGGAAGAAAGGTTGCGGTCATGAAGAACGAGCTACCGATTCCGAGCAGGACGACTAGCACGACAGCCGCGATGAGCAATCCACGAGCCTTCTCAACGCGCAACAGGAGATGACCATATGCCCGCTTCAATAAGTGGACTAGAGGAGCCTCTTGAGACGGCAAGTCTCGGCCGCCAAGTGAAACGACGCAAAGAGCGGGCGTGACAGTGAGCGCCACTATCAGGGAGGCGAGGATTGACCAGATGTAAGCGATGCCCAGGGGGGAGAAGAGTCTCCCCGCCACACCCGACATATTGAGAACTGGGAAGAACACCAAGATCACGGCAAGCGTCGCATAGACGACGGCACCGCGCACTTCCATAGAAGCTTCGAGAGCAACCCGAGCCGGTGCGCGTGGATTGGCCGACGCCTTGTTTTCACGTAGGCGGCGATATATGTTCTCGACATCGATCACAGCATCGTCCACGACAACGCCAATAGCGATAGAGAGCCCTCCCAGGGTCATGGTGTTCAGGCTGTAGCCCATCTTGTCTATGGCAATTACAGCCGCTAGAAGAGACAGGGGAATTGCCAGGCACGAAATGGCAGCAGTTCGGAAGTTGTAGAGAAACAAAAACAGAACGATGATCACAAGAACAGCGCCGATCAGCAGTGAATCGCGGACATTGCGTACGGCGATATCCACGAAATCGGCAGCGCGGAACACGTCGGGGTGCATCGAGACTGCCTGCGCTTCCAAACTCGGGCGGAGGTCCGCTATGGCTCTGTCGAGCGCACGCGTGACTTCAAGTGTGTTGGCTCCGTACGCGGAATCGATGACTAGAATGACGCCTGGCTTTTCTCGGATTGAGGCGGCACCGATGGGTGGCGCGGGAGCATCCACAACGTGAGCAACATCCGACAACAGCACGTTGGCCCCCTCATGATGGACTAGGACGGTTCGAGCGAGTTGTACGGCGGTGATTGACTGCCCCTCGGTCTGGAGGACGAGTCGTTGATTTGGGCCCTCGATAAAGCCCGCGCCGCGAACGCCTGTTGCCTGTCGCGCCGCCGCGACAACATCCTCGACGCTCAGTCCGAACTGAATTAGGCGCTGAGGGTCAAACTGGACTTGAAGCTGGCGCGTTTCGCCACCGTTCACTTCCACTCCGGCAACGCCCGGAACCGCAAGCAGCCGTGGCTTGACTGTCCAGTCGGCAATCGTCCGTAACGTCATGAGGGACTGCTTATCCGAGGTCAAACCTACTTGCATGACCCAGCTTGTTGTCGATGTGAGGGGGGCCATTAGCGGAGCTTGGATCCCGGTTGGCAGTTCGCTTGATACAGTGGACAAACGCTCGCTCACGGCTTGGCGGTCACGATAGATGTCAGTCCCGAAGCGGAAAACAACTGTGATTACCGAAAGCCCCTGAATCGATTTCGAGCGCAAGGTGTCGATGCCTACGACCCCGTTGATCGCATTCTCGATGGGCTGGGTGACAAGGATTTCGACCTGTTCGGGAGAAAGCCCCGGAGCCTCCGTTTGAACTACGACTTGGGGAGGAGCAAACTCCGGGAAGTCGCTGTAGGGCACGCTATAGATGGAAAGCCCCCCGTAAACCAAGAGGGCGCCAGCCAGAGCGATGACGACGCCTCGGAATCGGATTGAAAAACGAACAATGGAATTCAGCATCGCGAGTCTCTCGCTTCAGTTCTCATCGCTTTCTCCTCCGCCTTGGCCGTGCGAAAGCAATTCTTGTGACAGCAGGTCTTGCGCCCCTTGGATGACGACTCGATCGCCCATCGAAAATCCTCTTGATACAAAAAATCCGTTCTCCAGCTGAACGTCGCTGGTTAGCGGATGACGCGAAAAATGATCTGGGGGTTCTTCTTCATAGACCCAAGCTTGGCCCTCGGACCAAACAACTGCCGATGCTGGCACGATCACTCCCTTCATTTGGTTCCCAACAGAGAGATGGGCAACAAGGTTGACACCAGGGGCGAGGCCCGACTGAGCGGTTGAGATGTAGAGGAAGCTCCTGCCTTGAATTCTGGGATCGGTTCTGGGGAACGACGAGATGAAGGTTGCCTCTGTTCGATTTCCATCAGGTACTTCGAGCAAGGCAGCCTTCGGAGGCTCAAGCGTTACGGTCGGGGGGATCGTCATTTGCACGAGTATCTTGTTCTGGTCGAAGAGGGCCTGAAGGCTTGGCGAGCCCTCGACCAGCCATTTGGCCACCACGGGACCCCACTCTTGCCGAACCGCAGCCTCTTGCAGATTCAACTGTTGCTCGGTGGCTCGGACCTCCGCTTGAGACGCCAGCAACGTGCCTTCAGCCGATTGGAGCGACTTTTGGGAGATGTTCTGGTTTTCGTCAAACAGAGACTTCAGTCGTGTGTATTCCTTGTCCGCGACGTTCTCCTCGATACGTGATTTCTGAAGCTGTCCCTGTGCGACGACATAGCTATTCCGAGAAGTGGCCAAATCTTGCCCGGACAGCGCGACGGCAGGTACGGCTACTCGCTCGCGGGTTACTGCCGATGAGAGTGTGGCAATTTGAATTCCGAGCCGCTTCTGCGTGGCCGCATCAAGCGTCAAAATCGCGTGACCGTTCTCCGTCGAGATTTGAGCGGGCGTTTTCTCGGCCTGGGCCTCGCGTTTCTCGTTGGCATGGCCTGTCGGCGTCCTACAAGCCCCCAGGAGTGCGGTCGTCGAAACGATTAGAAGAAAGATAGCCATCCGGTGCGTGGCAGCGAGTCTCAATCTGTTTTTCATTGCTTTGGCTCCTTGGGGGCTTTGGTGTCAGTACGAGGGTTAGGGCCAGCCAGGAACGCATCACCGGTCGACAGCGGGCGTTGAACGGCATCTTCAAGCTCGCCAAATGCCTTCTGCGCCCGGGCCAGAGCATCCAGTCGGGCTCGCGCCGCTAAGGAAGACTCGACCCGCACGCCGTTCAGTGCCAGGGCATCCTCTTCGCCGGCGCGGACCGCCGTTTGCATCGCCTGCTGTTGTGTCTCTTGCAATGTGCGAAGCGATTGATCTGCCTCCGCGTATTCCTTTAATGCGGCGCTGTAAAGAGCGAGCGCGCGTTCGCTCTCTGCAACAACTTGCGCCTGTTTCTCCAAGAATGTGGCTCCGGCTTCTTTGCGCCGGGCGTCGGCTTCGGCGATTGGTCCCTGATTCCGATTGAAAATGGGGAGCGTTGTCGAGAATCCGATTGTGAAGAAGTTATTCCGCTCTTCGTACGTGTAACCCGGACCTAGAGATATGTCGGGATACTGCTTTGCAATTTCTAGCTGAAGATCTGCTTCGGCTGCGGCGTATTGGGCCAATGCCCGCCGAATGTCGAGGCGATTCAGGACGGCGTAGCGTTGAATTTCCGCCGGCGACAAGGAGCCCGTGCTTGGTGGCGTTTCGATGTCAGGCCACGAGAACTCGAAGTTCCGAAGTCCTGATTCCGGGATTCCAATGGAAGCTGCCAGAGCAGCCCTGGCTTCACCAACTTGGCCTTTCGCTTCGCTGATGGCCAAGCGGGTTTGAGAAAGTGAAATTCGTGCCAAGTCAACGTCTGGCCGGGGTATTTCCCCAACAGAGAGCCTCTGTTCCAACAGCCGGACGTTCTCGGTGCGCACCTGCTCCTCGATTTGGATGAGCGACATACTGTGAGAGGTAAGAAGATAGTTGAGTAGCGCTGAGCGGACCCCACTTCGAATCCTCCACGCAGAATCCGCCAGATCGAATTCCGCTGCCGCGTTCAGACTCCGGGCGGATTGGACACGGTGGCCCCGCTTGCCCGATGTTTCGATTGGCACCGCAAAGTCCAGACTGAGCAAATAGGGGCTGGGAACACCGGGCGCAATGCTGATGGTCGGATTGGGTCGCGCGCCAGCCGTGACGACGGCCGCTTGGGCTTCTTCGAGGCGAGCCCGAGCCGTGCTCAAGGCCGGATTGAAATACATGGCCGCGAGGGAAAGAGTTCGTAAATCCCAAGTTTGTGGCGGCCACGGGGCTATCGGATGGCCTAGTGTTCGCTCGATGTAAGATTGCAATGCAGTATCGGCCAGGCTGCGCGATTGAAAGCTCTCCGCTGAGGTGCTCGCAACAATCGGCGCTGGTTGGTATCGGCGGGTTGCGCAGCCCGCAAGCAGCGTTGTCGCCAATACTGAAACCTGTAGTTCTCTTAAGTGACTCATCGCTTCGCTCCGTCAGCGATACATTCGCGACACGAACACGTTTGTGGCTTTCTAGCTCAGTTTGTTCATAAGACAGCCGTTCGCTACCGTGAACTTACAAGTTCAGCGCGGCAGTCTCAGTTACAAGTTCGGTCTTTTGCGGAAAGACTGCTAGGCTTGCGGAGGATGATAGACAGGTTTCAAGAAGCCGTCGTTTACTGCGGGAGTGTGAACCACTTCAAGTCTGCTAACCTCAACTCGCACTATCGTGAGCACAACAGCAGGGGTGTGGCTAATTGTAGTGGAGCAGAAGATACAATCACCGTCGCAATAACCTTCTGACGAAGACCCTGGGGATGCAGGCTTCGAAGAGATTGCCGTTACCTGTTGGTCGTGCCCACGTCGTGAACTCTCTAGAAAGACAGTCGCGCCCACCATGTCCAGGACTGACCAAGACAGTACGGCAACAGCGAGAAATTTGCGCCAGTTGAGATGCATGGCTTCCAAACGGAATGCTAACACACAATAAATAGTAGCGCGCGACCGAGATTCGCCGGTTTGCATGGCGAGCAAGTTCGTGGCGGGGCCATACTTGACGACAGAAACCGCGCATTCAAAAGGTATGCTCCGTTAAACTGAGTGGAGCTGCACCTGAATGGCAATTTTCCGCGGCGGGAACCCCACGTGCTGGGGTCTTGAAAACAGCCCAGGGCACTATCTTGACCTGGCAAGCGCAGTCGTGGCGTTGATACTCTTCCCGGTCGGGTATCTCTGGGGGAACGTACGCACTACGAGGGCATTTCGCTAATCCGCGCAACGTGCTCTGAAAGCCCATGCTTTTCCCGAAAGTACTCTACCCGCACAAAAAAACAGGTTCTCCTGCTGTGGCAGAACTGTGTCAAAACCCCATCTGTTTTGGTTGTTGGGGTTAGCTTTCGAGCGAAAAGCAGATGCCCCAAGTTATTGTAAATAAAGAAAAATGGAAGTAAGCAATAGAGGGTTTGGAGTTATCTCGCGAGCTTGCAAAGCAGGTGCTCGGTACCGGAGGTACTTCGCATTTGATCACTTCTTATTTTCCTTCAAATGGCTCGCTTCAAAACGACCAGACTCAGTTAGGCAGCTACACAGGATCGCTGCCGTTTGAACTTTGAGAACATTAAAATTCAGAGTTTTCTTGTAAATGACTGGAACTACGCGGCTTAAACTAAAGTGCGGCACTAGACACTCGAAGCCAGGCTGTGAACAAAGGAATGGAATGGTTCCTGACAATCAATTCTTCGCAGTTAGATCCTGTACAATCTCAGAGCTTGCTCCACACGTTCCATATTGAAGTGGTGCTCCCTGAGAATTTGTAAATATCCGAGCTTATCCCCCAAGCATAGCTTGTGGTCCGCCTGGAGTTTATAGCCATGGTCGGTTCCGCAGATGCACTGCAGATTTTCCCGGTGATCCGGATTTCCTGCCCTTAACCGGCGAATGAGCCGGGCCGGAACGATGTGATCCACGTGGCGCCTTACTTCTGGGTTCCTAAAATTGACTCCACACGTCTGAACTTCGCAGTTCCCTTTAAACGCTGTCATTCTGTGGTTTTTCCATCCTTTGCGATTGGGAGATGTTCCCGGCCATTTCCGGTCCACGCCCTGCCAGCGCACTGGCCTTTCCTCCGTGCGGAAGCGCGCCCTGCAGAAATGGCAGCGGCGATAGCGGTAGGTTCTGGTGCGGCGAAATAAGGTCTTGAAGACTTCTGTTTGCGGATTTCGACAGTAAGGGCAGAGCATGATTGTGAACCTCCTTTCGTGTGGCATGGTTGTGCCTCGATAGAGACACTTCAGGACGATACTGACCAGTGGTATTGAATTCGGTTTCGGGACGAAGACTGAATCCGTAGAGAATCCGGTTGGTTCGGACGAGAGCTTGTCGCTTGCTCTGTGGATATAGGAATTGCAGAAATGAAAGTCGAGCAACTACTGGCGGGTGCGACCCGGACCGCTGGCTGGAGCTGAGTCTTGCCAAGCTGACGCGAATCCGCCGCTGAGGCTATCAGCTGCCAAGGGGCACGGCGTTAGATTCGAGATCGGGTAAGGGCCGATCGCCACCCACCCATGTCGAAGGTTAGAGAAATCGAATAGACGTGCAGTCGACGTTGGTGAAGGTACTCGGTGCGTGGCAAGTAGTCCTGAGCAGATAGACCAAGCTCGAAATCCCGGGTCTACTCAAGGGAAACAAGAATCAGACGATAAACTCTCCGTAGTTGTTCTTCATCACAACGGTCTAGAAGGTTCTCAATTCTCCGACGAAGGACTTCTTTCTTATCATCAAGACCTTCCAGAAAAAACAGGTCCGCGGCAGAGCCATCCAATGCTTCGGCAATTTCAAAAATATTGTCGAAACTTGGCTTGCTCCTCCCGGTCTCCAGATGGCTAACGTACTGGGGCCCACTCCCAATCTTCTCTTCGAGTCTATGCTGTTTCACACCTTTTGCTCTTCGCACCTTACCCAATTGTTTGCCAAAGAGCTTAGCCCAATCTCGTCGCATTGTGCTGACACCGTACTAGTGTCCGTGCAAGATTGGCAGGTGCGTACAGACATACTTGACATACAGAAATGTATGTAATAGATACAGTAGAAGGATGCAACGGTCCCGCGCTTGAGTGAGTCCTCATTTCCTTCAGCTTCGATAGAAGCGTGACGCTTCCATTCGTCGCACGATCTCTGAGGGCCTCACCTTAAAGGCTCGTGACAGCCGAACGATCATCCTGAGGGTGGGACTCTGAATGCCCCGTTCGATGGCACTTAAGTACGTGCGGTCTATGTCAAACTGGACATCCACGTCCATCTGCGACAGTCCCGCTGCTTCCCGGATCTCCCGCAACACTACCCCAAACGCCTTTTCAGGACCGAACCGCGGCTGAATTTGCCGATGACGCGGCATCAGAGATCTAGTGTGGAGGGTATGATGGTTATAAACCAACGGGTTATAACCAACATTCCAGGGCGTCGGGACGAACAAAAGTGAATGGTTACGCGGTTTCTGGAAACGCTCAATGGTTCAGAGGGAGGAGAGTTGGACTCGTGGGTTGCATCAAAGTTTCCGACGCTTCCTCTCTCCGGGAACTGGAATGAGGGACAAGAAACCTCTGCCCCAAAGTCTGGTAAGGAGCCACAGGATGAGGTCTTACTGCTACGTCTTGCCAACGGCGATCAGGAGGCTTTGGGGCTTCTGTTCCAGCGATATGCCCGAGTTGTCCATGGCATTGCAGCCCGCATCCTGAGGGACGCCTCGGAGGCAGACGATCTCGTCCAAGACCTATTCCTCTTTATCCAACGGAAATGCGCGATCTTTGACAGTTCAAAGAGCTCGGCCGGTTCGTGGATTGTCCAAATGACCTATCAAAGGGCCATTGAGCGGCGTCGCTACCTTGTGACGCGACATTTCTACCGGCACGAGGACGTGCAAAGTGGGGCCAGTCACGTGGTCGGCAATGCGACCGTCGAGAACGATTATTCCGCAGAGGCCGTTTTTGGGCGTAATGGTTTAGAGAAGGTTCTCGGGTCCCTGTCCGAGGATCAGCGCGAGACCTTGCGCCTGCACTTTTTCGAGGGCTATACGCTGGCGGAAATCGGCGCAAAACTGGGCCAGCCTCTGGGCAATGTCAGACATCATTACTACCGGGGTCTCGGCAGCTTGCGGAAGCAGATGTTTGGGCGTAAGGTGCGAGGCAGTTGAAGGGTATGCCGGCAAGACGGGATAAGCGAGAGGCGGAGAACCGGTCGGACAAGCGACCGCATGAAGAGTTCCTGGAACTTTGCGCCGTCTCGACCTCAGGTGAACTCTCCGAGGAGGAACAAAAGCGGCTGCGGGACCACCTCGCATCCTGCGCCGAATGCCGGCAGGCTCTCCAGGAATTTGAGGCGGCGGCATATATCGGTGTGCCTCTGTTGGCTTCTGAACTATCAGCCCCCGCATCGAGTGAGCGGCGGCCAGATTCCGGCGAAGTGATCCAACCAGCCACGCCGTACCCCCCGGCGCAAGTCGAGGGGGCCTACTCAACACCAAATCCACAGGATCAAGGCAGTGGGCCCTTCTTCGCCCATCGGAACGGTTCCGGCCGCACGCAGATGAATTGGGGCTACGTGTGGATGTCCCTTGCTGCCGCCGTGGTGCTCGTGGTCACTTTGGGAATTTACTCATATGAATTTGGGAAGAACAGCGGCCACGGAGTCGTTCAGATCGCGCCCAATACCCCCGACGCGAGATTGGAGGCGCTCGAACGACAGTTAAGCGATGCCTACCAGGAGCGGGAGATCCTAAAGGCGCAGCTCGCCGAACGCGATGGAACGATTGCCGGGCTGCGGCGCGAGATGGCGCAACAATCGGGGATTCTGGCCGACGCAAAGAGCGCTCAGGCGAATCTTGAGCAATCTGTCCAGAATGACCGGGCCGAGCAGCAACAGGTGGCTCAGGAACGGAGCACCCTGGCCCAAAAACTCGAGTCCGTTCAAGCTTCGCTGCAGAAGACGCAGACGGAGCTCGATTCCCTCCGGCAGCAGCGCTCCGGGGATCAGTCGCGTGTCGCGGGCCTGGAAGCTCAAATCAGGGATCTACATGGTCAGCTTCGCGACCACGAACAGACGATTGGCAAGCAGGAGGAACTGCTGGATCATGATCGCGACATCCGTGAACTGATGGGCGCGCGCGATCTCTATATCGCGGATGTCTATGACGTGGCGCGTGACGGTTCGACACAGAAACCCCGCGGCCGCGTCTTCTATACCAAGGGGAAATCGCTGAGATTCTATGCCTACGACCTGGACAAGCAACCCGGCGTGAAAAACGCCAGCACGTTCCAGGCCTGGGGCCAAACCGGGCCGGACCGGCAGCAGGCCCTCAATCTGGGCATCTTTTATCAGGACAGCGCGGCCAAGAAATGTTGGGTCCTCAAGTTCGACAACCCGCGCACGCTCGAGCAGATTGAGGCCGTTTTTGTGACCGTGGAGCCGAACGGCGGAAGCAACAAGCCGAGCGGCAAGCCCTTTCTTTCCGCTTCCCTGAAGATCGAGCCGAATCATCCGTAATTGGGTTGCATCCGTCCGTTCGGATCGTTCTTTTTCTCTTCCGATGAAACCCGCGTGGTACAACCCTGAATTCTCCAGCGTAGATCGAGAGAGTTTGTCTCAACTCCTCGGTCATAGGAGAAACAGCGTGCCATTACGTCGGATCGCTTTCCTTGTCCTCCTCGGACTCTTTGTCCTCGCTTCTGGCCGTGGGCAATCTCCAAACGGAACGATCAGCGGCACCGTGGCCGATTCGTCCGGGGCAGTAATCGTCGGTGCCGAAATTCTGGTCGTGAATGACGCCACCAGAGTGCAGTACCAGACCAAGACCAATGCAGAGGGGATGTATCTGGTCTCCAATCTCTCTCCCGGAACCTATCGCATTCAGGTATCCGAAGTCGGCTTCAAAACCATCATCAAACCGGAGATTATCATTCATGTTCAGGACGCGCTCGCGATCAACTTCACGCTGCCCATCGGAGCGGCATCAGAAATCGTGACGGTCACGGGTGGTGCCCCGCTCGTGAACACTCAAGATGCTGCTGTGAGCACGGTTGTTGACCGAAAGTACGTCGAGAACATGCCTCTGAACGGCCGCAGCTTTCAAGATCTGATTTTACTCACGCCGGGAGTTGTTACGAACAGTCCCCAGACTCAAGGGCTCATTGGGAACAACGGAGAATTCAGCGTAAATGGCCAACGGACGGAAGCAAACTACTATTCAGTCGATGGCGTTAGCGCAAATGTGGGAGCTTCACCCGGCGTTATCAATACTCCTGGTGCAAGTGGTTCCTTACCGGCCTCAACGGCGCTTGGAACAACACAGAGCCTGGTGTCGGTAGACGCTCTTGAGGAGTTTCGTGTTCAGAGCTCGACCTACTCTGCCGAATATGGGCGCAACCCGGGGGGGCAGTTCTCATTCGTCACGCGGTCGGGTACCAATGAATGGCACGGGACAGCTTTCGAATATCTGCGGAACAACATCTTTGATGCAAACGATTGGTTTAATAACTTCTTTGGCACACCAGAGCCACCGCTGCGACAGAATGATTTTGGAGGGACTCTTGGAGGTCCGGTTGAATTGCCCAAGCTTTATCACGGCAAGGACAAGACCTTTTTCTTTTTCTCTTACGAGGGCTTGCGCCTGCTTCAACCGCAAGCTGCTTCGCTCAATCAGGTTCCAACGGCGGCGCTGCGCCAGTCGGCACCAAGTTCCCTGCAGCCGGTTTTGAATGCTTTCCCAGTTGTGAATTGCAGTGGTTCTACGCCTAACTGTATACCTAACTTAGGGAATGGTCTGGGAGAGTATATCGGCACATGGTCGAACCCCAGCCAATTGGACTCGATTAGTGTCCGGCTGGATTACAGCTTGAAAAACAATCTGAGACTGTTCTTTCGATTCAGTGATACACCCTCGGTCTCCGCCAGTCGTTCGACAGGGGCTTTTGGTAGTCCTTCCAATGTTTCTTCCAATGCTTTCACGGTGCGGACATACACGTTCGGAGCGTCGACCTTGCTGTCGAATCGTCTCGGTAACGAATTGCGGTTGAATTATACGTCGAACGAGGCGACCAATTCTGTGAAGCTTGACAGCTTTGGAGGAGCGCAGGCTGTTGATTTGGCGCAACTGCAAGGTCTCAATTCCCAATCCTACCCTAGTTCCCAAGTATTCTTTGTGCTGGGATTTGACCCCTACTTTCCAGCGGTAGTTGGCAGCAGTGCTGTGACTTCACAGCGGCAGTGGAACTTGGTTGACTCGCTGAGCTTGTCGGTCGGAAGCCATCAACTGAGGTTTGGTGCTGATTATCGCAGGATGGCGCCCGCTAGCAGACCCGTAAATCCATTGATGTACATCGAGTATCTAAGCTCTGGGGCGGTCCAAGCAAACAGCATGGACGTGGGGGAGATATTCAGCAACAACGCTGCCTACCCCATCTACACTAACTTCTCCGCATTCGGACAGGACGAATGGCGATTGACATCGCGACTAACTATCTCCTTTGGATTGCGATGGGAAGTGAACCCAGCACCGAGCGCAGGCACTGGCAATCTTCCTTACACTGTCGAAGGCGCCGGGAATCTGGCCACGATGACACTTGCGCCTCAGGGAACCCCGCTTTGGAAGACGACTTGGTTTAACTTCGCGCCTCGCTTGGGAGCAGCTTACCTATTCCAGAGCACGCCAGGATGGGAGACGGTTGTGCGTGGGGGTGGCGGCGTTTTCTTCGATACTGGTCAACAACTTGGTTCTCAGGGGTATCAAGGACCTGGATTCTCTGCGTTCAACCTATTTGGCCCGGGGGTTGGTGGTCCATCCGCCAGCTTTCCATTTCCACTTTCTTCCATTCCCACGGTCGCGAATCCCCCCGTCGCTCCGTACACCGACACGAATGTATACGCCTTTCCTGCTCACTTGCAACTGCCTTATACACTGCAATGGAATCTCAGCGTTGAGCAAGCCCTCGGGAAATCGCAGGTGTTGACGTTGTCCTACGTTGGTGCAAATGGAAGAAGGCTACTGGAAATGAATACGGTCGACGCCGGCCTCTTCAACCCGAATTTCGCGGGAGTCATCTTTTTTCGAAATGGGCTAACGTCTTCCTATAACTCCCTGCAGACGCAGTATCAAAGGAGGTTGGCGCAAGGCTTGCAGGCGCTGGCCTCATATACCTGGTCACATTCGATCGACTACGGTTCCCAGAATTCTGCGCTCCCATATGTCCGCGGAAACTCAGATTTCGACGTGCGGCACAGCTTTTCCGCTGCCCTGTCTTATGATTTGCCCAACGCATCTCACAGGAAGCTTACCGCCGCGCTATTTCATCATTGGGGTTTAGATGATCGCTTTACAGCGCGGACGGCGTTTCCCGTCAATCTTGTGGGAAGCACTTTCACTGATCCGCTTACCGGACAGTCAGTCCCGAACGAACTGAATCTCATACCCGGTGTTCCGGTCTACCTCTTTGGAGCACAATGTCTCCAGGCTCCGCCGTTGGGCCTCGGCCAATCGTGCCCCGGTGGCAAGGCCATCAATCCGAATGCTTTCAGCCAACCGCCGCAAGGAAAAGCAGGAGACGCGCCCCGAAATTTCGTGCGTGGCTTTGGCGCATGGCAGATGGACGTCGCGGTACGACGCGAGTTTCCGATATACGAAAGGCTCAAGCTACAATTCCGCGCTGAAGCATTCAACGTATTCAATCACCCAAATTTTGGCGTCATCAATGCGACGTATTGTTCGCTCGTCCCCACATCTCCCAACTTTTCACCAGGCTGTACCTTTGGTCAGGCCACGGCGACGCTGGCCCAGAGTCTTGGCGTCTTGAGCCCGCTTTACCAGATGGGCGGGCCACGTTCGATGCAGTTTGCCCTAAAGCTTATTTTCTAGACGGTGGTCATTTGCCGACTCGCGGCAATGGCAGGAGTGTGCCTCTAGGCCAGTTCTATTCGGAGCATGAGCGCACCTAGGGTTGGGCTGCCTTCGGGACCAGCAATGAAGAGGAGCAGGCCAGGTAAATGCGTCATTCCGGCTTGATGTTGACGAGAGGGTTGGTGGGAGCCTTTTTCCTCGCTTTCATGTCTTGCTCATTTCCACAGGCTGAATCCAGGGCACAAGGCCCGCGGGCATCTTCAAAGCGTGGCGTGACAATGGCAGACGTGATCGGCATGACTCGATTCGCCGCCCCTATTGATTCGCGGTCATTTTCGCCGGACGGAAAGCGGTTTGCATTTGTTTTGAGGAAGGGAAACCTCGAGGACAATACAAACACATATTCTTTGCTGGTAATGGAAACCGATCAAGTATTTCAAGGTTCTGCGGCGAAATTGCTCATCTCGTTTTCATCTTCCTCCAACCGCGAAGGAATTAAGCGGATCGCATGGCTTGGGGACAATGACACGATTTTCTTTCTCGGGGAAAATCCGGGAGAGCTGACACAGCTCTACTCAATCCGAAATAGCACTGGGGAGTTAAGGAAGCTCACCAACCATGCTACAAATCTCACGTCCTACTCAGCATCTACGAGTGGCGACGATATCGTTTACGCCGCAGAAAAGCCTGTATCTGATCTTATGACGTCACACGTTATGCATTACGGCTTCCACGTTTCACGAAGTATTGACTTGCCGGAGTTGATTGCGGGGCATCTGTCTGATGGCGAATCGGATCGGTGCGAATTGTTCGTGCGAAAAGAAGGCCAAGGAGAAGATCGGCGCCTGAACGTCACGGGTAGGCTACTGATTCCAGAGCCTGGCCTCTTCCTTTCTCCTGACGGCAAGTATCTCGTCGTAAAAGCACTTGTGCGCGACATTGATCCTGCTTGGCGAGAATACAACGACCCTGTGTTGAAAATGGTCATGAACTGGAATCTCCCGCAAGGCAGTGCGATATGGATTGAACGCTATGAGTTGGTGGATACAGAGGACGGAAGGTCAAGGGCGCTGATCGATGCTCCTATCGGGTACTCTAATTCAGAGGTTGCGTGGTCTGCCGATTCGCACTCAGTGATCGTAACAGGAGTACATCTTCCGTTAAATGTATCGGACCATAAGAAGCGAGAGGCTAGACGCGCAAGCACATTTGTCGCTGAAGTCACAATTCGCAACTTGCAAATCGAAGAGATAACCGATCGGAACTTGGAGCTCCTGGGTTGGGAACAGGATGCCAACCTGTGGAAGTTCCAAGAGGAACGTGAGCAAACTAAAGCCAACAACTCAACCGAGTTTGTGTACTATCGAAAGACTCCGACAGGGTGGCAAATGGTCGGCGATATTTCTCGGGCGATTGACAAGCCTAGACCAGACATCTTTGTCGAGCAAGATCTTAACCTAGCTCCGCGCCTGGTTGCAGAAGATCAAAAAACCAACCGAAAGGCAGTGCTCTTCGACCCAAATCCTCAACTTGGTGCCCTTTTGTTGGGAATAGTGGAGGAAATTAGGTGGGATGATTCAGCTGGGCATGAGATCAGAGGAGGACTGTATCTGCCCCCAGATTATGAACCTGGAAAGAAATATCCGTTGGTTATCCAAACTCACGGATATCACTCACATGAATTCTGGATGGATGGCCCATACACGACTGCTTTTGCGGCACGACCGCTTGCCAGCGAAGGGATAGTGGTCTTGCAGTTGCCTGAAGTGGGGGTCGGGAGTGCAGAAGAAGGTGAACGAAACATGCGTGTGATGGAGAGTGCGATAGACTACCTCGATCAAAGAGGTATCATCGATCGAACTCGCGTGGGCCTGATAGGGTTTAGTCGGACTTGTTACCACGTGAAATATGCACTCGTGCACTCGAAGTTTCACTTTGTAGCTGCCAGCGTCACGGACGGAATAGATGCCGGATACTTTCAGTACTTGTCTTTTGGTAACTGGATAGCAAGCACTGCGGCGGAATACGAAACTCTTGAAGGGGCTGCACCTTTTGGCGAAGGACTAAAGGTTTGGCTGGAGCACGCACCTGGATTCTTACTAGACCGAGTGCAGACGCCCTTAGAGATACAGGCTATAGGCCGTCCTTCATCTTTGCTGGGCGAGTGGGAATGGTTCTCAGGATTGACCCGCCTCGGAAAGGGAGTGGATTTCATCTACATTCCGACCGGCGATCATGTTCTGGAGAAACCATGGGACCGCATGGTCTCGCAGCAGAGGAACGTCGATTGGTTCTTATTCTGGCTGAAGAACGAAGAAGATTCCGATCCCGGCAAACGCGAACAGTACAAACACTGGCGGACACTGCATGAAAAAAAAGGAGAAAATTGAAGTCCAAGGGGGGGACACATACCTTTACCCGACAATCTGAAGTGGGAGCCTGGGGTGCCGCTAAACGGCACCCTAGGCTTGTTTGGCCTACTCGTCAGCTTCATACGCATTCATGCTGTGAATAGGGGGGACCTGGGGGCTGTCAGAGAGCGGCGTTTCTCCCTTCGTTCCCAACACAAGGGCCTGTGCGTTTCCAACAACACGGATCGTTGGCTTCTCGTATTTCATGAAATATCACCTCCTTTCCGTCTGAAATTATTCTCAGCTGAGAAAAATGGATTAGTCACAGGGCGCTTATATGAGCGGCGACTATTCATTCGTTGGCTTCATAGGTGCTGACACTCCCGAAGTAGGGTCGCACGGAGTTTCTAGGAATGGCGACGTGCTCTTGGTCCCCTGGAGATAGTGCTGAGAATCGCCAACCACACGGATCATTGGCTTCTCATATCTCGTGAAGATTCGACTCCTATCAGATGAGCATTCATCGGTATCGTGGCCGTCCTTCCGTAGCAGCGTGCAATGCCAACTTATTTTTCGGGGGTGTGTCGAGGTTCATGCTCTTTACGGCGCGAAGCTTCCTGAGCCAAAGTTCGATGCCGATTGTCCGCATCAAGGGGATCACGGGGACCACATGGCCGTTCCGAGTCTTTTTCAAGACCTCAGAAATGCTTTCAGGGTCAATAATCCCGAGTGAGCTGCTAACCATGTGTTGGCTCATCTCCACCAAATCGGTCCATTCCGTTGAGATGGTTACAGTAGGGGCTCGGGCCAGATATGCTTTCCGCTTTCTGTTCAGAAGGTCGTGCGGAACGATGTCGACCAACGCGCGCCGCATCAGGGAGCGTCGTTGGCCTGGGCGGACGAGTTGTTCTCGGGGTACGGCGTACAGGAATTCCAGGAAGCTACGGTCAAGATACGGATAGCTTTTTTCGTAAACCGGCTCGGAAGGCAGGGCTCTGCATTCCAATTGCCTTCGCAAAACATCCAGAGTGCTCAAGTTCTCTTGAAATGTTGGTAAAGGGCCAAACAGCTTCAGCCTGCTTTGGTACCCTTGCAAGGCTGACCGATTTCGCTTGACGAAATCCGCATTCAACCAAAGTGCTGGCTTCTTGTCTTTCGGAACGCCGACCAGAGCAGAAGGGAAAAATCTCCGAGCGGCCTCAAAGAACAGATAGAACCATGGTTTTCTCTTGTTGAGTGCCCAAACTTTTAGTCGCTGAGCGAGCGTCCTGAATCGCGCACGTGCAAGGAGATCCTCGAGTTCCGGCGTGGGTGTAGGAACGCCGCCCGTGACTTCATCTCCGCCGATTCCGGAGAGCACAATACGATTGCCTTGAGATGCGATGCATGCTGCAAATTGTCTGCTGAGTCTATTGGGACGTTCGCCGGCGCCGGGGATGGAAGCGAAATGGTTGGTGTCGAAATCGAAGGCAAAAGATTCTTGCATGCTGACGTCGATGTGGTGGCCAGTGCGTCCGCGTTTTTCTTCGACTTTTGTAAAATAGGGGCGTTCGTTCCAGTTGGGTTCGGAGTCATCGTAGTAGGAGACAGTGTCGAGGCGCGGAGTTTCGACGGAGCCGCGGTCGATGATATTGTCCGCCATGCAGACGATGGAGGAGGAATCCATGCCGCCGCTCAGTTCGGCGAGAATGGGGCTATCTGAACGGAGCCTGCGCCGGACGGCTTCACTGAAGACACCTCGGAAGTGCTCTTCGTATTCGCCGTCGGTGCGGTAACGGATTCTCTTGTCGGGGTCAAAATCCCAATACTTGCTGATAGTGTGTTTTCCGGGCCGTAGGAGAACGAAAGAGGACGGCGGAACAGACCGAATCCCGATGTAGGGCGTGAGGTGAGCAGCGGGAAAGAACGAGAACCAGCCTGCGATGTACTCTTCATTGAGCGCGAAGGTTTTTCCCGCGAACAAAACGAGAGGATCGAGGATAGTGCTCCAGGCGACCTGATCCTTCTCGAACGAGTAATAGAGATGGCGCGTCCCGATGGGATCCTTTGCCAGGATCAGGGATCTGTTTCTTGGATCCCAGACCGATAACGACCAATCGCCGATCAACTCGGCGAAGCATGCGGTTCCCCACTCCTCATAGGCAGTCGCAACGATTGCAACATCGGTCGCGCTACTCGTTAAGAGTTCTTTCAGTTCGCGAATGAGCTCCGCTCGATTGTCCAGCCTGCCGTCCCAGGTGAGCACCGCGCCCGAAGGAGTGAGGTACGGCTGCGTTTCTCTGCGGGATTCGTTGGTCGTGTGAAAGGCACGGTAGAGAATGGCGACACTATCCTTTATATAAGCACCTCCCCAGTCTGGTCCATAGGGAACGAGCATTCCTTCTGTCTTCGCGAGACAGTCCGGGTCTGCCGGGCGACCGTCGATATTCCACCTTCCGAACTGCACGCTCACGATATATCTCCTTCGTGTTTTCTTCGCTATCCCTTCTTCAGCACCTGTCGAGCACCGCATACATTTCAGGCGTATACGGTTTGTCATTGACCACGCGGCCCGCGACCTCGACCCAGGCGTGGGCTTTGAACGGCATCTGCTGCGCCCCGATGACCATCTGCGCGGGCACGCCGTATTCCTTGAGAAGGCATGCCGTCGCTGCGGACCGCTGCAGGCAGAGCGCTTCTTTCCAATACCAGATGCAGGCCAGGTCCACGGCTGTGCAAATGCGCTCGATTGCCTCCGGGCCCGGCGCTTGTCTTCCGAGCGGACAGTTGCGGACCTTTTCGTAAAGCAAGGAAAAATTCCCGCGCACGAGATGGAGGTCGAAATAGATCAGTTTCCAATAGGCTTTGAGCACGAGAAACCGCATGGCAAGGCCCCCCTTCACGCCAATATCCGGAGTTGCTCGCAGAGAAAGCCCATCCGGTCCGTCAGCGCTTCGACCCGCTCGCTCAAGGGCAGCACCGGGGAATGCCCGCGAAAGGGGCTGTAGTCGAGAATGATCGGTTGTCCGGAGGAGTTCGCCGCTTGCAGCCGGGCGGTCATCTTGCGGGCGTGGAGCGGATTGCAGTTCCGGTCCGCGTCGCCGGAGACGATCATCGTCGCGGGATAAGGGACACCTTCGCGCACCTGGTGATACGGTGAGTAGCGCGACAATGCTTCGAAGTCCTCCGGATCTTCCGCCGTCCCGAACTCGTCGCGCCAGACGTGCGCGTTGTCGAAAAGGTGGTACCGGAGCATATCCAGCATCGGGACCAAGCAGACGACCGCGCGAAACAGGTCCGGCCGTTGCGTCATCGCCGCGCCGACAAGCAGCCCGGAATTCGACCCTCCGAAGATTGCGAGCTTGGCAGCCGTGGTTCTTCCCGTCTGGATGAGCCATTCCGCAGCCGAGAGGAAATCATCGTAGGCGGTCTGGCGGTTGCGCCGCTTGGCTGCGTTATGCCACTCCGCTCCGAATTCCGATCCTCCCCGGATATTGGGCAGGGCGAAGAGACAACCCCTTTCGATTAGAAAAGCAACGAAGACGCTGAACTGCGGCGTCATCGAAACGCCGTATCCACCGTAAGAGGTCATGATCGCAGGATGGCAGCCGCCTGCGACGACGTCGCGGCGGCCCAGAAGGAACATGGGGATTTCCGTTCCGTCCTTGGATCTATACCGCACCTCGGTGTGTTCGTAACTCGCGGAATCGAATGGAATCCTTTTTTTAGCCCATGGGATGCGCTTCCCTTCCTCCGGCGAATAGCGCTCGATCGCAATTGGCTTGGTGAAAGACTCCGATTCGAGGAAAAGCTCGTCGTTCTCGGGTGACGCACCGACAAGGCGCAGGGTCTCGCAGGGGCGAAGCGTAAGTTCGCCGGTCTTGCTTCCGTCGAGGTCGAAAACTGAAACCTGCTGGGCGGTTCCCCGGATGTAGGAAACAAAAATCTGGTCGCCTGCCACCGTCCACTGCTGGATGCGACTGTTGCTTTCCGGAATCAAGTCAACCCAATCTGGCTCGCCTTCCTGCCGGGGCCGCAATTCCACAATGCGCAAGTTCGGCGCGCCGCGGTCAGTGATGGCCAAGATTCTGCCGCGAAGGAGCAGCGGGCCGAAACTGTCCTCCACGTCACTGACAATGGGTTCCGGAGCTGCTTCGTCCTCCCACGGTTTCAAGTGGAAATCCGTGAGCGTTTTTTCGAGGAAACGGTAGATGAGGAAGCCAATCTGTTTCGTATCCGAAACTAGGCCGAGCCTCAGTCTTTCACCCCAGCCCGCGAAGAAGATCTCCAGGTCATCCTTGAACTCGGTGCCAATAATATGGCGGTAGGCGGCGCGACGATATGGTTCCTTCCCGTTTGCCAGCTCGTGGACGTAACAGAAGCTATTTCCGTCCGGTGCGAACGTAAAGCCGCGCAAATACCCTCGAGGAAGAACATCCGGCAGTATTCTGCGGCTTTCGATGTCCAGCAGTGCGAATGTCCCAGTCCGCTCTCCGCCCTCCTTGATTTCGTAGAGCAGGAGTCGCCCATCCGGCGAAACGCGGAACGGCTTGACCGCCGTGTGAATTCCATGGCCCTGTGCACACGGGTCGACCAGCAATTGATCTTCACCATCAGGCCCTTCCCTCATGCAAATGCACGGCTGTTCCTGATCCGCAAGACGCTTCCGGAAGAAGTACCGGCAGCCGGCTTTTTGCACGGAGTCATAGGTTTCGACGGCGAGGAGATCGTGAATGCGTTGCCGTATCTGTTTCCGCCCCGGGATGTTGTCCAGATAGGCGCGGGCGTAACACGTCTGCTCTTGAAGCCATTCGCGGGTGCGCGGAGAATCCTGGTCTTCGAGCCAACGATAGGGATCTGTTACCGGCACGCCATGAAGAACTTCGGTGACCGGCTGGACCGGAGAAAACGGAGGAGCGGAAACTAGTCCAGGCATAGCTCGCTCCTTTCCGCGGCTTGAATCGCCTCGCGGTACATGCGCCGCGTGAGGCTGCGAAAATAGCCGGCCAGTTTGGGGTTGTGGATGGCATCCAGCGAGCGCCAGGAATAGTTCGCAACTGCGTAAACGAAGACGGCGACGAGGGGAGAAAGGGCCAGCGCCCGCCTTAGATCGTCCGGAGAGTGAAAAGACGTCCAAGGCCGCAGATAAGCATCGGTTACACGCTCAACGGCTAGCGTTTCCTGCAAAGCGCTGCGCTTGAGGTGCTGACGGAGGTATTCCAGCGTGATGAGCGGATTTGCGACGCAGCCCTCGGCCCAGTCGAGGAAGACGCAGCGATCCCGGGACACCAGGATGTTTCCGGAATTGAAGTCGATGTGCCCGAGGGTGTCCGGGAGGCCAAAACTTAGAAGCAGCTTGCAAGCCTCCTCGAGCTTGCCACTGAGAGATGCAAGTTCCGAGGCTGACAGCGGCGCCGGTGACGGCTTTTTCTGGGCGGCCATGAATTCGGCCATGCGAGCAAGAAACGGATCAATCCGTACCACCAGACTCCGAGTTTGAAGGTCCTTGCATCCCGCTTCCAGCAACTCCGCGCCTCTTCCTATCGAGGCAATCTGGAGTTCCGCAAGCTGTTCTGCGGCGCGCTCCCATGCTGCGCATTCGGCGGTTTGATCGAGTTCGCTGCCCGGCACTTCCTCCATCAGCCAGCCATTCCAAGCCGGGTGAACCCCAAGGATGCGGGGGACGTGGCGGGGAAAAACTCGGGCCAGGAAGAGAGAAACAGGCAACTCGTGTGCGTTGGGTTCCCCGGTGGCCTTGAACCAAAGAGCGCCCTCATTGGTTTCGAGACGCATGAGGCTGAACGTCGGGCTGGCGTTCAGCTGCCGGAACCCGCCGGTCAGCCGAAGGCCCAGCGGACCCACCTGCTCTTGAGCCCACTCGAAGAGTTCTCGCAGCCAGCCGGGCCTCGCGAATGGTCCGGGCGTTTCACCTCTCGCGAAAGAGCCGAGTTCCTCGAGCGATTCCCTGACGACCCCCGCTTCACTCACGCCACCGCAACCAGTTGCTACGGTAGGCGGCATCCAGTAGGTTCCGGCAGGTGCTTTGTCGTTGTTCCGGACCGACTCCATGACACTGTAGTTCGCAACTCCATTTCCACCCGATGTCCGATGGCGCGGAACAAATAAGCAGTACACTTCGAGTCCCCATCCCCTGCTGACCTCCGAGGCCAACTGTTCGGCGACCCTTTGTTGAGGGTGAATTTCAACCAGAGGCAGGGCCCACCCGGAGCCATTTGGCAGAAGGAGAATCTCGGAACCGTTTCGCCGTATGACCATCAGTCTGTAACTGTCGCCGGCGCAGTGGTGTGAATCCATAGGAATCTCTTCTCCGGTTGAATCCTCAACTGACGTCGGCGGATCGAATGGGCTGCAGGATGTGGTGTTTCTGCAGAGTCGCGATGAACTCGATCACATCTGCGCGCACGACTTCCCGGCTTGCTCCATAATCGCGGCTGATCTCGTCGGCGATGCGCGGCTCGTCATAGCCCCGTTGCATCAATTCAAGGATTTTGGCCCCGACGATATTCAGGCAGAACATCTGGCCGTGGTGAACGTCCAACAAAATCCCCCCGTCCGCTGTCTCGGTTCGCCGGATTGTGTCGGATATTCTGAACATGGTTGCGGAGTCTCGGACGGAATCGAACTGATCGCCTCGGCTGCAGACGACTGTGGCATCTGCCTGGAGGGAAATCCAGAAACTGCCCTCTCTGTTCGTATCGGGGCAGTCTACGGTCGTAATACAGTGTAAAAACACGGCTTATGGAGCGGCAGTGGACCAACTCGGCGCCGGTTGTGTTCGCATCCGCGACCTAAATGAGCACATAACCAAGGCGTTCTTCTCCGGAACTGCAGAGGAATAGGACGTTTAGCCCGCGGAGGCTGTGGACGTCAGGAATTCAGCGTAGAAGAGGTTTGTGGCGTTGAGGGCGGAGTGGTTTCCATCTCCCACGATTTGCCCCTTCCGCATCACAAGGATTCTTCCCATCCGTGAGATCGAGTGCAAGCGATGAGAAACCACGATGAGAGTCGAGTCTGGCAACGTTCGGTCAATCATCCGCAGCATGATCTCTTCCGAATTCGGATCCAGCGATGAAGTCGTTTCGTCAAGAATCAAGATCCTCGGCCGGTGAAGAAGGGCTCTGGCAATTGCAACCCGCTGACGTTCCCCGTTCGAAAGATTTGATCCGCTAGGTTCTATGTACTCATCCAGCGAACCGGGAAAACCGTCCAGATATTTTGTCAGGCCAACCAACCGCAGGGCACGCTCCATGTCACCGCGCGTGGAATCGAATCGTCCGACTCGTAGGTTGTCAGCAATGGATCGGTGAAAAAGAATCGGCTGCGCCGGCAGATAACAGACGGACGAACGCAGACTCGTTAGTGTCACTTCGCGCACGTCTGAGCCGGCGATGAGGATTTCGCCCGACTCAACATCGTAGATACGCGCTATGAGTTTTGCCAGCGTGCTCTTGCCCGCGCCATTCGGACCCGCGATGGCAACACGTTCTCCTTGGGGAATCTCCAGGCGCGGAATGCGGATGCCACAGCTGCGCCGCTGGTAACCAAATGAAACATCCCGGAATGCGAGATCCAAGGGGAGGTCTGGAGCGAACGGTTTTGCATAACGATGCTCTCTGACGGCCGGGGCAATCTCGAGGACAGCCTGAATTTGACGGATACTGGCGAAGGTGCGTTGCGACCTTGAGTACATCTCCATCGCCGCACCCAAGGGGTCGAAGAGCTGAACCAAAAGACTGTAGAAAGCGACCAGAGTTCCGATTGTCAGCTTGTCGCTGAAAACCATCAAGCTTCCACAGGCAAGGGTCACAGCAATTCCGGTCACGATTGCCAGGTTCGACAAAGCGGAGAAGAAAGCACCTGTCTTGCAGAGGGCGTCTTGGCAGCAAACGGTGTTGGTTAGCAATTCAGAGGCTTTACGCTCCTGCGGTTCCGTATGTCGCAGAAGTTGGATCTGCGTCAAGGCTGAAAGATGTTCCTGAAGGAAACTGCTGAATTTGCTCCGTGCAGCTTGAACGAGGTCGGCCTGATGTCCGATCCTGCTCCTGTAGCGATGGCGGACGACCAAAAACGCGGGAACGATCGGGATCACTATGAGAGTAAGAAGCGGGCTCAGGACCGCCATGGCCGATAGAGTCACTCCCGCAGCGGTCGCCGTGCGGAGGATTGAGGGTAAGAGGTCCGAACCGAAGTACGAGATTTCGTCGATTGGTCCTTCGAACGGATACAACAATTCGCCGACGGGAGTCCGGTCGAAATAGTCCGCGGAGAGTGAGTCGAGGTGTCGCAGGAGAGACACCCGCAAGGCCAGGGCGGTGTGTTGGGTAGCCCGAAAGGTTAGATAGCCGCCAAACGCGTTGAGAATCGCCTTCCCTTCGAAACTCGCGAAGATCAACCCGATCGCGATGATGAGAAGGTGAGGATCGTGAGCTGGCAGGATGGAATCAATCAGCCATCGGATTGAAAGTGGAGTGACAAGAGCCAGCAAACTGGCCAGCGTGAGACAAACAAAACTTGCGGCATGCAACGGGAGTTGCGGTTTGACCTTCGGGAAGAGCCAGCGAAGCTCCGGCGGGATCGGACTCGTCATACGTGTTGAATCAATCTGCAGTAGCGATAGACGACGTTGACTAGATTAGACGGACACGAATGTGCGCGCCACCAAACGCAATATCTGTTCGCAACCGGGATCGCCGCATTGAAACGAAATGAGTTGCACCAAGAGTAGGGGAAGCCTTGGTGGGACAGGCGTTCGCGCCAGGGTCAACCCTTCAAGAAAGCCGTCTCAAAATCGTCGTGACCTGCCCGACGACCTCGGCGTCGGTCCCGTTCCTGAAATGTTGTGTGCCGAGCGGGCCGCCCGGATGGGCATTAACGGTGAGTTTGCCCTCATGCAGGGTGCAGCGACCACAGAGATAGCTGCCATCCCGTTTGAGGATAAGGTAGAGCGGCTGTTTGCAGACCGCATTCGTTGTGGATTCGGGAGGTTTTTTGACCCGGCGGTTAACCGCAACGAATGTGGCATTGATAAGCAAAGGATGGATTGGCCTTTCATCTCCCCCAACCCAGAATACGTCCGAAAGAGAGAAGTTCTTGAGGCTAGTAAGTTCGTTAAGTGAGTGTCGTAGGAAAAGTGGAACTTCCTCCCAGTTCTTCATGAGGGAGCCCAGGAACCCGCCATGTTCTTGTAGCCTTTCTTTTTCGCTGGCGACGTGGAGGCCTTGATTTCGGTCGGGCACCTGCCGAGGAATAAGTTCGTCTGGAATCGCCTCGCGCCCCGCCTGGTCGAGTGGAAGGCCAGAGGCGCGGAGAAATTGATTGAAGTCGATGCAGTACAGAACACACAGCGTGATGATTTTCTGAATGTGTCGTGGCGGGAGCGAGAGCGTCTCGTAGTCTGATAGTGTGCTCGCAGCAGTAAAAAAGAGTTCGTCCGAGAGCATGTTCGCAATCCAGCGGCTGGATGACGATGCTTCCCGGAAGGACAGTCCCACGCGGGTACGAAAGCTTCGGAGAAGATCCAGGAGATTGGCTTGCATGCTTGGAGAGGGCAAAAGTTGGGGCTTTGGCGCAATGGCCAATCGCGGCGGCACCCAGACAGCGTGATGGTGGGTGAGGGGTCGAATCTCGGCGTCCACGATCCCGAGGATTCGGGCTTCCTTGCCGAGCCTTAGCTCTACTTGTGCGCAAGGTCGTTGGGGCGAATCCAGGATTACCCTGTCCTTTTCGAGCACCACCAGTTGCGAGCATGTGAATCCGAAACTCTGCTCCACCAAGAATAGCCGTCTGTCAACATTCGTCTTCGTACTAGAAAGTAGTTCTTCCGAAGACCGTGCATCCACTCTGACAATGCTGCCTGGCGCTAAGTGCGGGAACGCATGCGCGTCGTTTTCGCCGACTTTGCCATAGAGAAATCTTGTTTTGCTCAATGGGAGTAAATCCGCTGCTCGTCTTGGCGCTGCCGTCTCCAGGAACTCTCCGAGTGGGGCTATCGGTGGCACCGGCCCTGCCTGGGGCCTTTCAGCAAACCAAGGAATCCATGAGTGTGTGTCATAGACCGTGGAGTCCAAAAGCGTAGTTTGCTGCCTGGGAATCAGCATTCTAAGTCGGGAAATCGAGTCCAGGTCGAATCCGAATACGGCCAGCCAGTCGCTCAAACGATAGTTTGTGATATGGCTGAGAGCGAGCATCTGATGAATCGTGGGTATCAAAGAAGGATCTCCGACGTCGTAATACAAATTGTGAGGGACATAGAATCGCGAGGAACGGCCGAAAGTCTGAGCGGATTGCTGAGAAACGCGATATAGCGTCAAGCCTCTCGCAAAGAGAATCTGCCGCACTTGCTCAGCCCGGTCCATTTGGGGACACCTCGATTCTTGGTCGTATAGCCAAGATTGCGGTCCTGGTGGGAATAATCGCGGCTCTGGCCGCATATGCGACCAATCCAAAGAATTTCAGCTAGACAGACACATTTTATGTATGTATGAGAGAATGACGTGGCTGGACATTGACGAGCCACCAGCGTAGGATTCCCGGCAATGGACGCACGCAAGCTAGGTCCGAGCCCAGGGGAGCGCCTGAAGGCACTACGCGAGAGCCTTGGACTTACCACCCGCGATGTCGAGGAGAAAAGTGACCAGATCGCAAAGGAAAACCACAGCCGGGAATATTATATTTCCCACGCTTGGGTGACGGACATTGAAAACGGTAGGTTCACTCCCAGCATCTACAAATTCTTCACATTCAGCGCTGTTTATCATCGCAAATTCTCTCAGGTGGCATCCTTTTATGGATTGCGGATGGGCGACCTGGCTCGCTATCGGACCAGGATCGGAGTTCCCAGAACACATCTCCTGGATAGCGGAGGCGATTCCGAGACCGAGAAGGTATCGTTGCCTGTGCAGTTCAAGCCGGGATTCCGGTTGGAGCGAACCAGCCTGCTTGCGCAGGTCGTGGAGAAGTGGGACCAGATTCCTGTCGGATTCTTGCAGCATCTCGACCTGCGCAAATCCGTGTACGGCTATATCGGGCTCGAGGATTATACGCTCTTCCCTCTCATCCGTCCGGGTTCGCTTGTGCAGATTGACACGAGTCAAAGAAAAATCAGTTCTGAGAAGTGGAAGACGGAATTCGACCGTCCCATCTACTTTGTGGAACTGCGAGACGGCTTCGTTTGCAGCTGGTGCCACGTTGACCGGGGCCAGCTAATAGTCATTCCCCATTCCCACTCCCCCCAGGATGTTCGGTCATTTGCCTACCCGTCTCAGGCTGAAATTGTCGGCAGGGTGACCGGAGTGGCCATGCAAATTGTCGGCGAAAGAGCACCCGAGCCGAGGGAACCGTCGACTGGAGAATCTCGCTGAACAATTTCCCAAGGGAAAGCCAGTTGGCCAGTGCAAGTTCGGCCGGTGATGGGGCATTAACCCCGCATCGTCCGGGGAAGGGCTTTCATTTCCCAACTATTTTTCCAAGTAAGGGTTCGTTCAAGACTTAAGTGCCGCCAATTGAAGCGTTTTTGGAATTTTATTCCCCGTCTCCCAAGCTTCGGACGTGGGTTCGATCCCCACCGCCCCTACCAACCATCTCACGGACTTTGCAGGACTTACCGAAACCGCGAGGCAGCAAAAGGCAGCATTAAGAAGCTAGGTCGGCACGCCAACGAAAATCTGGCGGCACGGATAGCAGGCCGACGCTTCCCCCACGATGATGGACGCGCGAGACAGCTCGTACCCATCTGTGCACACTGCACTTGTGAGAAGGCTTTACTTCTCGTAACCTGGCCTTTCATGGACCCAGTACAGACCAACGGCAGGACGATTCGAATCGGACAGATATTTCGCGTTCCGTATCGGGGCGTTAAGGACGATAGCGCTGACTTTGTCAGCTATCAACAGCTGACTCGTGGCGCACACACGAAATCGGCAGACCTCCAAAAAGGCATGTTCTTTTACCAGCAAGTCAAGGAGCCAAGCCGGGCGTTGAGCAGGCTGCCAGCATTCCTTTTTCATTCCAATCCATTTAAGCAGGGTGCGGAAGGCACGCCGTGGGTTGACGTGATTGAACCAGATGCAGGCTACTGTTTATTTCATGGCGACAATCGCAAGACTGGCGCAGAACCACTCAGTTCGCGTGGGAACGCCAAATTCGTTCAGTTTCAAGATTTCTACGCCGACCCAGCTTTGAGAAAGTTCGCGCCGCCAGTTCTCGTGTTTGACCAAGTCGAATACAATGGCAGCCAGCGCGGTTACCGACGCTTTTGCGGTTTTGGCGTTCCTGTGCGGCGGATGCTCGCGACTCAGAAGCAGAAAAACGGCGGATATTTTACCAATCTCGTGATCGAACTAGCTCTCTTCCGCATGGAACGTGAAAACGAGCTGTTTGACTGGCGATGGATTGACCAACGCCGCGATGGATCAGTCGAGGCCGACGCCGCCCTCCGCGCGGCCCCCCAGTCCTGGAAAGAATGGGTTGATGGTGGCGAGCTGGCGATTGAGGGGTGCAGGAGAATCGTCGCGCGCCAGCCCGTCGTTGATTTGGCTGACCAGCGGCGTGCGAGCCGCGAAGAACTAGAAATATTGGGCGACGTTCTCCGGTACTACAAGAATACAAAACACGCCTTTGAGGGCTTGGCGTCATTCGTCGCCCAGAAGATATTGGGGAGTCAATGTAGACGCGGATGGGTGACAAAACGTTCGGGGGATGGGGGCGTGGATTTTATTTGTCGCTTGGATGTGGGTGACCGAGCGGACCGCTTAAGTATCACTTCTGCCGTCGTCCTTGGACAGGCCAAGTGCGTAGCGTTGGACACGGCTATAGGAGGACATGCTTTGGCGCGGGTCGTAGCAAGACTACAGCGAGGATGGATCGGCGCGTTCGTGACAACGGGTTCGTTCTCCCGCGCTGCTCAACTGGAGCTCGCACAAGATCGATACCCCATCATACTCGTGAACGGCCTCCGTTTAGCGAAAGTTCTTTTCGAGGTTCTCACACAAGAACGAATCACTCTCCGCGACTTGCTCGACCGGGAAACGGCCTGGTACAACATGCACTCCAGCCATTTGCCCCCAAATCGAATCCTTGAAGATGCCTTTTGGTTTGCATCGGCCACACTGCTGACGCCGGAGCCTCGCAATGCCTAGTTGCAAAACCAAACTAAAAGGACTGGATCTCTTTGCCGGCCTGGGCGGAAGTAGCTGGGGGGCAACATGCGCTGGCGTCGACATAATTGCGGCAGTGGACCGTTGGGAGCTCGCTCGCGATACGTATAGGTCGAACTTCCCTAATGTGGAGTTCCTTCTCGAACGATGTGAGGATATCGATCTGGACCAACTGAAGAAGAAGCTTGGACCAATTGATTTGATCATTGCGTCGCCGGAATGTACGAGCCATACATGCGCGAAAGGCAATGCTCCCAGGTCCGAAACAAGCCGTCGGACCGCCTTTCAGGTGGTTCGGTTCGCGCGAGCGTTTAAACCCCGCTGGCTTGTCGTCGAGAACGTCGTACACATGCGCACATGGAAGTCTTATTCAAACTGGCTCCGCCAACTTGTCGATCTCGGATACAACGTGAAAGAACAAGTTGTGAATGCCGCGGACCACGGCGTTCCTCAGGCCAGGAGAAGACTATTTGTGATGTGCGATCGCGAGCGGCCTGCTTCGGAAGTACAGCGCACCGCAAAGCGTCGAAGGACGGCGGCCTCCGTCGTGAAAAAAAAGGGGTCATTTCGATTTTCGGACCTTCGACATGAAAACCGAGCGGAAGCGACAATCGAGCGAGCGGAACGTGCTCTTGCCAAAATCGGACACAAAAAGCCCTTTCTCTTGGTTTATTACGGATCGGATGCTGCCGGAGGTTGGCAACCGCTCAATGTTCCCCTTCGTACTCTGACAACGCTGGACCGCTTTGCGTACGTACGAGTAAAGGGGAAGGGCCACGAAATGCGAATGCTGCAAGTACCAGAAATAAAGGCGGCGATGGGCTTTCCGAACGACTACCGTTTGGAGCATGGGACCCGGCGTGAAAAGATCAAGCTGTTAGGAAACGCTGTCTGCCCGCCAGTGATGGCAGCGGTACTTAATAACCTCATCCGGTCGAGTGGAGCGCAATGACCACGCGGAAAGTTACCTTCCGGCCTCGTGCACGCCTGCTTCTATTGCTTGGCGACCAACTGATCAGAGACCCAGGCGTTGCTGTGTTCGAGTTGGTCAAGAATGCCTTCGATGCCGACTCGCCCAACGCGACAGTCACAATGTCGCGTGTGGAAGACCCCGCTCGCGGCCAGATAATTGTTGAAGACCGCGGAGTGGGTATGGACGCCGACACCGTATCTGATGTGTGGCTTGAGCCCGGAACCGACTACAGGATCAAGCAGAAGGAAAAAGGGGAGGCAACTCCAAAGTACAAACGTATCCCGATAGGCGAGAAGGGCGTAGGTAGGTTCGCTTCCCATAAACTTGGCAATAACGTGCGGCTCATCACGCGGAGCGCGGGGTCACAGGAAGTCGTCGTGGAGATTGATTGGGAGAATGATTTCAAACAAAAGCGCTACCTCTCTGAGGTTGAAATCAAAGTCGTGGAACGGGTACCGGAACATTTCACAGGGAAGAAAACCGGGACGCGTATAGAGATAACACATCTTCGCGACGTGTGGACACGCGGTATGGTCCGTGACCTCGCCCGCGCCGTCAATGCGATTTCTTCGCCATTCAGTGGTGTTGGAGACTTTAAGACCCAGCTAATTCTTCAGGATCATGAGGAATGGCTCCTCGGCTTACTTGACGTCAAGGATGTCCTAAAGTTTTCGCTCTACAGAGCAAAATGCGTTCTTAAAGGAAACAGGCTCACCTATGAGTATCAATTCACCCCGTTCCCAGGGATGGACCGCGTCGAGCCTCGAAAAGTGACGCATAGCGTCTCGTTGGGGGGAGCTGCTTCAAAGAAACCCACCAATCTTGACGACCACAATATCGGGCCTGTGGAGTTGCGCCTTTTTGTGTTTGACCAGGATGCGAAAGTCCTGAAGTTGGGGGAGGTCAGCGACAGGAAGGGCCTGAAGGAGTTCCTGAATGAGTCAGGTGGCGTTCGCGTGTATCGGGGAGGAATCCGAGTCTACGACTATGGCGAACGCGGCAATGACTGGCTGGGATTGGGAGGACGCCGGGTCAATGTCCCGACAAAGCGACTGAGCAACAATCTCATCGTAGGTGCCGTTTCTCTGGACATTCGAAAATCCGTGGATCTGAATCTGAACCGCGGCCTGATTGAAAAAACTAACCGCGAGGGGTTCGTTGAGAACTCAGACTATGAAGCTTTTCGCGACGCCGTGGTTTATGCCATCCAGAACATCGAAGTCGAGCGCAATATGGACAAAAGGCGCATTAGAAACGCCTACGCAGACTCAAAGCTGCGAGAACCTGTCCTTGAAGACCTCACGGAGCTGCGGGAAATCGTTGAAAAGAAAAAACTGACTGGTGAGATTGGGCCGTACTTGGATCGTATTGAAGCAGATTTCATGGCAGTCCGAGAGACACTCCTGACGAGCGCCACAGCTGGGCTTAGCCTGTCAGTTGTTATCCACGAGGTCGAAAAAGGTGTAGCGGAACTGCAATTGGCAGTGGAGGGCGAAAAGGCTACGAACCGGATTAAGGCACTCGCCAAGCATTTGGCCGACCTCATCGAGGGTTATGGTGCGCTTGTCCGGCGCTCTGGAGTAGCGGGCGAGCGAGCTTCGTCCCTAATTTCCCAGGCTTTGTTTAATCTCGAACTCCGGCTTAAGGTCCACAAGATTCAGGTGGTGAGACCTGCCCGGGTTAGCGATTTCCTTGTGAAATGCAGCAGACGGCTGATCATCTCGACGATTATGAACTTGGTGGACAACTCGATTTGGTGGCTCGACAACAAATGGGGCGAGCAGGCTGGCCAAAAGAGAATTTTCGTTGGGCAGGTTGATGACCTGGACCGTCACCGGGCTATCGTCGTCGCTGACAACGGGCCAGGTTTCATCGATCCGCCTGAATTTCTGACCGAGCCTTTCATAAGCCGTAAACCCGACGGCATGGGACTTGGATTGCACATCGCCCGAGAGGTCATGAAGGCGCAGGGAGGCTCGTTGGTATTTCCGGACAAAGGGGATGTCGATCTTCCGAGGGGTTTTGATGGGGCGGTCGTGGCACTGTCCTTCAAGGAGCGAACATGAACGGCTTAGGCGGGGCCCGGGTCCTTTTACTGGATGACCAGTCCGATGAAGCCCTTCCAATCATGCGAGCCTTCTCCAAAGTCGGCGTTCCATCTGTATTCTTTGATGGCAAGGAAGCCGACTTGCCAAAAAGTGCAAAGAAACTGCGTGGCGTCCGCCTTGCGATTTTGGATATGAATCTGGGGGTGACCGGCAACGACAAGAGTATCGCGTCCACACTCGTCCAAACGTTCGCTAAGATCATCAGTCCAGAAAATGGACCGTACGGAATTCTCATTTGGACGAATCATCCTGAGTTGAAGGACGAGGTTGAAAAGTACATCTACGAACATGAGTTTCTTCCCAAACCCGTCTTCGTCGTCATGCTAAAAAAGGCGAATTTCAAAAAATGGGTAGCGAAAGGAAAGCCTTCGCAGTTCTCAGTCGCGAAACTTTCAACCGAACTCCTTAGGATTTTGGCGGAGAATGCGCCTTTGGAAGTTTTGCAGACTTGGGAGGGGGCATGCTTTGAAGGCGCCACAAACGTTACGAATGCCATAGCTGAGCTAAGTGGTTCGACGGCCACCGATTTGACCGCGTGGCGAAAGGCTTGGCGGGACGAAGCTCTGAAGCTCCTACTCGTGCTGAGCAAGGCGCGAGCCGAAGAGCACCATACGCGCGACAATTGCATCCCCTCCATTTTTCTGGCGTTGAGTCCTCTGCACTCTGACCGCATGGACATCCTCGCGGAAACGCTTTCCAAAGGCTTGTCGGAATATATCGACCACATAATGACGGCTACGGGAGGCTCGGCAATCGAACGGAAGGCCAAGGTCAATACAATGCTTCATTTTGCCTCGGACGGCCTCGATGATTTTAGCCCAGGCAATCTTTTTGTTTTCGGCAAAAGCAACAAGCCTGCTTTCATACCTACTCTCAAAGAGGTGCTTCAGGACTGTATCGAGGGAAATCAAACCCAGCGTCCTGAAAATCTGAAAATCATTCTGGAACACGCGCACCTCTGCGGGCTAGAAGTGACCCCGGTTTGTGACCATGCTCAGAACAAGATGGGTTTGTCCCGAGTGATTGCAGGGTTCATTGTGCTCGCAGAGCACTCGAAGAAGATCAAAGGCGGACAATTTCTGAAGACGGTGGGGCCGTTCCTTCTGCGGGTCAAGCCCTCGCGAGCTGAAACTTCCGTGCTCTTTCTCAATTCGCGCTATGTGTGCGCCGCCAAGCCGAACGTGGTCAAGCAATTGAGGGCGGCTGCCCGCCTCCGATCCCAGTTGCTCGCTGATATTCAATCTTGGGCTTCCTACCAGGGTGCACGACAAGGTGTGATGCTTTTGAGATAGCGAATATGGATGTGTTCTCAAAAGCCAAACGGTCCCAAGTCATGGCCGCGATACGGCCCAGAGGCAACCGTAGCACGGAGCGTTTCTTTGCGGCCTTGTTAAGGTGCGGACGCGTTTCCGGGTGGAAGTTGCATTGCACCGACGTTACAGGCAGACCGGATTTTTATTTTCCCGTCCGAGGAATAGCCATTTTTGTTGATGGATGCTTCTGGCATGGATGTCCTAGGTGCTTTCAAGCACCGCGACAGAACGCGTCATTTTGGGCCGCAAAAATCGGAGCCAATCGCAAGCGCGACCGCAAGATCACGCGGGCCTTGCGGCGCGAGGGTATCAGAGTGATTCGTCTTTGGGAGCATGAGCTGGAAAATCGAACCCCCCGAGTGCAGGCCGTCATCAAGCTGCTACAGCGCTCGGAACTAACGTGAACCGCTATCAATCGCTGTCACTTGTCGTAAACGCTGGGCCATTACTAAATCGGTACGTTCGCCTGCTGCAGTTTGGCAAGATCGCGAAACGAGTGTCACAATTTGTAACATACCAACAGTCGATCAGTTGGGTCCCATCACGCTCAGGCGGAGTCTTGCTTGTCAGTACAGCCCTCATCCGGTCTGCAGCGCCCAGAAGTTCTGGAACAGATATATGAGGCGGTTCTCTCCCGCTTCCCTCTGCTCCGGCTCCTCCATTTTAGCCACCGCCCTGACGTGGACGCCACACAACTGCCGAGTTTCATCGGTCTGATCGCAGCGCTTTTTCAATCCGGTGGCAAACCCTGTTGCGTGGTTCTGCCGGACACCAGCGAAGTCACACTGGCGGTGAGCGCCCTTATCGCAGTAACGCGATTGTGCCACGATTTCCCTGAAATTCTCCGCAGTCATGCCTCCGATCAGTTCCGACGGGGTGAAGACCACGTGCTCGTGCACCCATGTGAACTAGTCTACCGGTACGACGGTCTCTTCACTGCGGACCTCTTCAAATTGAAGGTGATCGACCGAAATGAATGGCGGTCCCTCCCGATTACCGAGATAGCCCGCCTTGAGAAAACCACTCGCAAACGACCTAAGGGTCAGTTGGATTCAGACCTGGGACTGTCGCTGCCGACAGTGCTTGGGTCCATCCTGAAGATCAAAATCCCGCTGAACCGAAATTTTCTTCGGAACTATGTGCTGGTATTGGGCGCCAGAAAACACTTTTTGGAAGCGCTGGATCGTTGGACGGTTGAAGCACCGACACTCAACAACGGTCTCAAAGGGTTTCTCAAGGACGAAATCCCATTCGGGAAAGTCCGAGAAGGCGGAAATCTGAGTTTCCTGGATGACTATGTCGCAGCCGGGCAACCACTCGTTGCAATTGCACCACGCGCCGATGATCTTGCCGCATGCTGCAGTGCGGCACCAAAATTTACTAGAGACGTCCTGGTCGACGACATCGACTATCTGACCCGTGATTTCAGGGCCTACGACACAATTTCCGACAACCAGAACACCGTGATTATCGCCAGTGACTCCCAGCGCGACTCCGTTCGGCAACTTGAAGAGCGTGGTTGTGAGATCTGGCGGCTCACACCCGATGAGATATTGTTTGGATTGAACGGAGAAGGGTACAAGCTGCCGGTGGGCAACGTGGTTGCGAAGGCTAGGAGGTCCCGAGGGCTGGTAATTTCGGGCCTTCCCTGCGACGAAGAACACCTGAACCGTGCAGCGCAGCAGCTGCATGCAGTTGCTCAGGCCACTAGTGTTGAAGAGAATGGCGCGATCCGCGAACTTCTCTACTCGCTCTATCGAGTCCTTCTTTTATGTGCTCAGTACATCGGTCAGAGTGCCGATAACTTCGCACGTTCCGCTAACAACTTGTTGCAAATTGCCGAACGGGATAGTGCTAACGCGAAAGCTTGGCTCACACCGGCTGCAAGCGCCCAGGTCAAAGATGCGCTCGATAATATACGCGCCGCTGTCTGTGGCTTATCGCAATGCAACGTAACACCGAAGGGAGAACTCCTACTCAGGACTTTACAACTCGCCGGTGGCTCTCCGACCGCTGTCGTCGTGCGTCAAGGCGAGACTAATTGCGAAGAGCTCAGAGAGTGGATCGGTAGGTCCGGCTCTCAAGCTGATATCTATTCGTTGGGAACCCTACCAGAGAACCAGCCGTTCGGCCGAATTCTGGTTGTGTCATGGCCTGGGGCGGTGAGATTTGATCGCTTGGTTCATCAGTATCTGACCGACGACCTGAAATTGCTGGCCTACGCCTTCGAAGAAGACTGGCTGAATCGATATCGCCAAAGTTACAAACGATCAGCTCTGGCCCCTATGCCGCAGAACCGCATACTGCAGCGCTTCGGTCTGTCCTTGCCGAGCTCTGTGGAAGACGAGCATTCCGAAACCGAACCCAGAAGGCATGAACTTGTTAAGTTTGACCTGCCTTCCGAGCGTTTTCTTACCAGACGAAAAATGGGGATAGACCGAGCCCTTGCGGACGAGGGAGAAAAGGAGGACTTTGTCGAAGCGTACTATGTGGATTTTGTCGGTCCGACGTTCTCGTATCTTACAGATGGGCACGAACTCCCCGTTATCAACACTTATATTTCAGGGCAGCAGTCAGCTCCAGGAAAAATACCGCTGCGCAGCGTGCAGAACCTGACCGAGGGCGACTATCTGATGTTCCGCGAATCTGGTGACACTGACATCATTCGTTTTCTCGCTGAAGACGAGATCGGAAAGGATAAGTACGGGCAGTTGCGGGTAACTGCGGGGCGGTGGAGGATCACACTGGAGAAACTCGGCCGCGACCCCAAACAGGTCCTCGAGAGACTGCGGCCTTTCGGATTCTCGCGTCACATTCAGACCCTGCGCGCATGGCTTTCCGATCAGAACACCATTTGTCCGCAGGACATCACGGATGTCAGGATTATTGCAGGAGCGGCACACGATAAAGCGCTCTTCGATTCTTTGCCCGATATCGAACGGGCCAGAGACGAGCTAACAAGCTTGCATATCCGGGCAGGGCACCGCCTGACCGAGCTTCTGTTAAAGGACCTTCCTAAGAAAATCACCTTCGTCAGCCAGGGAGAAACCGAGCTTGATCTTGGTGTCGGAAAAGTCTGGGTCGTGCGCGTGGAGGAAATCGACCATTCTCCTTCCCTCCAGCGTCGCTCGCAGCTGAACCGTCTCCTGTGGGATGTTAGTTCCGTCTGAGGTCGGGTCCATCCATGGCAATAATGATTCCACAACAGTATGAGCAATCTACCCCCAGCGCTGCGGAAAAACGCATTTTCCATTTGCTCGAGAATGACCCTGACACCGCAAGCTGGTATGTCCTCCACTCCCTGGGTCTCGCAAAACGGCCGATGGGCCCCTACGGCGAGATCGACTTTGTCGTTCTCGTTCCCTCTGGCGCGGTGATCTGTCTCGAAGTCAAGGGCGGTCGCGTCAGCTGCAAGAATGGAGTTTGGCAGACAGTTGACCGTTTCGGAGCCACGGCTGAGCTGAAGAAGAGCCCTTTCATGCAGGCGCGCGATGGAATGTTCGCCCTCCGCGACGCAATCGTAAAGAAATTCGGGGAGCGAAGTGAGCCATGCAGGTGCCTGTTTGCGTCTGCTGTGATATTCCCTGATATTGACTCGCCTCCCGGGACGCCCGAGTTTGAGCCGTGGGAATCAATCGGACACAGCGAACTCCAAACACCTGTCAGTCAAATCATTCTCCGGATTGTAGCTGCCCAACGAAAAAAACTCGGGCGTTGGTCTCCTCCGACGTTCCCGGAGTCCTCCATCCGTGATATTCGTCAGTTTCTTCGTCCCGACTTCGAGCGCGTTGTTCTGCGGTCCAGCGCTCTTACCCAGTGCGAAAAAGCAATCGTTTCACTGACGGAGGACCAGTACGCCGTTCTGGACGTGATTTCCAGCAATCCCAGATGTCTGATTGAAGGTGCCGCCGGAACAGGAAAAACCATTCTCGCCCTCGAGTATTCCCGGCGGCAGGCTCAGGCAGGAAAGAGAGTGCTTTTGCTATGTTACAACCGCCTGTTGGGCGACTCGCTCGCCTCGAGCGCAAAAGACATTGGGCAACCAAACCTGCAAGCTGGCAGTTACTTCCGTTTTCTTCGCGAGCTTGTAAACACTTCACAGTATCGAAGCGAGTTCGAGACGGCAACGGCAGGCGTAACCCAGGAGCAATTGTTTGCCGATGTCCTGCCGTTCTATGCCCAATTGGCTGCAGAGGCACTCAATCCACAATTCGATGTGCTTGTCATCGACGAGGCGCAGGACTTGTTGAGCGTCCAGACGCTAGAAATGCTTGCCACACTTCTCAAAGGGGGCATTACGGGCGGCGGCTGGTACTTGTTCGGTGATTTCACCCGCCAGTGCATTTACGGCCGATCGCCCCGCGATGTCCATCTTCAGACATTAGCCGCCGCCAGTTCCTTTTTCACGCAGGCTCAATTGAAAACAAATTGCCGAAACTCGCGTCGCATTGGCGAAGAAACCGCCCTGCTTTCGGGATTCTCCGCATTACCCTACAAACTCGGACAGATCGACGGCTTACCCGTGGACTATAGATACTGGAAAGATGAGCAGCATGAATTGACAAGACTTTCCGAAGTGGTTCTCCAACTCCTCGCGGACAGAGTAAGCATGCAAGACATTGTCCTGCTATCGACGCGCACTTTTGCAGACTCGATAGCGAGCAGGTTGAGATGCGATACTCAGAAACACGGGACCATATCCGTGACAGAAATAAGAAAGGGTTCTCGTCCGTTTGCGCGAGAGTCAGTGCTGGCATTTTGTACAATCCAGTCATTCAAGGGGATGGAGAGCCCAGTCATAATACTCTGCGACGTCGAGCATGTTGAAGAAGAGGAACCACAGGCGTTGCTGTACACAGGCATGTCCAGAGCGAGGAGCCTGCTTGTGATGGTGGTACGTGACTCCGCGAAGGAAGCCATTGCCCGTTCATTCCTTCGCAAACTGAATGAGAGTTGGAAGGCATGACGACCATTGAAGCGCAAAAAGAAATTATGGAGTACATGCGCAGGGAAATCATCGGGCCTGCCCCCGGATTCCCAGCGACTCAGCTGAACAGGGAAGAAATCCTCCGACTCCAGGATCCACCAAGGCTGCGCTACAGCGCAGGCATTCTATTTCCCATGAAATCCGGACAGAACGTTCAGCAAGACAGCGATGAAAGTGAACTGGGCGATTTCGACGCTGGCCCCGCGGAGGACGCTGGCGAAACGCTCCTTGCCGACCAAAACGATCTGACCGCTTCGGCCAGCCCCGCTGATCAGCAGCCGGAAACGGATTTTGACCTTAACCTAGCCAACCAATACCTTCCCAGCGCAATGGGCCTGAGTACTCTTATCAGAATTCCAAAACAACTGATTGTAAATATCGAAACCGCGCGATATGAAAAAGCTGACCTTCCCGGGTTTGGTAGAGGAAAAAGCAGAACAGACAGGCCGTTGGCTTGGCTAAGGAAACCGATCCGGGCAACTGTGATACTTGAATCCGCTGAATTACTTGGAAACGGCGTAATAAATTTCGAAAAGCCTGTTGCAGTTCCTGATTCGCCTTCCAAGCTCGCTGTGAACGTTGTAAGCCGCCCGCGTGAAGAAGAAAGCATTCGCCTTGTCACAGTCACGCTAATCAATCGAAACGAGTCTCCTCGTGCTTCGAGCGACGAGCTCTGTTTTTTTCAATGCCGGTTCGAACTTGTAGCAGCTGATTCCACCTGCTGCTTTCTTGAATACCCCGACCACAGGTTCGGTGAGGACGCCGAGGAAAAAGCACTCCGTTTTCTTTACCGGAAGAGGAAAGTATTTGGTGTCGGACACGGGTGTGCTTGCGACTGGTTCGAAGAGACTCCTGGCAACTGCACGCGTGTTTGGACCGAGTCTCTTCCGAGCTATGAGATCAAGCCGATCGTGCACGCAGAGCTGAAAGACGTTTCTCTTTCAATGAAAGCGCTCTCTGAAGGTGGCTCCGAGGCGCTGCGCCTGTGCGAAACCCTCGCACGCAGTTACGCCGAGTGGATCGCTGGGCAGAAGAAGAAACTTGCGGACCCAGCGGAAGTCCCGCCCGAATTTGTGACCGTGGCGTCGGCCAACCTGAATTCATGCCAAGCGTGTCTCGAGCGAATACAGGACGGAATAGCTCTCCTTCGCGACGAGCCGCTGGTCCGAGAGGCATTCGAGCTCGCAAACGAGGCGATGTACCGTCAGCAGTCTCACTACGAGCTTGCCACCAATAAAGTCAGGAGATGGATCGAGAAAGAAGGAAAACTGCAGCTCGAAGGGTCGTATACGGAGCCGGACTATGTCCGCAAAACAGCCGCTTGGCGGCCATTTCAACTGGCTTTTCTGCTGATGAATCTCGAATCAGCAGCAGATTCAGAGTCAAACGATCGAAAAGTGGTCGATCTAATCTGGTTCCCCACTGGAGGCGGCAAGACTGAAGCGTATCTCGGTTTGTCGGCCTTCACAATTTTCCTGCGAAGACTGCGCAACCCGAACAACGCTGGCACCACCGTGCTGATGCGTTATACGCTTCGTCTGCTAACGACTCAGCAGTTTCAGCGCGCCGCTTCTCTCATCTGTGCCTGCGATTACATAAGACGCTCGCGCACGTATGAACTTGGAACTATGCCCATTTCAATCGGACTGTGGGTTGGCATGGGCGTGACCCCAAACGATCATCAGGATGCCGTCTCGTCTCTTAATCGTCTCTATGAATCGCCCGGCGAGAATAGATTTGTCGTGCTTGCTTGTCCGTGGTGCGGCGCAGAAATGGGTCCTGTGAGGTCAGGGAACAACTGGAAGGTCAAAGGTTATCTGAAGGCGCGAAAGCCGTCTCGCGTTGTGTTCCGGTGTGAAGACTCCGACTGTCCTTTCAGCACCGAGGCCGGCCTCCCATTGGAAGTAGTTGATGAAGCAATCTATGACGCCCCGCCGAGCCTAGTTATTGGAACAGTGGATAAGTTTGCAATGCTCCCCTGGCGTCCGCAAGCAGCGAGCCTCTTCGGACTGAGCTACGGCTATGGCCCTCCCGAATTGATAATTCAGGACGAGCTTCACTTGATTTCAGGGCCACTTGGTTCGATGGTAGCGCACTACGAGATGGCGATTGAAGCGCTGTGTCGCGCCAATAGTTCCGTGGGCCCGAAGATTGTCGCTTCCACCGCTACGATTTCCAGGGCGGGCGAACAGATCAGTGCTTTGTACGGCGGCCGTTCTGGTTTCCTCTTTCCTCCGCAGGGATTGGAAGTCGCGAATTCTTTTTTTGCCCAAGAAGGTACGAGCAAGCCCGGTCGTCGGTACGTCGGGATTTTTGCTTCGGCTGTCCCTTCTCACGTTACGGCTCAAATCCGCGTCCTCTCCGCACTGCTGCAGGCTGCGAAATCCATTTCTGTCAAAGACCCGCCGTCTTTGGACCCGTTTTGGACGCTGATGGTCTACTTCAACAGTATTCGGGAGCTTGGACATGCAGCCACGCTTATACGCGCCGACATTCGCGAATATATGAACGCAATGTGGGACCGCCAGGGCTTGACGAAAGGTATAGTCCCCGATTCGGTTACCGAGCGTCGCTTTATCAATCGGGATCTCGAATTAACCAGCAGAATTCAAGGCAACCAGATTCCGAAGATTCTTGCGGAGCTTTTCAACCCGTTCCGTGGTGACAAAAACTACGAAGTGGTTGACATCTGTCTGGCAACAAACATGATCCAGGTAGGGCTCGATGTGCCCCGTCTAAGCCTGATGACAATTGTCGGTCAACCGAAAACGACCGCCGAGTACATCCAAGCGTCCAGTCGCGTAGGCCGCACCGAACCTGGCCTTGTGTTTACAATCTACAATCCGGCTCGTCCCAGGGACCGTTCTCATTTCGAACATTTCAGGGCATATCACCAGAGCATTTACCGATTCGTTGAACCAACCAGCGTAACTCCATTCGCCAAGCCGGTTATCGAGAGGGCCCTCCATGCCGTGGCTGTCGCACTGATCCGCATGCTCGGTGGTGATTCCCTGTCACAGCGACCCAATGCACCGCCACCGGGTGATGACCTAATCAAGCGAATCGCTGCACTCATAACAACTCGCGTTTCCCTGGTGGATAGCCCCCAAGTCCGAGCCGCCCAGGACCGCTTAGATTTTCTTATGCGTGAATGGAAGCGGGTGCCTCCCTCAAAGTATGGCGATTTTGCTCCTCCCGATCCTGAAGAGCCACTTATGTATCCAAGTGGGTCGGACCGGCACCCCGCGTGGAGCATCCGGCCTCTCGCTACCCCAAGCTCCATGAGGAATGTTGATGCCACTTGCGATGCAGCCGTACTTTCGGCCTTCCCTGAACCCGATTGAGGCCGCTCCATGCCAGCTCAAAAACCAGTCCGCAGAGCGCAACTCATCAGCCCCTTCGGGGTCGGTGCTATGGTCGATTTTCCCAGAGACGAGTCACTGATGATAGCTGGCCTGGATGCCTGGCATTCCGCAAAGCAGAGCTGTCCTCCTGACCTCTTGATTCAGGAAGAGCGTCTGCAGGCACGGCTTGGCGTTCGCGCGTTTCGGCTCCCCGTCGACCACAAAGATCCCGGCGAAGGCGTCAAGAACGCCAATTTGAACATACCTGCTGTGCGGTTTCCGCAATGGCATTACTGCCACCGTTGCGGTGCCATGGAAAAGCTCCCCCTATTCGGTAGCACAAGGCGCTGTCCCGGGCGGCCGTACAAAGGTATGACTTGTGCACAGAAAGCCGAAAAATCGCGTCCGTTCCTCATTCCCGTTCGAATAATAGCCGTGTGCGAACGCGGGCACATCGAGGATTTCCCCTTCATGGAGTGGGTTCACAGAAATGGTCCACCCAAGGTCGATTGCACATTGCGGTTTCTTGCGGGCCGCTCCTCCTCCTTGCTGACGGGGATCAAGATTCGCTGCAGCTGCGGCGAAGAGAAAACACTTGCAGGTATCTTTGATTTCGACCAGCAGTCAGGCGGCGCGCTGCAGCGCGCCATCCAATATAGCTGTCGCGCGGGACACCCATGGCTTGGAAAAGCAGAATCGCAAACCCTCCCCTGCGGACGGGCACTCCGCGTTCTCCAGCGAGGCGCTTCAAATGTGTATTTCCCTCGTGTCGTGAGCTCCATATATCTGCCGCTTTGGGCCGAACAAACACAGAGAGATATTGTCGAATCTCTCGAAAGGCCTGAGATCTGGGACGCCCTAACCAGCGGTCTGGTGGACGGAAAGAAGATTGATCCCGTGAGATGTGATGTCGTGGCGAGAATGTGGCGCCTTGATGGGGAAACCCTTCTCGCAGCCGCTCAAAGAAAGTTGGAGGGCACGTCTGCCACTGCCGCCCTGACCGAAGAAGAATATCGGCGCCAGGAATATCAAGCTCTTCTTGCACCTCGCGGTGGACCCGACACGGATCTGTTCGTGCAGATCGTCTCGGCCAGCGAGCTTGGCACTTCTTTGAACAAGTACTTCGCCAAAATCGCGTTAATCAAAAAACTCAGAGAGACACGAGCGCTGGCCGGCTTCTCACGTGTTCTTCCTCCAGATCCCGAGGGTGCCGGTGATTGCATACAGCCCCTAAAACTGGACCAGAAAATAGACTGGTTGCCCGCTTCCGTGGTCAGAGGAGAAGGCATTTTTCTGGAACTTAATGCAGGAACCGTGACCGATTGGCTCAAGAACGCCCAGGCGTCCCAAAGGGCCACACTTCTTTCGCAGAATCTGAATCAACAGCGACTGGGCCGAGGCCAGCGTCCGAGACCGGTTCCGATGAAGTTCCTCCTCCTGCACGCTCTCGCCCACAGCCTCATCAATCAGCTCAGTTTTGATTGCGGATATGGAAGTGCGTCACTCCGGGAGAGAATCTACTGCAATCTGGATCCCGACACAGAGAACATGTGTGGGATTCTGATTTATACAGCTTCCGGCGATTCCGACGGGACAATGGGTGGGCTGGTTCGACAAGGCGAACCTCTCAGGTTGCTCCGTACGCTGTCCGAAGCCCTTCAGAAGGCCAAGTGGTGTTCCTCTGATCCCGTTTGCATCGAAACATCCGGTCAGGGAACCGACAACTCAAATTTAGCGGCCTGCCATGGCTGCCTGTTGATTTCGGAGACGTCCTGCGAAGAAGGCAACCGTCTCCTCGATCGCGCCATGCTTGTAGGTAAGCCTAAAGAACCGGGTATAGGCTACTTTTCACTGCTGACCCAATGACGAACCGTGAGTGATCTTAACACTCACTATTCGGATGCCTTCCTGCATTGGAGTATGTTGTCGTAAGTTACGGCGAGCTGTGAACCGAGTTTCAGCCCTCCCCCGTGATCCAGGACGGGCTGACTGTCCAGGGAGCCAAACACCAATTGTTTATCGTCATCTGCATAGTCGACCCGAACCCACATCCATTCCTTCTCACCCGTCCGGACGTCCTCGAATTCGGCCTTAACGAAGTCTCCTGATTGGTACGCAGCCATGCAAGCTTTCTCCATACGGTATCCTACCATTCATCTCTCGCCTAGAGTCTCAACAACCGCGAGCCCTTTTTGCAGTGTGAACGCCGACATCGTGCCGTAATTTCCGCCAGCGGCACCCTTGCTGCCTCAGGAGGCTCTTTGAAGAGACGCTCCCCGGTCCAATACAAAATCAGTTTGTTCGCCGATATCAACTACACCGGCGAGATTCCCCTAGACTGCATTTCAGCTTTATAGAACTCGATACCCTCTAAGAGGATTTGCTGAAGCCTCGCACGGTCAGCCAAGCGATTGCCTTCATTGCAGACCTTGAAAATCTCGCCGAAATATTGGAAGGCATTCCGCAAATAATCTGGAACATTCAAATCACTCACAACCTCCAGGCGTATTTTATCCCTGCTTGGCTGCTCCATGCTCATCAGCATCGGCAGATATGCCGTCGCATCCGAATGTTCGATACCAGATAGCGGCTTGTAGGCTTCCTCATAATGCTTTCCCAGGTCAACCTCGGTGAACATATCTCGCAACGTTTGTACCTCCGGTTGATACCACTGCGCCGGCATCCTCGTCTTGCCTTTGCCGTTCTGATACTCAAATTCCTTCTTTGCCCGGTCGTAGTGGCTCCGGATCATGGAGGCCGCTTGAGGCGGTACGCGATTACCAAATTTCTGAGCTTCTGACTGCATAGCGATCCAATACCACGCTAGATACTTTTTGGCCCTTCGATCCCTCTCCGACCCGATAGAAATCCAGCGAGTCACGACCAGGAGATTCAAAAGGCTCCTCAGTATCACCCCTGCATCTTCGCAATATGCCAGTTCGCACAATCTGCGGATCGTATCGAACGCCTTGTAAGCCCGCGGAAAAATCAGAGTTAAGCAGCGATGATAGGCTGTTGGCCAATTCCCTTCATAACGATAACTGGAGATGGCTACGTGAGCGAAGTCAATCAACTGATTGACGTGATTGAAGTGCTCGCGGTAATTGCCAATGGTTCTCTCCCGGAACTGATCTTCGGTTAGCGGAATCGCTGATGCCATCGTCATCCCCTCACTATGTCAGATTATATCGCGCCCAAGCCCTGCCCAGACTTCTGGACTCCCTGATCCAAACCGCGTTCAGTAAAGCGCAAATCCCCTTCCTGGCTGAAGCCAGCGCCTGATCCGCCCGCTTCTGCTGTCAATGGTCTCCGCTTCGCTCCGATAAACGCACACCCCGCGCCATTGACAGCGCGGACGGACAGGCGCTTTGGCCGCGCTCATCCACAAGAAGCTGCCAGATGCTCTCTCGCGGCCAGATTTGGAGATGGTCGCTCTCGACTACTTCCGGCGTTTGGGCCACGACAACCACCGCCGTCTCGCCAAGCTCTACGCTTGGAAAGAGAAGAAGAGCAAGACCTCATGGGGCGCTGAAACCGTGGACTACGAAAAGATTGCGTCGGCTGCCGTGGAAGCCATGAAAGCCGCCGACCTAAACCGCTTCCTCGTTGTCTGTGCTCTCGTTTCTGACCTGTATTGCCCCGGCTATAACCCGAGGCAACCCTCAGTGCGAGCGCAGTTGTCACTGGACGTGAGGTCGCGCTTCAACGCCTCAAGCTACTTTCACTGAGTTTAGTAAGCTAACTCCGTCCTTCTGCTGCCTTTTCCTGGGCACTACTCGGGCCAAATTCCTGCACCCGGCAGCTTCGTATTCTTGCTTTCTCGGTTCTTCCCCCTGTGAGCTAGCTTGCTCTTTTGTTTGAACGCTCCGAGGTGTCTGCGTCCACGGCGCGTAGATTCTCACGCCAACGGTCTCCACTAGCACGCCTCGCGCCACGAAATTTGTGTGTCACTCGGCGTGCCACCCGTTTCGGCCTGGACGCAGGCATCCGATGACTACTTCAATCGGATAGCTTTAGCGGCGAGTTTTCTTCGTTCCGTGGTGTCCATGGGGCCTTTTTTTGAATCCTGAGAGGGAGTGCCAATTCCCTACGGTAAATTGCAAACTCACTATCGACAGCAGTCAACGCCACCCCTCCCGCTGTTACTCTGCTTCTCATGTTTCTCTTGTCAGGCGCACGAGCATTGAACTTAACACACGGGGCGGCTCGACAAGTCTATCAGGGAACATAACGAGGTTCTTGGCATTTGGGTCGGCAGCGGATGGGACTAGCAGAGCCTCGTAGCCCCGCTCTCTAGCTTCGGCAGCGATCTCCCGCGTTGCGTTTAGATCGGTGCCGATGAGCGAGTTTTGTTGAAGCCGGCTTTTTTGCAGGACATCCGGGTCCGTCAAATCGAGGACAGCTTTTAACCTCACTTCCAATTCGTAGATCCAGTAAGCATCTTCCGGAAACTCCTCGGGGTCAATACCCCGCAGCCTCAAGCCTTTCGCCACTTCTTTGAGCGCAGTTGCTGCTTCTAGCGAAGTATAGAGGGCGCCGAAAGCATTTGGTGGATTGAAGCGACCACCAGCTTGAAGGCTTCCTGTGGTCCCCAATGGGTCCCGGCCTTTTTGAACCACCCGGAAGACAACTATCGACAGCGAAGCGTGGGGGAGGTCAGGAGGCAGTGCCAATTAAACGTAAACTCCCTCTTGAACAGCCTGAAGATCTGCTGTCACACGGTCGAATTCCCCTCGAATCAGAAGATCGATCGGCTTCTCGCTTTGGAGAGTTGGGTTGTCATGGTATAAATAGCCCCGAACGGCGTCATCGCCGGGGAGTGTCTGTTCCATCAGTGCGACAATCTCAAGGAGCCTGTCCAAGTCTCGAGTCCGTCGCGGGCGTGTTCCCTTGAGCCAACGATGGGCCGTTCGCGCGGAAACATTCAGCATTCGGCCGAGAGCCTCTTGAGAGATCCCGAGCAGCCGCACGACCTGCGAAAGATTCGGAGACCGACTGCGACGAGGAGCCTTGAGCGTGCCTAGACTGTTCAACTGTTTGAGCAAGGTAGTCGGCTCCACACTGGCATCAAAGAGCACAAGCATCGGCACTCGCTGGGACTCGCGAAGCACCTCCATTACCTCTTTCCCATCGAAGTGGGGCATACGGAGATCCATCAATACGATATCCGGCCTCTCTTCCTTTACCTTCTCAAGGTCGCTCAAGGAGCGGATAGACCTCACCTTGGCGAATCGAGCGAGGATCCCCTCGGACGGTGGGTGTGTTCCTTCTTCTTTCAGCGCCATCGCTCTTACTGCCATAAGAATCTCTCCTATGAAATGTCCGTGCATTTACAAGCTTAGTTCCAAGGTCGTCCATATGTCAAGACAATGTCTCGACACTGGTTTCTCACTTCTACAACGCTCATGAATACAATAAGATAGCTGTCGCTAAGAGTCGGGGTGGATCGAAAGTCCTTCAGCGACCGTCAGAATTCTCATCGGCTTTGTTGTTCGCCGCCGCTTTTCCTTCCCGCCCGATTCTAAGCTCGGTTTCCACACGCACGTCAACGACGTCTGTCAGCTTCTGCGCCAGTTCGGCACGCTTCTCTGCCTTGAGCGCCGAGGAGAGTCCGGAAATAGTGAGCTTCTCTTGTAAGCTACGCTCATCTTGGTGTGCCCGGAACCACTCATCAAGGATCGAGACGGCATCGCGGTATGGATAGAACTTCTTCTCCACCGGCACGAAATCAGCCAAGTATTCAAACTGGTTCCCGTCGCGGTACTTGATCGGCCCGCGTTTCACCATGAGATCCTTGAGCACCCTCGTGTTTTGTTTTTCTGCTTCTTGGAGCCAGAGAGCAAAGCGGAGCCGCTTTTCAGCCGTCATCCGGGCGTAGGGATTTGTCTCGGCCACCGGGCAGCCGTTCAACAAAAGCGGACACCACGTGCAATGCCTTCCGGGGGAGGCCTTCAAAGCCAGGGAGCCGGAGGAAGCTCGCCGATGAAGCCTGCTTTGGCGCGTCCGTTCCCTCTGCGCCAATTCCTTGAGCCACGGCAGGTCCTTTCGTGTGTACTCGACGCATCGCGAAGCGCCATAGCGCACAAACTCTAAGGCGAACTTCACTCTTTCCAGGGATGGATTGAGGCACATCAGCAGGAGCGGGTAGAGCTTCGACTGGAATGTGTCGGCGTCGATGATCTGGTAGTAGCTTTTCCAGTCGTCGATCTCGGCCTCCGTAAGGGAGTGAAGTATCACAAGGTCGAGCGTTCCCTCGTATTCGGCCGTTCGTGCGTCAGTTGCTGAATCCTCAACTGGACTGAAATCTTGATCGAGGGCGATGTAGAGTTCTGTTGCCAGAATGTTTTCTGGGTCAAAGGCGTGGTTGTCACGGCACCTCTGCAGAACTTCGCGGACCTCGACGCTGGCCCCCTTTATCAAAGCATCGAATACTTCGAGGTCAGTCGAACGTCTGTTTTTGACAAGGTGGTTGATGTAGGTCGCGAGGATTTCGTGAATTTCAATTCCTCGCGCCGCGGGTTCTGACTCAGCCGCCCTTTCACGCCGGACGTGCTTCTGAATGTACAGGGTTTCGCATGCCATGTCGCCGTAGCGCGATTGACTCAAAGGCGGGAGAGATTTCCTTTCGTATTCAAGCTCACGCACCATTGATGCCTCCCTTCCTTCTTTCGGTGTACGACCAGGGGCTCCCGCCGCCCTACGCGCTGGCGTCGGGTGGAATCCATCCAGGGTCATCCCTCATTCGCGGTTGAAGGGATACGAAATTAGAGCTTGACTCTGGACTATACTCCAGAGTGTAAATTTCAAAGAGAGGAGCCAAGGCCATGCAGATTGGCGTTGTGGCGAAACGGATTGGCCTAAGCGTTGACGCAATTCGCTTCTATGAGCGCAATGCCTTGCTTCCGCGCCCTCCCAGAACCGAGGGAGGATTCAGGCAATACGGCGAAAGCGATGTCGAAACACTGGCTTTTATCCGGCGGGTACAAGGTTTGGGGTTCACGCTTAGCGAGATTCGAGGGCTCCTGAGACTGCGAGGGAGTCGATTGCAGCCCTGTATGCCAGTGCGACGCCAGTTGCGGCAGAAACTCGCTGATGTACGGAAGAAATTGGCAGACCTTCAGAGGTTGGAGCACGAACTCCGTTTGGCGCTGCGAAGTTGTGAGAGGGAGCTTCGTAATCGGCATGGTCATTGCCCGGTCCTGCGGGGAAAAGACAACGGCAAATTAAGGGGCGACACGTGAAAGCAGGGACCTTGGGAACATCATCCGGCCGCTCAGGTTCAGGCGCCCTTCTCGTTGGAGGGCTGGCCGCGATTCTGGCCTCGACCTGCTGCCTCGGCCCCCTGGTTTTGGTGCTGCTGGGCGTAAGCGGTGCCTGGATCGGGAACCTAACGAAGCTCGAACCTTATCGTTGGTATTTCATCGGTGGTGCCCTCGTGGCTCTTTACTTTGCCGGACAGCGCATTTTTCGACGTGCGCAGTCCTGCGAGCCGGGCGAGGTGTGCGCTTTACCACGGACTCGCCGACTTTACAAAATCCTCTTCACGATCGTTGCCGCGCTGGTGTTGATCGCGCTGGTGTTTCCCTACGTTGTCCGGTTCTTTTATTAAGGAAAGGAGTGCTTATGAAACTCAGAAAGAACCTGATTCTTGGGCCTCTTGCCGCGCTCATTCTGGTTGCGCCGGCTTGGGCCACGGCCCGCAACGTCACCTTGAACGTTTCCAAGATGACCTGCGCGGCTTGTCCGCTCACCGTGAAAAAAGCGCTGGAGAAGGTTCCAGGCGTCTCCAAGGTGGAAGTGAGTTTTGAAAAAAAGCAGGCCCAAGTCACCTTCGACGATGCCAAGACCAACACGGACGCCTTGCTCAAGGCCACAACAGATGCTGGCTATCCTTCTGAAGTGGCGAAGGATTCGAAGTAGCTCAGTGACGGCAGAGCGTAGCCCGGATCTGATGGAATCTCTCCGGGGCTTCGCTTCAACGTCGAGCGGGAAGCGTGTATGTCTGAATGCTGTTCTGTTAATCCGAAGCCATCCGGCCCGGCAGTGATGAACTGCCCCGTAAACGAAACACGTTGCAAACAGGTTGACATGCTCACAGTCAGAAGCTTGGTTCGTCACCTTCCTTTGGGCATGCCGCTTACCCAATACTATTTCTGCGAAGCCCGTGACTGCGACGTAGTGTATTTCGCCCTGGACTCACAAGCGCCCATCTTTCGCCGCGGGGACCTGTTGGTACGCGTCGGTGCGAAAGCGGGGGCAGACCCGATCCAAATTTGCTACTGCTTTGGCTTCACGCGCCAGGATATCGAGAACGAGATCACCAAGACGGGACAGTCAACGGTGGCAGACCGGATCGCGGCAGAGGTGAAGGCAGGCAACTGCGCATGCGAGGTCAAGAACCCTTCGGGCAAATGCTGTCTCGGCGACGTTACGCGAGTGGTTCGAGATTCTTTGAGAGGAGTCGGATGAGTAAGCGCGTATTAGTTTATAGCCAGCCCGGCTGAATGTTCTGCGCAAAGGTGAAAGAGTTTCTTTCGCAGAACAAGATCGAGTTCACGGATCGAAACATTGCGGCGGATGAGACGGCATTGAAGGAACTGGAAAAGCTCGGCTATATGACTACTCCGGTCACGGTGATTGACGGACAGATTGTTGTAGGCTTCGATCTGCCAAAGCTGCGCGCCGCGCTCGGTCTTTGATTGCATCCGACGTTCTGGATGCATCACTTGCAGGGTGCCGACGCCAACCTGCTTTTGTGCGAAAATCCACCTGGCTTGAACGCGGAGGGTGGAAAACCCCCTTGCTCAGTCTGACTGAGGTGCTCCAAGCAAACGAACGAAACGGCTCCGGCGAGCAAGAAGAAGTGAGGGAACACTTGGGGCGAAGATCGACGGCCAAAATCGTTCGCTATTTCGTAATCCTTTGATTGGCAATTGCAAATGAAAGGTGGAGGAGCTCGATTGCTCTGTCCACGTCAGACGCTTGCCTGAGAAAAATAGTGACCCAGCCACTCTCGGGAAGGATGTGGTGGGGTTCGGCGTGGCCGGCGTGCAGGCGAGGCATGATAAAAAGGCAAATCCTGTCAATTTAGCCGTCACCTTTGCGGCTCTCTTGCGTCTAATAGGCCGTAGGCGTAGAGTCTATTGGTCATGAGGTTGGGCGCAAGGTTTTTGGCGGTCGTTGCGTTGTTCGCGCTAGTTGCGGCGCCACTGCTCTCTTGCTTTGTTCCCGGTCATGTTTTGAGTGCCGGGGAAAATGAGTGCTGCCGTCAGATGGCCGAAAAGTGCGGCTCGAAGAACATGCCGTCATCGCACTCCTGCTGCAAGGCCTCAGCCCAGGATTCTCAGCCATTTGTAAAGATCGCCGAAAACTCTCGACTCGCAAATCCGATTGCAGCTGCTGCGATTTTGCCGGTCATTTTAGTCCCGAGTCTTTATCTTCTGAGTACACCTTCAATCATTGAAGAGTTCCATTCCCCTCCTTTAAGTCCCCCCACAGATACCACGATTTTAAGAATCTGATACGGTCTCTCCATTCTTCGGCGGACGCATACGTGTGTCCGCTTTACAAATTCGAAATGGAGGATCGCGATGAGCGTTATGCGAATTGCCGCCGAGACGCGGAGCGGAAGCCTATGGGTACGAGTATTTTGCCTGGCTGGGCTCGGTGTTCTGAACCTTACACCAGTGCTCCAGGCCCAGCAGGCATCGCAGCAAGAAAAGCAAGGACCACCCGTGCAGAGTTCTCGTCAGCTGGAGTACGAAGCTGGGAGCCCCACGCCGCTCGCGGCGCTTGTCGAAGAGGCTAAGAAGAATGACCCCGCGATCCTGGCTGCCGAAAGAGCCGCGAAGGCCGCGACGTATGTTGCACCTCAGATGTCGAGTCTTCCCGATCCCCATTTTACGCTGCAGCAGTTCAACGTAGGCAGCCCGCGGCCCTTCGCGGGCTACACTAATAGCGACTTTTCTTACATTGGCGTCGGGGCTTCTCAGGAATTGCCGTACCCGGGCAAGCTGAAGCTACGGGGCGAAGTGGCAGACCGTGAAGCCGATGCCGCAAAGCACCATACGGACGTGGTTCTCCGTGACGAGCTCGAAACGCTGAAAACTACCTACTTCCAGTTGGCGTACCTTCAACAGACGCTCGGGATACTCCAGCACGATGACGCCCTGCTGCAGCAAATCGAACAGCAGGCGGAAGCACACTACGCGGCGGGTCAAGGAAATCAGCAGGACGTGTTGAAGGCACAACTGGAGCGCACCAAAATTCTTCAGCAGATCTCCATGAACCACCAGGCGGCAGGGGAGGCCCAAGCTGGACTCAAACGCATTCTGAGACGTCCTCAGGATTCGCCCGATATCGTTACCGAGCCTCTGTCAGCGACCTTTCTGCGATATGCGGCCAGCGAATTACTGGCCAGCGTTCGCCAACAAGACCCAAACATTCGCGAACAATCCGCGATGGTCAAGCGTAATCAGACGGCCGTTGCGCTGGCTCATAAGGAGTTCCGTCCCGACTTTGAAGTCTCCTATATGTATCAGAACACCGATCGCAAGTTCCGTGACTATCACATGTTCACGTTCAACATTAACTTTCCGAGGCGCAAGCCCCGGCAGGCGGCACTGGCGGAAGCACAAGTGAACGTGCAGCGCGCGCAGCAGGAGCTGGATACGGAATTGCAGCGGGCACTTGCGGAGGTTCAGAGGCAGTACGTTGTCACTAAGACTTCAGAAGAGCAATTGCTCATCTACCGCGATGGCTTGATTCCACAAGCACAGGCGACAATTCAGGCCGGGCTGGCCGCCTACCGGTCAAACCGCGTGGACTTCGAGACGCTGCTGTCTTCGTTCCTCAACGTTTTGAATCTTGACCTCGAATATCAACAAACCCTGCTTGACCACGAGACGGCATTGGCTCACATCGAGCGACTTACAGGAGTCACGCTGCCATGAACGGGAACGACGACTTGACCAAGCGGGCCGAAGGGAGAACGAGCCAATCCGCAACGCTGACTAGATATCGCGTTGCTTTCAAGGTGACACTCTCGGTCTGCATCGCGCTCGCGATCATTGCCGGAGGTCTTGCGTGGCGCCTGCACACCAAATCGGGGGCAGCGTCCGCGGCCGCATCCGCCATGGGCAACAGGACGGAGGCGCAGCCCGACGCGCAGACCATGCCCGCGTCCGGCGAAGCACCGGCGCAGGCACAGGACACACCGCTTGCGCCCATTCAACTTTCGCCGCAGCGAATGCAAAGCATTGGGGTAAGCATTGGGACCGTCGAATCGCAGCCTGTCAATGACGAAATCCGCTTTTACGGGAACGTGCAGGCCAACGAGCGCCGTCTGGCTTATGTGCAGACGCGGTTCGCCGGATGGATTCGCAATGTCTATGTGGATGCGGTCGGCGACTTCGTCAAGAAAGGGCAGCCGCTGTTTACGATCTACAGTCAGGACTTGGTGACGTCCGAGCAGGAATATCTGCTGGCAAAGAAGAATGCCGCCCTTATGCAAAAGAGTTCCGTTAGCGGGGTCGCGGACGGTTCGGCATCTCTTTTGGCAGCCGCGAAGCAACGGCTTGAGCAATGGGAAATACCCGCCAGCGAAATCGCGAAACTGGATAAGACGGGCGAGGTCATCACGAACCTTACCTTCAACTCGCCGGTCTCCGGATACGTGATTGAAAGAGATGCTCTGCCCAACCTGTACGCCCAGCCGGAAACAAAGCTCTACACCGTCGCCGACCTTTCGGATGTGTGGGTGTATGCACAGATCTTTCAGAATGACGCCGGGAGGATTAAGCCAGGCGATCTAGCCGAAGTTACAGTGGATGCATACCCCGGACAGACATTTAAGGGAACGGTCGAGTATGTATTGCCCCAGTTGGACATGGCCACGCGGACCCTGCCTGTGCGTCTGGTGTTTCCGAACCCGGACCTCAAGCTTCGACCGGGCATGTATGTCAACGTTCGCATAGAGCTGCCTTTGGGTCGGCAGCTCGTGGTTCCCGACTCGGCCGTGTTCCACTCTGGGACAAAAAATCTGATCTTCGCATACGCTGGCGAAGGGAGCATTACGCCCCACGAAGTGGAGCTTGGTCCTCATGTTGGAAATCGGTATGTGATTGCCAAAGGTGCGCGAGCTGGAGAGCAGATCGTCACCTCCGCCAACTTTCTGATCGATTCCGAAGCTCAGCTTGCAGCGGCGGCAGGCGCCTTCATGCCTCCGCCTCCCGGTGCGGGCCAGGCCGCTTCGATGAATGCCCCGGCACAGGCGCAAGCCAAGGTGGAGTTGACGACCGATCCGTCGCCTCCCCGGAAAGGGAGCAACACCGTGCGGGTGAAACTGACCGATCAGGCAGGTAAGCCCATCGCTGGAGCGGAAGTCACGGTTACTTTCTTCATGCCGGCGATGCCCGCCATGGGCATGGCGGCCATGAAAACTGTGATTCAAGCGAGCGACAAAGGCGATGGCACATACGAAGGCAAGGGAGAACTCGGATCCGGTGGCACTTGGCAGGTTACCGTGGCGGCGCGTCAGAACGGACAAACCATTGCGAACCAGCAGTTGACCCTCAATGCCACGGGAGGAATGTAAGCATGATCGCCCGTGTCATCGATTGGTGTGCCAAGAACCGCTTTCTGGTCTTTACCGGCGTTCTTCTCCTCACTTTGGCGGGAATCTGGAGCATAGGCCGCATTCCGCTCGACGCTCTGCCGGATATTTCTGACGTCGAAGTCATCATCCACACCAACTGGGAAGGCGAGCCTCCCAACATCATCGAAGACCAAGTCACGTATCCAATCGTCACGACGTTGCTGGCTGCGCCGCGGGTCAAAGCGGTGCGCGCGCAGACGATGTTCAATGACTCCTACGTGTTTGTCATCTTCGAGGACGGCACCGATATGTACTGGGCGCGCTCTCGCGTTCTGGAATACATGCAAACGGCCGCGGCGCGGCTCCCCGAGGGCGTGCACCCGACCATTGGTCCCGACGCAACCGGCGCTGGCTGGATATACGAATACGCTCTCGTCGATCGCACGCACAAGCACAGTCTTGCCGATTTGCGCAGCCTGCAGGATTGGCACATCCGCTATGCCTTGGAGACTGTTCCGGGAGTGGCGGAAGTCGCGTCCATTGGAGGTTTTGTTCGCCAGTACCAGGTGCAACTCGACCCCAACAAGCTGCTGGCCTACGGTATCCCGCTGTCCACGGTCATCGATCGCGTGAAGTCAAGCACCAACGAAGTCGGCGGTCGTGTTCTGGAATTGAGTGGAACGCGGTACTACGTCCGCGGCCTCGGTTATCTGAAATCGCCCGACGATCTCGCGAATGTCCCGGTGATGGCGAAGAACGGAACGCCTGTGTTGATCAGGGACCTCGGGACGGTTTCGTTCGGCCCGGATATTCGCGAAGGAGTGGCGGAATGGCAAGGCGAGGGCGAAACCGTAGGCGGTATCGTGGTGATGCGCTATGGGCTGAACGCGCTCAATGTCATTGACGGAGTCAAGAAGAAACTGGCCGAGATCAAACGCTCGCTGCCGCCGGGGGTGGACATTGTCTCCGGATATGACCGCTCCGGACTGATTCAGGACTCGATCAAGACCCTGCAGCGCGACCTGCTCGAAGAAGCCATCATCGTCAGCTTTGTGATCGTCATCTTTCTTTTCCACTTCCGCTCCGCGCTGATTCCCATCATTACGCTGCCCATTGCCGTCGTCATGTCCTTCATCCCCATGTACTACCTCCACGTGAGCTCCAACATTATGTCGCTTGGCGGCCTGGCGCTGGCAATCGGCGTCCTGGTAGATGCCGCGATCGTGATGGTCGAGAACGGCTATCGGCATCTCTCCGAACGCCAGGCTGCGAGGATTCCAAGTTCTTCGAGCGAAACAGGTTCGGCAGACGGACCGCTGACAGCCGAGCCAATTTCAGAAACCGCCCGGCCACGCGATCATCTGCTATCGGAGCAGGAGCGGCGGCGCACTCTAATCGAGGCTGCCAAGCAGGTGGGCCCTGCGCTGTTTTTCTCCCTTGTGATCATTGTGGTTTCCTTCCTTCCGGTGTTTCTGCTCGAAGCTCAGGAAGGGCGCATGTTCAAACCGCTGGCCTGGACAAAGACTCTCGCCGTGGGCTTTTCTTCTCTTCTGGCCATCACTCTCGTTCCCGTGCTGATGGTCATGTTCATCAAGGGAAAGCTGCGCCCGGAGTCGGACAACCCGATTTCCCGAGTGACACAAGCCATATATCTCCCCGTGCTGCGACTCAGTCTCAAGTACCGGAAAACTACACTGCTGCTTGGTTTCATTTTCCTAGCGGCGACCTTCCCGCTCATGTTCAGACTCGGCAGCCAATTCATGCCTCCCCTTTATGAAGGTTCTTCTCTCTACATGCCGACCTCCCTCCCGGGGATTTCTATTGTTGAGGCTTCCAAGTTGCTGCAGGAACAGGACCGGATTCTGCGGTCGTTCCCCGAGGTGCAGACGGTCTTCGGTACGGTTGGGCGCTCCGATAGCGCAACGGACAACGCGCCGCTGGATATGTACGACACCACGGTCATGCTGAAGCCGCGGGAGAAATGGAGGCCGGGCATGACCTACGAAAAGCTCGTGCGGGAGATGGACGAGAAGCTCCAGTTCCCCGGATTAACGAACACCTGGACGATGCCTGTCCAAAACCGCCTCGACATGGCGTTGACCGGAATCAAAACGCCGGTGGGAATGAAAATTCAGGGTCCCACCCTGGACGGCATCCAACAGGTCGGCTCGCAACTGCAGCAGGTCCTGTCGGGGCTTCCGCAGGTGCGGTCGGTGTTTGCCGAACGCGTGGCGCAAGGCTTCTACGTCAACGTGGCCGTGAGTCGTCCGGAAGCCGCCAAGTACGGGCTGACCATCCAGGACGTCCAACAAGCGGTCGCGTCGGGAATCGGGGGTATGAACATTGCGGAAAACGTTGAGGGCCGCGAACGCTACCCGATCAATGTGCGGTATCAGCGCGACTTCCGCGACAACGTGGACCAGCTTCGCCGAGTTTTGATTGCGACTCCTTCCGGCGCGCAGATCCCCATCGAGCAGGTGGCGAATCTGTCTTTTTCGCGCGGGCCCTCCATGATCCGGGACGAGGACGGTCAATTGACCGGCTACGTGTACGTTGACCTGAACACCGCAGACTATGGCGGGTTTGTGGCCCAAGCCTCGAGGCTGCTGCAACAGAAGCTTAAGCTTCCGGTTGGCTACACCTATCAGTGGTCTGGCGAATACGAGTTCCAATTGCGGGCGAAGAAACGGCTCGAACTCATTATGCCCATGGTCTTCCTCACCATCTTTGTGCTCCTGTACATGATCTTTCACTCCGTTGTCGAGGCCGCCATCTTGATCTTTCCGACGCTCTTCGCTTTGACAGGGGGACTGATTCTTCAGTGGTGGCTTGGATTCAACTTCAGCGTCGCCGTCTGGGTTGGCTACATCGCGCTCTTTGGCATCGCTGTCGAAACGGGCGTGGTGATGGTCGTCTATCTGCACGAAGCACTTGACGGGAAACTCGCTTCGCGAGCCACGCTGCGGCACGAGGATATTGAGGCCGCCACAATCGACGGCGCGGTGCTCCGACTACGGCCGAAGCTCATGACCGTGTTCGCCGTGCTGGCCAGCTTGATTCCGATCCTTTGGGAATCCGGAATCGGGTCGGACGTGATGAAACCGATTGCGGCGCCTATTGTTGGAGGCATGGTGACCTCCACGATTGCGGTCCTCATCCTGGTGCCTGTTCTCTTTGCGCTCGTGAAGGAGCGCGCACTACGGCATGGAACGCTGCAACCTAAGACTCAGGAGGCTGCCACATAAGCGCTTGGAGGTACGGATGAGCAAAAAGAAACAGTTACCAAAGCCAACGGCAGCAGACAAGAAGGCTGCAATAGTGTTTGGTGGAGCGTTCCTTCTGTTGTTGCTGCTCTTGCCGTACGCGGTTTATCGAATCAGTTCATCCAGGCGGGTGACATCCAATGCGAATCAAGTGCCCGTCTACTTCAAGCAAGCAAAAGACGCCATGCCGTTTCCTCAGACGCTGGGTCCTGCTCAGTTCCAAATCGCGAATATCCGCGAAGCCTATTCCGTCGCTAAGGAAATTCCGGACGTTCTCGCGCAAGAGCCGTGCTACTGCTATTGCCAGCGAATGGGCCATCGCAGCCTGCTTGATTGTTTCGCAAGCTTGCATTCGACGAGCTGCAAGATATGTATCAACGAAGCGCGCTTGGCGGGCCAGCTGCACCGTCAAGGTAAATCAGCAGAAGAAATCCGTGTGGCCATCATTGCAAAGCAATGGGCCAATCTCGGAAGTTCGAAGTAGTCGCATAGCTATCAAACGGCACAAGGAGAAACGTATGACGAAGAGAACAATCACTCAGGGCACGGCAGTTCTAACTCTTACGATTGCGCTTGCAGGCTTCGGAGTATCCAGACCAACGCCGGCAGCAAGTGGGCAGGCCGGAGAGGAGAAAAGCTTCACCGGAACGATCAGTGATTCCATGTGCGACGCAACACATATGGCCAAGAACAAGACTCCGGCTGAATGCACCCGCATGTGTGTGAAAGACGGCCAGAAGTATGCACTCGTCGCTGGAGACAAGGTGTACACCCTTGAAGGCCATGAAGCGGAGTTGAATAAGCTGGCCGGCCAGAAGGTCAGAGTGAAAGGCAGCTTGAAGGGCGAGACCGTGACCGTGGAATCCGTAAACCCTGCGAAATAGCGCGTGCTCACGGAGAGCAACAAACGTCGCAGGCTTTGGCTTGCAATCCGTCAATCCCTTCTTTCCCGATGATCGGGACCATGACGAGTCCTGCGACCGGGTCGGCCCACCAAAAGCCGAAAGCAGCGTTGAGCAACAACCTGCCAAGAAGGATGCCGGACAGATAGGTGCAAAACTCCGTCTGTTTATCGTCCGCGTGTACGGTCGAGGGCGCCAAAACCATTCGGTTAACACCGTTGACCATCGAAGAGCGGCGCAATAGCTTCGTTTCTATTCTAGAACAGGAATCCCTCGTCAGCAGATACTCCTGCTTCTGCCGGTGCTGAAGCTGGTCTGCTGGTGGGCATAGCTCCGCTGGTTTGACCGGTCTGTTGTTCTGGCTGTGGCCTCTGTCGGTTCTCATTCTGTCGAGTCAGTGTCGTTTCTGGTCGCTCGTCCAGTTCATTCAAGAGCTTCCGCTCGAGGGCCGCGAGATTCCCCACTGACTGCCCGATTAGCATTTTCGCCTTGGCATCGTTATAGCCAAGCCGGCGCGCAACCTCACAGATTCTTGCGAGTTGTTCCTCCCTTTCACTGCGACCTATGCCCGGCTCCGCGGACTCTTCGGTGGCTCCCTGAGTGCTCGGATAGAATTCACCACTGATCTCAGTTGCCCGTTCTGCATCTGTCTCATGCACAACGTATTGAGCCCCACGCGATAGCTCAATGCTCGCGTGGCCCTCGCTCAAAAGCCTGGCGGGTTCGGTCATGTTGGCAACCAAGGTCCGTAAGTCCGTCCCTCCGATTTCTAGACTCAGGATGTAGGCCACGGACGAGTGCCTAGTTCCGTCTCGGTCGGAATACGAGATTTTCTCCGGGCTTGCTTTTAAGGTCGCCTTGATGCCGCTCAGACGGCCCCCGTTCAACCGCCGAATCTGCATCAAGCCGTTCGATAGATTCCGAATCGACCGGTAGCTGCTCGTGTGCAGCCTGCAGATGGCCCCGAAGGTGGGGAACTTCTCTAGAATGAAATAGAGATCGCCCGAAGGCCTGCAATCACCGCGCTCCAGATCCGGGCAACCGTCGCCGCAGGGCTCAACCGGCTGGCCCTTCCTCGGGCCGTCGATGTACTTGTAGTTGCCGGGCCAGGGTTCCCCCTCGGGGTGTTTTTGCGTCCGCCGCGTCGCTTGCATTTCGAACCGAATGCCGTCGCCATTCGAAATCTGCACGAGTTCTCCGTGGCACTTGCATCCAGTGGGCGCCCACCACGCGTATTCGGTCCTCAACACTTCTCGTGGATCATCATTGAGGAAAATGATCCCTAGTTCGGTCGGTTTCTCCCCATGTGCCTTGGAGATGTCCGGAGCGGGCTCCCAAACGACGTCCTGCCCACGAAGTGTCTTCCGTTTGAAAACGAAGTGGTCCAGTCGTCGCGGGTGGCTGTTTCCGTTGCCCGGCTCCGGCCCCTCGCCGATAGCAACCTTAATTGTTACCGGGAGTTTTTCCAGAGCCGTGCCGTTCTCATCGTGTGTCAATCCGAGAATGCCCATTGAAGTTCCACCTCCTGATCGGCGTATTTGTTTTGGAAAATGCCGGTTGACCTTGGAAACTGAAGATAACTTCAGAACAGCGTGAGTTGGCCTTCAAGGATGCCTTCACGGCGCGAAGGCTTACGACGAATCGATTCCAGAGGAGTCGAGAGGGGGATCAAGGGACTGGCGGGTGCAACGGGAGTCTCACCTTCAGCGAGTCCCAAGTCCTGAACAACTTCCGTTGTTGGACCTTCCGTTTCGGATGATCTCACAGCAAAGACCTCTTCCTGCTTCTTTTGCAACGCACTCCAAACCGCGTCTGCTCTCTCTCCGACCCCTTTCTCCGTGACCAACTCGCGTGCCATCGCCATGAGGATGTCGTCTTCTTCATTGATCGCTTGCAGACCTTCCGAAGAGAACTTGCCTTCCATTGCCAATGAGACTAGCAACTTCTTCCCCATGAGCCGTAAGCAACTCTCCTGCATCGTCTCGGCGTAGTGGAGGAACTTCACCTTCACGGGAAGCCGCTGCCCGAACCTCCAACTCCTTCTGCTAGCTTGGCGAAGCACGTAGATGGAGTATCCAGTCTCGTAGAACAGGATGGTGGGAAAGTCGATCAGGTCCAGCCCTGTCTGAACGAGTTTCGGGTGGCAAAGCACAGCCTGTACGCCGGCGCGGAGTTGACGCTCGTACCAGCCCTCCCGTGCCTCGGGCGGCACTTCTGTCGTCAGCACGGCAACACGGACACCTTCGTTCGTGAGGATGCGCTCCAACCTTCGGGTCACATCTCGCTTTTGCGTGTACACGGCATAGATCTGGCACCGACGACCGCGCGCCAGCTCCGCTTTCACTTCCTCTACTAAGCGGCGCTCCTTCGCGTAGACGTAGTCCTCGTTCAGATCTGGCGTCTCCGCGATAAGGAATTTCTCTCGCCGCTGCGTCTCCGGGTCATATTCCCACCCAAACAAATTCCCCAGGCGAAAGGGCCGGTCTGGATAAAGCAATAGGGCGTTCAATGCCACGCTCGTAACCGACTGGTTCCCACGATGCTCCTTCAATGCCTTCTTCACGTCCTCTTCAAGTTTCTTGTAGGCTTCCTTCAGGGGAGGGTCCATCTCGACGCCGACGACCTCTTCCCGGTAGGGCGGCAGCGCCTGCGAGATATCTTCCAGCGAGATGAACGCTCCCAGGCTCAGCAGGAAACGGCCAAACAGCAGCGGCGATGCCCCTGGACGCCGGCGAACACGTTTCGTCACGCGCGCGTCTGAGCAGGCGTTATCCGCCGGCTCGATTACAGTGATCTTTTCAAGTAGCCCGTAGGTTTCTGTGAAAGCTCGCACTCCGGCTTCGCCGTACTCAAAACCTTCCTTGACCATCTTCGCCGGTTCGAGGCGGAAGAGGATGTTGAACACCTCATCGGCGTAGCCGCCGAGTAGCGTTCCGGTTAGCACGACAGTGCGCTGTGCACATCCAGCCAGCGTGCCGAGCGCATTTCCCTGAGCCGTATCACCCTTCAACTCGTGCACCTCATCTGCGATGGCGTAGTCGAAGAAATCCGGCATGTAGCGGCCAATGAAATCCACGGGAGCGAAGCGCCGGATTTTCTTCCCGTCGGCCTGCCACAGTGCGCTATACAACTCCCGACGTGATTTCGCGGACTCGTCACCGTTCCGGGTGCCCAGAACCTCGCTCAACTTGGCCTTCTTGAAGTCCGCTGACAGCAGCCTCTCTCCGTCGTCACCCAAGTAAACCGGGCAGCCAGTGTCTGCGTTCACAACAGAGCCTTGGTAGCGGCCGCAGTGCGCCAGCCCGTACGCGTGTCGCCAGAAGTAACTGAGCTTCCCGCGGTCACGCCCCATAATGAACAGCGCCGGGAACCCACAGATGGAATCCCAACGCTCGCGAGCCGTGCGAGCCGTCCTCCGCTGGCGCAACTCCGTGAGTGTGGTGCGGAGCCCTTCCCGGATGATCCGACCGTTGCGCAGCCTGACTTCGTTGACCCCTGTGTGGCCCACAGAACTTGTCGGAGTGCGCAGTCCGTCGATGAAAAAGACGCGCACGCGGGGCAGAGTTAGAAATGCTTCTCTTGCCCACTTCTCGACCAACTGGGGCGGAACCATGGCGAGGGCCGTGAATGGTCTGCGGCCGCTGTGCACATGGATAGCACCTAGCGAGATCAGGGTTTTGCCAGTCCCGCACTCCGCGATTACCGCTGCGCCCCGAGCCTCATTCCAGCGCTTTACCACACCCATAATCGCTAGCTTTTGCGCAGGAAAAGGTCTGCGTACGAGTTGCTCAACGAGCGGCGAAGCTGCGTCTTCAAAGCCGTGCAACGGCGGGTAGGTCTGAAGAATCCGTTCACCCAGTTCGGGGGCCCACGCACGCAAATATGTCGCGATGGAGTCGATCTCCTTCGGCAGTGGCATAGTCTTTTCCTCATGGTTTGTTCAGTCGGGCAAAAAGCTTCCAATAGGAAACGTCTCAGGCGGCGGCAGACGCGAACACTAACGCCAACCGGATTACGTACGGGCCGCCTAATGTCGTAGATTTGAACTACTCTCAAGAGAGCAGACGGGGCGGAGCGTTTGGGTTGCAGGACCGCTCGAATTGAGGCGAATCGGCATGGGACGACGAGGGCATGGATATGGCAGTGAAGACCATTTCATTCATTACAGAGCTGACCATCCCGGATTGCTCGACTCGTACATCAAAGCTGCCCTGCCACATCCGGTCGACATAACCTGGCTGTATCCGGCGCAAAGGGTTGTCGAGGAACCTAAGGATCTGACCTTCGTGGATTTCACTGAGCCACAATTAAAAAAATGGCACGCTTTTTGGCCGAATCCGGGCAACAGAAGCTGGGATGGAATTGCGCGGTGCGATGAGGAGTGGCTTCTATTTGAAGCCAAAGCAAATGAAAACGAGCTATGTTCGCCAGGAACTGGCGCAACGCCGCCAAGTTTGCAACAGATTACAAGGGCTTTGGATGAAGTGAAGCTCTTCCTCGGTGTGCCTTCCGAAACGGTCTGGCACGGGCGCTACTATCAATACACGAATCGACTTGCCGTTCTGTACTTTCTGAACGTGGTGGCAAAAATTCCCGCGCGCCTCGTCTTCCTGTATTTCATAGGGGACGTATTTCCTGACGGAAGGCCGTGCCCGCAGAATGAACAGGCCTGGAGACTGCTCATTACAAAATGTCACGCAGAGCTCAAATTGCCCGAAACGCATAGACTGAGTGACCGTACGCACGATGTATTCGTCCCTGCCATAGCTCCAGGCAAATGATAGGTGGCGGATTCAGGTAACTTCCAGGAGATCGATCCGTTCTCTTCTGGGATTCGGATGAGACGTTCTCTCAGGGCTCTGCCAATCCATTTGAGGAACGTTTCCTTATTTCCTTTGACCAGAACGGGCGAACACCCGAGCCCTAGCAAAGGCCGTATCGCCTTTCGTTCCTTGAGCTCTCGCATGAACCACGGCGCCCATTCAGGCGCCGCAGGCAAACCATATCGGTACGCAACACGATAGAGCACAAAAACCGGATCGTCGTCGCACAAAATAGTGCGTACGCCCTCTCGATCTGCGCCTGGTTTCGTATTAGCTAATTCCTCTGATACCGCCACCAAATGCCGGGCCGGACGCTTCCTGCCCGGCACCGCGATGCTCCCGCGAAAGCATTGCGCTTCGGGCCCAAGAGAAGCAGAAAAGGTTGCGCGGCCCGGAAGTTGAATTTGCAATACCGCTGCCTCGGTGACTGCCGCCCATAGCGCACCAATCTCCGAATCTCCACCGATCATAGAGATAAAGTGTGCGTTTGCCTGGCATTGTCCATTTTTCGTTCCTTCTAAAACCGCGCGATCAATGTGAACCCGAACCCGGGTAGTCGTTCCCCTCATGCGCTTGGTGAACTCCAACGATCCAAAGCGTTCGTGTGCGTTTTGCATTCCCGTTTCCTCCAGACGTTGGTTGCAGGGCACTCACGCACCGCGGGCGGCGGTCTTGTTCGACTTCGAGGCTGCTCCTTATGGCGCAACTCTCCTAATTGCCGCGACGGCGCTTGAATACACTGTCCAGTATTTCGTTGCATCGTCCACTTCTGAGCCCTGAATCACGCCGCCAGATTCGACCCGCACAGCGGGATAGTTGCTCTCATGCAAGGCTTCGGAGTAGTGCCATTCCTGGCCATCCGAAACAATCAGGTGGTCACCGAAAGCACCAGGACACGCTCCGTTGCAGACCAGGAAGGGTATACCCGCCAGCGCGGTCAGCTCGTCATAGTGTCCGTTGTTGGCTTCCTCATCCGCCATCACAACCGCACCTGGGATTTCCTTTCCGTCGACAGCCAGTGCCGGTGATTCTTCGAGTCGGTAGCCTATTTTTTCAAAAATACTGCTGTCTCGTTCGGCACAAACCAGCGTTGAGTAACATCGGTCACCCATGATTTGTCTCCCCTCTCTGTAGGACCAGTCACTTCACAGTGCTAATCTCCCCCGTACAGAAAACCAACGTCAGCTCGTTCGAGAAACGCTCTTTCTCTCGAATGACGGTCTTTCCGTCTTCTTCCTCTTCCGATTTGTCCACCAGTTTGATCGACTGCCAGTGCGCGATGTGTCTCGTCTCCCCTTCACCGAAGGTGCCGTTGAGCATTCCGGCCGTGCAGAGCAGACCAACGTGCCCTCCGTGCAGAGGTGTTAGTGGACGGCCAGTTACGTCTGCCTGCTGGCCGAAAACCACGCTTGAAGCCTGTCGATAAGCGGACGATCTCGGCAACAAGTCTTCTATTTCGTCCAACGGAAGCCCCCGGTGGACGAGGCGCACTGGACCGCCCGGAGGCGCAGCGTATATGCAATCAGGTTCCGCTGGTAGCGGCGGAAGTTCTTCCAGTTTTCTTTCGAGGGAGCCTAGCCATAGCTGCGCCTGAATGATCTCGTTGTCCCGCAACCGATCCCTTTCCTGCCGAGTGCGGCGCACTCCTAGAAGCACGACCTGCGCGTACCGGACGCTTTCAGGCTCAGTGAGGCGGTAAACGCGTATGTCCCGGAAATGCATCGAAAGCACGACAGCGCAATCAGCAACTCGCTTGGCAGGCACTACGAGCACGAGGATGCCGCCGGATTTCAGCCAACGGTACACATGCTCCAAAAAGAGCTTCTCCATCCGCTGCGATTTCTCTTCGCTGATTTCGAAGTCGTAGGGCGGGTTCAAATAGATCAGCGAGAAGGATTCCACCGGGCACTGCACGTCAAAGCAGTTGCCGTGAATCACGGCGATTCCTTCAGCGCGAGCCTGTTCGGCCCGCCCGGCATCCAGTTCAATGCCGTACTGCAAAACCTTTTTGTTAGAAATGATTTCAGAAAAAGCTGCGCCATCCCCCACGCAAGGGTCGAGCGCGCAACAATGTTTGTCCGGAAATACCAAGAATCCACGGATCCGCTCCGCCTCTGGTATCGGAAGAGGGTAGAACCCCAACCGCTCACGTCCCGCCAAACGCATCGCAAGCCTCCTTTTGCGCGCCTTCTGCAAGAGTATCGATGTCCTGCTGCGCCTCGACCTGCCTGCGCACTTTCAAGGCCACGCGCAACCCGACAGCCATTCCGAGTTCAATCCATTGGGCCTCGTAAACTGCCTCAGAGTTTGCAAGAGCTTTGCGAAGGCGAGCTTCCCTGTGCAGCCTGAGAGGGCCGATGAGCTTTTGCTCCAACCACAAAATCTCGGCATAGCGGCCCGCTTGTTCACTTTGCGTTGCTTCGATTAGCGCCTCTCGGTCGTCACCGGCATAAATGGATTCGGGATCTGCTTTTTCTGCATAAGCGACTACTGGCGTTTCCCTTCTCTCTTTCTGCCGCTGTGCTCTCAGGGAAAGGCTCCCTTGAACCTGTGCCGCAACCCATGTGTTTGCAGAACGGCGCGGCCTATAATCGGGCGTGGGTTTCGCATGGCTTCGGCATCATCCAGCTCGTCATCGACACTCTGTCGCCAGCGCGTCGCCAGGATCGAACGCAAGATGGAGCGCATCGAATGTGTGTTTGCGAACGGCAGTGCGATCGTGGTCTCTCCGTCCCTCGCAACTTATGTCAGCGTCGGAGATGAAATCTCTTTTGCTCTCGTGACGCAGGTTGTTGATGCTGGAACGGAGATCTATGTTGGAAAGAGTTCGCTGGCTACAGGGCACCGCGACGTATATCAGGCGACGATTGGCTGTGTGAGCCAACCCAGGCTGGACAAGCGGGGGGAGTACTTCGTTAGCGCCGAGGTGCCGAATGGGCAACTCGGAATATCTTCGATTCGAATCGAATCCGAAACATTGCGTGATTACTTCTATGTTGCAGACCGTCAGAGCAAATGGGAACGCCAACTAAACCTGTATCAGGTTCTACGAGCTTCGCCATCTGCTCCACCCGCTGAGCTTCGGCTGGCCTTCAAACTGCGGGATCTGGAGCTGCGTGCTTCCCGCTCTCCAAAAAGCGAATGCCAAGCGATTGAGAGAGCATTTAACATCGTCGCCCAAGAGGAGTTGCGCGCCTGCTATGACGCCTTATTGAAAGATTCATTGGCACCTGCCGTCTTTCCTTACGGCGGGTTCGGCTCCTCCATTCGAGTCGTGGGAGAAAGGTCCCGTAACGGCGATGTATTCTTCACCAAACGCATACTCGCCTTTTTGCCAGAACAGAGGCATAGGCACTTCCGAGCTCTCCTGCGGCGTTGTGACTTCTATGAAGGCCGGGCCCTCTATCGCGATTTGGGTCGAAAACTCGAAGTTTGGCTTGATCCGGGCGTGCTGCCCCTGGTCTGGGACACAACCTGGAACCAGTGGAAGCACTTGCTCGGGGCAAAAGTTGAACTGAAAGCTGTATTCGTCCGGAGTGGCAAATGCCGTCGACGCCGCAGCCAAAGGGAACTTGTGCACTGGGAGATGGCATTGCCCAGCCGTGTGGAAGTTACGCTGCCGGCGGACATCCATTCACAGATCGAGAAAGCAAAGACCATGTTTCATCGCTTCGGTCAATACTCGGATGCCCTTGAGCAGATCCGGGCTGACATCGCTAAGGCGCCCATCGAAAAAAGGGATCTTCAACGCATCTGCGGAACGCTCGGCATTCCAGGTGATTTCGACGTTGTCCAGATTTCCTGGCAACCTGACTACGATCCTTTCTTCTACCAACAGCTCTCCCGTCGCGCGCGAACCTTCTATCTGTTCCGCAATGAGTACATCTTTGACCTGGAGCGCGGAGTGGCCATTGAGACCCCCGAGCTAGGTCATGCGACCTATGTCTTCGCCAAGCCTAAAAGCATGGCCGTGTTCCTCGCCAATTATGCAAGGACCACCAAGGAAGACATTCTCGAGAACCGAAGCAATGTGGCCGAGCGCCTGGGCTATCTGGGGCGCGTCGTGCACGGTGCCAATCCGCGTGGCTGGCTCAAGAAGATAAAGGCCCATGTCGGTGAACCTCCGGATGTTGCTCATCTGTGACCTGAATCATAAAATGGCCGAGCACATGAACTCGGACAGATTCATCGCTGAGCAGAATGCGTATTTCGCGCGCTCTTACGAGCAGTTTGCCTTGTTCGGTGGGCCTTGCGTCTATTTTCACGACGAATGTCTGCGCGCGGGACGAGACGCGTTTCTATCCATGCGGCACATCGAGATGCTCTATGCCACTCTTACAGCATGGGGCATGCATCGTATGGGGGACGCGGAAACGACGAAGACGAAGTTAACCGAGTGGAGGCAATTCCACGGTTCGATCTTCGCGCTGGCCAGTGGGTTAGAACAATTCCGGCCATGCAGCTTATTGAACATGTCAGAGACTGATTATTCAGACGCCGTGCTCCAGTTGAGACCGTACTATCAGGCGCTAGAGTTATCCGTGTCAGAGGCCACGATAGTCGTCAACTCAAAGGCTTTCCATCATCTCTTCCCAGAGTTTGTTCCACCGATCGACCGGCAGTATACGATCCGCTTCTTCACGCAAGTGCCAGAACGTTGGCGAGACGCAAAGGGAAAATTTCGGATCATTTCACTTCCCCCAGGAATCGACGCGCAGTTCGATTTGTTCCACAAGACTTGCGTGGATATCAAGCGCCTTGCTGACCGGATTGACCCTGCTTTGCTCGAAAATGAACGTCGCCTGCATGGCGTCATGGCTCCGAAGGCGCTAGACAACGCGATTGTGAACTACATCAGAATTGTTTCTGGACGGTAGACCTTGAGCCGCCAGACCGCTGGTGTGATGCAGGCGTTTGATCCGGGGGTCGCCGCCAAGAACAGCTCCTGATGCTGACCACAACCCCCAGCCTTACTGGCGCAAGAGCCTTCCTGAGCGGCGTCCCGTCGGCGAAACTGTTTCTTTACCAACCGGAGACCTGCTCATAGCCGCAGCATTGTTCCTCCTGCGCTTCTGGATGCGGCGCCACGTCGCGGGGTCGATCCTTAACGGCATGGTGTGACCTGTCGCCAAGTTCACGAACCCGCCATGATGTTCGATCGTACCGTAGCGGAACAGGTGGGCCAGCAAGCTGAGGGAGTGATTGGCCAACGTGGCATTGACAAAAGGTTCTTGCCTGTCGAGAGCCTCTGCGGCGCTGCAGCTGGGTAGGCTGTCCTCTTCGAGCTCGGTGTTAGTCACTTCCGGGTAGAGGTCCGCGACAGTTCGCAGCCGATTTCCCGTTCGTCTGTTTTCATAGTTCAAGGGCTCACCCAGTATGAACTGCCCATTGTTTGCATTGTTTCCGATGTCTAGCCAGTACCCAACCGAGCTCGAACGGGTGACGCAACTTTGAATTGCAGCTCGGGCAGCTCGTGTATCGACACAGCCAATTACGATATCCACGCGCGTGAGCGGCTGATTCTCTGTCAGGTGCTCGGGGACAGCTTCCCAATCTAATTCCCAGAACACGTTCAGCCGGTTCACCAGCACCACGGATTTGTATAACCCAATCTCGGATTTGCTAAACGGCTGCCGCACGCAGTTTGTTGCTGCGATTTTCTCTCCATCTAAAACCGTTACGTGCAGGCCTCCAGGATGCCCGCGGACGATAAGCGATTGGTGGAGATAAGGCAGGCCAGAGGTGAGAGCGCTACCGGCTCCGCCGCAACCGACCACGACCACGCGCACCTGTCGTTGTAATAGCGGTGCGTGGATAGTATGCACTCCCATCTTTTCAGAACTCCTTGTCGGATTCTATGAATTCGGACAGAGTCTCCTTTGCATCGGTTAGCAATCCAGTCGGGAAGGTGCGGTCATTGTTCTTCAAACTTTTCCACATCCCAACGAATCCCTGCCGATGCTTGGTGAGGCGCACAGCTCCGGAGGGGTGGGTAAATTCCGAGCCGAAGTAGGCGTCCTCCCAAGCCGAATTCGAATTCGCAGTCAATTGGCCGGGAATTCTCATCGTTCCTGCACAAACGCTTCCTCTAGAATCGGTGTTCCAGTAGGGTGCGGTTTTGAGCCGCGTCTCTGCTGTCGGGCGGGTGTTCTCTGCGAGCGCACGAACAAATAGCTCGCGCCCGCAAACCTTGAAGACCAACGGGGGGTGTGGATAAAGGTGGCCGTTGAGGTCTCTTGCTCCTTTCTCTTGTCCACCAAAGAACATCACGCGGGACTGCGCCCTCGCCCACCAGACAATCAAGTCCGGGGTTCTCGCGAGGACGCACTCGGGCAGAACTTCGGCTGGAATCGCCGTCCCCAGGCCCTGCGACAATCGACGAAGAAATGCCGTGGTCAGTGAACGACCGGCTGCGAGATATGGCGATCCCTGGTTGTCGACTCTAACTTCATGGACTGTAGCGAACGCCGTTGAAGCGTCGGTGTATATCATTACCGCGCACTTCAGCACGAATTTGCGATTGCCGCCGATCCGTACGTGCGAGTCCATGGTTCCTCCTACGAAGTCACCACCCCCTCGGTGTTTCCCGGCATCTTTTCTAACAAGCGAGTCGTTGCGGCAAGTACATCGCAGACGACTCCGAAGATGCGAAATGCCGTCCTGACGCTCCTCGCGTCATTCGGCTCGATGGGAATGATCAGGTTCGGTTCGGGAGTAGTTTCGAGAGCATACTCTGCTTCCTCTTCAAAACACGCCTCGACTGCGTCATAAGGGGAAAAGACTGCGAGTAAACCCGGCACAGGAGGATTTGCGTCGAACAGTTCTGCGCGCACGTCTTCACTTAAGGCGGGCCTTTCGGCCCGGTCCGATATCCGATCAATTTCTACCGCATGATCGAGGAGTTGGCCGGCAAGAGCAGATCCGAGTGTTGCGCGGAGTCGGCTCAGATCTTCTTTTTCCAGAGGCTCTTCCTTCATTGAAGCGGGAAGGCATCCCGCCACATCTGGGAATTCGTATTCCTCTGGGTTTGGCTCGCCAGCAGACATTTCCCGATACATTTCGGCCCGTTCCTCCGCGTCACGATAGTCATAGACACGGACCCATTTGGAGAGCCCTCCTACGAATAGATCGAAGAAAGTGCGTGGGAGACGTCGGTCGATTGTCTCGAGGACTTGGAACGTGGGTCCAAGAACCATGTACCCGGCACTCTCCGGGTCGAGGGTCAGGTACAGCCGGTTATCCTTCTGCTTGTCTTCCTGAGCGAATTCATCAACGCAAGATGTCAGCGCTGCATGATACGTGAAACGCCTCTGGATCGCTTCGCCCCCGTGCGCCTTGATCCAATCAGCCAGTGTTAGTTGGACGAAGGTAATCGGGTCGTGTTTGGCCTTTTTCCAGAGATTGGCTGGTGCGATGTTGAGACTCACGAGATTTGCGGCGAGAGGAATCAGCCTCTGGGCATCTACCACCAAATGATGCTCCGCTGGGACGCCGTCCAATCGTGGGAGGGTGAGTCCGTTGTTCCTACTCATCAATTGGGCGGCAACCAGGCCGGTGGCGCTGCTAATGGCAAGCGGCCGTACTCGTGACTGCCGGCTTGGACGGCGACGGCGATTAGCTGGGAAGCTTCTTGCAGAGCACGGCATCGCGCGAACCTCCCGATCAATGTCCCTTTTCGCGAGCGGTCTTTTCGAAGCTTTTGCAGCTTTTCGAGGACTGCCCCTTTCGATTGTTTCTTGGGCTGGTTGCGATTTCTCTTCTTCAAAAGGACTTATCCCTTCGTGCCGATCGCCCGGACGAAGCTGTAGCGGAGTTTCCCGCCGTCTGTCTCGGGTCCGGTGATAGATGCAGTGGCCAGATCCGGATATTGGTTGGCATAGACTGCCCGAACCTCTTCCAAGGTGATCCCTGGGTTCGGATCAGGAAGCTTGACTCCGTTGTAGGTAAATTCTCGAACAAGCGGGGTGGTTTCGATCATGGTGTTATGGCTCTCCTGTGATTCTGAGTTGTAGTCCAATACTTCTTAACTTCAGAAGAGACTCGGCATTGGTCCCGTCTTCGCATCCGGGGAAGCATCAACGGTGGGCTCTGGTGTTGCTTTCTCTTCTCCAGTTCCTTTCTCTTCCGGTCTCTTCTTCCGCTCCGCCGTCTTCCGCCTTGCTTCCTCCTGAGCAACCTTGGCTGCCGCCTCCATCTGTGACTTTGCCTCCGCGAGGTTTGTCCTCAGGTGCCGGTGCGATTCAACGTAGCCCAAGAGATGGATACTCAACTCGGCATCGAGTTCCGCTGGCGTTCCCGAAATGCTGAATGGGGTCGCGAGTGCTGCGTTTTCCGTCTCGCCAGTCCTTTGTGGAATGACGTTTACGCGAACTGCGTCGTCATTCAGACGAGCTACCGTGATCATCACCGTTCGATCAGCGAGAATTGGCATTAGTTCTACAAACACGTTTCCTCCTATCCACTTATTGTTGGGAATGAACGTACAGAATTGGCGGCGGCGTTACAGATCCGTCGGAATTCGAAAGCACGTAACGTGTGGAAGGCCCTGAAATCAACCTAGCCGTGTGCGGCGCGCGATTGCCTTAGGCCGACAGCAGCTCACTCACCATAGGTTTGCCCGTGTCGCTCTAGAGCACAGCGCCAGAACCGTCAGTTCTGAGTCCGCTGTATCAACTGCTGATCTACGCGGTGCGCTTGATAGGCATCGGAATCACAATCTCGCCTTTGATCTTCGCGGCTTTGTCCAGACCAACCCCGGGCAGTGCCCTGAACGTTTGCGCTATGTGACCGCTAGCTAGGTGCCCGTAATATCGCTCGACCATTTTCGTGTCAACATGCCCCAGTTGCTCAGCGACAACTTTCAAGGAAACGCCCAAAGTGATCCATCGGCTCGCGGCAGTGTGTCTCAACTGATGAAATCCGAAGCGCTTAATCTTGGCTACCGAACAGGTGCGCTGCATTGGTTTCTTTTGGCTATCTTTGGCCCAGGGGTCGCCGCTTTCGCGTAAGAATATGGCCTCACCCGGATCGCGGTTGGTGCACACTTCTCGGAAAAATCGCGTCGCCTCTGGGTCGAGGTGCACATACCTCTGCCTACCCCCTTTGGATTTCGCAATGAAAAGGGTGCCCGCCGAAGCATTGAAATCGCTGACGCCCAACCGGCCCAATTCTCCGTACCTAGCGCCTGTGTATAGGGCGGCCCGAACAAGGCGCTGAAAGTCCTTCTCACTTGCGCATGCCTTCACAAAACTCCGCTGTTCTTTCTCGCTGAGGAATACTGCCCGCGCGACCTCGACGTTTTCAAATGGCGACACCTTCCACGCCATCGGATTTGCATAGACACGTCCTTCTTCTAGCGCCAGGTTCAACGCAGCCCGGAGACGTCGCATGATTCTGTTCGCAGTCGAACGGCGCTTTCGGAGATCCTCCTCGGTTTGAATGTGCGGCTCGTTTTCCTGCTCGTGTTTCCGATTCGTTCGCCTTGGACTGGCAGCAATATTTGCCCGCCACTCCTCGAGCTTTGGACGCGTCAACTTGGCAACTTGCAGAGTGCCGACATTGGGGATTGCATAGGCCTCTAGATCGTACTTTGTATGACGGTAGTCGGGAGCGCCACGACGCTCCAAATGGTGTAGATAATCCACACAGCACTGATTTACCGTGTATCCGCCACGACCACTGACGTGCTCGCCTGTTGCCAATGTCGTCGCCGTCAAAAACCAGGTGCGGGCCTTTTCTTGTGCCTGCGCGAAGTCCAATACTCGTGCACCTTCGGCATCCAAAATGTCATCTGCCAATGCAAGCTTCTCTTCCTTGCGGAATCCCTCTATTTTGTAGCGCGCCAGCCAAACACCTCCTCTTCTTCCTTTCCGATAGCCTAGAGCTCTGCCTTGGGACAAAGGCATCCAAGCTATCGTGCCGATAGGAATTCCTCTCCGCGCTGTTCTGCTTCCAAGCTCCTTGTTAGTTACAGTTCGCGCCACAGGTAGTCTCCTCCCAGTCGCCAACTTCCTGCAGCCCAATTATTCCATTTTTGCCAACTATTTGCCAACTTTCCGGGCACAAATTGCATGGTTGTGCAAGCTCATGCAAGACCGCGCATGGACAACGTATCGCATTGTTACTAAATGCTTTATATGGATATTGGGCCGCGGACGGAGAAGGGCGTAATTCGATGAGCGCGCCCCTGATAAGGGCGAGGTCGGTGGTTCAAGTCCACCCAGGCCCACCATTCCCCTGTTTTCGCCCGTTCGAAGATCATGTCGAAGGGCTTTCTGTAGGTGGGATAAACACTTAGCGCATCCACGGCGCATTTCGATAGCACCATCCTCAGCAATTTCGCTTTTTCCTGCGGAGTCTGCGTAACGTACAGAGAATGCGCCTTATTCGCGAGTTCCAAAATGCGAACGCGGTCGAGCGCCCGCTCGGGATTTTCCGCCTGTTCGAGCTCCCGCAAGGACGTCAAGAGCGATTGCTCCTCCTCCTGCCACTCAGCGGACTTCGCCTCCCAGAATTCCTCGGTGATTTTTCCGTCCAGGCGGTCCACATAAGCCTGCTCCAGCCGTCTGCGGAGTAGGGCCAGCCGCTGCTCGATTCGTTCGGCCTGGCGTTTCCTGAGCGCTTCCTCGTGGGTCTTATCGGAGACCAAGGACTCTTCAAGCTGCGCCAAAACGTCGTCGGGGATTCGGATTGCTTGCAACACCTGGCCGAGACGCTCGGCCATCACTTCTTCACGAAAATAAGGCAGATCGCATTTGCCGCGATAACCCGTGCAGCGGTAATACGTGTACTTCTGCTTCTTGAATTCGGCGGTCACGGCGCAATTGTCGTAAGCGCAGCGGAGCAAGCCGGAGAATGCGAACTCGTGGATCTGTTTGCGAGGACGCGCTTTGCCGTTGAGCACCTCGCGCACGCGGGAGAATATTTCAGGGCTCAGAAGAGGAGGATGCGTGCCTGCGTAACTCTTGCCTTCCCACTCGTAGGTGCCGATGTAGAACGGATTCCTGAGTAGTTTTTCCAAATGCCACTTCGTGAAGACCTTGCCGTATTCCGTTTTGAGAAACCGGCGCAACGTGGCCAGCGAGTACATTCCCGTAGCGTAGAGCTTGAACATTCGCTGCGCGATCGGCGCGTTGTCGGGATCAACCTCAATCGTGCGCAACAGTTTGTTGTTCCGATAGCCAAGCGGCGGCCGGCTCGGGTAGATGCCCTGGGCTGCTTTCTCGCGCATGCCTTTGCGCACTTCATCGCGCAAGTTCTCGATGTAGTTTCGGGCAATGACGAGCTGAATGCCGTGCACCAATTTGGCTTGTGATTTCGAGTCCTTGCTAATGATCTGACCTTCTTTGGGCAGGTGAATTTCAACGTCGATGTCCTCAAACGTTACGCAATCGCGGAAGTTCCGATAAAGGCGGTCTGTGTTCTCGACCAATACGATGCGGCATGTTTTGTGATTACTAAGAAACCGCACCATCTCGCCGAATTGCTTTCGGCCAGTCGTCTTGGCTGTCTCCACATCCACAAATTCGCGCAGGACATTGAACTCGTGGCTTTGCGCGTATTCGCGGAGAAATTTCAGTTGCGCGGGAATAGAGAACCCTTCGCGCTCCTGATCCTTGCTCGACACTCTTGCGTACAGGACGGCTTGCCTCATGCGGCCCTCTTCGGACGTGCGCTGACAGCGCACGCGTGCCGCTCACCTTGCTCCGATTCCGTCTGCGTGTCAACGGGAGTTGCGGGATGGTAGTGTCTCAGTTCGGAGTTTCTAGCAGCTAACGAGGCAAATTATGGATTGACCAGCAAGAATAGCCCGTAACCAATGATGCCAAGTCCTAAGATAGGTAGAACTACGGCGGCAAATAAGCAGGGCCAGAAGTTGAGATGATATAAGAAGGGGTTCTTGTTGCGATCGATTGCCCGCATGCGCGATGTATCTCTGGCCCCGAGTGCAATTACTCCAGTCTTTAATGCGCGGCGGACGTTTTGGATTTGTAGAACTCCAACAAATATTAAAAACGGACCTACACAGAAAAAGACAAGCAAGTTTTTCATCGCAATATTTTCACACGTCAACAATATCCGTAATAGAGATTGAATTCCAAGCTGAGACACTACTCGCAGGATTGTCGTTTCGGTCCCATGCGTCGAGCAAGAGGAAAAACGTGCGCAAGGCAAGCAAATCATCGGGAGCAAGTTGCTTCCCTCCTGTGGTCCCTTCGACTTCTTGGAGTTGAGACGAGTCGCTGCTGTCGGCAGTAGAGCGCATGGCTGTGTGGAATTCTGAGGAAGATTAGAGGGATGACTTGGCGAGTGCCCCTCTATGTACTAATAGCCGCCGAGCGAGCAAAAGTGCTCAAAGAAAAAATGCTCACAAAAAGTGCAAGGTTCCGCCGTCGTGCGATGTAACGATTCTTCTCATGCGGGTTTTCGGAAACGCGCACCAGCCCGAAAACACTCGCTCCCTACTTATACTAATGGGCAAGAAGTCGGAAAAACTCCCCAAAGAAAAAATACGCGTGCGATTTCAAAATATTCCTGGTCTCGTTTTCTCCCTTCCGAAACGCGGACGAAACAACTGGCGCATTCAAAAAGAAATTTGGGCGGGAGCGACCCGGCGCGCACGTTTGGCGGCAAAACCGCACAAACACCCGGGTCGCTCCCGCCCAAATCGAGCTTTTCGTCCGCGGTCTTTTTTCAGAGTCAATTTCCGCAGTGTGTTCTTCTGCGGAGACTTGTGACGCGGCCTAGGTGAACGGAACGACTACGTTTACGGGTGAACACTGCTTGTGTTCCTTTGTTCACGCTTGCCGACGCGCCGCAGAACGCGAGCGGTATTTTTCGACCAGAACGATGGCTGTGTTTCTGTGTTCTGCTCGTTGCCGCAGAAACCGACAGCTCGGGTCGAGAGGGATAACCAGGTCAGAGGCCCCCCTTGAAACAGGTTGGAAAGGCAAGCTACGGCCCTGATGTCAGTGTCTCAGTCCTAATGCTTTCCTTAGTCTCGTCACGACACGAGTCCGCGCAGGTGGCGACTTCAGAGAGTGTTCCCATATTCTTATTACTTGCCAATTAAGTGCCCGCAATTCCTTTATGCGGCGGCGATCACGGCTGCGGTTTCCGAAAATCTTAGCTCTCCAGTAGCCCCTGTTGTCCTCGGGCAGTCGATAACATCGAGGGCAACCGTGCCAAAAGCAACCGTCAATGAAAACAGCCAATCGTTGTGTACGGAAAACAAAATCGGGTTTGCCAGGTAGGTCAGCGTGCCTTCGCCAGCCGGAGAGTCCAGCTCCTCGCAGCAGCTGCAGAAATGCTCTTTCTGTTGTCGCGTTACCCTTCGAATGAATGCTCGCCATGTTTCGCGAGCGTTGTTCTCGGGAAAGCCAGTCCGCCATTGCCTTTTCGAATCCTATTTTGTTTCAGGGCGCTTGATCTTCCCGTATTTTTTCTCAAGCCAATCGAGAAGATGGAGCTGGTCCTCGATTGTAGCGCGGCGGACTTGCTTCAGCAGCTCGATACGGCCGGGCTTTGGTGGCGCAATATTCTGCAGCCCCTCATTGCAGTTTGTACAAACGGCGCGTAGGTTCTCCGGCCTGTCAGTGCCGCCCTTCGACTTGTCGATGATGTGTCCCATTGTGAGACGAATCTTTTGACCGGGATGCAGCGGATCAGGGTCGCTCGCCGCGAGGCCGCACATCTGGCAAGTGTACCCATTGCGTTCGAGAACGAAAGCCCGCGTTTCCTTGGAAATCGTGCGGGGAAGGACGGGATTTCTTGCGTCCGTCTCCAACAGATATTGGCCCGGCTTGAGTTGTCGCCTGTCCTTGTGCGATAGGATTGGGTAACCAAACTCGTCTCGCAGCTCTCTCAGACGGCGCGCCCATTCGGAACTGCCGGCTGCCTTTCTAATCTCATCGCTGTTGACGACCTTCGTCAGGTTCGCCAGCAGGAATCGCAACACACGAGCGCGGGAACCCTTACCGATTTCGTCAGGGATTTTGGACATCAGTGCGCCATCTCGAAAAGCGGAATCTGCAGGCGCCGTGCCCTCTCAGTCTTTCCTAGGAATACGGACTTGATGGCGTTGCCGACTGCGAACGCCACATTCGGGGGCAAGGCATTTCCCACCTGCCGATAGGCCGCCGTCTTTCCGCCGCAAAAAAGCCACGAGTCCGGGAAGCCTTGAATGCGCGCGGCCATGCGCACCGTAAGACGCGGGATATGGTGGATTGGGTGTTCACGACCAGGCGGCTCGTTGGCTAGGCCCAATCCGTCAACTCCGATAGCGGCCCACTGTTTTCTTGCACGAGTCGGCCCAAGATCTGGTCCCCCATGTTTTTTGGAGCCACCCACGAGCGTCGGTGCGATGCCCGCTGCTTTTTGCCTCCATTTCTCCGCCCCCTTCCAGTCTCGTGAAGACATGAGATCGATCAGCGTATCACCAACGCTCGGGGGCAATTGTCCGCTCGGTTCGGGCCATTGAAATGAGTCTGGAAAAGATCTTTGAAAGGCAACGAGGACGAAACGCGGACGAAGCTGGGGAACGCCAAACCAGCACGCGTTAATCACTCGCCATTGAACCGCGTAACCCATGCGGTCGAATTTCCGAACCAGGTTGCGGCGATATTCCGAGAATTTCTCAGAGGCGAATCCCGGAACATTTTCAAGCAGAACGGCCCTTGGCCTCGCTTCTCCTATTAGCCTGAGCGCCTCGGGAAAGAGGTCACGTTCATCTTGATATCCGAGTTGTTTGCCCGCTATCGAGAATGGCGGACATGGGACGCCACCTGCGAAAAGGTCTATGCCGCGAAAGTCCTTGCCGTTGATTTCCGCGACCGACTTTTCGATGACATTCCAGTGGGGGCGATTGTGGCGGAGTGTTTCGCAAGCCTCCCGGTCGATATCGACGGCGGCCGCCAGCTCGAATCCGGCTGCTTCGAGCCCTGTGGCTTGTCCCCCTCCACCGGCACAAATTTCCAGTACTATCGGCCTAGTCATTGCAGACCAACACGGTACAAGGCAGCGCCACAAATACGCAAGGATAGCTTTCCTCAGAGTGACGGGCCATTGTGGATAATCATTCTGACGCCGGAATCTCACGAAAAGTCTATCACAAGCAGCGAAGAAAAAGGGAACCTCTCTTACGTCATCCAATGCGTTATACAGGGTGCGAAAAACTAGTTCTAACTGAATCCGGAAATAGTTCTAAGATCGTCAACCAGGGCCCGCCAGCGTTCACCAGGCAACTTTGGGGGAGTTGCCGAACGGGAGGCGGAGACTCCTATTCCTTAAGGGAAACGGGGTCGGATTCGTTTTTCGGAGACTTTTGGTCGAGCGGGGAGATCAGTTCGTGGCCGGCGGCAGGCACACCGACTTTGCCTTGGCGCACGATTTCTTGCGCGTTAAGTTCACGGCCATAGAGCTTGTGATTGGTGCTGCCATCGGAGCGTAACGTGGAACCTTCCAAAGAGATTCCAGCGAACAGGCCCCGCGAGCGCGAGTAGCTCAATACTTCGGCCTTCATCACGACGTCGGTGTCCGCGGCAGCATCACGGCCCTTGGGACCGACAGCGGCGGCGGCATCCACGCCGAGTTTCACTTTACTATCGAGAATGGACTACGCTCCCCTGGGATTCATCACCAGGAGCACAAAATCAGTGGCCTGCCCGCCCAATTGAAAACCGATGTTTGCGCCTCCCAGAGCGAACATCGCCGGAGCGCCCCAGCGGCCGGTAAAGTGCTGGCCAGTGCGGCAGGTGATGGCGCCGCGGCCAAAGTCACCGCCAATTCCGATGGCAAACTTCAGCATCGAGGAGATCACGATCACGCACTCCGCTTCATTCAGCAAATCCTTGGGGATTCCGTCGGGGGTGTCCAGTATCTCCTTCAGAACTTCTTCGCAGGCTTCCAGGCGATTTTGTTCGCGGGTTACTCCCGCTCCAAATGCGGGACACACGAGGACCACAGACAAAAACGGGGCGGCAATTTTCTCATGGCGGAAATCACCTCAATACAATTCTTCAATGAGCGCTATCGAAGGACAACTGTCCTTCGGGGCAGAGTTTCCTATGTAGGAAAGGCAGGGTTATGTTTCAAATGCGAATGGCGTCGGCCAGGTTGGGACTTATCCCGCTTCCGAGCGCACTTTCGTGAAGCAAATGTGCCGGAAATGCGGGATTTCCCACCAGCCCAATGGACTCCTGCGTGCCTGAAGGATTTTGGGCGTGCGCCCGAAGGCTATGACGGAATTAGGGAGCCACGAGATCTACCGCGCCGTGCTGGATTCGCTGCCGGTGGCCGTGTGCGCGGTCAACCGCGAAGGGAAAGTGGTCTTGTGGAATGAGGGTGCGGAGCGCGTCACCGGGTATTTGCGGCAAGACGTGCTGGGCCGCATGTGCACGGAAGCGTTTCTGGAGCACGCCGACGCGGAGAACAACCCGCTGGAAGGAAACGCCGCGCCGCTGCTGGAGACGATGCGGAACGGCAACTGCGTGGTGGTGCAGGCTTCGCTGCGCAGAAAATCCGGACAATCGGTGAGCGTGCGCGTAAAGACGGTCACGCTGCGCGGGGATGACGGCCGGTTGCAGGGGGCGGCGGAGATCTTCGAAGAGATCCAAACGCGAACGCCGGTGGAACGCCGGCACGACAAGCTGGCGGCGCTGGGCTGCCTGGACCAGCTTACCGGCCTGCTGAATCACAGCATGATTCAGGCGCACTTACAGGAAGCGCTTAGCCTCTACAAGGTTTATCCCATCCCGTTTTGCGTTCTTTGCGTCGCGATTGACGGCTTGCCGAAAATTCGCGAGCGCTTCGGGCAGGCAGCCGTGGAGGCGACCCTGCGCGTGGTGGGTCAGACCCTGGAAAGCGCCGTGCGCCCGACCGATTTCGTGGGCCGCTGGCTGGAGCAGGAGTTCCTGGTGATCCTGACCGAGTGCGGCGAAAGCGACCTGACGAAAGTTGGCGAGCGGCTGCGGAAGATGGTCCACCATTCGCAGGTGAACTGGTGGGGCGACGCGTGGCACGTGACGATTTCGGTGGGGGCCACGCCGGCGCACGACCTGGACACGGTGGGCTCGACGGTGAGCCGCGCGGAACAAGGCATGCGGCAATGCGCGGATGCGGGCGGTAACGGCATTGTGGTGGTGATGCGTTGAGGCGAACTACAATTGTTCGCGGAGCGACAGAAGGCAACGCCGAGACGGGGGCCCTTTGACATGTTCGTGATTATCGGAATTGTGGTGGTGATCGGCGCCATCCTGGGTGGCTACCTGATGGAGCACGGCAATATCCGCGTGCTGGTGCAACCCGCGGAGCTCGTGATCATCGGCGGCGCGGCCCTTGGCACCGTGCTGATCGCCAACCCGCTGCACATCCTGAAAAAAATAGCGGGAGGAATCGGCGGAGTTTTTGGGAGCTCGAAATACGGAAAGCAGAAGTACCTGGAAACACTGAAAATGCTCTACGAGTTATTTTCGCGCGCCCGCAAGGAAGGGCTGATGGCGCTGGAGACCGACAGCGACAATCCGGAGCAAAGCCCGGTTTTATCCAAATATCCGCAATTCCTGAAGGATCATCACGCGCTTCCTTTCGTGTGCGACACCATTCGCATGGCCGCGGGCGGCGGGATCGAGCCCTTTGACGTGGACCAGATGATCGAAGCGGACATGGAGGTCCACCATCACGACGCCGGCCAGCCGGTGGCTGCGCTCTCGACGATGGCCGATTCCCTGCCCGGCCTGGGCATTGTGGCAGCGGTGCTCGGCGTAGTGATCACCATGGGTGCCCTCGGCGGGCCACCGGAAGAGATCGGGCACAAGGTGGCGGCAGCACTGGTGGGAACCTTCCTCGGCATTCTGTTGTGCTATGGATTCATCGGGCCGATTTCCCAGAACATGGCGAAGGCCGCGGAGGAAGAGCACGCTTTTTATCACGTGATGCGCGTGGTGATCGTCAGCTTCATCAAAGGATCGCCCCCGTCGGTGGCGGTGGAGTTCGGGCGGCGGGCGATTCCGGGGAACGTACGCCCGTCGTTCCAGGAGACGGAGAAGTACCTGAAGGACCGCGGGGGCGAAGCTCCGCCGGCGGAGAATAAGTAGGCGGGGCGATGCCGGGACCTCCGCCAATCATCATCAAGAAGAAGGTCTCGCACGGAGGCCATCACGGCGGCGCGTGGAAGGTAGCGTACGCCGACTTCGTGACCGCGATGATGGCGCTGTTCATCGTGCTGTGGCTGCTCAATTCCAGCGACAAGGTCAAAAAAGCGGTCGGGGGCTACTTCAAGGATCCCACGGGCACCTCGAAGATGGTCGGCAGCGATATGGTGGGCTCTGGCGAGAATTTTATCGTCAGCAAAGACAATATGGAAGAGCTGAAAGAGCAGCTCCAAAAAGCAATCCGGGAAGTGCCGAAATTCGACAAACTGCAAAATCACATCGATATGACGGTGACGAACGAGGGCCTGCGCATCGAATTGACGGAATCGGCGGCGGGAACTTTTTTTGAAAGCGGCAGCGCGCAGATGAGCGGCGACGGCAGCGATTTGCTGAAGCTGCTGGCGCAAGAACTCGGAAAACTTCCGAATCATTTGGCGATCGAGGGACACACGGACTCGAAACAGTATCCGCCGGGAGCCACGTACACGAACTGGGAGCTTTCGGCGGACCGCGCGAACGCGGCGCGCCGGTTGATGCAGGAATATGGAATCGGCGCGAACCAGGTAACTCAGGTGAGGGGCTTCGCCGACCAAAGATTGCGCAAGCCGGATGCGCCAATGGATCCCTCAAACCGGCGCATTTCCCTGATTGTTCAATACCTGAACAAGAAGCCCGCGGCGGATGATGCCGGCGGGGAAAAGGCTGAGGGAGAAAAGCCGCCGGGCGAGAAGGAAAGCAACGCGAATCCGCTGGAAAAGAGCGGTGGGAGGCCGGCGGCTGCCGCGGCCGGCGTGGAAAAGAAGAAAGAATAGCGAACAGGAACTTTGCGGGCCCCGCAATTTCCGGCCCGTGGAAAACCCGCGCGTCTTGCCCGAACGAGTAACTTCATCGCAACTTCCTCCGCGCCATACACGTCTAATTTATCGGCAATTGAAGATATGAGCCTGTGGTACGCGCAACTTCTGGCGCACCGCCGGGTTTGTATTCAGGGGATCGCTGACTCGCCGGAGCTTCTTACCATTTGCCCGCGCAGTGCGGGCTTTCCTGCGCCCATGACTCGGGACTATCCGGCTAGCCTGCGTTGCAAGCAATTCGGGGTTGGCCTCGCCAGGAACATTTCAACTTAAGGAGCGTTGCGATCATGAAGCAGCGAGCAATGTGGCTTAGCCTGCTGGCTTTCGTTCTAGGGAGTGCAGTATCCACGCATGCCCAGGGAAAATACGAAATCACGCCATTCGTTGGATTCGAAAGCAGCGGGAATTACCCGGTAACCACCGCCAGTGGGGTGAACAATTCGATCGACCAGTTGCGCGTGAACCAGGCAACGGCATTCGGAACCTTTTTCGACTACAACGTGACGGAAAATTTCCAGGGCGAATTCCTGTGGGACCACAACAACACGTCGTACAGCGCGCGCCAGGCATTGTCCCAGACGTATTACAAGGCCTTCGACACCAACGTCGACCAGTTTCAGTTCGGCGCCAATTACATGTTCCTGGACAGCACGCACAAGCTTCGGCCCTACGCCGCGGCGAGCCTCGGGTTCACGCATGAGGCGAATAGCGGGGGTAATTCCAATCGCACGGCCTTCAGCTGGAGCATCGGCGGCGGCGTGAAATACTACCTGTCGCCGCACTTCGGGCTGCGCGGCGATGTCCGCTATTTGCCGACCTACGGCAACTCTTCCTACGGAACGTATTGCGACCCGATTTATGGCTTCTGTTATCCGGCCAACGTTTCCAACTGGCTAAACCGCGCGAATATCGTGGGCGGATTGATCTTCCATTTTTAACCGGCTGAAGTTCCCGCCACCCCGGGGCCAGGGAGGTAGTGCTTCCTGGCCCTTTTCTTTTGGGTTCGGATGGCCTCCCCCGTCAGGAATGCGGTGGCGGCGGCATGGGGGTTGGCGGCGGCATGACGAAGAGCTTTTCGTTGATGGGAACGTTTTGCTCTACGGAGTTGATCCGGATGGTGAAGGAGCCGTTGGTGCGTGTGAGCGTCCACTGGTAGGGAATCTTGACGCCGCTCGTGTCGCGATAGTCGGCGTAGTCGATCTGCGTGGGATTGCGGCCCAGCGGCGTTTCCGCATAGCGCAACAGGCGCAGCAGCAAGCCGGATTGCTGGTCGAAATAGAGGCGAACGGGAGAAAGCCCGGCGCCTTTCGCGGTGACCAAGTAGGTCTGATGCCCGGAAATGGTTTCACCGGGCGCAACGTGGAATTCCTGAAACAATTCGCGCACGCGAACGGGGAAACAGAGTTGCGCATCGATGCGCGCGGCGGCGTTTTCCTGGGAACTCATCGGGTGAATGCCACGAGGAGTACCGAGCCAGCCAACTTCGCCGTTAAATGCCGTGACGCTGTCGCCAAAGGAAGGATGCGAGATTGAGACGCGCTTTTCCGGCGCTTCGGAGTAGATCTCGATGGGATACCGCTCGCCCATGGCGTCGATGGTTCCCTTCTGAATGCGCGACTTGATTTTGCGCAGCGCGCCGGCGCCGCCAGCCGCAGCCAGATACTTGTCGAGAATCTGGTCCGCGGAAGGCAGATCGGCGCCCTCCGAGACCTCATCGTGATGGTGTTCCTGCGGCGGCAGATTGGCGGATTCGGCGGAGAGGATGGGAATGCCGGCCGGGTGCGGCGAACCGCGATGGCAGGTGTAACAGGTGACTTCAATCTCGTTGTTGAAATGGTTTTTGTCGATGGCCAGTTCCATGGCCATCATTTTTCGCGCGGTCTGTTTTTCTTTTTTGTCGTCCTTGTCCATGGCGTGCTGCACGTGGCAGAACTCGCAGTCGACCCCGAGCGCCCCGGCGATGAACTGCATCGTGGGGATCAGTTGATCGGCGGGGATGTCCTTCAGGACCTGAATGTTTTTGAACTGCTCAGCGGCGGTCTTGGGAGCGGGGGGTTGCTGGGTAAGGGCGATGGATGCGGTCATCGCCAGAGTGAATCCGCAAAGAATAAGTATCGCGGCAGAACGCCGAATCGAGACGCGGGTCATCCTGGAATCTCCTGAAATTCCCAGAAAACGATTGTGAAGGATTTTTTCGATTGCGCAAGGCCGCGATGCGACGCGGCGCGGGCTAGCCGGAGATTTCGCCGCGCTTGGCCAGGGCGGTGATGCGATCGGCGGCTCGATAGGCCAGCGCCTGAATGGTCATTGTCGGCTGGCCGCGGCCGGAGGTGACCATGCTGCTGCCGTCGCAGAGGAAAAGATTCTTGACGTCGTGCGCGCGATGGTCGGCGTCGATCACGGAGCGCTTCGGATCGTTGCCCATGCGGCAGGTGCCGAGCAGGTGCACGACAAATTCCTGCTCGGCCACCGGATTCGACCATTTGGTTTTGGCGCCCGCCGCGTCGAGAAGTTCCAGGGCGCGATCCTTCATCCAGCTCATCATTTTCAGGTCGTTCGGGTGGTCGCGGAAGGTCATGCGCAGCGCGGGCAGGCCCCAGGCGTCCTTCACCTGAGGATCGAGGGTGAAACCGTTGCTTTCGACGGGCAGCGAAGTGCCGTGACAAAACACCTCAAAGGTGCGCGTGAAATTCTGGCGCAGCGTTTTCTTGAAATCCGCGCCCCACTTGGGGGCTCCCGGCGGCATTCCGCTAAGAGCCGCCGCGATGGGAGTGAAATCATAGCGCGCGTCAAGCCCTCCGCCGCCGTAGAGCCCGAGTTTCGGATCGAGCTCATAGAAATCGTGGAGCACTCGGCTGACGGCAAAGCCCTTGTAATCGTTCAGCGGCTCGTCGAAAACGCCGCAAGTAACCACGTTGCTGTTGGGCATCAGGTTTTTGCCCACGTAGCCGCTGGAATTGGCCAGGCCCTGCGGAAAAAGATTCGAGGTGGAAAGCAAAAGAAGGCGAGGCGTTTCGGCGCCGTTGGCGGCCAGGATCACGGCTTTGGCGCGCTGCAACTGCGTGTTGCGTTTCGCGTCGAAGTAGAGTGCACCGATCACGCGGCCCTTTTTATCGATTTCGATGCGGTGCACATAGGAGTTCGGGCGAATCTCGCAGCGGCCGGTTTTTTCGGCCATGGGGATGACGCTGGAAAGTGAGCTGGACTTCGCGCCAAATTCACAGCCGAAGCCTAGGCAAAATCCGCAGTTCATGCAAGCCGAGCGCCCGGGGCGCGGCTGCGAGAGAATGGCCATCGGCGCGGGAAAGGGATGGTAGCCGAGCTTGCGCGCGGCTCGTTCAAACAGCACGCCGCAGCCTTTCACCGGCAGCGGCGGCATCGGGTAGGGCTTCGAACGCGGCGGATCAAACGGGCTGGCGCCCGCGAGGCCGGAAACGCCAACTTCCCATTCCACCTTGGTGTAGTAAGGTTCAAGGTCCGCGTAGGTGATCGGCCAATCGGCGAAGTTGGCACCGGGAATGTCGCCGGTCTTGCTGTGCTCGCGAAAATCGATTTCGTGCAAACGCCAGTAGTTGGCGGTGAAATGCACGCTGCTGCCCCCGACGCAACGCCCATAAATCACGCACGTCTGCGTTTTAGCGGTGTCCTGAGGGATCTTGCGGAATGTGACCGGCTGGCGTTTAGGTTCATTCGTGAGGAGATGCTGGGTAAAGACCTTCGTTTCGTCGTGGTTGAAATCGCTTTCGCGGAGGTACGGCCCCTGTTCCAGCACGACGACGCTGAAGCCGTTGGTGGAGAGTTCCTTGGCGAGCACGCCGCCGGCCGCGCCGGAGCCCACGATGACGAAGTCGACTTCCTCGGCGGGCTTGTAGGTGACTTTGCCCTGGGTCATTTCTTATCCGTTTCCGCGGGCGCAGGCTGCCAGCCGGGATAGTCCTTGTCGTAAAAACCAAACGGAGGGGAAAACATGTGCGCGGGATCGCGGCCGATGGCTTTCCAGCCCACGAAGTCGCGATTGCCGCCGCCCTCCGGATCCACCAGATAGCCGAAAATAGTGTGAATGCGGAGGGTTTCGATAAAAGCGGACTTTTCGGCGGAAGGTTCGAGGCGGCGCGTCGTGTCCTTATTTTCCGATTCGGCAAAAAGCTCCGCGAGAATTTTGTCCTGCTGCTCCGGAGTTGCGGCGGAAAAACTCGCGACGCCGGGGAAACGTTTTGTCGTGCGCTCCTGGATTTCCGTGAGGCCTTTCCGATACTCGGGCAGGGAGTCGCTGGCGAAGGTTTTCAAGGCGCGGTCGATGAAAAACACCACTCCGGCTTCATGGGCGCCCGCCACGTCGTCGGTGGGAATCAAGCGAGAGGTAATCGCGTCGAGCTCCTGCGCCTGATCCGCGGTCAGGACCTCCAGCGGCGGATTCGGACGCCTGACGGCTTGACGCGCGTGCTCGGCGGCGACCACGATGGCCGGCAAATTTGCGGCCAGCCAGGCGGCTCCGGCAGTTCCCGACAGCAATTGCAGAAAATCGCGGCGAGCGGGTTGGAAGGAAGTCATGGTCCCCCAGTGACCCAAGCAATCTACGAATTGTCGCGGGCGGCGTCAAGACGAAAGCATCCCTCTCCGGTTTTGCACGGCTTCGCGAGCCGCCCAAATGGCTGGCAGAAAAAGTCGGAGAGAAATCCCAGGCGACCCTTGGGAGAGAGGCCCCGGGTGAAGTATCATTCGTTTTGGCCTAAACAATGACATTTACTGGCGCAATCGGAACCGGCTCGAAATGGCTGCTTGACCGGATTGTGGGCGCAATCGCCGCCACCGGCATCAATCCCAACCTGCTTACTTTCCTGGGGCTGGTGGTAAATTTCGGCGCGGCGGCCAGCTTCGCCGTCGGCAATTTCCGCACCGGCGCGATCATCATATTTTTCGCGGGATTCCTGGACATGCTGGACGGTCAAGTGGCCCGCCGCCAGGGCCGCGTTACCGCATTCGGGGCATTTTACGATTCCACGTTGGACCGCTACGCGGACATGGCGCTGTACATGGGCCTGCTGGTCTATTACTCGGTGAGCGGTCGGACGCCCTACGTTGTGCTGGCCGCGGTTGCGACGGCGGGCTCGGTGATGGTCAGTTACGCGCGGGCCCGTGCGGAGTCACTGATTCCACTCTGCAAGGTCGGCTTCATGGAGCGGCCGGAGCGCCTGGTGCTGCTGATCATCGGGGGTATGTTCAACCGCATGGCCCAGGTTCTTTGGGTGATTGCCGTGATTTCCACCATTACGGTGATTCACCGCATCGTCTACACCTGGCAGGAAACCAAAGCCGGCCGTGTGCTTCCCAGCCTGAAGTCCTGATTGCCCTCCTTCGTTAATGTGGCTACAGTGCATGTGAGGTGGCTACATGCGCAAAATCGGCACTCCCGAATTCAAGAACCGCATGGGGCGATACCTGGCGGCGGTTAAATGGGGACAGTCGCTCCTGATTATGTCTCGCAGCCGCGCGGTGGCCAAGGTAACGCCCGCCGAGCCGGAAGACTCCTCGATCGATTCGATCAAACCTCGCTTGATGGAACTGGAAGCGCAGGGCCTGGTCCACCTTGCCAGGGAGTCGATGGGCCCTTTCAAGGCGGTCCGCACCCGCGGAAAACTTGCCTCTGAAATGCTTCTGGAAGACCGGCGGTGGTGATCTACCTCGATGCATCTGCACTTCTCCAACACCGCCTTTGCAAACCTGGAACCGACGCCATCCAGATGAAGATCCTTCAAGAATCAAAGGACCAGGAAGGGATTTTTGTTTCTGTCGTCGGGAACGCGGAGATCTACCCGACGCTTGCCAGATTGCTGAGAGATAGCCAGCTCACTGAGGAGGGAAGCGCGCTGCTTCAGCGGTCATTTCAGGACGTTTGGACGGAAAAATTGTCACGCGTCGATCTTGGATTTGGCGTGTTGGCCTTTGTCCCAGGTCTCGTCAATAAGCACCTGCTGAAAGGAGCGGACGCCATCCGCCTGGCGTCCGCTCTGTGGCTGCAAACCGCACTGAGGACCACCATCTCGCCTCGTGCAGGCAGCGGAGTCCTGCAGTTCGCCACTTCCGAAAAACAGCTCAAGACCGCCGCGGCAGTTGAGGGCCTTCAAGTTTTTGATCCCCTCAATCCCGTTTAACCTGCGCATGCAAACTCTCCTGGATGGTTAGCCAAGCTTCGACAGGCGCGGCGATTTGCTCGCGGACGCGGGCCTTCAGGGCCGGCAGGTCGTCTTTGGTGAGACCTTTCGTTTCGATCGTGGCGTGAAGTACCACGGTGATGGTGCCCGGGCGCAGCAGCCACTGGCCCGTGCGCAGATGTTGGAATGCGCCCACCAGGCTGACTGGAACGATCGGCACGCCAAGTTGCTGCGCCAGGCGGAAACCGCCGTCTTCGAATTCGCCGATGTGGCCGTCCCGTGTGCGGCGCGCCTCCGGAAAAATAATCAGGCTGACGCCGCCGTTGATCGCTTCCTGGGTCATGCGCCAGAGCCGCTTGAGATCCTTGGGGGCGCGCACGTCAGGCACCGGCACATTGCCGAAGCGTTTCATTAGCCAGCCGTACACCGGGATGCGGAAATGGGATTCGAGTTCCCAGCCGCGCACCAACTGCGGAATCGCACAGTAGAGAACGAACGGATCAAACAGGTTGACGTGATTGACCATGAAGAAGGAGGTGCGCTGGGGGTCGAATCCCGGATCCTGCTGGACAACGACTTTGGCGCCGGAAAAAAACACGATGCGGCGGCAGAGCCCGCGCTGCAGATAATCGTGCTTCCGTGGATCCAGGAAAATGGCCAGCAAGATCAGGACCGGCACCGCGATCAGAAAGTGCAGCCAGCTCAAGCCCCACAACATTAGGCTGAGCACGGCTTCCCAGATCCGCTTCATACGTAAACGTCCACCGCGCCGGGCAGGATATCGAGCGCCTTGGCGTTCAGGGTGACCACCTCGCCGTCGACCATCACGTCCACCGGCGCATCCAGCGCAAACTCGACGTGCTTCACGCTCCGCGTTTCCGCAAGGGGGTGAGAAATATGCGTGCCGTCATAAAGCCGCGGCAACATTTTCAGCAGGCCGAGGCGCCCAATCGGTCCCCAACGCACGAATTCGATGAAGCCGTCCGTAGCGTCGGCAGTGGGAGCAATCAGCATGGTGCCGCCGGTGTATTTGCTGTTGTTGAAGGTGAGGAACAGGCAGCGGCGATCGTCCCAATTGGCGTCGCCGTCGCAACGCAGCTTGAAGGGCCGGCGCTTAAGCTGCGCCACACGAACGAACACGCCGAGCAGGTAGCCAAGGTGACCGAAGGGCTTGAACATGCGGTTCGTCAGCACGGCGACGTCGGCGGTAAAGCCCATACTCAGCAAATTGAAGGAGTAGATCGCGCCCTTCGCATGGGTCAACCGAATTAGATCCACGCAGCGCTTGCGGCCAGCCAGCACGGCTTCGAGTGAAGCTTCCGCGCCCTTGTCCGTGAAATCGCGCAGGAACGAATTGCCGGTGCCCATGGGAAGGAACCCCAGCTCGATGCGCTCCGTGCGGCCTTCGCGGGAGAAAATGCCGTTGATGATTTCGTGCGCGGTGCCGTCTCCGCCGACGGCGAGAAAGCGGCGATAGCCCTGATCGTAGGCCTCCCGAGCGAGCTGCCCGGCGTGCCCCGGCGACATGGAAGCGATGGCATCCACGCGCAGGCCCTGTTGTTTCAAGCGGGCAAGCTCCGCCCCGGCAAGCTTCGCTGAGCGTCCGCCGCCCGCCGCTGGGTTCACGATGGCCAGGAATTTATCGCTCACGATTTTTCCGGAGAAAGCATTCTACAGGTTCCGCGGCTAAATCGGCAGGATGGATTGCTCGCGGTCGAGGGCGCCGAGGCGCTGCGCGAGTTCGTTGCGCTTGATTTTCAGCGAGGCGGTCAGCGGGAAATCGTCCGGATAGAGGACCAGGCCATGCAAGCGCTTGTAGTTGATCAGCCGCGAGTTGCGCGCGGCGATCTCCGCTCTCAGTTCGTCGGTGAACGCCTGCCCAGGCTCCAGATGTATCACGAGGATCAGTTTTTCGTTGCGCATGGATCGTTGCGGCCAGATGAAATTCGCGGCGAAAACGCAAAACTCCTTGACGCGCAAGCCTTCAAATGCTTGCTCAACGTCTTCCGCGTAAACATTCTTGCCCTCTTCGGTGACGATCATATTTTTCCTGCGGCCGAAAAGCTGCAAATGACCGCTGGAATCGAAGCGGCCCATGTCGCCGGTGCGCAGCCAGCCATCGACGATGGTTTCCGCTGTGAGGTCCGGCTCGTTGAGATAGCCGGCCATGACCGTCTTGCTGCGCACGGTGACCTCACCGATCCCGTCCGCGTCCGGATTGCGAATTTCCACCTCCATGCCGGGCAGCGGCTTGCCGACGGTGTCCGCGCGGAAAGGCTTCAAGTCATTCACCGTGACCGCCGTGCCGGCCTCCGTAAGGCCGTAGCCGTTGGCGACCGGAATGCCCAGATCGTAGAAAAATTGCAGGGTTTGCGGCTCGGTGAACGCTCCGCCGACAATTATCGCTTCAAGCTTTCCGCCAAACGCCGCGTGTACCTGGCCGAGGAGCTTGCGGCTGAGCCAAAGGCGCGGATGGTCCCTGGTTAAGGTGCGATTGATATTGCGCAGCGCCTCGAACGCGCGCCGCCTGGATGCCGGCAGCTCGTCAAATCTCGCTTGCAGTCCCTTTTGCAGATTTTTCAACACCAGCGGCACCAGGCTGACGTAGGTGATCTCGTATTTCGGAAACGCCTCGCGCACGTATTCCGGCCGCAGCGTGCGCAGGTGCACCACGGCGGCGCCGCAGGTAAATGGACCGAAAAAACCAACCATGAAATCGATGGCGTGGTTCGTTGGCAGGATGCTGAGATAACGCACGCCCGGCCAGAAGGGGTAGACGGCGGTGAGCGACATGCACTGCTCGAGATAATTTTCGTGCGTCATCATGCAGCCCTTGGGGACGCCGCCGGTGCCGGAAGAATAGACGATGCAGGCGACGTCGCGCCGCGTCCGTGGCACAAAAACAGGCGGCTGCGCGCCGCGCGCTTCTTCCCAGCGCAGCGCACCGGCAAGATCGGCGTTTTCGGGCGCTTCGGTGGCCAGCACGGTTATCAGATTTGCGGCGTTCGCACGGCCCGGCGAAACGCCGAGCTGCCGCCAAATGCCGTACTCGGTGATGAGCATCTTTGCGCCGGAGTGTTTCAGGAGCTGCCACTGCTCTTCGGGTTTCAGTTTGTAGTCCAGGGGCACGAGCGTGGCGCCGCAGAAGAAAATGGCGTAGGCGGAGATCAGCCATTTCGACTGGTTGGTCATGATGATGGAGACGCGGTCGCCGGGAGCAATGCCGAAATCCTGCATGGCCTTCGCCAGCGGAAGGGCGGCCTCCCGAAATTCGTGGTAAGTGAGGCGCAGCTTTTCTTCGCCGCGGTCCGATTCAATCAGGCAAACATCGGTGGGCCAGGTCTCCAGCGCGTCGCGCAGGGCTTCACCGATGGAACTGTAGTTTCGTAAATCGAGCATCAGAGGCGGGCTTGGATTCGTTCGGCAAGGGTTCGAAAATCGCTCACGCCCTGCACTTCGTAATCGGGCAGCTCGATTTTGAAGTGATTCTCGAGGCGCGAGAGCATTTCCAGGGCCTGGAGGCTGTCGATGCCGAGCTTCTTGTAAAAATCGTCCCCGGGCGCCAGGGAGCCCGCGGGAAGCTTGAACTGCTGTGCGGCCAGTTGGAGGATCTCCTGGGTGGTCTGTTCGATGGAACGCATATTTCTAAATTTATCATTCCCGGCGCGGTAAGGAAAATGTCTGCAAGTGCGGGAAGCAGCCGGCAAACCTTGCGTTATGGGGGCCAACGTTTCCCGCGGGGATTAGGATTTCGGGGCGACAGGGAGATGCTTCAAGGGATCTTCGGTTTCGACGAAGCGCTTGAGGCTGTCCATCACCGCGGGCCGGTCGAAGAGTTTGCAAAACAGCGCGATTTCTTCGCGGAGTTCTTTGCGCGGAATCGGCTTGATGAATTTTTTGGCGGCGGCGCGCGTTTCCGCGTCGAACTTGGTAATTTGCAGCGCCATAGAACGCGCCACCTGCAGCGCGTAGCCCTCGCCGGCAAGATGCGTGACGAGCCCTGCCTGTTGCGCCGCTTCCGCTTTCACGGTGCGCCCGGTGAATAGCAAATCGCGAATGAAACTGTTGCCGACGTCGCGGCGCATGCGCGGGATGCCGCCGAAGCCGGGGATCAGGCCGAGGCGGAGTTCCGGAAAGCCAAAGCGCGCCATCTTGTCCGCGACGATGAGGTCACAAAGCAGCGCGAGTTCGAGCCCGCCCCCCATGCAGAGGCCATGCACCGCGGCGATGGTGACTATTGGCGCCGCGTCGATGGCGTTGGCTACGCCGTGAATACGCCCGATGAATTTACGGATGCCGGCGGCGCGTTTCTGCGGAGAAAGCGGCAGCGCGGAATAATAAAGTTCTTTCAAATCCGCCCCGGCGCAAAACCCACCCGGGCGTGCACTGGTGATGATGCATGCGCTGGTGATGGCAGCCAGTCCGCTGAGCGCGGCGGCGAACTTCTCAAGCTCGCCGAGCATCGGCGTGCCGATTTCGTTGAGCGGCGCATGGTCGAGCGTCAATTCCACGACCCCATCGCACCATTCCCAACGCAACGCCTGGCCGCGAAATTCTCTTACCGGTTCGGTTTTGCGGCGCGCCGTCTTCATGCGTTGCTCCCCGCCGCCGCCGCGTGTTTCTGGTACATCTGCTCAATCTCCTCGCGATACTTCCGGCTAATGGCGTCGCGCTTCAGCTTGCCATTGGCGGTCAGCAGGCCGCTTTCTGGCGTAAAAGCTTCCGGCAAGATCGTGAAATTGCGCACCTGGCGGTAGTGCGGCAATTCCGTATTCACCGCGTCGATGGCCGCCTGCGCAGCATCCCTTGCGACGCCGCCCGTGACCAGCGCGCACAAATAGCCGCGGCCATTTCCAACCACAACCACCTGTTGCGCGCCTGGGAGGCGCTGCGCGATTTTCTCCTCGATGGGCTCCGGCGCGATATTGTGGCCGGAATTGAGAATGATCAGGTTCTTGATGCGGCCACTGATGCGCCAATTGCCGCGCAGGTTCGCTTCGCCCTGATCGCCGGTGTGAAACCAGCCATCGCGCAGCACGCGCGCGGTTTCTTCGGGGCGGCTCCAGTAACCGGGAAAGATATTCGGGCCGCGCACGAGGATTTCGTCGTTGTCTCCGGCCTTCATCTCGATGCCAGGAACCGCCGGGCCGACTCGCCCGGGCTCCGAAGGCACGCGCGGATCGTCCATCGTGCAGATGCCGCAGGTTTCCGTGAGTCCGTACACCTGCCAGATGGGGATGCCCAGCATAGCGAAAAATTCCTGCGTTTCCGGGGCAAGCGGCGCGGAGCCGCACACCAGCCCGCGGAGATTCGGTCCGAAACGGTCGCGGATTTTGCTGAAGATGAGTTTGTTGGCAAGGAGCAGCCAGATTCCGCCGCCGGATTCCCCCGCGTTCTGCTTTAGCCAGGCCGCGCGCCCTTTTCGGTAAATGGACTGGATCAGCGAGCCTCGTTTGGCAAGTCCTTCCTCCACGGCGCGCTTCACGCGCTCCAGTAATGTGGGCACATTGAAGAAATATTGCGGAGCGGAGAGCCGAATCTCGTCGGCCAACTTGTTGAGGTCGGTGGAAAGCGTCAGCACGGTTTCGCGCGTCAGGCAGGACATCATCACGATCCAGGACGCGGCGAAATTGAACGGCAAATATTGAAACACGCGCAGCGGCTCGCGCGGATTGCTTTCGAGACGGTCGATCCAGCCGGTCGTGCAGCCAAGCATGTGGTCGAGGTTTTTCGTATTCAAGCAAACGCCTTTCGGCTCGCCGGAAGTGCCGGAAGTGTAGATGATCGTAACCAAATCATCGCTCTCACGGGCGAGCGGCGGCGCGGCAATGCCCTGCCCGGCGGGAACAGCCTGGAACATTTCGTCAAAGGTGACCCGGCGCGGCCCGGAGGGCAAGGCCTGCGCAACGGCGTCGCCCAGCGCGGCGTCGCCGGCGATCAGCAGCCGCGGCGCGGAATCCTGCACCATCACGGCGAGCTCCGCCGGCGCCTGGCGCGAATAGAGCGGCACCACGACGCCGGCCTCCGCCATGATTGCAAGATCGATCGCGGCCCAGCGGATGGAGTTCGGGCCCAGCAGCGCGCAGCGATCGCCGGGCTGCAATCCCGCCTGGCGCAAAAACCCACGGGCGCGCGCAACCAAATCCAAAAGCTCCTTCGCCGACACGCTGGTGAACTCTGCCCCGCGGATTTCGCGCATCACCACGCGACCGGAAGCCTTTTCAAGCTGCGCGAACGCGTTTTCGAGGTAATTGGGCATCGGCGTCAGCGCCCCGCGGCCAGCACGGCCGGCGCGGAATCGTAGGTTTCCACCAGCTTGCGCAGGTGGTCGCTTAAAGGCGGTAGATTGTCTTCCCAGCTCATCACGCCCCGGCGCAGCGGAAATTCTGGATACGTCTTGCGCACTTCGTCTTCGAAGAAACCCGCCATGCGCGACATCGCCTTGAGATTCGCAACCACTGTCCGGCCGATGGAATCGCGAATGGCGTCGGGTTCCAGGACCAGGCGCTCCATCACTTCGAGGAGCTTCGGGCCGAGGTCTGGATCATCGACGGTGAGCACTAGGTGCTGATGGCCGCGCTCGCGCATCAGGTTGCGGATGCGCTCATCCATGGTTACGCCGGCGGAAACCACGCCCGCGGGCATGCAGGTGACGATGCCGTGATACCGCGAAGAGACCATGTAGGTGCAAGCGCGCAGAATCGAGACAAGTTCGAACATGTCGAAATCGTCGGAGGTCAGCACCGGTGTGCCGGGAATTTCGTGTTCGATGGCGCGGCAGGCCACCGCGTCGAGGCGTTCCATGGCCACAAGAATCGGAAACACATTGTGACGTTGCAGAAAGGCCTTCGTGGCGTGCACGTAGCCCCCGATATAGTGCTTAAACTTGCGGTCGACTTCTGCGCCGGATTCAAAAAAGTAAACGGTGCGGTACTGGCTCGCTTTGTAAGCGCCGCTGGTGGCTGCGGCGAGATATTTGGCGATCGAAGCGCGAACGGGCCAGACGAACGGATGAATGGGGCACAGCGCGAGGACGGGAGTTTTCGCGTCCCAACCGGCGCGAATCAACGCGGCGCGGGCGTATTCCGGCGGATGCGGCTCAAAGGTCCAGGCGGTGTCCGCACCCAGTTCGTTGGGCACGCCGAGGCTGGTTAAAAGCTGCTGCGATTCCAGGCTGCGCGTAACGACGAGGGACTCCCGCGTGTAGCGCGCGCACATCCGCTGGATCAAGTCGTCCATGTGACCGGCGTCGCCGGCATAAGCCACGGAAAGCTTGTTCTGTGCGCTGGCCAGGCCGAGCGACCCGATCATCATGGTGGTCAGCGCGTTGGCGAATTTGCTCTTGAACATCGAGCCTTCGCAGGCCACCACGCCGTGATTCGCGTGGACTTCGCGGAAAAGAAATGGCGGATAGACGTCCGGGAGATATACCTGGCGCGCGCCGTCGAAATAGCCGCGTGTGCGCTCGAAATTCTGCGTCATCACGCTGAACTCGACGTGATCCGCGCCCAGCACGTGGCGAAGCTGCCGAAGCGTTTCCTGCACGCGCACGTCGCTGCCGGTATTGCGCGTGCCGTTGTAGCCGGCGAAAAGCAGCTTGAGCTTTTCCCCGGGCGTCCAGCGCCTGCCGAGGCCAAACATCCAGCCGAAGCGTCGAATCTCGATCAGCGCGCTGACCCAGGCGACCAGAAGGAAGTCCGTCATCGGGCCGCGCTCCCGGCGCTGACGACGGCGCTCTTGCCCGCGTCCGCCGGCCACGGCTTCGCGGGATATTTGAATTTATTTTCCCGGCTGAATTTCAACAGCGGATACGCATACGTCGAGAATTTGGCCGGCGCTTCGCCCATTTCCTCGACCACGCGCGTATTATCGAACACCGTATTCCAATCCAGGTACGGCCAGAACACTTTCAGCAAGGAAGCTCCATAGCCAACCGCGCCTCCCTTGAACGCCAGCCAGTTGACCGTTTTCGAAAACGGCCCTCCGAGCCAAGGCTGATAGCTGGGCTTCGACCAGCCGCCGGCTTCGGCGAGCGCATCAGTAATTTCTTTGAAAGTCTGCGAGCCCACTCCCGAAGACAGATGATAGATGCCATATTTCGGTTCTGCCGCCTGGTGGATTTTCACGATGGCGGCAGCGACATAATTCGCGGGCACGATGTCGATCTTGTCCGCGGGGCGCAGCGGCAGCACGGGGAAGCGCGCCAGCTTGTCGAAGGCCTGCACCATCTCGAATTGGGTGGTTTCCGGCTTGCGCGAATCGCCCAGCACGATGGCCGGGCGGAAAATCGTGTGCGGCACGTCGGCCAAAAGCTGGTGCGCCATGTGCTCGCAGAATTTCTTGGTGCGCGCGTAGGGATCGTAATCGGAGAGGTTCCAGTCGATGGAAGTGTCTTCGCCGATCACTTCGTTCCGGCGTTTTCCCGCCACGGCCACCGTGGAAACGTGCGAATAGCGCCGCAGGCCGTTTCGATTCTGCGCCCGGCGGGCCAGCTGGATCACTTCCAGCGAGCCCCGGAGATTCACGTTCAGGCACTGCTTTTCGGACTTGCGGTTCAGCGATGCGGCGCAGTGCAGGATGGAATCGGTGGAATCGACCAGCGCGCGGTATTCCTCGTCGGAAAGGCCGAAGCGCCCGGCAGTGAGGTCGCCGCGGAAAATGCGGACGCGCGAATGGATGTACTCCAGAAATTCCGGGAACGCAAGATGGAGCTGCAGCGATTGCCAGAGGCGTTCGCGCGCTTCCTGCTCGCTTTTTGCGCGCACCAAGAGGTTCAGCCGATCGATATGGCCTGTGAACAAGCCGTGGGCCAGATAGCTGCCCAGATAACCGGTGGAGCCTGTCAGGAAAATAGCCATAGGCGGTTGACGACTCAGGGAATCGCCGCGGACGCCTCCTCCGGAGGCGCCTGCCAATCCAGAACGCGCGGCTCGCGGGACTCGAGCGGCCGACCCTCCATCAACGGGTAGCACCAGCGGCGCAACGCCGGTATGTGGATGTTAATCCAGTAATCCCACCAGTCAATGGCTTCGGGCGAAAAATCGAACAGGGCCTTTTCCTCGGGAGACAACGCCGCGGAAAGCAGGCGCGCGTTTTCGCATTCGAAGACATGTTCATTGTGCAAAATAAAGGGCTCGTAAAGCTCAATGAGTTTTTCGGCGCGCACCAGATCGCGCTCCGTTTTCGCCAGCGGCGGCTTGCTGATATGCAGCGACGTGGCCGCTTTGTTGATGCGCGAAACCACGGCCTTTTGCATGGGAATCGACAGCCGCTCATAGCGCTGCTTGGAAACGGGAATGGTTTCGAACTTCACCTTCAGCCAATGCTCGATGCCATTTTGCGTTTTGTAGTGCTTGCGGTGCGCCAGGCCGGTCAGCTCGATCGAACGGGCCATGTTCACCGGATTGATCGCCGAGGTGGCCAATTGATAGAGCCGCGCGTGTTTGCGCTCGACCAGCGCCGCGGCGATCAGCGTCATGCCGCGCGTCACCATGTCCACCGGGATAACGTCCAGGCATTTGCGCTCGTTCGAAGGAAGCTGGCGGAACGTGGTGCCCAGCAGGTAGGAAAGCGGCCCGGAAGTATTGATCCCTTCGTTCCATCCCGTGAATGGCGTGCGCTCCGAGCTTTCGACGATCGACGGACGCACGATGGCAATGGGCAGGTCGCGACCCCGCAGGGCCAGGATCGATTCGCCGAGGCTCTTCGTGAAGGTATAGGTATTGGGCCAGCCGAGATGCTGCGCGCGTTTCATGCCCGCGCGCACCAGGCGATTGCGCACCCAGCGGGCGCGGTTGCGCTTGGTGACGGCATCGAGTTCGTCGGCCGCGACGTTAGTAGAATCGCCTCCACGGCCAAGCGCCTGGCGCCGCAGCGCCTTGGCAAGTTCCGGGCTTTCCGAGCGCTCTTCGATGCGCGCCACCAGTTCACGCAGCGAGGCAATCTCCTTTTCGGCATCGAAATCGGAGTGATTGAACGGATTATAGTTGGCGTGCAGCTCTTCGTTGACGCGGCCATCGCGCATACCCACCACATAGCACGTGGAAAGGTGCATCAGCCCGGCGTGGTCGCAGTTGCGCACGAAATCCAAAAGGTTGTGCGTGGAATCAACGTTGGAGGCAAGCGCGTCGCGCAGGTCGGGATTGAAATCGGTAAGGCCGGCGCTGTTGGCGATGACGTCCAGCGAACGCTGGAGCCGCTGCTGGGTGGCGGCGTCGAGGCCCAGGCCGGCCCGGCTGACGTCCCCTTCCACGACTTCCACTTTTTCCTTGAGGAACGCGGCCAGCCTCGCGCCGTGGATTTCCTGCAAGCGGTCCAGGGTCGGCGACTCCTCGACGATTTTTTCGAAGCGTCGCTGCGCGGAGGTGGTGCGATTGCGGCGGATCAGCAGCGTGATCTTGCCAATCTCCGGAATTTTTTCCAGCAGATCCGCCAGCCAGACCTTGCCGATGAAACCCGTGACGCCGACAAGCAGAATGTGCTTCCCGGCCAGCGAGCCGCGCACATTGAGATGCGCCACCAGCGGCGTGCTGCTCAACCGCTCGACCACGGCGCGGCCCGGTGGATGAGGGCGCGCGGGGGTTTGCACCGAGGTGTCGAGCAAATCCGGCGTGTTTTTCCAGCCAAGCTGCGAAAGCAGCTTTTCCCCCGGAATGCAGCCGTTGGCAGAACCGCTGACGAGCCATGCCAAAGGTCCGCGCGGAGGAATCACCGGCTCGCGCAGGCGTCCCGTGGCCTGGCCGTCGCGAAACTCCAGCCGGTTGGAGATAAATCCTTCGGCGCCGAAATAGCCGGCGAGCGGACGGACGATATGGTCGAGAAGCTGGCTGACCAGCACAACGCGTTCGCCGTTGTGCACGGCTTCCGCCAGCCTTTCGACGGCTTCCCGGCGCATGCGCGGCTTCAGTTCGTATTGGAAATATTCTTCGCCGAGCAGGTCCAGGCGGTCGCGCGTCAAGCCGCGCAGCACGCTGTGCAGCAAACGCGTGGCAAACGTGCGGCTGGCGAAGTAAGCGGGGGGACGCACCAGCGTCTGGCCGATCATTCCGGCACGGCGCACCCAGCGCTGCAGGAAATTCTGGCTGTTCCAGTTGAAAAAGCCGACACTGCGCAGCGCGCTGATCTCCAGCAGCGAACCTTCCACGCGCCAGTAGGTCACCCTGGGCACACGCCCGGCTTCGCCGCCGCTCTGATTGGAAGAAGGTGCTGCCATTTTTCGGATATTCAACACAACCGGCAAAACTGGGGGAAGGGTAACCTTCAGAAAATACGAGACTTCCCTTGGGACGTTCTAATAAAAACCGGGTCAACCGGATATGCTCGCTCTGCAGGCCCCTTCCCCTGTGCACGGAAAACCGAGAATTACTAAAATTATCATCCCCCAGTCCTTACCGCAACCAACCATCTGTGGCTTTCCGCGATTGGAATTGCGGTCCTAGCCGTTGAGGACAACGGTGGCGCGCGATTCGCCGCCGGATCCATGCTTTGCGAGAGGTGTGGCTTCAGTCCCTGCTGTTGCTTTGGCGCGACCCGCTGATAGGAGTAATACGCAAGCAGCAGGAACAGAGCGCAGAGCGCGAAAAGAATGGCGACGATTCGCAACAGGCGCATGGTGGAAAGCCGATTCCGAGCCGGATACAAGCGGCTGGCAAGAGACAAGGCGGTCAGAACTCGGCAGCCTGTCGGCCGCGAACGATGCGGCAAACGCGCCGGCCACACGGCTCGGCAAGAGGGCAGTACATAGGATGGCCTCCACTGGTACCATCGGCCCATTCCCTGCCGCACGGCCCACCCCCAGACTACCACTTTCTGACTTGCTCGCTGGGTCCTTGCTTTATGGCCATTAAAAACGGTCGCTATGAAGTGTTCGAACTGCTCGGCACTGGTGCGACCAGCCGCGTCGAGAAGGCGCACGACACGTTGATCGGCCGCACCGTGGCGCTCAAGACGTTTCTCAACGGTTTTGGCTCGCACCAACTCCGCGAACAGTTCCTACGGGAAGCGCATATAATCGGGCAACTCGCGCATCCCTCGATCGTCAGCCTTTTCGACCTCGGCACCGACGAGAATGGCTGCCCTTACTTCGTTATGGAATACGTGGAAGGCCACACACTGGAAACCGCGCTAGAGGCGGCTCCGCTTCCCCTGGAAAAGGCCGCCGCGTGGGGCGGCGACCTGGCCACGGCGCTGGACCAGGCGCACCTGGCGGGCATCCTTCACGGCGACGTGAAACCCGCGAACATCCTGATCACCAAAGAAGGCCGGCCAAAGCTGGGCGACTTCGGCATAGCGCGCTTTGCGGCGCAAGCGCCGACTTCCGATGAAGTGAAAGGAACACCCGCGTTTCTTTCACCCGAACAGATCGCCGAGCAGAAACAGGATGCTCGCTCCGACCTGTTTTCCCTGGGCATCATTCTGTATCTCATGACCACGGGGGTCCATCCGTTCGACGCGGATTCCGTCGGCGCCGTGTGCATGAAGATTCTTTCCTCCACCCCCGCGCCTCCCTCGCGGCACAATCCTTCGCTGCCCGCGGAGTTCGACCAAATCGTGATGCGCTGCCTGGCCAAGGCCCCCGCCGAACGTTTCGCGAGCGCACAGGAGCTCGCGGCGGAGCTTTATCCTCTTGCGCGAACGAAGAAAAACGCGGAGCCAGCAGCCTCCGAAGTCTCCTCCACCGCGCGAGTTCCAGCCCTTGCAACCCGGCGCGCTACGCGGCGCACCGCGGTTTTGCCCGGCAATCATGCTGGACGTCCGCGTTTTTGGAACAAGATCACTTCCTGGTGGTATCAGCCGTTGCGAGGACGGACACTTTGGGCCACGGGTGGGTCGGCGGCAATTTGTGTTCTGTTGCTCGTGCCCGCGGTCGGCCTGCTGCTGCAGGATTCCCAGCGGAAATCAGCCAATCAAGAGATGCGCGCCGCCGCGGCCGCTTCCGATTCAGTATCGGCAAATTTGCCCACAAGGCGCAATGACACGGAATCCACCGAAGCCTTGGGTGGCCCGCGGGAAACTACATCTGCGCCTGGCGTTCGCAACTCCCCATCGGCTCCGGATAACCTTGCGAGCGACACGACGAAGGAAGGTTCTTCTTTCCGCGGCATCACAAGGGACTCTTCCGCGGACAACGTCGCCGCTCGAACGGCGATAGTCACCACTCCGGTGGCTGCGAATTTGGCTTCGGCGTCCCATCCTATCTATGCAGGAACAGCTGCGCCTTTCAAGGCGGCCATCGTGCCCGTTTCGCACCTGACTTCGCTGAAAATTGCCGTGATTTCCGAAGTCTCCGACGAAACGCTGGAAGTTTATTCTGACAACGAGTTGCTGCTCACCATCCCGCTGGAAAGCGAGCATCGCGGCGACACACTGCGATTTATCTGCCCAGTCTTGGCCGGGAATCACCGGCTTCGCGTCGTGGTCTCACATGATGGCAAAGATACCGCGGCGGAAAAGGAAAACGATTCGGAACTTCAGGCTGGCGGCGGAAACTCGATGGAAGTCCACGTCAACCGGCGCGCGCATCTGCTCGTGAAGCACCAGACCGCGCTCGAAATCATCTGGCCCAGCCGGGTGGTTTCCTCCGCGCTGCAAAATCCCGCGGACGCCGGCGCGCGCGGCAGCGGCCCCGGCCGGTAATATCCGCTCTAATCCGCTTAAACGCCCCAGCCGTATTTTTCGGCGTGCTCAAAAGTGCGCTGCATCTCGTCGTGCAGCATGTCGATGAAGACCGAGCAGCCCACGGTTTTCTTGCCGGGCTCGGCAATGTCGGCGGTGCGCACTCCGGTATTCAGCACGCGCACAAGGGACTGTTCGACCCAATCGGCTTCGAGGCTCAATCCAAACGCGTCGCGGAGCATCATCGTGGCGCTCAGGATCGAGCCAATGGGGTTGGCCGCGTCTTTGCCTGCCAGCGTGGGCGCCGAGCCGTGAATGGGTTCGAACAGAGGCGCGCTGCTGCCGAAACTTGCCGAAGGAATCAAGCCGATCGAGCCAACCAGCGCCGCCGCGGCGTCGCTCAGAATGTCGCCGAACATGTTCGTGCTGAGCATCACATCGAATTGCGTGGGATTCAAGGTGAGCTGCATCGCGGCGTTGTCCACGTACATATGCTCGAGCTTCACGTTCGGATAAACTGTGCCCACCGCGGAAACGGTGCGCCGCCAGAGCTGCGAACTCGCCAGCACGTTGGCCTTGTCCACCGAACAAATCCGGCGCGATCTCGCTTCGGCGCGGTGAAACGCGAACGTGGCGATGCGCTCGATCTCCCGCGTGGAATACGATTCCGTGTCGAAGGCACGCTCGACGCCATTTTCCTTCACGTTGCCGCGCTCCCCGAAATACATGCCGCCGGCCAGTTCGCGCACGATTTCGATATCCAGTTCCCGGATGCGCTCCGGCTTCAGCGGAGAAATATTGCGGAGCGGCTCGATCAACTTCACCGGCCGCAGATTCACGTAGAGCCCCAGGCCCTTGCGCAGTTCCAGCAAGCCGGTTTCCGGCCGCTTGCCCACCGGGATGGAATCCCACTTCGGCCCGCCCACTGCGCCCAGAAAAATCGCGTCGGCTTTCCTGCACGCATCCAGCGTTTCGTGGGGCAGTGGGCCGCCGGTCTTGTCGATGGCGGCGCCGCCCACGGGCAGCTCCAGGAATGTGAATTGATGCTGGAATTCCCGCGCGCATTCGTGCAAAACGTTCGCGGCCGCGCGGGTGACTTCCGGGCCAATGCCGTCGCCCGGAAGCAGAACAATCGTCTTCTTCAGCTTCATATCGTGAGACCCCGGTGCAATTTCCTCTCAAGATTGTAGCTCAGCCCTTCCAGGCCTGAGGGTTTCCCTTGCGATGGCGCCCCACCCCATGAAAAGCCTCACCCCTGAAGGGGCGAGCTGCACCCCTCACGCGGCCGGCGAGGCTTCGCTGGCAACCGCCACCGCCTTGCGACGGATTACCTCGTGAGCGATGGCCATCAGGTCGCGCGCGCGGACATTCTTGGACTCGTCGGCGAGCGACGTGACCCGGCGGTAGCACTCGGCCAGTTCGGCCTCGGAAGGATCGTAGCCCAACTCCTTGAGCGACTGCCGCAGCGCGTTGCGCCCGGAATGCTTGCCGAGCACCAGCGAGCGCGAAGGCACGCCGACGGCGTCCGGTGAAATGATTTCGTAGGTGAGCGGATTCTTGATGATGCCATCCTGGTGAATGCCGGCTTCGTGCGCGAAAGCATTCGCGCCGACTACGGCCTTATTGGGGGCGATGTGCGCGCCGGTGATTTCGCTCAGCAGGCGGCTGGACTTGTATAGTTCCTTCAGGTTCAGCTTCGTGGCCACGCCAAAATTTTCTTTGCGCACCGCCAGCGCTACGGCAATCTCTTCCAGCGCGGCGTTTCCGGCGCGCTCGCCGATGCCGTTCACCGTGCATTCGATCTGGCGAACGCCGGCGCGCACCGCGGCCAGCGAATTGGCCACCGCCAAGCCCAGGTCGTCGTGGCAATGCGCGCTGAGCGTCACGTGCTGCGGATCACCCAGGTGTTCCCGAATCTTGGTGAACATCGCGCCGTACTCTTCCGGCACCGCGTAGCCCACCGTGTCCGGCAGGTTCAGCACCGTTGCGCCGCTATCCACCGCCGTCTGGCAGGCCTTGCAAAGAAATTCGATTTCCGTGCGTCCGGCGTCTTCCGCCGAAAATTCGACTTCTTCGACGTGGTTCCGCGCCATCTGGATCATCGAGCCGATGGCTTCCAGCGCCTGCTCGCGCGTCATGTGAAGTTTCACCTGCAAGTGCAGGTCGGAAGTGGCCAGAAACACGTGCATCCGCGGAGAGGCCGCCGACCGCAGCGCTTCGGCCGCGGCCAGAATATCGTCCTTGCGCGCGCGGGCCAGCGCCGCAATCGGCACTTCGCGCACCTCGCGGGCGACGGCCTGCACAGCCTCCAGGTCTCCCCGGGAGGAGATCGGAAAGCCGGCTTCGATCACATCGACGCCAAGAGCCGCAAGCTGGTGCGCCATGCGGATTTTTTCCTGCGTATTCATGGAAAAGCCGGGCGACTGCTCGCCGTCCCGGAGCGTGGTGTCAAAGATGCGAACGTGGCTCATAGCTACTCCCAGACCTAGACTTCCACTAATGCATGGACAAGGGTCTCTAGTCCAATTTATCTTCATTCTGTATTTGATAATTCTGCCTTATACTAGCACATTGGGGCGTCGATGCCGCTTCCCTGCCGGGCCATACGGCTCCCCCAAATTCCGCTTACCCAGGGCCGCCCCGTGCGCCCCTTCAACCGAGGTTGCCTTTCATGGATTTGAGCGAATTACAGGTTTTTCTGACCGTTGCCAAGGAGGGCAGCTTCAGCCGCGCCGCCGAGCGACTTTACCGCACCCAGCCGGCCGTCAGCCTGACCATCCGCAAGCTCGAAGAATCGCTTGAACAGCCGCTGTTTGTGCGTGGTGCGCGCCCCGTGCGGCTCACCGATGCGGGCATCCTGCTGCAGGAATACGCGGAGCGCTTGCTGAACTTGCGCGACGAGGTGAAGAAGGGCCTGATGGAGCTCGAAGGCCTGAATCGCGGCGAACTCTCCCTGGGTGTGAATGAGAGTTCAATCCATGCCCTGCTGCCGGCCCTCTCCGCGTTCCGCGAAGCGCATCCCGGCGTGCAGGTGCGCGTGCACCGCATGTTTTCCCGCGATATTCCGCACGAAGTGGTGAACTACCGCCTTGATCTGGGCGCGGTCTCGTTTGTGCCGCGCGATGCGCAACTCCAGGCTGCGGAAATTCTGAAGGATGAGTTGACCCTCGTCGTGCCGGTGAAGCATCCGCTGGCCAAGCACAAAGACGTGGACGTGGAAGAGCTCGGCAAGGAAGCCTTCATCGCGCATATCGTGGAATCGCCCTTCCGGCGCAAGGTGATCGAGCTCTTCGCGCGCCACCGCACCCCGCTGAACATGCCCATGGAAATGCCCACCATCGAAAGCATCAAGCGTTTCGTGCAGATGGGCATGGGCGTGGCCATCGTGCCGCGCATGTGCGTCACCTGGGAGGTGGAACACGGCTGGCTAAAAGAGGTGCACATCCGCCAGATGAGTATCCCCCGGCACCTCTATCTCATCTCCCGGCGGGGCGCACGCCTGCCGCATACGGCCGCTGAGTTTATGAGGCTTCTAAAGAAGGCCTGACCTGTCCCCCGGAATGTGATAAAAATCACTCCCTTACGTTCCTTGCGTCCAGTATCCTAAACCATCGCGGCGGATCGCGATTTTGCCTCAGCTATGCTCAGCGGGCTCACCATCCTGGCCATCGGCTTCTTCCTGGGCATGCGTCATGCCACCGATCCCGACCACGTCATCGCGGTTTCCACCATCGTCAGCCGCGAACCTTCGATCGGCCGGGCGGGGTTGATCGGCGCGCTCTGGGGACTTGGACACACGCTCACAATTCTGCTGGTGGGCGCGGCGATTATTCTTTTCAACGTTGCCATCCCCACGCGTGTTGGCCTGAGCATGGAGCTTGCCGTGGGCCTGATGCTGATCCTCCTCGGCATCCTGAATCTGACGGGAGTCACGCGCTGGCTGAGTGAACGATTTTCGCCCGCGCATCCGAAAGTTGTCGGCGAGCACGTCCACGTACACGAACATGGCACCAAGCTGCACTATCACTGGCATTCCCACGTGCCGGGCTCCCAGCATCATGGCGAAGCGCTGGCCGCGCCCGCCTGGCTGCGCGGTCCATTCGCCAAGCTGGGCGTTTTCCACGCTCTCCGGCCGCTGTTGATTGGCATTGTGCACGGGCTAGCAGGCTCCGCGGCGGTGGCGCTTCTGGTGCTCACCACGATTCACAATCCGCGCTGGGGCGTGCTCTATTTGCTGATTTTTGGCGTTGGCACGATCGCCGGCATGATGCTGATTACCATCGCGCTCGCGCTTCCTTTTTCCGTCGCCGGCACGCGCTTCGCGTGGGTGAATCGCGGCCTGGTTGCCGCCTCAGGGGTGCTCAGTCTGTGCTTTGGACTGTTTGTTTCCTACCAAATCGGGTTCGTCGACGGCCTCTTCACCAGCCATCCCAACTGGACCCCGCAATAAGCGGAGCGCCGCCATCCGCTTTACACCCACTCTTCAAGAAGCGGCATGACCTGCAGTCATTTTCCGCAGGTCTGGCTCCTGGCCGCCGGGGATGCCGGCGTCAGCAGCTACGCCGATTTGGCCGTGGCTTCCTCGACGGTCTTATAGATAGGCAGTAAATTCTGCAATCCCGCCACCGTCACCACGGCCACGGCCTGCGGCGGCAATGCCGCCAGCCCGAACTGCTTCCCCTGGTTGCGCCGGCTGACAAATAACGAGACCAGGGCGCCCACGCCCGCGGAATCCAAAAAGCTCACCCCGCTCAGGTCCAGAATCACTCGCTGCGCAGGTTCCGCCCGCAGCCCCGGCAAAAACTCGTTTACCGTTTCCAGCGCCAGCTTGCCGGTGGCCCTGTAGATGGTGAGCGCATCGCTGCTGCCGGGCAATTTTTCGACTTCCAATTTGAAAGGTGGCATAAGCTTTTTACTCTAGCCGATTTGCGCCCTGGTCCACATTAACAGATGTTTACAGAGAGCGCCCGCTCCTGAGGAGCGGGACTGGCTCTGTTTGGCGACTCTGCGCACTTGGCTCTACCAGGCAACCGCTGGAAAACCCGCCCGATTGCCGAAAGCCTCGGGTAAAAGCAATGGAGGGCGAAAGTTCCATTTTGGAACATTGACGTCATGCGGCCAGTTCCACAAGGCTTTCCAGATTGGAATTTCCTTATTTCTATAGAATCCCTTCTTTACTTATTTCTTCTGTTGACTCTTCTGCCACTCAGGACTACTCTAGTATGGGTTTCCCTCTCGTCTCGCAAGCGCACGGAAATTGGGGTTCCGTGCCAGGAAGCATTCTATGAGGCAGGTTTGGTCCGGTGAACTTGGGCGCCGGCGCGTGGTTATCCTATGGTTTTGTTTACTCGCATTCACTTTTTGCTGCGGCGCGCGCGCAGCGCGGGCACAAACGCAACAAGCGTATCTGTTTGCCACCACACAAGTGAGCAGCAATTCCGCGGTCGCCACGTTCACCCGCAATGACACCACCGGCGCGCTCACCGAAGTGGCCGGTTCGCCGTTTGTCCTGCTGACCTCGAACTGTTATCCCTCGACCATGGACCCGAAGGGCCGCTACCTGATGGGTTCCTGTGGCGACGGCATTTCGCTTTACCAATTCAACAGCGCCACGGGCGTGGTCTCCGAAGTTCCGAATTCCCCGTTCGCCGCTTCCACAGGCGGCCCGCCCGACGCGGTGCTCGCCGAGTCCACCGGACAATTCGCCTACGCGCTGCGCATCACGCGCACCACCTTTCCCACGCCCAGCACCGCGACGCTCGACTCCTTCGCGATCGACGCCACCAACAATGTCTTGAACCAGCCGTCTTCGCAAACCTTTACTCTGCCCGGAACTTACATCGGCCTGGTCACCGATCCGAACGGCCACTTCATCGAAATCCTCACGGGCACTTCCGGCGGATTAGCAACGCCTCTCGGACAATCCTGCGCCATCCTTTTCGATCCGCAAACGGGCTTGCCGGTGTCCGCCGGTTCCAGCCTCTGCCAGAGCGGCGCCAGCGCGGGCAGCGATCCGCTGGGAATCAGCATCGACGCGCGCGGCACGTTCATCGGCACGGCTTCGAAAGGCCAGTTCCTGCCGAGCTTTGATGTTTCCGCAATCTCGCTCACCAACGGGTCGATAGATGCCACGGGAAATTATTCCCTCACGCAGACCGGCGACTACCTCAGCACGCCGTTTTTCGACCCCACCGGCCAACTCGCCTATGCAAACACGCAACTCGCCGGGCTGCGCATCTTTTCCTTAAGCGTCACTTCCGGCACGGTCGCCATCACCGAGCTGCCCTCTTCGCCCCTGCCCTCCAACGTGGATCCCACGCCGCTCTCCGCGCTGCCCGATCCGGCCGGCGATTTCACCTACATCGGCGGCTCCAACGTGATCACCACCTATCCCATCGACACCACCACCGGCTATCCCGGCACACCCATTTCCAACAGTTTCAACCATTCGCCGGCGCTGAATTTTCAGCCGGTCTACGCCACCTTGCCGGCCGGCGGCCAGGTGGTTTCCGCGCCTGCGATTTCCCTTAGCGTGCAATCCTTGAGCTTTGGCCCCATTAATCCGGGGCAAATCAGCGGGCCGCAGGTGTTGACCGTTTCCAGCACCGGCAACCAGGCGCTGACCATCAGCTCGATCGCCTTCAGTCCCGCGGGCGGGCCGTTTTTGGAGACCGACACGTGCATTTCGAATCCCGTTCTTCCGCCGGGCAGTTCCTGCCAGATTTCGGTAAGCTATGCGCCCACAAGCGTTGGAACCGCGCAGGCCGCGCTGATCATTACCGACAATGCGGCGGGCAGTCCGCAGAGCGTTGCGCTGGCCGGCACCGCTCAGGCGCCGCCGCCCCCCGCGCCGGAGGTGACGCTGGTTCCCGGCACGTTGACATTCCCCGGCACAACAACAGAAGGCGAATCGAGCGCGCCGCAGCCCATCACCATCACCAACTCGGGAAACGCGACACTCACCTTCAGCGCTGCGCCGATGTTGAGCGGCGTGAACACGGCGGACTTTGCGATCAGCTCGAATACTTGCGCCGCCTCGCTTGCCGCGAACGCTTCCTGCACCGTATCGGTGATCTTTTCGCCGCTTGCCGCCGGCGTGCGCACCACCTCTCTCGTCCTCGCGGACAACGCTTCGAGCTCTCCCCAGTCGGTCACCATCAATGGCACGGGCGTCTTCGCCGCAACGGTTTCCGCGCAATCCGGCAACAGCGCTTCGGTGAGCGCCGGCCAGGCCGCCACATTCAATTTGCAGGCCACGCCTGGCGCGGGCTTCAATGGCAATCTGTCCTTTGCCTGCGCCGGCGCGCCCGCGGCGGCCGCCTGCAGCGCGCCCGGCGTGACCGTGGCGAACGGCGCCACCACCAACTTCACCGTGGTGATCACCACCAGCGGCAGCGCGGCGCTCGCCCCTGCGCCGCGCATCAACTGGCGCTTGCCCGCGAAATTGATCTGGCCCTTTTCTTCCCTGCTTTTGGCGATGCTTGCTGGCTGGCTTTGCATGGACGCTCGACGGCGGGAACTCGGACCTGATTCGCGGCCATTCTTGACAGGCTTTGCGTGCTTCGTGTTCTTGTTGGCGGGGTGCGGTGGCGGCGCGGGAAACCCGGCGTCGCAAACGCAACCCGTCGTGACGCCTTCGGGCACGTACACGATTACCATCACGCCGACGGCGACTCCGTCCGGCTCTTCCAAAGCCTTCACGCTGAATGCGATCACGCTGACGCTGGTCGTAAAATAACTTGCGCAGAAAAGCGCCGAGGGCAAAACTCCCGCGGCGCTCCGCGGCGGAGCGGATTACTTCGCGTAGCTGATGCGGTAAATTTTGTCCGCTCCATCGTCGCTGACGAGCAACGCACCATCTGCCGCGACAGTGACTCCCACGGGCCGCCCGTAGACGTTTTCACCCGCGGGATTCGGCACAAAGCCCGTCAGGAACGGCGCCGGGTCCGCCGCGGCCTGCCCATCCTTCATCGCGACAAAGACCACTTGATAGCCGGCGCGCGACGCGCGATTCCACGATCCATGCTCCGCCAGGAATATCCCCCCGCGATAGGTCTCCGGAAATTGTGTGCCCGTGTAAAACGCGAATTGCAGCGGCGCCATGTGCGCTCCCAATAAGACGTCCGGAAGGATCGCTTTCGCCACCAACTCAGGACGCTGCGGCTTTACCCGCGGGTCCACGTTGTCGCCGATGTAGCTGTACGGCCAGCCGTAAAAACCGCCGTCCTTCAGTGAAGTGAGGTAATCCGGCGGCAGGTTATCGCCGAGTTCGTCGCGTTCGTTCACGGCGCTCCACACCGCGCCAGTGCTCGGATCCACCGCCAGGCCTACGCTGTTGCGCAGGCCGGAGGCATAGATGCGCGAATTCTTGCCGTCCGGGTCGCACACCAGCACGGCGGCGCGGCGCGGATCCTTTTCGATCTCGATATTTCCCGAGGAGCCCACGCTGACGAAGAGATGCCTGCCGTCCTTACTGAACGCGAGCGTGCGCGTGAAATGTCCGCCGCCCGGCGGCAAATCGAGAATGTGCTCGGCATCGCCCGTGCGCTTCGAAGTCCGCTCGTCGTAGCGGAAGCGCACCACTTCGCCGGTGTTCCCAACATAGACATAGCCGTCATGGAAGGCGATCCCAAAGGGCAACTTGAGATGTTCGGCGAACACTTCGCGCTGCGTGGCGCTGCCGGTATGCTGCGGGTCACGCAGGACGATCACCTGCCCGGCGCTGGTGTCCGCTACGAAAATATCTCCATTCGGCGCGGTTGCAAGAAACCGGGGCCGCTTGAACTCTTCCGCGAACACATTTACGTGAAATCCCGCCGGGACAGTCGGAAGAAAACCCTGCGGCGGCTTCACCCCATTGGGTCCGTTGCCCGCGGACCGCGTGGCAAATGGCGGCGGAAGATCCGGCTTTTTGCCGTGAGTCACCTGCGCGGAAGCAGATTGCGGTAGGAACAAAGCGCTGCCCAAGGTGAGAACTGCGGCGATGCGGAGCGACATGCGAATTCTCCAAGACAAAAATTGAGTGATGCTGATTGCTGGGATGCAGGAAAAGCAGCAGCGGTTCCACGCGGCCCAACTCCATCCCGCGACCAGGATGACCGAAATAAGGTTACAACGATCTTAGGACGGCGACGCCGAATTCGGCTGGAACAACACTGTGCGCATCGAGACGCTCCCGAATTCGATCCCTTCGTGAGGATACCTGACCGCGTCCGCTTCGTCGGTCGCCGCCATGCAGTAAAGGACCGGCACGTAATGCTCGAGCGTCGGGTGCGCCTCCGCCAGCAGATGTTGGCCCCAACGGTCCGGCGCGGCCAAAGATTCCATGTCGTGCGCTTCAATGGCATGCTTCACCCGGGCATCGAATTCGCTGGCCCAGGGATATGCGGCATGCGGCAGCTCCCAATTCATCTTGTGCAAGTTGTGAACCAGGTTGCCGCTGCCCAAAAGCAAAATGCCGCGCTCGCGCAACTTGCGCAGTTCGCGTCCCAGCCCCACGTGCTCGGCAAACGTGCGCGTCTGATCCAGGCTCAGCTGAAAGACCGGCACGTCCGCCTGAGGGTACATGTGCAGCAGCACGCTCCAAGCGCCGTGGTCGAGTCCCCATTGCTGGTCGGCAAGGAAGTGATGCGCGAAGGCCAGCTGCTTGGCCTCCCGCGGCGCGCCTGGCGCCGGATACTGTACTTCATAGAGCGGCCGGGGAAATCCGTAAAAGTCGTGAATCGTCCGTGGCCATTCCGACGTGTGCACCTGGCTCCCTCGAGTCACCCAATGCGCGGAGATCACGCATATAGCTTGCGGGCGTGGCAATTCCCGGCCGAGTTGCTCCAGCGCGCGGGTGAAGGGGTTCGATTCGATGGCATTCATTGGCGAGCCGTGGCCGATGAATAGAACCGGCATTTGGGGCGAAGAGGTGTGGTTGTGCATGGCGCGACGTCCTCGAACTGCCGGGGACCGAACAGTGGCGAAGCCTGTAACTTCCCCGGACGGCGTCCACTCGAATGGCCGGAGGCAGCGCGACCGCCCACGAGAACGCCAGTGAGAATCCTAAGTCTTTTCCCGTGCATCCAACAAGTGCGGTTGCAGCGTATCCCAGTTGCAAGCCACGCAGGGCGCTTCGGAGCTTGTCCATGCCCAGCCTCATGAAACTTTTCTCACTCCGAATCATCGCCTTTGGTCTTATCGCTTTTGCCGGCTTCAACTCCAGTGCCACAACGCCCGGCGCCAGGCCGGAATTTCCCCGCCCCGCCGTGGATCAGCCCACTTCGCCGACCAGGGGTAAGGAAGTCGCGGTCCTCTCCGGCGGCTGCTTCTGGGGAATTCAGGCCGTGTACGAGCACACGAAAGGCGTGATTTCCGCCACGTCCGGCTATGCGGGTGGAAGCGCCGACACCGCAAATTATGAGACGGTCAGCAGCGGCACGACGGATCACGCGGAAAGCGTGAAGATCGTCTACGACCCCTCGAAAATCACGTACGGCCAATTGCTGATGATCTTCTTTTCCGTGGCGCACAACCCCACGGAATGGAACAAACAAGGGCCCGATTGGGGCGCGCAATACCGTTCCTCGATTTTTTATGCCACGCCGGAGCAAAGGCGGATCGCGGAGGCGTACATCAAGCAGCTCAACGCCGCCAAAATCTATCCCGGCAAAATCGTCACGCAGGTGGTGCCGCTAGATGGCTTTTATCCGGCGGAAAAATACCATCAGGACTACCTGAAGCACAATCCCGACAATCCTTATATCGTGATCAACGATCTGCCGAAGCTGCAAAATTTGAAGCGCGAGTTCCCCGAACTTTACCGGGAATACTGATGCCGCCGGCGCGGCTCGTTTATTTCGCGGCAGGACGCTCGGTTACCGGCTTTCCCTGCCCACCCGGCAACGGCGCCTTGTGCGCTCCCGCCGGCAAATCCAGCAGCAACTCGTCCACTCCCCGGTATGCGTAAATCGTCGCCGCGTGTTGCTGCATCAGTCCGCCGGTGTCCGCAGTCGGCCCGTAATTGCTGTGCAGGTCGCGAGCCAGCATGCGCAGCATGGCCATCTGCTGCCCGCGGTGATGCGCGGTGTGCGCGATGCGCCGGGTCATCACCCAGGCCACGGAGCGCCGCACGTCGAAAAACGTGGTGTCGCTTTCCCACCACGCTTCATCGCGCGACTTGAACACCTCCAGCCGCTTCGCGCTGTCCTCCGCATAGCGCTGAATGAAGTTCGTTCGCGTCTCCGGGGAGGGCAATGGCGGCGCGTTGACGTCCACGCCCAGCATGGTGCGCAACCAGAAATCCTCGCTGACGCATTGATGCACCATCTGTTCGTGCACGCTGCGCCCCCGCGGGTCGCTCGGGTTGGGGCGAAACTCCAGGTCGCTGTCGCGAAATTCGCTCCACACGCTCAGCACCTTCACGCGCTCGCTCGCATAGGTCTCTACAAGAAAGTCGTAGCGCACCAGGCACCTCCCTTTACTCGCGCATTGGATGCACTCGAAATGGAAAAAGCGGTAGAAACGAGCGTGGCCATCGACAGATTTCCACAGTTCCCAGATCGCTCTACGCTTGGCGAAATCTTGCTGGTACTAGAAGCCGATTCCTATGCCCCCTAGTACCACTATCTCTTATCTTATGAAGCTCTTAGCGGACTTTTTGCGTACTTTCTCCGGCCATGGGAACTCATTTACACATTTCCTTCTCAAAGCGTTCTCCTTAATCTACTTAACCTCTTTGTTTTCAATATATTTATGTCCATTGCCTTTGGCATGGCAGGTGCGATTCAACCAGGCATCGAGAAGCTTCTGCTCGGACCAAATTTTAGGGAGAACGGAATGAAATTGGCAAGACTACTTGGGATTCTGGCAGCGGTCATTTTCTTCGTGCCGCTGGCCAAAGCCGATAGCACCTCCACCATGGTCTTCAACGGTGTCAACGGCGCCAACGACGGGCAATATTATGTGAGCCCTTATTACGGCACCATGAACGGCCAGTCCGTTGTGCTTTTCTGCGACGACATTCTGAACGAGGTAAGTTTCAATCAGACTTGGCAAGCGCACGTGACCAATCTCGGCACGGACATTGCCAACAACAATTTTTCCCTTACCCGCTACGGCGGTGTTTCCAATTCTCCAATTTACACCAACACCTCGCTGGCGTATTTCGACAACCCCGCGCAGGCCTATGAAGAAGCCGCGTGGCTGACCACGCAGTTCGCCTCCAACCCCGGCGACCTGGTGAACCTGCAGTACGCTTTGTGGGACATCATGAACCCCGGCGTGCGCGGCAGCGGTAATCTGGACGTACAGCACTGGCTGGCGCTGGCGGCCCTGAATTACGGCAGCATCAACCCCTACGATTTCTCGATCGTCACCAACTGCAATCCAATTCTCCAGGGTCCCACGCAGGTGCAGGAGTTCATCGTTCGGACCCCCGAGCCCGGCACGCTGGCTCTGCTGATTTGCGGCTTGCTGGCGCTGGCATTGCGGCTGGTCAATCGCGGCCGCCTGACCACGTAATTATCCTCCGGCCCGGAAAAACTAAACGCCCTCGGTAATTTTCGAGGGCGTTTTCTTTTTCTGATTGCACGGCGAACCCAACCCGGCGACGCTTGAACCCTCTAGCCGAGCCGGATCAACCTCACTTCAGGGGCCAGAGCCACGCGGCGCCCCGGACGCCGCTGGAATCTCCGTGCTTGGCCACCACCACGGGCGTATCCGCTTCGCGGCCGAACACGTACTCCTTCAACCGCGACGGCACATTGCGATACAGCCGCGGTACCTGCGAAACTCCGCCGCCAAGCACGATTACGTCCGGGTCGAGAATGTTGATCATCTGCGCCAGGCTGCGCGTCAAGCGATCCTCGTAGCGGCCCAGGCAGGCCTCCGCTTCCCAATCCCCCGCTTCCGATTTCGCCACAATCTCCTTGCCGCTGAGCTTCTTTTTCGTTTCGCGCTCGAAATCCGCTTCAAGCCCGGTGCCGGAAATCCAGGTTTCAATGCAGCCCCGATACCCGCAATAGCACGCCGGCCCGGGATACTCCTCCGGCTTCATCCACGGCAGCGTGGTGTGCCCCCATTCGCCGGCCACGCCGTTGGAGCCGTTGTGCACGTGGCCCTCAAACGCGATGCCACCCCCGCAACCCGTTCCGAGCACCACCCCAAAGACCACGCGATACCCGGCACCCGCTCCGTCGGTCGCCTCGGAGACGGCCAGGCAATTGGCGTCATTGGCGCAGCGGACTTCGCGGCCTAGCGCCGCACTCAGATCCTTGTCGAAGGCCTTGCCGTTCATCCAGGTGGAATTGGCGTTTTTCACGCCATGGGTGATGCGTGAAATCGTGCCGGGAATGCCCACGCCCACGGTCGCGCGCCGCTTCAGCTTGCCTTCGATCTGCAACACGCCGTCGCGAATGACGTTGACCGTGCCCTGGTAATCGCCGCGCGGCGTGGGCACGCGATGCCGGTGCGATTCGCTGCCGTCGTTTTCCAGTGCGATGAATTCGATTTTCGTGCCGCCCAGATCCACCCCGATGCGGAACTCCGCTCCGGCGGCTCCAGCAAAAGCTGCGCTCATGATTGGATTCCCTTCCCCTCAGTCAGGCCGAACTCCGGCGAAAAGAGTAGCAGAATCGGCGACTGCGTTGGAGTTCCGCGCGATACTAAAGAAAAAGCGCCCACGGGGCGCCGCCAGGACGTTGCGCCGTAGCTCTTCACGATTGTGCCGGCTGTCAGAAGTGGAAACCAAGCTCGATGGTTTCCGCTCTCGGCGTCACATAATGGGTGCCGCTGAACGTGGAAAGGAAGTTGTACAGGGCGGTCTTATTCGTCATGTTGATCATTGTGAATTGCAGGCTCCACTTGTATCGGTCCCCGTGGAACAAGTCGTCGTCGCCAACCGCGATATCGAAGAGATTGCGCGGCTGGATTCGCGGCGGATTTTTGTCGTCGTTTTCCGTGCCCGGCGCGGGTATCTTTACCAGGTTGGAACCATACAAATTGCCGGCGCAGGTGGTCAATGGCGCCGAGAGCGTCGGAAAAACGTTGCCGCAGAATAACCCCGCCTGAATCTGCTGGTCCGCCGAAAGTCCCGTCAGGTCCACGATGTAGCCCGGATCGTTCGGATTCGCGCTGGTTGCAAACGGCACCGCGCCCGCGACCAAGCCGCTGTCGTACCGCCAGTTGAACCCCAGCCACGGCCCGCGTTTCCATGGCTGATATTGCAAGTGGGTCGTCTGGTTAAAGTTTTCGTCGTGATCGATGCGGAACACGCCGCCGCCCCCTTGGCCCACCGGCGTGACGCCGATGCCGCTTACCTGCGGCTGAAAGAATCGCGCTGCAACACTCGAAGCCACAAAGTACGCGGTGACGCCGTGGAAATCCGGCATGCTTGCACGCAGCAGATAGCCGGGAATCTTCGAGCGGTCCCATTCGATGGGATAGGTGATCGGCGTATTCCCGAATACGCTGAAGTCATACGCGAAGTGGGTGTATTTCCAAATGTACTCCGCGTCAACCACCAGGTATCTGCCGAAGGCCTGCTGGAAGCCGGCGTGAAACTCGTTGCGCCAGCCCGGGCTGAGCGGATTGCTGATGCACGGATAGCCTTGCAGCGCGGCCTGCAACGCATTCACCACCGCGTCGCCGCAGCCGCCGCTGGATAGCACGAGGTTTTCGTTAAACGGCGTCTCCATTGTGCGCGCATAGGAGACGCGCAGGATCGTGTTCGTCGGCTTGATGTCGTAAGCGATGCCCAATCGCGGTTCCGCTTGGCGCTGTACGGTCAGCCCGTTGTAGAGGTCGCCGCGAATCCCCAGATTGAACGTCCAGTTCCCTTTCGTGATGGAGTCCTGCACGTAAAGGCCGAGCTGCTTCACGTCGGTATGTCCTCGGAAAAAGTGGTACGCGCCGCCGGCGGTCAGGTCAATCGGCGCCAGCGTTGTGCACGGCGCGGCAAGGTTCACCCCGTTCACTTGGCACGGATTTCCATTGGCATCGGTCAGCGACGCCAACAGATTCGGGTCGACGACGCCGAACGAATCGTTTTCCGTCAGGAACGTCTGCTCGTAGGTCACGCCCGCCTTGAAGTTGTGCATGCCCTTTACGTAGGAAATGTCCGAGCGCAATCCCGCATTCGTCAACCGCCGGCTTTGGGCGATGCTGTCGCTCTGCAGATTCGGCGTGAAGTCCGCGAACGGATTCGCGCTCGGGTAGTAATTGAACTGGTCCTGCCGGATGAATGCGCCTACCGTGGCCACGGCGGTCGTGCCGATCAGGTGAACGAAGCTTGGCGCCATGTTGAAGGTGCCGATTTTCGCTTTTTGGTCCTGCGGTCCGACGGGACTCCCGTCCGGCCCGAGCCCCCCGCAACCCGCCAGATGCGGCGGGGCGCACGGTGCTGACCAACCCGCGGCACTCTGCGCGTCAAACGAATTCGGCGTCTGGAACCACGAGCGCGTGTAGCCCAGGTTGAGCTGTGCGGTGTTGGCGTCGGAGAATTTGTAATCCACACGGTCGAAAACGTTTTCTTCATTCCCCGCGTCGTGCAGCGTAGTGGCTTCCGGCGGATCGAGGAATCGTCCTGAACGCAAGCCGCTCATGGCGATAAAATTTCCCCAGTTCTTTCCCCCGTAAGCAAGATCGGCGGAAATGGAAGGCGTGCCGAAACTCCCGTACGAGGCGACGACACTGCCGTGCGGCACATCCACGCCCAGGCCCGATCGCGTGGTCACCTTGATCACCAGGCTGGTTTTGTCGCCAAACTCCGCCGGCGGCGCCCCCGAAATCACCTCCAGCGACTGGATCGATTCCGACGGAATCTGGTTCGAAAAGACCTTGCTCTGCTGGTCAGTGATGGGCTGTCCGTCCACGGAGAACGAATTCTGCGCATGATCGCCCAGCCCGTGAAAAAGCCCGTTCGAGTCCGCCGCTACGCCCGGCGTCGTCAGCGTCACCAGCGAACTAACCGATGACGTGGCTGATTCCAGCGGCACTTTCTGGAACAGTTCCCGGTCCACGTCGACGTGGTTGGTTGGATCGTTTTCCAGCAGGTCGCCTCCGGTTTCCGTGACATTGACGGTAGTGGCTTGCTGTCCGAGCCTCAATAACACGTCCACCTTTGTAACCACCGTCGAGCGCACCTCCACGTCCTGCGTGAAACCGGCAAAGCCTTGCGCCGTCACGCTCAAGTGATAAGGATTAAATGGAACGTTCGTGAAGCGGAATGCTCCGTCCCGCCCGGTAACCGCTGTACGGCTGTAACCGCTTACCGGATTGGCGATTTCCACGGTTGCGTTTGCAACTACGCCGCCCGATGGATCCTTCACGATGCCTTCGATCGAGCCGGAATTTCCCAACTGCGCGCCGGCAATTGCCGCAAACAAAATCAATTCCACCAGAATTCCAAATAGCGCTCGAAATGCAAATCTCACGATTCCTCCAGGCCGCTTTGAGCGATGTAGTGGGATGGGGGTAAGCCCGCCGGAAAATGCGGCGATTGCGGGGCCCCTAAAGGCCCGGCTTCATGGAAATATCGAGGGAACGGCTAAAGGGCTAACTGCGGAGGCGCTCGCGAGGGAGACTGCGCGAAGAACGGATCGACAAGGCTATGGCTGCGTGGCGTGCTTATTTCGCCGATAAACTGCAGCACCACGCGGAGCAGCGCCACCGCGACAACCGGCGCCACTCCCATGTGGGCCATCTGGCAGAGCCCGCAAGCGGGATCGTCCTGCCCATTGGCATGTGCGTGCGGGAAAACTTGCAGCAGGAAAAACAGCGAGACCAGCGCGAGCGCCACCGCAACCGACACGATCAATCGCCGGTTGGGACGTGCTCCTTTTCCCTGCCTTCTGCCCGCTGCCTGCAAAACTCTTCCCCCAGCTTACGCTGCCTTTCGGAGTGGCTTACTTATACACGCATTTTTACGCAAGTCTAGATGATTTGCAACGCGCGAAGGGATGCTCATCGCCGGGAAGTACACAGTTCACAGGCTGGACGGCGGAAACTCCAACGATTCAATGAGAAAACGCCTGCGGATTGGCTTCCAGCAGCGTCACCAGGTGAGCTGCAATCTGATTGCAGATTTTCTGCACGTCCTCTTCGGTGGGATTTTTGTCCACCTCGAACTTCTCCAGCGGAACGTAGTTGTTCAGCGTAATCACCGGTCCGTACTCGCTGCTTTCCGGTTGGTTGTCCGCCAACAGATAAAGCGGCTGCTCCGGACGGGCCAGATTGAAGACTCCCACGTAGAGCAAGAATCGTGCTGTGGGAGAGCCCCCGCCGAGGATTGCCCGGCGGATGCGATTCAGCGCGTCCGCTTCCGCGAACACGCCGCGAATCTGCGCCCCGGCGGGAGGATTGCGCCCGCTCGAACGGGCCGTGCGAAAGCCGTGCCTTTCCAGCGTGCGCACCAGCGTCAGGGAGAAATATTCGATCAATTGCCGCGCCTGCCCGGAAGGCGCTTCGCTCTCCGCATATACCAGCGGCACTTCCGGTTTTGGCTTCTCCCCCGCCGGTTGCCCTGCCGTCCCCCTGGGCTTCGCTGCCGCCGAATTCAATTCAAAATCGCTGACCAGCACCGGCACGGAAAACGCCGGCGATTCGGCCGGCTTCGCTTGCGCTGCGCAGCGCCATGCCCCAGGAGACACGGCCATGGCGGCAAAAAGGCAAAATCGGAAAATGGCCGGCGAGGTTATCTGCTGCATCCGTGGATGGAACATGAGAGACTCCCCGCGCTGGACTCGATCTCAGCGTAAGCAATTCCCGGGGAGAAAACGAATGAATTTCCGCTATCCACTGAGAGCTTTGAGGGTTCTTCCGCTCTTTTTCGCCGCTGCCCTGCCGTTAGTCGCCGCCGATCCGGACCCATACGCTCCTCTCCAGCTCTATGAAGGTGGCTGGCAGGTGAAAATCGCCGGCGCGGACAAAAAGCCCGACCATCTGGTGAACCGCTGCGCGCGCAGCGGCACCTTCTTTTCCTGCGAGCAGGAGGTGAACGGCAAGACCGCCGCGCTGGTCATCTTTCTCCCCGTGGGCCATACCCCATCCGGCGCGTTGGAATATCGCAACCTTGCGCTGTTGCCGGATGCCAGCAAACCCGACGACTGGGGTCACCTGCAAATCGAAGGAAGCGTCTGGACCTACTACTGGACCTCGAAAGATGGCGGCAATGTCACCGAAATGCGCAATGTGAACCGCTTTCTGGACAACGATCACATCCATTTCGAACTGCAGAAAAAAGGTGACGACGGGACCTGGAAAACACAACTGGCCGGCGACGAGCAACGCTCGAACTGAAGCGCGCTCCGGAAAGAAAGCGCCCAGCCGGGTGGAATCCCGGCCGGGCGCGTGCAGCAAATACTTCCTGAACCAATCGCCTGGTTTACTTGCGATCGTGGTTGGCGGCTTCCGCGGCCATCTTCAGCTCTTTGTTCACCTGGTCGAGGAGTTCCTTCGCTTTGGCGGCGTGGCCATCCATATCCCATTCGTTGGCCTGCTGGGCGGCGGTGATCTTTTCCCAGGCTTGCTGGCTTAGGCGCTGCGCCGCAGCCAGGTTGGGATGCCGGCGGCCGCTCACATTGTCTTTCGGCATTTGCGCCACGGCAACGCCGCCGCAAATCAACGCCAGGCTCAGGACTCCACCAAGGGCAGTTTTCGTCTTTGTCATCGCTCCACTTCTCCTTTATGTGGTTTGGAAATCCACCGACAGCTGCTTAACCCGGAGCCGGTGGCTAAGTTGTGGTTAACAGAATGCAGCCCTGCCCGGCAGGGGACAACGGAAAGGCCAGTGAATGACGCCTATCAGTAAAAGGTAAGAAGAGTAATGAGGAAACACTAACGGCTGGTGGCCGCCAGCATCTCGTAGCGCACCGGCAGCTCCGCGCCGAACTGCTCCAGCAAGCCCAAGCCATCCCAGATCACCGTGGATTCGATGATCTTGCCGTTGCGGATCTGGTTGATGGTGATGCCGCTGAAGGAAACCCTGCGATTGGTGGGCGGCACTCCCAGGAATTCCCCGCGATGCGTGCCGGATATGGTCCAGGCCACCACCAGCTTCTCCCCTTCGCTGATCGTCTCTTCCACGTCAAACCGCAAATCGGGAAGACCGGTCAGGAAGCGCTCCACCTGCCGCCGGTAGGATTCTGGCCCAACGCCACGGCCCGATACCGTGGGATCACCCAAAGCGTGCGTATCTGCGATCACCAACGGGATAAATTCCAGGCGGCGCTCGTTCCAGATGGAGTGGTACAAGCGCCCGAACAGTTCCTTGAACTCTGGAGCAACCGACATGGGCTTCTCTCCTGTCGGGGCCTAGCGCCCCGGTCCGCGAAGAGTCGTCGCCGCGCTTGAGGAGGGCTGCAGAGGAGACGGCAACGCTTAGCCGGAGAGACTACTCCCAATCCCTTGCCAGCGCAACGGACAACCTTCGGCCGTCCTGGTGGCGCGGCAACGCACGTCTCCTTTGCCTCGCGGGGGAATCAGATGCACGCGCCCTCGCGCTCGGCGCGTTGAATGCGGATGACCGTGCTGGACCCCGGTCAGCGCTCCAAAATTTCCTTGTTTACGTTAATCGCCAGCTTCCTTGGCGTCTTGTCGAGGTGGAAGTTTACGCTTTGCGTGGAATTTCCGAACACCGGGAGCTGCCCGATGCGCTCCATGCCCTGCCCAAAATCCGCATAGAGCGGAACGAACATTGCAAATTGGCCGTCCACCCCGCTCTGCGTGACATCCACCTGCACCTTCGCGCCACTTCCCTCGCCGGGTTGGATCTGGTATTTCAATTCGTAGTGCGGAATCTGCATCCCATAGACCCATTCGCGGAAGAACCAGTCCAGCTTCCCGTTGCTCTGCAGGTCCAGTTGCTTGCTCATGTGCTTTTCCACGATGGCCTTGAACGATTCGGTGGAGGCCGGCTTGCTCTGGTGGCTGGCGATGAAGTCGTGCATCATGTCGATGAACGGCTGGTTGGGATTCCCCCCAGTGGCGTGATCGTCGTAGAGCAGCGACTTCAACATCTGCAGGACATACGCTCCCTTGGAATAGGTCAGCCCCTGGTAGGCCTGCTCGGAGCGCGGCGAAACCAGTCGCAAGCCCAGCCACAGCGGGCCGGCGTCGTTCGCCGATACTCCAAACGTGTTTTTCTCCAGGATGCGGCGTTTTTGCCGGTCCCAATATTCCTGGTAATCCTTCAGGCCATTCGGCCCCTGGGCTTCCTTCAGGAAAAGTCCCGCCGAAAAATCCGCAAATCCTTCGGAAAGCCACTGGTCGTGATACGAAGCCCAGCCCACGCTGTGGCCGAACCACTGGTGCGCCACTTCGTGCGGCGTCACCTCTTGCACGAATCCCGAGAAATTGGCGTCGATGGTGCCAAAAAGTTGCCACCGCTGCATGGAATCGATGTACGCGGAAATCGGCAGGTACACCAGGTTCGGCCACGATTGCCCGAACGTGAAATTCGGCTGTTCGGTGATGGCCAGATTCTCGTAGGGCGCTTTGCCGTAGTAGATCGTGCAAAGTTGCATTTGCGCGCGCGCCTGCTCCAGCGCAAACATCGTCATGGACTTTGGCGCCATGGCAGCCAGCGGGCCTTTTCCCTGGCGATAGGGCGCCAGGCTGTCCGGCAAATCTTCCAGGTAGTACCCGGAGATCGCGTAGTGTGTCACATTGTCGGGAATGTCCACCTTCTGATAGCGGCCATAATTGAAGCCGGCGATCGCCACCGGCACGGGCGTCACCCAATGCGACACGGCGAAGCCCCCCTCCTCCGATTGCCCCTGCATCTTGCCCACGCTGATCACCACGTTTGATTTGGGCACCCTGAAGGTCAAGTCATAGAGAGATTTTTCCCCGAATCCATTCAGGTTGGGATACCAGGATTCGCGCGCGCCCACGTAGTAGCTGCCGCCGCCCGCGTTGTTGAGCACCTTGTCGCCGCTGTATTCGATGGTGATCGAATGCGTGGTTCCCATCGGCACGGCCGCGTCCAGAATCGCGTAGAACGAACCGTCGGCCTTGCGGTCCTCCTGGATGAAGTGCAGCTCCTTGCCGTTTTCGTCGGTTACCCGCGTGACACGCAAAGTAGCCAGCAAGCCGAACTTCAACACGCGTTCGCCTTCCACCAGCGGTTCGAAAGTGAGCATGGCCTTGCTCGCAAAATGGTTGTTCTTGCCGATCGTCGTTTCGATCGCGTATTTCCGCGTGGCAATGAGCCGCCGCTCTTCCTGGGAATTCGCGGTGTGCGCCTTCCATTCGGAGAGGAGATGCTGGGAATACCAGATGCCGTCGTCCATGGCCGAGCCGTTGCAATTGATCAGCGCGACTTCTTCGGGCGAGCCCAACTGCGGGATGGCGCCGGTGCGCGTCCGGATAAAGAAGCGCAGATCCTTGTGGGGCGTTCCCGTCATATAGGCGTTGAGGAACGCCGGATGCCTCGGGTTGTAAATGGAGCTGAGCAGGTCCGCGTCGACATTGTCGATCGTGTCGTCTTCCAGCAGCGCTTGCGTGATTCCTTCGGGGTTTTCATGGCGCGAGCGAACCTTCGCCTGCCAATTCTTGAACGCCGTCTCCGCTTCCGTCGGCCGGTCCACCGGCTGCGTGGCCAGCTTGGAAAAGAAACCGTAAGCGCCGCCGGTGAAGCGAAAGACCACCGCCGTGAAGTCCTCTTCGGCATCCTCGCTGCCGGCGCGCCGCTTCATCTCTTGAGTATCCACGATGAGCGTGGGCCGCAAGGTGAAATGTCCGTGGCCCACGAAAATTGCGCCGGTTTGCATGCCGTTCACGGGCGCGAGAAACGTGATTGTGCCGGACTTGAAGACGAAGGTGCCCGCGTCGGCGGGCAGCGTGAAATCGTCGCACTTGTAGGTGCTGCCGTAGCCGATGTTGCGGAGTTGCAGATAAACCGGATCGGAGTTCGCATTCGCAGAAACCTCGCCGGTCACCGTCACGCTGGTCTGCTGCTCGGCCAAGGTGAGAGCCACGGAAAGCTCCGCGGCGCCGCGCACCTCCACATTCGCCGTGAACGCCTGAAACCCATCCTTGGTTACGCGCACGGAATAGGTTCCCGGCTTCAACTCCGGCGCGGAGAATTTTCCGGTTGCATCGGTGGTCAGAGCAACGGGCTGCGCCAGATTGCTGCCCGAAAGCTCCACGCGCGCGTCGGCAACCGGCAGCCCCGAGGGGTCCTTGACCGTGCCGCTCAACGAATCCGCGCGCAAGCGGCTCGCACCGCCCAGTGAAATCACGAGCAAGACGCCCCAAATCCACAGCCGATGAAAATGCCGCGCTCGCTCCTCCTGAGGATTTGCGCCAACTGCCTTCGTTTCCCCCGAACCCCACTCGCTCCGGTGCATGGTCCCCCTCTTCGGTAGTTGTTGCCGGCCGCACCCAGGCACGCGCCGCTCCCCTGACGCGCAGGTTTGGCTCCCAGATTGACTTCGAATGCCTGAATGCCAACACCATATACTCCGCTTGCCACTTTATCCATAGTGAATTGGAATCAAGTGTCGCCGGGAGAACCCTTGGATGGCAGGAAAGCATTTGCGGGGATTTTCAAGGGCAGGTGCGGGGCTAGCGCGCAGCCGGCGGGCGGGCCAAAAGAAAAAGGCCGCTGCGCTCGGCAGCGGCCTTGGGTTCGTTGAACTCTTCGATCGACTGAAATCGATCTACCAGAATCTGTCCGAGAGTAAGTTGAGTCTAGCGATCCGCGAACCCGTGAGAGTTGCGCATCGCGTGGAGACCATCGTCCGCACACCAGAGCGGAGTAGATCTCTCTATCTTTAGAAAGGAGGTGATCCAGCCGCAGGTTCTCCTACGGCTACCTTGTTACGACTTCACCCCAATCATGAGTCATACCTTGGGCGCTTGCCCCCTTGCGGTTGGCGCGGCGACTTCTAGTACAGCTCACTTTCGTGATGTGACGGGCGGTGTGTACAAGGCCCGGGAACGTATTCACGGCGTCGATCTGATACGCCATTACTAGCGATTCCGGCTTCATGCAGTCGAGTTGCAGACTGCAATCC